>Ga0209257_1000012_pt1 | contig 1111138 bp, 1018 predicted proteins | sample AraplaCvi_mCL_r2_FD_184277 | JGI IMG/M metagenome (GOLD analysis project Ga0209257, IMG submission 184277) | Arabidopsis root microbial communities from North Carolina, USA - plate scrape MF_Cvi_mCL_r2 (SPAdes) (version 2) | ecosystem: Host-associated > Plants > Roots > Endosphere | place...
GCACCCGACACAACCCAGCTATCCGGGACTTCTATGGGCGGCTGCTTGCCGCTGGCAAGCCCAAGAAGGTCGCCCTGGTGGCCTGCATGCGCAAGCTGCTCACCATCCTGAATGCCATGGTGAAAAAGGCTTGCCGTTCCGATGGGCACCTTGACATTCAAGACAGTTGCTGGATCCCCGCCTCCGCGGGGATGACGGGTTGTTTATTTGGGCTGGAACCCGCTCGCCTTGATGATCCGGTCCCAGGTCTGCGTATAGGTCTTCACGCGCTGCGCGAACTGCGCCTGCGGCTGGAACGCCACCGTGAGGCCCATGGTGGTGAGCTGCTCGCGCACGTCCGGCATCGCGATCACCTTGGCCAGCGCCTGGTTGAAGTGCTCGATCACCGGTGCCGGCGTGCCCGCCGGGGCGAACAGGCCGTAGTAGGGCAGGTCTTCCAGGCCGGCGACGCCCAGTTCCGCGAAGGTGGGCACGTCCGGCAGGACGGCCTGGCGCTTGTCGCCGATCACGGCCACGATGCGCAGCTTGCCGGCCTTGTGGTTCTCCATGAAGTCGGGGATGGAGGCGACGCCGGCCTTGATCTGGTTGCCCAGCATGTCCTGCATCATCGGCGCGCTGCCGCGGTAGGGCGCGGCTTGCAGGTCGAGCTTGTACTTCGTGCCGACCATGCCCACCAGGAATTCGGGGATGGAGCCCGGGGCGGGCACGCCCACCGTGTCCTTGCCGCCGTTGCCCTGCACGAACTTCACGTACTCGGGCAGGGACTTTGCCGGCGTGCCGGCGGAGACGGCCAGCGCGTTGGCGAAGGTGGCGAAGCCGGCGACCGGGACGAAGTCCGTGGCCGGATCGAAGCCGGGGTTCCTGGTCACCAGCGGCAGGATGGAGATCGAGTGGTCGTGGCTCAGGAAGAAGGTGTGGCCGTCGGCCGGGGCCGCCTTCAGCGCCTGGGCGGCGATCTGGCCGCCGGCGCCGGCGCGGTTGTCCACCACCACCGGCACGCCCAGCTGGTCCTTCAGCTTGTCGGCCAGCACGCGCGCGATGGCGTCGGTGCCGCCGCCGGGCGGGAAGCCGACCAGGATGCGCACCGGGGCGCTGGACTGCGCCTGCACGAGGCCGGCGGCAAGGGAGAACAGCCCCGCCAGCACCACGCGGCGCAGCGGACGGAAGGAGGTGTTGTTGTTGGGCATCCGGCGAGCATACCGGAGCCTGGCCGTCAGGCCGCCTGGCGCGTGGCCGCCGGAGGCACGAAGGCGGCCCGCGCCTCGTCTTCCAGCTCGCCCGTGAGCAGCTGCAGCAGGTCCAGCAGCTGCTCCTGCTGCTCGCGCGTGAGCGGGCCCATGAGCCGCTTGTAGGCGCGCTCGGCGGGCTTCTGCGCCTGCTGCAGGACCTGCTTGCCCTCGCGGGTGAGCGCGACCGACATGTTCCGGCGGTTGTCTTCCGCCGGCGCACGCGAGACCAGCCCGCGCGTTTCCAGGCCGCGCAGCACCCGCAGCACCGTGACCTTGTCGAAGCCCAGGGCCCGCGCCAGGCTGGACTGGCCCAGGCCCGGATGGGACTGCAGCACCGTCAGCACGCCGAACTGGGCTGGGGTGAGCGCCAGGTCCCGGCAGGCGTCCTCGAACACCGCCGCGGAGATCTGGTGCGCGCGGCGCAGCAGGAAGCCGGGACGGGCGTACAGCCGGGTGAGGGCCTGGGGAAGCTTCTGCGATGCGGGCACGTCGGGTTCATCCTCCGGGTATGCGCGGATTGTGCCTTGTCCGGCCGCCGCCATACTCGTTAGCATGCCAACTCGCAAGCCCGCATCGCAATGAACCTGCTCGCCCGTGCGGCCGCGGCCGTCCTCGCCCTGTGCACGCTGTCGGCCCTGGCGCAGGCGCCGGCGGGGACGAACGTGCCCCTCAAGCTGATCGTTCCCTTCACGCCGGGCACCGGCATCGACCTCATCGCGCGCACCGTCGCGCCGCGGCTGGGCCAGCGCTTGAACCGTCCGGTGGTGGTCGACAACCGCGCCGGCGCGTCCGGCAACATCGGCACCGAGGCCGTGGTGCGAGCGCCCGCCGACGGCAACACGCTGCTGGTGAGCGTGAACACGCTGGTGATGAACAGGAGCCTGTACCCGCAGCTGCCCTTCGACCCGGTGAAGGACCTCGTGCCGGTGACGCTCACCAGCTGGGGCCAGCTGATCCTGGTCACGCCGCCCTCGACCGGCTTCAGGACGGCGCAGGACCTCGTCGCGGCAGCCAAGGCGAAGCCCGGCCGGCTGAACTACGCCAGCCCCGGCGTGGGCACGCCGCACCACATGTCCATGGAGCTGTTCAAGCAGACCGCGGGCGTGTTCCTGACCCACATCCCCTACCGCGGCACCGCGCAGGCCGTGACGGACCTCCTGGGCGGCCAGGTGGACGCGATGTTCCTGCCGATCCACGTCGCGCTGCCGCACGTGAAGGCCGGCAAGCTGGTGGCGCTGGGCATCGGCAGCGCCAAGCGCCATCCGCTGCTGCCCGACGTGCCGACGCTGAAGGAAGCGCACGCCGGCGACGTCGACGTCGACATGTGGTACGGCGTGTTCGCGCCGCCCGGCACGCCTGCGGAGCAGGTGCAGAAGCTGAACCATGAACTGCGCGACATCCTCGCCGCCCCCGAGGTGCGCACCGCGTTCCAGACCCAGGGCATGGACCCTGCGACCAGCACGCCGGAGGAGTTCCGCAAGCTGGTGGCGCGCGATGCCGACCGCTGGGCTGCCGTGGTCCGCAACGCAAACATCAAGGCGGACTGATGCGGATCGCGATCATCGGGGGAGGCATCGGCGGGCTGGCGCTCGCGCTGGGTCTGCACCAGCGCGGCATCGCCTGCGACGTGTTCGAAGGCGCGCCGGAAGTGCGCGAGCTGGGCGTGGGCATCACGCTGTTGCCCCATGCCATGCGCGAGCTCGCCGCGCTGGGCCTGCAGGCGCAGCTGGAGCCGCTGGGCATCGAGAACCTCGAAAGCTTGTTCTTCAACCGCTGGGGCCAGTTCATCTTCCGCGAGCCGCGCGGCCGCCACGCAGGCTACGACGTGCCCGAACTGGGCATGCACCGCGGCAAGCTCCATGGCGTGATGTACCGCGCGGCGCTGCACCGCCTGGGCGCGGGCCGCATGCACCTGGACCACCGCTGCGTCGGCCTGCAGCAGGACGCGAAGCAGGTCACGCTGGTGTTCCAGGACAGCCAGGGACGCTTGCGCCCCCCGGTGGACGCCGACGTCGTGATTGCCTGCGACGGCGTGAATTCCGCGGTGCGGCGGCAGTTCTACCCCGACGAGAAGCCGGCCTTCGCCGGGATCAACACCTGGCGCGGCGTGACGGTGCACAAGCCCATCCTCACCGGCAAGAGCTACCTGCGCATCGGCTCCATCGACACCGGCAAGATGGTGATCTACCCGATCGTCGACGACGTGGACGGGCAGGGCAACCAGTTGATCAACTGGGTCGCGGAGATCCGTTCCGCCGACATGGGCAGGAACGACTGGAACCGGCCGGGACGGCTCGAGGACTTCCTGCCGGTGTACCAGGACTGGAAGTTCGACTGGCTCGACGTGCCGGCGCTGATCGCCGGCGCGAGCGAGATCCTCGAGTACCCGATGGTGGACAAGGACCCCGTGCCCCAGTGGACCTTCGGCCGCGTGACGTTCCTCGGCGACGCGGCGCATCCGATGTACCCGCGCGGCTCCAACGGCAGCGCGCAGGCGCTGCTGGATGCCGCCATGCTTTCCGCGCTGCTGGCCGAGGGCGGCGACCCGGCAGCGGCCTTGCTGCGCTACGAAGCCGCGCGCCTGCCCGCGACGGCGAAGGTCGTGGAGACCAACCGCACGGTGCCGCCGGACTTCATCATCATGAAAGCGGACGCATTGAGTGGCGGCAAGCCCTTTCCCGGTACGGTCGACGACCTGGTGAGCCAGGAGGAACTGCGGCGCATCTCCGACGACTACAAGAAGGTCGCCGGTTTCGCGCTGGAGAAGGGGAAATGACGTGAGCGGCCCGCGGTTCCCTTTGTAGGGTGGGGTGAGCGGGCGCAGCGCCGAACCCCACCGAAGGGCCTCAGTTCAGATACCGCGGCTTGCTGCCGCTTTCCTCGTCCACCGCCGGCTCCGCCGCCGCCACCGGCACGAACGGCTCGCGCCACTGCGACTGCAGCAGCGCCTGGTCCAGCAGGTGCATCAGCCCCTGCATCAGCTTGGGCTGCATTTCCATCTGGAAGCTGCGCGGCTTCGCGTCGCCCTGGGGCGGGCGCTCGTTGAAATTCAGCCGCAGCGGCCCGCTGGACAGCGGCGTGGCGTCCACGTCGGTCACCAGCAGGGGCTCCTCGCCCAGCGGCAGGCGTTGCTGGCCTTCCTTGTAGGGGGTGTCGAAGTCGGCATGCTGCAGGAACTCTTCCTTGCGGAAGTCCGCCAGCATCTTCTTGAGCTCGGGGTTGGCCCCCGACAAGGAGGCGCCGGCCGATTCCAGCTTGAGGAGGTGTTCCGTGAGCAGCTTGGACATCAGCGGCCACAGTCCTACCATCAGCCGCCGCGTAAGCCACATGCGCATCTCCTCCCCCTCGGTGGTGTTGATGCGCATGAGGATGCGGTCCTGCTCCGGCAGGTAGGTCACCGACATCTGGTGGATCTGCATGGCGCTTGATTCTAGTCATCCCCTGCAGAGTTCGAGCGGTGTCACCATGGCGGGGTTGAAAAGTACCGGTGCACGCCTATCTGGGCCGTAACGGAGTATTTCATGCGACTCGACAAACTGACCACCAAGTTCCAGGAGGCGCTGGCCGACGCGCAGAGCCTCGCGCTGGCCAACGACCACGCCTACATCGAACCCGCGCACCTGCTGGTGGCGATGCTGCGGCAGGAGGACGGCCCGCGCGCGCTCCTGCAGCGCGCCGGCGTCAACGTGCCGGGCCTGCTCGCCGCGGCCGAAGCCGCGATGCACAAGCTGACGCAGGTGCAGGGGCAGGAGCAGATCGGCATCGGCCGCGACCTGTCCGCGTTGCTGCAGCAGACCGAGAAGGAAGCGCTCAAGCGCAACGACCAGTTCATTGCCAGCGAGCTGTTCCTGCTCGCCCTGGCCGAGACCAAGCAGGACATCGGCCGCATCGCCCGCGAGAACGGGCTCACCCGCAAGTCCCTGGAAGCGGCCGTCGATGCCGTGCGTGGAGGCCAGAACGTGGATTCCCCCGAAGCCGAAGGCCAGCGCGAGGCGCTGAAGAAGTTCACGCTGGACCTCACCGAGCGCGCCCGCCTGGGCAAGCTGGACCCGGTGATCGGCCGCGACGAGGAGATCCGCCGCGCGATCCAGGTCCTGCAGCGGCGCACCAAGAACAACCCGGTCCTGATCGGCGAGCCCGGCGTGGGCAAGACGGCCATCGTCGAAGGCCTGGCGCAGCGCATCGTGGCCGGCGAAGTGCCGGAGACGCTGAAGAACAAGCGCGTGCTGTCGCTGGACATGGCGGCGCTGCTCGCGGGCGCCAAGTACCGCGGCGAATTCGAGGAGCGGCTGAAGTCCGTCCTCAACGAGCTCGCGAAGGACGAAGGCCAGACCATCGTCTTCATCGACGAACTGCACACCATGGTGGGCGCGGGCAAGGCCGAAGGCGCCATCGACGCGGGCAACATGCTCAAGCCGGCGCTCGCGCGCGGCGAGCTGCACTGCGTGGGCGCGACCACCCTGGACGAATACCGCAAGTACATCGAGAAGGACGCCGCGCTGGAGCGCCGCTTCCAGAAGATCCTCGTGGGCGAGCCGAGCGTGGAGGCGACCATCGCCATCCTGCGCGGCCTGCAGGAGAAGTACGAGGTGCACCACGGCGTGGAGATCACCGACCCGGCCATCGTGGCGGCGGCGGAGCTCTCGCACCGCTACATCTCCGACCGCTTCCTGCCGGACAAGGCCATCGACCTGATCGACGAGGCCGCCTCCAAGATCAAGATCGAGATCGACTCCAAGCCCGAGGCCATCGACCGCCTGGACCGCCGCATGATCCAGCTGCAGATCGAGCGCGAGGCGGTGAAGAAGGAAAAGGACGAAGCCTCGCAGAAGCGCCTGGCCCTCATCGAGGAGGAGATCGCGCGCCTGGGCAAGGAGATCTCCGACCTGGAGGAGATCTGGAAGTCCGAGAAGGCCACCGCCATGGGCAGCGCCCAGGTGAAGGAGGACATCGACAAGCTGCGCCGCGAGATCGAGGAGTCCACCCGCAAGGGCGACTTCAACAAGGTCGCGGAGCTGCAGTACGGCAAGCTGCCGGCGCTGGAGAAGCAGCTGAAGGAAGCGCAGGACAGCGAGACCGCCAAGGGCAAGAGCGGCAAGCCGCAGCTGCTGCGCACGCAGGTCGGCGCGGAGGAGATCGCCGAAGTCGTGGCCCGCGCCACGGGCATCCCCGTGTCGAAGCTGATGCAGGGTGAGCGCGAGAAGCTGCTGCTGATGGAAGACAAGCTGCACGAGCGCGTGGTGGGCCAGGACGAGGCGATCAGCGCCGTGGCCAACGCCATCCGCCGCTCGCGCTCGGGCCTCTCGGACCCGAACCGGCCGACCGGCTCCTTCCTGTTCCTGGGCCCCACCGGCGTCGGCAAGACCGAGCTGTGCAAGGCGCTCGCGAACTTCCTGTTCGACAGCGAGGAGCACCTCATTCGCGTCGACATGAGCGAGTTCATGGAGAAGCACTCGGTCGCCCGCCTGATCGGCGCGCCCCCGGGCTACGTGGGCTACGAGGAGGGCGGCTACCTGACGGAGGCGGTGCGCCGCAAGCCGTACAGCGTGATCCTGCTCGACGAAGTGGAGAAGGCGCACCACGACGTGTTCAACGTGCTGCTGCAGGTGCTCGACGACGGCCGCCTCACCGACGGCCAGGGCCGCACCGTGGACTTCAAGAACACGGTGATCGTGATGACGTCCAACATCGGCTCGCACATGATCCAGGCGATGGTGGGCAAGCCCTACGAGGACGTGAAGGAGGCGGTGTGGGACGAGCTGAAGAACCACTTCCGCCCCGAGTTCCTGAACCGCATCGACGAGACGGTGGTGTTCCACGGGCTCGACGCGAAGCACATCGCGCAGATCGCGAAGATCCAGCTGCGGGTGCTGGAGCAGCGCCTCGCCAAGATGGACCTGCACCTGGAGGTGTCTGCCGCGGCGCTGGAAGAGCTGGCCAAGGTGGGCTTCGACCCGGTGTTCGGGGCGCGGCCGCTGAAGCGCGCGATCCAGCAGCGGATCGAGAACCCGCTGTCCAAGCTCATTCTCGAAGGCCGCTTCCCGCCCAAGAGCACGATCCCGGTGGAGGTCGACCCGGTGCGCGAGCCGGGCGTCTTCCACTTCGGGTCGGCCGAGGGGACGCGGCGCGAGGCGGCGACGGCCTAGGCAAGGGCTCCGAACAATCCGGCATCCGCCTACCGGACTGTAGGAGCTTGCCTACCTGAGCCATATGCGTACCGTTTCCTAATCGACGTGTCGGGGCCGCGAGGCCCGGGAGCACAGGACAGGGCCGTGAAGCTGCAACGCTTCGGCGAACGCGAAGCCACCGGGGCGCCGCCCCCGGTGGTGCCCAGCGTGCGTGCGATCCGCGTCGGCATCGCGGACGACCATCCGATCACCCGCACGGCCCTGCGCTGCTACCTCGACGACCTGGAAGACATCCGCGTGATCGCCGAGGCGGCGTCCGGGCGGGAAGCGATCGACCTCGTGCGCACCCAGGTCGTGGACGTGCTGCTCCTGGACCTGGACATGCCGGGCCAGAGCGGCATCGATGCGCTCACCATGATCAAGGCGAAGGCCGAACACGTGGGCGTCCTCGTGCTTTCCGGCTACCCCGAGCACCAGTACGCCGTGCCCCTGATCCGCAACGGCGCGAGCGGCTACCTGAACAAGGCCTGCGAGCCGGGCGAGATCGCCCTCGCGATCCGGCGCGTGGCGCAGGGCGGGCGCTACATCACGCCCATCGTCGCGGAGCTGCTCGCGAGCCAGGTGATCGCGCCCACGCCGGGCGGCCTGCACGAACAGCTGTCGGCGCGGGAGCTGCAGGTGTTCCTCAAGCTGGCACAGGGCTGCACCGCGGGCCAGGTCGCCGCGGAACTGTCACTCAGCGCCAAGACGGTCAGCACCTACCGCGCGCGCCTGATGCGCAAGCTGGAAGCGCGCTCCAACAGCGACCTCACCTACTACGCCCTCAAGCACCGGCTGCTAGACTGAGCGCGTGCCGAACGCGAACAACAACAACGTCACGAGGAAGCGGGTCGTCATCATCGGTTGCGGATTCGGCGGGCTGGAGGCGGCCCGGGCGCTGCACCATGCTGACGTCGACGTGACCCTGGTGGACCGCACCAACCACCACCTGTTCCAGCCCCTGCTGTACCAGGTCGCGACCGCGGGCCTTTCCGCTCCCGCCATCGCCGCGCCGGTGCGCCACCTGTTCCGCAAGCAGGCCAACGTCACGACGCTCCTGGGCGAGGTGGTGGCCATCGACGCCGCGGCCCGGGCCGTGCGGCTCGCGGACGGCGCCATGCTGCCCTATGACCACCTGATTGTCGCTGCCGGCGCGACCCACAGCTATTTCGGGCGTGACGACTGGGCGCGCTTCGCACCCGGCCTCAAGACGCTGGCGGACGCCTTCGAGATCCGCCGCCGCGTGCTCCTCGCGTTCGAGGCGGCGGAGAAGGAGACGGACCCCGAGGCCCGCGCGGCCTGGCTCACCTTCGTGGTGATCGGCGCGGGCCCGACGGGCGTGGAGATGGCCGGCACGCTGGCGGAGATCGCGCGCCACACGCTGCCCGGCGAATTCCGCCGCATCGATCCGGCCCGCGCCCGCATCCTGCTGGTGGAAGGCGGACCGCGGGTGCTGCAGGCGATGCCGCCGGCGCTGAGCGCCAGCGCGCAGAAGCAGCTGGAACGCCTCGGCGTCGAAGTGCGCGTGCATGCGCGCGTGACCGCGATCGACGCCCAGGGCCTGGAGGTCCAGCCGCCGGAAGGAGCGCCGGCCGAACGCATCGCGAGCCGCTGCATGGTCTGGGCCGCCGGCGTCAGCGCTTCACCGCTCGGGCGCCAGCTGGCCGAAGCGGCGGGCGCCGGCACGGACCGCGCGGGCCGCGTGACCGTCGAAGCCGACCTCAGCCTGCCGGGCCACCCGGAGATCAGCGTCGTCGGCGACCTGGCGTCGGCGCAGAGCCACCTCGCGGGGCATGCGCCGCGGCCGGTGCCGGGCGTGTCACCCGCGGCCAAGCAGATGGGACGCACGGCGGCCGGCAACATCCTGCGGCGCCTGGCGGGCCAGGCGCCGCGCGCGTTCCGCTACCGCGACTACGGCAACCTGGCGACCATCGGCCGCAATTCGGCGGTGGTGGACCTGTGGACGCCGTGGCACCGCATCGAGTTCAGCGGCTGGTTCGCGTGGGTGTTCTGGCTGTTCGCCCACATCTACTTCCTCATCGGCTTCCGCAACCGCCTGGTCGTGCTGATCGACTGGGCCTCGGCCTACTGGAGCTCGCAGCGCTACGCGCGCGTGGTCACCGGCTTGCCGCCGGGCACCACCGACAACTGAACGGCCGCGCTGCGACCGACCGGGTCACCCCACGGCCGGCGCGCCCGCCCGTATGCTCGGCTCCTGCCTTCCTGGGAGCCTCCATGCAATACGTGCACCACATCCAGCCGATCACCGCGCTGATCGCCGGCATCCTGATCCTGATCATGCCCAGGCTGCTGAACTACATCATCGCGCTGTACCTGATCGTGGTGGGCCTCGTGGGCCTGTTCGGCTAGGAACGCGGAGGCTGCTCCATGTGGTGGGCGTAGAGCTTCTGCATGCCGCCCAGCCAGCGGTCGTAGTCCTGCGCCTTGTTCAGGAAGTACTTCGCCACCTCGGGATGGGGCAGGGCGAGGAAACGTTCCTCGCGCATCGTCTGCACCACCACCTCGGCGACCTGCTCCGGCGTGAGCACGCCGTTGATGCCGGCCGAGCCGGTGCCGTCGCGCGTCATGTCCGTCTGCACGGACTGCGGGCACAGGCACGACACGCGCACGCCCTTGCGGCCGTAGGCGATGCGCAGCCACTCCGCGACGGCCACCGCCGCGTGCTTGGTCACGCCATAGGGCGCGGTCTCCACGATGTTCAGGAGGCCCGCCGCCGAGGCCGTGACGAGGAAGTAGCCTTCGCCCCGCGCCGCCATCTCGGGGAACACGGCGCGGGCGGCCCAGATGTGGGCCATGCCGTGGATCTTCCACATGCTGTCCCACAGGGCGTCGTCCAGTTCGATGCCGCCCATGCGCCCGAGGATGCCGGCGTTGGAGATGTAGGCGTCGATGCGCCCGAAGCGCTCGCGCGTCGCCGCCACCAGCGCCTGGATCTCGGCCTCGCGGCTCACGTCGCAACGCACGGCGAGGGCCTGCGCGCCGATGCCGCTCGCCACGCCCTGCGCGCGCTCCAGGTTGACGTCCGCCACCACGACGCCTGCCGCGCCCTCGCGCGCGAAGCGCTGGGCCAGGCCGGCACCGATCCCGCTGGCGCCGCCGGTGACCACCACGACCTTGTCTCTCATTTCCATGTGACCTCCGATGCTGCGCCGCCGAGTATCCGTGCTGAGGCGCAGCGCGCAAGCCTCGCAGGCGACACGCCCCACTCGGGAACAGCCTGCACCAGGCGGCTACCCAATCCCACAGCGCCGCAGCCCGTGCGTCCTACACGGTCGGGCTGGCGCCCTGGCCATCATTCGTGCAAGCAACGAACACGGAGAACGGCTCATGGGCGCCATCGCAGAAGACTTCTGGCAGGAACAGGCAGACGACCCGGCGGTCTGCATCGACGGGCGCGTGTGCCCCGAGGCGGAAGACGCCTACTGGCAGGGGGTCTACCGCACGCAGTCCTACTACCGCCCCGGCTATGCGTACGACGATTACGCTCCGGCCTTCTGCGTCGGCTACATAGGCCATGCCCAGTACGGTGGCCGCTACGAGGATGCGGAAAAGTCCCTGTGTGCCAACTGGCTGCGCATCAAGGGGGACTCGCGCCTGGAACTGGACGAGGCCCTGCCGGCGATCCGGGCGGCCTGGGACCATGCGGCCGCTGCCCCGGCGCAGGATGCGGAGGACGAAGAAGAGGAATACATCCCGGAGGAACTGGTGGCCACCCGCCGGCGGATGCCGGAGAGGGCGTACGCCATCGCTTGACCGATGCGGCTGCGCGCCGCGCCGGTCAGCGGACTTCGGCCGGCAGGGTGGCGTGCCCGCGCAGGACGTCTTCCAGCGCCGCGATGAAGGGCGCCTGCCCCGCGATCAGCTTGCGCCGTGCTTCCTCCAGGCCGAACCAGGCCACGCGGTCCACCTCGGGAAAGGACTGCAGCCGGCCGGAACGCGGCGGCCACTCCATCTCGAACGGCAGGCTCGCGAGGCGCGCCGGATCGGCGTCCCCCTCGAACGCCCAGGCGGAGATGCGCTTGCCGCTCTTCTGGCGCAGCTCGCCCAGCGGCAGGAAGGGCGGGGCGCTCGCGAAGCCGGTCTCCTCCAGGAACTCGCGGCGGGCAGCGGCCAGCGGATCCTCGTCCGGCGCGATCTCGCCCTTGGGCAGCGTCCACGCCGCCTCATCGCGCCGCGCCCAGAACGGGCCGCCCGGATGCGCGAGCAGGACTTCGGTCCCGGCCGCGGTACGGCGGAACATCAGCAGGCCGGCACTTCGGACGATGGACACGGCCCGAGTGTAGGGCCGCGTCCGGATCAGAGGGCGTCGACCGGGAGCTTGAGGTAGGACACGCCGTTGGCCTCCGCCGGGGGCAGGTGGCCGGCGCGGATGTTCACCTGCACCGAAGGCAGGATCAGGTTCGGCATCTCCAGCGTGGCATCGCGCGCCGTGCGCAGGGCGACGAAGGCCTCCGCGCTCACGCCGTCATGCACGTGGATGTTGCGTTCGCGCTGGTCGGCAACGGTGCACACCCACTGCGGCGCGCGGCCGGCGGGCGGGTAGTCGTGGCACATGAAGAGGCGCGTCTGCGGCGGCAGCGCCAGCAGCCGGCGGATCGACCGGTACAGCGTCGCCGCGTCGCCGCCGGGGAAGTCGCAGCGCGCCGTGCCGACGTCGGGCATGAACAGGGTGTCGCCCACGAACACGGCATCGCCGATCCGGTACGCGACGCAGGCGGGGGTGTGGCCCGGCAGCGCCATCACTTCCGCCTCCAGCGCGCCGATGCGGAAGCGCTCGCCGTCGGCGAACAGGTGGTCGAACTGGCTGCCGTCGACGGCGAAGCCGGGTTCCAGGTTGAACAGGCGCTTGAAGACGCCCTGCACCCGGGTGATGTCGTGGCCGATGGCGGTGCGGCCGCCGAAACGTTCGCGCAGCCACGGCGCGGCGCTCAGGTGATCGGCATGCGCATGCGTCTCGAGGATCCACGCGACCTGCAGGTCCTGCTCCCGCAGGAAGGCGGCGACGCGCTCGACCGAGGTCGTGCGCGTGCGGCCGGACTTCGCGTCGAAATCCAGCACGGGGTCGATCACCGCGCAGGCGCCGCCCGCCGCCTCGTACACGACGTGGGTCACGGTTCCGGTCACGGGATCGTGGAAGGACTGGACCTGGGCTGGCATCGCGGGGACTCCTTGCATTTGACTTAAGGGCATGATAGTATATAAAAAGATAGTTTGTCAAATGCGTAAATGAAAGAGGCCAGGATGGACCAACCGGTGGTCGACAAGGAAGCGATGCGCGACGCCGCCGAGGCGGCGTGCGCGCTCATGAAGGTGCTCTCGAACCCCGACCGGCTGCTGCTGCTGTGCGAGCTGTGCGAAGGCGAGCGCAACGTCGGCGAGCTGCAGGAGGCCGTGGGCATCGCGCAGCCCACGCTGTCGCAGCAACTCGCGGTGCTGCGCGAGGAGGAACTGGTCGAGACCCGCCGCGACGGCAAGAACATCTACTACAGCATCGCCAGCGGGCAGGTGCTGGCCGTGCTGCAGGTGCTGCATGCGCAGTTCTGCGCGCCCACGGGCCGCAAGGGGAGGGCGCGGAAATGAGCCTGGACTGGACACACTTCACCCCCTGGGCCTCGCTGGCCGGCGGCCTCGTGCTGGGCCTGGCGGCTGCGCTCTTCATTCTCTTCAACGGACGCGTGCTGGGGATCAGCGGCATCGTCGCGGGCGTGCTGCGGCCGCGCGCCGGCGACACCGGCTGGCGCCTTGCGTTCCTGGCCGGCCTCATCGCGGCCCCGCTGGTGTGGGGCCTGTTCGCGGCGCCCGTGGTTCCGCGCATCGCGGCGGGTCCGGCGCTCCTCGTGCTCGCCGGCGTGCTGGTGGGATGGGGCACGCGCCATGGCAGCGGCTGCACCAGCGGCCACGGCGTGTGCGGGCTCGCGCGGCTGTCGCCGCGTTCGCTCGTGGCCACGCTTGCCTTCATGGCGAGCGGCTTCGCCACCGTGTTCGTCGTGCGCCACCTGCTGGCCTGAGGAGACCCTCCATGAAGAAAGACCGTTTCGCCGCCTTCCTCGTCGGCCTGCTGTTCGGCCTGGGGCTGATCCTCTCGGGCATGACCGACCCGGGCAAGGTGCAGGGCTTCCTGGATCTCGCGGGCAGCTGGGATCCGTCGCTGGCGTTCGTGATGGGGGGTGCCATCCTGGTGGGCCTGGGCGCGTTCGCGCTTGCCCGCCGGCGCACCACCTCCTTCCTCGGCGGCGCCATGCACCTGCCCTCCAGCCGGACGATCGACCGTCCGCTGGTCGTGGGCAGCCTGGTGTTCGGCATCGGCTGGGGGCTCGCCGGCTTCTGTCCCGGCCCCGCGCTCGTGTCGCTGGGCGCGGGCCACTGGCAGGCGCTGCTGTTCACGGTGGCGATGCTGGCCGGCATGGCGCTGCACGACCTGCCCGCGCGGCTGCCGCCCCGCCTGCGCTCCGGCGCCTGAGCGATGGCGGCCTGGCTCCTTGCGCCCCTGCTGGGCGTCGCAGTCGGGGCCGTGCTGGCGCTGACGGGGGCGGGCGGCGCGATCCTCGCCGTTCCCCTGCTGCTGTTCGGGCTGCACCTGGGCGTGGCGCAGGCGGCTCCGATCAGCCTGCTGGCGGTGGCGCTCTCGGCCGCCGTGGGCGCCTTCCTGGCGTGGCGGGCCCGGACCCTGCGCTACCGGGCCGCGGCGGTGATGGCGGCGTCCGGGCTGGCGTTCGCGCCCGGCGGGCAGTGGCTGTCCCATGTGCTGCCGGCACGGACCCTGACCCTGCTCTTTGCCGCGGTGCTGGTGCTCGCGGCGGTGCGCACGCTGGTGCAGGCGCGCCGCGAGCTCTCAGGCAAGCCTGCCGAACGGTCGCAGGCCGCGCCGTGCCGCCTCGACCCCGCCACGGGACGCCTGCGCTGGACGCCGCACTGCGCCGGGGTGCTGGTGCTCGCGGGCGCTGCCACGGGCCTGCTCTCGGGCCTGCTGGGAGTCGGCGGCGGCTTCGTGCTCGTACCGGCCCTGATGCTCTTCACGGACCTCGCGATGCCCTCGGTCGTGGCGACGTCCATGGGCGTGATCGCCCTGGTGTCGCTCGGTGCCGCATCGCTCGCCGCCGCGCAGGGGCAGGTGGCCTGGGTCGTGGCGGCGCCGTTCGCGCTGGGCGCCGTGGGCGGGATGGTCGCCATGCGCGCCTGGGCGCAGCGCCTGCGCGGCCCGCGCCTGCAGCAGGGCTTCGCCGTGCTGTCGCTGGCGGTGGCCGCCGGCCTCGTGCTGCGCGTGGCGCTGTGAGCGTCAGCGTGGTTGCGGCACGACCCGCAGGTAGGGCTTCACCGCCTTCCATCCCTGCGGGAACAGCTGCTTCGCGTCGGCATCGCTGACCGAGCCGGCGATGATCACGTCGTCGCCCGGCTTCCAGTTCACCGGCGTCGCGACCTTGTGCTTCGCGGTGAGCTGCATCGAGTCGAGCACCCGCAGGATCTCGTCGAAGTTGCGCCCCGTGGTCATGGGGTAGGTCAGCATCAGCTTGATCTTCTTGTCGGGGCCGACCACGAAGACCGAGCGCACCGTCTGGTTGGTCGCCGCGGTGCGGCCCTCGGACGTGCCGGGTTCTTCCGCGGGCAGCATGTTGTACAGCTTGGAAATCGAGAGGTCGGCGTCGCCGATGATCGGATAGCCCACGCGCGTGCCCTGCGTCTCCTCGATGTCGGCGAGCCAGCGCTGGTGGCTGTCCACCGGGTCCACGCTCAGTCCGATCAGCTTCGCGTTGCGCTGGCGGAACTCGGGTTCGATCTTCGCCATGTACCCCAGCTCGGTGGTGCACACGGGCGTGAAGTCCTTGGGGTGGGAGAACAGGATCGCCCAGCCGTCGCCGATCCAGTCGTGGAAGCGGATGGGGCCCTGCGTCGTCTGGGCCTCGAAATCGGGGGCGGTGTCGTTGATGCGCAGTCCAGCCATGGTGCGACCTCCTGGTGCGGGGTGGGCGAAGATGATGCGTCGCGCCGCGCGCGGGTGTCAATGCGTCGCGCCCGCGGCGCAGCTCAGCCGGGACGCGGCTGGAAGCGGCTGGGCGGCTGGCCCATGGCGGCCTTGAACATGGCCGTGAACGCGCTCTCGCTCGCGTAGCCGCTTGCCAGCGCCACCTGGCCCACCGGCGTGCCGCGCGCGAGCAGCGGCAGCGCATGCGCGAGCACGGCCTGCTGGCGCCACTGCTGGTAGCTGGTGCCCAGCTCCTCGCGGAACAGGCGGGCCATCGTGCGCTCGCTGGCGCCGACGTCGGCGGCCCATTGCGCCAGCGTCGCGCGCTCGCCGGGCGCGCGCAGCACCGCCTCGCACAAGGCGCGCAGGCGCTTGTCGCCGGAGTCGGCGGCCGGCAGCGGCACCCCCAGCGGGTGCGTGTCGGCCGCGCGCAGTTCGTCCATCAGCAGGGCCGTGAGCATCATCTCGCGCGCGCGGCTGATGCGCGGTTCGTCGAGGGCGGGCACCAGTTCGCGTAGCAGCGGCGAGACGACGAGGACGCGGCAGCCGCGCCATCCCTCCGGCGCCACCGAAGCATCCACGTACACGGTGCGGAACTGGGCCGCTTCCAGCACGCGGACCGAGTGCAGCGCCTGCGGCGCGACCCACACGGCGCGCGAGGGCGGCACGATGTAGGTGACCTGGCCGCTGGCGCTGGCCTCGTGGGCAACACTCACCTGCAGGATGCCGCTCGCGCAGTAGGCAACCTGCGCCCAGGGGTGCTGGTGCGGTTCGAAATGCGCATCCACGGGCAGGGCGCGCGCGCGCACCCGCACCGGGCGGGCAGGCGTCGGCCGGTAGAGGTCGGCGCCCTCGGGGGAGATGGCCTGGGACGGCATTGGCCGATTTTCGCCGAATCCTGTCTTTCCATCGCATTCCGGAAACGCGGACGGGACCGTACGATTCCGCCATGAGTTCCGCGACCGCAACTCTGGCCCCGGCCAGCCCCTTCCGGCAGGACGCCGGCGTCATCGGCCTCGTCGGGGTGGCCCACATGGTGAGCCACTTCAGCCAGCTGATCCTGCCGCCCCTGTTCCCCTGGCTGAAGGACGCGCTGGGCGTGAGCTACACGCAGCTCGGGTTCCTCATGACGATCTTCTTCGTCGTCTCGTGTGGCGTGCAGACCGCGTCCGGCTTCCTCGTCGATCGCTTCGGCCCGCGTCCCATCCTCTTCGGCGGCCTGTCGCTCGTGGCCGCGGCCGCCTTCGCCTTCGCGCTGGCGCCCAACTACTGGACCATGGCCCTGGTGGCCGTCTTCGCGGGCATGGGCAACGGCGTGTTCCATCCCGCCGACTACACGCTGCTCAATCGCAAGGTGAGCCCCAAGCGCCTGGGCCACGGCTACAGCGTGCACGGGGTCACCGGCAGCCTGGGCTGGGCGCTCGGCCCGGCGGTGGTGGTGCCGCTGGCCTACCACTTCCACTGGCGCGTGGCGCTGGCCGTCGCCGGCGGCATCGCCCTGGCGGTACTCGTGCTGCTGTGGTTCAACCGTGCCAGCCTGGAACTGCCTGGCACGCCGCGTGCCACGGCTTCCGCGTCTACGGGCCCCACCGAGCACAGCCTCGCCTTCCTGCGCATCCCCGCCGTGTGGATGTGCTTCGCCTTCTTCCTCGTCTATGCGGGCGTGCTGACGGGCGTCCAGACCTTCGCTCCGCTGGCCGCCATGAACCTGCTGCAGATGCCCAAGACGCTGGTGGCGCTGTGCATCACCAGCTACATGGTCTGCAGCGCCGGCGGCACCGTGCTCGGGGGCTTCCTGATGTCCGACCCGGCGCGCTGCGAGCGCATCGTCGGCGCCGGCTTCGGCCTGGCCGCCGGCGTTGCGCTGGTGATCGGCTTCGGCTCGGTCCCGCCCATCGCCGTTCCGGTGCTGTTCGGCGTCATGGGTTTCGTGAGCGGCACGGCCGGCCCGTCGCGCGACATGCTGGTGAAGCGCTCCTCGCCGGAGAACGCCACCGGCCGCGTCTACGGCGTCGTGTACTCCGGGCTCGACGTGGGCCAGGCGATCATGCCGCTGGTGTTCGGCGCCCTGATGGACCACGGCCAGTTCCGCGGCGTCTGGACGGTCCTGGTGGCCCTGCAGCTGCTGCTGATCGCCAGTGCGTTCAACGTGCGCAAGGTGCGCCGCACGGTGCTGGCACCCGCCTGAGGGCCAGTCCCGAGGGCGCCGTTACATCGGCGCGCTATCCTAGGCGGCATGTACGCCGCGTATTTCGGGCTGAAGCAGGAGCCGTTCTCGATCGCGCCGGACCCGCGCCTGCTGTTCATGAGCGAACAGCACCGCGAGGCCCTGGCGCACCTGCTGTACGGGGTGCACGGCGGCGGCGGCTTCGTGCTGCTGACGGGGGAGATCGGCACCGGCAAGACCACGGTCTGCCGCTCCTTCCTCGACCAGGTGCCGGCGCACGTCAACCTGGCCTACATCTTCAACCCCAAGCTCACGGTGCTGGAGCTGCTGGAGACGGTGTGCCACGAGTTCGGCGTCGACGTCACCCTGCCGGCGCAGCGCCCGGCGACGGTCAAGGACTACCTCGACCCGCTGAACGACTTCCTCCTGCGGGCCCACGCGGAGGGCCGCAACAACGTCCTGGTGATCGACGAGGCGCAGAACCTGTCGCCGGAGGTGCTGGAGCAGCTGCGCCTGCTCACCAACCTCGAGACCAGCGAACGCAAGCTGCTGCAGATCATCCTGATCGGCCAGCCGGAGCTGCGCGAGATGCTCGCCCGGCCCGAGCTGGAGCAACTGGCGCAGCGCGTGATCGCGCGCTACCACCTGGGCCCGCTCGGATCGGCGGAGGAGAGCGAGCAGTACGTGCGCCACCGGCTGGAGGTCTGCGGCCTGGAGCGGCCGCTGCCCTTCGACCGTGCGGCCCTCAAGCGCGTGCATGCCGCTTCCGGCGGCGTGCCGCGGCGGATCAACCTGCTGTGCGACCGCGCGCTGCTGGGCGCCTATGCCAACGGCCAGGGGCAGGTGACGCGCGGCATCGTGCAGGAGGCCGCCGCGGAAGTCTTTCCCAAGGGGGCGCGCACCGCTCCGCGGGCCTGGCCGCGGCTGGCGCTGGCGGGCGTCGCGGGGCTCGTGGCGGGCGCCGGCCTGCTGGCCGCCGTCACGCGCGTGGGCGATGGGCCGCTGGCGCCGCAGCTGTCCCTGACCGTGACGCCGCGCCTGGCGCCGGCGGCACCGGCCGCCGCCGCCGTCGTGCCGGTGCGCGCCGCGGCGGTGGAGCCGGCCCGTGCGCCGACGCTGCTGCATGACCCGGACGAGGCCTGGCGCGAACTCGCGCAGCACTGGAAGTTGCCGCTGCCGGACGGCGGCGGCGATCCCTGCCCGGGGCTGGCGCGCACGGGCGTCCACTGCTTCGAGAAGAACCTGAGCCTGGCGGTGATCCGGCAACTCGGGCGCCCCGGCATCGTCACCCTGGACAGCGAGAGCGGCCAGCCTTCCTTCGCCGTGCTGACGGGACTGACCGACCGTACCGCCACGCTGCGCGCCGCGGGGACGGAGCAGACCGTGACCCTGGCGGCCCTGGCGCAGCGCTGGCAGGGCGACTTCGGCACCCTCTGGCGCGCCCCCGAAGGCTGGCGCGAGAAGGTGAAGGACGGGCAGGGCGGCCCGGCGGTCGAATGGGTTGCTGCGCACCTGGCCGGCGCCAAGGGCGGCCCGCTGCCCGCACGACCCGCGAAGCTCGATGCGCGCCTGCGCGAGGAAGTGCGGGCCTTCCAGGTGGCGCAAGGCCTGCCCGCGGACGGCCGGCCCGGGCCGCTCACCTACATGCAATTGAACCGTGTCGCCGGCGTCGACGAACCGCGCCTGCGCACCGAACCCTGAACGAACAGCGCATGTCGTACATCCTCGATGCCCTGCGCCGCGCCGATGCGGAGCGCGAACGCGATCCGGCCCGCGGCATCCATGCGCAGCCCGCCGCCGGCGTGCCGGCGCACGCGCGCGCACGGATCCCGGTCTGGGCCTGGCCAGCGGCCGGCCTGCTGCTTGTCGGCGTGGTGGCCCTCGCCACGTGGCAGCGGACGGCGCCGGTCGCATCCGCTCCGCCAGGGCCGGTGCCCGCGCCGGTGGCTACGGCAGCCGTCCCCGCGGCCGCTGCCGTGATGCCGCCCGCGCCGCCGCCCGTGGTGGTGGAGCGCGTGCGCATCGTGGCCGCACCCATGGCTGCGGCTCCCGCTGCGAAACCGGCGGCGCCGACTGCAACCGTCGCCACCGCAGCGGCTGCGGCGGTCGCGGCGCCCCAGGCTGCTGTCGCCGTGAGCGCCGTGCCTGCGGCCGACCGCATCCTGAACCTCGCGGAACTGCCCCCCGACGTGCAGCGCGAGCTGCCCAAGCTGGCGATCACGGGCGGCGTCTACTCCGAGAACGCCGCGCAGCGCATGCTGATCGTGGGAGGGCAGGTGTTCAACGAGGGCGCGGAACTCGCGCACGGCGTGGTGCTGGACCAGATCCGCCCGCGCGCCGCGGTCTTGCGCTATCGCGGCTACCGTTACAGCGTCACCTACTAGTCGCCGGCCACCTTCTGCGGCGGCTGGAACACGGACCAGCGCCCGTCCTTGAACAGGTACAGGCCGGAGGAGATGCGCGTGGCGTCGCTTCCGGCGAAGAGGACGGCCGCGCTGAAGCGCAGCGTCGCGATCGCCGACGCGTCGTCGGCGCGCGCGAACACCAGCCCGCCGCGATCGGGCACCGCCGCGATGACGCCGGCGGGCGACGCGCGCAACTGCTCCTGCCAGAACGCGCGGTCCAGGAAATAGCTGCTATCGAGTTCGGGGGCGTTGCCGTGCACCTGCATCAGGCCGCCGTCGTAGGGCTCGGCGACCGGTTCGCCATAGCGCTGCCGCAGGTTCGCCACGGCGAGCGTCACCGCCTGCTCGGGCGAGAGGTGCAGCCGCTGCAGGTCGTCGGGCATCGCGCTCTGCACGCGCCGGCTGCCGTCGAACACCAGGCGCAGGTGCATGTCGCCCAGGTACTGGAACCAGCTCGCCTCGAATTCGTACTCGCGCCCGTCCGCGGCGCGCGCCGTGATCTTGCCGAAGGGCGAGAGGCCTTCGTCGAGCTTGTTGGCGCCAGGGCTTTCACGCAGCACCGCGAGCAGGTTGCCCGCACTCAGGTCCTGCGGGTCGCCGTCGCGGCCGTCGCCCGCCGAGGCTCCCGTCATCGCGGCCAGCAGCGCCGCCGCCACGCAGATCGCGCGCATCCAGTGCTTCATGGAGTCCCCCTACTTCTGCCGTGATCGTGGCGCTTCGTGCCTCAGCATGCAAGCAGTGTTACCGCGCGGCGCGTGGGACCTTGGGCCAACGTCGGCGCACCGCAACGCCAATGGTTACCCTTCTTGCGCCATGCACCGAACATGTAATGCGTTCGCTGCCTACGATCGCAGCTCTTCGTTGTCACTCTCTCTCTCTCTTCCCGAGGAAGCATTCATGGCCTTGCAATCCCCCTTCTTCAACACCGGCACCAAGCGCGAGGACGGTTATCCGCGCCCCGGCCAGAATCCCAATGCCGCGGCGATGGCGGGCCAGGCCCCGGCCGCCGCCGCTCCCCAGCCGCAGGCCGCCACTGCACCCGTGAAGGAAGGCGAAAGCAAGCTGACCGTCGGACCCAACATCAAGCTGAAGGGCGTCGAGATCACCGACTGCGACACGCTGGTGGTGGAAGGCTCCGTGGAAGCGACGATGGATTCGCGCGTGATCCAGATCTCCGAGCGCGGCGCCTTCAAGGGCTCCGCCGACATCGACGTCGCCGAGATCCGCGGCCTGTTCGACGGCAACCTCACCGTGCGCCAGAAGCTGGTGATCTATTCGACCGGCAAGGTGACCGGCAAGGTGCGCTACGGCAAGGTGGTGATCGAGGAGGGCGGCCAGCTCTCCGGCGAAGTCGAGGCGGGAGCGCCCACCAAGGCGGCGCCGGCACAGCGCAGCGGCCTGCAGCAGGTGCAGTAACGTCGTTCCCGCGCAGGCGGGAACCCAGGGCTTTGAAGGCGCTGCGCCGCGGCGCTCCCGGGAAGCCCTGGATCCCCGCCTCCGCGGGGATGACGGGGCGCGGTCAGACGACCGTCCGGTGCCGCGCGATGCAGGTGTCCAGCGTCTCCTCGTGCGGACGCCGGTACCAGTTGTTCGTGGAGAAGATCTCCACCTCGCTGTAGCCGGCGAAGCCCTGCGCCTCCACCCAGCCGCGGATGCGCGGGATGTCGATCACGCCGTCGCCCATCATGCCGCGGTCGTTCAGCAGGTCGGTGGTAGGCGTCATCCAGTCGCAGACGTGGAAGGCGAGGATGCGCTCCTTGCCGGCGCGCGCGATCTGCTGCTCCAGCTTCGGGTCCCACCACACGTGGTAGACGTCGACGGCCACGCCCAGGGCTCCCGTCCGCTGCGGATCGAGTTCGTCGCACAGGTCGAGCGCCTGCTCCATCGTGTTGACGCAGGCGCGATCGGCCGCGTACATGGGGTGCAGCGGCTCGATCGCCAGCGGCATCCGTGCCTTCTTCGCGTACTCCAGCAGCTCCGCGATCCCGTCGCGCACCTGGCTGCGGGCCAGGGCGATGTCCTTGTGCGCCGCCTGGCCCTGCAGCGCGCCGGGCAGGCCACCCACCACCAGCACGAGGCAGGGCGCCCCCAGTTCCGCGGCCTCGTCGACCGCGCGGCGGTTGTCGTCACGCGCTGCCTGCAGGCCGGCGGCGTCGGCGGCGGGGAACATGCCGCCCCGGCAGTACCCGGAGAGCTCGAGGCCATGCGTGCGTACCAGCTGCGACACCTTCGCCAGGCCGGCTGCGTGCACCTGGTCGCGCCAGGGCGAGATGGCGCGCACGCCCTTGCGCACGCAAGCGTCGATGATGTCGGGCAGCGGCAGGTCGGCGCCGCGGCTCTTGCGCAGCGTGGCGGTGTTGATCGAGAGCCAGCGGTGGTCCTGCGAGAAGTCGCGCATCGTCACTCCACGCCGTGCAGCGCCAGCAGCGTCTGCATGCGCCGCGCCGCCAGGTCCGGCTGTTCCAGCAGGCTGGCGGCGTCGGCCAGGCGGAACAGCTCCGCGAGGTGCGGCAGGCTGCGCGTGCTCTGCTGGCCACCCACCATGGTGAAGTGCTTCTGGTGGCCGTTGAGCCAAGCCATGAACACCACGCCGGTCTTGTAGAAGCGGGTCGGCGCCCGGAAGATGTGGCGCGACAGCGGCACCGTCGGCCCCAGGATGGCGTGGAAGCGCTCGAGGTTGCCCTGCGCCAGCTCGCCCAGCGCCGCGGCGGCAGCCGGCGCGATCGCGTCGAAGATGCCGAGCAGCGCGTCGCTGCGGCCCTGGTTGGGCGAGGCGCCGAAGCCGTCGCCCGCGATCAGCTCCGCGTAGTTGAAGTCGTCGCCCGTGTACATGCGCACGCCCGCGGGGAGGCGGCGGCGCATGGCGATCTCCTTGTCCTTGTCCAGGAGCGAGATCTTGATGCCGTCCACCTTGGAGGCGTGGGCGGCGATGATGCCCAGCGCGGTGTCCATGGCGGCGTCGGCGTCCTGCGAGCCCCAGTAGCCCGCGAGGGCGGGATCGAACATGTCGCCGAGCCAATGCAGCACCACCGGCTGCTTCGCCTGCGACAGGATGCGGCCGTAGACCTGCTCGTAGTCGGCCGGCGACTTCGCCACGCGTGCGAGGGCGCGGCTGGCCATGACGATCAGCTTGCCGCCCAGCTTCTCGATGGCGGCCATCTGCTCTTCGTAGGCGCGGATCACGTCGTCGACGCCCTGCGCGTCTTCCGGCGCGAGGTGGTCGGTGCCGCAGCCCGAGGCGATGAGCGCGCCCGGGACGTCGCGCGCGGCGTCCAGCGAACGGCGGATCAACTCCAGCGAGGTGGGCCAGTCGAGGCCCATGCCGCGCTGCGCCGTGTCCATGGCTTCGGCGACGCCCAGGCCGAGGGACCACAGGTGCTGGCGGTAGGCGATGGTGGCGTCCCAGTCGACGGCGGCCTGCAGCCACGGGTCGACCGGCGCCAGCGGGTCGGCGACCACGTGGGCCGCGGAATACGCGATGCGGTTGAACTTGACGCCCGCGGCCGGCTTCACCGGCGCGGTGCCGCGCACCGTGTAGGTCTCGAGCTTTCCGTTCGCGGAGGGCAGTTGCAGGGTCAGGGCCATGGCGTCGTCCTCAGAACTTCAGCGCCGGCACGTCGACCCAGCGGCGTTCCTTCCAGCTTTGCAGCGCGGCTTCCACCAGCTGCACACCCTTGGCGCCCTCGGGCAGCGTCCACTGGTAGGGCGCGTCCTCGACGACGTGGCGGATGAAGTGCTCCCACTGGATCTTGAAGCCGTTGTCGTAGACCTGCGAGTCCGGCACTTCCTGCCACTGGTCGAAGAAGTTCATGGACTGCTTCACGTCCGGGTTCCACACCGGGCGCGGCGTCGTGACGCGGCTCTGGGCGCGGCACTCCTGCAGGCCGGCGACGGCGGAACCGTGCGTCCCGTCCACGTGGAAGGTGACCAGGTCGTCGCGGCGCACGCGCGTGGCCCAGGACATGTTCAGCTGCGCGATCACCGGCTCGCCGTTGTGGCCGACCAGTTCCGCGGTGGCGTAGGCGGCGTCGTCGGCGGTCGCCTGGTAGGCCTTGCCCTGTTCGTCCCAGCGCTGGGGAATGTGGGTGGCGCCCAGGCAGGAGATCGACTTCACCTCGCCGAACAGGTTGTCCAGCACGTAGCGCCAGTGGCACATCATGTCCAGGATCATGCCGCCGCCTTCCTCGGCGCGGTAGTTCCACGACGGGCGCTGGATCGGCTGCAGGTCGCCCTCGAACACCCAGTAGCCGAACTCCAGGCGCAGCGACAGCATGCGGCCGAAGAAGCCGGAGCGGCGCAGCATGTCCAGCTTGCGCAGGCCGGGCAGGAACAGCTTGTCCTGCACGGCGCCGTGCTTGAGGCCGGACTTCTGCGCCGTGTCGGCGATCTGCATGGCCTCGGCCAGCGTGGTGGCGATCGGCTTCTCGCAGTACACGTGCTTGCCGGCCCGCAGCGCCTTGGCGAGCAGGGCGGGGCGCATCTGCGTCGTGCCGGCGTCGAAGAAGACGGTGTCTTCCTTGTTCGCCAGCGCCTTGTCCAGGTCGGTGCCCCAGCGCTCGATCTTCTGCGAGCGGGCCAGCGCCTCGATCTTCTCCGCGTTGCGGCCGATCAGGATCGGGTCCGGCATCACCTTGTCGCCGTTGGCGAGGGTCACGCCGCCCTGGTTGCGGATCGCGACGATCGAGCGGATCAGGTGCTGGTTCATGCCCATGCGTCCGGTGACGCCGTGCATGATGATTCCGAGACGCTGGGTGGCCATGGGGTGTCTGCCTCGCTGGTTTAATTAACTGGTTGGTGAATTATGGGTGAAGCTTCGCCCGGGCGCAAGCCGGCGCCGCGGGTCAGCTCGGGGACAGGTAGCCGAGGATCACTTCGGTCATGTGCGAGAGCCGCTCCGCCCGGGCCTTGGGCGTGAGCAGGTCGCGGCCGAAGATGGCCGACAGGGTGTGGCTGTTGGAGAGGTAGAAATAGGCGAGGCCGGCGATCGACACGTACAGCTGCACGGGGTCGACGCCGCCGCGGAAGACCCCTTCGCGCCGCCCGCGTTCGAGCACGGCGGCCAGGGTCTCGATGACGGGGGAGTTCAGCTCGCGCGCCCGCTTCGATTCGGCAAGGTGCCGCGCCTTGTGCAGGTTCGCGCTGTTCAGCAGCGTGATGAACTCCGGGTGTTCCCGGTAGTAGTCCCAGGTGAACTCCATCAGGCGCCGGACGGCGTTGGCCGGCTCCATCTCGGTCAGGCGCAGCTCGCGCTCCCGGTCGCGGATGTCGCGGTAGGCCATCTCGAGGACGGCCTGGAACAGCTTTTCCTTGTCCTCGAAGTAGTAGTAGATGAGCCGCTTGTTGAGGCCGGCGCGTTCGGCGATGCGATCGACGCGCGCGCCCCCGAGGCCGTACTCGGCGAATTCGTCCCGAGCCGCTGCTAGGATGGTGTTCTGCGAGCGGTCGGCATCGCGCACGCGTTCTTCGGCAGGAGGGCTGGGGTCTCGGGCCATGGCTCTTGATAATTCACCAAACAGTTAATCCAGTCAAGCATCATGTCGGATGAGAAGCAGCTCGCGGGACACCTGATCGTCGAATGCCTGGTCGCGCAGGGCGTCACGCACGCCTTCGGCGTCCCCGGCGAGAGCTACCTCGCGGTGCTGGATGGCTTCCACAAGTACCGCGACCAGATCCGCTTCGTGAGCAACCGCCAGGAGGGCGGCGCCACCTTCATGGCGGAAGCGGCCGGCAAGATGACCGGCCGTCCCGGCGTGTGCTTCGTCACGCGCGGGCCTGGGGCCACCAATGCGTCGATCGGCGTGCATACGGCCTTCCAGGACTCCACGCCGATGGTGTTGTTCGTGGGGGACGTGGCGAGCGACCAGCGGGACCGCGAAGCGTTCCAGGAGCTGGAGTACGCCAGCTTCTTCGGTCCGAGCACGAAGGGCATGGCAAAGCGGGTCGAGCGCATCGACGATCCCCACCGCATCCCGGAGTACGTGGCGCGTGCCTTCGCCACCGCCATGAACGGCCGGCCCGGCCCCGTGGTGCTGGTGCTGCCGGAAGACATGCTGGTGCAGGCGACCGCGGCGCGGCCCCTGGCGCGCGTCGAGGCGGTCGAGGCCTGGAGCGACCCGGGCGCGTTGCGCACGCTGCGCGAGCTCCTGCTGGCCTCGCAGAGGCCCTTCGTGATCGCCGGCGGCGGCGGCTGGACGCCGCAGTCGGCGCAGGCCCTGCAGCGCTTCGCCGAGAACTGGAAGCTGCCGGTGGGCAATGCCTTCCGCTTCCAGGACACCTTCGACAACCACCATTCGCTCTATGCCGGCGACGTCGGCATCGGCATCAACCCGAAGCTGGCGGCACGCATCCGCGAGAGCGACCTGATCCTCGCCATCGGCCCGCGCCTGGGCGAGATGACCACCGGCGGCTACACGCTGCTGAAGCCGCCCAAGGCGACGCAGAAGCTCGTGCACATCCACGCGAGCGCCGAGGAACTGAACCGCGTCTACCAGGCCGACCTGGCGATCAACGCCACGATGAACGCCGCGGCCCGCTCGCTGGAGGTGCTGACCGCGCCGCCGGAGCTGCCGTGGAGCGCGTGGACGGAAGCGGCGCACGCCGACTACGAGGCGAACCTGCAGCCGCAGAAGCTGCCGGGCACCATCGACATGCCGGCCATCGTGGCCGTGCTGCAGAAGCGCCTGCCCGCCGATGCGCTCATCACCAACGGCGCCGGCAACTTCGCCTCCTGGACGCACCGGTTCTTCCGCCACCACGGCCTCGCCAAGGGCCACAAGACGCAGCTGGCGCCGACCTCCGGCGCGATGGGCTATGGCGTCCCGGCCGGCATCGCGGCGAGCATCGTCTCGGGCCGCGTGGCGCTCACCATGGCGGGCGACGGCGACTTCCTCATGACGGGCCAGGAGCTGGCCACGGCGTCGCAGTTCGGCGCGAAGTCCATCATCGTGCTGCTGAACAACGGCATGTACGGAACCATCCGCATGCACCAGGAGCGCGAGTACCCGACGCGGGTGGAAGGGGCGGGGACGCAGCTGTCCAATCCGGACTTCGTGGGGCTGGCCAAGGCGTACGGCTACGAGGCGGTGCGGATCACGCGGACCGGGGAGTTCGAGCCGGCGCTGGTGGCGGCGCTGGAGCGCCCGCAGGGGACCGTGATCGAGGTGATGCTGGATCCCGAGGTGATCACGACGCGCGGGACGCTGAGCGCCATCCGCGAGGCGGCACTGAAGAAGCCCGCCTGACGCGGCCGCGACCCGGCGCGTCATCCCCGCGCAGGCGGGGATCCGGGGCTTTTGGAAAGCGGCGCTGTTGCGCCGTTTTCGCTTTTCGGAGCCCGGCCGACTGCCAACCCGCGTGCGGGCGGGCCTCCATCGCGCTGGCCGGTGGTGCGCGCGCTCGGTGGGGTTCGGGCTGCGCCGCTCCTCACCCCACCCTACGAAGCTCTGTCTTCTTTTGCGCCCTTTGCGTTCGTCCTCTCCGATAGCGAACGACAAAGAAAAGCGGCGCTGCCGCGCCGCTATCCAAAGCCCTGGGTTCCCGCCTTCGCGAGGATGACGGTGGGGTGGTGGACGGCTGACCGAGGGCCGGCCACCAAAGAAAAACGCCGGCAGAAGCCGGCGTTCGAGCGATCGGGAGGACCCGATTACTTGACGTGCTTGCCGATCAGGCCAGCCATTTCGAACATGGACACCTGGCCCTTGCCGAACAGCGCACGCAGCTTGTCGTCGGCGTTGACCATGCGCTTGTTCGCCTGGTCCTGCAGCTTGTTCTTCTTGATGTAGGCCCACAGCTTGCTGACGATCTCCGTGCGGGGCAGCGGAGAGCTGCCGACGACCGCGGCCAGGGACGCGTCGGGGGTCAGCGGCTTCATGAACGCGGCGTTCGGGGTGCGCTTCTTCGCGGGCGCCTTCGCCTTCTTCGCGACAGCCTTCTTCGCCGGGGCCTTCTTCGCAGCTGCCTTCTTGGCCGGAGCCGCCTTCTTGGCGGGGGCCTTCTTCGCTGCGGCCTTCTTGGCCGGAGCCTTCTTCGCCGCCGCCTTCTTGGCGGGAGCCTTCTTCGCCGGCGCCTTCTTCGCCGCTTTCTTCGCAGTTGCCATGATCTGATTTCCTTCTAGAAGTTGATGGACCACCAGTGGAAAACCTTCACTCTCACTGGCACTGCGGATGCTAAGGGAGAAATGGGCCGTGTCAAAGGGGAAAGAACGGTTTTTCACTCGGAGATGTTGCTTTTTCTCCCCGAGGAACGGGTCGTTTTCCCTCTGAAGATCAGCAAGACGCCCCCGAGGATCACGCCGCACGCGAGCCATTCGCCGCCCGAGAGGGCCTCTCCCCCGAGGGAGACGCCCAGCGCGAGGGCGATCAGCGGGTTCACGAACGCGTAGCTCGTGGCCACCGCGGCGCTCGCATTCGCGAGCAGGTACAGGTAGGCGCTGAAGGCGACGAGCGAGCCGAACACGACGAGGTACGCCCACGCCGCGAGCGCGAGTGGCTGCGGCGGGCCGCTGTACTGCTCACCCAGTGCGAGAGAAAGCGCCATCAACACCGCGCCGCCACACAACATTTCGCTCGCGAAGCCGGATGCGCCGGTGGCCAGCGGCAGGCGCGTCGTCGAGAGCACGGAGCCGAGCGACCACGCCAGCGTCGCCCCGAGGAGGCAGGCGAGTCCCACCGGCGAAGCGCTGAAGCTCGCGCCGCGCACCAGCAGCAGGACGCCCGCCAGCCCCACGGCCATGCCGGCGAGCTCCATGCGGCCGGGCCGCTGCCCGAACAGCAGGCCCCAGGCGCACACGAGCATCGGCACGATGGCGATGAAGGCGGCCACGAGGCCGGAGCCCACGTGCCGCTCCGCGCTGGCGGTGAGGCCCATGCCGCCGCCCAGCATCAGCGTGCCGATCACGAACGAATTGCGCCATTGCGCCGCCGTGGGCAGTCGCACGTGGCCGCGACGGGCCCGCCACAGCACCCAGGCCATGAGCAGGCCGCCCGCGGCGAGGAAGCGGGTTCCCATCTGGAAGAAGGGCGGGAAGCTCACCAGCGCCAGCCGGATGGCCAGGTAGGTGGAGCCCCAGACCAGGTAGCAGGCGAGCAGGGCGGGGAGGAGCAGGGCGGGTGCGGCGCGGCGGCCGGAGGCGAGGGTGGCGGCGGTCATGGCGGGCATCGTAGGTTGCGCGGCCGTGGGATTCCATGGATCATTCAAGGTCAAGATCCGATCCCGCCTTGGTTTTGAAGGCTATTCCCCATGCCCACCGAAGTTCCCGAACTCGACGCCTACGACACCCGCATCCTCGCCGAGCTGCAACGGGACGCCCGCACCAGCATGGCGGAGCTGGGCCGGCAGGTGCACCTGTCGCAACCGGCCGTCACCGAGCGGGTGCGCAAGCTGGAGATGGCGGGCTTCATCAAGGGCTACCGCGCCGTCGTGGACTACCAGCGGCTCGGCTACGGCATCCGGGCACTGGTGCGGGTCGCGCGAACGGAGTACGCCCGCATGGTCAAGCTGATCGAGCAGACGCCGGAGGTGGTGAACGCCTTCAACGTCACGGGGGAGGACAGCTGGGTGCTGGAGATCGCGGTGATCGACGTGGAGCACCTGGACGCGGTGGTGACGCGCTTCTGCCTGCTGACGGAAACGTCGACCTCGATCGTGCTGAACATGCCCCGGGAGAACGCAGCGGTGCTGCCGGCGCGCCGGGAGAACATCAAGCCGGCGATCCGCAAGGTGACGGGCCGCTAGCGCCGACGGTCATCCCGGCGCAGCCCGGGAGCCGTCCGATCACGGCCGCCTCGGCGCCGTCGCCAGCAGCACTCCCGCCAGGGCGGAGCCGAAGGCCGCCACCTGCACCAGGCTAAGCGGTTCCCCCAGCACGAGGACGCCCACGACCGCCGCCGACACCGGCAGCATGGCCGTGAACACGCCCGCCTGGGACGCCGGCACCACCTTCAGGCCCGTCATCCACAGCCACACCGTCCACACGCTCGCAGCCAGGGCATAGAACACCAGCAGCAGCCACGCGCCGGGCTTCACCGCGGCGAAGTCGAAGTGGAGCGCGGCCCAGGCGCCGAAGGGCGTCACCAGGGCGAAGCCCCAGAGGTTGATCAGCGAGGTGATGCGCTTGGGCCCCAGGACGCCCGTGAGGGCCTTGCCGATCACGGCATAGGAGGCCTCGCAGACCACCGCGCCCAGCACCAGGAGGTTGCCCAGCCACGCCAGGTTGCCATCGGCGCCCCCGGCATGGTCCGGCTTCGCAAACGCCAGCAGGCCGATGCCGAGCGCCGCGCAGCCGATCGCGGTCCACGTGCGCCCCGCGATGCGCTCGCGCAGGAACGCCCAGCTCAGGAGCGCCACGGTTGCCGGGATGGCCGCCATGATCACGCCCGCCGACACGGCGCTGGTGAGGCTCACGCCGAACAGCATGAACAGCGAGAACAGGAAGTTGCCCAGGAAGGACTCGAGGAACAGCAGCCCGCGGGTGCGCCGCGTGAGCGGCGCTTCGCCGGCCGGCTTGCGCAGCCAGTGCAGCATGGCCAGCCCGCCGATGCCGAAGCGCAGCCAGGCGAGCAGGAACACCGGGAAGGCCGCCGCGAGCGGCTTCGACAGCGCCACGTAGCTGCCCACCAGCGACATGCTGAGGGCCAGGCAGGCGTACGCGAGCGGCCGGCTGGGAACGAAGCTCATTGACAATGGCGTGCGAACAAACCGCCGCATCATGCCCGAAGCTCCCTCCCGCCTCGTCTTCGTCTACGGCACGCTGCGTCGCGGCGGCCGCAACGACATCAACCGGTTGCAGCCGGCGCCCGAATACGTGGGCATGGGAGAAGTGCAGGGCGTCCTGTACCACATCGACTGGTACCCGGGCCTGGTGCTCGGGGGCGAGGAGGCCGTCACGGTGGTGGGCGAGGTCTATCGCGTCACGCCGGCGCTGGAGGCCGTCCTGGACGAGATCGAACAGATCGTGCCCGGCGCCGACAGCGAGTACTTCAAGCGGGAGGTCGACGTGCGGGTCGAAGGGCGCCCCCGCACATGCCTCGTGTACGAGATCAATCCGCAGCGCGTGCAGGGAAAGCGGGCGATCGGCCACGGCGACTGGATCCTGTTTCACGCATCGTGAAATGCGTTTCGCATTACGGGAAGCGAGGATGATGCGGTGCCGCAAAATTTCTCAATACAAGAAAGACAATTCCATATGGTGGTTCTCGCGCGGTAAGGCGATGATTCCAAAAGGAAAAATATTTAGTCTTGTATAAGACATAAGAGCTCCATAAAGTCTTCTATAAGACTTAAAGTTCTTTCCAGCGCGGCGCCGCGAAGGCCGCACCGGTTTCGACATCAACCGCTACGGAGAGAACATGAGCAACTGGACCCACCTCACCCGCCAACAGCAGATCGCCCAGCTCGAAAAGGACTGGGCCGAGAACCCCCGCTGGAAGGGCATCAAGCGCGGCTACAGCGCCGCCGACGTGGTCAAGCTGCGCGGCTCGCTCGCCATCGAGCACATCCTGGCCCGCCGCGGCGCCGAGAAGCTCTGGACCTCGATCAACACCGAACCTTTCGTCAACACGCTGGGCGCGCTCACCGGCAACCAGGCCATGCAGCAGGTGAAGGCCGGCCTGAAGGGCATCTACCTCTCCGGCTGGCAAGTCGCCGGCGACGCCAACAGCAACGGCGAGATGTATCCCGACCAGTCGCTGTACTCGGTGGACTCCGTGCCGAAGGTCGTGAAGAAGATCAACAACACCTTCCAGCGCGCCGACCAGATCCAGTGGAGCGAAGGCAAGGGCCCCGGCGACGAGGGCTACATCGACTACTTCGCGCCCATCGTGGCCGACGCGGAAGCGGGCTTCGGCGGCGTGCTGAACGCCTTCGAGCTGATGAAGGCCATGATCGAAGCGGGCGCCGCCGGCGTGCACTTCGAGGACCAGCTCGCCTCCGTCAAGAAGTGCGGCCACATGGGCGGCAAGGTGCTGGTGCCGACCCGCGAAGCCGTTGCCAAGCTGGTGGCCGCGCGCCTGGCCGCCGACGTGATGGGCGTGCCCACGATCCTGCTGGCCCGCACCGATGCCGAGGCCGCCGACCTGGTGACCAGCGACGTCGACCCGATCGACCAGCCGTTCTGCACCGGCGAGCGCACCGTGGAAGGCTTCTACCGCACCCGCAAGGGCTTCGACCAGGCCGTGAGCCGTGGGCTGGCCTACGCCGAAGTCGCGGACCTGATCTGGTGCGAGACCGGCACGCCGGACCTGAAGTTCGCCAAGGACTTCGCCGACGCGATCCACGCGAAGTTCCCGGGCAAGCTGCTGGCCTACAACTGCTCGCCGTCCTTCAACTGGAAGAAGAACCTGGACGACGCCACCATCGCCAAGTTCCAGAAGGAGCTGGGCGCCATGGGCTACAAGTTCCAGTTCATCACGCTGGCCGGCTTCCACAGCCTCAACTACTCGATGTTCGAGCTGGCCCACGGCTACGCCCGCAACAACATGAGCGCCTTCGTGGAACTGCAGCAGAAGGAGTTCGCCGCCGCCGACAAGGGCTTCACCGCCGTGAAGCACCAGCGCGAGGTGGGCACGGGCTACTTCGACGCCGTGACGACCACGATCGAGGCCAATGCCTCCACCGCGGCCCTCAAGGGTTCCACCGAAGACGAACAGTTCTTCGACGACCACGGCCAGGCCCGCAAGGCCGCCTGACGCCCGGTTCTTCCGGCAGCAGAAGCCCCAGCCCGCGGCCCCGGCCGCGGGCTTTGTTTTTCCGGGCTTCCTCAGTACAGTCGGGACATCAGCTGTAGAGGAGGTGGCCATGGCTTCTTCGACCGAGGAACGGACCGGGGTCTTCAACATCCACGAGCTCACGGGCGGCAAGCGCTGCCCGGACTGCGATGGCACGGGGCAGTTGCGCATCGACAGCCAGAACATCAACGAGAACTTCGAGGTCGAGAAGCAGACCGTGATCACCGAGTGCCCGGGCTGCGCCGGGACGGGACACGTGCCCAAGGGGTAGAATCAGCCGTTCGAGCAGACAACAAGGGCGAGAAAGGCATCATGGTTATGACACCGCGAACTACCACGGAAGGTTTCACGGCCTAGCGGCCGGTACGTCGCGCGTCCACGAGTCCATCGTCCTCATGAAGAAGCGCGGCTGCCACCGCGCTTTTTCGTTTTCCGGACTTCCCTTCAGCCCATGATCCACATCACGCTTCCCGACGGCTCGCAACGCGAATACCCCGCTCCCCTCACGGTCGCCGAGGTGGCCGCCTCCATCGGCGCCGGCCTGGCCAAGGCCGCCATCGCCGGCAAGGTCGATGGCAAGGTCGTCGACACGGCGTACCGGATCGAGCAGGACGCCAGGGTGTCCATCCTCACGCCCAAGGACCCCGAGGGCCTGGACGTGATCCGCCACTCGACGGCCCACCTGCTGGCCTATGCGGTCAAGGAGCTGTACCCCGATGCCCAGGTCACGATCGGCCCGGTGATCGAGAACGGCTTCTATTACGACTTCGCGTACAAGCGCCCGTTCACGCCGGAGGACCTGGCCGCCATCGAGAAACGCATGGCCGAACTCGCCGCCAAGGACGAGCCGGTGACGCGCCGCGTCCTGCCGCGCGATGAGGCGGTGAAGCATTTCCGCGACATGGGCGAGAACTACAAGGCGGAGATCATCGGCAGCATCCCGGCCGGCGAGGACGTGTCCCTCTACGCCGAAGGCGGCTTCGAGGACCTCTGCCGCGGCCCCCACGTGCCCAGCACGGGCAAGCTGAAGTTCTTCAAGCTCATGAAGGTGGCCGGCGCCTACTGGCGCGGCGACCACCGCAACGAGATGCTGCAGCGGATCTACGGCACGGCCTGGGCCAGCAAGGAGGAGCTGCAGCAGTACCTGACGATGCTGGAAGAGGCCGAGAAGCGCGACCACCGGCGCCTCGGCCGCGAGCTGGACCTGTTCCACATCGACGACGTCGCCCCCGGCGTGGTGTTCTGGCATCCCAAGGGCTGGGCCATCTGGCAGGCCGTGGAGCAGTACATGCGCCAGGTCTACAAGGACACGGGCTACCAGGAGGTCAAGGGACCGCAGATCCTGGACAAGAGCCTGTGGGAGAAGACGGGCCACTGGCAGAACTACCGCGAGAACATGTTCACGACGGAGTCGGAGAAGCGCGAGTACGCGCTGAAGCCGATGAACTGCCCCGGCCACGTCCTGATCTTCAAGTCGCAGCTGCGCAGCTACCGCGACCTGCCGCTGCGCTTCGGCGAGTTCGGCCAGTGCCACCGCAACGAGCCCACCGGCGCGCTGCACGGGATCATGCGCGTGCGCGGCTTCACGCAGGACGACGGCCATGCCTTCGTCACGGAAGACCAGATCCTGCAGGAATGCGTGGACTACACGGCCAAGTTGCAGCAGGTCTACCAGGACTTCGGCTTCACGGACATCCTGTACAAGGTCGCCACGCGGCCGGAGAACCGCGTCGGCTCGGATGCCCTGTGGGACAAGGCGGAACACGCCTGCATGGAGGCCCTGCGCCGCTCCGGCGTGGATTTCGTCGTCTCCCCCGGCGACGGCGCCTTCTACGGCCCCAAGATCGAATACACGCTCAAGGACGCCCTGGGCCGCCAGTGGCAGTGCGGCACGATGCAGGTGGACTTCAACACGGCGGAGCGGCTGGGGGCGGAATATGTCACGGAATCCAGCGGCCGCGCCCACCCGGTGATGCTGCATCGGGCCATCGTCGGCAGCCTCGAGCGCTTCATCGGCATGCTGGTGGAACACCACGCCGGCGCGCTGCCCGCCTGGCTGGCGCCGGTGCAGGCCGTCGTCCTGAACATCACGGACGGCCAGGCCGACTATGCCCAGGAGATTGTCAAAACGCTGAGGAATCAAGGGCTTAGGGCGGAGGCTGACCTGCGCAACGAGAAGATCACGTATAAAATACGGGAGCATTCGCTGCAAAAGCCGCCTTACCTCCTTGTCGTCGGTGACAAGGAGAAGGCGGCTGGTGCCGTCGCCGTGCGGGCCCGGGGCAACAAGGACCTGGGGGTGATGAGCCTGGACGACTTCTCCAAGAGGATCGCCGAGGACCTGGCCGAGAAGCGTTGAAGGGCGCTGCAGGCCGCCAGCACGTTGACGGTGTTGCTACAGTTTCTGTAGTTATTTTGAATTGAGGACGCAAGACCATCGCTACTGAATTTCGCGACCGCCGCCAGCGCGAGGAACGCAAGCACCGCCTGAACCGGGAAATCATGGCCCCGGAAGTCCGCTTGAGCGGACCCAACAACGAGCCCCTGGGCATCGTGAGTCTGCAGGAAGCCCTGCGCATGGCAGGCGAGCTGGACGTGGACCTGGTCGAAATTGCCGCCACAGCGAATCCGCCGGTCTGCCGGCTGATGGACTACGGCAAGTTCAAGTACCAGGAACAGAAGAAGGCTGCGGAAGCGAAGTCGAAGCAGAAGGTCATCGAGGTCAAGGAAATCAAGTTCCGGCCGGGGACGGACGACGGCGACTACAACATCAAGTTGCGCAACATCCGTCGGTTCCTGGAGGAAGGCGACAAGTGCAAGATCACGCTGCGCTTCCGCGGCCGCGAGATCACGCACCAGGAGATCGGGATGGCGCTGCTCCAGCGCATCCGGGACGACCTCGCAGACACCATCGTCGTCGAGCAGTTTCCGAAGCTGGAGGGCCGCCAGATGATCATGATGATCGCACCGGGCAAGAAGAAGGCGGCCGCCGCCAAGCCCGCGTCCGAGCCGGCGGGAGCGCCGGCGACGACCGCGTAAGTTTTCAAAGCCATCACGGTGGGTCACCGCGGTGGCGGTGAAAGAGGGGCCTCGCGCCCCTCGCCGGCGCAGGACGCAAGTCGCTGCGCCAAAAAGTGGCTCGGGGCCATCAAGGCGCGGGATTTTTCCGTGACGCCTCACGAGCACAAATGAAGAAGGAGCATGTACATGCCCAAGATGAAGACCAAGAGCAGCGCCAAGAAGCGCTTCCGCGTGCGTCCCGGCGGGACGGTCAAGCGCGGCCAAGCCTTCAAGCGCCACATCCTGACCAAGAAGACCACCAAGAACAAGCGCCACCTGCGCGGCCCGACGGCCGTCCATGAGACCAACATGGGTCACATGGCGCAGATGCTGCCGTTCGCCGGCCTCTAAACCACCAAGACAAGGAGAACACACATGCCTCGCGTCAAACGTGGTGTAACGGCCCGCGCGCGCCACAAGAAGGTCCTCGCCCTCGCCAAGGGCTTCCGCGGCCGCCGCGGCAACGTCTTCCGCATCGCCAAGGAGGCGGTGATGAAGGCGGGGCAGTATGCCTACCGCGACCGCCGTGCCAAGAAGCGCGTGTTCCGCCAGCTGTGGATCGCCCGGATCAACGCCGCCGCGCGTTCGAACGGCCTGACCTACAGCCAGTTCGCCAACGGCATCCGCAAGGCCGGCATCGACATCGACCGCAAGGTCCTGGCCGATATCGCCGTGCACGATCCGGCGGCGTTTACCGGCATCGTGAACCAGGTGAAGGCCAAGCTGGCTGCCTGAGTTTCGCGGTGGCCATCGCCACTTCGGTGGCGATGGCCGGTGCAAACCCATCAGACAGGGCTAGGGCTGCGAGGCGCTAGCCCTGTTTTTTTGCCATGACCCAAGAATTCGATTCGATCGTCGCCAGCGCACTAGAGGCTTTCGGCAAGGCCGCCACCCCGGCGGACCTGGAGAACGCCAAGGCGCACTACACCGGCAAGTCCGGCCGCATCACCGAGCTGATGAAGGGCCTGGGCGCGCTCTCCGTGGAGGAGAAGAAGACGCGCGGCGCGGCGATCAACCAGGCCAAGCAGGCGATCGAGGCGGCGCTGAACGACCGTCGCCAGCAGCTGGCCGACGCCGAGCTCCAGGCGCAGCTGAAGGCCGAGGCGCTGGACGTCTCGCTGCCCGGGCGCGTGCGCGAACCCGGCGGCCTGCACCCCGTGTCGCTCACCATGGAGCGCATCGAGCAGATCTTCGCCAGCATGGGCTTCGACGTGGCCGACGGCCCCGAGGTCGAGAGCGACTGGCACAGCTTCACCTCGCTGAACAACCCGCCCAACCATCCGGCGCGCTCGATGCAGGACACGTTCTACGTGGACATCGACGGCGACGACGGCATCCCCTACAACCTGCGGCCGCACACCAGCCCGATGCAGGTGCGCTACGCCCACCAGCACATCAAGCGCTACGCCGAAGCGGTGAAGCGCGGCGAGCCCATGCCGGAGATCCGCGTGATCGCGCCGGGCCGCACCTACCGCGTCGACAGCGACGCCACGCACTCGCCCATGTTCCACCAGTGCGAAGGCCTGTGGCTCGGCGAGAACGTGAGCTTCAAGGACCTGAAGGTCGTCTTCACCGACTTCTGCCGCACCTTCTTCGAGAGCGAGGACCTGGCGCTGCGCTTCCGTCCCAGCTTCTTCCCGTTCACGGAGCCCTCCGCCGAGATCGACATCCAGTTCCAGAGCGGCCCGCTGGCCGGCCGCTGGCTCGAGGTGGCGGGCTCCGGCCAGGTGCACCCGAACGTCGTGCGCAACATGGGACTGGACCCCGAGAAGCACATCGGCTTCGCCTTCGGCATGGGCCCGGACCGCCTGACCATGCTGCGCTACGGCGTGAACGACCTGCGCCTGTTCTTCGACGGCGACATTCGCTTCCTCAAGCAATTCCGCTGAACCGAACGAGCTAGAACAACACCATGCAATTCCCCGAGTCCTGGCTGCGCGCGTTCTGCAACCCGCCGCTGGCCACGCAACAGATCGCCGACGTGCTCACCATGGGTGGGCTGGAAGTGGAGGAGCTGCGCCCCGCCGCGCCGCCGTTCACGCAGGTGGTCGTGGGCGAGATCAAGGAAGCCGTGCAGCATCCCAACGCCGACCGCCTGCGCGTGTGCCAGGTGGACGTGGGGCAGGGCGCGTTGCTGAACATCGTCTGCGGTGCGCCGAACGCACGCGTGGGCATCCGCGTGCCGACGGCCCTGGTAGGTGCGCAACTGCCGCCCGGCGAGGACGGCAAGCCCTTCGCGATCAAGCTGGGCAAGCTGCGCGGCGTCGAGAGCCAGGGCATGCTGTGCTCCGCGAGCGAGCTGCAGCTGTCCGACGACCACGGCGGCCTGCTGGAACTGGACGCCGACGCGCCCATCGGCAAGAACGTGCGCGAGGTGCTGAACCTCGACGACCACGTGTTCACGCTCAAGCTCACGCCCAACCTGGCGCATGCTCTGTCGGTGTACGGCGTGGCGCGTGAACTCTCGGCGCTGACGGGCGCGCCGTTGCTCGAGCCGAAGTTCGCCCCGGTGCCGCCCAGGACCGACGCGAAGCTGCGCGTGAAGATCAGCGCGCCGGACCTCTGCGGCCGCTTCAGCGGCCGCGTGATCCGCAACGTGAACACGAAGGCGAAGACGCCCCAGTGGATGGTGGAGCGCCTGGCCGGTTGCGGCCAGCGCAGCGTGACGGCGCTGGTGGACATCTCCAACTACGTGATGTTCGAGTTCGGCCGGCCGACCCACATCTTCGACTTCGACAAGATCCACGGCGGCCTCGACGTCCGCTGGGGCCGCAAGGGCGAGCAACTGAAGCTCCTGAACGGCACCACCATCGAAGTCGACGAGAAGGTCGGCGTGATTGCCGACGACAGGGAAGTCGAGTCGCTGGCCGGCATCATGGGCGGCGACGCCACGGCCGTTTCCGACGACACCAAGAACGTCTACGTCGAGGCCGCCTTCTGGTGGCCGGAAGCCGTGCAGGGGCGTTCGCGCCGCTTCAACTTCTCCACCGACGCCGGCCACCGCTTCGAGCGCGGCGTCGATCCCAGCCTCACCGTCGATCACATCGAGCACATCACGCGCCTGATCCTGGAGATCTGCGGCGGCGATGCCGGCCCGATGGACGACCAGGTCGCGAAGCTGCCCGAGCGAAAGCCGGTGCGGATGCGCGTCGCGCGCGCCGCCAAGGTGATCGGCATGCCGGTCACCGAGGCGCAGTGCCTAGCCGCTTTCGCCCGGCTCAGGCTGCCGGCGAAGGCCGCCGACGGCGCGATCACGGTCGCGCCGCCGCCCTACCGCTTCGACCTCGCGATCGAGGAGGACCTCATCGAGGAGGTGGTGCGGGTGATCGGCTACAACCAGCTGCCCACCACGCCGCCGCTGGCGCCCATCACCGCCAAGCTGCCGCCGGAGAGCCGCCGCAGCCGGTTCGCGGTGCGCCGCCTGCTCGCGGCGCTCGGCTACCAGGAGACGATCAACTTCAGTTTCGTCGAGGCGCACTGGGAGCAGGACCTCGCCGGCAACGCGAACCCGATCAAGCTGCTGAACCCCATTGCCAGCCAGATGAGCGTGATGCGCTCGTCGCTGGTCGGCTCGCTGCTGCAGGTGCTCAAGTTCAACCTGGACCGCAAGGCCGAACGCGTGCGCGTGTTCGAGCTCGGGCGCGTGTTCGTGCGTGACGACCAGGTGCAGACCACGGACACCACCGTGCGCGGCGTGCGCCAGCCCATGAAGGTCGCGGGCCTGGCCTATGGTTCGCCGGACGGCCTGCAATGGGCCCGCAAGGCGGCGCCGGTCGATTTCTACGACATGAAGGGCGACGTGCAGGCGGTGCTCGCGCCGCTGCAGGCGGAGTTCGCCCCGGGCGAGCATCCGGCCATGCACCCGGGCCGCTGCGCCGTGATCCGCATCGGCGGCCGGGACGTCGGCTTCGTCGGCGAGCTGCACCCGCGCTGGCGCCAGCGGTGGGAATTGCCTGCGAGCCCGCTGCTGTTCGAGCTGGATCTCGATGCCGTGGCGGACCGCAAGGTCCCGCAGTTCGAGCCCGTGCCGCGCTTCCAGCCGGCCGAGCGCGACATCGCCGTGATCGTCGGCGAGAAGGTCACGCACGGCCAGCTGCTGGCCGCGATCCGCTCCGCCGACACGGGCGGGCTGCTGCGCGACGCCTTCCTCTTCGACGTGTACAAGCCGCAGCAGGCGACCGCCGGTCTGGCGATGAACGAGAAGAGCCTTGCCGTGCGCTTGACGCTCGCCCGCAGCGACGCCACACTGACCGACGAGCAGATCGATGCGGCCGTGCGCGCGGTGGTGGAGCGGATCACCGCGCACCTCGGCGGCCGCCTGAGGGGATAGGAGCCATGGCCGACCTCGCGACAACAACAACAGCGCTCAAGCAAGAGGACATCATGGAGTTTTCCGTCGAGAGCCTCGAGACGCCGGCGCTGACCAAGGCGCAGCTGGCGGAACTGCTGTTCGAGCAGATCGGGCTGAACAAGCGCGAGTCGAAGGACATGATCGACGCCTTCTTCGACCTCATCTCCGCGAGCCTCGTGGAGGGCAAGGACGTCAAGATCTCGGGCTTCGGCAATTTCCAGATCCGCACCAAGGCGCCCCGGCCGGGGCGCAACCCGCGCACCGGGGAAGCCATCCCCATCGAGGCGCGGCGCGTGGTGACCTTCCACGCCAGCCACAAGCTCAAGGAACAGATCCAGGGCAACGGGAACGGGCAGGAATAGGCGCCTGCTGCACGCGCACGTCGCGGCGGCGCGACCGTCGGGCCCCTCCGCAACACCCGGGCGTGGTCGCGCTTTGCATCCGCGGTCAGTTAGAGTAACCTCGGAGCTTCCTCTCCTAGTACCTTGATTTCAATGGAGAAAGGCCTTCCGGCTATCCCTGCGAAGCGCTACTTCACCATCGGTGAGGTCAGCGAGCTGTGTGGCGTCAAGCCCCACGTGCTACGGTATTGGGAGCAGGAGTTCACGCAGCTGCGTCCGATGAAGCGGCGGGGCAACCGGCGCTACTACCAGCACCACGAAGTGCTGATGATCCGGCGCATCCGCGACCTCCTGTACGACCAGGGCTTCACGATCAGCGGCGCGCGCAACAAGCTGCAGGAGATCGTGCAGGTCGAGCGCGACAAGCGCCGCGCCGGCGAGGTGATGCTCGATGGCGTCGAGGTGATCGAGGTCGAGGAGTCCACCTTCGGCGAGAGCCAGTTCGAGGACGTGGCTCCCGAGGAGCGGGACGCCATCGCGACGAAGCTGCAGCAGCTGAAGCGCGAACTGTTCGAGATCCGCGACCTCCTGAGCACGTTCCATTGATCCTGCGGCTCCGCAACGCGGGCCATGCAAGGAAATTGTTGGGAACATCCGGAACCGGCCCGCGCGCCCGGCTATAATCGTGGGCTTCGGCGTGTAGCGCAGCCTGGTAGCGCACTTGCATGGGGTGCAAGGGGTCGCGAGTTCGAATCCCGCCACGCCGACCATCAATCGAAAGCCGGTTGGTCCTTTGGGCCAACCGGCTTCTTCGTTTGCAATGCACACACGGCATAATGGCCGCGCATGGCCTCCGTCGTATTCGCTGACCTGGTTGGGAGCACGGGCATCTTCGAGCGGCTCGGCGACGAGACCGCCGGGCATTTCGTCACCCAGCTGACGACGGCCCTGGCCAAGATCTTCGAGCAGCACAACGGGCGGGTGGTGAAGCTCCTCGGCGACGGCCTGTTCGTCGTGTTTCCGGAGGAAGGCCAGGCGCTGGTCGCCTGCATCGCCATCCAGGACCGGCTGGTGCAGAAGCCGGTGCGCCCCGGCGGCGTCGGCCGGCCCGTGCAGATGCAGATGGGCATCGAGTCGGGCGAGGTCGTCGAGATCCAGGGCGACTGCTACGGCGACGCGGTCAACACCGCCGCGCGCCTCGCGGACCTCGCGGGTGCCGACCAGATCCTCACCACGCAGCGCGTGCGCGACGCGCTGGCGCCGGAGCACCAGGAGATGCTGCGCAACCTCGGCCCCATGTACCTGCGCGGCAAGGCCGAAGTCACCGACGTGTACCGCGTCGAATGGCAGCAGGAGCGCGACGCCGAGGCCACGGTGATGGGCGTGTCCATGTTCGGGCAGCCCGCCGAGTCGCAGCACCTCGAGATCTCCATCGGCGGCCAGGCGCGCCGCGTGCAGCCGCGCGGCGAGCCCGTCACGCTGGGCCGCTCGTCGAGCGCGGACCTCAACGTCAACGACGCGCGCGTCTCCCGCCTGCACGCGACGATCGAATGGCGCGGCGGCCACTACGTGCTGATCGACGCCTCGAGCTTCGGCACCTGGGTCTACTTCGGCAACCAGCCCGAGCCCGTGGTGCTGCGGCGCACCGAGTGCTACCTCGTGGGCCAGGGGCTGGTCTCCCTCGGCTGCGACCGCAACGCCGAAGCAGCGCCGCTCGCGAGCTTCTCCATCCTCAGCTGACGCATGGCGCTGGACCTGCACATCTCCGGCCCGGGGCTGGACCTCCATCGCCTGCTGGAACCGGGCGAACCCGCCCTGGTCCTGGGACGCGACACCGACTGCGCGGTGTGCCTGCCCGATCCCGAGCGCAACATCTCGCGCCGCCACCTGAGCGTCTGGAACGACGGCGGGCGCCTGCACTTCCACGTGCTGTCCGTCGTCAATGGCGTCGATACGCCGGCGGGTGAACTGCCGCCCGGCGCCCGCGGCGTGCTTGCGCCCGGGGATGAATTGGCCCTCTCCGCGTACCGCCTGACGGTGGTGCCGGCCCTGCCGGCCGGGGATCCCAACGACCCCTGGGCCGAGTTCGAGCGCCAGGCGGCGCGGATGGCGCCCCCGGGCGGCCCGGAGACCGTGCCTTTCCTCGAAGCCGATGATCCGTTCGGGGATTGGGGCTTCCACAGCACCTTCGGTCCCGGTTCGCCGGGCGGGGCGCTGCAAGCGGACGCGCTGCAGCCTGCGGCGGACCTGCAGCCCTTCCTGCGCGGCCTGGGGATGGAGGGCGGCACGTACACGCACGGGGAGCTGGAGACCATCGGCCGGCTCACGCGCACGGCGCTCCAGGGGCTCCTGCAGGCGGCCCAGGCCGCCGCGGCCGCGCGCCATGAGGCCCACGCGGGCGGCCAGGAGGCGCACGCCGGCGAGCGCACCCGTCCCGAGCCTTACGAGCCGAACCCGCTGCACCACGACAGTCCGCTCGAAAGCAAGCTCGATTACCTGTTCCGCGGCCAGGGGGCCGCGGGCGCGCCGCTGCCGCCGGACGTTGCGGTGGCCCAACTCGCGGCGGAACTCACCGCGTACCAGCAGGCCATGGACGAAGCCGCGCGGGCGGCCGTGCGCGCCGTTCTCGAGGAATTCGAGCCGGAAGCCCTGAAGAAGCGCCTGCTGGGAGGAGGCGCGCGCATGTTCGAGTCGGCGCGGGCCTGGGAGGCGTTCGCCCGCGACTACGCCGAGCGGCAGGCTGGCGGCGACGAGTGGGTGCGCAAGCTGCTCGACCGCCACTTCGCCCGTGCGTACGCGCGTGCACTCGTGCGTGCGAAACGCAACACAACCGGGCGCAACGAGGGCTGAGGAACTCGGCCTTGCAGAGGGGGCAGGGGCTAGAATGCGTTTCCACCTGTATCCCTTGGCGCAGACGTGACTCTGAAAAAGCTGGGACGGTACGAAGTTCTCCGTGTCCTCGGCAAGGGTGCCATGGGCGTGGTGTACGAAGGCCGCGATCCCAACCTGGACCGCCGCGTCGCCATCAAGACCGTCAAGGTCGAGAACCTCTCCGAGGAGGCGGCCGCGGAATACGAGCACCGCTTCCGGACGGAAGCGCGCTCCGCCGCGCGCCTGCAGCACCCGAACATCGTCAGCGTCTACGACTCCGACCGCGACGGCGACGTCGCCTTCCTGGTCATGGAGTACATCCAGGGCGACGACCTCAAGCACCACCTGGACCGCGGGGTGCGCTACTCGCTGGAGCAGTCGCTCAAGATCGTCCGCGACCTGCTGTCGGCCCTCGACTACGCGCACAAGTCGGGGATCGTCCACCGTGACATCAAGCCGGCCAACCTGCTGATCGAGCCGGGCGGGCGCGTGAAGCTCACCGACTTCGGCGTCGCGCGCATCCAGGACTCCGGCGAGGCCACGCGCACGCAGGGCAGCATGGTGGGCACGCTCAAGTACATGGCCCCGGAGCAGGTGCAGGGCCAGAAGATCGATTCGCGCGCCGACCTGTTCTCCGCCGGCGTGGTGCTGTACCAGTTGCTGACGGACAAGCGCCCGTTCGACGGCGACAACGACTTCTCCATCATCCACCAGATCATCGGCCACCACCCGCCGCCCCCCAGCTCGGTGAACGGTCGGCTGCCGGGGGCGCTGGATGCCGTGGTCGCCCGGTCCCTGGCCAAGACGCGGGACGAACGCTTTGCCACGGCGCGCGACTTCGCGGTGGCCCTGCAGGCGGCGATCCGCCGCGCCGAGGACCAGACCGTGGTGCCGCCGCAGAACCCGAACAAGCGGACGGACCCCACCGGCTCGCGGCCGCTCACCCGGCCCGGCACGATCCCTCCCAGCGCGACCAACCCTTCGATCGGCGGCATCAGCTCGATCACGCAGGAGCTCGAGCTCGTCTACTGGAAGGACGTCAAGGACGCCGACGACCCCGAGGACCTGCAAGGCTTCCTGGAGAAATTCCCCGCCGGCATCTACGCCGACCTCGCGCGCCGGCGGCTGCGCAAGCTGGTCGGCGCCGAGATGACCAACGTGGGCCAGAGCCAGCCGGGCATGCCGGGCACGGCCTATCCGGCCACGGGCACCACGTTCGCGACGCAGTTCCCGGACAACGAAGCCACGCGCATGCGCACCGACACGTCGCGACCCGCCGTGGCGGTCGAACCGTCGCAAGTGAAGCCCGCCCAATGGGTGCAGGAGGAGTACACCAGCACGGTGATCCAGCGCGGCACCGCCCCCGGCACGACGCCGTCGCAACCGATGCCCTCCAAGGCGCCGACGCTCTCGAGCGCCGCGGCCGCCGCGACCTTTGCCGCCGCGCAGGTGGGCGCACCCGCGCGCCCGGCGCCGCTGCCGGCCGACGCGGACACCCGGACGCAGACCGAAACCGACGCCGAATCCGGCTTCCCCGCCACCGAGATCATGCCGCCGGCCCCCGCTCCGGCGGCGCGCCCGCGCAGGGCCTACGACGACGACGATGAAGACGACAGCCTGCCGCCCGTTCCCGCGCGCAGGAAGGTGCCGATGGCCGCCGTCGCGGGCGTCGGCGCGCTCGCCGTCGCGGGTGTGTTCGCCATGGTGATGCTGCGCGGCAAGGGCTCGCCGCCGCCGGAAGCACCCGTTGCCGTGGTCGCACCCGCCCCCGCGCCGGTCGTTCCGCGGGCGCCGGTCGTTGTTGCGCCGCCGCCGGCGCCGGTGGACGTGCCGCAGGCGGCCGCGCCGGCCCCGTCGCCGGCCGCCGTGGCCGCGGCCGCGGCCATGCCGCCGGACACGCCGCAGCCCGTGGCGCCTGCGCCGGCTCCTGCGCCCGCACCGGTCAAGGCCGTCCCGAAGAAGGAACACGAGCGGGAGCGGGTGGTCAAGGAGCCGCCGGTGCGCACCGCCAAGGCCCCCGTCGTCACGACCGCGGCGCCCGAGCCGGTGCGTCCTTCATCCGCGGCGCCCGCGCGCGTCGATCCCGAGCCCGCCGGGGCCAGGAACCTGCCGCCGCCCGTGGCCGTCACCGCCACGGCCCTCGCCGCGGTGGACGCCTGCCGCGACAAGATGTTCCTCCTGCGGGACTCCTGCCTCAGCGATGCCTGCGGCAAGCCGGCGGCGCGCAGCCATCCGGCCTGCGTGAAGCACCGGGAGGACGTACGCCTGCGCGAAGAAGGCAAGGTGCGCTCGGGGCCACAGCAGATGCCCTGAGGGGCGCTGCCCGGTGGGGTTCGGCGCTGCGCGTGCTCACCCCACCCTACACGATGTCCATCGTGTGCACGCCGAAATGGCCGCGCGCGCGGTCCTCGAAGAAGCGCAGCAGCGTTTCCTTGACCGTCCGGAAGGCGATCTCCTCCCAGGGGATCTCGTCCTGGCGGAACAGTCGGGCCTCGATGGTCTCGAAGCCGGGGTCGAACGTGTCGCTCAGGAGCCGCGCCCGGTAGAACAGGTGCACCTGCCCCACGCGAGGCACGCTCAGCACCGTGAACAGCCCTTCGAGCTCGATCTGCGCGCCGGCCTCTTCGTCGGTCTCCCGCGCGGCACCTTCGGCGGTGGTCTCGCCCAGCTCCATGAAGCCGGCCGGCAGGGTCCACTTGCCCCAGCGCGGCTCGATGTTGCGCTTGCACAGGAGCACCCGGTCGTCCAGCCAGGGCACCGTGCCCACCACGTTCAGCGGGTTCTCGTAGTGGATGGTGTCGCAGGCCGGGCAGACCGCGCGTTCATGGGTGTCGCCGTCGTCCGGCACGCGGTAGACCACGGCGGTGCCGCAGTTGCGGCAATGCTTGATGGGGCTGCGGAAGGTCACACGCCCCAGTTTAATGGCTGGGGCCGGACGATCAGGCCACGCGCACGCGCAGTTCGGGCAGGCCGGCCACGCCGCCCACCAGCGTGTCGCCCTGCACGACCGCCGCCACGCCTTCGGGCGTGCCCGTGTAGATCAGGTCGCCGGGGGCCAGGTCCCAGGCGGTGGAGATGTGCTCGATGATCTCGCCGATGTTCCAGATCAGCTTGGACACGTTGCTGCGCTGGCGGTCCTTGCCATTGACCTGCACCCAGATCTCCGCGTTCTCGATGTCGCCGGCCTGGGCGGCGGGAACCACGGGGCCGATCGGCGCGGACTCTTCGAAGGACTTGCCGATCTCCCAGGGGCGGCCCAGCTTCTTCTGCTCGCCCTGCAGGTCGCGGCGGGTCATGTCCAGGCCCACGGCGTAGCCGAAGATGTGCTTGCGCGCATCGGCGGCCTTGATGTTCTTGCCGCCGGTGCCGATGCAGGCCACCAGCTCGATCTCGTGATGCAGGTCCTTGGTCAGGCTGGGATAGTGGATGGTGCCGGTCTCGCCCTGCGGCACGACGACCGCGGCGTCCGCCGGCTTGAAGAAGAAGAACGGCGCCTCGCGGCCGGTAAAGCCCATCTCCTTCGCGTGCTCCACGTAGTTGCGGCCGACGCAGTAGATGCGGCGCACGGGGAAGCGCTCGGCGCGGCCCACGACCGGGACGCTGACCTGGGGCGCGGGGTGGAAGACGTAGCTCATGACAACCTTTCTTCGGAATGGATGCCCAGGGCCTCGTGCACCGGGCGGTCGGAAAAACTGAACAGCACGCAGCCCTTGCGGGACGAGAGGCGGGCAGTGTGCCACGACGGCACCACGAAATGATCACGCGGCCCGAAGGCGTAGCGCCACTGCTGCTCGCCCTGGGCAATCACCACTTCGCCTTCGCCTTCGACGACGCTGTACACAGCGCCATCGGTCTGGCGCCAGCCCTTGCCTTCGAAGCCCGCGGGCAGGCGTTGCAGGAAGGTGCCGATGGTGGGCATGGTCCAGCCGCCGGTGAGCGGGTTCACGTAGCGCAGCTTGACGCCGTCCCAGGCATCGACCGGCGACTGGCGTTCGAGCTGTTCCAGCGCCTCGCGGCTGCGCGCGTAGGGATAGCTGAAGATCGGCGAAGTCCTGCCGAAGGGCGGGTCGCTCCGTACCGGGACCATGTTGTGGCCATAGCGGGCGAAGCTGGCGCCCTCCGGCCGCGTGACCTGCTGCGACTTGCTGGTGTCGTTCTGCGCGAAGCCGGCGTCGAAGAAGCGCAGCATCGGGATGTCCAGTCCGTCGAGCCAGACGACGGGAGCGTCGGCTTCATGGCCGTGGTCGTGCCAGGTCCAGCTCGGGGTGATGATGAAGTCGCCCGGCTGCATGGTCGTGCGTTCGCCGTCCACCGCGGTGTAGGCACCGGAGCCTTCGACGATGAAGCGCAGCGCGCTCTGCGTGTGGCGGTGACTGGGCGCGACCTCGCCGGGGAGGATCAGCTGCAGGCCCGCGTAGAGCGATTGCGTGATGCACGACTGGCCGCGCAGCTTCGGGTTCTCCAGGATCAGGACGCGCCGCACCGCTTCCTCCGCCGTGATCGCGTCGCCGGCGCGCATCAGGAAAGGCCGCACCTCGTCGTACTTCCACAGGGCCGGCACGCAGGGCGTGGCGGGTTGGGGCGGCACCAGGGCATGCAGCACCTCCCACAAGGGAGTGAGGTTGTACCGGTCCATGTCCCGGTACAGCTGCTCGCGGACCTGCTTCGTGGGAATCGCTGCGTTCATGAAGTCTCCTTCACCACTGGCGCCCGAGGTACGCCCCATTGTGTTCCAGCGCGGCTTGCAGCGCGGCGACGTCCACCTGCGCATTGACCGTGCCGGCCTTCAGCACCAGGTCCGCCGCGACGCCCGCGGCCTCGCCCATGACGAAGCAGGCGCCGGTCACGCGTGCGGCCGATTGCGCCTCGTGGCTCATGGAGGCGCAACGGCCCGCGATCCAGACGTTGTCCAGGCCCTGCGGCACGGTCATGCGATAGGGCAGGTGGTTGAAGCCGCGGCTTTCCGGGATCTTCGGCCAGCGGAATTCCACGTCGCCCTTCAGGTGCAGTTCCAGCGGCCAGCCGTTGACGCCGATGGTGTCGTCGAAGCTGGCGCAGTCCAGCACGTCGGCTTCCGTCAGCTCGTACAGGCCGTGGACGCGCCGCGTCTCGCGGATGCCCACCTGCGGCGCGATGTCGGAGATGTAGCTCTGCTCGAAGCCGGGCACCTCGCGCAGGAAGCCCGCGACCGAGGCGATCTGGCGGCGGCCCAGCACTTCCGCGTCGGACAGCTCGCGCGCGTCGGTGCCGTCCATGGCGTTGCCTTCGCGGTTGGCGAGCTGCGTGAGGTTGGCGCGCCATTCGATGCCGCTCTTCTGCGGCCGGATGATGGGCGTCTTGCGCGGGAACTTGTAGCGGCCCTCGGCTTCCGCCTGCAGCATCAGCTTCGGGATCACCTCCCAGGCCTTGCCGGCCCGCGCGGCGTCCACGCCGTTGATGCGGAACATGGTGGAGGGATAGAGCATGTTGCCCTGTCCGTCCCCGAGCGCGTAGGGCGCGCCCGCCCAGGCGGCGAGGTCGCCGTCGCCGGAGGCGTCGACGAAGGCGCGCCCCGTCACGGCGTAGCGGCCGGACTTGGTCTCCACCAGCAAAGCCTGCACGCGCCGGGTCCCGTCCATCACGACGCCGGCGGCCAGCGCGTGGAACAGCACTTCCACGCCGGCGGCCAGCAGCAGGTCGTCGGCGGCGATCTTGTAGGCCGCCGTGTCGTAGGCCTGCGCCACGGTCTTGCCGAACAGGGCGTGCGGCTCGTTGAGGCCGCCGAGGCGGGCGATGCGCGCGAGCAGGTCGTCGGCCACGCCGTGCACCACCTGGCGGATGTCGCCGTGCACGTTGGCATGCAGGCCGCAGAAGTTGGTCACGCCGGCGGCCGTGCCCATGCCGCCGAGGAAGCCGTAGCGCTCCACCAGCAGGGTCTTGCGCCCGGCGCGCGCCGCGGCGACGGCAGCGGCGATGCCGGCCGGGCCGCCGCCCAGGACCACGACGTCGTATTCGCCCCAGACGGGAGTCTGGCGCGCGGGTTCGGTAAGGGTCTTCGTCATTCGGTCCTGCTGTTTCCGTTGCGGCCGGCGCCCGGCGTCCGGGCCGGCCAGATGATAGGCATGCATATTAATGGATCCGGCCCGGGCCGGCATGCGGCGCGGCTACACTGCCGCGCATGGCGAAGAGCTTCGATTTCCGGCATGCGCCCGGCCACCTGATCCGGCGCGCGCACCAGGTCTCGGTGGCGCTGTTCATGGAGGAAACGGCGGGCTTCGACGTCACGCCCGTGCAGTTCGCCATCCTCAGCGCGCTGCTGGAGGACCCGGGCGAGGACCAGGTGACGCTGGCGCGCAAGGTGGCCTTCGATGCGGCGACCTTCGGCTCCGTGATCACGCGCCTGGAAGCGCGCGGCTGGGTCCGGCGCGAGCCCGACGCGGCGGACCGCCGGCGCAAGCGCCTGTGGGTGACCGCCGAGGGCGAGCAGGCCGCCCGCGCCATGAAGCGCTCCGTGGGCAAGGTGCAGACGCGCATCCTGGCCCCCCTGGACGCCACGGAGCGCGAGCAGCTCGTCGCGCTGCTCGATCGCCTGGTCGCGGCGCACGAAGGCGCCGCGGGCGAAACCGCCGCCTGACGGCTGCTGCCTTCAGCGGCCGGCTTCCTTCAGCCAGGCCGCGCGCGCCGCCAGTGCCGCGTCGGTGAAGTCGGTGAACACGCCATCGACGCCGAGCCGGTAGTAGGCGAGGTACTCGTTCCTGGGGTCGCCTGCATAGTCGCTCGCGAGGCGACGGCGTTCATTGCGGAAGGTGAAGGGGTGCACGAACAGGCCGGCCTTGTGGGCGTCGGCCACCAGCGTCGTGGGTGCGATCGAGGTCGCGTCGGCGTCGTTGAGCTTGCCGTCGCCATTGACGTCGACCTGCTTGCCATCGGCGCCAAAGCTGCCCCTGGTGCTGATGATGTAGCGCTTCCACGGGCCGATGCCATCGGCGTAGGTTGCGATTTCGGCCAGGCCCGCGGGCGTGACCATGGCGTCGAAGTTGCGCTTGTCGCCGGCCTTGGTCCACTCGTAGGGGCGGTCGGACGGCACGGCGAAGGTCACGGCGCCGGTCCTGGCGTCGATGCCGTCGCCGTCGATGAGCTGCACCAATTTCGTCTTCAGGCCCTTGCCCTTCATGTACCTGAGGCTGCCCGGCTCGAAGGACTGCACGTACACCGGCGCAGTCTTGCTGTTCAAGCCGGCCTGTTCGAGCATCGCGATGAGCTTGTCTTCGATCGGCAGGCCCAGGTCGCGGAAGAAGGTCGGGTTCTTGGTCTCGGGGTAGATCGCGATCGGGCGGCCGGTTTCCTTCTGCTTCGCGGCGGCGAGGTCCAGGACCTCCTGGAAGGTCGGGACCTTGAAGCGGCCGTTGAACTGCTGCGGGCGCTCGGCGTCGGTGGAGATCGCGCCGAGGGTCTTGATCTCGGCCAGCGTGAAGTCCTGGCTGAACCAGCCGGTCTGCGTTTCGCCGTCGACCTGCATCGTCTTCTTGCGCGACGCGAATTCCGGGTGGCGCGCGACATCGGTGTTGATGGCGAGATTCGGGTCGTGGCGGGTGATCAGCACGCCGTCCTTCGTCACGACCAGGTCCATCTCGATCACGTCGGCACCGAGTTCGATGGCGCGGGTGTAGGCCTCGATGGTCTCCTCGGGGAGATAGCCGGAGGCGCCGCGATGGGCGATCACCAGGGGCGGACGGCCATCGAGCGTGGCGCGTGTGCCGGGGCCGGTGCCCGGCGTGGTGCAGGCGGCCAATGCGGCCAGGGCCATGGTCGCAGCGGCGCACAGGGAGCGGCGCGCGGCAAAGGGAACGGACATGGTATTTCTTCCTCCGGTTCGTCTGGGAAACGGCAGCCTACCTGCGCCATGTGACAGTCGCGTAAGAATCGGGCTGTGTCCCCGTCCGACCCGAACCTTCCCTACCTGCGGGGCTACCCGCCCGAACTGCTTGCCCAGGTGCAGCAGCTGATCGCATCCGGCCGCCTGGCCGAGACCCTGGCCCGCCGCCATCCCGAGGCGCACGAGGTGCGGACCGAACGCGCCCTCTACGACTACGTGAACGCGCTCAAGTCCGAATGCATGAAGAGCGCGCCGCCACTGGCCAAGGTGGCCTACGACCCCAAGCTGCACCTCCTGAAGAACGTGCTGGGCAGCCACAGCATGGTGTCGCGCGTGCAGGGCACCCGGCTGAAGGCCAAGCGCGAGATCCGCATCGCCACGCTGTTCAAGGAGGCGCCGGCGGACTTCCTGCGCATGGTCGTGGTCCATGAACTCGCGCACCTGAAGGAGCGCGAGCACGACAAGGCGTTCTATGCGCTGTGCGTGCACATGGAGCCGGACTACCACCAGCTCGAATTCGACCTGCGCCTCTGGCTGACGGCGCGGGACCTCCGGCTGGCATGACGCGCGCGGCCGCAGCCCGGCCGTAGCGCGTCCCCAAGGGTTAGTCCCATGCCCGTGCCCCTGGAAGCGCCGATTCATGTGATCGTATGATGATTGCGAAGCCTGCGTCCACGCAGGCGCTGTGTTGTTCCGCCAGTGGCGGGGACCGTGCCACCGGCCGTTGATCCCAACCAAGGAGACAGCAATGAACGCACGCATCTGCACCGTTGCCGCGGCAGCGGCGCTTCTTGCCGGGTCGGCCTTCGCGGCCGGTCCCAACGTGGTCAGCGGACCGGGCGAGAACCCGGCCTGCTTCAAGCCCTGGGACGCGAAGACGAAGTACTTCCAGTGGCCGGCGAAGAAGGGCCCGTACCGCATCGCGCTGGCCAACGGCTTCGTCGGCAACACCTGGCGCATCCAGATGATCAAGATGGCCAAGGCCTACGCGGCCACGCCGGAGATGGCCTCGCAGATCAAGGAGTTCAAGATCGTCTCCACCGGCACCGACGTGGCGGCGCAGATCGCGGCGATCGACAACTTCATCAACTCGGGCTACGACGCCATCATCACCATCGCGGTGAACCCGACCGCGTTCGGGCCCGTGATCAAGCGCGCCAATGCCAAGGGCGTGGTCCTGGTGCCGTTCGACAACGTGCTGGACACCAGCGACGTGATGATGGTCAACGAGGACCAGCTGGCCATGGGCGAGCAGTCGGGCGAGTGGCTGGTGAAGAACATCCCGTCGAAATCCGGCAAGCTGCTCGAGGTGCGCGGCGTGCCGGGCAACTCGGTGGACCGCGACCGCCACCTGGGCTTCCGCAAGGTGGTCGAGGCGCCGGGCAACAAGTTCGAGGTGGTGGAGGTGGTCGGCAACTGGGACGACGGCACGGCGCAGAAGGCCGTGGCCGACGCGGTGGCCGTGCACAAGAACTTCGACGGCATGTTCGTGCAGGGCGGCTCCACCGGCGCGGTGCGGGCGCTGATCGACGCCAAGCACAAGATGATCCCGGTGGCGGGCGAGGCGGAGAACGGCTTCCGCAAGCTGTGCGCCGAGCGCGCCAAGGACGGCCTCGTGTGCGCCTCGCTGGGGCAGTCGCCGGGCCTGGTGGCGATCTCGATGAAGGCCGCCGTCGCGGCGCTGCAGGGCAAGGTGATGCCGCAGATGATCTCGGTGCCCATCCCGACGGCGACGCATCCGGACTTCAAGGCCGACGTCAACTACTTCCCGAAGCTGACCGACAACTTCTTCACCACCAACGACTTCCCGCCCTGCGGCGTGAACCTCAAGGCGACGGACATCATGTCGAAGGACGAGAAGAACAACTGAGTCCCTTGGACCCGGTCCTCCAGCTGGTCGACGTCTCCAAGCGCTACGGCGGCGTGCGCGCGCTGGAACGCGCGAGCTTCACCTGCGCCGCCGGGCGCATCCATGCGCTCCTGGGCGAGAACGGCGCCGGCAAGTCGACACTGATCAAGGTGATGGCCGGCGTGGTGCAGCCGGACGAGGGCCGCATCCTCCTGCAGGGGCACGAGCGCCGCTTCGCGCATCCGCAGGACGCGGTGGCGGCCGGCATCGCCTGCATCTTCCAGGAGCTGTCGCTGCTGCCGGACCTGAGCGTGGCCGACAACATCTGCATCACCAATCCGCCGCGGCGCTTCGGCCTGATCGACCGCAAGGCACAGCGCCGCATCGCGGAGGCCGCGCTCGCGCGCGCCGGCGCGGAGGACATCCATCCGCTCGCGCCGGTGTCCACGCTGCCGCTGTCGCGGCGCCAGCTGGTGGAGATCGCGAAGGCGCTGGCGCGCGACCCGCGCATCCTGATCCTCGACGAAGCGACGTCGGCGCTCGCCGCGGCCGACGTGGAGCGCGTCTTCACCCTGCTGCGACGGCTGCGCGACGAGGGCCTGGCCATCGTCTACATCTCGCACCGGATGCGCGAGATTGCCGAACTGGCGGACGACTGCTCGGTGTTCCGCAACGGCAGCCGCGTCGCCACCTTCGAGGCGGGCACGCGCAGCGATGCGCAAGTGGTCGAGATGATGATCGGCCGCGACATCGCCCATGCCTTCCCGCCCAAACCCGCGCCGCCGGGGGAGGACGTTGCACCGGCCCTGGAGGTCCGCGGCCTCGGCTGGGCCGGCCGGCTGCAGGACATCACTCTCGCGGTCCGCCCCGGCGAGATCGTCGGTCTCGGCGGCCTGGACGGCCAGGGGCAGCGCGAGCTGTTCCTGGCCCTGTTCGGCGTGCTGCGGGGCGTGGCGGGCGAGGTGCGCGTGGACGGCCGGCCCGTGCGGGTCGGCGGGCCACGCCGCGCCCGCTCGCGGGAGCTGGGCATCGCGCTGGTGCCCGAGGACCGCAAGACCGACGGCCTGCTGCTGCCGATGTCGGTCAACGACAACCTGAGCCTCGCCGCGCTCGACCGCCTGAGCCGCGCCGGCGTGCTGGTCGCCGGCGCCGAGCGCGAGGCAGTGGCTCGCATGGTCCGGCGGCTGGCGATCAAGGTGGCGGACCCGGCCGACGCCGTCGGCACGCTCTCGGGCGGCAACCAGCAGAAGGTCGTGATCGGCAAGTGGCTGCTGACCGCGCCGCGCATCCTGCTGCTGAACGATCCCACGCGCGGCATCGACGTAGGGACCAAGCAGGAGCTCTACGTGCTGATGCGAGAACTGGCCGACGAGGGCGCCGCCGTGCTGCTGTATTCCACCGACTATGCCGAGCTGATCGGCTGCTGCGACCGCGTCGCGGTGTTCTACGACGGGCGCATCGCGCGCTGGCTGCAGGGCGATGCGCTCACCGAGCGCGCGCTGGTCGCGAGCGCGCTCAATCTCGAGGAAGAGGCGGCGGCATGACGCGGTCCGACTGGCCGTTCCGGCTGCGCGAGCAGCGCGCCACCCTCGGGGCGGTGGCGCTCTTCGCCACGCTGTTCGCCGTCTACATCGCCAAGCACCCGGTCGGCTGGGACACGGGCGTGCTGGTGACGGCCGCCAACAAGGGGGTGCTGCTGGCGATCGTCGCGATGGCGCAGACGCTGGCCGTGCTGACCGGCGGCATCGACCTGTCCGTCGGCATGGTGTTCGTGCTGGCGAACTGCCTGGCCTCGCACCTGGTCGTGGGCAGCGGACTGCACGCGGCCTTCGGCGTCGTCGCCGTGCTCGCGGCGGGCGCGGCCTGCGGCTGCATCAACGGGCTGGTCATCGTGTACGGGCGCCTGCAGCCGATCATCACGACCCTTGCCACCGGCATCGTCTACTTCGGCCTCGCCCTGGGCCTGCGCCCGGTGCCGGGAGGCGACGTGCATGCGGGACTCGCCGATGCGCTCACCGGGGCGCTGCCGGGCGGGATTCCCGCCATGCTCGTGGTGCTGTTGGCCGTGGTCCTGCTCGTATGGGTGCCGTTCCGCCGCTCGGTCGTGGGGCGGGCCGCGCTTGCGATCGGCTCGTCGGAGACGGCCAGCTACATGTCGGGGGTGGCCATGGGCCGCACGCTGCTCGTCACCTATACGCTCGCCGGCCTGCTCGCCGCGATCGGCGGGCTGCTGCTCACCTTCGTCACCTATTCCGGCGAGGCCTCGTCCGCCCTCGGCGGGGTGTACACGCTCAATGCGATCGCGGCCGTCGTGATCGGCGGCACGTCGCTGGCGGGCGGCAGCGGCAGCGCCATCGGGTCGATCTTCGGCGCGTTCGCGCTGCGCACCATCGGGGACCTGCTGTTCGTGTTCGACCTGGAGCCGCTGTGGCAGCCGCTGTTCCAGGGCGTCATCCTGCTGGCGGCCGTGAGCTTCGGCTCGATCGGGCTGCTGCGGGTCGGCAACCGGCTGGCGCTGTTCCGCTGAGCGCCATGCCCGAGCTCGTCCTGCGCCTGCGCACCTTCCGCCACCTGCCGGTGCTGGCCGCGGGCCTGTGCACGCTGGCCCTGCTGCTGGTGGGCAGCCTCTACTCGCGCAACTTCCTGTCGCCGGAGTACCTGCTGCTGCAGCTGCAGATCGCCTCCTTCCTCGGCATCATCGCCACGGGCGCGATGCTGGTGATCCTGCTGGGCGGCATCGACCTGTCGGTGCCCTGGGTCGTGACGGTGGGCGGCATGATGTCGGCGGCCGCCGCGGGCTGGTGGAACGGCGCCGGTGCGGCCTTCGCCATTCCCTTCGGCATCCTGTGCGGCGCCGGCATCGGCCTGGTCAACGGCATCGGCGTTGCCTACCTGCGGGTGCCCTCGATGATCTTCACGCTGGGCATCAACGCAGTCGCGCAGGGCCTGCTCGTCGTGCACACCGGCGGCTTCGCGCCGCAGGACCGCGCGACGCCGGCGATGCACCTGGTCGCCACCGGCCGTTCCTTCCTGGGCATTCCGAACGCGCTGCTGGTGTGGGCGGCGGTGGGCGCGGGCACGCTGTTCCTGCTGCATCGCACGGCCTTCGGCCGCGCCGTGTATGCGGTGGGCAACCGGGAGCGGGCCGCCTACCTCTCCGGCATCGCGACCCGGCGCGTCACGCTCCTGTGCTTCGTGATTGCCGGAGCCTGTTCCGCGGCGGCCGGGGTGCTGCTGACCGGCTATTCGACCAAGGCCTACCAGGCGATGGGCGATCCCTACCAGCTGCCGGCCATCGCGGCCGTGGTGCTGGGCGGCACGCACATCCTCGGCGGCCGCGGCTCGTACGTCGGCACCGTGGTCGGCGTCGTGCTGATCACCTTGCTGCAATCCATCCTGTCCGTCATGCAGATCCCCGAGATGGGGCGGCAGATGGCGTACGGGCTGGTGATCATCGCGATGCTGCTGGTCTACGGACGCGGCCAGCGGCATGCCGCCTGAGGAGGTTTCCCATGGCCGTCGAACTCACGCCCACCTTCGAAGTCCTGGACGAGCGCTTCCGCCGCTTCGCCTTCGGCAACGTGCACCTCGAGAAGCTGTTCACCGGCTGCCGCTGGGCCGAGGGACCGGCCTGGTTCGCGGCGGGCCGCTACCTCGTGTGGTCCGACATCCCCAACGACCGGATGCTGCGCTGGGACGAAACCGACGGCTCCGTGTCGGTGTTCCGCCAGCCCGCGATGAACACCAACGGCCACGCGGTGGACCTGCAGGGGCGCCTCGTGTCCTGCGAGCACCGTGGCCGCTGCGTCTCGCGCACCGAACACGACGGCCGGCGCGTCGTGCTGGCCGACCGCTTCGACGGCAAGCGCTTCAATTCGCCCAACGACCTGGTCGTGAAGTCCGACGGCAGCATCTGGTTCTCCGACCCGAGCTACGGCATCGACAGCGACTACGAAGGCGACGCCTCGCCGAGCGAACTGGGCGAATGCTGCGTCTACCGCATCGACGGCGAGTCCGGTGCGGTGAGCCGGGTCGCCAGCGGCTTCGTGCAACCCAACGGCCTGGCGTTTTCGCCCGACGAGCAGTGGCTCTACGTCGCCGACACGGGTGCGACGCATCGCGCCGACGGGCCGCGCCACATCCGGCGCTTCCGCGTGCAGGACGGCCGCGCGCTGGCGGGGGGCGAGGTCTGGGCGGACTGCACCAGCGGCCTGTTCGACGGCTTCCGGGTGGACGTGCACGGCCACGTCTGGACCAGCGCCGGCGACGGCGTGCACTGCTACGCGCCCGACGGCGCGCTGCTCGGGAAGGTGAGGGTGCCCGAGGCCGTGGCCAACGTCTGCTTCGGCGGCCCCAAGCTGAACCGCCTGTTCATCTGCGCGACGACGTCGCTGTACTCGGTCTACCTCAACACGCGGGCCGCGCCGCGTCCTGTCGCCTAGGACTTCGCCAGCAGCGTGAAGTGCTCCACCACCGGCGGCTGCGCGAAAAACGGGCCGACGATGGCGCGCCACTCGGCGAAGGCCGGACTCTGGCGGAACGCCACCGTGTGGTCCTCCAGCGTGTCCCAGAAGATCTGCAGGATGTAGCGCTCGGGCGATTCGATGCCCTTGTTCACCTTGAAGCCGTTGAAGCCCTTCGCCTTGGCGATGACGGTGCGCACGCCGCGCGCGATGGCTTCGTCGAACTCGGCCTGCCGGCCAGGGTGGATGCGGATGTCTGCGATCTCCAGGATCATTGAAAGCCCTCTTCGTGGAGACCGTAGTGTAGGGTGGCGGTGAGCGCAGCGAACCCCACCACCGCCCCTCACGACCTCTGGACCACCCCGCACGCCACCCGCGGCCCGGAGTTTCCAGCCGGCTGGCTCATGTAGTCGTCCTTGTCCCGGTGCACGACCACCGCGCGGCCCACGACGTCGTTGGCGCCGCTGCCCACGCGCAGCGACGTCGTCTCGAAATTGATGGCGGCGACGCCCGACGCATCGGCGCGCAGGCTCGGGATGTCGCCGGCATGGTGCGCGGCCATGTCGTAACGCCCGTGCTGCTGGTTGCCGGGATTGAAATGGCCGCCGGCGCTCATCGCGTCGCTGCTGGAGCAGTCGCCTTTTTCGTGGACGTGGAAGCCATGCTCCGAGTTGGGCGGCAGGCCGCGGACCTCGCCCGAGACCAGCACGCGGTCGCCCTTCTGCGTGAAGTAGACGGTGCCCGACGCGGCATTGCCCAGGGTGGGCCCCAGCGTGGCGGTCGCTGTCGGGCCGGCGGGCATGCCCATGTTGCTGCAGGCGGCCAGCAGGGTGGCCGCGGCGAGGGAAACGGCAAGGGCAGGGCGCATGGTGTTCTCCTTCTGGAACGGGATCAGGCCAGGGCGTGCTTCAGCTGCATGGCACACAGCTGCACGGCGGCATTGGCTTCGTCCAGCACGCGTCCCATGAGGATGAAGCCGTGGATCTGGCGCTCGAAGTTCACGAGCGTCGTGCGGTTGCCGGTGGCCGACAACTTGTGCGCGTACTGCAGGCCTTCGTCGCGCAGCGGGTCGTAGCCGGCGGTGAGCACGAAGGCGGGCGGCAGGCCCGAAAGGTCCGGGTGCAGCAGGGGCGACGCGCGCCAGTCCAGGTCGTGCGACGCGTCCTGCAGGTAGTGGTCGTGGTAGTAGTCCATGGACTCGCGCGTCAGCAGGTAGCCCTGGCCGTTGGCGGCGTGCGAAGGCCAGCCGCGGCGCTGGTCGGTCGCGGGATAGATCAGGAGCTGGAACGCGATAGGCAGGTCGCCCGCATCGCGCGCGGCGATCGCCACGACCGCCGCCAGGTTGCCGCCGGCGCTGTCGCCGCCCACCGCGAGGCGATCGGCGTCGACCTGCAGCTGCGCCGCATTCGCGCGGACCCAGCGCGTGGCGGCGACCGCGTCGTCGACGGCTGCGGGAAAGCGATGTTCCGGCGCGAGGCGGTAGTCGACCGAGATGACGGCGCAACCCGCGCGGTTCGCCAGCTCGCGGCACAGCACGTCGTGCGTGTCGAGGTCGCCGATGACCCATCCGCCGCCGTGGAAGTAGACGAGGACCGGCAGGCGCGCGTCCGCTGCGGCGCCCAGGGGACGATAGCTGCGCAGCGGAATGGGACCGGCGGGACCGCGTGCTTCCAGGTTGCGCACCGAGGAGACTTCCTGCGGGTCCGGCTGCGTGAACGTGCGCCGTTCGAGGTAGTAGCCCCGCGCCTGTTGCGGCGTCAGCGTGTGGGTGGGCGGCACGCCCTTCTCCGCGATCAGTCGCAAAAGCGCCTGGGCCTGGGGATGCAGCATGCGCGTCTCCTGTCGTTGCGCGCCAGTGTAGGGGAGACTTGGCCTATGCTTGTCGCCATGAAGCTCTACAACTATTTCCGCTCGTCCGCTTCCTTCCGGGTTCGCATCGCGCTGGAGCTGAAGGGCCTGCCGTACGACTACCTGCCGGTGCACCTGGCCAAGGGCGAGCACAAGGGGGCGGAGTACGCGGCCGTGTCCGCCTCGGGACTGGTGCCCACCCTCGTCACCGACGACGGCCAGCTGCTCGGCCAGTCCATGGCCATCATCGAATACCTCGACGAGACGCACCCGACCCCGCCGCTGCTGCCCGCCGATGCGCTGGGCCGCGCCCGGGTGCGCGCGCTGGCGCAGCTGATCGCGTGCGAGATCCATCCCCTCAACAACCTGCGCGTGCTGAAGTACCTCGTGCGCGAGATGAAGGTGGAGGAAGAGGCGAAGAACGCCTGGTACCGCCACTGGGTGCGCTCGGGCCTGGAGCTGTTCGAGCAGGAACTGCAGCGGCTGCCTGCCGGCACCTACTGCTACGGCGACACGCCCACGCTGGCCGATTGCTGCCTGGTGCCCCAGGTTTTCAACGGCAAGCGCTTCAACGTGGACTTCGGCGGCCTCCCGCGCACCATGGCGGCCTTCGATGCCTGCACGAAGCTCCCGGCCTTCCAGCAGGCGCAACCTTCCAGCTGCCCGGACAACGAGGCCTGACGCCATGACGCCGGACTGGACGCTGCCCACGGGGGTACGCGCGCATTGCAGCGAGCGCGCCGGCGGCATCTCCGTGCCGCCCTATCACACGCTCAACCTCGGCGACCACGTGGGCGACGACCCGCGCGCGGTACAGGAGAACCGGCGCCGCTATGCGGAGGTGCTTTCCGCCCGTCCCGTGTTCCTGCAGCAGGTGCATGGCCGCGGCGTCGTGCGCCTGGCGGCGGACACGCCCGATGGCGCCGAGGCCGATGCCTGCTGGACCACCGAACGCGGCGTGGCCTGCACGATGATGGTCGCGGACTGCCTGCCCGTGCTGCTTGCCGACATGCAGGGCAGCGTCGTCGGTGCGGCCCACTGCGGCTGGCGCGGGCTCGCTGGTGGTGTGCTCGAGGCCTTGTGCGCGGACATGGCCGCTGCCGGTGCACGAAGCGAGACGCTGCAGGCGTGGCTGGGCCCTTGCATCGGGCCCGAGGCGTTCGAAGTGGGCGCGGAAGTGCGCGACGCGTTCCTGCAGGGCGATGCGCAGGCAGCGCCGCTGTTCGCCCCGCATGGCGAAGGCAAGTTCCTCGCGGACCTTCCGGGTCTGGCACGTCGACGGCTTGCCGCGCTCGGCGTCGATGCCATCAGCGGCAACGACGGCAGCCGCGACTGGTGCACCGTCTTCAATCCCTCAAGGTTCTTTTCGCACCGGCGGGACCGCGTCAGTGGACGGTTCGCCGCCAGCATCTGGCTGGCCTGATGCCTGCGCTTCCCGCCGCTCGCGCGCGATGCGGCGGCCCTTGCGGCCAAGCAGGTACACGAGCAAGGCCACGGGTCCCACACCGTAGAGCAGGAAGGTAAAGACCGCACCGAGCAGCGTGCCATTGGGATGGTTCGCTTCGGCGACGGCCATCATGAGGGCGACATAAAGCCAGCCGACGACGATGATGTTCATGCGCCGCGACGGGGATGAATGTTGCAGTGCAACATGGGTTCTGGGATACTGCGGGAAACCCCGAATAAGACATCAGGAGACATCGGATGCATTCTGAACTGGACTGGGTCCGGCAGGCCCGGCAATTCCAGCAGGACCTCGGCCAGCAATGGTCGCAGGCACTCCAGAACTTCCAGCAAGGCGCGCCCCAGCTGCCCTGCATCCGCTTCGATCCCGACAAGCTCCTGGAACTGCAGCAGGCCTATCTCCGCGAGGCAACGGAGCTGTGGAACCAGGGCCTGGGCGTGCAGCCGGCGACCCAGGACAAGCGTTTCGCCAGTGACGCCTGGTCGCGCAACCCGGTGGCCGCGTTCTCCGCCGCCGTCTACCTCCTGAACGCACGCACCCTGCTGGGCCTGGCCGAGGCCGTCGACGCGGATCCCAAGACCAAGACGCGCCTGCGCTTCGCCGTGGAGCAGTGGATGGCCGCCTCGGCGCCGAGCAACTTCATGGCGCTCAACGCCGAGGCGCAGCAGAAGGCGATCGAGACCGGCGGCGAGAGCATCGCCCGCGGCATGCAGAACCTGCTGGCCGACCTGCAGCAGGGCCACGTCTCCATGACCGACGAGTCGGCGTTCGAAGTGGGCCGCAACGTGGCCACTACCGAGGGCGCGGTGGTGTTCGAGAACGACCTCTTCCAGCTGATCGAATACAAGCCGCTCACGAAGCAGGTGTACGAGCGGCCCTTCCTGGTCGTGCCGCCCTGCATCAACAAGTTCTACATCCTCGACCTGCAGCCGGAGAACTCCGTCGTCCGCTACCTCTCGGAGCAGGGCCATCGCACCTTCCTCGTGAGCTGGCGCAATCCCGACGCGTCCATGGAGGACAAGACCTGGGACGACTACATCGGCGACGGCGCGCTGAAGGCGATCTCCACGGTGCAGGACATCACGGGCGCGAAGCAGATCAACGCGCTGGGCTTCTGCGTCGGCGGCACCCTCCTCGGCACCGCGCTGGCGGTGCTGGCCGCGCGCAAGCAGAAACCGCTGGCGTCGGCGACCTTCCTCACGACCTTCCTCGACTTCACCGAGACCGGCGTGCTGGACCTGTTCGTCGACGAGCCGTTCGTGAAGTTCCGGGAGATGACGCTGGGCAGCAAGGGCCTGCTGAAGGGCCAGGAGCTCGCGTCCACCTTCTCCTTCCTGCGCCCGAACGACCTGGTGTGGAACTACGTCGTGGGCAACTACCTCAAGGGCGAGACCCCGCCGCCCTTCGACCTGCTGTACTGGAACAGCGATTCCACCAACCTGCCGGGCCCCATGTATGCCTGGTACCTGCGCAATACCTACCTCGAGAACAACCTCGTGAAGCCGGGCAAGGTGACGGTGTGCGGCGAGCAGGTGGACCTGGGCAAGGTCGACCTGCCGGTGTACATCTACGGCTCGCGCGAGGACCACATCGTTCCGGTCGCCGGTGCCTACGCGTCGGTGAAGCACCTGCCCGGCAAGAAGCGCTTCGTGGTGGGCGCGTCCGGGCACATCGCGGGCGTGATCAACCCGCCGGCGAAGAACAAGCGGTCCTACTGGACCAACGACAAGCTGCCCGCGGGCTTCGACGAATGGCTCGCGGGCGCCACGGAACATCCCGGCAGCTGGTGGCCCGACTGGGCACACTGGCTCAAGGCCCATGCGGGCAAGCAGATCGCCGCGCCCAAGGCCTACGGGAAGGCGCCGAACTACAAGGCCATCGAACCGGCGCCCGGCCGGTACGTGAAGGCCAAGGCCTAGACAACGAGAAACCGCCAGTCCCAGCATCCCCCAAGTCCCCTCAAGGAGTTCCTCCATGGAAGACATCGTCATCGTCTCCGCCGCGCGCACCGCGGTCGGCAAGTTCGGCGGCTCGCTCGCCAGGATCCCCGCGACCGAGCTCGGCTCCATCGCGATCAAGGCGGCCCTCGAACGCGCGAAGCTCGACCCCGCGCAGGTGGGCGAAGTCATCATGGGGCAGGTGCTCGCGGCCGGCGCGGGCCAGAACCCGGCGCGCCAGGCCCTGCTGAAGGCGGGCCTGCCGAAAGAGGTGCCCGGCCTGACGATCAATGCCGTGTGCGGCTCGGGCCTGAAAGCCGTGATGCTGGCGGCGCAGGCCATCGCCTGGGGCGACAGCGAGATTGTCGTGGCCGGCGGCCAGGAGAACATGAGCGCCGCTCCGCACGTGCTGCCAAACTCCCGCGACGGCCAGCGCATGGGCGACTGGAAGATGGTCGACACGATGATCGTCGACGGGCTCTGGGACGTCTACAACCAGTACCACATGGGCATCACGGCGGAGAACGTCGCGAAGCAGTACGACATCAAGCGCGACGCGCAGGACGCGCTCGCGCTCGCCAGCCAGCAGAAGGCCGCGGCCGCCCAGGAAGCCGGCAAGTTCAAGGACGAGATCGTGCCGGTCGCCACCCCGCAGAAGAAGGGCGACCCGGTCCTCTTCGACGCCGACGAGTTCATCAACAAGAAGACCAGCGCCGAGGCGCTGGCCGGCCTGCGTCCCGCCTTCGACAAGGCAGGCACGGTGACCGCGGGCAATGCGTCCGGCATCAACGACGGCGCCGCCGCGCTGGTGATCATGAGCGCGAAGAAGGCGCAGCAACTGGGCCTGAAGCCGCTCGCGCGTATCGTCGCCTTCGGGACCTCGGGACTGGACCCGGCGACCATGGGCATGGGTCCCGTCCCCGCCACGCGCAAGGCGCTGCAGCGCGCCGGCTGGAAGGCCGACGACGTGAACCTGTTCGAGCTGAATGAAGCGTTCGCCGCGCAGGCCTGCGCGGTCAACAAGGAACTGGGCCTGGATCCTGCAAAGGTCAACGTGAACGGCGGCGCCATCGCGATCGGGCACCCGATCGGTGCGTCCGGCGCGCGCATCCTGGTGACGCTGCTGTACGAGATGCAGCGGCGCGAAGCCCGTCGGGGCCTCGCGGCGCTGTGCATCGGCGGCGGCATGGGAGTTTCCCTTGCCGTGGAGCGCGCCTGAACGCGCAGAATGGTTCATCGAACACTCTGACCGACAGGAGAGGAACATGGCCCAGAAGGTGGCATACGTGACAGGCGGCATGGGCGGCATCGGCACCGCGATCTGCCAGCGCCTGCACAAGGAAGGCTTCAAGGTGATCGCGGGCTGCGGTCCCTCGCGCGACTTCAACAAGTGGCTGGACGAGCAGAAGGCGCAGGGCTACGCCTTCCACGCCTCCGTCGGCAACGTCGCCGAGTGGGAATCGACCGTGGCTGCCTTCGGCAAGGCCAAGGCCGAGCACGGCAGCATCGACGTGCTGGTGAACAACGCGGGCATCACCCGCGACCGCATGTTCCTCAAGATGACCCGCGAGGACTGGGACGCGGTGATCGAGACCAACCTCAACTCCATGTTCAACGTCACCAAGCAGGTCGTCGGCGACATGGTGGAAAAGGGCTGGGGCCGCATCATCAACATCTCCTCGGTGAACGGCGAGAAGGGCCAGGCGGGGCAGACCAACTACTCCGCGGCGAAGGCAGGCATGCACGGCTTCACCATGGCGCTGGCCCAGGAGCTCGCGAACAAGGGCGTGACGGTCAATACGGTGAGCCCCGGCTACATCGGCACCGACATGGTCAAGTCGATCCGCCAGGACGTGCTGGAGAAGATCGTCGGCACCATCCCGGTCAAGCGCCTGGGCGAGCCGAGCGAGATCGCCTCGATCATCGCCTGGCTGGCGAGCGAGGAGGGCGGCTATTCGACCGGGGCGGACTTCTCGGTCAACGGCGGCCTGCACATGGGTTGAGTCCCCCGGGCCGGGCTCCGTTGCACGGGCCCGGCTTCTGCTCCCCCCGCCCTTTGGCCACTTCCGGGGGCGAGGCCGGCGCAGTACCATGCCCCGCGACGGCTGGCACCGAGGGGGGAAATGGCAAGAATCGAGCTGTGTGATGATCTTCCGGCGAACATCGTGGAACTGGACGTGGCCGACTCCGGCCGGCTGCAGGACTGCTACGAGCGCGGCTTCCTGATCGTCCTGCGCGGACTGCGCCTGCAGGCGGATTTCGGTTTCCTCTCCGCGATCCGCGACCCCGCTCCCAACAACAACCGCCGCAAGTACCTGCTGACGCACCCGGACCACGCGCACCGCGACTGCGTGCGCCCGGAGGCGTGGGGGCATTTCCGGGAGAAGGTGTTCGCCGGCGACGAGGGGGCCTTCGCGCGGTTCGAATGCGAGGTCCGCAACGTGAACCAGCAACTGCTGGAGATCGCGGACGGCGCCTTCCCTTCCTATCGCTACCGGTCCTGCCCGGTCGCCTGGAAGTTCCAGGACCTGTCGCAGGGCGAGAACCTGCACATCGACAACCTGGACCAGTGCGAGACCCATGCGCGCATGCGCGTGTTCGCGAACCTGGCGGACACGCCGCGCCGGTGGGCCGTCGGCGCGCACCTGCGCCACTACGCGTCGGAATGCTTCGAGTCCGCGGGGTTGCAGCAGCACCTGATGTCGCCCTTCCACTTCAATCGCGCGCTGACGGTGGCCGCTTTCGGGGACAACCGCTACCGCGTGGGCGAGGACGTCCCGCGCCATCGGGTGGAGTTCGAGCCGGGAGAGGTCTGGCTGCTGAATTCCGCCATGACCGCCCACCAGGTGCTGTACGGCAAGCTGCTCGTGCTGACCACCTTTGCCTTCCCCTACCGCAACTACCGCAATCCCGGCGAGACGCTGCCGCGCGTGATCTCCGAGATCGGCCGGGGAAAGCTGGGAACGCTGCGCTACGCGCGGCACGTGGTGCGCCACCACGTGGGGCGCGTCCTGCGCCGCGGGAGGGCCGCCTGATGCCCCGGATCGTCCTGAACCCGCGCCTGGAAAACCACGTCAAGCTGGTCGACTACAAGGAGTACTTCGACGCGCCGGCGGCGAAGCAGGACGAGCTCATGGACTGGTACGAGCACGGCTACATGCTCGTGCTGACGAACTACCGCTTCCAGGCGGGGCGCGAGCACCTGTCGACCATCCTCTTTCCCAACGAGAAGCGGGCCAAGAAGATCGCCCTGGCCACGCCCGACAACCCCCACGACGACGGCACGCGCGAACGCGAATGGACCTACGTGGAGCAGGAACTGCTGGCGGCGGACCCGGCGCGCATCGCCGCGTTCCGCAGTGCCGTCGTCGCCGCCAACACGGAACTGTTCCGCCTGGTGGACGGCCTGTTCCCGCGCTATCGCTACACGCGGCGCATGTGCATCTACAACCTGTCGGAGATGTTCAGCCACAACCTGCACTTCGACAGCCCGCAGCATGCCGGCGAGGTGACGCAGGTCCGTGCCTTCGTGAACCTCGACGACTATCCGCGCATCTGGCACCTGGCGGGCCGGCTGGAGGAATACGCGAAGCACTTCTATGGCGAAGGCAAGCTGGAGCGGACGATCGGCGCGCATCCGCGCGAGTTCACCCGCCAGCTCACGCGCACGGCCTTCGGCGACCGCTACGAAAGCGGGTCGCGCGACCATCCGCAGCACAACCTGGCCTTCCAGCCGGGGGAGGTGTGGTTCCTGAACCCGAACATGACGGCCCACGAGGTCGTGTATGGCCGTCGCCTGCTGGATGGGGTGTTCATGTTCGATGCGGGCGACCTGCGCCATCCCGGACGCTTCTTTCCGGAGATCGTGCGTGACATCCACCGGCAGGAGATCGGCCCGGCCCGCCATTGGGCGCGCGCCACGCTGGCGCGCTGGCTGCGCCGCGGAACGGCGTGAACCGGGAGGGTCAGGGACCGACCAGGTCCTCGATCACCAGGAAGCGATAGCGCTGGCCGTAGCTGATCTGCAGGTCGTGCAGCAGGTCCAGCACGTGGGCGGAGAGCATCGCCGCCGAGGCGTGCACGATCAGGGCATGGTGGCCCTGGTGGGCCAGGTGGCGGAAGCGGCGGGCCGTCTCGATTTCGGTGCCCAGCGAGGGCAGCTGCACGTCCTCGTATTCGTCGATGGCGTCGCCGAGCTGCCGTTCGAAGTCCGCCGGGCGGGCCAGGCAGAGGTCGTCTTCGCAGACCCCGTCGTGCCGCAGCAGTTCGCAGGCGCGCCGCGCGTCGCGTTCCGTCGGGAACATCAGGACCATGTGGCCGGTGGGGTAGAAGACGCCGCGCATGTTGGTCATGCTGCCGTCGATGCAGAAGGTCTTCATGCTGTACTCCTTGGCGAGACCCGAAGGGCAGCTTAGGGCGAAACCCGGGGGCGCGCCATCGGAGCGCGCCGCTCCCCGGGGCCCGCCGGGAGCGATCAGCTCACCACGTCCTCGATGACCAGCTTGCGATAGCGCTGGCCGTACGAGATGGGCGCATCCTGCAGCAGCGCCTTCACGCGGTCGGCCTCTTCCTGGCTGGGTGTGTGCACCATGAGGCCGTGGTGGCCCTGGGCGGCGAGTTCCGTGAACTTGCGCACGGTGTCGCCCTCGCTGCCGGCGGACGGCATCGGCTGGTCGTCGCCGGTCGCATCGACCAGGTCGTCGCGCACGTCCTGCGGCGTGAGGAACATCATGGCGTCTTCGCCGCGCCGTTGCGGGCGAGCAGCGCGGCCGCGTCGCGGGCCTGCTGTTCACCGGGAAACATGAGCACCGTCCAGCCCGTGGGGTAGAAGGTGCCGCGCATCGTCGTCATGCTGGAGTCGAGTTGAAATGGCCGCATGGCTGTCCTTTCTCTTGAGGCAGCTCCATTGCAGCCCAGGGCTGCCGGACGGGCTGTAGTCGAGCGTGGCGCGAGGAAGTAGGGCTGCGGCTACAGTCTGTCCGTGATGCAAGAGAAGAACGACGGCTGGCGCCTGAGCGTGGCGCCGATGATGGACTGGACGGACCGGCACTGCCGCTACTTCCACCGGCTGCTGAGCCGGCGCACGCGCCTGTACACGGAGATGGTGACCACGGGCGCGCTGCTGCATGGGGATGTCCCGCGGCACCTGGATTTCGACGAGACGGAGCACCCGGTGGCCCTGCAGCTGGGAGGCAGCGAGCCCGCCGACCTGGCCCACGCCGCGAAGCTGGGCGCGCAGTGGGGCTACGACGAGATCAACCTCAACTGCGGCTGCCCCAGCGAACGGGTGCAGCGCGGCGCCTTCGGTGCCTGCCTGATGGCGGAGCCGAAGCTGGTGGCCGAGTGCGTGAAGGCGATGGTCGACGTGGTGGACGTGCCGGTGACGGTGAAGCACCGCATCGGCATCGACAAGGTCGAAAGCTACGACTTCGTGCGCGACTTCGTGGGCACGGTGGCGGAGGCCGGCTGCGGCGTGTTCGTCGTGCATGCGCGCAATGCCTGGCTGAAGGGCCTGTCGCCCAAGGAGAACCGGGAGGTGCCGCCGCTGCGCTACGAGATGGTGCGGCGCCTGAAGCAGGACTTTCCGCGGCTGGTGATCGCCATCAACGGCGGGGTCACGTCCGACGCCGTGGTGCATGCGGAACTGGACCACCTGGACGGCGTGATGGTCGGCCGCGAGGCCTACCACCACCCCTGGTGGCTGGCGCGCTGGGACGCCCTGTACTACGGCGACGCGCCCTCGGACCTGCGCCGGGAGCAGGTGGAGCAGGCGATGGTGGCCTACATGGAGCGGGAGCACGCCGCGCGCGGCACGCCCTGGCATTCCATCGCCCGGCACATGATGGGGCTGTACAACGGCTTGCCGGGCGCCCGGCGCTGGCGGCAGGTGTGGAGTGACCACCGGTTGAAAGTGGAGGCGCCGCGGGAGGTGATGCGGCGGGCGCACGAGGGGCTGGCACTGGCGGAAGCGGCCTGACGTCGTCCCCGCGGAGGCGGGGACCCAGGGCGCCCGAGGAGCGCCGCGGTGCGGCGCGTTGAATGCCCTGGATTCCCGCCTCCGCGGGAATGACGGGCGTCTCCGCAGGAATCACGGGGGAGTTGCCTCTGTTCGTCCAATTGCTTTAAACTTAAAATATCGAAGCCTGGAGCATCTGATGAACATCGTCTGCATCGGCGGCGGTCCTGCGGGTCTGTACTTCGCCTTGCTCATGAAGAAGCAGGATCCGTCGCACCGGATCAGGGTGGTGGAGCGCAACAAGCCTTACGACACCTTCGGCTGGGGCGTGGTGTTCTCCGACCAGACCCTGGGCAACCTGCAGGCGGCGGACCCCGAGACGGCCGGCGAGATCCTCGGCGCCTTCAACCACTGGGACGACATCGAGGTCAACATCCGGGGCCACCGCATGGTCTCCGGCGGCCACGGCTTCTGCGGCATCGGCCGCAAGCGCCTGCTGAACATCCTGCAGCGCCGCTGCGAGCGGCTGGGCGTCGAACTGGTGTTCGAGACCGACGTGCAGGGCGACCAGGACTATCCGGACGCCGACCTGTTCATCGCCAGCGACGGCCTGAACAGCCGCATCCGCACCAGGTACGCCGCCAGCTACCAGCCCGACATCGACGTGCGCAAGTGCCGCTTCGTCTGGCTGGGCACGCACAAGAAGTTCGAGGCCTTCACCTTCGCCTTCGAGGAGACGCCCTGGGGCTGGTTCCAGGCCCATGCCTACCAGTTCGACGGCGACACCTCCACGTTCATCGTCGAGACACCCGAAGAGACATGGCTGCAGGCCGGCCTGGACAAGATGGAGAAGGAGGAGTCCATTGCCTTCTGCGAGAAGCTGTTCGCGAAGTCCCTGGACGGCCACCGCCTGATGTCCAATGCGGCGCACCTGCGCGGCTCGGCGCAGTGGATCAAGTTCCCGCGCGTGATCTGCAAGACCTGGGTGCACGACAACGGGCGCGCGCCGGTGGTGCTGATGGGGGATGCCGCGCACACGGCACACTTCTCGGTCGGTTCCGGCACCAAGCTGGCGCTGGAGGATTCGATCGAGCTCGCCCGCTGCATCGCCCGCCATCCCGGCGACCTGAAGCAGGCCCTGGTCGACTACGAAGCCGTGCGCAGCATCGAAGTGCTGAAGATCCAGAACGCCGCGCGCAACTCCACGGAGTGGTTCGAGAACGTCGACCGCTACGTGAACCTGCCGCCGGAGCAGTTCGCCTATTCGCTGCTCACCCGCAGCCAGCGCATCAGCCACGAGAACCTGCGCCTGCGCGACAAGGGCTACGTGGAAGACTACGAGGACTGGATTGCCCAACGCGCCGGCGTCTATCGCACCGCGGTGCAGCAGCCCATCCCGCCCATGTTCACGCCGTTCAAGCTGCGCGGCGTCACGCTGAAGAACCGCGTGGTCGTCTCGCCGATGGCGCAGTACTCCTGTGTCGACGGCATGCCGGCCGACTACCACCTGGTGCACCTGGGCGCGCGCGCCATGGGCGGCGCCGGCATGGTGGTCGCGGAGATGACCTGCACGAGCGCCGACGCCCGCATCACGCCCGGTTGCCCCGGCCTGTGGAACACGCAGCAGCGCGACGCGTGGAAGCGCATCGTCGATTTCGTGCACGCCAACTCGGACGCGAAGATCGCGATGCAGCTGGGCCACGCCGGCCCCAAGGGCTCCACGCGCGTGCCGTGGGAAGGCGGCGAGGACCTGCCGCTGCCTTCGGGCAACTGGCCGCTGATGTCGGCCTCGCCCGAGCAATACCTGGACGGCGTCAGCGACTGGGCCAGGCCCATGACCCGCGCCGACATGGACTGCGTGAAGGAAGACTTCGTGCGCTCGACCCGCTACGCCGCGGAGGCCGGCTTCGACTGGCTGGAGCTGCACTGCGCCCACGGCTACCTGCTGTCCGCCTTCATCTCGCCGCTCACCAACCAGCGCACCGACGACTACGGCGGCTCGCTGGAGAACCGCCTGCGCTATCCGCTGGAGGTGTTCCGCGCCATGCGTGCGGCCTGGCCCCCCGACAAGCCGATGTCCGTCCGCATCTCGGCGCACGACTGGGTCGAAGGCGGCATCACCCCGGACGACGCGGTCGCCATCGCCCGCATGTTCAAGGAAGCGGGCGCGGACCTGATCGACTGCTCCTCCGGCCAGGTGAGCAAGAAGCAGAAGCCGGTGTACGGCCGCATGTACCAGACGCCCTTCGCCGACCGCGTCCGCAACGAGGCGGGCATCGCCACCATGGCGGTGGGGGCGATCTCGGAGGCCGACCACGTGAACAGCATCATTGCGGCCGGACGCGCGGACCTCTGCGCGGTGGCGCGGCCGCACCTGGCCAACCCCGCGTGGGCCCTGCTGGAAGCGGCGAAGATCGGTTACCACGACGTGGCCTGGCCGAAGCAGTACCTGTCGGGCAAGCAGCAACTCGAACGCAACCTGGAGCGGGAACGCGCCACGGCGCAACAACAGGAGACGAAGAATGAGCGATTCAACTGAGCGCGTCGACCCGGCCCTGGCGGCGGGCAACCGCAGGCAGCTCGCCGGCTACCGCGCGCTGCACTTCCTGTGGGAGGTGAAGGAAGGCGTCGCGACCATCACGCTGAACCGGCCCGAGCGCAAGAACCCGCTCACGTTCGACTCCTACGCGGAGCTGCGCGACCTGTTCGGGCAGCTGAAATACGCGACCGACGTGCATGCGGTGGTCGTCACCGGCGCCGGCGGCAACTTCTGCTCCGGCGGCGACGTGCACGAGATCATCGGCCCGCTGGTGAAGCTGAAGGCGCCCGAGCTGCTGATGTTCACCCGCATGACGGGCGACCTGGTGAAGACGATGCGCGCCTGCCCGCAACCGATCGTGGCGGCGATCGACGGGGTCTGCGCCGGTGCCGGCGCCATCGTGGCGATGGCTTCGGACATCCGCTACGGCACGGCGCGCAGCAAGACCGCCTTCCTGTTCAACCGCGTCGGCCTGGCCGGCTGCGACATGGGAGCCTGCGCCATGCTGCCGCGGATTATCGGCCAGGGCCGCGCGAGCGAGCTGCTCTACACGGGCCGCGCGCTGGGCGGCGAAGACGGCGAGCGCTGGGGCTTCTTCAACCGCCTGTGCACGCCCGAAGCCCTGGTCGAAGAAGCCCAGGCGCTTGCGCGCCAGCTGCGCGAAGGTCCCACCTTCGCCAACGGCATCACCAAGACCATGCTGCACCAGGAATGGGCCATGACGATCGAGCAGGCGATCGAGTCCGAGGCGCAGGCCCAGGCGCTGTGCATGCTCACGCAGGACTTCACGCGGGCGTACGAAGCCTTCGTGGCGAAGCAGAAGCCGAAGTTCGAGGGCAATTGAGATGAGCGACAAGTCCTACCTCGACTGGCCCTTCTTCGAGGACCGCCATCGCGCCCTCGCGCGCGAACTCGACGCCTGGGCGGCGGAGCACGTCGCCCACATCCACGGACCCGACGTCGATGCCGCCTGCAAGCAACTGGTGCGCACGCTGGGGCAGGGCGGCTGGCTGCAGCATGCGGTCGGCGACCGCATCGACACCCGCGCGATCTGCATCCTGCGTGAGACCCTGGGCCGGCACAACGGCCTGGCGGACTTCGCCTTCGCCATGCAAGGCCTGGGCTCGGGCGCGATCAGCCTGCAGGGCACGACGGCGCAGAAGGAGAAATACCTGACGAAGGTGGCGCGCGGCGAGGCGATCTCCGCCTTCGCGCTGTCCGAGCCCGAGGCGGGCTCCGACGTCGCCGCGATGCAGTGCGCTGCCCGCGTCGAGGGTGACCATGCAGTGTTGAACGGCGAGAAGACCTGGATCTCCAACGGCGGCATCGCGGACTTCTACGTCGTGTTCTGCCGCACCGGCGAGGCGCCTGGCGCACGCGGCATCTCCGCCTTCATCGTCGAGGCGGGAACGCCTGGCTTCGAGATCGCGGAGCGCATCGAGGTGATCGCGCCGCATCCGCTGGCCCGCCTGAAGTTCACGAACTGCCGCGTGCCGCTCGCCAACCGCGTCGGCGAGGCCGGCGAAGGCTTCAAGGTGGCGATGCGCACGCTGGACGTGTTCCGCACCTCGGTCGCCGCGGCAGCCCTGGGCTTCGCCCGCCGCGCGCTGGACGAGGCGCTGCAGCGCGCCACCACCCGCAAGATGTTCAACGGCACGCTGGCCGACTTCCAGCTCACGCAGGCCAAGCTGGCCCAGATGGCCACGACCATCGACAGCGCCGCGCTGCTGGTCTACCGCGCCGCGTGGCTGCGCGACCAGGGCCGCACGGTGACCAAGGAAGCCGCCATGGCCAAGATGGCCGCCACCGAAGGCGCCCAGCAGGTGATCGACGCCGCCGTGCAGATGTTCGGCGGCCTGGGCGTGAAGAGCGGCGAGCCCGTGGAACAGCTGTACCGGGAAATCCGCAGCCTCCGGATCTACGAAGGCGCCACCGAGGTGCAGCAGCTGATCATCGCCCGCGAATTGCTGAAGGAAGCGAAGACATGAACGACAAGACGAAACCCCAGGCCGTGCTGCCGGAGGGCTGGGCCCGGCCCAAGGGCTACGCCAACGGCGTGGTGGCGCAGGGGCGCATGCTGTTCATCGCCGGCATGATCGGCTGGGACGGCGACCAGCGCTTCCACAGCGACGATTTCGGCGACCAGGCCCGCCTGGCGCTGCAGAATGTCGCCGACGTGCTGAAGGCCGCCGGCGGGACCGGCGAGAATATCGTCCGGATGACCTGGTACGTGACCGACAAGCGCGAATACCTGGCCGCCTCGCGCGAGGTGGGCCAGGCGTTCCGCGAGATCATCGGCAGCTACACCATCGCCATGACGGCGGTGGAGGTGAAGGCCCTGATCGAGGACCGCGCGAAGGTCGAGATCGAATGCACCGCGGTGCTGCCTGAATGATTTTTTGAATTCGGAGTTGCCAATGGCCGCTGCCAAAGCCTCTTTCCACTGGGACGACCCCCTCCTGCTGGACCAGCAGATCACCGACGACGAGCGCGCCGTGCGCGACGCGGCCCGCGCCTACTGCCAGGAGCGCCTGGCCCCGCGCGTGCTGGAAGCCTTCCGCCACGAGACGACCGACCCGTCCATCTTCCACGAGATGGGCGAACTGGGCCTGCTGGGCGCGACCATCCCCGAGCAGTACGGCGGCGCCGGCCTGAACTACGTCTGCTACGGCCTGGTGGCCCGCGAAGTCGAACGCGTCGACTCGGGCTACCGCTCGATGATGTCGGTGCAGTCCTCGCTGGTGATGGTGCCGATCAACGAGTTCGCGAACGAGCAGACGAAGCAGAAGTACCTGCCCAAGCTGGCCACCGGCGAGTGGATCGGCTGCTTCGGCCTCACCGAGCCGAACCACGGCTCCGACCCGGCCAGCATGATCACGCGCGCCCGCAAGGTCGACGGCGGCTACAAGCTGACCGGCGCCAAGATGTGGATCACCAACTCGCCGATCGCCGACGTGTTCGTGGTCTGGGCCAAGGACGACAGCGGCTCCATCCGCGGCTTCGTGCTGGAGAAGGGCTGGAAGGGCCTGAGTGCTCCGGCCATCCACGGCAAGGTCGGCCTGCGCGCCTCCATCACCGGCGAGGTCGTGATGGACGAAGTGTTCTGCCCCGAGGAGAACGCCTTCCCCGAGGTGCGCGGCCTGAAGGGCCCCTTCACCTGCCTGAACTCCGCCCGCTACGGCATCGCCTGGGGCGCGCTGGGCGCCGCCGAGGACTGCTGGCACCGCGCGCGCCAGTACGTCGTCGACCGCAAGCAGTTCGGCAAGCCGCTCGCGGCCAACCAGCTGGTGCAGAAGAAGCTGGCCGACATGCAGACCGAGATCACGCTGGGCCTGCAGGGCTGCCTGCGCCTGGGCCGCATGAAGGACGAGGGCACGGCCAGCGTGGAGATCACCTCCATCATGAAGCGCAACTCCTGCGGCAAGGCGCTGGACATCGCACGCCTGGCGCGGGACATGATGGGCGGCAACGGGATCAGCGACGAATTCGGCGTCGCACGCCACCTGGTGAACCTGGAGGTCGTGAACACCTATGAAGGCACGCACGACATCCACGCGTTGATCCTGGGGCGGGCGCAGACCGGCATCGCGGCGTTCTGATCCTCCCCCGTCATTCCCGCGCAGGCGGGAATCCAGGGCTTTGGAGAGCGGCGCTGTGGCGCCGCTTTCGCTTTGAGTCTTGTGCCGCGTCGCCCCAGGCGATGCGCGGTGCCGGCCCGCTGGGGCGGCGTCCGGCGGCTGCGCGCGCCGGCTTCCCTCGGAGACTGATTCCGGCGCCGCACGCTCGACGACGCGGACCAGCGGCTGAATGACGCACGGCGGGGTTCGGCTTCGCCTCACCACCACCCTACAAGTCCTGCCGGTAGCCTGTAGGGTGGGGTGAGCGGCGCAGCCCGAACCCCACCGGCGGCGAAGCCGCGTGCCCGCACACGGCTTGGTAGCCGGCACGATGCTCATAGCGAAAGGGCACGAAAGCGCCTAATCCTCTTCCTCGCCTCCCGCCGCTTCCTGCGCCAGGTCGGCGTGCAGCTCGATCATCTGCCGCAGCGTCTTCTTCAGCTCGTTGGACCGCGAAAGACCGAACGGCTCCAGCACGCGCCGCTCGTGCTCCTTGGCCAGGTCGATCAACCCCGCCACCAGCTTGTCCCCCGCCGCCGTGATCTCGATCAGCGTGATGCGGCGGTCCGTTTCGTGCGCGATGCGGCGCACGTGCCCGCGCGCCTGCAGGCGGTCGACCACGCGCGTGAGCGTGGGCTGCTTCATCGTCGTCACGCGCGCGAGGGCGCCGATGCTCATGGGCTCGGCGCCGTCCAGGCTGGCGAGCACGCGCCAGTCGGACACGGTGAAGCCCTTGGCCGTGACGACGCGGTGGAACTCGCCGGAGATCAGGTGGCTCGCCTGCGCCAGCAGGGCCGGCAGGTAGTCGTCGACGAAGATGGCCGCGGGGGCCTTGGCCTTGCTCATGGCTGCATTGTCGTTTCCCCGGGGGCGGGGAGTGCTTGACAGCTCAATATATGAAAAGTAATGTACATGCGCAAGCGGGCTGCCACCGGGTCGCCGCGACGCGAGGAGAGAACGCCGAGATGAAGATCGCCATCCTGGGCGGCGGCCATGGCTGCTATGCCGCCGCCGCCGACCTGTCCGAAGCCGGCCACGCGGTGCGCCTCTGGCGCCGCGATGCCGCGGCGCTGAAGCCCGTGATCGACGCGGGCAGCATCGTCCTGAAGGATTCCGACGGCGCGCGCGCCGTCAAGATCGCCGGCGCCACTGCCGATATCGCCCAGGCCCTGGACGGCGCGCAGCTCATCGTCATTCCCTCGCCGGCGATCGCGCAGGAAGACATCGCGCGCGCCATGGCGCCGCACCTGCGGGACGGCCAGGTCGTCTTCCTGCCGCCCGGCACCTTCGGCAGTTTCGTGATGCATCGCATCGTGCGCCAGGCCGGCAACCGTGCCGACGTCGCCTGGGCCGAGACGGGCACGCTGCCCTACCTCGCCCGCAAGCACGGGGAGCGCGAAGTCAACGTGACCATCCGCGCCGTGCGCCTGCCCACCGGGGTGTATCCGGCACGCAAGACCGAGCACGCGCTGGCCGTGATCCGCGAGGCCTATCCCGGCGTGCACGGTTGCGGTGACGCGCTGTCCGGTGCGCTGATGAACGCCGGGCCCATCATCCATCCGCCGCTGATCGTGATGAACGCGGCGCCGCTGCAGCACTTCGAGCGCTGGGACATCCACAACGAGGGCACGCAGCCCGCGGTGCGCGCCGTCACCGACCGCCTGGACCAGGAGCGCATCGCCGTGCGCGAGGCCCTGGGCTACGGCGCACCGCACTATCCCCTGGCCGACCACTACCGCAACGACCAGTGGATGTACGGTGACGCCCACAAGAAGCTGGTGAAGTCCGGCGACTGGCGCGAGCACATCGACCTGCAGACGCACCGCTACGTGATCGAGGACACCGAGCTGGGCCTGGCCTTCCTCGCATCCGTGGCCCGCTGGGCGAAGGCCGATGCGCCGATCGCGCACGGGCTGCTCGCCGTCGCCGGCGGCTGGCAGGGGCGCGACCTGCGCAAGGGCCCGCGCACGCTGGAAGGTCTCGGCCTGGACCCGCTGGACAAAGCCGCGCTGCAGCAACTGCTGCACGAAGGCGAATGAGCTCGCCGCGGTTCGTCGCGGTGGGCGCCGGCCGCATGGGCCGCGGCATCGCGATCAGCTTCGCGTATGCCGGCCACCGCATCGCGCTCGTGGACCTGCGCCCGCGCACGCCCGAGGCGTGGGAGAAGCTGCGCGCGGATGCGCTGGCCGAAGTTCGGGGCGCGCTGCTGGGCCTGGCGAAGCTGGGCGCGATCGACGAATCGGCAATCACCGACATCGCCGCCCGTGTGGAGATGGTGGATACCGCCGGCGCACCCGCGGCCCTGGCCGCCGCCGAACTCGTGTTCGAAGGCGTGCCGGAGACGATGGAGGCCAAGCGCGAAGCCTTCGCGCAGATCAACCGCCACTGCCGTCCCGGCGCCATCCTCACGTCCACCACCAGCAGCATCCTGGTCACGCAGCTGGCGGAGATCGTCGAGAAGCCCGAACGCTTCCTCAACATGCACTGGCTCAACCCGGCCTACGTGATCCCGGTCGTGGAGCTGAGCACGCACCCGGGCACCAGCCCCGAGGTGCTGGCGCGGACGCGTGCGCTCATGGAAGGCATCGGCAAGCTGCCCGTCGTGTGCGGCCCGGCGCCGGGCTACATCGTGCCGCGGCTGCAGGCACTCGTCATGAACGAGGCGGCGCGCATGGTGGAAGAGGGCGTCGCGACAGCGGAGGAAATCGACAAGGCCACGCGCTATGGCATGGGCCTGCGCTTCGCCGCACTGGGTGTCGTCGAGTTCATCGACTTCGGCGGCTGCGACATCCTGCACCATGCAAGCCGTGAAATGGCTTCGAGCATCGACCCGGACCGCTACCGCGCGCCGGCGATCGTCGACCGCATGATGGAAGAGGGCCGGCTGGGCCTGAAGACCGGCAGCGGCTTCTATGGCTACGAGGGACGCGACGTCGGCGCCTATCGGCTCGACGTGCTCGCGCGCACGCTGGGCCTGCTGCGCCACGCCGGCCTGTGGCAGCCGCCGGCGGAGAAGACGCTCCCATGAGGATCCGCAAGGCGTACGCGGACCTGCCGTACGGCCAGGTGCACTACGCCGAGTGCGGCGACCCGGGCGCGCCCGCCGTCCTGCTGCTGCACCAGACGCCGCGCAGCTGGGCCGAGTACCGCGAGGTGTTGCCGCTGCTGGGTGCGCGCTACCGCGCGATCGCGATGGACACGGCGGGGTTCGGCGCGTCCGATCCGCCGCCGGGCGCCGCGTCCATCGAGGCCTGGGCCGCGGTGGCGGCGCAGTTCCTCGACACGCTGGGCATTGCGCAGGCACACGTCGTCGGGCATCACACGGGCGGCGTCATCGCGATCGAGCTGGCGGCCCGCCACGCAACGCGCATGCGCTCGCTGGTGCTGTCGTCCACGCCGTACACCGATGCGGCGTTCCGCAAGGCACGCGCCGAACGCCCGCCCATCGACGCCGTGGGGCAGAGCCCGGACGGTGCGCACCTGAAGGACCTGTGGGGCAAGCGGCAAGGTTTCTACCCGCCGGACCGGCCCGAGCTGCTGCAGGCCTTCGTGCTCGACGCCCTGAAGGTCAGCGGCGACGTGGAGGGCGGCCACCGCGCCGTTGCCTCCTACCGCATGGAGGAGCGCATTGCCGCCGTCACCCAGGCCACGCTCGTGATCCGCGCCGGTGCCGATCCCTTCGCCGCCCCCCATGCAGCGCATTGGCTGCAGCTGTTGCCGCGGGCGCAGCTGGCCGACATCCCCGAAGGCATGGTGCCGTTGCCGGACCAGATGCCGGACGCCTTCGCGCAGGCAGTGCTGCGCTTCCTGGACGCCCAGCGATGAAGGCGGTGCGTGTCCACGCCTGGGGCGAGCCGCCGCGGCTGGAGGACCTGGCCGAGCCTCGAGGCGGACCGGGGCGCACGCTGGTGCGCATGCACGCGGCGACGGTGGGCCACATCGACCGCACCGTCTGGAGCGGGCAGTTCCTGCGCCATCCGCCGCTGCCTTACGTGCCGGGCGTCGAAGCTGCGGGCATCGTCGTCTCGGGCGACCGTTTCAAAGCGGGCACCCGGGTGTGGATGCGCGGCGCCGGCCTCGGCATCGCGCGCGACGGCACCTGGCGTGAAACGATCGAAGTGCCGGACGAAGCGCTGGGCGAACTGCCCTCCGGCGTGTCCTTCGCCCTCGGCTCCGCCTTCTTCTCGCCCTGCACCTCGGCATGGGTTGCGCTGCACGAAGTCGCGCGCGTGCAGCCCGGAGAGCGCGTGCTCGTGAGCGGTGCCTCGGGCGCGGTGGGTTCCATCGCCATGCAGCTCGCGCAGGAAGCAGGCGCCGAAGTGCAGGCTTTCGATGCGACGCAGGAGGCGACGCCACAGGCCGATGTCCTGGTCGACATGGTTGGCGGCACGGTCCTGCCGCAGGCGCTGCGCGGCGTGAAGCCTGGCGGCCGTGCCGTGCTGGTCGGCTATGCAGGCGGCGCCGAAGCACGCATCGACCTGCCCGAACTGCTGCAGCGCGATATCGCCTTGCTGCCGCTGAACATCATCCGTCGGGAGGCTGCGGCGCGCGCGGCGGCTCCGCATCTGCTGCAACGTATCGCGGATGGTCGTGTGCAACTTGCCGTACGGGAGTTCCCGCTCGCGCAAGCCGCTGAGGCGATGCAGTGGATCGCTACTCGCGGCCACGGCGGGCGCGCGGTCCTCACGGCCCACGAACATTGAGGATGGATTCTTCGCCGAACTCGGGAGCGCCGCGGCCCCCGGTCCGGGCCAGGGCAGGGCAGTCCCTCTCTGCGAATGTCCCCCGACGCGGGCAAGCCCGCGTCTCCTCCTTTACTTCGCCGAGAGGGACTGCCCCACCCTGGCCCTGCGTCGTGGCGGATCGCAGTTCCTGCCCTCCGCGCACGCGAACCCTGTCCTTTTTGGACGCAGCGCAGGACCGGGACGGGGGAATCCTCCTCGGCGAAGTAAAGGAGGAGGAGCGGGCTTGCCCGCTCCGGGGGACATTCGCAGAGGAGGATTCCCCCGTTCCGGTCCGGCACATCGACGCGGCGACGGTGGAGCCCGATGATCGCCACGCGCGGGCATGGAGGTCGTGCGGTGCTCACAGCGAATGAATCCTGAGGCCTGATTCTTCACGGAGGCTTTGGCGCCGCAGCCCCCGGTCCGGGCCAGGGCGGGGCAGTCCCTCTCTGCGAATGTCCCCCGACGCGGGCAAGCCCGCTCCGGGGGACATTCGCAGAGGAGGGTTCCCCCGTTCCGGTCCGGCACATCGACACGGCGGCCGTTGGCGGTCCTCAGGCCTCTTCGCCTTGACCCGCCTGTTGCAGCCCGATCAGCCTCCGCAAGGTGTCCTTCAGTTCGCCTGCGTGACGCTTGCCCACCGGCGCGAGCACGCGCGCCTCGTGCTCGCGCGCCAGCGGCACCAGCTTCTCGGTCAGCGCCTGGCCGCGCGGCGTGATGGTCACCAGGGTGATGCGCCGGTCCCCATCGTGGGGCGCGCGCTGCACGTGTCCGGTGGCCTCCATGCGATCGAGCAGGCGCGTGACGGTCGGCTGCTTCATCACGACGATCTGCGCGAGCCGGCCGATGCTCGTGGACTCGCCACCAGCCAGCGTCGCCAGCACGCGCCACTCGGAAGGCGCGAGGCCGTGCCGTGCCGCGACCGCGTGGAATTCGCTGGCCACCAGCTCGTGTGCCTGGGCCAGCAAGGCAGGCAGGTAGGCGTCGACGAACTGTGCAGTTCCGGTGCGGCCGGGACCTTTGCTGGTGCGCCGATCCGGGTATTCCCTAGGCACAGAAACTGCATGACTTTTCATATGTTCCAGCTTAAACTAATCCGGAGACAAGCGCGAGACACGCGTCGGACCACGGAGACAACGGGGACCTGAATGGCCGAGAGATCGTTCGTCGAGGAAGTCAAGAAACTTCGCCTGGGCGCCGGCGAAACCTTCCGGGGTGAAGGCATCCTGGCCGTCACCAAGGCCCTGCTCGAATCCGGCGTGGCCTACGTCGCGGGCTACCAGGGCGCGCCCATCTCGCACCTGATGGACGTGCTGGCCGACGCGCAGGACATCCTGGCGGAGCAGGGCATCCGCTTCGAGAACAGCGCCAGCGAAGCCACGGCCGCGGCCACGCTCGCCGCCTCCGTCAACTATCCGCTGCGCGGGGCCGTCACGTTCAAGGCCACCGTCGGCACCAACGTCGCGTCCGATGCGCTCGCCAACCTCGCGTCGGGCGGCGTGACCGGCGGCGCGCTGATCGTCGTGGGCGAGGACTACGGCGAGGGTTCCTCGATCATGCAGGAGCGCAGCCACGCCTTCGCGATGAAGTCGCAGATCTGGCTGCTGGATCCGCGCCCCAACCTGTCCGCGATGGTGAAGGCCGTGAAGGAGGGCTTCGAGCTTTCCGAGGCAAGCCACACGCCGGTGATGCTGCAGCTGCGCATCCGCGCCTGCCACGTCCATGGCGAGTTCACGGCCGCCGAGAACAAGCGCCCGGCGTTCACGATCGGCGAAGCGCTCGACCACCCGCAGCGCGACGTCGACCGCATCGTGCTGCCGCCCGCGAGCTTCGTGCACGAGCAGGAGAAGGTGCGCGAGCGCTGGCCCGCCGCCGTGAAATTCATCGAGGAGCGCGGCCTCAACGAGTTCTTCGCCGACGGCAGCGACGACATCGGCCTCATCGTCCAGGGCGGCAACTACAACACCGCGCTGCGCGTGCTGGAACGCCTGGGCTTCGCCGACGTCTACGGCAACAGCCGCATCCCGCTGTACTGCATGAACGTGGCGTATCCGGTGGTGGATTCCGAAGTGCTGCGCTTCTGCAAGGACAAGCGCGCCGTGCTGATGGTGGAAGAAGGCCAGCCCAACTTCGTCGAGCAGAACGTCGCCGCCATCCTGCGCCGCGCCGGCATCGACACGGCGCTGCACGGCAAGGACCTGCTGCCGGTCGCGGGCGAGTACACGGCGGCCGAGACGCTCAAGGGCGTGCGCGCCTTCCTGGAGAAATACGGCCGCCTGCAGCCGGAGCCGGTGGTGGCGAAGCCGCCCAAGGTGATCCCGCTCAAGCCGCTGGCCGACAGCGTCGCGGCGCGGCCGCCCGGCTTCTGCACCGGCTGCCCCGAGCGGCCGATCTTCACCGCGATGAAGCTGGTGGAGCGCGAGCTGGGCGAGCACCACGTCAGCGCCGACATCGGCTGCCACCTGTTCTCCATCCTGCCGCCGTTCAACATCGGCAACACGACGATGGGCTACGGGCTGGGCAGCGCCGGCGCTGCGGCGCTCAACCCGCAGGGCGGCGACCACAAGCGCGCGATCAGCGTCATGGGCGACGGCGGCTTCTGGCACAACGGCCTCACCAGCGGCATCGCCAACGCGGTGTTCAACCGCAGCGACAACCTGACCATCGTCGTCGACAACAGCTATACCTCGGCCACGGGCGGGCAGGACATCCTGTCGTCCACGGCGCAGAACCGGTCGCGCAGCACCGGCCACGCCATCGAGCAGGCCGTGCGCGGCGTGGGCGTGCAGTGGGTGAAGACCATGAAGCGCACCTACGACGTCGCCGGCATGCGCGATGCGCTGCGCGAGGCGCTCACCACGAAGCAGCAGGGCCCCAAGGTGCTGGTGGCGCAATCCGAGTGCATGCTGAACAAGCAGCGGCGCGAGAAGCCGCTCGCGCGCAAGGCGGCGGCCGAGGGCAAGCGCGTCGTGCGCGAGCGCTTCGGCGTCGACTCCGACACCTGCACGGGCGACCACTCCTGCATCCGGCTCTCCGGCTGCCCGTCGCTGTCGGTCAAGCCCAACCCGGATCCGCTGCGCACCGACCCGGTGGCCACGGTGCTGGACTCCTGCGTCGGCTGCGGGCTGTGCGGCGAGGTCTCGCATGCCGCCGTGCTGTGCCCGTCCTTCTACAAGGCGCAGATCACCACCAATCCCGGCCGCTGGGACCGCCTGCGCGCCCGCGTGCGCGACGCCGTCATCGGCCATCTCCAGCGCCGCGCCGAGCGCGCCCGCGCGCGCTACGCCTTCTGAGGACCGCATGAACGCGAAGCAGCCGATCAAGATCGCGATCCTCGCCATGGGCGGCGAGGGCGGCGGCGTGCTGGCCGACTGGATCGTGGACCTGGGCGAGGCCAACGGCTACATCGCCCAGACCACGTCGGTGCCCGGTGTCGCCCAGCGCACCGGCGCCACCATCTACTACGTCGAGATGTTCCCGCGCGAGCAGGCCGAGCGCGACGGCGGCCACCCCGTGCTTGCGCTGATGCCGCTGCCCGGCGACGTGGACGTCGTGCTCGCCTCCGAGCTGATGGAAGCGGGCCGCGCGGTGCAGCGCGGGCTGGTGACGCCCGACCGCACGACGCTGATCGCCTCCACGCACCGCGTGTTCGCGATCGCCGAGAAGATCGCCATGGGCGACGGCCGGGCCGACAGCAACAACCTGCTCGCCCACGCGCAGTCCGCCGCGCGCAGCTTCGTGCGCTTCGACATGGCGCAGGTGGCGGAGGCGAGCGGCAGCGTGATCAGCGCCGTGCTGTTCGGCGCGCTGGCCGGCACGGGCGTGCTGCCTTTCAGTCGCGCGCAGTTCGAAGCAACCATCGAGCGCGGAGGGGTAGGCGTCCAGGCGAGCCTGAGGGCCTTCGGCGCCGGCTTCGTGCAGGCCATTGCGCCGGCGCAGGCCGACACGGCACCGGCGGCCGCGCCGCGCCCCGCCGGCACGGCGGGCGACCCGCAAGTGCGCGCGCTGCTCGCCCGCATCGCGAAGGACTTTCCGCTCCCGGCGCAACCGGTGCTGGTGGAAGGCACCCGCCGCCTCGTCGACTACCAGGGCCCGGCCTATGCCGCGTTGTACCTGGACCGCCTCGCCCGCGTGCTCGCGCTGCCGGGAGGCGACCAGCAGTTGCTGGCAGAGACCGCGCGTCACCTGGCCCTGTGGATGTCCTACGAGGACACGGTGCGCGTGGCCGAACTGAAGACGCGCGCCGATCGTTTCGAGCGCGTGCGCAGCGAAGTGCGCGTGCAGGACGACCAGCTGCTGGCCATCAACGAGTTCATGCATCCACGCCTGCAGGAGATCTGCGACACGCTGCCGGCAGGCCTCGGCCGCTGGCTGGCGGACTCCGGCTGGCCGCGCCGCCTGGTGGAGCGGGCCACGCGCAAGGGCAAGGTGGTGACCACCAGTTCGCTGGGCGGCTTCCTGCTGCTGTACACGCTGGCCGGCCTGAAGCGCTGGCGCCTGTCCAGCCTGCGCTACCAGGCGGAGAACCGCCGCATCGAGGACTGGCTGGAGCGCATCGCCGCGGCCGCGGCGCTGAATCCGCAACTGGCGGTGGAGGTCGCGCAGTGCCAGCGCCTGGTCAAGGGCTACGGCGACACGCACGAACGCGGCTGGCGCAACTACGAGACGCTGATGGATGCGGTGCGGCGGGCCGGCGCGCGGATCGCGCCGGCGACCGTGCGCGAGCTGCGCGATGCAGCCCTGGCCGACGAAGCCGGCAAGCAGCTGAAGGCCGCCCTGGAGCGGCTGGCGCTGACCGCGCCGCTGCAGCAGGCAGCCTGAACAAGGAGCGAGAACGATGACCTCTTCGCGCTACCGCGGCAATCCGGAGGCCCTGAAGGCCCTGGTCCAGCCGGACCGGGTGCACCGCGACCTGTACATCAGCCAGGAAGTGTTCGAGCTGGAGCAGGAGCATTTCTTCGCGAACACCTGGAACTTCATCGGCCACGACAGCCAGGTCCCCAAGGCGGGCGACTACATCACCAACGACCTGGCCGGCCGGCCGCTGATCGTGGTGCGCCACCAGGACATGAGCGTCAAGGTGCTGATGAACCGCTGCGCCCACAAGGGTTCGCGGCTGGTGAGCGCGCCCTGCGGCAACACCGGCAAGTTCTTCCGCTGCCCCTACCACGCGTGGGCCTTCGACACCGACGGCGCGATCCGCGCCATTCCCCTGAAGCTGGGCTACGAAGGCACGGACCTGGACGCGTGCGAGAGCGCCAAGGGGCTGGTGGCGGTGAAGAACGTACGCATCCATCGCGGCTTCATCTTCGTCAAGCTCAATGACGTGGGCCCGGACTTCGAGGAGTACTTCGGCGATTCGCTCAGTTCCATCGACAACATGGCCGACCGCTCGCCCGAGGGCGAACTGGAGATCGCCGGCGGGGTCTTGCGCTTCACCCACCAGTGCAACTGGAAGATGTTCGTCGAGAACCTCAACGACACCATGCACCCCATGGTGGCGCACGAGTCCTCCGCGGGAACGGCCAAGAAGATGTGGGCCGGCCAGCCGGCCGACGCGCCCAAGCCCATGGCCATCGAGCAGTTCGTGCCCTTCATGTCCGACTACAAGTTCTTCGAGGACATGGGCGTGAAGGTGTTCGACAACGGCCACAGCTTCTCCGGCGTCAACTTCAGCATCCACAGCAAGTACTCCGGCATCCCCGGCTACGAGGAAGCGATGAAGAAGGCGTACGGCGAAGAGCGTGCGCACGCGATCCTGGGCTTGACGCGCCACAACACCGTCTACTACCCGAACCTCACGATCAAGGGCGCGATCCAGGCGATCCGGGTGGTGAAGCCCATCGCCGCGGACAAGTGCGTCGTCGAAAGCTGGACCTTCCGCCTCAAGGGCGCGCCGCCGGAACTGCTGCAGCGCACCACCATGTACAGCCGCCTGATCAACTCGCCGTTCTCCGTGGTGGGCCACGACGACCTGCAGGCCTACCGCGGCATCCAGGCCGGCCTGCATGCGAGCGGCAACGACTGGATCAGCCTGCACCGCAACTTCAACGAGTCCGAGATCGGCAAGCGCGAGGTGACCACCAACGGCACCAGCGAGATCTCCATGCGCAACCAGTACCGCGCCTGGGCGAAGTACATGGCGCTGACGATGGGAGGCTCCGAATGAGCGAACCGAGCCGCCAGGACCTGGTCGACTTCGTGGTGCGCGAGGCGCGCCTGCTGGATGCAAAGCAGTACCAGGAGTGGAACCGCCTGTTCACCGACGACGGCTTCTACTGGGTGCCGCTGGTCCCGGACCAGGAAGACGGCATCAACCACACCTCGCACATGTACGAGGACAAGCTGCTGCGCGAGCTGCGCATCGAGCGCCTGAAGAGCCCGCGGGCCTTTTCGCAGCAGCCCCCCAGCCGCTCGCATCACCTGCTGCAAACCCCGACGGTGGAAACGTTCGAGCCCGCGGCCAACCGGTACGTGGTGCGCACGGAGTTCCACTACACGGAGTCGCAGGGCGACGAGCTGCAGTTCTACGTGGGCCACTTCCTGCATCACCTGACGGTGCAGGGCGGCCAGCTGCGCATCACGCTCAAGCGCGTGAACCTGCTCAACCCCGATGCCGCCCTGCCGGCCGTGCAACTCTTCATCTGAACCGATGACGACCGTCCACCAGCGCTTCGCCGCCACGGCCGCCCGCGCGCCGGGGAACGAGTTCCTGTTCCTCGATGCGGTGACGGCACAGGTGTACGGCATTCCGGCGCAGCCCGTTTCGTGGGGCGCCGCGGCGCAGGAGGTCGAGCGCCTGCGCCGCACCTATGTTGCCGCGGGTTATGGCAACGGCCACCGGGTGGGCCTGCTGCTGGAGAACCGTCCGGCCTTCCTGTTCCACTGGTTCGCGCTGAACGCCCTGGGCGTGAGCGTCGTCCCGGTCAACGCGGAGATGCGGTCGGCGGAACTGGAATACCTGGTCGGGCACAGCGAGATCGTGCTGGCGGTCACCTTGCCGCAGCGGGCTGCGGACCTGCGCGCTGCGGCGTCGGCCGCCGGCGTTCGCATGGGAACGTGGGTACCGGAAGAGGGTGAACTTCCCGCTGCGCCGTCGCCTGCCCCGCAGGGCGGTACGCAACCCGGCCTCGCGACCGAATGCGCGCTCCTGTACACGTCGGGCACGACCGGCCGGCCGAAGGGCTGCCGCCTCTCGAACGAATACTTCCTGCGCGCCGGCGAGTGGTACGCGACGCTGGACGGCGTCGCGCCGGTGCGGCCCGACGCGGAACGCATCATCACCCCGCTGCCGCTGAACCACGTGAACGCGATGGCGTTCTCCACGATGGTGGTCGTGACGGCCGGTGGCTGCCTCGTCCAGCTCGATCGCTTCCATCCCGGGAGCTGGTGGCAGAGCGTGCGCGACAGCCGCGCCACGATCGTGCACTACCTGGGCGTCATGCCGGCGATGCTGCTGTCCGCGCCGGCCGCGACGGCGGATCGCGCGCACGACGTGCGCTGGGGGTTCGGCGCCGGCGTGGACAAGAAGAACCACGCGGTGTTCGAGGAGCGCTTCGGCTTTCCGCTCGTGGAAGCCTGGGCCATGACCGAGACCGGCGCCGCTGCCTGCATCATGGCCAACCACGAACCGCGCCACGTGGGCAGCAGCTGCTTCGGCGCACCGGAGGCCTTCGTGGAACTGCGGCTGGTGGACGAGGCCGGCACCGACGTCCCCGACGGCACGCCGGGCGAACTGCTGGTGCGCTCCAGCGGCCCGGATCCGCGGCGCTACTTCTTCGCGGAATACCTGAAGGACGCCGAAGCGACGGCCGAAGCCTGGGCCGGCGGCTGGTTCCATACCGGCGACATGGTGAAGCGCGGCGCGGGCGGCGTGCTGCATTTCATCGACCGCAAGAAGAACGTGATCCGCCGCAGCGGCGAGAACATCTCCGCGGTGGAGGTGGAGAGCGTGCTGAACCAGCACCCGGCGGTGAAGTCGTCCGCCGTGGCGGCCACGCCCGACGAAGTGCGCGGCGACGAAGTGCTGGCCTGCATCATTGCGCGTGACCCCGTGCCGGCGTCGCAACGCGAAGCGCTTGCCGCGAGCATCGTGCAGCATGCGTTGGCGCAGCTCGCGTACTACAAGGCACCCGGCTACGTGGCCTTCGTCGACGAAGTGCCGTTGACGCCTTCGCAGAAGATCCAGCGCGGGCAGTTGCGCGAGCTGGCCCGCTCCTTGCCTGCCACGGCAGCGTGCATCGACACGCGCACCTTGAAGAAGAGGCAGGCCGGATGACGCGCCGCATGTCCTACGACGGCGTGGCGGTGGCGGTCCCGGTCACGGTGCCGTACGTTCGCTATTCCACCCACAACGCGCACTGGTTCATCGGCCAGGCGTTGCAGGCGCTGGTGCAGCAGTCCGGCATCGCCAAGGAGCAGATCGACGGCCTGACCATCAGCAGCTTTTCGCTGTCGCCGGACACGGCGGTCGGCGTGACGCAGCACATGGGCCTGTCGCCGCGCTGGCTGGACCACATTCCCACGGGCGGCGCCTCGGGCGTGATGTCGCTGCGGCGCGCGGCCCGCGCGGTGCAATCGGGCGACGCGGACATCGTGGCCTGCGTGGCGGCGGACACCAACCACGTGGACTCGTTCCGCCTGACCCTGGGCTCCTTCAGCAACTTCGCGCGCGACGCCAGCTATCCCTATGGCTCGGGCGGCCCGAACTCGATCTTCGCCATGATCACGGCGAACTACATGCGCACCTACGGCGCGCGGCGCGAGGACTTCGGCCGCATCGCCGTCGACCAGCGTACCAATGCGCTGCGCAACCCGAACGCGCTGTTCAAGAAGCCGCTGACGCTGGACGAGTACATGACGGCGCGGCCCATCTCGGATCCCATCCACCTGTTCGACTGCGTGATGCCCTGCGCCGGAGCCGAAGCCTTCCTCGTGATGCGCGAGGAGAAGGCGCGCGAACTGGGCCTGAAGCACGTGCTGGTGCGCGGCGCCATCGAGCGCCACAACGCCTACGGGGAGGACCCGGTGATGGTGCGCGGCGGCTGGCGCATGGACCGCGACGACCTCTATGCGCAGGCCGGCGCGAAGCCCGGCGACGTCGACTTCGTGCAGACCTACGACGACTACCCGGTGATCGTGATGATCCAGTTCGAGGACCTGGGCTTCTGCGGCAAGGGCGAGGGCCCGGTCTTCCTGCGCGAGCGCAGCACCACCTTCGACGGCGATTTTCCCAACAACACCAGCGGGGGCCAGCTCTCCGTGGGCCAGGCCGGCGCGGCGGGCGGCTTCCTCGGCATGGTGGAGGCGATCCGCCAGCTCACCGACGAGGCCGGCGAGCGCAAGGTGAAGGACGCGAAGCTTGGCCTCGTGACCGGCTTCGGCATGGTCACCTACGACCGCTGCCTGTGCACGGGCGCCGTGCTGCTCGGGAGGTCGGAATGACCATGCCGCTGATGAAGCCGAAGCGCAAGAACCCGGTCCTGCGCACCCGGCAGATGAACCTGCCGCCCTGGGCGCGCGGCCGCGTGGCGCTGGGCATGACGGCGGCGGCCGCCGAAGGCCGCTTCGAGCTGCAGGTCTGCAAGGACTGCGGCACGGTGCAATACCCGCCGCGCGAGGCATGCCACAAGTGCCTGTCGCCGCGGCTGCAGTGGAAGGCGCAGTCGGGCGAGGGCCAGCTGCTGGCCACGACGACCCTGCACCACAGCAACGACCTGTTCTTCCGCGAGCGCCTGCCCTGGCGCATGGGCCTCGTGCACCTCGATTCCGGCCCTTCGCTGATCGTGCACCTGCACGGCGAGGTGGGCGAGGCGCCGGCGCGGGTGAAGGTGGGCGCGCGGCTGGATCGCGCGGGGCAGGCGGTGCTGATCGGCTTTCCCGAAACGGGGAGTGAACACATGGCAGACGACAGGATGCTGCGAGAGATGACGAGCGACCCCAAGTTCCGCAAGGTGCTGGTGACCGACGGCAAGACCGCCGTGGGCCAGGCGCTGGTGCATGCGCTGGTGAAGGCCGGTGCCGAGATCGTGTGGGTGGGCCATGCCGAGCCCTGGAAGAAGCTTCCCGGCTTCGAGGACATCACGAAGCTGAAAGAAGTGACGCTGGTGCCGCTGGACCTCACCAATGGCCGCGCGGTCACCGAGCTCGCCGGCGAGATCGGCGGCAAGGTGGACATCGTGATCAACAACGCGGAGGTGCACCGCGCCTTCGGCATCGCCAACCGCCGCGGCACGGACGTCGCCAAGGCGGAGATGGACATCAACTACTTCGGTCTGCTGCGGCTGGCGCAGGAGTTCGGCCCGGCGCTGCGCGGTCGCTCCGCCGACGGCGTGACGCACGCCGCGGCGTGGGTGAACCTGCTGTCCGTCTACGCGCTGTCCAACTATCCGGCGCACGGCACCTTCTCGGCGTCGAAGGCGGCGGCCCTCTCCATCTCGCAATGCCTGCGCGCCGAGATGCGGCCCGCCGGCATTCGCGTGATCAACGTGTTCCCCGGCCCCATCGACGACGAATGGAACCAGAACCTGCCGCCGCCCAAGCTGGCGCCGGCGGCACTGGCGAGCGCCATCGTCAAGGCGCTGAAGGAAGGCATCGAGGACGTCTACCCCGGCGACGTGGCGCAGGAGTGGCTGGAGCGCTGTCGGGACAACCCCAAGGTCCTCGAGCGTGAACTCGCCGCAGGAGGCAACTGACATGGCACAGGCTACGACCAGCGTGCTCGGCGCCATGGCCATGGCACTCGCCAGCGGCCGCATCCGCGTGGTGGACCTCACGCAGACGCTCACGCCCGAGTTCCCGCAGATCGCGCTGCCGCCCGAGATGGGCCAGTGCTGGCCGTTCCGCATCGAGGAGGTCTCGCACTACGACGAGCGCGGCCCGGGCTGGTACTGGAACAACTTCTCCTGCGGCGAGCACACCGGCACCCACTTCGACGCGCCCATCCACTGGATCTCCGGCAAGGATCTCCCCAACAACGCCGTCGACACGATCCCGGTGCAGGACTTCGTCGCGCCGGCCTTCGTGATCGACTGCTCGGAGCAGGTGAAGCAGGACCCGGACTACCTGCTGACGGTGGCGGACATCGCGAACTTCGAGCAGAAGCACGGCCGCATCACGCCCGGCGCCTGGGTCCTGATGCGCACCGACTGGTCCAAGCGCTCCGACCCCGAGGCGTACCAGAACTTCGACGAAACCGGCCAGCACACCCCCGGTCCCAGCTCGGAAGCGGTGCAGTTCCTGGTGGAACAGCGCCAGGTCCTGGGCTTCGGCTCCGAGGCCATCGGCACCGACGCGGGGCAGGGCTACCACTTGCGGCCCCCCTATCCGTGCCACTACTTCATGCACGGCGCCGGCAAGTACGGCCTGCAGTGCCTGGCCAACCTGGACCTGCTGCCGCCCACGGGCGCCATCCTGGTCTGCCCGCCGCTGAAGATCCAGAAGGGCAGCGGCAGCCCCTTGCGCGTGCTGGCGCTGGTGGAGGACAAGCCATGAGCCCGAACAAGGTCGCGGCGGTCACCGGCGGCAGCGCCGGCATCGGCAAGGCGATCTGCGAATCGCTGCTGGCCGACGGCTACGAGGTGATCTCGCTGGCGCGCCGCAAGAGCGACATCGCGCATCCGAAGATGCGCGACATCGAGGTCGACCTGATGGACCGCGCGGCCACGGCCGAAGCGGCGAAGGACCTGGCGCAGCGCTTCGAAGTCACGACGATCATCCACAACGCCGGTGTCATCCGCCCGGCGCTGCTGCCCGACGTGCAGCTCACCGACGTGGACGCGCTGGTCAACCTGCACTGGGGCGCGGCCCTGCTGCTGGTGCAGGCCTGCCTGCCGGCGATGCGTGAACGGCAGTTCGGCCGCATCCTGCTGATGTCCTCGCGCGCCGCCCTGGGCGCACAGACCCGCACCAGCTATTCCGCCACCAAGTCCGGCATGCTGGGCCTGGCCCGCACCTGGGCGCTGGAGCTCGCGCCGCACGGCATCACGGTCAACGTGGTGGCGCCCGGGCCCGTGCACACCGAGATGTTCTACGACGTCATCCCGGCCGGCAGCGAGCGCGAGCAGAAGCTCGCCGCCTCGATCCCGGTGGGCCGCATCGGCGAGGCCGCGGACGTGGCCCGCGCCGTGTCCTTCTTCATCCATCCCGACGCCGGCTTCGTGACCGGCCAGTCGCTGTACGTGTGCGGCGGGGCCAGCATCGGCAGCATTTCCCTGTGAGAGGAGATCCAGTGAGAAAACTCAGGACCATCGCCGCCACCGTGCTGGCCGCCAGTTTCGCGTTGACTGCGCTCAACGCGCTGGCCGCCGACCTCAAGGTCGGCTTCATCACCTCGCTGTCCGGGCCCGTGTCCTCGCTGGGCATCCCGTACGCCAAGGGCATCCAGGCCGGCGTCGCCTGGAAGTCCGTGGTCAACGGCCACAAGGTGCAACTGATCCAGCTCGATGACGGCTCGGATCCCGCCACCGCCGCCCGCAACGCGCGCAAGCTGATCGAGGAGGACAAGGTCGACGTGGTGATCGGCACCGCCGGTTCGCCGGGTGCGCTCGCCATTGCCGCTGTCGCCCGCGAAACGAAGACGCCCCTGATCTCCATTGCCAACGCCAACCTGCCCGGCGAAGACGGCGCGTGGATGGTGACGCTGCCGCAGCCCGCACCCCTGATGATCAACGCGATCGTCGAGCGCATGAAGCAGAGCGGCGTGAAGACGGTCGGCTACATCGGCTTCTCCGACGCCTGGGGCGACCTGGTGTACGACTCCCTGGTGCCCGCCGCCAAGGCCGCCGGCATCCGGGTGCTGACCAACGAGCGCTTCGCCCGCGCCGACACCTCGGTCACGGGGCAGGTGCTGAAGATCGTCGCGGCGCGTCCCGACGCGGTGCTCACCGGCACCTCCGGCACGCCCGGCGCGCTGCCGTACCGCGCGCTGGCCGAGCGCGGCTGGAAGGGCCAGATCTACGGCACGCACGCCCTGATCAACCCCGACTTCGTGCGCGTCGGCGGCAGCGCCGTGGACGGCCTGCTGGCGCCCACCGGCCCGGTGATCGTCGCCGAGCAGCTGCCGGAGAGCAATCCGATCCGCAAGGTGTCGATGGACTTCCGCGCGGCCTACCAGAAAGCCAATGGCGCGGTGCCGACGGACGCGTTCTCGGCCTACTCCTTCGACGCCTGGCTGCTGTTCGCCGACGCGGCGCAGCGCGCCATCGCCACCAAGGTGGAACCGGGCACGCCGCAGTTCCGCGTGGCGCTGCGCGACGCGATCACCAGCACCAGGGAGCTGGTGGGCACGCACGGCGTCTACAACTTCAAGCCCGACAGCCGTTACGGCTCCGACGAGCGCTCGCGGGTGATGGTGAAACTGGAAAAAGGCGAATGGAAGCTGGTGCAGTGATGACGACGATGACGAAGACGAAGTTCATGTTCCGCCTGGGCGCGATCGTCGCGGGCGTGGCGCTCAGCACGCCGCTGCTGGCGGCCGACCTCAAGGTCGGCGTGATCACCTCGCTGTCCGGCCCGGTGTCGGCCCTGGGCATTCCCTACAACAAGGGCATCCAGGCCGCCGAGGCCTACAAGGGCACCATCGCCGGCCACAAGGTGCAGGTGATCGTGCTGGACGACGCCTCCGATCCCGCCACCGCCGCCCGCAATGCGCGCAAGCTGGTGAACGAGGACAAGGTCGACGTGCTGATCGGCACCTCCGGCGTGCCGGGCGCGATGGCGATCGCCGCGGTGGCGCGCGAGACCCACACGCCGCTGATCTCGCCCACGCCGGTCAGCGTGCCGCCGGAAGACGGCGGCTGGACGGTGACGGTGTCGCAATCCTTCCCGCTCATGGTGTCGGCGGTGGTCGACAAGATGAAGGCCAACGGCGTCAAGACCGTCGCCTTCATCGGCTTCTCGGACGCGCTGGGTGACCAGACCCTGCGCGCGCTGGAGCAGTCCACTGCCGCTGCCGGCATCAAGATCGTGGCGACCGAGCGCTACGCGCGCGGCGACTCCTCCGTCGCCGGCCAGGTGCTGAAGGTCATGGCGACCCGTCCCGACGCGGTGTTCTTCGGCAATTCCGGCACGCCGGGCGCGCTGCCCATCCTGACCCTGGCCGAGCGCGGCTACAAGGGCCAGCTGTACGCGACGCACGGCCTGGTGAACTCCGAGTTCGTGCGCATCGTCGGCAAGGCCGGTGACGGCCTGCTCGTGCCCACCGGGCCGGTGACGGTGGCTGACCAGCTGCCCGCCGGCAACCCGAACCGCCAGGTGGCCCTGGACTTCCGCAACGCCTACCAGAAGAAGTTCAACGAGCAGCCGGATCCCTTCGCCGCCTACCCGTTCGATGCCTGGCTGGTGTTCGCCGACGCGGCCACCCGCGTGGGCAACAAGGCGGAGCCGGGCACGCCGGCCTACCGCCAGGCGCTGCACGACGCCATCGGGCAGACGCACGAAGTGGTGGGCGCGCACGGCGTGTTCAACTTCAAGCCGAACGAGCCCGATGGCCTCGACCGCCGCGCGGCAATCATGATCCGGCTCGACAAGGGCCAGTGGAAGCTGGCGCAGTAAGGGGAGCGATGCCATGGCGCCGACCCGCAAGGACATCCTCGCCCTGGTGCAGGACGATCGCGTGCATCGCGACCTGTACCTGAGCGAGGACCTGTTCGCGCTGGAGCAACGCCATTTCTTCGCCAATACCTGGAACTTCGTCGGCCACGCAAGCCAGGTGCCCGACGCGGGGGACTACGTCACCGTGGAGATCGCGGGGCAGCCGCTGCTCATGGTGCGCCAGGCCGACGGCGGCATCCGCGTCCTGAACAACCGCTGCGCCCACAAGGGCATGCCGCTTGCCACGGACGCCTGCGGCAGCACCGGCAGGTTCTTCCGCTGCCCGTACCACGCCTGGACCTACAAGCTCGATGGCTCGCCCCTCGCCGTTCCCATCAAGCAAGGCTACGAGGGCACGCGCCTGCGGGAATGCGAGTCGGGGCAGGGCATGGGCGCGCTGAAACACGTGGCGGTGTACCGCGACTTCGTGTTCGCGAAGATCAACGATGGCGGCCCGGACTTCCACGCCTACTTCGGCGGCGTCCTGGCCGCCATCGACAACCTGGCCGACCGCTCGCCCGTGGGCCGGCTGAAGGTCGAAGGCGGCATCCTGCGCAACATCGTCCACTGCAACTGGAAGATGTACCTGGAGAACATCAACGACACCGTGCATCCGCAGTCCACGCACGAGTCCGCGACCGCCGCCGCCCACCGCCTCTGGCAGGGCAAGCCCGCCGACGCGCCCAAGCCGATGGCGATGGAGCAGATCCTGCCCTTCGGCGCCGGCTACGACTTCTTCGACAACATGGGCGGCCGCGTCTACCCGAACGGCCACAGCATGCTCGGGACGAACTTCAGCATCCACTCCGGCTACGCGCAGGTGCCGGAATACGAGGAGGCCTTGCGCGCCGCGCACGGGGCCGAACGCACGGCGGACATCCTGCAGCGCTCGCCACAGAACTCCGTGTGCTTCCCCAGCCTGGCGGTGAAGAGCGCGCCGCAGGCGATCCGCGTGATCCGGCCGCTGGCGGCCGACCGCACCCTCATCGAGGCCTGGAGCCTGCGTGCCGAGGGCGCGCCCGACCTGCTGTTCGAGCGTTCCATGACCTACAACCGGCTGGTGTTCTCGCCGATGTCGGTGGTGGCGCACGACGACGTGCACCTCTTCGAAAGCATCCAGCAAGGCCTGAAGGCCGGCCGCAACGACTGGGTGAGCCTGCACCGTGGTTTCGACCGCGCCGAGCTCGCAGGCGGCACGCGTGACGTCAACGGCACCAACGAGCTGCTGATGCGCAACCAGTTCCGCGCATGGGCGCAGTACATGACGGCGGACATGGAATGACACCGCAGGAATTCATCGTTCACGAAGCCCGCCTGGTCGACGAGCAGCGCTTCGACGAGTGGCTGGCCCTGTTCGCCGACGACGGCCGCTACTGGGTGCCGCTGGCCGGCGCCGCGCAGTCCGAAGGCCAGGCGTACAACGCGCTGGCCGACGAAGACCAGCTGCTGCTGTCGCTGCGCGTGCGGCGCCTGAAGAACCCGAAGGCGCATTCGCAGCACCCGCGCAGCCGCTGCCAGCACGTGCTGCAGCCTTCGCAGGTCTTGCAATCCGACGCAGGCGGTTGCGAGCTGCGCACGCCCTTCCTCTACATCGAATCCCGCGGCGCCCGCACGGTGCAGCTCGCGGGCACGGCCACGCACCGCCTCGTGCGGTCGTTCGACGCATGGCGCATCCGCCTGAAGCGGGTCGACCTGCTGGACGCGGGCGAACCCTTGCCCGCGATCCAGCTCTTTCCCTGAGCAGCCGTTCCACACCCGGAGACCACAAGATGAAGACTCTCTCCCGTCGTGCCCTGGTCGCGTCCTCGCTCGCGCTGGGCCTTCTCGGCGCCGCCTCCGCGGCCGACCTCAAGGTGGGCCTCAGCGTTTCGCTGTCCGGCCCCAACTCCTCGCTGGGCGTGCCTTATGCGAAGGGCATGCAGGCGGCGGTCGCCTACAAGCCGGAGATCAACGGCCGCAAGGTGCAGCTGATCGTCCTGGACGACAACTCCGACCCGACCACCGCCGGCCGCAACGCGCGCAAGCTGATCGAGGAAGAGAAGGTCGACATCATCATGGGGACCTCCGGCGTGCCGTCGGCGATCGCGATGGCGCAGGTGGCCCGCGAGACCAGCACGCCCATGATCGGCCTCACGCCCATCCTGCTGAAGGGGCCGGACCTGGACTGGACCGTCACGGTGGCGCAGCCCACGCAGCTGATGGTCGATGCGGTGGTCGACCGCATGAAGAAGGGCAACGTGAAGACGGTGGCCTACATCGGCTTCTCCGATGCCTGGGGCGACCTGGTGTACGAGGCGCTGACGAAGGCCACCGACAAGGCCGGCATCAAGGTCGTGACGAACGAGCGCTACGCGCGCGCCGACCAGTCGGTGACCGGCCAGGTGCTGAAGATCATCGCCGCCCGGCCCGACGCCGTGATGACCGGCGGTGCCGGCACGCCCGGCGCGCTGCCCTACCTGACGCTCGCCGAGCGCGGCTACAAGGGGCCCATCTACGGCCAGCACGGCCTGATCAACGCCGACTTCGTGCGCGTGGGCGGTGCCGCCGCGTCGGGCACGCTGGTGCCCACCGGCCCGATCATCGTGGCGGAACAGCTGCCGGACAACTATCCGACCAAGAAGGTCAGCCTCGACTTCCGCAACGTGTTCCAGAAGGTGAACAACGCGCCGACGACCGACGCCTTCTCCGCCTACTCGTTCGACGGCTACCTGGTGTTCGCCGACGCGGCGGGCCGCGCGATGAAGACCGCCGAACCCGGCACGCCGCAGTTCCGCGTGGCCTTGCGCGATGCGGTCATGACGACGAAGGAAGTGGTCGGCACGCACGGCGTCTACAACTTCCACAAGGGCGAGCTGTACGGCGTGGACGAACGCGCCCGCGTGATCGTCAAGCTCGATAACGGCCGCTGGCAGCTGGTGCCCTGACGAGCCTGCGCACTCTGGAGAGCTGAATGACTTGGGACGTGGCCCTCATCCTGGGCATCGACGGCATGGCCAACGGTGCGGTGTACCTGCTCGCCGGCCTGGGCCTGGTGCTGATCTTTTCCGTCACCCGGGTGGTGTTCGTCCCGTTCGGCGACGTCGCGGCCTTCTCGGCGCTGAGCCTGGCGGCGTTCGAGGCAGGCAGGCAGCCGGCCACGATCGCGCTGGTGCTCACGCTGGCCGGGCTCGCGGTGGTCGCCGAGGTCGTATCGCTGTTGCGGCGCGGCGAGACGGCAAAGATCCCGCGGGCGGTGCTGGGCTGGGGCGTGCTGCCGGCCCTGCCTTGCCTGCTCGCGTGGGCCGTCGCGGGGCGGCAGGTGCCGCATGCGCTGTTCATCGTCACGGCGATCCTGCTGGTGGTGCCGATCGCGCCGCTGGTGGCGCGGCTGGCGCTGCAGCCGATCGCCGACGCGTCGACGCTGGTGCTGCTGATCGCCTCCCTGGCGCTGCACTTCCTGCTCTCCGGCCTGGGCCTGCTGTTCTTCGGGCCCGAGGGCTCGCGCACCGCGCCGCTGGCCGAGGGGTCGCTGGCGCTGCCTGGCGGCTTCAACGTCAGCGCCCAGGTGTTGCTGATGATGGGCGCGGCCATCCTCCTGAGCGGCCTGTTCTTCCTCGCGTTCGAGCGCACGGCCATCGGCAAGGCGCTGCGGGCCACGGCGGTGAACCGCGTGGGCGCGCGCCTGGTCGCGATCCGGCCGGCGCGCACCGCGCTGCTCGCCTACAGCTTCGCGGGCGTGCTCGCGGGCTTGATCGGCGTGCTGGTCGCGCCGGTGACCACCATGTACTACGACTCCGGCTTCCTGATCGGGCTGAAGGCCTTCGTCGCCGCCATCATCGGCGGCCTGGTGAGCTATCCGCTGACGGCCATCGGCGCGCTGGCGGTGGGCATCGTGGAGAGCTTCGGCTCCTTCTGGAGCGGCGCGCTCAAGGACGTGATCGTGTTCAGCCTGCTGATCCCGGTGCTGATGCTGCGTTCGGCGATGACCCGCCATCCGGAAGAGGAAGTGGAGGAGATCGAGCAATGAACCGCGGTCGCATCCTCCTGCTGGCCGTGCTCGTCGCCGTGCTGGCCCTGGCGCCGGCCGTCCTCGGCAACTTCGGCGTCAGCCTGATGAACGACATCGGCATCGGCGCGCTGGTGGCCCTGGGCCTGGTGCTGCTCACGGGCGTCGGCGGTGCCACCTCGTTTGGCCAGGCCGCCTTCGTCGGCATCGCCGCGTATGCGACCGCGTGGCTCACGACGACGCAACACTACTCGCCCTGGATCGGCCTCGTGTTCGCGCTGGTGCTCACGGGCGTGGCGGCGCTGGCCATCGGCCTGCTCACGCTGCGCCTGGGCGGGCACTTCCTGCCGCTGTCCACCATCGCCTGGGGCCTGTCGATTGCACTGCTGTTCGGCAACATCGAAGCGCTCGGCAGCCATACCGGGCTGTCCAAGATCCCGCCGCTCACGCTGGGCAGCGTCTCGCTGGCCGACCCGCGGGCGATGTACTACCTGATCTGGGTCGTGGTCGGCCTCGCCGTGCTGTTCTCGTACAACGTGCTGGAGTCGCGCTCCGGTCGCGCGATCCGCAGCCTGCGCGGCGGCGGCATCCTGCTGGCGAGCGTCGGCGCCGATGCGTTCCGCGTGCGGCTCACGCTGTTCGTGCTCGCGGCGCTGCTGGCCGGCGTCGCCGGCTGGCTGTACGCCCACACGAACCGCTTCGTGAGCCCTTCGCCCTTCGACGTGCGGGCCAGCATCGAGTACCTGCTGATGGCGGTGGCGGGCGGCCTGGGCCAGCTCAGTGGCGCCATCGTCGGCGCCGCCGTCGTGCTGGTCATGAAGAACTCGCTGCAGGACCTGCTGCCGCTCTTCACGCAGCGGGGCGGCGAGCTGGAGGCGGTCGGCTTCGCCCTGCTGTTCATCCTGCTGCTGCACTACGCGCGCGGCGGCCTCATGGGCTTCGTCACGCGTTTCACGCGCGGCCGGTTCGCGCCGAAGCAGGCGGCGGTGGCGAAGGAAGCGCCGCCGCTGGCGCGCCGCGAACTGCCCGCCCGCGGCACCCGGGTGCTGTCCGTGCGCAACGCGGTCAAGCGCTTCGGCGGCCTGGTCGCCGTGAATGACGTGAGCTTCGACGTGGCCGCCGGCGAGATCGTGGGCCTGATCGGCCCCAACGGCGCCGGCAAGTCCACCATGTTCAACCTGCTCACCGGCACCGCGCCCATGACCGGCGGCAGCGTCGAATTCCTCGGCGAGAACGTCGGTGGCCTGCCGCAGCGCGTGATCGCCAACCGCGGCATGGCCCGCACCTTCCAGCATGTGAAGCTGCGCCCGCACATGACCTTGCTGGACAACGTGGCCCTGGGTGCGCACGGCCGCACCCGGCGCGGACTGCTCGCCGCCGGCCTGCGCCTGGACCGCAAGGAGGAGGCGCGGATCCTGGCCGAGGCCTGGCGCCAGCTCGATCGCATCGGCCTCGCGCAGCGCGCGCACGAGCTCGCCGGCAGCCTGCCTCTCGGCACGCAGCGCATCCTGGAGATCGCGCGGGCCCTGGCGGCGGACCCGGTGCTGCTGGTGCTGGACGAGCCCGCCGCGGGCCTGCGCCGCCAGGAAAAGCAGGAGCTCGGCGAGCTGCTGCGCAAGCTGCGCGCCGAAGGCGTGACCATCCTGATCGTCGAACACGACATGGACTTCGTGATGAAACTGGTGGACCGGCTGGTCGTGATGAACTTCGGCTCGAAGCTGACCGAGGGCGCGCCGGCCGCCGTGCGCGCCAATCCCGACGTGCAGGCGGCCTACCTGGGCGGGCCGGTCAACGCGCCGCCCGCATCGCAAGCGCAGGACGCGGCGCCGCGCATGGCGGAAGGGGCCGCGGCATGAGCATGCTGGAAGTGAAGGACCTGCACGTGTCGTACGGCCAGGTCGACGCCGTGCGCGGCGTGACGCTGACGCTGGCGCCCGGGCAGATCGTCTCCGTGATCGGCCCCAACGGCGCCGGCAAGACGACGCTGCTGGCGGCCGCGATGGGCCTGCTGCCGTCCAAGGGCGGCCTGCGTTTCGACGGCGAGGACCTGCACGGCATGGACGTCGAGGCGCGCGTGGAGCGCGGCCTGTGCCTGGTGCCGGAGAAGCGCGAGCTGTTCGGCGAGCTCACGGTGCTGGACAACCTGATGCTGGGCGCCTTCCCGCGCAAGCTGCGCGGCGCCGCCCTGAAGCGCCAGCTCGATTTCGTCTGCGAACGGTTCCCGCGCCTGGGCGAGCGCCGCGCGCAGCGCGCCGACACGCTGTCCGGCGGCGAGCGCCAGATGCTGGCGCTGGGCCGGGCGCTGATGTCGTCGCCGCGCCTGCTGATGCTCGACGAGCCCAGCCTCGGCCTGGCCCCGCTGATCGTGCAGGAGATCCTGGCCTTCGTGCGGCGGCTGCGCGACGAGGGCGTGTCCATCCTGCTGGTGGAGCAGAACGCGCGCGCCGCGCTGGACAGCTCCGACCACGGCTACGTGCTGGAGACCGGCGAGATCGCCCTGAGCGGCGCCTCGGAGCAGCTGGCCGTCGACCCGCGCGTGCAGGCCACCTACCTGGGTGGCGCGACCGATGAAGACTGAGTGGCTCCTGCCGCCCGCGCAGCGCACCTTGCCGGCGCTGCTGCAGCGGCAGGCGCGTGCCTTCGGCGCGCGGCCCTTCCTCTGCCTGCCGGGCGCGGAATGGCGCCATGCGGATGCGGCCGAAGCAGCCGCACGGCGCGGCGGCGCGCTGCGGGCCGCGGGCGTGGGGCAGGGCGACCGCGTCGCGGTGATGTGCTCCAACCGCGCCGAGTTCCTCGAGACGGTGCTGGGCTGCGGCTGGATCGGCGCCGCGTCGGTGCCGATCAACAGCGCGTGCATGGGCCCGCAGATCCAGTACCTGCTGGCCGACAGCGGCGCGAAGCTGCTGGTGATCGAGCAGTCCTTCCTCGAGCGGCTGCGGACGGCGGACCTCGCCGCCACGTCGCTGCAGGCGATCTGGGTGGTGGGCGGCGCGCCGGACGCCGGCCTCGGGGCCGTCGGCGTGATCCCCTGGCCCGCGCCCGGCGTGGCGATCGCGCCGGCCGCGGTGCAGCCCGGCGACACCTTCGCGATCCTCTACACCTCCGGCACCACCGGCCCGTCCAAGGGCGTGCTGTGCCCGCACGCGCAGTACTTCTGGTGGGGCGCGAACACGGCCGACGTGCTGGGCCTCGCGGAAGACGACGTGTTGTGCACGACGCTGCCGCTGTTCCACATCAACGCGCTCAACACTTTCGCGCAGGCGGCCGTCACCGGTTGCCGCGTGCACTTCCTCGAGCGCTTCTCCGCCTCGGGCTTCTGGCCGGCGATGGCGCGCACCGGCGCGACGGCGGTCTACCTGCTGGGCGCGATGGTTCCCATCCTGCTGGCGCAACCCGCGGGCGCGGCGGAGCGTGACCACCGCGTGCGCATCGGACTCGGCCCCGGTGTCCCGGAGGCGGCCGGCGCGGCCTTCCGCGAGCGCACTGGCGTGCTGCTGCTGGAAGGCTACGGGTCCACCGAGACGAACTTCGTGATCGCCACCGCGCCGGACTCGCCGCGCCGCGGCGTGATGGGCTGGCTGCGTCCCGGCTTCGCCGCGCGCGTCGTCGACGAGGCCGACAACGCGCTGCCGGCCGGCGAAGCGGGCGAGCTGGTGCTGCGCGCGGACGAACCCTTCGCCTTCGCCTCCGGCTACTTCGGCAAGCCGGAAAAGACGGTCGAGGCCTGGCGCAACCTCTGGTTCCACACCGGCGACCGGGTGGTGCGCGAGGCCGATGGTGCGTTCCGCTTCGTCGACCGCATCAAGGACGCGATCCGCCGCCGCGGCGAGAACATCTCGTCGTGGGAGGTGGAACAGGTGCTGATGGCGCATCCGGCCGTCGCGGCCGTGGCCGTGTATCCCGTCCGGTCGGAACTGGCGGAGGACGAAGTCATGGCGGCGGTGGTGCTGCGCGCAGGCGCCGGGGCCGCGCCGGCGGAGCTGGCCGCCTTCTGCGACCCGCGCCTGCCGAAGTTCGCGGTTCCGCGCTACATCGACGTCCTCGCCGAACTGCCGCGCACGGAGAACGGCAAGGTGCAGAAGTACAGGCTGCGCGAACGCGGCGTGCCGGCCGGGTGCTGGGATCGCAGCGCCGCATGAATCGAACCCGTCATCCCCGCGCAGGCGGGGATCCAGGGCTTCCAGGGGCGCGCGCAGCGCGCCTTCAACGCCCTGCATTCCCGCCTTCGCGGGAATGACGGGGCCTCGCTGGAGACGTCATGAACCAACCCCTCCAGGGCCGCCACGCCCTCGTCACCGGCGCCGCGCGCGGCATCGGCGCGGCCATCGCGCGTACGCTCGTGGCCGAGGGCGCACGCCTCACCCTGCTCGGGCGCAATCGCGAGCGGCTCGTGGCTCTCGCGCAGGACCTGCCCGGCGAGCACGGTTTCGTCCTGGCCGACGTGGCCTCCGAAGCGCAGGTCCGCGCCGCGTTCGAGGAAGCGCGGGCCGCACGCGGTCCCGTGACGATCCTCGTGAACAACGCGGGCCAGGCCGAGAGCGCGCCCTTCGCCAGGACCTCGCCCGAGCTGTGGCAGCGCATGCTGGCGGTGAACCTCACCGGCACCTTCCTCTGCACGCAGGCGGCGCTGCCGGACATGCTGGCGGCGGGCCAGGGGCGCATCGTCAACATCGCCAGCACCGCGGCGCAGAAGGGATACGCCTACGTCAGCGCGTACGCGGCGGCCAAGCACGGCGTCCTGGGCCTCACGCGATCGCTCGCCCTGGAGGTCGCGCGCAAGGGCATCACGGTCAATGCCGTGTGCCCCGGCTACACGGAGACCGACATCCTGCGCGAGAGCATCGCCAACGTCGTGGCCAAAACCGGCCGCAGCGAGGCGCAGGCGCGCGGGGAGTTCGCCGCCGGCAACCCGCAGCAGCGCATGGTCCAGCCGGAGGAAGTGGCCGACGCGGTACGCTGGCTCTGCGGCGACGCGGCCTCGTCCATCACGGGGCAGGCGATCTCGGTGTCGGGCGGGGAGGTGATGTGAAGCCGTTCAGCGTGCAGCGGCGCATCCGCTTCTCCGACTGCGACCCGGCGGGGATCGTCTTCTATCCACAATATTTCGTGATGTTCAACGGCCTTTTGGAGGAGTGGGTCGATGGCCCGCTTGCCATCGGCTTCGCCGAGCTGGTCACCCGGCGCCGCATCGGCCTGCCCACCGTGCGGCTGGAGGCGGACTTCCGGGCCGTCAGCCGCTTCGGCGACGACGTGGCGCTGTCGCTGGAGGTGGAGCGCCTCGGCGGCCGTTCCCTCACGCTGGACCTGCGCTGCCACGCCGTGGGCGGCGGCGAGCTGCGCATGGCGGTGCGGCAGGTGATCGTGACCACCTCGCTGGAGACCCACCAGGCGATCGATGTCCCCCCGGACCTCCGGGCGGCGATCGAGCGGCAACGCGTGGAAGCGTCGGACACTCCCTGAAACGGCTTAGGCAGACGGGTTATTTCCCCGTTGCTCGACCGCCCGTATGATGGTGTCGAGCAGGAGGAAAGTCTTAGTGGCCGAGCCCCAGCCTTCCAAGAGGCCGACCCCCGCGGCGCGCAACGCGCTGTTCCGGGACCACCCCGAGGGCTTCGTCGAGGCCCACCGGCAGAAGATCTTCATGGGGCTCTCGCTGGCCGGGACACTGTTGCTCGGCCCCTTCGCCGTCAACAACTTCTTCCAGGACCGCGTGATGCTGGGCATCGTGACCAGCGCTTTCGTGGCCTGCCTCCTGGTCAACGCCTGGACCATCGCGCGCAAGGGCCGGCCGGTCGTGCCGGTCATGGCGATCTTCGTGGCCGCGCTGATCGGCCTGGCGCTGGCCATGTACCGCAACGGGCTGATCGGGGTCCTGTGGGTATACCCCGGCATCCTGCTGTTCCACTTCATGCTGCCGCGGAACAAGGCCAACCTGCTGAACTTCACCCTGATCCTGGTGACGATCCCGCTGGCCTGGGACCGGGTGGGGCCGGACATCACGGCGCGGGTCGCCGTGACCCTGGTGCTGCTGGTGGTCTTCACCAACATCTTCTCCCACATCGCGGACACGCAGCACGCCCGGGAGGCGGAGCAGCGCGAGCGGCTGGACGCCCTGGTGCGGCAGCTGGAGGACCAGAACCAGGCCCTGCGCGACGCCTTCCGCCTGCGCGAGGAGGTGGAGCGCATCGCCCGCCACGACCTGAAGACGCCGCTCGCCAGCATCGCGACGGTGCCCCGCCTGCTGCGGGAGCGGCGCGCGCTGGCACCTGCCGACGACGAACTCCTGGGCACCATGGAGCGGGCGGCCCTGCGCGTGCTGAGCATGGTGAACCTGTCGCTGGACCTGTTCCGCATGGAGGAGGGCACGTACCGGCTGCGGGCCCAGGCCGTGGAACTGGGCGGACTGGCGCAGACGGTGGCGCGCGAGCTGGAGGCGCACGCGCGTTCCAAGCACATGCGCATCACGCTGGACCTGCCGGCGGAGACCGTTTACGCGCAAGGCGAGGAACTGCTCTGCTACGCGATCATCGCCAACCTGGTGAAGAACGCGCTGGAAGCCTCCCCCGACGGCGCCGAAGTACGGGTGCGGCTGAAGCGCGTGAGCGACGAAAACGGTGACGCCGTCGCCCTGGACATCCACAATGCGGGCGAGGTGCCGCGCGAGGTGCGCGACCGGTTCTTCGAGAAGTACGTGACTTACGGCAAGCGTGGCGGCAGCGGCCTGGGCGCCTATTCGGCGCGGCTGATGGCGCGCGTCCAGCGCGGCTCCCTGCGCATGACGTCGGACCCCGAGGGCACGACGCTGGCCCTGCGCCTGCCCATGTGGCATGCCGCGCCGCCCGCGCGCGCGCCGGGCGGGCGCAACGCGGCGGCGCAGGACATCGTCGATGCCGATGCGCTGCCGGCGCTGTCCGTCCTGGTCGTGGACGACGACGAATACAACATCGCGGTGCTCGGGAGCCTGCTGCCCAGCCCGCCGCTGACGGTGCGCACGGCGGTCAACGGGCGCGTGGCGCTGGAGCTGGCGCGCGCGGCGCGGCCCGACGTGGTCTTCCTGGACCTGGAGATGCCCGTGATGGGCGGGCTGGAGGCGGCCCGCCAGATCCGCGTGCTGCAGGCGGAGCTCGGCCAGAAGCCCAGCGTGATCGCGGCCTTCTCGGCGCACGACGACGAGGCGACCCGCCGGCAGTGCCTGGAGGAGGGCTTCGACATGTATCTCGCCAAGCCGTCCTCGCGCGAGGAAGTGTTCGCGGTCCTGTGCGGGCAGGACCCGGCGCTGGCGCCGGCGCTCCTGGGAACGCAGGACGACGGCCGCGTGTGGGTGGAACCCGGGCTGATGGCGCTGATGCCGGAATTCCTGTCCTCGCGCCGGCAGATCGCCGAGGAACTGGCCGAGGCCGTCGCCCAGGGCCAGCGCGACGCCATCCGCACCACCGCCCACAAGCTGGCCGGCAGCCTCGCCATGTACGGCTTCAAGGCGGCCAGCAGCGCCAGCCGCGACCTGGAACAGGCCGCGGCCACCGAGGATTTCGGCGAGCTGCAGGCGCGCTGCGCGCGCATCACCGACATGCTGGCGCAGGCGCGGCCCGTGGCGCGGCAGGCGGCAGGGTAATCCCCATGCGGCGGCGCCTGTCGGCCCTCCTGCTGCCGCTGGTGCTGGCGGGCTGCGCCGCCCGCAACGGCTCCGACGGCGAGGCCCAGCGCGTGGCCGGCGAGCTGCTGCGCCTGTCCGACAGCGCGCTGGCCGCGGCGGGCACGGGCGAAGACGTGCGCGCGGTGCTGCGCCGCGACCTGCACGCCGGCCCGGGCCAGTACGTCGTGCATGTCGCCGGCCACCGCTTCACCATGATGCCCGCGACGCTCGACGCCCTGCCGCCGGGACCGGCCGCCGGCCGCTACCGCTGGCTGCTGGCGCAAAGCCTGCTGCTGGCGGAGCAGCGCTGCCTGCCCTTTTCCGGGCAGCGCCCCGAGGGCTGGCAGGCCGTGCGCGATGCCAGCGGCGCCGTCACCCTGGGCACCCACGCCGACCAGGTGCAGTTCGTGAACGTGGGCATCGAGCTGCGGGGCGGCTGCATCATGGCGCTGCACGTGGAGCAGGCCAGCACGGTCGCCAGCCAGTAGCCGGCGCGGGCGCGGGGCTGTCCGCGCGGCGCAACGCGGATGCGGAGCCGCGTGAGCTTTTGCTTGTCGTTTCCATCGCGGCGCCAGGGCGGCGACAGACCCGTCGGTACAATGACTTACACCTGACCGAAGTACCAGATGGACAACACGAAGAACGGCTCCGCCCCCGGGAAGACACCCGACGTCACGTGCGACGTGCTCGTGGTCGGCGGCGGTCCCGCCGGCTCGACGCTCGCGACCCTGCTGGCCCGCAAGGGGTGCGATGTGCACCTGCTGGAGAAGGAACACCACCCGCGCTTCCACATCGGCGAATCGCTGCTGCCGGCGAATGTGCGGCTGTTCGACCAACTGGGCGTGCGCGACGAGGTCGAGAAGATCGGCATGCCCAAGTGGGGCGTGGAATTCGTGTCCCCGCACCATGACCACCAGAGCTTCGTCGAATTCGCCGACGCGCTCGACAAGTCACAGCCCTATGCCTGGCAGGTGCGCCGCGCGGACCTGGACCAGGTCCTGTTCCGCGCCGCCGGCAAGGCAGGCGCCCGCACCCTGGAAGGCCACCGCGCCCGCGAAGTGCAGTTCGACGCCGACGGCGCGCTGGTGGAGGTGGAGCGCGAGGACGGCAGCCGCGCCACCTGGCGCTGCCGCTACTTCGTCGACGCGAGCGGCCGCGACACGCTGCTTGCCAACAAGTTCCGCAGCAAGGAAAAGCATCCGGACCACAACAGCTCGGCCCTGTTCGGCCACTTCCGCGGCGCGCGCCGGCTGGAAGGCAAGCTGGAAGGCAACATCACGATCTTCTGGTTCGACCACGGCTGGTTCTGGTTCATCCCGCTGGCCGACGGCACCACCAGCGTCGGCGCCGTCGTGTGGCCCTACTACCTGAAGTCGCGCGACAAGCCGCTCGTGGACTTCTTCCACGACACGATCGCCCTGTGCCCGGAGCTCGCCGAGCGCCTGCGCGACGCGACGCTGGTGGACGACCGGGTGCATGCGACCGGCAACTACGCCTACCTCGGCAAGCACTGCGTGGGCGACCGCTATGCCATGCTGGGCGATGCGTTCGCCTTCGTGGACCCGGTATTCTCCTCGGGCGTGTACCTGGCCATGAGCAGCGCCTTCTCCGCCGCGCCGCTGGTGGAGGCGACGCTGCGGCACGGCCCGGCCGGCGCCGCGCAGGAGCGCGCCGCCTTCGACCGCTTCACGCGCCGCGGCCCGAAGGAATTCAGCTGGTTCATCTACCGCGTCACCAACCCGGCGATGCGCGGCTTCTTCATGGATCCGCAGAATCCGCTGCGCATGAAGGAGGCCGTGCTCACCGTCCTGGCGGGCGACATCCACGGCCGCACGCCGTTCCGGCTGCCGCTGACGCTGTTCAAGGGCCTGTACTACCTGGTGTCGCTGACGCATCCGCTGCGCACCTGGAAAGCCTGGCGGGCCCGCCGCCGCAACATCAGCACCGTGGACGCGGCCCTCACGTGAAAATGACCCACCCCCGAAGCGCCTGCGGCGCCTCCCCCTCGAGGGGGCGCCACCAGCGGCCCGGCAAAGCCGGTTCCGCGGTGGCACTGGGTTCGGCCGTGCGCTTTCGTGCGTGGCGGCCGTTGGCGGGCATGGTGCTGAAGTGAAGCCTGGATCGTTCCGGGGCGGCGAGATGCTCATGCCGCAGAAGCGGTTGTTCTGGCCGGTGCGCGTGGTGCTCACCGCGTGGCTGTTCGTCCTGCTGTTCTGGCTCGGGTTCCTGTCGCTCGGCTGGAACCTGATCGCCTTCGTGCTGCGTCTGTTCCTGCGCGGTGCCAGGGCGCGGCGCGTGGGGTGCGCCGGCATTTCCCATGGCTACCGCTTCTACTGGGCCTGCGCGAAGGCCAGCGGCCTCATGCGGCTGGAGGCGGAGTCGCTGGACACGCTGCGCGCCGAGCCCGGCGGCATGGTGATCGCGGGCAACCATCCCAGCCTGCTGGATGCGCTGATGATCGTGGCGCGGCTGCCGCGCGGGACCTGCCTCATGAAGGGATCGCTGGTGCGCAATCCCTTCCTGGGCGCCGGCGCAGGGCTGGCCGGGTACGTGCCCAACGACTCGCCGCGCACGATGGTGCGGCAGGCAGTGGAGCGCCTGCACGAGGGCGGCCAGCTCGTGGTGTTCCCCGAAGGCACGCGCAGCCCGGCGCCGGGGCAGATCCATCCCTTCAGCCGCAGCATCGCCCTGATCGCGCAGCGCGCGCGGGTGCCGATCCAGACGGTGGTGATCGAGACCGATTCGCCCTATCTGGGCAAGGGCTGGCCCTTGTGGAAGCTGCCGCCCGTGCCCATCGTGTTCCGCGCGCGCCTGGGCCAGCGCTTCGAGCCGGGCCACGACCCGGAGGAACTGTCGGCACGCATGGAAGACTATTTCCGCAAGGAGCTCGCCCGGTGAGCGCGCCGTCCACCACGCACGTGGTGATCATTCCCAGCTACAACACGGGCGCCAAGGTCTACGAGACGGTGCGCGACGCGCGCGCGCAATGGGCGCCGGTGTGGGTCGTGGTCGACGGCAGCACCGACGGCACCGCCGAGGGCCTGCAGCGCATGGCGGCGGAGGATCCGCAGCTGAACGTGATGGTGCAGCCGGCCAACCGCGGCAAGGGCAGCGCCGTGCTGGCCGGCCTGGAGGCGGCGCGCGCCGCCGGCTTCACCCACGCGCTGGCGATGGACTCGGACGGCCAGCATCCGGCCGACCTGATCCCCGCGTTCATGCGCGCGTCGCAGGCGCGGCCGGACGCCATGATCCTGGGGCGGCCGGTGTTCGACGCGTCGGCGCCGCTGCTGCGCGTGCGCGGCCGCCGCATCTCCAACGGCTGGACCAACCTGGAGACGCTGGGCGCCGGCGTCGGCGATTCGCTGTTCGGCTTCCGCGTGTACCCGATCGCGGACCTGATCGCCGTCATGCGCCGCCAGCCCTGGATGCGCCGCTTCGACTTCGACACGGAAGCGGTGGTGCGGCTCGCCTGGCGCGGCGTCGCCCCCGTCAACCTGGACGCGCCGGTGAAGTACCTGCGGCCCGAGGAGGGCGGCGTGTCGCACTTCAACTACCTGCGGGACAACGCGCTGCTCACGTGGATGCACACGCGGCTGATGCTGGAGTTCATCGTGCGCGTGCCGATGCTGCTGCTGCGGCGCCTGCGCGGGCTGCCGCCGTTCCAGTACCTGGGGCAGTCCTGAGCCGGGTTGGTGGGGTTCGCCTGCGGCTCACCACCACCCTACGAATGCAGGGGGCAGGGTCGTAGGGTGGTGGTGAGCCGCAGGCGAACCCCACCGACCGCCATCAAGCCATTCCGCCGTTGATCGAGATCACCTGCCCGGTGATGTAGCCGGCGTCGTCGCTCGCCAGGAAGGCCACGAGCGCCGCGACCTCGTCGGCCTTGCCGGCGCGCTTCGCCGGCACCATGGCGGCGATCGCGTCCTTGTCGAACACCTTGTCGGCCATCGCGGAGGCGATGATGCCGGGGGCCACGACGTTGACCGTGATGCCGCGGCTCGCGAGTTCCAGCGACAGGGACTTGCTGGCGCCGTGCAGCGCGCCCTTGGCCGCGGCGTAGTTCGCCTGGCCGCGGTTGCCCATCACCGCCGCCACGGAGCTGATGCTGACGATGCGCCCCCAGCGTGTGCGCGCCATGGGCAGCGAGAGCGGCTGCGTGACATGGAAGAAGCCGTGCAGCGAAACGTCGATCACGCGGTGCCACTGCTCGGGCCGCATGCCCGGGAACACCGCGTCGTCGTGGATGCCGGCGTTGTTCACCAGCACCTGGATGGCGCCCGCTTCCAGCAGGCGCGTGAGCGCCGCGGCGCTGGCCGCGGCATCGGTGACGTCGAACGCGACCGCTTCGGCGGAGCCGCCGCCGGCACGGATGTCCGCCGCCACCGCCTCGGCGGCCTCCAGCCGCGCATTGGCATGGACGATGACGTGCAGGCCGTCGCGCGCGAGGCGCCGCGCGATGGCGCCGCCCAGGTCGCCGCTGCCGCCGGTGACGAGCGCGCGCTTCATGCGGCGAGGGGGGTGTCGAGCACCACCGCGAGACGGCCTTCGGCGACCGGCGCGCCCGCATGGCGCAGCGTGAAGGCGTAGAGGAGCTGGCGGTCGTCGCCGGCCAGGTGTTCGGCTTCCACGGCGAGTTCGCCCGCCAGTTCGTCCAGCCGCAGGCGGTGCAGCGTCACGCCGCGGGCGCTCGCCAGGAACCCGGGCGCGGCGACACGGCCCGCGGCGCGCGCCTTGAGCCCGCCGTGCACGGCCGCTGCCTGCGCCGCGTACTCGATCGAGGCGCTCGCGAGCAGGCCGCTCGCGCTGCGCAGGGGATGGTGGACGTCTTGCTGGTTCGTCGCGACGCATCGGATGCGGCGCTCGTCCCAGGCATCGACGCGCGCGAGCAGGCACATCGTGCCTGCGTGCGGGATGAGGCCCGCGATCTCCGCGTGGCCCAGGGACGTCATGGCGCGAACTCCAGCGCGAGTTCCAGCGCGAGGTGTGCGGATGCGGGCAGCACCACGCGCGCGGGCTGCCGGCGCGCGATCGCCTCCAGCAGCGGCAGCGCGCGTGCCGCGGGAATGCGCTCGCGCAGGTTTTCCAGGGCGGCGTCGTGGCAGCGCGTCATGTCGCCCGCAGCGGCGAGCGGCAGCAGGCGCGCGCGCAGCCGCGCCGTCGCGCCCGCCACCGCACCCGGGGCCAGCACGAGGCCGACGCCCATCGTGTCGGGCAGCGGCCGCGTCGCGTGCAGCGGTTCGGGGTAGGGCGTGTCGCTCGCGACCAGCAGCACCGGCGCGGTGGCCGCGGGGAGTTGCGACAGCGCGGCCAGCAGGCCCGCGCCGAAGCTTTCGTCGTGCGCGCACACGCTGGTGGAAGCGCTGCGGCTGCCCACGGCGATGTGCCAGTAGCCCGCGGCCGCGTTGTGCACGGAATTCGTGAAGCGGGTCGGCGAGACCAGCCGGTCGGGGCCGGGCGGATGCGCCAGCGTCTCGCACAGGGCGTGGCAGTTGGCACCGTCGCCGCTGGAGGACGTGAACACCGTGGCCAGCGTCGCGGCGTCGCGCTGCGCGTCGCCGCAGGCGGCATCGGCCACGCTGAGGGCCACCTTCACGGCGGCGCCGGCGCGGCGCCGCTCGGCGGCCGGCAGGCGCTGCGGCGGCGGCACCACCGAGGCGGCAGGCACGCAGGGCGCTTCGCCGCGCAGGACCGCGAGGGCCTCGGCCCACGAAGGCAGGCCCGGCGCGATGAGGCCGACGCCCAGCAGGCTGCATTCGATGGCAATGCTCATGCCGCCCCCAGGACCAGGCTGGCGTTCGAGCCGCCGAAACCGAAGGAATTGGTCAGCACGTGGCGCAGGGGCTGGCTGCGATTCGCCAGCAGGTAGTTCACGCCCAGGGCCGGATCGCGCTCGCGCACGTTGAGGCCGCCGGGCATCAGGCCGTGCCGCAGCGCGAGCAGGCACAGGACGGCCTCGACGCCGCCCGCGGCGCCCAGCGCGTGGCCGGTCGCGCCCTTGGTGGAGCTGCACGGCACGCCGGTGCCGAAGACCGACTGCACCGCAAGGTCCTCGGCGGCATCGTTGCTGGGCGTGCCGGTGCCGTGCAGGTTGATGTAGTCGATCGCGCCGGGCGCCAGGCCCGCTTCGTCCAGCGCCTGCCGCATCGCGGCGGCCGCGAGCGCGCCTTCCGGATGGGGCGAGCTCATGTGGTGGGCGTCGCTGCTCTCGCCGGCGCCCAGCAGCCGGCCCACCGGCGCGCGATCCCCCGCAGGCTCGCGCTGCAGCAGCGCGAACGCGGCGCCTTCGCCCAGCGAAACGCCGGCGCGATGCGCATCCCACGGCCGGCAGATGTCGGCCTGGAACAGCTGCAGCGAATGGAAGCCGTACAGGGTCGTGAGGCACAGGCTGTCCACGCCCCCGACCACGGCGGCATCGATCCAGCCGGCGGCGATCAGGCGCGCTGCGTCGGCAAACACCTTCGCGCTGGAGGAACAGGCGGTCGACACCACCCACGATGGCCCGGTGACGTCCAGCGCCTGCGAGACGAAGCGGGCCAGCGATGCCGTGCTGTGCGTCTGCGCGTAGCGGAAGTCCGCGGGCAGGGCGCCGTCCGGGCCGCGGTGGCGGTACGCGAGCTCGGTCGAATAGATGCCCGACGTGCTCGTGCCCAGGAGCACGGCGACGCGATGCGCACCCCAGCGTGCCCGCGCCGCCTGCACGGCGGCAGCGAAGCCGTCCTGCTGCAGCGCGAGCCAGGCCAGGCGGTTGTTGCGGCACTCGTAGTCGGCCAGGGCCGCGGGCAGCGCGACGGTCTCCAGGCCTGCCACGCGGCCGATCCAGCCGGGGATGTCCACGTCGTCGAACGCGACCGGCGTCAGGCCGCAGCGCTGCGCCTGCAGCGCCGCGAGGTGCGCGTCCAGGCCGGCGCCGAGCGCCGTCGTGAGCGTCGCGTCCGTGATGGGCAGGGGCGTCATCCGCGGTTCCGTCAGGCGCGCCGCGCCACGAGCAGCACGTTGGCGAAGGGCGTGCCCTGGCTCATGGGACGCGGCTCCACGTGCATGCCCAGCTTGCGCAATTGCGCGATCCACTCGGCCAGCGTCCGGCCGTACACCGGCGGGACCGTGTGGCCGCGCACGCGCGTGACCCAGCGGTCCACCCACTGGCTGATGGCGAAGCCGCGGCGGCTGGCCGCATCGCCCACCCGCAGCAGCAGGCGGCCGCCGGGCGCAAGCGCGTCGTGCACGCGCTTCAGCACGGCTTCCTGTTCCTCGTGCGTCACGTAATGCAGCACGTCGAGGATCACGACGGTGTCGGAGGCGGGGAAGGCTTCCGTGCGCATGTCGCCGCACACGAAGCGCGCGTCGGCGCCTTCCTTCAGCGCGGCGCGCGCGCGCTCGACGTCGCGCGGCATCAGCTCGATGCCGGTGACCCGCGCGCCGGCCGGCGCGGCCGGCCAGTGCCGCGGCCACTCGCCGCTCGCGCCCATCGTGCCGCAGGCGCGCAGCAGGCTGGCCAGGAGACCCTGGCCGCACCCGATGTCGAGGACGCGGGCGCCCTGCGGGATCAGGCCCGCGCCGAGCATGTGGCGGAACACGGGGTCGTAGCCCAGCTTGCCGCGGGCGAAGTGCCAGGCGAAGCGGCCGGCGCCGCGATAGGGTTCGCTCGCGCGATCCAGCAGGTGCGCCCACGCGGCGCGCTCGGTGGCGAGGTCCAGGCTCATGGGGCAGTGCTCCGGGCAGCGGAGAAGGATTGCGGCAGCGTGACCGGCACGAGCCGCAGGCGGCGCAGTTCCGCGAGCAGCGCGGGCAGCACCGCGAGGACCACGGGGCGGCCCTGCGCGTCGCGCGCGCAGTGGCCGTCGTGCAGCAGCAGGATGTCGCCGGCGGCGAGGCCGCGGGTCAGGCGCCGCAGCACGCGTTGCGGATCGGGCTCGCGCGTGTCGAAGCCGCGCCGGGTCCAGCTCGCGAGCGTGAGACCCAGGCGATGCAGCACCGGCGCGAGGAAGGGATTGCGCAGGCCGGCGGGCGCGCGGAAGAAGCGCGGCTCCTCGCCGGCGACGTCGCGCAGCATCTGCTGCGCCGCGACGATCTCGCGCGCGAAGCCGCGCGGCCCGAGCAAGGAGAAGTTGTGGCGGTGCGCGTGGCTGTGGTTCTGCACGCTGTGGCCGCGGCGCACGATCTCTCGCACCAGGTCCGGATGCCGGGCCGCACGTTCCCCGATGCAGAAGAAGGTGGCGCGCGCGCTCGCCGCATCCAGGAGGTCGAGCACGGCCGGCGTCACTTCGGGATCGGGACCGTCGTCGATGGTCAGCGCCACTTCGCGGCGTGCGGCGGCGGCCGCAGGAAGGCGCAGGAGGTTCTCGCCCAGTGCGGTGGAACGCGGCCAGAGGCCGACCGCCGTCAGCACCGCGTGGTTCACGATCAGTGCGGCCAGCGCCCAGGGCCACTGCGCGGGCATGGCGATGAGGGCCGCAACGGCCGCGGCGTGCACGAAGGCCGTGGCCCACAGCAGCGGGGGCCAGGGCCAGCGGGTCGTGTGGGCGGGAGACAGGACTGCGTTCACGGATTGGCTGGAAGGATGTGGCGGCAGCCCATCCTTTGGCAAACTAATTGTCACACATGGGTTGCCGTGCCGCGTGCCGGCACGCGTGAAAAAGCCGCGGCAAGCAACAGCGACAACAGGGCTCCGGGGGCCACGGTGATGCCCACGGCCGCCAGCGCGGGCACCTTGGCGGTGGCCAGCAGGCCGAAGGAGGCGACGGTGGTCAGGTTGGCCATGAGCAACGAGGCCAGCGTATCGGGGTCGGCGTCGCCCTGCAATTCGAGGTGGTCGAAGAACAACGCGTAGTTGGAGCCGATGGCGGCCACGAGCAGGAGGCCGATGAGGTGCAGCACGCCCAGCGCGGCGCCGGACACGGTGAGGCCGGCGAGCACGAGCACCACGCTGGCCGCCAGCGGCAGCAGCACGCGGGCCAGCCGGCGCGCGGACCGCAGGTGCCAGGCGAGCAGGGCGATCACCGCGAGCACGCCCCCGGCGGCCTGCCAGCGCGCCTGCTTCAGGTAGCCGGCATAGATGCGATCGAGTTCGGGCTGCACCTGCAGCACGCGCGCGCCGGGGATGCTGCCCACGGCCTGGCGCAGCTCCCCGAGCGGCAGCTCGCCGCCGGCGGGAGGCTGCAGCAGCAGCAGCGCCGTCCAGGGCGTGTCGTCGCTGCCGGGCATCAGCAGCGCGTCGAGCGCCGTGGCGAGCGACGTGCCTTGCAGGTCCGCACGCGTGAGCGGCGGCGCAGTGCGCTGCGCCTGCACGTCCTGCAGGAAGGGCGCGAGCTTCGCTGCCGGCAGGGGGCCGTCACGGGTGGCGAGCGCCAGGCGCTCCTGCAGCACCTGCGCGTCGGGCAGGGCCGCGCGGCGGGCGAGCTGCACCTCGGGGCTGGGCAGGATGCGCGCGGGCGACTGGTAGGACGCCAGCTTGCCGGAGCGCACCAGCGGCTCGAGCTGCCGGCCGATGCGTTCCGCCGCCACCAGCGCGCCGGCCTCGTCCGGCGCCTCGACGGCGACCAGCACGCCGGCGTCGGAGGCGCCGAGGTCGGCGCGCAGCGATGCGTCGACGTCCAGGGCCCGCTGCGGCACCGGGCTCAGCGACGAGAGCGATCCCCGCCACGGCGAGGGCAACCACACGAGGGCGATCGCCGCGGCAGCCGTGAGCGCGAGCAGCGGCAGGCGGGCACGGGGCAGGGCGCGGGCCGCGACGCGCGTCGCGTGGCCGAGCCGGTCGCGCAGCCCGGCGCCGGCCGCACCTTCGGGCGCCAGCGCGGGCAGCAGGTAGCGCGTCGTGACGCCCGCGGCCACCAGGCCCGTCACGGCGAAGATGCCCAGTTGCGCGAGGCCGCCCCACCCGGAGACGACCAGGGCCCCGAAGCCGGCAATCGAGGTGAACAGGCCCAGGCGGATGATGGGCCACTGCTGGCGCAGCCAGCCCTCGCGGCCCGAGGCGCGGGCCTGCGCCAGGTAGTAGATGCCGTAGTCGATGGCCTCGCCGATGAGGGTGGTCCCGAAGCCGAGGGTCATCCCGTGCACGTGGCCCGCGGTGAGGTCCACCACGACGATGCCCGCGACCACGCCGCTCGCCACCGGCAGGGCGGCGATGCCCAGCGGACGCAGCGACCCGAACGCGACCACCAGCAGCACCACCATGGCGATCGTTCCCGCGATGGCGAGGCGCTCGACCTCGGCCTCGATGGTCGCGCGCGAGTCGACCGCGAACACGCCCGGGCCGGTCAGCTCCAGCTGCAGGCCGCCCGCGCCCAGCGCGGCGAAGCTGCTGCGCACGACCTGCTGCGCGCGCTGCTGCGCGTCGAGGTCGCCGCCGTCGGCACGCGTGGTGGCCACCAGGATCGCGCGCGGCGCGGTGCGCGAGACCCAGACGCCGTCCTCCACGCGGGGCGCGGACGACGGGATCATGGATTCGGCGAGCCGCACCGTTTCGCCGGTCGGGTCGCGCCACAACAGCGGCTTGATGCGCGAGCCGACCGGCGTGCCGAGCAGGCTCACCGTATCCTCGATGGCGTCGCGCAGGCCGTCCACGGTGAAGCGCTGCGCATCCACGCCGGGACTGAGCAGGTAGCGCCGCTCGAACAGCACGCGGCCCAGGGCCTCGTTGCCGCCGTCCTCCTCGCCGTTGTGCACGGCTTCGAACACGCCGCTCGCGCGCATGGCCGCAGCGAGGCGCCGCGATGCGTCCGTGCGCACCTGCGGCGTGCCGCCGCGCAAGCCGATCATCAGCACGCGCCCCGTGGACCCGCTTTTGAGCTGCGTCATCAAGACGCGCTGTTCGGGCGTCGGCGCCGAAGGAAGGAACGCAGAGAGGTCCGCGACGTAGGTCGCATGCACGCACAGCCACAGGCCGACGGCCATCGCCGCCAGCCAGATCCAGGGGATCGGCTGCCGCCAGGCCCGCACGAACGCGCTGCCGCTCAAGGCCGGGCCGGCGCGTCGCCGGCGACCGGCTCGATGCGCATCACGGAGCCGTCGCCGTCGGCCAGCGAAATGCGCACTTCGCGCACCTGGCCCTGGTGGCCGCTGATGCGCACGTGCGCCACCTGGCCGCGCAGGCGCGGCTCGCGCGGCACGAGGTCCAGCTGCCATTGCTCGGCGCTGCCCTGCACCGCCGTGTCGAAGTAGCGCTCCAGCGCCGCGCGGTTGCCCGTGAGGGTGCCCCGGATCGCCTCCACGATCACGGCGGCTTCCGGCACCGAGTCCAGCAGCGCGGTCTGCGAGCGTTCGCCGCGACTGTAGGTGAGCTGGTTGCCCACCACCGCCATGCGCTCCTGGCGCGGCTTGAGCGTCTCGCGCACGAAGGTGTCGGGCGCGACGAAGCTGAGGCGGCCGCTGGAACGCAGCGTCTGGTCCAGTTGCTGCACGCGGCGGTCCTCGACGAACAGGGCCTCGCCGGAACGCACGGTGGCGAGTTGCTGCATCAGCGCGGGCAGGTCGAAGGCGGCCGCGTGCGCGGGGACGATGCCTGCCAGGCACAGGGCCAGCAGGGCCGCGCGCAGGAGGGCGGCCGGGTCAGGGAGTCGTGCTGCGCGCATGGGCAATGTCCTGCGGGCCGGGAATGCCGGCCCAGAAGTCGAAGAAGTTGAACCAGTTGCGGGGCGTCCCGCGGCAATGCTCCTCGAGGACCTGCGCGTAGCGCAGCATGGCGTCCTGCACGGCGGCATCGCGCGCGCCACCCTCGCTGAAGTCGGCAAGCGGCGCGAAGCGCAGCTGGTAGCGGTTGTTCCCGAGGTACAGGCCGGCCATGAAGATCACCGGCCGGCGCAGCAGGGCCGCGAGCCGGAAGGCGCCATCGGAAAAGGCGGCGGGTGCACCGAGGAAGTCGATCCAGTGCGTGCGCGAGCGGCCGGCCGAGGCCGCGGCCTGGCCCGGACCCTGCAGCGTGCGATCGGCCAGCAGGCCGGCCACGCCGCCCGCGTCGAGCCAGTCGCGCAGTTCCAGCATGGCTTCCATGCGGCCGAGGCCGATCACCTTCTGCTGCATGCCGGGGGCGACGGCGCGCAGGGTGGCGGCCATCATCCGCGCGTTCTGTTCGTACATCAGCATGGCCACGCGCAGGCCGCGCCGCTCCTCGCCCAGCGCGCGCAGCGCCTCGAAGCTTCCCAGGTGGGCGCCGACCAGGAAGGCGCCGCGGCCCGACTGCAGCACTGCGTCGAGGTGTTCCGCGCCGACGACCTCGACGTCGAACAGGTCGAAGTCGCCGCGCAGCAGGTAGACGCGATCGAGGATGGTCGCCGCGAAATGGTGGATGTGGCGGTAGCGGTCGTTCCAGCGCGCGGGCCGGCCGAGGACGCGCGAAAGATAGCCGGTCGACGCGCGCGCCGCGGCGCCGCCGAACAGCAGGAAATAGAGCGTGATCGGATGCAGCACGAGGCGCGAGACCCGCCGGCCCAGCGTGACCGCGATCCAGCGCATGACGCGCAGCGTGAACGCGTTGCTGCGCTCCGCCTGCGTCGCCCACTCCGCATCGGCGCGCGCGGTGGATTCCCCGGCGAAGTTCATGCGGCGGCCTCCGCGCCTTCGAGCTGCCCGCTCGCGGCGAGCACGCCTTCGGCCGGATCGCCCTCGCCGTGGCGCCGCACCTCGAAGCGCACGCGGCCCGCGGCAGGCGCCGTCCAGCGCACCTCCAGGTTCGCGCCGGGCCGCACCGGCGCCAGGAACTTGACGGCGTTCACGCGCGGCGTGCCGGCCAGCAGGGACGGCGATTCGCGCAGCAGCGTTTCCAGCACTTCCCCCAGCAGCACCACGCCGGGCAGCAGCGGCTGGCCGGGGAAGTGCCCCGCGAACGCGGGATGGTCGCGCGGCACGGCGACCGGGCGGCGCAGGAGTTCAGGCATGGCCCGACTCCGCCAGCAGGCGGGCCGCGAGTTCGGCCAGGCGGCCGGCGGGCAGCTTGCCCGTGGGATCGCGGGGCAGCGAATCGACGCGCAGGATGCGCCGCGGCAGGAAGGCCGCATCGACGCGATCGCGCAGCGCCGCGAGCAGCGCCTCGCGCCGCACTTCCGGTGCGACCACCAGCGCGACCAGTCGCACCACCGAGCCGTCTCCCGCATCGGGCGGCAGCCAGAAGGCGCCGTCGCGCACGCCCTCGATGCTGTTCAGGTGGTAGTTCAGGTGCGACAGCGAGCTGCGCTTGCCGGCCACGTTGATCAGGTCGTTGCTGCGTCCGAGCAGGCGGAAGCGCGTGGGCTCCACCACCTCGAGCACGTCGGCGAGCTGCGTCGGCTCGGGCACGTGGCCGCCGCTGACGATCGCTTCCTCGCCGTCGCCGGCGAGGACCAGGCCGGGGAAGGTGCGCCACTCGGGCCCGTCGGTCGTGCGCCGCGTCGCGACCTGGCCGGCCTCGGTGCAGCCGTAGATCTCCACCAGCGGCGCGCCCAGCGCTGCCTCGGCCCGCGCGGCAAGCTGCGGCGACAGCGGCGCGGTGGCGCTGACGGTGAGGTCCACGGGCGGCAGCGGCACGCCGTCGTCCAGCAGGGTTTTCAGGTGCACGGGCGTCGTCACCAGCACGCGCGGGCGCGGCACCGAGGCGAGCACGCGCGCGACGTCCTGGGCGTAGAACGGACGTTCGGCCGCGCAGGCGGCGCCGCCCAGCATCGAGAGCAGCACCGTGGACTCGAAGCCGTACATATGGTGCGCGGGCACCGTGCCCACGATGGACACGCCGCGCAGGTCGGGCCGGCCCAGCGTCTCGGCGATGCGGCTCGCTTCCGCGCGGATGTTGACCACCAGCTGGCCCCAGCGCTTGCCGTGCGGCATCGGCTGGCCGGTCGAACCGGAGGTGAGGACGTGCGCCACTTCGTGCTCGCTGCCCAGGGCCGGCAGCACGGGCGCCTCGTCGGAGCCGGGCCCGAAGGCCGGGAAGGCGAGGGTGGGCAGTTCCAGGCGCGGTTGGCCCGCGTCGCCCAGCACGTAGCCTTCCGGGAACAGCGTGCGCAGGCGCCGCACCATGTCCGGCGTGTGGTTCGGCGGCATGAGGCTGGACTGCCCGCGCAGGGCGGCCGCGCCCAGGGCCAGCATGAACAGGTAGCGGTCCGAGGTCATTGCCAGGACCGGCCCGCCCGCGGGCAGGGAGGCCGCGAGGCGATGGACGTCCTGCAGGTAGCGCCGGCGCGACAGGGGCTGGCCCGCGCGCCACGCGAGCGGCTCGTCCAGCGAGGCATGCCCGGCGAGCAATGCGAGGCCAGGGGAGTGGAGGGACGCAGCGGTCATGGGAGGGAGGCGTCCGATGCGCCGGCAGGGGCGGCGCGGCGATGGCCGCGCCAGGCGCGCAGCATCTGCTGCGGGCCCACGCGTTCGAATTCGGGATGCAGCCAGTAGCGCACGAAGTATTCGCCGATGAAGAAGGCCGCCGTGAACACCGGGGTCAGGATGTTCGCGAACAGCGACCAGTGGGCGAACAGGCCCGCCAGGAACAGGCCCAGCGAGACCGCGACCATCGCGGCGAAATAGAGCGTCCAGGCGAGCGTCACGCGCCGCGTGTAGAGGACGAGCGCGGGGGTCAGGGTGCCGTGCACGCGCCGCGCCAGGGCCGTGATGAGCGGCTCGGCCCCGCGCCTCAGCGTGGACCCGAACCATGCGGCCAGCGCCAGGTGCACGCCCGCATGCTGCGCGAGGTACAGCCAGCGCGCCGGAATGCCGTGGCCGCTGGCGGCCTGCAGCGCGAGCAGCAGCGCCACGGCAAAGCCGGCGGCCGCGAGCACGCGGCGGCCGCTGCCCCAGGCGCCGGCGGCGCCCACCAGCACCAGCGGGCCCAGCACGATGGCCAGGGACCAGGCGGAATCCTGCGCGCGCGTCATCAGCGCATGGGAGGCGGCCGCATAGGCGATCGCTGCGGTGGCACCGGCCACCCAGCGCGCGCGGGTCGATGCGAGGCCTCCGGGCATGTCAGGCGGGGCGGTTGGCGGCGATATGGTCGGCCAGGCTGGCGAGCGAGGCGAAGATCTTCTCGTTGTTCTCGTCGTCCGAACGCAGTTGCACGCCGTAGCGCTTGGACACCACGAGCGAGACTTCCAGCATGTCGATGGAGTCCAGGCCCAGCCCGTCGCCATACAGCGGGGCTTGCGGGTCGATCTCCTCCGGTGCGATCTCCAGGTTCAGAGCTTCGACCAGCAGCCTGGCCACATCGTGAAGCAGTTCTTTGTCGGCAGTCATTGTTGCGCCCACACCCGCGGGCCGTCTGAATTGCGTTGATTTTATGCGACGGACCCGCGCCCCGGCCTCTCCCATGGCAGAGAAGAGGGGACAATGACCTCGCCGTGCGCCGTTTTCCGTGCGCGCATAACAACAGCCTCATCCGAATGGCCGACACCCCGGGAGACTCTCCCCCCTCCGTCCACCTGCCGCACGCACCGCTTCCGGAGTACTACCGCAGTGGCGATGCCGCGGAGCGCGAAGCCTTCCTGCGCAAGACTTTCGACGACACGGCCGTGGACTATGACCGGCTCGAGAAGATCCTCGGGCTGGGGACCGGCTCGTGGTACCGCCGCCAGGCGTTGCTGCGCGCGGGCCTGAAGCCCGGCATGCAGGTCGTGGACGTCGGCATGGGCACCGGCCTTGTTTCGCGCCAGATCCTGAAGATCACGGGCGAGCCGCAGCGCCTGGTAGGGGTCGACCCCAGCGTGGGCATGATGGGGCAGGCCCACTTCGACCAGCCGGTGGAGTGCCGCGTCGGCCGCGCCGAGGACATCCCGGTGCCCGCGGGCAGCGCGGACTTCCTGGTGATGGGTTATGCGCTGCGCCACATCGCCGATTTCGCCGCGGCCGCGGCCGAATTCCGCCGCGTGCTGAAGCCGGGCGGACGGCTGCTCGTGCTGGAGATCACCCGTCCCGAGGGGCGCGTGAGCGAGCTGCTGCTGAAGGGGTACATGCGCGGCGTCGTGCCGGCGATCGCGCGGGTGGTCTCGCGCTCGCGCACGACGCCCATGCTCTGGCGCTACTACTGGGACACGATCGCGGCGTGCGTGCCGCCGGCGCAGGTGCTGCAGGCGCTGTCGGATGCAGGTCTTGCCGGCGCGGAGCGGCACGTGGAACTGGGCATCTTTTCCGAATACCGGGCCCGGGGCGCCTGAGCGAAGAACAACAACGCGCGACCAGAAGGAAGAACGATGACGACGAGGAGAAGGGGCTGGCTCGCCCGGGCCGGCGTCGCCCTGGGCCTGCTCGCGGGCGCCTCCGTGCAGGCGCAGGCGCTGCATCCGGCGGACCGCTGGGAATACGCCATCGAGGCCGGCTACACGGCCAAGGTGAAGGACAACTCGCCCTTCGACTATCGCATCGCGCCGTTCCACCTGGCCTGGCGCAGCCCGGCGTTCTGGGATCTCTGGGGCTCGCCGGAGGGGGCGCGGCTCACGGTGCGCCACCGGATCTCGGTGCTGGCCGAGGCCATCTCCAGGGGACCGGAGACCCACTACGTGGCGGTGCAGGGCGCGCCGGTGTTCGAGCTGTGGGCGCCGGACCGCCGGAATGCGGCCTTCTTCGAGATCGGCGGCGGGTTCGGCTTCCTCGACTCCCGGGGCGTGACCGGCGGGCAGGGGCAGGACCTTGCATTCAACTGGTATACGCAAGGCGGCTGGCGGCACCAGCTCACCAGCGACATGGCCGTCACGACGGCGCTCTACTTCACGCACCACTCCAACCTGGGCATGACGGACCCGAATCCGGGGATCGACGTGCTGGGGGTGAATTTCGGGGTGGTTTGGGCGTTCCGCTAGTGTGTCGTCCCCGCGCAGGCGGGGACCCAGGGCGTTGCAACGCCCGCGCAGCGGGCGCTCTCCTGGAAGCCCTGGATTCCCGCCTCCGCGGGAATGACGGGGTTGCTCACGCCGCCGCCTCCAGCCCGTTCCTGAAATGCTCCTGCATGCGCGCGCGCGTGGCCTCCGGGTCGCGCGCGGCCAGCGCCTGCATCACCGCGGCGTGTTCCGCCAGCGATTCCTCGATGCGGCCCGACTTCAGCAGCGAGGCGTGCCGGTTGAGTTTCATCACCTTGCGCAGGTCGGCCACCATCTGGTTGCGCCAGCGGTTGCCCGCGATCTCCAGCAGGCGCATGTGGAAGCGCTCGTTGACGGCGAAGAAGCGGTCGCGGTCGCCGACGGCGCCTTCCAGTTCGCGGTGCAGGGCCTGCAGCTCCTTCAGGTCCGCCTCGCCGGCGCGCTCCGCCACCACGGCGGCGGCATCGCTTTCCAGCAGCGAGAGGAGGTGGTACACCTCCGCCAGGTCGCGTTCGGACACCTCGGTGACGTAGGCGCCGCGCCGGACCTTCATGGTCACCAGGCCTTCGGCGGCCAGCACCTTGAGGGCCTCGCGCAGCGGGGTGCGGCTGATGCCGTACTCGCTGGCCAGTTTGACCTCGTCGATCCAGCTGCCGGGCTCGAGCTCGCGGCGGAAGATGCGCTGGCGGATCAGCTCGGCGACTTCCTCGTAAAGCGCGCGGGGGGCAAGCGAAATGGCGGACATGGCCCCCCATTCTAGGGTGGGTCGAATTCTTTATCAATAATTATGAATGAGGTAAACTGCCACGCCATGACGACGCCGACCGATCCCAAGCCCGCTTCCGTCCAGGAGTGGCAGAAAGCCGCCGCCAAGTCCGCCCCGGGCGGCAACGTTGCCGCCCTGGACTGGGTGACGCCCGACGGCATCACCGTCAAGGCGCTGTACACCGCCACCGACCTGCAGGGCCTGGCCCACGCCGACACGCTGCCCGGCTTCGCGCCCTTCCTCCGCGGCCCGCAGGCCACCATGTATGCGGCCCGTCCCTGGACCATCCGCCAGTACGCCGGTTTCTCCACCGCCGAGGAATCGAACGCCTTCTATCGCAAGGGCCTCGCCGCCGGCGGGCAGGGCGTCAGCGTCGCCTTCGACCTGGCCACCCACCGCGGCTACGACAGCGACCACCCGCGCGTGGTGGGCGACGTCGGCAAGGCCGGCGTGGCGATCGACTCCGTGGAGGACATGAAGGTCCTGTTCGACGGCATCCCGCTGGACAAGGTCTCCGTCTCCATGACCATGAACGGCGCCGTGCTGCCCGTGCTGGCGGGCTACGTGGTGGCGGCGGAGGAACAAGGCGTGAAGCAGGACCAGCTGTCCGGGACCATCCAGAACGACATCCTCAAGGAGTTCATGGTCCGCAACACCTATATCTACCCGCCGCAGCCGTCGATGCGGATCATCGGCGACATCATCGAGTACACGGCCAAGAACATGCCGAAGTTCAACTCGATCTCGATCTCCGGCTACCACATGCAGGAGGCGGGGGCGAACCAGGCGCTGGAACTGGCGTTCACGCTGGCCGACGGCAAGGAGTACGTCAAGACCGCGCTGGCCAAGGGCCTGGACGTCGACGACTTCGCCGGGCGCCTGTCCTTCTTCTGGGCGATCGGGATGAACTTCTATCTCGAGATCGCCAAGATGCGCGCGGCCCGCCTGCTGTGGCACCGCATCATGAGCGGCTTCGGCGCGAAGAACCCCAAGAGCCTGATGCTGCGCACGCACTGCCAGACCTCGGGCTGGTCGCTCACCGAGCAGGACCCCTACAACAACGTCGTGCGCACGACGATCGAGGCGATGGCCGCGGTGTTCGGCGGCACGCAGTCGCTGCACACCAACAGCTTCGACGAGGCGATCGCGCTGCCCACGGAGTTCAGCGCCCGCATCGCGCGCAACACGCAGCTGATCCTCCAGGAAGAGACGCACATCACCAACGTGATCGATCCCTGGGCCGGCAGCTACATGATGGAAAGGCTGACGCAGGACATGGCCGACGCCGCCTGGAAGATCATCGAGGAGGTCGAGGCCATGGGCGGCATGACCAGGGCGGTGGACTCCGGCTGGGCCAAGCTGAAGATCGAGGCCGCGGCCGCGGAGAAGCAGGCGCGCATCGATTCGGGCAAGGACGTCATCGTCGGCGTCAACAAGTACAAGCTGGCGAAGGAAGACCGGATCGAGATCCTGGAGGTGGACAACGTCAAGGTGCGCGAACAGCAGATCGCCCGCCTGGCGAAGATCAAGGCGTCGCGCGACGGCGCCAAGGTGCACGCGGCGCTGGAGGCCCTGACCACGGCGGCGCGGACGGGCCAGGGCAACCTGCTGGACCTGAGCATCCGGGCGATCCGCCTGCGGGCCACGGTGGGCGAGGTGAGCGACGCGCTCGAGAAGATTTTCGGGCGCCATCGCGCCGATACGCAAAAGGTGACCGGTGTGTACGCAGCTGCCTATGACTCCGCCGAGGGCTGGGAAGCCCTGAAGAAGGAAATCGCGCAATTCGCCGAGGCCGAAGGCCGCCGGCCGCGCGTGATGATCGCCAAGCTGGGCCAGGATGGCCACGACCGCGGCGCCAAGGTGGTGGCCACGGCCTATGCCGACCTCGGCTTCGACGTCGACATGGGGCCGCTGTTCCAGACGCCGGAGGAATGCGCCCGGCAGGCGATCGAGAACGACGTCCACGCGGTGGGCATCAGCACGCTGGCTGCCGGCCACAAGACGCTGGTGCCCGCGATCATCGCGGAGCTGGAGAAGCAGGGCGCCGACGACATCATCGTGTTCGTGGGCGGCGTGATCCCGCAGCAGGACTACGAGTACCTGTACAACGCGGGCGTCAAGGGCATCTACGGCCCCGGCACGCCGATCCCCGCCAGCGCGAAGGACGTGCTGGAGCAGATCAGGAAGGCCGTCGCGCAATCGTGAGCTCCGAAACCGCAGGGTGGGCCGGCCACAGGCCGGCGCAGGTGAGCGAAGCGAACCCCACCGAATGCAGGCGCAAACCCGGTGGGGTTCGCTTCGCTCACCGCCACCCTACGGGGAGGTGCGGTCGGTGAATCTCGCTTCCGCCGTCCTCGCTACCCCCGGCCCGGCCCAGCGCCGCGCCATCGCCAAGGCCATCACCCTGCTGGAGTCCACCCGGTCCGACCACCGGGCCCAGGGCGACGCCTTGCTCACGGAGCTGCTGCCGCACACGGGCCGCGCGTTCCGCCTGGGCATCAGCGGCGTGCCGGGCGTGGGCAAGAGCACCTTCATCGAGACCCTGGGCCTGCACCTGATCGCGCAGGGGCATCGCGTGGCGGTGCTGGCGATCGACCCGTCGTCGACGGTGTCCGGTGGCTCCATCCTGGGCGACAAGACGCGCATGGAACACCTGTCCGTGCACCCGCAGGCCTATATCCGTCCCAGCCCCTCGAGCGGCACGCTGGGCGGCGTGGCGGCCAAGACGCGCGAGGCGATGCTGGTGTGCGAGGCCGCCGGCTACGACATCGTGATCGTCGAGACGGTCGGCGTGGGCCAGAGCGAGACCGCCGTGGCCGCCATGACCGACATGTTCGTGCTGCTGCAGCTGCCCAATGCCGGCGACGACCTGCAGGCGATCAAGAAGGGCGTGATGGAGCTCGCGGACCTGGTCGTGATCAACAAGGCCGACCTCGACCCCGATGCGGCCACGCGCGCCCGGGCGCAGATCACCAGCGCGCTGCGCATCCTGGGCCAGCACGGCAACCCCGACCACGCGCAGCATGACGCGAAGCTGTGGCATCCCGAAGTGCTGCAGCTGAGCGCCCTGAGGGGCGACGGCGTCGACGGCTTCTGGAACACGGTGGAACGCTTCCGCTCCCTGCAGGAGGGCAGCGGACGGCTGCAATCCCGGCGCCGCCACCAGGCGCTCGCCTGGATGTGGGAACGGATCGAAAGCGGCCTCAGGCAGGCCTTCCGGCAGGACCCCGCGGTGCGGGCGCTGCTGCCGCAACTGACACGGGACGTCGAGCACGGCACGCTCGCGGCGTCCACCGCGGCGCGGCAACTGCTCGACGCCATGCACGAAGGGGCGCGCAGCGCGCCTTCCTCACAATGACGACTCGGAGAACACGACATGCACGACATCCTGGCGCAGCTTGAGAAGAAGCGCGACGCCGCGCGCCTCGGCGGCGGCGAGAAGCGAATCGATTCGCAGCACAAGAAAGGCAAGCTGACCGCGCGCGAGCGCCTCGAGCTGCTGCTGGACGAGGGCACTTTCGAGGAATGGGACATGTTCGTGGAGCACCGCTGCACGGACTTCGGCATGGCCGACAACAAGGTCCCCGGCGACGGTGTCGTCACCGGCTACGGGATGATCAACGGCCGCCTGGTGTTCGTCTTCAGCCAGGACTTCACCGTCTTCGGCGGCGCGCTGTCGGAGGCGCACGCCGAGAAGATCTGCAAGGTGATGGACCAGGCGATGAAGGTCGGTGCGCCCGTGATCGGCCTCAACGACTCCGGCGGCGCGCGCATCCAGGAGGGCGTGGCCTCGCTCGGCGGCTATGCCGACGTGTTCCAGCGCAACGTGATGGCCTCGGGCGTGGTGCCGCAGATCTCCATGATCATGGGCCCCTGCGCCGGCGGGGCCGTGTACTCGCCCGCCATGACCGACTTCATCTTCATGGTGAAGGACAGCTCGTACATGTTCGTGACCGGCCCCGAGGTGGTGAAGACGGTGACGCACGAGGAAGTGACCGCCGAGGAGCTGGGTGGCGCCTCCGCACACACGACCCGGAGCGGCGTGGCGGACCTCGCATTCGAGAACGACGTCGAGGCGCTGATCATGCTGCGCCGCCTGTACAACTACCTGCCCCTGAACAACCGCGAGAAGCCGCCGATCCGCCCGAGCAACGATCCGGCCGACCGCATGGACTTCTCGCTCGACACGCTGGTGCCGGACCACCCGAACAAGCCGTACGACATGAAGGAGCTGATCCTCAAGACGGTCGACGACGGCGACTTCTTCGAGCTGCAGCCGGACTACGCCAAGAACATCCTGATCGGGTTCGCCCGCATGGAAGGCCAGACGGTGGGCATCGTCGCCAACAACCCGCTGGTGCTGGCGGGCTGCCTGGACATCAAGAGCTCCATCAAGGCGGCGCGCTTCGTGCGCTTCTGCGATGCCTTCAACATCCCCGTCGTCACGTTCGTCGACGTGCCCGGCTTCATGCCCGGCACCGCGCAGGAGTACGGCGGCATCATCAAGCACGGCGCCAAGCTGCTGTACGCCTACGCCGAATGCACGGTGCCCAAGGTCACGGTGATCACGCGCAAGGCCTACGGCGGCGCCTACGACGTGATGAGCTCCAAGCACCTGCGCGGCGACGTCAACTTCGCCTGGCCCAACGCGGAGATCGCGGTGATGGGCGCCAAGGGCGCGGTGGAGATCATCTTCCGCGAGGACAAGGGCGACCCGGCCAAGCTGGCCGCGCGTGAGGCCGAATACAAGGCGCGCTTCGCCAACCCGTTCGTGGCGGGGGCCCGCGGCTTCATCGACGACGTGATCCTCCCGCACGAAACGCGCAAGCGCATCTGCCGCTCGCTGGTGATGCTGCGCGACAAGAAACTCGACAACCCGTGGCGCAAGCACGGGAACATTCCCCTCTAGAAATCGGGAGCGGACAGCCGAACGCAAAAGTCGCGAAAACTGCGCAGAAGTCGCAGAAGGACATCCACGAAGAGGTTCCTTGAATCCTTTCGCGACTTTTGCGAAGCCTTTGCGACTTTTGCGTTCCTGTCCCCGCCCTAAAGGACTGCCATGTTCGACAAGATCCTCATTGCCAACCGCGGCGAAATCGCCTGCCGCGTCATCGCGACCGCCCGCAAGATGGGCATCAGGACCGTCGCGGTGTATTCCGATGCCGACCGCGATGCCCGCCACGTGAACCTGGCCGACGAAGCCGTGCACATCGGCCCCGCGCCCAGCCGCGAGAGCTACCTGGTGGCGGAAAAGATCATCGCCGCCTGCAAGCAGACCGGCGCGCAGGCCGTCCACCCCGGCTACGGCTTCCTGTCGGAAAACGAAGGGTTCGCCAAGCGGGTCGAGGAAGAAGGCATCACCTTCATCGGTCCCAAGCACTATTCCATCGCGGCGATGGGCGACAAGATCGCCTCCAAGAAGCTGGCGAAGGAAGCGAAGGTCAACACCATCCCCGGCTACAACGACGCCATCGAGAGCGCCGAGCAGGCGGTGTCCATCGCCAAGGACATCGGCTACCCGGTGATGATCAAGGCCTCCGCCGGCGGCGGCGGCAAGGGCCTTCGGGTCGCGTTCAACGACAAGGAAGCGTTCGAGGGCTTCACGTCGTGCCGCAACGAGGCGCGCAACAGCTTCGGCGACGACCGCGTCTTCATCGAGAAGTTCGTGGAGGAACCGCGCCACATCGAGATCCAGGTGCTGGGCGACGCCCACGGCAACGTGGTCTACCTCAACGAGCGCGAATGCTCCATCCAGCGCCGCCACCAGAAGGTGATCGAGGAGGCGCCGTCGCCCTTCATCAGCGACCAGACGCGCAAGGCGATGGGCGAGCAGGCCGTGGCCCTGGCCAAGGCGGTGCGGTACCAGAGCGCGGGCACGGTGGAATTCGTGGTCGGCAAGGACCAGTCCTTCTACTTCCTGGAGATGAACACCCGCCTGCAGGTGGAGCACCCTGTCACCGAGTGCATCACCGGGCTGGACCTGGTGGAACTCATGATCCGCGTGGCGGCCGGCGAGAAGCTGCCGCTCGCGCAGGCCGACGTGAAGCGCGACGGCTGGGCGATCGAATGCCGCATCAACGCGGAGGATCCCTTCCGCAGCTTCCTGCCGTCGACGGGCCGCCTCGTGCGCTTCCAGCCGCCGGCCGCCAGCATGTGGGCGTCGGACACCGCGCACCTGCAGGGCGTGCGCGTGGACACGGGCGTCGCCGAGGGCGGCGAGATCCCGATGTACTACGACTCGATGATCGCCAAGCTGATCGTGCACGGCACGGACCGCAACGACGCGATCGCGAAGATGCGCGAAGCCCTCAACGGCTTCGTGATCCGCGGCATCTCCAGCAACATCCCGTTCCAGGCGGCGCTGCTGGCGCACCCGAAGTTCGTGGCGGGAGACTTCAACACGGGCTTCATCGCCGAGCACTACGGCAAGGGCTTCCACGCCGAGGACGTGCCGCACGACGACCCGGACTTCCTGGCGGCGATCGCCGCCTTCGCCAACCGCCGCGCCCTGGAGCGCGCCTCCGGCATCAGCGGCCAGATGCGCGGCCACGAGGTCAAGGTCAACGGCGAGTTCGTGGTCGTGAAGCTCGATGCCGAAGGCCGCCACGGCTACCGGCCGGTGAAGGTGTCCGCGTTCGACGGCGCGGCCGGCACCTGCACGGTCGAAGTCAACGGCAAGAGCTACGAGATCGCCAGCAAATGGCACCTGGGCGGCGCCCGCATCCGCGGCACCGTCAACGGCAAGGCGTTCACCGCGCAGGTGGAGCGCGGCGCCGGGAAGAACCCGCTCGCCTTCCGGATCGGCCACAACGGCACGCGCCTCGACGCGCTCGTGCTCACGCCGCGGACCGCGAAGCTGCACCAGCTGATGCCGTTCAAGGCGCCTCCGGACATGAGCAAGTTCCTGCTGTCGCCCATGCCGGGCCTGCTGGTCGACGTGGCCGTGCAGCCGGGCCAGAAGGTGCAGGCCGGCGAGCGCCTTGCCGTGATCGAGGCGATGAAGATGGAAAACGTCCTGTTCGCCGCCGCCGATGGCATCGTCGGCAAGGTGCTGGCCGCAAAGGGCGAATCGCTTGCCGTCGACCAGCCCATCGTGGAGTTCGAGAAATGAGCGCCGCACGGCCGCCCGAAGGCGCGGGCCCCCTCCGCCTGCGGAGGGGGGAGGAGCGGGCCGCGAAGCGGACAATCCTGGGGGAGGTTCTATGACCCGACCTTTCAAGGTGCTGGGGATCCAGCAGATCGCCATCGGCGGACCCGACAAGCAAAGGCTGCAGAAGCTGTGGGTCGACCTGTTCGGCCTGGAGGTCACCGGCACCTTCAAGAGCGAGCGCGAGAACGTCGACGAGGACATCTGCGCGCTGGGCGCGGGCCCGCTGAAGGTCGAAGTGGACCTGATGCAGCCGCTCGACCCGGAGAAGAAGCCCGCGGTCCACACGACACCCCTCAACCACGTGGGCCTGTGGGTCGACGACCTGCCGCAGGCGGTCGACTGGCTGCAGGGGCAGGGCGTGCGCTTCGCGCCCGGCGGCATCCGCCGCGGCGGCGCCGGCTTCGACATCTGCTTCGTCCATCCCAAGGGCAACGACGAATACCCCGTCGGCGGCGAAGGCGTGCTGATCGAACTGGTGCAGGCCCCGCCCGAGGTGGTGAAGGCCTTCGCCGCGCTGGCCGCCACGCCGGCCTGAACGCCGCCACGCTGTTGCTCCGGCACCGCGGCGCCGGGGGTTTGTGGCGCCGGGGGCACATCCGGATGGGCGTTCCGGGCCGATGCCGATGGCGGTCCGCCCGGGCGCTCGGGGACAATCCATCTCCTTGAGCATGGACCAGGCCTCGCCCCAACTCCTCGTGGCCGCCGCGCGCGGCCCGTCTCCCCAGGACGCGGTGCTGCGCTGCCAGGCGGCCCTGCTGGCCCGCGGACCCCTGGCCGAGGCCGCCAGCGCGCTGGCCGCCGAACTGGCCGAGATCCTCCAGTGCCGGCGCGTGAGCGTCGGCGTGCTCGAACGCGATCGCATCCGGGTCGTCGGCAGCTCGCTGGCTGCCGACCTCGACCCCCGCCGGGAGACCGCCGCGGCGATCGCCGCCGCGATGCACGAGGCGCTGGACCAGCATGTGAGCGTGGCCTGGCCACCGCTGCCCGGCACCGACGCCATCACGCTGGGGCAGCGGCAGCTCGCCGGCGCGGGCCAGGCCTTCAGCGTGCCCGTGGTCGCCGCGGGCCAGGCGCTGGGTGCGATCACGCTGGAGCGCGGGCTCGAGCCGGCCTTCGTTGCCGCCGACCTCACGCTGGCCGAAGACGTCGCCGCCTTCGCCGGACCGGTGCTGGCGATGAAGCGCGACGCCGCGCTGCCCTGGACGGAACGTGCCCGCCACTGGGCCGCCACCCGCCTGGCCAGCGACGGCCGCCATCGCAAGGCGTGGATCGCCGGCGCCGTGGCGCTGCTGCTGGTCCTGGCCGTGCCGCTGCCCTGGCGCGTGAGCGCGCCCGCGCGGCTGGAGGGCGCCGTGCAGCGCGCCGTCGTGGCCGCGGCCGACGGCTTCCTGCAGCAGGTCGACGTGCGTCCGGGCGACCGGGTCGCCGCGGGCCAGCTGCTGGGCCAGCTCTCGTCGCAGGACCTGGAACTCGAGCGCCGCCGGCGCGAAAGCGAGCTGCGCCAGCACGAGAACGCCTTCCGCGCCGCCCAGGCCCGCAACGACCGCACGCAGATGGTCGTGAGCCAGTCGCGCGCCGCCGAGGCGCAGGCGATGCTGTCGCTGGCCGAGACGCAGCTGGAACGCAGCCAGCTCGTCGCGCCGTTCGACGGCATCGTGATCAAGGGCGACCTGACCCAGAGCCTCGGCGCCCCGGTGAGGAAGGGCGAAGTGCTGATGGTGCTGTCGCCGAGCGACAGGTTCCGCCTGATCGTGGAAGTGGACGAGACCGACATCGCCGCGGTCCGCCCGGGCCAGCAGGGGCAGCTCGCGCTCGCGGCCCGGCCCGACCAGCCGCTGGCCTTCACGACGCGGCGCATCGTGCCGCTCGCGACCGCCGCCGACGGCCGCAACTACTTCGAGGTGGAGGCGAGCCTGGACACGCCACAGGCAGACCTGCGCCCGGGCCTGAGCGGCGTCGCCAAGATCGCGGCCGGCCACCGGCCGCTCGCGTGGCTGCTGTTCCACCGCGCCGCCGACTGGCTGCGGATCGCGCTGTGGACGCTGGGGCCGTGACGCAAGGCCTGGTCAGCGGCTCCTGGTACCGGGTCGCCCCGCTCAAGCCCAGCCTCGTGGCCGGCCTGAAGATCGTGCGCCAGCGGGTGCGCGACCAGCTCTGGCACGTGCTCGTGGAGCCGGGCTCCGGCCGCCAGCTGCGGCTCAACCCCGCCGCCTACGGCTTCGCCGCCCGCTGCGACGGCCGTACCAGCGTGGAACAACTGTGGCAGGCCCTGCTGCGGCGCCAGGGCGAGGACGCGCCGGCGCAGGACGACATCGTGCGCCTGCTGGCGCAGCTCTTTCACGCCGGCATGGTGCAGTTCGACGCGGCGCCGCACCTGTCGCTGCTGTTCGCGCGCCGTGGCGAGGAAGAGGGCAAGCGTCGCCGCAACTTCGTCAACCCGCTGGCGCTGCGCATGCGGCTGTTCGATCCCACGCGGCTGCTCGATCGCCTCGTGCCCCACGCCGCCCGCATCCCGGTGCGGCTCGGGGCGGTGGCGTGGCTGCTGCTGGTCCTGCTGGCGGGCGTCGCGGCGGCGGTCGCCTTCCCGCAGCTGAAGGCCGACGTGCAGCGTGTGCTGGCGACGCCTTCCAGCTACGCGATCGCGTGGTTCGCCTACCCGGTCGTGAAGGCGCTGCACGAACTGGGGCACGCGCTGGCCGTGCGCCGCTTCGGCGGCGCGGTGCACGAGGTGGGGATCTCGATGCTGCTGCTCACGCCGGCCCCCTACGTCGACGCCAGCGCGGCGAACGCGTTCCCGTCCGCCCGCGAGCGGGCGCTGGTGAGCGCCGCCGGCATCGTGGTGGAACTCGCGCTCGCGGCGCTCGCCCTGTTCGCGTGGACGCTGCTCTCGCCGGGCCTGCTGCGCGACGCGGCGGCGGTGGTGGTCCTGATCTGCTCGGTCTCCACCTTCCTGTTCAACGCCAACCCGCTGATGCGCATGGACGGGTACTACCTGCTGTGCGACGTGCTGCAGCTGCCCAACCTCGCGCTGCGCAGCCAGGCCTGGTGGGCCTCGGCCTGGCGGCGCCTGCTCGGGGCGGAAGCGCCGCTGCCCGCGAGCGCGCTGGCCGCGGGCGAGCGCAAGTGGCTTGTGGCCTATGCGCCGGCCTCCTCCGCATACCGCATCGCGCTGCTGCTGGCGCTGGTCGGCTGGGTCGGGCACCACTCGTGGCTGGCCGGCTGGGGCCTCGCGCTGGGGCTGGCGGCGTGGCTGGGGGCGTCGCTCGCGCGGGCGGTCCTGCGGCTGGCCGGGGCGGCCGATGCCGGCGCGCGGCGCAAGGTGCTGGCCGGCGCGGGCGCTGGGGGACTGGCGCTGGCGCTGGGCCTGTTCCTCGTGCCGCTGCCTGCCAGCGTCGTCACGCAAGGCGTCGTGTGGCCTCCCGACAGCGCGCAGCTGCGTCCCGACGCGAGCGGCTTCGTGCAGGAGCGGCTGGTGCGCGACGGCGCGCTGGTGGAGCAGGGCGACGTCGTCCTGCAACTCGCCGATGCCGACCTGGTGGCGCAGCATGACAAGGCCCTGGGCGAGCGCTCCGGCCTCATGGCGGAGCAGTACCAGGCGCTGCTGCAGGATCCCGCGCGGGCCAGCGACGTCAACGAGCAGATCGCCCGCAACGACGCGGAGGTGCAGCACGCGCAGCAGCAGCTGGCCGGCCTGGAGGTGCGCGCGCGCAGCGCGGGGCGCGCCGTCTGGCCGCACGAGCAGGACATGGACGGCACCTGGGTGCAGCGCGGCGCGATGGTGGGCTATGTGCTGGGACCGGAGGCGGCGCACGTTCGCATCGTGCTGCGCGACGAAGACCTGCTGCGCGTGCGCGGCCAGGTCCGCGCGGTGGAAGTGCGCCTCGCCGGCGCGCCCTGGACGCCGCGCCCGGCCCGCCTGCTGAACGAAACGCCGGCGGCGACCCGCCAGCTCCCGAGCGCCGCGCTGGGCGACCGCCAGGGCGGGCCGGTGCCGGTGGACCCGTCGGACAAGGATGGACTGCAGGCCCAGGCGCCGGTGTTCCTGATGGACGTCGCGGTGCCGGACCTGCCGCCCGGCGCCATCGGCGGCCGCGCCTGGGTGAAGCTGCGGCTGCCGCCGGAACCACTGGCCTCGCAGGCGGTGCGCGGCGTGCGGCAGCTGCTGCTGCGGCAGTTCAGTCCGACGGGACAGACATGAGCCGCCGGGCCGCCCCAAGGCGAATCCCGCAGCGCGCAGCGCGGAGGGTCGTCCAATGACTGCGGCCGCCTGGCCGTTTCCCGGCGTGGTCTGGGGCGAGTACCCGGAACAGGCCTCCGCGCCCGGCCAGGCGCGCAAGGGAAAGCGCCTGTCGCCCGCCGCGTTGCAGTCATTCGCCGAGTCCGTGCTGCGCGAGGGTACGGTGCCGGAGCCCGAGCTGCTGCCGCGCGTGCAGGCCCTGCAGGGCCTCGCCACGCAACCCGACGCCTGGCTGCGCGAAGCCATGGTGCTGGCCGCCAGCGCGCTCACGCACACCGTCGGCTACGTGCCGCACCGCCAGCAGCTGATGGCCGCCCGCGTGCTGCTCGACGAGCGCCTGGTGGAAATGGCCACGGGAGAGGGCAAGACCGCCGCGATCGCCATGGCCGCCGCCGTCGGCGCGCTCGCGCGCACGCCGGTGCACGTGGTCACGGCCAACGACTACCTGGCGCAGCGCGACGCGGGTGCGCTGCGGCCCTTCTACCGGCGCCTGGCCCTGGCCGTGGATTGCGTCACCCAGCCCCTGGAGGCCGCGCAGCGCCGCACGGCCTACGGCGCCAACGTCACGTACTGCACGGCCAAGGAGCTGGCGTTCGACTACCTGCGCGACGGACTGGCGCGCGCGTCGGACCTGTCGCCGCTGGAGCAGCGCGCCCGCCGGCTCGCGGGCACGCAGCCGGCCGCGCCGGTGCTGCGCGGGCTGTGCATGGCCATCCTCGACGAGGCAGACACGGTGCTGATCGACGAGGCGCGGGTGCCGCTGGTGCTGGCCCGCGCCGAAGGCGGCGACGAGGAGGCGGCGTTCTACCGAGGCGCGCTCGCGGCGGCGCGCGGGCTGGTCGCCGGTGACGACTACCGCGCGCTCGGAGACCGGCGCTTCGCGCTGTCGCCGCGCGGACGCCAGCGCCTCGCCACCTGGCCGGTGGCCGACCATCCGCTGCTCGGGCACCGTGCCCATCGGGAAGCCGCCATCGAGCAGGCGCTCGTGGCCCTGCATGCACTGCACCGGGACCGGGACTACGTGCTGCGCGACGGGCAGGTGATGCTGGTCGACGAAACGACCGGCCGCGCCGCCCCGGGCCGCGCGTGGTCCTCGGGCCTGCACCAGCTGGTGGAGTGGAAGGAGGGCATCGCCGCCACGCGCCGCAACGCCACCATGACCCAGACCACCTTCCAGCGTTTCTTCCCGCGCTACCTGCGGCTCGCGGGCGCCAGCGGCACGCTGGCGGAAGCGCGGGCCGAGCTGCGCCAGGTGTACGGGCTGGACGTGGTCGTCATCCCGCGGCGCGAGCCATCGCGCGTCAAGGCGGGGCCGCTGCGCCTCTGGCCGGAATCCGCCAGCCTGTGGCAGGCGGTGGCGCGTGAAGCGGCCGCGGTGGCGGCGCAGGGCCGCGCGGTCCTGGTGGGCACGGAGACCGTGGCCCAGACCGACGCCTTGTCCGCCGTGCTGCAGGCGGCCGGCCAGCCGCACCAGGTGCTGCACGCGCGGCAGGACCAGGAGGAGAGCCGGCTGATCGCGGCCGCCGGCCAAGCCGGCCGGATCACGGTGGCGACCAGCATGGCCGGCCGGGGGACGGACATCCTGTGCACCCCGGAGGTCCTGGAACGCGGCGGACTGCATGTCATCCTCTGCCAGGTGAACGCATCTGCGCGCATCGATCGCCAATTCCTCGGGAGGGCCGGTCGCCAGGGCCAACCCGGCAGCGTCCGGCGCATGGCCGCCGCGGACTTCGCCCTGCTGCGCCGCTGGTGGCCGGCGGGCTGGCTTGCCCTTGCCGCCCGTCCGGGAGCGCTCCAGGTGTTGGGAAAGATCACGATTGCCGTCGCCCAGCGGCGGGAATCCTTTACGGCTCGTTACCAGCGTGTGAAACTCAGCCGTATCGCCGAGTCCCAGGACAAGGACTTGACGTTCAGCCGGCAGGTACAGCAATGAAGACAGTTTCCCGTTGGGTCGTCGTCGTGGGCGCACTCGTGCCCGCGGCCGCGCTCGCGCAGGCGCTGGGCTGCCTGATCGAGCCCTTCCGGGTGTCCGAGGTGGGCAGCCCGATCATCGGTGTCATCGAGGCCACGGCCGTCGAGCGCGGCGACCTCGTGCGCGCCGGCCAGGTGCTCGCCACGCTGCGCGCCGACGTCGAAAGGCAATCCCTGGCCGTGGCGCAGAGCAAGGCCCAGGCCGTGGGCGAACTCCGTGCCGCGGAAGCCAACGCGGAGCTCGCGCGGCAGAAGCTCGCGCGCGCCAAGGACCTCGCCGACAAGCAGTTCATCTCCAGCCAGGCGCTCGAACAGGCCCGGGCCGAGGCCATGGTGGCCGAGAATCGCCTGGCCCAGGCGCGCGAGCAACGCGACGTGTACGCGCGGGAGCACGAGCTGGCGCAGGCGCAACTGGGCCAGCGCACCATCCGCAGTCCCATCAACGGCGTCGTGGTGGAGCGCTATCTCTCGCCTGGCGAGCGCGTGGAGGAGAAGCCCATCTTCCGCGTGGCGATGATCAACCCGCTGCGCGTCGAGGTGGTGCTGTCCGCGGCGGCGTATGCCACGGTGCGCCGGGGCATGAGCGTGATGGTGGTGCCGGACTTCCCCGGCGCCGGGCCGCGCCAGGCCAAGGTGACCCTCGTGGACCGCGTGATCGACGGCGCCAGCAACACCTTCCGGGTGCGCATGGAGCTGCCGAACGAGGACCTGTCCCTGCCGGCCGGCCTGCGCTGCAAGACCGACCTGGGCGGCCCGCCCGCGGCGCAGCGCGAGCGTCCGCCGCCGGTCCGCCGCGACGGTGCAGCGGCGCAACTGCAGATCGCGCCGGTGCTCGCCAACGGCGCCCCGCCCAGGCCCTGAGGCACGGCGTCCCGCGATGCGCTGGCTCCGCCGACTCCGACCCGACCGGGATACCCGCCGGATCCCGCTCGCGGAGCCGATGGAGCCGCGGCTGCTGTACTCCGCCGACCTCACCGGCGGGCTGATGCTGGCGGCCGACGCCGGCACGACGGCGGCGCCCGAAGTGCGCACGGTCACGAACACGGGCGAGTACGCAACCGCGACGACGGATGCGGCGGCAAGCGCCGCGAGCACCTACGCATCGGCCTCGCTCGCGTTCGAGGCCAATGCCGGCCAGGCGGCGGCCGGCGTGGATTTCAGCGCCTACGGCAGCGGCTACGCCATCGCGCTGGCCGGCGGCAATGCGCAGCTCACGCTGGTGACGGACCAGGGCGCGCAGACCGTGACGCTGGCCCTGCAGGGCGCGAACGCGGCCACCGCGCAGGGCGAGGACCTGCGGGCCGGCACCAGCAACTACATCCTGGGCAGCGACGCGACCCAGTGGCAGACCGGCATTGCCAACTACGGCGCCGTCCGCTACGCCAACGTCTACGACGGGGTGGACCTGCGCTACTACGGCACGCAGCGCCAGCTGGAATACGACTTCGTCGTGGCGGCGGGCGCCGATGCGGGCGTCATCCGGCTGCAGTTCCCGGGCGCGAGCGGCGCATCCGTCGATGCCGGCGGCAACCTCGTGCTGCAGGTTGCGGGCAGCGACCGCACGATCTCGTTCAAGGCGCCGGTGGCCTACCAGCGGGGCGCCGACGGCCAGCTGGAGGCGGTGGCGAGCCGCTACGCCCTGCAGGCCGACGGCAGCATCGGCTTCACGCTGGGCGACTACGACCCTTCGCGCGCGCTGGTGATCGACCCGGTGCTGGACTACGCCACCTACTTCGGAGAGTCCGGAGCCGACGCGGGCGTCGCCATTGCCACCGATGCCGCGGGCAACGTCTACGTCACGGGCCGCACCAACACGACCACGGCCACCACCGGGCCGTTCGCCGGCGAGATCGGCGTGGGCGGCGGTGCCGGGGACATCTTCGTCGCCAAGTTCAGCAGCGACCTGTCCTCGCTGCTCTGGTCCACCCGCATCGGCGGCAGCAACGACGACCAGGGCAACGCGATCGCGGTGGATGCCGCCGGCAACGTCGCCGTGACCGGATGGACCAAGTCGGGCAACTTCCCGACCCAGCACGCGGCCCAGGCCAGCCTGGATGGCGGCCAGGACGCCGTGCTCTTCAAGCTGGACGCCAGCGGCGCGCTGGTGTTCAGCACGTACCTGGGCGGCAAGGGCGGTTCGGATTCGGGCAACGCGGTCGCCTTCGATGCCGCCGGCAACGTCTATGCCGCGGGCCAGGAGAGCGACACCGGCCTGCTGTCGATCGTGCTGCAGTTGGTGTTCGGCAACTCGGACAACGCCTTCGTCAACAAGTACGACGGCACCGGCACGCTCGCCTGGTCGCAGGTGCTGGGGGGCAGCTCCAAGGACCTGGCCACGGGCCTCGCGGTGGACGGCGCCGGCAATGCCTACGTGGTCGGCACCACGCAGTCGTCGAACCTGGACGTGGTGGGCGGGCAGCAGGCCGCGCTGTCCGGTGCCAGCGACGCCTTCTTCGCTCGCCTCGACGCGGGCGGCAGCACCGTCTATTCGACCTACGCCGGCGGCAGCGACAACGACAGCGGCACGGCCGTCGCGATCGACGGCAGCGGCAAGGCGTACGTGGTGGGCGTCACCCGCGCGCGCAGCAGCGTGGTGTTCACCACCACCCCGGGCGCCTTCATGACGAGCTCGCCGGTGAACAACAAGGACACCGGCTTCCTGCGCGTCTACGACACGACGAAGACCGGCGCCGCCTCGCTGGCATATTCGTCCTACCTCGGGGGGACGGGACAGGATGCGCCCACGGGAATCGCCTATGCGAACGGGCGCGTCGTCGTCGTCGGCCAGGCGGGCTCCAGCGACTTTCCCGTGACCGGGGATGCCACGCAGCCCGCCAATGCGGGGACGTCGATGTTCATTGCCGTCCTGAACCCCGTCGGCGGCGGGAGCGCCGACCTCCAGTACGGCAGCTACTACGGCGGCAACATGACGGCCGGCGGCGTGGCGATCTCCGGCAGCACGGCTTATTTCGTGGGCACGAGCAGCGCCACCGGCTATGCGACCGCCGGTACCTACCAGGGCGCGAAGTCCGGCGCCACCGATGCCCTGATCGTCGCGATCAGCGTGTTCTCCAACTCGGCCCCCACGCTGTCCGGCGTGGTGCAGCCTCCGGCCGTCCTTGAGGACAGCAGCAGCGACGGCTTCCTCGTCTCCGCGTTGCTCGCGGGCAAGGTGAGTGACCCCGACGCGGGCGCGCTGCAGGGTGTCGCCATCGTGGGCAGCGACAACGCCAACGGCACCTGGCAGTACTCCCTGGACAACGGCGGCACCTGGATCGCCGTGGGGAGCACTTCCGCCGGCAGCGCACTGCTGCTGGCCGCCGACAGCCAGACGCGGCTGCGCTTCCTGCCGGCCGCCAATGACGCCGGCACGGCCACCGCCGGACTGACCGTCCGCGCATGGGACCGAAGCAGCGGCACGGCGGGCACGCGCGTCGACGCGAGCGTCACCGGCGGCCTCACGGCCTTCAGCAGCGCCAGCTTCGGGGTGGACCAGGCGGTCACCGGCGTCAACGACGCGCCCGTGCGCACCGGCGGCAGCGTCGCCGACATTGCCGCCAGCGAGAACGCCACGGTGAGCCTCGGCCTCGGCGGGCTGCAATACGGTCCGGGCGGCGGCGCGGACGAAGCCGGCCAGGCGCTCGCGATCACCGTGACCGCGGTCCCGCCGCCCGGCGTCGGCAGCGTGGTCCTGGCCGACGGCACGACGGTGGTCACGGCAGGGACGGCGTACACCTTGGGCGAGCTGCGGGGCATGCAGTTCCGGCCGGCCACCGGCGCCCTCGGCACCGGCGTCTTTTCCTGGACCGTCACCGACAACGGCGGCACGGCCAATGGCGGCAGCGACACCCTGGCCGAGTCGCTGGCCATCACCATCGATCCGGTCAACGAGCCGCCGGTGCGGGTTTCCGGCGCGGTGGGCGACCTCACGGTCACCGAAGGCGCGCCGCTGACGTCGCTGGGCCTCTCCGGGGTGGCCTACAGCCCCGGCACCGGCGCGGACGACGCGGCGCAGACGCTCACCTACCAGGTGACCGGCGTTCCCGCCGGCGCGGTCGGCCGCATCGTCCTCGCGGACGGGACCACAGCGGTGGTGGCGGGCAACAGCTACACGCTGGCGCAACTCCAGGGCATGCAGTTCCTCGCCGCGGCCGTTGCCGGTGGAAGCGGCACCTTCGGCTTCACGGTGCAGGACGACGGCGGCACGGCCAACGGCGGCAATGACACGCTCGCGCAATCGCTCACCATCACCATCGTCAACCAGGCGCCCACGCTGGCCGGCCTGAATGCGATGACGCAGGCGGAAGATGCGGCAACGAACGATGGCACCCTGGTCGCCGACCTGGTGGCCGGGCAGGTCGGCGATCCGTTGAACGCCCGGGGCGTCGCCATCACGGGCGCGAGCGATCCCGACGGGACGTGGCAATACAGCGTGGACGGCGGCGGCACGTGGGCGACGATTGCCGCGAGCGACACCCAGTCGCTCCTGCTCGCGGCGGACGCGCTGTCGCGCGTGCGCTTCATGCCGCAGGCCGACTGGAGCGGCACCGCGGCCAGCCTGGCGATGCGTGCCTGGGACCAGAGCACGGGCACGGCGGGCCAGTTCGCCGACACCACGGCCAACGGCGGCAGCACCGCGTTCGGCGCGCAGGTGCAGGTCGCCGGCGTCACCGTGACGCCCGTCAACGATGCGCCCGTGCTCACCTCCGGCAGCGTCGCCAACCTCACCGTACGCGCGGGCACCACGACGGGCCTCGGCTTCGCCGACCTCGCGTACGGGCCCGGCGGCGGCGCCGACGAGGCGGGACAGGTCCTGGCCTTCACCATGACCGTCGTGCCGCCGGCGACCTTCGGCACGCTGTTCCTCGCCGACGGCATCACCGCCGTCGTGGCGGGCAACAGCTATACGCTGGCGCAGCTGCAGGGCATGCAGTTCGCCCCGGCAGTCAACAGCGGCAGCGCGAACATCGCGTTCACCGTGCAGGACGACGGCGGCACCGCCAACGGTGGCAGCAACGTGCTGGCGCAGGGCCTGACCCTCACGGTGGCCAACCAGTCGCCGGTGCTGTCCGGGGCGAATCCGTTGCCGACGCTGGCGGAAGACGCGGCCACCAACGACGGCGCCGCGGTGGCGGACCTGGTGAGCGGGCAGATCAGCGACCCGGGCGGCGTCCATGGCATCGCCGTGATCGCCGCCTCGGATCCGAACGGCCAGTGGCAGTACAGCCGCGACAACGGCGCGACCTGGCAGGCCTTTGCCGGCGTGGGCACGACCACCGCCACGCTGCTGGCCGCCGACGGGCAGGACCGCGTGCGCTTCGTCCCGGACGCGGACTGGAACGGGGCGGCCGGCGGCCTGGTGTTCCGCGCCTGGGACGGCAGTGCCGGCACGGCGGGTTCGGACACCGGCGACACGACGATCGTGGGCGGCAGCAGCCCGTACAGCGCACAAAGCGCCGAAGCGACGGTGAACGTCACGGCCGTGAACGATCCGCCGGTGCGCACGGCGGGCACGGTGGCGGACCTCGCCGTGCCGGAAGACAGCGGCAGCACCAGCCTCGGGCTGGGCAGCCTCGCCTACGGCCCGGGCGGCGGAGCGGACGAAGCGGGCCAGGCGCTCGCCTGCGTGGTCACCGCGTTGCCACCCGCGACGCTGGGCCAGGTCACGCTCTCGGACGGCACCGTGGTCGGTGCCGGCAGCTACACGCTGGCGCAGCTCCAGGGCATGCGCTTCCTCGCCGCGGCGAATGCCGGCGGCAGCGCGGCCTTCGCCTTCCAGGTGCAAGACAGCGGCGGCGCATCGCTGGCGCAAAGCCTGCAGATCACCGTCACCGCCGTGAACGATGCGCCGGTGCGCACGGCGGGCACCGTGGCGAACCTCCCGGTCAACGAGGACAGCGCCGCGACCGCGCTCGGCCTCGCCGGCCTGGCGTACGGCAACGGCGGCGGCAGCGACGAGGCCGGCCAGGCGCTCACGTACACGGTGACGACGTTGCCGCCGGCGAGCCTCGGGCAGGTCACGCTGGGAGACGGCACGGTCGTCACCGCCGGCAGCTACACGCTGGCGCAGCTCCAGGGCATGCGCTTCCAGGCGGCGGCCAATGCCACCGGCAGCGGCACCTTCGCGTTCACGGTGCGGGACGACGGCGGAACCGCCAACGGCGGCGTCGACACCCTGGCCGAGTCGCTGCAGATCACCGTGAACGCGGCCAACGACCCGCCGGTACTGCTGTCCGGAACGGTCGCCGACCTGACCGTCGCCGAAGGCTCGCCGGCCACGTCGCTGGGCCTGTCGGGGCTCGCCTACGGCCCGGGCGGCGGCGCCGACGAAGCGGGGCAGACGCTCGTCTTCCAGGTCACGGCGGCGCCGAACAACAACGGCGTCGGCCACATCGTCCTGGCGGACGGCACGACCGTCGTGGTGGCCGGCAACAGCTACACGCTGGCGCAGATCCAGGGCATGCAGTTCCTGCCCGGGAACGCAGCCAACGGCAGTGCCACCTTCAGCTTCACCGTGAAGGATAGCGGGGGCACGGCCAACGGCGGCAGCGACACGCTCACGCAGTCGCTGACGGTGCGCGTCGTCAACGTGGCGCCGTCGCTGTCGGGCCTCAACCCGATGACGCTGCAGGAGGACCCGGCGAGCAACGACGGGATGCTGGTGGCCGACCTCGTGGCCGGACGCATCAGCGACCCGCTCGTGGCCTGGGGGGTGGCGGTCACCGCCGCGGCCGACCCGAACGGGAGCTGGGAATACAGCCTGGACGGCGGCGGCACCTGGGCGGCCATCACGGGCGTGAGCGACACCCATGCCCTGCTGCTGGGAACGGATGCCAACACCCGCGTGCGCTTCGTCCCCGCGCCCGATTTCGCCGGCAACGCGGGCGGGCTGACGATGCGGGCGTGGGACCGCACCGTCGGCACCATCGGCGGCTACGCGGACAGCAGCGTCAACGGCGGCCATACCGCGTTCAGCTCGCAGGCGCAGACGGCGGACGTGACGGTGACCCCAGTGAACGACGCGCCGGTGCCGGTCTTCGGCGGCCTGAACGACCTGGCGGTGGCCGAAGGCACGACGACCAGCCTGGGCCTGACCGGGCTGGGCTACGGCCCCGGCGGGGGTGCGGACGAAGCGGGCCAGATGCTCACCTACACGGTGACCGTGGTGCCGCCCGCGGCCTTCGGCAGCATCCAGCTGGACGACGGCACGGTGGTCGCCGCCGGCAACACCTACACGCTGGCGCAGATCGAAGGCATGAAGTTCGCGGTCGCGGCGGGCGTGACCGCGGGCAGCGCGAGCTTCTCCTTCACCGTGCAAGATGACGGCGGCACGGCCAACGGCGGCGCCGACAGCCTGGTGCAGGGCCTCACGCTGACCGTGCACAACGACGCGCCGGTGCTGTCCGGAAGCCATCCGCTGCCGGCACTGGCGGAGGATGCGACCGGCAACGCCGGCATGCTGGTGGCCGACCTGGTGAGCGGGCAGGTCAGCGACGCCGGTGGCGCATACGGCATCGCAGTGGTTGCCGCCTCGAACCCGAACGGGACCTGGGAATACAGCCGCGACAACGGGGCGAGCTGGCAATCCTTCAGCGGGGTGGGCACGACCACGGCCACGCTGCTGGCCGCCGACGGCCAGGACCGGATCCGCTTCGTTCCCGGCCCGGACTGGAACGGCACCGCCGCCGGCCTCGTCTTCCGCGCCTGGGACGGCAGCGGCGGCACGGCCGGCGCAACCATGGGCGACACGAGCACCACCGGCGGCAGCAGCCCGTACAGCGCGCAGACGGCCGAAGCGCAGGTGACGGTGCAGGCCGTCAACGATGCGCCGGTGTGCAACGCGGGAACGGTGCCTGACCTGGTCGTGGCGGAGGACAGCGGCGCGACCAGCCTCGGGCTGGGGGGCCTGGGTTACGGGCCCGGTGGCGGCTCGGACGAAGCGGCGCAGGCCCTGGACGTCCAGGTCACCACCTTGCCCCCCGCCGCGCTGGGCTTCGTGACGCTGGCCGACGGCACCGTCGTGACTGCCGGCACCTACACGCTCGCGCAGCTGCAGGGCATGCGCTTCGTCACGGCCGCGGATGCGAGCGGAACCGCGACCTTCGCGTTTGCGGTTCGCGACAGCGGCGGCACGGCCAACGGCGGAACCGACACGCTTGCGCAGAGCCTGCAGATCACGGTGACGCCGGTGAACGATGCGCCCACGGGTTCGCCCGTCAGCCTGCCATCCGTGGTGGAGGACGGCGGCGCCGTCACCATCACCGCCGCGCAGTTGCTGGCCAATGCCTCGGACGTGGAAGGCGATGCCCTGTCGGTGACCAACCTGGCTGCGAGCACGGGCACCGTGGTGGCGTCCGGCGCCGGCACGTGGACCTTCACGCCGGGCGCGAACTACAGCGGCGCGGTCAGCTTCACGTACGGCATCTCCGACGCGGCCGCGACCACGGCGGGTACGGCGAGCCTGGTCGTCACGCCTGCGCCGGTGGTCGTGTCGCCGGCCGCGCCGGCGCCGGCCCCCGCGCCTGCGCCCGCACCTGCACCTGCACCTGCACCTGCACCCATCGTGGATCCTGGCGTGGCGCCGCCGATGGTTGCCGCACCCGCCCCGTCTTCCCCGCCGGCGCCTGCGCCGTCACCAGCCCCGGCCGGCGGGACGGCTGCGGGTGGAACCCAGGGCGCCGGTCCCACCGCCGCCACTTCGGGCGCCAACGACACGCGCGGCGCGCGCACGGGGGAAACCCTGCAGGAGGCGCTCGGCCCCGCCATGCCGACGCCCATCGCAAGCTTCAACAATGCCGAGATGTCCTTCACCGGCACGCCGGCGCGCGTGGTGCTGGATGCGGATCCCACCCGCGTGCTGCGGACCGTGGTGTTCGATCGCGGCGGGCTCGAGCTGATCTCGGCCGACCCCGATGCGCAGCTCGTGCTGGCGCGCTTCGGCATCGACAGCCGTCCCGACGTGCGGGTCGACGACTTCCAGCGCACCCTGCGCTCCAGCGCCTTCGCCCACCAGCTCGACCAGTTGCGCGAGTCGGTGCGCGAGGACCTTGACCTGGACAAGTCGGTCGCCGTCTCCGTCGTGAGCGTGTCGCTGGGCCTGTCGCTGGTCTACGTGCTGTGGCTGATCCGCGGCGGCGTGCTGCTGGGCAGCTACCTGTCCGCGCTGCCGGCGTGGCGGATGCTGGATCCGCTGCCCGTGCTTGCGCGCGTCGAGGACGAAGACGACGACGAGGAACCGCTGGAAGGCGGCGCGCGCGACGGGCGCGACACGCTGCGGGGCTTCGGATGAAGCTCCTCGACACCCGCGTCTACATCTCGCTCGGGCTGGTCTCGCTCGTGACGACCGTCCTGCTGGCGGCGTCCTTCTTCGGCCTGATCCCCGACCGCCATGCGGCGATCCGCGACGGGCGCGTGGCCCTCGCGGAGTCGCTCGCCGCGAGCAGCACCGCGATCCTGTCCACGTCCGACCCGCGGCTGCTGGAGGAGGTGCTGCGCTTCGTGCAGAAGCGCAATCCGGACCTGCAGTCCGCCGGCCTGCGTTCGCGCGACGGCCGGCTGGTCGTGGCCGTCGGCGACCACCTGCGCGGCTGGATGCCGCTGGACCGGCCCGGCGCGCACGACGAGGAGATCCAGGTGAACCTGCAGGCCGGCGGGCAGCCCTGGGGGCAGCTGGAACTGCGCTTCGCACCGCTGGTGCCGCCCGGCCTCGCGGGCGTGCTGCACACGCCGCTGGTGCTCCTGCTCGCGTTCTGCTCCACGCTGTGCCTGCTGGGATTCCACGTGTACCTCACGCGCGTGCTGCGCCACCTGGATCCCTCGCGTGCCATTCCGGGGCGCGTGCGCTCCGCGCTCGATTCGCTGGCCGAGGGCCTCCTCGTCGTCGACCAGGCCCAGCGCATCGTGCTGGCGAACGACGCCATCGTGAAGCTCCTGGGCAGGTCGAACGAGCAACTCACCGGCGTGCCCGTCTCCAGCATCGCGTGGCTGGATGGGACGGGCCAGCCCTATGCACCCGACGCGTTCCCCTGGACGGTGGCGCTCGCGCAGGGCGTGGTGCAGCGGGACCACCAGTTCCGGCTGATCGACGCGGCCGGGCGCGAGCGCAGCTTCGTCGTCAACTGCTCGCCCGTGATGGCCGCCGGCGGCCGGGCCTCGGGCGTCCTGGTCAGCCTGGAAGACATCACGCAGCTGGAACGCAGCCGCGCGGAGCTGCGCGCGGCCCGCGACGAGGCGGAGGCCGCCAACCGCGCCAAGAGCGAGTTCCTCGCCAACATGAGCCACGAGATCCGCACGCCGATGAACGCCATCCTGGGCTTCACGGAGCTGCTGCGGCGCGGCTTCGGCCGCAGCGAGCGGGAGTCCTCGCGCTACCTGGACACCATCCACCAGAGCGGCCGGCACCTGCTGGGGCTGATCAACGACATCCTGGACCTGTCGAAGGTGGAGGCGGGCCAGCTGACGGTGGAGAAGATCGCGTGCGCGCCGCACCAGGTGGTGCAGGGCGCGCTGTCGGAACTGGCGCTGAAGGCGCAGGACAAGGGCATCCGGCTGTCCTTGCGCCTGCTGACGCCGGTGCCCGAACGCGTGCAGTCCGATCCCGCGCGCATCCGGCAGGTGGTGCTGAACCTGCTGTCGAACGCCGTGAAGTTCACGGAGCAGGGCGGGGTGGAGGTGGTGCTTGCCTGCCACGGCGCGACCTACACCGTGGAGGTGAGCGACAGCGGCATCGGCATGGACCCGGCGAAGGTCGAGGGCATGTTCGACCCGTTCACGCAGGCGGACGCCTCGATTTCGCGCCGCTTCGGCGGCACCGGGCTGGGGCTCGCGATCAGCCGCAGGCTGGCGCGGGCGCTGGGCGGCGACCTGACCGGCAGCAGTCAGCCGGGCGTCGGTACCGCGATGATGTTCACCTTCGGCACCGGCGCCCTCGAAGGCGTGCGGCTGCTGGACGCGACGCAGCTGAACGCGGCGCCCGCGGCCGCATCGGCGGCGCGCACCCGGTGGCGCATCCCGCCGGCGCGCGTGCTGGTGGTCGACGACGGAGCCGAGAACCGCGAGCTGATCTCGCTCGTGCTGGCCGAGCAGGGGCTGTGGATCGAGGAAGCGGAGAATGGCCAGGCGGCGCTAGCCAAGCTGGCGCAGGGCAACTTCGACCTGGTGCTGATGGACATGCAGATGCCCGTGCTGGACGGCCATGCGGCCACGCGCGAACTGCGCCGGCGCGGGATGACCCTGCCGGTGGTGGCGCTCACGGCGCACGCGATGAAGGGCTTCGAGGAGGAGGTGCTGGCAGCCGGATGCACGGCCTACCTCACCAAGCCGGTGGACATCGACGTGCTCCTGCAGCAAGTGGCGCAACTGCTGGGCGGGTCGTCCGAGGACAGTCCGGCCAGCGTGCCGGTCTCGATCTTCGGCGAGCAGGGCGTGCCGGAGCTGCCGGAAGGACCGATCCGCTCGCGTTTCGCCCGGCAGGCCAAGCTGGTGCCGATCGTGCGCAAGTTCGCTGCCCGCCTGCAGCAGCAGATGGAACGCGCCCGCGAAGCGGCCGACGCCGGCGACCTGCCCGAGGTGGAGCGGCTCGCGCACTGGCTGGGGGGCGCGGCGGGGACGGTGGGCTACGACGCCTTCACGGAACCCGCGCGGGAGATGGAAGCTGCCGCCAAGGCGGGCGATGCAGGCGCCACTGAGGTGCTTCTGCAACGCCTCCTCCGGATGGCGGGCCAACTGGAAGTGCCGGAAGCGGTTCACGGCTGAGTTGGAGCGCACAATCGGAGTGATGGAAAAGTCTACAGGGGGAGGCGTCTTCCCCAGCAGCAACGACTCCCAGCGCGAAGGGCCGCTCACGCAGCCCACCGTGTTCGCGCCCGGCGAAGACAGGCTTTCCGAGCGGGAGCTGCGCGCCCTGTCGCCAAAGGAAGCGCTCTGGAACCACCGGGCGGTGGCCGGCCTCTCGGACGCGTTGATCATGATGGTCGACGACGAGATGCTCAACATCGAGATGACGCAGGCCTTCCTGCAGGAGGCCGGCTACCGCCAGTTCGTCTACACCGACGAACCCGAGTACGCGGTGGCCATGATGCGCAAGGAGCACCCCGGCGTGCTGCTGCTGGACCTGAGCATGCCCAAGGTGAGCGGCCTGGACATCCTCGCGAGCATGCGCGACGACCCCGAGCTGCGCCACGTTCCCGTCATCGTGCTGACCATCAGCACCGACCCGCAGGTGAAGCTGAAGGCCCTGGCCATGGGCGCCATGGACTTCCTGTCCAAGCCGGTCGACCCGAGCGAACTGGGCCTGCGCATCCGCAACACGCTGGCCGCCAGCGCCTATCGCGAGTACCTGACGCAGCACGACAGCCTGACCGGGCTGCCGAACAAGCAGCGCTATCGCAGCCACATCACCGAGGTGCTGGCGCAGGCCCGGTCGCAGAAGCACAGCGGGGCGCTGCTGCATGTCGGCGTGGACGCGCTCGGCCGGATCAACGATGCCTTGGGCCGCATCGTCGGCGACCAGCTGATGCAGCGCATCGCCAAGCGCCTGGACAGCTGCGTGCAGACCGAGGCGGGCGGAGAACTGAGCTCGGAGAAGCACGCCCCGACGCTGTTCCGCGTGGACGGCGACGAGTTCGCGATCGTGGTCCCGTACATGGAGGGCGTGAACAGCGCCGCCGCCTTCATCAGCCGGCTGCTGGAGGACAGCACCGTCGCCTTCCATCGCCAGGGCGGCACCGAGGTGCTCGTGACCTGCAGCATCGGCGTGTCGGTGTTCCCCACCGACGGCATGGACCCGGACCTGCTGATGCGCAACGCCGGCCTTGCGCTGCGCCATGCCAAGCAGGCCGGGGCCCACCGCTACGAATTCTTTTCGCCGCGGTTCAACGAGGCGGCCCAGAGCCGCCTGGACCTGGGCGCGGAACTGCGCCACGCGATCAGCCGCGACGAGCTCGAGCTGCTGTACCAGCCGCGGGTGGAACTCGCCACCGGCCGCGTGGTGGCCGCGCAGACGCTGGTGCGCTGGAAGCATTCCTCGGGCCGCATGATCGAGGGCGACGAGCTGATGGACCTGGCGGGCAGCGCGGAGATGGACGTGGCGCTGGTCGAATGGGCCTTCGACCAGTTGCGCAGGCACATGAAGAACTGGGCCGCCGCCGGCCTGCAGCCGGTGCCCACGGGCCTCAAGGTGTCGCTGGCCAACATGCGGCCGACCGACGTGGCCGCCCTGGTGCAGACCGCCGTCACCGGCGGCATGGACCCGCGCTCCATCTCGCTGGAACTGCAGCACGTGAGCGCGCTCGACAGCCTGCCGGCCAAGGAAGCCGCCACCATGGCGAGCCTGCGCCGCAAGGGCGTGCGCCTGGCGATGGACCGCTTCGGCACATCGGCCTCGGTCGCGCACCTGCGCAAGCTCATGTGCGACGAGATCAAGGTGGACGCGTCCTTCGTCACGGACCTGGAGCAGGGTGCAACCGCCCAGGCCATGCTGCTGGGCATGGGCGACCTGGCCCGGCGCCTGCGCCTGAATTGCGTCGCCTGCTCCGTCGACACCCCGGGCCAGCTCGCCTTCCTGCGCCGCAACGGCTGGGACCAGGGGCAGGGCAAGCTGTTCGGCGAATCGGTCAACGGTCTGGCCTTTGCCGCCAAGTGGCTCACGCGCAGCGGCAAGCCGCAGCGGCTGGAGCTTCCGGGGCTCCCGGACGACGGCGGCTGAAACGCGCCTGCAATCCCCTTCCCGCCCTAGTGGAATCCACGGGGAGGCGACGATCGGGGCTGCGGCGTAGACTGGCCGCGGCCTGGGGCCCCCGGGCCACCCGCGCGAGGAGGCACGATTGCAGCCGACGAACATCGCGAATCCGGCGTACTTCCACAAGGTCGTGGATTGCCAGTGGGCGTGTCCTGCCCACACGCCGGTCCCCGAATACATCCGCCTGATCGCCCAGCGCCGCTACGGCGACGCCTACATGGTCAACTGGGTGTCCAACGTCTTCCCGGGCATCCTGGGCCGCACCTGCGACCGCCCGTGCGAGCCCGCCTGCCGGCGTTCGCGCGTGGAGGAAAGCAATGCCGGGGATCCGGAACCGGTGGCCATCTGCCGCCTGAAGCGGGTCGCCGCCGACCTGAAGGAGGACGTGCGCGAGCGCATGCCCAAGCCCGTGCCACGCAACGGCCTGCGGGTGGCCTGCGTCGGGGCCGGCCCGGCGTCGCTGACGGTCGCACGCGACCTTGCGCCCCTGGGCTACGAGGTCACCGTGTTCGACGGTGAGGTGAAGCCCGGCGGCTTCATGCGCACCCAGGTCCCGCGCTTCCGCCTGCCCGAGGAGGTCATCGACGAGGAGTGCGGCTACGTCCTGGACCTGGGCGCGGATTTCGTCGCGGGACAGCGCATAGCCTCGATGAAGGCGCTGATGGGACAGGGCTTCGACGCCATCTTCGTGGGCTGCGGCGCCCCGCGCGGGCGCGACCTCGATCTCCCCGGCCGGCGCGAGGCGGCCCGGCAGATCCACATCGGGATCGACTGGCTGGCCTCCGTGTCCTTCGGCCACGTCACCAAGGTCGGCAAGCGCGTGATCGTCCTGGGCGGCGGCAACACCGCCATGGACTGCTGCCGCTCCGCGCGCCGCCTGGGCGGCGAGGACGTGAAGGTGATCGTGCGCAGCGGCTTCGAGGAGATGAAGGCCTCGCCCTGGGAGAAGGAAGATGCCATGCACGAGGGCATCCCCATCCTCAACTTCCACGTGCCGAAGGCCTTCGTGCACGAGAACGGCAAGCTCACGGGCATGACCTTCGAGGTGGTGCGCGCCGAGTACGACGCGCAGGGCCGGCGCAGCCTGGTGTCCACCGGCGAGCCCGATCCCTTCTTCCCCTGCGACGAGGTGCTGATCGCCGTCGGCCAGGAAAACTCCTTTCCCTGGATCGAGCGCGACTGCGGCGTCGACTTCGACAAGTGGGGCCTGCCGGTCCTGGACAAGGCGACCTTCCAGTCCACCGTGCCCAACGTGTTCTTCGGCGGCGACGCGGCGCTGGGTCCCAAGAACATCATCACCGCCGTGGCCCACGGCCACGACGCGGCGATCTCCATCGACCGGCTGCTGCACGGCGAGGACCCGCGCGAGCGGCCCGCGCCCACCGTGAACCTGATGTCGCAGAAGATGGGCATCCACGAGTGGAGCTACCACAACGAGACTTCGCTGGATGCGCGCTTCCGCGTGCCCTGGACGAAAGCGGAGAAGGCGCTCGCCAGCATCCGCGTGGAGGTGGAGCTGGGCTTCGACGCGGCGACGGCGTTCCGCGAGGCGCAGCGCTGCCTCAACTGCGACGTGCAGACGGTGTTCAACCAGTCGGCCTGCATCGAGTGCGACGCCTGCATGGACATCTGTCCCATGGACTGCATCTCGTTCACGGCCGACGGCGAGGAGCCGGACCTGCGCCAGCGGCTGAAGGCGCCGGCGCTCAATGCCACGCAGGACCTGTACGTCGCCGGGCCGCTGAAGACCGGGCGGGTGATGGTGAAGGACGAGGACGTGTGCCTGCACTGCGGCCTGTGTGCCGAGCGTTGCCCCACGGGCGCGTGGGACATGCAGAAGTTCCTGTTCAAGTCGGCCATGGCGGGCACGCGGATGCCGGCGGCCGCGGAGGTTACGGCATGAAGCGGATCGAGGCCGTCAACGACTTCGTCGTCAAGTTCGCCAACGTCAACGGCTCGGGTTCGGCTTCGGCCAACGAGCTGTTCGCCAAGGCCATCCTGCGCATGGGCGTGCCGGTGAGCCCGCGCAACATCTTCCCGAGCAACATCCAGGGCCTGCCCACCTGGTACGAGGTGCGGGTCAGCGAGGACGGCTGGCTGGGCCGGCGCGGCGGCATCGACATGATGGTCGCCATGAATCCGCAGACCTGGGACGCGGACCTGGCGGAGCTCTCGCCCGGCGGCTACCTGTTCTACGACAACACGCGCCCGCTGCCGCCCGCGGCGTTCCGCGACGACGTGCACGTGGTCGGCATGCCGCTCACCGAGATCTGCAATGCCGTCTACAGCGACCCGCGCCAGCGGCAGCTGTTCAAGAACATCGTCTATGTCGGCGCGCTCTCGGCGCTGCTGGAGATCGATCCCCAGGAGATCGAGAAGCTGTTCGGGGAGCAGTACAAGGGCAAGGAGAAGCTGCTCGCGTCCAACGTGCAGGCCCTGCACCTCGGGCGCGAGTTCGCGCAGGAGCACCTGCCGTGTCCCCTGGGCATCCGCGTGCGCCGCGCCGACCGCGTGGGCGACCGCATCTTCGTGGACGGCAACAGCGGCGCCGCCCTGGGCTGCGTCTACGGCGGCGCCACCGTGGCGGCCTGGTATCCGATCACGCCATCCTCCTCCGTGGCCGAGGCCTTCCAGCGCTACTGCGGCAAGCTGCGCGTCGACCCGGAATCGGGGCAGAACCGCTATGCCATCGTGCAGGCGGAAGACGAGATCGCCTCGATCGGCATGGTCGTGGGCGCCGGCTGGAACGGCGCGCGCGCCTTCACCGCCACCTCGGGGCCGGGCGTGTCGCTGATGACGGAGTTCATCGGGCTGGCGTACTTCGCCGAGATCCCCGTGACCATCATCAACGTGCAGCGCGGCGGCCCGTCCACGGGCATGCCCACCCGCACCCAGCAGGCGGACATCCTGTCCTGTGCCTATGCTTCGCACGGCGACACGAAGCACGTGCTGCTGTTCCCCGAGGACCCGCACGAGTGCTTCGAGCATGCGGCGCGCGCCCTGGACCTCGCTGACCGCCTGCAGACCCCCGTGTTCGTCATGACTGACCTGGACATCGGCATGAACCAGCGCCTGTGCAAGCCCTTCGCGTGGAAGGAGGGCGGCGCCTACGACCGCGGCAAGGTCATGAGCGCCGAGGAACTGGAGGCGGGCCGCGACTTCGGCCGCTACAAGGACGTCGACGGCGACGGCATTCCATGGCGCACGCTGCCTGGCACGCACGCGACCAAGGGCTCGTACTTCACGCGCGGCACGACGCGCGACCCCTACGCCCGCTATTCGGAGCGCGGGCCCGACTACATGTACAACATGGAGCGGTTGCAGCGGAAGTTCCGCACGGCGGCGCAGCTGGTGCCGCCGCCGGTGCTGCGGCGCGCCGGCGGCGAGACGCCCTTCGGCGTCATCTACTTCGGATCGACCAGCCCGGCGATGCAGGAGGCGCTGGAGGTGCTGGCGGCGCAGGGCGTGCACCTGGACGCGCTGCGGCTGCGCGCCTTCCCCTTCAGCGACGGCGTGGCGGAATTCATCGCCGGCCACGAGCGCGTGTTCGTCGTGGAGCAGAACCGAGATGCCCAGATGCGCTCGCTGCTGGTGAACGAGCTCGAGATCGATCCCGCGCGGCTGGTGAAGGTGCTGCACTACGACGGCACCCCGATCACCGCCCGCTTCATCACCGAGGCCATCACGGAATTCGTGGGGGCTGTCCCGGAGACCGTTGCATGACCTATATCGCCAAGCCGGCCCTGCACCATCCGACCCTGGAAAAGAACCGGGTGGGCTACACCCGGCGCGACTACGAGGGCAAGATCTCCACGCTGTGCGCGGGCTGCGGCCACGACTCGATCTCCGCCGCGATCATCCAGGCCTGCTGGGAACTGGACATCGAGCCGCACCGGGTCGCCAAGCTCAGCGGGATCGGCTGCAGTTCCAAGACGCCCGACTACTTCCTGGGCGCCTCGCACGGCTTCAACACGGTGCACGGGCGCATGCCCTCCGTGCTCACCGGCGCCAACCTGGCCAACCGCGACCTGCTGTACCTGGGCGTGTCGGGCGACGGCGACTCTGCCTCGATCGGCCTCGGCCAGTTCGCGCACGCGATGCGGCGCGGCGTGCGCATGGCCTACATCGTGGAGAACAACGGCGTCTACGGCCTCACCAAGGGCCAGTTCTCGGCCACCGCCGACAGCGGCAGCAAGAGCAAGAAGGGCGCCGTCAACACCGACAGCCCGGTGGACCTGGTGGGCATGGCCCTGCAGCTCGGCGCGACCTACGTTGCCCGCGGTTTCTCCGGCAACAAGGCGCAACTGGTGCCGCTGATCAAGGGCGCGATGACCCACGGCGGCGCCGCCTTCATCGACGTGATCAGCCCCTGCGTGGCCTTCAACAACCACCCCGGCAGCACGAAGAGCTACGACTACGTGCGTGAGCACAACGAGGCGGTGAGCCGCATCGACTTCATCCCGCCGCGGGAGGAGATCACGGCCGATGCCGCGCCGGGCCAGGCGGTGGACGTCCGCCAGCACGACGGTACGCTGCTGCGCCTGCGCAGCCTGCACCCGGAATACGACCCGACCAACCGCTACGCCGCGATGGCGTTCATGCAGGAACACCAGGCGCGCGGCGAGATCCTGACGGGGCTGCTGTACGTGGACCCGCTCGCCACCGACCTGCACACCGGGCTGAACACCACCGCGCGTCCGCTCAACACGCTGGAAGCCCCCGAACTTTGCCCCGGTACTGGCGTTCTGGCGAAGATCAACGCATCATTGCGGTAGCACCCCACAACCCCGGCACAGGGAGGCCGCCGCAGTTCCTCGAGAGGGAGGTTGCCATGGCCGAACGCACCGTTTTCCAGTCGATCACCAAGCGGCACGTGCTGAGCCTGGGCCCGCAGGCCAACGTGTGGGAGGCGGCGTGCGCGATGACGCGCGCCAATTGCGGCAGCATCCTCGTGATGGAGCCGCCCGACCGCCTCATGGGGATCGTCACGGAACGCGACCTGATGACCCGCGTGCTCTCCCGCGCCCTGGAGCCGAAGCAGACGACGCTGTCGCAGATCATGACGCCGCAGCCGCGCTGCGTGCCGCCGGAGACGCCGGTCTCCGACGCCTTGGTCATCATGCTGGAACGCGGCTTCCGGCATCTGCCCATCGTCGGGCCCGACCGCAAGGTGCTGGGCGTGTTCTCGATCCGGGATGCGCTGCCGCTGGAACTGGGGGCGGCGCTGAGTCTGGCGGAATTCAACGAGCAGGTGAACGACGCGTTGGGCTGAGCCGCCAGTTGCGGCGCCACGGGGAGGAACCATGGACCAGCCTTCGAGACTGGCCGCGGGCGCGATCGCATTGGCGATCGCCGCGGCGGCCGCCTGCGTTGCCGCGCAGGGCACCCGACGCGACGAGCCGCTGCTGCCGCTGCCGGACCACGTGACCGACGTGGAACCGGCGAAGGCGCAACTTGGCGCGCGCCTGTTCGCGGACAAGCGATTCTCGGCCGACGGCAGCGTGTCCTGCCAGTCGTGCCACCTTCCGGAGCATGGCGGCGCCGACCCGCGGCGCTTCTCCGTCAGCGCGTTCGGCAAGGTCCGCGAGCTGAACGCGCCGTCGATCTTCAACGTGCGGTACAACACCTCGGGCCTCAACTGGACCGCCCGCACCAAGGACCTGGACGCGCAGATCGCCGGCTCCATCTCCAATCCCGACACGATGGCGCACGACTGGGGCAAGGTGGTGCAGATCCTCGCGGCCGACCCGCAGGTCGCGGCGGAGTTCAAGGCGGTCTATGGCGGCGACGACGCGGTGAACCAGAAGAACGCGATGAACGCGATCGTGAGCTTCGAGCGGTCGCTCGTCACGCCTTCGCGCTTCGACGACTGGCTGCGGGGCGACGACCGGGCCATCACGGCACGGGAGCGGCGCGGCTACGAGCAGTTCAAGGCCTACGGCTGCGCCGGCTGCCACAGCGGCATCAACGTCGGCGGCAACGTGCTGATGAAGTTCGGCATCGCCGGCGACTACTTCGCCGACCGCGAGAAGAAGGGGCGGGGCGCCGAGGTCGACCTGGACAAGGGCCGCTTCGCGGTCACGAAGAAGCCGGAGGACCTCTACGCGTTCCGGGTGCCGTCCCTGCGCAACGTGGCGCTGACCGCGCCTTACTTCCACGACGGCGCGGTGCCGACGCTGGACGAGGCCATCCAGGTCATGGGCCGCTTCCAGCTCGGACGCGAGATCCCGCCGCGGGACCGGCAGGACATCGCAGCCTTCCTGCAGTCGCTCACGGGCAAGGAACTGGAAGCGACGAAGGGCGCGGCGGCCCGCTAGCCACGGTCCGGCCGTCGGGCCGGCACCACACTCGTCGTCCCGGCGGATGCGACCGCCGGGCGCATCCGGTGATACTTCGCGCACGCGCAGCAGGCGGTCGGAGGGCCACTTGACTAGAGTGCGAACCGAGAAGACCAAGCCACCGGACGCATGACGCTCTACCAGCTCAAACCCGCCTTCCAGTCGCTGCTGCGCCCCGCGGTGCGGCGGATGGAGGCGATGGGGATCACTGCCAACCAGGTCACGGTGGCCGCCTGCGCCATCTCCGTGGCCCTGGGACTGGGCCTGTACTTCCTGGCCCCCGCGCCGGCGTGGCTGGCCCTGGTCAGCCTCTGGATGCTCGTGCGGATGGCCTTCAACGCCGTCGACGGCATGCTGGCGCGCGAATTCGGGCAGCAGTCGCGGCTCGGCGCCTTGCTCAACGAACTCACGGACGTGCTCTCGGACGCCGCGCTGTACCTGCCGTTCGCGCGGGTCGTTCCCTTCGACGGCTTCTGGGTCGGCGCGGTGATCGTGCTCGCGGGCCTCGGTGAATTCGCCGGCGCCCTCGGCCCCACCATCGGCGCCACGCGCCGCTACGACGGTCCCATGGGCAAGAGCGACCGCGCCCTCGTGTTCGGCGTCCTCGCGCTGTGGGTGGCGGCCGGCGGCGCGCTGCCGCCATGGTCCGCGGTCCTGATGCCGATGATCGCCTTGCTGCTGCTCGTCACGATCGCCCGGCGCATGCGTGGCGCGCTGCAGGCCTGAGGCCGGAGGACGGGATGACGGGAACGGGACACTGGATGGCCGCCGCGGTCGGCCGGATGATCGTGGGTTTCGCGCGGGCGCTGACCGGCGTGCGCGCGCGCTGGACGGAGCGCGGCGCGCCGCGAGCGATGCAGACGCTGTACTTCGCCAACCACTCGAGCCATGCCGACTTCGTCCTGGTCTGGGCGACGCTGCCGCCCGACCTGCGCGCCTCCACCCGGCCGGTGGCGGCCGCGGACTACTGGACTTCGTCGCGGCTGCGCCGCTTCATCGGCGGCGAGGTGTTCCGCGCCGTGCTGATCGACCGGGCACCGAAAGCGGATGGGCCCGACCCCGTGCGGCAGATGGCCGATGCGCTGCACGCCGGCGACTCCCTGATCATGTTCCCGGAAGGCACGCGCAACACGGGCGACGAGCTGCTGCTGCCGCTCAAGAGCGGCATCTTCCGCCTCGCCCGCGAATGCCCCGGCGTGCGGCTGGTGCCCGTGTGGATCGAGAACCTCAAGCGCGTGCTGCCCAAGGGCGCGCTGGTGCCCCTGCCGCTCGCCTGCACGGTGCGCTATGGCGACCCGCTGGAACTGCGCGAAGGCGAGGACAAGGCCGGCTTCCTGGAGCGCGCGCGGGCGGCGCTGCTGGCGCTGCGGCCGGACGACGACCGCGAGGAGGGAACGGCATGAACGGCGAACAGGCATTCCGGCACGACACCTGGCTGCTGTTCGCCGGACTCGGCGCCGTGCTGCTCTCGGCCAGCCTGGTCGCGGCGGTGCTGAAGAGGCGCGTCGCGCAGGGGCAGCCGCACGGCGTGATCGACAACCTGCGCGCGCGGGTCAACGCCTGGTGGGTGATGGTGGTCGTCATCGGCCTGGCCTTCGCCTTCGGCAAGGGCGGCGTCGTCCTGCTGTTCTTCTTCGTCTCCTTCTACGCCTTGCGCGAGTTCATGACGCTCGCCTACACGCGCAGCGGCGACCACGCGGCGATCGCCATGGCCTTCTTCGTCGGGCTGCCGGTGCAGTACTTCCTGGTGTGGATCGAGTGGTACGGGCTCTATTCGATCTTCATCCCCGTGTACGCCTTCCTGCTGCTGCCCATCCTGGCGGCACTCGGTGGCGACACGAAGCGCTTCCTGGAGCGCACCAGCAAGGTCCAGTGGGGCCTCATGGTGTGCGTGTACTGCATCAGCCACGTGCCGGCCCTGCTGACGCTGGAGATCCCCGGCTTCGAGGGCCGCAACCTGCTGCTGATCGCCTTCCTGCTGCTGGTGGTGCAGGGCAGCGACGTGCTGCAGTACGTGTGGGGCAAGCTGGCGGGCCGGCGGCTGGTGGCGCCGTCGCTGTCGCCTTCGAAGACGGTGGAAGGCCTCGTCGGTGGCGTGCTGAGCGCCACGGCGCTGGGCGCCGCGCTCCACTGGATCACGCCGATGCGCTTCTGGCAGGCGGGCCTCATGGCCTTGGTGATCTGCCTCATGGGCTTCCTGGGCGGCCTCGTGATGTCGGCGATCAAGCGCGACCGCGGCGTGAAGGACTGGGGCACGATGATCGAGGGGCACGGCGGCATGCTGGACCGGCTCGATTCGGTGGTGTTCGCGGCGCCGGTCTTCTTCCACGCGCTGCGCTACTGGTGGACGACGTGAGGCGCGCGCTCAGGCGCCGCGCTTCGCCCGCGCACGCGCCAGCGCTGCCTCGATGACCGCCTTCTTGCGCGCGAGCTCCTCGCCTTCGGCGCCATGCGTCAGCGCCGGCAGGTCCGCGAGCTTGGCTTCGGCCTTGCGCTCCAGCCGCTCGGCGTGTTCCGCCGCTTCGCGCACCAGGCGCACCTTGCGCGCCTCGTAACGCGCGAGTGCTTCATCCGCTTGCGGCTGCGACCACGCTTGCCAGCCGGTGCGCCCGCCGGTGGTGTTCTCCAGCGCGATGCAGTCCACGGGGCACACCGGCACGCACAGCTCGCAGCCGGTGCAGTAGCGCTCGATGACGGTGTGCATGCGCTTGTTGCCGCCGACGATCGCATCCGTGGGGCAGGCGTCCAGGCACAGCGTGCAGCCGATGCACCAGTTCTCGTCGATGACGGCCAGCGTGCGCGGGCCTTCGGTGCCGACGCCGGGGTCCAGCGGCACCGGCTTGCGGCCGCTGATGTCCGCCAGGCGCACGATGCCCTCGGCGCCGCCGGGCGGGCAGCGGTTGACGTCCGCCTCGCCCGCGGCGATCGCTTCCGCGTAGCCGGCGCAGTCGGGGTAGCCGCAGCGCGTGCACTGCGTCTGGGGAAGGGCGGCGTGCAGTCGCGCCGCCAGCGGGTTCACCGGCGGCGGGCGCGGGCCGGGGTGGTGGCGCGCGCCGCCTGGGGAGCACGGCGGGCGGCGGCCACCGTCCTGCGCCCGGAAGCCTTGCCCTGGCCGGGCACGGGCTCGTTGAACTGCTTGATGAAATCGCGCACCTGCGGGTACACGGTGTCGCGCCAGCGGCGGCCGCTGAAGATGCCGTAGTGGCCGGCGCCCTTCACCTCGATGTGCTTCTGGCGCGCCTTGGGCACGTTGGAGCACAGCTCGTGCGCCGCCTCGGTCTGGCCGGCGCCGGAAATGTCGTCCAGTTCGCCCTCGATGGTCAGGTGGGCGGTGGTGCGGATGTCCTCGGGCCGAACGCGTTCCACCTTGCCGTCGGCGCTCAGGACGTCCCAGGTGCCGTGCACCAGGCTGAATTCCTGGAACACCACCCGGATGGTCTCGAGGTAGTAGTCCGCGTCCATGTCCAGCACCGCGTTGTACTCGTCGTAGAACTGGCGGTGCGCCTCGGCCGAAGCGTCGTCGCCGGCGACCAGGTGCTTGAAGTAGTCGTAGTGGCTGGAGAGGTGGCGGTCCGGGTTCATCGCCACGAAGCCCGAGTGCTGGAGGAAGCCGGGGTACACGCGGCGGCCGGCGCCCGGGAAGTTCGGGGGAACGCGGTAGATCACGTTGTTCTCGAACCACTCGTAGCTCTTGTTCATCGCCAGGTTGTTCACCGCGGTCGGCGACTTGCGGGCGTCGATCGGGCCGCCCATCATGGTCATCGTGTACGGCGTCGGCTCGCCGCGGCTGGCCATCAGCGACACGGCCGCCAGGACGGGCACCGTCGGCTGGCAGACGCTCATCACGTGGCAGTTGCCGTACTGCTGCTGCAGGTGGCGGATGAAGTCCTGCACGTAGTTGACGTAGTCGTCGAGGTGGAAGGAGCCCGCCTCCAGCGGCACCATGCGCGCGTTGCGCCAGTCGGTGATGTAGACCTTGTGGTCGCGCAGCATGGTGCGCACGGTGTCGCGCAACAGCGTGGCATAGTGGCCCGACAGCGGCGCCACGATCAGCACCGCGGGCTGGCCCTTGAGCGTGTTCAGCGTGGCGGGGTCGTCCGAGAAGCGCTTGAAGCGGCGCAGCTCGCAGAAGGGCTTGTCGATCTCCACGCGCTCGTGGATCGCAACCTCGGTGCCGTTCACGTCGACAGTCTTGATGTTGAATTCGGGCTTCTCGTAGTCCTTGCCCAGGCGATAGATCAAGTCGTAGGCGGCGGACACGCGCTGCGCCAGCGGCATCTGGCCGAAGGGCGACAGCGGATTGCTGTACAGCTTGGAAGCGGCCTGCGCGAAATCGGCAAACGGCTCCATGAGGGAGCGCTGCGCTTCGTAGATCTGGTAGAGCATCGTGGGACCTGTTGTTGCAGTGCAATATACCAGTGCCGTCACGAGGCTGCATGCGGTAGAACTACGGATGAGTACCCCACTCGACAAGAGGGGGAAACGCGCGTGAAGGATGACCTTGAAACGACGTGAATGGATGGCTGCGGTGGCGGCCTGGGCCGGGGTGGGCAGCCTGCCGGCGCTGGCGCGCAGCCCGCGCATGCCGGTTCTTTTCCTGGGGCATGGCAGTCCCATGAACGCGATCGGCGACAACGCGTTCCGGCGCAGCTGGCAGGCCCTGGGCGCGGAATTCGGCACGACCTGGGCGCGGCCGCAGTTGATCCTGTGCATTTCTGCGCACTGGATCACGCGTGGCTGGTACCTCACAGGGAAGGCGCAGCCGAAAACCATCCACGACTTCGGGGGCTTCCCGCAGGAATTGTTCGACCAGCAGTACCCGGCGCCGGGCGCGCCGGCGAAGGCGCGAGAGATCGCGGCAGGCGTGGCGCAACCGAAGCTGAAGCTGGACGAAGGCGAATGGGGCTACGACCACGGCACCTGGTCGGTGCTCAAGCCCATGTTCCCGCAGGCCGACATCCCCGTGCTGCAACTGAGCCTGGACTACGACCGGCCGCCGCAGGAGCACTTCGCGCTGGGACGGCAGTTGAAGGCCTTGCGCGACCGCGGCGTCCTGATCGTCGGCAGCGGCAACATCGTGCACAACCTGCGCGCCTCGCGGCGCGACGCGAACGCGATGCAGGCGTATCCGTGGGCCTTCGAATTCGACGCGAAGACGAAAGCGCTGCTGGAACAGGGCAAGCTGGCGGAGCTGGCCGACTTCCAGAAGCTCGGGCCGCTGGCGCAGCAGGCCCATCCCACGCACGATCATTACCTGCCGCTGCTGCATGCGGCAGGCGCGGCGGATCCGGGCGAGAAGGTGCGCTTCCTCAACGAGCGCTACCAGTCCGCATCGATCGCGATGCGGTCGGTCGTCTGGGGCTAGGCCTGCAGGACGGACGGGCCGATGGCATGGGGCAGGGAGCCGTCGCTTCCCAGCCCCAGCATGTCCCGCGCCACGGCTTCGGCCACCTCGATGCCGTCGACGCCGGCGGACATGATGCCGCCCGCGTAGCCCGCGCCTTCGCCGGCAGGGTAGAGGCCGCGCACGTTCAAGCTCTCGTATTGCCGGTTGCGCGTGATGCGCAGCGGCGAGGACGTGCGCGTCTCGACGCCCGTCAGCACCGCATCGCGCATGGCGAAGCCGGCGATCTGCCGGTCGAACGCCGGGATCGCCTCGCGGATGGCATCCAGCACGTACGGGGGCAGGCTCTCGCATCCCGGCTGCGCGAGGTCGGTCAGGCGCACGCCCGGCTTGTACGAGGGCAGCACGTTGCCCAGTGCGCTGCTGCGCTGCTTCGCGATGAAGTCGCCCACCAGCTGGCCGGGGGCCTGGTAGCCGCCTTCACCGAGCTCGTACGCACGCGATTCCCAGATCCGCTGGAACTGCATGCCGTCGAGCGGGTGCACCGGCCCTTCGGTCTTTCCGTCCTGCCGGTAGTCCTGCGGCGCGATGCCGACGACGATGCCCGCATTGGCGTTGCGCTCGGCGCGTGAATACTGGCTCATCCCGTTGGTGACGACGCGCTCGGGCTCGGAGGTGGCAGCCACGACGGTGCCGCCGGGGCACATGCAGAAGCTGTAGACGCTGCGGCCGTTGCGCGCGTGATGCACCAGCTTGTAGTCGGCGGCGCCCAGGATGGGGTTGCCGGCATTGGGGCCGAAGCGCGCCTTGTCGACCACGCTTTGCGGATGCTCGATGCGGAAGCCCACCGAGAAGGGCTTGGCTTCCATGGACACGCCGCGCGCGTGCAGCATGGCGAAGGTATCGCGGGCGCTATGCCCCAGCGCCAGCACGACATGGTCGGCGCGCAGTTGCTCGCCGGAGGCCAGCGTGACACCGCGGAGGTGCTGCGCGTCGCCGTCGCGTTCGATGTGGACGTCCGTGACCTGCTGGCCGAACCGGATCTCGCCACCGAGCGCGATGATGTCGGCGCGGATCTTCTCCACCATGCTCACGAGGCGGAAGGTGCCGATGTGCGGCTTGCTGACGAACAGGATCTCTTCCGGCGCGCCGGCCTTCACGAACTCCGTCAGCACCTTGCGTGTGAGGTGGCGCGGATCGCTGATCTGGCTCCACAGCTTGCCGTCGCTGAAGGTGCCGGCGCCGCCCTCGCCGAACTGCACGTTCGAGGTGGGATCCAGCACGCCCCGGCGCCACAGGCCCCAGGTGTCCTGCGTGCGCTCCCGGACCTCCTTCCCCCGCTCCAGGACGATCGGGCGCAGGCCCATCTGCGCGAGGACCAGCGCGGCGAAGATGCCGCAAGGTCCGAAGCCGACCACCAGCGGGCGAGGGCGCCCGCCTGCGTGGAAGTCCGCCGGGGCCTGGCCCACGAAGCGGTAGGTCGTATCCGGCGCAGGCTTCAGGTGCGGGTCTCCGGGGTGGGCCGCGAGCACCGCCGCCTCGTCGCGGACCTCGCAGTCGATCGTGTAGATCAGGAGGATCGCGCTCTTCTTGCGGGCGTCGTAGGCGCGCCGGAAGACGGTGAACGCGACCAGGTCCGCGTCCGCGATGCCGAGGCGGCGCACCACGGCGGGACGCAGTGCGTCCTCGGCGTGGTCCAGCGGCAGCCGCAGTTCGGTGATTCTCAGCATGGGGCCTGAATGCAAAACGCCGCCCTGGGGCGGCGGCTCGCTGGGCGCGCGGGGATCAGCCGCCCTTGCTCGGGCGCTTGCCCGGGTTCTTCTTGCTGCGGGTGTGGGAACCGCGCTCGAGGCTGACCTTCTGGCCGCGGCCGGCGGTGAACGTGACGCCCTTCGGGGCGGCGGGGCGCGGGGTGGCGCGGCGGTCCGCTTCGGTGACGATCTTGTTGCCCATGAGAGCTCCGTTGGAATGGTTGGTGAGATGAACCCGCGATTATCGCTCAGTGCGCGATGCCCCCGCCGCCAGCCAGTCCAGCGCCCCTTGCGCCGCGGCCCGGCCGGTCGCCAGGCAGGCCGTGAGCAGGTAGCCGCCGGTGGGCGCTTCCCAGTCCAGCATCTCGCCGGCGCAGAAGGTGCCGGGCAGGGCGCGCAGCATGAAGCGCGCATCGAGGGCATCGAAGCGCACGCCGCCGGCGGTGCTGATCGCCTCGTCGATGGGACGTGGCCGCACCAGCGTCAGCGGCAGTGACTTCAGCGCCCGCGCAAGTTCCACGGGATCGGCCAGCTGTTGGGGGGTGAGCAGCTCGTGCAGCAATGCCATCTTGAGCCCGTGGATGCCGAGCCGGCTCTTCAGGTGCGTGGACAGGCTGCGGGGACCGCGCGGCCTGCGCGTTTCGGCGAGCACTTGCGCCTCGCCGTGCTGCGGCAACAGGTCCAGCAGCCATGTGGCCTGTCCGTGCGCCGCGATCTCGTCGCGCAGGCGCGCGCTGAAGGCGTAGACCAGGCTGCCTTCGACGCCCGTGTGGGTGACGACGAATTCGCCTGGGTGCCAGTCGCCCCCGGGCATGCGTGCCGCGACCGGCTTGACCGGCTGGCCCGCGAAGCGCTGGCGCAGGTGGTCGCTCCAGCCGGCGCGGCCCGGCGCGGTCGGCGCCACGTCGAATCCCGAGTTGGACGCCTGCAGCGGCGCGATCGCGACGCCGCGCCGCGCAAGCCGCGGCGCCCAGGCGCCGTCGGAACCGAGGCGAGCCCAGCTGGCGCCGCCGAGGGCCAGGATCACCGCATCCGCCGGCTGGACGTGCTCGCCGTCCGGCGTCGAAAAATGCAAGGCGCCATCCTCGGCCCAGCCCGTCCAGCGGTGGCGCGCGTGGATGCGGACGCCGCTCGCGCGCAGGCGATGCAGCCAGGCGCGCAGGAGCGGCGCGGCCTTCATGTCGGCGGGAAAGATGCGGCCGGAGGTGCCCACGAACGTGGCGATGCCCAGGCCTGCGGCCCATTCACGCACGGCCATGCCGTCGAAGGCCGTGACGGCCTCGCGCAGTTCGCTGCTGCGATCGCCGAAGCGCGAGAGAAGGGCGGGCGTGGGCTCGGAATGCGTGAGGTTCAGCCCGCCGCGGCCGGCCAGCAGGAACTTGCGTCCCACCGAGGGCATGGCATCGAACAGGTCGACCCCGGCGCCGCCGCGCGCCAGTATCTCGGCCGCCATGAGCCCCGCCGGCCCGCCGCCGACGATGGCGACGCGGCCGGAGGACGGCACTTACTCCACCACCTTGGCGATGGACTCGGCGACGTAGTCGATGTTCTTGCTATTGAGCGCCGCGACGCAGATGCGGCCGCTGTCGATGCCGTACACGCCGAACTCGTTGCGCAGGCGGAGCATCTGCTCCTTGGTGAGGCCCGAGTAGCTGAACATGCCGACCTGCTGGGCGATGAAGCCGAAGTCGCCCTTCGCGCCCTTGGCCTTGAGCCTGTCCACCAGGGCGACGCGCATCTCCTTGATGCGCGAGCGCATGCCGGCCAGTTCCTGTTCCCACAGGGCGCGCAGCTCCGGCGTGTTGAGGATGGTCGCGGCGATCTGGCCGCCGTGGGTGGGCGGGTTGCTGTAGTTCGTGCGGATCACGATCTTCAGCTGCGACAGCACGCGCGCCGCTTCTTCCTTGTCCTGGCACAGGACGGACAGGGCGCCCACGCGCTCGCCGTACAGGCTCAGGCTCTTGGAGAAGGACGTGGAGACGAAGAACTGCTCGCCGGAGGCCAGGAATTTCTGCACGGCCACGCCGTCTTCGGTGATGCCCGCACCGAACCCCTGGTAGGCCATGTCCAGGAAGGCGACCAGCTTGCGGCTCTTCACGGCGGCGACCACCTGGTCCCACTGGGCCGGCGTCAGGTCGTAGCCCGTGGGGTTGTGGCAGCAGGCGTGCAGGACGACGACGGTGCCGGCCGGGGCGGTGCCCAGGGCGGTCAGCATGCCGTCGAAGTTGATGCCGCGCCTGGCGGCGTCGTAGTAGGGATAGGTCTCGACGGGGAAGCCGGCCTGCGTGAACAGCGCGCGGTGGTTCTCCCAGCTCGGGTCACTGATCAGGACCTTGGCGCCCGGGTTGAGCTTCTTCAGGAAGTCGGCGCCGACGCGCAGGCCGCCGGTGCCGCCCAGGGCCTGGACGGTGGCCACGCGGCCGCTCTTGACCGGCTCGGAATCGGCCCCAAATACGAGCGTCTTGACCGCCGCGTCATAGGCCGCGATCCCGTCGATGGGCAGGTAGCCGCGGGCCGCGTGGGCCGCCATCATCTTCTCTTCCGCCTTCTGCACGCACGCCAGCAGCGGCAGCTTGCCGTTGTCGTCGTAGTAGACCCCGACGCCGAGGTTCACCTTCTTCGGGTTGGTGTCGGCGACGTATTGCTCGGTCAGGCCCAGGATCGGGTCGCGGGGCGCCATTTCGACGGCGGTGAAGAGAGACATGGGGTTCCTTGGATGCGGTGGCAAGAACGCCCGGCCTGTTGTACGCTGGCCGGCTGCCCGCAATTTTACCGGCTCACTAGAGACTTACCCGCATGAGCGCCATTCCCCAGGCCGACGAGGCCACGCAGCAGGAGAAAAAGGGCGAGTTCGTCACGTTTCCTGACTCCCCCTTCGAATTGTTCCAGCCGTACCCGCCCGCGGGCGACCAGCCGCAGGCCATCGACAAGCTGGTGGAAGGCATCAACGACGGCGAGGTGTTCCAGACCCTGCTGGGCGTGACCGGCTCCGGCAAGACCTTCACCATGGCCAACGTGATCGCCCGGATGGGGCGGCCGGCCATCGTGTTCGCGCCGAACAAGACGCTCGCCGCGCAGCTTTACAGCGAATTCCGCGAGTTCTTCCCGAAGAACGCGGTCGAGTACTTCGTCAGCTACTACGACTACTACCAGCCGGAAGCCTACGTCCCGCAGCGCGACCTGTTCATCGAGAAGGACAGCTCGATCAACGAGCACATCGAGCAGATGCGGCTGTCGGCCACCAAGAGCGTGCTGGAGCGGCGCGACACGGTGATCGTGGCGACGGTGTCGGCCATCTACGGCATCGGCGCCCCCGAGGACTACACGCAGATGCGCTTCATCATGCGGGTGGGCGACAAGATCGGTCAGCGCGACGTGATCGGCCAGCTCATTCGCATGCAGTACAACCGCAACGAGCAGGACTTCGCCCGCGGCACCTTCCGCGTGCGCGGCGACACGATCGACATCTTCCCGGCGGAACACTCGGAGCTGGCGATCCGCATCGAGCTGTTCGACGACGAGATCGAGACGCTGCAGCTGTTCGACCCGCTCACCGGCCGCATCCGGCAGAAGGTGCCGCGCTTCACGGTCTATCCGTCCAGCCACTACGTGACGCCGCGCGAGAAGGTGGTCTCCGCCGTCGAATCCATCAAGCAGGAGCTGAAGGAGCGCCTGGACTTCTTCGTCAAGGAAGGCAAATTGGTGGAGGCGCAGCGCCTGGAGCAGCGCACCCGCTTCGACCTGGAGATGCTCTCGGAGCTGGGGCACTGCAAGGGCATCGAGAACTACACGCGCCACCTCTCGGGCGCGGCGCCGGGCGAGCCGCCGTCGACGCTGACCGACTACCTGCCCAAGGACGCCTTGATGTTCCTGGACGAGAGCCACCAGATGATCGGCCAGCTCGGGGGCATGTACAACGGCGACCGCGCCCGCAAGCTGACGCTGGTGGAGTACGGCTTTCGGCTGCCATCCGCGCTGGACAACCGGCCGCTCAAGTTCGACGAATTCGAGTCGCGCATGCACCAGGTGGTGTTCGTCTCGGCGACGCCCGCGGACTACGAGAAGACCCATGCCGGCCAGGTCGTCGAGCAGCTGGTGCGTCCCACGGGCCTGATCGATCCGCTGGTGGAAGTGCGCCCGGCCACCCACCAGGTCGACGATGTGCTGCAGGAGATCCGCATCCGCGTGGAGAAGCACGAGCGCGTGCTCGTCACCACGCTGACCAAGCGGATGGCGGAGCAGCTCACCGACTACCTGAGCGAGAACGGCGTGAAGGTGCGCTACCTGCACAGCGACGTCGACACGGTGGAGCGCGTGGAGATCATCCGCGACCTGCGCCTGGGCCAGTTCGACGTGCTGGTGGGCATCAACCTGCTGCGCGAGGGCCTGGACATCCCCGAGGTGTCGCTGGTGGCGATCCTGGATGCGGACAAGGAGGGCTTCCTGCGCGCCGAGCGTTCGCTGATCCAGACGATCGGCCGCGCGGCGCGGAACCTCAACGGCAAGGCCATCCTGTACGCGGACAACATGACCGAGTCGATGAAGAAGGCCATCGGCGAGACGGAGCGCCGTCGCGCCCGCCAGATGGCCTTCAACGAAGCCAACGGCATCACGCCGCGCAGCATCGTCAAGAAGGTCCGCGACCTGATCGACGGCGTGTACAGCGAGAAGGCCAGCAAGGAGCAGGAAAAGCAGGAGCTGCAGCGCGCCATGGTGGAGGACATGTCCGAGAAGGACATCTCCAAGAAGATCAAGCAGCTGGAAAAGCAGATGCTGGAGCACGCGCGCAACCTCGAGTTCGAGAAGGCCGCACGGGTGCGCGACCAGCTCGCGCTGCTGAAGGAGCAGGCGTTCGGGGCGGTGGTGCACGACAACGTCGCGGCCCCCGATCCGGGCAGGGGCAAGAGCTAGACCAAAGTTCGCGGGCGCGGGTTTGCGCGAAAATCACGGCTTTCCCGCTTCCCGTCCCGCAGAACTCCATGCTTCGCCGTACCTTTGCTGCCGCCTGCCTCGCGCTGGTGGCTGCCAGCACTGCCGTCCTCGCGCAATCCGCCTTCCCCACCAAGCCCATCCGCCTGATCGTTCCCTTCCCGCCCGGCGGCGGCACGGACCAGCTCTCGCGCCTGATCGGCCAGAAGCTCACCGAGACCGAGAAGTGGACCGTCGTGGCCGACAACCGCGCGGGCGCCGGCGGCACGCTGGGCATCGCGGAACTCGTGCGCGCACAGCCGACCGGGTACGACATGGTGATGGGGCAGAAGGACAACCTCATCGTCGCCCCGTGGCTGTACAAGAGCGCTGGCTTCGACACCCTCAAGGACCTGGTGCCGGTCGCGCACGTTGCTTACACGCCCGTGGTGATCGTGGCCCGCGCCGATTCGAAGTTCAAGACCTTGAAGGACGTGGTGGCCGCGGCCAAGGCCGCGCCCAACACGGTGACCTTCGGCTCGCCCGGCAACGGCACCACGATCCACCTCGCGGGCGAACTGTTCAACCAGGCCGCCGGCATCAAGCTCCGCCACGTGCCGTACAAAGGATCCAATCCCGCGATGATGGACTTGCTGGGCGGCAACGTGGACCTGCTCGTGTCCTCCGTGCCCTCGGCCCTGCAGCAGATCAAGGCCGGCAAGCTGCGCGCCCTGGCCGTGACCTCGGCGAAGCGCAGCAGCTCGCTGCCCGAGGTGCCCACCGTGGCCGAGTCCGGCTACCCCGGCATGGACGTTTCCACCTGGTATGGGCTCTTCGTCCCGACCGGCACGCCGAAGGATGTCGTCGAAAAGGTCCATGTCGCCGTCAACAAGCTGCTGGCGCGTCCCGACGTGGTCGCGGCGATCCACGAGCAGGGCGCCGAGCCGCAGGCGATGAGCGAGCAGCAGTTCGCCGACCTGGTCCGCACCGACTTCCACAAGTGGGAAGGCATCGTGAAGGCCTCCGGCGCGCGGATCGAGTGATGGCCTTCGCGGTCCTGTTCGTCTGCATGGGCAACATCTGCCGCAGTCCGACGGCGGAAGGCGTCTTCCGCCACGTCGTGCAGCAGGCGGGACTGCAGGACCGCATCGCGATCGACTCTGCCGGCACGCATGGCTATCACACGGGCTCGCCGCCGGACGAACGCAGCCAGCATCACGCGCGCCTGCGGGGCTACGACCTGTCTGGCCTGCGGGCGCGGCAGGTCGAGGACCTGGATTTCGAGCGCTTCGACCTCATTCTTGCCATGGACCACGAAAACCTGGCGCTGCTGGAGGACGACTGCCCACCCCAGTTCCTGCACAAGCTGCGCCGCCTGATGGAGTTCGCTCCGGCAGGCCTGTCCGACGTGGTGGCCGATCCGTACTACGGCGGGAAGCAGGGTTTCGAAACGGTCCTGGACCACGTCGAAGCCGCCTGCGAGGGCCTGCTCGCCCACATCCGGCCGCAGATCGGCGCTTGACCCGCCGTTGTGCATCGCGGCAAAACCGGAGTACCCGAGAGCGGCACCAGGGTTTTCTGGTATACTTGACCGAAACAGTCAGGAAACCCAAAAGAGAAGTGTCAGCAGGGGCCGGGATTCATCCGGCGAGAGGGGCCGGCAGCATGGCCGGCGCATGGGTGGAGACGACCGGGCACGGCGGGCGCCGTTCCGGGGCAAGGAAAGCAAGCCAGCAAAAGGAGCTAGCGATGCGTCTCACGACCAAGGGCCGCTTTGCGGTCACCGCGATGATCGATCTGGCACTGCGCCAGAACAATGGTCCCGTCACCCTGGCGGCGATCAGCCAGCGCCAGCAGATCTCGCTGTCCTATCTGGAGCAGCTGTTCGGCAAGCTGCGCCGGCACGAACTCGTCGAGTCCACGCGCGGCCCCGGCGGCGGCTACACGCTGGGCCGCAAGGCCGGCGAGATCACCGTGGCCGACATCATCGTGTCCGTGGACGAGCCGATCGACGCCACCCAGTGCGGCGGCAAGGAAAACTGCCAGGGCGACGGCGGCCGCTGCATGACGCACGAATTGTGGGCCGCGCTGAACCAGCGCATGGTGGAGTTCCTCGATTCCATCACCCTGCAGAAGCTCGTCGACGACCAGCTCGCCAAGGGCGTGCAGATCGAGGACAAGCCGACGCCCAAGCGCGCGATCTCCAGCGCGCCGGTGGTGAAGCCCATCCGCGTGAACGCGCCGAACTCGGTGTTTGCGCTGGGCAACCAGCTCGCCAAGCAATAAGAAGCAACCCGCCAGCATAAGAACGCCAGCAATGGACATGACCCCCCATTTCCCGATCTACATGGACTACGGCGCGACGACGCCGGTCGACCCGCGCGTGGTCGACGCCATGATCCCTTGGTTGCGCGAGCACTTCGGCAACCCCGCCTCGCGCAGCCACGCGTGGGGCTGGGAAGCGGAAGCGGCCGTGGAGAAGGCGCGCCAGCAGGTGGCCGACCTGATCGGGGCCGACCCGCGCGAGATCGTCTGGACCTCCGGCGCCACCGAGTCCGACAACCTCGCGATCAAGGGCGCCGCCCAGTTCTACAAGACCAAGGGCAAGCACCTGATCACGGTGAAGACCGAGCACAAGGCGGTGCTGGACACCATGCGTGCCCTGGAGCGTGACGGCTACGAGGTCACGTACCTGGAGGTGCAGGAAGACGGCATGCTGGACCTGGAGGCGTTCCAGGCGGCGATCCGCCCCGACACCATCCTGGCTTCGGTCATGTTCGTGAACAACGAGATCGGCGTCATCCAGGACATCGCCGCCATCGGCGCGATCTGCCGCGAGAAGGGCGTGATCTTCCACGTCGACGCCGCGCAGGCGACCGGCAAGGTGGAGATCGACGTCAAGAAGCTGCCCGTCGACCTGATGAGCCTGGCGTCCCACAAGACCTACGGCCCCAAGGGCATCGGCGCGCTGTACGTGCGGCGCAAGCCGCGCATCCGCCTCGAAGCGCAGATGCACGGTGGCGGCCACGAGCGCGGGATGCGCTCCGGCACGCTGCCCACGCACCAGATCGTGGGCATGGGCGAGGCCTTCCGCATCGCGAAGGAAGAGATGCAGAAGGACCTGGAGCACGCGCGCAAGCTGCAGCGGCGCCTCCTCGATGGCCTGAAGGACGTGGAGCAGGTGTTCATCAACGGCAACGTGGAACACCGCGTGCCCCACAACCTGAACATGAGCTTCAACTTCGTGGAAGGCGAGTCCCTGATCATGGGCATCAAGGGCATCGCGGTGTCGTCCGGCTCCGCCTGCACCTCGGCTTCGCTGGAACCCAGCTACGTGCTGCGCGCCCTGGGCCGCAGCGACGAACTGGCGCACAGCAGCCTGCGCATGACCATCGGCCGCTTCACGACCGAGGAAGAGATCGACTACGCGATTGCCACGATCAAGCAGAACGTGGCGAAGCTGCGCGAACTGAGCCCGCTGTGGGAGATGTACCAGGACGGCATCGACCTGAACACCATCCAGTGGACCGCGCACTGAAGTTGAGAGTTGAGCGTTGAGGGTTGAGCGGAATGCACGCTGAACGCTCAACGCCGAACGGAGAACCAGGAGTTAGAAATGTCCTACTCGCAAAAAGTCGTCGAGCACTACGAGAATCCGCGCAACGTCGGCTCCTTCGAAAAGGGTGACGAGAGCGTCGGCACCGGCATGGTGGGCGCGCCCGCCTGCGGCGACGTGATGAAGCTGCAGATCAAGGTGAACCCGTCCACCGGCGTCATCGAGGACGCGCGCTTCAAGACCTACGGCTGCGGTTCGGCCATCGCCTCCAGCTCGCTCGTGACCGAGTGGGTGAAGGGCAAGACGCTGGACGAAGCGGCGCAGATCAAGAACGCGCAGATCGCCGAGGAACTCGCGCTGCCGCCGGTGAAGATCCACTGCTCCATCCTGGCCGAGGACGCCATCAAGGCGGCCGTGGCGGACTACAAGAAGAAGCACACGAACTGAAGGCGATGTCTGTGACGCTGACCGAAGCCGCGGCGCGGCACGTGACCCGTTACCTGGCCAAGCGCGGCAAGGGGGTGGGCGTGCGCCTCGGCGTGAAGACCACCGGCTGCTCGGGCCTGGCGTACAAGCTCGAATACGTGGACGACGTGGCGCCGGAGGACATCGTGTTCGAGAACCATGGCGTGAAGCTGCTGGTGGACCCGAAGAGCCTGGCCTACATCGACGGCACCGAGCTCGATTTCGTGCGCGAGGGCCTCAATGAAGGCTTCCGCTTCAACAACCCGAACGAACGCGACCGCTGCGGCTGCGGAGAGTCCTTCCGCGTCTGAGCGTGAATCTCCACGACAGCGACTTCGCCCTGTTCGGACTGCCGCAGCGCTTCCACCAGGAGCGCTCCGACATCGACGCGCGCTGGAAGGACCTCCAGCGCGAAGCGCATCCCGACCGCTTCGCCGCGCAGGGGCCGAGTGCCCAGCGCGCGGCGCTGCAGTGGTCCGTCCGCATCAACGAGGCCTACCAGCGCCTGAAGGATCCGCTGAAGCGCGCGGCCTACCTGTGCCAGCTGCTGGGGGCGCCGATCGATGCCGAGAACAACACCGCCATGCCGCCGCAGTTCCTGATGGAGCAGATGGAGTGGCGCGAGGCCCTGGACGAGGCCGAAGGCGAGGACGAACTCGAAGCGCTGGCGGACCGCGTGCTGGCGCGGCGGCGCGAGGTGCTGGCCCGCATCGAGCAGTTGCTGGACCTGGAAGCCGATGCCCCGGCGGCGGCCCAGCAGGTGAGAGCCCTCATGTTCATCGAGCGCTTTGGCCATGACGTCGAAGGACGCCTCGCGCAGCTGGGACAATAGCGGGCTGACCATGTCTCTTCTGCAGATCTCCGAACCCGGCGCCTCGCCCGACCCGCACCAGCGCCGCATCGCCGTCGGCATCGACCTCGGCACGACCCATTCGCTCGTGGCCGCCGTGCGCCATGGCGTCGCCGAATGCCTGCCCGATGCCGAAGGCCGGGTGATCCTGCCGTCCGTGGTGCGCTACCTCGGGCAGGGACGCCGCCAGATCGGCTTCGACGCCCAGGCCGCGCAGGCCGAGGATCCCGAGAACACCATCGCCTCCGTGAAGCGCTTCATGGGCCGGGGCCTGGCCGACATCGCCGGCCGCGAGAAACTGCCCTATCGCTTTGCCGAGCACCCCGGCATGGTGACCCTGCACACGCGCGAGGGCGAGAAGTCGCCGGTGGAGGTCAGCGCCGAGATCCTGGCCACGCTGCGCTACCGGGCCGAGGACAGCTTCAACGACGACCTGCACGGCGCCGTGATCACGGTGCCGGCCTATTTCGACGAAGCCCAGCGCCAGGCGACCAAGGACGCCGCGCAGCTGGCGGGCATCAACGTCCTGCGGCTGATCAACGAGCCCACCGCCGCCGCCATCGCCTATGGCCTGGACAACGGCAGCGAGGGCCTCTACGCGGTGTACGACCTCGGCGGCGGCACCTTCGACATCTCCATCCTGCGGCTGTCGGCGGGCGTGTTCGAGGTGGTCTCCACCGGCGGCGACTCCGCGCTCGGCGGCGACGACTACGACCGGGCGCTGGCGGACTTCCTGCTGCGCCAGGCGAAGCTCCGGGCGGAAACGGCCGGCGAGAAGGCGCACATCAAGATGCTGGCGCGCTCGGTGAAGGAGCAGCTTTCCGACGAGGACGCCGTGACGGTGAACGTGGCCCTGGGCGGCCGCGCCGTGGACGTGCGCGTGTCCCGCAACGATTTCGAGCTGGAGACGCGCGACCTCACGGCGCGCACGATCGGCCCGGTGCGCAAGGCGCTGCGCGACGCGAAGCTCACGAAGGACGAGGTCCAGGGCGTGGTGCTGGTGGGCGGTTCCACCCGCATGCCGCAGGTGCGGCACGCCGTCGCGGAATTCTTCGGCCGCGCGCCGCTCACCAACCTGAACCCGGACGAGGTCGTGGCGCTGGGCGCCGCGATCCAGGCCAACCAGCTGGCCGGCAACAACCCCGCCGGCGACCTGCTGCTGCTGGACGTCATTCCCCTGTCGCTGGGCATCGAGACCATGGGCGGCCTGGTGGAGCGCATCGTCCCCCGCAACGAAACCATTCCCACCGCCAAGGCCCAGGACTTCACCACCTTCAAGGACGGCCAGACGGCCATGGCCATCCACGTGGTGCAGGGCGAGCGCGACCTGGTCGCCGACTGCCGCAGCCTGGCGCGCTTCGAGCTGCGCGGCATCCCGCCCATGGCGGCCGGCGCCGCGCGCATCCGCGTGACCTTCACGGTCGACGCCGACGGCCTGCTGCACGTGTCGGCCCGCGAGCAGGGCTCCGGCGTCGAGGCTGCCGTCGACGTGAAGCCGTCCTACGGCCTGTCCGACGAGCAGATCGCCCGCATGCTGCAGGAAAGCTTCACGACCGCCGAGGCCGACATGAAGGCCCGCGCGCTCACCGAAGCGCGCGTCGACGGCGAGCGCATGATCATCGCCACGCGCAGCGCGCTGGACGCCGACGGCGACCTGCTGGAGCCGGCAGAGCGCGAGCGGATCGAGGCGCTGCTGGCCTCCCTGCGCGAAACGCTCAAGGCCAGCGAGGACGCGGCGGTGGTCGAGGCGGCCGTGCAGTCCGTCGCCAAGGGCACCGAAGCCTTTGCCGCCGCCCGCATGAATGCAGGCATCCGCAAGGCCCTGGCCGGCAAGAACCTCGAGGCCATCTGACCATGCCTGTCATCAAGATCCTGCCCCATCCCGAATACGCGCCCAACGGCGCCCAGGTGGAGGCTCCCGCGGGCACCTCGATCTGCGAAGCACTCCTGGACAACGGCATCGCCATCGAGCACGCCTGCGACATGAGCTGCGCCTGCACGACCTGCCACGTCATCGTGCGCGAGGGCTTCGCCTCGCTCAACGAGATGGACGAGAACGAGGAAGACCTGCTCGATCGCGCCTGGGGCCTGGAGCCGAACTCCCGGCTGTCGTGCCAGGCGATCCTGGACCACAAGGACGTGGTGGTGGAGATTCCGAAGTACTCCATCAATCACGCGAAAGAGAAGCACTGACGCCAACGGTGGGGTTCGCTTCGCGCGCCACCACCCTACAGTTCGCACGCGGTCGTAGGGTGGCGGTGAGCGCAGCGAACCCCACCGCCGCGCGAAGCGCTATTCGTACCTCTTCCCTTTCGCCAGCAGCTCCGCCGTCCCGATGACGGCATTCAGCCCGTCGAAGTCCAGCATCTCCCCGCGCAGCGCCGCCGTCGTGCCGTCCTTCTTCAGCGTCCCGTAGTACCGCTGCAGCATGTGCGCCACCGCGCGCGCCGTCCCGCCCGGGAAGATGACGATCCGGAACCCGACCTTCCCGAGTTCCTCCGCGCTCATCACGGGGGTCTTCCCGCCTTCCACCATGTTCGCCAGCAGCGGCACGCGTGACGCGAAACGGTCGCAGGCCGCCCACATCTGCTCGGGACTGCGCAGCGCCTCGATGAACAGCGCATCGACCCCCGTTTCCAGGTAGCGCTCCGCGCGCTCCAGCGCCGCATCCAGCCCTTCGATGGCAAGCGCATCGGTCCGCGCCAGGATCAGCGTGTCGTCGCTGGCGCGGGCGTCGAGCGCCGCACGCAGCTTGCCGCACATCTCGGCGGCCGGCACCACGGTCTTGCCATCGAGGTGGCCGCAGCGCTTGGGAAAGCCCTGGTCCTCCAGCTGGATCATCGCGGCCCCGGCGCGCTCGAAGTCGCGCACGGTGCGCTGCACGTTCAGCGCGTTGCCGAAGCCCGTGTCGCCGTCGACGATGACGGGCAGGCGCACGCGGTCGGTGATGTGGGCCAGCGTCTGCGCCACTTCGGTCGCCGTGGTCAGGCCGATGTCGGAGCGGCCCAGGCGCGTATAGGCGATCGAGGCACCGGACAGGTACAGCGCATCGAAACCGGCCTGTTCGGCAACGAGGGCGCTGAGCGCGTCGTAGACACCGGGCGCGAGCAGCGGCTGCTGGCGCGCGAGCAGGGAGCGAAGGGTCGGAGAAGCCATGGACTACTTTCTTGCTGCGAGCTGCGTCGCCGCCGTATGGGCGGCGATCCAGCCGCCGGCCACGGCGCTCAGCAGGCCGTTGCCGGAGAGGTAACCCCACACCGCATCGCCGCTGACGCCGCGCGCGGCGCCGCCGGCGGCGAGCAGGTTGGGGAAGAGGGTGCCGTCGCCGCGGCGCACGCGGCACGACGCATCGATGTCGAGGCCGCCCTGGGTGTGGAACAGGGCGCCGGTGACGCGCACGGCGTGGAAGGGCGGGCCGAAGCGGGCGGTCTCCGGTGCCAGCGCGGAGGCTTCGCACCCGACGATGCTCGCCAGTCCATCGCGATCGGCAGCCGTGCGCAGGGCACCGGCCGCCTCGGCGTCGCGGAAGTCCGGGAACTCGCGGGCCAGCGCCAGCTGGCGGTCGCCGAACACGTTCCAGGCGATTCCACCCGGCTGCGCCAGCACGTCCACCGCCGCTTCCGAGTAGCCCTGGGTCTCGTCGTGGAAGCGCTGTCCGCGCGCATTGAGCTGCACGCCGCCCTCCATCATCACGGCCCAGGTCATGAGCGCACCTTGCGGCACCACCCACGAACCATGTCCCTGGTACCCGCCCAGGTCGGCCAGCGCCGCGTCCAGCGCGCGGCCCCAGGCGATGGCGCTGCCATCGTTGCCGGTGTGGCCGGCGAACACGGCGTCGCGCATCTCGGGCAGCAGCTCGCGCACGAGTGCGGGGTTGCCGCCGAAGCCGTTGCAGGCAAGCAGGAGCACGTCGCAAGCAATCCGTTCCACCTCGCCTCCGGGACGTGCAATGCCCGCGCCCAGGACGAGGCCGTTCGCATCGACGTACAGGTCCTCGACCCGCGCGGAGGGAAGGATGTCCGCCCCGGCCGCGAGCGCGGCGCGGTGCAGGGCAGCGACCAGCGCAGCGCCGGTGCGTTCCGGCAGGCTGTGCATGCGGTGCACGCGGTGGCCGGGGTAGAGGAAGTTCGAGAGAACCTCGAAGCGCAGCCCGTGCCCGCCCAGGCGGTCGATCGCCGGCGCGCACGCTTGCGCGTACGCGCGCACGAGGTGCAGCGCCGCGCGGCCCTTGCTCTTGGCCGTGATGTCTTCAGCGAAGCCGTCCACGCTGTCCGCGATGCCCTGGTCGCGCTGCACGCGGGTTCCCGCGGCAGGAATGAAGCCGGAGGACAGGGCCGTGGAGCCGCTGGGCGTCGCGTCGCGCTCCAGCACCACGCATTCGACGCCGAGATCGCGCAAGGCGATCGCCGCCACCAGCCCGCACGCGCCGCCGCCGACAATGGCCACCGGCACGTGTACCGGCGCCTCCAGGCGGTCGACGCGGACGACGGCGGGCATCGCTTCAGGCCGTCGGGCGGAACAGGTACTGCCCGCGCGGCTTGCCGATCACGCCCTTGTCCTGCGCATAGACCTGTTCGCCGCGCAGGTAGGTCGCTTCCACGCGCGCCGACAGTTCCAGGCCTTCGAATGGCGTGTAGCCCTGCGTCGACGGCGAATCCTTGGCGTGGATGGTCCAGCTCCGGGCCGGATCGACGAGCGCCAGGTCGGCGTCGTAGCCTTCGGCGATGTCACCCTTGCGGTTCAGGCCGAAGCGCTGCGCCGGCGTCCAGCTCGTGACGCGCGCCATGTGGTTGTAGCCCATGCCGCGCCGCGTGCCTTCGCTCACCAGGGCGGGCAGCAGGTATTCGGTGCCGCCGAAGCCGCTCTTGGCCATCCAGATGTTGCCGAAGTAGTGCTTCGGGATCTTGGCTTCGTGGCGGCAGCATGCGTGGTCGGACACGACCCAGTCCAGCTCGCCCGCAAGCAGCGCCTGCCACAGGAACTCCACGTCTTCCCGCGGCCGGATCGGCGGGTTCACCTTCGCCAGTTCGGCGGCCGGGGAGTGGATGTCCAGCATCAGGTGCCCGATGGTCACCTCGCGGCGGAAGTCGATGTGCGGGAAGGTGTCGGCCATCATCAGCGCCGCCTGCACCGCCTTGCGCGAGCTGAGGTGCAGCAGGTTGATGTTGGGCAGCGCCGTCTCGTTGGCGAGGTAGCTGGCGATGAAGACGGCCAGGCCTTCCGAGTGCTGCGGCCGGGAGGCGCTGTAGGCAGCGAGGCCGGACAGCGACTTGTCCTTCTCCACGATCTTCGTGTAGGCCGTCATGATCTCCGCCGTCTCGCAGTGCAGCGACAGCGAGATCTGGTGCGCCCGCTCCGGCATCTTCTCGCGCGCCGCCTGGATGCCGCGCATGATGAACTCGAAGTGCGCGAAGTCGTAGCGCTGGTCGTCGCCGATCATGAGGAACTCGCGCTGCATGTCGCTCGCCCCGTGCAGCCCGTGCGAGCCGTAGAACATGAAGATCTTGAAGCTGGACACGCCGTGCTTCTCGATCAGCGTGGGGATCTCCTCGATGTGCGTGCTGTCCATCGGCGCCAGGTGGTAGCCGTAGTCGACGTGGAAGCGGCCCCTGGAGACCTCCAGCACCTCCGGGTAGAAGTCGGCGTACGGTCCGCCCTTGTTCAGGTAGTACTGGCCGGTGCGGAAGTAGTTGAGGCTGGACGTCACGCCGCCCATGGCCGCGGCCTTGGACTCGGTCACCGCATCTTCGGCCAGCGGCGAATAGATGCCGCTGTGCATGTGCGCGTCGACCACGCCGGGGAAGGCGAGCATGCCGCGGCCGTCGTGGACCTGCTTCGCGAGCGCGGGGTCCATGCCCGGAGCGACCTTGGCGAACTTGCCATCCTTCATCGCGATGTCGCCTTCGTGCACCACGTTGCCGTGGGGGCGCACCACGCGCACGTTCTTGATCAGGAGGTCGTAGAGCGGAGCGGTCACGATGTCGTCCTTGCGTTGAAGCGGCGTTGCAGTTGGGGGAGCAGCCCTCCCGCATCGACCATGTCGAGCAGGAAGCCGGGGATGGGAGCGGTGGCGAGCGCCTGGCCATCGGCGCGCGTGACGGTGCCGGCGCGCGCGTCGAAGGCGATGTGTTCGCCTTCCTGGACCGCCTCGCAGCCAGGACAGGTGAGGAGCAGCAGGCCCAGGTTGAAAGCGTTGCGGAAGAACAGGCCGGCGAAGGAGGGCGCGATCACCGCGGCCACGCCCAGGTGGCGCAGCGCCGCGGCCGCCTGCTCGCGCGAGGAGCCGATGCCGAAGTCGCGCCCAGCGACCACCACGTCGCCGGGCTTCACGTTCGGCGCGAAGTCGGGGCGCAAGGCCTCGAGGCAGTGCTGCGCGATGACGTCGACGCCTTGCTGCATCCAGCCGCCCGGGGCGAGCGCATCGGTGTCGACTTCCGCGCCGAGGCGCCACACCCTGTGGTTCATGCCAGCACCTCACGCGGATCGGCGATGCGGCCCGCGAGCGCGGAAGCCGCGACCGTGTACGCCGACGCCAGGTACACCTGGGTGCTGGGCGGCCCCATGCGGCCCTTGAAGTTGCGCGCCGTGCTGGAGATGACGGTCTCGTCCGCGCCCAGGCTGTCGCCGTAGCCGGCACAGATGCCGCAGGCGCTGGGCAGCAGCTGCGCGCCGGCATCCTTCAGGACCTGCAGCACGCCTTCGCTCGCGGCCGCATCGCGGTCCGCGTGGCTGGCCGGCGCCACCAGGAAGCGCACCCCCGCGGCCACGTGCTTGCCGCGCAGCACCTGGGCGGCGAAGCGCAGGTCCTCCAGCTTGGCGCCGGTGCAGGCGCCGATGTAGGCGGCCTCGATCCGCGTGCCGGCGAACTTCGACGCGTCGCCTGCGTTGGCGGGACTGAAAGGTGCCGCCACCTGGGGGGCGAGCGTGGCCGCGTCGAAGGCATGTTCCTCGTCGGCGCTGCCGGCATCCGAATGCCAGGGCGCGATGTCCACGCCCGGCGCACCGTGCGCGGCGAGCCATTCGCGCGTGGTCTCGTCCGGCGCGACCAGTCCCACCTGGGCGCCGAGTTCGGCACTCATGTTGGCGAGTGTCATGCGCTCCTGCATCGGGAGCGCCCGCACTGCCTCGCCCGCGAACTCCACCGCCTGGTAGGCGCCGCCGTTCATGCCGAAGCGGCCGATCATGGCGAGCATCATGTCTTTCGCGACCACGCCAGGCGCGAGCCGGCCGTCCCAGCGCATCAGGATCGTCCGCGGCACCTGCACCCAGATCTCGCCGGTGGACACCACGCCCAGCATCTCCGTGCTGCCGACACCGAACATGTAGGCCCCGAAGGCGCCGCCGGTGGGCGAATGCGAGTCGCCGCCGACGCAGAACAGGCCCGGCCGGATGTGCCCATGCTGCGGCACCACCACGTGGCAGATGCCGACCGAGTCGTAGACGTGCGGCAGCTGCTGGTCGCGGGCCCACTCGCGCGCGATGCGCACGATGCGCTTCGAATCCTCGTTGCGCTCGGGAACGTAGTGGTCCATGACCAGGACGATCCTGTCCTTGTCCCACAGGCCGGTGCCCAGCTGTTCCAGCATGGGCTTCAGACGGCGCGGGCCGGAGGAGTCGTGGAACATGGCGAGGTCGACCTTGCAGGTGACGATCTCGCCGACGCGCACGTCCGCGCGTCCCGCCGCCCTGGCGATCAGCTTCTGCGCCAGGGATTGGGCTGTGCTCATTCCGCCTTGGCCCCCGAGTACTTCACCACCTTGCCCCAGCGCACGATCTCGTCGTGGACGAAGCGCGCGAATTCCTCCGGCGAATCGCCCACCGGCGTCGCGCCCTCGAACTCGATGCGCTTGCGCACCTCGGGCGAGGCGATCGCCTGGCGCGCCGCATCGCTGATCTTGCGGGCCAGCGCCGGCGGCATCTTCGCCGGCCCGAACAGGCCGAACCAGGCGCTGGACTGGTACCCGGGCAGCACTTCCGCGATCGCCGGCACGTCGGGAAACTGCGGCAATCGCTTCGGGCTGGTGACGCCCAGCGGCTTCAGCTTGCCGGCCTTGATGTACGCCTGCGCGTTGCCGACGTTGGCGAACATCATCTCCACCTGGCCGGCCAGGACGTCCTGGATCGCCGGCGACGTTCCCTTGTAGGGGATGTTCACGATATAGGTGCCGGACATCATCTTGAACGCTTCGCCCGCCAGGTGCACCGAGGAGCCGAGCGCACCGATCGCGAAATTGAGCTTGCCGGGCTTCGCCTTCGCCAGCGCGATCAGGTCCTTCAGGTTGTCGACGGGCAGCGAAGGATTCGCCACCAGCACCGCAGGCGTCGTGGACACCATGGTCAGGGGCGTGAAGTCCCTTTCCGGATCGAACGGCAGGTGGGGATAGAGGGTCGCGTTGATCGCATGGCTCGTGAAGCTCATGAGCAGCGTGCTGCCGTCGGGGGCGGCGCGGGCCACGGCTTCCGCCGCGAGGTTGCCGCCGGCGCCCGGCTTGTTGTCGACCACCACGGGACGCCCGAGCGCGCGCCCGAGTTCGGGCGCGATGGAGCGTGCCATGGTGTCGGTGGTGCCGCCGGGAGGCGCGCCGACGATGATGCGTACCGGCGTGGGCGCGCCCTGGGCAAAGGCACCGCTTGCGGCTGCAAGCGCGGTTGCGACCACGAGGGAGCGGCGGGAGAGGGGGGAGGGGGACTGCTTCATGCTTTCAGACACCGAGATAGGCCTGGCGCAATCGATCGGTCGCGAGCAGCTCCGCGCTGGTGCCGGAGAACTGGATGCTTCCGTTTTCCAGCACGTAGGCGCGCTGCGCGATCTCGAGCGACTGCGCCACGTTTTGTTCCACCAGCAGGATGGCAAGGCCCTGCCGGTGCAGGTCGGCCACGAGGCCGAACAGTTCTTCGACGAGCAGCGGGGACAGGCCCAACGACGGCTCGTCCAGGATCAGCAGTCGCGGCTCGCCCATCAGCCCGCGCCCGATGGCGAGCATCTGCTGCTCGCCGCCGCTCAGGGTGCCGGCCAGCTGGGGCTGGCGTTCCTTCAGGCGCGGGAACAGGGCGAACACGCGTTCCAGGTTGGCCGCGCGGTTCGCGCGCGCCCGTGCGAAGGAGCCGAGCTCCAGGTTCTCCAGCACGGACAGGTTCGGGAAGATGCGGCGCCCTTCGGGCACGTGGAGGAGCCCCAGGCGCACGACGTCACGGTAGTGGGCGCGCGTGACGTCGTCCCGCTCGAAGACGATGCTGCCCCCGCGTGCCGGCACCAGGCCGCTCACCGTGTGGTTGAACGTCGTCTTGCCGGCTCCGTTGCTGCCCAGGAGCGCGACGATCTCGCCGGCTTGCACATCGAGGTCGATGCCGCGCAGCACTTCGACGGCGCCGTAGCCGCTGCGCAGTCCGCGCACGGAGAGCAGGGCGTCGTTCATGATGTCGCCGCCAACCGCTTGGCGGTCCCGTGGCCGAGGTAGGCCTCGATCACCCGCGGATCGCGCGTCACTTCGCCCGGCGTACCGGCGGCGATCAGCTGGCCTTGCGCCAGCACCCACACATGTGCCGCGAGGTGCATCACCGCCTGCATGACGTGTTCGATCATCAGCACCGTCACGCCGCTGGCCGCGATGGCGCGCACCACCGGCACCATCTCGGAGACTTCCTGAGGATTGAGGCCGGCCAGAACTTCGTCCAGCAGCAGCAGGCGCGGCCGCGTGGCGAGAGCGCGAGCCAACTCCAGCCGCTTGCGTCCTGCGACCGTGAGTTCCCCGGCCGGTTGGTCCAGCAGCGGCGCGAGCCCGACCCGCTGCGCCACCGCCTCGGCGGCAGCCAGCGCTTCGCCGCGGGAGGGACAGCGCAGGTGCGCGCCGACGGCGATGTTCTCGCGCACGGTCTGGGCGGCAAAGGGCTGCACGATCTGGAAGGTGCGCGCGAGGCCGCGCCGTGCGTTGAGGTGCGGCGGCTGGCCGGTGATGTCTTCGCCGTCGAGGGAGACGCGCCCGCTGTCCGGATGCAGGAATCCCGACATCAGCGCGAACAGCGTGGTCTTGCCGGCGCCGTTGGGGCCGATCAGCGCGCTGATGCCGCCGGCCGGCAGCGCGAGCGAGACGGACCGCACCGCGGCCAGCCCGCCGAAGGACTTCGAGACCGCGTCCAGCCGCAGGAGTGCGTCAGCCACCGTGCACCTCCCGTGGCGACTGCGCGAGCCCGCTGCGCGTCCAGAGCGCGCGCACGGACTGTCCCAGGCCCAGCAGCCCGCGCGGCGCGAACATCACGATCGCGATCAGCACGCCGCCGTAGATCACCATGTTGATCCCGGGCAGCGTTCCGAACAGGCTGCGCGTGCCTTCGGCCAGCAGGTTCAGCACCAGCGCGCCCAGCACGGGTCCCCACAGCGTGCCCAAGCCGCCGACGATCGCGGCAACGAGGGCTTCGACGGAGGTGTGCGGCCCGTAGGCCAGGCTGGGGTCGAGGTACTGGAACACCTGGACGTACAGCGCACCGGCCGCGCCCATGAATGCGCCCGACAGCGCGGTCGCGCCCAGCTTCACCCGGAACGGGTCCACGCCCACCGCGCGCGCGGCGTCCTCGTTGTCGCGCACCGACTGCAGCCAGGCGCCGAAGCGCGAGTGGCGCAAGGCGCTGGTGGCGAGCAGGGCCAGCAGCACCAGCCCCAGCGCGATCCAGACGAAGCCGCGCCGGTCGGCGAACTGCATGTTGGCCAGGCCTACGCGCAGCGGCACCATCAGCCCCACGCCGGCGCCGGTGAAGGGCACCGACAGGGCAACGATCCGGAACACTTCCGCGAAGGCCAGCGTCACCAGCGCGAAGTAGGAGCCCTTCAGGCCGTAGCGGAAGCACAGCGCGCCGACGAGGAGTCCCACCAGCGCCGCGGCGGCGATCGCCAGCGGCAGCGCGATCCAGGGGTTCAGGTGGCCCTGGAGCTGCGCGATCGCCTGCGCATAGGCACCGGTGCCGAAGAACAGCGCATGCCCGAACGAGAACTGGCCGCCGTAGCCGCCCAGCAGGTTCCAGGACTGCGCCATCAGGCAACCGTACAAGGCCATCATCGTGAAGTTCAGGACCACGCCCGAGCGCGCGGTGGCGGCCAGCACGGCTACCGCCACGGCGAACACCGCGATCTGCACCAGGTCCCTGCGCATGCTCATGCCCGCGCTCCGAACAGCCCTTGCGGCCGGAACAGCAGCACGGCGATGAACAAGCCGAAGATGCCGACCTGGCCCAGCGATTCTCCGAACCAGAGTCCGCCCAGGGATTCGACGACGCCGATCAGCAGCCCGCCCACCAGCGCCCCGGCGAAACTGCCCATTCCGCCCAGGACCACGATGGTGAAGGCCACCAGCACGAAGCCGTTGCCCACGAGCGGGTTCACGTAGTACGCCGGCAGCAGGAAGCACGCCGCGGCGCCCAGGCAGGCCAGGCCGATGCCGAAGCTCATCGCATAGACGTGGTCGACGTCGATGCCCACCAGCCGCGCACCCTGCTTCTCGCGCGCGACCGCGCGGATCGCGCGCCCGAGGTCCGTGCCGCGCACGATCCACAGCAGCACGGCGGCCGCGGCCAGCGCGCCCGCGCAGGCCGCGAGCTTGGGCACGGCGATCATCGCCGGGCCGATGGCCACCGTCGCCAGGGAATAGGAAGTGTCGATCGTGCGCGTGTCCGACTTGAACGCGAGCAGGGCGACGTTCTCCAGCACGATGGACAGCCCCAGCGTCACCAGCAGGATGTTCTCGTCCTTGCCGTGGCTCGCCCGGTTGACGATGCCCCGCTGCAGCAGGTAGCCCGCCGCGAACATGACGGGCACCATGATCGGAAGGGCGAGATACGGGTCGATGCCCAGCGAAGCCTTGAGGAAGTACACGCCGTACAGCGCCATCATCAGCGCCGCGCCGTGCGCGAAGTTGATGATGTGCAGCACGCCGTAGATCAGCGTGAGGCCCAGCGCCACCAGCGCGTACACGGCGCCGGTGGTCAGGCCATTGAGCACGGCCGGGAACAGGATGGCGAAATCGAACATGGCCTGCCCGTTCCCGCTCGCTCAGGCGGCCTTCAGCGGAAAGATGGGATCGGCCTGGCGGTACTCGCGCGGGATGATCACCTTGATGTCGTTGTCCAGCACCTGCGTCATGAGCGGCTGCGCGCCGGTGTTCTGGCCGTTGACGAACTTCGTGGGCCCGTAGGGCAGGAAGTGGTCGCTGAAGGTGCTGGTCTCCAGCGCGTGGATGATCGCAGCGCGGTCGGCCGACCTGGCCCGCTCCAGCGAATCCGCCAGCAGCCGCATCGCCGTGTAGGTGAGGAACACCTCGTAGCTGTAGAACAGGTTCTTCGCCTCGGTGCGCTTCTTCAGCTCGAAGGAACGCCTGTCCTGTGGGTTGAACCAGTGGTTGCAGTCGATGATGCCGCGGGCGGCGTCCGGGAATTCCTTGACGAACTTGTAGCTGGAGGCCGCGCCGCCCAGCACCGAGTAGATCGCCTTGGGCGTCACCTTCTGCTGCTGCATGGTGCGCACCAGCAGCGCGTACTCGTTGTAGTAGTTGGCGGGGATGACGATGTCGGGGTTCACCGCCTTCATCCGCAGCACGATGTTGTTGAAGTCGCGCGTCGGATTGGCGTGCTTGATGACTTCCTTGACCTCGTAGCCGTAGCCCGGAAGCTCGCGCGCCAGCAGGTTGGCGGTGCCGGTGCCGAACAGCGATTCCTCGTGGATGATCATCACGGTCCTGGCCGGCTTGCCCGCCGCGGTGTTCAGCACGTGCAGGTTGGCCAGCGCGATCTGCGCGCATCGGGTGTAGCCCGGCGCGAAGCGGAAGGTGTTCTTCAATCCCCGTTCCACGATCTGGTCGGCCACGCCGACGTCCACGATGTGCGGCAGGTTGTAGCGGGCCGCGGCCTGGGTCGTGGCCAGGCAGATGGCCGACGCGTAGGCGCCGACGATGCAGCTCACGCCGGCCTCGTTCATCTTCTCCACTTCGGCCGTGCCGGCAGCGGGCGTGGACTGCGCGTCGCCCAGCAGGGCTTCCAGCTTCGCCCCGCCCAGCGACTTGATGCCGCCGGCCTTGTTGATGTCCTCGATCGCCATCAGCGCCCCCTCGCGGCACTGCTGGCCGGAGTAGGCGAGGGCGCCCGTCACCGGGTGCAGCACGCCGACCTTGACGGACTTCGGCTGCGCGCCCGCCACCAGCGGAAAGGCCAAGGCGGAAGCGGCCGCGCCGGCCCGGGCGACGAAGCGGCGGCGGTTCAGGGGCGAGGCAGGACTCATCGTGGTTCTCCTTCGGGGTTCAGTGGAACTGCGCGGACAACTCGCGGCTGACCCAGACCTGGGCGGCGATGTCGCCGACGCGGGACAGCTGCATCTGGTACTCGTAGCGGTCGGGGCGGTACAGGCCGTGCAGCCATTGCACGGGCCGGCCCTGCTCGTCGTGGATGAGGCGCCGCACTGCCAGCAGCGCCGAGCCCACGGCGACGCCGAGGTGGGGCGCGACCTGCGCATCGGCCAGGCGCGCCGTGATGACCTGGCGCGCGCCGCCGACGCGCACGCCGGCTTCCTCCAGCAGCACGAGGATGGGTTTCCTCGCCAGCTCGCGCTTGCCGAAATGCGCGGCGAGGTCGCCCGGCACCCAGGTGGTGATGTGCGACAGCGGTCCTTCGCGCGTGGAGCGCACGCGCACCGCTTTCTGCACCAGGTCGCCCTGCGCGAGCCCCAGTGCCCGCGCCACTTCGCCGCTGGCGCCGACCTTGCTCACCTCCAGCACGCGCACCGTGGTGTTCTGCGTCATGCTGACGATGTTTTCCAGCAGGCCCGCCAGGTGCGTCGTCTTCACCGCGCCGTTGCCGCCGCGCGGTGCACTGGCGGCGACCGGCCGCGTGCCCCGGCCGCGCTCGCGCGCGATCAGGCCCTCGCTGGCCAGCTCCTGCAGCGCGCGGCGCACCGTCACGCGCGCCACGCCGAACTGCCGCATCAGCGCGAGCTCGCCCGGCAGGCCGTCGGCGAACAGGCCTTCGTGCAACTGCTCGCGCAGCACCAGGTAGATCCGGTGGTACTTCGGGACGGGCGAGGTTTCCGCCATGGCGCCGAATGGTCCGATGGACCCAATGTCCTGTCAATGGGACATTTGATGGGACAAACCCGGGCCCGTAGGACGAAGGTCCCATTTCCTTCCCGCGGTCGCGGGACAAGGCTTCGCGGCGTGAACATCGCCCCTGCCGCATCGCCTCCCGGCGCATCGACGCTCTGGCTGCTCGACGTCCTGAGGCAGCTTCCGTCCCCTCCGCCCGTCCTGCCCGAATTGCCTGCGCAGCTGGAGCAGGCCTGGGGGACGGCGTGTTCCGTCAGCGGCCTGAATCCCTGGGAGCTCGCGGCGCGCGTCGCCTGCCAGTTCGGACTGCGCAGCGAGTCGCTGCCGCCGGAGCTGCCCGACGAATCCGTGGCCTGGTCGGCCGGCCCGGTGCCGCTGGAGCTCGGCGCCGTGCTGCTGCGGCGCGAGGAAGGCTACGCCGTCATTGCCGTCTCCGACCCGTCGCCGCCCGACCTGCTGCAGCGCCTGCGCTTCGCCAGCGAGAGTCCCGTGGAACTGGTGGTCGCGCCGCCGGCGGACCTGCGCCAGCTGCGGCACGGGCCCATCACGAGCCTCCACGCGGAGGCGCGCGAAGCGGCGGAGGCGGACGAAGAGGATGACGCTGCCGGGGAGGGCCTGGGCGAGTTCGACGTGGAGGATGCGTCCTCGACGTCGGCGGTGGTGCGCCTGTGCAACCTGATGCTGCTGCAGGCGATGCGCACCAAGGCCAGCGACATCCACGTCCAGCCCGTGGACGGCGGCGGCCTGGTGCGCATGCGCATCGACGGCCTGCTGCACAAGTCCGCGCGGCTGCCGCAGCACGTGCTGGCACGCCTCGTCGCGCGCGTGAAGGCGGTGGCAGGGCTGGATCCCACCGACCGGCTGCGGCCGCAGGACGGCCGCGCGTCCGCGGTATCGCACCAGCAGCGCATGGACCTGCGCATCTCCACCATCCCGGTCGTTGGCGGCGAGAAGCTGGTGATCCGGCTGCTGGGCGGCCACGCGATCCTGCGCCTGGACGACCTGGACCTGCCCGAACTGGAGCGGCGGCAGATCGCCAACCTCACAGGCGCCAGCATGGGCGTGGTCGTGGCGGCCGGCCCCACCGGATCGGGCAAGACGACCACGCTGCACGCGATGCTGGCGGACCTGAACCGGGCCGACATCAACATCGTCACCGTGGAGGACCCGGTGGAGATGCGCGTGCCGCTGCTGGCGCAGACGGAGGTGCATCCGCGCATGGGCGTCACCTTCGCCGCCGCGCTGCGCTCGGTGCTGCGGCAGGACCCGGACGTGATCCTGATCGGCGAGATCCGCGACGAGGAGACGGCCGGCATCGCCGTGCAGGCGGCCATCACGGGCCATCTGGTGTTCGCCTCGGTGCATGCCAACGACGCGATCAGCGTGCTGCCGCGCCTCGCCGAACTGGGCGTGGATGGCGCCACGGCGGCCGAGGCCGTGCGCGGCGCGCTGTCGCAGCGGCTGGTGCGCGCCCTGTGCAAGCGCTGCGCCCGGCCGGCGGAGCCGCCCTGGACGCCGGCGGAAGCGTGGCTGCGCGAACGCGCAGGCCTGGAGGAGTGGAAACGCGCCGTGGGCTGTCCCGACTGCGCGCAGACCGGCTACCGCGGCCGGCGCGGCATCCTGCAGGTGCTGACCGTGACGCCGGAGATCGCCGCGTTGCTGGACCACGGCGCGCCGCTCAGCGAGGTGCGCACGCTGGCGCGGCAGCAGGGCATGCGCTTCCTCTCGGAAAGCGCGCTGGACCGGGTGCGCCGCGGCCAGACCAGCATCGACGAGGTGCTGCGCATCATGGGCACCGACTTCTGGCGCGAGGCGCAGCTGGTGCTGGGAGAGGCGCCCCCGCCGGGCCTCGTGCAGGCGAGCGCGCACCGGGAAGACCAGGGAGACCGCGGGGCGGTGCTGCTGTTTGCCGCGGACCCGCAGTGGCGTGCCCGCCTGGCCGCATGGCTGGAGGTGACGGAATGGCGCGTGGTGGAAGCAGGCACCGAACAGGACGTGCGCGATGCGATGGAACATCCCGGCGACTTCGCGCTGGCGGTGGTCGACGGCGAGGACCTGCCGGAGGAGCGGGTGCGGGTGCTGATGGCCATGCGCGGCGTGCTGGCCGGCTACGTGGTGCCCTTGCTGTTCTTCGCGGTCGGCGAGGACGAGGTGCTGGCCTCGCACATCCGCGGCCAGGCGCACACGCGCGTCACGGAGCGCCCGGAGTCGGCCGCCGACCTGCGGCAACAGGTCACCCGCGCGCTGCTCGCCTGAGCGTCACGAGGCGGCGTAGCCGCCGTCCACCGGAATGGCCGCGCCCGTCACGAAGTCGCTCGCGCGGCTGGCCAGGAACACGGCGATGCCCGCCAGGTCCTGCGGCGTGCCCCAGCGGCCGGCAGGCGTGCGCGCGAGCACGCGCTCGTTGAGCCCCTGCACCTGGTTGCGCGCGCCCACGGTGAGCTCCGTATCGATCCAGCCTGGCAGCACCGCGTTGGCCTGGATCCTGTCCTTGGCCCAGGCGAGCGCGAGCGACTTGGTGAACTGCACGATGCCGCCCTTGCTGGCGCAATAGGCCGGGGCGTAGGCCGCGCCGAAGATCGACAGGATGGAGCCGATGTTGATCACCTTGCCGCCGCCGGCCTGGACCATCAGCGGATACGCCGCGCGGGAGCAGAGGAAGGCGCTGGTGAGGTTCACGTCCATCACCGAGTTCCATTCCTCGAGGGTGAAGTCCTGCGGCGGCTTGCGCACCGTGGTGCCGGCGTTGTTCACGAGGACGTCGAGCCGCCCGTGGCGCCGCTCCACGTCCGCGAACAGGCCCTGCACGGCCCCTTCGTCGGTGACGTCGCAGGGCAGGGACTCCGCCCGCACGCCCTCCGACTGCAGTTCGCGCAACGCCGCCGCGGACTTTTCCGCGTTGCGGCCCACGACAATCACCGTGGCCCCGGCCTGGCCCAAACCGCGCGCCATGCCGAGGCCGATGCCGCCATTGCCCCCGGTGACCAGGGCAATCCTGTCGGTCAGGTCGAACATCGCTCAAGCATAATCCCGTCGATGCGCCAGATCGTCCTCGACACCGAAACCACGGGTTTGTCCGCAGAAGGCGGCGACCGGATCATCGAGATCGGCTGCGTGGAACTGGTTGCCCGCAAGCTGACGGGCAACAACAAGCATTGGTACCTCAATCCCGGGCGCGACTCGCACGAGGACGCGCTGAAGGTCCACGGCATCAGCAACGAGTTCCTGCGCGACAAGCCCAAGTTCGCCGCCATCGCGGACGAACTGATGGAATACGTCGCCGGCGCCGAGATCATCATCCACAACGCCGCCTTCGACGTCGGCTTCCTGGACAAGGAACTCGAGCTGCTGGGACGTGCGGCCTTCACCGGCCACGTGTCCAAGGTCACCGACACCCTGGCGATGGCCAAGGAGATGTACCCGGGCAAGCGCAACAGCCTCGACGCCCTGTGCGACCGGCTGGGCGTGGACAACTCCGGCCGCACGCTGCACGGCGCGCTGCTGGACGCGGAGCTGCTGGCCGACGTCTACATCAACCTCACGCGCGGCCAGGACGCCCTGCTGATCGACGAAGCCGACGCGGGCGCGATCGGCGCCATCGTGACGCGCGTGGACCTGCGCCAGTTCACCCTGCCGGTGCTGCTCGCCAACGACCAGGAAGCGGCCGCGCACGAGGACGTCCTGAAGCAATTGGACAAGGCCTCGGGCGGCAAGACAGTCTGGCGTCAGGTGCCCGTCTCACCTGTGGCATAATCGCGGTCTTGCCTCACGGCACCGGGTGATTAGCTCAGCGGTAGAGCACTGCCTTCACACGGCAGGGGTCACATGTTCGATCCATGTATCACCCACCACGGAAATCAAAAAATCGGCACTTTCGGGTGCCGTTTTTCTTTTCAAGCTGAAATTCCGGTGTGGCGGGCCTCCGATGTGTCCACTGGTTCGTCAGCCGGCTCGTTCTCGTGGCCTCGCCCGCTCTCGCGGGCGACTCAGCTGTTCATGTGTACCATGTTCCCTGGGGAACACTTGGTGCGCAAACATCGCCATCGGACAAGCCGCCAACACGAGAAACGGAGGAGTCATGCCCAAAATGGAGAGAGCATCGCAAGATCAGGTGCGCGACACTTGGCAGGGGTATTGGGAGAGTGCGGACCTCGGGGACTACGCCCTCCCGCGCCTGTCGACGTTCCAGGTTCAAATGCTGGAAATCGTTAAGGAAGCGATTGAATCCAGCGGCGGAAAGCGCATCCTCGCAGCTGGCTGCGGACAGGACTTCGTCGCGGCTTATCTCCAGCGGGACGCAGGCAATGGTCTGGCACTCACGCTGCTGGACATCGCTCCGAAGGTGCTGGAGTACAACTCGGAGCTGTTTCGGCGCAACGGTCTGAAGTGCGCGACCGTGGAAGGCAGCATTTTCGAGATGCCGTTTCCCGATGGCTCTTTCGATGTGATCTTCAATACGGGACTGATGGAGCATTTCACGCCTGAGGATCAGACGTCGATGATCCATGAAGTCATCCGCCTGCTCGCGCCCGGAGGGCGGTACGTGACGGCAAACCCCTCAGACGCCGGCGTCATCTACAAATACGGCATGGGCGTGGCCAAGGAGCGCGGAACGTGGCCATTCGGTGTCGAAGTGCCCGTGAAGTCGCTGAAGTTCGTGCGCAACACCGTTCCCGGCATCCGCTCGATCGAAGAACGCCCCTTCGATTTCGCGGGGCAACTATATTTCCTCAGCTTCATCCATCCAGCTTTGGGGTACCTCTCGGCACCCATCCGGATCGCTGCGCGCTCTGCAACCGTCGCGCGGGCGATGGATGCCACGCTTGGCAGGGTGTTTGGAACCTATCTGCTCGCGTCGGTATTCGAGCGGGGTTAGCTACTGGCGAAGATCGAGCCAGAGAAGTCCTCGGTTGGCCATTCAGTTTCTGCGCGTGAGGCGTCAAGGCGATCAGGCCGACCGGGAGACTGAGCACCCGCGCGGCCGATGCGCGTCAGGCGCCGGCATTGGATGCATTCGCGACAAATGTTCCGCGGACATTTCCTTCATCAGCTCGCACATGCCCGGCCACCTGCGGTTGGCATCTAGGGTAAGGGGATGGCCGCTCATCGGCCGCCGGAGCCCTTTCCTCGGTGGCGCTGTCGCTTGTCGCAGACATGGAACGTGGCCCGGCGCGACCGCACCGCTACCATCGACGCATTCATTCATCGCCGAGGAACCGAGGAGTCGTATGCGAGAGTCGTTGCTGTCCGGCCTCCGCTGGATCATGGCCACCGCCATGGCGCTGGTCGCGCTGCTTGCACTGGAGGCGTGGTTCGCCCGGCGCAACCATGCGCGGGCGGTCGTGCGGCATGCGCTGCGCCTCGCCGACGACATCGCCGCGGTGGCCGAGACCATCGAAGCGGATCTCTCGCGGCTGGGCGGCCACGCGTCGCTGGAAGCGCTGCGCTCGCGCTGCCGCGACGATCGACAGCGCGCCGATGAGGCTTTCGGCCGGCGCCGCACGCTCGACCGGCTGGAGCCCGACGCGCTGCAGGACCTGGTCGATCGCCTGCACGACGACCATCGACGCATCGTGAACCTGCGCTCGGACGTGGACTCGGCGCTGGCCGGCTCGAACGCCGGCAGCCGCGTCTACAAGTTCGCGCGTTCGCGCTTCCCGAGCAGTTCCTTTCCGACCCGCCCCTCCACGCTGATGTGACGGGGCCGGGGCCCGCCGCTAGCGGGCGACGGGCGTGACGCCCACCGCGACGGCCTGGTTCATGGCCGCGAGCACCTGCCCGCCGGGCCGGATGCCGGCAAGGGAACTGCGGTCGTGCACCGGGTAGTCGCCGATCTCGCCGGAAGGCCCGCGCAGCTTGACCACGAGGTTGTCCTTGTCGACCGCCACCACGTCCAGCAGGAAGAGGATGGGGCGCAGGTAGTTATCGGCGAGCGTCGCGGTGCGGTCGGTCGCGCGCGCTTCCTGCTCCGCCACGACCCGCTTCTCGTCGCCCTTGCGCTTGCGCGAGAGCACGAAGGCCGCGACGTAGTCGACCTGGACCTGCGCGCCGACCTGGATGGCGTCGGCGTTGGCGACCTTGGGATCGAGCCGGTAGGTGATGTTCCCGCGCGGCCCGTGCACGGCCATCAGGCGCGCCTCCGGGTCGAGCGCGGTGACGGTGCCGATGGACGACAGGCGCAGCGCGACGTTGCGCTCGTCGCCGAGGGCGGTGCTGTTGCCGAAGGCCTGGCCGGCCCCAGCGGCATGCAGGGCGGGCGCGACGCAGGCAAGGGCGGCACAAAGGGCAAGCAGGCGAAGGGACGACATGGCCGGAACTCCCGAAGTCTCGATGATGCCTGCACCGCGGCGGCGGGGAATGGGCCGTTGGTCCCATCCGGGACGTCCGGTCATCGGCATCGGGTTGTCAACCGAAGTAACCATCGAGGAAGTCTAGCTGGCGCCGGCGCCAGCCGGCATCGGGTTGCACCGTAGCGCCGAACGAAAGATGGTTGTCCACGGCGGGCTGGTACGCATCCCAGCGCGGCATCCCCGCGGTGTTGGGATCGCCCGTGGCGGCGAAGGCCACCCACGCCCTTCGTAAAGTTGCGGACAGGGCCTCGTCGACCGCATCGTGCGCCCCGGGCGCCGAGACATCCAGCGTGCCGAACACGTGCCCCACTTCGCCGCCATGGTGCGGGCCGTCGGCCTGGCCGGGACGGCGGCGCGTGAAGAGATACTTCCAGGTCCGCGGCTCGCGGCGCGCCATCGTCTGCGCGAGCAGGCGCGTGCCGTAGTTGAACTGCGTGTCGGCGAACAGCGCCGCGATCGCGCCGCGCGCCTGTGCGTCGTTCGCCACCGGGTACAGCGCGGCGGCTTCCGCGGCGGCCTTGCCGAAGTTCGCTTCCACCTGCTGGCGCCAGGCCGGAACGTCGTCGACCGGCCAGCTGCGCGTGAGCAGCGTGCCTTCGTCCGCATTGGAGCCCACGATCAGCGGCATGGCATGGATGCGCCCGGCGCGGAAGGCCGTGCGCTCGTCTTCGCGCAGCAGCCAGCCGTCGCGGATCGGGCGCAGCACGCGCGGCGTGGTGAGCCCGCGCACGGCGGGCGTCAGCAGGGAGGTGCGGGCCAGCACCTCGCGCGCGGGCAGGGCACGCAAGGCGGCGAGGTCGCTGCCCAGCGCGCCGCCGGCGCGTTCGGCGTCTTCGAGGCTCGCCAGCGGCCGCGCCGCGCCGGGGCTTTGCAGGATCGCGCGCTGGAACAGGCCGGCGGCCGCCGGTGCCGTGAGCAGCAGCGAGAGGGAGGCCGACCCCGCGGAGAAACCGAAGGCCGTCACGCGCGCAGGATCGCCGCCGAAGGCCGCGACGTTGTCGCGGACCCAGGCCAGGGCAGCGAGCTGGTCCAGCAAGCCGTAGTTGCCCGAGACGCCGTGCTCCGACTCCGCACTGAGGGCGGGATGCGCGAGGAAGCCGAACAGCCCGCAGCGGTAGTTGACGGTGATCACCACCGCGCCTTCGGCCGCGAGCCGCGCGCCGTCGTAGTGGTCGTCCGAGCCGCTGCCGGTCGTGAAGCCGCCACCGAAGAACCACACCAGCACGGGCAGCTTCGCATGCGCGTCGCGCGTGGGCGTCCAGACGTTCAGGAACAGGCAGTCCTCGTCCTGCGTGCCGGAACGGAAGTGCGGATCGGAAGGCTGGGGGAAGTCGGCGCCGAAGGCCAAGGCGGCGCGCACGCCACTCCAGGCCCTGGCTTCCTGTGGCGGTCTCCAGCGCAAGGGACCGACCGGCGGCGCGGCGAAGGGAATGCCCAGGAACACCGCGCCGTCGCCGTGGCGCCGGCCACGCAGGGTGCCGAGGGTCGTGGCGACGTGGGCGTCGCCGGTGCTGTCTTCGCGCATGGGCGGGGAGTCTAGCCCGCCCGGGCGAGGCTCAACCGAGCAGGTCGTCCGCGAGGTCCGCGGCCTTCTCCGCGCCCTCGCGCACGTTGCGGATGTGGCGGCGCGTCTCCACCGGCAGTTGGGCGGTGTTGACGCCGTCCCACTTGTTGCGGCCCTTCACCGAGAGGTTGTAGTAGATCGACACGCCTTCGCGGATCTTCTCGGCGCGCTGCTCGGGCGTGAGCCGCAGGTGCGCGATCTTGTCCTCGGCCCATTCCGCGCCGTGCTTCATGTTGACGGCGGCCGCGTAGACGGCCTGCACGGGATCGTGCGGGTCCTTGAGGCCCAGGCCCTTGGCCGTGCCCGGTTCGAACTGCGCGAGGCCCAGGCTCGTCACGCCGTTCTTGCCCTTGCCGTGGCGCGGGATCCAGGACGTCTCGGCCTGGATCAGGCCATAGACGTCCTCGAAGCCCAGGCCCACCTCGTCCAGGCCCGCCTTCCGGGCGGCGGCCTGGGCCAGCAGCAGGCGGGAGGATTCGTCCAGGGTGCGGGTCTTCTCGTCGCCCAGGCGCACCGGCACCCACTTCATCTCGGCCCGCAGGGCCTCGTCGGAGGCGAACTTCACGGCCGCCTTGGCAACCGGCGTGGCCAGCGCGACGGCCGGCGGCGCCAGGGGTGTGGCGGCGGTGACCGCGGCCACGGCGGCGGCGGCCGTGTGGCGGGTCGCGGCGGCGGTGCGGGCGACGGCAGAGGCTGCGTCGGTGGTGTCCACGGAGGGAACCAGCTGGCTCGTCAGGATTCCCAGGGCGCCGAGCACGGCGAGGGAAGTGGCGCGGAAGGTGATGGCCTGCGTGGTCTGCATGTGTCTTCGATATCTGACGGTCGTGTAGGAGGCCTCTGATGGACCTGTAGGAGAGCTCCGAGTTCCAGGCTCGTCAGGAGGCAGGCGCGTGACTTTTCCCGCGTTAAGCTCTCCGCGTGCGAATCCTGCTGGTTGAAGACGACGCGATGATCGGCCGGGCCGTCCTGGACGTCCTGCGTTCGGAGCACTACGCCGCGGACTGGGTCCGCGACGGCGTGGCGGCCGACGCGGCCCTCGTGGCCGAGCGGTACGACCTCGTGCTCCTGGACCTGGGCCTGCCCAAGGCGGACGGTTTCTCGGTCCTGCAGTCCCTGCGCGCCCGGCGCGACACGGTGCCGGTGCTGGTTGCCACGGCGCGCGATGCCGTGGGCGACCGGGTGGCCGGCCTGGATGCCGGCGCGGACGACTACATCGTGAAGCCCTACGACACCGACGAACTGCTCGCGCGGGTGCGCGCGCTGCTGAGGCGCAGCGCGGCGCGCGGCGAACCCCTGATCAGCCACAAGGGCGTGGAGCTGAATCCCGCCACGCACGAAGCGACGCTGAACGGCCAGCCACTGGGCCTCACGCCCCGCGAGTGGGCGGTGCTGGAGGCGATGCTGCAGCGCCCGGGCGCCGTGTTCTCCAAGGCGCAGCTGGAACAGAAGCTTTACAGCTGGAAGGACGACATCAGCAGCAACGCGGTGGAGGTCTACGTCCACGGCCTGCGAAAGAAACTCGGCGCCGACTTCATCCGTACCGTGCGCGGACTCGGGTACGTCGTGCCCAAGGAGTGAGATGGCCAAGGCTGCATCCTGGTCGCTGCGCCGCCGCCTGCTGACGCTGGTGCTCGTGGCGATCGGCAGCGTCACCGTGCTGCAGGCGGCGACCGCCTACCACTCGGCGCTGCACGAGGCGGACCGCATGTTCGACTATCACCTGCAGGAGGTCGCGCGCTCGGTGAATGGCGGCGTGCCCTTCGCGCCGGGCGACGACGTCTCCGAATACTCGGTGCAGGTGTGGGGCGCGGACGGCACGACGCTGTACCGCTCGCGCGGCCTGGAGCTGCCTTCGCAGGCCGTGCTGGGCTTCTCCGATTCGCGCGTCAAGGGCATCCGGCTGCGCATCTACACGCTGCAGACGCCGGAGCACACGATCCAGATCGCGCAGGACCTGGATGCGCGCGAGGCGCGGGCGCGCGCGCTGGCACTGCGCGCGGTGACGCCCGTGCTGCTGCTCGCGCCGCTGCTGATGCTGGCGGTCGGCGCCGTGATCGGCGGCTCGCTGCGGCCGCTCGCGCGCATGCGCCGGCAGGTGGCCACGCGCGCGGCGCGCGACCTGTCGCCGCTCACCGCCGACGGCGTGCCCGAGGAGGTGGAGCCGCTGGTGAGTGAACTGAATGCGCTGTTCGCGCGCGTGCAGGGCACGCTGGACGCGCAGACGCATTTCGTCGCCGATGCGGCGCACGAGCTGCGCTCGCCGCTGACGGCACTGAAGCTGCAGCTGCAGGCCGCCGAACGCGCGCGCGACGACGGCGCGCGGCAGCACGCCCTGGGCGAGCTGCGCTCCGGCATCGAGCGGTCCATCGCGCTGGTGGAGCAGCTGCTGGCCCTGGCCCGGCTCGAGGGCCGGCCGGAGGAGGACGGCGAGACCGTGGACCTGGAGGAGCTGGCGCGCGGCGCCGTCTCGGAGCTGCTGCCCACGGCACACGGCAAGCGCATCGACGTGGGCCTCGCGGCGGGCGCATCCGTGCAGGTCACCAGCAGCCGCGAATCGCTGCACCTCATCCTGCGCAACCTCCTGGACAACGCGATCAAGTACACGCCGGCGGGCGGTCGCGTGGACATCGCCATCGGCCGCGACGCGCAGGGCGCGTGCCTGGCGGTGGACGACAGCGGCCCCGGCATCCCGCAGGCGGAGCTGGAGCGGGTGTTCGACCGCTTCTACCGCGTGCCGGGCAGCGAAGCCGACGGCAGCGGGCTGGGCCTGGCGATCGTCAGGACGCTGGCCGAGCGGCTGGGTGCGCAAGTGCGCCTCGGCCGTTCCGAAACGCTGGGCGGCCTGCGGGCGGAAGTCCGGTTCGCCGCGTCCGGCCCCGCTTCTTAAGCATGGCCTAAGGCTGGAGCGGCACATTCGCAGGGTCCCCAAACCGACTCCCGAGGAACCCCTCCATGAAGAACATGACCCTCAAGGCTGCCCCGCTGGTGCTCTCCCTGCTGGGCGCCGGCATCATCGGTGGCGCGGCCGTTGAGGCCGTGCACCACGTGGGCTCGCCGGCCACGGCCGCCGTGCTGCCCCCGATGGCTCCCGCCACCGTGCCTTCCCCCAGCACGGGTGATCGCGTGGTGATGCCGGACTTCCCGGGCATCACGCAGCGCTACGGCCCCGCGGTCGTGAACATCAGCGTGACCGGCACCAAGGAGGCGAGTGCCGACATGAGCGATCCGCTCGAATTCTTCCGCCAGTTCCAGCGCGGCCAACGTGGCCAGCGCGGCGGCCAGCAGGAGCACCGGGTGCCGGTGCGCGGCATGGGCTCCGGCTTCATCGTCGGCGCCGACGGCATCATCATGACCAACGCCCATGTGGTGAAGGATGCCAACGAGGTGGTGGTGAAGCTCACCGACCGCCGCGAGTTCAAGGCCAAGGTCCTGGGCAGCGACCCGAAGACCGACGTGGCGGTGCTGAAGATCAACGCGAGCAACCTGCCCGTGGTGACCCTGGGCAGCGTGGACAGCCTGCGCGTCGGCGAATGGGTGCTGGCCATCGGCGCGCCCTTCGGCTTCGAGAACACGGTGACGGCCGGCGTGGTGAGCGCCAAGGGCCGTTCGCTGCCCGATGACAGCGCGGTGCCCTTCATCCAGACCGACGTGGCCGTGAACCCCGGCAACTCCGGCGGCCCGCTGTTCAACGCGCGCGGCGAAGTGGTCGGCATCAACTCGCAGATCTACAGCCAGTCGGGCGGCTACCAGGGCGTGTCCTTCGCCATCCCGATCGACCTGGCCACGAAGATCAAGGACCAGATCGTCGCCCACGGCAAGGTGGAGCACGCCAAGCTGGGCGTCGCCGTCCAGGAAGTGAACCAGAGCCTGGCCGAGTCCTTCGGCCTGGAGCGCCCCGAGGGCGCGCTGGTCGCCAACGTGGAGCAGGGCAGCGCCGCCGACAAGGCCGGCCTGGAGCCCGGTGACGTGATCCGCGCTGCCAACGGCAAGCCCGTCGTGTCCTCCGGCGACCTGCCCGCCATCGTGGCGCTGGCGCAGCCGGGCGATCACCTCAAGCTGGACGTCTGGCGCAAGGGCAAGCGCGTGCAGCTCACCGCCGACCTGGGCCGAAGCTCTGACAAGGTGGTCGCGGCGGCCACGCCGAACAAGGCGGACGGCGGCAAGCTGGGCCTGTCGTTGCGCCCCCTGGACCCGCAGGAGCGTCAACAGGCCGGCGTGCGCGCCGGCGTGGTGGTCGACGACGTCGCGGGCCCGGCCGAGGCGGCCGGCGTTCAGCCGGGCGACATCGTGCTGGCCGTCAACGGGACGCCGGTGACCTCCATCGACCAGGTGAAGGCTGCGGTGGCGAAGTCGTCCAAGTCCGTGGCGCTTCTGATCCAGCGCGGCGACGACAAGATCTTCGTGCCGGTGCGCGTCGGCTGATCAGCGTGCGCCCATGGACCGGCGCGCCGCGAGGGGCGCCGGTTCGGTCGGGGCATTGGCCGTGCCGGAGTCGGCGACCAGGCCCAGGTGCACCAGCACCTTGACGTCCTCGCCGACCACGCCAGAGGCCTGCATTACCTCCATGAGGTCGCGCCGGCCATCCATCATGATCAGGGCGGTGCGCTGGCGCTGCGTCAGCTCGATGGAACGGTCCTTCAGGACCTGCTGCCCGGCAGCGGTCTTCACAAGAATCATTGCGGTCTCCCAGGGCCCCGCGCAAGGAGCCGCGATCGCGGCGCCAGTGTCGAGCAGGGCACCTTCCCCGGATATCGGGGGTTGTCCGTGCCGAGTTTAAGGAAAATGCCTTAGGTCTTCTGCCTGTCCTGGGCACCCGCGAAGGTCTGGCGCACCCGGCTGCCCCGGGCATGCGTGCTCATTTTCTCGTCCTGCCGCTCGTCCCGGGCATGAGCGGTCCTTCCCTCGCCTCTGGATTGTGGCTTGCGCGCTACGTCGGTGGAGCCGGCGGACTTCTTCCGGGGTCCTTCCTTCTGCGCCACGACGGTCTTGCGCTTGCCGTCGGACGCCTTCTTGCGCGCTGCCACCTTCGTGTCCTTGGCCTCCGATGCCTTCCGGTGCGCGCTGGACACCTTGCGCTCCGGTGCCGGATCGCGCGCCTTCGCCACGCTCGGCTCCGGCACGCCCCACTGCGCCAGCGCGTAGCGCCGCATGCGCTCGGCGTCGCCGACGCGGGCGCCGTTGCTGTCCGCGTCCAGCAGCACCATGATCATGCTGTGGCCCGCCTCCTTGACGACCATGGTGAGGCAGCGGCCCGCCTCGACGATGTAGCCCGTCTTCTGCAGCGCAATGTCCCACCCCCCGCGCGAACTGCGCACCAGGCGATTGGAATTGACGTATTGCAGCGTCCGGCCGTTGAGGGTCGCGAGATGCGCGGGCGTGGTGGAGAACTCGCGCATCAGGGGGTTCCGCTCGGCTTCGCGCACCAGGAGCGCAAGGTCGCGGGCCGTGGACTGGTTGCGGTTGGACAGGCCCGTCGGGTCCAGGTACGTGGTGTCCTTCATGCCCAGCTGCTTCGCCTTGGCATTCATCGCCTCCACCAGCTTGGGCAGGCCCCCGGGATAGGCGCGCGCCAGGGCGTGCGCGGCGCGGTTCTCGCTGGACATCAGCGCCAGGCGCAGCGCCTCCTCTCGGCTGAGCGTGGTGCCGGGACGCAGGCGCGAACGGCTGTGGCGCTCGGTGTCCACGTCGTCCGCCGTGATGGTGAGCATCTCGTCCATCGGCTGCTTCGCCTCCAGCACCAGCAGCGTCGTCATCAGCTTGGTGAGCGAAGCGATGGGCAGCACGGCCTGGTCGTTCTTGTGCACCAGGACTTCGCCGCTGTCCTGGTCCACGAGCAGCGCCACGCTGGAATTCAGGCGCAGGGGATCGGGCGTCTGGTGCAGTCCCGCGGCGCGGGCGAAGGACATGGCCGGGCCCGATGGAGACGCGGCGGCCGCCCCATGGTCGGTCTCCGATTCCTCGGGCGGGACCACCTCGGTGCCGGGCGGCGCCGGCTCGGCCGGCTGCGCTTCCTCGGGGGCCGCGGCCGGCGCCTGCGCGACCTGGGCCGGAGGCGGAGGCGCATGGCGCTGACGCTGCACCACGGCCAGCAGCGTGCCGGCGGCAAGGAGCGCGACGAGCAGGCCGGCGAGGCGGAACTTGGCGGTTCGGGTGGATCTCATGGGGGCGGCATCCTTCCGGCCACTCTACCGGCGCGTGCTCCGCCGCGAGGGCCAAATCAGGCCAAGCGCGTGTAGGCCGGTGGCGACGGCGTGCGCCGGGCCTCGGCTGCGGCCCCATTGCCCGCGCGCCGGCCCTGTGCCAGATTGCCGGCTCCATCCCCGAGGAGCATCCGCATGCTGTTTCCCACCACGATCGTCGGCAGCTACCCGCAGCCGGACTGGCTGATCGACCGCGCCCGCCTGGCCGGCCGCTTCCCGCCGCGGGTGCGGGCGCGCGAACTGTGGCGCATTCCGGAGCCCTTCCTCGCGGAGGCGCAGGACGACGCGACCCGGCTCGCGATCCGCGCCCAGGAGGAGGCCGGGCTGGACATCGTCTCCGACGGCGAGATCCGGCGCGAGAGCTACTCCAACCGTTTCGCCACCGCGCTGGAAGGCGTGGACCTGGACAACCCCGGGTCGGCGCTGGACCGCTCCGGCCATCCCAACCCGGTGCCGCGCATCGTGGGCCGCATCCGGCGGCTGCGGCCCGTCGAAGTGGACGACCTGAAGTTCCTGAAGGCGCACACCACGCGCCGGACCAAGATCACCGTGCCCGGCCCCTTCACCATGCTGCAGCAGGCCCAGAACGACTTCTATGGCGACGAGGAAGAAGCCGCCATGGACTATGCGGCCGCGGTGAACGAGGAAATCAAGGACCTCTTCGCCGCCGGTGCCGACGTCGTGCAGGTCGACGAACCGTACATGCAGGCCCGGCCCGAGAAGGCGCGCCAGTACGGCCTGCAGGCGCTCAACCGGGCGCTCGAGGGCGTGCAGGGCACGACCTGCGTCCACATCTGCTTCGGCTACGCCGCCGTGATCCATGCGCGGCCGAGCGGCTACTCCTTCCTGCCGGAGCTGGCCGGCTGCCGCTGCAAGCAGGTCTCGATCGAGACGGCGCAGTCGCACCTGGACACGCGCGTGCTGCGCGAGCTGGACGGCAAGCAGGTGCTGGTGGGCTGCCTGGACCTCAACGACATGCAGGTCGAGACGCCGCAGGTCGTGGCGGACCGCATCCGGCGCGCGCTGGAACACATCGCGCCCGAGCAGGTGATCCTCGCACCCGACTGCGGCATGAAGTACCTCCCGCGCGCCGTGGCCCAGGGCAAGCTGGTCGCGATGGTCGAAGCGGCCAAGCTCCTGCGCAAGGAGTTCGTCAGCTCCTGAGTCCTGCGGCCTTCCCCGGTGGGGGACAATCGCCGGATGCCATCGCTGATCCGTTCCCTGCCGGGCAGCGCGCCGCTGGTGCTCGATTCCCCGCACAGCGGCGTCGCCTATCCGGCCGACTTCGGGCATGACTGCGACCTGGCGGCACTGCGCCAGGCGGAGGACACCCACGTCGAGAAGCTGTACGACTTCGCGCCTGCCCTGGGCGTCGCCTGGATCGAGGCGCTGTTCCCCCGCAGCTACATCGACGTCAACCGCAACACCACCGAAGTCGACGTCACCCTGATCGAGGACCCCTGGTCCGATCCCGTGGAGACCTCGCCCGCGGCCCTGAACAAGGTGCGCCTGGGCAAGGGCCTCATCTGGCGCATGACCGACGACGGCCGGCCCCTCTACGGCCGCAAGCTGTCGGCCGCCGAGGTCCGCAACCGCATCGATCGCTGCTGGCGGCCGTACCACCAGGCCGTGGCCGAGGCCATTGCGCAGGCGCAGGCCCGCCATGGCTACAGCATCCACCTGAATTGCCATTCGATGCCAGCGGTGGCCGCCACCTATGCGACCGATTTTCCCGGGCTGGTGCATGCCGATTTCGTGATCGGCGACCGCGACGGAACGACCGCGTCCCCGGCGCTGTCGCGCCTGGTGTGCGACGTGCTGCGCGGCTTCGGCTACGACGTCGCGTACAACCACCCGTACAAGGGCGTGGAGCTGGTGCGGCGCTACGGCGACCCGGCGCACGATCGCCACAGCATCCAGGTCGAGGTCAACCGCAAGCTGTACATGGACGAAGCGACGCTGGAAATGCATTCCGGCTTCGCCACGTTGCATGGGCACCTGCAGCAGCTCGTCGAGCGCCTGCTGGCCACCGATCCCCGGACGCTCGCCTGATGGACCGCGTGCAGGCGGTGGTGGTCGGCGCGGGCGTCGTCGGCCTCGCCGTCGCACGGGCCCTCGCGCAGGCCGGCCGCGAAACCATCGTCACCGAAGCGCAGGCGGCCATCGGCCAGGGCGTGAGCTCGCGCAACAGCGAGGTGATCCACGCAGGCCTGTACTACGCGCCCGGCTCGCTCAAGGCGCGCCTGTGCGTGCGCGGCAAGGAGCTGCTGTACGCGCTGTGCGCGTCGCATGGCGTGGAGCACCGGCGCTGCGGGAAGCTCACCGTCGCGAACAGCGAAGAGGAAGTGCGGGCCCTGCGCACGCTGCAGGACCGGGCCGCGGCCAACGGCGTGCCGGCCGCATTCCTCTGCGCCGCCGGGGCGCAGGGCCTGGAGCCGGCGCTGCGCTGCATCGCGGCGCTGCACTCGCCCAGCACGGGCATCGTGGACAGCCACGGGCTCATGCTGGCCCTGCAGGGCGACCTGGAGCGCGCCGGCGGCATGGTGGCGCTCGGGTCGCAGGTGGAGTCCGCGCGGGTCTCGTCGCGTGCCGGCGAACCGCACGTGCTGCGCTTCGCCGACGGCACCGAGCTCGCCTGCGACCTCCTCGTGAATTCGGCGTCGCTCCACGCCCCGGCGCTGGCGCGCCGCTTCGAAGGCCTGGACCCGCGCTTCGTGCCGCGCGAATGGTTCGCCAAGGGCAACTACTACGCGCTCTCGGGCCGCGCTCCCTTCACGCGCCTGATCTACCCCGCGCCGGCCGACGCGCACCTGGGCACGCACCTCACACTGGACCTGGGCGGCCAGGCCAAGTTCGGGCCGGACATCGAGTGGCTGGACGTCGACACACCGGAGCAGATCGACTATGCAGTCGACCCGGCGCGGGTCGAGGGCTTCTACGCCGAGGTGCGGCGCTACTGGCCGGACCTTCCCGATGGCGCGCTCGCACCCAGCTACAGCGGCGTGCGCCCCAAGATCCACGGGCCGCACGAGAAGGCGCCGGACTTCCGCATCGACGGGCCGGCACTGCACGGCGTGCCCGGGCTCGTGAACCTGTTCGGGATCGAGTCGCCGGGGCTCACCAGCGCCCTGGCGATCGCGGAACTGGCGACCACGCTGCTTTCGTAGGGTGGCGGTGAGCTGCGGGCGAACCCCACCGCTGCGCGGTCGGTGGGGTTCCTGCGTCACCCCACCCTAAGCCGAACGTCGTGCCCTGAACGCCCGCGCGATCTCGTCGACCAGCGCCGGGCCGCGATAGATCAGGCCCGTGTAGATCTGCACCACGTCGGCGCCGGCCTGCAGCTTGGACAGGGCGTCCTGCGCGCTCAGGACGCCGCCCACGCCGACGATGGGAAAGCCCGCGCCCAGCGCAGCGCGCAGCTGCGCGATCACGCGGTTGCTGGCTTCCAGCACCGGGCCGCCGCTCAGGCCGCCGGCTTCCTCCGCGTGCGGCAGGCCCTGCACCTTGTCGCGCGCGATGGTGGTGTTGGTGGCGATGACGCCGTCCATGCCGTGGCGGCGCAGCGTCGCGGCGATCACGTCCACCTGCGCCGCATCCAGGTCCGGCGCGATCTTCACGAAGATCGGCACGCGCCGCCCGTGCTGGCCCGCGAGTTCGCCGCGGCGCGCGGCGATGGCCGAAAGGAGGGCATCCAGCGCCTCGTCGCTCTGCAACGCCCGCAGGTTCTTGGTGTTGGGGCTGGAGATGTTGACCGTCACGTAGTCGGCATGCGGGTACACGCCGGCCAGGCAGGCCAGGTAGTCGTCGGTGGCGTGCTCGATCGGCGTGGCGGCGTTCTTGCCGATGTTGAGGCCCAGCAGGCGACCCTGCTGCCGGAACCGCGAACGCTGCACGTTGGCGACGAAGGCGTCGAGGCCTTCGTTGTTGAAGCCGAGGCGGTTGATGAGCGCATTGGCCTGCGGCAGGCGGAACATGCGCGGGCGGGGATTGCCCGGCTGCCCGCGCGGCGTGACGGTGCCGACTTCCACGAAGCCGAAGCCCATGGAGCCGAGGGCATCGATGCACCGGGCGTTCTTGTCCAGGCCTGCCGCGAGGCCGACGCGGTTGGGGAAGCGCAGGCCGGCCAGTTCGATGGGGTCGGGCACGAAGCCGTTGCACCAGGCCCACTGCAGGGGCGTGCCCTGCACCCGTGCCAGCGTGCCCAGGGTCAGCTCGTGGGCGGTTTCGGGGTCCATCCCGAACAGGAAAGGGCGGGCGAGGGAGTAGGGCAGGAGCGGCATCCGATAATTCCGGCTTCAGGTCAAACCGGGGATTGTCGCGTGACACAGGATGAACTCAAGGCGCTGGTGGGCCAGGCGGCCCTGCAATACGTGGTGGCGGGCGAGATCGTGGGTGTCGGGACCGGCTCCACGGTCAACAAGTTCATCGAGGCGCTGGCCTCCATGAAGGACAAGGTGCCGGGCGCGGTGTCCAGCTCCACCGCCTCCACCGAGCGCCTGCGGGCCCTGGGCATCCGCGTGTTCGACGCCAACGAGGTGGGCGAACTCGCGGTCTACATCGACGGCGCCGACGAGATCGACGGCCGCGGCTACATGGTCAAGGGCGGCGGCGCGGCGCTCACGCGGGAGAAGATCGTGGCGGCGCAGTCGCGCCGCTTCGTCTGCATCGCCGACGCGTCCAAGCGGGTCGAAGTGCTCGGGCGCTTCCCGCTGCCCGTGGAAGTGATCCCCATGGCCACCCAGCGGATCGTGCGCCAGTTCCAGGCCCTGGGCGGGACCGCGCAGGTGCGGCAGAAGGACGGCCGGCCGCTGGTGACCGACAACGGCCAGCACATCCTCGACGTGACGGGCCTGCAGATCCGCGACCCCCTCGCCTTCGAGCAGCAGGTCGGGCTGTGGCCGGGGGTGGTGGAAGTGGGCGTGTTCGCGCAGCAGAAGGCGGCCGTGTGCCTGCTCGCGACGCCCGAGGGCGTCCAGACGCTGACATACTGAAATGTCGCCCCCGCGGAGGCGGGGGCCCAGGGCTTCCGGAAGCCCTGGATTCCCCGCCTGCGCGGGAAGGACGGCAGGTCAGAACCGGATGCCCGCCGGGTTGTCCGCGCTCGGCGCCGGCGCGCGCGGCGCCGTGTTGGCGGCCGGCGCCTGCGGTGCGCGCGGGGCCGGATCCGCAGCCGCGGTCGGCGCGGGTGCCGCGCGCACGGCCACCAGCGGGCGCGGTTCCGCGTTGCGGTAGTTGGGCGGCAGCTTCGAGGTGGCCGGGTATCCGGCGGCGTCGAAGTACTGCGTCCATTCGGCCTGGGCATAGCCCGGCACCTGCTGCGTCCCGAGGGTCAGGAGGGGCAGCTTGCCCCCGCCGGACAGGCGCTGCAGCGCGTCGTAGTCCTCGCGCGTGGTCACCGTGGTCTCGGTGTAGGGGATGCCTCGCCGCTGCAGGTAGGAGCGCCCGGCGTCACAGGGCGCGCAGTCGGTGGTCGTGTACAGCGTGACCGGATAGCGGCTGGCGGCATCGCGCACCTCCGCGGGCAGGCTGGCGGTCGAAATGCCCCCGCCGACCGGGACGGTCTGCGTGGGCGTGGCCTTGGCGTCGGCGGGCGGCCGGTCCGAGAAGGTGACCTTGCCGTCCGGCCCCACGATGCGATAGACCTGGGCGCCGGCAGGGCCGGCGCCCAGGACGGCAGCGAGTGACAGCGCGGCAAGGGCCGCGAGGCGGACAGAAGACATGGACGGAGCTCCCAATCGGTGAATCCGCCCGATTTTGTCAGGCCATTCCCTGGTGGCGCAACAAGGCGTCGAGGCTGGGTTCGCGGCCCCGGAAGGCCTTGAACGACTCCATCGCGGGCCGGCTGCCGCCCGCTTCCAGGATCGCCTGGCGGTACCTGCGGCCGGTCTGCACGCTCGGCGTGCCGTCGGCCGCGGCGGTCTCCTCGAAGGCGGCGTACGCGTCGGCGCTGAGGACTTCGGCCCACTTGTAGCTGTAGTAGCCCGCGGCGTAACCGCCCGCGAAGATGTGGCTGAAGGTGTGCGCCATCCGGTTGAACGACGGTGGCTGCAGTACGGCCACCTCCGAGCGAACTTGTTGCAAAAGAGGCATGAAATCGGCGGCCGGATCGTGTTCGGAATGCAACAGCATGTCGAACAGGGCGAACTCGATCTGCCGCAGCGTGGCCAGCCCGCTCTGGAAGTTCTTGGCCGCGGTCATCTTGTCGAACAGGTCGCGCGGCAGCGGCTCGCCCGTGTCCACGTGGGCCGTCATGTGCTTCAGGACGCCCCATTCCCAGCAGAAGTTCTCCATGAACTGGCTGGGCAGTTCCACCGCGTCCCACTCCACGCCGCTGATGCCCGAGACGTCGCGCTCGTTCACCTTGGTCAGCATGTGGTGCAGGCCGTGGCCCGATTCGTGGAACAGCGTGATCACGTCGTCGTGCGTGAGCAGCGGCGGCTTGCCGTCCACGCCCTCGGCGAAGTTGCACACGAGGTGCGCGACGGGCGTCTGCAGCGCGCCCGAGTCGGGGCGCACCCAGCGGGCCCGCACGTCGTCCATCCAGGCGCCGCCGCGCTTGCCGGTGCGCGCCGAGGGATCCAGGTAGAACTGGCCCACCAGCTCTCCACCGCGTTCGATGCGGTAGAACTCCACGCCGGGCTTCCAGACGGGAGCCTGGTCCTTGCGGATCGCGACCTCGAACAGGGTCTCGACGATCTTGAACAGGCCGGCCAGCACCTTCGGCGCGGTGAAGTACTGCTTCACCTCCTGCTCGCTGAACGCGTAGCGCTCCTCCTTGAGCTTCTCGCCGATGTAGGCCCAGTCCCAGGCTTGCGGCTCGGCGATGCCCAGGCGCCCGGCCGCGAAGCTGCGCATGTCCTCGACGTCCTTCAGCGCGTAGGGCCGCGCACGCTGCGCGAGGTCGCGCAGGAAACGCACCACTTCCTGCGGCGACTCGGCCATCTTGGGCACGATGGACACCTCGGCGAAGTCGCGGTAACCGAGCAGCTTCGCTTCCTCCTGGCGCAGCGCCAGGATCTCGCGGATCAGGGCGCTGTTGTCGAACTTCGGATCGCCCTGATCGCTGGCGCGGGTGACGTACGCGCGGTACAGGCGCTCGCGCAGCGCGCTGTTGTGGCCGAATTGCATGACCGGCAGGTAGCTGGGCATCTTGAGCGTCAGCTTGTACCCGGCCTTGCCTTCGGCCTCGGCGGCCACGCGCGCGGCCTGCACCACGTCGGGCGGCACGCCGTCCAGTTCGTCTTCCGCGGCGTAGTAGGCGAAGGCGTCGGTGGCGTCCAGCGCATGCTCGCTGAACTTCTGGCTCAGCTCCGCCTGGCGTTCCTGGATCTCGGCGAAGCGGTCCTTGGCGGCGCCGGTGAGCTCGGCGCCCGAGAGCACGAAGTTGCGCAACGCGTTCTTGTGCGCCTGGCGCTGTTCCGGCGTGAGCGTGGCGGGAGCAATCGCCTTGTACTTGGCGTAGAGCTTGTCGTCGGCGCCCAGGCGGGTCCAGAACTCCGTCACGCGGGGCAGCGCCTCGTTGTACGCGGCGCGCAGCTCGGGCGTGTCCGCGACGGCATTCAGGTGGCCTACCACGCCCCACGCGCGTCCAAGGCGCTCGGTCGCCACGTCCAGGACCCTGGCGATGGCGTTCCAGTCGGCCGGGAAGTCCGGCTGCGTGACGGCGGCCAGGGCCTGGTCGGCCTGGGCCAGCAGTGCGTCCATGGCCGGGCCGACGTGCTCGGGCCGCACCTGGTCGAACAGGGGCAGGTCCTTGAAATCGAGGAGGGGATTGCTCATAGCCACCCATTTTGCGGCAGGCGGCGTGGCGTCAAGGGGCAGGGGCCATTGGGTTTGCCGATCGCCGCGATCGCCGTGCCGCCGTTCACGGCCCGTTCAGCCGCCGTCCCTTACCTTGGGAGCGTAGGGAAAGGATTCCGCGATGAACGTGCTGCGCAAACTGGCCTGGGCCGCGATGGTGCTGGCGGCCGGCGTGCCCTCGTCGCGGCCGTTCGTGCCGGATGCGCCGGCCGCGGCGCCCGCTCCGGCACGCCCCGTCCCTGCCGCCTCCCCGGCGCCCGGGGAATCCGAAGGCGGACGCTGGCTGCCCTTCGGCGAGCCCGAGGACGACGACGACGAATTCGAAGGGGACGGCTGGACCTTCTGGCCGACCTGGCACCGCTAGCGCCGTTGCTGATGATGTAGACGCCCTGCGCCAGGGCCGGCGTCCGGGCGATCATCGGCTGGATGCATCTTGCACCGATGTATCTGGAAATGCATCGGCGTCCGATACCACCGGTGATCGGGAAGACCCGCATCGCGCGGGGCGCACTCGGGACGTGCTGTAGCATTTGCCAGTGCCGAGCAAGACCGCGGCCCGCGGGCCGTCCATCACCAGCGAGGAATACGCGCGCCTGGCGGCCTTCCGCCACGCGGTGCGGGCGTTCCTGCACTTCAGCGACGCCGCGGCCGGCGACGTGGGCCTCACCGGCCAGCATTACCAGGCGTTGCTGATCCTGCGGGCGCGGCGGGAGGCGGAGCCCGTCACCATCAACGACCTGGCGCAGGACCTCTTTCTGAAGCACAACAGCGCCGTGGGCCTCGTGGACCGCCTCGCCGCGGAAGGGCTGGTCGTCCGCGTGGCCTCGACGCTGGACAAGCGCAAGGTGGAACTGCGGTTGACGCCGCGCGGCGCGCGGCTGTTGGGGCGGCTGGCCGAGCGGCACCGGGCCGAACTGAAGCGCGTCGGCCCGGAACTCGAGGCCTTCTTCCACCGCCTCGCCGTGCAGGGGCGCGCCGCGGTCGGGAAGAAGCGCCGCAGCGCTGCAGGCTAGCCCGCCGCGCGCTCGGCGGCTTCGATGGTGTTGACCAGCAGCATGGCGCGGGTCATCGGCCCGACGCCGCCCGGCACCGGCGTGATCCAGCCGGCGACTTCCTTGACGGCCTGGAAGTCGACGTCGCCACAAAGCTTGCCTTCGTCGTTGCGGTTCATCCCCACGTCGATGACGACGGCGCCCGGCTTGACCATGTCCGCCGTCACCACGTTGCGCCGGCCCACGGCCGCGACGACGACGTCCGCCATGAGCGTGTGTGCCTTCAGGTCCCTGGTCCGGCTGTGGCACATGGTGACAGTCGCATCGCGCCCGAGCAGCATCAGCGCCATGGGCTTGCCCACGTTGTTGCTGCGGCCGATGACGACGGCGTTCTTCCCCTTCAGGTCATAGCCGATCGAGTCGATCAGCTTCAGGCAGCCATAGGGCGTGCACGACCAGAAGCCCGGCAGGCCGGTCAGCAGCGCGCCGGCGCTCTGGACATGGAAGCCGTCGACGTCCTTGGCGGGGGCGATGGTCTCGATGACCTTCTGCGCGTCCATGTGCTTCGGCAGCGGCAGCTGCACGAGGATGCCGTGCACCTTGGGATCGGCGTTGAGGGCTTGCACGCGTGCCAGCAGGTCGGCTTCCGCCATGGTGGCGGGGTAACGTTCCAGCGTGGCCTTCAGTCCGGTCTGGCCGCTGTCGGCGACCTTGTGCTTGACGTACACCTCGCTCGCGGGGTCCTCGCCCACCAGGATGATGGCGAGGTGGGGTTCGATGCCGCGGGCCTTCAGGGCCTCGGTCCGGCCCGCGACGTCGGCGCGGATCTGCTTCGCTACGGCGTTGCCGTCGATGAGTTGTGCAGTCATGGGGGTTGAGCGTGAAGCGTCGAGCGTTGAGCGGTCAGCGGGTTCACGCCGAACGCCGAACGCTCAACGCCGAACCTTGGTGTCAGGCCTTCGGCGGCGTCTGCCCCAGGGCGATCTTCAGCAGGTCGGCGACCGTGTTGGCGTTCAGCTTCTCCATGATGTTCGCGCGATGCGCTTCCACCGTCTTGATGCTGATGCCCAGGTCGTCGGCGATCTGCTTGTTCAGGCGCCCGGCCACGATGCGTTCCAGGACCTGGGCCTCGCGCGAGGTGAGCTTGGACAGCAGGGCGTCGCGGCTGGCCGCGCTCTGGTACTCGGCGAAGGTGTCCTTGGCGCGTTCGAGCATGCGCTCCACCAGGGTCACCAGCTCGTCTTCCTTGAAGGGCTTCTGGATGAAGTCCATCGCGCCCTTCTTCATGGTGCCCACCGCCATGGGCACGTCGCCGTGGCCGGTGATGAAGACGACGGGCAGGGGCGACTTGCGTTCCACCAGGCGGTCCTGCAGCTCCAGGCCGGTCATGCCGCCCATGCGGATGTCGGCGATCAGGCAGGCGACCTCGCGGGGGTCGTAGCGGGCGAGGAAGGATTCGGCGGAGTCGAAGCAGCGGACCCGGTAGTCCTTGCCTTCGAGCAGCCATTGCAGGGAATCGCGGACGGCTTCGTCGTCGTCCACCACGTAGACCGTGCCCTTTTTCGGAATAAGGCTCATGCCGTCGTCACCCCCGCGTCCTTGCCCACAGTCGGATTGCCAGTACCGGAAACCGGGATCCAGAAGGAGAACCGGCAGCCGGCGACATCGTTGCCATTGTAGATGTTCTCGGCATGCATCCTTCCCTGGTGCGACTCCACGATGGAGCGACACAGGTTCAGGCCGATGCCCATGCCTTCGGGCTTGGTGGAGAAGAAGGCCTCGTACAGGCGCTGCATCACTTCCGGCGCGAGGCCCTGGCCCGAATCGGTCACCGCGAATTCCACGACCTGCTGCTCGTGCACCTGCTTGGGCACGACGCGCAGTTCGACGCTGCGCCGCCCCGGCGGGCGGCCCGCGTTCTCGATCGCCTCGGCGGCGTTGCGCAGCAGGTTCACCAGCACCTGCTCGATCAGGATCGGGTCGATCATCAGCTGCGGCAGGCGCGCGGCGACGTAGTGCGACAGGCGGACGTTGCGCCGGCGCAGTTCGATCTCCGCCAGTTCCAGCGACTCGTTGACGATGACGCTGACGTCGGCGAGCGAGCGGTTCGGCTCGCTGCGCTTCACGAAGGTGCGGATGCGCTGGATGATCTGGCCGGCGCGCTGCGCCTGGCGCGCCGTCTTGTCCAGGGCCGCCAGCACGTCGTCCTCGGCGATCTGCTTGCTCTTGATGCGCGAGACCAGGCCGTTGCAATAGTTGGTGATGGCGGTCAGCGGCTGGTTCAGTTCGTGCGCCACGCTGGAGGCCATCTCGCCCATCGTGATGAGGCGGCTGGAGGTCTGGGCGCGCTCCGCCTGCAGGGCGGCCTGCTCCTCGGCGTGGCGGCGCGCCGTGATGTCGGTGGCGATCACCATCTGCGCCAGGCGGCCGTCCACCCAGTTCAGGTAACGCGAACGCACTTCCAGCCACTTTCCCAGTTCGGGCACGAAGATCTCGGCGTTCTCCGAGGTCGCGGTGGTGAGCGAGTTGGTGGGCAGGCCCACGAACGCGTCCACGTCGTCCATCGGCTCGTCGCTCGGGTGCGGCACCTCCGACATGCCGGCCTGTACCACCATCTGCAGGTGGCCGGCGGCGCGGCCGCCGAACCAGAGGCGATAGAGCTTGTTGGCGAACAGCAGCTCCTCGCTGCCCAGGGGCGCGACCGATACCGATGCGTCCAGCGCCTCCAGCACCGTGGTGAAGCGCTCGTGCGAGGCCTGCAGCTGCTCGCGGATGCGGGTCGGCTCGGTGATGTCGGTCATCGACGTCATCCAGCCGGTCTGCTGGCCGCGCGCGTCCACGAGCGGCGACACGTACAGGCGGGCGTCGAAGAGCGAGCCGTCCTTGCGCTTCACGCGCACCTGGAAGCCGCCCTGGATGGTGCGGCCATTGAGTTCGTCCTCCAGGCGGGCGGCGAGCAACTCGCGGTCCTCGTCGGGCCAGTAGGGAAAGGGCGGGGTGCGGCCCACGAGTTCCGCCTCCGTCCAGCCGGTCATCTGGCAGAAGGCGGCATTGACGTAGGTGATGCGGCCGTGCATGTCCAGCGCCCGCATGCCCGTGAGCATGGAGTTCTCCATCGCCCGGCGGAAGTTGGTTTCGGCCATCAGCGCCTGCTGCACCTTGACGCGCCGGCGCGTATGGCGCCAGTTGGCGATCAGCATCCAGGCCGTCATCGCGGACAGCGCGCCGACCAGCCAGAACAGGCCGCTGCCGATCACGCCGAGCCCCGTGCGGTAAGCCTGGGCGCGGATGATCAGCCCGTTGCCCACCGGCGAGACCGGCACCTCGTATTCATTGGGCTGCGCGGCCCAGGGCAGGAACTGCGTTGCCGGGTTGCGCGGCGGCACCGACGTGCCCGCCAGGATGCGGCCCTTGCCATCGAGCAGGGCCACGGCGTACTTGGCCGAGATCTCCGCCGGCACGCCATAGCGCAGCAGGCCGTCGATGGAGTACTCTCCGAGGATCACGCCGGAGAACCTGGCCTGGTCCGCGAGCGGCACGTGCAGCTGCAGCAGGCCCGAGCTGTCCGGCCCGGCAACGGGCTGCGAGTACACCGGCTGCTGCAGGTCGCGCGCCAGGCTGTACATGGTCTCGGTCTCACCCGGGCGCAGGAATTCGCCCTTGCTGCGGACCTGCGACGGGCTGAGGCTGGGCGCCGCGTAGCTGGCCGTCACGCGCCGGCGGTCGTCGATCCACGTGAGCATCAGCAGCTCGGGATACTGCGCGATCATGGACTCCGCGCGGCCCACGAACTCCTCCGCGTCCACCTCCTTGTTGGAGATGTCGCGGGCCATGCGCATCAGCTGCTCCTGGCGTTCCAGGAGGCGCAGGCGCATGCGCTGCTGGGCGTATTCGACGTCGCGCCGGACCGCTTCCTGCTCGCGGTCCATCTCCTCCAGCCGCAGGTACCAGAAGGCCGAGATGATGGCCAGCAGGAACAGCAGCACCGCCGCCAGCGGCGCGAGCATCGCGTAGCGGTCCTGCCGGGTGGGCGTCTGGCGCCGCCACCAGTGGCGCCACCAGTTCGGGATGGGGGCTTCGGACGGGAGCTCCGGAGCGGGAGAGTCATGCATGAGTGCGTAAGTCTAAAGGGCGCCCATCCCCTGTGAGCATTGGAGGACAAGAAGGTGCCCCCATTGGGGAATTCGCATTATGAAACGGCGCAGCACCATTTGAAATAGCCCGTTCTTTGTGCGACACTCGCCACGGCACGCGCAACGCGTACTAAATTCACGAACCCCAGGAGACAAACATGTCCGCACAGCCCGACCACCTGTTCGGCTCGGCCGCCAACGACCCCGACGCACAGGAGACCCGCGAATGGCTGGATGCCTTGTCGGCGGTCATCGCGAGCGAGGGCCGCGAGCGTGGCCACTTCCTCCTCGAGCAACTGCTCGAACAGGCGCGCCAGGAAGGCATCGACCTGCCATTCTCGGCCACCACGGCCTACGTGAACACCATCGAGCCGGAAGACGAGGAACGCTGCCCGGGCAACCTGGAGATCGAGGAACGCCTGCGCGCCTACATGCGCTGGAACGCGATGGCCATGGTGGTGCGGGCCAACCGCCTGCACCCCGAGGACGGCGGTGACCTGGGCGGCCACATCAGCTCCTTCGCCTCGCTCGCCACCATGCTGGGCGCGGGCTTCAACCACTTCTGGAAGGCCGAGACTCCCGAGCAGGGCGGCGACTGCCTCTACATCCAGGGCCACAGCTCCCCCGGCATCTACGCCCGCGCCTTCCTGGAAGGCCGCATCAGCGAGGAACAGCTGTTGAACTTCCGCCAGGAAGTGGACGGCAAGGGCCTCTCGAGCTATCCGCACCCGAAGCTGATGCCGGACTTCTGGCAGTTCCCGACGGTGTCCATGGGCCTGGGCCCGTTGATGGCGATCTACCAGGCGCGCTTCCTGAAGTACCTGCACGCCCGCGGCATCGCCAACACCGAGAACCGCAAGGTCTGGGCCTTCCTGGGCGACGGCGAGATGGACGAAGTGGAGTCCCTGGGCGCGATCGGCGTGGCCGTGCGCGAGAAGCTGGACAACCTGGTCTTCGTCGTCAACTGCAACCTGCAGCGCCTGGACGGCCCGGTGCGCGGCAACGGCAAGATCATCCAGGAACTGGAAGGCGAATTCCGCGGCGCCGGCTGGAACGTGATCAAGCTGATCTGGGGCAGCTACTGGGACCCGCTGCTGGCCCGCGACAAGGACGGCATCCTGCGCAAGGTGATGATGGACGTCGTCGACGGCGACTACCAGGCGATGAAGGCCAATGACGGCGCCTTCGTGCGCAAGAACTTCTTCGGCCGCGACCCGCGCCTGCTGGAGATGGTCGCGAAGATGAGCGACGAGGACATCTGGCGCCTGAATCGCGGCGGCCATGACCCGCAGAAGGTCTACGCGGCCTTCCACCGCGCCGCCAACACCAAGGGCCAGCCCACCGTGCTGCTGGTGAAGACCGTCAAGGGCTTCGGCATGGGCAAGGCCGGCGAAGGCCGCAACATCGCCCACCAGGCCAAGAAGCTGGGCGACGACGACATCCGCGCCTTCCGCGACCGCTTCAACATCCCGATCCCGGACGAGAAGCTGGCGGAGATCCCGTTCTACAAGCCGGCGGAACACACGCCGGAAATGCAGTACCTGCACGAGCGCCGCAAGGCCCTCGGCGGCTACCTGCCGCACCGCCGCGCCAAGGCGGACGAGCAGCTCAAGGTGCCGGACCTCGAAGCCTTCAAGGCCGTCACGGAGCCGACGGCCGAAGGCCGCGAGATCTCCACGACGCAGGCGTACGTGCGCTTCCTGACGCAGCTGCTGCGCGACAAGGAGCTCGGCCCGCGCGCGGTGCCGATCCTGGTGGACGAGGCGCGCACCTTCGGCATGGAAGGCCTGTTCCGCACCATCGGCATCTACAACCCCGAAGGCCAGAAGTACACCCCGCAGGACCGCGACCAGGTCTCCTACTACAAGGAAGACCAGTCGGGCCAGATCCTGCAGGAAGGCATCAACGAAGCGGGCGGCATGGCCAGCTGGATCGCGGCGGCGACCAGCTACAGCACCAGCAACCGCATCATGGTGCCGTTCTACATCTACTACTCGATGTTCGGCCTGCAGCGCGTGGGTGACCTCGTGTGGGCGGCCGGCGACATGCAGGCGCGCGGCTTCCTGCTGGGCGGCACCTCCGGGCGCACGACGCTCAACGGCGAAGGCCTGCAGCACGAGGACGGCCACAGCCACATCCTGGCGCAGACCATCCCCAACTGCCGCAGCTACGACCCGACCTTCGCGCACGAAGTCGCGGTGATCATGCACGACGGCCTCAAGCGCATGGTGGAGAAGCAGGAGAACGTCTTCTACTACATCACGCTGCTGAACGAGAACTACCCGATGCCCGGCCTGCAGCCAGGCACCGAGGAGCAGATCATCAAGGGCATGTACCTGTGCAAGCCCGGCGATGCCGGCAAGCTGCGCGTGCAGCTGCTGGGCAGCGGCACCATCCTGCGCGAGTCGCTCGCCGCGCAGGATCTGCTGGCCAAGGAGTGGGGCGTGCACGCCGACGTGTGGAGCTGCCCGAGCTTCAACGAACTGGCGCGCGACGGCCTGGACTGCGAGCGCCACAACATGCTGCACCCGACGGCGACGCCGCGCGTGCCCTTCGTGACGCAGCAGCTCGAGAAGCACAACGGCCCCGTCGTGGCGTCGACCGACTACATCAAGCAGTACGTGGACCAGGTTCGCGCGTTCATGCCCAAGGGCCGCGTGTACAAGGTGCTGGGCACCGACGGCTTCGGCCGCAGCGACTTCCGCAGCAAGCTGCGCGAGCACTTCGAGGTCAACCGCCACTACATCGTGGTGGCGGCGCTGAAGGCGCTGGCGGAGGAGGGCTCGGTGCCGGTGTCCAAGGTGGCCGAGGCCATCCACCGCTACGGCATCAAGGCCGACAAGCTGAACCCGCTGTACGCCTGATTCCCGCCCACGAGAGACAACGAGAAGGCCCGCACGCGGCCACGGAGAACAAAGAAACATGGCTCTGGTCGAAGTGAAGGTCCCCGACATCGGGGACTTCAAGGACGTTGCCGTCATCGAGCTGCTGGTCAAGCCCGGCGACACCATCAAGCCGGAGCAGTCGCTCCTGACGGTGGAATCGGACAAGGCCTCGATGGAGATTCCTTCTTCCCACGCGGGCGTGGTGAAGGAGCTGAAGGTCAAGATCGGCGACAAGATTTCCGAAGGCACGGTGGTCGCGCTGGTCGAGGCGGCCGCCTCCGCCGCGGCGGCCGCGCCGGCGCCTGCCAAGGCCTCCGCCCCGGCGCCTGCGCCTGCGCCTGCCCCGGCCGCACCCGCCCCGGCGCCGCAGGCCTCCGTCGGTGGACGCGTGGAAGTTCGCGTGCCTGACATCGGCGATTTCAAGGACGTCGCCGTGATCGAACTGCTTGCCAAGCCGGGCGACACCATCCAGCGGGAGCAGTCGCTCATCACCGTCGAATCGGACAAGGCCTCGATGGAGATCCCGTCCTCCGCGGCAGGCGTGCTGAAGGAGCTGAAGGTCAAGATCGGCGACAAGGTCAATATCGGCGACCTCGTCGCGGTGCTCGAAGGGCAGGGCGGTGCCGCTGCGGCGCCCGCGGCGGCTGCCGCCGCACCCGCTGCCGCGCGCGCGGCAGCGCCCGCCGCTGTCGCGCCTGCACAGGAGCGCGCGGCACCGACCGTCGCACTGCCTCCGCACGAGCCGGGCACGCCCACCGGCACGCTCCCGCATGCCTCGCCGTCGGTGCGCAAGTTCGCGCGAGAACTCGGCGTGCCGCTGGAGGAAGTGAAGGGCACCGGTCCCAAGGGCCGCATCACGCAGGAGGACGTCCAGGCGTTCACCAAGTCCGTCATGGCCGGCGACGCGCGCACGAAGGCCGCGGCGGCCAAGGCGCCGGCGGGCGGCGGCGAAGCGCTGGGCCTGTTGCCGTGGCCCAAGGTGGACTTCGCGAAGTTCGGCCCCATCGAGCGCAAGCCGGTGCCGCGCATCAAGAAGATCAGCGCCGCCAACCTCCACCGCAACTGGGTGATGATCCCGCACGTCACCAACCACGACGATGCCGACATCACCGAGCTGGAAGCCTTCCGCGTCCAGTTGAACAAGGAAAACGAGAAGGCCGGCATCAAGCTCACGATGCTGGCCTTCCTGGTCAAGGCCTGCGTCGCCGCCCTGAAGAAGTTCCCCGACTTCAACAGCTCGCTCGACGGCGAGGAACTGGTGCACAAGAACTACTGGCACATCGGCTTCGCGGCGGACACGCCCAACGGCCTGATGGTTCCGGTCATCAAGGACGCCGACCAGAAGGGCATCGTGCAGATCGCGCAGGAAACGGCCGAGCTCGCGAAGAAGGCGCGCGACGGCAAGCTGAGCCCCGCGGACATGTCCGGTGCAACTTTCACAATTTCTTCGCTCGGCGGTATCGGCGGTCGGTACTTCACCCCGATCATCAACGCGCCGGAAGTCGCTATCCTCGGGGTGTCCAAGAGCCAGACCGAGCCGGTCTGGGATGGCAAGCAGTTCCAGCCGCGGCTGATGCTGCCGCTGTCGCTGTCGTGGGACCACCGCGTGGTCGATGGCGCCTCGGCCGCGCGCTTCAACGCTTACCTCGGACAGGTCCTGGCGGATTTCCGCCGTGTCATGCTCTAAGAAAGAACTAAAAACCTCGATGACAACTGTTGTGGTGGTGAAGAAAGCCGGGCAGATCGCGATAGCAGCCGACACCCTGGTCACCTTCGGCGACACGCGGCTTGCGCACCGGTACGAGGACAACACCAAGATCTTCCGCGTCGAGACCGACGAGGGGCCGAGCTACATCGGCATGGCCGGCACGGTGGCGCACTTCCCCGTGCTGCGCAAGGCCATGGGCTCGATGCCCCGCGAGATCCTGAAGCTCTCCGGCAAGGACGAGGTCTTCGACACGTTCACCAAGCTGCATCCGTACCTCAAGGACAACTTCTTCCTGCAGACGAAGGAAGAGGACAGCGACCCCTACGAGTCCAGCCAGTTCAGCGTCGTGATCGCCAATGCGAGCGGGATCTTCGGCCTGTACAGCTACCGCGAGGTGTTCGAGTTCAAGGAGTTCTGGGGCATCGGGTCGGGGCGCAGCTTCGCGCTGGGCGCGATGCACGCGGCCTATGCGCGGGCCAAGACCGCGCGCGAAGTCGCGGAAGCAGGCATCGCCGCGGGGTGCGAGTTCGATCGCAACTCCGAGCTGCCCTGCGACATCTTCACTGTCAAGGCAAAAGAGGCCAAATAACAATGGCAACGACGGATGTGAAAGTCCCCGACATCGGGGACTTCAAGGATGTGGCCGTGATCGAACTCCTGGTGAAGCCGGGCGACACGGTCAAGGTCGAACAATCGCTGGTGACGGTGGAGAGCGACAAGGCCTCCATGGAGATCCCGTCGACCCACGCGGGCGTGGTGAAGGAGCTCAAGGTCAAAGTGGGGGACAAGGTTTCCGAGGGCTCCGTGTTGTTGACGATGGACGCGGTCGAGAGTTCAGCGTCGAGCGTTCAGCGTGAACAGCCGAAGGCTGCCGCGCCGGCGCCGGCTCCGGCTCCTGCCGCTCAACCCTCGACGCCCAACGCTCAACCGGCCGGCTCCTACTCCGGCGGCGTCGACCTCGAATGCGAGATGCTGGTCCTGGGCGCGGGGCCCGGCGGCTATTCCGCTGCCTTCCGCTCCGCGGACCTGGGCATGAAGACCGTGCTCGTGGAGCGCTACGCGACGCTCGGCGGCGTGTGCCTCAACGTGGGCTGCATCCCGTCCAAGGCGCTGCTGCACGTGGCGGCCGTGATGGACGAAGTGAGCCACTTCGAGTCGCTGGGCGTGTCCTTCGGCAAGCCGACGATCGACCGCGCGAAGCTCAAGGCCCACAAGAACAAGGTCACGGGCAAGCTCACCGGCGGGCTCACCGCGATGGCGAAGATGCGCAAGGTGACCGTCGTGCGCGGCATCGGCACTTTCCTCGACCCGTACCACCTGCAGGTGGAAGAGACCTCCGGCGACGGCAAGGACACCACCGGCAAGAAGCAGGTGATCCGCTTCAGGAACGCCATCATCGCCGCCGGCTCGCAGTCCGTGTCGCTGCCTTTCATGCCCAGGGACCCGCGCGTGGTGGACTCCACCGGTGCGCTGGAACTGGACGTGAATCCCAAGCGCATGCTGGTCCTCGGCGGCGGCATCATCGGCCTGGAAATGGGCACGGTGTATTCGACGCTGGGCGCGCGCCTGGACGTGGTCGAGATGCTGGATGGCCTGATGCAGGGCGCGGACCGCGACCTCGTGCGCGTGTGGCAGAAGCTGAACGCGCCGCGCTTCGACAACATCATGCTCAAGACCAAGACGGTCGGCGCCGAGGCCACCAAGGACGGCATCCTGGTGCGCTTCGAAGGCGAGCAGGCGCCCAAGGAGCCGCAGCTGTACGACCTGGTGCTGCAGGCCGTGGGCCGCAGTCCCAACGGCAAGAAGATCGGTGCCGAAAAGGCCGGCGTGAACGTCAGCGACCGCGGCTTCATCCCGGTGGACATCCAGATGCGCACGAACGTGCCGCACATCTTCGCCATCGGCGACATCGTGGGCCAGCCGATGCTGGCGCACAAGGCGGTGCACGAGGCGCACGTCGCCGCGGAAGTGGCCGCCGGAGAGAAGAGCACCTTCGACGCCCGCGTGATCCCGAGCGTCGCCTATACCGATCCCGAGGTCGCATGGGTGGGCCTCACCGAGGACCAGGCCAAGGCGCAGGGCATCGCCATCAAGAAGGGCCACTTCCCGTGGACGGCCTCCGGCCGCGCCATCGCCAACACGCGCGACGAGGGCTTCACCAAGCTGCTGTTCGACGCCAACACGCACCGCATCCTGGGCGGCGGCATCGTCGGCACGCACGCGGGCGACCTGATCAGCGAAGTGGCCCTGGCCATCGAGATGGGCGCCGACGAGGTCGACATCGGCAAGACGATCCATCCGCACCCGACGCTGGGCGAAAGCATCGGCATGGCAGCGGAGATCGCCCACGGCACCTGCACGGACGTGCCGCCGCAGAGGAAGTAGCAGCTGTCGTTCCCGCGGAGGCGGGAACCCAGGGCGTCAAGAGAAAGGGCCGTGGACGCGGCCCTTTTCCTTGCGAAGCCCTGGTTCCCCGCCTCCGCGGGGATGACGCTATTGCGCGTCCGGAGCAGCGGCTTGCGGCGCCGCTTCCACGACACGCCGTGCGCCGTCGAAGCGCTTGGACCAGTACGGCACGCCCATGTCCTCCACGCGCACCTGCGCGCCGGGCTTGGGCGAGTGGATGAACTTGTTGTCGCCGATGTAGATGCCGACGTGGCTGAAGGTGCGGCGCAGCGTGTTGAAGAACACCAGGTCGCCGGGCTGCAGGTCCTGCTTGTCGATCTTCTGCGTGGCGGCGGCCTGTTCGTTGGCGCGGCGCGGCAGGACCAGGCCGAGCGTCTGCTCGTACATCGCCTTGACGAAGCCGCTGCAGTCGAAGCCGGTCTCCGCCGAATTGCCGCCGCGGCGGTAAGGCACGCCCAGCGAGCCCATCGCGGTCATCACGAGTTCGGAGGCACGGGTCTTCATGCGCACCGCGCCGTCGCTCATGCGGCCGGCCATGTTGACGCGGACCTCCTCGAGGCGGTCGACGAGGCGCTTTTCCTGCATGTAGCGGCCCACGTCTTCCTCCGCGGACACGGGGGTCGCCTGCGCGCTCATCGCGGCAGCCAGCAGCGCCAGACTCAGCCATTGCTTCATGGCTGTGCAGGGTAGCCGCCGCGAACATCGCGCGTCAAGTGAAGAATGCATTCCAAGTTATTGATTTGTTTCGAATTCTTGCCTTCCCTCTGGGGCGGACCCCCAGGAGTGTGGCGGCTGGGAAACAATCAGCCCCCATGCGCAGAGACATTCGAAGCACTGTCCGTCGCCGGCTCTGGGGCCGGCTGGCGGCAACGGCCTGCATTTTCGCAGCTTTCGCGACCGTCCCGGCCCGGGCGCAGACCGTGCAGCCCGAGACGGTGGCCTCGGGCCTGGAACATCCCTGGGCGGTGGCCTTCCTCCCCGAAGGCGGCTACCTGGTGACCGAGCGCCCGGGGCGCATGCGCGTGATCAGCGCGCAGGGGAAGGTGGGTCCGGCTCTCGGCGACGTCCCCGAGGTGGCGCGCGGCGGGCAGGGCGGATTGCTGGACCTTGTGCTGGACTCGAAATTCGCCAGCAGCCGCACGCTTTATTTCTGCTATTCCCAGCCGGGCACGGGCGGCAGCAGCACCGCGCTGGCCCGCGCGCGCCTGCCGGCCGGCGCGACGGCCTTGCAGGACCTGCGCGTGATCTTCACGGCGGTGCCCCGCCTTGGCAGCCAGCTGCAGTTCGGCTGCCGCATCGTGGAGGCGCGTGACGGGACGCTGTTCCTCACGCTCGGCGAACGCTTTTTCCCCAAGGAGGAAGCCCAGAAGCTGGGCAACGACCTGGGCAAGGTGGTGCGCCTGAACAAGGACGGCAGCGCGCCGCAGGACAACCCCTTTGCCGGGCGCGCCGGCGCGCGGCCGGAGATCTACAGCTACGGCCACCGCAATCCCCAGGGCGCGGCGCTGGGCCCGGACGGCGAACTGTGGACGCACGAACATGGCCCGCAGGGCGGCGACGAGATCAACATCATCCGGCCGGGGCGCAACTATGGCTGGCCGGTGATCACGTACGGCGAGAACTATGGCGGCGGCCCCATCGGCGAGGGCATCACGCAGAAGGAAGGCATGGAGCAGCCGCTGCACTACTGGACACCGTCGATCGCGCCCTCGGGCATGGCGTTCCTTACCAGCGACCGCTACGGCGCGGACTGGCAGGGCAACCTGTTCGTGGGCTCGCTGAAGTTCCAGTACCTCGATCGCATCGTGCTGGCGAGCGGCAAGGTGGCGCGGGAGGAGAAGCTGCTGCAGGGGATCGGCCGCGTGCGCGACGTGCGGCAGGGGCGGGATGGACTGCTGTACATCCTCACCGACGAGAACGATGGGAAGCTGGTGCGGGTGGTGCCGAAGTGACGGTGGGGTTCGCCTGCCGCTCACCGCCACCCTACGAAGACCGCCGGCATGGGCGTAGGGTGGTGGTGAGCGGCAGGCGAACCCCACCGCTCAAGCCTTCACCAACCCCTTCCGCACCGCATACCGCGTCAGGCTCGCGATGTCGTTCAGCCGCAGCCGCTCCATGATCCGGGCGCGGTGCACATCGACGGTCTTCGGGCTCAGCCCCAGCTCGAAGGCGATCTCCTTCGCCGATTTGCCTTGCGCGATCAGGGTCAGGATCTCCACCTGCCGCGTGGTCAGCTCGTCGTCCACCGTGGGCTCCGAGGGCTGCAGCAGCCGCTGGGCGACCGCGGCGCTGAAGTAGCTGCCGGTGGCCATCACGCTGCGCAGGGCCTGCTCCAGCTCGAACGGAGGGGCGTCCTTCATCAGGTAGCCGCAGGCGCCGTTGGCGACCGCGCGCTTGACGAAGTCCACCGTGTCGTACATCGACAGCACCAGCACCTTCACGTCGGGGAAGCGGGCATGGATCTCGGCGATCGCCGTGATGCCGTCCATGCCGGGCATGGAAATGTCGGTCATGACCACGTCCGGCTTGACCGATTCGAGCAGCTGCAGCAGCTCGTTGCCGTTGCGCGCCTCGGCGATCACCCGCACGCCCTCCACGGTGGAAAGCAGGGCCTTGATCCCCGAGCGGACCAGGTCATGGTCGTCCGCCAGGACGACCTGGATCGGAAGGGGAGTATTCGTGTTCTTCTGGAGCATGAGACTCTCCTGGGTCTGACTCACAATACCGCACGCAGCGCCACGCCGCCACCATCGCGGGTGCGGATGTGCAGGCGCCCGCCGGCCAGTTCGGTGCGTTCGATCATGCCGTACAGGCCGATGTTTCTCTCGGTTTGCGGCCCATTGAGCACGGCGGCCTTGTCGAAGCCGATGCCGTCGTCGACGAACAGCACGCTGATGCGCCCGCGGGGCAGGAACCGCAGGCGCACCCACACCGTGGAGGCCTTCGCGTGGCGCACCGTGTTGGTCAGCGCCTCCTGCACCAGCCGCACGGCGACCGCCGCGTTCTCCTCCAGCCGCTTCGGCTCCTGGCCGCGCGTCGTCACGATGTAGTGCAGGCCCGCCGGCTCGCCGATGCGCTGCATGGCCGATTGCACGGCGGGCACCAGCCCCAGCAGGTCCAGCTGCGCGGGACGCAGCGAGAACGACAGCGTCTTCAGCTGCTGCAGGGCGCCGTTGGCCAGTTCGGCCGCCGTGGTGTTGTGCTTGCGCCGGGCGTCGCCGTCGGCCGCGCGTTCGGCGGCATGCAGGTGGATCACCACCGCCGTCAGGGTCTGCCCCAGCTGGTCGTGCAGTTCGCGCGAGATGTGCGAGCGTTCCCGTTCCTGCGCGAGGACGAAGCGCGCCGACAGCTCCTTCAGCCGCGCGTAGGCGGACTGCAGCTCCGCGTCCAGGCGTTCCTTCTCCTGCGCGCGGTGCCGTTCCTCCAGCACCCGGCCGATGATCTGGGGCAGCGTCCCCAGCTTGTCCTTCGTGAGGTAGTCCTTGGCGCCGCAGCGCAGGACGTGGACGGCCGCCTCCTCGCCGATCGCGCGCGTGAGCACGATCAGCGGGACGCTGCTGCGGCGCGTGACGAGGATCTGCAGGGCGGCGTAGGGCGAGAACCGCGGCAGGTTGAAGTCGCACAGGATCACGTCCCATTCGCCCTCGAGCGCGGCGACGAAGCTCGCGGCGTTGTCGACGCGGTGCAGTTCGTAGCGCCGAGCCGGATCGGCGCGTTCCAGCGCGATCCCCATCAGCTCGACGTCGTCCGGGTTGTCCTCCACGCACAGCAGCCGGATGGGGGTCGAGGCTAGGACTGCGCGGCTGGACATGGCGGTGGGCGCCGAGTTTACCGTCGGGCTCCAGCGCGACGGTCTAAGCGAGTTCCCTAACAGCGCTAGTGCCGGACCTTGCGCAACTCGCCCGCCAGGTAGTCCACCACGCGCTCGAACGGATCGAAGCCGAAGGCCTCGGCCACCGCGGGCCGCAGGTTGGAATTGGCATTGATGTCGTAGAAGACCCGCCGGCCGTCCGTCGTCTCCAGGTATTCGATGCCGCCGACGTCGATCTTCGTCGCGGCAATGATGCGCCTGGCCGTCGCGACGGCTTCGGCCGGCACTTCCTTGTAGGGGTAGAACTCCACCGGCGGCGCGGCCACGGGCTCGTGCGCGGGAATCGCGCAGACGCCTTCGCCTTCCTCGGGGTTGCACACGGGCGAGGGGCACAGGTTGAAGCGGCCGTGCGTCACCACGCGCATCGCGTAGAGCAGCTCGCCGCCGAGGAATTCCAGGCGCACGATGCCTTGCTCCGGATCGTGCGGCAGGTATTCCTGCAGCAGGAACAGGTTGTCCGGCTGCCAGATGGCCGGATCGCGGAACACGGCCTCGATCTCCGCGAGCGATTCCACCACCTGGATGCGCGCGCCGCTGCCGCCCTGGTCGGGCTTGAGCACCGCGGGCCAGGTGATGCGGCCCGCCATCGCATGCAGGGCCGAGACGTCGTTGAACGTGATCGAGCGCGGCGTATCGATGCCCAGGCGCTTCAGCAGCGTCGCCTGCACGCTCTTGCTCAATTCGAGCGCGAACACGTCGGACCCGTTGAGCACGCGCGCGCCCAGCTGTTCGAGGGTACGCATGTAGGCCAGGTTGAAGGGCACGGCGCGGGTGTTGCCCCGCAGGTAGGCGCTGGGACTGGCCTGGTTGAAGTAGAGCGGGGCGCGGGGCGCATCGTCGTTGCCGAACGCCGCCTTCGTGACGTCGAAGGCCTCGTAGGCGACGCCGCGGCGGGTGAGGGCGGCGAAGAGCGGCTTCTGCCACTCGGGGTGTTCGTGCAGGACGATGAGGTCGGGTCGGGAAGCGGACATGCGGCCCATGGTAGCGGCCGGTGAATAATCCCGTCCGAGGAATGCCCATGCTGCTTGACGCCGAAGACTCCCAACTCGTGCTGGTCGACTACCAGCAACGCCTGATGCCCGCCATCCACGAGGGCGGCCAGGTCCTGGCCAATGCCGTGCGGCTGGCGCGCATCGCGCAGCTGCTGCAGGTACCTTTGTGGGCCACGGAGGAGAACCCCAAGGGGCTCGGCGGCACCGTCGAAGCCCTGCAGCCCCTGGTTACCGGCCGGATGGTGGCCAAGATGGAATTCGACGCGACCAGCGTCCTGCTGCCCCGGCTGAGGCCGGCGCCGGCGCAGCGGGGCGGCAACGCCCGCAGCCTGCCCAAGCACCTGCAGAAGGCCGCACCCCAGGCGGCGCCCGGACGCGAGAGCATCGTGCTGGCGGGTTGCGAAGCGCACGTGTGCCTCCTGCAGACGGCCCTGGGCCTGCTGGACGAAGAGCTGGAGGTCTGGGTCGTCACCGACGCCTGCAGCTCGCGCAGCGAACGCAACCGCGACGCCGCCTTCGACCGCCTGGCCGCGGCCGGCGCCGAGCTGGTCACGACCGAGATGGTGGCGTTCGAGTGGCTGCGCGATGCGGGACATCCCCGGTTCGACGAAGTCCTGAGCATCGTCAAATAGGCGTTGAGCGTTCGGCGTCGAGCGTCAGGGCGGCGCAAGCTGCGTGCCCCAGGCTGAACGCTCAACGCAGAACACTCAACGGAGACGAGGCATGGGTTACGCGGAGTTCCACCGACGTTCGCTCGAGCAGCGGGACGCGTTCTGGGCCGAACAGGCGAAGCTGGTCGACTGGCACGTGCCGCCGGCCCAGGTGTGCGACACGAGCCGTCCGCCCTTCTACCGCTGGTTCGCGGGCGGCAAGACCAACCTGTGCCACAACGCGGTGGACCGGCACCTCGCGCAGCGGGCCGGCCAGGCGGCGCTGATCTACGTTTCGACCGAGACGAACCAGGAGCGCGTCTACACCTTCCGTGAACTGCACCAGGAGGTGCAGCGCATGGCCGCCGTGCTGGCCGCGCTGGGCGTGGGGCAGGGCGACCGGGTCCTGATCTACATGCCGATGATCCCGGAGGCCGTGTTCGCGATGCTGGCCTGCGCCCGCATCGGCGCCATCCACGCGGTGGTATTCGGTGGCTTTGCCTCGCATTCGCTTGCTTCGCGCATCGAGGATGCGACCCCCAAGGTCATCGTCAGCGCGGACGCCGGTTCGCGCGGCGGCAAGGTAGTCCCCTACAAGCCCTTGCTGGACGAAGGCATCCGCCTCGCCGGCCACAAGCCGGGCGCCGTCCTGCTCGTCGACCGCGGACTGGCGCCCATGGACAAGGTGCCGGGGCGCGACCACGACTGGGCCACTCTGGCCGCGCGGCACCGGAAGACCGAGGTGCCCTGCGCCTGGCTGGACGCCACGGACATCAGCTACACGCTCTACACCAGCGGCACGACGGGCAGGCCCAAGGGCGTGCAGCGCGACGTGGGCGGCTACGCGGTGGCGCTCGCCGCCAGCATGAAGCACATCTTCCTGGGCCACCCGGGCGAGACCTACTTTTCGACCAGCGACATCGGCTGGGTAGTGGGTCACAGCTACATCGTGTACGGGCCGCTGATCGCGGGCATGGCGACCGTCCTGTACGAGGGCCTGCCGATCCGCCCCGACGCCGGCATCTGGTGGAGCCTGGTCGAGAAGTACAAGGTGACCTCCATGTTCAGCGCGCCGACGGCCGTCCGCGTGCTGAAGAAGCAGGACCCGGCCTTCCTGAAGAAATACGACCTGTCCAGCCTGCGCGCGCTGTTCCTGGCGGGCGAGCCGCTGGACGAGCCCACGGCGCGCTGGATCGCCGACGGCCTGGGCGTGCCCGTGATCGACAACTACTGGCAGACCGAAAGCGGCTGGCCCATCCTCACCGTCGCCAACGGCGTGGAGCCGACGGCGAGCAAGTTCGGCAGTCCCGGCGTCCCCATGTACGGCTTCGACGTGCGGCTGGTGCACGAAGCCACCGGCGAGGAGCTCACGGGCGCCGGCCAGAAGGGCGTCGTGGTGATCGAGGGGCCGACGCCTCCGGGCTTCATGCAGACGGTCTGGCAGGACGACGCCCGCTACGTCGACACCTACTGGTCCACCATCCCCGGCAAGCAGGTGTACAGCACCTTCGACTGGGGCATCCGCGACGCCGACGGCTACTTCTACATCCTGGGGCGCACCGACGACGTGATCAACGTGGCCGGCCACCGCCTGGGCACGCGCGAGATCGAGGAGAGCATCTCCGGCCATCCCAACATCGCCGAAGTCGCGGTGGTGGGCGTGGCGGATGCGCTGAAGGGACAGGTCGCGATGGCCTTCGCCGTGGCCAGGGACGCTTCCGCGCTGGGCGACGAGAAGGCCCGCCTGAAGCTGGAAGGCGAGGTGATGAAGGTGGTGGACGACACGCTGGGCGCCGTGGCGCGGCCCGCCCGCGTGCGCTTCGTGACCGTGCTGCCCAAGACGCGCAGCGGCAAGCTGCTGCGGCGGGCGATCCAGGCGGTCTGCGAGGGCCGGGACCCGGGAGACCTCACGACGATCGAGGATCCGGCGGCGCTGCAGCAGATCCGGGACCTTGTCGGCGGCTGACGCCAGCGCCCCGGCGTACTGCTTAGTGCTTCACCGTGGCGGCCTTGTGACGGCCGCGGAAGACCTCACCTTGGTGGTAACCCGGATTCGGTGGCACAATCCGCCCCGCAACCAGGGCCCTTCCCCCACAGTCGCATCCGCCAATCGGTTCAGCCGTGTCGCGGAAGGTAGACCAACCAGCTGAGGCCTCCTGCAGGGAGGCGGAAAGTAGCGCAACAGGATGAGCGACCAGAGCTCCGTCTATTCCGCATACCGCGGTAATTCGTACCTCTTCGGCGGCAATGCCCCGTACGTCGAGGAAATGTACGAGAACTACCTCGCCAACCCGGGCAGCGTGCCCGACCACTGGCGCGAATACTTCGACGCCCTCCAGAACGTTCCCGCCGTCGACGGCAGCAATGCCAGGGACGTCCCCCACCTCCCGGTCGTCAACGCCTTCGCCGAGCGCGCCAAGCAGGGCGGCACGAAGGTCGTGGTGGCCGCGGGCGGCGACCAGGAACTGGCCCGCAAGGGCACGGCGGTCCAGCAGCTGATCGCTGCCTACCGCAACGTCGGCGCCCGCTGGGCCGACCTCGACCCGCTCAAGCGCGACGTGCGGGAGAACATTCCCGAACTGGAGCCGTCCTTCTACGGCTTCAAGGACGCCGACCAGGAAGCGGTGTTCAACACCAGCAACACCTTCTTCGGCAAGGAGTCGATGTCGCTGCGCGAGCTGATGAACGCGCTGCACGAGACCTACTGCGGCACCATCGGCGCCGAGTTCATGTACATCAGCGACCAGGCGCGCAAGCGCTGGTGGCAGCAGAAGCTGGAGTCCATCCGCTCCAAGCCGCACTTCAACACCGAGAAGAAGAAGCACATCCTCGACCGCCTGACCGCGGCCGAAGGCCTGGAGCGCTTCCTCCACACCAAGTACGTCGGCCAGAAGCGCTTCTCCCTGGAAGGCGGCGAGAGCTTCATCGCCTCCATGGACGAACTGATCCAGCGCGCCGGCGAGCGCGGCGTGCAGGAGGTCGTGATCGGCATGGCCCACCGCGGCCGCCTGAACGTGCTGGTCAACACCCTGGGCAAGATGCCCAAGGACCTGTTCGCCGAGTTCGACCACAGCGCGCCCGAGGACCTGCCCTCCGGCGACGTGAAGTACCACCAGGGCTTCAGCTCCGACGTCAGCACGCCCGGCGGCCCGGTGCACCTGTCCCTCGCGTTCAACCCCTCGCACCTGGAGATCGTGAACCCGGTGGTCGAGGGCTCCGCCCGCGCGCGCATGGACCGCCGCGGCGACGCCAAGGGCAACCAGGTGCTGCCCGTGCTGGTGCACGGCGACGCCGCCATCGCCGGCCAGGGCGTGGTGCAGGAGACGCTGGCGCTGGCCGAGACCCGTGGCTACTACACGGGCGGCACGGTGCACATCGTCATCAACAACCAGATCGGCTTCACCACGTCCGACCCGCGCGACGCGCGCTCGACGCTGTACTGCACCGACATCGTCAAGATGATCGAGTGCCCGGTGCTGCACGTGAACGGCGACGATCCGGAAGCCGTGGTGCTCGCGACGCAGCTGGCGCTCGAGTACCGCATGGAGTTCAACAAGGATGTCGTGGTCGACATCGTGTGCTTCCGCAAGCTGGGCCACAACGAGCAGGACACCCCCGCGCTGACCCAGCCGCTGATGTACAAGAAGATCGCGGCCCACCCCGGCACGCGCCGGCTGTACGCCGACAAGCTGTCCGCGCAGGGCCTGGGCGACACGCTGGGCGACGACATGGTCAAGGCCTACCGCGCCGCCATGGACGCCGGCAAGCACACGGTCGACCCGGTGCTGTCCAACTTCAAGAGCAAGTACGCCGTCGACTGGGCGCCGTACCTGGGCAAGAAGTGGACCGACGCCGGCGACACCGCCATCCCGCTGGCCGAGTGGAAGCGCCTGGCCGAGCGCATCACGACGGTGCCGAAGGACTTCACCGTGCACCCGCTGGTGAAGAAGGTGCTGGAGGACCGCGCCGCGATGGGCCGCGGCGAGATCAACGTGGACTGGGGCATGGGGGAGCACATGGCCTTCGCCTCGCTGGTCGCTTCCGGCTACCCGATCCGCCTGTCCGGCGAGGACGTGGGCCGCGGCACCTTCACCCACCGCCACGCCGTGCTGCACGACCAGAACCGCGAGAAGTGGGACGTCGGCACCTACATCCCGCTGCAGAACGTCGCCGACAACCAGGCGCCCTTCGTCTGCATCGACTCCATCCTGTCGGAAGAGGCGGTGCTGGGCTTCGAGTACGGCTACGCCTCCAACGACCCGCACACCCTGACGATCTGGGAAGCGCAGTTCGGCGACTTCGCCAACGGTGCGCAGGTCGTGATCGACCAGTTCATCGCCTCCGGCGAAGTGAAGTGGGGCCGCGTCAACGGCATCACCCTGATGCTGCCGCACGGCTACGAAGGCCAGGGCCCGGAGCACAGCTCGGCCCGCCTGGAGCGCTTCATGCAGCTGTCGGCCGACACCAACATCCAGGTGGTGCAGCCGACGACGGCCAGCCAGATCTTCCACGTCCTGCGCCGGCAGCAGATCCGCCCGCTGCGCAAGCCTTTGGTGATCATGACGCCCAAGTCGCTGCTGCGGAACAAGGACGCGACCTCGCCGCTCGCGGAGTTCACCAAGGGCGGCTTCCAGACCGTGATCCCCGACGTCCAGGACCTCAAGGCGGACAAGGTCAAGCGCGTGGTGGTGTGCTCGGGCAAGGTCTACTACGACCTCGCCAAGAAGCGCGAGGAAAAGGGTGCGGACGACGCGGCCATCATCCGCGTCGAGCAGCTCTATCCCTTCCCGCACAAGGCGTTTGCCGCGGAACTGAAGAAGTACCCGAACGCGACCGACATCGTGTGGTGCCAGGACGAGCCGCAGAACCAGGGCGCGTGGTTCTTCATCCAGCACAACATCCACGAGAACATGCAGGAAGGCCAGAAGCTGGGTTATGCCGGCCGCGCGGCCTCCGCGTCGCCCGCCGTGGGTTACTCCCATCTCCACACGGAGCAGCAGAAGGCGCTGGTCGACGCGGCCTTCGCGAAGCTGAAGGGCTTCGTCCTCTCGAAGTAAAACAGGTTGAGCGTTGGGCGTTCGGCGTCGGGCGTGGAGCCCGGCGCCGTTCACGCTCAACCCTCAACGCTCAACGCTGAACGGAAAACAAAATGGCTATCGTTGAAGTGAAGGTCCCGCAACTGTCCGAATCGGTTGCCGAGGCGACGCTGCTGCAGTGGAAGAAGAAGGCCGGTGAGGCCGTGGCCCAGGACGAGATCCTGATCGAGATCGAGACCGACAAGGTCGTGCTGGAAGTGCCGGCGCCCAGCGCCGGCGTGATGGGCGAGATCGTGGTGGGCGACGGCGGCACCGTCACCTCCGACCAGGTGATCGCGAAGATCGACACCGAGGGCAAGGCCGGCGCCGCCGCGCCGGCGGCTGCTCCCGCCGCGGCCCCCGCTGCCCCGGCCGCAGCCGCGGCTGCCGTCGGCGGCGCGAAGGCCGGCGTGGCCATGCCCGCCGCCGCCAAGATGATGGCCGATGCCAACCTGGCGTCCGGCTCCGTGGCCGGCACCGGCCGCGACGGCCGCGTGACCAAGGGCGACGTGATCGGCGCCCTGGCCGGTGGCACGGCCGCCAAGGTGGCCACCCCCGTGCCGGCGCCGGCGGCTGCGCGTCCCGCGCTGGCGCAGGTGGCCGCCCCCGTGGCCCCGCCCGACCTGGGCGACCGCCCCGAGCAGCGCGTGCCGATGTCGCGCCTGCGCGCCCGCGTCGCCGAGCGCCTGCTGCAGTCGCAGTCCACCAACGCCATCCTGACCACCTTCAACGAGGTGAACATGGCGCCCGTGATGGAGATGCGCAAGCGCTTCCAGGAGAAGTTCGAGAAGGAGCACGGCGTCAAGATCGGCTTCATGTCCTTCTTCGTGAAGGCCGCGGTGCACGCCCTGAAGAAGTACCCGGTGCTGAACGCCTCCGTCGACGGCAACGACATCGTCTACCACGGCTACTTCGACATCGGCATCGCGGTGGGTTCGCCGCGCGGCCTGGTGGTGCCGATCCTGCGCAACGCCGACCAGATGTCCTTCGCCGACATCGAGAAGAAGATCGCCGAGTACGGCGCCAAGGCGCGTGACGGCAAGCTGGGCATCGAGGAGATGACCGGCGGCACGTTCTCGATCTCCAACGGCGGCGTGTTCGGCTCCATGCTGTCCACCCCCATCATCAACCCGCCGCAGTCCGCCATCCTGGGCGTGCACGCGACCAAGGACCGCGCGGTGGTGGAGAACGGGCAGATCGTGGTCCGCCCGATGAACTACCTGGCCATGTCCTACGACCACCGCATCATCGACGGCCGCGAAGCCGTGCTGGGCCTGGTGGCGATGAAGGAAGCGCTGGAAGATCCGGCGCGCCTGCTGTTCGATATTTGATGGACCTTGGGGACAGACCACCAGCGAAGCGGTGCTTGTCCCCGACATGCTAGGAAAGCAATGGCTAAGAACTTTGACGTCGTCGTCATCGGCGGCGGCCCCGGCGGCTACATCGCCGCCATCCGCGCGGCGCAGCTCGGTTTCAACACCGCCTGCATCGACGAGTGGAAGAACAAGGATGGCAAGCCGGCCCTGGGCGGCACCTGCACCAACGTGGGCTGCATCCCGTCCAAGGCGCTGCTGCAGTCTTCCGAGAACTACGAGCATGCCGGCAAGCACTTCGCCGACCACGGCATCGGCGTGCAGGGCCTGTCGATCGACGTGCAGAAGATGCTGTCCCGCAAGGACGCCGTCGTGAAGCAGAACAACGACGGCATCCAGTTCCTGTTCAAGAAGAACAAGGTGACGTCCTTCCACGGCCGCGGCTCGTTCGCCAAGGCCGGCGCCGGCGGCTACGAGATCCAGGTCGGCGACGAGACGCTGGTCGCGAAGCACGTGATCGTCGCCACCGGATCCAACCCCCGTGCGCTGCCGGGCGTGCCCTTCGACGAGGACAAGATCCTGTCGAACGACGGCGCGCTGCGCATCCCCGCGGTGCCGAAGAAGCTGGTGCTGATCGGCTCCGGCGTCATCGGCCTGGAGATGGGCTCGGTCTGGCGCCGCGTCGGCGCGGAAGTGACGGTGCTGGAAGCGCTGCCCACCTTCCTCGGCGCGGTCGACGAGCAGATCGCCAAGGAGGCGCAGAAGGCCTTCACCAAGCAGGGCCTGAAGATCGAGCTGGGCGTGAAGGTCGGCGACATCAAGACGGCCGGCAAGGGCGTCAAGGTGGCTTACACCAACGCCAAGGGCGAGGCGCAGTCCCTGGACGCCGACCACGTGATCGTGTCCATCGGCCGCGTGCCCAACACCATCGGCCTGAAGCCGGAAGCCGTCGGCCTCAAGGTGGACGAGCGCGGCGCCATCGTCGTCGACGACGAGTGCCGCACGAACCTGCCCAACGTCTGGGCGATCGGCGACGTCGTGCGCGGGCCGATGCTGGCGCACAAGGCGGAGGAAGAGGGCGTGGCGGTGGCCGAGCGCATCGCCGGCCAGCACGGGCACGTCAACTTCAACACGATCCCCTGGGTGATCTACACGTCGCCCGAGATCGCGTGGGTGGGCAAGACCGAGCAGCAGCTGAAGGCCGAGGGCGTGGCGTACCGGGCCGGCACCTTCCCCTTCATGGCCAACGGCCGCGCGCGGGCGCTGGGCGACACGACCGGCATGGTCAAGATGCTGGCGGACGCGAAGACCGACGAGATCCTCGGCGTGCACATCGTGGGCCCCATGGCCAGCGAGCTGATCTCCGAGGCCGTGGTCGCCATGGAGTTCAAGGCCTCCAGCGAGGACATCGCCCGCATCTGCCATGCACACCCGTCGCTGTCGGAAGCGACGAAGGAAGCCGCCCTGGCGGTGGACAAGCGCACGTTGAATTTCTGAGAAATTGAACGCAGAAGTCGCGAAAGTGACGCGAAAGTCGCAGAAGCAAGTCCAATGATTTCTTTTGCGACTTGTGCGAAGTTTTCGCGACTTTTGCGTTCCTCTCTCTGAAAAGATGAGCGTCCGCGACGTCTACTACGACGAACTGAAGGCCAGGGGCTACGACAGCGACCCCGCGCAACTGCGGGGCGTCAAGTCCCTGGACCGCTGCGCGACCGACTGGTCGCAGTACAAGGAGCAGCGCTCCAACGCCTTCAAGAAGCTGATCAACCGGCCGTCCATCCCGCGCGGCGTCTACCTGTACGGCGGGGTCGGGCGCGGCAAGAGCTTCCTGATGGACTGCTTCTTCCAGGCCGTCCCCGTGGTGCGCAAGACGCGCCTGCACTTCCACGAGTTCATGCGCGAGGTGCACCGCGAACTGGCCGAGCTGCAGGGCACGGTCAATCCGCTGGACGAACTGGGCAAGCGCATCGCGAAGCGCTATCGCCTGATCTGCTTCGACGAATTCCACGTCGCCGACATCACCGACGCGATGATCCTGCACCGCCTGCTGGACGCGCTGTTCGACAACGGCGTGGGCTTCGTCACCACCTCGAACTTCCGGCCCGACGACCTGTATCCCAACGGGCTGCACCGCGACCGCATCCTGCCGGCCATCGCCCTCCTGAACGAGAAGCTGGAGGTGGTGAACGTGGACAACGGCACGGACTACCGCCGCCGCACCATGGAGCAGGTGCGGCTCTATCACACGCCGCTCGGCCCGCAGGCCGACGCGGAGATGGACGACGCGTTCACCCGCCTGGCAGAAGCCCACGACGAGGACCCGGTCCTGCACATCGAGCACCGGGAGATCCGCTCCCGGCGCAAGGCGGGCGGCGTGGTCTGGTTCGACTTCAAGACCCTCTGCGGCGGCCCCCGCTCGCAGAACGACTACCTGGAGATCGCCACCCAGTTCCACACCGTGCTGCTGAGCGACGTGCCGCGCATGTCGGCGCGCAATGCCTCGGAGGCCCGCAGGTTTACGTGGCTGGTGGATGTTCTTTACGATAGGCGGGTGAAACTGATCCTGTCGGCCGAGGTCCCACCCGAGGCGTTGTACACCGAAGGGCCGCTGGCCCACGAGTTCCCGCGCACCGTCTCGCGCCTGAACGAGATGCAGTCCGCGGAGTTCCTCGCGCTGCCGCACCGTACCGTCGACACCAGCCTCACATGAAGCACTCCGTCCTGTTCGCCCTCGCCCTGGCGGCCGCCGTCGCCCACGCCCAGACCCCGGGTGAGGATGCTGCCGGCCGCCTCCCTGAGGCGGAGCAGCAGGCGGTCCCCGGGCAACTCCAGGGCGTCGACGTGGCTGCCGAGCGGGACCGGATCAAGACGGAACGGGCCGCCGCCGACAAGAAGCACCAGGACGCCCAGAAGGCCTGTCGCGCGAAGTTCGCCGTCAACGACTGCCTCGACCAGGCCCGGCGCGAGCACAACGTCGCCGCACAGGAACTGAAGCGCCAGGAACACGTGCTGAACGAGGCCGAGCGCAAGCGCAAGGGCGCCGCCGCCCAGAAGCGGATCGACGAGAAGAATTCGCCCGAGGCCCAGCGCCAGGCCGAGGAAAAGCGCGTCAAGGCGCTGGCCGAGCAGAAGGAGCGCGAAGCCAAGGCGACCGACAAGGCGGCGAAGCATGCCGCCGACGAGGCGGACAAGGAAAAGCGCGTGCCGCGCCCGGCCAAGTCGGCCAAGGGCGACCCGGCGCCGCAGGGCGGCGTGCGCGCCCCGCAATCGGCCGCGAGCCATGGGCCGACGTCGCAGGAAACGGCGAAGAACCGCGCCGAATACGAGCAGCGCCAGGAAGAAGCGGCGAAGCACAAGGCCGACGTGGAAGCCCGCAACGCGCAGCGCAAGAAGCCGGCGCCGGCGGACCTGCCGCCGCCGCCGCGCAGCGGGTCCTAGACCGGCGGGGAACTACTCCGTCAGCGGCTCCAGCTTGACGATCACGAGCGACAGGTTGTCGCCGCCGCCGTGCGCGCGCGAGCGCGCCTTCTCGATCAGGAACTCGCTCGCCTCGCGCGGCGACAGCGAAGACAGCACCGACCCGAGCTCCTCGGCGCTGAAGTAGTGCCACACGCCGTCGCTGCAGGCGAGCAGGGTGTCGCCCGGGCGCAGCTGCTGGATGGAATACACGTCCGAGGGCGGGTCGTCCTCGGCGCCCAGGCAGCCCATGAGGATGTTGGACTGCGGGTGCACGTTGGCTTCCTCCTCGGTGAGCTCGCCGCGGTCCACCAGCGTCTGCACGTACGAGTGGTCCATGGTCCGCTTCACGATCTGGTTGCCGTGGAAGTAGTAGATGCGCGAGTCGCCGGCATGCACCCAGTGGCATTCGCCGTTGGGATGGATGATGAACGCGGCGATGGTGCTGTGCGGTTCCTGCTCGGAGGAGATCGCGGTCAGCTTGATGACGAGATGCGACTCCTGCACCATCTGCTTGAGCACCGCGTGCGGGTCGTCGGCCGTGGGCGAGTAGCGTTCGAACAGCTGCTTGCAGGTCATCATCACCTGGTCGCTTGCCTTGCGCCCGCCGCTGCGCCCGCCCATGCCATCGGCGACGACGCCCAGGACGCAGCCGTTGATGCGCGGGTGGGCGATCAGGGCGATCTGGTCCTGCTGGTACTCCCGGTCCCCCTTGTGAATGCCGGTGGACGCGGTGAGTCGGTAACCTTTGATGCTGCTCATGGGCGGGAAGGGCTGCGCTGGTGCGCGTTCGCTCGATTATTGCCGGTAGAGGTCGTATTATTGAACGATCCGCAGCGGCGCTTCGCCTGAAATTTCCCTTGGACACCAACCTGCACTCTCCCGAGCGGCGCCTGATCGAGCTGCGCATGGAACATGCGGACCTCGATGCGATGATCGACCGCGCGGCGGAGCAGACGCCCGTCGACGAGCTCATGATGCGCAGGCTGAAGAAGCGGCGCCTCGCGCTGCGCGACCAGATCGCGCGGCTCGAGCTGGTGCTCGATCCCAAAGAACCCGCGTGATGACGGAATCGGCAGTCGCGTCGCCGGGGCACCACGAAGAGCCCGCGGCCGGCCAGGGAGCAGGCAGGCCCCTTCCCGCCGAGCAGGACCTGGAGCAGCTCGCGCGCGAAGCGTTCGTGCCCGGGGGCGTGCTGTCGCGCGCGGCCGAGGCCTTCCGTCCGCGCGCCGGGCAGACCGAGATGGCCGCGGCCGTCGCGCGCACGATCGTGCAGGGCGGGGCGCTGGTCGTCGAGGCCGGCACGGGTGTCGGCAAAACGTTCTCCTATCTCGTGCCGGCGCTCCTGAGCGGCGAGCGCGTGCTGCTTTCCACGGCCACCAAGACGCTGCAGGACCAGCTGTTCGCGCGCGACCTGCCACGCCTCGCCGAGGCGCTGGGCCTGCCCGTGCGCATGGCGTTGCTGAAGGGCCGCGGAAGCTACCTTTGCACGCACCGGCTGGAGCTGGCGCGGCGCGATGCCAGCCTGCCGGATCGCAGCGCGCTGCGCACGCTGGCGAAGATCGAGCAATGGGCGCAGAGCACGCGCAGCGGCGACCTCGCGGAAATGCCCGGGCTGGACGAACGCTCGCCGGTGCTTCCGCTCGTCACCTCGACGCGCGAGAACTGCCTCGGGTCGCAATGCCCGAAGTTCCGCGGCTGCCACGTGAACGCGGCGCGGCGCGAGGCGATGGCCGCCGACGTCGTGGTGATCAACCACCACCTGTTCTTCGCGGACCTGGCCGTGCGTGAATCGGGCATGGCGGAACTGCTGCCCAGCGTGCGGGTCGTGGTCTTCGACGAGGCACACCAGCTCAATGAGACGGGCGTGCAGTTCCTCGGGCGCCAGCTCGGGACGGGCCAGGTCCTGGACTTCACGCGCGACATCCTGGGCGCGGGCCTGCAGTTCGCCCGCGGCCTCGTGGACTGGCAGCAGCTGGCCGGCGCGACCGAACGCGCCGCGCGCGAGCTGCGCCTGGTCGTCGGCCGCACGACGTCGGGCGCGCGCCTGCGCTGGACGGGACCGTCGCCCGAAGGCGTGCCGGAGATTCCCTGGGGCGATGCACTGTCCGCGCTGGCGCAAGCGCTGGAGGCCGCTGCCGAAGGCCTGGCCACCGTGAGCGAGCTCGCGCCCGACTTCGTGCGACTGCACGAGCGCGCGCTGGTGCTGGCGCAGCGCGTGCGGGCCTTCGACCAGCCGGCGGAAGAGGGCGCGGTCCGGTGGGTCGACGCCGGCACGCACCTGCGCCTCGTCGAATCGCCCCTGGACATCGCCGATGCCGTGCAGCAGAAGCTGTTGAAGACCGACGCGGACCCGGAGGCGGAAAGCGCCCGCCGCGCCTGGATCTTCACCTCCGCGACCCTGGGCGACGACGCGCGCCTGTCGTGGTTCACGGAGCCTTGCGGCCTGTCCGAAGCGGAGGTGCTGCGGGTGGCGAGCCCCTTCGACTATCCGAGCCAGGCCGCCCTGTACCTTCCGCGTGGCCTGCCGCGGCCCAACGACCCGGGCCACAGCCATGCCGTGGCGCAGCTCGCGCAGCGTGCCGCGCTGCGCATCGGCGGCCGCACGATGGTGCTCACGACGACGCTGCGGGCCCTGCGCGCGATCGGCGAGCAGCTGCAGGCCCGCTTCCAGGCGTCCGGCGAGCTCGAGGTGCTGGTGCAGGGCCAGTGGCCCAAGCGGCGCCTGATCGAGCGCTTCCGCGAAGGCGCCGGCGAGGGCCGGCCCGGCTGCATCCTGGTGGCCTCGGCATCGTTCTGGGAAGGCGTCGACGTGCCCGGCGAGGCGCTGCAGCTCGTGGTGATCGACAAGCTGCCCTTCCCGCCGCCCGGCGATCCGCTGGTGGAGGCGCGCAGCCAGCGCCTGGAGTCGCAGGGCCGCAGCTCCTTCAACGACTATTCGATTCCGGAAGCCGCCGTGGCCCTCAAGCAGGGTGCCGGGCGCCTGATCCGCCGCGAGAGCGACCGGGGCATCCTCGTGGTGTGCGACCCGCGGCTGGAGCAGATGGGATACGGCCGGCGGCTGCTGGCGGCGCTGCCGCCGATGCGTAGGCTGCGCGACGAGGGAGCGTTCGACCAGGCGCTGGGCGAACTGCAAGGCGTCATTCCCGCGCAGGCGGGAATCCAGGGCGCCCAGGAATGAAAAAAGCGGCCGGCGGCCGCTTCCTCAAATGCCCTGGATCCCCACCTCCGCGGGGATGACGGGGACATTCACCAGAACTGGTACCACGGCGTCGTGGGATTGCGGGTCTTGCCGGTGAGGTACGGGCTGTCCGGATAGCTCTTTTCCAGCACCCGCTTCGTGTCATCGCGCAGCTGCGCCATCCCCAGCGCGTCATAGCTGCGCATCAGGATGAAGAGGGCCTCTTCCAGCGCCGGCACGTCGCGGTAGTCGGCCAGCGCGTTCTGGGCACGGTTGATCGCGGCGACGTACGCACCGCGGTTGTAGTAGTAGCGCGCGACGTGCACCTCGTACTTCGCCAGCGAATTGACGATGTACGTCATGCGGGCGCGGGCGTCGGGCGTGTATTTGGAGTCCGGGAAGCGGTTCACCAGCTCCTTGAAGGCCTCGAACGATTCCTTGGCCGCCTTCTGGTCGCGCTCCGACAGGTCCTGCCGGGTCATGAAGGAAAACACGCCCAGGTTGTCGTTGAAGTTGACGATGCCCTTGAGGTACAGCGCGTAGTCCAGCGCCGGGCTCGAGGGATGCAGCTTGATGAAGCGGTCCAGCGTCGCGAGGGCCTGCGCCTGCTCGTTCTGCTTGTAGTAGGCGTAGGCGCGTTCCAGCTGCGCCTGCTGCGCGAGCGCGGTTCCCGCGGCACGGCCTTCCAGCTTCTCGTACAGCGGGATGGCCTTGTCGTAGGCGCCGGAGTTCATCTCGTCCTTCGCCTCGGCGTAGATCCGGTTGGGACTCCACGTCGCGGTCTTGTCCTCGTCCTTCATGTTGGAGCAGCCCGCCAGCACGGATGCGGCGAGGAGGACGGGGACCACCGATAATTTGGCGCGAGGCAGCATGCAACTCTCTTGACCTGAAGGGCGAACCATTATATCGACCGACCCCTCGCAGGACCCCGCCGAAGACCTGCTCGACGAGCCCGGGAGCGAGGCGGAGGCGCGCTCCTTCACCGTCGACGCGGCCGGCCACGGAGAACGGCTGGATCGCGCGCTGGCGCAATTGGTTCCCGAGTTCTCGCGCAGCTACCTGCAGCAATTGATCGAAGGCGGCGCGGTGCGCCTGCGCGGCGTGCCTGCCACCAAGCCGTCGCTGCGCGTGAAGGCGGGCGACCGCGGCGAGATCGAGCTGCGCCCGACGCCCCAGAGCCAGGCCTTCGTGCCCGAGGCGATCCCGCTTGCCGTGGTGCACGAGGACGAACACCTGCTCGTGATCGACAAGCCGGCGGGCCTCGTCGTGCATCCGGCGCCCGGCAACTGGCGCGGGACGCTGCTCAATGCGCTGCTCGCGCGCGACGCGGCCGCGCGCCTGCTGCCGCGCGCCGGCATCGTGCACCGCCTGGACAAGGACACCAGCGGCCTGATGGTGGTGGCGCGCACGCGCCAGGCGATGGACCGGCTGGTCGCGCAGATCGCCGCGCGCGAGGTCACGCGCCAGTACCTCGCGCTCGTGCATCGGCCCTGGCAGGGGCCGTCGCGCCGCCGCATCGAGGCGGCCATCGGCCGCGATCCGCGCAACCGCCTGCGCATGGCCGTCGTCGACCTGGAACGGAACGCGGGCAAGCCCGCGGCCACCGTGTTCCAGGTCCTGGAGGAGGGCGCGGCGGGTTGCGGCCTGCTCTGCACGCTGGAGACCGGCCGCACCCACCAGATCCGCGTGCACGCCGCGCACATGGGCCATCCGCTGGTGGGCGACGCGCTGTACGGCGGTGCCCCGGCCGCGGGCCTGGCGCGACAGGCGCTGCATGCCTTCCGGCTCGCCTTTGCGCATCCTGTCACGGGTGCGACCCTTGCTTTCCACGCCGCGCCGCCGGCCGACCTGCGCGCAGCGTGGTCCGCGTGGGGGCTGCGTTACAATGAATCCGAATGGCTCGCGAGCCAGCCGGCGGCGGCCTCCACGGATGGCGGATCCGGCCCGGCACCCGCTTGAGCGGTCCCGGAGGGACGCGCAGCGGCGCCAACAACGACAAAGCCCCAGGCCCAGATTTGCAGTGCCTCACGAGGCGCTCTTCCACACGACGAAACGATGAATACGGCGGATGCCAAGCGCGTCCTCGAAACCGCGCTGATCTGCACCCAGCAGCCGCTGACGGTGCGCGAGTTGCGTGTGCTGTTCGGCGACGAGCTCGGCGCCGACACCATCAAGGAACTGCTGGGTGAGCTGCAGGACGAGTGGGTCCGCCGCGGCGTCGAGCTGGTCTGCGTGGCGAGCGGCTGGCGCTTCCAGAGCCGCCCCGAGATGCGCGAGTACCTCGACCGGCTGCATCCCGAGAAGCCGCCCAAGTACAGCCGTGCCGCCCTCGAGACGCTGGCCATCATCGCCTACCGCCAGCCCGTCACGCGCGGCGACATGGAAGACATCCGCGGCGTCACGATCAACACGCAGATCCTCAAGCAGCTCGAGGACCGCGGCTGGATCGAGGTGATCGGCCATCGCGAAGCCGTGGGCCGTCCGGCGCTGTACGCAACCACGCGGCAGTTCCTGGACGACCTCGGCCTGGCGTCGCTGGACCAGCTGCCCGAGCTGCAGAGCCCGGCCCAGGAAGGCGTATTCGAGGCGCTTGCCCGGGCCGAGGAGCCCCAGTCCGAACTCGCCATCGAACCGGCAGAAGGCGACTCCGCCGCCGCCGAAACCGCCACTGCCGAAGCTTCCGAGGCCGCGCCCGAACCGCGGCGCGGCGGCGACCTCGGCGACCATGACCCCGCGCAAGCCATCGAGACCTGAGCCATGAACGAACCGACCGGAGCGATGGCGCGCGTGCCGTCCGCTGACAGCCCGGAAGAAGCCGGCAAGCGCGAGCCGGAAGCCCAGGCCGGCGTGCCGGTCGAAGTCGATCCCGAAGCCGCAGCCGCCGCGGCCCATGAGCGCGACGAAGACGACGAGGATGACCTCGACGAGGCGCAGCCCGGGGCGGCGGGGGAGGGCCAGCGGTCCGGCCCACGGCCTGCCATGCCGGGCATCCGCTTCGAGGACGTGGTCACGGGACGCTTCGATGCCGACGAGGACGCCGCCGAGGCCGGGCCGGCCAAGCGCGTGCTGGCCCCACAGCCCGAGCAGCCCAAGCTGCACAAGGTGCTCGCGCAAGCCGGGCTGGGCTCCCGCCTGGAGATGGAGCAGCTGATCATGGAAGGGCGGATCTCGGTCAACAACGAGCCCGCCCACATCGGCCAGCGCATCCAGTTCGGCGACCAGATCAAGGTCAACGGCAAGCCGATCCGGGTCCGGATCGCGCCGCCGCCGGCGCGCGTGATCGCGTACCACAAGCCCGTCGGCGAGGTGGTCACGCACGACGATCCGCAGAACCGGCCCACGGTGTTCCGCAAGCTGCCGAAGCTGCAGCAGGGCAAGTGGCAGTCGGTGGGCCGCCTGGACCTCAACACCGAGGGCCTGCTGCTGTTCACGAGCTCCGGCGAACTCGCCAACAAGCTGATGCATCCGCGCTTCGGCCTGGAGCGCGAATACGCGGTGCGCGTGCTGGGCGCCCTTTCCACGGAGGAAAAGCAGAGGCTGCTGGAAGGCGTGGACCTCGATGACGGCCGCGCCCAGTTCGGCTCCATCGACGAAGGCGGCGGCGAAGGCTCCAACGTCTGGTACCGCGTGACCATCAGCGAAGGCCGCAACCGCGAGGTGCGCCGCCTGTTCGAGGCGGTCGGCCATGCGGTGAGCCGGCTGATCCGCATCCGCTACGGCGCGATGCTGCTGCCCCGCGGCCTGAAGCGCGGCGCGTGGATGGAACTGGACGAGCGCGACATCGACGCGCTGACCCGCGCGGCGGGCGTCCCCGGCCTGGCCCGGCCCGAGCAGGGCCCTAAAGAAGGCAAGGGCGGCGGCCGGAACAAGCGCCGCGGCGGCCGCGGCGACGGTCCGCGTCCGCAGGGCGGCCCGCCGGCCAGGCAGGGCAATGCCCAGGGGCAGGGCCAAGGCCAGGGCCGGCGCAAGTCCGGTGGCGGAGGCGGGGGTGGCGATGGCCAGCCCGATCCGATGAAGACCTCGCTGGGCTACATCGGCGCCGACAGCTTCAATCGCCAGCGGCGCGGCGGCGGCATGCCGGGCGGCGGTGGTGGCGGCGGCGGCGGCAGGGGCGGCCGTGGTGGCGGGCGCGGCGGCCGCGGCCGCTGAGCCAATGACCGGATGAGGCCGGGCTGGCGCCCGGGGATGACTCCAATGACCTTGGAGTCATTTTGTCATTGAGGCGCGCGAAGTGATTTCGTCATGCGGCAAGCTAGAATTGCGGGCTTTGCCGAACTTTCCGCCTCCGGCGAAACCCTAGAACCAAGACCAGGAATCCCCACATGGCCATCGAACGCACCCTTTCCATCATCAAGCCCGACGCCGTCGCCAAGAACGTGATCGGCCAGATCTACGCGCGCTTCGAAGCCGCCGGCCTCAAGGTCGTGGCCGCCCGGATGGCCCACCTGTCCCGCGCCGAGGCGGAGCAGTTCTACGCCGTGCACAAGGAGCGTCCGTTCTTCAAGGACCTGGTGGACTTCATGATCTCCGGCCCGGTGATGATCCAGGTGCTGGAAGGCGAAGGCGCCATCCTGAAGAACCGCGACCTGATGGGCGCCACCGATCCCAAGAAGGCCGCCCCCGGCACCATCCGCGCCGACTTCGCCGACAGCATCGACGCGAACGCCGTGCACGGCTCCGACGCCGCCGAGACCGCGAAGAACGAAGTCGCCTTCTTCTTTCCGGCCATGAACATCTACGCCCGCTAAAGGATGCGATGACGGCCAACCTGCTCGATTACGACCTCGAGGGTCTGGCCGCTTTCTGCGCGTCCCTGGGTGAGAAGCGCTTCCGCGCCACCCAGCTGTTCCGCTGGATCCACCAGAAGGGCGCGCGCGACTTCGGCGAGATGACGGATCTCGCCAAGTCGCTGCGGGACAAGCTCCAGGGCAGCGCCCGCATCGAGGGCCTGCCCGTCGTCTCCCAGCACGCGTCCGCCGACGGCACGATCAAGTGGCTGTTCGGCGTCGGCGACGGCAATGCCGTCGAGGCCGTCTTCATCCCCGAGGACGACCGCGGCACGCTGTGCATCTCCTCGCAGGCCGGCTGCGCCGTCGGCTGTCGCTTCTGCTCCACGGGCCACCAGGGCTTCTCGCGCAACCTCTCCACCGGCGAGATCGTCGCCCAGCTCTGGTACGCCGAGCACTTCCTGCGCGCCCACCTCAAGACGGGTGGCGAGCGCGTCATCTCCAACGTGGTGATGATGGGCATGGGCGAGCCGCTGCAGAACTACGCGGCGCTGGTCCCGGCGCTGCGCATCATGCTGGATGACCACGGCTACGGCCTGTCGCGCCGCCGCGTGACGGTGTCCACCTCCGGCGTCGTGCCGATGATCGACCGCCTGGGCGAGGACTGCCCGGTGGCCCTGGCGGTGTCGCTGCACGCGCCCAACGACGAACTGCGCGACAAGCTCGTGCCGCTCAATAAAAAGTACCCGGTGGCGGACCTGCTCGATGCCTGCGGCCGCTACCTGGCGCACGCCCCGCGCGACTTCATCACCTTCGAGTACTGCATGCTCGATGGCGTGAACGATTCCGCGGAAGACGCGCGCGAGCTCGCGCGCCTGGTGCAGACGCACCGCGGCAAGGGCGTGCCGTGCAAGCTCAATCTGATCCCCTTCAACCCCTTCCCCGCCTCCGGACTGGTGCGTTCCCCGCAACAGCGCGTGCAGGCATTCGCGAAAATCCTGAGTGATGCTGGTATCGTCACGACGGTGCGGAAGACGCGCGGCGACGACATCGACGCCGCCTGCGGCCAGCTGGCCGGCGACGTCAAGGACCGCACCCGGGTCGACCGGCGCATCGCGCAGCAGCGCACGGTGATGCTCCGGCAGGTGCCCGCGGACACCACGAAGGAGGCTTAGGGGATCATGACGAAGGCCATGGCGGCGTTGCGCCGTTTCACGGCAGGGGGACTCGCGGCCGCGGCACTCGCGACCGCGCTCACCACCATGCTTGCGGCGTGTGCGACGACGGGGGGGCGCCAGACGGCCAGCGAGCTTTCCGGCCCGGTCGCCGACGACAGTGACGCGCGCCGCCGGGCGCGTATCCGCCTGGAGCTCGCCAGCAGCTACTTCGAGGAAGGCAAGGTGGAGATCGCCCGCGACGAGCTGAAGCAGGTCCTGGCCATCGACCCGAACTTCCCCGATGCCTACAACCTGGGCGGGCTGATCTACATGCGCCTGGGCGACCTCCACGTCGCCGAGGACAGCTTCCGCCGCGCGCTGGCGCTGAATGCCCGCGACGCCGACGTGATGCACAACTACGGCTGGCTGCAATGCACGCAGGGCCGCTACGACGAGGCGGAACGCAACTTCCAGCAGGCCCTCGCCAGCCCGGTGTACCAGGCGCGCCAGCGCACCTTCCTCGCCATGGGCGTGTGCCAGGCGCGCGCCGGGCAGCTCGATGCCGCGGAGAAGAGCCTGTCGCGGTCCTACGAGCTCGACGCGAGCAACCCGGTCACGGGCTACAACCTGGCCCAGGTCCTGTACCGCAAGGGCGACTTCAAGCGTTCGCAGTTCTACATCCGCCGCCTGAACAACAGCGACCTCGCCAACGCGGAGTCCCTGTGGCTGGGCATCAAGGTGGAAAACCGGATGAACGACACGGTGGCCATGCGCCAGCTGTCCGAGCAGCTGCGCAAGCGCTTCCCGCAGTCGCCGGAGCGCGCGTCCCTGGACCGGAGGGCCTTCGATGAGTGAGGCCGACGTTTCCCAGGATGGCCTGAGTGCCGGCGCGCTGCTGCGCGAGGCACGCGAGGCCGCGGGGCTGCATGTCGCCACGCTGGCCGCGACGCTGAAGGTGCCCGTGCGCAAGCTCGAGGCCCTGGAGGAAGACCGCTACGACCTGCTCGGGGACGCGGTGTTCGTGCGCGGGCTGGCCTCCAGCATCTGCCGCACGCTCAAGATCGATCCCCGGCCCGTGCTGACGCGGCTGCCGCAGACCGCCTCGCCGCGCCTGGTGCAGGAAGGCGAGGGCATCAACGCGCCGTTCCGCGCGCCCGGCGACGGTCCGTCGCCCGGGATCCTCGACCAGGTCTCGCGCCCCGTCGTGCTGACCGTGCTGGCGCTGCTGCTGGGCGCGCTGATCCTGATCCTCCTGCCCATGGCGCAGCGCACCCGCGAGGCCGCGCCCACGCAGGAGCGGACCGAGCCGGGGATGCCGCCCCCCGGCGCCGCTGCCACCGTGCCAGCGACGCCGCTCGAATCGACTCCCGCTCCTGTCCCGGCCCCGGCCGAGACGGCGCCTCCGCCCGTCGCCACCGCGCCGGCCGCGCCGCCGCCGCCCGTGACGGTCGCAAGTGCCGCGCCCGCGGCGCGTGCCCCCGTGGGCACGGCTCCCGCTCCCGGTCCCGCCGTGGCCGTTCCTGCTCCCGCGCCCAAGCCGGCGGCCAGTGCTGCGCCGGCTGCCGCACCTGCCGCCCAAGCCGCGGCCTCCGGCCCCGTCAACGCCCGGGGCATCGTGGTGTTCCGCACCAAGGGCCCGTCCTGGATCGAGGTGACCGACGCCACCGGCACGACCGTGTTCCGCCGCCTGATGGAGCCCGGCGAGGCCGCCGGCGCCTCGGGCGCGCTGCCGCTGTCGGTGGTCGTCGGCAACGTCGAGGCCACCGAGGTGCAGGTGCGCGGCAAGCCGTTCAACCTGGTGTCGCGCGACAACGTGGCCCGTTTCGAAGTGAAGTGATGAAGCCCGAAGTGTGCCTGCCGATCGAACCCGCGGCGCCCAGGGCGCGCCGCTCCGCCCAGGCGCGCGTCGCCTGGGGCGCGAACGTGGTCACGGTGGGCGGGGATGCACCGGTGCGCGTCCAGTCGATGACCAACACCGACACCGTGGACGCGATCGGCACCGCGATCCAGGTGAAGGAACTGGCGCTCGCCGGCAGCGAGCTGGTGCGCATCACGGTCAACACGCCGGAAGCCGCGCAGCAGGTGCCCTACATCCGCGAGCAGCTCGATCGCATGGGCATCGCCGTGCCCCTGATCGGCGACTTCCACTACAACGGCCATCGCCTGCTCACCGAGTTCCCGGACTGCGCGCAGGCGCTGTCCAAGTACCGCATCAATCCCGGCAACGTCGGCAAGGGCGACAAGAAGGACCGCCAGTTCGCGCAGATGATCGAGGCCGCCCTGAAGTGGGACAAGCCCGTGCGCATCGGCGTCAACTGGGGCAGCCTGGACCAGGAGCTGCTCGCCCAGCTGATGGACGACAACGCGAAGCGCGCCGAGCCCTGGGACGCGAAGCAGGTGATGTACGAGGCGCTCATCACCTCCGCGATCCAGTCCGCGCGGCTCGCCGAGGAACTCGGCATGCGCCATGAGCAGGTCCTGCTGTCCTGCAAGGTGAGCGGCGTGCAGGACCTGATCTCCGTCTACCGCGAGCTCGCGCGCCGCTGCGACTATCCGCTGCACCTGGGCCTGACCGAGGCCGGCATGGCGACCAAGGGCACCGTCGCTTCGTCCGTGGCCCTGGGCATCCTGCTGCAGGAGGGCATCGGCGACACGATCCGCGTGTCGCTCACGCCGCAGCCCGGCGAATCGCGCACCCAGGAGGTCGTGATCGCCTCCGAGATCCTGCAGGCGCTGGGCCTGCGCAGCTTCGTGCCGAGCGTCACCGCCTGCCCCGGCTGCGGCCGCACGACCAGCACCACCTTCCAGGAACTCGCCAAGCAGATCGACGACTTCCTGCGCGCGCAGATGCCCGTCTGGCGCGCGCAATATCCCGGCGTCGAGAAGATGAAGGTGGCCGTGATGGGCTGCATCGTCAACGGCCCCGGCGAAAGCAAGCACGCCGACATCGGCATCAGCCTGCCCGGCACCGGCGAGGCGCCCGCCGCCCCGGTCTTCATCGACGGGCAGAAGGCGATGACCTTGCGCGGCGACAATATCGCCCGCGAGTTCCACCAGATCGTCGAGACCTACATCGAAAAGCGCTTCGGCCGCACCGTCGCCGAGGCCTGAGCGACATGACCACTGAGAACCAGACCGCCGCGAAGAAGGCGGAGAAGCTCGTTGCCGTCAAGGGCATGAACGACATCCTGCCGGCGTCCGTGCCGCGCAAGGAAACGCTGCCGGATTCGGCGCTGTGGCAGTGGTTCGAGACCAGCGTGCGCAAGGTGATGGCGCGCTACGGCTTCCAGTACCTGCTGACGCCCATCGTGGAGCCGACCGCGCTGTTCGTGCGCGGCCTCGGCGAAGTGACCGACATCGTCGAGAAGGAGATGTACTCCTTCACCGACTCCATGAACGGCGACAAGCTCACCCTGCGCCCCGAGGCCACGGCGGGCATCGTGCGCGCCATGAACGAGCACAACGCCCTGTACAACGGGCCGCTGCGCCTGTGGACCATCGGCCCGATGTTCCGCCACGAGCGGCAGCAGAAGGGCCGCTACCGCCAGTTCTACCAGCTGGACGTGGAGGCCCTGGGATTCGCCGGCCCGGACGTCGACGCCGAAGTGATCCTCATGGCGCGCGCGCTGTGGCGCGAGCTGGGGCTGGTCGAAGGCAGGGACGTCCGGCTGGAGATCAACAGCCTCGGCCAGCCCGAGGAGCGCAGGCAGCACCGCGACGCGCTGGTCGCGTATTTCGGCCAGAACGCGGAGCAGCTGGATGAAGATTCGAAGCGCCGCCTGCACACCAATCCCCTGCGCATCCTGGACAGCAAGAATCCCGCGCTGCAGGACCTGATCGAGGGCGCGCCCAAGCTGCTGGATTTCCTCGGCGACGCCTCGCGCGCCCACTTCGACGCCGTGCGCTCCGTGCTCGATGCCGTCGGCCTCGCCTACCGCGTCAATCCGCGCCTCGTGCGCGGCATGGACTACTACAACCTCACCGTGTTCGAGTGGGTGACCGACCAGCTCGGCTCGCAGGGGACGGTGTGCGGTGGCGGCCGCTACGACGGCCTGATCGCACAGCTGGGGGGCAAGCCGGCGCCCGCCGTGGGCTTCGGCCTGGGCATCGAGCGGCTGCTCCTGCTGCTGCAGGAACTGAAGGTGCCGGTGCCGGATGCCGCGCCCGACGCCTATGCCATCGTCCCGCCCGGGACGCCCCTGGCGCCGGTGATCGCCGCGCTGGAGCGCCTGCGCGCCGCCGGCGTGCGCGTGCTGCAGCACGCGGGCGGTGCCGACGGCCCCGGGAACATGAAGTCGCAGTTCAAGCGGGCCGACGCCAGCGGTGCCCGGTTCGCGCTGATCTTCGGCGGCGAGGAGATCGCCTCCGCACAGGTGGCGGTGAAGGACCTGCGCGCCGGCGAGCAGGTCATGCGGCCACTGGATGCCCCGGAGTCCTGGGCGGGCGCACTAAAACTACAATCCGGCGCTTGACCTGAACAATACATGGCAAATTTCGACCTCGAAGAACAGGAGCAGCTTGACGAGCTCAAGCACTTCTGGAAGCAGTACGGCAACCTGATCACCTGGTTGCTGATCATCGTGCTCGGCGCCTATGCCGCCTTCAACGGCTGGCACTACCTGCAGCGTTCGCAGGCGCTGGAGGCTTCGGCGCTGTACGACGCGGTGGAGCGCGCCGCCGCCTCGGGTGATACCGGTCGCGTGGAACAGGCCCTGAAGGACATCCAGAAGGAGTCCTGGTGGACCGGCCTGCTGAGGGTCGGAGTCAGTCGTACCGTTTACGCGCAGCAGGCCGGCCTGCTCGCTGCCAGGGTGCTGGCGGAGAAGGGCAGGCCCGACGCCGCCAAGGCCGCCCTGCAGTGGGTCGCGGACAACGGCAGCGACGAGGGCTACCAGGCGCTGGCGAAGCTGCGCCTGGCCGGCCTGCTGGCCGATGCCAAGGCGTACGACGACGCGCTGAAGTTGCTCGCGGGCGGCGTGCCGGCATCCTTCGAGCCGCTGGCGGCGGACCGCCGCGGCGACATCTACAACCTGCAGGGCAAGAAGGACCTGGCCAAGGCCGAATACACCAAGGCCTGGCAGGGCCTGGCCGCCAACGCCGACTACCGCGCCCTGGTGGAGGTCAAGCTGACCGCCCTGGGCGTGGACGTCGCGAGCCTCAAGGGCCAGCCGGAGGCCGCGAAGTCATGATTCGTCGCCTCGCACTGGTCCTCGCTTCCGCCTCGCTCCTTTCCCTCTCCGCCTGCTCGCTGCTGCCCGCCAGCCTGGGCGGCGGCTCGGACAAGCCGGCGCCGGCGGAACTGCAGCCCGATCCCCGCCTGCTGGGCGTGCGCCAGGCGTGGACGGCCAAGCTGGAGAAGGTGGACTTCCCGCTGGTGATCGCCACGAGCGGCAATGTCGCCGCGCTGGCCTCGGGTGACGGCACGGTGGTCGGCTTCGATGCGACCAGCGGCCGGGAGCAGTGGCGCGGCAGCGCCGGCGCGCCGATCGCGGCCGGCGTCGGGTTCGACGGCAGCACGGCGGTCGTCATCACGCGCAGCAACGACCTGGTGGCGTTCGCGAGCGGCAAGGAAGTCTGGCGGCAGAAGCTGCCGGCGCTGTCGTACACCGCGCCCCTGGTGGCCGGCGCCCGCGTCTTCGTGCTGGGCGGCGACCGCTCGGTGAGCGCCTTCGACGGCGGCACCGGCCGCCGCCTGTGGTCGCAGCAGCGTACCGGCGACCCGCTGGTGCTGCGCCAGGCGGGCGTCCTGCTGCCCGTGGGCGACACCCTGGTGGTGGGCCAGAGCGGGCGCCTGACGGGCCTCAATCCCCTCAACGGCAGCCCGCGCTGGGAGGCGACCATCGCCTCCTCGCGCGGCATCAACGACATCGAGCGCCTGGTCGACCTGGTGGGCCGCGTGAGCCGCGTCGGCGACTCGGTCTGCGCCCGCGCGTTCCAGGCGGCGGTGGGCTGCGTCGATACGGCGCGCGGCCAGACCGTGTGGACCCAGAAGGCCAACGGCGGCGACGGCATCTCCGGCGACGGCAGCACCATCTACGGCACCGAGAGCGACGGCCGCGTGGTCGCCTGGAAGCGTGAGAACGGGCAGCGCGCCTGGGTGACCGACAAGCTGCTGCACCGTGGCGTCGGCACGCCGTTGGCGCTGGGCCGCTCCGTGATCGTCGGCGACGAGTTCGGCTACGTGCACCTGCTGTCGCGCGAGGACGGCTCGCTGCTCACCCGCCTGGCCACCGACGGCTCCGCCATCGCCGCGGCGCCCACGGCCGCGGCCAACAGCCTGATCGTGGTCACGCGCAACGGCGGCGTGTTCGCCTTCGTTCCGCAATGATCATGGCCCCCACGCTCCACACCTTCGGTGCGGCGCTGCCCCCCGAGGGGGCGTTCGCGCCTTGGGGCGGCCCGGCGGCGCTCAGAGAGCATTCATGAAGCCTGTGATGGCCCTGGTGGGCCGCCCCAACGTCGGGAAGTCGACGCTGTTCAACCGGCTGACCAAGTCGCGCGACGCCATCGTGGCCGACTTCGCGGGCCTGACCCGCGACCGCCACTACGGCAATGCGAAGCACGGACGCTACGAGTTCATCGTCATCGACACCGGCGGCTTCGAGCCGACGGCGGAGTCGGGCATCTACAAGGAAATGGCGAACCAGACGCGGCAGGCCGTGGCCGAGGCCGACGTCGTCGTGTTCGTGGTCGACGCCCGCGCCGGCCTGTCCGCGCAGGACCACGACATCGCCAACTACCTGCGCAAGCTGGGCAAGCCCACCGTGCTGGCGGCCAACAAGGCCGAGGGCATGCAGGAAGGTGCCCAGCTGGCGGAGTTCTACGAGCTGGGCCTGGGCGAGATCCACGCGGTTTCGGCCGCCCACGGGCAGGGCATCCGCAGCCTGGTGGACGTCGCCTTCGAGCCGCTGAACCTCCCGGAGGAGGAAGAGGGCGACGAGGAGCTGCAAAGCGGCGTGATCAAGCTGGCCGTCGCCGGCCGGCCCAACGTCGGCAAGTCGACGCTGATCAACGCCTGGCTGGGCGAGGAGCGCCTGGTCGCCTTCGACCTGCCCGGCACCACCCGCGACGCGATCTCGGTGCCGTTCGAGCGCAGCGGCCAGAAATTCGAGCTGATCGACACGGCCGGCCTGCGCCGCAAGGGCAAGGTGTTCGAGGCCATCGAGAAGTTCTCGGTGGTGAAGACGCTGCAGGCCATCGAGTCGGCCAACGTCGTGCTGCTGCTGCTGGACGCGACCCAGGGCGTGACCGACCAGGACGCGCACATCGCCGGCTACATCCTCGAATCCGGGCGGGCGGTGGTGCTGGCCGTGAACAAGTGGGATGCGGTGGACGACTACGCCCGCGAACTGGTGCGCCGCCAGGTCGAGCAGCGCCTCGTCTTCCTGAAGTTCGCCGACCTGCACTTCATCTCCGCCGCCAAGCGGCAGGGGCTGGGACCGGTCTGGAACTCGATCACCCAGGCCTACAAGTCGGCCACGGTGAAGATGACCACCCCCGTGCTCACCCGCCTGGTGCAGGAGGCGGTGCAATTCCAGGCGCCCAAGCGCGCCGGCATGTTCCGGCCCAAGCTGCGCTACGCGCATCAGGGCGGCATGAACCCGCCGGTGATCGTGGTCCACGGCAATTCCCTCGAACACGTGACCGACGCTTACAAGCGCTTCCTCGAAGGCCGGTTCCGCAAGGAATTCAAGCTTGTCGGTACCCCGCTGCGCATCGAGATGCGCACGTCGAAGAATCCCTACGCCGACAAGGAGTAGGTCCCCAGGGCGCCCGTCCCTCGGGAAAGGGGAAATCCCCGCCTGCCGGTCTTGATTTCCGCCCCAACGGCGGCAACTGGTCCGCGACGGTTTGACCGCCACGGCGGCTTGCTGTGGTAATGTGCAACTTCCAACAACGCCGGAACACGGAGAATATCGTGAGCAATAAAGGGCAGCTACTACAAGACCCCTTCCTGAATACCCTGCGCCGTGAGCACGTGCCGGTGTCCATCTATCTCGTCAACGGCATCAAGTTGCAGGGACAGATCGAATCGTTCGACCAGTACGTCGTCCTGCTGCGCAACACCGTCACGCAGATGGTCTACAAGCACGCGATTTCCACCATCGTGCCCGGTCGCGCCGTGAACTTCTCGCCTGCGGAAGCCGGCGAGGGCACCGCCGGCTGATCGCGCCCGTCCACGGCTCCCGCGCAAGCGGGGGCCCGTCCCGCAGTCGTTCTTCGTTGCCGGCTTGACAGCTTCCTCCGACCGCCCGGCCGCCGCCACCATCCTGGTGGGGGTGGACCTGGGCCTGCCCCATTTCGACGCCGAACTCGAGGAACTCGGCCAGCTCGCCCAGACCGCCGGCATGGAGCCGGTCGCCCGTGTCACCTGCAAGCGCAAGGCGCCCGATGCGGCGCTGTACGTGGGCAGCGGCAAGGCCGACGAGATCAAGCAGCTGGCCGAGGCAACGGGCGCCAGCGAGATCCTGTTCGACCAGGCGCTGAGCCCGGCCCAGCAGCGCAACCTGGAACGGCACATGGGCCTGCCGGTCAACGACCGGACCCTGCTGATCCTGGAGATCTTCGCCCAGCGCGCCCGCAGCCACGAGGGCAAGCTGCAGGTGGAGCTCGCGCGCCTGCAGTACCTGAGCACGCGGCTGGTGCGGCGCTGGTCGCACCTGGAGCGCCAGACCGGCGGGGCGGGCGTGCGCGGCGGCCCGGGCGAGAAGCAGATCGAACTCGACCGGCGCATGATCGACGACTCGATCAAGCGCACCCGCGAGCGCCTGGTGAAGGTGAAGAAGCAGCGCGCCACCCAGCGGCGGCAGCGCGAGCGCCGCGACACCTTCAGCATCTCCCTGGTCGGCTACACGAACGCCGGCAAGACCACGCTGTTCAATGCGCTGGTCAAGGCCCGCGCCTATGCGGCCGACCAGCTGTTCGCCACCCTCGACACGACCACCCGGCACCTGTTCCTGCAGGACGAGGACGGCGCGAGCGGCTTCGGCGGCCGCTCCGCGTCGCTGTCGGACACGGTCGGCTTCATCCGCGACCTGCCGCACGGCCTGATCGATGCCTTCCAGGCGACGCTGCAGGAGGCGGCCGACGCCGACCTGCTGCTGCACGTCGTGGATGCGGCCAACCCGCACCATCCCGAGCAGGTCGAGGAAGTGCAGCGGGTGCTGCACGAGATCGGCGCGGCCGACGTGCCGCAGCTGGTCGTCTTCAACAAGATCGATGCCCTGGAGCCGGGGCAGCGCCCGCGCGCCCTGGTCGACCGGTTCGCGGTCGAGGGCGTGCAGGCGCCCCGCGTCTTCGTCAGCAGCCGCACCGGCGAAGGGCTGAAGGAACTGCGGCGCGAACTCGCGCGCATCGTCCACGCCGCGCAGCCCGCCGCCGTGGACGCCACCGGCTCATCCTGACGTCAGCCTGATTGGGCACAATGCGCCAGCCGACCATCCGAAAGAAAACGAACGAATGAACCTTTTGCTGCGCAGCCTCACCTTCTCGGGGCTCCGGGGCCGCATCCGGGGGATGTTCAACCTGAACGACCCGCGCTGGGGCCGCGGGGACGACAAGAACGAAGGCCAGCGTTCGGAAGGGAACAAGGGTCCCAACCAGGGCCCGCCCGACCTGGACGAACTGTGGCGTGACTTCAACCGCAAGCTGAGCGGCCTCTTCGGCGGCCGGCGCGGCAGTGGCGGCTATGGCGGCAACGGCGGGGGCAATTTCCAGCCGGACATGAAGAGCGCCGGCGTCGGCGCCGGCCTGATCGCCATCGTGGTGGTCGTGATCTGGATGGGCACCGGCATCTTCATCGTGCAGGAAGGCCAGCAGGCCGTCGTTACCCGCTTCGGGCGCTACAGCGCCACGGTGGGGGCGGGCTTCAACTGGCGCCTGCCGTACCCGATCGAGCGGCACGAGATCGTCAACGTCACGCAGATCCGCGCCGTGGACGTCGGTCGCGACAACGTCGTCCGCGCCACCGGCCTGAAGGAATCGGCGATGCTGACCGAGGACGAGAACATCGTCGAGGTCAAGTTCGCCGTGCAGTACCGCCTGAACAATGCGCGCGACTGGCTGTTCAACAGCAAGAACCCGCAGGAGGCGGTGGTGCAGGCCGCCGAGACCGCGGTGCGCGAGGTGGTGGGCAGGATGCGCATGGCTTCCGCCCTGGCCGAGGAGCGCGACCAGATCGCGCCGCGCGTGCGTACGCTGATGCAGCAGATCCTGGACCGCTACCGGATCGGCGTGGAGATCGTGGGCATCAACCTGCAGCAGGGCGGGGCGCGTCCGCCGGAGCAGGTGCAGTCGGCCTTCGACGACGTCCTGCGCGCCGGCCAGGAGCGCGAGCGCACCAAGAACGAGGCGCAGGCCTATGCCAACGACGTGATCCCGCGCGCCACCGGCGCCGCCTCGCGCCTGCAGCAGGAGGCCGACGGCTACAAGGCGCGCATCGTCGCGCAGGCCCAGGGGGATGCGCAGCGCTTCAAGTCCGTGCTGACCGAATACCAGCGGGCGCCGCAGGTGACGCGCGACCGCCTCTACATCGACGCCATGCAGCAGATCTACGGCAACGTGACCAAGGTGATGGTGGACACGCGGGCGGGCGGCAACATGCTGTTCCTGCCCCTGGACAAGATCATGCAGCAGGTCGCCGCGGGCGGTGCCGCCGCTCCGGCACCGGCGCCGGAAGCCGCGGCGCCGGCGCCTTCCGCGCCCGCGCCTTCCACCGTGCCGGGCGGCGACGCCCGCACCCGCGACAACGGCCGCAGCCGCGACAGGGAGTCCCGCTGATGAACCGCATCGGATTCATTGTCTCGACGCTGCTGGTCGCGCTGGCGATCCTCAGCTCCATGCTGTTCGTCGTCGACCAGCGCCAGTTCGGCGTGGTCTACGCGCTCGGCCAGGTGAAGGAAGTGATCAGCGAGCCCGGGCTCAAGTTCAAGCTGCCGCCGCCGCTGCAGAACGTGAGCTACATCGACAAGCGCCTGCTGACGCTGGACAGCGTGGACACCGAGCCCGTGCTGACCGCGGAGAAGCAGCGCGTGGTGATCGACTGGTACGTGCGCTGGCGCATCAGCGACCCGCTCGCCTACATCCGCAACGTGGGCCTGGACGAGGCCGCGGGTGCCAACCAGCTCAATCGCGTGGTGCGCAACGCGTTCCAGGAAGAGATCAACCGCTACACGGTGCGCGAGCTGCTGTCGATGAAGCGCGAGCAGCTGATGAACGACGTGAAGCGCGAGGTGACCGAAGCCGTGAAGGGCGCGAAGCCCTGGGGCATCGACATCGTGGACGTGCGCCTCACGCGCGCCGACTACGTGGAAGCGATCACCGAGTCGGTCTACCGCCGCATGGACGCCGAGCGCAAGCGCGTGGCCAACGAACTGCGCTCCACCGGCGCCGCCGAGGGCGAGAAGATCCGCGCCGACGCCGACCGCCAGCGCGAAGTGACCGTGGCCAACGCGTACCGCGAGGCGCAGAAGGTCAAGGGCGAGGGCGACGCGCAGGCCGCGGCGATCTATGCGGAGGCCTTCGGGCGCGACCCGCAGTTCGCGCAGTTCTACCGCAGCCTGGAAGCCTACAAGGGCAGCTTCAACAAGAAGAGCGACGTGATGGTGGTCGATCCGCAGGGCACGGAGTTCTTCCGCACCTTCCGCAACGGCGGTTCCGCCGGCGCGGCGCCGGCCGCGCCGCACCGCTGAGCCTTGGACAGCGACACGTTCTGGACGGCCCTGGCGCTGGTGCTGGTGCTGGAGGGGCTGTTCCCCTTCCTGTCCCCGGGCGGCTGGCGCCAGACCTTCATGCGGCTGATGCAGCTGCGTGACGGCCAGCTGCGCTTCTTCGGGCTGACGGCGATCGTGATCGGGCTGCTGACGCTCTGGCTGCTGTCGCTGGGGTGATCGTCCGTCGGTGGGGTTCGCTGCGCTCACCGCCACCCTACGGCGCTCGTGTAGGGTGGCGGTGAGCGCAGCGAACCCCACCGCTTCCCCCGCACCCCGGCCGTACCTCCCGGCCCGGTAGAATCACGTTTTTAACAGCCCCCGCATTCCCATGTCCGCCTGGGTCCTGCCGGATCACATCGCCGATGTGTTGCCTTCCGAGGCCCGGCACATCGAAGAACTGCGCCGCGAACTGCTGGACACCGCCCGTGGCTATGGCTACGAGCTGGTGATGCCGCCCATGCTGGAGCACCTCGAGTCCCTCCTCACGGGCACCGGCGAGGCGCTGGAGCTGCAGACCTTCAAGCTGGTGGACCAGCTCTCCGGCCGCACGCTGGGCCTGCGTGCCGACACCACGCCGCAGGTCGCGCGCATCGACGCCCACCTGCTCAATCGCCGCGGCGTCGCCCGCCTGTGCTACTGCGGCCCCGTGCTGCACACGCGCCCCGACCGGCCGCACGCCACGCGCGAGCCGCTGCAGTTCGGCGCCGAGATCTACGGCCACGCCGGCCTGGAAGCCGACCAGGAGGCGCTGCAGCTGGCGCTGGACTGCCTCAAGGCGTCCCGGGTCGAAGCACTGACCGTGGACCTGGCGGACGCGCGCATCGTGCGTTCGCTGCTGGCCGGCACCGGCGCCGACGGCGCGCGCCTGGCGGCGCTGCATGCCGCGCTGGTGATCAAGGACGCCACCGAGCTGGCCGGCCTGGTGAAGGATTTCCCGGCCGCCACGCGCGAGGCCTTGCTGGCCCTCGTGGGCCTCTATGGCGATGCCAAGGTGCTGGACGAAGCCGCCCGCGTGCTGCCCCGCCTGCCCGCGATCGAGCAGGCCCTGGAGCAGCTGCGCTGGCTCGCGGGCCACGTCGAGGGCGCCCGCGTGTCCTTCGACCTGGCGGACCTGCGCGGCTACGCCTACTACAGCGGCATGCGCTTCGCCATCTACACCCCGGGCGCCAGCGACGCGCTGGTGCGCGGCGGACGCTACGACGAGGTCGGCGCCGTGTTCGGCCGCAACCGGCCGGCCGTGGGCTTCAGCCTGGACGTGCGCGAGCTGGTCGGCGTGGCGGCGAAGCCGCCGCTGAAGGCTGCCATCCGCGCGCCCTGGCTGGACGCTGGTCCGGAAGCCGCCGGCCTTCGTGCCGCGATCGCCGACCTGCGGCGCGCCGGCGAGACCGTGGTCTGCGCGCTGCCGGGCCACGAGAGCGAGGTGGACGAGTTCCACTGCGACCGCGAGCTGGCGCGCGATGCCGCCGGCCGCTGGGCCGTGCGGGCCCTCTGACCTCCCCATTTCATTTTTTCGCGAGAGCAAGTCATGACGAGTACGATGGGCCGCAACGTGGTCGTGGTCGGCACCCAGTGGGGCGACGAAGGCAAGGGCAAGCTGGTCGACTGGCTGACCGAGATGGCGCAGGGCGTGGTGCGCTTCCAGGGCGGCCACAACGCCGGCCACACGCTGGTGATCAACGGCGTGAAGACGGCGCTGCACCTGATCCCCAGCGGCATCATGCGCCCCGGCGTGAAGTGCTACATCGGCAACGGCGTGGTGCTGTCGTCGGCCAAGCTGCTGGAGGAGATCGAAGGCCTGGAGAAGGCCGGCGTCGAGGTCCGCTCGCGCCTGCGCATCAGCGAGGCCTGCCCGCTGATCCTGCCTTTCCACGCGGCGCTGGATCTCGCGCGCGAGACCTTCCGCGAGAAGGGCGGCAGCGAGAAGATCGGCACCACGGGGCGCGGCATCGGCCCGGCCTACGAGGACAAGATCGCCCGCCGCGCCCTGCGCGTGCAGGACCTGAAGCATCCCGGGCGGTTCGCCGCCAAGCTGAAGGAATTGCTGGAACTGCACAACTTCGTGCTCACGCAGTACCTGCACGCCCAGCCGGTGGACTACCAGCAGGTGCTGGACGAGGCGCTGCGCCACGGCGAGATCCTGCGTCCCATGATGGCCGACGTGTCGCGCGAGCTGAACGAGGCGCACCTGCACGGCGACAACCTGCTGTTCGAGGGCGCGCAGGGCACGCTGCTGGACGTGGACCACGGCACCTATCCGTACGTGACCTCCAGCAACTGCGTGGCGGGCAACGCGTCCGCCGGCGCGGGGGTGGGCCCGGGCATGCTGCACTACATCCTGGGCATCACCAAGGCGTACTGCACGCGCGTCGGCGGCGGCCCGTTCCCGACGGAACTGGACTGGCAGACGCCGGGCACCGTGGGGTACCACCTGTCCACTGTGGGCGCGGAGAAGGGCGTGACCACGGGCCGCTCGCGCCGCTGCGGCTGGTTCGACGCGGCGCTGCTGAAGCGCAGCGCGCAGGTGAACGGACTGTCCGGCCTGTGCATCACCAAGCTGGATGTCCTGGACGGCCTGAAGGAGCTGCAGCTGTGCACCGGCTACGAGCTCGATGGCGAGCACATCGACATCCTGCCCCTGGGCGCGGACGAGATCTCGCGCTGCAAGCCCGTGTACGAGAGGATCGACGGCTGGACCGAGTCCACCGTCGGCGTGACGCAGTTCGACAAGCTGCCGGTGAACGCGCGCCTGTACCTGCAGCGGATCGAGCAGGTCACCGGCGTGCCGGTCGATATCATCTCGACCAGCCCGGATCGCGACCACACGATCATGATGCGCCATCCCTATCTCCCGGCCTAAGAAGGAACGCAAGATGTTGACGGAAGACGGCAAGCACCTGTACGTAAGCTACGACGAGTACCACAACCTCTGCGAGAAGCTTGCGATCAAGGTCCACCAGTCGGGGTGGGAGTTCGACACCATCCTGTGCCTGGCCCGCGGCGGCATGCGTCCCGGCGACATCCTCTCGCGCATCTTCGACGTCCCGCTGGCGATCATGTCGACCAGCTCGTACCGCGCCGAGGCCGGCACGGTGCAGGGCCACCTGGACATCGCCCACTACATCACGACCCCGCGCGGCGAGATCGCCGGCCGCGTGCTGCTGGTGGACGACCTGGCGGACTCGGGCCTGACCCTGAACCGGGTCGTCGAGATGCTGCGCACGAAGTACACGAAGGTCTCGGAGCTGCGCACCGCGGTGCTGTGGACCAAGGGCCTGAGCAAGTTCACGGCGGACTACTCGGTGGAATTCCTGCCGACGAACCCGTGGATCCACCAGCCGTTCGAGACGTACGACTCCATGCGGCCGGAAAAGCTGCTGGAGAAGTGGAAGGTCTAGTCCTCCGTCGCCCCCGCGAAGGCGGGGGCCCAGGGCTTCCGGAAAGCGGCCTGCGGGCCGCTTTTTCCTTCCGGGAAGCCCTGGGTCCCCGCCTGCGCGGGGACGACGAAGTAGCATGGCGCCATGAGCAACCCGGTCACCGACCTCATCCACCACCCCTACGAGCCGCCCGCGGGCTTCCACGCACCGCAGCCGGGCGTCTACAAGGCTTCCACCGTCATCTTTCCCAACGTCGCCGCCATGCGCGCGCGCGACTGGAAGCACAAGAACGGCTACACCTACGGCCTGCATGGCACGCCGACCACCTTCGTCCTGGAGGAACGCATCGCGGCCCTGGAAGGCGGCCTGCAGTGCGTGCTGGTGCCCAGCGGCCTGGCGGCCATCGCGACCGTGGGCATGGCGCTGCTGAAGGCGGGTGACGAAGTCCTGCTGCCGGACAACGTGTACGGTCCGAGCCGCGCGCTCGCGGAGGGCGAGTTCCGCCATTGGGGCATCAGCCACCAGCTGTACGACTCCATGAAGCCGCAGGACCTGGAGCAGCGCATCGGCCCGAAGACGCGGCTGGTGTGGCTGGAGGCGCCGGGCTCGGTCACGATGGAATTCCCGCCGCTCGCGCACCTGGCCCACATCTGCCGCCAGCGCGGGATCACGACGGCGCTGGACAACACGTGGGGCGCGGGCCTGGCCTTCAACGGCTTCGACCTGGGGCGCGGCGAGCGCTTCACGCCCGGCAGCGGCGCCGACATCGTCGTCCAGGCGCTCACGAAGTACCCGAGTGGCGGCGGCGATATCCTCATGGGAAGCATCGTCACCCGCGACGAAGCGTTGCACCAGCAACTGAAGCTCACGCACATGCGCCTGGGCTTCGGCGTCGGCGGCAACGACGCCGAGGCGGTGCTGCGCTCGCTCCCGAGCATGGCCGTGCGCTATCGCGCGCAGGACGCCGCGGGGCGGCAGCTGGCGCATTGGCTGGCCGGTCGCGAAGAGGTCGCCCGGGTGCTGCATCCCGCGCTGCCCGGGTCGCCGGGACACGAGCACTGGGCTGCCCTCTGCGGCGCGGACGGCCTCGCGGCGGGCCTGTTCTCCGTGGTCTTCCACGAGCGCTACGCCGTCCGCCAGGTGGACGCCTTCTGCGACGCGCTGAAGCTGTTCAAGCTGGGCTATTCCTGGGGCGGCCCGGTCAGCCTCGTCGTGCCGTATGACATCCCGGCCATGCGCAACGCGCAGCTCGGGACCTGGACGCAGCGCGGCATCCTGGTGCGCTTCTCGGTGGGCCTGGAGGATGCGTCCGACCTGCAGGCGGACCTCGCCCAGGCACTGGCGACATTGAAACCCTGAAGCCATTGCGGCCCGGACGCGGCAGCGCTAAGCTGCGCCGCGAGGAGGGCCGCACCATGGCACATCCCGTCTCCCCCAGCGAAGCGGCTGCCGCGCGGCCGGCACCGCCCAAGCCGATCGTGCGCCAGGTCGCGTTCGCGGCGCCCCTGCGCTGGCTCGCGCGCGGTGCCGAGGACGTGAAGACGCACCTGGGCATCTCGGCCTTCTACGGGGCCTGCTTCTGGGTCATGGCGGCTTTGCTGGCCACCGTCTTCCGCTTGCGGCCGGAATACACGATGACGCTCGTGTCGGGTTGCCTGCTGGTCGGGCCCTTCCTGGCCATGGGCCTCTACGAGGTCAGCCGCCAAGCGGAGCAGGGCGCCAAGACCAGCCTCGCGGAGTCCCTCACCTGCTGGAAACGCCACGTGGGCAGCATGGCCCTGCTGGTGCTGGTCCTGACGCTGCTGGAACTGGTGTGGGGCCGCGCCTCGCTGGTGGCCTTCGCGCTGTTCTTCGACAACGGCCTGCCGACGCAGGTCACGGTGTTCCGCGTCGTCTTCGGCGCGCAGAACTGGCAGTTCCTGGGCGTCTACCTGGTGCTGGGCGGCGTCTTCGCCGCGGCCGTGTTCTGCTTCATGGTGGTGACCATCCCCATGATCCTGGACCGCGACACCGACGCGGTGACAGCCTCGCTCACCAGCCTCGACGTCGTGCTGCGCAACATGGGCGCGATGGTGCTGTGGGGCGCGCTGGTCACGGCGCTGACCGTGCTGGCCCTGTGGCCCTGGGCGCTGGGCCTCCTGTTCGTCGGACCGTGGCTGGGGTTCGCGACCTGGCACGCGTACCGCGACACCATCGGCTGGCCCGCATAAGGCTCAGGAAGAGACCAATTCCCGCGCCAGGTCCGCCATCGCCTCCGGCGTGCGGTCCCGCGGCGCGATCGCGCGCGCCTCGCCGAACTGGCTGAAATTGCGCTCGGTGGAACTGGCATACCCCGGGTCGTAGTGCCGCACCAGAAGCTCGCGCACCACCGGTTCGATCTCGCCCGCGCGCACCTGCGCCTGCCAGCGCTCCACGACCTCGCGTCCGCGCAGCTGCACCAGCGCGGCGAGCCGCTGGCAGAACAGCTCCCGGTCACGCGCGAAGAAGTCGTAGTCCTCCAGCAGCAGGCGCACGCGCTCCTCGTCCGGCAGGTCGAGGCGCAGGCAGGGACTGGCGCGCATGGCGGCGATCAGGGCTTCGGGCACGGCGAGGTTGCCGACCTTGCGGCTTTCGCTCTCGACGTAGACCGGGCGCGCCGGGTCGAACGAGCGCAGCTTCTCCCACACCAGCGTGTCGAAGCGCTTCTGGGATGGCTGCGGCTGGCCCGGGATCAGTCCCAGCACCGAACTGCGGTGCGAGGCCAGCCCCTCCAGGTCCAGCACCTGTGCACCGGCGGCTTCCAGCGCCTGCAGCAGGCGCGTCTTGCCGGACCCGGTGGGGCCGCAGACCACGCGGTAGGACAGCCGCTGCGCCAGGCCCGGCAGCTCGGCCAGCAGGGCGGCGCGGAAGGCCTTGTAGCCGCCTTCCACCAGGTGCACGGTGAAGCCGACCTGCCCCAGCACCAGCGACAGCGCGCCGCTGCGCTGGCCGCCGCGCCAGCAGTACACCAGCGGCTTCCAGGCCTTGGGCTTGTCCATCACGTGCTGCGCGATGTGGCGCGCGATGTTGGCCGCCACCAGCGAGGCGCCACGCTTGCGTGCCTCGAACGGGCTCACCTGCTTGTACAGGGTGCCGACTTCGTGCCGCTCCTCGTTGTTGAGGGACGGCCAGTTGACGGCACCGGGCAGGTGGTCCTCGGCGTGCTCGCTTTCGCTGCGCGCATCGATCACCGTATCGAATTCCGCCAGCCGCGCGATCGCCTCCGCGGCAGGAATGGGGCGCACGCTCATTTCGGCAACTGCTTCTTCAATTCCGGCCAGACGTTGTCCAGGATCCGCGGATGCGCCTCCGCCCGCGGATGGATGCCATCGCCCTGGAACAGCGCGCGGGCTTCGGGTGCGTCGGCCACGCCCGCCAGCAGGAAGGGCACCAGGCCGGTCTTGTACTGCTTCGCCACCGTGGCGAACACCTCGGAGAAGCGCCGGGCATAGTCGCCACCGTAGTTGGGCGGCATCTGCATGCCCACCAGGAGCACCTTGGCGCCGGCGTTCTGCGCCGCCTGCACCATGGCCGAGAGATCGGCCTGCAGGCCCGGGACGGGCAGTCCGCGCAGGCCGTCGTTGGCCCCCAGTTCGATCACCACGTGGGTCGGCTTGTGCTGCGCGAGCAGGGCGGGCAGGCGGGCGCGGCCACCCGACGCGGTGTCGCCGCTGATGCTGGCGTTGACCACCTTGGCCGGGAGGTTCTGCTGCGCGAGCCGCCGTTCCAGCAGGGCCACCCAGCCCGAGCCGCGCTTCAGGCCATACTCGGCACTCAGCGAGTCGCCCACCACCAGGATCACCGGCGCGCCGGCGGCGGTGGCGGGGACGGCCAGCAAGGCGGCCGCGAGGGTGGCGATAAAGTCACGCCGCTGCCAGGAACCCGAACGCATGTCTGAACCCATCATCTCCGTTGATCACGTCCACAAGTCGGTGACCGACTCCACCGGGACCCTGGCGATTCTCCGCGATATCGATTTTTCCCTGGCAGCCAGGGAAACGGCCGCCATCGTGGGCGCCTCCGGCTCGGGCAAGAGCACGCTGCTGTCCATCATTGCCGGCCTGGACACGCCCACGCAGGGCACCGTGCACCTGGCCGGCCAGGACCTGTTCGCCCTGGACGAGGACGCGCGGGCCGAATGGCGGGCACGCCAGGTGGGCTTCGTGTTCCAGAGCTTCCAGCTGATGGGCAACTACACGGCGCTGGAAAACGTGATGCTGCCGCTGGAGATGGCCGGCCGCCCGGACGCGCGCAAGGCCGCGACCGAGATGCTCGCGCGCGTGGGCCTGTCCGAGCGCCTGGGGCACTACCCCAAGGTGCTGTCCGGCGGGGAGCAGCAGCGCGTCGCGCTGGCGCGCGCCTTCGTGGTCCAGCCGGCGGTGCTGCTGGCCGACGAGCCCACCGGCAGCCTGGACTTCGCCACCGGCGAGACGGTGATGGACCTGATGTTCGACCTGAACCGGGAGCGGGGCACGACCCTGGTCCTCGTGACGCACGACCGCGGCATCGCGGCGCGCTGCGAGCGCCGCATCACCATCGACGCGGGACGCATCGCCGGCCAGGAGCACGGCGCCATCCCCGGATAATCCGCGCAATGGCTACTCCCAAAGTCCTCTATGGCTTCCATGCCGTCGGCGTGCGCCTGCGCACCGCGCCCCGGACCATCCTCGAGCTCTACGTCGAGGCGACGCGCAAGGACGCGCGCATGCGCCAGTTCCTCGCCAAGGTGCAGGAGGCGGGCCTGCGCCCCATCGAGGCGGACAGCCTGCGGCTCGCGCGCCTGGCGGGCAGCGCCGGCCACCAGGGCGTGGTCGCGCGGGTGGAGCCGCTGGCGGCGACGACGTCGCTCGACGACCTGTTGGACGGCCTTTCCGGGCCGCCGCTGCTGCTGGTGCTCGATGGCGTCACCGACCCGCACAACCTGGGCGCCTGCCTGCGCGTCGCGGACGGCGCCGGCGCGCACGCGGTGATCGCGCCGAAGGACCACGCCGTGGGCATCAACGCCACCGTCGCCAAGGTCGCCAGCGGCGCGGCGGAGACGATGCCTTATTTCATGGTCACCAACCTGGCGCGCACGCTGGGCGAGTTGAAGGAACGCAACATCTGGTGCCTGGGCCTCGGCGACGAGGCGACGCAGACGCTGTACCAGTCGGACCTGAAGGGACCGACGGCGCTCGTGATGGGCGCGGAAGGCACGGGCCTGCGCCAGCTCACGCGCAAGACCTGCGACGCGCTGGTGTCCATTCCCATGCTCGGAGCGGTGGAGAGCCTCAACGTCTCGGTGGCCAGCGGGATCTGCCTCTACGAGGCGGTGCGGCAGCGGACTTGAACGGGATCGCCGCCGTCCGCCAGTGGGTGCGCGACGCGCGCTCCATCGTGCTGCTCTCGGGCGCGGGCATGAGCGCCGAATCGGGCGTGCCCACCTTCCGCGATGCCCAGACGGGCCTGTGGGCGAGCTTCCGGCCCGAGGACCTGGCCACCGAGGACGCGTTCCGCGCCCGGCCGGCCATGGTGTGGGACTGGTACCTGTCGCGGCGCGAGGCGATCGCGCGGGTGGAACCCAATGCGGGCCACCATGCCGTGGCGGCGTTCCAGCGACGCCATCCCGGGCGGCTGGCCGTGGCCACGCAGAACGTCGACGGCCTGCACCAGCGCGCCGGTTCGCCCGGCGTGCTGGCCCTGCACGGGAACATCGCGGAGGACCGGTGGCTGGATGCGCCGCGCGCCTGCTGCGATCCCGCGCGCGCGCAGGAGGGCCATCCCCCGTGCTGCCCGGTGTGCGGCAACCTGCGCCGGCCGGCGGTCGTGTGGTTCGGCGAACTGCTGCCGGCGCGCGAGCTGCAGGCCGCCGAGGAAGCCGCCGCCGCCTGCGACCTGATGCTGGTCGTCGGCACCTCCGGCCTCGTGTACCCCGCCGCCGGCCTGGCGCGCGCCACGCGCGGCCGCGTGGCCGTGCTCAATCCCGGAGAGACGGCGCTGGACGATGCGGCGGATGCCGTGCTCGCCGGCACGTCCGCCGTCCTGTTGCCCCAGCTCCTCGAAGACTGACATGCGCCTGCTGCCTGCCCTTGCCATCGCCTGCGCCGCGGCCCTCGCCGCCGGCTGCACCCAGGAACAACAGAACAAGCTGGGGCGCGAGATCCAGAACTGGACCGGCACCGACGGCGTGCTGGAAATCTATGCCGGCGACAAGCTGGTGCGCCGCTTCATCCACGTCGACAAGCTCAGTACGGCGTTGGGCACCGACGACCACCAGCCGCGCGCGTACCGCTATGGCTACGGCGTCCTCGACGAGAACCTGAACTTCGTCGTCGATCCCGGGGAGAAGAAGGTCTATTTCGAGCTGGGCGGGTACGGGAACTACGTGTTCTTCGAGAACCCGCATCCGCGCTAGATCCGCGCCTAGACCCAGCCGAACCAGCCGAGGAGGGCGCCCGCGCCCAGCAGCCACAGCAGGTGCACCCGCGTGCGCCACACGACGAGGGCGGCGACGGCCGTCACGGCCCACGCGTGCCACTGGCTCAGGTCGTAACCCTTGCCGGTCGCGAGGATCCAGCCGGTGGACAGCAGCAGGGCGACCACGAGCGGCGCCATGCCCTGCTTGAACGCGCGTACGCCGCGCAGGTCGCGGTTGCGATGGCTCCATTGGCCCGTGAGGTACACGAGCACCGAGCTCGGAAGCATGATGCCGACCAGGCACAGCACCATGCCCAGGAAGGCGGTCGCCAGGCCGCCGGCGTTGAGGCCGACGTTCCATCCCATGAGCGCCGTGAACAGCACGTTGGGCCCCGGCGCCGCCTGCGCGATCGCGATGGAGGCGCTGAACTGCGGGTCGGTCAGCCACCCGTGCTCCTGCACCAGGAAGCGGTGCATGTCGGGCGTCGTGCTGATCGCGCCACCCACGCACAGCAGCGACAGCAGGCCATAGTGCAGGAACAGCGACAGCCAGTCGGCCGCTTGCAGGACGATCGGATTCATCGTCCCAGCTTCCTGTAGGCGGCCAGGCTGGCGAAGCCGCCCAGCAACACGAGCACCCATGCGAGCGGCAGCCGCAGCCATGCGATCGCGGCGAAGCATGCGATGCCCAGCGCGGTGCACAACGGCACTCCCAGCACGTTGTTCTTCAGGGCCGGCAGCAGGCGCAAGCCGGTGGCCGTGATCAGGCCGGCCGCGACGGCGCCCATGCCGCGCAGCGCGCCCGCGACCTGCGGGTTGTCCGCGTAGTGCGTGTAGACCATGGCCAGCGCCAGCACCACCAGCAGCGGCGCCAGCAGCAGTCCGGCCACCGACACCAGCGCGCCCTGCAGCCCGAAATGGCGCCAGCCGAGGGTGATCGCGAGGTTGATCACGTTGGGGCCCGGCATGATCTGCGCGACGGCCCATTCCTCGATGAACTCCTCCCGCGTCATCCAGCGCTTGTTCTCCACCAGTTCGCGCTGCACGACGGCCAGCACGCCGCCGAAGCCCTGCAGGGCCAGCAGGGTGAACGAAACGAACAGGTCGGTGAGGTTCCTGGGCCGGTCCAGTGGCGCGTCGGCCAATACTTCTGCGGGGGACGACATCCGGCCCATTATCCGGGCGCTGCCTGTCGTCTACCCGACTGCCCGCGCGTCGCCAGGGCGAGCCCGAGGGCGATCAGCACGAGCGCCAGCAGGCCTTGCGGCGCCAGCGGCTCGCCCAGGCAGGCCCAGCCGAGGACCGCCGCCGTCACCGGGTTGAGCGCGAGGAACACCGTCACGCGGGTGGGCGACTCGTGCTTCAGCGCGTACAGCCACCAGAAGTAGCCGATCCCGCTGGAGAAGCCGACGAAGGCGACCACGCCCCAGGCGGCGGGCGACAGGCCTCGCATCCGGGCAGGCCAGTCCTCGCCCAATGCGATGACGGAAAGGAACAGGACGGACGCGGCCATGGCGAAGGCGGACACCGGCACGGTGGGATAGCGCTGCAGGTAGGGCCGGTACAGCACGCTGCACAACGCCCCCACGCAGGCCGAGGCCAGCACGGCCAGCTCGCCCCACCACGCGCCTGCATGGCCGCCCCGCAGCTTGGGCAGCAGCGAAACCACCACGCCGGCGATGGAGAGCAGCACGCCCGCCAGCAGCCGCGGCGTGACCTGCTCGCGCCCGAGGGCCGCGGCCAGCAGCAGCGTAAGCAGGGGAAAGAGGCTGAAGAGCAGGGCGGCCGGCGCCGCCGGCACCGTCTGCAGGCCCGCGTTCAGCAGCGCGATGAGGATGCCGAACTGGCCGGTGCCCAGGGCCGCCATGGCCACGAGGTCGCGCGTGGGCGGCAGGGCGGGCATCCGGCGCACTTGCGGCCACGCGAAAGGAAGAAGGCACAGGAAGCCGATCGCATAGCGCAGCATGGCCAGCGTGAGCGGCGGGACTTCCGCGACCACGAAGCGCGAGGCAACGATGGCCGCGCCCACCTGCACGCCGGTAGCGGCTGCCGCAAGCAGCGCGAGGTTCAGAGCGGCCGCTCCCAGGTCTCGCTCACCAGGTGCTGCCCGAAGGCGTCGTTCGGTTCGCTGTCCTTCAGCACGAAGCCGCGCGAGGCGTAGATCGCGCGCGCGGCGGTGAGGTTGCTCTGGGTCCAGAGCACCAGCTTGCGGTAGCCCGCGGCCTTCGCAAAGGCGATGCATTCGTCCGTGAGGCGGCCCCCCAGGCCGAGACCTCGCGCCTCGGGTCGCAGGATCAGCAGGCGCAGCTTGGCGACGGTGGCCGACTTGCGCACGAGGAACACGCTGCCCGCGCGTTCGCCGTCCACTTCGGCGATCCAGGCCTTCTCGCGCTCGGGATCGAAGTCGTGGACGAACTTCGCGACGATGTCCGCCACGAGCGCCTCGAAGGTCCAATCGAAGCCGTACTCGCGCGCATAGAGCTCGCCATGGGCCTGCACCACCCAGCCCATGTCGCCCGGCTGCGGATCGCGCAGCACGACGCGGCGCTCGCGCCCGGCCGGCGGGTCCAGCAGGCGATGCACCGTATCGAGCGCGGAAATCAGTCGCGGCCGTGCCTCGCGCGGCACGGTCGCGAGCAGGGCCGCCGTCTCGTCGCGCGACTTCTGCTGCAGCGGGCCGAACGTGGCGTAGCCGGCCTCGGTGAGGCGCAACAGTTGCTGGCGGCCATCGTGCGGCGCGGTCTCGCGCTCGACCCAGCCCCTGTCCTCGAAGCGGCGCAGCATGCGACTGAGGTAGCCCGCATCGATCTCCAGGTCGCGCACGAGGTCGCGGGCAGCGAGCGGCGGCCGGTGGGCCAGCTCGTACAGCACGCGGACTTCGGTCAGCGTGAAGTCCGTGTCGAGGTAGCGCTTGAGGACGCCGATGCGCTGCGTGTAGAAGCGGTTGAAGGCGCGGACGGCCTTGACGTCCGCCTTGGCAACGGGAGGGGGCATGCAGCAAGTTTCGCGCAGATACTTGCCGGAGTCAACGATTTCGATCGCGGCGCCTTCGCACCTGCCCTTGCCACGAGCACGGTGCAGGAAGGGATCAGGCCTGCGAGACCGGCTTCTCCGGCCGGGTCCGGTAGAACTTCATCGGCACCGCCTCCGCCTCGCGCCGCTGCTGGTTCAGCACGGACTTCTTCATGCGGCCGACGACGTGCATCTCGCACGGCTTGCAGTCGAAGCGCAGCGTGAGCTTCTCGCTGCCGTTGACCAGGTGCAGCGGCTCCGCCTTGATCGTGCCCTTCACGCCCACCACGCCCTTGGCCTGCTTGGGGCACAGGCTCATGGACCAGCGTACGCAGTGCTTGGTGATCATGAGGCTGACCTCGCCTTCTTCCTCGTGGCTCTCGTAGGCCGCATCGATCACCTTGACGCCGTGTTTCGCGTAGAAGTCGCGCGCCTTGGCGTTGAAGACGTTGGCGAGGTAGGTGAGGGTGTCTTCCGGATAGGGCACCGGCGGTTCCACCGGCGCCGAGCGTCGCGGGCGCTCGTAGGCGCACGCGCGCGTGGCCTCCAGCGCCGCGACGGCATCGCGGCGCAGGGCGTTGCCCAGGGACGGCGGCACGAACCAGGGCCGGGACAGTTCCAGCTGCAGGTCCAGCGGCGCGAAGAGGGTGTTGCCGAAGCGGCCGAGGTGCTCGCGCAGGGCGGCCAGCGCCTTGTCGCCGTCGCGTGCCGCCTCCTTGGCGAAGGAGGCCGTGGCTTCGCCCAGGTAGCCGTCCTCGTCGGTCAGGCGCAGGGCGAAGCCGTCGGAGGTCTCGGCAAGCGTCACCCAGAGCCCGATGCGCCGGTCGCTGGACTTCTTTTCCAGCACGCGCACCCAGTCCATGTCGCGGTTGCGGTTCAGGCGCGTGCCTTTGCGCAGGTCCTTCAGGCCAGCGATGGGGTCCTTCGGGAACACGCGCCAGTGGCCCAGCTTCGCCATCGGCTCGGCGCGGTTCACGGCCAGGCCCACGAGCTCCTTCTGCAGGTCGAAGTAGCACAGGCCGTCGCCGTTATGCAGCAGCTTGCTCGCGTCGTCCAGCTCCAGATCCACGGACTCGGCGTTCACCCGGGTCACCCAGCCAATGGGCTGGCCGGGGTTCTTGGGCGAGTCCATCGCCGCGATGTCGTCCTGGCGGCCGTTGACGAAGTAGTCGGTGAACTCGCGGTTGAAGTTCTGGTCGGGGTCGGGCGTGAAGGTGAAGGTGGTCCGGCCACTGGAGGCGCGCGCCAGGGGGAAGTCCGACCCTTCGCGCATCTCGATCAGCTCGTCGAACAGGCGGCGGTAGTGGGCGGTGATGTTCTTCACGTAACCCATGTCCTTGTAGCGGCCCTCGATCTTGAAGCTGCGCACGCCCGCATCCACCAGCGCCGCGATGTTGGCGCTCTGGTTGTTGTCCTTCATGGACAGCACGTGCTTGTCGTGCGCGACGAAGCGGCCCTGGCTGTCCACCACGTGGTAGGGCAGGCGGCAGGCCTGGGAGCAGTCGCCGCGATTGGCGCTGCGGCCGGTGTGCGCGTGGCTGATGTAGCACTGGCCGCTATAGGCCACGCACAGCGCCCCGTGGATGAAGAACTCCACCTTGCAGCGCTCCGGGTCCAGGGCCTCGTGGATGGCGCGGATCTGCTCCAGCGTCAGCTCGCGGGCCAGCACCATCTGCGAGAAGCCCACGTCCTGCAGGAACTTCGCCTTCTCCACCGTGCGGATGTCGGTCTGGGTGCTGGCGTGCAGCTGGATCGGCGGCAGGTCCAGTTCCAGCAGCCCCATGTCCTGGATGATCAGCACGTCGGCGCCGGCGTGGTACACGTCCCAGGCCATCTTGCGCGCGGCTTCCAGCTCGTCGTCGCGCAGGATGGTGTTGTGCGTGACGAAGATGCGGCTGCCGAAGCGGTGCGCGTGCTTCGCGAGCCGCTCGATGTCCTGCACCGAATTGCTGGCCGACACGCGCGCGCCGAAGTCCGGTCCGCCGACGTACACGGCATCCGCGCCATGGTTGATCGCCTCGATGCCGATGTCGGCGTCGCGGGCCGGCGCGAGCAGCTCGAGCTGGTGGTACTGGAGGGACATGGGGCCGGCGGTCAGGGCTGGAGGGAGCCGGCGATTTTATCGGCGCGGGCCGTCCGGCGCACGTCGAAGGACGGCCGGCGGCGGCTCAGGGACCGCGCGGCGGCGCCACCGCGGCGCCTTCGATCCCGTGCCCCTGCAAGGCCGCGGCCACGAATCCGGACCGCTTCATCTCCTCGATGAAGGCGTCCAGCCACGCCTGGGCCGCCCTGCGTCCCTTGGGCACGCCCATGGCCTGCTCGATCACCATGAAGCGGCCCGGCAGCAGGCGCACGCCGCCCACCCGGCGGGCGTCCGCTTCCAGCTGCTGCCGCACGCCCGCGGCGACCTCGAGGTTCTGCGCCAGGAAGGCATCCACGACCTGCGGCGACGTGGCAACGCGGACCAGGCTCGCGTGCTTCAGTTCCCGCGTGAGGAACAGGTCGTAGGCGCTGCCGCGGCCGACGGCAATGCGCGTGCCGGCCCGGTCCACCTCCTCGTTGCGGTGCAGGGGCGAGGTGTCCCGCACGAGGTAGGCTCCCTCGATGATCACGTAGGGCGCGCTGTAGTCCATGTCGGCGCCACGCACCGGGTCGATCGCGACGAAGGCCAGGTCAACGCGTCCCGTCCGGAGGGCGTCGACCGTGTTGCCGGCCGACATGAACGTGACCAACTCCAGCGGCAGGTCGAGGCGGCGGGCCGCTTCCCGCGCGAGGTCCACGGAGACGCCCGTGGGCTCCCCGCCCGGACCGCGCGCCGCGAGGATGGGATTGCCGAAGTTGATCGCCGCCCGCAGCTTGCCCTCCGGCGACAGCTCCGCCCGCGCGGCGCCGGCCGAAGGCCCCGCCACGGAGGCGCAGCCGGCCAGGACGGCGGCCGAAGCCGCGCAGAAGATGCGCCGCGAGGGCATCGGAACGCGTGCTTCTGGCCGGGCTGCGGCGCCAGGGCGGAAGGGGTGCACGGCGTCGTCTCCTTGTTGGCATGCCAACCGGCCGGCGGCCGGTTTCCGCGCGATTGGAGCGAGGCGGCCGGCCCGCGTCAACGGGGCCGGCCCTAAACTCGCGCCCGTGCCCGCCACTTCCGCCCCGACGCTTGCCCGCCACCGCTACGACCGCATCGACGCCCTGCGCGGCTTCGCCATCGTGTGGATGACGGCGTTCCACTTCTGCTTCGACCTCGACCACTTCGGCTGGCTGCGCCAGAACTTCCTCTACGACCCGTTCTGGACCCGCCAGCGCGCCGCCATCGTGAGCCTGTTCCTGTTCTGTGCCGGGCTCGGGCAGGCGGTGGCGCATGTCCATGGGCAGGGATGGCCGCGCTTCTGGCGGCGCTGGGCCCAGGTCGCCGGTTGCGCGCTGCTGGTCACCGCCGGGTCCGCGTTCATGTTTCCGGACAGCTTCATCTACTTCGGCGTGCTGCACGGCATCGCCGTGATGCTGGTGATCGTGCGGCTCACCGCGGGCTGGGGTGCGTGGCTGTGGCCGGCCGGCGCCGTCGCGATCCTGCTGCCACTAGCGGCTGTGCGCGTCCACGCGTATTTCGGCAACCTGCACTGGCTCAACGAGCCCTGGCTGAACTGGATCGGTTTCGTGTCGCTGAAGCCGGTGACGCAGGACTACGTCCCGCTGCTGCCGTGGCTGGGCGTGATGTGGTGGGGCATGGCGGCCGGTCAATGGTTGCTGCGGCGGCAGCCGCATATCGTGCAGGGGCCGATCGCACGGCCGTTGGCCCCGCTCGCCTGGCTGGGGCGCTGGAGCCTGTCCTGGTACATGCTGCACCAGCCCGTCATGATCGGCGTGCTGATGCTGGTGGGCATGGCGGTGCGTTGAACGCCTCGGGCCGTCTAGCGCAGTGCGAACAGCTCCTGGTGGAAATGCCGCTCCACGGGAAATCCATGCGCGGAGAGGTCGCGCCGCAAGGCTTCGCCGAAGCCCGCGGGGCCGCAGAACCAGATGCTCGCCTCGCGCCAGTCGGGCACGGCGGCCCGGATGCGTTCACCCGTCAACAGGCCGTCACGCGCATCGACCAGCACATGCAGGCGCACGTCCGCTGACTTCGCATCGGCGGCCAGCCTCCCGAGCGCATCCTCGTCGACGTCCGCGGTGCTGTGGAACAGGTCGACCTGCTGGCCCGCGGGCCAGTCCGGGTCCGCCTGTTCCAGCGCCATGTGCTCCATGCGTCCGATGAAGGGCGTGATGCCGATGCCTCCGCCGATCCAGATCTGGCGCCTCCGGTCGCCGCCGTCGAAGGTGAAGCACCCGTAGGGTCCTTCGATCTTCACCGCCTGCCCAAGGCGAAGCTGTTCGCGCAGGCGGCGCGTGTGGTCCCCCAGTTCCTTGACCACGAAGGTGATCCTCGACCGGCCTGCATGCCAGCTGGACGCAATCGTGTAGGGATGCGCGCCTTCCCAGGCGTCCGACGTGGCGAAGGCGAACTGGCCCGCCTTGTGCCCCGGCCAGCCCCGCACTTCGACCTCGACCTCGAGCGCCTTCACGCCCGCGAAGTACTGCAAGGACGTGATCGTTCCCTGCACCTGCCGGCGCGCGCCCACGCGCCGGAGCAGCACCACGAGAGCTGCCCACGTTCCCGCAGCGAGCAGCGCCGCCGTCAACCAGCCCACGGGCAACGTGCAGTAGGCGAAGCGCACCAGCACGATGGCGTGAAAGACGAGCACCAGGTAGGCCACCGCCAAGAGGCGGTGCGTCTTGTAGAAGAGCCAGTAGGAGACCTTGGGAGTGAGGGCGGCGGCGATCAGCACCACGGCGGCATAGAAAGCCCATTCGCCCAAGTCTTCCGCCAGGCCGCGCTGGCTCGAGAGCCACGCCGCGACCGGGTTCTCGATCGCGGCCCGCGCGCCGCGCACCGGACGTTCGAGCCAGCCCCAGCCCACCGCCCAGCCGGGTCCCTTCGCCCACAGCCAGTGAAGGATGGAGACGACCAGGGCCGCGATGCCGAACCACTTGTGCAGCCGGTACATCTTGTCGAGGCCGCCCAGCCAGGCCTGGGGCCACAGCGGCCGCAGCGCCAGCGCCAGCGCCACGCTCATGCAGCCGATGGCGACGATGCCGGTCAGTTGCATCATGCTGGCGCGCAGGGCGAAGAAGCTGCTGGAACGAAAGACCGAGGGCTCGGCCACGAGCCACACGAGGACCAGCAGGAGGAGCGTTGCCCGGAACGCGCGCTTGAGGTTTCGCATGAGGCACCGTTGGAGTCGGGTTCGGTGGTCCTGGATTGTCCTCGGGACCTGGCTCATCGGCGCGAGGCTATCGGCGCGATAGGCAATGGGGCGCGCGACATGGCCTTGCGCCTACAAGGCCCGGAGTCCGCAGCCCGTACGGTGGACGGTCGGCAATGTTGCCGGATTCAACGCCCCGCCTCCCATGCCCAAGAACACCAAGGCGCCCCCGCCCGGCCGCAAGGCCGCGCCCCGGGCCGCCGCCCGCAACACCGACAGCGGTCCTGCCCGCATCGCGCCCGATGCTTCCGGCGACCTCGCTGCCCGCAGGGCGGCCGAGGTCCAGCAGATGTCCGCCGCCATGGACAACCACGATGCCAAGGCGGCCGAGCACGGCTTCGACAACGGCGTGCATCCGCACCCGGGCGCCGTCGTCGAGGTGCCATCGCGCCTGGCCGGCGCCAGCACGTTGTCGGAGGCGAACAGCTCCGACAAGCTCGGCACGGAGGCGCTGGACGGGCACAACGCGACGATCGACACGCTGGACCGCGTGCGCGTCGATGCCACGGGCCGCGCGCTCACCACCAACCAGGGCGTGCGCATCGCCGACAACCAGAATTCGCTGAAGTACGGCGTGCGGGGACCGGTGCTGCTGGAAGACTTCATCCTGCGCGAGAAGATCACCCACTTCGACCACGAGCGCATCCCCGAGCGCATCGTGCACGCGCGCGGATCGGGTGCCCACGGCTTCTTCGAGTGCTACGAGCCCCTGACCGAAATCACCATGGCCGCGCCGTTCCGCGAGAAGGGCAAGCGCACGCCGGTGTTCGTGCGCTTCTCCACGGTGCAGGGCTCGCGCGGATCCAAGGATACGGCGCGCGACGTGCGGGGCTTCGCCACCAAGTTCTACACCGACGAGGGCAACTGGGACCTGGTGGGCAACAACATGCCCGTGTTCTTCATCCAGGACGCGATGAAGTTCCCGGATCTCGTCCACGCGGTCAAGCCCGAGCCGCACCACCACATGCCCGAGGCCGCCAGCGCGCACGACACCTTCTGGGATTTCGCCTCGCTGATGCCCGAGATCACCCACATGCTGATGTGGGTGATGAGCGACCGGGCGATCCCGCGCAGCTTCGCCACGATGCAGGGCTTCGGCGTGCACACGTTCCGCCTGGTGAACGAGGCGGGCGAGTCGCGCTTCTGCAAGTTCCACTGGACGCCGCTGGCGGGAACGCACTCGCTGGTGTGGGACGAGGCCGTGAAGATCTCCGGCGCCGACCCCGACTACCACCGGCGCGACCTGTGGGAACGCATCGAGGCCGGCAACTACCCCGAGTACGAACTGGGGCTCCAGGTCTTCACCGAGGAGGAGGCGGAGCGCTTCAGCTTCGACATCCTCGACGCGACCAAGATCGTCCCCGAGGAACTGGTGCCGCTGCGGCCGGTCGGCCGCATGGTGCTGGACCGCAACCCGGACAACTTCTTCGCCGAGACGGAGCAGGTGGCCTTCTGCACGGCGCAGGTGATCCCGGGCATCGACTACAGCAACGACCCGCTGCTGATGGGGCGCATCCATTCCTACGTGGACACCCAGATCTCGCGCCTGGGCGGTCCCAACTTCCACGAGATCCCCATCAACGCACCCCTGGTGCAGGTCCACAACAACCAGCGCGACGGGATGCACCGGCAAGCCATCCACCGCGGACGGGTTGCGTACGAGCCCAACTCGCTGGCGGGCGGCTGCCCCTTCCAGGCGGGCATGCAACATGGCTTCGTCAGCGTGCCGGCTCGCATTTCCGCCAAGGAGGAGCAGGGCAAGGTACGGGCCAAGCCGGAGAAGTTCGCAGACCACTACACGCAGGCGCGGCTGTTCTATGAGAGCCAGACGCCCGTGGAGCAGGTCCACATCGCGAATGCGTTCCGCTTCGAGCTGAGCAAGGTCACCGTGCCGGCCGTCCGCGAGCGCATGGTGGCGGGCCTGCGCAACGCGTCCGAGCAACTGGCGAAGCAGGTGGCCGACGGCCTGGGCATCGATCCGCTTCCCGCCCCGCTGCCGCTTGCGCTGCCGGACCCGCCGCGGCCGGAGGTGGAGAAGTCACCGGCCCTGTCGCTCATGGCCCGTCCCGGCGAGACGCCGCTGAAGGGACGCAAGGTGGCCTTGCTGGTCGCCCCCGGCGTCGAGGCCGAGGCGCTGCTCGAACTGCAGCGGGCGCTGCTGGCGCACGGCGTCGTCGGCCGGCTGATCGGCCCGCGGATCGGCGCCATCCAGACCGCCAGCGGGGAGGTGCTGCAGGCCGACGCCTCGCTCGAGAACGAGCCGGGATTCCTGTTCGACGGGCTGGTGCTGCCGGATGGGGAAGAGGCCGTACAGGCGCTGGCGCAGGACGGCCACACGGCCGAATTCATCAAGGACCAGTTCCGCCACTGCAAGACCATCCTGGCCATCGGCGCGTCGCGCCGGCTGCTGGCGCAGGCGGGCGTGCCGGTCACCATGGGCAAGAGCATGGCGCGGGGCGGCACCGGCCTGATCGTCGTCGAGGCTGATGGCGCGGCGGCCGGCAGCGATGCCTTCCTGCGGGGCCTCGCGCTGCATCGCCATTTCGGGCGGGAGATGGACCCGCCGCTCGTTTGATCGTTTGCAACAGGGAGAAACCATGACCGACATCGCCATGAAGGATGCCTGCGAGCTGCTCGACGCCGACCACATTGCCGTCAAGCACCTGTTCGTCGACTATGCGCGCCAGGCAATGGCCGCGCCGGCGGAGCCCGGCTCCCGGCGCGCCCTGGCCGAACGCATCTGCCAGGAACTCACGGTGCACGCGCAGATCGAGGAGGAGATCTTCTATCCGGCGCTGCGCCGGGTCCTCGGGGAGCCGCAGCTGGTGGACGAAGCCGAGGCGGAGCACCAGCAGGCCAAGGCGCTGATCGCGCGGATCCAGGAGATGCGGGGGCAGGATCCCGCGCTGGACGACGTCGTGAGCGAGCTGGCGCGCGCGATCGAGCACCACGTGAAGGAGGAGCGCGACGTGCTGTTTACCAAGGCGCGCGCGGCGCCCGGCCTCGACCTGCAGGCGATCGGCGCCCAGCTGAAGACCCGGCAGGACGAGCTGATGGGACAGCCGGCCTGAGGACCGGCCGGAAACAAAAAAGCGGCCCGCGGGCCGCTTCCGAGGATCGCCGCGCGATCACTCGATCTTGGCGCCCTTGCGCAGCGAGTCCTGGAACTGCGCCAGCTTCTGCTGCTGCAGCTGCTGCGCGATCTGCGGGCGCACTTCCTCCAGCTTGGGCAGCTGCGCGTCGCGGATGTCGTCGACCCGGATCACGTGCCAGCCGAACTGCGACTTCACCGGCGTTTGGGTCATCTCGCCCTTCTTCAGCTTGGTCAGGGCCTCGGCGAACTCGGGGACGTAGTTGGAGGCGGTGGACCAGTCCAGGTCGCCGCCGGCGGCGCCGGAGCCCGGGTCCTTGGACTGCTTCTTGGCGAGGTCCTCGAACTTCGCGCCCTTCTTCAGGTCGGCGATGATCTTCTTCGCCTGGTCTTCGCTCTCCACCAGGATGTGGCGCGCCTTGTATTCCTTGCCGCCGTTGGCCGCCGCGAACTTGTCGTATTCGGCCTTGATGTCGGCGTCCGTCACCGGGTTCTTCTTCTGGTAGTCGGCGAACAGTTCGCGGATCAGGATGGCCTGGCGGGCGAGCTCCAGCTGCGCCTTGTAGTCGTCGGTGGCGTCCAGCCCGCGCTTCTGCGCCTCCTGCATGAAGATCTCGCGCGCGATGACTTCGTCCTTCAGCTGGCCCTGCATCTCGGGAGTGACCGGGCGACCCGACTTGGCGAGCTGGGCGGCCAGCATGTCGACGCGCGCCGAGGGCACCGGCTTGCCGTTGACGATGGCCACGTTCTGGGCGGCAGCGGGCAGGGCGGTGCCGACGATGGCCGCGGCGACCGCGGTCAGGAGGACTTTCTTCATGGGATTTTCCCTTGGGACGGAATCAGGTTTCGGCGCTTTCGATGGCCAGGGCGTGGATGCCGCGGTCACGGGCGATGTAGTCGCGCAGGGCATCATACACAAGGCGGTGGCACGCCACCTTGGGCCTGCCGGCGAACTGCGGCGAGGCGATCCTGATGCGGAAATGGGTGCCGGCGCCGGTGCCGTCCTGGCCAGCGTGGCCGAGGTGGTCGGCGCTTTCGTCCACCACTTCCAGGCGGGTCGGGGCAAGGCGCTCCTGCAGGCGCAGGCGCAGGGCGTCGGCGGTGATGCCGGTGCCCGTGGCCGCGGAGCTCACGAGTCGCCCGCCTTGGCTTCCTCGGTTTCCTTGACGTAGCGGCCCATGAACAGGGCCTGGCCCAGGACGAAGACGCCCATGAGGACGAAGATGCCGAAGACCTTGAACGTGGCCCACGTGCTCTCGCTGAAGTTGTAGGCGACCCAGAGATTCAGCGCGCCCATGAGGGCGAAGAACGCCGTCCAGCTCCAGGCCATGACGCGCCATCCCTGCTCCGGCATCTGCAGCTGCTCGCCGATGACCGACTTCACGAAGTTCTTGCGCAGGACCAGCTGGCCGAAGGTCAGGACGACCGCGAACGCCCAGTAAAGAATCGTCGGCTTCCATTTGATGAACGTCGCGTCGTGCAACAGGATGGTCGCCCCGCCGAAGACGACCACCAGCGCGAGGCTGAGCCACTGCATCGGTTCGACCTTCCGGCGCGAGAACATCATCCAGGCGATCTGCGCCACCGTCGCGGCGATCGCCACGCCCGTGGCCACATAGATGTCCCAGACCTTGAAGGCGACGAAGAAGACCAGCAGGGGGAAGAAATCGAGCAGCAGTTTCATTCAGGCTTTCTTGGCTTGTTCGGGATGGAAATCGAGCGAGGCGGAGTTCATGCAGTAGCGCAGCCCGGTCGGGTCCGGTCCGTCGGGGAACACGTGGCCCAGGTGCGCGCCGCAGTTCGCACAGACCGTCTCGGTGCGGACCATGCCGTGGCTGGTGTCGCGGATCTCCTTGATCGCCCCGGGCACGGCCAGCGAGAAACTGGGCCAGCCGCAGCCGGCATCGAACTTGGTCCCGGAGTCGAACAGCTTGTTCCCGCAGACGATGCAGTGGTAGCTGCCGTCGGCCCAGACACGCTCGTACTTGCCGGTGAACGGGCGCTCGGTCGCGGCATGGCGGGTGATCTCGAAGGCGCCGGGTTCCGCGCCCTTTTCGGCGAGGGCCGCCTTCCATTCGGCGTCGGTCTTGCGGACGGGATAGTCGTTCATGAAGAGCAGCTGATCTCGATGTGGGTTGCCCAGTCGGGCGGGAAGCCGGCCTTGTCCTCGTGTTCCGGATGTTCGCCGAACGGCGATTGGACCAGACCCAGCAGAGCTTCGACTTCGGAAAAGTCGCCGAGTTTCGCCTGCCGGATGGCCAATTCGCACAAATGGTTGCGCAGCACGTATTTTGGATTGGTCCGCAGCATGCGCTGGCCGGCCGCCTGCCGGTCGTCAGGAAGACGCTCCAGGTACTGTGAGACCCAGCCGTCGAAGCCGCGGCGGTCCAGGAACAGGTCGCGGATGGGGTCCAGGGCGTCGCCAGCCACGAAGCGGGAGAGCCGGCGCCAGAAGATGGGGTAGTCGACGCGGTCCGTGGCCAGCAGCGTCAGGATCCGTTCAGTCAGCTCCCGGTCGCCGTCGCGCGCGTCCTCCACGCCCAGCTTCGCGCGCATCGCGTCTTCCAGCGCGCGCGGGAAGACGGTCTTGTACGACTCCAGCGCCGCCAGCGCGAGCTCCTGGTCGCCGATCAGGGGCAGCAGGGCCTGGCCCAGGCAGAACAGGTTCCAGTACGCCACGTTCGGCTGGCGGTTGTAGGCGTACCGGCCGGACTCGTCGCTGTGGTTGCAGATGTGGCCGGGCACGAAGGCGTCGAGGAACTGGAACGGGCCGTAGTCGATGGTGAGGCCCAGGATGCTCATGTTGTCCGTGTTCATCACGCCGTGGCAGAACCCGGCGGCCTGCCATTGCGCCACCATGGCCGCCGTGCGTTCGCTGACCTGTTCCAGCAGGCAGGCATAGGGGTTGCCGCCCAGGCGCTCGCCCGGCGCGCGGCATTCCGGGTAGAACGCCGCGATGACGTAGTCGGCGAGCTTGCGCAGTTCCCCTTCCTGCCCGCGCGCCGAGAAGTGCTCGAAGTGGCCGAAGCGCACGAAGGTCGGTGCGACGCGCGTCACGACGGCGGCCGTCTCGACTTCCTCGCGCCGCACGGGCTGCGGCGAGCCGGTCACCACGAGCGCGCGGGTGGTCGGGATGCCCAGGCCGTGCATCGCTTCTGAACAGAGGTATTCGCGGATGCTGGAGCGCAGCACCGCGCGACCGTCGCCCATGCGGGAGTACGGCGTGCGGCCGGCGCCCTTCAGCTGCAGCTCCTGCACGCCGTGCGGTGTTTCGAGTCCGCCCAGCAGGATCGCGCGTCCGTCTCCCAGCTGGCCCGCCCAGACGCCGAACTGGTGGCCGCTGTAGACGGTCGCGAGCGGCCGGCTGCCGGCGAACAGGGCGTTGCCGGTGAAGGCCGCGACAGTCTCGGGTGTCGCGAGCAGTGCAGGGTCCAGCCCGAGTTCCGCGGCGAAGGACCGGTTCAGCGAAACGAGCGAGGGCTGAGGCAGCGGCGTGGGGCGCAATTCCGTGTGGAACGCAGGGCCCAGTTCCGCGAAGCTGTGCTGCCAGGTCCGACCGACATTCGCGACCGGGAATTCTTCGAGGATTTGGTCCATGCTTGATTGTCCGCGACCCCCGGAGGGCGCAGAATGCTTAGGGGAAAAGCTTATTTGTTGGGAATGCCCCCGCCGCTCGATAATGGTCCAGCAAGACCAATGAAACGGGAGGAAAGAGGTGAGTGATTTTTCCGCGTTGGAACAATCTTTTGTGATACCAGCGGCGAGCCTGGTGTCGGCCATCGACGACGACCTGCCGCTGGCGTCCACAGAAGTCCAGCCTCACGAAGTCAGCTTCCGCCGCTTGCTGGGACGCGAGATCGCTCGCGTGCTGCACCTGCGCCAGCAGATTACCCTGCCGACCGCCACTATCGGCGACTCCGGCTTCGGTACCCGCGAAAAAAAAGAGATGAATTTGGGGTCGTTGGTGCGCTCACGCGTTTCGGCGAATACATCGGGACCATCCGCTACCTCCCCATGAGCCGGGGGCTGGCGCCATGCGACAAACTCGTACGCCAGCACGACATATCACCGGAATTGCTGGAGGAGAGCTGGGAAGTTGGACGGCTCGTGCTTGACCCGCAGTACCGTAGCGGCTTCGAATCGCTGAAGCGCTGCCTCTTCCTCACCCTCGTTGACCTGCTGGACGACCACCCGGTGGAGAACTTGTTCGCCTCCTGTACCCCCGTGCTGAGCCGCCTGTATCGGCGCTTCGGCTTTTCCGTCGTGGTCAAGGAGGCAAGCTCCGATGCCGAAGGACCTTACTGCCTGATTCACGGCCACGTGCCCGCGGTGCTGAAAGCGCTGGCCGCCGATCCCGAGGAGCGCGCGATCGTCGAGCGCATCCTAGCTTTGCGCGCCGCGCGGGAGGCGCTGCCATGCTGAAGAGAATTGCGAAGCATGGGCGCCGCCTGTTCCAGCACTACGAGGATTACCACGCCTACGGGCCCTCGCGGTTGAAGACGATCGGCATCCTCGGGGCGGTCACCTACTGCCTGTTCTATTTCTTGCGCTTTACCCGCCCCAATGCGTCGCTGACGGCGGACCTGGCGGAACGCATCCTGGCCGTGGTCCTGTTCGCGGTGCTGGGTATGCGGGACTACTGGCCCGAGAAATACAAGCCCTATTACATCCGCGTCTCGTATTTCATCCTGCTGTACTCGCTGCCGACCTTTACGGTACTGGTGGCGCTGGAGCGGGGCGGCGGCATCGCGAACATTTCCAATGCCTTCATCATCCTGTGTTTCCTGGTGCTGCTCACCGATTGGCGCAACACGATCGCAATGCTCCTGATGGGCACTGCAATCGCGTCGCTGGTTTACGTGGCCATCACGCCGCAGCCCCGGGTGCCCATGGATCTTGTGGCCCAGATTCCTGCCTTCGTGCTGGTCCTGATCGGCGGCAGCCTGTTCAAGTCCAATACCGACAAGATCGATGCCGAACGGAAGTTGCGGGCCACGCAGGCGCTGGCGGGTTCCATCGCGCACGAGATGCGCCATCCGCTTGCACAGCTCAAACACAGCCTCGAGGGCATGCAGGGCGCATTGCCCGCGCCGAGGGTGTCGCGTGAAGCGGCCAAGCTCGACGCGCAACAGGTGCAGGCGCTCTACCGGCACCTGGCGCGCGGCGAGCAGGCCGTCCAGCGCGGCTTGCAAGTCATTTCCATGACCCTCGACGAGGTGAGCGCACGGCCAATCGACGCGTCGGTTTTCCGCTACCTGTCGGCGGCGGACGTGGTGCAGAAGGCGGTTGACGAATACAGCTACGAAGACGACGACGGGCGCGACCGCGTATCGGTGGAAGTGCAGCAGGACTTCACCTTCCGCGGTGACGAGACGGCCTTCCTCTTTGTGCTGTTCAACCTGATCAAGAACGCCCTCTACTACGTGGCGGCGTATCCGCACACCCACCTCACCATCAAGGTGGGTGACCAGACGGTGAAGGTGCGCGACACCGGCCCTGGCATCCCGAAGGACGTGCTGGCCGGCTTGTTCGAGCCTTTCCGTTCGGTCGGCAAGTCCGGCGGCACCGGCCTGGGCCTCGCCTACTGCCAGCGCGTGATGCGCGCTTTCGGCGGCTCGATCCGTTGCGACTCCGCGTTGGGCCAGTTCACCGAGTTCACGCTGAACTTTCCCGCCATCAGCGCGGAGGAACAGGAAAGGCACCGTGTCGAAGCGGTCGCCCAGGCCCGCACAGTCCTGGCCGGCAAGCGCCTGCTGGTCGTGGAGGACGACGTCGTGCAGCGTGTCGCGACGCTGCAGAAACTCGGACCGCTCGCGCTTACGACAGAGCTTGTCGAGGCATCTGACGGTCAGACTGCACTCGTCCTGCTCGCGCAGCGCAAGTACGACATCGTGCTGCTGGATCTGCACATGCCGGGCCTCGACGGCTACACGGTCGCGGAGAAAGTACGCGGCGCCAAGGGCGTCAACCAGGACGTCCGCATCGTCGCCTACACGAGCGAACCCCCGCACCTGGCGCGCGCGAAGGCCCTCAAATCGGGTATGGACCACTTCGTGAGCAAGCCCTGTGCACAATTGCCGCTGCTGGCGGCGCTGCAGCAGGTCGTGCAGCACCCTGGCCTCGCGGCTTCGACGACCCCCGGCCGGCTAGCCGGCCGGCGCATCCTGGTCGCCGACGACAGCGCCTTCAACCGCAAGGCGATTGCCGCTTACCTGCGCAACGCCGCGGCCATCGTGATCGAGGTGGAACACGGTGCCGCGGTGCTGGAGCAACTGCATGCGCAGGACGGCATCCATGCTGTGATCGTGGACCTGCACATGCCGGGCATGGACGGACTCGAGACGGCGCGAGCCATCCGCAGCGCGCACGAATCCTGGTCGGGCGTGCCGATCCTCGCCATGACCGCTCGCTCGGACGAGCCGGCCGTCGCGGCCGCCACCGCCGCCGGCATGAATGGCTTCCTGGTGAAGCCTGTGGACGCGGGGCACCTCTACGACACGCTCGCCCGGCTGATCACCGGCGGCATGGTCATGGCGCCCGCGCCGGAACCGGTGAAGTCCATCGACATGCAGTCCCCGACCCACGAAGGCCTCCTGAACCTCCAGCGCCTCGAGAGCTACCGCCGCCTCGGCATGCTGGACGAGCTGCTGAACGACTACCTGCCCGAGATGGCTCGGCTCGTCGAGACCCTGCGCCAGGCGGTGGAGGACACCGACGTGCAGGGCAGCATCGACGCGCTGCACTCGCTCCTGGGCATGAGCGGCGAAGCGGGCGCGCAGGCGCTGTACCAGAACGTGCGCAAGCTGTACGTGCCGTTGCTGGAGGAAGGACATTGGCCGACCGGCCACCAATGGCTGCCGCAGCTGCAGGCGCTGGCGGGGCGCACGGAGAAGGCGTTGCGGGCATACTGTGCCCAGCAGAGCCGCTCCGGCGCTTCCACCTGAGGACCATGCAGTTCGAGCCTTCCGGGGACCATCCTTCCGTTCTCTTCGTCGACGACGAGCCCACCTCCCGCAAGTGGTTCGCGCTGGAATTCGGGGACGAGTTCCGTGTCGTGACCGCCGGCAGCGCCGACGAGGCGCTGCGCATCCTGGGCGACCGCAATTCCGAGTTCGGCGTCCTGGTCACCGACTACCGCATGCCCCAGCAGGACGGCATGAAGCTGCTGCGTGCCGTGCAGCGCGACTACCGCCACGTGATCCGCCTGCTGGCGACGGCCTATGCGGAGAAGGACGTCGCGATCGCCGCCGTCAACCAAGGCAAGGTGCTGCGCATCCTGGAAAAGCCGCTCGACGGCGAGTCCACCCGCGAGGCGCTGCGCGAAGCGCTGTCCGTGTACCGCGCTCAGGTGCTGGAGCGGGCGGTCAACGAGGGCCGGGTCGCGGCGCTGCGCGAAGCGCTCGGCTTCCTCGCGCATGAACTGAACACGCCGCTCGCGACCGTGCGCGGCTACGTCGGCTCGGTGGCCCAGCGCTACGTCCCCCCGGGACCGGACGCCCCCAAAGGGATCGCGCAGTTCATCGAGGACCATCCGGGCGATCTGGTGACGGCGCTGGAACGCGCCGAACGGCGGGCGCTGTACTGCCAGTCGCTGGTGTCCACCTTCGTGCAGTCGGCGCGCGACGCGTACCCCGATGCGCAGCCGCAATCCATCGCCGCCAGCAGCCTCGCGGGAGCGTTGCTGGACGAATTCCCCTTCGAGGACAACGAGCGGTCCTGCGTCGCGCTGGACGTGCGGCACGACTTCCGCCTGCCCGGTCGGCGCGACCTGCTGTACCTCGTGCTGTGCACCCTCGCCAAGAACGCGCTGCTGGCCCTGCGCGGGCGTTCCCAGCCGCACGTGTGGCTGGAGGTGGACTCGGCGTCCGACGCGCCGGCTGGACGGCAGGCCTGGATCCGGGTGCGTGACAACGGTCCCGGCATCCCGCCTGAGGTGCTGGCCAAGCTGACCCGGGAGCCGGTGACCACGCGGGCCGCCTCGGGCGGCAGCGGCATGGGCCTCATGTTCTGCCAGCGGGTGATGCAGGCCATCGGCGGCGCGATCGAGGTGCATTCCACCCTGGGCGAAGGCACCATGGTGACACTCTTCTTCCAGCCTCTGGGGTCAACACCGGGCTGACGGCGGCGCTGCCGGGTTTAGCATCCAGCCTCGGATTCACGGGCAAGACCGAGGAGAACAACGATGCTGGGCCTGATGCAGAACCAACCGCTGCTGATTTCGTCGCTGATCGAGCACGCCGACCGCCACCACGGCGACGGCGAGATCGTGTCGCGGCGGGTGGAGGGCGACATCCACCGCTACCGCTGGCGCGACGTCGCCCGGCGCGCCCGCCAGGTGGCCGGCGCGCTGGATGCGATGCAGCTGCTGTTCTCGGACCGCGTCGCGACGCTGGCCTGGAACGGCTACCGCCACCTGGAGCTGTACTTCGGCGTCAGCGGCTCCGGCCGGGTGCTGCACACCATCAACCCGCGGCTGCACCCCGAGCAGATCGCCTGGATCGCCAACCACGCGGAAGACCAGGTGCTGTGCTTCGACCTGACCTTCCTGCCCCTGGTGCAGGCCATCCACGCGAAGTGCGCGGGCATCAAGCAGTACATCGCGCTGTGCGATGCCGACCGGCTGCCCCGCGACAGCGGCATCCCCAACCTCGTCGCCTACGAAGACTGGATCGGCGGCCAGCCGACCACCTACCAGTGGCCGTCGTTCGACGAGAACTCGGCCTCCAGCATGTGCTACACGAGCGGCACGACGGGCAACCCGAAGGCGGCGCTCTACAGCCACCGCTCCACGACCCTGCACGCCTACGCCGCGGCGCTGCCCGACGTGATGGACCTGTCGGCGCGCGACGCGGTCCTGCCGGTGGTGCCCATGTTCCACGTCAACGCGTGGGGCATTCCGTATTCCGCGGCGCTCGCGGGCTGCAAGCTGGTGTTCCCGGGCGGCGCGCTGGACGGCAAGTCGGTGTACGAGCTGATCGCGCAGGAGCAGGTGACCTTCGCCGCGGGCGTCCCCACCGTGTGGCAGATGCTCCTGGCGCACATGAAGCAGAACAGCCTGCGCTTCCCCGCGCTGAAGCGCACGGTGATCGGCGGTTCCGCCTGCCCGCCGGCGATGATCGACGCGTTCCGCGAGGAGTACGGCGTGGACGTGCTGCATGCGTGGGGCATGACGGAGATGAGTCCGCTCGGCACGCTGTGCACGCTGAAGAACAAGCACCTCGCGCTGCCGGCCGCGGAGCAGATGAAGATCCGGCTGAAGCAGGGCCGGGCGATCTTCGGCGTCGACATGAAGATCGTGGGCGACGACGGCCAGGACCTGCCCTGGGACGGCAAGACCTTCGGCGACCTGTACGTGAAGGGGCCCTGGGTCGTGCGCGAATACTTCAAGGGCGAGGGCGGCGATCCCCTCGTGGACGGTTGGTTCCCCACCGGCGACGTCGCGACGATCGACGCGGACGGCTACATGCAGATCACCGACCGCAGCAAGGACGTGATCAAGTCCGGGGGCGAGTGGATCAGTTCCATCGACATCGAGAACATCGCGATGGCGCATCCCGCCGTGCAGATGGCCGCGTGCGTGGGCATGAAGCATCCGAAGTGGGACGAGCGCCCTATCGTGGCGGTGGTGCGCAGGCCGGGGATGGACGTGGGGCGCGACGAGCTCCTGAAGTTCTACGAAGGCAAGATCGCCAAGTGGCAGATTCCCGACGACGTGGTGTTCGTCGAGAGCATTCCCCTCGGAGCGACCGGCAAGATGCTCAAGACGCGCCTGCGCGAGCAGCTGAAGGACTATCGGCTGCCCTCCGCGTGAGGCGTCAATGTGCGCCGCCCACACTGAAAGCCACGACTGGCAGTGTGGGCGCGAATTGTCACGTGCGCGATAGCCGCATTACGGGCAATCCCTGACCGTTGCACCGCAGCAAGCCGTGTACTCTGCGCGCTGTCGTTGCTCACCACAGGAGACAGGCAATGAGGTACACGGTCAGGATGGTTGCTGCAGCCGCGGTGCTCTGCGCAGCCGGCGGCGCGTTCGCGCAAAAGGGCGAGACCGTCCGCATCGCGTTCATGGACCCGCTGTCGGGCCCGTTCGCGAACGTGGGACAGAACCAGCTGAAGAGTTGGCAGTTCGCTGCCGACAAGCTCTCCGGCGCGAAGAATCCCGCGGGCGTGAAGTTCGAGGTGGTCGGCTTCGACAACAAGGGCTCGCCGCAGGAAAGCCTGAACACGCTGAAGGCGGCGATCGACCAGGGCTTCCGCTACATCACCCAGGGCAACGGCTCGGGCGCCGGCCTGGCGCTGGAGGACGCGGTCGCGAAGTACAACGAGCGCAACCCCGGCAAGGAAGTCGTCTACCTGAATTACGCCGCGGTCGACCCGGCGATGACCAACGAGAAGTGCGATTTCTGGCACTTCCGCCTGGACGCGGACACCTCCATGAAGATGGAGGCGCTGACCTCCTTCATGAAGGACCAGCCGAAGGTCAAGAAGGTCTACATCATCGGCCAGAACTACTCGCACGGCCAGCAGGTCTCCAAGTACTTCAAGGAAGCCATCGCCCGCAAGCGCCCCGACGTCCAGGTCGTCGGCGACGACCTGCACCCGATCGGCCAGGTGAAGGACTTCGCGCCCTACGTCGCGAAGATCAAGCAGTCCGGCGCCGACTCGGTGCTGACCGGCAACTGGGGCCAGGACCTCACGCTGCTGGTGAAGGCCATGAACGACGCCGGCCTGAAGATCCCGATGTACACCTACTACGCGGGCGTGACCGGCACGCCCACGGCGCTGGCCGCCGGCGGCGACAGCGAGGTCTACGTCGTGGCCTACGGCCATGCCAACCACACGGGCGAACTGGGCCAGTTCGGCGCCGAATTCAACAAGAAGTTCGACGACGACTACTACACCTACGCCACGTACAACGGCATCAACCTGCTGGGCGCCGCGATGGCCAAGGCCAAGAGCAGCAACCCGCTGAACGTCGCCCGCGCGATGGAAGGCCTGACGGTCAAGAGCTTCGCCGGCGACGTGACGATGCGCGCGTCCGACCACCAGCTGCAGCAGACGATGTTCATCACCAAGTGGCAGAAGGCCAGGAAGGGCGAGTACAGCGTCGAGAAGACCGGCTACACCTTCGTGCCGATCAAGCAGCTGGACCCGTACGTGTCCAGCACCCCCACCAGCTGCCAGATGAAGCGTCCCGCGGGCTGATGCCCGGGCGGTGACGAGAGCCGGGCCGCCAGCGTCCCGGCTTTTTTTTGCCCGCCGCTGCAGCCAGAATGCGGCCCACGACAACGAGAGAGCATAGAAACCGAGGATGGAGTTCTTCACCATCTCCCTGCTGAACGGCATCAGCTACGGCCTGCTGCTGTTCATGCTCAGTTCCGGGCTCACGCTGATCTTCAGCATGATGGGCGTCCTGAATTTCGCCCATGCCAGCTTCTACATGCTGGGAGCGTATTTCGCCTACAGCACCACGCAGCTGCTCGGCTTCTGGCCGGCGCTGGTGATCTCGCCGCTGCTGGTGGCCCTGATCGGCGCGGCGTTCGAGAAGTATGCGCTGCGCCGGGTCCACAGGTACGGCCACGTGGCGGAACTGCTCATCACCTTCGGCCTGTCCTTCATCATCCTGGAGGTGGTGCAGCTGGTGTGGGGCACGAGCTCGGTGGACTACCGGGTGCCGCCGGAGCTGAGCGGCCCGCTGTTCACGTTGTACGGCACCCAGTTCCCGCTGTACCGCGGCTTCATGATGCTGGTGGCGCTGCTGATGCTGGTGGCGATCTGGCTGCTGCTCACGCGCACGCGCATCGGCCTGGTCATCCAGGCTGCGTTGACGCATCCGGACACGGTGGAGGCCCTGGGCCACAACGTGCCGCGCGTCTTCATGCTGGTGTTCGGCGGCGGCTGCGCGCTCGCCGCGCTGGCCGGCGTGATCGGAGGCAACGCCTTCGTCACCGAGCCGGGCATGGCGGCCACCGTGGGCTCGGTGATCTTCGTGGTCGTCGTCGTGGGCGGCATGGGTTCGCTCGCGGGCGCCTTCGTCGCGTCGCTGCTGATCGGGATCATCCAGACCTTCGCGGTCGGGATCGACGCATCGCTGATGGGCGCGGCGCAGTCCGCGGGCATCCAGATCACGCCGGCGACCTTCGGGTACGCGCTCTGGAAGCTGAAGATCTCGCAGATCGCTCCCATCCTGCCCTACATGTTCCTGGTGCTGATCCTCGTGTTCCGGCCCAAGGGCCTGCTCGGAACGCGGGAAGGATGATCATGGCACGCAAGGACGTCTACGAATTCCGGCCGCTCAACGTCGGCCGCTGGGTGGTGTGGAGCGCCTTCGCGCTGCTGCTGGCCGTGGCGCCGCTGGTCTGGACCAGCAGCCTGGCGCACACGATGCTGTCGCAGATGGGCATCGCGATCATCGTCTGCCTGTCGTACAACATGCTGCTCGGACAGGGCGGGATGCTTAGTTTCGGCCACGCGGTGTACTCGGGGATGGGCGCCTTCCTCGCGATCCACACGCTCAACCTGGTGGGCAAGGGACAGTGGCCGATCCCGGTCAGCCTGGTCCCGATCGCGGGCGGGCTGGCTTCGGCGCTGTTCGCGGTGGTCTTCGGCTACGTCACCACGAAGAAGGCGGCCACGCCCTTCGCGATGATCACGCTGGGCATCGGCGAGCTGGTGTGGGCCTCCTCGCTGATGTTCCCCGAGTTCTTCGGCGGCGAGGGCGGCATCTCGAGCAACCGCGTGGCCGGCCCGCGGCCGTTCGGCATCAGCTTCGGCCCGCAGATCCAGCTGTACTACCTGATCGCGGTCTACACCTTCGTCTGCACGGCGCTGATGTTCGCCTTCACGCGCACGCCGCTGGGCCGCATGATCAACGCCGTGCGCGACAACCCGGAGCGGGTGGAGTTCGTCGGCTACGACACGCAGAAGGTGCGCTACTTCGTGTTCATCATCGCGGCCTTCTTCGCCGGCATCTCCGGCGGCCTGGCGGCGCTGAACTTCGAGATCGTGACGTCGGAAGTCGTGAGCGGCTATCGCTCCGGCGCCTACCTGCTGTTCACCTTCCTCGGCGGCGCCACCTTCTTCTTCGGGCCGATCATCGGCGGCGTGCTGATGGTGCTGGCCTTCGTGCTGCTGTCGGAGTTCACCAAGGCCTGGCTGCTGTACCTGGGCCTGGTGTTCCTGTTCATGGTGATGTACGCGCCGGGCGGCATCGCCAGCCTGATCATGATGAACCTGCGGGTGGCCTCCTTCGGGCGGCTGAAGGAAGTCTGGGTCAGCTACCTGGCGCTGGCGGTCACGGCGTTCATCGCGCTGCTGGGCGCGGGCGCGATGATCGAGATGGTGTACCACCTGAAACTGAACTCCGCGCTGGGCCCGCACCTGCACTTCCTGGGCATTCCGCTGAATGCGCACGGCGTGGACAGCTGGTTCGGCGCCGCCTTCGTGTTCTTCACGGGCGTGGCGCTGTTCGAGGCCGCACGGCGCCAGTTCCTGCGCCAGTGGGGCGAGATCGAGGAGTTCATCGAGAAGGAGATCAAGCGGAGGGAGGCGCTGTGACGTTCGCCTTGGAACTGAAGGACCTGCGCAAGAGCTTCGGGCGCACGGAGATCATCCGCGGCTGCAGCCTGCAGGTGAACCCTGGTGAACGCGTCGGCGTGATCGGCCCCAACGGCGCCGGCAAGTCGACGCTGTTCAACCTGATCAGCGGGCGCTTCGAGGCCACCAGCGGCGAGGTGCTGCTGCACGGGCACCGCATCGACGGCCGCAAGCCGTTCGAGATCAACCGGCTGGGCCTGTCGCGCAGCTTCCAGATCACCAACATCTTCCCGCGGTTGTCGGTGTTCGAGAACCTGCGCTGCGGGGTGCTGTGGAGCCTGGGCTACAAGTACACCTTCCTGAAGTTCCTCGCCGACCTGGACGACGCGAACGAGCGGGCCGAACAACTGATGGAGCGCATCCGCCTGCACAAGAAGCGCGACGTGCTGGCCGCCAACCTCACCTACGCGGAACAGCGGGCGCTGGAGGTCGGCATCACGATCGCGGGCGGCGCCAACGTGATCCTGCTGGACGAACCCACCGCCGGCATGAGCCGCGAGGAGACCCGGCGCTTCATCGAGCTGATCAAGGAAGTGACGGAAGGCAAGACCCTGCTGACGGTCGAACACGACATGGGCGTGGTGTTCGGCCTGGCCGACAAGATCGCCGTCGTCGTGTACGGCGAAATCATCGCGTACGACACGCCGGAACGCGTCCGCGCCAACCAGAAGGTGCAGGAGGCGTACCTCGGCTCCGTCATCGCCGCGCAGCAGGCGGGAGGCCACTGATGCTGAAGGTCGCCAACCTGCATGCCTGGTACGGCAAGAGCCACGTCCTGCACGGAGTGGAGTTCGAGGTGGGGGCGGGCGAGATCGTGGCGCTCCTCGGGCGCAACGGCTCGGGCCGCTCCACCACGGCGAAGGCCATCATGGGCATGGTGGACAGCTCCGGCGAGGTCGCGTGGAAAGGCCGGCAGATCCAGGGCGGCAAGCCTTACGAGATCGCGCACCTGGGCCTCGGCTACGTGCCGGAGAACCGCGACATCTTCCCCAAGCTCACGGTGCACCAGAACCTGCAGCTCGGGCAGAAGTCCGCCAAGCAGAAGGGCCGCTGGAGCTTCGAGGACATGTACGGCATGTTCCCGCGCCTGCGGGAGCGGCAGCACACGGAGGCCGGTGTGCTCTCCGGCGGCGAGCAGCAGATGCTGACCCTGTGCCGTACGCTCATGGGCGACCCGGACCTGATCATCATCGACGAGCCCACGGAGGGCCTGGCGCCCAAGATCGTGGAGCTGGTCGGCGAGTACCTGAAGACGCTCAAGGCACGCGGCGTGTCGGTGCTGCTGATCGAGCAGAAGCTGACCATCGCCATGTCCATCTCGGACCGCGCGCTGGTCATGGGGCACGGAAGCATCGTGTTCCACGGCACGCCCGAGACGCTGCGCGCGGATGCGTACATCCGCAAGGAGTGGCTGGAGGTTTGAGCGGGCCTTGGTGGGGTTCGCCTTCGGCTCACGCCACCCTACAAGCCCGACGATGTCCGTTCCGCTGCTGCCGCGCTGGAGTTGCGTGCCGCCTTGTGATAGACCACGGTCAGTTTTGTCCCGGCCGTGACAAGGTGCCGCACCCGTGACGCAGGGGCCTTGCCCGGAACCCTCTAGAATCGCAAAAAAGCGAACGACCGTTCTTTTCTCCCCCGACACCCATCCCACTGGAGATTTCCGCATGACGGCTGAATACAAGGTGCACGGCGACGTCGCCGTGATCACGATGAACAACCCGCCCGTCAACGGCCTGGGTTACGCCACCCGCGTCGCCATCACGCAGGGCATCGACCAGGCGAACGGCGATGCCGCGGTCAAGGCCATCGTCCTCACCGGCGCCGGCAAGGCCTTCTCGGGCGGCGCGGACATCAAGGAATTCGGGTCGCTGAAGGCCACGCAGGACCCCAACCTGCTGTCGGTCATCCTCACCTGCGAGAACTCCGCGAAGCCGATCGTCGCGGCCATGCATTCCGTGGCCATGGGCGGCGGCCTGGAACTGGCCCTGGGCTGCCACTACCGCATCGCCTCGCCCGGCACCAACATCGCGCTGCCGGAAGTGAAGCTGGGCCTGATCCCCGGCGCCGGAGGCACGCAGCGCCTGCCGCGCGTGCTGGGCGTGGAACCGGCGCTGAACATGATCGTCAGCGGCGAGCCCGTCAAGAGCGAGATGCTGGCGCAGCTGCCCGGCCAGAAGCTGTTCGACAAGCTGGCCGCCGCGCCGGAGTCGCTGCTGGAAGAGGCGATCGCCTTCGCCCGTTCCGCCGCGAACACGCGTCCGCTGCCGCTGGTGCGCAACCTGCCGTCGCGCCACCCCGAAGGCGACGCGTACTTCCAGTTCGCCCGCAACATGGTCAAGGGGATGGCCAAGAACTTCCCGGCGCCGGCCAAGTGCGTGGACGCGGTGGAGGCGTCGACCAAAAAGAAGTTCGACGACGGCATGGCCTACGAGCGCGAGATCTTCACCGCGCTGATGTTCACGCCCGAATCGCGCGCGCTGCGCCACCTGTTCATGGCCGAGCGTGCGGCCTCCAAGATCGCCGACGTGCCGGAAGACACGCCGCAACGGAAGATCGAGAAGGTCGCGGTGATCGGCGCCGGCACCATGGGTGGCGGCATCTCCATGAACTTCCTGAACGCCGGCATCCCGGTGACCATCCTCGAGATGAAGCAGGAAGCGCTGGACCGCGGCATCGCCACGATCCGCAAGAACTACGAAGCGCAGGTCAAGAAGGGCAAGCTGAAGCAGGACAAGTACGACCAGCGCATGGCCCTCCTGAAGACCACGCTCGCCTACGAGGACATCGGCGACGCCGACCTCGTGATCGAGGCGGTGTTCGAGGAGATGGGCGTCAAGCAGAAGGTGTTCGAAAAGCTGGACGAGGTGATGAAGAAGGGCGCCATCCTGGCGTCCAACACCTCGACGCTCGACCTGAACAAGATCGCCGCCTTCACCAAGCGTCCGCAGGACGTCGTCGGCCTGCACTTCTTCAGCCCGGCCAACGTCATGAAGCTGCTGGAAGTGGTGCGCGGCGACAAGACGGCCAAGGACGTCCTCGCCACGGTGATGACGCTGGCCAAGAAGATCAAGAAGACGGCGGTCGTCTCCGGCGTCACCGACGGCTTCATCGGCAACCGCATGATCGAGCAGTACAGCCGCCAGGCCGGCTTCCTGCTCGATGAAGGCGCCACGCCACAGCAGGTGGACAAGGCGATCGAGAAGTTCGGCTTCGCGATGGGGCCCTTCCGCATGGGCGACCTGGCCGGCAACGACATCGGCTGGGCGATCCGCAAGCGCCGCGCGCAGGAGCGTCCCAACATGCTCTATAGCCGCACCGCCGACAAGCTGTGCGAGCTGGGCCGCTTCGGCCAGAAGACCGGCGCCGGCTGGTACGACTACGAGGCCGGCAAGCGCGACGCCATCCCGTCCAAGCTGGTCGAGGACATGATCGTCGAGCACCGCAAGTCGCTCGGCATCGAGCCGCGCAAGATCTCCGACGACGAGATCGTGCAGCGCCTGGTGTTCGCGCTGGTCAACGAGGGCACGCGCATCGTGGAAGAGGGCATCGCCGCCCGTGCGAGCGACGTCGACATGGTCTACATCACCGGCTACGGCTTCCCGATCCACCGCGGCGGCCCCATGCTGTACGCGGACCAGGTGGGCCTGTTCAACGTGATCCACGCGATGAAGCGCTTCCAGCAGAATCCGCGCGACGACGCGAAGTTCTGGGAGCCCGCCCCCCTGCTGGTGAAGCTGGCCTCCGAAGGCAAGTCCCTCACGGGTTCCTGATGGTCCGGCGCATCCTCCTGGCCTTGCTGGCCCTGGTCCTGGTGCTGGTGGCCGCCGTGGCGGTCAACACCATGCGCCAGGGTTCGCGCCAGCTGGACGTCCCGCCCGCACCGCCGCTGGCCCTCGACGACAAGGTGGTCGCCGAGAAGCTGGCGGGCGCGCTGCGCTTCCAGACCGTCTCCAGCCTCACGGATCCCGAGCTCAATGCCGCCGAGTTCCGCAAGCTGCAGGCGTACCTGCAGCAGCGCTTCCCGAAGCTGCACGCGACGCTGCAGCGCGAGACCGTCGGCGGCCTGAGCCTGCTGTACACGTGGAAGGGCACGGACCCGTCCGCGAAGCCGATTGCCTTGATGGCGCACCAGGACGTGGTGCCGATCGAGTCCGGCACCGAGGCCAAGTGGCACGCCAGGCCGTTCGCGGGCGAGATCCGCGACGGCTACGTGTGGGGCCGAGGCGCCTGGGACGACAAGGGGAACCTCATCGCCCAGATGCAGGCGATCGAGATGCTGCTCGAAGCCGGCTTCCAGCCGCGCCAGACGGTGTACCTGATCGCCGGCGCCGACGAGGAAGTGAGCGGCCTGCGCGGCGCGAAGCAGATCGCGGCCCTGCTGCAGCAGCGCGGCGTGAAGCTGGACTTCGTGATCGACGAGGGCCTGTTCATCGCCGAAGGATTGATGCCGGGGATCGCAAGGCCCACTGGCCTGATCGGCATCGCCGAGAAGGGCTACATCTCCGTCGTGATGACGGCCAAGGGCACGCCGGGCCACGCCTCGGCGCCGCCGCCGACCGGCCAGACCGCCATCAGCAAGATGAGCGTCGCGTTGCGCAAGCTCGATGAAGAGCAATTGCCCGCGAAGCTGCAGGGCGTCGCGCGCGAGATGTTCGAGACGCTCGCGCCCGAGATGACCGGCTTCCAGCGCGTGGCGCTGTCCAACCTGTGGCTGTTCGGGCCCCTGGTGCAGCCGCAGCTGGAGAAGGCCGGCGCGACCAACGCGATGCTGCGCACGACCACGGCGCTGACCATCGTGCAGGCGGGCAACAAGGACAACGTGATCCCCGGCCAGGCCGAGGCCACGGTGAACTTCCGCATCATGCCCGGCGAGACGCGCCAGACGGTGCTGCAGCACGTGCGCGACAAGGTCGGCCCCGACTTCGAGCTGCGCGAACTCGATGGCGCAGTGGATCCCACAGGGGTTTCGCCCACCAGCGCGCCTTCCTACCAGGTCCTGAACCGCACATTGCGTTCACTGTTCCCCGAAGTGCTGGTCACGCCCGCGCTGTACGTGGCGGGGTCCGACTCGCACCACTTCACCGGCCTCACCGACAACATCTACCGCTTCTCGCCCGTACGCGTGAAGCCCGAGGACCTGCCCCGCCTGCACGGCACCGACGAGCGCATCGCCGTCGCCAACCTGGGCGAGATGGTCCGCTTCTACCACCAGCTGCTGCGCAACCTGAACGCGCCGGCCCCCTGACCAACGCATCCGTCCTGAAAGGCAATCCATCATGACCAACGCCGTCATCGTCTCCACCGCCCGCACGCCCCTCACCAAGAGCTGGAAGGGCGCGTTCAACATGACGCACGGGGCCACGCTGGGCGGCCACGCCGTCAAGCACGCGCTGCAGCGCGCCGGCGTCGCGGCCGACGCCGTGGAAGACGTCATCATGGGCTGCGCCAACCCCGAGGGCGCGACGGGCGCCAACATCGCACGCCAGATCGCGCTGATGGCCGACTGCCCGGTCACGGTGTCCGGCCTGACCGTCAACCGCTTCTGCTCCTCGGGCCTGCAGTCCATCGCCCTGGCTTCGCAGCGCGTCATCGCGGGCGAAGGCGAGGTGTACGTGGCGGGCGGCGTGGAGAGCATCTCCTGCGTGCAGCAGGAGATGAACCAGCACATGCTGCGCGACCTGGCCCTGGACAAGAAGAAGCCCGAGATCTACTGGTCGATGCTGCAGACGGCGGAGCAGGTGGCCAAGCGCTACAAGATCTCGCGCGACGCGATGGACGAATACGGCGCCGCCAGCCAGCAGAAGGCGGTCGCGGCGCAGGAAGCCGGCAAGTTCAAGGACGAGATCGCCCCGATCACGGTGAAGGCCGGCGTGGCCGATCCGGTGATGGGCCTGATCACCAAGGAAGTCACGGCCTCGGTGGACGAAGGCCTGCGCCCGGGCACGACCAAGGAAAGCATCGCCGGCATCCGCCCGGCGCTGCCCGGCGGCGTGATCTCCGCCGGCAACGCGAGCCAGTTCTCCGACGGCGCGGGGGCCTGCGTCGTGGTGAGCGAGGAATACGCGAGCCGCAACAACCTGAAGCCCATGGGCCGTTTCCTGGGCTTCGCGATCGCCGGCTGCGAGCCCGACGAGATGGGCATCGGCCCCGTCTTCGCCGTGCCCAAGGTGCTGAAGAAGCTGGGCCTGAAGGTCGGCGACATCGACCTGTGGGAACTGAACGAAGCCTTCGCCGTGCAGGTGATCTACTGCCGCGACAAGCTCGGCATCCCGGGCGACCGCCTGAACGTGAACGGTGGCGCGATCGCCGTCGGCCACCCCTACGGCGTGTCGGGCCAGCGCCTGACCGGCCACGCCCTGATCGAAGGCAAGCGCCGCGGCGCCAAGAAGGTCGTGGTGACGATGTGCATCGGCGGCGGGATGGGCGCCGCTGGCGTGTTCGAGGTTCTCTAAACCAACAGCCGAACGCAGAAGTCGCAAAAGATTCGCAAAAGTCGCAGAAGGAATTCATCGAGGTGTTTTCTGCGACTTTTGGGCGCTTTTGCGACTTCTGCGTTCGGTGCCCGCTTTCATGTCCTCCCTTCGCCCCACGATCGATTTCCTCCTCTACGAGTGGCTGCATGCCGATGGCTTGAGCGAGCGGGCGCGCTTTTCGGACCACTCGCGCGAGACCTTCGATGCGGTGCTGGACACCTGCGAGCGCATCGCGCGCGAGAAGTACGCGCCATTCAACCGGTTGGTCGACACCGAGGAGCCGCGCTTCGACGGCGAGAAGGTGATCCTGCCGAAGGCGACGCACGAGGCGCACGAAGCCTACGTCGCTTCCGGCATGCTGGGCGCGGCGCAGGACTACGAGGAGGGCGGCATGCAACTGCCCTATACGATCGAGGCCGCGGCCGGAACCTTCTTCGCCACCGCTTCCGTCAGCATCGGCGGCGGCCTGCTCACCAAGGGCAACGCCAACCTGCTGATGGTGCACGGCACGGAGGCGCAGAAGGCCGCGTTCGCGCGCAACGAGTTCAGCGGCCGCTTCTCCGGCACCATGGCCTTGTCGGAGCCGCAGGCCGGCTCCTCGCTGTCCGACATCGCCACCCGCGCCACGCCCGACGGCGCGGATTTCGAAAGCGATCCCCTGGGGCCGCGCTACCGGCTCAAGGGCAACAAGATGTGGATCTCCGCCGGCGAGCACGAGCTGGCGGAGAACATCGTCCACCTGGTGCTGGCGAAGATTCCCGGTCCCGACGGCAGGCTCGTGGCCGGCACGCGGGGCATTTCGCTGTTCATCGTGCCGAAGAAGCTGGTCGGCACCGACGGGCAGCTCACGGGCGAGCGCAACGACGTGGCGCTGGCGGGCCTGAACCACAAGCTCGGCTGGCGGGGCACGACCAACACGCTGCTGAATTTCGGCGAGGGGAAATACCCGGTGCGTGGCGGTGCCGGTGCCATCGGCTACCTCGTGGGCCAGCCCGGCGAAGGCCTGCGCTGCATGTTCCACATGATGAACGAGGCGCGCATCGGCATCGGCCTCGCGGCGACGGCCCTGGGCCTGGCGGGCTACTACGCTTCGCTGGACTACGCGAAGAACCGTCCCCAAGGAAGGCCCGTGGGCCCCGCGGGAAAGGACCCCGCCCAGCCGCAGATCCGTATCATCGAGCACGCGGACATCAAGCGCATGCTGCTGGCGCAGAAGTCGTATTGCGAAGGCGCGCTGGCGCTCCTGCTGCATTGCGCCCGCCTGGTCGACGAGCAGCACACCGGGACGTCCGAGGCCGCCGAGGAAGCACGGCTGCTGCTGGAAGTGCTGACGCCGGTGGCCAAGAGCTGGCCCAGCGAGTTCTGCCTGGAGGCCAACTCGCTCGCCATCCAGGTCCATGGCGGCTACGGCTACACGCGCGATTTCCCGGTGGAGCAGTACTGGCGCGACAACCGCCTCAACATGATCCACGAGGGCACCCACGGCATCCAGGCCGCGGACCTGCTCGGACGCAAGGTGGTGATGGAAGGCGGCAAGGGCCTGGCGCTGCTGGCCGCGCGCATCAACGCCACCATCGAGCGCGCCATCCAGCAGCCGCACCTGGCCGAACATGCCAATGCGCTGGGGCAGGCGCTGCAGAAGGTGGGCGCCGCGACCAAGGCGGCCTGGGCCACCGGCAATCCCGGCGACGCGCTTGCCAATGCCGTCCCCTACATGCAGGCTTTCGGCCACCTGGTGATTGCCTGGACCTGGCTGGACGTGCTGCTGGCCCTGCCGGCCCAGGCCGCGCGGCCGGCGGATGAGGGCAGGGCGCGCGCCGCCCGTTACTTCTTCCACTACGAGCTGCCCAAGATCCCGGGCTGGCTGCGGGTCGTGGAGACCCGCGACCCGACCTGCGCGACGATGCCCGAGGAGGCCTTCTGATGCCGCAAGAACGCACGCTGGCCCGCCTGGACGCGATCGCCTGGACCCTGATCTACGGCGGCCTGCTGGCCCTGGTGCTGGGCATCGCCTCCCACGGCGAGACCGCGATCGGCGGCTGGAGCCTCAGCGTGGTGGGGATCGTCGCCGCGATCGCCGGGGTCGTGCTGATCGTCGTCCGGGCGCGGCTGACATCCCGGAACTGAAGGATTTCGTTCCTCTCCTAAAATGGCGGGTTGCCATGTGCGCCCGCCGATGAGCCGCGCCATGGCCTTCCCGCAGGCGGCAGGACGGCGTGCCGTCCTGCCCCTCCCGCGCACCGTCGCGTGATCCCGGATCCAGCCACACAATTGCAGCGCATGCAGCCTTCCTCTCCCGAGCCCGCGTCCCGCATGGACGCTGGTGCGCCCGCGACCCGCGCCTGGATGCGCGCGGCGTCGCTGCTCGCGCCGCTGGGCCTGGTGCTGGCCGTCGCCGGCGTCGTGGTGCAGGCGAGCGGTGCGAACGTGGCGTGGATGCTCGCCGCACACGCGCAGGCCCCGGGCGTGGCCGCCGTGTGGTTCTGGTCCTGCCTCACCGTGCTGGGCCTCGGCCTGGCGGCCCTGGTGCCGCTGCTGGCTGCGGACCGCGGTGACGGCCGCCTGGCCGCGCTGCTGCCACCCACCTTCCTCCTCGGGGGCGTGCTGACGCACGTGCCCAAGCACCTGCTCGCGCATCCGCGGCCGGCCAGCACGGACATTGCGGCGCAACTCCACGTGATCGGCCAGACCTTCACCGGCCCGGTGTCCATGCCCTCCGGTCACGCCGTCACCGCCGCCGCCGCGACGGCGCTGCTGTGTGTCGCGTTCGCCCGCGGCTGGCCCGCGCGCGCGGCGCTGATCCTGGTCGGTGCGCTGGTCGCGTGTTCCCGCGTCGCCGTCGGCGCGCACTGGCCGTCCGACGTCCTGGTCGGCGCCGGCGTCGGCCTGCTGACGGCAGCGGCGGTGCTGGCGTCCGCGGGCTGGCAGGCGACCGGCGCCTGGCACACCTGGCTGTCCGCGCGCGTGCGCACGGCTGCGGGCCAGCGCTGGATCGCGCTGGCCGAACTGGCCGTCGCGGCCTCGCTCCTGTCGCAGAACACCGGCTATCCCGCCGGCCAACCCATGCTGTGGCTGGTGGCCGCGGCGGCCGTCGCCAGCGCGGCGCGGCGCTGGGTCACGAGCAGCCAGCGCCGCCCGGCGCCGCCGGCCGTGGACGCTTCGGCGAAGCCCCTGTGATGCGCCTGCCGTCCGCTGACTTCTTCAAGACGCACGGCAGGAAGCTCGTGCGGGTCGCGCTCACCGTGCTGGTGGGGGCCGTGCTGTGGATCTGGCTGGCACGCCACGCCGACCTCGCCGAACTCGCGCGCCAGGTACAGCGCTTGCCGGCCTGGGCCTGGGTCGCGGCCGGCATCGGCCTGCTGGGCGGCCACGTGCTGCGCGCGTTCCGCCTGCAGCGCGAATGGCGCCACCTGCAGCACGTGCCGCTGTGGCAGTGCCTGCGCATCCTGCTGCTGCACAACGCCATGGTGCTCGTGATGCCGCTGCGCTCCGGGGAGATGGGCTTCGTCTGGGGCGTGCAGCGCCAGTGGGGCGTCAGCTGGGGCACGGCCGGCATGGCGCTGCTGCGCTGGCGCCTGCAGGACGCGGGCGTGATCGCGCTGCTGGCCGTGCTGCTGCTGTTCCCGGCCAGCCTGGAGGTGCGCCTGCTGCTCGTCGCCGCGGGCGCGCTCGCCATGTATTTCGTCCTGCCGCCCCTGTGGTCGTGGCTGCTCGCGCGCACCGGGCGCGGCGGCAACGGTCCGCGCGGTCCGTTCTGGGGCGGCCTGGGCGCCAGCGCCGCGAACTGGACGCTCAAGGTGCTCGCCAATGGCGGCCTGCTCGCCGCACTCGCGGGCATCCCGATCCTGGCCGGCCTGCGCGGCGGCATCGGCGGCGAGATCGCCGGCGTGCAGCCGCTGCAACCGCCCGCGGGCCTGGGCACGTACGAGGCCGGCATCTGGCTGGCCACGGCCTTGCCCGCCGGATTCAAGGGCGCGGTGGTCTCCGCCGCGCTTGCCGTGCACGCATTCAGCCTGGCCATCGCGCTGGGCGCCGCCGCGCTCACGCGGCTGCCGTTGCCCCCTGTCGGCGGCGGCGAGGAAACTGCAAGATGAACACTGCCTCCCTTCCCACCGCCGCCCTGGACCTGCCGGCCACCGGCCCGCAGGCGACACCGCAGGAGCAGGCCGCCGCCCGGCCGCACAAGCTCTCCATCGTCGTGCCGATGTACAACGAGGTCGAGAACGCGGTCCCGATGATCGATGCGGTGCAGGCCGCGTTGCAGGACTACGCCTGGCCCTGGGAACTGATCGTCGTCGACGACGGCAGCGCCGACGGCACGGGCCAGGCGCTCGACCGCCGTGCGCGCGAGCTCGGCCCGCACATCCGCGTGCTGCACCTCGCGCGCAACTTCCGCCAGACGGCCGCGATGCAGGCCGGCATCGACGCCGCCCGCGGCGACGTGATCGCGACGCTCGACGGCGACCTGCAGAACGACCCGCTGGACATCCCGCGCATGGTCGCGCGGCTGCTGAACGAGGACCTCGACATGGTTGCGGGCTGGCGCCAGGCGCGCCAGGACGGGGCCGTGCTGCGCAAGATCCCGTCGAAGATCGCCAACCGCCTGATCCGGCGCGTGAGCGGCCTGAAGTTCCAGGACCTGGGCTGCTCGCTGAAGGTGTTCCGCACCTCGGTGCTGCGGCAGATCCGCCTGTACGGCGAGATGCACCGCTTCATCCCGGCCTGGCTCGCGACCGTGACCAGCCCGTCGCGCATGGCCGAAGAGCCCGTGCGGCACCACGCGCGCGTGGCCGGCCAGTCGAAGTACGGCCTGAGCCGCACCGGCCGCGTGCTGCTGGACCTGCTGGCGGTGCACTACTTCCTGCGCTTCAGCTCCCGCCCGGGGCATTTCTTCGGCGGCATCGGCCTGGGCGTGGGCGCCCTCGGCGGCCTGATCCTGGCCTACCTCGGCGTGCAGAAGCTGATGGGCCACGACATCGGCACCCGGCCGCTGCTGTCGCTCGCCTTCTTCCTGGTGCTGGGCGGCGTGCAGATGCTCACCACCGGCATCCTTGCGGAACTGGTGATGCGCGTCTACTACGACGTCGGCCGCGCGCGCCCCTACCGCGTGCGGGACAGCGGCCAGGAAGCACCGGCCGCGCCCGAAGACACGGGCTGGCATGCCTGATTCCGCGGCGCTCCGCCGCGAGGGGGCGACGCTGTTCGCCGGCAGCACGGCGCGGTACCTCGCCTGGGCGCTGCTGCTGCTCGTCCCGCTGCTGTGGCAGCTGGGCGGAACGCCGCTCTTCGACGTGGACGAGGGCGCCTTCTCCGCCGCCACCCGCGAGATGCTCACCAGCGGCGACTGGGGCCATACGACCCTGAACGGCGCGCCCCGCTTCGACAAGCCGATCGGCATCTACTGGCTGCAGGCCACGAGCGTGCACCTGTTCGGCCTGAACGAATTCGCGCTGCGCCTGCCTTCGGCGCTCAGCTGCTGGGCGATGGCGCTGGCCCTCGGCTATTTCGCGTGGCAGCGTTGGGGCGAACGCGCCGGCGCACTCGCCGGCGTCATGACCGTCACCAGCCTCGGCTATCTCGCGATCGGCCGCGCCGCGACGGCGGACGGCCTGCTGAACCTGCTGCTGGTGCTGGCGACGCTCGACATGTGGCGCTACGCCGAAAGCGAGTCGCGCAACGCGCTGCGCCGCGCCTACGTCTGGGTCGCCCTCGGCCTGCTGGTGAAGGGGCCGGTGGCGATCGTCGTTCCGGGCGCGGCGTTCTTCGTCTGGTGCGCCACGAGCCGCCGCTGGCGGCTGCTCGTGGCGGCATTGATGGATGCCTGGGCCTGGGTGCTGCTGATCGCCATCGCGGTGCCTTGGTACGCGTACGCGCTGCACCGCCACGGCATGGCCTTCGTGGAAGGCTTCTTCCTGCGCCACAACGTGGACCGCTTCACCGGCACGATCGGCGGCCATCGCGGCGCGCTGGGCTACTACGTCCTGATGCTGCCCGTGCTGGGCATGCCCTGGTCGCCGCTCATGGCCGTCGTGGTGGCGCGGGCAAGGCGCCTGTGGGCGGACCCGCCGGCGCGCTACCTGCTCGGCTGGGCGGCCTTCGTGCTGGTGTTCTTCTCCCTGTCGGGCACCAAGCTGCCGCACTACGTGCTCTACGGCTACGCACCGCTCGTGCTGCTGATGGCGCGCGTGCTGGCGGAAGGCGGCAGGCGCGTTGCGATCACCGCGGGTGCGGGCATCGCCTTCTGGGCCTTGTGCGTCGCGGCCGCGCCGAAGATCGTCGCCACCGTCGCGCCCGACGTGAAGGACGCGCTCTATCACGCGCTGCTCACCGGCGCCCCCGCCGCCGCCTGGTGGCCGCCTGCGCTGGCGCTCGCGGCGCTCGTGCTGCTGTTCGCGTGGCGTGGTGCGGGCGCGTGGCGGCTGCCCGGTGCCGCCTTGGTCGTCGCCTTGCTCCTGGGCGGCTGGAGCCTGCCCTGGTTCGGCGAGACGCTGCAAGGGCCCGTGCGTCGCGCCGCGGCCGTTGCCGTCACGCGACCGGAGCGCACGGTGCAGTGGGACATCCACCTGCCCAGCTTCTCCGTGTACGCCCAGCGCGTGGTGCCCAAGGGCGAGCCCACGCCGCAGGACATGGTGCTGGCACGCGCCGACCGCCTGCCGCCGGGGCCGCCGCGCGAGCGGCTGTTCGAGGAACGCGGCATCGTCCTGCTGGCGCCCCTGAAGCCCTGACGCGCGGCGCGCGGCTGTCCCACAGGAGCCAGCCGCCGCCCACAAACTTGGGCATCATGCGTTCCTCTGCTCCCGCAAGAACCATGACCCGCACCATCCAGCAACTTTTCGACCTGAAGGGCCGGACGGCCCTCGTCACCGGCGGCTCGCGCGGGCTCGGCCTGCAGATCGCGCATGCGCTCGGCGAGGCCGGCGCCCGCATCATGCTCAGTTCGCGCAAGGCGAGCGACCTGGAGGAGGCCGCCGCCGACCTGCAGTCCGCCGGCATCGACGCGCGCTGGATCGCCGCCGACTGCGCGCGCGAGGACGACATCCACCAGCTTGCCGACCAGACGCTGGAGCGCATGGGCGACGTCGACATCCTCGTCAACAACGCAGGCGCGGCCTGGGGCGCGCCCGCGGAGGACCACCCGGTGGAAGCCTGGGACAAGGTGATGAACCTCAACGTCCGCGGCTACTTCCTGCTGTCGCAGCGCATCGCCAAGCGCAGCATGATCCCGCGCAAGTCGGGCCGCATCGTCAACATCGCCTCCATCGCCGGCCTGGGCGGCAATCCGCCGGAGATGACCACGTTGGCCTACAACACCTCCAAGGGCGCCGTCATCACCTTCACCCAGGCGCTCGCGGGGGAATGGGGCAAGTACGGCATCAACGTCAACGCGATCTGCCCCGGCTTCTTCCCGAGCCGGATGACCAAGGGCACGCTGGAGCGCCTGGGCGAGGACAAGCTCGCCGCGCATGCGCCGCTGCGCCGCCTGGGCGACGACGAGGACCTGAAGGGCACCGCGCTGCTGTTCGCGTCCGACGCCGGCAAGCACATCACCGGCCAGTGGCTCGCCGTCGACGGCGGCGTGTCCATGGTGACCGGAGGCTGAGCGCGTGGCGAGTCCCAAGCTTTTCGGGGTGGAGATCCCCTTCGTCCACCACCTCGGGTTCGAGCTGGTGTTCATGGAGGACGGCCGCTCGGAGCTGCGCTACCTGCCGCAGCGCGAGCACATGAACTCCTTCCTCGTGACGCACGGCGGTGCGATCATGACGCTGCTGGACGTGACCATGGCCACCGCGGCGCGCAGCGTGGACCTGGAGATCGGCGTCGTGACCATCGAGATGAAGGCCAGCTTCATGCAGCCTTGCAAGGGCCAGCTCACGGGCCGGGGGCGCCTGATGCACCGGACGAAATCCATGGCGTTCACCGAAGGCACCGTGTTCGACGAGGCCGGCAACGCCTGCGCCCACGCCACCGGCACCTTCAAGTACGTCAAGCGGCCGGCGCCCAGCGCGCCGGCCAACACCATTTCCACCGACTGAGACAAGGAGGCAGCCCATGCCGAAGAACAAGCAGATCCTGCTGGACAACCGCCCCCAGGGCGAGGCCAGCGCCAGCAATTTCAAGCTGGTGGAAAGCGACACCCCGGCGCTGAAGGACGGCGAGGTGCTCGTGCGCCACCATTTCCTGAGCCTCGATCCCTACATGCGCGGGCGCATGAACGACGCCAAGAGCTACGCGGCGCCGCAGCCGCTCGGCCAGGTGATGCAGGGCGGCACGGTAGGCGAGGTGGTGGAGAGCCGCAGCCCGAAGTACGCTGCCGGCGACAAGGTCGTGGGCTTCGGCGGCTGGCAGGAGTACAGCGTGGTCGCGGCAGACCAGCCCGGCGCCCTGCGCAAGGTCGACACCACGCACATTCCGCTGTCGCATTACCTCGGCGCCGTGGGCATGCCCGGCGTGACGGCCTGGTACGGCCTGAACGGCATCATCCAGCCCAAGGCGGGACAGACGCTCGTCGTCAGCGCCGCCAGCGGCGCGGTGGGCAGCGCCTTCGGCGCGCTCGCCAAGGCGCGCGGCTGCCGTGCCGTGGGCATCGCGGGCGGGCCGGACAAGTGCCGCTACGTGACCGAGGAACTGGGCTTCGATGCCTGCGTCGACTACAAGCTGCACAAGGACGCGCAGTCGCTGTCCAAGGCCATCAAGGAAGCCTGCCCGGACGGCGTCGACGGCTACTTCGAGAACGTGGGTGGCATGGTGATGGACGCCGTGATGCTGCGCACCAACGCCTTCGCGCGCATCGCCCTGTGCGGGATGATCGCCGGCTACGACGGCCAGCCCATCCCGATGGCGTATCCGCAGCTGATGCTGACCAACCGCCTGCTGGTGCAGGGCTTCATCGTCAGCGAGCACATGGACATCTGGCCGCAGGCGCTGCAGGAGCTGGGGGGCCTGGTCGCCTCGGGCAAGCTGCGGCCGCGCGAATCGGTCGCGCAAGGCCTCGCCGCCGCGCCGGAGGCCTTCCTCGGCATGCTCAAAGGCAGGAACTTCGGCAAGCAGGTCGTGAAGCTGGCCTGAGCAGGCCGTGCCCGCGCGGGCACGGCTCTTGCAAAACATCCTGGTCTTTCCCCCGAGGAGTTCCAGGATGAAGAGAAAGGTGTCGATTGCATGCGCGGCGGCGCTCCTGCTGCTGTCCGCCGGTGCGCAGGCCGCCGAGAAGGTGCGCTTCGGCCTCAGCTGGGTCGCCGAGGCCGAGCACTGCGGCTTCTTCCAGGCCAAGGCCGCCGGCCTCTACGAGAAGGCCGGCCTGGACGTCGAGATCGTCAACGGTGGCCCGGACCGCAACCTGCCGCTGCAGATCGGCGCGGGGGACCTGCAACTGGCGATGGGCTCGAGCTTCACGACGCTGCACATGCTGCAGAACGGCGTGCCCGCCGTCACCGTCGCGGCCTTCTTCCAGAAGGATCCGCAGACGCTGGTGGCCCACCCCGGCCAGGGCGTCGCGAAGCTGCAGGACCTCAAGGGCAAGCCCATCATGGTCGCGAAGTTCTCGCAGCAGGAGTACTGGCAGTTCCTGAAGCGCCGCTACGGCTTCACCGACGACCAGCTGCGTCCCTACACGTACAGCGCCGCTCCCTTCCTGGTGAACCCGCAGGCGGTGCAGCAGGGTTACATCACGGAGGACGCCATGCTCCTGGGCAAGGCCATGCCCAAGCCGCCGGTGTCGATCCTGCTGGCCGACTACGGCTACAGCAACTACCAGGACACCGTCTTCGGCACCCGCGCCTACGTGGAGAGCCATCCGCAGGTGGTGCAGGCCTTCGTCGACGCCACGCGCGAGGGCTGGAAGCAGTGCCTGGGCGGTGACTACTCGCCGGCCCTGAAAGGCGTGCTGGCCATGAATCCGGAGCACGGCGAGCCCCTGTTCCACTTCAAGATGAAGCAGATCCGGGACCGCGGGCTGGTCGACAGCGGCGACGCGAAGACGCTGGGCCTGGGCGCCATGACCGATGCGCGCTGGAAGGACTTCTTCGAGGTGATGTCGGCCTCCGGCGTGTACCCGGCCGCGCTGGACTACCGCAACGCGTACACGCTCAAGTTCGTCGGGCCCAGGCCGTGAGCACGGTCGTTGCAGAGATCGCCCTCGACGGCTTCCTGCTGGGGGGCCCTGGCGAGCGGCTCGCGGCGGCGCGCGCCTTCGGCTGCGCGATGGAGGAGGCCGGCTTCGCGACGATCACCGGGCACGGCGTCCCGGCGTCGCTGGTGCGCTCGACCTACGCGAGCGCGCAGGCCTTCTTCGCCTTGCCGGCGGCGCGCAAGCGCGCCTGCACGCCGCCGGAACAGACCAAGGGCCGCGGCTACCTGCCGCTGGGCATCGAGAGCGTCGCGGCCACGCTCGCCGGCCGCACGCCGCCGGACCTGTGCGAGGCCCTGGTGTTCGCCTCCCTCCAGCGCGAGCGCAAGGGGCAGGGCTTGCCGAACTACTGGCCGGCCGAACCCGCGAGCCTCGCCGGCGACGTCAACGCCTATTTCGACGCCATGCTGTCGCTGGCCCGCACGCTCATGCGCATCTCCGCGCTGGCGCTGGACCTGCCGGAGGACTGGTTCGCGCCCATGTACGAGGAACCGTCGCTCACACTGCGTTTCGTGAATTACCCGGACCAGGAACAGGCGCCGGCGGCCGGCCAGCTGCGCTACGGCGCGCACCACGACTACGGTGGCCTCACCATCCTGCGGCAGGACGACGCGCCCGGCGGCCTGCAGGTCTGCGACCCGGCCGGGCGCTGGCACGACGTACCGCCGCACCCCGACAGCTTCGTGATCAACGTGGGCGACCTCATGTCCCGCTGGACCAACGGCCGCTGGCGCTCCACGCTGCACCGCGTCGTCAACCCGCCGCGCGCGCTCACCGGCTCCACCCGCCGCCTGTCCATGGTGGCCTTCACCGGCCCGAACGGCGCGACGGAGGTCGCCTGCCTGCCCACCTGCGCCGATGCCGCCCACCCGCCGCGCTACGCGCCGGTGAACGCGCAGGCCTACGTGCAGGCCAAGCTGGCGGCGTCGCACGACCTCGCGCCGGCGGGCTAGGCTCCGAAGCGACACCGGCGGCGCACCGGGCTGCGCCATACTTGGGGCGTCCCGCCGGGAGTCGCACCCAATGTCCGAGGCCACGCACGAAGTCTTCAACCAGCCCGAGCCGCTGGTCGGCTACAACCTGTTCACCGGCAACCGGCCGCTGGCCGATGCCTTGCGCTTCAACGCGCCGGAGCTGAAGACCGCGTCGCTGCAGGCGCTGGGCGCGCACCTCGGGAGCGCGGAGATGCAGGCGCATGCGCGCCTCGCCAACACCCACACGCCGCAGTTGCACACCCATGACCGCACCGGCCGCCGCATCGACGAGGTCGAATTCCATCCGAGCTACCACACGCTGATGGCCGCGGCGGTGCAGTCGGGCCTCCATGCCACCCCCTGGGCGGGTGGCCCGTGGGCGCACGTGCTGCGCGCGGCGGGCTTCATGCTCTTCACCGAGCTGGAGCCCTCGATCCTGTGCCCCATCTCGATGACGTACGCGGCGACGCCCGCGCTCAGCGGCAACGCCGCCGTCTTCAACGACTGGGCCCCCCAGCTCACCAGCCGCAGCTACGATCCGCGGCTCGTGCCCTGGCGCGACAAGCTGGGCGTGACCATGGGCATGGGCATGACCGAGAAGCAGGGCGGCTCGGACGTGCGCGCGAACACGACGCGCGCCGAGCTGCAAGGCAGCGACGACTGGGGCCAGCGCTACGCCGTCACGGGCCACAAGTGGTTCTTCTCGGCGCCGATGTGCGACGCGTTCCTGGTGCTCGCGCAGACCGCCTCGGGCCTGAGCTGCCTGTTCCTGCCCCGTGTGCTGCCCGATGGCAGCCGCAACGCGATCCGCATCCAGCGCCTGAAGGACAAGCTGGGCAACAAGGCCAACGCCAGTTCCGAGGTGGAGTTCCACGAGGCCACGGCCTGGCTGGTCGGCGACGAAGGCCGCGGCGTGCCGCAGATCCTCGAGATGGGGACGATGACCCGGCTCGATTGCGCGCTGGGGACCTCCGGCCTCATGCGCCAGGCGCTGTCCCTTGCGCTGAACCACACGAACCAGCGCATGGCCTTCGGCAAGCGCCTGGTCGAGCAACCGCTGATGCGCAACGTGCTGGCCGACCTGGCGCTGGAAAGCGAGGCCGCCACGGCGCTGGCGCTGCGCCTCGCGCGCGCCTTCGACCGGCGCGGCGAAGCGCACGAGGCCGCCCTGGCGCGCCTGCTCACGCCGATCGCCAAGTTCTGGATCTGCAAGCGCGGCAGCCACTTCGCCCAGGAAGCCATGGAATGCCTGGGCGGCAACGGCTACGTGGAGGAGGGCGGCCAGGGCACCATGGCGCGCATCTACCGCGAGATGCCGCTGAACTCGATCTGGGAAGGCGCCGGCAACATCATGGCGCTGGACCTGCTGCGGGCGCTGCGCAAGGCGGACGCGGCCGCGGCGCTGGCGCAGGAACTCGCGCCCGCCCGGGGCGCGCACGCGGCGCTGGACCGCCTGGCCGACAGCCTGCCCGCGCGCGTGGAAGCCATGGCCACGGAGATGGAAGCCCGCCGCCTCGCACAGGACGTCGCGCTGGCCGTGCAGGCCGCGCTGCTGCGCCAGAGCGCGCCGGACGCGGTGTTCGACGCCTTCTGCGCCTCGCGCCTGGGCGGAGACTGGGGCTATACCTTCGGCACGCTTCCCGCCCGCACCGATTTCGACACCATCCTGCAACGCGCGCAGCCGCGCTGAATCGAGGCCGCATGAACGACCTGGTCCTGCACCACTACGCAAGCTCCCCGTTCTCCGAGAAGGTCCGCCTGATCCTGGGCCACAAGAAGCTGCCGTGGAAATCGGTGCTGATGCCGCCCATCCTGCCCAAGCCCGACTTGGTCGCGCTCACGGGCGGATACCGGCGCGCGCCGGTGCTGCAGGTGGGGGCGGACCTCTACTGCGACACGGCGCTGATCTGCGACGTGCTGGAACACGTGCGGCCCGAACCCACGCTGTACCCGGCCCACCTGAAGGGCGCCTGCCGCATCTTCGCGCAGTGGGCGGACTCGTCGCTCTTCTGGGCGGCGATGGGCTACAACCTGCAGCCGAAGGGCGCGGCGCACGTGTTCGCGAAGGCGCCGCCCGAGGCGGCCAAGGCCTTCGCCGAGGACCGCAAGGCCATGTCGGGCAACATGGTGCGGCTGCGTCCGGGCGATGCCACGTCGGCCTATCGCTCCTACCTGCGGCGCATCGCCAACATGGCGGACGAACACGACTTCCTCTTCGGCATGGACCCTTGCGTCGCCGATTTCTCGGCCTACCACGGGATCTGGTACACCCGCGTGCAGGTGCCGGTGCTGGCGGACATCCTCAATGCCACGCCTTCGGTGATCGAGTGGGCCAACCGCATGGAGGCGATCGGCCATGGGGCGATGACGAAGCTCGCGTCGGCCGATGCGATCGCGATGGCCAAGGCAGCGGAGCCCGAGGCCGCCGGTGCCAACCTGCTGGTGGACAGCGCCTTCCAGGACGACCATGGTATCGCGCTCGGCAGCCGCGTGACGATCGCCGCGGAGTCGTTCGGCAACGAGCCCACGGAAGGCGAGCTGATCGCCGCCACCCGCACGCATTACAGCCTGCGCCGCGAGGACCCGCGCGCCGGCGTCGTGCACGTGCATTTCCCGCGCATCGGCTACGTGCTGCGGCCCGCTTCGCCGACCTGAGGCATCCCATGGCGCACGTCCTCGGCTGCTGCCTGTTCGATACCGCGATCGGCGCTTGCGGGATCGCGTGGACGGCCACTGCGATCGGGGCAGTGCAGCTGCCGGAAACGTCGCCCGAAGGGACGCGGCGCCGGATGTTGCGCCACACGGGAGAGGTGCCGGAAGATCAGGCCCCGCCTTTCGTGCAGCAGGCGATCGCGCGCATCCAGGCGTTGCTGCGCGGCGAGCGCGACGACCTGGCGGACCTGCCCCTCGACATGGAAGGCGTGCCGCCGTTCCACCAGCGCGTGTACGAGGTGGCCCGCGCGATCCCGCCGGGCGAGGTGCTGACCTACGGAGAGGTCGCGCGCCGCGTGGGCGAGCCCGGTTCCGCGCGCGCCGTGGGGCAGGCGCTGGGACACAACCCGTTCGCGCCGGTGGTGCCGTGCCATCGCGTGCTCGCCGCCGGCGGGCGCTCGGGCGGTTTTTCCGCCGAGGGCGGGACGCTCACGAAACTGCGGATGCTGGAGATCGAGCAGGCCCGGTTCGACGACCAGCCGGGTTTGTTCTAGGCGTGCATCGGTGGGGTTCGCCTGCGGCTCACCGCCACCCTACAGGGGGGTAGGGTCGTAGGTGGCGTGGGCACGCGCGGCGCCGAACCCCGCCGCTCAGAACCACTTGCGCCAGCCGGATTCGACGGGCTTGTCCGCGGCCGTGGCTCGCTCTTCGCGCTGCAGCTCGCGACTTTCGCGGATGCGTTCGTCGCGCAGCCGTTCCTCCTCCCGCACGCGCGCTTCCGCGGCCGCCCGCTCCGACGGCGTCGAAGGCAGGGGCCGGCCGCTGCCGCCCAGGCGCTGCTCGATCTCGTTCAGCCGGGCCGCGATCATGCGGTTCATCTGGTCCATCTGCGCCTGCAGCTCGCGCCGGCTCTGGAGCATCGCCTTGTCGAACTCCGACGCGGCGATGGCGTCGCGCTCGCGCATGTCCCGCAGGTGCTGGTCCAGGTGGGCGCGCAGGTCGGTGAAGCGGGAGGCCTCGGCCTTGTCCGCGAGGTCGCGCTGGGCTTCCAGCGTCTTCTGCTGCGTCCGGTAGTCCATCAGCGTCTGCGTGCGCATGGCCGCGGCGGAACCGAGGAACAGCAGCAGGGTCAGGAACAGCAGGCCCAGCAGGATGAGGCCCAGGGGCGCGTCCATCACCATCACGCCGAAGGACAGGGGTGAGGACCGGACCACGTCGGACCAGTTCAGGGCGGCGAAACCCGCGACCAGCAGGATCGCCACGACCAGCAGGATCGTGCGTGTACGCATGGAAAAACCTCCTTGGTGTCTCGGACCATTCTCTGCCGTTACCGCGGCGCAACTGTCAGCCAGCGCCCTAAAGAGGTGTGCGACCCGTGTGGCAAACTCGCGCGGTTTCAGAGTGCTACCCCAGCAGTAAGACCGTGCAAAAAATCCTCCGGCAGATCGCTGCCGAACTTCGCGTCCGGGAGGAACAGGTCCGGGCGGCCGTCGACCTCCTCGACGGCGGTGCCAGCGTCCCCTTCATTGCCCGCTACCGCAAGGAGGCCACCGGCGGCCTCGACGACATCCACCTGCGCGAGGTGGAGGCCCGCCTCGCCTACCTGCGCGAGCTGGAGGACCGGCGCGAGGCCGTCCTCAAGAGCATCGAGGAGCAGGGCAAGCTCAGCCCTGAATTGCGCGCCGCCATCGAGGCCGCGCCGACCAAGCAGGAACTGGAAGACCTGTACCTGCCCTACAAGCCAAGGCGCCGCACCAAGGGCCAGATTGCCCGCGAGGCCGGCCTGGAACCGCTGGCCGACCTGCTCTGGGGCGACCCGACCCGCGATCCCGCCGCGGAAGCCGCGGCCTTCGTGAAGAAGGAAAAGGGCGAGGGCGGCGAGGACTTCACCACCGTGCCCGCCGTGCTCGATGGCGTGCGCGACCTGCTGTCCGAGCGCTGGGCGGAAGACGCGGTCCTCGTGCAGTCCCTGCGCGAGTGGTTGTGGGCCGAAGGCCTGCTGAAATCGAAACTCGCGACCGGCAAGGACGAGAACAACCCCGACGTCGCCAAGTTCCGCGACTACTTCGACTACGACGAGCCGATCGGCAAGGTGCCTTCGCACCGCGCGCTTGCCGTGTTCCGCGGCCGCGCGCTGGACCTGCTGGAAGTGAAGCTGGCGCTGCCGGTCGAACCCGAGCCGGGCCAGCCCTCGATCGCGGAGGGCAGGATCGCGCTGCACCTGGGCTGGAGCCACCAGAAGCGCCCGGCCGACGACCTGCTGCGCAAATGCGTGGCCTGGACCTGGCGCGTGAAGCTGTCGCTGTCCACCGAGCGCGACCTGTTCGCGCGCCTGCGCGAGGACGCCGAGAAGGTCGCGATCAAGGTGTTCGCCGAGAACCTGCGCGACCTGCTGCTGGCGGCGCCGGCGGGCCCGCGGGTCGTCATGGGCCTGGACCCCGGCATCCGCACGGGCGTGAAGGTCGCCGTCGTCGACGCCACGGGCAAGCTGGTGGACACGGCCACGGTGTACCCGCACGAGCCGCGCCGCGACTGGCAGGGCTCGCTGGCCGCGCTGGGCGGCCTGTGCATCAAGCACGGCGTGAACCTGATCGCCATCGGCAACGGCACCGCCAGCCGCGAGACCGACAAGCTGGCCGCGGACCTGGTCAAGGGCCTGGGCCGCGACATCCAGCGCGTGGTGGTGAGCGAGGCGGGCGCCTCGGTCTACTCCGCCAGCGAGTACGCATCGCAGGAAATGCCCGACGTGGACGTCAGCCTGCGCGGCGCGGCGTCCATCGCGCGCCGGCTGCAGGACCCGCTGGCGGAACTGGTGAAGATCGAGCCCAAGTCGATCGGCGTGGGCCAGTACCAGCACGACGTGAACCAGAGCGAGCTGGCCCGCACCCTGGACGCCGTCGTCGAGGACTGCGTGAACGCGGTCGGCGTCGACCTCAACACCGCCAGCCCGGCGCTGCTCGCGCGCGTGTCGGGCCTCTCCGGCTCCGTCGCCAAGGCCGTCGTGCACTGGCGCGAGTCGAATGGCGCTTTCCGCAACCGGCAGCAACTGCTGCAGGTGACGGGCCTGGGCCCCAAGACCTTCGAGCAGAGCGCCGGCTTCCTGCGCATCCGCGGCGGCGAGAACCCCCTGGACATGACCGGCGTCCACCCCGAGACCTATCCCGTGGTGGAGCAGATCCTCGCCCATGCGAAGAAGCCGGTGCAGGAGCTCATGGGCCGGGCGGACATGCTCAAGGCGCTGAAGCCGGAGCTCTTTGCGAACGAGCGTTTCGGCGTCATCACCGTCAAGGACATCCTGGGCGAGCTGGAAAAGCCCGGACGCGACCCGCGGCCGGACTTCAAGGTGGCCCGCTTCAACGAGGGCGTGGACGACATCGCCGACCTGCAGCCCGGGATGGAGCTGGAAGGCACGGTGAGCAACGTCGCCGCCTTCGGCGCCTTCGTGGACCTGGGCGTCCACCAGGACGGCCTGGTGCACGTGAGCCAGCTTTCGCACAAGTTCGTCAACGATGCCCGCGAGGTCGTGAAGACCGGCGACATCGTCAAGGTGAAGGTGCTGGAAGTCGACGCGGCCCGCAAACGGATCAGCCTGACGATGAAGCTCGGGACCCCTGTCGGCCGCAAGGACGGCCCCCGGGAAAACCGCTTCGAGGGGGCCGGGCGAGGCCAACGCGCAACAAACAACCTCGAGATGGGCACGGCAATGCAGGGCGCATTTGCCAAACTGCAGGGCTTGCGCAAATAGCCTGTAGGCACGGCCGTGCTGCGGGGCCACAATGATGCGCATGTTCCACGACCCCCTGGGCCGATGACGACCGAGGCCGGGCCGCTGCCTGTGCCGGCGTGCGTGCTGTTCCTGCGCGTGCGCGGTTGGGCGGGCTATCTTCCGAGCGAGCAGTCCCGCCGCCGCACCGAGCTGGCGGCGACGCTGCGCGCCGCGCTGGCCGCCTGGGCGGACGACCGCCGCGTGGTCCTGGAGGCCGCCGACGGCCTGGCCGTGGTGGGAGACGCCGATCCGGTCCCCGCGCTGCGCGCCGCGCGCCTGGCCGCCCAGCACGCGAAGGATGCCGCCGTGGGCATCGGCCTGCACCACGGGCCGGTGCGGGCCACCGGCGAATCGCTGGCCGAAGCGCGGGTGCAGGGGGACGGCGTGGACACCGCGGCGGCGCTCGCCGGCCACCTCGGCGACCACCCCGTGCTGGCTTCCCAGTCCTTCCGCGAAGCCCTGGCGGCGCGGACGCCGCGCGAGGCCGAGAAACTGCGCGCGGCCGGCGAGATGCTGGACGAGCGCCTGCGGTCGCATGCGCTGTTCGTGTTCGACCCGGTGCCGGCGCGCCGGCGCGCGGTGCGCCGCGCCATCACCGGCGTGCTCGGGCTGGCCCTGCTGGTGACCTCCGGCCTGGCCGGACGGCAGGCGCGCGAACGCTACGAGGAAGCCCACCGGCCCGCCTCGCTGGTCCTGGACATCAAGCCCGCCGGCGAGGTGTTCGTGGACGGCGTGGCCCGGGGCAACGCACCGCCCCTCGTGCGCCTGTCGTTGCCGCCGGGGCAGCACACGATCGAAGTCCGCTACGGCAAGCTGCCCCCCCTGCACACCGAAGTGCAATTGCAGCCGGGTGGCGAGATGCAGCTGAAACACGTGTTCGCGGTGCCGACCCCGCCGCCCGCGCACAAGCCGAAGCCGCAGCAGCCGGCACGTCCGCCGACGCCGGGCCAGAAGCTGGACAAGGCGATCGACAAGCTCAAGTTCTGGGAGAGGCTGTGAGCGCCGTGGCCTTCAATCCCCCGTTCACCCATCTCGGCCGCTACCGCGTCGTGGGCGAGCTCGGTCGCGGCGCCATGGGCGTCGTGTACCTGGCCGAGGACGAGTCCCTGCAGCGCCAGGTGGCGGTCAAGACCATGTTGCTGCCGGAGGAGGAGAACTCCGCCGAGCGCCGCAATCTCGAAGCACGCTTCATCCAGGAAGCCAAGGCCGCGGGCGGGCTGAACCACCCGGGCATCATCACCATCCACGACCTCGGCCGCGAAGGCGACTGGCTGTACATCGCCATGGAGGTCCTGGAGGGGACCGAGCTCAAGGACCGCATGCTCGCGGGACCCATGCCCCTGGACGAGGCGCTCGACATCGCCACGCAGGTGGCCTCCGCGCTCGCGGTGGCCCATGCGCGGGGCGTGGTCCACCGCGACATCAAGCCCGGCAACATCATGCTGGTGGGAGAGCGGCACGCGAAGATCATGGACTTCGGCATCGCCCGCATGAAGTCCTCCAACGTGCGCACGCAGAGCGGCACCATGATGGGCTCGCCCAAGTACATGTCGCCGGAGCAGGTGGGCGGGCATCCCGTGGACCACCGCAGCGACATCTTCTCGCTGGGCGTGCTGCTGTACGAGATGGTGTCGGGCCAGCCGGCCTTCAGCGCCGGCAACCTGGGCGAACTGCTCAACGCCATCATGCGGGCGGCGCCGGTGCCCCTGGCCGAACTGCGGCCGGACATCCCCGCCTCCATCGACACAGTGGTCGCGCGGGCCATGCAGAAGAATCCCGGGGCGCGCTACCAGGACGCGGCGGAGATGGCGCGCGACCTGGCGCAGTGCCGCGCGGTGGCGGGGCGTGGGCGCCCGAGCGGCTTCGTGTCCTCCCAGGTGAACCCGGATTTCTTCGCCTCGACGCTGTCCGCCGACGCGACGCAGTTGATCGAGCGGCCGCCGGAAGGACTGGGCCTCTCGCCCCTGTTCGATTCCACGGCCGGCTTCCAGCGCCTGCTGCGGGCGGAGCCCGAACCGCCGCCGGCGCGGCCTCCCAGGGTGCGCCTCGGATGGCTGGTCTGGGCGTTCGCCTACCTCGTTGCGGGCGTGGGTGCGATCGCCGTCGCGTTCGGCTGATCCTTCCAGGCTCCTAGAATCGCGGCGATGCGAGCATTGCGCATCTACGCCGGTCCCATCGCGCGCCGCCACATCGAACAGAACGGACTGCACCCGGGAGACGTCGGCGTGGTCCCCGCCGCCGCCGGTGGCCCGAAGGGCCTCGTCCTCGGTCCGCTGGACCGCTTCCTGTTCGGGCAGTGGCTGCCCCGCACCGACCACACGATCCACCTCGTCGGCGCCTCCATCGGCGCCTGGCGCATGGCGACCGCCTGCCTGCGCGAGCCCGTGCGGGCCTTCGAGCGCCTGGAAACCGACTACATCGCCCAGCGCTTCGATGCGCCACCGGGACGCCGCACGCCTACCGCGCAGCAGGTGTCGGAGCGCTTCAGCGCCGACCTGGCGTCCTTCTACGGCGGCCGCGTCGGCGAGGTGCTGGCGCATCCGCGCTTCCGCCTGCACATCGTCACGTCGCGCGGACGCCATGTGCTGGCGCGCGAGCACCGCGTCGGCACGCCCGTCGGCTATCTCGGCGCCTTCGTGAGCAACACGCTGCACCGCAAGGCGATGGGTGCCTGGCTGGAGCGCGTCGTGTTCTCGGCGCCGGAGCAGGGCACGGCCTGTGCGCTGCCGTTCGCGACCAACGACTTCCCGACGCGCCAGGTCCTCCTGACGGAGCAGAACTTCCAGCCGGCGCTGCAGGCGAGCTGCTCGATTCCCTTCCTGCTGCAGGCGGTCCACGACATCCCCGGCGCGCCGCGCGGCGCGTACTGGGACGGCGGCATCACGGACTACCACCTGCACCTGAAGTACGACTGCGGTCCCGGTCCGGGCCTCGTGCTGTACCCGCACTTCCAGAAGGCCGTGGTGCCGGGTTGGCTGGACAAGGGCCTCAAGTGGCGGCACCGCGCGACGTCCTTCCTCGATCGCATGGTGGTGCTGGCCCCGGACCCGGAATGGGTGCGCGGCCTGCCGAACGCCAAGCTGCCGGACCGCACGGATTTCACGCGCTACGACGACCTGCAGATGCGCATCCGCGACTGGACCGCCGCGGCGAGCGCGAGCCGGCAATTGGCGGATGAATTCGCGCAGTGGGTGGAGAAGCCGGAAGCGGAGCGGGTCGAGGCACTCTGAGCGGTGGGGTTCGCTCCGCTCACCGCCACCCTACATGCTCGCTTCCAGCATCCCGATGTAGTCCTCGCGGCTCGCTTCGCGCGGATTGGTCTTGTGGCAGTGGTCGGCCAGCGCGCCCTTGATGATCTCGTCGAATTGCGAAGGCTGCACGCCCATCGCGGCGAGGCCGGAGGGCAGGCCCAGGCAGGCGTTCATGTCGCGGATCGCTTCCGGGATGTCGGCGCCGGACTTGAGGCCCATCGCGCGCGCCATGCGGTCCAGCCGGCGGTCCTTCTGCACGGACGGCGCTTGCGCATTGAAGCGCACCACCGCCGGCAGGAACATGGCGTTGAGGGTGCCGTGGTGCAGCCGCGGGTCGACGCCGCCCAGGCTGTGGCTCAGCGAATGCACGCAGCCCAGGCCCTTCTGGAAGGCCATGGCGCCCTGCATCGAGGCGCTCATGAGGTTCAGGCGCGCCTCGCGGTCGCTGCCGTCGCGGGTCGCGCGCTCGATGTGCGCCCAGCCGCGCTCGAGGCCGTCCAGGGCGATGCCGTCCGCGGGCGGATTGAAGGCCGCGGACATGAAGGTCTCCATGCAATGCGCGATCGCATCCATGCCGGTGGCGGCGGTGAGCTTCGGCGGAAGGCCGAGCGTGAGCTCCGGATCGCAGATCGCGGTCTTCGGCACGAGGTGCCAGGAGTGGAAGCCCAGCTTGCGGTGGTCGTCCACGATGAGGATGGCGCCGCGCGCGACCTCGCTGCCGGTGCCGCTGGTGGTGGGCACCGCGATCAGCGGCGCGACCTTCTCCGTGATGCGCGGCGAGCCGCCCTCGATCGTGGCGTAGCGGGTGAGGGGGCCGTCGTGCGTGGCGGCGATGGCGACGCCCTTGGCGCAGTCGATGGCCGAACCACCGCCCACCGCGACCAGTCCGTCGCAACCCTGGGCCTGGTAGATCGCCGTGGCCGCGCGCACCGCCGCTTCGGTCGGGTTCGACGGGGTCTGGTCGAACAGCGCATGCGGCAGGCCGTCGAGGGCGTCCAGCGCCTTCTGCAGCACGCCGGCGGCCTTCACGCCCGGATCGGTCACGATCAGCGGCTTCGCGATGCCGACGCGCTGGCATTCCTGCTTCAGCAGGCGGATCGCGCCGTATTCGAACTGGATCTGGGTGACGTAGAAGATCAAGGCCATGGTTCGCGTCCCTTACGATGGGAGCCTTGACTGTAAGCCCGCCACCCCGCGTGGCGTGCCTCTCCCGCGACATGTTCCTTCCGCAGTTTCCCGAACTGGCCCCGGCCATGCGTTCCGTGCTGGAGCGCAAGGCGCGCGCCGGCCACGCGCCGCTCTACCGCCTCGCGCCGGCCGAGGCACGCGCCGCCTACGAAGCCGGCGCCGGGGTGCTCGAAGTGGACCGGCCGCAGCTGGCGCGGGTCGAGGACCTCTCGATTCCCGTGGCCGGCGGCGCGGCGATCCCCGCCCGGCTCTACGCGCCATCGAGGGACCGTCTGCCGGTCCTCGTGTACTTCCACGGCGGCGGCTTCACGATCGGCAGCATCGCCAGCCACGACACGCTGTGCCGCGTGCTGGCCCGCGACGGCGGGTGCGCCGTCGTGTCGGTGGGCTACCGGCTGGCGCCGGAGCACCGCTTTCCCACCGCGGTGGACGACGCCCGGGCCGCCACGCAGTGGGTGGCGCGCGAGGCCGCACGCCTGGGACTCGATGGCACCCGGCTGGCCGTGGGCGGCGACAGCGCCGGCGGCACGCTCGCCACGGTGTGCGCCACGCTGGCCCGCGACGCGGGCATCGCGCTGCGCCTGCAGCTCCTGTTCTATCCCGGGACCGCCGCGCGCCAGGACTCCCCTTCGCACCGCCGCTACGGCGAAGGCCTGGTGCTGGAACAGGCACTCATCGAGTACTTCTTCCGCCAGTACATCGCCGACGCCGACCGCGAGGACTGGCGTTTCGCGCCCTTGAACACGCCCGACCAGGAGGGCGTCGCGCCCGCCTGGCTCGGCCTCGCGGAATGCGATCCGCTGTGCGACGAGGGCCTGCAGTACGCGGATACACTGCGCGCAGCCGGCGTGCCCGTGGACCTGGAGATCTACCGCGGCGTCACGCACGAATTCATCAAGATGGGCCGCGCGCTGCCGGAAGCCCGGCAGGCGCACGCGGATGCCGCGGCGGCCCTGCAACGCGCATGGCAGGCATGAAGAGAGACGAGTTCCGGTTCTTCCACAAGCTGCGGGTCCGCTGGGCGGAAGTGGACATGCAGAAGATCGTCTTCAACGGCCACTACCTCATGTACTTCGATACGGCGGTGGCGGACTACTGGCGGGCGGTCGCCATGCCCTACGAGGAAGCCATGCACCTGCTGCAGGGCGACCTGTACGTGAAGAAGGCCACCGTCGAATTCCACGCCTCCGCGCGCATGGACGACCGCCTGGACATCGGCATGAAGTGCGCGCGCATCGGCAATTCGTCGATGCAGTTCCTGGGCGCGATCTTCCGCGGCGAGGAGCTGCTGATCACGTGCGAGCTGGTCTACGTGTTCGCCGACCCGGCCACGCAGACCTCGCGCCCCGTGCCGCAGCCGCTGCGCGACATCCTCGCCGGCTACGAGGCGGGCGAGCCGATGGTGCAGGTCCGCACCGGCACCTGGGCCGAACTGGGGACCGATGCCGGCCGCATCCGCACGGAAGTGTTCGTGCGCGAGCAGCGGATCCCCGCCGAACTGGAGTGGGACGAGGCGGACGCGACCTCCGTCCACGCGGTGGCGTACAACCGCCTGGGACAGGCCATCGCCACCGGCCGGCTGCTGCCCGCGACCGGGGGCGTGGCCCGCATCGGCCGCATGGCCGTGCACCAGGTGCTGCGCGGCGGCCGCGTCGGCGAGCAGGTGCTGCGCACGCTGGCGGACACGGCGCAGCGGCGCGGCGACCGCGCGATCGAACTGCATGCCCAGCGCACCGCGCGCGATTTCTATGCCCGCCTGGGCTTCGTGGCGCAGGGCGAGCCGTTCGAGGAAGCGGGCATTCCGCACGTCACCATGCGCAGCGCCTTGCCGCTGGCCCGCTGAGGACCATGGCGACCCCGGCGCCCGGCAGCGTGGCGACCGAAGCGGGCGGCCGGCCAGCGTCGCTGGTCCTGTCGCTGGCCCTGCTGCTGGCACCGGCGCTGGGCGTGCCCAGCGCCGAGATGCTGCAGGACACGTTCAAGTCGGCACTCGTGGCCTTTGCCGCCTTGTTGGCGGCCTTCCTGTTCCTGTGGGAGCGGCGCCGTTCCGAGGTGCCTCCGCGCTGGCACGGCGTGCTGTGGCTGCCGCTCACGCTCCTGGCGTACGCCCTGGGCAGCATGGCCTGGTCGCATACCTATCTCGCCGGCGTGGAGGCGGTGCGCTGGTTCCTGTTCACGCTGATCGCCTGGCTGGCGCTCAATACCTTCTCGCGCGAGCGCCTGCCGCTGCTGGCTGCCTGCGTGCACGCGGGCGCCGTGGTCGCATCCGCCTGGGCGGCGTGGCAGTTCTGGGGCGGGCTGGCCGTGTTCCCGCAGGGACCGCAGCCGGCCTCCACCTTCGTCAACCGGAATTTCTTCGCCGAGTATGCGGTGTGCACCCTGCCGTTCTCGGCCTGGCTGCTGGCGCGGGCGCGCGGGCCGCTGGGCATTGCGGGCCTTGCCGCCAGCAACGGCTTCGTGGTCACCGCGCTGCTCATGACCGGGACGCGGGGCGCTCTGCTCGCGCTCGCCCTGTTGCTGGTGGCGCTGCCCCTGGCGGCCTGGCGCTGCCGCGATCAGCTCGCGTTCGGAGCCTGGCCGCGCTGGCAGCGCGGCCTTGCGGCAGGGGTGCTGCTTGCCGCGGTGACGCTGCTCGGAAGCATCCCGACCGACGTGCGCGCGATCGTGGACGAGGGCCACGGCGCCACGCCGGTCACGCGCGGCCTGCAGCGCGCCGGATCCATCGGGCCTTCGGACTATTCGCTGGGCGTGCGCATGGTGATGTGGCGCGCCACGCTGCACGCCATCGCGGCCCATCCGATCGCGGGCGTGGGCGCCGGCGCCTGGGAAAGCGAGATCCCGCTGTACCAGGAGGACGGGGCGCAGCAGGAAACCGATTACTACGTCCACAACGAGTTCCTGCAGCTGGTCGCGGAATACGGGATCCTGGGGTGGGCCTTCCTGCTGCTGCTCGCGGCCTGGCTGGTGCGCCTCGCCTGGAGCACCTGGCGCGACGCGGGTGCCGAGCCCGACGCCGAACGGCCCGTCCGCGCCGTGTTCCTCGCCAGCCTGCTGGCCCTCATGGTGGTGAGCAACATCGGCTTTCCCTGGCGGCTCGCGGTGACGGGGGCGCTGTTCGCGGCCTGTCTCGGCGGCCTGGCCGCTTCCGAGGCGCGGCTGGGCGTGCGGTCGTGGCTGGCCGCGCGGCCCCTGCGCTGGTCGCCGGCCATCGCTTGGGGCACGCTGGCGACGACTGCTGCCTGCCTCGTCCTGGCGGGCTACGTCACGCAGCAAGCCGCCCTCGCGGAGTTCAAGCTGGTGCGCGCCGCCCGGATGGCATTGGCCATCACGGCCTCCGGCCGGGCCGGCGACCCGCGCTTCGCGCCGTTGAAGGGGGAGATGCTTCTCCTGGTGCGCGAAGGGATCGCCATCAACCCGCACTACCGGAAGATCACCCCGCTGGTGGCCGATGAACTGGCGCGCTGGGGCGACTGGTCCGACGCGATCTGGATCTGGCAGAGCGTCTCGGCGTCCCGGCCGAACGTCGTCGTGCTCCTGACCAACATCGCCCGCGGCTGCGACACGATCGGCCGGCACGAAGAGGCCGTGGCCTACCTGGAGCGCGCGCGCAGCATCCAGCCGCGCGCGCCCGCGGTCCGTTCGCTGGAGGTGCTGCTGCTGGCGCGTGCAGGCCAGGAGCCGCAGGCGCTGCGCAAGGCGCAGGAGGCGCTGGCCGAGGGCATCGCGGACTACGACCTCGTGAATGCGTCCTTCGTCCTGGCGATGCGGGCCGGCGACTTCCCCCTGGCGCAGGCCCTGCTGGAACGGCGCATGCGGGACTGGCCGGAGAGCCGCGCGCGCGGGCTGGTGCAGCTGGGCGTCCTGCAGGACCAGGGCTTCAACGATCCGGGCAAGGCACTGGCGTCCTTCCGGCTCGGGCTGGCCAGCGCCGCCTCGGCGGCCGAACGCGCGCAGCTGCTCGCCCTGGTGCCTTCCGCCTACCGCGCCCAGCTCGAGGCGGCGGCCGTGCCTCAGACGTCGGCCAGCAGCAGGTAGGGCAGGGGCAGGAGCTTCAGGGCCGGGCCATCGGCGCGCTGCGCGTGCAGGTCGCCGGACTCGGCCGCCGACAGCTGCAGCGACACGATCGCGTCCCAGCCGCCCCCCGGTGCGCGCGCCGCTTCCGCCACCAGGCCCGCGGGCTGGTCGGGATCGGACGCCTGGAACACCTCCTGGCCGGCGGCCAGCTCCGCTTCGCAGTGTGCGATGAAGGCGCGCCGCTTGAGCGTGCCGCGGAACTGGCTGCGCGCCACGACTTCCTGGCCCGGATAGCAGCCTTTCTTGAAATTGACGCCGCCGACGGACTCGTAATTGAGCATCTGCGGCACGAAGGCCTCGAAGATCGGCTGCGTGATGGCGGCGATGCCGCTGCGCACCTCGCCCCACTGCCACAGGGCAGTGTCCAGGGCCGGGCCGGCAGGCGCCGGGGCGGAGGCGGGCTGCACGCACAGCACGCGCGACTGGCCTTCGGCCGGGTACAGCTGGACGCGGAAGGCGTCGCCGTCGCGTGCCAGCGACCAGGGGGCCGCGCCGGCCGTCGCGCCCGCGATGCCGTACAGCGCGAATTCGGCGCTGGCATCGCTCAGCTTTGCCTTGGCGCGCAGCACGAACATGGACAGGCGCTTGAGCGTGGCCGGCAGGATGTCCCGGCTGCAGACCAGCAGGAGATCGTCCTCGGCGCGCTTGAACGCGATGAAGCTGGCCTGCATGCGGCCCTTGGCGTTGCAGAAGGCGGCCAAGCGGGCCTCGGCGGGGCCGAGCAAGGCGAAGTCCTGGGTCAGCTGGCCGTGCAGGAACTTGGCCGCGTCCTCGCCCTGGGCGCGGATGACGCCGAGGTGGGGCAGGGACGCGACACCGTGGAGGGGATGCGACATGGCCTGAATTATCATGGCCGGGACATTCCACGGACGAAGCAGGGACGTGCGCCGCCTTTTCAGAACCGTCTTCTTGCTGGCCCTGCTCGCCGCGATCGGCGCCGCGGCGGCCGGTTGGTGGTGGGTGCATGAGCCGCTCCCGCTGCGATTGCCGCCGGGCGCGAACAGCCTGGACCTGTCCATCGAGCCTGGCACCCTGCCGCGCGGCGTGGCCCAGACCGTGCGCGACGCCGGCGTGGACGTCGACCCGCGGCTGCTCTATGCCTGGTTCCGCGTGTCGGGCGAAGGCCAGCGCATCAAGGCCGGCAGCTACGAACTCGAACGCGGCATCACGCCCCTGCGGTTGCTGGACAAGCTGGCCCGGGGCGAGGAGTCGCTGCGCGCCGTCACGCTGGTGGAAGGCTGGAACATCCGCCAGGTCCGCGCCGCCCTGGCCAAGGCCGATGCGCTGCGGCCCGACACGGCCAAGCTGGCCGAGGCCGACCTGATGAAACTGCTGGGCCGCCCGGGCATGGCCGCGGAGGGCCGCTTCTTCCCCGACACCTACACCTATGCCAAGGGCTCCAGCGACGTGAAGGTGCTGCAGCGCGCCCTGCGCGCCATGGACAAGCACCTGGCGCAGGCCTGGGCACAGCGCTCGAAGGAGTCCATCCTGAAGACGCCGGAGGAGGCACTGGTCCTCGCCAGCATCGTCGAGAAGGAAACGGGCAAGGCGGCCGACCGCACGCTGGTGGCCGCGGTGTTCCAGAACCGCCTGCGGGTGGGCATGCCCCTGCAGACGGACCCGACGGTGATCTACGGGCTGGGCGAGCGCTTCGACGGCAACCTGCGCAGGGTCGACCTGCAGACCGACTCGCCTTACAACACCTACCTGCGGCCTGGCCTGCCGCCGACACCCATCGCGATGCCCGGCAAGGCATCGCTGCTGGCAGCGGTGCAGCCGGCGCCGGGCAATTACCTCTACTTCGTGGCCAAGGGCGACGGCACCAGCCACTTCAGCGAGAACCTCGCCGAACACAATCGGGCCGTCAACAAGTACCAGCGGGGCCAATGAGCGGTCTGTTCCTCAGCTTCGAAGGCATCGACGGCGCCGGCAAGTCCACGCACGTCGACGCGCTGGCCGCGGCGCTGCGCGCGCGCGGCCGCACCGTGGTGCTCACGCGCGAGCCGGGCGGAACGCCGCTGGCGGAAAAGCTGCGGACCCTGGCGCTCAACGATCCCATGGACCCGCTCACCGAGGCCCTGCTGATGTTCGCGGCACGCCGCGACCACCTGCAGCAGGTGATCGAGCCGGCGCTGGCGCGCGGCGACGCCGTGCTGTGCGACCGCTTCACCGACGCGACGTTCGCCTACCAGGGTGGCGGCCGCGGCTTCGACCTGCAGGTGCTGGGCACGCTGGAACGCTGGGTGCAATCGGTCGATGCGCTGGCGCCGCCGCGGCTTCGCCAGCCGGATCTCACCGTATGGTTCGACCTGCCGCCCGCCGTCGCCGCGCAGCGGCTTGCGGGCGCGCGCGTGCCGGACAAGTTCGAGGCCCAGCCCCAGGCGTTCTTCGCGCGGGTCGCGGCGGGCTATGCCGCGCGCCTGCAGGCCGACCCCGGACGCTTCCTGCGCGTCGATGCCAACCAGCCGCGGGAAGCGGTGTGGCAGGATCTGGAATCCGGGTTGCGGAAGAGGGGAGTGCTGTGACCGCGCCGTGGATCCAGGAGCAGCTGCGGCAACTGCTCGCGCAGCGCGGGCACGCCTGGCTGCTGCATGGCCCGTCGGGACTTGGACAGTACACCCTGGCCCTGTCGCTGGCGCAGGCGTGGCTGTGCGACCAGCCGACGCCCGAGGGTGCCTGCGGCCACTGCGACAGCTGCCACCAGGTGGAAGTCCGCTCGCACACGGACCTGGCCGTGCTGATGCCCGAGACCACGATGATGGAACTGGGGTGGCCCCTGGGCGAGAAGGCACAGGCGGACATCGACGACAAGAAGCGCAAGCCGAGCCGCGAGATCCGCGTCGACGCGATGCGCGACGCGCTCGAATTCGCGCAGCGCACCAGCGGCCGCGGGCGCGGCAAGGTGGTCATGGTCTATCCCGCGGAGCGCATGAACCAGGTCACGGCCAATGCGCTGCTGAAGACCCTGGAGGAGCCGCCCGGCGACGTGCGCTTCGTCCTCGCCACGGAGGCGGCGCACCAGCTGCTGCCCACGATCCGCAGCCGGTGCCTTGGGCACACGCTGTCCTGGCCCGAGGCGGCTCCCGCCGTGGCCTGGCTGCAGGAAGAGGGCGTTGCCGCGGCTGCGGCGCCCGGCCTCCTGAAGGCGGCCGGCGGCCGGCCGGAGGACGCATTGCGCCTGCATGCCGCCGGCCTGGACGCCCGGACCTGGTCGCAGCTGCCCAAGGCGTTGGTTCGGGGCGACATCGGGCCGCTGGCCGAATGGAGTCCCGCACAAGTGGTCGAGGCGTTCCAGAAGCTGTGCCACGACCTGCTGGCCCAGCGTTCCGGGGCGCAGCCGCGCTTCTTCGAGCCAGCAGACCTGCCGCAGGCCGCTTCGCCCGCGGCGCTGACGGCGTGGTGGCGCAGCCTGTCCGCGACTTCCCGCACGGTCGAACACCCTTTCAATGCCGGACTGATGCTGGAAGACCTTGTGGCGCAGGCGAGGACGGCCCTAAACTCGAAAGACTGATCCATGGCAACTGCACCCATCCCCGCCACCGCAGCCAGCGCCGCCGCGCCCCGGCCCAGCGTCATCCAGCTGGCCATCAAGGAGAAGGCCGCGCTGTACGCCGCCTACATCCCGCTGTTCGCCGACGGCGGCGTGTTCATCCCCACCACCCGCGACTACAAGCTGGGGGATGACGTCTACGTCCTGCTGTCGCTGCCGGACGACCCGCAGCGCTATCCGGTCGCCGGCAAGGTGGCCTGGGTCACGCCGCCGCGCGCCGCGGCCAACCGCACCCAGGGCGTGGGCGTGCGTTTCCCCTCGGACGACAAGTCCAAGCTGCTCAAGGTGAAGATCGAGGAGATCCTCGGCGGCCACCTGGCCTCCGAGCGCCCGACGCAGACGATCTAGTTCCCTAAAATCCGTCCTTCGCAGCGCCGCCCGGCCCCGCCGCGCGGCGTTATCGCTTTTTGCACGCCATGTTCGTCGACTCCCACTGCCATCTCAGTTTTCCCGAACTCCAGTCCGACCTGCCCCGGATCCGCCAGGCGATGGCGGAAGCGCAGGTGGACCGGGCCCTGTGCATCTGCACGACCCTGGAGGAATTCGAGGACGTGCACGCGCTGGCCATGGCCTACGACAACTTCTGGGCCTCGGCGGGCGTGCATCCGGACACCGAGAACCTGGCCGAACCCACGGTGGACACGCTGCTGGAACTGGCCGCGCGCCCGCGCGTCGTTGCGATCGGCGAGACCGGCCTGGACTACTACGACATGGAAGGGCGCAAGGGCGGCCGCACGGTGGCGGACATGGAATGGCAGCGCGATCGCTTCCGCGTCCACATCCGCGCCGCGCAGCAGTCCCGCAAGCCGTTGGTTATCCACACGCGGTCGGCCTCCGACGACACCATCGCGATCCTGAAGGAAGAGGGCGAGGGCGGGGGGCCGGGCGCCGCCGGCGGGGTCTTCCACTGCTTCACGGAAACGATGGAGGTGGCGCGGGCCGCCCTGGACCTGGGCTTCCACATCTCGTTTTCCGGCATCCTGACCTTCCGCAACGCGGCCGACCTGCGCGAGGTGGCGAAATTCGTGCCGCTGGACCGGATGCTGATCGAGACCGACAGCCCTTACCTGGCGCCCGTGCCGTACCGCGGCAAGGTCAACAATCCTTCGTACGTCCCCTATGTCGCGAAACAGATCGGCGAACTGCGGGGGATGACGGCGGAGGCCATCGGCGAGATCACCAGCCGCAATTTCGAGGCGCTGTTCAGTGCGGTGAAATCATGAGAATTCACCTGAAATTCCTCGTTTATCTCCTTCTGGCATTTACGCTTTCCCTGGCCAGCGCAGGTTCCTACGACGACTTCTTCGTGGCCGTGAAGCGCGACGACGCGAACGCCATCAACGCCCTGCTGCGGCGCGGCTTCGACCCCAACACGATCGATCCCTCGGGGCGTCCGGGGCTGTTCATCGCCCTGCAGGAAGGCGCGCTCCACGCCGCGGACGCCCTGGTCGCCTGGCCCAAGACCAACGTCGAATGGCGCAATCCCAAGGACGAAAGTCCGCTGATGATCGCGGCCTTCAAGGGCTACAAGGACCTGGTGCGCAAGCTCATTGCCCGCGATGCGGACGTGAACAAGACCGGCTGGACGCCGCTGCATTACGCGGCGACCGGGGGCCACGTCGAGATCATCCTGATGCTGCTGGACGAGAACGCTTATATCGACGCGGAGTCGCCCAACAAGTCGACGCCGCTCATGATGGCGGCCATGTACGGCAGCACGGCGGCCGTCCGGGCGCTGCTGGATGCCGGCGCCGACCCGACCCTGCGCAACGAACTGGGCCTGTCGGCAGTGGATTTCGCGCAGCGGGGCAACCGGCCGGACGCGGCCGACACCATTGCCGCGGCCATCCGGAATCGGCAACCCAAAGGCAAGTGGTGACAACTACTTGCGCCCGGAACTTCAAGTTCCGGGCAGGTTCGATCCGGGGCCTTATTGGACCGTGCAGGCGTTGATCAACTCGACGCCGGGCGACATCGCGCTGGTATCGGCCTTGCAGCGGGCCAAGTCGGCATAGTGGCCCTGGACCAGGACGCCGGGCGGGCTGTAGCGCAGCGTCGCGCGGGCTTGCAGTCCGGGCGCCGGGTCGGCCTGGCAGCGGGCGCCGCGGCCGGCCATCGCCTGGACGCGGCGGCAGAAGGCGTCGTCCGGATAGTCGAACTGGCGGATCGCGTTGCCCTTGCTGTCCCAGTAGACGAGATGCTTGCCGGGCGGGCCGGCGGGCACGGGGGGTTCGGAAGCGCAGCCCGCCAGGATGGCGATGGCTGCGACGATGGACAGGCGCGTCGCGAGCAACATGGAATCTCCCTTGTGGTGCGGCATGGGCCGCGGTTTCTGGACAGCAGCGAGCCGCTTTGTACAAGGGATCGGCACGGCCGTGGGGTCACCGTAACCGTTCATCTCACGCGCGGCGGCGATGGGCGCGCCGTGGCTCAGGTGTCCAGGAACCAGTTGCTGAGGCGGTCGTGGTCCTCGGGGTCGATCTTGTGCGCGAACAGGTCCAGGCAGTACGTGACCAGCATGAACAGCATCATGAGGCAGGCGACCGGATAGAACGCGATCCTGCGCATGAACTTGCCGCCGCCGCCGCACGCCTGGCCGATCCGGCGGCGGGCATGTCCGGTCAGGTTGCGTGCGATGGCCGGGTAGTCCTTGGAAGCCAGGCGCAGCAGCGGCTTCATCGCGTTTCCTCACGCAAGTTCACTCTCCTGTTCGATTCGCGGCCGAGACTCAGGCCGGGGTCAAAATTGTGGCAGCAGCAGGCGGAAATGTGGGCTCATCGGGATGGCGTAGGACCAAGGTCTCATGAATATTCCGGAGGATCAGGGCGATTCACCTCGACGGCACATGAGGCAGTCGCACTCGAGCCGGTGGCGCGACTTCCTTGGCTTCACGACCTGTCGCAGCGCACGCCGCCACCGTCGCGCTGACTTCATCGCGCGGCGCCATGCATGCCCTGAGGCGCCGCGCATCGCGCGCACCGCGTGCAGGGTGAGGTTGCAGGCGGCATCGACGAGCGCCATGGTCAGGCCTGCAGCCGCGCCACGACGCGCTCCGGACCAGATCCTGATTTCTTCCCGGGCGGGCGCAGCAGCGCCGGCCCGCCACGGGGTGGCATCTTCAGCACTTCGACTCTCCTTGCCCGTTGTTCGAGGAGCGAGTTCGCGCCGCTCCGGCGCCGAGTCTGCGTCGGGCGCATGCGGAAGGCATCGTCTGGAATGACTAAAGGGGTTCAGGGAATGGCTTCAGTCGCCTCTTCTATATTTTATACGACGCGTATTATGTCAAATAGAAGCCGCAACAAAAGACGGACGCTGTTCCGTAAGCGGTTCTACCAATTCGCTTTACACCCTCCGACCAATTCATTGACGCTGATGTCCAAAACGTGGCCAAGCTCCGTTCTGCGGGCGGCAATGCCGCTCAGCGCGAGTGCTTGCGAGGCGCGCGCTGCGGTGTCTCTTGCTCAATGGTCTCGACCATCTGCGCGGACACGTTGCGCAACTCCGGGCTGACCGTCGGCAGCGCGGCCAACGAGTGCCAGAACTCAAGTGCCATCGGTGCGGCGTCGGAGGTGAGTGCCGATGCGTCCGGGCCGAAGCGGGTGTACTCCGAGATTTCCCCAGCTCTCGCGTCCGGCCTCCAGCGCATCGGCAACATGTCGTAGACAGGCGCGAGCTTGAAGCGCCCCTTGCGAACGTCTTGCAGCTGCACGAACAGCGCCAGGTTGCCGCTATGCATGTCCGTGTTGCCAATCAGTCTTCCAAAGTCCAGGAGCGTGTGGGCAACCTGTGCGTCCTCGCGGCTAAGACTCCCTCGATTGGCCAGGGCCTCGCAGCTTTCCGCCCAATTGCGGTAGGCGCCCTGTACGAATGCCGCATGCGCGTTGCCGATCGAGACCACGTGACGGCGTCCGGTGGCGCCTATGCGATCGAAGCGCTCGGAAATGAGGTACGTGCGCCGGCCGGTTTGACGGATGTGGGCTGCGGCCACACTGAAACCATGGTGGTGCAGCACCGATGATGCAAGCTGCTCCGCATGCAGGAGATCGGACCAGCGTTTGCCGCCAGGCGTGTCCAGGGGCGGCGAAAACTTTACGATGACCGGGCCGCCATCTCCAAGGACCGCCAGGAATTTCGGCTGCTCGCCTCCGGCGGAAGATCCGGCGGGCAGCGTCGTTGCTACGGTCTCGGCCGCCTCGTCGAGCTGTTGGTCAACGCCCCCGCTTGCGAGTCGCAGTTGCGCCACTGCGTTGTCCTGCAAGCCGAGGGTGATCGCCCCGGGGGCGTCGTGCACCTGAAGCGCGGCATAAAGGACCGTCTCCAGGGACCACCGCTCCGGGTCGTCCCCGACACCCAGGGTTGCCATGGAGCGTGCAGCAATGCGTCCGAGAAAGCCCTCCGCGCGCAACGGCATCAAGTACCACGGCAGCGCCGGGCCGGCGTAGTCGCCCAAGTGCGGCGACTCGACATAGACGGTGTTGTTGGCCAGGGAGGTCAGAGTGCCCAACGGGGTGCGGCTTCCCTGCTCGTCCGTCCACCACAAGGTATGCTGTGCGGGTCTTCCGTGAATAGATTTTGGTAGACCATATCGCGTCGCCCTCGCCTTCCCCAGCCTCACGATCTGCGGCCCTAGATCGGCCAGAAGGCGCGACACCGTCGGCTGGCTTTTTCGAGTGGCAGTAACCAATTCCGCCGAAGTGGCAATGCCACGACTCGACAGCAGTCCGAGGATGAGATGATGGTCGGAGGATAGGCTCACAGATGAATTGAAGATGAATAGATATTATCTTCAATCTCTCCCTCCGATGCAAGGCTCTTGCCTGACCGGTGGCGGCTAAGCCGCCCATTCCGCGATCATGTTGGGGACTTCCGCCAAAGCCGCCCCACCCGCTTGCGAGCGTCCTCGCCCCAAGAACTGCCCCGCCAAATGCGGTCTGCTTTTTGCCCTTTTATGAGCAATTTGTGCGTTTTTTGATATGAGCCGCAAGGCTTGACGGTCTCAAATCTGATGCTCGGCCTCCTCTGGGCGGATGTCTACCGATTGGTGCAGTACCTGGATCCCGGCGCCTTCGGCGCGGGCGGTGGCCAACCCCTGCGCACGTACTACGACCTGATCTACATGAGCTTCGGCTGCCTGACCAGCAACGGGCCCGGCGACATCCCGCCCGTCGGCAGCAAGGTGCGCTCGCTGGTCATCCTGGAACAGCTCACCGGCACCTTGTTCGTCGCGATCCTGATCGCCCGCCCGGCGGGCATCTACCCGGCGCTGGCGAGGGAGGACGGCCCGGGGACTCCGCGTTGAGTCAAGGCACGGCCCGCGCCTCCGGAAACTTCCATTTCCCGGACAGCACCTCGGCCCGCGGCCGGTACAGCCGCACGGTGTAGTTCCAACCCTGCGTCACCGGCAGGCAGTTCGGGATGCGACCATCGCAGCCGCCGAACTGCACGGGCACGCTGCCGTCCGCCGACCGCTTCGCCGTGATGCTGTTCAGGGAATAGGCTCCCAGCGTGTTCCTGTGGAAGTAGCCGTCGGCGTCATACACGCTGATCGACCAGAAGCCGTCCACGGGAACGTCCTTCACCACCAGCCGGTGCACCACCCGGCCATCGTTGGCGGCCGGCGTGGTGCTGGCATACATGGCGGCGGCGGGCGGGTTGCCGCCCCAGCCGATGGCCGTGCCGATCAGATGCGCGACGGGGTCGACGTCGCTGCGCTTGCCGAACATCACTCCGGCATCGTCACCGCGCAGGGGCCCCAGCCCCTTCAGCAGCTCGCGGATGCGGTCCTGCGAACCTTTGTCCCAGTCCGGCACCTCGAAGCGGCCCCTGGCGGGCTGCTCGAGCCGGATCGCGTCCTGCAGCGCGTGCGCCGCCTGCATGTCCGCGGGGTCGCCGGGGTCCGCCAGCGTACGCACGGCGAGGAACAGGTAACGCGTGCCGACGCCGTCCCTCGTGTACGTGTAGCGGCCTGGCGCATAGGCCACGTCGACCGCGTAGTGGTCCTCCGAGGTCGCCTGCAGCGACATGAAGCGCTTGCCGGGGTCGGGCAGCCGCACGGTCACCGGACCGGCATCAAGGTCGAACACGCCGGAGGAATACAGCGTGTCCCGGTTCATGCGCACGACGTTCTGGTGGTCGACGTCGGTCATCTCGCGCTGGTGCTCGAGGGCTCCGAACCGGCTCGTGCGCATGTACAGGTCGGTCTCCGCGCGCGCGAAGGTGCCGACGGTCACCGGCACCGGTGCACCCTGCGCGAGCGCCACCAGAAGCGCACCGGCCAGCAATGCCGCGCTTGCGGCCCAAGGCTTGTTCTTCATCCCGTGCTCCCTGCGTGCCGGCCTACCGGGAGGCCGCGGCCTTGACGCCCAGTTCCTCGTCCACCTCGTCTTCGAAGGCCCGCTTCTTGTCGGCGATGAAGCGGCGATAGCCTTCCGGATCGACCCAGGCGTTGACGCCCTCCGCCCGCGCCCGCACGCGCTTGCCCGCCAGGTCGTAGTACTCGTTGTGCTGCGCCAGCCAGATGTCCGGCTTGAGCATCTCGAGGAAGTGGTGCGTGCGGCGGTAGTCGTCGGTGATGCCGGCATACGACGGGTTCTTCGCGAGCCGGTAGCCGGGGTTGAAGCCGGCGCCGTCCGGGAACGCGACGACGTAGGGCTTGGCGTCGGCCACGATGGTGGCGACCCAGGTGGTTGCGCCGCGCGTGTGGCCGGGCGTGAGGTAGGCCGTCAGCACCACGTCGCCCAGGCGCACCGTGTCGCCGTCGCGCAGCACGCGATCGACCTTCGCCGGCGGGTACAGGAAGTCGTTGCCGTACTTGAAGTCCTCACGGTCCCCGCTCTCCATGGCAGCCACGTCCTCCCGCATGACGGCGAGTTGCGGGCCGTAGCGCTCCTTGAGGTATGCCATTGCGCCCGCGTGGTCGATGTGCGCATGGCCGTTGACCAGGATGCGGATGTCCTCCGGCCGGAAGCCCAGCTTGCGGATCGAGGCCTCGATCATCGGGCCGGACGAGGGCATGCCGGTGTTCATGAGGATGTGCCCCTGCGGCGTGGTGAACAGGAACACGCCCAGGCCCTTCGTGCCGACGAAGTAGAGCGGCCCGACGATGTGCACTGGATCAATGGGTTCTTCCCAGGCCAGCGCCTTGCGCGCGAGCGCGAGGAACAGCTTGTTGTCGTTGGCCAGCTGCTCCCTGGTCGGCTGGCCGGGCGGCAGCGCCTGCGGCTGCACGGCGGCAGCCAGCGCGAGCGCGCAGGTGGCAAGGGCTTGGCGCATCTCGACTCCCGGGCCTTTCGGCTTCCGTTCCACACGCCGGCAGCGTAGCGGTTTGCCGTGCCCATCGGCATCGGCATGGGACCTTGGTCCATCACGGGCCCCCGGCGGGAGCGGCACGGCTTGACATTCGTCAACGTCGGCTGCCGCGCGCCCAACGATAAAGGCGACATGCACGCGGCACTTCGCGACGCTCCGCTGCCGACGAGGAGCCATGCACTCGTTGCCATCATGAAAATGCAGACATCCCCACACGACTCGGTTGCAAGGTACGGCGCGGTCGCCCAAGCCTTTCACTGGCTGGTCGCGATCCTGGTCCTCGTCGCATTCGTCTATGGTCCGGGCGGATCGGAGCAGCGTGTCTATTCGGCGACCAGGGACTTCGATCGCCAGCTGCATGAAACCCTCGGCTTGGGCGTGCTGGTTCTTTCCGCCTTGCGCCTGGGCTGGCGGCTGTTCGACCGCCAGCCCGATCCGGAGCCGGTCTCACGCTGGATGGGACTTGCGGCGAAGGCCGTTCAGGTGCTGCTCTATGTCCTTCTCTTCGCGGTGCCGCTCACCGCGATCGCCGGGGCTTGGCTGGAGGGCCATCCGCTCACCTGGCTGGGAGGCGAGATCGGGCCGTGGGTCGGCAAGTCGCATGAGGTCGGCGCGCGGATCGCGAGCCTGCATGGCTTGCTGGGCGACATCATCCTGTGGGTGGCCGGCCTGCATGCCGTCGCCGCGCTCTATCACCATTTCGTGCTCAAGGATGGAGTGCTGCGCTCCATGACGCCCGGACTCTGAAGTCGAGGAGCCGCTTCGCTCGAAGGCATCCGTGCGTCACTGCGAATCGTCGAAGCGCGTGTCCGGGTGCTTGCCGTCGCGGATCGAGTGCAGCAGCCACAGGCTGCCGGCGAGGGCGCCGACAAACCCAAGGAGTCCAAAGAACGGCAGGCCGAGCAAGGTGGGTCCGCCAGGCACGGTCATCACGATGGACGAGCCGACGATCAGCGCGGCGACGACGATGCCGATGACCAGCCGGCTGGCGGCACGATCGAGCTGGTCCCCCACCCGCCTGAGGTTCCGCACGTCCACGTGGACGTCGAGGCGGCCGTGCCGCAGTGCCCGCACGACACGGGACAAGTCCCGCGGAAGTCCTCGCAACAGCGTGGCCGCGGAAAGCAGCGACTGCCAGCCGCGCCGCAGGACGACGCGCGGAGCATATTCGTCGCGCATGGCGCGTTCGAGGATGGGCAACGCCTGGCCGGCCATGTCGAACCCGGGGTCCAGCTCCCGCCCCATGCCGTCGAGCGAAATGAAGGCCTTCACCAGCAGGCTCAGGTCCGAAGGCAGTCGCAGGTGGTGTTGCCGCAGGATGGCGACGGCTTCGCCCAACATTGGGCCGAGGCGCAGCTGCCCCAGCGGCAAGCCTCGGTACTGGTCCACGAACCCCTCGATCTCGGCCACCAGCCCTTCCAGATCGACTGCGCCTTCACCCGTCCAGTCCGCGAGGACGTCGGCCACCGCGTCCGCTTCGCGCCTGACCAGCCCGAGCAGCAGGCGGATCAACTGCTCCCGGCGTTCATCCGTGAGCTGTCCGACCATGCCGAAGTCGATGAACGCGATCCGGTTGCCCGGAAGATAGAACACGTTCCCGGGATGCGGGTCTGCGTGGAAGAAGCCATCCCTGAGGATCATCTTGAGAACGGCACGGGCGCCGCGGCGCGCCAGCACGTGCCGGTCCAGCCCTGCCCTGTCGACTTCCGCCAGCTTGCTGCCGGGAACACCGTCGATGCGTTGCTGCACGCAGGCGCGCTCGCATTCCCAATAGACCGTGGGAATGATGATCACCGGCCCAGCCGGCCCGGGTAGCGTCGCGTCACTGTCGGTGTAGCCTTCGAAGTTCCGGGCCATGCGCCTCGCGCTGCGCGCCTCGGAGGCGAAGTCCAGTTCACGGCGCAGGGACTGCGAGAATTCGCGCACGATCTGCTGTGGCCGCAGGCCATGCAACGCGGGGCTGTGCGCGTCGAGCAGTTCGGCCAGCCGCATCAGCAGCCGCAGGTCGGCCTCGACCACCGGACGGATGCCGGGGCGGCGGACCTTCACGACCACCTCTTCGCCGTCCGGCAGCCGGGCGCGGTAGACCTGCGCCAGGGAGGCAGCGGCGACGGGTTCCGGGTCGAAGGCGGCGAACACGTCTTCCGGCGCGCCCCCGAGATCCTCCGTCAGCTGCTCGCGGATCGCGTCGTACGGGACGGGACGGGCCTGGTCCTGCAGCGCGCTGAATTCCGCGATCCATTCGGGCTCGAAGAGGTCCACGCGCGTGGCCAGGACCTGCCCCAGCTTCACGAACGTCGGCCCCAGTTCCTCCATCGCCCGGCGGACGCGTGCAGGCGGTGCGAGATGCGCGTAGTCGTCGGCGTCTTCCCACCGTAGCGCGTGGCCGGCTCGCTGCAGCAAGTCCGCCAGGCCGATCCGCCGCACCATGTCTCCGAATCCATAGCGGACCAGGACCGAGGCGATCTGGTACAGGCGCGCGAAGTCGCGGACAGAGACAAGGGCTTGCCAGAGCATGGCGGCAGGCGTCAGTCCCAGGAATCCCGGAGCGATTCCATCGGCTCGCCGAAGGCAAGGCGATGCGCCGCCCACTCTTTCGCCTTGGCGATGCCGACGCGGATGGCTTTTCCTTCGTCGCCCTCTTCCGCCAGGATCGCGTTCGCGATCTCCACGGCCTTGGCTCGCACCCAAGGTGGCAGATGCTGCATGGCAGGCGGATGGCGATCCGGTGTCCAGGGCATCTTGTCCGCCCTCACCGGACGCTGCGACCGCCGCCCTCGCGCAGGCGCTTCGCCAGCGGTGGTGCCAGCAGCAGGACCAGGAGCACCAGCGGCCAGAGATTGCCACCGGCGAAGGTATAGGGCCGCAGCAGCTCTTCCCATGACTTGTGCTGCACGAAAGCGCCGAAGCCGAACTCGAACATCACTGCAAGTACGAGCCACAGCGCGCCAATCTCCCAGCCGCGGCCTGGCCCGCCAATCCAGCGGACAGTCGCCAGCGCGATCGCGACGATCAGCAGCGACAGCAGCAGGCCGCTCACCACCAGAGCGAGGACGGAGCCCAGCCGGTACTCCAGCACCGTTTCGCGCGCCCCGCCGTTCAGGACGGCGGCCAGCAGGATGCCGAGCCAGACCAGAAGCGCGCGCAGGAGGCTCATGGCGGCCGCTCCTCAGGGCTGCATTCCGGAACAGGCGTCGCGCATGGGCATCGGCATGGTTCCCATGCCCTGCGCTCGCGCGCGCTCGTTCATGCGCTGCGCGTTCTCGTCCCGGATCTTGCGGCATTCCTCGGGAGTGCGGGCGCCCATCATTCGGCGGCGATGTTCGTCGCGCTCCTCCGGGCTCATCATGGACCAGCCAGCGGTGTAGTCGCTGCCGAACATGGGCTGGTGGCCCGCGCCCATCGCGCCCGGCCCCATTCCAGGGCCCGGACCCTGCTGCGCGCAGGCGGTGGAGAAGACGACGGCGGTCAGCATGGCGGCAGGGGAAAACGTACGCATGTTGGCTCCTTGCTGGTGAATTGCTTCAACCCTAGTCGACGCAGGCGCCCGGCAAGTTGCGGTGGATCAAGCGCCCGAACTGCTCCGGCGTACCGTCCCCGCGTCCGGCTTGATCCCGCTCAATCGTCGCGGTGCACGCACGGCGAAGATGGGCCCATTCCGCCTCACCCAGGAGCCCTCCATGTACAAGCGCATCCTCGTGCCCGTCGACGGCAGCCCGACCTCCAACAAGGCGCTCGTCGCCGCGCTGCAACTGGCTCGCGAGAGCGGCGGCCGCGTGCGCATCCTCCACGCGCTGGACGACTTGGTCTACCTCCCCGGCGCCGAATACAGCGGAGAGGTTCTGGTCGCCGCACACGAATACGCCCGCAAGACCATCGACGACGCCATGGCGATCGCCGCGTCGGCCGGCGTCACGGCGGACAGCCGGCTGCTGGAAGTGCCGGGTCTGCGCCTTGGTGACCTGGTGGCGGACGAGGCCCGCGCCTTCGAAGCGGACCTCGTGGTCGTCGGCACGCACGGACGCCGCGGCGTGAGCCGGCTCTTCCTGGGCAGCGGCGCCGAGCAGGTGATCCGCATGGCTCCCGTCCCTGTCCTGGCGGTGCGCGAGCCCGAGGCGCCCGTCGCGACCTGACTACTGTCGTGGCCGCTGGCTCCATGCTTGCCATGGCGGTCGATGCGTCCTCGCATCGCCTGCTGGCAACGCACCGCCCCATCCCGGAACCCGGCCCGGGCGAGTTGCTCGTGCGGGTCCGCGCCTGCGGCGTTTGTCGCACCGACCTCCATATCCTCGACGGCGAGCTCCCGCCGCATCTTTCGGGCGTGGTTCCGGGCCACGAGGTCGTCGGCGAGGTGGTGGCGAACGGCCCCGGCGCGGGACGTTTCGCTCCTGGCACACGAATCGGCATCCCGTGGCTCGGGCGGGCTTGCGGGCACTGCCCCTTCTGCCTTTCGCAGCGGGAGAACCTGTGCGATGCGCCGCAGTTCACCGGCTACGACCGCGACGGCGGCTATGCCGAATATGCGGTCGCGGACGAGCGATTCTGCTTCACGCTGCCGGAGGACTGCGATGACACGCATGCCGCGCCCTTGCTGTGCGCGGGCCTGATCGGCTTCCGGACCTGGCGCCTCGCCGGCGGCGCGGTCCCGCGCCGCATCGGACTGTGGGGCTTCGGCGCGGCGGCCCACATCGTGTGCCAGCTGGCCGTCTCGCATGGCCAGGAGGTATACGCCTTCACGCGACCGGGCGATACCGTCGGCCAGGCGTTCGCGCGCAGCCTCGGTGCCGCATGGGCCGGCGGTAGCGACGAACGGCCGCCGGGGCAGCTTGAGGCCTCGCTGATCTTTGCGCCTGCCGGTTCACTCGTTCCGGCGGCCCTCACGGTGTCGGCCAAAGGAGGCGTCGTGGTCTGCGGCGGGATCCACATGAGCGACGTTCCTGCATTTCCCTACTCGCTGCTCTGGGGCGAGCGCGAAGTCCGTTCCGTCGCCAACCTCACGCGCGCTGACGGGGAAGATTTCTTTGCTTTGCTCAGGCGCATTCCTCTCCGCACCCACGTACGGACCTACCGCCTCGAGGACGCGAACGAGGCTGTCGAGGCGTTGCGCGCCGGGCAACTCGAGGGGGCCGCGGTGCTGGTGCCGCCAGAGGCCTGAGGCACCTCAAGCCGCCCGGGGTCGTCAACGGGATTCGCTCCAGGTAGTGCCTCCAGCCTGGAAGCCGGCCAGCAGGATGGTGTTGCGGCGGTCGGGCGCGAACGCCTTCAGATGATGGATCACGCGCCCGCCGGTGGCCATCCCGCTGCCGGCAATGATGATCATCGGGCCGCGACGTGCGTTGAGCTCGCGCGATTCATCGGGACTCTGCACGATATGCGCGGTGTTCGCCATCGCTTCCATCTCCGCGGGCGACAGCCTCAGTTCCTCCGGATGCCTGCCGAACACCCGCAGCGCGTCGGCAGCCATCGGGCTGTTCAGGAAGACGGGAACATGACGGATATGGCCCTGCGCCTTCAGTGTCGCGATGCAATGGAGGAGCGCCTGCGCACGGCCGACCGCGAAGGCGGGGATCACCAGCGTGCCGCCCCTCGCGGCCGTGCGGTTGATGATGCCCGCCAGGTGCGCCAGCACGTCCTCCCTCGCATGAAGCCGATCGCCGTAGGTGGCCTCCACGACCAGGTGGTCGGCGCCCGGGGGCGGCTCGGGGGCGCGCAACAGGGCGTCTTCCGGACGGCCCACATCGCCGGAGAACAGGATGGAGCTCCCGCCTCCCGCCAGGCGCACCTGCGCCGCGCCCGGCATGTGGCCGGCGTGGAACAGGCTGGCCCGCAGGCCCGGGGCGGCCTGCCATTCCGCGTGCCACGCCACCGCCTCGAATTGCTTCAATGCCCGCACGGCGTCCTCGCGCGTGTACAGCGGCAATGCGGGCGCGTGCTTGCTGAAGGCGTGCCGGTTTGCGTACTCCGCCTCTTCCTCCTGCGCTTAGGAGCGCGTTGCCGTCCCGGGTTGACATGCCTCAAACGCGCGGTGCGCCGGCATTCCTACAGTGCGGCTCCATGGAGGCTCCCTCTCCCGTCGCCATCCCCGGCCAGCTGCGCCTGCGCAGGCTGGGCATCGACACCTACCAGGAGCCGGTGCTGTACATGCACCGCGACGACCCCGTCTGCGGCTCCGAGGGGTTCGAGGCGCAGTCGCGCGTGGAACTCGGCATCGGCGACCGTTCCGTGATCGCCACGCTCAATGTCGTGCAGGGCGACTTCGTCGCGCTCGGCGAAGCGGGTGTGTCCGAGGCTGCGTGGCGCGCGCTGCAGGCGGAGGAAGGAGCGCAAGTGACGCTGCGCCATCCCGCGCCGCTCGAATCGCTGGGGCATGTGCGCGCCAAGATCTACGGCCGCAAGCTCACTGCGCCCGCCCTGGATGCGGTGATCGGCGACGTGGCGGCCGGACGCTATTCGCAGCTGCAGCTCGCCGCGTTCGTCACCGCCTGCGCCGGCGACCGGCTCGATGCCGAGGAGACGGTGGCACTCACCCGCGCGATGGTCGACGCCGGCGAACGCATCCCATGGGACGGAGGCCTGGTCCTGGACAAGCACTGCGTGGGCGGCTTGCCCGGCAACCGCACCACGCCCATCATCGTTGCGATCGTGGCCGCCTGCGGGCTGCGCATCCCCAAGACGTCCTCCCGCGCGATCACGTCACCGGCCGGCACCGCCGACACCATGGAAACGCTCGCGCCCGTGGAGCTGGACGTGCCGGCGATGCGTCGCGTCGTGGAGCGCACCGGCGGCTGCATCGTCTGGGGTGGCGCCGTCCGGCTCTCCCCGGCCGACGACGTGCTGATCCGGGTCGAGCGCCCCCTCGACCTGGACAGCCAGGGCCAGCTGGTGGCGTCCATCCTCTCCAAGAAGGCGGCGGCCGGCGCAACGCACGTCCTGATCGACATGCCGGTCGGCCCCACGGCCAAGGTGCGGAGCCCGCACGCGGCCCACCAGCTCGCGCACCTGCTGCGGCACGCTGCACAGGCACTGGGACTCAAGCTGCAGGTCGTCCAGACCGACGGGACTGCGCCCGTGGGCTTCGGCATCGGACCGGCGCTGGAAGCGCGCGACGTGCTCGCGGTGCTGCGCCGGGAAGCCCAGGCACCGGCAGACCTGGAACAGCGCGCACTCCTGCTGGCCGGCCACTTGCTGGAACTTGGCGGCGTGGCCGAGGGAGAGGGCCTGCCACTGGCATCGCGCACGCTGGCGGAGGGCGCCGCCTGGCGCAAGTTCCAGGACATCTGCGAAGCACAAGGCGGTCTCCGGACGCTGCCGGTTGCGCCCTGCCGGCACTCCGTCGAGGCACAGCGCAGCGGCTCCGTGGTCGTGATCGACAACCGCCGGCTGGCGCGCATCGCCAAGCTCGCCGGCGCGCCGCGGGCGAGCGCGGCCGGCATCGACCTGCACGTTCGCACCGGGGATTTCGTCGAGCGCGGTCAGCCGCTGTTCACCCTCCACGCCGCCACACCGGGCGAGCTTGGCTATGCGCTGCAGTATGCGCACTCGCAGCAGGACACGGTGCACGTCATCGAGGACGCATGAAGCGATCCGGCTTCGCTCCCCTTGAGGAACATCAACTGGTTCCGCCGAACCTTGCCTAGATTGGAAGGCGTGAGGCGACGATGTCCTCACGCCCTCTTCCACCACGCATTGAGGCATTGACCATGAGCAATCTCCGTCTTCTGGATCCCGATTTCGGCGACAACTTCGACAAGGTGTTCCGCCGCTTCTTTTCCCCCGCTTCGTTCGAAGGCGAGCAGCCGCAGCTGAAGATGCGCATCGACGTGTCCGAGAACGACAAGGCCTATGCGGTCAAGGCCGACATCCCCGGCGTGAAGAAGGAGGACATCACCGTCCGCGTCGAGGGCAACACGGTCAGCATCGAGGCGGAGACCCGCGGCGAGAAGGAAACGAAGGGCACCGGCGACAAGATCCTGCGCAGCGAACGCCACTACGGGAACATCTCGCGCACCTTCAGCGTGGCGCAGGACATCGACGCCACCAAGGTACAGGCCAGGTACGCCGACGGCGTGCTGAGCCTGGAACTGCCCAAGGCGGCCGCCGCCAACAGCCAGCGCATCGCCATCCAATGAAGCAAGGCGGGGCCTCGGGGTCCCGCCTCAAGCGCCAGTCACGCACTTGTCGTACAGCTGCGGCGCGCGCTCGAGCGGATCGTAGCGCTCCTTGAGGGATTCATAGGCCTCCAGGCCGAACATCTCCCAGAACTCCTCTGGCGTGAAGAAGCTCTCCGAATAGAGCGACTTGATCCCACCAAGGCCAAGCACCTCCTGCTCCACGAGCCGATTGAAGTGCGCAGGCTCGTGCGGCTGCCGGGTCTGCAGCACGTCCCAGAAGCCGAAGTTCACGTAGAGGGCCGCGTCTCCCAGCGGGTACAAGGGAAACCGACCGGCCGGCGTGTCGCCCCGCACGGGACAGACCCATACCGGCCGGATCCCGATCTCGCGCTGCAGGAAGGAGAGGAACTCGGGCGCACGCGAAAGCGGAATATCCACGTCCTGGATGACGCTCTCCCTGTAGAGGCCGCGCAGGCGCGCGAGCTTCTGCGAGAGGTGCCACCGTGCATTCCAGCGCATCCAGCGGGAGTACGTGCGGGAGTTCAGGCGCTCGCGTCCCAGCATCCTGCGGATCAGCGGGTGCTGCGCGCCGAACTGCCGCGAGCACCAGAACCAGTCCGTGTCCCAGCGCCACAGGTAGCCCGCGACGGTGAGGTAGTCCTCGTCGCGCTCGCGCAGCGAACGCCAGTAGATCTGCTTGAACGTGTAGTCGCTGCACCACGGGGCCTGGTCCGTGAAGACCGCGGTGCTCAGCACGAACTCGTCCGGCCCGAAAGCCACCCCGTCCACGAAGTCGTGGTGCTCCGCACAGGCGCGGGAGAGCGCGGAGAAGAAGGGGGCCGCGGCAGCGAAATGATGATGGCGGACATGCACGTAGGCGCGCACGGGAACCGTCGCCAGCCGCACGCGCAACGCGTAGCCCAGGCAGCCATAGGAGTTGGCGAAGCCGTGGAACAGGTCACGATGCTCGTTGTGCGGCGTACAGGTCACCACGTCGCCACCGGGCAGCAGAACCTCCAGTTCGCGCATGGTGTGATGCACCAACCCGTGGCGGAACGACGTTGCCTCGATGCCCACGCCAGCCACGGCGCCGCCGGCAGTGATCGTCTTCAGCTGCGGCACCACCGCCGGCATCACTCCGCGCGGCAGGCACCAGTCGACCAGTTCGTCGTAGGTCGCCATGCCTTCCACGTCCACCCATCCGTTCTCCGCGCTGGCGCCCAGGACGTGGTGGAACGCGTGGAGATCGAGCCGCGTGCGCGGCGCGTGGTGCCGGTCGCGGAACAGGTTGGAAGTGCCCTTGACGAGCGCGAGCGGTGCCGCGGGCGCCTGCTTCAGTGCCCGGGACGCCTCGGCGACCCGCAGCGCGTGCGGATCGTCTTCGTCGTCATCGATAGACATGGTCGCGCGTCATGGGATAGGTCCCGCGCGTCACGTTGCCCTTGCTGAACAGCACCTGGAACAGGTGCGTCTGGCCGACGGGCGACCGGAACATCTCTGCGCAGCCGACGAGATAGACGCGCCAGACGCGTCGGAAGCGCTCGTCGAAGCGGACTGGATCCAGCGCCTGGATCTCCGGCCAGCCGGCTTCGAAACGACGCGCCCATTCGTCCAGCGTGGGCGCGTAGTGGCGCCGGAGGTTTTCCACGTCCAGCACCTCCAGTCCGCAATGCTCCATCTCCACCAGCACGTCGGTGAGCGCGGGAATCCACCCGCCGGGGAACACGTGCTTGCGGATGAACAGCTCCGTCTCGCGCGCCCCGACGTGACCGATGAAATGCAGCACCCCCAGGCCACCGGGCTTCAGAAAGGCGGCGTGTGCCCGGATCACCTCGGCCAGCTGGTCCCGGCCCGCGTGCTCGAGGACGCCAATCGAGACCACCTTGTCGTATGGCTCGTCGACGTCGCGGAAGTCCGCCTCCCGCACCCGCAGTTCGCTCTCCAGGCCCCGTCGCCCGATTTCGGCATCCAGCCATTGCACCTGCTCGGTCGTGGTATTCACGCCCGTTCCACGTGCGCCGAGGGTTTCCCAGGCGCGGAACAGGAAGCCGCCGAAGCCGCATCCGATGTCCACGTAGCGCTCCCCGCGGGCGAGACGCAGCTTGCGGGCGACGTGGTCGATCTTGTCGCGTTGCGCCTGCTCCAGGCTGGTCGTGTCCTCGCGCCAGTACCCGCACGTGTACATCTTGAGTGGCTCGTCAAGCCAGAGGCGGTAGAACGCCTCGGGCAGTCCGTAGTGCGCACGCGCGTTCACCTTCGCCTGCTGCGGGTCACGGTTGCTGCTGCGCCATTCCAGCAGGTTGTTTTCCATGCCGTTCACGGCGTTCGAGGACACATCGAAGCCGGCCTGCATGCCTGCTGCGAGTGCCGCCCCCAGCGAACCTTCGACCTCGACCTCCTGGTCGAAGTAGGCCTCCAGCAGTCCCATGTGGCCGCGCAGGAACGTGCCGGCCAGCGCATGTTCTGTGCGGAACACCACGCGGAAGGAGGGTTCCGTGTCTCCCGCGCAGTAGCGGGCGCCGCTGGGCGCCACGACTTCGAACGAGGTGCCGGAACGTTCGCCAAGCGTCGAGACGATGGCCTGCAGCGACAGGTCCATGCCTCAGTGCGGATGCGCGGCGACGGCGCGCACGCGCTCCTCGATCTGCGCAAGGCCCAGGGACGAGAGGTCCAGGTCGTACGCGCCGGCCAGGCGCCGCCGCGTCGCATCGCCCAGTTCCGCCTTCAATTCCCCGAGGAAGGGACTGGCCGCGAAGACGTGAATGCGATTGCAGCGTCCCTGGCTTGCGCCCTGCTCCAGGGATGCGGCCAGTTCCCGGGCAAAGCGCACGTGCTCCTTGCGCTGGGGTTCGATGTGAGCGGAGTAGGCGGACGCGCCATGGCGCCTGTCGCTGCCCTCGCGGCCGCGTTCGGCGTCGCCCAGTTCACTGCTGTGCAGCCGGCTTGCCGGGTGATGGAAGGCCTGCAGCACCGCCATCGGGCTGCCGGGGTCCTGCTGCAGCAGGCGCGCTTCGCTGGCGTTGGCGACAAGGATCCAGTCGGGTTGCATGAAGGGTCTCCGGAACAGGAAATGGTGCAGCCACGATAGGTCGGCACGCGAAGGCCACGCTTGACGCAGCGCAAGTCCGGCGCTGCGGGCGTGGCGCATCGTGTCCCTTCCGATGCCCGAGGACCGATCCCATGGCCACGCTCTCGCTCTCCCGTGACGACACCGTGGTGCGCCTGCCCTCCGGCGCGCCGGGCTCCGGCACCACCCTGCACGCTGCCCTGCGCGCGCGCCGCAGCACGCGCAACTTCCTGCCCGACCCGCTCTCACTCAAGGAGGTCTCGCAGCTTCTATGGGCCGCCTTCGGCGTGAACCGACCGGGCAGCTGGGGCCGGACCGCGCCTTCCGCATACAACTGGCAGGAGATCGCCATTTACGCGGTGCTGCCGCAGGGCACGTGGCGCTACGCGGCGGGGGCGCATTCCCTGGAATGCGTGAGCAGCGAAGACCTGCGGGCCGCGACGGGAACGCAGGACTTCGTCGCGACGGCGCCGCTGAACCTCGTGTACGTCGCCGACGTCGATCGCATGTCGCAGGCGCGCGAGGAGGAGCAAGGTTTCCTTGCCGGCGCCGACGCGGGCTGCATCGTCGAGAACGTCTATCTGTACTGCGCCGCGCACGGACTCGGGACTGTGGTGCGCGGCCTCATCGACCGGCAGCGTCTGGCGCAGGCGCTGGGCCTCAAACCGACACAGCGCGTCGTGCTGGCCCAGACCGTGGGCCGCTGCGCGCCAGACACGCGGCACTGAGCGCCGGAGCGCCTGTTTGCGCAGGATCAATCGATCCGTGCCGCAGGCGCCTAGATTGAACAGGTCGCGCATGTCGCTCTCGATCCGACGCAATCGAGGAAGCCCCGTGAACATGCCCGTCACCAATCGGGAGCTGCCGGATGAACGTCCCCCTGACTGCCGGAGAGATCTGCACGCGCACCGTGGTGTACTCCGACCGCGGCATGCTGCTGGACGAAGCCGCGCGCCTCATGCGGACCCACCACGTGGGATCACTCGTCGTCGTCGAAGAACGCTCACCGCGCGAACGCATTGTCCTGGGAATGGTCACCGACCGCGACCTCGCCACGGCGGTGGTCGCGCTCGAGCGCGATCCCAAGGCCCTCCGCGTCGCAGACGTCATGAGCGAAGACGTGGTCACCGTGCGCGAGCAGGACTCCGTCCTCGACGTGCTGGCGGTGATGCGCCGCAAGAAGGTTCGGCGGGTTCCGGTGACTGGCGCACGTGGCGAGCTGATCGGCATCGTCAGTGTCGACGATGTCCTCGCCGTTGTCGCCGAACAATTGCAGGCCCTGGCAGCAGCTGTCGGGGCAGCGCAGAGGCACGAAGTGGGTGCCACCGTGGGTGGTTCCTGAGCAGATGGACCAGTTTCTCCTGGGTGTTCGCCTTTTGCTGCTGCTCGCTGCGGCGAACAGTGCGCCCATCGTTCTGAAGGCCATCCTCAATGACCGGTGGAGTGCCCCGATCGACGCCGGCCGGGCGTTCATCGATGGCCGGCCTTGGCTCGGGGTTTCGGGCGTGTGCGACAGCAGGATCGCGCAATCGTCGTGAACCAGCCTCTCGGCAGCTCGGGAGATGTCGTGCGTCCGGAAATAGTGGGCGTCGTCGATCCCGGCGATATGCAGGCGCGCCTCGCCGCGGCGCAGTGTCGCCCGCTCGTTCATCAGCACCTGCACGCCGAGCCCTTCCAGTCCTTCCGCGATGGCGAGATCGTCGTGGTTGCCGAGGACCGCAAAGGCGGGATGGGGCAGCAGCGGCACGACTCGCGCAAGCGCCGCCACGGTCGGGACGCAGGAGCCCTGGGTCGCGAATCGGTAGTCTCCCGTGAGCACGCATGCGTCACAGGTGACGTCCCGGACGGCGGTGGCCAAGGCGTCCAGGTAGCGTTGGCCTGCGTCGGCGTGCAGGTCGCTGAGATGCAGCAGCGTGAAGCCGTCGAAGGCGCTCGGCAGTTGCCCCAGCGTGACTTCGTTGCGCCGCACCTGAATGTCGAGCGCATTACGCCGTCCCCGCGCGCGCAAACCGGCCGCTACCAGAATGCAATGCAGCATCCGGCCCGCGAAGGGGAGGTGCTCCGGATGCAACAGATCGCCGACATGGCGGTAGTGGCTCGTGTCCTGCTCCGCCTCCAGCGCCAGGCGCCGCCGCAGCGCGGCCTCGCCCAGGCGCACCGCCACGGGAACCATCGCATGCGTCGCGCTCGCCGCCTCGGCGTTCATGGAAGATTCCTCGTCATGGCCTGCCTGCATGGTGGACCCTGGCCAGCGCGACCGCTTGCGCTGCGTCAAGCCACCTCCCGTCGCTCAGCGAATTCCTAGGCCGGGCCGGACTGTTTCCCACGCCGGATCGGACGCGGACGAGCCCTGGATCAGAGCACTCCGATGGCAGGTGCGACTGGCATCGCCGATAGTGGAAGCACGCCTCGATGGCACAGGAGATGCGCGATGAACCCGTCCAATGCTTCCGGCTACCAGTTGCGCTACCGGTCCCTTTTCCACTCCGGCCGTGGCTTCGCGTTCCCGTGCGATGTCCGGGGACGCGTCGATCTCGACGCTCTCAGCGAACGCGCCCGCAACAACTACCTCTATGCGCGCGCCGTGGTCGGCCGGGAACTCGACCTGCCCGCAGTGGAGCCCACGTGGCTGCAGTGAGCCGGCGGTCCCACATGTGCGTCCTCCGCGGCCAACCTGGCCCTCGGATCACCTTGGTCGCCGCGCCTGCGCGCCGCTTGATCCAAGCAATGAAGGGAAAGCGACGCGAATTGATTTTCCTCAACGCAGGGACAGGCTCACGATCCATCATGAGTAGATGACGCACCTCGTCCTCCCCTTGTGCCTGTTGCTGGTCACCACGTACGCGGGCGCCCAGTCCGCCGCGCGCAGCCGTGGTGAATTGCTCTACTCCACCCACTGCATCGAGTGCCACACGCAGAACATGCATTGGCGGGCCGGCCGCCTCGGCCGCGACTGGAACACGCTCCGGGCACAGGTCGTCCGCTGGCAAAAGCAGGCCCGGCTGGACTGGAAGGACGACGACGTGGACGCGGTCACCGCCTACCTGAACGAGAGCATCTACCACTTTCCCCACGGCCAGGCGACTGCTTCGGCGGCGGCCGCGCGAAGGTGATATGCCATGGACGGTGCAATCCGCCAAAGGGTGCTGAAGCTTCTTGACGCGCATCGCGTCATGACCCTCGCCACCCTGCGTCCGGACGGCTGGCCGCAGGCGACCACGGTGGGCTACGTCAGCGAGGGCCTCACGCTCTGGTTCCTGTGTGGACTGGAGAGCCAGAAGGCGCGCAACCTCGCCCGCGACGATCGTGTTTCGCTCACCATCGACCACGATACGCCGGACCTCATGGCGATCACCGGACTGTCGATGGCCGCGCGCGCGACCCTCGTGACGGACAGCGCCGAGGCGCAGAAGGTGCTGCGCTTGCTGCCGCTGAAGTATCCCGAGGCGCCGCCATTGCCCATGAAGATGCCCAGCCCCGAAGAGGTGAGCATCTTCAGGTTGACCCCGCTCGTGATTTCGGTCCTGGACTACTCGAAGGGCTTTGGCCACACCGACCTGGTGACGTGCCGACCCCCAACCGGAGACTTGTGATGCCCCGCACCGCCCGCAACCATGCCGCTCCCAACGGTGAACTGAACGGGTTCATGCCCACCCTGCCCTGGCAATGGCCGCTCGATCTCGCGACCCAGTGGCCCCCCGTCGCCGCCGAGGCAGCGAGCGCGCTCGCGCGCGGCTTCGACGAGATCCGCAAGGTGCAGGTCCGCGCCCTCCAGGAGGGCATGAAGTGGCAGGCGCATGCCGCCGAACGCCTGCGGAAGCATCCCGATCCGGTGGGCCTGCTCGCGTTCCAGGCCGACCTGAACCGCTTCCAGTACGAGCAGGGCCTGAGCCTCTGGATGGAGCTGGCCAGGGCAGCGTCCGAGGCGCAGAGCGAACTGGCGGCCTGCGGTACGCGCCTTGTCAACACGGAAGACGTCCTCGCAGGAGCGCAGTTCCTCCGGACCTCCTGAATCCCCGGGGACACCGCCTCCTGATCGTGCGCTGCATCGGGGACCTCCGCAGCGGTGCCGTACCCGCACGATGAGGCGCGGGAACGCGGCCACGATGCGGCGGGCGGCTCCTGTTCCACGAGTCCCGCCGTCGCGTGCAGCCAGTCCGCCACCTGGTCATGGTCAGGCCGCCGGGGCGATCCGCGCGGGCTGCAGCTGCGCCTCGACCGAGGGCGGCACCAGGAGCGTTCCGATGGCCAGCAGCCGGCCGGTGCCGGACCCGTCCTCGATCTCCCGCTGGAGGAAGGCCGCCGTCGCGACCGGGGCGTGCCCCAGGATGTGGCTGACCTCGGCGAAGGCATTGCTGGCGCCCCCGCCTCCCTGCGTGGCGATGACGGCCACCCGCGGAAGCTGGTCCTTGTAGCGCGCGACGAAGCTGCGCATCGGCCCGGCCAACCGGTACATCCAGATCGGCGCGACGAGCACCACGGTGCGGAAGTCGCCCGGGGGAGGACCGTCGTACATCACGGGCGGCCGCCGGCGAAGCAGCGAGTCGAGCACGCAGCGCAGCGTCCCGCGGGGCTCGGGATCGACCACCTCCCCGAGCGGCCAGCCATGGTGCGAGCTGAGCAGCTGGGCAGCGCGGCGCGACGTGCCCGTGTACGAGTAGCAGACGACGAGGATGCTATCCATGGATGATCTCCTGGCGGGACGAAGGTGCGGCCTTGGCAGCCACGGGCGGGCGGCGCCCCATCGCGGCGGCGAGCAGGCGCCGCAGTTCGGGGAGAGGCCGGGTATTCAGGACGTGCGAGGCCTCCAGCCAGCCGCGGCGGGCCTGCCCTGCGCCCCAGCGCAGGTTCGCCAGTTCCGCGGGGGTGCGCGCGACGCTCGAAATGCTCACGAGCACGCCGATATCGCGTGCCATGCGGCAGGCAATGTCGTCCAGGTCCAGTCGCTGCGGCTGCGCATCCAGCTCGACGAAGCAGCCCCGGTCCCTGGCATGCCTCAGGACGCGCTCCAGGTTGAAGGCGCTGGGGCCGCGTTCCAGCAGCAGGCGGTTGGTCGGGTGCGCAAGGATCGTGAAGGCGGGATGGTCCATGGCGCGCAACAGCCGGTCGGTCTGCTTCGCCGCGGGCAGCTCGAGCTCGCGGGCGACCGTGCCAATCACGAGGTCGACTCCGGAAAGATCCATGCGTGCGGGCAGGTCGAGCCGGCCGTCCTCGAGGATCTCCACTTCGATGGCCTTGAGCAGCGTGCAGCCGGCGAGACCCTCGTTCGCGGCATCGATGGCGGCGAGGCGGCGCGCGAGCGCCGCGGCATCCAGGGTACCCAGGCCGCCAGCCGGGCGAACCCGTTCCGTGATCGCCAGGTAGCGCAGCTTGCGCGCGATGGCCGCCTGCGCCAGCATGCGCAACCCTACGTCCCCCAGGCCCGAGTCATCGTGCACGTGCAGGTCGCCGCGGAGGTCAACCTCCTGCAACAGCTTCGGCAACGTGCCCGCACGGGCGGCTTCGAGTTCGCCGCGGTCCTCGCGCAATTCAGGCTCGATCCAGGGCAGCCCGAGTGCCTCGTACACGGAGTCCTCGGTCTCCCCCGCGACGCGCTCGCCGCCGCGGTAGAGGCCGTATTCGTTCAGCTTCAGGCCGGCGTCCTGGGCGATCCGGCGCAGTGCGATGTTGTGCGCCTTGGAGCCGGTGAAGTACAGCCAGGCCGCGCCGAAGCTCGCGGGCGGCACCACGCGCAGGTCCACCTGCAATCCGTTCGCCAGCACCACGCTGGAACGCGTGCTTCCCTGGGCAAGGACCCGTGTCACTCCGGAGTAGGAGGCAAGCGCCTCGATCACCGCAACCGGCGCATGGGTCGTGACCAGCAAATCGACGTCACCCACGGTGTCACGCTGACGGCGGAAACTGCCCGCGGCCACCGCGCGCTTCACGCCCGGCACCGCCTGCAAGCCGGAGAGCAGCAAGGCGACAGTGTCCGCCACCGACGGTAACGCGAAGCGCCGATCACGCCGCAGTTGCTGTTGGACGGCCTGGAGCAGGCGCTTCTCCGCTGCCGGCCCGAAGCCCCGCAGTGCGCGGATGCGCCCCTGCTCCGCGGCGTCCCGCAGGTCCGGCAGCGAGGCGACGCCGAGCTGGTCGTGCAGCGTCTGCACGCGCCTGGGACCGACGCCCGGCAGCTGCAGCAGTTCCGCGAGCCCCGGTGGCATCTCATGCCGCAGCGCCTCGAGCTGGGCGCAGGTGCCGCTGGCGACGATCTCGGCGATCTTGCCGGCGAGGTCCTTGCCGATGCCGCGCAGCGCGTCGAGATGCTCGCCCGCGTGCACCATGTCCGAAACGTTGCGCCCGAGGTTGCGCACCGTGCGGGACGCGTTGCGGTAAGCCGCCACGCGAAATGCGTTGCCTCCTTGCACCTCCAGCAGGTCCGCGATCTCGTCGAAGACCGCCGCGACGCGCTGGTTGCCGTCGGCTACAGCTTCGGAAGGAGCGGCGGCGTTCATTCCATCTGGTGCTCGGCCGGGAGGCCGGGCGGCTGTTCGCCGCGCTTCTTCGGCGCTTCTGCGACGACGCAATCGATCGTGAGGATCAGGCTGGCGATCGAACCGGCGTTCTGCAGCGCCAGGCGCGTCACCTTCGCGGGGTCGATCACACCCATCTCCATCAGATCCCCATATTCGCGCCGGGCGGCGTTGTAGCCGTAGGCGTGCTGGTCCGAAGCCTCGATGCGATGCAGCACGATGGAGGGTTCCTGCGCGGCGTTCAGCACGATGCGCCGCAAAGGCTCCTCCAGCGCGCGTGCGACGATCTTCAGGCCCGAGTCCTCGTCCAGCGTGTCCAGGGTGACGGACGCGAGCGCCTTGCGCGCGCGCACCAACGCGACGCCTCCGCCCGGCACGATGCCCTCCTCCACGGCCGCCCGCGTGGCATGCAGGGCATCCTCCACACGCAGCTTCCGCTCCTTCAGCTCGGTCTCGGTGGCGGCGCCGACCTTGATGACGGCCACGCCGCCCGACAGCCTGGCGATGCGTTCGTCGAGCTTTTCGCGGTCGTAGTCGCTGGTGAGGTCGCGCCGCTCCTTCTTCAAGGCTTCGATCCGCGCCTGGATGCGCTGGCGATCGCCGGCGCCGCCGACGATGGTCGTGTCCTCCTTGTCCACGACGATGCGCCGGGCCCTTCCGAGGTGCTCCAGGGTGGCTTTCTCCAGGCTCAGGCCCAGCTCCGGCGAGATCACCTGTCCGCCGGTCACCAGGGCGATGTCCTGCAGCATGGCCTTGCGCCGGTCGCCGAAGCCGGGTGCCCGCACGGCACAGGTCTTGAGTACCCCCCGGATGGAATTCACCACCAGCGTGGCCAGCGCCTCCGCCTCGACCTCCTCGGCGATCACGAGCAGCGGTGCGCCCGCCTTCGCCGCCGCCTCCATGAGGGGCAGGAGGTCCTGCACGGTGGACAGCTTCTGGTCGCATACGAGCAGCAGGGCATCCTCGAACACCGCGGACTGCCGTTCCGGGTCGTTGATGAAGTACGCGGAGAGGAAGCCGTGGTCGAACTGCAAGCCCTCCACCACCTCCAGTTCGCTGGTCATGCCCGAGCCGTCCTCGATCGACACCGCGCCGTCGCGGCCGACCTTCTCCATCGCTTGCGCGACCAGGTCGCCGATGGAGCGGTCGTTGTTGGCGGAGATCGCGGCCACGTGCGCGACCTCCTGTGCCGTGTTACAGGGCTGCGCCATGCGCTTGAGCTCACCGACCACGAGCGCGATGGCCTGCTCCATCCCCCGCTTGAGATCCATGGGATTCATGCCCGCGGCCAGGTACTTCAGTCCTTCCTGCACCAGCGAGTGCGCCAGCACGGTCGCCGTGGTGGTGCCGTCCCCGGCGCTCTCGCTGGTACGGGCGGCGACCTCGCGCAGCAGCTGCGCGCCGATGTTCTCGAAGTGGTCCTCAAGCTCGACCGCCTTCGCGACCACCACTCCGGAGTTGACGATCTGCGGAGGACCGAATTCGCGCTCGAGGACGACGGTGCGTCCTCGCGGCCCCAGCGTGACCTTCACAGCTTCCGCAAGCGTGTCCACGCCACGCCGGATCCTTTCGCGCGCGTCCTCGTGGAAGACCAGTTTCTTCGCGCTCATTGCATCGCGGTGCCGAAGGCGGGAAACACTGCCCTGGTGGTCGCCGGCTTGCTGACCACCTTGCGTCCGGCTTTTTCGCGTTCGATGCTCCCGCGCAGCGCACGCGACAGCGTCGCCAGTTCGTCGACGATCGCTGCCATGAGGTCTTCGGCGGCCACCAGGCCGACCACGCCGCCGTCCTCGTCCACCACCAGCAGGCGCCGCACACCGCCCTTCTCCATGGCGGCCACGGCCTCCGCCAGGCCCGCGCTGCTCGCCACCGCGATCGGCGGTGCCTTGGCGACGTCGCCCACGCACAAGCCTGCGCCCGCGTCGGACTTGCCCAGGACGTCCAACGCCAGGTCGCGGTCGGTGAGGATCCCCAGCACGCCGGGGGGGTCGTCGCCGGTGAGGACGACCAGCGACCCGACATGCTCTTCGCACATCAGGGCAGCGGCTTCCTGCAGGCTGGCGCGCGCGGGGATGCCGACGACCTCGCGGCGGCACAGGGCGGAAATGTTCATGTGCGGTTCTCCGAAGGGGTTGGGGATGCCACTTGCAATCTAGGAAGCCCGGTTCCTGGCGACATGACGCAGATCAAGGAACGGCGCCGCGGTCCCGTGCGCTTGAGATTTGTCAAGTCACGGGAGCACCGGGTTTCTAGATTGAGGACTCCACCAACGCGAGGAGAACGCATGAAGCCCACCGCCGAACGACTCCTGTGGATGTACGGGACCATGCTCGTCATCCGCCGCTACGAAGAGGCCCTGGCCAAGGTCTATCTCGAAGGCAAGCTGCCGCCGCACATCCAGCAAGGCCTGGCCTTCGACATCGCCTCCGGGCCGGTCCCGGGAGAGATGCACCTGGCCGCCGGACAGGAGCCGGTCGCGGTGGGCGTCTGCGCGCACCTCACCGACGAGGACACCGTGGTGGGCACCCATCGTCCCCATCACTTCGCCATCGCGAAGGGCGTGCCGCTGGATCGCATGACCGCGGAGATCTTCGGCAAGGTGACGGGCCTCGGGCGTGGGAAAGGCGGCCACATGCACCTGTTCGACCCGCAGCACCGCTTCAGTTGCAGCGGCATCGTGGGCGCGAGCCTGCCGCCTGCATGCGGAGCCGCGCTGGCCGCGAAGATGAACGGCAGCAAGGCCGTGGCCGTTGCTTTCTTCGGCGAGGGCGCGGCCAACCAGGGCACCTTCCACGAATCGCTCAACCTCGCCGCGCTCTGGCGGCTGCCCGTGGTGTTCGTCTGCGAGGACAACCATTGGGCCATCTCCGTGGCCAAGGACAAGGCCACGGCCGTGCGCTCCAACGCGATCCGCGCGGCTGCGTACGGCATGGAGGGAGCCCGCGTCGAGAACAACGACGCGGTCGCCGTCTATGAGGTTGCCGCAGCAGCGATCAAGAGGGCGCGGGAAGGCGGCGGCCCCACGCTGCTGGAGGTGAAGACCGACCGCTACTTCGGGCACTTCCAGGGAGATGCCGAGGTCTACCGCCTGCAGGGCGAAGTGGCGGAACTGCGCAAGCACGACCCCATCCCCGCCCTGGAGCAGGCGCTGCGCCGGCACAAGTTGCTCGACGACACGCAGGACCGCGCGTTCAGGGACCGCGCCGACACCGCGGTCGCCATGGCGATCGAGTTCGCGCGCCAGAGCGCCTATCCCGCGCCGGAAGAGGCGCTGCAGCACGTGTTCGCCTGAAGCGAGGAGACGAAACATGGAAAACGACCGCAACCTCACGATGGCGCAGGCGATCTCCGAGGCCATCGGGCAGGAGATGGAGCGCGATCCGCGCGTGTTCGCGATGGGCGAGGACATCGGCCGCTACGGCGGCATCTTCAGCGCCACCAGCGGGCTCCTGGACCGGTTCGGGCCCGAGCGCATCCGCGACACCCCGATCTCGGAGAGCGCCTTCATCGGCGCCGCGACGGGCGCCGCCGCCGAGGGCTTGCGCCCGATCGCCGAACTGATGTTCGTCGACTTCTTCGGCGTCTGCATGGACCAGATCTACAACCACCTGGCCAAGAACACCTACATGTCGGGCGGGGCACTGAAGCTGCCGGTGGTGCTGACGACTGCCATCGGCGGCGGCTACGGCGACGCGGCGCAGCATTCGCAGTGCCTCTATTCCACGTTCGCGCACATGCCCGGGCTGAAGGTGGTGGTGCCATCCAATGCCCACGACGCGAAAGGCCTCATGATCCAGGCGATCCGCGACGACAACCCGGTGATGTACTTCTTCCACAAGGGCCTCATGGGCCTGCCCTGGATGCAGTACTTCGAAGGTGCGACGACGCAGGTGCCCGCCGAAGCCTACACGCTGCCGTTCGGGCAGGCCGCCGTGGTCCGGGAAGGCCGGCACGTGACGATCGTGGCGGTGAGCCAGATGGTGCACAAGGCCCTGCTGGCTGCGCGCACCCTGCATACGCAGGGCATCGACGTCGAAGTGATCGACCTGCGCACGCTGGTGCCGCTGGATACGCAGACCGTGCTGCGTTCGGTCGGGAAGACCGGCCGGCTGCTGGTGCTGGACGAGGACTACCTGAACTTCGGCCTGAGCGGGGAGATCGCCGCCTGCATCGCGGAACGGCTCGACGAAGTGGCACTGAAGGCTCCCGTGCGCAGGCTGGGCGTGCCCGGCGTGCCCATCCCCTACAGCCGGCCGCTGGAGCAGGCCGTCATCCCCTCGGTCACGCGCATCGTGGCCGCGTGCTGCGAACTCGCGCAGGCGCGGCTGAAGGAAGCCGCATGAGCCAGGCCCAGGTCATGCTGCCGGACCAGGCCTGGGAAGGCGTCGAACCGGGTGTGCTGGCCCTGGTGGACCGCTGGCTCGTTCCCGAAGGCACCCGCGTCAAGGCGGGCCAGCCTCTCGTGCGCGTGGTCCTGGTGAAAAGCACGATGCAGGTGGAGGCGCCCGTGACAGGCGTGCTGGGCCAGGTGCTGGTACGCGCGGGCCGGAATTTCGCGCGCGGACAGCCGCTCGGGCTCATGGAAGGCTGACGCGTGGGTGCGCCTGCGAAAGCATGGGTGGCAGTGGGCGAAACCCCCGCCATCGTTCTTGGTCGCGCACAGCACGCGCTGTCGCCGCGCACCCGCCTGCCCGTGCGACGCCGAGCCAGCGGAGGAGGCGCCGTCCTGGATGGCCCCTGGCTCTTGCGCGCACTCGTGCGTCTTCCCGCTGGCCATCCGCTGGCGCGGCATGGGCCTGCGCCGCTCGCGCGCTGGCTCGGCAACGTTTACCTGCGGTGGCTGGAGGACGGCGGGGTCTCAGGCGCACGGCTGCACCCCGGCAGCGTCGAGGACCACTGGGCCTGTTTCGGCGGCCGCGGACCGGGCGAGGTGCTGGTCAGGGGCCGCAAGCTGGTGGGGATTGCCCAGACCTGGCACCGAAGCGGTATCACCTTGACGTCGGCCACCCTGCTGTACGCGCCGCCGTGGCGGCTCCTGTGCGATGCCTTCGAGTTGCCGCAGGCGGCCGCTGGGCTTGCCGCGCGAACGATCGCGCTGGACGAATGCCTCGCGCGGCCCGCCGATGCAGCGGAATGCGCGCGCACCCTGCATGCACTGCTTCACGACACCCTGGCACGCACGGTCCTTGCGGCAGGTCAACCAGCGCCCGTGTGCGCAGCCTAGATTGAAACAGTCGCCCGCCGCGGCGGCGATCCCTTCCCTTTCCCAGGAGAACACCGACATGAAGACCGACATGCAGATCAAGAGCGACGTCACCGCCGAACTGGTGTGGGACCCCGCCGTGAACGCCACGAACATCGGCGTGGCCGTCAAGGACGGCATCGTGACGCTGAGCGGAACCGTGGACACGTACATCCAGAAGCACGCCGTGGAGCGCGCTGCCCGGCGCGTCGGCGGCGTGCGGGGCATGGCAGTGGACCTCGAGGTTCGGCTTGCTCCCGGCCACGCGCGCACGGACTCGGAGATCGCCGAGGCGGCGGTCCACGCACTGCGCTGGCACTCCGGGGTGCCCGAGGACAAGGTGAAGGTCGAAGTCGACAAGGGCTGGGTCACGCTGACCGGTGAAGTGGACTGGGGCTACCAGAAGGCGAGCGCCGAGCAGTCGGTGCGGCCGCTGGTGGGCGTGCGGGGCGTGGGCAACGAGATCCGGCTGAAGCCGCACACCGATCCCGCCGATCTGCGCGCCGAACTGGTTGCCGCCTTTGCGCGCCATGCCATCCGCGAAGCCAGCCACATCGCCATCGAAGTCGACGGCGGCGTCGTGACGCTCCGCGGCCCGGTCGACACGCTGGCCGAACACGACGCCGCCATCGGCACGGCCTATGCCGCCAAGGGCGTCACCCGCGTGGTGGACCGGCTGGACGTCACCCACTGAAAGGAACTCCATGTACAAGCGCATCCTCGTGCCGGTCGACGGCAGCGAAACCTCCAACAGGGCACTGGTCGCCGCCCTGCAACTTGCGCGTGAGAGCGACGGCGGCGTCCGCATCGTGCACCTGCTGGACGAAATGATCTATTTCACGGGCTACGAATACAGTGCGGTGGTGCTCGAAGAAGTGCGCAAGCAGGCGCAGAAGTGCGTCGACGACGCGCTGGAGATGGCCAAGGCCGCCGGAGTCCCCGCCGACAGCCGGCTCCTGGACGTCGCCGGGGCCCGCCTGGGCGAAGTCGTGGCCGAACAGGCCCGCGATTTCGACGCCGACCTGGTGGTGGTCGGCACCCACGGCCGGCGGGGGATCAGCCGGGTGGTAATGGGCAGCGGCGCAGAAGAGGTAATCCGCCTCGCTCCCGTACCGGTGCTCGCGGTGCGCGCTCCCGAGAAGCGCTGATCATCCGGCGGGGCGCCTCGCCCCCCGCAGCCAGTCCGGATACAGCAGGTGTTGCCTCAGAACGTGGAGGAGCACCACCTGCGCTTCCGGGTCGTCGGCTCCGAGATGGCGGAAGCGTAGCATGTGCCCGCGCATTTCGCTGCGGATGCGAGTGGCCTGGGCACGTCGCCATCCGCCGCTGGCCTCGGGCGCGGCCTCGACAACGGGTTCGAGCAGCGCGCACAGGCGCGCGCTCAGTTCCCGCGCGGCCACATCGGCGCCCACCTTGCGGTGATAAAGCTGCCACTCGTATTCGTCAGCCGGCACTTCGATCTTCAGCGCGTGCATTGCCAGGACCCTCCTCTGGGCGATCGCCCGACCATGATCTCCACCGCGGCGCCGCGGATGCCGCACAAGTGCCGTACCGCACATTGCGCAGCAAAGCGCTGCTCGTACGTGTCCACCGTTCCAGCCACGGTCACGGTGCCCGCCTTGACGCCGACGACCAGGTACGCATCCTTCAAGAGCGGGTTCCCATGCAGCTGACCGAGAACATCTGCCCTGATCTCGTCATCTGTCTTCATGGCGATCTCCCGGCGGAGGCATCGGCCTCGGCGTCCTTGCGCAAGTTGGCGAGCAGCGCATAGACCGGGCACCAACCCATGCCACCGGTCAGCAACGGGAACAGTCCCAGCCACGCCCAGCGGCCGATGATTCCCGCCATGCCCAGGTCGACGAGAAGCAATCCCACCAGCAGGCGAAGCGTCCTCTGGTCCCCGGTGAGCTTCGGGACCATGAATCGATCGACGGGTTGAATCGGCGCAGGTTCCATCAATTCATGCTAGGACGGCTGCCTTGTCATCGCTTGTCCCTTGTCAACTGCGGGGCGCAGCGGGCAGGATGGCGCTTGATCTACGTCACGTCCCCTGGCACGTCACCGCCTAGGCTGCTGCATACGTCGCAGGAAAGGCTTGACCGTGGACTCCGTGCTGGTCATCTGCTATTCGTGCACCGGCATTGCCCGGCGGGCCGCGCAGCGCCTGGCATCGCTGCAAGGATGGCAACTCGGAGAAATCCGCGATGTGCGTCCGAAGAGTCCCACGGCCTGCATCCTGGACTCGCTTCTGCGCCGCCGGCCGGCATTCGAGTATGAAGGTCCGCCCCCCGGGAACTTCAGGGTCGTGGTGATCGTTGCGCCCATCTGGGCGGGTCATCTCGCCGGCCCCCTGCGCAGCTACCTGTTCAAGCATGCGGACGAACTGGACAACGTAGCCCTGGCCATGATCAGGCACTCCGGGCGCGCGACGAAGGCGTTCTGGGAGGTCGCCCGTCTCCTCGGGCACGCTCCCATCGCGTGTGCCGGATTCCTTCCGCGCGAGGTGGACGACAGTTCGGGCACGGAGCGGCTTCGCGCCTTCGGTGAGGGATTGCGACCCGCGACGGACGTCGTGCGCGCGGCCCTGAACTCCGCGTGGAGCGCGCCCTATCAGATCGGCGCGTGATGCCATGGCCATTCTGGTGTTCTTCGTCGGGACGATCGCCCTCGTGATGTGCTCCATCGAGGCGGGATACCGGCTCGGGTGCCTGGAGCATCGTCGATCGAACCAGGAAAAGGAGTCGCCGGTCTCTGCGATCGAGGGATCGGTGCTTGCGCTGCTGGCGTTCATGCTTGCCTTCACGTTCGGCATCGCTTCCAACCGCCTCGATGCCCGCAAGGAGCTTGTGCGGAGCGAGGCAAACACGATCCGGACGGTCTGGTACCGAAGCGACTTCCTGCCGGATCCCGATGGGGCGGAAGCCAGGAAGCTTCTCCGGGAGTACGTGGACGCCCGCGCCACCGCCTTTCAATCCGCCGACGGGGAGCGGGTCACGCGCGTTGTCGGGGAGGCGGAGCGAACGCAGGGCCGCCTATGGGCCATGGCAGTGGCGCATGCACGCGAGGACATGCCCTCGGACATCGGCGCGCTCTACCTGGAATCCCTCAACGAGATGTTCGCGGTGCACGCCTCGCGCGTCGCGATGGGGTTGCAGATGCGCATTCCGCCGGGAATCTGGCTGACGCTTGCCGTCCTCACGGTGCTCGGAATGGTCATGGTGGGATACCAGGCCGGCATCGCGGAATCCCGAAGGACGCTCGCGATGCCGATCCTGGCGGTCGCTTTCGCGTGCGTGGTGGCGTTGATCAGCTCGCTGGACCAACCCATTGGCGGGTTCACGCTGACCCAGGTCTCCCAGCAGCCGCTGATCGATCTTCTCTCGGACCTCGATAGCCAGCGCCTGCCCCATCCTTCCAACTGAGGGGCGACGGGAGCCGCGTCAGCGGGACATGAGCACCGGCAGCGTCATGGTCGCGAGCAGCGTGCGGCTCACGCCGCCCAGGATCCACTCGCGCGCCCGGCTGTGGCCGTAGCAGCCCATGACGAGAAGGTCGGCACCGACGTCGAAGACCCGCGACAGCAGGATGTCGCCCAGCGACTCGGGCTCCGGTCCCTCGCGATGCCAGGTGGCCTCGATGCCGTGCACCCGCAAGTACTGCTCGAAATCCAGGCCGCGCCCTCCAAGCGGCGGCGCCTCCTCTTCGCCCCACGTGAAGACATGCACCCTCGACGCGCGCTGCAGGAAGGGCAAGGCCGCCTGCACGGCCCGGGCGCTTTCCGCCGTCTCCTTCCAGGCGATGGCGACCGTGTTCCCGACGGTACCCGACCACCCCACGTAAGGAACGACGATCGCGGGCCGCCCGCTGGCGATCAGCACGTCCGGCACGAAGTCCGGCGGAGCCGTGCGCGCGTTCGGGTCCTGGGCGGGGTGCTGCCCGAGCACGAGCAGGTCGGCATAGAAGGCCTGCCGGGCAAAGGCACGGGAGACAGGAACGTCGTCGCTCTGCGTCCAGGTCGCCATCGGGCCGGGCCGCATCATTTCGGCATCGAAAGCCTTCAGGACGAGGTCGCGCCGGTGCTCGTCGCTCTCCACCAGCATGGCGGCCAGGGCCGGACCGACTTCGGACGCGTAAGGCAGCTCGACGAAGCCGGGGACCACCGCATACAGCGCAGCCAAGGCGGCGTCGTGCTCTTGGGCAATGCGCCGTGCGTAGGACAGGCGCTGCGGGGTGGCCTCGGTCGGGTCGAGGTGGACCAGGATCTGGCGAAGGGAGGAAGCCATGGCAGTACTCCTCGTCTCAGTGGGACATGAGCACCGGCAGCGTCATGGTCGAAAGGGCCGTGCGGCTCACCCCGCCCAGGATCCACTCGCGCGCCCGGCTGTGGCCGTAGCAACCCATGACGAGAAGGTCGGCATGGACGTCATAGACCCGTGACAGCAGCACATCGCCCAACGCCGCGGGCTCCTCGGGCTCGCGGTGCCAGGTCGCCTCGATGCCGTGCACCCGCAAGTACTGCTCGAGATCGAGTCCGCGCCCTCCAAGCCGCGGAGCACCCTCCTCACCCCAGGCGAACACGTGCACCTTGGCCGCACGCTCCAGGAACGGCATCGCCGCCTGGACGGCCCGCGCCGCCTCCGCCGTCTCCTTCCAGGCGATGGCGACCGTGTTGCCGACGACGCCGGACCAGCCCACGAACGGGAGGACCAGTGCAGGCCGTCCACTCGCCATGAGCACGTTGGGCACGAAGTCCGGCGGAACCTGGCGCGAATACTGCTGGCGGATGTCGTGCTGTCCCAGCACCACCAGGTCGGCATAGCGCGCCTGTTGCGCGACCGCGCCGTAGATCGGGAAGTTGTCGACCTGGGTCCAGGTCGCCATCGGGCCCGGCCGCGTCATCTCGGCATCGAAGGCCTTCAGGACGGCGTTGCGCCGCTGATCGTCGATCTCCATGAGCGTGGCAGCGACCGTGGATGCGATCTCCGGTGAATAGGGAAGCGCCATGAGGCCCGGCAACACGGCATAGAGCGCGGCCAGGGCTGCCCCGTGCTGCTCCGCGATGCGGCGTGCGCAGGACAGTCGCTGCGGTGTGGATTCCGTGTGATCGAGGTGGACCAGGATCTGGCGAAGGGAGGACGTCATGGCAAGGCTCCGTCGATGGGAACACATGCACCTTAGTAGCCGCGAGCTGGCGGCACTTGACGCGCCTCAAGCGCGGCGCAGACCCGAATGCAACTCGTGAGCGTGGGCCCGCCGTGCCCGGGAATGGAACCGTCGTTTCACCGCCTCCAGCAACACCAGGTAAGCCAGCGTCAGCGCCGCCAGCGCCGCATAGAAATGCCAAGGCAGCGGCACCAGCCCGAACCAGCTGCCGATGCCCAGGAGAGGCAACGCAGCGGCGAGCGCCAGCACGGCGGCAGCCGCGGTCACGAGCGCCCGATGCGGACGGCTTGCCAGCGCGGAGGCATGCGTGCGGATCACGAACACCGCGAGCACCTGGGTCGCGAGGGATTCGATGAACCAGCCGGACTGGAACTGTGAGGACGTCGCCTCCAGCACCCGCAGCAGCAGCCAGAACGTGAGCAGGTCGAACACGGAGCTGACCGGGCCGACGACCAGCATGAAGCGGCGCACCAGATCCAGGTTCCAGTGCTGCGGATAACGGATCTCGCGTGGGTCCACCCGATCGAGGGGAATCATCGCCGAGACGAGGTCGTACAGCAGGTTGTTCAGCAGCACCTGCACGGGGAGCATCGGCAGGAAAGGCAGCAGCACCACCGCGACGGCCATGCTCACCATGTTCCCGAATGCGGAACTGGTCCCCAGCAGGATGTACTTGCGGGTGTTCGCGAACGTGCGCCGCCCTTCGGTCACCGCTTCGCTCAGTACGGTGAGGCTGTGCCGCAGCAGGATCAGGTCGGCCGCCGCGCGAGCCGGGTCCGCGGCCGTGTCGACCGAGATGCCCGCGTCGGCGCTGTGCAAGGCCGGCGCGTCGTTGATGCCGTCGCCCAGGTACCCCACCACGTGCCCCCGCGCCCGCAGCGCGCAGATGATCCGGTTCTTCTGGATGGGATCCATGCGGCAGAACAGGTTGGAGCGCTGCACGCGATGCGCCAGGGCGCGGTCGTCGAGCTTCGCAGCTTCGTCGCCCAGGAGGACTCCTTGCACCTGGATGTGCAGAGCTTCGCACACGTGGCGCGTCACCAGCTCGCTGTCGCCCGTCAGCACCTTCAGGTGGACGCCCTTGGCCTGCAGGTCGCGCACTGCCCGGGCCGCGTCGGCCTTCGGGGGATCCAGGAACGCCGCGTAGCCCGCGAACACCAGCGCGCGCTCGTCCTGCAGGCCGGCGTCCTCCAGGGTGGCAGGAACCGTCTTCCACGCGACCGCGAGGACCCGCAGGCCGCTCGCCTCCAGCTTGTGCAACGTGACCTGCGCCTGTTCACGCGCCGCACCGGTCCAGGGACGCGGGGTGCCACCGGCCTCGAAGGCCTCGCACTGCGCCAGCACATCTGCTGGCGCTCCTTTCACGCAGAGCCGCCGCCCCAGCGGCCCGTCCACGAGCACGGAGACGCGCCGCCGCTCGAAATCGAAGGGCACCTCGTCGACCTTGCGCCATCCGGAGACGTCCACGCCGCCGTGGGCCAGGACCGCCTCTTCGAGCGGCGTGCGCAGTCCGCTCTCGAAATGGCTGTTCAGGAATGCGTTTTCCAGCACGCTTGCGCTGTCCCGCCCCTGCAGGTCCACGTGCCGCGCGAGCGCGATGCGCGCTTCCGTCAGCGTGCCGGTCTTGTCCGTGCACAGCACATCCATCGAGCCCAGGTTGTGGATGGCCGACATGCGCTTGACGATCACCTCCTGGCGCGCGAGTCTCTGCGCCCCGCGCGCCAGGCTCACGGTCACCACCATGGGCAGCAGTTCCGGCGTGATGCCCACAGCAAGCGCGAGCGCGAACAGGAGCGTCTCGAGCCAAGGCCGGTGGAGGATGCCGCCCCAGAGCACGACGAACAGCACCAGGAACACCGCCAGGCGCAGGATGAAGTTGCCGAAGCGCCGCAGGTCGCGTTCCAGTGCCAGTTCGCCGCGGTCCACCGCGACCAGCCGCGCGACCTGGCCCATCTGGGTGGATCGCCCGGTGCGGCAGGCGACCATCAGACCCGAGCCCGAGATCACGCTGCTGCCCATGAACACGGCCCCCTCGGCATCCTCGACCCCGCCGGTCGCGGCGGCGCCTGCCTTCTTCTCCGCCGGGAAGGACTCGCCTGTGAGGGCGGCCTGCTGCACGAACAGGTCGCACGCTTCCAGCAACAGGCCATCGGCGGGGACCTGCACGCCGGCGGCCAGCCGCACCACATCGCCAGGCACGATGCACTCGACGGGCAGCGCGGTCTCGCGGCCATCGCGCAAGACGCATGCGGTCAGCGCCACCTGCGCAGCCAGGCGCGCAGCGGCGGATTCGGCCCGCTGCTCCTGGAACCGGTCGATCACGATGCTGAGGAGCACGATCGCGGTGATGATCCAGGCACTGGCGCTTTCCCCTGTCGCGATCGACGCCGCGCCCGCCGCGATCAGGACCAGGACCAGGGGGCTGCGCAGGCGGCGAGCGACTTCCGTCAGCAGGCGTCTCGGGAGGGGAGCCTGGATGCGGTTGGGCCCGATCGCCCGCAGGCGCCGCTCCGCCTCGTCCTGCCGCAGGCCGGCGTCGCTGGAGCCCAGGACCTGCAGCGCGCGCCGGGCAGGCAGGCACCACCAATCCTCCGGCAGCCCGGAGGTGGCGATTTCGGGAAGAGAGGCTGCCATGGCGTATCTGCGCCCACGCTAGCGTGCGCGAGCCGCCCGGGCTTGACGGCGATCAATCCGCCAGCGGGATCCTGGCGTCGACGCGAGTCCCTTTGCCTGGTTCGCTGACGAGGGTCAGCGTCCCATGCAGCAGCTTGGCGCGCTCGCGCAGGCCCACCAGTCCGAGGGACTGCGGCTTCCTGGGGTCCGCCGGCGAGAAACCGACCCCGTCATCCTCCACCGAAAGCACGATCTCTCCCCGGGCGCGCTGCAGGCGGACACGCACCGCCTGGGCCTGCGCGTGCTTGGCCACGTTGACGAGCGTCTCCTGCAGGATGCGGAACAGCCCCGTCGCGTAGGGCTCGGGCAGGTCCAGCGAGAGATCGATCTCAAGCTCGCAAGGGATGCGATGGCGCTGGGTGAAGCCCTGCGTCAGCCATTCCACGGCGGCGACCAGCCCCAGGTCGTCCAGCACCGGCGGCCGCAGGTCGGCAGCGATCCTGCGCGTCGCGCCCACGGCCGTGTCCAGCACGGCAAGCATGCCCGTGAGCTTGTCTGCGGCCTCCTCCCTGCGATCGAGGTGGTCGCGCACCCAGTTGGCATCCATCTTCAGGGTGGTGAGGGACTGCGCGAGTTCATCGTGCATTTCGCGGGCGATGCGCGCCTTTTCCTGCTCCCGCACGCCGGCGGCCTCGGCCGCGACGGCTGCAAGCTCCTGCTGCGCATGCTGCCGTTCGGTCACGTCGCGCAGGATCACCGTGAACAGCTTCCCCTCCCCGGTCTCCAGCTGGGAGATGGAGGCCTCGATCGGAAACTCCTCGCCATTGGCCCGCAGGCCGAGAAGGACCGTGCGGTCGCCCATGCGCCGGGTCGTCACGCCCGTTTCGCCGAATTGCTTGACGTGACCCCGATGCTGCGCCCGCAGCCGCTTCGGGATCAGCATGTCCGCCGGCCGCCCCATCACCTGCAGCGCCTGCCAGCCGAAGATCCTCTCGGCCGCCTTGTTGTAGAAGATGATCTTCTGCGCCTCATCGATGCTGATGATTCCGTCCATCGCGGAATCGAGCAGCCCGGACAGCCTGGCTGCGAGCCGTCCCTGCTCGTACTCGGCCTCCATGCGTTCGCTGACATCGCGCAGGATGACCGTGAACAGCTTGCCTTCGGGCGTATCCAGCTGGGAAATCGAGGCGTCGACGGGGAACTCCTCGCCGCTGCGGCGCAAACCGAAGACCACGGAGCTGCCGCTCATGCGGCGCGAACTGGTGCCGGTGCTGCCGAAGCGCCTGACGAATTTGCCGTGGTCCTCGCGAAACCGTTCGGGCAACAGCCGTTCCAGCGGCTCGCCAAGGATCTCGTCGGCGGGCCAGCCGAAGATGCGTTCGGCGGCGCGGTTGTACAGCACGATGCGCTGGGACTCGTCGACGGTGATGATGGCGTCCAGGGCGGAGTCGAGCAGCCCCGCGAGACGCGCCGCGGCCTGGCCTTCCGGGAGTGCGTACGAAGCCACTGGTTCTCCTCTGTGTTGCGCCTGCTCAAGGATAAATAGCCTGTTGCTCTTGCTCAAGACCATGACCACGTTGTGGCTTGCACGAGCCGCCCGGGAAGCCTGATCCGGGCGGGCCGGCCCCGTCGCTCGGGCAGTTGACGTCGATCAATGGGCACTCGCGCCACGACAGGATGATGGCTTCGCATGAGATCCGCCGAATTCCCGTTCCCCCAGTTGCCATTGGCCGCTCCCGACGAAGGTGTCGACTCCGCCGCCCTGGTCGCGCGTGAAGCGGACCGCTTCGTGCAGGCCGGCATTGCCCGGATGACGGGAGGCGTCTCTCCCGCCGCGATCTCGCTCGCCTTCGCCGACTGGGCGCAATGCCTGGCCCTGTCACCCGGCAAGCGGCTGGAACTCGCACGCAAGGCGGGACGCAAGTGGCTGCGCTATGCCTGGTACCTCTCGCGGCTGGCGCAAGGAGGTGACTGTCCTTGCTGCATCGAGCCGCTGCCCCAGGACAAGCGCTTCGCGGCGGACGCCTGGCAGCAATGGCCCTTCAATGCCGTCTACCAGGCCTTCCTGCTGCAGCAGCAGTGGTGGCACAACGCCACCACCGACGTGCATGGCGTCTCGCCACACCACGAGCAGGTGGTCAACTTCTGCGTGCGGCAGTGGCTCGACGCATGCGCGCCTTCCAACCTGCCCTGGCTCAATCCCGAAGTCCTGGCCGCGGCGCGCGACAGCGGCGGCCGCAGCATCGTCGAGGGAATGCAGAACTTCGCAGACGACGCTCGCCGCGCGGCGCTGGGAGAGCCGCCCGCAGGTGCCGGCGCCTTCGTCCCGGGGGTGCAGGTTGCGGTCACGCCCGGCAAGGTCGTCCTGCGCAACCGGCTGATGGAGCTGATCCAGTACGCGCCGCAGACGGAAACCGTGCATCCGGAGCCGATCCTGGTCGTTCCTGCCTGGATCATGAAGTTCTACATCCTCGACCTGTCGCCCGCCCATTCGCTGGTGAAGTACCTGGTGGAGAAGGGGCACACGGTCTTCATGATTTCCTGGAAGAACCCGGGCCCCGACGATCGCGACCTGTCCATGGACGACTACCTGCATCTGGGCGTGATGGAAGCCCTGGCGGCCATCGGCAGGATCGTGCCGGGACACAAGATACATGCCACTGGCTACTGCCTGGGCGGAACGCTGCTGGCCATCGCTGCGGCAGCGATGGCGCGCGACGCCGACGAGCGCCTCGCCACCATGACGCTGCTGGCGGCGCAGGTGGACTTCGAGGAGGCCGGCGAGCTCACGCTGTTCATCGACGACAGCCAGGTGAGCCTGCTGGAGGACATGATGGCGGCCCAGGGTTTCCTGGATACGCGCCAGATGGCGGGCGCCTTCCAGCTGCTGCGCTCGAACGACCTGATCTGGTCGCGGCGGCTGAAGGAGTACCTGATCGGCGAGCGGCCGCCGATGACGGACCTTGCCGCCTGGAACGCCGACGCCACCCGCATGCCGTACCGCATGCACAGCGAATACCTGCGCCGGCTGTTCCTGCGCAACGACCTGTCGGGGGGACGCTACCTGGTCGATGGCCGCGCCGTCAGCCTGGCCGACATCGTCGTTCCCGCGTTCGCCGTCGGCACGACGAAGGACCATGTCGCGCCCTGGCAGTCGGTCTACAAGCTTCACCTGTTCACGGGCTCCGAAGTCACCTTCGTGCTGGCCAGCGGCGGCCACAACGTCGGAGTCGTGAATCCGCCGGACGCGGGCTACGCGGAATCGAGCTTCCAGGTGGCGACGCACAAGCAAGGTGCCCGGCACATCGATGCGGGCACCTGGGGGCAGCACACGCCGACGCAGACGGGCTCCTGGTGGCCCGTCTGGGAACGCTGGATCGCCGACCGCTCGGCGCCGCCAGAGCCGCCGCCAGGCATGGGCAATGCCGATGCCGGCTATCCACCGGTGGGGAACGCCCCGGGGCAGTACGTTCTGCAGCGATGAGCGGACGGCCGCGACGGCCGGATTCCGTCGCCAGATCACTCAGGAGGCCCCATGCGTGTAGGCGTTCCCAGGGAAACCAAGGATCACGAATCCCGCGTGGGCCTCACGCCAGCGGGGGCGCGGGAACTGGTCGCGCATGGACATGAGGTGCTGGTCCAGGCCGGGGCGGGACGTCGCATCGGGATGCCCGACGAGCAGTACACCGCCGCCGGGGCGCGCATCGTCCCCGAAGCAGCAGGCCTGTTCGCCGAGGCCGATCTGGTGGTCAAGGTAAAGGAGCTGCAACCGAACGAGCGTGGATGGTTGCGGGCAGGACAGGTCCTGTTCACCTACCTGCACCTCGCCTCCGATCGCGCCCAGACGGAAGCGTTGCTGGCCTCCGGGGCGACCGCGATCGCCTACGAGACCGTCACCGGCCCGGGCGGCACGCTGCCGCTGCTGGCCCCCATGAGCGAGGTGGCCGGCCGCATGGCAGTGCACGTGGGAGCATCGCTGCTCGAGGCGCCCCACGGTGGCCGGGGCATCCTGCTCGGGGGTGTTCCCGGCGTCGAACCGGCGCAGGTTGTGGTGCTCGGGGCCGGCACCGCCGGCCGCAACGCCGTGCAGATGGCCGTCGGTCTCGGAGCGCATGTCACGGTGCTCAATCGCGGCTTGCAGCGCCTGCGCGAGCTGGACGCGTTGCACGGCAACCGGATCACGACGCGCAGTTCGAACGCGCAGGCCGTCGAGGAGGCCGTGCTGGCTGCGGACCTCGTCATCGGCGCGGTCCTGGAGGCCGGGGCGCGGGCTCCGCGGATGGTGGACCGCCGGACGGTCGCGCGCATGCGGCCCGGCGCCGTCGTGGTCGATATCGCGATCGACCAGGGCGGTTGCTTCGAGACGTCGCGCGCCACCAGTCATTCCGCGCCAAGCTATGTCGACGAAGGCGTGCTGCACTACTGCGTCACCAACATGCCGGGCGCGGTCGCCCGCACGTCCACGCTCGCCCTGACGCAGGCAACCCTCCCCTACGTCCTGAAGCTGGCCGACCTGGGCTGGGAGCGGGCCATCGCCGCCGACCCGCACCTGCGCGCGGGACTGAACGTGCGGGACGGGCAGATCACGTGCCGGCCCGTTGCGGAGGCACTGGGCTATCCGGTCTCCAGCCTCTGAGAACGGAGTCCGAGGCTCAGGTGCGCCGCCCAGGCACAAGCTGCCCCATCGCCGCGGCGGCTCCGACGGCGGCTGCGGCCAGAACCATTGCGCCCAGCAGCGCCGGCAAGGGCGGAACCCCGAACTGCAGCAGGCCGCGCAGGGGCGGCCAGGCGATCGCCGCTGCCAGCGTGAACGCGGCGCCCGAGGCGATCCAGCGCAAGGCGATGTGCGCCGACTGACGCCCGTACGGTTCGCTGTTCACCCACACCAGCAGGAGATTGCCGGCCGTCAGGGCGACCACGGTGACCGTGCGCGCCTGCTCGGCGTCCAACGAGCGCAGCGCAAGTGCGTAGGCAGCAAGCAAGGCGGCCAGCAGCAGCACGCCTTGCAGGACGCCTTGCCGCAGCGTCGCCCGTCCAAGCAGCGCCTCGCGCGCGGGACGGGGCGGCCGCCGCATTGAATCCTCGCGGGCGGCGATGCCTTCGAAGGCAAAGGAGCAGACCGGGTCGACGACCATCTCGATCAGCACCACGTGCGCCGGCAACAGGATCACTGGCAGGCCGAACAGCAGCGGCAGCAGCGCCAGGCCCGCGATGGGAACGTGGATCGCGACGATGTAGGTAATGGCATGGCGCAGGTTGTCGAAAGTGCGGCGGCCGGCCCGCACTCCATCCAGGATGCGGCCGACGTTCTCGTCCAGCAGCACCAGTCCCGCGGCTTCGCGCGCGACGTCGGTGCCGCGCACGCCCATGGCGATCCCGACGTGCGCCGCCTTCAGCGCGGGCGCATCGTTGACGCCGTCACCGGTCATCGCCACCGTCTCTCCGTTGGCCTGCAAGGCCTGCACCAGGGCCAGTTTCTGCTGCGGCAGCACGCGCGCGAACACGCGCACTTCGCGCACGGCCTGCCGCAGGTCCTCCGCGCTCATCGCCGCGATCTGTTGCCCGGTCAGCGCGCCGGCCTCCGTCGGGATGCCCGCCTGGCGCGCGATGGCCAGCGCCGTCGCGGCGTGGTCTCCCGTGATCATGGCGACCGCGATTCCCGCCGACCTTGCATCCGCGATCGCCTGCGGAACGCCGGCCCGCAGCGGATCTTCGAAGGCCACGAGCCCCAGCCACTCGAACGCGTGGTCCTGCTGGCGCGGCAGGAGGTCGTCGTTGCCCGGCAAGGCGTGCGCGACGGCCAGCACCCGCAGGCCCTGCGCGGCGAGCCCGCGCACCCGCTCCAGCATGGCCTCCCTGGACCGTGAATCCAGCCGGCACAGGTCGGCGACGGCTTCGGCGGCCCCCTTGGCCGCCACCACCTGCACACCGTCCGGCCGCTTCCAGGCCTGTGCCATGGCCGGAAGTTCGGGCGTCAGCGCGTATTCCTTGAGCAGCCGCCAGCCCTCGCCGGTCAGGTGCGCGGCATCACCGCGCGCGATCAACGCGAGGTCCATCGGATCGACGCCGCCGCGCCGCGAAGCCAGCACGGCGCAGTGAAGCAGCGTCCGGGCAGAAGGGACCAGGGCGTCGTCCCCACGGAGGTCCACGTCGGCGTCCGCCGTGACCAGCCGACGCAGGCGCTGCCGGTTCTCCGTCAGCGTGCCGGTCTTGTCGACGCACAGGAACGTCGTGGCGCCCAGGGCCTCGATCACTGCCGGTCGCCGTGCCAGCACCTGCACGCGCGCCATGCGCCAGGCGGCCATCCCCAGGAAGATCGTCAACACCATCGGGATCTCCTCCGGCAGCATCGACATGGCAAAGGCCAGGGCCGCGAGGACGCCCTGCAGCCATGCCCCGCCCACGATGCCATGCCAGAGAGCGAGCAGCACGCTCAGCGCCACAGCCGTCCAGCCGAACACCCGCACGAGCCGGGCAACCTGGTTCTGCAGGGGCGTTGGCTGGACCTCGATCGTGACGAGGGACCCGCCGATCCGGCCAACCTGCGTCTGCCCAGCCGTGGCCGTGACCTCCGCCACGCCATGGCCGCCGACGACAAGCGTCCCGGCGAATACATGGGGAGAGTCTTCATCGCCCGGAACCGGCGGCTGCGAGGGCGCTCCGGCGCGCTTCCGCGCCGGCACGGACTCTCCGGTGAGCAGGGATTCGTCCACTTCGAGCGCACCGGCCTCGCGCAATACCGCATCGGCGGCGATGCGCTCACCCTCGCCGACCAGCATCAGGTCACCCGGAACGAGCTCGGTCGCCGGAATGCGCGCCACTTCCCCGTCCCGCAACACGCGTACGTGCCGCACCGCCAGCTCCCGCAACGCCTGCAATGCCCGTTCGCCGCGGTACTGCTGCAGCATGACCATGCCGACCGACACCACGGCGAAGAATGCGAGCAGCAGGCCTTCGCCGAGCGCACCGAAGGCCAGGTACAGTGCCGCGGCCGCGAGCAGCAGCAGGAACATGGGCTCGCCAGCCACGCTCGCCAGAACGTGACGCCACGTGCGATCACGGTCGTCGACCGCCTCGTTGCGGCCGAAGCGGCGCAACCGGGCATGCGCCTCCGCGGTCGTCAGTCCTTGCAGGGCGCCTTTCATGGCTGCAGTGTCGGCCGTGGACGCGGCAGGCGCTTGCGCTGCATCAATCCGGCGCCGCCGGGCCGGAGCGAGCATGGATGCATCCGCAACCACCCGGAGACCACCATGTTCAAGCGCATCCTCGTCGCCATCGACGACAGCCCGGTGTCCTCGCTCGCGCTCCAGACGGCGCTGCAACTGGCGGCGTCGCACGGCCGCAGCGTGCGCATCGTGAACGTGCTGGAGCACCCTGTCTCCCTCGGCGGCTACCCCTATGGTGAGTTCGGCGGGCATTACCTCGAACTCGCGCGCAAGCGCGCACGGGAGATGCTCGATGAGGCACGCCAGGCGGCCGACGAGGCAGGCGTCGCAGCGGAGGTCCACCTCCTCGACGGAGCAGGTCTGCGTCTGGGCGAGACCCTTGCCGACGAAGCCCGTGCCTGGAACGCCGAGCTGATCATCGTGGGGTCGCACGGCCGTCGCGGATTCAGCCGCGCCGTATTGGGCAGCGGTGCGGAGCAGGTGTTGCGTCTCGCTCCCGTTCCCGTCCTCGTCGTCCGGGAACGGTCCCCCGCCTAGCCGAACAAGTACCTCTTCCCTGGGGGATCCCATGTTCCAACGCATCCTGGTGCCGGTCGACGGCAGCCAGACATCGACAAATGCGCTCGTCACTGCCCTGCAGCTGGCTAGCGAGGAAGGCGGCTGCGTCCGCGTGCTTCATTCCTTCGACGAATTCAACTATCTGTTCGGGCGGGGGCATGCGCTCGAGATGATGCACCTTGCGCGCCATGCCGGAGAGAAGGTGCTCGAGGACGCCTTGGAGCTCGCGAAGCCGACCGGCGTACCGGCGGACTCCCGGTTTGCCGAAGGTATCGAACAGCGCCTGGGAGAGGTCGTGGCGGAGGAAGCCCGCGCCTGGGAAGCCGACCTCATCGTGATCGGAACGCACGGCCGCCATGGACTGGGTCGCGTCCTCCTGGGAAGCGGCGCCGAGCAGGTGATCCGCCTGGCGCCCGTGCCTGTGCTGGCGGTTCGCGCCCTCCTCCCCCGTCTCCCATGAGAGGCGACCATGAATGCAGCTCGTACAGTGCGGCGTGGACGTACGGGCCTTCAACCTTGGCGGTGGCCAGCAACTCGAAGAATCGCGATTCGCGTCGCCTGAACTGCTGGAAAGGTTCTCGACCCACACATGCGTCATGTTGTGGTTGGAGGCGGACCACTCCCGACTTCAACGACTTCTTCGATAGTAAGCTGAGGCCCTTCCGCTTCTCGGCCAGTCATGCCCAAGGATCGTCTCGTCTTCATAGACACCGAGTTTTCGCCGACCTCACGCCGTTGGCTTTCACTCGGAGCGACGACGGAAGACGATCTGTTCTACGCGCACACGTCCGATCGATATGTTCTCTCTGCTGCCAGAGAGGAGTTCGCAGATAGTCCTGTCGGGCACGACGTTTGGAGAGCCTTGGCGAAGATATCGGCTACGCAAGCATCACGCGCTGGCCGACGCCGCGGCGCTTCAAGCTGCCTACTCTGCCCAATCCGCAACTGACTGGCAAATTGTGATCGCACTGACCCCATTGCGTACGGCGTCCGTGCGGCATTCGACTCCCGCCAAAGGCAGCGTTCGACCCGAAAACGGATGTTCCGGTCCGGTCGGCCTGGCCGTTGATGGACGCTGTTCCGGCAAATGAGACGCATGGCAAGGCGAGCGCCATTGGGAAGTGCGTTCATGGGTGCCCGATCCTATGGAGTGCAGGTGGGATCATGTTCTTTGCCGGGTGGTATCTATAGGGCGCGTCGGCACTTGGTCAAACTCACCTCCAGTGAAGCAAATGCCGGCCGTTCTGACTCACGTCTGACCGACTGGCGGCCGCCGCCTCTTCTGAAGGATTAAGACTGGCCAGATTGCCTTCCGGGAGACCAGCAGAGCCATCCGCCAGCACTCATGGAACTTCCTCGTAGATCAATGCCTTGGTGCGCGCCCGCTGGCCAATGCGGCTGCCCTCGCTCACGGATGGCCGGCCCCCGGTCGGCAGCCCTTGTTGGCTTGACAAGGACTGTCGACCGAGGGACTCGTTCCATCGACTCACTGCCGCTTCGGCATCCCTGGCATCCGCACCCCTTCATCCACGATCCTCAAGGACAGCGCTCGTTCGCAGTTCGCTGCATCGGCCTCCATCGGAGCTTGTGACGCGCATCCGGACCGTCGTGCCACCTCCGGCTGCGGATACGGCGGGCGGGTCCTGCTGCCTTCTTCTCCAGCGGCGCCGGGTGCGGGCGCGGGACTCGGCGCAGGCGCAGGCGACGGTGCCGGTGCCGGTGCCCCCGTGATCGTGAGTGCGCCCGGCGTGTAGCCGATCGCGTAATTGCCAGCCAGTGCGGCCAGCGTGCCTTGATCGATCACATAGACACCCGCGCCTTCGCCGGCTGCCCGGTGCAGCGCGCCGGTCAGCGAGCCGGCCGCGTCCTCGTCGCCGACGAAGCCGGTGGCCTGGAAGGTGAGCGCCGGATCCCCTGCCCCCGACGCCTTCGCCTTGTCGTCCGCCACGACGGCCAGCGGGGCGGGCGTGATGTTCGCGGTAAGGCCGGCGGGCTGGGCCAGCGTGTAGTTGCCGGCGTCCGTTCCGGTGAGCGTCGCTCCGCCTGCCGTGACGACCTTGCCGTTGCCGGCGTTCTTGTCCGCGAAGCTGGCGGACAGGCCGGTCGTGACCAGGCCCACGTTGTCCCCGGCGAGCACGCCTCCGAGCGCCGCGCCGGAGGTGTTGAGCGTCGCCGCCGTCGTCGCGTCGTAGACCCTGTCGTTCGCCGTCACGCCGCCGACCGTCAGGCTCGCGGGCGTGATGCTCGCCGTCAGCCCGACCGGGTTGCTCACCGTGTAGTTGCCCGCGTCCACGCCCGCGAGCGCCGCGCCCGTGGCCGTGACGGCCTTGCCGCTGCCGACGTTCTTGTCCGCGAAGGTGCCGGCCAGCCCGCCCGTGGCCAGGCTCACGCTGTCGCCGGCGAGCACACCAACCAGCGCCGCGCTGCCGGTGACGAGCGCCGCGCCTGTCGTGGCGTCATAGACCTTGTCGCTGGCCGTGATGCCGGACACCGTCAAGGCCGCCGGCGTGATGTTGGCGGTAAGACCCGACGGGTTGGCCACGACGTAGTTGCCGGCATCCGCGCCGGCCAGCGCCGCGCCGCTCGCCGTTACGGCCTTGCCGGTGCCGACGTTCTTGTCGGCGAAGCTGCCCGCGAGCGCGCTGCCGTCGAAGCTGACGGTGTCGCCCGCGATCACGCCGGCGAGCACCGCCGCGCCCGTGCTGAACGTCGCCGCCGTCGTCGCGTCGTAGACTTTGCTGTTCGCGTTCACGCCGCTCACCGTCAGGCTCGCCGGCGTGATGTCCGCGACGACGCCCGTCGGATTCAGCACCGTGTAGTTCGCCGCATCCGCCCCGGTGAGCGCCGCGCCGGTGACGCTGACTGCCTTGCCATTGCCGACGTTCTTGTCCGCGAACTGGCCGGCCAGTGCCCCCGCGTCGAAGCTGACACTGTCGCCGCCGATCACGCCGGCGAGCACCGCCGCGCCGCTGTTCAAGGTCGCCGCGGCGGTGGCGTCGTAGACCTTGCCGTTGGCCGTCACGCCGCCCACGGTGAGCGTCGCCGGCGTGATGTCCGCGGCAAGTCCGGCGGGATTGGCGACGACGTAGTTCCCCGCGTCGGTGCCGGTGAGGGCAGCGCCGGTCACCGTCACCGCCTTCGCGGCGGCGACGTTCTTGTCCGCGAAGCTGCCGGACAGCGCAGGCGCATCCAGGCTCACGCTGTCGCCCGCGATCACGCCCGTCAGCACCGCCGCGCCCGTGTTCAGCGTGGCCGCGGACGTGCCGTCGTACACCTTTCCATTGGCCGTGACCCCGGCGACGGTGAGGCTGGCGGGCGTGATGTTGGCCGTGAGGCCCGGTGCCGCAGAGAACGTGTAGTTGCCGGCATCCGCTCCGGTGAGCCCGGTGGCACCCAGGGTCACCGCCTTGTTGCTGCCCACGTTCTTGTCGGCGAAGAACCCCGCCAGGGCCGCTGGGTCCAGGTTCACCACGTCGGCGCCGATCACGCCCACCAGCGCCGCGGAGCCGGTCGTGAGCGTCGCCGAGGTCGTGCCGTCGTACACCTTGCCGGCGACGCCCAGGCCCGTGACCGTCAACGCCGCCGGAGTGATGTTCGCCCGCAGCGTGGTGGCGGGAACCAGCACGTAGTTGCCCGCGTCAGTGCCGCTGATCGCGCCGCCGGTCAGGTTCACCTGCTTGTTGCTGCCCGCGTTCTTGTCGGCGAACTGGGCGGCCAGGCCGGCGGCGTCGAAGCTCACGCTGTCGCCGCCCAGCACGCCGGCGATCGTGGCGCCGGCCGCGTTCAGGGTGACGTTCGTGCCGCCGTCGTAGACCTTGTCGCCGGCCGTCACGCCGGCCACGCTCAGCGCCGCGGGCGTGATCGTCAGCAGGCCGCCGATGATGTCCAGGCCCTGCTGCGTGGACCACGCCGTGTAGGTGCCGACGTTGCGTCCGCTGGCCGCTGTTCCGGTGCGCGTGCCCACCACGGGCACGGCGGCACCGGACTGCGTCGCGGCGTTGTAGGTGCTCGTGACGTCCGCCACGGCCTGCGCCTGCAGGAAGCCGCGCAGCAGCGGGTTGGTCATGCCTTCGTAGATGCGCCACACGGTGGACGTGCCGCCGGTCGCGCCGATGTCCCAGCCGGCGAACGTGGACTGCTGCGCCATCTGCGCGCTGGTGCGGCCCGTCCCGCCGGCACTGGTGGCCTGGCCGGTGGTGGTCGTGTCCCAGTAGCTGTTGGTGACCGACGCGGCGGCGCTGCCCACCAGGCCGCCCACGGAGCCGGCGCCCGATACCGCCCCGGTGGCGTAGGTCTTGTCCACGGTGCCGAGCAGGTGGCTGCCCACCAACCCGCCGACCCCGCTGCCGCCGGTGACGCTGCCGCTTGCGTAAGCGTCGCTCACCATGCCGCTGTTGCTCCCGATCAGGCCGCCCACGCCGGTCCCGTTGCCGGTAACGGCGCCGGAGGCGTACGCGCGCTGGAAGAACTCCTGGGTGCCGGTGACGCCCACCAGCCCACCCACGCCGCCGACGCCGGTCACGTTTCCGGTGGCATAGACATCGTGGCTGAACTCCACGGTGCTGCCGATCGCACCGGAATAACCCACGAGACCGCCGACACGGCTGCCGGCGGCGTCCACCCGCCCGGTGGCGTAGCTGTCGACGATGTACGACTCCGACTGGCCGACCAGGCCGCCGGCATCGCTGTTGCCGGTGTTGGTGGCGCGTACGTTGCCCTCGGCATGCGAACTGGCGATGGTCAGGGCGATGCCGCTGGTCCCCATCAGGCCGCCCACCCGGCTGTCGCCCTGCACGTCGCCCTGCGCCACGGCACGGGTGACGGCCGCCGCGTTGTTGCCGATCAGCCCGCCAACCGTGCTGTTGCCCGTCACGCTTCCCGTGGCCTCCACATCCGTCACGGTGCCGCTCACCAGGCCGCCCAGTCCGCCGACGTACAGGACACCGGTGACACTTCCCGTCGCCTTCGACTGCGTCAGCGTCGTCCCGTTGAAGAGGCCGATCAGGCCGCCCACCGACGTGTGGCCGCTCACCGCGCCGGAAGCTTCGCCGTGATCGAGGCTCCCGCCCGTGTGCTGGCCCACCAGGCCGCCGACGTTGAAGCCGGCGCCTCCCATCCCATCGCCCGTATTGGTGACCGAGCCGGTGGCGGTGACATAGCTCAGGTTCAACCCCGTGGCACGGCCGATCAGGCCGCCGGTGAACCGGCCCTGGCTCGTGACGTCCGCCGTGGCGCTGGCGTTCTGCACGTCGCCGCCGGCCTGGTCGCCGATGAGGCCGGCGGTGAAACTGCCGCCGCCTTGCACCGTCGCCGCGTCGGAATACGCATCCGTGACGGCTCCGCTGTTCAGGCCCACCAGGCCACCGGTGTAGTTGCCGGCGGAACTCACGCTGCCCGACGCGTGCACGGAACGCAGGTCGCCGGTGTTGTTGCCCACGAGGCCGCCGACGTACTGGACCGCCGTCGTGCCGTCCGAGCCGGTGACCGTCACCGAGCCCGTGGCATACGCGTCGCTGATCGTGCCACCAGCGTGCGTGCCCACGAGGCCGCCGACACCCGTGTACGTGAAGCCCGTGCCGCCGTCGGCCTGCACCGCACCGGTCGCGCTCGCCTGCGTGATGTCGCCGGAACTCCAGCCGACCAGGCCGCCCACGTCACGCGGCGCGTCTGGCGTAGATCCGATCGAGCCGGTCGCGGTCACGCTGCCGCTGGCACGGACCGCCACCAGCGCCGCGTCGCTGGATCCCGCCAGGCCGCCCACGCCCGAGCGGCCGGTCACGTTGCCGGAGGCCTGCGCGTTCTGCAGCACGCCGCCCTGCAGGCGGCCGACCAGGCCGCCGACGTAGTCGTACCTGGCCGCGCTCACCATGCCCGATGCGGACACGTCGCGGATCACGGTGCCGGTGGATTGCCCCACCAGGCCACCGATGTCCGTCCCGATCGAGGTCAGGTTGATCACCGTGCTGGCGTGCGCGTCCTGCAGCGTCCCGCCGATGGAGTAGCCCACCAGTCCCCCGACGCCGACACCCACGCCCGTGATGGTGCCGGAGGCGCGCAGGTTGTGCAGCGTGGAATCCTCGGCCAAGCCGGCGAGCAGGCCGACGGCCTGCTCGGCCCGCATCGTGGCGCCCTGCAGGTCCAGGTTGCGCAGCGTCGCCAGGTGAACGTAGCCGAACAGGCCGCCGTTCGTGACGGACTGGATCTTCAGGTTCGCGATGGTGTGGCCCAACCCGTCGAACACGCCCCCGAACGAACTCACGCCGCTGTTGATGGGAGCGAAGCCCGTGCCGCCGTTCCACGCCGCCGTGGCGCTGGCGTCGATGTCGGCGCCCAGGGCGTAGCGGCCCGACAGGTTGCCGTTCATGCCCTGCAGGTCGGTGCCGGTGGTGGAACCTGCCGCGCCCAGCGCGTTGATCACGGTATAGCCCTCGCCGTTGATGGTGAGGAAGCCCGTGCCGGACCGGTCGAAGTCCACCCGGCCGGCGAAGCCGGTCACCGGGTCCAGCGCCACCTTCACCGTACCGCCGGCCACGCCGGCATCCGCGCCGTTGGCCGTGCCCGTGTTCATGGTCAGCGCCGAAGTGCCGCTGGCCGTCATGGTGGCACGGATGTTGACGTTCCGCGCGGCCGTCAGCGTCAGCATGTTGGCGTTCCAGCTGACCGCGTCGTTGACGTTGATGTCGCCACTGCCTGCGGTGCCGCCGCTGCTGGAAGCGAGGACGACATTGCCCAGCGCCAGGTTGGCCGACAGCGTGGCGCCGCTGATGTCCCCCCCGCTGGCAGCGATGGTGAAGTCCGCCGGGTCGACCAGCCAGGTGCCGCTGCTGCCCTGCGCGGCGTGCGTGTCCACCCGCGCGCCCTCGGCCACCTTCACGTGGGCACCCGAGGTGTCGACGAAGCCGCCGTTGCCGCCCTGGGGCGCGGAAGCGTCCAGCGTGCCGCCCACCTGCACCGTCCCGCCGGCGAAGCCGCCCAGCAGCTTGATGGTGCCGCCCACGTTGCGCAGCGTGCGCGCCTGCACGATGCCCTCGTTGTTCACGACGGTGCCCGCCAGCGCGTCGGCAGCCTTGGCCGTCAGCAGCGCGGTGCCGCCATCGGCCTGCACGAGGCCGCCGTTGTGCACCAGCGCGTTCAGAACGCCTTCGTCCACGGCGAGGTTCAGCAGGCCGTCGCCGGCGAAGTCCAGCGTCACCTGCCTGCCCGCGGCGAGCGCCACCGTTCCGCCCTGCGCCTGGAGCGTTCCCGTGTTGCGCACCTGCTGGCCGACCAGGGCGATGTAGCCGCCTTCACGCGCCTGCAGCGTGCCTTCGTTGCTGACGGTGCCGCCGCTTCCGCGCAGGACCATGCGCCCGGCCAGGAAGTCCGCGTCGCCCAGCGACAGCGTGCTGGCCACCAGGCCGCCCACGTTCACTTGCGCCGTCTTGCCGAAGAGGATGCCGTTCGGGTTGAGGAGGAACACCTGCCCGTTCGCATTCAGCTGGCCGAGGATCTTCGAGGCGTCCACGCCGACCACGCGGTTCAGCGCCACCGCGCTGGCCGAGGGCTGCACGAAGTTCACCGTCTCGCTGGCGCCAATGTCGAAGCGCTGCCACTCGATCGCGAGCTTGTTCGAGACCTGCTGGATCGTGGTGGTGGTGCCGCCGCGCGAGACGCTGCCCTGCCCTGCCGTCACCTGCTCGCCGCTGGGCCCGGCCTGCGCCTGCAGGCTGGACGCGAGGGCCAGGGCCACGGCGATCGCGCGGGCGGCGCGCTCGCGCTTGCCCAGGGTGCGCTTGCCGCGTGCGGCGGCGTTCTCGGCCACTGCGGTGAAGCAGCCGGTGCTTTCGTTCCAGAGGATGCGGTAGACGTGGTTCATGGTTTCTCCCAGCTTGTTCAGAAGCGGCGGCTGGCCTGCAGCCAGACGCGTTCGCGGCGATCGGGTTCCGCGGTCGAGGGCTCGTCGCCGAGGCGTTGCGCGTAGGTGATGCCCGCGTACCAGCCGTCGGGGCCGGTCCACGCCAGGCCCAGGCCCGCCCCGCGCAGCGTGCGGCGGTTGTCGGCCGGCGCGCCGGGATAAGGCTGCGCGTTGAGCGCCCCATGCGCGGCGTCGACGAAGGCTTGCAGTTGCCAGCCCGGCGCGATGGCCTGGCGCAGTTCCACGGTCAGCAGGCCGGCGCGGTCCGACGGCGCCTCGCCTTGCGGGTAGGCTCGCACGCCGCCGACGCCGCCCAGGGACAGCTTCTCCGACGCGTCGAGGTTCTTGTCCGCCCATTGGCCGGTGAATGCGGCCTGCAGGGTGGTGGCCGGCCCCAGCACCTGTTCGCGCAGCGCCGCCAGGCTGAACTTGCCGTAGCCGCCGGCAGTACGCGCGCTGACCTCGTCGACGGCGCGCGCGGCGGCACTCTCGATGTCGAGGTCGCCGTGGGTGAAGGTCGCCGACAGCACCGTGACGCCGCCTCCGGCCCAGGCGTCGCGCCAGTCGCCGGAGAGGCCGAGGTTCAGCAGGTGCACCGACTTGTCGGTGACGGCGGAGACGGCGTCCACGCGGTCCCGCAGTTGCTTGTCCTCGACGCTCAGCTGGAGGTTCACGTTGGCCGCGCGCGAACGCAGCAGCGGATGCGCCACGAACACCGTCGCGATGCGCGCGGTACCGTTCGCATCCAGCGGTTCGAACTCGCGGCCCAGGCGATAGTGCATGCCCGACCAGGCGACGCCGGCCCGCGTCCCCGCGGCGCCCACCGGCAGCTGGTAGCCGGCACGCAGGTAATTCAGCCCTTCGCTGGTGAGCATCTTCAGCGTCGCCAGGTCGCCGCGGCCGGTGGCGTCGTTCACGTTCACCGTGCCGCCCGCGCGCGCATGGCCCGTGGAGCGGCTGCCGAAGTTGTCGGCCTCCAGCGCGCCGGTGTAGCGGTCGCCGGGGACCACGTCGACCACCAGCTCGCTGGTACCCACCGAGGCGCCGGGCTGCAACGTGGAGCGCACCGCGATGCCGGGCACGTCGGATGCCAGCAGCAGCGAGCGCTCCAGGGCCGCGTCGGTGACCACCTGGCCCGGCGCGAGCGCAGCCAGCGGCAACGGCGCTTCGACGCCGCCGGCCCGGTGCACGCTGATCGCGTCGAAGCGGCCTTCCAGCACCGCGATCTCCACCACGCCGTCGCGGATGTCCTGCTGCGGCAGGTAGGCGCGCGCGACGGTGTAGCCCCGTTGCCGGTAGAAGCGGCTGATGCGCGCCGCCAGCGCTTCGAGGCCGGCGAAGTCCAGCTCCTGGCCGGCCGCATCCTGCACCAAGGCCTGGAGCTGTCCCGCCGGGAACACGGTGGCGCCGGTGACCCGCACACGCTCGACTCGCAGGCGCACGCCGTCGCCCTGCGTCATGGGCGCGCGCAGCGGCTCCGCCTGCGGCAGCACCGGTGCATCGGGGCGCGGCACGACGGCGGCGGGCGGGCGCAGGTCCTGCAGCAGGCTTCCCGCCGAAGGCAGGTCGACGGCCACGGCCGGCCCCGCGAGGGCCAGCGCGCAGGCGGCGGCCACGTGCCGCGGACGGAATGCGTGTTGCATGCGATGCACTTCCCCTCCTCAGGGTGTTTGAAAGTGCCGGCATGTTCGGCAAGGCGGCCGCGGCGCGCTTCCCCGAGTTCGGGGAGGCCGGGGGAGGCGCGGCGCGGTGCAATCCGGGTGTCCCCTTCGGCCGCTGCTAGGATGCGGCCGCGCGCCCGCCAACCGCCTCACCGCCGCCATGTCCATCCTGACCGTCACGCTCGTCGAAGACGACGCCCCCATCCGCGAGGAGTTCGCCCACATGGTGCGCGAGGACCCCGGGCTGCACCTGCTGGATGCGGTGGGCAGCTGCGCGGAGGCGCGCCACAGCTTCGCCCTGCGGCCACCCGACGTGGCACTGGTGGACCTCGACCTGCCCGATGGCAACGGCACGGAGCTGATCGCGGAGCTGGCGCGGCGTTCGCGCCACACGAGCGTGCTGGTGGTCACGGTGTTCGGCGACGAAGCCCACGTCGTGCGCGCGCTGCAGGCCGGCGCCCACGGCTACCTGCTGAAGGACACGCCGACGGCCGAATTCGCGCGGGCGATTCGCGCCGTGGCCGAGGGCGCGTCACCGCTGTCGCCGCAGGTTGCCCGCTACCTGCTGCGGCAGTTCGCGCGGCCGGCGGACGAGGGCGGCACCGAGCTGCTGGAGCCGCTCACGCCGCGCGAGCAGGACGTGCTCAAGGCCATCTCGCAGGGCTACTCGGTGCCCGAGGCCGCACGGCGGCTGGAGGTGGCTCCCTCCACGGTGGCGGCCCACATCAAGAGCATCTACGGCAAGCTGGCCGTGCACTCGCGGCTGGAAGCGGTCGACCGGGCGCGGGCACGAGGGCTGATCTAGTGGCGGGACCTGCCGCCCGCATCTCGTGCTGGTTTTTGCTGCTGTGGCTGTGCCTCGGGCCTGCCGCGGCGCGGGCAGCCCAGACCCTGGACGTCACGCAGGCCGTGGCGGTCCGCAGCACGGTCCTCCTGCCCTCGCAGGTCGATTTCAGCGCGGGCGAGCCGGTGACGCTGCCTGACAACTGGCGCCGCGACCGGCCGTCCTTCGCCGGCGTGGTCTGGTACCGGATCCCGCTCGATGAAGCCTTGCAAGCGACGGGAGCCGTCGTGGGGCAGGATCCGCTGGTGCTGGTGGTGCCGCGCCTGGCGGACGCGGGCACCATGTGGCTCAACGGCGAGCGGCTGGACATGGGCGTGGCCGGCGGCCCCACCCGCAACCGGCCGCTGTGGGTGCCGCTGCCGCGCGGCGCGCTGCGCGCCCCGGACAACGTGTTGCACGTGCGCGTGCAGGGCGACGCCGCCACGCGGGGTGGCCTCGCGGTGATGCGGCTGGGGCCGCCCGCAGCGCTGCGTACCGCCTACGACCTGCGCTGGTTCCTGCAGGCCGGCGTGCCGCTGATGCTGACCTTCGCCGTCCTCCTGTGCTTCTTCGCCGCGGTGCCGCTGTGGCTCAAGACGCGGCAGCGGGCCGTGCGGCTGTTCACGGCCATGTGCCTCGCGTGGCTGCCGCGGGCGCTGGTGGTGCTGATCCCCACCGCCGACGGGCCGACGGCCCTCGGACTGTTCATCGCCCTGGCGAGCACGCTCGTGGCGGACGTCTTCGTCCTCCTGCTCGTGCTGGAACTGAGCTCCTGGACCGGCCCGTTCTGGAAGGGCTTCGTGCGGGTGGTGTGGAGCATCACGGGCGCGATGCTGGCCGCCGGCCTCCTGCTCTTGCTGCGCGGGCAGCTGCAACCGGTGGAAGCCATGCTGCTGCACGCGCCTTTCTACCTCGCGATGCTCGTGCCCCTGGCGTGGCAGTGGCGCCTGGCCTGGCGCGTGCGCGGGCGCTCGGACATCTTCATGTCCGTGTCCCTGACCGTGTGGCTCGCCTTCGTGGTCCACGACATGGCGGTCGCGGGAGGACTGCTGCCGCTGGAGAGCTTCTTCCTCGCGCCGCTGCCGGCGCTGCTGGTGCTGCTGAGCCTCGTGTGGCGCACGCTGGAGAAGATGGCGCTGGAGCGGGCGAGCGCCCAGCACGAGATCCGCCTGGCCGTGGCCGATGCCAGCACGGCGCACGGCCACGCGATGCAGCGGCTGCGAGCGGAATTCGACCAGGCGAAGGAGACCGAACGGCAGGCGGTCATCTCCGCCGAACGCTCGCGCCTGCTGCACGACCTGCACGACGGCATGGGCAGCCACCTGATCACGGCCCTGCGCATGATCCGCCGCGACGGCGTGCCGCGCGAGGACGTGGCCAAGGTCATCGAGGAGTCGCTGGAAGACATCCGCCTCATCATCGATTCACTGGACCTGCAGGAGCGCGACCTGCTGCCGCTCCTGGGCAGCCTGCGCTACCGCCTCGAACCGCGCCTGAATGCCATCGGCGTGGCGCTGCAGTGGGACATCGAGACCCTGCCGGAGCTGGACTACCTCTCGCCTGAAACGGGGCTGAACATCGTGCGCATCGTGCAGGAGGCGGTGAACAACGCCGTGCGCCACGGCGAGGCGCGGACGATCACCGTGCGGGCGCGGCCGGCGGCCGATGCCGTCGAACTCTCCGTGGCCGACGACGGCCGCGGCTTCGATGTGAGCCGGGTGCCCACGCCTGGAACGCCGAAGCGCGGGCTGCACGCCATGCGCGCCCGCGCCGCCAGGCTCGGCGGCGCGCTGGCCATCGAGAGCGGCGCGGCGGGGACGCGCGTGGCCTTGCGGCTGCCGCTGGAACGCTGAAGACGCGGGCTTGGTGGGCCCCAGGCACTATCGCATCAACTGTCCGCGTTCGTCGATGACGGCAATGTCCACGTAGTTCGACCCCACGTTGTCGTCATTGGTGAAGTCGATGAAGTAGCCGCCAAGATCCTTGCGCAGCTTCTGCAGGGCCTGCGCCAGCCGTTCCGGGGTCGGAGAGGGGCCCGCATTGGCAAGGGCTTCTCCCGTGACGCGGGCGGCGATGAATCCGACCAGATGAAGCTGGGAGCGTTCCGTCCCTTTCGGAGCGTACTTCGCGAGGATGGCGTGGAAATCACGAGTGAGTCCCGTGACGGCGACGGCGGAGCTGGGGGTGATCTGCGCAAGGGCCACACCCGTTGCCGATCGGGACGGAGCCTTCGCCACCACGCCGGCGGCGTCCACATAGGACATCCCGTAGATCGGCGTCGGGTCCCCCGCACGGCGGACGTCCCGCACCAGCGCTGCACCGCTGTTGGAGGCAAGCACCATGAGGTACGTCTGGGCGTTGGTCTTCTTCAACTCCGCGGCGGCGGCCTTCAGGTCATCCGCCGCTGAAGGAGCCGACACCCTGCCGACGATCTGCACCTTCATGGAGTCCGCCATCTCGTCGACGAACGCGAGCCCGTTCTTGCCGAACGGGTTGTCCTGGTAGACCACGGCCACCCGGGCGATGCCCATCGTGGACAGGTGCGCCAGGATCTTGCGGATCTGCGCCCGGTCGCCGGCCTGGACGTGGAAGATCCAGGGGCTTCCAGGCTTGCGCAGGCTCTCCGCGCCGGGCGTGACGCCGATGGCCGGGATGCGAAGGCGATCGAGCGTCTTCTCCTTCAGGATCGCCGCGACGTTCGCCGAGCCGTACATGTTGATGAACGCCAGCGGCTTGTCACGCTGCGCCACGAGTTCCAGCAGCCGGATGGTCTCCTGCGGCTTGTATTGGTCGTCTTCCTGGACGAGCCGGATCCTGGCCCCGTGAATCCCGCCCTTGTCGTTGACGTGATCGAAGTAGGCCTTGGCGCCCACGAAATTCGCCTGCGCCCCCACGCCCAGGGGGCCGGTCATCGGCGCCACTTGCGCGACGACCAACTCCTGCGCGGCGCCGGCCGCCAGGCTCGCCATTCCCGCCAGGGCGAAAGGCAACTCTCTACGTCTCATCGGTCCTCCTCTTTTGTTCTGGTCACGGATGCCGGAGAGGCGGCTTCGCTCACGAGGGGCCCGCTGCTTGCGACGGCTACTTCGACACGTCGAGGCCGGCGCCGCGAATCACGCCCGAGAACTTGCGGACGTCCTCCTCCAGCCACTTCCGCGTGTCGCGGCTTCCCATGAAGATGACCTGGACCTCGAGCTCTTCCAGCTTCTTGCGCACGGCGGCGTCCTTCAGGACCTCGCGCAAGGCCGCCTCCAGCTTGGAAACGACCGCGGGCGGCGTCCCCTTGGGCGCGGCAATGTTCACGAACGCATCGTTGGTGTCCAGCTCCGGGAAGCCCTGCTCGCCGGTCGTGGGGACGTTGGGAAGAAACGGCAAGCGAGCCTTGCTCTGTGCCGCAAGCACCCTCAGGTCCTTGCCTTCCAGCTGCTTCACGAGTGCCGTGTACGGCAAGGTGCAGGCCTGGACATCGTGGGCCTTCAGGGCCACCAGCGCGGGGGCGAGGCCGTTGTACGGCACGTGCGTGACGGTGAAGTCATGCCCGAACCTGGCCTTCACCTCGCGTTTGAACATCTCCAGCTGGAGATGGTTGAGGCCGTTGGCGCCGGTGCTGCAGAAGGCGATTCCACCCGGATTGGCATTCGCGTAGGCCACCAGTTCCGTGAGCGACTTCACGGGGAGCTGCGTGCTGACCGCGATCACCGATGGATTGGACGCGACGACCGCCACCGGCTCGAAATCCGCGATCTTGAGCTCGAAGTTCGGCACCAGCAGATGCATGTACCCGTACGCCGAGCCGGACGTGAAGAACAGGGTGTAGCCGTCGGCGGGCGCGGAGGCCACCACCCGCGCGCCCACGGCACTGCCGGCGCCGGGCCGGTTCGAAATGATGACCGGCTGCCCCAGGATGTCCTTCAGCTTGTCGGCCAGGATGCGCGCCGTCACGTCGAGGCTGCCGCCGGCGGCGAAGGGGACCACCACCGTGACGGGCCTCTGCGGGTACTTCGTCGCCTGCGCGAAGGCATGCAGGGAGGCCGTGGCCGCGAGGGCGCCGAGAAGCCCCTTGAGGAGTGCGCGCCGCGCGGAAACGAAGATCGTCATCGACCCAGTCTAGGGTCGACGCCAATCGTTGATCCAGATCAACGAAATCGCAGAATCAGATCAATTCGTGCCGCTCAGTGCCTCGAAAACGACGGTCCTGAGCCACCGGTGCGCCGGGTCGCCGTGGAGGCTCCTGCCCCAGTGCAGGTGGGAGTCGAAGACCGGCGACCGGAAGGGAAGTTCCAGGGTCCTGAGCAGGTGCTCCGGGAACGATTCGGCCAGGGTGCGCGGAATGGTCGCGATGAGATCCGTGCCGGAAATGATCTGCGGCAGGCTCGTGAAGTTGAGCGTCGTGTGGGCGATGGACCGGCCGATCCCGCGCTCCTGGATGTAGCGCTCCAGCAGCCCCTGGGACCGTCCCGGCGCCTCCACGACGACGTGGCGGGCTTCGGAGTACTTCTTCAGGTTGAAGCCCTCGATCAGGCGGCGGTTCGTCGCGCCGCAGATGCAGACGAAGTCGTGCTGCCGCACCTTGCGGCGCACGAACTCGCTCGAAAGCAGGTCCGGAAAGTAGCCCAGGGCGAAGTCGACCTGCCCCTCGGACAAGGCGCGCTGCAGCTGCATTTGCGGCATCTCGATCGTGTGCAGCCTGACGTTCGGTGCCCGCTGCGCCACGGCCGTCAACACCTTCGGCATGTACATCGCCTCGGCGACGTCGGACTGGGCGATCTTGAATTCGCGCGTGTCCGTTGCCGGCTCGAAGCGCACCCTCTTGAGGATGCGCTGCTCGATGCAGGCGATCGCCTCGCGCATCGGCTCCACCAGTTCCTTCGCGCGCGACGTCGGCTGCATTCCGGATGCCGTGCTCACGAACAGCGCGTCGTCGAGGTCCTTTCGCAGCTTGGCCAGCGCCGTGCTCAGCCCGGACTGGCTCATGCCGAGGGAGCGGGCCGCGACCACGACGCTGCGGCTGTCGAAGATCGCGACGAAGATCTTCATCGCCAACAGGCTGAACGATGCGGACGCCATCGAGGGTTGCGTGATCGGAAGTTCAGATTCTATCGATCTGGGGAAAAGATGCGTGGCGCTCGTAGAGTCGATGCCGACGCCCTCTTCCTTCCTCACGCCCATGCTCACTCCAGAGAAGAACGCCCTGCTCACCCGCACCGGACCGGAGACCCCGATGGGCAAGTGGATGCGCAGCTTCTGGATTCCGGCGATGACGCGCGCCGAAATTCCCGGCAGCGACGCGCCGCCGGTGCGGCTCACCCTGCTCGGCGAACGCCTCGTGGTCTTCCGGGACACGCAGGGCAATGTCGGCGTCCTGGAGGAAAACTGCCCGCACCGCGGCGCCAGCCTGTTCTTCGGCCGCAACGAAGAAGGTGGCCTGCGCTGCGTGTACCACGGCTGGAAATTCGACGTGCACGGCAACTGCGCCGACATGCCCACCGAGCCGGCCGGCAGCAGGATGCAGGGCAACGTCAAGGCGCGCGCCTATCCCGCCCGGGTGGCGGGCGGAGTCCTGTGGATCTACATGGGACCTGGCAAGGAGGTGCCGGAGCTTCCCGGCTTCGAATGGCTCGGCCTGCCCGAGGAGCAGATCTACGTGTCGCGCTGGCAGCAGGAATGCAACTACGCCCAGGCGATGGAAGGCGAACTGGACAGCGCCCACGTCGGCTTCCTGCACCGCCTCGTCAGCCAGATCGACAAGGACGAACGCGCGCTGACCGGGCGCTATTTCAAGGACGATACCGCTCCGAGCTGGAAAATCCTCCCGACGGAGTCCGGGTTCATGGCGTGCAACGGCCGCCGCGTGGACGGCGACAAGCGCTATTGGCGCCTCAACCAGTTCCTGCTGCCGTTCTACACGATGATTCCGCCCAGGCCCGCGGACGCGCAGCTGGTCCGCATGTGGGTGCCGATGACGGACGAGCGCTGCTGGGTGATGTGCGTGACCTATCGGCCGGAGGGCCCCCTCGGTGCGGAGGAACTTGCCGCCTGGCGCAACGGTGACAACTCGCACCGGAAGGTGATTCCGGGCACCACCGTTCCCACCGAGCGGCTGGACAACGACTACCTGATCGACCGGCAAGAGCAGAAGACGATCTCCTTCACGGGCATCAAGGGCATCCGCGCGCAGGACGCGATGGTCACGGAGACCGCCGGTCCCATCGCGGACCGCTCGCGGGAACACCTGGGAACGAGCGACCGCGCGGTGGTGGCGATGCGCCGCACGTTGATGGAAGCCGCAACCGCCTTCGAAGCGGGCAAGGCGCCCGCCGCGGTGGCCAAGCCGTGGCTCTACGCCGTGCGCGCGACGCAGGCGGTGCTGCCCGGGACCGTCGAACCCGACTCCGCGGACGAACTGATGGCCAGGGCCAGGCCAGCTGCGGCCGGCACCGATACCGCGGCGGCCTGAGGAACACTTCGTGGAATTGCGATCTTCGCTGGATGCGCACCCCGTCCTTGCCAGGCCGCGGGCGTATGAACATTTGCGCCTCGAGCCGCTGACGGGCGTGCTTGGCGCCGAGGTGTTCGGCATCGACTTGCGCACGCCTCTTGCACCGCAGGCATGGGCCGAGGTGCGGCAGGCCTTCTCCGATCACCAGGTGCTGCTGTTCCCCGGCCAGAAGCTCTCCCACGAACAGCACCTCGCCTTCAGCGCCAACTTCGGCGCCATCATGCGGGTGCCGCAGTTGCACGGCGTGGACGGCTTCCCCGACGTGCAGATCATCCGGCGGCTGCCGGCCGACACCGGGCGGGTCGTGGGCGAGAACTGGCACGCCGACAGCACCTACCTCGAGGAACCGCCGATGGCGGTCGTCATGCGCGCCATCGACGTGCCGCCCTATGGCGGGGACACGGGATTCCTCAGCATGTACGCGGCCCACGAGGCGCTCTCCCCGGCGTACAAGGCGCTTCTCGCGCCCCTGAACGCGGTGCACAGCGCCACCCGCATCTTCGGTTCCGCCTACCTCGCGCAAGGCCGCAAGTTCAACGCCGCCAACAGCCGGACGGACCTGGACGTGGAACTGGGCGACCGTGAGGTCGTGCACCCGCTCGTGTGCACCCACGCCGTGAGCGGACGGAAGTTCCTGTACGTGAACAGGACGTACACGCAGCGCATCGAGGGCATGACGAACGAGGAGAGCGCATCGATCCTCGCGTATCTCCATGAGCATTGCGCCCGTTTCGATTTCACCTTCCGGGCCCGCTGGCGAAACGACCAGGTCCTGGTGTGGGACAACCGCTGCACGATGCATCGCGCCATCCCGGATTACGCGGGCCAGGGCCGCTACCTCACGCGGGTGACGGTCGCCGGGCCGCGCCCCTCACGCTAGACCTTCCGCAGCAAGGGAGCCCGGCTTCCCCACGGCGACCCGCCACGGCGGCGCCGCTCACCGATACGACCCCGGGCTCCTCCCGGTCCACCGCTTGAACGCGTGCCGGAAGTTCGCCGTGTCGCTGAACCCCAGCGACGCCGCGATGCTGTCCGTGCTCATGGTGGTGTTCTGCAGGTACTCCAGCGCCAGGCGCCGCCGCACGTCGTCCAGCACCTGCTGGAACGAGGTTTGCTCCGCCTGCAGCCGGCGCCGCAAGGTGCGCGACGTGGTGTGCAGCTCCGCCGCCACCGTCTCGATGTCCGGGAACTGGCCCGGTGATCGCATCAGCAACGCGCCGACTTGCGCCGCGGTGCCGGCGGCGCCGTGCAGTTCCCCCAGCAACTCGTCGCAGGTGCGCCGCACCACGGCGGCCGTGATCGGGTTGCCCAGGGCCAAGGGATGGTCCAGCCACGCCGCATCGAAGCGCAGTTCGTGGGCCGGCGCATCGAACACCACCGGGCAGCCGAGGATCTCGCCGCAGGCCGCGGCATGCGCGGGCGCCGGATACGCCGCGCGCCATCCCGCCGGCGCGAGCTGCGCACCCAGCACGTCGCGATGCAGCGACAGGAGCGTTCCCACCTGCATCTCCAGCACGAAGCGCCGCAGCGCCGGATCGGGCCCGAGATCCAGGACGTCGTCGGCGAGAGTCCACACGGCCTCCTCGCCCTCCACCCGGAAGCCCAGGCCCACGAGGGGCGAAGCCAGCGCGCGGTATTGCGTGGCGAAGGCCACGGCCTCGCGCGGCGTCGGGCTGGCCAGCAGCGCGTAGCCGTACATGCCGAAGTGCGTGATGTGCACCCGCATGCCGGCCCGCAGCGCCAGCTCCGGCTGCGGCGTGAGCCGCCGCGCCGCGTCGAAGACGGCCAGCAGCTGCCGCACCGACACCAGCGTCGCCGGATCATGGAGCGTTGCAGCCGCCAGGCCCGTGCCCGCCAGCACGTCCGCCGGCTGCACGCCCAGTTCCGCGAGCGCATCCACCAGCACCGCGATCTTGTAGGGGCGGTGCCGGCGGTCGTCGAGGCTGGCGGGAAAGGGATGCACAGGCGCTAGTTTGTCCGAATTCCACATGCCGAGGCCCGTTGGCACCTCGCCAGCCGCCCTGCCAGGCCCAAGAATCGCCGCCAGCGCGTCCACCGTTGGCGCGGTCCCACAAAAACAAGGAGACAGGATGAACGAAGGCATCGACCTCGTCCGCCTCAATTTCAACCCGCAGGCCCAGATGGGACTGAGCGCCGTGCTGGCGCTCGTCATCTTCGGCATTGCGCTGGACCTGAAACTGTCCGACTTCCAGGCCGCCCTGCGCACGCCGCGCGCGCTCGCCATCGGCCTCGTGAGCCACCATCTGGCGTTTCCCGCCTTCACCTTCGGCCTGATCCAGCTGGTGCAGCCCGCGCCTTCGATCGGCCTGGGCATGCTGCTGGTGTCGTCCTGCCCCGCGGGCCACATCTCCAACTTCTTCACCCACCGGGCGCACGGCAACACCGCGCTTTCGGTGTCCATCAGCACGCTGTCCACGGTGGGGGCGATCTTCATGACGCCGCTGAACGTGGCCTTCTGGGGTTCCTTCGACCCGCAGCTGTCCGCCCTGCTCCGCAGCTTCTCGCTGGATCCGCTGCGCATGCTGGTGGACGTGGGCCTGCTGCTCGGCGCGCCGCTGGCCGCCGGCATGGCGCTGTCGCACCGCTTCCCCGGCTTCGCCCGCAAGCTGCACAAGCCGATGCGCACCTTCTCGCTGGGCGTCTTCGTGCTCTTCGTGGCCGGCGCGCTGGCGCTGAACTGGGGCACGTTCCGCCAGTACGGCAACTACGTCGTGTGGATCGTGCTGCTGCACAACGCCCTGGCGCTGGGTGGCGGCTACGGCTTCGCCCGGCTCGCGGGCCTCCCCGAGCGCGACCGCCGTGCGGTGGCCTTCGAGACCGGCATCCAGAACTCCGGCCTGGGCCTGGTGCTGGTCTTCAACTTCTTCGGCGGCCTGGGCGGCATGGCCATCGTCACCGCCTGGTGGGGCATCTGGCACATCGTGGCGGGCATCAGCCTTTCCAGCTTCTGGAGGAAGCGCCCGCCCCTGGCGCAAGCGGAACCGGCGACGTGATCCGGCGCGTTCTCGTCACCGGAGGCAGCGGCTACCTGGGCTCGCAAGTCGTGGCGGCGCTGGCCGCGGCGGGCGACTGCCACGTCGTTTCGCTGGACGTGCGGCAGGTGCCCCCGGAGCGCCGGCTGGCCGGCGTGCAGTACGAAGTCGCCGACATCCGGGACTTCGCAGCCCTGGCCGACATCACGCTGGGGCACGGCGTGCACACGGTCGTCCACCTGGCGGCCATCGTCACGCCGGGCCGCAGATCCGACCGCGACTTCGAATACCAGGTGGACGTCGAAGGCACGCGCAACGTGCTGCGGGCCTGCGTGGCAGCGCAGGTCGACCACCTGGTCGTGTCGTCCTCCGGCGCCGCGTACGGCTACCACCACGACAACCCGGCCTGGCTCACCGAAACCGACGCCGTGCGCGGCAATCGCGAGTTCGCCTATTCCTGGCACAAGCGGCTGGTGGAGGAAATGCTGGCCGACTACCGTGAACGCGCGCCGCGGCTGCGGCAGACCGTCTTCCGCATCGGGACCATCCTCGGCGCCAGCGTGTCCAACCAGATCACGGCGCTGTTCGACAAGCAGCGGCCGCTGGCGATCGCGGGCTCGGACAGCCCCTTCGTCTTCATCTGGGACCAGGACGTGGTCGGCGCCATCCTGCATGCGATCCGCAGCGGCAACGCCGGCATCTTCAACGTGGCCGGCGACGGCGCGCTGACCATCCACGAGATCGCCGCGCGCATGGGCAAGCGCTGCCGCGTGCTGCCCCCGAGCCTCCTGCAGGCGGCGCTGTGGGTCGGCAAGCGGCTCGCGCTCACGCAATACGGGCCCGAGCAACTGCGCTTCCTCCAGTACCGTCCGGTGCTGGACAACCGGCGCCTGAAGGACGAATTCGGCTATCGCCCGCGGATGACGAGCTCCGAAGTGTTCGACTTCTGGTGGGCGGCGCGGCGCCGCGCCGCGTCGGCACCGAATGCAACGTGAATTGAGGAGACTCTTTTGAAGCTGCAACGCCTCGCCCTGGGTGCGCTGTGCATGGCGACGGCCGCGGCCGGGCACACCGCCGCGCTGACCGTCACCGACCCCGCGGGCCAGCCGCTCGCCGTCGTGATGGTGCGCGAAGTCGTGGCGGCGCGGCCCGCGGCGGATACCTCCGACAACGGCTATCCGGCGCCTGGCAAGGCGCACACCGTGCCACCCGAGATCACGCGCTTCACCGATGCCGCGGGCCGCGCGACCTGGCCGCCACGCGCCGTGGCCGTGAAGGTCCTGCTGCGCAAGCCCGGCTACCGCGACCTCACGCTGCCCGTCGCCGCTGGCCAGCCCACGGCGCGGGCCGTGATGGAACGCGAGACGGACGCCTTCAAGCTGGCCGAAGCCAAGCCTTCCAACGTGTGGATGGGTGGGCTGGACCTGGGCGACTCCCGGCGCAAGCAGCATTTCCAGCTGCAGTGCGGCTTCTGCCACCAGCAGGGCAACGCCTTCATCCGACGCGACCGCGCGCCGGAGGAATGGGCCGACACCATCAAGCGCATGGTGCGCTATGGCTCGCGCCTCTCCAGCGAGGACCAGAAGGTCCTGCCCGCCCTGCTGAACGCGAGCTGGACCCGGTTGCGCGCGCGGCCGGACCTGCTCGCGGAGCCGGCGCCCTGGAGCCCTGCCCTCGCGGCGGCCACGATCACCGAGTGGCCGATCGGCGACCCCTTCTCGCAGGTGCACGACCAGTTGCTGGGCCTGGACGGCAAGGTCTACATCGCCGACAACATCCAGGACCGTGTCTGGCAGGTCGACCCGCGCACCGATGCCGTCACCGTCTACAAGATCCCGCATCGGGAAGGCGACGTCCCCGGCGGCATGATCGCGGCGCGGCTGAAGGACTTCCCGAAGCACGACAGCACGTCCAACGCCCATTCGCTGGCGCAGTCGCAGCGTGACGGCCACATCTTCATCACGCCATCGGCGCAGCAGCGGCTGGTGGAGTTCGATCCCGGGACCGGCCAGTTCCGCCTGCACGAGATCGGCGGCGGCTTCTATCCGCACACGATCCGGGTCGACGCGCAGGACCGCGTGTGGTTCACGCTGGCGCTGTCCAACCAGATCGCGATGTTCGACCGCGCGACCGGGAAGTTCACGTTGCACGACCTGCCCACGCGCGGTTTCCGCGAGTGGCTCACCATCGCGCTGATCCGCCCGCTGTTCAAGATCATGAGCTGGGGCGTGCCGCTCGCCAACTGGCTGCCGGTGGACCGCATGGCCACGGGGACTCCCCTGCCCTACGGCATCGACGTCACGCCCGACGGCAAGGTCTGGTTCGCGCGCCTGCACACCGACGAGATCGGCCGGCTCGATCCGGAGACCGGCGAGATCACCATGCTCAAGACGCCCTTCGGCGGTCCGCGCCGCCTGCGCGCGGACGCCCAGGGCAACCTCTGGATCGTGGCCTTCGCCGAATCGGCGATCGCGCGCTACGAGCCCGGGAGCGGCACCTTCAAGCGCTACGACCTGCCGGTCATCCCCAGGGGCAGCGAGACGCCGTATGCGCTCAACGTCGACAAGCGCCGCGGCATCGTGTGGGTGACGGGCAACCAGTCCGACGCGCTCTACGCGTTCGACATGCGCAGCGAGACCTGGCGCCATTTCCCGCTGCCGCGCCGCGTGGCGTTCACGCGCGACGTCGAGATCGCCGAGGACGGCACCGTCTATACCTCCACCTCCAGCTTCCCGAGCTGGCATGTCGAGGACGCGCAACCCACGATGATCCGCCTGCAGGCGCCGGCGCAGTGATGCCGTTGCGCTGGTTCTACCTGTCCTGCCTGCTCGCCTTCACGGCGGGGCACATGGTCAACTACTCGGTGATCATCTACGCGCAGGAAGCGATCGGCTCGGACCTGCTTTCGGGCATCGGCTTCGGCCTGTGCTTCGGGCCGCCGCTGGTGCTGGGCTGGTATGCGGGCGCGCTGTGCGACCGCTTCGCGCCGGGCCGCCTGATGCAGGCGGCGCAGGCGCTGTTCATCGTGGCCGCCGTGCTGCTCTGGCTGGCCGACGCGAACGTGGGGCCGCGCGTGCCGCTGCTGGTGACGGCGGCTGCATTGGCAGGCGTGGGCTGGTCCTTCGCCTCGCCGGCGCGCATGGCCACGCTGGGACAGATCGCGCCGCCGGAGCAGCTCAAGCGCGCTTCGGTGCTGTTCAACCTGCTGGTGATGCTCGGCTTCGGCCTGGGGCCCGTGGCAATCGCGCTGGCGCGCAAGACCTTCGGCTGGCCCGGCGTGTTCACCGCTGCAGCGCTGGCCTTCGCGCTGGCGTCACTGTTGCTGCTGTGGGTGCCGACGCGGGGCCGGCAGGCGGCGCACCAGCCGGTGCTGGTGGAGATCCGTGAAGGGGTCGCTGCCGTGCGCGCCAACGCGCTGCTGCTGCAATTGATGCTGGCCGCGATGGCGGGCTACCTGGCCATGGGCCCGATGACCGTGCTGCTGCCCAAGCTGGCCGCCACGCAGCTGGGCCTGGGCGAGCTGCAGCGCGGCGCCTTCCTGGGCACCCTGGCGCTGTCCCTGATCTCCGGCGGCATGGTGGCCCTGGTGGCCGGACCGCGCCTGCCGCACGGGGTCGCCGTGTTCGCGGCGACCGTCGCGGCCGGCGTGGCGCTCTCGGGACTCGGCGCCGTGCACGATGCACGCCTCGCGGTGCTGCTGCTCGCGCTGGTGGGCGTCGCCGGCGGCTTCGCGCTGTCGCTGATCGTGGCGGGCATCCAGGCCCAGGCGCCCGATGCGGTGCGAGGCCGCGTGGTCAGCATGTACACCATCATTTCCCAGGTGGTGCCCGCGGCTTCCGGCGTTGCGGCCGGTGCGCTGGTGCACGGCTTCGGTGTCGGCGCCGCGCTGCACGTGTGCGGTGCCGTGCTGGCGCTGGCCATGGGACTGGGTGCCTGGCGCATGGGCGCGCTGCGGCGCCATCGCGGCTGACCTAGTCCTTGCGGCGCCGCTTGCGCGCGCCGCGCCACACTTGACGCTTGTCCTCCAGCGTCACGCGTTCCACCTCGCCGGCAAGTTCGAGCCGCTCCAGGGCCTGCTTCGTGAGTTCGATGGGCGGCCGCGGTTCGGGCCACTGGATCCAGAACGCATGGACGCCCTCCACGGTGTCCGCGCGCGCCGACCTCCGCACGATCGCGCGGATCCGCTGCATCGCCAGGCGCACCTCGTCCTCTTCCTGCATGGCCCATTCTGCCCCGCGACCGCGCGGCACGGGGAGGACGAAAACATCCAGAGGATGGGACTTCCGTATCCCCTGGTGTCGGGCCACGCCGCTCCGGGGGGAAACGCGCCGGGAGGCGGAGCGCAGAGGCCCCAGGGGGAGGACGAAATGATCCCACCCGCCACCGGCGCCGCGACCATCTTTCCTTTGGTTTCAAGCACTTGCAATCGCCGCACGCGCTGGCACGGCGATTGCGCGCCAGCGCGACGTGCCTGCCTGCCGGCACGGGGCCCATGAACGTCTAGCGAGGTGCACGATGAACGAGAGCATTCAGAAATGGCTGGAGCGCAACCGGCCGCCGCGGGTGAAGATCACCTACGACGTCGAGACGGGCAACGCCATCGAGAAGCGCGAACTGCCCTTCGTCGTGGGCATCCTCGCCGACCTGTCGGGCGACCGCCTCGACGACGACTTCCCGGACTACGGGACGCGCGTCATGGAGGAGATCGACCGCGACAACTTCAACGACGTGATGACGAAGGCGCGGCCCTCGGTGCGGCTCGACCAGGTCCCGCGGACGCTGCCCACCAGCGATCCCGGCGAGACGACCCTGGGCGGATCGATCACCTTCCGCTCGCTGGCGGACTTCGACCCGGTGGCCGTCGTGCAGGCCGTGCCCGACCTCGCCGCGCTGTACCGCTTGCGCGCCAACGTCCGCATGCTCCAGTCGCGCGCCGAGTCCAGCAGCAGCCTGGCCCGCGCGCTCGAGCCGCTGATGGCCATCGGCAACGACGGCAACGCCGCGCGCGCGCCGCTGCAGGTGCTGGACGATCCCACCGCGCGCACCGCCCTGCCGACCTCGCGGGAGACGGTGCGCAAGCTGGCCGTCGCGATCGCCAAGGCCGCGACGCCGGAGGACAAGGCTGCCTCGGCCACCGTGTTCGGCTTCAAGGCCACGACGCCGCCCACGGCGCTCGTGGACACGGTCCGCAAGTTCATCGGCCTGTACGCGCACATCGACACCGCGGACCATCGGCGCGCCGCGCAGGACCTGCTGCGCGCGCTGGCCACCCTCAAGGCGGGCGCGCCGGCACCGGACGCCGACACGCTCAAGGCGCGCACCGAAGCGATGAAGAAGCTGGGCTATACCGACAGCTCGCATGACGCCGACGTCGGCGGGGCGGCGAGCGACCTGCTCGCCCTGCTCGCGACCCCGCCCGGCGACAGCGCCACCGACGACCAGGTCGCCCACTATGGCGATGCGCAGCGCGCCGCGCTGGTCTTCCTGGGAACCCTGCAGCCCGAGGACAGCACGAAGGTCGACAACCCCGACCCGGTCAGCGGCGCCGAGGAGCGTCACTTCGCCGACAGCCGCTGGTTCTCCAACAACATGCTGCTGGCCGCGACTCCGGTCCCCGGGCCGACTGCCGACCAGGCGACGCTCACCAAGGTGCAGAGCGTGCTGGGCCTGCTCGATGCCGCCGGCCTGAAGAGCGACAACGAGCGGCAGGCCTTCGTCGCGCCGCTGGGATACTTCCGCTCCGGCGTGCTCAAGCCGCTGGAGAGTCCCGCGGCCGCCGCGCGCAAGCCGATGGGCACCGAGACCTCCATCGACCTGCTGGTGGCGCAGATCGACGCGATGATCAGCAAGCAGCTGCGCGGCATCATGCACGCGCCCACGTTCCAGGCCGTGGAGGCGACCTGGCGCGGCCTCTTCTACCTCGTCTCCCGCGCCGAGACCGGCAAGGCGCTCAAGCTGCGCATCCTCAACGCGACCCAGCAGGAACTGCTCGACGACCTGGAGAAGGCCGTCGACAAGGACCAGAGCCGCCTGTTCAAGATGATCTACGAGGCCGGCTACGGCACGCTGGGCGGCGAGCCGTACAGCATGCTGCTGGGCGGCTACGAGGTCGGGCGCTCGGCGCAGGAGATCGAGTTCCTGTCCAAGATGGCGGAGGTGGCGGCGGCGGCCCATGCGCCCTTCATCAGCGCCGCTTCGCCCTCGATCTTCGGCCTGCACAGCTTCGCCGACCTGGCGCGCCCGCGCGATCTCGAGAAGATCTTCGAGGGCGTGGAGCTGGTCGGCTTCCAGTCGCTGCGCGAGACCGAGGATTCGCGCTACGTCACGCTGGTGCTGCCGCACGTGCTGCTGCGCCTGCCCTATGGCGAAAAGAGCTGGCCGGTGCAGGGCCTGGCGTTCGAGGAGCAGTCCGACCACAACCAGCCGGGCGACTTCCTCTGGGGCAGCGCCGCGTGGCTGCTGGCCGAACGCATCACGCACGCCTATTCGCTGTACGGCTGGACGGCCGCCATCCGCGGCGTCGAGGGCGGCGGCCTCATCGAGGGCCTGCCCCTGTACACCTATCCCGTCTACGACACGGGCTCCGACGCGCAGGCGCTGTTCTGCCCCACCGAGGTCTCCATCACCGACCGGCGCGAGAAGGAACTGAGCGACCTGGGCTTCATCGCGCTGTGCCATTGCATGGGCACCGGCACCGCCGCCTTCTTCGGCGGCCAGACGCTCAACCAGCCCAAGTCCTACGTGTCCGATGCGGCCAATGCCAACGCGCGCCTGTCGGCGCAGCTGCCCTACATGCTCGCGGCCTCCCGTTTCGCCCACTACATCAAGGTGATGATGCGCGACAAGGTCGGCAGCTTCCTCACGCGCAAGAACATCGAGACCTTCCTGAACACGTGGATCTCGCAGTACGTGCTGCTGGACGAGAACGCGCCGCAGGACGCCAAGGCGAGCTATCCCCTCAGCCAGGCGGAGGTGGTCGTGATCGACGTGCCCGGCGAGCCGGGCGCCTACCAGGCCGTCGTGTTCCTGCGCCCGCACTTCCAGCTGGAGGAACTCACGACGTCCATCCGGCTGGTGGCCTCGCTGCCGGCGGGTTGAGCCCGGGCACCTCCCATCCACGAAGCAAGGAGCCTCTCCATGGACCTCATCCTGCTGCAACCGGGCGACAAGTCGGTCTTCCCGAGCGACAACACCTGGAAGGACGGCGGCAGCCTGGTCGACGCGACCGGCGTCGACCCCAACGTCAAGCTCGGGCAGTGCATCGAGCTGGTCTCCGTGCACCAGGGCATGAAGCAACAGGTGACCACCGACGTGAGCAACTCCGCGCGCACCTCGGGCCGGCCGATCATCACCGAGTTCACCTGCACCAAGTACGTCGACAAGACATCGGTCAAGCTGTACGACTACTGCCTGCGCGCCGAGACCCTGGGCAAGGACGTGGACAACCCGACGTACATCCACATCCTGCGCAACTCGGGCGACAAGACCTACAACATCATCACGATCTCCCTGCGCGATGCCCTGATCAGCGAGATCCAGTTCCAGTCCCACCCGGACGACATGCCCACGGAGCAGTTCAAGCTGAATTTCAGCGAGATCCTGTGGACCTACAACGTCCAGATGTCGAACATGCAGGTCAAGGGCAACGTCGCCACCGGCTGGAGCCTGGCGCGCAACCGGCCGATCACGCAGTTCACCCAGTAATCCTCCTCGCGTGCGCGGCCGGGCAGCACCGGCCGGAAGGGAGATGCGATGCAGTACCTGCTCGAACGGCTTGCCGCGGCCGCCGATGCGTCCCCCGGTGCGCCGCAGCGCTTCGACCTGCGCGCCGCCGTGCGGGACCAGATCCAGCGGCTGGTCAGCTCGCGCTTCTGGCCGGGGCGTCCCGGCCTGGACCTCATGGGCCTGCGCCTGCCGCCCGTGGCGGGCTTCGGCGGCGCGTGCCGGCCCGACGTCGAGGCCTACGCCGACGGCATCCGCGGCCTGGTGCTCGCGCACGAGCCGCGGCTGGCGGATGTGCGCGTGGCCGTCCTGCCCGCCGGCGATCCGCTGATGCCCTTCCAGGTGGCGGTCAGCGGCCGCCTGGGCGACAGCGAGGAGCGCGACACCTTCCGCTTCGACCTGCCGCAGCGCGGCTAGGAGTCCCCATGCAGCCTTACGGCAACCAGCTGCGGGACTACTACCAGCGCGAGCTCACCAGCCTGCGCGAGGACACGGACGCGTTCGCGCGCGCGCATCCCGCCGAAGCCTCGGCGCTGGGCCTGGGCCGCACCGGTGCGCGCGATGCCCACGTGGAGATGCTGGTGCAGGCCTTCGCCTTCCTCACCGGCCGCGTGCTGTACGAGATGGAGTCGAGCAAGGCGGTGCTGGCCAATGCCCTGGTGCAGGACCTCTATCCGCACATGGCCGCCCCCCTGCCCTGCATGGCGGTGGCGCAGGTCCAGGTCCTCGGGGATGCCGCCAATGGCGCGCTGCTGGATCGCGGCCGGCAGGCGAGCGCGATCGCCGTCGCCGACGACGGGCACCGCGTGGCCTGCCGCTTCCGCACCACGACGGCCCTGCCGCTCGTTCCGCTGGCCGTGGTCGAGAGCGAGCTGCTGCAGCCGGAAGGCTTCCCCGAGCACATCCGCGAGGAATCCACCCTGTCCGCGCTGCGCGTGCGCGTGGTCCGCCTGGGGGCCGACCCCATCAAGGCACTGAAGAACCGCAGGCTGCGCTTCTACATCGACGCCGCGCAGAAGCACGCCTTCCTGCTGCAGGAGATGCTCGCGGTGCACCTGTCGGCGGTGACGCTGCAGCGGGTGGAGGACGGCGAGGTGGTGCCCGCCCCGCCGGCGCAACTGCAGTGGCTCGGCTTCGGGGAGGACGAGGCGGCGCTGCCCGCGCGCGCCAACATGCATCCGGGCCACCGGCTGCTGCAGGAGTACTTCGCCCTGCCCGACAAGTTCATGTTCTTCGAGCTGCCGCCGCTGGACGTCGCCGGGCTGGCGGCGGGCTTCGACCTGTTCTTCCATTTCAGGGTGCCGGTGGCGCAGGAGCGGCAGCTTTCGGCGACGGCGCTGCGGCTGAACTGCGTGCCGCTGGTGAACCTCTACCCCCAGCGCATCGATCCGCTGCCGCTGGACCACACCCGCTACGAATACCGGCTGCACGCCGACGTGCAGGGCCACGCGCACTGCGAGATCTATGCCCTGCAGGAGCTGACCTCGGTCCGCGCCGACGGCACGCTGCGCGAGCTGCGGCCCTACTTCGAGCTCGAGTCCAGCGCCGTGCTGCATGCGCAGGACTACTACTATGCGCTGCGCCGCCAGCCGGATGCCCTCGGCGAGATCGCGGGCACCGAGGCCTTCATCTCCTTCCTGGACAACCGGCTGCAACCCGTGCCCGCGCCGCCCGAGGTGATCGGCGGCCGCGCCCTGTGCACCAACCGCCGGCTGCCCGAAAAGATGCTGGCGGGCCAGGCGCTCGCCCTCGAAGGGCCGGGCCCCGTGCGCAACCTGGAGCTCACCGCCAAGCCTTCGCCGCACGACACGCCGACGCTCCTGGGCAGCCGGCCGTGGCTGCTGGCGTCGCAGCTGTCGCTGAACCACCTGTCGCTGGCCGAGGGGCCACAGGCCCTGTCCGCGCTGAAGCACATGCTGCGCGCCCACGTCGGACCGTCGCAGTCCGGCGGCCTGCTGCAGATCGACGGCCTGCGCCTGCTGCAGTGCCGGCAGGTCTTGCGGCCGCTGGTGCGCGAAGGCCTGCGCGCGCTCGGCCATGCCCTGCACGTGCGGCTCACGTTCGACCGCATGCAGTTCGAGGCCGGCAGCGTGGTGCTGTTCGCCTCGGTGCTGCGCCATTTCCTCGCGGCCTATGCCAGCGTCAACACCCTCGTGGAAGTCAGCGTCGCCACCAGCGACGCCAAGGGCACGCTGGTGCACTGGCCGGCGCTGTGCGGATCGGAGATCGTGCTGTGAACGGGACCCGCTACCTCGACCTGCAGCAGGACTTCGGCCGCTTCGACCTGCTGCAGCTGGTGCGCACGCTGTTGCGCACCGCCGCCGGCGAAGGACGCACGCCGCATCCGGACCGCGTGCTGCGCTTCCGCGCCGACCTCGGCGCCGCCTTCCCGGGCAGCAACGCCACCGCGCTGGACCTGCAGGAGGACCGCGCCAGCATCACCACGCCGGACTTCTGCGTGGGCAGCGTGCTGGGCCCGCTGCCCGAAGCCTTCCTGGAATGGATGCGCGACCTCGAGCGCGCCGGCCAGTCGGGCATGCGCGACTTCCTCGACCTGTTCAACCACCGCATCAACCTGCTGCGCTACCGCGTGCGTTCGGAGCTGGAGCCGGGCTTGCACAACGGCCCGCCCGAACACACGCTGGAGGGGCACTGGCTTGCCGCCCTCATGGGCATCGGCAGCCAGGCCCATGCCAGCCAGATCCCCCTGCGCACGCGCGCCTGGCTCGGGATCGGCGAGCTGCTGGCCAACAACCGCCGCAGTGCCGACGCCGTCGTGCAGGTGGTCTCGGCCTACCTGCGCTGCCCCGTGCGGCTGGAGCCGCTGGTGCCGCAATGGCGGCCGATCGGCTTCGAGAACGAGCAGGGCCTGGGCCATCGCCGGCTCGGCGTCGATGCCTGGGTCGGCCGGTCGGTGTGGGACGTGCAGGGTGCGATCCGCCTCTTCGCCGGCCCCCTGGGCTTCCGCGACGTGATCGCCTTGCTGCCGCCCGCCCATCCGCCGGTCCGCACCGAGGCGGTCGCAGCCGACCCCCTCTGCGCGCGCGACCTGCAGCGCCGCTGGCGCGGCCGCCAGCTCGCGATGGCTGGCGGCGACGCGAGCCAGGCGCCGACGCCGCACGAAGCCCTGTCGTCGCTGCTGCGCCTGTTGCTGGATCGCCGCCAGGACGTGGACCTGCGCCTGGCCGTGCGAGAACGCGAGATCCCGCCGTCGCTGCTGACCGCAACGCCCGCCGCGGGCCAGGCCGGGCTGCTCCTGGGCCGCACGGCGTGGCTGAAGGCGCGCCGCCGCGGTCGCGACGGCCCGCCGCGACGCGGCCCGCGTGCGCGGCTGCGCGTCGTCCGCCTGGCCCTCCCCGCCTTCCCGCAGGAGGCGTCGTGAACCAGGCCCTGCCCGCCGTCGTCACCACCATCAGCGACCTGCGGCCGCCGACGGTGGTGTTCCTGCACCTGGCCGTGTTCCTGGCCGACGGCAGCGTGATCGGCGACAACACCTTCCGCCTGGCCTCCTTCCAGGGGCAGGAGAACATCTCCGAGCCTTTCGAGTACGACCTGGAACTGCACGGCAACAGCAGCGCGCAGGGCAGGAAGCTGACCTTCGACCAGGTCCTCGGCCGGCCGGTGACCTTCGCGCTGCACTACCCCGCCCTCGACGCGACGGGCCGTCAGCCTTCGCGCGACGACGCCAACCAGTGGTTCCGGCAGGCGCTGCAGGGACAGGACCACGGCACGCAACTGGTCTTCTTCAACGGCATCGCCGCCGCCTTCGCGATGGAGCGGCCCGGCGTCTACCGGCTGACCGTGCGCCCGGCGCTCTGGCGCCTGACGCTCACCAACCGCTTCCAGGTCCTGGCCGGAACGAACGTGCGCGACGCCATCGCGTCGGTGCTGGCCCGCCAGAACATCGCCTGCTCCGTCGCCGCCCTCGTCGGCTCGGACAACCTCGCCACCGTGCGCGTGCAGGACTGGCTGCAGGCCGGCGAGAGCGACTACGACTTCCTGAAGCGCCTCATGGCCAAGGCGCACGTGTACTTCTTCTTCACTGCGACGGCGCGCTCCCACACCGTGGTGTTCGCCAACCGGCCGGCCTATCCGCAGGCGCTGCCCGGCGGCCGGCCGCTGCACTACTGCTCCACCGACGCGAGCGAGCTGGGCCGCGCGCAGGTGGACGTCGTCACGGACTACCGCTACCAGCAGACGCTCGCGAACAGCGCGGTGGACACGGTGTTCGCGCGGCAGGAGGCGGCCTGGGAAGTCGATCCGCTGCCGACGGTGCACCGCTTCCACGGCGCCAGCCGCCAGGACCTCGGCGCCATGCCCCTGCGCCAATACCTGCCGGTGGAATACGGCGGCAGCGACATGGAGGCGGACGCCTTCGCCCGCCAGACGCAGGATGCGATCGACACCGCGAGCTGCGAGTTCGACGGTTCGAGCGGCTGCGCCTGGCTGCGCTGCGGCCACCAGTTCCAGCTGACGCAATACCCGCGGCAGCTGCAGTCGCCGGACCCGGTCGACCCGGCCCTGGAAGGACTGCAGTTCGTCGTGGTCCACGTGGAGCACCAGGCTTCGCTGGACGGCACCTACGGCAACACCTTCCGCTCGGTGCCCGCGGGCGGGCTGGTCACGCCCGTGTCGCTGCAGGACACGCAACAGGGTGCGATCCTCGGCGTGGTGGTCGCGGGCAGCGGCGGCGGCACCGTGCCGCCCGACTGGCGCTACTACGCCAAGACGGCTTTCGATCCCGAAGGCAGCCAGGTGAGCGACAGCGAAAGCACGCCCGCGGCACTGCAGGCCCAGGGCGTCTGCGTGCGGCTCTGCACCGACCCGCCGGGCAGCGCCGGCACCTGGATCAAGCTCGCGTCGCACATGGCCACGGTCCCGGAGCTCGGAACCATGGTGCAGGTCGCGCGGGCGCAGGACCAGTCGGAACTGCCGGAGATCCAGAGCACCGTGCAGGCCAACGGCAGCAAGGTGGTCAAGCCGTCCGGGTGGACCTCCAGCAGCAGCGTCGGCAGCAACTGGTCGGCCAGCTACGGCGACGCGCTCAGCATGCGCTTCGGCAGGAACTCCACGACGGACCTGGACGGCGCGGTGACCAAGGTGAACGGTCCGTACCAGAGCGGCCAGTACCGGGAATGCTCGTATGCCCAGGGGGCCTCGTACAGCTATGCCACGGCCGAAGGCGGCCAGAGCGGGCTCCTGAGCCGCTCCGAATCGTTCGGGTCCGCCTACAGCGAGCACCACGGTGCGGTGAGTTCGAGCACCACGGTGTTCGACAGCAGCGACAACACGTCGACGGTCAACGGCACCTCCAGCAGCACGAGCACCATCGGCACGTCGACGAGCACCAGCACCATCGGGTCGTCGTCGAACACCAGCATCATCGGCACCAACTCCAGCATGTCCGTGAGCGGGCAGCAGACGGACATGAGCGTCGTGGGGCAGTCGCAGCGCATCTCCATCGTGGGAACGTCGACGGAGCTGTCGCTGCGCGGCGCCAGCGCGTCCATCGACCTGCAGGGCGCGGGTGTCAGCGTGCAGCTCGCGATCGCCCAGACCAGCATCCGCACCAAGGGGGAGGACATCGAGATCCCCGGGATCAAGATCGTCCTCTAGGCGCATGAAGATCATCAAGCCCGCCACCCTCGGCCTGCTCCAGCGCACCTACACGCTGGCGCGCGCGCACCGGTTCGTGGTCACCGTGCTGGGGTTCTTCACGCCGGGCGAACCGGTCCCGGCGCGGCTGCTGCCGGAAGCGGCCCAGTGGCCGCTCGTGTCCGGCGCGCTGCCGCCCATGCAGCCGCTGGACGAGGCGATGCCCAAGTCCTGCGCCGAAGCGCTGGTGCTGGGCGCAGTGCTGCCGCGGCCGGAGGGCGAGGCACGCTTCCGGCTGGGGCGCATCGACAAGCGGCTGGCCCTGGGCGGGCTCGCGCAGCTCGGCCCGCTCCCCATCCAGGCGCCGGAGCGCCAGCGGCATGCCGGCACCTATGACGGGAAATGGCTGAAGGAGGACTGGCCCGGACTCGCCCGCGACCTCGACTGGCGCCTGTACAACCAGGCGCGCGAGGACCAGCAGGTGGACGGCTGGTTCGCCGGCGGCGAGCGTTATTGCCTCGAAGGCATGAGCACGACGCAGCCACGCATCGCGGGCCGGCTGCCCACGCAACGCGTGCGCGCCTTCGCGCTGCGGGACGCCCTGCACGAGGTGCCGCTGGTGTTCGACACCGTGTGGTTCTTCCCCGCGACGGGCGTGGCGGCCTGCGCCTGGCGCGGCCAGCTGGCGGTGGACGACAGCGACGCCCTGGACGTGCGGACCTTGTTGCTGGCCTACGAGGACGGCGCTGCGGCGGCGCTGCCGGTCGCGCACTACGCCGAGGCCCTGCGCCTGCGCAGCGATCCCGCCACGGCGCCGCTGCACGCCTTCCATGAATCGCAGCTGGCGCCCGCGCAAGCGGGAGCCCAGGTGGTCCTGCCGCCCGCGAACGTGCCGGCGCAGCTCGCGTCGCCCCCGCAGCCGTCCGGCCTCACGCTGCCGGCATTGCAGCCGCCCAGCGCCGCGGCCGTGGCCGCGGGGGACATGGACCTCACCGCCTTCATGAAGCAGGTCGACGCATTGCCGGTCGCCGCGCAGCTCGCGGCCGCGCGGCAACTGGCGCAGGACGGGCTGGCCAGGCAGGCCGCGCAGGCGCCGTTGCCCGCACCTCGCATCGAGGAGGTGATGGCGCGCGCCGAAGCGATGCCGCCACCGCTCGCCCGATTGCGCCAGGCCTCGCCCGGTCCGGTCGCTCCCGCCCAGGTGCTGCCGCCCGAAGTGGCCGCGCAGCTGGGTCGCCAGGTCCAGGCCTGGCACGCCCAGGGCAAGCCGCTCGCGGGGCACGACCTCGCGGGCGCCGACCTGCGCGGGGCCCGGCTGGCCGGCGCGGACCTGTCCGGCAGCCTGCTCGAATGCGCCGACCTGCGCGGTGCCGACCTGCGGGGCGCGAAGCTGCGCGGCGCCGCGCTGACGCAGGCGGACCTCTCCGGTGCCGACCTCACCGGCGCCGACCTCACGGAGGCGAACCTCTGCGGCTCGCAGGGCGAGAACGCGTGCTTCGAGCAGGCGTCCCTGAACCATGCGCGCGCCACCAAGGCATGCTGGCGCGGCGCCCGCGGCGCGCAGGCGGACCTCACGGCCGCCCTCCTCGAGCAGACCGACCTTTCGCTCGCCTGCTTCGACGGCGCCCGCCTGGACTGCACGCTCCTGAGCGAGACCGTGCTGGCGGGCGGCAGCTGGCGCGAGGCGCAGTTCCAGCGCTGCGTGGGCTGGAAGGTCCAGGCCCTGGGCGCCGACTTCTCCGGCTCGCGCTGGATGCGCAGTGCGCTGACCGGATGCGACCTGGAAGCCAGCCGCTGGCAGGACGCCCGCCTGGAGCAGACCTCGGGCGCCGGCAGCCGCTGGCTCGCGGCCGACCTGCGCGGCCTGCGGGCGCAGCGCTGCACGTGGTCCGGCGCCGTCCTGCAGCGCGCCGACTTCCGCGGCGCCTTCCTGGGCAACTGCGACCTGAGCCGGGCCGACCTGCAGGAAGCGACGCTCGCGGAAGGCTGCTTCGCCCACAGCGTGCTGATGCAGGCGAACTGCAGGGGCGCGCGGGCCGGCGGTGCGGACTTCTTCCAGGCCCTCCTGCGCAAGTCGGACTTCGAACAGGCCGACCTGCGCGATGCCAGCCTGTACCAGGCGGATCTCACCGGCATGCACCTGGAGCACGCCAGGCTGGAAGGCGTGGCGCTGCACGAACGCGGGAGGTTGCCATGACCCGTCCCTGGGACTTCGCGGCGGTCGAGGCACAGGTGCAGCAGCACCGTCCCCTCGTGGGCCAGGACCTGCGCGGCGTCGATGGGCGCGGCCGCGCACTGGAAGGGGCGGTGTTCAGCCGCTGCGACCTGCGCGGCACCCGCTGGCAGGACAGCCTCCTGCGCACGGTCACCTTCGCGGAGTGCGACCTGCGCGGCGCCGGCCTGGCCGGGGCGCGGCTGGAAACGGTGAGCTTCTCGCACAGCCGGCTGGAGGGAAGCACCTGGGCCGCGGTGCGGTCCGTCGGCCTGGCCTGCTCGGAATGCGAGCTGCAGGACAGCGCCTGGCCGGGCGCGCGGGTGGAACGCTCGGTTTTTGCGCAGGCGCGCCTGCAGGACGCCGACTGGGCCGACGCGCAGCTCGCGCGTACAGCATTTTCCGGTTGCGGACTCGCCGGCACGAAGTGGCGCGGCGCAAGCGTGACGCAATGCGCCTTCAGCGGCGCCGACCTGCGCCAGGCCTGCCTTGCGGGCCTGCGCGCCCGCGCCACGGTGTTCATCCGGGCGCTGTTCACCGGGCAGTGGCTGGCGGGCGCGGAGCTGCCCCAGTGCACCTTGCAGGGCGCGGATTTCAGCGGCGCCGACCTGCGGGGCGCGGACCTGCGCGGAGCCAACGCGCTGGGCGCGCGCTTCGAAGGCACGGACCTGCGCGAGGCCAACGCGCCGGGGATCATGCTCGCCCAGGCAACCCTCTCCGGCTGCACCCTGGACCGCGCCCGGCTGGCCGGCGCGGTGCTGCAGAAGGCGCATCTCACGCATTGCAGCCTGCGCGAGGCGGACCTGGGTTCCACCGTGTGGGACCGCGCCCAGCTCACGGACGTGGACCTCCACGGCGCCGAGCTGTCCCACAGCCGCTGGGCGAATGCACGCGCCCTGCGCGCCGACTTTGCCTCGGCTTGCCTCGCGCATGCCGACCTGCACGGCGCCGCGTTCACCGACTGCGGCTGGGAGGGCGCCCAGCTCACCGAGGTGCGCAAGACCCAACCCGCGCTCGCCGCGGCCGAACGCCGCTCGCTCGAACTGGAGGACGCATGAAGCCCCTCGTCTATGTCCATCCCGCGCTGCTGGAGCCCGCCGCGCCGGCGGCGCCGCAATGGCGCTGCGCCGGAATCGCGCAGGCACTCGATGGGCCCGGCGCCTGGCGCCTGGACGACGGCCGGCCGGCCACGCAGGCCGTGTCCTGCCTCGTCGCCCCCGAGCCGGGTGACCAGGTGCTGGTGCTGCAGGCGGGCGACCGCGCCTGGATCACCCACGTGCTGGCGCGCACCGCGAACAGCGCGCGGCTGCACGTCCCGGGCATCGAACAGCTGGCGATCGAGCAGGCCTCCCTGCGCCTGGAGGCGGCGGACGGCCTGTCCCTGCGGTGCCGCGGCGACGTGACGCTCACCTCCGTGCAAGGCAGCATCGCCGTGACCGCGCGCCACTTCCTCGCCAGCATCGCCGAGACGCTGGTGCAGCAGGCGCAGCACGCTGTCACGCATGCCGGCCACTTCGTCGTGCAGGCGGCCGCGCTGCTGCGCGTGCATGGCCGGCAGGCCCTGCTCACGGCGGACCAGGACCTGAAGATCGACGCCGAGCGCGTCACGCTGGGGTAGCGCCATGTTCGCGAACGTCATGATGGCGGTGCTGAACTTCTCGTTCCCCGACGTGTGCCAGGTCCCCACGCCGGTCGGGCCGATCCCCCTGCCCTTCCCCAACTTCGCGCTGTCGGGGACGCACATCCCCTCGCAGTTCAACGTGATCATCGGCGGCGGCCTGGCCGAGAACACGCTGTTCATCGGCACCATCAGCATGGGCGACAACGTCGGCGTCCTGCTCGGCGTGGCGTCCGGGACGGTGATGGGGCCGGACCGCTACCTGGTGGGCAGCTTCAAGGTGTTCTTCGGCCCCGCCTTCGCGCAGCGCCTGACCAGCCTGACCCTGGCCAACTCGACCAACATGGTGGGCCTGACGATCGTGCCGAACCAGTTCGTCGTGCTGGTGCTGTCATGAACGCCCGCCGGTCGCCGCTCGTCCTCGCCGCCGCCCTCCTGGCCGGCTGCGCCGCCGTCGAACACGTGCTGGACATCCAGCCGCGCTCGCCGCTGCAAAGCGTGGTGGTGCTGTCGCAGGTCGGCGCGAATGCGGACACCGCGACCTGGCTGGAGATCGTGTTCATCTACGACGTGAAGGTCGTCGAGATGCTGCCCAAGGATGCGCGGGACTGGTTCGAGCATCGCGACGCTCTGCTGAACGACCTCTCCCGCTCCATCGAATCGGTGCGGGTCGGCATGCCTCCCGCCAGTGCCTACACCGTGCCGCTGGCGCCGCACCACGCACGTGCCGTGCGCGTGTTCGGCTATGCGTTCTATCCCGGTTCGGACCGGGCCCGGCGCGTGCTGGACCTGACGACGTACTCCTGCGTGCTGCTGCGGCTGGAGCCCGAAGACGTCTCCCGCCTGCCCTGCACCTGAGCGGAACCGACCATGAGCGACATCGTCCTCGACTCCCCCGCGGCCCCGCGCATCCCCGAGCCGGTGCCCGGCGCGCCCGTCACCGAGGGGCTGCCGGACCTCGTCCAGTGGTCCGAGGGCATGCTGCTGTCGCCGCAGCACCTGCAGCAGAACGACGTGTACTGGCAGGAGCAGCTGCGGTACCGCAGCGCGCTGATCGCGCCGGACGGCTGGGGCCTGGCCGCGCTGGAGTACGACGCGGCGGCGTTGCAGGAAGGCCGCTTGCGCATCGTGCGGCTCGAGGCGCTGATGCCGGACGGCACGCCGGTCGTGTTCCCCGGAAGTTACGTCGAGGCGCTGGAGGTCGACCTCCATCCGGCGCTCGCGCGGCAGGCCGGCTCCGTGCGCGTGTCGCTGGTGCTGCCGGCGCGCAGCGGCGCATCCACGCGACGCGATGCCTCCCTGCGCCGCTACGACCTCGTGCAGGGCGCCTGGGCGATCGACGAGAACACCGGTGTCGGCACCGTCCCCGTAGACCGCTTGCGCCCGCGCATCTCGCTGTGGGCCGGCAACGGCATCCCCGCGCAGTACGTGGCTTGCCCCCTGCTGGAAGTCGCGCGCAACGCCGGTTCGCGGGTGGTGGAGACGGGCTGCTACCACCCGCCCTTGCTGCGGTGGCAGGCGGCCGACGTGCTGGGCCGGCGCGGCCTTCGGCGGCGCCTGCAGAACCTGAGCGACGCGCTGTGGCTGAAGCTGCGCGAGCTGGCCGGCAACCGTGGCGACGACGCGCCGGAGGACGAAGCGACCGGCGCGACGCTGAGGCCCGCGATGGAAGCGGCCCGCCGGCTGGCGGCGGTGCTGCCGCATTTCACCCTCGTGGCCACCCGGCCCGACGCGAAGCCGGTGCAGGTCTACGACGCGCTGTCCCAGCTGGTGGGCGCCATGGCCGCCTTCGGCCAGAACCCGATCCCGCCGGTGCTCGATGCCTACCAGCATGCCAACTGCGAGCCGCAGTTCCGCCGCGCGCTCGAGTACGTCGTGCGCAAGCTGGCCTTCATCAACAGCCGCTACGAGTTCCTCGAGTTCCGCCGCGACGGCCAGCGCTTTTCGCAGGTGCTGCCGACGCAGGCCGGCAGCGAGGTCCTGGTGGAGCTGCGGCTGCCGGACGACCGGCCCGTTTCGCCCTCCGACCAGCAGGCGATGGAACGCTGGCTGCAGGACGCGTGGATCGCCTCGAAGGCCCTGTTCGACGATGCGGCCCGGGCCCGCGTGCGCGCGCGGGTGCGCGCCCTGAAGCCGGACGAAGTCGCGCAGCGCGGGCTGCGTCCCGGCGCCGCCGTGTTCGCGCTCGGCGAGGAATGGCTGGAGTTCGACGGCCAGGGCCGGCGCCAGCTGCTGCAGCCGGGCCAGGAACTGGTCATCGAAGGCACCGACGGCCAGGGACTGCCTCCCGCGCACATCCTGCTGCACCAACCGCGCGCCCGCGGCGCCCAGCGCGCGCTCGGTGCGCCCGACGACCATGGAAACGCCTGACGCCCCGTCGCCGCGCATCCTGCTGGGACTGCTGGCCGAGTTCCACGAGGAGGTCGTGCGCATCCGGCAGGAGGCCGCGGCGGGCACGCTGCCGCGCCACCTGGCCGCGGCCGGCGGACCGGTGCCGGCGAAGCCCGAGGAGCTGGCGGCCGCGATCAGCACGCGGCTGGCCAACCTGCTGCACGAACTGGACCGGCGCATGCGCACCGAGGCCACCGAGTCGCAGCAGCGCGCCGCGGAAACCGCGACCTACCTCATGGCGGCGCTGGCGGACGAGATCTTCCTGTTCGACCCGGAGTGGCGCAGCCGCATGTCCTGGCTGCCCCACCTGCTCGAACAGCGCTTGTTCCAGACGCGCATCGCAGGCCGCCGCTTCTTCGATTGCGCCGAGGCGGTGCTGCAGGCGCCGGTGCGCGACGCATTGCAGCGCGACCTCGCGTCGTGCTTCCTGCTTGCCCTGCAGCTCGGGTTCCATGGGGTGCACGGCGGAGCGTCGGGTGCGCCCGCGCTGGCCGCGTTGCGCGAGCGGCTCTGGCGCTTCGTGCACGGCGCCGCCGACCACGCCTGGCCCCAGCAGCTGTTCCCGCAGGCCGGCGAACACACGGTGATCTCCTCCCGCGACGAACGCATCGCGCCCATCGAACCCTGGCTGCGCGCGGCGCGCTGGTGGATCGCGGGCTTCGTGCTCGTCTCGTCCCTCGCCTGGCTCGTGCTGGTGCAGCCCCTGCTGCGCGGACCGGGAAGCTGAGGCCCGCCGTGAACGCCTTGCTGCTGCTCCTGCTCGTGGCCGTTGCCGTCCTGGCCGGCGTGCTGGTGTGGCGGCGCCGGAAGGCGCCCGCCGCGGCACCTGCGGCGACGCCGGCGTCTCCACCGGCCGACGCTCCCAAGCCAGGCTGGGGGGCACGCGCCCGGACCCTGCTCCAGCAACTCTCCGCGCGCCTGCAGCGGTTCGCGCCGCTGTTCCTGCCCACGCCGGCCGCCCGCTATGCGCAGCCCTGGGTGCTGCTGCTCGGCGAAGCCCGCGCGGGCAAGAGCAGCCTGATCGCCTCGCTCGCGCGCGTGCGGGACCACGAGGACGCACAGGCGCGCACCGTCCCCGGCGTGCCGATGACGGCCTGGCACACGCTGCCGCAAGGCATGCTGATCGACCCCGACGGGCGTGCCACGGCCGCCGCGCCCGGCACGCCCCCGGCGCCGGAGTGGCGACAGGTGCTGCGCGGACTGGGCGCGCAGCGCCCGGAACGCGCGCTCGACGGAGTGCTGCTGGTGGTCTCGGCGCGCTCGCTGCGCGACCTGGCGCCGCTGGCCCGGCTGCAACTCGCGCAGGACGCGCGCCGCCAGCTGCAGGACCTGCGCTCCGAACTGGGCGTCGTCCTGCCCGTGTACCTCGTGGTGACGCAATGCGACGGCCTGGACGGCTTCGGCCCCTTCTGGCGCGCGATCCCGGAGGCGCTCACCACGCAGATGCAGGGCTGGGCCGCGGCCGGCGGCCTGCGCCAGCCCGCGCCCGGCGAGTACCTGGACACGGCGTGGGGCGAACTGGGCGAGCGGCTGCAGACGCTCCAGGTCGACGCCGCCTCGCTGCACGCGCAAGTGGCCGAGCCCGATGCGTTCTTCCTCTATCCGCGCCACTTCGCGGCGCTGCGTCCGCGCTTGCGCGAGTACGTGGACGAGGTGTTCCAGGACAACGCGTGGGACCGGGCCTTCCTGTGCCGCGGCGTCTGGTTCACCGGGGTCGTGCAAGTCCCCGCCACGCCTGCCCAGGGCGCGCGCGCCGACGTGGGCTTCGTCGACCAGCTGGTGGCCGAGAAGGTGCTGCGCGAGCGCGGGCTCGCGCGCATCACCGAGCGCACGGTCTGGTCGCGCGACACCCGGCTGCGCGTGCTTCAGCAGGCCGCGGTGGCCTGTGCCCTGGTGGCAACCGTCGCCCTGGGCCTCGCGGCCGTGCGCCTGAACCGCCAGGTGGACGGCCTCGCCCGGGGACTGGTGCAGCTGCGCCAGGAGCAACCGCTGGCGGTGACCGCGGAAGCCTGCCTGCCCAGGAGCGTCGTCGACGACGCCTTGCGCAAGGCGGCCGCGCTCGATCCGCGCCTCGTGCAGCTGACGATGCCGTTGTCCTGGTTCGACCGCCGTCCGTCCAACCGCGTGGTCCGCACCGTGTCGGACACGGTGATGGCCAGGACCGTGTTCCCGGCGGTCGCCTGCGGGCTGCGGCAGCGCGCCGTGCGCCTGGCGACGGCCTTGCCGCTGCCGGCCCAGACGGCGCTGGCCGGCATTCCGGTGCAGGGGTCCGACTACGCGCGCGTCCGCTCCACGCTGCTGCTGCAGGCGGCCGCCGTGCGCGACCTCGAGGAGAACTTCCGCCGCTTCGACCGCCTCTGGGCGGTGCCCGCGGACGATCCGGGGGTGCGCATCGCCACGCTGAACCAGGTGAGCGTGTATCTGCATGGCGCTCCCCTGCCCGATGCGGCACTGGCCGGCCAGGGGAGTGTTCCCGGCGCGCTGGCCCAGGTGGAGTTCCCGCGGCCCTTGCCGCTGCCGGCGCGCCTGCGCGCGGCCTTCGCGCAGCAGCTGCAGGCGCAGTCGGCGCAGCTGCATGCGGCGCTGCTCAACGAAGTTGCCGCCGGACCCAAGCTGCTCGCGCGGCTGAATGCCGGCACGGCGCCCGTGTCCGGCAACGCGACCTGGTTCGCCGCCTGGCTCACGTGGGTGAGCAAGTCCTGGTTGCCTTCCGATCCCGAGCACAACCCGTGCATCGGGGACCGGCGCGACGCCGAAGCCCAGTTGCGCCCGCTGGTGGAGAGCTTCCAGTACCCGCCGACCTTGCTCGCCGCGCTGCCATCGTTCGGCCGCGAGACCTGCGAGCGGCCCGCGCACGGGATCCTGCAGGCGATGCAGATGGCGCCCTACGGCCCGCTGGTCGTCATGCAGGAGAAGCGGCTGGTGCTCAACCCCGAGCTGAACGCCGAGGTGGGCGGCTTCACCGCCCTGCTCGGACAGAGCTACATGCAGGTCGCGAACCCGCAGCCCTTTGCCTGCGTGAAGTCGGCGCCCGGCTGGCGCACGGTGGACATCGGCCGGGCCGAGTTCTCCGCCCGCGAGTACCAGCAGTTCGTCGCCTCGCAATCGCTGGCGCCCCTGGGCACCGCGCCGACGCGGCGGCCGCTGTACCAGCGCGTGGCCGCGCAGCAGCTGGAGCTCGTGATGAACGACGCGCTGCGGGCGGCGCAGGCCTCCGCGGGAGCGCCGGACATCCTGCGCGGGCTGTCCGCCGTGTCCGCCGCCGACCAGCAGATGCTGGAACAGAGCACCGGGTTCGCCCGCTCGCTGCAACCCCTGCTCGCGACCCTGCGCCTGTACACGCAGCTCGGGTTCGGCCGCAGCGGCTTCCTGGTGGCGCAGTGCGCGCGCGACTTCTCCTCGGACGCCCTGGGCCGCGTGAGCGCGCTCGCGAACCAGAGCCGCGTCTACGAACCGGCCGCCGGCGGCGGCTCGGACGGTGGGCTGGTGAGCCTGGGGCCGCTGCCGGTCGTGCGCGACTACCTCGCGCGGCAGGTGTCGCGCGCCCAGGTGCTGACCGCCTATGCCGATCCTTTCGCCACGCTGATGCGCAACACCGATGGCGTCAACGACGCGCAGCGCGACGGCCTGCAGACCCTGGGCTACTGGAGCAACACGATCAGCGAACTGAACCGCTTCGTGCAGTTCAAGGAGCCGGCCGGCCAGGTTGCCAACATCGAGACGCTGTTCCTCAAGACGGTGCCCGACCTCACCTACGCCAACTGCAGCAAGGCCCTGGCCGAATACCGGCCGCCCGACTACGGGCAGGACCTGTTCTCGGAGCGACGGCGCTCGCTCGTGCAGTGGCTGCGGGCGCTGTGCAAGGACCGCGCGACCACCATTGCTTCCGAGGCCTACGAGCGCGTCGCATCGCGCTTCAATGCGGAACTGGCGGGCCGCTATCCCTTCGGGTCCATGGACGGCCAGGAAGCGGCCCTGGGCACGGCCAAGGCCTTCTTCGTCGACTACGACGCGCAGCGCGCCAGCCTGGAAGCCGCGCTGGCCACGCTGGACCGGCGGCAGTGGCAGCAGCAGCTCGCGTTCATCGCGCAGCTGGACCAGGCCGCGGCCTTCCTGCGTGGCAGCCTCACGGCGACGCCCGCGAGCCTGCCGCTGCGCATCGCGCCCAACTTCCGGCCGCGGCCGCCGCCGGGCCGCACCGACAGCGGCAGCAACCAGGTGGTGAGCTGGGCGCTCAGCGCGGGCTCGCGCGTGGTCTCCTTCCCCGGGGTGAGCGCGCCCGTCCTGGACTGGCCCTTCGGCGAGGCGATCGACCTCGCCCTCAGCTGGGCGAACCGGTCGATGTGGCGTCCCGTCGCGACCGGCGACCGCAGCGGCCTCGTCGTGGACGGTGCCACGGCATCCTTCAGCAGCGGCGGCGACTGGGCCCTGCTGCGCATGGTCGAGCGCTTCCGCGTGCCGGGCGCCGCCGACCGCGGCGGCGTCCTGCTGGAGTTCGTGGTGCCGCTCGCGCGTATCGACGCGCCAGCCGGAACGCCGCCCTCCGGCCAGGCGCAATTGTTCCTCGGCCTCGAGCTCTCGCTGGCCGGCAAGACGCCGGTCGCGTGGCCCGGGCCGTTCCCGCGCATCGCGCCCGCCGTGCCGTCGCCGGCCACGGTGGCCGCGGCCCGCCAGACGAGGTAGCCGCCATGGCCAGTCCCGAACTCCTGCAGCACGCGCAGCACCATTTCACGCATCGCCTGCGGGCGTCGCTGCCCGAGCTGCTGCGGCCGATCGCCGGCCAGCAGCCTGCCGGCAACGCCCTCAAGGGCAGCGGCGTGCAGCAGGCCATCCTCAACGCCCGCCGCGCGGACGCCGCGCACCTGCCGCTCGGGCCCTGGCAGCACGAGTTGAAGCGCGCCGACTGGGATGCCGTGGCCACGCTCGTGTGCGACGCGCTCCAGCGGCACGGCAAGGACCTGCAGCTGGCCGCGTGGCTGCTCGAAGCGGAGATCCACCGCAGCGGCTTCGCCGGCGTCGCCCCCTGCCTGGTGCTGATGGAGGAGCTGCTGCTGCGCTTCGGCGCCGACCTGCATCCGCAGGATGCCGATGGCGGCGCGGAACACCGCGCGAACGTGCTGCGCTGGATGAACCGCAAGCTGCTGCCGCCGCTCAAGCAGCTGCCGCTGACGTCCACCGGTGACGCGGACTTCGGCTGGGCCGACCGCGAGGCGGCCTGGCGCAACGAACAGCACAAACCGGGCTCCGGCGATGCCGCGGAAGGGCCGCCCCTGCAGGCGGTCACGGACGCGATGGCGCGCACGCCATCGGAGCACCACCTGGCGGTGCATCGCGAGCTGCGCCTCGCGCTCGGCGCGCTGGACACGCTCGTCCAGGCCGTCGACGGGTCCTTCACCGGCGAACGACCCAGCCTGGCCGGCCTGGCCGGCCTGCTGCGGCAGATCCTCTCCGCCGTCGAAGGCGAATTGCGCCGCCGCGGCATCGAGCCCACGCCGGCGCCGCAGGCGGAGGTGCCGGTATCCCCGGAATCGCCCGCCGCGGCGCCGCGCCGCATGACCGCCGACGACCGCGCGCATGCCTACGAACTGCTGGAACAGGCCGCCCGCATGCTGCTGCAGACCGACCCGCACAGCCCGGCGCCCTACCTCGTGCAGCGGGCGATCGAATGGGGACGGCTGTCCACGTCCGAGCTGTACCAGGAGCTGTTCATCCGCAAGGGCGGCCAGCTGAGCATCTTCGAACTCCTCGGCCTCGAGACGCCGCAGGCCCAGGCGGAATAGGAGCGACGCATGCATGTCCGCGACCTGCTCCTGCATCACGCGACGCCCGCCTCCGGACCGGGATTCGGCCCGCAGCACCGCGCCAGGCACGCCCTGCCGGGCCCCGAGGCGACCGCGCGCATCGTCTACCCGCGCCTCGCGCAGGCGTGGGCCCGCACGCTGGTGATGTACTGGAGCCGGCTGGAGCACCTGGGCGCCGTCGACCTGGCGCAGCCGCTGTACGTGCTCGATCTCGCGCCCGGCGACGGCACGCTCGCGCGCGGCATGCTGAAGACCCTGGCCGGCGAGCTGCAGGCGCATGGCATGCTGGGCTGGCTCCTGCGCTACGTCGCATGCACGCTCGACGGCGCAGCGGCGGAAGACCCCTGGGCCGACACCGACCTGGAAGACTGGGCGGCGCGCGGCTTCCTGCACCGGGGCAGCTGGCATCCCCGTACCGGCCGGCCCCTGCTCCTTGGCGCCGATCGCTTCCCGCTGTTCGGCGCCCGCAATCCGGCGGTGGCGCTGTGCGCCGGCGGCTGTCCGCAGGGCCCCGAGTCGCTGGGCGCGCTGGTCGATGCCCTGGCGGACTTTTCGGCCGGGCGCTACCTCCTGCTCGCGGCCGATGACGGCGCGGCAGTGGATTTCGATGCACTGGCGGCGCGCCAGCAGGATGCCTGCGCCCACGCGGCCAACCTGCACTGCGCAGGCTTCGAACTCGTGCTGCACGTCGCCTGCCGCGACGACCTGGCGCCCCTGGACGATCCCGCCTGGGAGGGTCTGCTGCGCTGCGCGGACGCGGGACATCCGGCCGACCGCTGGCTGCTCGCCCCGGGGCTGGATGGTCCGGCGGCGGCACGCCTGGCCTGGCTGCTGCGCGGCTGCGGCCACGATCCCGGCCTGCTGCCCGCGCTGGTCGCCGATGCGCTGGCTGAGGACCCGGAAGGCCTGCTCGCCGCGGGGCCTGAAGCGATCGGCGCGCTGCGGCGAGAACTCGCGCGCTGCTGGCAGGAGCTGGCGCCGTCCGGCCGGGCCGACAGCCTGCGCGCGCCGTTCGCGGACCTGCTGCTGCGCCTCGGTGAACTTCCCCTCGCGCGCGAGGTGCTGGCCGACACCCGGGCCGGGAACGTACCGGCGCTCGACCTCCTGCGCGGGCGCCTCGCGCTGGCGACGGCGCATACCGACGATGCGCTGCGCTACCTGCGCCGCTACCGCGAGCACTGCCCCGAAGATGATGCGGCGCGGGTGCTGCAGCGGGCGGCCCGGGCCCGCAGGCGCCGCGCCGGCACCAGCCGCTGGCAACCGGCGCAGGACTTGCGCGATGGCAAGCTGGCGCTGGAACTGCTGGACGGGCTGTACCTCGCGGCGTGGATGCGCGAACGCTGCGCGCCTGCCATCGGCGCCGCGGCCTGGAACGCAACACCTCCCGCGCGCGCGCGGCACGCCGGCGCCGACTACGCGCTGGTGCACGCGGACCTGGGCCTGGTGGGCGGCGCGGGCGTGGACTGCCTCGAGGGCATGGCGTGGGTCCACTGCTGGATCGCGGCCGCCCACGAAGGCCAGGGTTTCGGCGCGCGCGCGCTGCGGCTGCTGGCCGCCAGCCTGCGCGCGGCGGGACTGGCGCATGCCTTCACGTCGGCCGATCCCGCCGATGCGCGCGCGCAGAGCGTGCTGGCGCGCGCGGGCTTCGAGCGGGCGCCGCCGGCCACCTACGAGGACCTCGGCGGCCTCGTGCTGCTGCATCTTCCGTTGCACGACGTCGCGCTGCCGGGCGCGCCGGCGCCCGCGCCCGATGCGCTGCGGCGGCTCGTCCGCAGCGTGGCGGCCCCGCGCGCGCGCCACCTCGCCCGGGCCGCCGCGGCCTGAGTCCGGACAGGAGCCGAACCATGTCGTCCAGCAAGCGATCCGGTGGCCCTCAATGGCGAGAGGCACCCGCCGACGTGCTCGGCAAGCGCAGCTTTTTTTTCGCCGCGCGCCGTTTTCCGCGCAGGGACATGGACCTCAAGGCGGACGGCAAGGCCGCGAACGCGGGCGCCCCACGGATGTCGGGCGCACCCGGCAGCAAGCAGGGTCCTACGGCACTTGCGCCGATGCGGGCCCCGGGCACCCAGACGCTGCCGAAGCCCACCTTCGATCCCTCCAGCATCGACCTGGGCCAGAGCGTGAGCCAGGCCGGGCTCTGGCAGATGAGCCCTGCGCGCCGGAAATCGCTCGACAAGCAGCGGGGCAGCTTCCTTGCGACCAGCCAGCCGCAGAGCAACCAGATCCGCATCCCGGCGGAGCAGGAACCCAAGGAACACTGGGGGCTCAGCGCCGACGAGAACACGCGCACCGCGTTTCAGCGGGAGAACCGCGCCGACATGGGAACTGAAGAGGCCAAGGCCGTCTTCGACCAGCGCAGCCACCAGGGCTACCTCGCGTGGCGCACGGGTTCACCGTCGCTGACGCAGTACGGCGAGAAGGGCGACCCATCGACGCCACTGGGCTCCCACACCCCCGGCCTGAAATGGCAACAGGGCAGCGGCACCGCGGGTGCGATCACGAAGGAACATGGCCGGCGCGACGCCCTGCGCGCCAGGATCGTGGACGTCACCTTCAAGGACGCCAAGCGCGGCCCCTACGACACCGCGCTGATGTCGCGCGCCACCACCTTGCAGGTGTTCATGGGGCCCGGCGAGGAGCTTAAGGAGGCGCGGGCGGAGGTGGAGAAGTCCAAGCCCATTTACTCCGTCTTCAAGGACATCGGCAACATCGCGGGCCCCCGCAACCCGAAGTTCGACGTGTTCGTCAATCGCCTGCACACCGTGCGCGAGATCGACAAGATGGCGCTCTCGCGCAACCTGTTCCTGGCCGGCCGGCCGGTGCACAAGGAGCACATGGAGCTGCTCAAGGAAGCCGACTTCGACATCCCCAAGGCCATGGACCTGCTGCACCAGTACAGCCAGGACAGCAAGCGCAAGTTCAACGACGCCAAGCATTCGATCGCGCCGCGGCTGGACCAGCAGAGCCTGAGAAACATGACCCAGCCGCCGCTGAGCCCGCCACGCCGCATCGAGACGCCCGCGAAGGACATCGAGCATTTCAAGCTCTGACGAGGCTCCGCCGCCCACCAGGAGAACGCCATGTGTGTCGCCGAACAACCCGGAACGCTGCAACACGAGGCCCCCGTTGCGACGGAGCCTGCCCGAGACGCCGCAGAGCACGAGCGCTTCAGCGAATGCGCCCTGTGGACGCGGCAGCGCGCCTACTTCCAGCAGGCCGGCATCGACGCCTGGCGCGCGGGCGAGGTGCCCCACTACGTCACCAGCACGGCAGGCGGCGCGCACGTGTACGCGGACGTCATCGCCCGCTACTGGCTCGCGGCGGAGGTGGCCGGCGAGATCGACCCGCGCGAGCCGCTCTACGTGCTGGAGCTCGGCGCCGGCTGCGGCCGCTTCACCTACCTGCTGGCGAAGGCCCTGCGCCGGCGGCTCGCGCGCGAGCCGCAGCTGCACTGGTGCGTGCTCGCGAGCGACATCGTCGAAGACAACGTCGACTTCATCGCGTCGCACCCCTGCCTGCGGCCCGAGGTGGAGGCCGGCCGGCTGGACACGCTGCTGTGGGATGCCGAGGAAGGTGGCGCACTGCGTTTGCGCGCCAGCGGCAAGGTCCTGGCGCGCGTGCGCAATCCACTGGTCGTGGTGGCGAACTATGTCTTCGACGGGTTGCGCCACGACCTGTTCGGCTTCCACGGCGGCCGCCTGTTCGAAGGGCGCGTCGCGCTGTGCGACGAGGGACTCGACTATGCATGGCAACCTGTCGCCGCGGCAGACTGGCTGCCCGCGGACGCGCAGGCGCTGCTGTCCCGCTACTGCCAGCGCCTCGCCGATGCCTCGGTGCTGTTACCCAGCGGGGCCCTGCGCTGCATCGCCCATCTCGAACGCCTGGCGCCCGCGGGCAGCCTGCTGCTCTCCGCGGACAAGGGAGCGGCCGGCGAGCAGCAGCTGCGCCAGGGCTGCGGCGCCGAGCTCGTCTTCCACGGCAGCTTCTCGCTGCCGGTGAACTACCACGCGATCTCGGTGCTGCAACAGGCCCGCGGCGCGCTCGTCTGCAACCGGCGCCACAGCGAAGCCGGGCTGGTGCAGCACGCGGCGCTGCGCGCGCCGCATCCGCAGCGCTATGCCGAGTGCTTCTCCGCAATCGCGGAGGCGCTGGAGGAACTGACCCCCGACGACCACTTCACGCTGAAGAAGGCCGTGGAAGCCGCGGCTTCCCAGCTCGCGCAGGAACAGCTGCTGGCGCTGCTGCGCTTCGGCCGGCACGACTACCGCGTGCTGGCCTTCATGATCGATGCGCTGCTGGCCCTCGCGCCCGCCATCGCGGGCGAGTCCCGCCGGCTGTGGCAGGAGGCACTGGAGCGCTGCTGGGCCAACTTCTTCCCGCTGGGCGAGGACGACGGGTTCACCGCACGCTTCGCGTCGCTGGCCATGCAACTGGGTGCGCGGGGCCAGGCCCGGCAGGCGCTCGAACTGGAGCTCGCCCTGTACGGCGCGGATCCCGCAACGCTGCACCAGCTGGCCTGCTGCGAGATCGCGACGGGCCAGTCGCATCGCGCTCTCGCATGCATCGAACGTGCCCTCGCGCTGGCGCCGCGCGACGCCGCCTGCCGCGCACTCCACGCGCGCTTGAGCGGCGGCCGCACGGCGCGCGCCGCGCTGCCGTGGTACCGGCCCGAGCTGGCCGGCGACGGCGAGCTGACGCTGGAGCCACTGGGCATCGAGCACGCCGCCGCCCTGCTCTCCCAGTACGGTGATCCGCAGATCGCGGCGCTCACGCGCCTGCCGGAGTTGCAGACGCTGGAGGAAGCCGTGGAATGGACCGTCCTGCAGCGGTCGACGCCACGCTGCATCACGTGCGCGGTCCTGCATCGCTGCCGCGGCTTCCTCGGCCTGGTCAGCCTGCGCCACGACGGCAGCGCCGGCTACTTCTGGTTCTGGATGGGGAGCGACCACCAGGGCGCCGGCTTCGGCCGGCGCGCGGCGGCGATGCTGTTCGACCTGGCCGCCGCGGCGGGGTTGCGCGAGGTGTTCACCTCGGCCTACGTGGACAACGGGCGTTCGCGCGCGGCGCTGGGGGCGTTGGGATTCGCGGGCATGGAGGTGGTCGCCGAGGCGCCGGACGAAGACCTGCTGTTCTTCCACCGCGCCCTGCCCGGCGCACCGATCCCCGAGGCCGCGGATGCCCTCGCGCGGCTGCAGCGGCTCTGCTGCGCGATCGACAGCCCGCTGCAGTTGCAAGCGGCAGGAAGCAGGAGAGTCCGATGAGCGCACCGAGAGCCAGGCAGGCCGATCCAGCACTGCCACGCGAACCTCCCTCGCCTCTGCGCACCCTCAGCGAGTGGGCCACCACCGTCCACCAGCAGGCGCCCTCGGGCGCCACGAAGAAGGATCTGAAGCGCATCACCCGCAAGGCCTACGATGCGATGGCGCCGAACCCCACGCCGCCGGCCATGAACAAGCGCGCGCAGAAGGCGCACATCCAGGCCTTGCAGGCGATGCATGCCTCGCCCCAGGTGCCGCTGAAGATCGCCCCGCAAAGCCAGGACAAGCTGGCCGAGGACAAGCGCAGTTCGCCGGCCGGGTACCTGAAGCGCGATTCGGCCAAGGCCGTGGGCGAGTTCGCGTACCGCTATCGTCCGGAGGACGCGCGGCCGGCGGATCCGCAGAAGCGGTCCGGGCGGCTGACCGTCAACATGAACCCGAAACGTTCGCGCACGGTGGCGACGGCCCTCGGCAGCCTCCTGTCCGACCCCGCCGCGAACCCGAACCTGCGCGCGCTGAAGGTGATGGGGCCCGCGCGCATCGGCCAGCGCGTCGACGACGCCGTGCTGTACCTGCGCGGGCACGACGAGCGAGGCGCGAAGGGGGTCGCGTCCAACCTGGAGAAGTCGCTGCAGGGGACGCCGGACGCGCTGGTCGACCATGGTCCGCCGGGCATGATGCGCGTCGCTCGCGGCATCTCCTATGCCGAGACGGTACCGGGCGACAGCACCAGCCACGGCAACGCGCGCGGGAAGATCGTGGTCGCGGCCGTGCAGGACTATCGCAGCCTCGGCGGCGCCATGCGGCACCACGTGAGCTACCGCGCCTTCCGCGCCGGCTACAACCCCGAGCTGCCGTCGCACGCGATCGCACCGGCGCGCGCCGAACTGCTCAAGGAGATCCCGGCGGCCGTCGCCAAGCGCAAGGAGAAGCGCATCGCGCAGGAGGCACTGAACGCGGAATCGATGCAGCGGCTGGGTGCGCTGTCCCGGGGAGCCGGCGCGAGGGCGCGCGAGAAGCTGCTGAAGGCGATTCCCGCCGCCGCCGAGCGCCACCAGCAGCGCCGGGAGCAGCAGGCCGTCGGCGCGCAGCCACCGCAGCGTCCGGCCGTGCAGCCGCAAGGGAACGGCGTGCAAGGCTGGGCGAACCTGATGAACGAGATCGAGGCCGCGGGTCGCCAGCGCCAGGCCGCGCGGCTGACGTCCCAGGCACTGGACACGCGCAAGGAGATGCATGCCGCCGTGCTCGAACGCCAGGGCGGCCAGCGCAATGCCGTCGCGGCGGCGACCCAGCGGGCGAACGTGCAGCAGGACATCCGGACCGCGGTGCTCCAACGCCGGGGCGGCGCGCATTTCTGATGACGAGGAGGCCAACGTGACCAGCAGCGGCAGGGGAAAGGGCGGCCCGCCCGGAATCCGCATCAACAGCGTCAACACGCAAGGGCGCAAGTCCGACATCCTCACGAAACTGAGGCAGACGCTGGAACGATCCGGCCAGCTCACGCTCGCAGCGATCCAGGAGGGCGGGAAGCCGCCCTGGCAACTGCAGCCGCATCCGACCAACCCGAACCTGCTGGTCGGGCAGATCAGCCACCCGCGCGCCGGCTCCGGCCGCAAACCCGTCTACGCGGTCGCCCAGATCCCGGTGGGGCGCAAGAACCCGCACCCGATGCGCAACACGCAGATGATCCTGTCCAACGAGCCCATCCTGGAAGCGATGGAGCTCGATGCCGGGCACACCGGGCCGGGGCTGCGTCCGCCGCTGGTCGTCGAAACGAAGAACGCGGTGGTGGCGACGGTGCACCAGCCCTCCGGCAAGCCCAAGCTCGCGGTGTCGCAGGCGGCAAAGCAGTGGGCGGAATTGAAGAAGATGGCCGATCGCAAGCGCAAGGCGGCGGCGATGACGGGCGACTTCAACGCCAGCCGCCAGCAGCTGGCCGCGGCGCTGCCCGCGGGCACGCAGCTGCTGACGCCGCCGCGCAGCACGCACCAGTCCGGCGGCACGCTGGACCACGGCATCGCCTCCACCCCGGCCACCGTGCGCCAGGGAACCGCCATGGCCGGCGACCACACCTTCCAGGAATTCGAGATGGAGCCGGCCACCAAGCGGCGCAAGTTGCAGCGCTAGGCCAGGCCGCATTCCGGGAAACGCCATGAACCCGCAACACCAGAACGCGTCGAGCGAGAGGAAGGCGGCCCTGCCCGCGCTCGCCGCGCCGCAGCAGGAGACCAAGAGAGTCGTGCGGGCACCTCTGTCGCCCGCGGAAGAGAAGGTCGTGCGCATCCAGGCGGCGATGCGCGGGGCGCTCGTACGCCAGCGCGCGGCCCGCCAGTTCCAGGCGCAGACGCCTTACGCGAGCCAGGCGATGTTCAACGTCGCGACGCAGAACTTCTCCCCCACCGCGCAGCGCCTTCCTCCCGCGCAGAGGACCATGGAGTGGAACGCGTACCGCTCGACGGCCAACATCGCCAGGACCGGACAGCCGGCGTTCCTGCACAGCTTCCAGCGCCCCGACGACCTCGAAGCCGAGGTGAAGGCGCGCGGCGTACGCGAGGCGCCGCTGCACGTGACCGGCAACATCTACAACCCGAGCCTGACCCGCGAGGACCTGCGCCTGGGCGTGCACGCGGCGCTCTGGGCACTCCACGACGCGCCGCGCGCGGACACGCCGGACTCGCCGCGGCAAGCCCATGCCCACGCTCACGCCCAGGCACCGGCCATGCAGCAGCCGGCGCAGATGGAAACCAAGACGCCGGCGCCGCACCCGCAGCCGGCGGCGGCATCCGGGCACGCGCACGCCCACCATGCCCTGCGCGAACAGACGTTCCCCCGGCACGACATGCGCAGCAACAGCGCCTGGATGCTGGGCCTCGCCCACTACGGCGTCTCCGCGGTCATCACGACGCCGCTGGACGACGTAACGCTGGTGCGGCAGTCGAAAAGCAAGCTCGGGACCGACGCAGCGTTCTCCGCCTTCGGCCGGGAGGTTCTCGGCATGGTCCAGCACGGCGCGTTTGCGCCCATTGCGGGCCCCCGCGGCCTGCAAGTCCTCCAGCCGACGGCGGAGGCGAAGCGGGCCACGCTGCGTTCGCTGCGGACGCCGGGCGGCATGCCGCGGTCCGACATCAAGACGCGGCTGCAGGCGCATGGCATCGACGTGAAGAAGATCACCTGAGACCGGATCCATCCAGAAGCAGGAGCCGCGAATGAGCGCACCCGCACCGATCGAGACCCTCCAGCCTTCCGGGGAGTAGCGCCATGGCTGCTCCCACCGCCACCCGTACGAAGCGCCAGCCGCTGCCGTCCAACCTTGCCGCCATCGCGGAACAAGGCAAGCGCGCCAAGGCCGCCATCACGATCCAGCGGGTGTTCCGCGGCTTCAGCGAGCGCAAGCGCCATGCGGCACGATTCGAGGAACTCCAGGCTTCCGGCACGAAGGCCTACGAGACGCTGCGCGTCTACCACGGCACGCACGCCGACAATGCGCAGGGCATCCTGGAGAAGGGACTCATCCCGCAGGGAGGCAGCGGCCTCACCGGGATGATCGGCCACAAGACGGTCTCCGAAGGCAAGGTGTTCTTCACCCGCCACAAGGAGCAGGCCGCGTTCTACGCGCTGACCGTCTCCGGCATGGAACAGCACGACCGCCTGCGGGCCGCGCGACAGCAGAAGGACGAGGAGGCCGAACACCTCGCCCGGACGGAACCGCCTGCGCCAACGGTCCTGCGCATGCTGCTGCCGCGCGCCACGCAGCAGCAGGCCGTGCACGACGACAAGGGCGGCGAGCAGGACTTCACGCTGAAGCAGAAGGTCCCCTCCAGCCAGCTGCTGCCGGGCCACCTGGAACCGGTCGCCGACCCGATGCCGCGGCGCGTGATGGCGGTGATGCTGTTCCAGGCCGAGATGAACAAGGGCGGCGTGAACGCGACGCTCGGCGAGGCGACGGGCATGCTCATGCAGCTGCGCCGCAAGTCGGTCTCGGGCGACGTGGCGGCCCTGCAGTCCGCGCACGCGACCGGCAGCGCGAAGCCGTTCCTGGAGAGCTACCGGCTCCAGAAGCCCCTCTGACCCGGGAGCCATCCATGGCCGCCGCCGAATCGAAGAAGACCTCGCCCTCCCCCGCGACCGCCGCCTCCCGTCCGGAGCTCACGCCGCAACAGGTGCGCGCCGGCCGGAAGATCCTGAGCGCCATGCAGGCCCACCATGCGCGCGTGCAGCAGCAGAAGCTGGACACCATCGGTCCGGAGGTCTACCGATCGCTGCGCGTGTATCACGGCACCCACGACGCCAATGCGGCGACGATCCTGGGCCAGGGGCTGAGGCCTCAGGGCGGCAAAGGCATCTCGGGCATCATCGGCGACTCCGCCAACGCCGCGGGCAAGGTGTTCTTCACGCGCGACAAGGCAGCGGCCGCCGGCTACGCCCTCGTCGCCGCGGGCATGCACAGGACGGACCTGATGGACGCCGCCCGCAAGGCCGACGACCTGGACGCGATGGACAGGATCATGGAGAAGCCGCCGCGGCCGACCGTCCTGCGCCTGCTGCTGTCCCAGGACGAGCAGAAGCTGGCGAAGCAGGACCCGAAGGGCGGCCAGCAGGACTTCACGCTCCAGCGCGGCATCTCCGCGGGCCAGCTGCTGCCCGGCCATCTCGAGGCGGAGACCGACATGGACCGGCGCCAGCAAGCGGTCTCGCTGTTCCGCGACGAACTCCGCGCGCGGCACGTGTTCCCCACGCTCGCCCAGGCGGGCGCCAGCCTGGAGCGCCTGCGCCGCAACTCGATCGCCGGGGACAAGGCGGCCCTGGACTCCAAGGACGCGAAGGACAGCGCCGAGGAACCCCTGGCCCGGTACGCCATCCTCTCGAAGATGCGCTGACGTCACTCACCAGCAAGGGATCACGCCATGGCCGCCGCCGAATCCAAGAAGACTTCGTCCTCCACTCCCGTCGCGGCGGGTCCTCGACCGCCCCTGACGCCGCAGCAGGTGAACGCGGGCAGGAAGATCCTCAGCGCGATGCAGGCGCACCACAAGCGGGTGCAACAGCAGCTGGAAGCGGTCGGCCCCAAGGTCTACAACGACCTGCGTGTCTACCATGGTACCCACGACACGAATGCCGCGAGGGCCCTGAACCGCGGGCTGAAGCCGCAGGGCGGCAAGGGCCTGTCCGGCATGATCGGCGACAAGGCGCGCTCCAAGGGCAAGGTGTTCTTCACGCAGGACAAGGAGCAGGCCGCGTACTACGCCCAGACAGCCGCAGGCATGCACAGGCTGGATCTGCGACGCATGGCGCGCGCGGCCAGGGACGCGGATGCGGAGGCCGCCCTGGTCGACAACCCGCCGCGCGCGACCGTCCTGCGGCTGATGCTGGCGCCGTCCGTCCAGCGCGAGGCGGTGCGCGACGAAAAGGGCGACACGAAGGACTTCACGCTCCAGCGCGAGGTATCGGCGGGCCTGGTGCTGCCGGGGCATCTGGAGGGCGCCGCGGACATGTCCAAGCGTGCGGAGGCGGTCTCGCTGTTCCAGGCCGAACTGCACAACCGCCGCGTGTTCGCGACGCCTGCCCAGGCCGGCGCCGCACTCGAGCGACTGCGCCGCAATTCCATCGCCGGCGACCCGGCGGCGCTGGAATCCAAGTACGCCAAGGAGAGTTCGGCGAAGCAACTGGGACTGTTCAGCTTCATGTTCACCTGAAGGGCGCGCCATGGACAACTCCAGCAGCACACGCCGCACTTCGCGCTTCGCCGCGCTGCCGCCGGACGAACGCCGGCTGCAGGCCACGGTGACCATCCAGAAGGCGGTCCGTGCCTTCGCGGCCCGCAAGCGGCTCGAGCATCTCTCCACCTTGGGCAAGCCCGTGTACGAAGCCCTTCGCGTCTACCACGGCACCCACGACGAGAACGCGCCGGGGATCCTGCAGCAGGGGCTGCGCGCGCAGGGCGGGCCGGGCCTGAGCGGGCTGATCGGCGACCACAGCGCATCGCAGGGGAAGGTCTTCTACACGAAGGACAAGCAGCAGGCCGCCTACTACGCGCGCACCCTGTCCTCCGTGGCGCAGTACGACCGCGAGCTGGGGGCGCAGCGGGCCAGGGACTGGGACCGCCTGGAGGACTTGCGCGCTGCCCCGGTCCAGCCGACGGTCGTGCGTGCCCTGCTGCCCCTGTCCGTGCAGCAGCAGGCGACGCCCGATCCCAAGGGCGGCTCCCAGGACTTCACGATCCAGGCCAACGTGCAGCCGGGCCTGGTGCTGCCGGGGCACCTGCAGCCGGATGCCGACATCGCGCAGCGGCGCGCCGCGGTGAACCTGTTCCAGGCCGAACTGGGCAACCGCGGCGTGACGACGACGCCCGAAGAGGCTGCCACCACGCTCACCCGGTTGCGCCGCAATTCGATCGCCAGCGACCAGGCCGCGATCGATTCGAACTACGCCGTCGAAGGCGCCGACCGGCACCTCGCCACGCTGAAGTTCACCAAGCCCTTCTGAGGCTGCGAAGCGCTACCGCGGCCCCAGCTCCCAGCGCGCCAGCACGCCCGACTCCGGCACCTTGCCATGCCCGACGCGTCCCTCCGCCAACGCGCGCCGCGCCGCCTCCGGCAGCCGGCACGCGAGGATGGTGCGCTTGCGCAGGTCCAGTGGCTCGGTGATGCCGCCTTCCTCCTCCTTGCGCGGCGCAGCGCAGACGCCCCAGTGGCGGGCAACGCGCAGGCGCTTGCGCACCGCCTCTTCGTCCTCGCCCTGCGCCGGCTCGCTGTTGCCGATCACGGGCCGCGTGGCGCCGTTCTCCAGCACCAGCCGGACTTCCTGCGCATCGTCGCGCAGTTGCAGCAGGGGATCGTTCATCGCCCGGACAACTCCCGGAGCCAGGCATGACGCGGGTCTTCCAGACGCTCGCCATGGGCGATGCGCACGTGCGCGCGGCCCTGGTGCGCGATCCCGGGCAGGCCGATCTTCTGGTGCACCGGGTCGGCAGCCGCGGCCTCGCCGCCCATGGGGCCCTCTGGTACATCACCCGGGTGCGCGCCGACGCCGAGCTGCGGGTGCATTTCTGCAGCCTCGGCATGGCGCAGCTGCGGATCTGCTTCGTCGGCAGCTTCGGCCAGGCCGGATGGGTCACGCGCGACCACCCCGCCCGCAAGCTCCTGGATCATGCGCCGGAACGGGTTCACAGCGTCGGCCTGGCCGCAGCAGGAGCCGCTGCCCCCGGCGCAGGTGCCGGAGGTGCGGGAGGCGGCGGCAGCAGCAGTGTAGGCAGGTAGTCCGACAGTCCCAGCTTGTTGGCGAGGTAGGTGCGCTGCGCGGCTGCCTCCTCCGCGCTGGGGAAGTTGCCGAGCGACACGACGGCCCAGTTCGTGCCCAGGTCGTCGTGCGTGAGGATCACCGTGCTGGTCATGCCCTGGCCATGGAGGCTGGTCGCGAGCTGTTGCGCCGACAGCTGCGATGCGAACTGGCCAGCCTGCAGCGCGAAGCTGCGGCCGTTCGGCACCACCGCCGGCAACAGCAGCGAGGCGATCGGCACGCTGGAAGCAGGCGCGGCCGGCGTGGGCGCGGGGCCCGCCGATGGCGCTGCCGCGCCGAGGGCGGCCGGCGCCGGTTTTGCAGCGGGCGCTGCGCCGTCGGCGGGTCCCGCGGCCGGTGCGGCCGTCGCTGCGCGGCCGGTCCACCGCAGCAGGTCCTGCTGCACGCCGCTGAAGAAGCCTTCCACCGATTCGCGCACCGCGGCTGGTGCCACGCTGCCGGCGAGGAACAGCCCGGTCCCCAAGGCCGCCGCCAGCACGCCCGCGCCCAGCTTGCCGTCCATGTCAGTTCGCCGTGTCACTGGAAGGGCGCAGGCCATGCTTGCGCACCAGGCGTCCGAACGCGCTGCGGTCCTGGCCGGCGAGCACCGCGGCCTGGGTGAGGTTGCCGCGCGTCTTCTCCAGCAGCTCGGTGAGGTACTGGCGCTCGAACTCGCCGACCGCGCGCTGCTTGGCCTTCCGGAAGCCCGGTGTCTCCTCCTCGGGTGCGGCCTGCGCCGGCACCATCTGCACCTCGTTGCCTTCGCTGAGGAGGAAGGCGCGGTGCACCGCGTTCTCGAGTTCACGCACGTTGCCCGGCCAGCCATGCGCGCGGATGAAGGCCAGCGACCCCGGCGACAGCCGCACGTCCTCGCGCCGGTACTGGCGCGCCAGCCGCGCGAGGAAGGTGCGCGCGAGCTCGATCGCGTCGTCGCCGCGCTCACGCAGGGCAGGCATGCGCACGGTCAGCACGTTGATGCGGTACAGGAGGTCGCGGCGGAAGCGGCGCCCCTCCACGAGCTCCTGCAGGTTGGCGTTGCTGGCGACGATCACGCGCACGTCGGCCTGGCGCGTGCTGCTGCCGCCGACGCGGCGGTAGGTGCCGTCCTGGAGGAAGCGCAGGAGCACGGCCTGCGCCTTGGCACTCAGCGCATCGACCTCGTCGAGGAACAGGGTGCCGCCGCCGGCCTCCTGCACCAGTCCCAGCGATGCGGATTTCGCGTCGGTGAAGGCGCCGCGCTCGTGGCCGAAGAGCTCGCTTTCCACCAGCGATTCGGCGAGCGCGCCGCAGTTGACGGGAACGAAGGGCTGGTCGCGTCGGGCGCTGAGGTAGTGCAGCGCGCGCGCCGCCATCTCCTTGCCGGTGCCGGTCTCGCCCTCGATCAGGACGATGGCATCGACCTTGGCGGATTTCTCGATCTGGACGCGCGCCTGCGCGAACGCCGTCGAGGACCCGATCAGGTGGAAGCTGTAAGAGATCGGCATGTCTCTCCTTCCGCGAGCCGCGGCGCGCCTGGTGCCCCCGCGGCTTGCGAACCACAGCAGCAGGGGGATGCACACTCTAGGAGAACGGTGCCGCAGCGTCAATGAACGCGACGCATGAAGGCGCGAGGCCCCGTTGCTTAGGCAAATCACTTACCGTTTCCGGGGGCGTCATCGTGGCGGCGGATAATCCTGCTGTCGCGCGGTGCCGCTCCCGCGCCTTTCCCGCAGACCGCTTCCCGCAGTGAACGAACCCTCCCCCTCCTCCCGCGTGCACGAAGGCACCGAGCTCTGGCGCCCTTCCGGCGACAGGGTCTCCGCTTCCCGCCTGGCCGACTACGAACGCTGGCTCGCGCAGCACCATGGCCTGCGCTTTGCCGGCTACCAGGCCCTGTGGCAATGGTCGGTCGATGACCTCGACACCTTCTGGCGCACGGTGTGGGACTTCTTCGCCATCGAGGCTGACGGCACGCCCGAGCCGGTGCTGGGCGCGCGCACGATGCCCGGCGCCGAGTGGTTCCCCGGTGCGCGCCTCAACTACGCCGAGCACGTGTTCCGCAACGCCACCGGCGAGCGTCCCGCCATCGTGGCCCGCAACGAAGCCGGCGTGCGCGAGGTGTCGTGGCAGGAACTGCGCAACCAGGTCGCGGCGCTCGCGGCGAAGCTGCGCGCGCTGGGCATCCGCCCGGGCGACCGCGTGGCCGCGTACCTCCCCAACCAGCCCGAGACCGTCGTCGCGTTCCTGGCCTGCGCCAGCATCGGTGCGATCTGGTCCAGCTGCGCGACCGACATGGGACCGTCCGTGGTCCTGGACCGCCTGAAGCAGATCGAGCCGAAACTGCTGCTCGCGTCCGACAGCTACCGCTACAACGGCAAGACGCATGATCGGGACGCCGTCGTGAGCGAGCTGCTGCGCGAGCTGTCCGGCGTGCAGGCCGTGATCCACGTCCCGGGACCGCTGGCGCAACAGCGCGCCGTGGCCTGGCGCGACCGGATCCCCTGGGACGACGCCGTCCGCGAACCCGCCGAACTTCGCTGCGAGCGCCTGCCCTTCTCGCATCCGCTGTGGATCGTCTATTCGTCCGGCACGACGGGCCTGCCCAAGGCCATGGTGCACGGCCACGGCGGCATCGTGCTCACGCACCTGAAGACGATGGCGCTGCAGCACGACGTGCGTCCCGGCGACCGCATGCTGTTCCTGGGCAGCACGGGCTGGATCGTCTGGAACCTGCAGGTGGGAGCGTTGCTCACCGGCGCCTCCGTGGTGCTCTACGACGGCAATCCCGCCTGGCCCGACACGCAGGCCTTGTGGCGGTTCGTCGACCAGCAGGGCATCACGCTCCTCGGTTGCGGCGCGGCGTACCTGGTCAACTGCATGAAGGAAGGCCTGCGCCCGCGCGACTTCGCGCGCTTCGACCGGCTGCGCGCCATCAACTCCACCGGTTCGCCGCTGCCCATCGAGGCCTACCTGTGGGTCTACGACGCCGTGCAGCCGGACCTGTGGCTTGCCTCGATCAGCGGCGGCACCGACATCGCGTCGGGCTTCGTTGCCTGCGCGCCTTCGCTGCCGGTCACCGCGGGCGAAATCCAGTGCCGCGAGCTGGGCGTGGCGGCGTACGCCTTCGATGAAGCGGGCCAGACCGTGGTCGACGAAGTCGGCGAACTCGTCGTCACGCAACCCATGCCGTCCATGCCGCTGTTCTTCTGGAACGATGCGGACGGCAGGCGCTACCGCGAGAGCTACTTCGACACCTTCCCCGGGGTCTGGCGCCACGGCGACTGGATCCGCTTCACGCAGCGCGGCAGCGCAGTGATCTACGGCCGCTCCGACAGCACCATCAACCGCTTCGGCATCCGCATGGGGACGGCGGAGATCTACCGCGTCGTCGAGGAGCTGCCCGAGGTCCGCGACAGCCTGGTGGTGGACCTGGAATACCTCGGACGCCCGTCCTTCCTCGCCCTCTTCGTCGTCCTCCAGCCCGGGCACGCGCTGGACGGGGCGCTGAAGAAGAAGATCTTCGACCAGATCCGCACGAAGGCTTCCGCGCGCCACGTCCCCAACGAGGCGTATGCGATCGCCGAGGTTCCGCGTACGCTCACGGGCAAGAAGATGGAAGTGCCCGTGCGCAAGCTGCTGCTCGGCGCCGCGCCCGCCAAGGTGGCGAGCCCGGATGCCATGGCGAACCCCGCCAGCCTGGACTTCTTCGTGCGCCTCGCGCGCGAGCTGAATCCGTCGTGAACCGCATCTCCGAGCTCCGGGACCGCCTCGCCACCGCAGGCGCGGGGCCGGGACACGCCTATCGCGTGCTGCGCCTGTGGAGCAACGCCCTGCCGCAGGCAAGCGGCAAGCGGCGGACGGAGACCTTCCTGCCCGCCACGCTGCGGGCCGCCCTGCCCGCCATCGAACAGGACCTCGCCGGACTCGCGCGCCTGCGTTCCGCGCATCCTTCCGCCGACGGCGGCGAACGCCTGCTGGTCGACCTGGCCGATGGCCAGACCGTGGAGAGCGTGCTGCTGCCGCGCGACGGCCTGTGCATCTCCTCGCAGGTCGGTTGCGCCGTCAAGTGCGTGTTCTGCATGACCGGGCGCGAAGGCCTCCTCCGCCAGCTCGGAAGCGCCGAGATGGTGGCGCAAGTGGCCCTGGCACGCGCGCGCCGGCCGGTGAAGAAAGTCGTCTTCATGGGCATGGGCGAGCCGGCGCACAACCTGGACAACGTGCTCGAGGCGATCGAGCTGCTCGGGACGGCCGGCAACATCGGCCACAAGAGCCTCGTGTTCTCCACCGTGGGCGATCCGCGCGTGTTCGAACGGCTGCCGCAAGGAAACGTGAAGCCGGCCCTGGCGCTGTCGCTGCACACCACGAAGCCCGGGCTGCGCGAGCAGCTGCTGCCGCGCGCGCCGCGCATGACGCCGGAGGAACTGGTGGACGCCGGCGAGGCCTATGCCCGCGCGACGGGCTACCCCATCCAGTACCAGTGGACGCTGCTGGAAGGCATCAACGACGGCGCCGACGAGATCGAGGGCATCGTGCGGCTGCTCTCGGGCAAGTACGGCGTGCTGAACATGATTCCCTTCAACAAGGTCGACGGCCTGGACTTCCGGCGGCCATCGTGGGAGCGCGCCGCCGAGATCGCGCGCACGCTGCACCGCCGCGGCATCCTGACCAAGCTGCGGCAGTCCGCCGCGCAGGACGTGGACGGCGGCTGCGGGCAGTTGCGGGCGCGTGCCCGCGAGGTCGATCCGGTCCCGGTCACCTTCCATTCCGCCGCCTGAGCCGCCAGCACGCAGGCCCTGCCTTGCGTGCCGGACGACGCCGCGGCACAGGGGCGCGTGTGTCCCACCTCAAGCCGGATCGTCCTGCCGCAGCCAGGCGCTCGTGCGCCGCTGCAGCAGGTCCGGCGGTTCCAGCGCATCGACCCGCAGCACGCCCGGTTCGCCCACCGGCGATTCGAGCGTGGCGAACTGGCTGTCCACCAGGCTGGCGGAGAAGAAGTGCGCGCCGCGGCGCGCGACGCGCTTCAGGGCCTCGTCGCGCGGGATGTCGAGGAACACGAAGCGCAGGCCCGGCGCGGCCGCGCGCAGTTGCTCGCGATACGCCCTCTTGAGGGCCGAGCAGGTGAGCACCACGCCCCGCGGATGCGCGGCAAGCTGTTCGCCGAGCAGCACCAGCCACTGCGCGCGGTCCGCATCGGTGAGCGCAATGCCGGCGGCCATCCTGGCGCGATTCTCCGGGCTGTGGAAATCGTCGCCTTCGACCAGCGGCAGGTGTTCGGCGGCGGCGATGGCGGTACCCACGGTGGACTTGCCGCAACCCGCCACGCCCATGATCACGATGCGGAACCCCACGGGCTAGGACAGCGCCAGGCGCAGTTGCAGGACGTCCTCCGGCGCGGACTGCACGGTGAAGTCCAGGTCACGGGCCAGCTTGATCATTCCCTGATTCTCCTGCAGGCACTGGCCCGTGACCGCGCCGGTCCCGCGCGCGCGCAGGTAGGCGATCAGCTTTTCCATCAGGAGGCGCCCGAGCCCGCGGCGCTGCCAGCCGGACGCGACCTGGACCGCGAATTCCGCCTCCGCGTTGTCCGGGTCGCACACCGCGCGCACCTCGCCGGCGATGCTCTCTCCGTCGAGCGCCACGAAGGTCATCTCGCGCTCGTAGTCGATCTGGCAGTAGCGCGCCAGCTCCGACCGCGGCACCTCGCGGCGGGCCAGGAAGAAGCGCAGCCGCAGGTCGGCCGGCGAGCATTGCGCATAGAACGACTGCAACCGTTCGCCATCTTCGGGGCGGATCGGCCGCACCTGCAGCTTGCGTCCGTGGACCTCCCAGGATTCCTCCAGCTCGGAGGGATAGGGTCGCAGCGCGAGCCGGCTGCCCTCGCCTTCCTGGGGCCGGCGCAGCCGGATGCGCGCATCCAGCGCCAGCACGCCGTCGGCGTCCGCCAGCAGCGGATTGACGTCCAGTTCGGCGATCTCCACGAGGTCGCAGGCCATCTGCGAGACGCGCAGCACGGCGTCGGTCAGTGCCGCGAGGTCCGCACCGGCGGCGCCGCGGTAGCCGGCCAGCAAGGCGCCGACCTGCGTCTGCGCGACCAGTTCGCGCACCAGCGCGATGTTCAGCGGCGGCAGGCCCACGGAGCGGTCCTTGCGCACTTCCACGGCCGTTCCGCCGGCACCGAACAGGAGCACCGGCCCGAACACGGCATCGTCCGCGATGCCGACGATCAGTTCGTGCGCGCGCGGGCGCTGGGCCATCGCCTGCACGCTGAAGCCGGTGACGGTCGCCTGCGGGCTCGTCCGCGCGACGCGCTGGCGCGTGCGGATCGCCGCGGCCCGCACATCCTCCGCCGAGAGCAGGTTCAGCGCCACGCCGCCCACGTCGGACTTGTGCAGGATCTGCGGCGACAGGATCTTCAGCACCACCGGATAGCCGATGTTGCCGGCCGCGATGACCGCTTCCTCCGTGTCGCGCACCCGCACCGTGCGCACGGTGGGAATGCCGTAGGCCCGCAGCACCTGCTTGGCTTCCTCCTCGTCGAGCCATTCGCGGCCGAGGGTCAGCGCCTGGCGCAGCACCGTGCGCGCGGCGGCGGCATCGACGCGGATCTCGGGCGCCTGCGCGTCGGGCAGTTGCAGCAGCGCGTCCTGGTTGCGGTGGTACTGCAGCAGCTGCAGCCAGCCGGCGACCGCGTGCTCCGGGGTCGAATACCCGGCCAGCCCCGCCGCGCCGAAGGCCTCGCGCGCCGCCCGCACGCTGGTACCGCCCAGCCAGCTGCTCAGGACGGGCTTGGCGGCATCGCGCAGCAGCGGAATGCAGGCTTCGGCGATCTTCAGGGAAGGGACGATCGCGGTCGGCGCATGCAGGAACAACACGCCGTCGACCTCGGGCGCCTGCAGCAGGATGGAAAGCGCCTGGGTGTAGCGTTCCACCGGTGCGTCGCCCACGATGTCCACCGGATTGCCGCGCGACCAGTTGGGCGGCAGCACGGCGTCGAGCGCGGACTCCGTTTCGGGCGACAAGGCGGCCAGCTGTCCGCCTCCCAGCGCCAGCGCATCGGTCGCGAGCACGCCGGCGCCCCCGCCGTTGGTGACGATGGCCAGCCGCTCGCCGCGCCAGCGCGGCACGCGCGCGAGCGTCTGGGCCGCGTCGAAGAGCGCCGCCAGCGTGTCGACGCGGACCATGCCGGCCCGGCGCACGACGGCGTCGAACACCGCGTCCGATCCCGCCAGCGCGCGCGTGTGCGAGGCGGCCGCGCGGGCGCCCTCCGGCGCGCGTCCGGCCTTCACGACGATCACCGGCTTGTTGCGCGCGGCCGCGCGGGCCGCCGACATGAACTTGCGCGCGTTCCTGACCGACTCGATGTACAGCAGGATCGCGCGCGTTGCGCTGTCGCTCGCCAGGTAATCCAGCAGGTCGCCGAAGTCCACGTCGGCGCAGTCGCCCAGCGAGACGAAGTGCGAGAAACCGATGCCCTGCAGGTTGGCCCAGTCCAGCATCGCGGTGGCGAGCGCGCCCGATTGCGTCACGAAGGCGAGCTGCCCGGGTTGCGCGCTGCCGGGCGCGAAGCTGGCGTTCAGGCCCACGCCCGGCACGAGCGCGCCGATGCAGTTGGGGCCCAGGATGCGCAGCACGTTGGGTCGCGCCGCCTCCAGCATGGCCTGTTCGATCGAGCGGCCCCCCGGCGCCAGCTCCCGCTGCAGGCCGGCCGTGAGGACGATCACCGCGCGCGTGCCCTTGCGCCCCAGTTCCTCCACGAGACCGGGAATGCTTTCGGGCGGCGTGCAGAGGACAGCGAGGCCGGGCGCTTCCGGCAGGGCCTCCACGCTGGGCAGCACCGGGACTCCATCGACCTCGGTGGCACGGCGGTTCACGGCCCATACCGGGCCGGCGAAGCCGCCCGCGCGCAGGTTGCGCAACACGATCGCGCCCAGGTTGCCCGGCCGGTCGGACACGCCGACCACCGCCACCGAGCTCGGTGCGAACAGGGAATCGAGATGGCGGACGCTCATGGGGACACCTCGCGGGGAAAGGCGCCACCTGGCGCAGGACGGAGGTTAGGCTAGGCGCGTCCCGCGCGCCACAATTGCGCCAGATCAACGCACCGCACGGGCATCTGCCCAGAATGAGGCCACCTCCTGCCGCAGGCTGAGCCATGAACCTCATCGCCCCCTCCCCCGTCGTGCTGGCGCAACTTGCAGCACGGCTGCACCAGCGCCAGGCCGAGCTGCTGGCGCAGCTGCGGGCTGCCTCCGGCGCCGCGATGGCGGACGACGCGGCTGCCGAGGTGCTGGACTTCAAGGACATGGCGGCCGAGGACGTGCGCGCGCTCATCGACGATGCCGCGCACGCCCACGCAGCACTGGAGCTGGACCAGGTCGCGGCAGCGCTGCGGCGCGTGGACGCCGGCACCTATGGCCAGTGCGAGGACTGCGGCGAGGCCATCGACGAGCGCCGCCTGCAGGCCATGCCGGCCACGCCGTTCTGCACTGCCTGCCAGGCGTTGCGCGAGCGCCCCTCCATGCACCGCTGAACGCGGCGCTGAGCCGCCGGACACGACCGGGACGGCGGTTACGTCCAATTCGCGGTCGCGGACGAGCGTTTCTGCCTGCCCTTGCCCGCGGCCGTCGACGACCTGCACGCGGCGCCGCTGCAGTGCGCGGGCCTGATCGGCTACCGCACGTGGCGGCTTGCGCGGGGTGCCGGCGCGCGGCGCATCGGCCTGTGGGGATTCGGGGCCGCCGCGCACATCGTGTGCCAGCTCGCGGTGGCGCAGGGACAGGAGGTGCATGCCTTTACGCGCAGCGGCGACGCGGCCGGCCAGGCCTTCGCGCGCAGCCTCGGTGCATCGTGGGCCGGCGCCAGCGACGAGCGCCCGCCGCGCGAGCTCGATGCCGCCCTGGTCTTCGCCCCGGCGGGCGCACTCGTCCCCGCCGCGCTGGCCACCGTCCGCAAGGGCGGCGTGGTGGTCTGCGGCGGCATCCACATGAGCGACACCCCTTCCTTCCCATACGCCCTGCTGTGGGGCGAGCGGGAGGTTCGCTCGGTGGCCAACCTCACGCGCCGCGACGGCGAGGACTTCATGGCCCTGCTCGCCCGGGTGAAGGTGCGCACGCACGTGGAGGGCTACGCGTCGCGCGACGCGAATGCGGTCATCGACGACCTGCGCGCGGGCCGCGTCGAAGGCGCGGCAGTCCTCGTGCCCTGGGGCTTGAGGCAGATCAAGCGGGCAGCCCGGGCCGCTGCCTACATTGCTCGTGTGCCCTCTGGGCACGCTCCCCCAAGCCGCGAGGAACGACCATGAGCAACATCCGCCTGCTGGACCCCGTGTTCAACGACAGCCTCGAGACGGCGCTGCGCCGCTTCTTCCCGGCCACCCCGTACGAGGCCGAGGTGCCGCACATGAAGATGCGCATCGACGTGACCGAGAACGAGAAGGGCTACACCGTCCGGGCCGACGTGCCGGGCGTGAGGAAGGAAGACATCCACATCCGCATCGACGGCAACGTCGTGCGGATCGATGCGCAGACGAAGACCGAGAAGGAAACGCGCGGCGAAGGCGACAAGGTGCTGCGCAGCGAACGCTACTACGGCACCATCTCGCGCACCTTCAGCCTGGCGCAGGACATCGATGAAGCGAAGGTGCAGGCGAAGTACGCCGACGGCGTGCTGACGGTGGACCTGCCCAAGAAGGCGCCGGCCGACGCGCGCAGGATCACGGTGCAGTAGCACATGCGCGCCGCGGCACCGGCAGGACCGGGCGGACCGGTCCTGCGGGCCCGGGCGCTCACCAGGACCTATGGCAGCGGCACGGCGGCCGTCCAGGCGCTGCGCTGCGTCGATCTCTCCGTGGCGCGAGGGGAGTTCGTGGTGCTGCTGGGAGCCTCCGGCAGCGGCAAGTCGACCCTGCTGAACATCCTCGGCGGCCTGGACACGCCCACGTCCGGCGAGGTCTGGTTCGAGGACCACGCGCTGCACGGCGCCAGCGACGATGTGCTCACCGCCTACCGGCGCGAGCACGTGGGCTTCGTCTTCCAGTTCTACAACCTGATCCCCAGCCTCACCGTGGCGGAAAACGTCGCCCTGGTCACCGACATCGCCGTCGATCCGATGCCGGTGGACGAAGCGCTGGAGCTCGTCGCCCTCACCCCGCGGCGCAACCACTTCCCCTCGCAGCTGTCGGGCGGCGAGCAGCAGCGCGTCGCGATCGCGCGGGCCATCGCCAAGCGGCCGCAACTGCTGCTGTGCGACGAGCCGACGGGGGCGCTCGACTACGCCACCGGGAAGCTCGTGCTCGAAGTGATCGCCAGGATCAACCGCGAGCTGGGCACCACCGCGCTCGTGATCACGCACAACGCCGCCATCGCGGGCATGGCCGATCGGGTCGTGCGCCTGGCCGATGGCCGCATCGCCAGTGTCGAGACGCCGGAACGGCGCCTGACACCGGCGGAGCTGTCCTGGTGACGCCATGAAGGCCCTCGACCGCAAGGTCTGGCGCGACCTGCGCCTCCTGTGGAGCCAGGCGATCACGATCGCGCTGGTCGTGGCGAGCGGCGTGGGCGGTTTCGTCGCCACGCTGTCGGCGGTGGAATCCCTCGCCGCGGCGCGCGACGGCTTCTACGCCCAGGGACGCTTCGCGGACGTGTTCGCGGCGGTGAAGCGCGCGCCCGATTCCGTGGCGGCGCGCCTGGCGGAAATTCCCGGCGTCATCGACGTCCAGGCCACGGTGGAAGCCATGGCCCGCGTGTCGGTGCCTGGCAGCACGGACCCGGTGATCGGCCAGCTGATCGGCCGTGATGCGCGCACTCCCCAGCGACTGAACCAGGTGTTCCTGCGCACCGGCCGCTGGCCCGAGGCGGGCACGCGTGCCGGCGGCGAGCTGGAGGCGGTCGTCAACGAGAGCTTCGCCGACGCGCACGGGCTCAAGCCGGGTGCGACCGTGTCGGCGCTGGTGAACGGCAAGCGGCGCACCCTGCGCATCACCGGCACGGCGCTCTCGCCCGAATACATCTTCGGCGGCATCATGGGCCTGCCGGACCTGCGCGCCTTCGGGGTGTTCTGGCTCGACCGCGAGGAGCTGGCCGCGGCACTGGACATGCGCGGCGCCTTCACGCGCGTCGCGCTCAAGCTCGCTGCCGGCGCCTCCGAGCCCGCCGTGCTCGATGCCGTCACGCGCCGGCTGGCCGCCCTCGGCGGCACCCCCGCCCACGGCCGCGACGAACAGGCCTCGCACGCGATGCTGGACAACGAGATCCGCGAGCAGCGCGTGCTCGGCACCGTCCTGCCGGCGATCTTCCTGACGGTCGCCGGCTTCCTGCTGCACGTCGTGACCGCGCGGCTGGTCGCGACGCAGCGCGAACAGGTCGCGGCGCTCAAGGCGCTGGGGTACCGCGACCGCAACATCGCCCTGCACTACCTCAAGCTCATCGCACCCATGGTCGTGGGCGGGTACCTGCTGGGGCTGGCGGTGGGGCGCGTGCTGGGCGCGCTGCTCACCGGCCTCTATGCCGAGTTCTTCCGCTTTCCCAGCTTCGCGCACCACCTGCCGCCGGGCCTGGCGTGGATCGCCCTGGCGATCGTGGCGGGAACCGCGGTGCTGGGCACGCTGACGGCCATCGCCGGCACCGTGCGCCTCTCGCCGGCCGAGGCCATGCGGCCGCAGGCGCCCGCCGGCTACCACCGCGCGTGGCTGGAGCAGGTGCCGCGGCTGCACCTCGCGCCGGCGTTGCGCATGATCCTGCGCAACATCGACCGCCGGCCGCTGCGCGCCGCGCTCACTGCCGGCGGGATCGCGGCTGCCGTGGCCATCGTCGTGATGGGCAACTTCTTCCGCGACGCGATCGACGCCATCGTCGACACGCAGTTCACGCTGCAGATGCGCGGCGACGTGATCGTGTGGATGACCGACCCGGTGGAGGCCACCGCGGCGCGCGACCTGGCCCGCCTGCCGGGAGTGGTGCAGGTGGAGCCCGGGCGCCGGCTGGCCGTGCGCTTCATCCACGGCCACCGCAGCGAGAAAGGCCTCATCGACGGCCACGTGCCGGCGCCGCAGCTGCAGCGCGTCGTGGACGTGCACCAGCGGCTGGCGCTGGCGCCGGCCGACGGCCTGCTGATGACGGACCGGCTGGCCGAGAAGCTGGGCGTGCGGCCCGGCGACACCGTGACGGTCGAAGTGCGCGAAGGACGCCGCTCCGTGCTGCAGGTGGTCCTGCAGGGCACCGTGAGCGACATGATGGGCCTCAACGCCTTCATCCAGCGCGAGACGCTCAACCGCCTGCTGGACGAAGGCGACGTGGCCAATTTCTTCAGCCTGCGCGTGCAGCGGCCGGACCTGCCGCGGATGCTGCAGGCGAGCCAGGATCTGCCGCGCGTGGCCGGCGCCTTCAGCAAGGCGACGATGCTGCGCAACATGCAGGAGATCAGCGCGCGCAACGTGCGGATCATGAGCAGCATCCTCACGGCGTTCGCGGCCGTCATCGCCGTCGGCGTCGTCTACAACAATGCGCGCATCGCGCTGGCGGAACGCGGCTGGGAGCTCGCGAGCCTGCGCGTGCTGGGCTTCACTCGCGGCGAGGTCTCCGTCCTGTTGCTGGGCGAACTCGCGCTGGGCATCGCGGTGGCCCTGCCCCTGGGCATGCTGCTCGGCTGGGGGCTCACGCACCTGTTCGTCGGCGCCGTCCGTTCCGACCAGTTCCTCTTTCCCGTCGCCATCCAGCCCCGCACCTACGCGTGGGCCGCGCTGTGCGTCGTGGCCGCCGGCGTCGCCAGCGCGCTCGCCGTACGCCGGCGCATCGACCGGCTGGACCTGGTCGCCGTGCTCAAGACCCGGGAGTAAGAATGTTCCAGAGGATCCGCAAGACCCACCTGCTTGCCGCCGCCGCTGCCGCGGTCCTGCTCGCCCTGCTTGCCTGGGCCTTCGCGCCGCGGCCGGTCGGCGTCGAGACGGCGGTCGTGGGGCAAGGCCGGTTCGAGCAGGCCATCGAGGAAGATGGCCAGACGCGGCTGAAGGACCGGTACACCGTGTCCGCCCCGGTGGCAGCGCGGCTGGCGCGCATCACGCTGAAGGAAGGCGACGCGGTCAAGGCCGGGGATCCGGTGGCGATCCTGCTGCCGGTGATGTCGGCCATGATCGACGAGCGCAGCCGGCGCGAGGCCGGCGCGCGCCTGCTGATGGCCACCGCGCTGCTGAACCGCGCTTCGGCGCGCCTGGAGCGTGCGACGATCGCCGTGGAGGAGGCACAGCTGGAACTGCACCGCACCGAGAAGCTGGCGCGCGAAGGCTTCCTGTCCGGGCAGCGCCTCGACACCGCGCGGCTGGCGCTCGATGCCGCCCGCCGTGAGCAGGAGGCGGCACAGGCGGAACGCGAGGCGGCGGTGCATGATCGCGCCCAGGCCGCCGCGGCGCTGCAGCCGGCCGGCGGCATCGAAGCCGGCAAGCCGTTCACCGTGAGCGCACCCGTCGACGGCCTGGTGCTGAAGGTGGCGCAGCCCAGCGAGGCGACGCTGCCGGCCGGCGCGCCCCTGCTGGACATCGGCGATCCGCAGCGGATGGAGGTGGTGGCCGACCTGCTCACGACCGACGCGGTCCAGGCGCAGCCCGGACGCCGCGCGTTCATCGAGCGCTGGGGCGGGCCGCCGGTGGAGGGCCGGGTCCGGCGCGTGGAGCCGGCGGCGTTCACCAAGGTGTCCGCGCTCGGCATCGAGGAGCAGCGCGTCAAGGTCATCGTCGAATTCGGCAAGGCGCCGGACGCGTGGCGGGCCGTGGGCGACGGGTACCGCGTGACGTTGCGGGTCGTCACGCAATCGGTCGACCAGGCGGTGCTGGTGCCCGTCGGAGCACTGTTTCCCTTCGGCGACGGCGGCACCGGCGTGTACCGGCTCGATGGCAACCGGGCGCGGCTGCAGCCGGTGGAGATCGGCGGGCGCAACGGCAGCGAGGCCTGGGTGCGCAGCGGGCTGCGGCCCGGCCAGGAGGTGATCGTGTATGCCCCGCCGGCCGTCGCCGACGGCAAGCGCGTCGAGCGGCGCAAACCCTAGGTCCCGCCATGGCCGCGATCGTGCGGGGAGAATCGGGCGACCCCATGGACGCTCCGCCCGGATCCGCCGACCCCGCCGCCGCCGTGCACCGCCTCGCGCGCCGCTTGCACGCACGGCTGGTGGAGACGCACATCTCCTGGGTGCTGCTGCTTCCCGACCTCGCGTACAAGGTGAAGAAGCCGGTGTGGTTGCCCTTCCTCGACTACTCCACGCCGCAACAGCGGCTGCACTTCTGCGAGGAGGAGGTGCGCCTGAACCGGCGGCTCGCGCCCTCGTTGTACCTCGGCGTGTCGCGGCTCACCGGAACAGCACAGGAGCCGGAGATCGACGGCGCAGGCGACACGCTGGACTACGCCGTGCGCATGCGGCGGTTCCCGGACGGCGCGCTGTTCAGCGAGCGCGCCGATGCCGGCACCTTGTCCCCGGCCGATGTCGACCGCCTTGCCGCGCGCCTGGCGGAGTTCCATGCCGATGCGCTCGTTGCGAGCGGAGCGGCCCCAGCGTCCTTGGGCGAACGCGCCCTCGCCGTGCTGGCTCCGTGCGCACCTCTGGAACCGCCGGAAGAGTGGGACGCGCTGGCGGCCTGGATCCGGGGGGAGGCGGCCGTCGTGGAGCCGCTGTGGCGGGCCCGCCGCGCGGCCGGCCACGCACGCGAGTGCCATGGCGACCTGCACCTGGGCAACCTGCTGGAGCTGGATGGGGAGATCGCTGCCTTCGATTGCGTCGAGTTCGATCCGGACCTGCGATGCATCGACGTCGTCGAGGACGTGGCCTTTACCGTCATGGACCTCGTGGCGCACGGCCGTCCCGCGCTGGCCTGGCGCTTCCTCGACGCCTGGCTGGAACGCACGGGCGAATACGAGGGCGTGACCGGACTGCGCCTGTGCCTCGTGTACCGCGCCCTGGTCCGCGCCACGGCCCACCAGCTGAGGGCGCCGGGCGGCGCGATGGCACGCCACTACGCGCGGCTGGCCCTCGCCTTCAGCCGCGGCGCCTCCGCGCACCTGTTCATCACGCACGGCTTGCCCGGCTCGGGCAAGACCCATGTCTCGCAGCAGCTGCTGCAGGAGGTCGGCGCCATCCGCATCCGTTCCGACGTGGAGCGCAAGCGGCTGCATGGGCTGCCCGCGCTCGCCGACTCACGGGCGAGCGGCGTCGCGATCTACACGCCGGACGCGACCCGGCGCACCTACGGGCGCCTGTTCGCGCTCGCGGAACCGGCCCTGCGCGCGGGCTGGCCCGTGGTGCTCGATGCCGCGTTCCTGCGGCGCGCCGAGCGGGACCAGGCGCATGCGCTCGCGCAGTCCCTCCGGGTGCCGTTCTCCATCCTGGAATGCATCGCGGCGGACGACGTCATGCGCCAGCGGCTGCAACTGCGCCGCGGCGATGCCTCGGAAGCGAACGTGGCGGTGCTGGAACAGCTGAGCGCGGCTGCCGAGCCGCTGGCCGAAGAGGAGCGCCGGCACGTGTTCAACGCGCGCTGAACCGCCCGCGCGTCAGCGGGCCTGCCGCTCCACCTCGTCGCGCTTCATCTTCAGGTAGGCATCGCGGTCCACCTCGTGCAGCTGCCGCGGGTACTTCTCCGTGGCATCGAACCAGGCCTGCAGCCGCCGGTCCAGCCGCTGCGGCTGCGGCAGCGCCAGCGAGTCGAGGAAGGCGTCGATCGCCAGGTAGTAGCGCATCGTGTTGCGCTCCGTGGTGCCGCGCATGCCGCCCACGAAGGCGGCGTCGTCGTCGCGCGCGCCATCCATCCGGGTGAAGCCCACCTTGTCGCGGGCGACGGTGCCCAGGTAGAGGTTCATCGCGATCTCGCTGGCCGCGCCGTAGCTGAGCGAATAGGCCATGTGCAGGAAGGTGCGGTTGCCGTCCAGGGGCACGGCTTCGGCAAGCAGGCGGTAGTCGCGGGTGCCGTAGGGACCGTCGGGGGACTCCATCACGGCCAGCATGTAGTCGGGCTGGACGACGGGGGGCCGCCACTGGAAATCGAGCTTCGACGCGGAATCGATGGACTGGGGCACCTTCTTGCCCACACGCACGTCGAGCCGCGTGGCTCCGTTGGTGTCCTGGCGCCGGCAGTACTTCGTGTTGAGGTGCAGGATCAGGATGTCGCACCACTGGGCCGGGTCGGACAGGGCGGCCGACACGCGGGAGAACGGATGGTCCAGGACCGCGAACACCTGGCCGTCGATGCGCCGCGAGGCTTCCGTCGACTGCAGCACCAGCGGGCCGCCGAAGGCATTGTTCGCGAGCTGCGGCGCCAGCGTCGTGTACTGCGTGCGCAGGGCCGCGGCGCCCATGGGGCCTGCGGCGAAAGCGACCAGGGGCAGGAGCGACGCGAGCAGCGCCGCCGCGGATTTCCAGAGCTTGTCCATGCGGCAACGATAGACGCTCGCGGGCGCCGCGTCATGTTGCCCCTTGGTTCCCTTGCTGCCCAGTCGGTGTTTCGCGCGTCCGGCCCTCAGCGCGCACCGGCTGGCGCGCGCAGCAGCGCCACGACCTCCTCGTCCTCCAGCTGCGGGAAGGAGTGGTAGAACTGCCCCACCGCGGCGAAGCGGCGCGGCACCTCCAGCACGACGACGTCGTCGGCGTGGCCGCGCACCAGCTCCACGCTTTCCTCGGGAGCCACGGGCACCGCGCACACCAGCCGCGCGGGGTGGCGCTGCCGCACCGCGTCCAGGGCCGCGACCATGGTCGCACCCGTGGCCAGGCCGTCGTCGATCACGATCACGACGCGGCCCGCGGCGGGAATGGGCAGGCGTCCCGGGGTGTACAGCTCGCGGCGGCGGCGCAACTCCTGCAGCTCCAGCACCTTCTGCTCGGCGACGTAGCCCGGGCTGGCGCCCGCCTCGCTGGCATGCGCCGCGAGGTACACGCGGCCCTCCTCGTCCACCGCGCCGACCGCGAATTCGGGCGCGCCGGGCGCGTGCAGCTTGCGCACCAGGACCAGGTCCAGGTCGCCATCGAGGCGGTCGGCGACGAGCGCCGCCATGGGCACCGCCCCGCGCGGGATGGCCAGCACCAGCGGATGCTGCCCGCGGTAGGACGCAAGCGCCTCCGCCAGGCGCTCCGCGGCTTCCTTGCGATCCTCGAACATGGAGTGCGCTCCTGCCGGCGTGGCGCCGGCGGCAGGCCATAACGTACACCTTCCGGACGGGCGCGCCAATCACGGGCGATGCGCGCCGGCTGATCCAGGTCAAGGCGACGGCCCGCGCCGGCCGGGGCCGCCCGACACCGGCGCCGACAATGCCGCCACATGACGGACCTGCCGCACGAACATCCGGCCCCGCTGCGCCTGCGCCGCCTGGGCATCGACACCTACCAGGAGCCCGTCCTCTACCTGCATCGCGACAGCCCGGTGTGCCGCTCGGAAGGTTTCGAGGCGCAATCGCGCGTGGAGGTCACGGTGGGCGAGCGCACCGTCGTGGCGACGCTCAACGTGGTCCAGGGCGACTTCCTCGGGCGCGACGATGCGGGTGTCTCGGAGGCCGCCTGGCGCATGCTGCAGGCCCCGGATGGCGCCGTGGCGAGGCTCAGGCACCCGCCGCCGCTCGAGTCGATGGGGCACGTGCGCGCCAAGATCCACGGCCGCAAGCTCACCGCGGGCGCGCTGGCGGCGGTCGTCTCGGACATCGCGGCGGGCCGCTACTCCGAGCTGCAGCTGGCCGCCTTCCTCACGGCCTGCGCCGGCGGTCACCTCGATGCCGACGAGACCCTCTCGCTCACCCGCGCGATGGTGGACGTGGGCGAACGGCTGGATTGGGGTACGGGCCAGGTGCTGGACAAGCACTGCGTCGGCGGCCTGCCCGGCAACCGCACCACGATGCTGATCGTGCCCATCGTCGCCGCGTGCGGGCTGCGCATGCCCAAGACCTCCTCGCGGGCGATCACGTCCCCGGCCGGGACGGCGGACACGATGGAGACGGTGGCGCCGGTGGACCTCGACGTGCCGGCGATCCGGCGCGTGGTGGAACGCACCGGAGGCTGCATCGTGTGGGGCGGCTCGGTGCGCCTGAGCCCGGCCGACGACATCCTGATCCGCGTGGAGCGGCCGCTGGACCTCGACAGCCAGGGCCAGCTGGTCGCCTCCGTGCTGTCGAAGAAGGCGGCCGCCGGATCCACGCACGTGCTGATCGACGTGCCCGTGGGCCCGACCGCGAAGGTGCGCAGTGCGGCCGCGGCGCACGCGCTGGCGCAGCAGTTGCGGGCCACGGCCCATGCGTTGGGCCTGCAGCTGCGCGTCGTCGAGACCGACGGCTCCGCACCCGTGGGGTGCGGCATCGGGCCGGCACTGGAAGCGCGCGACGTGCTGGCCGTGCTGCGCAACCAGCCGGACGCGCCCGCGGACCTGGCGCAGCGGGCGCTGCTGCTCGCCGGACAGCTGCTGGAACTCGGGGGCGCCGCTGCCGCCGGCGGCGGCACGGCGCTCGCCGCAGAGGTCCTGGGCGGCGGCCGCGCCTGGCGCAAGTTCCAGGAGATCTGCGAGGCGCAGGGCGGAATGCGGCTGCCGCCGGTGGCGCCGTTCCGGCATGCGTTTCCAGCCGGGCGCAGCGGCGCCGTGCTGGGCATCGACAACCGCCGGCTCGCCCGCGTCGCCAAGCTGGCGGGAGCACCGCATGCACCCTGCGCCGGCCTCGACCTGCACGTGCGCGTGGGCGATTTCGTGGAACGCGGCCAGCCCCTCTTCACCGTGCACGCCGCCACGCCCGGCGAACTGGCGTACGCTCTCGATTACGCGGCCGTCCAGCCGGAGACGGTCCACGTCAGCGAGGACGCATGAACACGATCATCCTGGCCCTTCCCGGCGCCGAGCGCCTGGCCGAAACGCTGGCCCAGGAACTGCACTGCCCCGCCAGCACCGTGGAGCTGCACCGCTTCCCGGACGGCGAAGGCGTGGTGCGGCTGCGCACCAGCGTGGACGGCCAGCGGGTGCTGCTGGTCGCGCACCTGGACCGGCCCGACGACAAGACCCTGCCCCTGCTCTTTGCCGCCGACGCCGCGCGCGAGCTCGGCGCCGGCGAGCTCGGGCTGGCGGCGCCCTACCTGCCCTACATGCGCCAGGACGACCGCTTCCGTCCCGGCGAGGCGATCACGTCGCGCAGCTACGCCCGGCGGCTGTCGTCCACGGTGGACTTCCTGGTGACGGTGGACCCGCACCTGCACCGCTGGCCCAGCCTCGACGCGATCTACACGATCCGCACGCGCGTGGTGGCGGCGGCGCCCGCCATTGCCGAATGGTTGCAGCGTGAAGTGCCGCAGCCCGTGCTGGTCGGCCCGGACAGCGAGAGCGAACAGTGGGTCGCCGACGTCGCGCGGCGCATCGGCGCGCCCTGGGTCGTGATGGACAAGGTGCGCCGCGGCGACCGCGACGTGGACGTGCGCCTGCCGGCGGGCATGGACCCCGCCGGACGCACTCCCGTGCTGGTGGACGACATCATGTCCAGCGGCCACACCATGGCCGAGGCGGCGAAGGTGCTGCGCGCGGCCGGCTGGGCCCGGCCCCTGTGCGTGGCGGTGCACGCCCTGCTGGACGCGGCCAGCCAGGACATGCTGCAGCGCGCCGGCGTCGCGCGCATCGTGAGCTGCGACACCGTGCCGCACGCCACCAATGCGATCTCGGTGGCGCGCCTGCTCGCGCAAGGCATCCGCGAGACGATCGCGGCGGGGTGACGGGGCGCCGCGCCGGTCAGGCGTGCGGCTCGCGCCAGGGCGTCGGCCCCTCGCGCGGCAGGTGGGGCGGATGGGGCAGGTGCGCGTGCAGCGCGCGCAGCTGCTGCTCCAGGTGCGCGATGCGCTGCAGGTAGCCGAGCAGCAGGCTCACCGTGAACAGGTCCAGGTCGTAGTGGACGCGCAGCCGCGAAGCTTCGCGCAGCGGCGGCACGTTGCCCGCGCTGAACTGGCGGGTTTCGCCCGCCTCGCTGGCGAGCGGCACCAGGGCGCCGTAGTCCACGAGTTCGTCGACCTCCGAGAGGGTCAGGCTGCACATGTGCGCCAGTTCGACCTGGCCGATCCGCCGGTGCGGGTCCAGCCAGGTCCAGTCGGAAGCATCAATGGCCATGCGTGGCCTCCTTCGCAGCGGTGGTCCGCGGGTCGAATCGCGACTCTCGCGCCAGCTCCCCGAACAGTTCGCGTTCGCGGTCGGACAGGCTGGCCGGCACCTCGATGCGTGCCGTGGCATAGAGGTCGCCCCGGCCGCCGGCCCCGGTGGCGAGCCCGCGTCCGCGCATGCGGAGCTTACGCCCGGACGAGGTTCCCGGGGGGACCTTCAGCAGGACCGGCCCTTCGATCGTCGGCACTTCCACTTCCGCGCCGAGCGCGCCCTCCCAGGGCGCCAGCGCCAGGTCGAACAGGAGGTCGTGGCCGTCGGTGCGGAACACGGCGTGCGGCAGCAGCGCGATGTGCAGGTAGATGTCGCCGGCGGGCCCGCCGTGGCGGCCGGGGCCGCCCTTGCCGCGCAGGCGCAGCGTCTGGCCGTCGATCACGCCCGGAGGCACCGTGACGGCGAGGGTCCGCGTGCCGTCCTCGTGCGTCACGTCGAGATTGACCGTCGTGCCGCGATGCGCGTCCTCGAGCGACAGCCGCACGCCCGTCTCGAAATCGCGGCCCCGCAGGGGCACGGTGTGGCCGCGCGCCCGGCCGCCGTGGCCGCGGGCCAGCGCATCGAGCAGGTCGGAGAGGTCCACGTCGCCGAACCCGGCCGCGCCGAAGGAGTCGCCGCCGAATTCCTGCTGCCACTGCGGCGGCGGGCTGAAGTCCTCGCCGCCCCGCCGGCTGCCCAGCGCGTCGTAGGCGGCGCGCTTCTCGGGGTCCTTGAGGGTCGAATAGGCCTCGGCGACGTCCTTGAAGCGCTCCTCCGCGCCGGCGTCCTTGGACACGTCGGGGTGGTGCTGGCGCGCCAGCTTGCGGTACGCCTTCTTGATCGTGTCGGCGTCGGCGTCGCGCGCCACGCCGAGCGCCGCGTAATAGTCCTTGTACTTCATGGCAAAGCCCGGGACTCCTGGGAGCCCATGACTTTACTGGACGCGCAGGTCGAACGCTTGCTGCAGGCCGGCGAGGTCGAGGATGCGCACGTGCTTCTTGTCGACCTCCAGCAGCCGCTGCTGGGCGAAGGCCGAGAAGGTGCGGCTGACCGTCTCGAGCTTCATGCCCAGGTAGCTGCCGATCTCGGCGCGCGACATGCGCAGGTGGAACTCGCTCGCCGAATAGCCGCGGGCCTTCATGCGCTGGGAGATGTTCAGCAGGAAGGCGGCGAGGCGCTCCTCGGCGTTCATGCTGCCCAGGAGCATCATGAGGCTGTGCTCGCGCACGATCTCGCGGCTCATGAGGCGCGAGATCACCAGCTGCAGGTCGGCGCTGACCGCGGCCAGCTCGCTCAGGTGGGCGTAGGGGATCGCGCAGATCTCCGCGTCCTCCAGGGCGACCGCGCTGCTCGCGTGCTTGCCGGCGGCCAGGCCGTCCAGCCCCAGGAGCTCGCCCGCCATCTGGAAGCCGGTGACCTGCTCGCGGCCGTCCTTCAGGTTCAGCGTGGACTTGAAGGTGCCGCTGCGCACCGCGTAGATGAACTGGAACCGGTCGCCTTCGTGGTACAGGGCCTGGCCTTCCTTGATGCGGCGGCGGGCGAACTTCAGGCCGTCCAGCCGTTCGACGTCGCTGCCGGTGAGGCCGCAGGGCAGGCAGAGGTCCTTCAAGTGGCAGGTGGAGCACAGGGTCGCGAGCGCCGTCGGCTCGGAGGCGGTGCGCTCGCGCTGCTCGCGGGCCACGATCTGCACGGGGGCGATGGTCGGACGGGTGGCGGTATGCATGGAGTCCCTCTTCTTTCTTGGAATCAGTGGACGGCCCGGCGGCCGGCGGTGGCGACGGCGTGCGCGAGCTGGTCGAATTCGGTGCTCTTGTCGAGGAAGCGCACGGCGCCCTCGCCCAGGTAGCGCTTGCGGTACGCTGGCGCGGAGTTGTTGCTGAAGACGACGAAGGCGACTTCCGGGTCGGCGGTGCGCACGGCCTTCAGGACCTGCAGGCCGCTGCCGCCTTCGAGCTGGACGTCCAGCACGACGACGTCCGGGTGCGAGCTGAGGATGCCGGCGATGCAGACGTCCGGCGTCGCGCCCTCGCCCACCACGTCGATGTGCGCGGCGCCCAGCAGCGCGTTGAGCCGCTCGCGGATCTGCTGCGAGTCCTCCGCCAGGAACACCTTGATCGAACCGTTCGTTGCCATGGGTCGAACTATCGTCGGCCCGGCGGCGGCGCAACATCGGCGGGCGCTGAATCGGACCCTCGGAAGACTCCGAATCGCGGCGGCGCGCCGGCCGAGGCACCCTAGGACGATTCCTAGGCGGCGCGCTTGACCCGGGTCAAGCGAAGCCGGCCGACTTGCAGCACCATGGGCGCATCCCTCCCCCAAAGAAAAGGAGCCTCCATGTACAAGCGCATCCTGGTCCCGGTCGACGGCAGTGAAACGTCCAACAAGGCGCTGGTCGCCGCCCTGCAGCTCGCGCGCGAGGGCGGCGGGCAGGTCCGCCTGATGCACGAACTGGACGCGATGGCCTTCCTGACCGGCTACGAATACAGCGTCGACCTGCTGAACGTGGCGCGCGAGTTCGCGCAGAAGGTGCTGGACGACGGCCTGGCGATGGCGCAGTCGGCGGGTGTCCCGGCGGACGTCAAGCTGCTGGACGTCCCCGGGGGCCGTCTCGGCGAGGTGGTTGCCGAGGAAGCGCGCAAGTGGGAAGCCGACCTGGTGGTGGTCGGGACCCATGGACGGCGCGGCGTCGGCCGGGTGCTGCTGGGAAGCGGCGCCGAGGAAGTGCTGCGGCTGGCGCCGGTCCCGGTGCTGGCGGTGCGCAACCAGGCACCGCGCTGAGCGGCGCGCTCAGTGCGCCATGAGCACCGGCAGGGTCATGCTTTCGAGGATGGTGCGGCTGACCCCGCCGAGGACCCATTGGCGCGCCCGGCTGTGTCCGTAGCAGCCCATCACGAGCAGGTCCGCGCCCAGGTCGAAGCAGCGTGACAGCAGCAGGTCGCCGAGCCCGTCCGGCTCGGGGCCGCCGCGATGCCAGGTCGCTTCCACGCCGTGCAGGCGCAGGTAGCCGGCCAGCTCCAGCGCGCTCCCGCGCACGGTGGGTCCGGCGGCATCGCCCCACGTGAGGACGTGCACCTTGGCTGCCTGCTGCAGCAGTGGCAGCGCCGCCAGCACGGCGCGCGCGGATTCGCTCGTGGGGCGCCAGGCGATCGCCACGGTGCGTGCGACGGGGCCGTTCCATCCCCTGCACGGCACGATGACGCCCGGTCGGCCGCTGGCGATCAGCACCGCGGCCGGGAAGTCCGCCGGCACCGCAGACGCGGCAACGTCGTCCGGGTCCCGCTGCCCGAGCACCAGCAGGTCGGCGCAGAACGCCTGCTCCGCGAAGGCGCCGACAACCGGGACGTCGCTGGTTTCCGCCCAGGTGGCGACGGGGCCCGGGGACCGCAGCGTCTCGTCGAAGATCCGGCGCGCGGCGGTGCGGCGTTCGTCCTCGATCTGCGCCAGCGCGGCGACGACGCCCGGCACCCCTTCGGGCGAGTACGGGATCTGCACGAACACCGGCGTCGCGGCATAGAGGGCTGCGAGCGCCGCCCCCTGCTGCTCCGCCAGCCGCCGGGCCAGCGCCAGCCGCAGCGGCGCCGCGCGCGTGGCGTCGACGTGGACCAGGATCTGCCTGCAGGAAAGAGTCACGGCCATCTCCGGAAGCGGGACCCACCTTAGACCTGCGCGCGCCGGCGCACTTGACCCGCATCAATCGCCGCGCATGGCTAGTACTTTGTAGCTCATCCATGTGATGGACGGCAGGTTTCGCTGACTTCCGGTTACCAAGGCATTTTTTGCCGACGCCGGAAGCGTGAACTCCGTCACTCCGGCCGCTTGTCAAGGCAGGACAATCGTCCTACCTTTCTCGAGCATTTCCAAAATACACAGTCGTTTCGGGACGAAGCATCCTATGCGTTGGTTCAAAGGCTCCTTGCGACACAGCATCTACGGACTGCTGGGCAACCCCGTGCTGCCCAGCGAATCGGTGCTCCAGACCGGCACCGAAGACATCCGCGAGGCGATGCTGTCCCTGCTGGCCGACGCGGGCGGCCGCGAATTCGCCAACGTCACGCGCCGCGTGCGCTACGCCAACGACATCCAGGCGCTCTGGTACCTGCGTGGCGACCTGCTGGCCGCGCTGGCGAGCGCGCAGGGCGAACAGGTCGCCCGCCAGAAGGTGCAGCGCATCACCCGCATGTTCCAGGGCCTGTTGCCTGCCAGCCTGAATTCGCGGCCCAGCCCGCTCATGAACTGAGCGCCGGAATGCACGAAGAAAAGCGCGGCCAGGGCCGCGCTTTTTTCATGCCTGGTGGGCGTGCCCCCAGAGCAGGAAGGCGTCCCGGCCTTCGGCGGCCAGCGTCACCTTGGCCCCCACCGGCAGGCACACCTTGGTGGCCACGTGCCCGAACGGCAGTCCGGTCAGCACCGGTGCCTTGACCTGCGTGCGCAGCCAGTCGACGACGGTCTTGAGCCGGTAGCCCTTGTCGTGCGGCACCGGCACCCAGTTGGTGAAGTGCCCGAGCACGATGGCCTTCTGCTTCTGCAGCACGCCCGCGTACAGCAGCTGCGTCAACATGCGCTCGATGCGGTAGGGATGCTCGTGCACGTCCTCCAGGAACAGGATGCCGCCCTTGACCTTGGGCAGCCACGGCGTGCCGGCCAGCGCGGAGACGATCGCCAGGTTGCCGCCCCACAGCACGCCCTTGTGCTGCCACGGCTTCTCCACGCGTTCGGCGGCGGGCAGTTGCCAGCCCGTGCCCTCGCCCTGCCCGCTCGCCAGGTCCTCGAAGCAGGCCTGCATGATGTCGTCGGGCTCGGACTCCACGCCGAAATCCTCTCCCACCGCGGGGCCGGACCAGGTCACGCGGCCGGTTTCCGCGAGCACCGCGTTCTGGAACGCCGTGAAGTCGCTGAGGCCCACGAACCTCGTGCCGCGGTCGATCGCCTTGCCGATCGCCTTGTAGGGAAGGTCCGGCAGCAGCCGCGTGAGGCCGTAGCCGCCGCGCGTGATGATCGCGATGTCCGCGCCGCTCGCCGTCGCGCGTCCGATGGCCGCGAGGCGCGTGGCGTCGTCGCCGGCGAAGCGCATGTGGGTGGCGAAGACCGACGGGTCGAGTTCGACCTCGTGCCCCAGCGCCTTCAGGCGGGCGATGCCGCGCCGCACGGCGGCCTTGTTGCGCACGGCGCTGGAGGGCGAAAAGATGTAGATGCGTTGCGTCACGCCCGGAAGTATCCCACTGCCTCGCGGGCCACTTCCTCGCCGTGCTCCGGCACGAAGTGGCCGGCCTGCGGCAGCACCACCGGCGCGGGGCAGTTGCGGATCTGCGCGCACAGCGCCTGCATCACGGCCACGCCGAGCACCGGGTCCTGCGCGCCGACGGCCATCATCGTGCGGCCGCTCCAGGCCTGCGCGAGGAAATCGCGGGCCCGGCGCGAGACCGCCGCGCCGTCGGCCTCCGGATGGTCCGGCACCATGGGCGGGAAGGCGCGCAAGGCGGCGCGGTGGCCGGCATCGGGAAACGGCGCGTCGTAGGCGGCGCACTCCTCGCGCGTCATGTGCGGATTGCCGCGCGCGAAGAGGCGCGCGATGTCGTACGCCGGATTCTTCGCGCACATCTCGCGCCAGGCGAGGAAGCCCGGGCTGAGGGGCGCGTCGCCGGTCGCGAGCGCCGTGTTCATCACCAGCAGGCCCCGGTAGCGCTCCGGGTCTTCCATGGGCAGGGTGAGTCCCAGCAGGCCGCCCCAGTCCTGCACCACCAGCACGATGTCGCGCAGGTCCAGCCGCTCCACGAACTCCAGCAGGACCTGCCGGTGCCATTCGAAGCGATGCGCCGATTCGCGCTTGGGCTTGTCGCTCTTGCCGAACCCGACGAGGTCCGGCGCGACGACGCGATCGCCGGCGGCGGTGAACACCGGGATCATCCGGCGATAGAGGTAGCTCCAGGAAGGATTGCCGTGGAGGCACAGCCAGGTGAGGGGCGCGTCGCCCGGGCCCTCGTCCAGGTAATGCATGCGCAGGCCGGCGAGCGATGGCAGGTCGTTCAGGTAGTGGGGAGCCCAGCGGTAGCCGGGCAGGTCGCGGAAGCGCGCCTCCGGCGTGCGCAATGCATCGTCGCGCAGCGGCCGCGCGTTCGCGCGGGCCTCCTGGCGGCGGCCGCGGAAGAACGCGGCGAGCAGCGCGCTGCCTTCTTCGGCCAGCACGCCGCCCGTGATCGTGGTCTGGTGGTTCAGGCGCGCTTGCGCGAACAGGTCCACGACCGAGCCGGCCGCTCCGGTCTTCGGATCGCCCGCACCGTAGACGACACGCGCCAGCCGCGCATGCAGCATCGCCCCGCTGCACATGGCGCACGGCTCCAGCGTGACGAACAGCTCGCAGCCGTCCAGGCGGTAGTTGCCCAGGACCCGGGCCGCTTCGCGCAGCGCCTGGATCTCCGCATGGGCCGTGGGATCGTGGCCGCCCACCGGCGCGTTGTGGCCCCGGCCGACGATGCGGTCGCCGTGCACCACCACCGCACCGACGGGCACTTCCCCCGCGGCAAGCGCCAGCGTGGCTTGCGCGAGCGCCTCGCGCATGAAGTGCGCGTCGCGCTCGCCTGCGGTCACTTCGGTTCGTCGGGCATGGCGCGCGGCGCCTGCTGCATCGCGCTTTCGGCCGCCTTCTGGAATTGCTGCACCTGCTGCTGGGGCGTCTGCTGCGTGCCGGGCATGTTGCCCTCCGCCGCGTGCGGCGCGACGCCGGCGCCCAGCTGCTTCTTCGCCAGCACGCCGACGATGGCGAGCACGACGACCAGTCCCACGATGCTGAACACAGCGCGCATCACTTCCCCTCCATGCCGAGCCGCCCCATCCAGGCGGCGAGTTCCCGTTCCTGCTCGTTGCCCGCGGCATAGGCCGCATGCAGCGCGGCGTGCGACTCGGGCCGGTGCTGGTTGAGTTTCAGCTTGCATGCCCATTCCAGCACCTCCAGGCGGAAGCCGACGATGCCGGCCAGCATCTTGCGCTGGAATTCCTCGCCCAGGTCACGCCACTGTTGCGCGTACGGCGGCTCGTGGTCGCCAATGAGCTTCTTCAGCAACGCGTCCTTGGCGGCCGCGTCCTCCACCAGCTGCGCGCGCACCTTGCAATGCACGGCGAGGTAGTTCCAGCTCGGGACGCGCGCGAGGTCGGGATAGACCTTGGGGGACAGGTAGGCGTGCGGCCCCAGGAAGGTCGCCAGCGCCTCGGGGCGTGCCTGCAGGTAGCGCCAGTGCGCGTTCGGCTTGGCGCAGTGGCCCCACAGCACGAACTGGCTCCCCTCCTCCTCGAGGTGCAGCGGCAGGTGCGTGACGTAGGGAAAGCCGGTGTCGTCGGTGGACACGAGGCTCGCGAAAGGATGGCCGCGCATCAGCGCCGCGGCGATGGCGGGATCCTGCGAGCGGAACTGGGGCGGCTGGTACATGCGGGCATTGTGCCGTGCCGGCCCGGTGGCGTCAGCCGCCCGCGCCGCCGGATCCGCCGGCGAGCGGCCAGGTGCGCAGGACCTCGTGGCGGGAGAAGCCGATGTGGCTCTTGACGAGGGAGAACCCGGTCGCGCGGAAAACGACGGGCGCCACGGGCGTGCGCGCCACGCGCTGGCGCGGGTCATAGGACAGGGTCATGTGCGGCTCGTAGCTGCGCGCCGGCGCGAAACCCTGGTCGGCCATCGCACAGCCCAGGGTGAAGCGCAGGTGCCGTACCGCCTCCAGTCCGGCGTCCCCCAGCAGCACGAAGGGATTGCCGGGACTGGCGAAGCTCGCCGCAGCGTCGAAGCGGACAGCGAAGGCAGGCAGGCGCACGGTGGATGCGGCCAGGCAGGCCGCATTCACCGTGGCCTCGTCGACGTCATGGCCGACGGCGTCCAGGGAGACGTGCAGCCGCTCCGGCCCTACCCGCTTGCCGGACACGCCATGCGACGCGAGCAGCTGGCTGGCCACGCCATCGATGCGTGTCGCGTCCGCCGCGTCCGGACGCAACGCGAAGAACCACGTGTGCGTGGGCCGCGCGACCGGCGCCTGCGGCTTTCGAGCGCGTGGCTGCGGCGCCGGCACATCGCCGAACAGGTCCTGCATCGGGACTCCGTTCAGGGAGGCGGCGTATGCACGCAGGGCTCCCACGGCAGCACGTCGCAACCGCAGTGGGCGGGTGGTTCCGCGGGGCCCGTGCGCGGGGCCTTGGCCGGCGCGGCGGCAGGGGCCGCGGCGGCGCCTTCGCGCAACCAGCGCGCGAACGGCGCCAGGTCCTTGTCCTGGACGTACCAGCACTTGCGCGCGGGATCCCAGCGGGCGCCCAGCGCCTTGGCCTCGTCCTTCTCGGCGAACGGGACGTTCAGGTTGGTCCGCATGCCGTCCTCACTCCCACTCGATCGTCGCCGGCGGCTTGCTGCTCACGTCATAGGTCACGCGGTTGATGCCGCGGACCTCGTTGATGATGCGGCTCGACACCTTCTTCAGCAGTGCATAGGGCAGCTCCGCCCAGTCCGCGGTCATGAAGTCGCTGGTCTGCACCGCACGCAACGCGACGACGTAGTCGTAGGTGCGGCCATCGCCCATCACGCCCACGCTCTTGACCGGCAGGAACACGGTGAAGGCCTGGCTCGTGAGGTCGTACCACGTCTTGCCGGTACCCTCGTCACGGAAGTTGCGCAGTTCCTCGATGAAGACCGCGTCGGCGCGGCGCAGCAGGTCGGCGTACTCCTTCTTCACCTCGCCCAGGATGCGCACGCCCAGGCCCGGGCCCGGGAACGGATGGCGGTAGACCATCTCCGGCGGCAGGCCGAGCGCGACGCCCAGCTCGCGCACTTCGTCCTTGAACAGGTCGCGCAGCGGCTCCAGCAGCTTCAGGCCCAGCTGCTCCGGCAGCCCGCCGACGTTGTGGTGGCTCTTGATCGTGACGGCCTTCTTGCTCTTGCCGCCGCCCGACTCGATGACATCGGGATAGATCGTGCCTTGCGCCAGCCAGGCGACGTGGCGCTGGTGCGTCTGCTTGATCTTCGCGGCCTCGGCCTTGAACACGTCGACGAACAGGCCGCCGATGATCTTGCGCTTCTGCTCCGGGTCGCTCACGCCCGCGAGCTTGCCGAGGAACAGCTCGCTCGCATCCACGCGCACGACCTTGGCGTGCAGCTTGCCGGCGAACATGTCCATCACCATGTCGCCTTCGTTCAGGCGCAGCAGGCCGTGGTCGACGAACACGCAGGTGAGCTGGTCGCCGATGGCGCGGTGGATCAGCGCCGCCGCTACCGAGGAATCGACGCCGCCGGACAGGCCCAGGATCACCTCCTCGTCGCCCACCTGCTTGCGGATCGCCTCCACGGCTTCCGCGATGTGGTCGCGCATCACCCAGTCCGGCTTCGCCCTGGCGATCTCCCGGACGAAGCGCTCGAGGATGGCGTGGCCCTGCACGGTGTGCGTGACCTCGGGGTGGAACTGCACGGCGTAGAAGCCGCGCTCCTCGTCCGCCATGCCGGCGATCGGGCAGCTTTCCGTGGAAGCCATGAGCTTGAAGCCGGGCGGCATCTCGGTCACCTTGTCGCCATGCGACATCCACACGTCCAGCATGCCGTGGCCGTCCGCCGTCGTGCGGTCGGCGATGTCCCTCAGCAGCGCGGTGTGGCCGCGGGCGCGCACCGAGGCGAAGCCGAACTCGCGCTTGTGGCCGGCTTCCACCTTGCCACCGAGCTGCTGCGCCATGGTCTGCATGCCGTAGCAGATGCCCAGGACCGGCACGCCCAGCTCGAACACGGCCTGCGGCGCCTTGTCCGTGGATTCCTCGTAGACGCTGGCATGGCTGCCCGAAAGGATCACGCCCTTCAGCCTGCCGTCGGCGGCGTACTGCCGGACCCACGCGTCGCTCACGTCGCAGGGATGGACCTCGGAATACACGTGCGCCTCGCGCACGCGGCGGGCGATCAGCTGCGTGACCTGGGAGCCGAAGTCGAGGATGAGGATCTTGTCGTGTTGCATGGTCAGAGGGTGGCGATGTCGAGGAGGCGGACGCCGCAGGCCGGCGCCGCCTGGGCCAGTTCGCGGTTGAAGGTGAGGAGCGGCAGGTTCAGCGACCGGGCCAGCCACATGTAGCCGCCGTCGTAGGCGGACAGGCCGGCATCGAGGGCCACGGCCATGGCGGCCTTGTGCTGCGGCGGCGCGAGCTCGTGCAGCTCCACCCGGTGGCGCACGGCTTCGATGACGTTCCAGAGGCCTTCGACGCTGGAGGACGGGATGCGGCCGCTGCGCACGCCGTTGGCGATGATGTTGGAGCAGTCCCACTGCCACAGGTTGGGCGCCTGCGGCTCGACTTCGTCGCGGCGGACCAGGCCATACAGGCGCCGCGTGTGCTCGCTGGCCTGGTCCGGCAGCAGCCAGGCGGCCGTGACGGAGGCATCGAGCACGAAGGCCGTCACGCCTGCCGCCCCTGTTCACGCAGCGCGTGCGCGTCGGGCCCGGGGCGGATGGTCTTGTGGAGCGCGGCGATCTGGTCCAGTTCGCGCGCGATCTGCTCCTCGGTGATGACCGGCTTGCGGCGCACGGGCAGCATGCGCACCACCTCCTTGCCGTGGCGGGTGATGCGGACTTCCTCGCCCTTCTCGACCAGTTCGATCAGGGCGGAGAAATTGTTCTTCGCTTCGTAGATGCCGGTGCGCTGCATTTTGGCCAGAACTCCAAAGTCTGGCCAAAGATTAACAGATCAGGCCAGACGCTGCAAGTCTGGCCAGAATCCCATCATTCGGCGCGGTAGTTCGGCGCTTCCTTGGTGATCTGCACGTCGTGGACGTGGCTCTCGCGCATGCCGGCGGACGTGATCTCCACGAACTCCGCCTTGCTGCGCATTTCCTCGATGTTGGCGCAGCCGCAGTAGCCCATGGCCGCCCGGACGCCGCCGGCCAGCTGGTACACGATCGCCACGAGGGAGCCCTTGTACGGGACGCGGCCCTCGATGCCTTCGGGCACCAGCTTGTCCGCATTGGGATTGCCGCTGGTGGCTTCCTGGAAGTAGCGGTCGGCGCTGCCCTGCTGCATGGCGCCGATGGAGCCCATGCCACGGTAGCTCTTGTAGCTGCGGCCCTGGTACAGCACGATCTCGCCCGGCGCTTCTTCGGTGCCGGCGAACATGCCGCCCATCATCACCGTGTGGGCGCCGGCGGCGATCGCCTTGGCGATGTCGCCCGAGAAGCGGATGCCGCCGTCGCCGATCAGCGGCACGCCGGTGCCCGCGAGCGCCGTCGCGACGTTGTCGATCGCCATGATCTGCGGCACGCCGACGCCGGCCACGATGCGCGTGGTGCAGATCGAGCCGGGACCGATGCCGACCTTGACGGCGTCCGCGCCGGCTTCCACCAGCGCGCGCGCGGCGGCGCCGGTGGCGATGTTGCCGCCGATCACGTCCACCTGCGGATAGTTCTGCTTCACCCAGCGCACGCGCTCGATGACGCCCTTGCTGTGGCCGTGCGCGGTGTCCACCACGATGGCGTCGACGCCGGCCTTCACCAGCGCCTCGACGCGTTCCTCGGTGCCCTCGCCCACGCCGACGGCCGCGCCCACGCGCAGCCGCCCGCTCGCATCGCGCGCGGCGTTGGGGAAGCTGGTCTGCTTGGTGATGTCCTTGACGGTGATCAGGCCCTTCAGCTCGAAGGCATCGTTGATCACCAGCAGGCGTTCCAGCTTGTGCTTGTTCAGGAGCGCCTTGGCTTCCGCCGGGCTGGTGCCTTCGCGCACGGTGATCAGCTTCTCGCGCGGGGTCATGATCTGCGTGACGGGCACGTCGTAGCGCGTCTCGAAGCGCAGGTCCCGGCCGGTGACGATGCCCACGACCTTGCCGCCGTCCAGGACCGGGAAGCCGGAGATGCCCAGCTGCTCCTGCATCGCGATCACCTGGCGCACCGTGTGCTGCGGCGTGATCACCACGGGGTCGCGCAGCACGCCGGATTCGTAGCGCTTCACGCGCGCCACTTCGGCCGCCTGCTGCTGCGCGGTGAGGTTCTTGTGGACGATGCCGATGCCGCCTTCCTGGGCGATGGCGATTGCGAGCCGCGCCTCCGTGACGGTGTCCATGGCGGCGGACACCAGAGGCAGGTTCAGCCGGATGTTCCGGGAGAGCTGGGTCGCGAGGGAGGTGTCCTTGGGGAGGACCTGGGAGAACGCCGGGACGAGCAATACGTCGTCGAAGGTCAGCGCTTTTCCGAGCAGGCGCATTCTGATGGCTCCAAAAAAAGGATTGTACCCGCGTGCACTTTTGCACGCCCCGGGTGGGGCATCCCCGCAACGTGGAGGCAACTGGTTGCAGGTGCCGCAACGTGCCAAAGCTAAACTGAAAGGATGAAAGCTGCCCGCATCGCCCTGATTGCCCTCGCCTGCACCGCTCCCATCGTCGCGTCCGCCCAGTGGATGTGGCTGGACAAGGACGGCCGCAAGGTGTTCAGTGACAAGGCCCCGCCGCCCGAAATCGCCGCCGACCGCATCCAGAAGGCTCCGCGAGGCGTGACGCTCGCACCCGTTGCCGCGGCCCCGGCGGCCGACGCCGCGTCCGCGCCCAAGGCGCCGGCGAAGGACCAGGCGCTGGAAGACCGCAAGAAGCAGCTGGCCGCGGCCGACGCGGAGAAGAAGAAGGCCGAGGACGAGAAGATCGCGTCCCTGAAGGCGGAAAATTGTGCGCGCGCCAGGCAGACCCGGGGCAGCTACCAGTCCGGCCAGCGCATCGCCCGCATCGACGCCAAGGGCGAGCGCGTCCTCGTCGACGACAACGAGCGCGCCGCGGAACTGAAGCGCCTCGACGAGGTGATCGCGCGCGACTGCGCTCAGTAACCCGGCTTGCCGCCCGGCCGCCGCGTGGCAAAGAGGCCCGCGGCCCGGGCGCCCTGCTTGCGGAAGCGCTCGCGGCGCGCAACCTTCGGGTCCACCAGCAGCTCCCGGTAGATCTCCACCCGGTCGCCTTCGCGCACCGGCTGTTGTGCCGTGCAGCGGCGACCCCAGACACCGACTTCCGGCACGGCGCCGGGCGGTGCACATGCGCGCCAGCCGCTGGCCAGGACGGCGTCGCGGACGGTAGCACCCTGGGGCAGGTCCACGGTCCATTCCAGCACCTCGCGTGGTGCCGGGGAATACAGGACGGTCACGCGCGGCACGCGCTTCAGCCGTAGACCTGCTCGGCGCGCTTGACGAAGGCGTCGACCAGGTTGCCCGCGATGCGGTCGAACACGGGGCCGACCAGGGCGGCGAGGGCCGCGTTCTTGAAGGCGTAGCCCAGCTCCAGCGTCACCTTGCAGGCGCGCTGCCCGGGCCCGCCCAGCGGCTGGAACTTCCAGCAGCCGTCCAGGCTGGAGAACGGCCCGTCGACCAGCTTCATGCGCACCTCGCGGCCCGGGACGTGGGTGTTGCGCGTCGTGAAGGTCTGGCGGATGCCCGAGAAATTGATCCCGACCTCGGCCTTCATGCCGTCCGGTTCCACCGCGATCACCTTGGAGCGGTCGCACCAGGGCAGGAACTCGCAGTATTTCGCGACGTCGGTGACCAGCGCGAACATCTCCTCGGCGCTGTACCAGATCAGGACGGAGCGGTGGACGGTTTTCATGGAGAATTGCAGACCCGCGCGGGATTGTAGAGAGCCGCTGCAGGCCTCAACTGTCAGCTTATGGCCCAAAAGAAAGAAACTCCCTCCCGCATCGCCGACAACAAGAAGGCCGCTTTCGATTATTTCTTCGAGGAGCGGCACGAGGCCGGCGTCGTCCTGCAAGGCTGGGAGGTCAAGGCGGCGCGCGAAGGCAAGGCGCGGATCACCGAAGGCTACGTCGTGATCCGCGACGGCGAGCTGTTCCTCATCGGCTGCCACATCGACCCGCTGAAGACCGCCTCGACGCACGTGCATCCCGAGGCCGCCCGCACCAAGAAGCTCCTGATGCACAAGGACGAGATCCGTCGCCTCATCGGAAAAGTGGAGCAGAAAGGCCACACCCTGGTGCCGATCCAGCTGTATTGGAAGGCCGGCAAGGTCAAGGTCGAAATCGCCCTGGCCCGCGGCAAGGCGACCCACGACAAGCGCGACACCATCAAGGACCGCGAAGGCAAGCGCGAGGTGGAACGGGCGATGAAGGCGCGGCACCGCTGATCCTCCTGCCAGCCCGGCGGGAATAAAGCCCGTCGCCGCGGCGTTCATCCCGGGGAAACCGTCCCAGAAGGAAAACGCCATGCCCCTCACCCTCCGCTTCGCCCCCCTCGCCTGCGCCGCCCTGCTCGCGGCGTGCGGCTCGATGAACATGCCCTGGGCCAGCGCCCCGGCCAAGGTGGCCGACGGCGTGTTCGTCGGCCCGAACGGCATGACGCTGTATACCTTCGACCGCGACGCGATGGGGTCCGGCAAGTCCGCCTGCAACGGACCCTGCGCCACCAACTGGCCGCCGCTGATGGCCAGCGCCGGCGACAGCGCCAGCGGCGAATGGACCGTCATCACGCGCGACGACGGCAGCCGCCAGTGGGCCTACAAGGGCAAGCCCGTGTACTACTGGGCCAGGGACGCCAAGCCGGGCGACCGCACCGGCGACAACGTGAACAACGTCTGGCACACCGCCCGTCCCTGAATGAAGGTGTCGCGCATGGGCTCGCCCGGGTAGGCTCGCGGCATGCAGTCCACGACGAACAGCCTGATCGGGCACATCCCGGACCTGCGCCGCTACGCGCGCTCGCTCACGGGCGATGCCTGGGCCGCCGACGACCTGGTGCAGGACACGCTGGAGCGGGCCTGCCAGCGCTGGCAGCTCTGGTCCGCGGGCAGCGACCTGCGTGCCTGGCTGTTCACGCTGATGCACAACCTGTTCGTGGACGGCGCGCGGCGCGCCGTGCGCCAGCAGCAGTCGCACCGGGTGGACGTCGACGACGTGGCGAACGAACTGGCCGCGCCCGGCGGCGTGCCGGACCAGGCCCTGGACCTGCAGCGCTGCCTGTTGCGGCTGCCGTCCGAACAGCGCGAAGTCCTGCTGCTGGTGACGCTGCAGGACCTGGGGTACGAGGAGGCTGCGCGCATCACCGGCGTGCCGATCGGCACCGTGATGTCGCGGCTGTCGCGGGCGCGGGCGCGCCTGCGCGACCTGATGGAAGGCAAGCCGGTCCCGGCCAGCCCCTCCGCACCCGCCTTGAGGCGATTGAAGTGAGCATGGGAATGAAGGAAGACACGACCCTGCTGCCTGGCGAAGCCGATCTGCACGGCTACGTCGACGGCCGCCTGGACGCCACGCGCCGCGCCGCCGTCGAAGCGCGGCTCGCGGCCGACCCCGAGGCGGCCCAGCGCGTGCAGGCCTGGATGGCGCAACGCGACGCACTGCGCGCGCTGCACGACGGCGTGCGCGACGAAGCCATCCCCGAACACCTGCTGCATGCCGCCGGCCAGCTGCAGCACCGCAGCACGCGGCTCGCGCAGTGGCGCCGCTGGGGCGGGCTGGCCGCCTCCGTCGTGTTCGCATTCGCCCTGGGCTGGGGCGCGCACATGCAGTGGCAGACGAGCGGCCCCGGCACCAACATGCGCCAGACCATGGCCTTCGCGCACCAGGCGGCGGTGGCCCATGCGGTGTACATGCCCGAGGTGCGGCATCCGGTGGAAGTGGACGCGGCGCAGCAGCAGCACCTGGTGCAGTGGCTGTCCAAGCGGCTGAACCATCCCCTCAAGGTGCCGAACCTCACGTCGGCCGGCTACGAGCTCGTGGGCGGACGGCTGCTGCCCGGCGGCGAAGGCGCCCGCGCCCAGTTCATGTACCAGAACACGGCCGGCGAACGGGTCACGCTCTATCTCGGGGCCATCGAGGGCGCGAAGCAGAAGGGCATGGACGAGACCGCCTTCCGCTTCGCCGACGAAAGCGGCATCGCCACCTTCTACTGGGTGGACCAGGGTTTCGGTTGCGCCCTCTCGGGCAAGCTGCCGCGGCAGGTGATGCTGCAGCTGGCGGAGGTGGTCTACAAGCAGCTGTAGCGACGACACTGCGCGCATCGCTGGGGTCCCTGCACCGCCCCGGCCGGCGGGTTCCTCACGCCCCTCAACCTCCCCGCCCTCGGGGAGGGGCAGCGGACCCCAGCGATGCGCGCAGTGCTCCGGAGGGTGGCGGTGAGCGGCGAAGCCCGAACCCCACCGCTCCGCGCTTCAATCCAGGCCGCGCAGCGGATGCGCGTGCGGCGGCCACGGGCTGGCGAAGAAGGCCTGCACCATCTCCGGCGTGACGTCCTCGATGCGCGCCGGGTTCCAGCGCGGCGCATGGTCCTTGTCGATCACGAGCGCCCGGATGCCCTCGAAGGTCTCGCCGTCCCGGCCGGGCCGCATCCGGAAGCAGTGCCGCACCATGTCGCGCTCCATGCGCAGGTCGGCGGCCAGCGTCATGTGGCGCGCACGGCGCACGTGTTCCAGGGTGAGGTGCAGCATCAGCGGGGAGCGCTTGCGCAACAGGGCGGCGGTGTCGCGCGCCCAGGGGGACGCGTCCCCCTCCAGCGCCGACACGATGTCCGGCACGGTCGGCAAGCCGAAGAAGTGGTCGATGTCGGCGCGCCGCGCAGCCAGGGCGCTGGCTGGCGGCGTCGCCTGGCGCAGGCGCTCGCGCAAGGCTTCGTAGCCATCGGCGGACGCGAGTGCCTCCCAGGCGGCCAGCAGTCCGGAGGAGTCCAGCACGCCGTCCGCGAGCCGCGCCGCCACCGCATCGGCGCCCGAGATCACCTGGCCGGTCAGCGCGAGGTATTCGCCGACGTGGCCCGGGCAGCGGGCGAGGAACCAGCCCCCGCCGACGTCGGGAAAGAGGCCGATCGCGGTCTCGGGCATGGCCATCTTCGTGCGCTCGGTGGCGATGCGCAGGCTCTCGTCGCTGCCGTGCGCGGAGATGCCCATGCCGCCGCCCATCACGACGCCGTCCATGAACACCACATAGGGCTTCGGATAGGCGTGGATCAGGTGGTTGAGGGTGTATTCCTCGGTGAAGAAGTCCTCCAGCCGCGGGTCCCCGTCCAGCACCGCCTGGTGGAAGAAGCGGATGTCGCCGCCGGCGCAGAAGGTGCCGAACGGCCCGTCCCTGCCCATGCCGCGGACCGCGACGCGCTGCACGCGTGCATCGTCCGCCCAGGCGAGCAGGATGGCCGTGAGCCCGCGGATCATCTCGAGGGACAGCGCGTTCATGGCGCGCGGACGGTCGAGCGTGATCAGGCCCGCGCTGCCACGGATCTCCGTGACGACTTCGCTCATGCCCGTTGCCTCCATCCGACCACTTCATTGGCCACCAGCGCGCCGATCACGAGCGCGCCGCCCGCCAGCACGGTCCGGCCGGGCGCCTCGCCCGCGAACATCCACGCGAGCAGGATGCCGAAGATCACCTCCAGCAGGGCCAGCAGGGAGATCTCCGGCGCCGCCAGCACGCGCGCACAGACGACGGCCAGCACGCAGGGGATGGCCAGCTGCACCAGGCCCAGCAACGCCAGCAGGCGCAGGTCGTGCGCGGTGGCCCGGAACGGCATGGCCAGCGGCAAGGTCACGAGGGCGCAGATCGCGGCCCCGACCAGCACCGCCGGGACCAGGTCGACGTCCTGGCCCTGCGCGTGCGCCCGCTGCGTGACGGTCCAGTTCACTCCGCTCGCGATCGGCACGCACAGCGCCACCAGCGTCCCCGCCAGCTGCCGGCCGCCCTGCAGCTCGGCGCCGTACATGTAGCCGATGCCCGCACCCGCCACAAGGATCGCCCCCCACGTCCGCAGGGGGATGCGGTGGCCGATGAAGGCGCGGGCGATGAGCGCCGTGAGGAAGGGCGCGATGGCCATCGTCACCAGCACGTTGGCCACGCTGGTCATGGTGAGGGCCACCATGAAGGCCGTGAACATGACGCTCCAGCAGATGCCGGACAGCCACAGCGGCCAGCCGCCCCTGGCGATCTTCGCGAACACCTGGCGGCCCTGGAACACGGGCAGGATGACCAGCAGCGAGAGCACGGTGAACAGGGCGCGCCAGAAGGTGACTTCGAAGCTCTGCGCGTGCTCGAGGTGGCGCGTGACGGCGCCGGCGATGGACCACATGAGGGTCACGCCCACCATGCCGGCCACCGCCTGTGGGTGGGTCAGTCTCATTGTTCTTCTGGGACAAAAAAAGGCGGGCACCGGGCCCGCCTTGATCTTACGCGGCCTCGCGCAAGGCCCGCTTGCGTTCGTGCTCCTTCAGGAAGCGCTTGCGCAGACGGATGGACTTGGGCGTGATCTCGACCAGCTCGTCGTCCTCGATGAACTCGACGCCGTACTCCAGCGTCAGGTCGATCGGCGGCGTGACCTTGATCGCGTCTTCCTTGCCGGAGACGCGGAAGTTGGTCAGCTGCTTGGTGCGGGTCGCGTTCACGACCAGGTCGTTGTCGCGGTTGTGCACGCCGACGATCATGCCCTCGTACACCGGGTCGTTCGCCTTCACGAACATGCGGCCGCGGTCGTCCAGCTTGCCCAGGGCGTAGGTGAAGATCTCGCCGTCGTCCATGGAGATCAGCACGCCGTTCTTGCGGCCGCCGATCTCGCCCTTGTGCGGCTCGTAGCCGTCGAAGATGTTGGCGATCAGGCCCGAACCGCGGGTCAGGTTCAGGAACTCGTTGGAGAAGCCGATCAGGCCCCGGGCCGGGATGCGGTACTCCAGGCGGACGCGGCCGCGGCCGTCCGGCTCCATGTTCACCAGCTCGCCCTTGCGCTCGCCCAGGGCCTGCATCACGCCGCCCTGGTGCTGCTCCTCGATGTCGGCGGTGACCAGCTCGATCGGCTCGCACTTCACGCCGTCGATGTCCTTGAACACCACGCGCGGCTTGGAGACGGCCAGCTCGTAGCCTTCGCGGCGCATGTTCTCCACCAGGATGGTCAGGTGCAGTTCGCCGCGGCCCATCACCTCGAACACGCCTTCCTCGCTGGTCTCCCGCACGCGCAGGGCCACGTTGGACTGCAGCTCCTTCTGCAGGCGGTCCCAGATCTGGCGGCTGGTGACGTACTTGCCTTCCTTGCCGGCCAGGGGACTCGTGTTGACGCAGAAGTTCATGGTCAGCGTCGGCTCGTCGATCTTCAGCATGGGCAGCGGGACGGGGTTCAGCGGGTCCGTCACGGTCACGCCGATGCCGATGTCCTCGATGCCGTTGATCAGGACGATGTCGCCGGGGCCGGCTTCCTTCACCTGCACGCGGTCCAGGCCCTCGAAGGTCAGCACCTGGTTGATGCGGCCCTTGACCTGCCTGCCGTCGGGACCTTCCATCACCAGCACGTCCATCTGCGGACGCAGCGTGCCCTGGTTGATGCGGCCCACGCCGATGCGGCCCACGAAGCTGGAGTAGTCCAGCGCGGAAATCTGCAGCTGCAGGGGCGCGTCGGCATCGCCCGCGTGCTCCGGCACGTGCCTCAGGATGGTGTCGAACAGGGCCGACATGTCGGGGCCCCACTGCGCGCCCGCGTCGCCCTCTTCCAGCGAGGACCAGCCGTTGATGCCGGAGGCGTAGACCACCGGGAAGTCCAGCTGGTCGTCGTTGGCGCCGAGCTTGTCGAACAGGTCGAAGGCGGCGTTGATCACCTTGTCCGGGTTGGCGCCGGGCTTGTCCACCTTGTTCACGACCACGATCGGGCGCAGGCCCAGGGCCAGCGCCTTCTTGGTCACGAAACGGGTCTGCGGCATCGGGCCTTCCTGGGCGTCGATCAGCAGCAGCACGCCGTCCACCATGGACAGGGCGCGTTCCACCTCGCCGCCGAAGTCCGCGTGGCCGGGGGTGTCGACGATGTTGATGTGCGTGCCCTTCCAGCTCACGGCGCAGTTCTTGGCCAGGATGGTGATGCCGCGCTCGCGTTCGATCGCGTTGTTGTCCATCACGGTGTCCTGCACCTTCTCGTGCTCGGCGAAGGTGCCGGACTGGCGCAGCAACTGGTCCACCATGGTCGTCTTGCCATGGTCGACGTGGGCGATGATGGCGATGTTTCGGATTTGCGTGCTCATACGTTCTCTGGCTCGGCGGCGCCGAGGATTTGCTGGATTTCGATGGGACTCAGCAGCCGGGAGGGGATCAGCTCCCCGGCCTTGGCGTGGGCGGTGCCGAGGAGCGCGCGCGGCGCGTCCCCGAAGACTGCAACGTGTTCGTTGTCGCGCCAGCCACCGCGCCGGCGCAGCCCGCTCAGGAAGCGGGCAGCATCTTCCGTGCCCAGCGTGACCGGCGCGTGACCGGGCAGCAGGGCTTCCACCGGCCTGAGCCGGGACAGGCGTTCGTCCTCGGGCAGCGCCTCGAGTTCCGCGAGCGTCAGGCAGTGCGAAACTTCGAAGGGCCCGGTGGCCGTTCGCCGCAGCGAGCGCAGGTGGGCGCCGCAGCCGAGGGCCAGGCCGATGTCCTCGCCCAGGGTCCGGATGTAGGTGCCCTTGCTGACCTTGGCGACGATCTTCAGGAGGCTGGGCTCCAGGAGCGTCAGCTGCAGGTCGAACACCCGCACCTTGCGGGCCTGGCGCTCCACCTCGACGCCGGCGCGGGCGTATTCGTACAGCGCCTTGCCGTCCTTCTTCAGGGCGCTGTGCATGGGCGGGACCTGTTCGATCTCGCCGGTGAACCGGGCCTGGATTTCGGCCAGGCGCTCCGGCGAGATCGCCGGCACTTCGCGCCGCTCGATGACCTCGCCTTCGCTGTCCCCCGTCGTGGTGCGAACCCCCAGCTCCGCCACCGCCTCGTAGGCCTTGTCGGCATCGAGGTGCAACTGGCTGAACTTGGTCGCCGCGCCAAAGCACAGCGGCAGCACGCCGGTGGCCAAGGGGTCCAGCGTGCCGGTGTGGCCGGCCTTCTCCGCCCGCAGCAGCCACTTGGCCTTCTGCAGCGCGTCGTTGCTGGACAACCCCAGCGGCTTATCGAGCAGCAACACCCCATGCACAGGGCGCCGCTGCACCCTGGTGCGTGGCGCGTTCACGTGCTAGTCGTCCTTGGAACGGGAAGAGACCGCCTTGGCGATCAGGGCGTTCATGTCGGCCGCGCGCTCGGTGGTGCGGTCGAAATGGAAATGCAGCGTCGGCACCGTGTGGATGTGGAGACGCTTGAAGAGGTGGTTGCGCAGGAAGCCGGCCGCCTGGTTCAGGGCCTCCTCGGTCTCCTGGGGGTCGCCCACCAGGATGCTGAAGAAGACCTTGGCGTGCGCGTAGTCCGGCGTCACCTCCACGGCGCTGATCGTGACCATGCCCACCCGCGGGTCCTTCAACTCGCGGGCGACCAGCTCCGTCAGGTCGCGCTGGATCTGGTCCGCGATCTGGTAGCTGCGATTGGGCTTGGACGACTTCTTCGGCATGGTGCTCGTACAGACAATCTGAACGCAGAAGCCGCAAAAGTCACGCAGAAACCGCAAAAAACTTCAGAAGGATTGCTTCTGCGATTCTTGCGAAACTTCTGCGGCTTCTGCGTCCCTGCTGTTCGAACCTCACAGGGTCCGCGCGATCTCCTTGACTTCAAAGAACTCGAGCTGGTCGCCTTCCTTGATGTCGTTGTAGTTCTTCAGCTTGATGCCGCACTCGAAGCCTTCCTTGACCTCGCGCACGTCGTCCTTCATCCGCTTGAGGGACTCCAGCTCGCCGGTGTAGATCACCACGTTGTCGCGCAGCAGGCGGAAGTGCGCGCTGCGGGTGACCTGGCCCGACGTGACGTAGCAGCCGGCCACGGTGCCGATCTTGGACGCCACGAACACGGTGCGGATCTCGGCGGAGCCGATGACCTCTTCCCGCTTCTCGGGCGCCAGCATGCCGGACATCGCCGCCTTCAGCTCGTCGACCGCGTCGTAGATGATGTTGTAGTACTTCAGGTCGACGCCGTTGCCTTCGGCCAGCTTGCGCGCGCCGGCATCGGCGCGCACGTTGAAGCCGATGATGATGGCCTTGGAGGCGATCGCCAGGTTGACGTCCGACTCGCTGATGCCGCCGACGGCGGCATACACCATCTGCACCTTGACCTCGTCGTTGGAGAGCTTGAGCAGCGACTGCGCCAGCGCTTCCTGCGAGCCCTGCACGTCCGCCTTCACGATGATGGGCAGCGTCTTCACTTCGCCGGCGGTCATGTCCGAGAACATGTTCTCCAGCTTGGCGGCCTGCTGCTTGGCCAGCTTCGTGTTGCGGAACTTGCCGGCGCGGTAGGTCGCGATCTCGCGCGCACGGCGCTCGTCGGTCATCACCATGAACTCGTCGCCGGCCTGCGGCACCTCGGTCAGGCCCTGGATCTCCACCGGGATGGAAGGACCCGCCGCCTTGATGACCTTGCCGTTCTCGTCCAGCATGGCGCGCACGCGGCCATAGGTCTGGCCGGCCAGCACGACATCGCCGACCTTCAGCGTGCCGGACTGCACCAGCACCGTGGCCACGGGGCCGCGGCCCTTGTCCAGCTGCGCTTCGATGACCAGGCCCTTGGCGGCGGCATCGACCGGCGCCTTGAGTTCCAGCACTTCGGCCTGCAGCAGCACCTGTTCCAGCAGGTCGTCGATGCCCTGGCCCGTCTTGGCGGACACGGCCACGAAGGGCGAATCGCCGCCGTACTCTTCGGGCACGACCTGTTCCGCCACCAGCTCCTGCTTGACGCGGTCCGCGTTGGCATCGGGCTTGTCGATCTTGTTGATCGCCACCACGATCGGGACGCCGGCCGCCTTCGCGTGCTTCACGGCTTCCTTGGTCTGCGGCATGACGCCGTCGTCGGCCGCGACCACCAGGATCACGATGTCCGTCGCCTGGGCGCCGCGGGCACGCATGGCGGTGAACGCCTCGTGGCCCGGGGTGTCCAGGAAGGAGATCACGCCGCGCGGGGTCTCCACGTGGTATGCGCCGATGTGCTGCGTGATGCCGCCGGCTTCGCCCGCGGCCACCTTGGCGCGGCGGATGTAGTCCAGCAGCGAGGTCTTGCCGTGGTCGACGTGGCCCATGACGGTCACGACCGGGGCGCGCGGCAGGGCGTCCGCCTGCTGCGTCGACACCTCTTCCTCGGTGAACGCTTCCGGATCGTCCAGGGCGGCCGTGACCGCCTTGTGGCCCATTTCCTCGACCACGATCATGGCCGTGTCCTGGTCCAGCGACTGGTTGATGGTCACGAGCTGGCCCATCTTCATCAGGGCCTTGATCACCTCGGACGCCTTCACCGCCATCTTGTGCGCGAGCTCGGAGACCGTGATGGTCTCGGGCACGTGCACTTCGACGATGCGCTGCTCCGCCGGTGCCGACGCCGATTGGCGATCGTCGCGGTCACGGTGGTCGCCGCGCCGGCCGCCACGCGGACCGCCGCGCCAGTTGTTGCGGCCGACCCCGCCGGACGCATCGCCGCGGGTCTTGATTTCCTTCTTCTTGGCCGGATCGTTCGCCCAGCTGGAGGACAGCTTGGCGGATTTCACTTCCTTGCCGGCACCGGCGCCCGGGGCGCCAGGAGCGGGAGCCGCGCCGGGCGCGGCCGGGCGGCCGGGTTGCGCCGGCGGCTTGTGCAGCGTGCCCTTGACGCCCGGCTTGCCGGGTTCCGGCGCCTTGGCGACCGGCTTTTCCGGCGCCTTGGCGACCAGCACTTTCTTGGGCGCGCTCATCATCGAACGGATGGCGGCGGCCTCGGCTTCGGCCTTGCGGCGGCGTTCCTGCAGGTCGCGGGCCCGGGCGGACTCTTCGTCGGCACGCGCCTTGGACTCCGCGGCGGCCTTCTCGCGCGCTTCGGTCGCGGCCTTGTCACGCGCTTCGGACTGCGCCTTGGCGACGGCCTGGGCGGCTTCGGCTTCGGCCTGCTTGGCCGCAGTCTCGCCCGCCTTCTGCGCGCTGTAGGCTTCGGCACGCTCCTGGGCCTCGCGCTCGCGCAGGCGTTCGGCGGCGGCACGCGCCTCTTCCTCGGCGCGCTGGCGCGCTTCCGCTTCCTCGCGCTCGCGGCGCTTGGCGGCCAGTTCTTCCTCCTGGCGGCGGATCAGTTCGGCCTGGCGGCGGGCTTCCTCCTCGCGGCGGGCGAGTTCAGCCTCGTCCGGGCCGGAGGGCGCGGGCGGCTGCGCGACGTCCGGGGCGTCCACCACGGCGGTGTCCGCGCCCTCGTCGCGCTTGATGAAGGTGCGCTTCTTGCGCACTTCCACCTGGATCGTGCGGGCCTTGCCGCTGGAGTCCGCCTGCTTGATCTCGCTGGTGGACTTCTTCACCAGGGTGATCTTCTTGCGTTCGGGCGTGGCGGTGCCATGGCTCGCCTGGAGATAGCCCAGCAGCTTCTGCTTGTCGGCGTCGGTCAGGGAGTCGGACGGGGCCGACTTGGACACGCCGGCGCTGCGGAGTTGCTCCAGCAGCGTGTCGGTCGATTTCTTGAGTTCGTTCGCGAACTCGGCGACGGTGGTACTTGACATGTGTTCTGTGTCCCCCTCCCTGTCATTCGTGGGCCGCGGCCGCACCGGTGAACCAGTGCTCGCGTGCCTTCATGATCAGGGCCTTGGCTTCATCGGCGGTCTGGCCGGTGATGTCCGTGAGTTCGTCGACGGCCAGGTCGGCCAGGTCGTCGCGGGTGTGCACGCCGTTCTCGGCGAGCTTGGCAATCAGTTGCGGGCTGAGGCCCTCGAGGTCGCGCAGGTCCTGCGAGACTTCCTCGACGCTTTCCTCGCGGGCGATTTCCATCGTCAGGAGCGCGTCCTTGGCGCGGGAGCGCAGTTCGTTGACCGTGTCCTCGTCGAAGGACTCGATCTCCAGCATCTCCTGCAGCGGCACGTACGCCACTTCCTCCAGGCTGGTGAAGCCCTCGGAGATCAGGATGTCGGCGATCTCCTCGTCGACGTCCAGCTTCTCCATGAACAGCGAGCGGATCGTGGACTGCTCCTCGGCCTGCTTCTGCGCCGACTCGTTGGCGTCCATGATGTTGATCTTCCAGCCCGTGAGCTCGGAAGCGAGGCGCACGTTCTGGCCGCCGCGGCCGATGGCGATGGCGAGGTTCTCCTCGTCGACCACCACGTCCATCGCATGCTTCTCCTCGTCGACGACGATGGAGCTCACGTTGGCGGGCGCCAGGGCGCCGATCACGAACTGCGCCGGGTCCTCGGACCACAGCACGATGTCGACGCGCTCGCCGGCGAGCTCGTTGGTCACGGCGTTGACGCGCGAGCCGCGCACGCCGACGCAGGTGCCGATGGGGTCGACGCGCTTGTCGTGCGACACGACGGCGATCTTGGCGCGCGAGCCCGGGTCGCGGGCGCAGCTCTTGATCTCCAGCAGGCCCTGCTCGATCTCGGGCACTTCCTGGCGGAACAGCTCGATCATGAACTCGGGCGCCGCGCGCGACAGGATGATGGGCGCGCCGCGCAGCGTCAGGTCCACTTCCATGATCATGGCGCGGACGCGGTCGCCGTTGCGCAGGTTCTCCTTGGGGATCATCTCGCCGCGGCGCAGGCGCCCTTCGACGCGGCCGCTCTCGACGATGATGTCGCCCTTGTCCATGCGCTTGACGGTGCCCACGAAGATCTTGTCGCCGCGCGACATGAAGTCATTCAGCAGCATCTCGCGCTCGGCGTCGCGGATCTTCTGCAGGATCACCTGCTTGGCGGCCATGGCGCCGATGCGGCCGATCGGCAGCGACTCGACGCCTTCCTCGATGTACTCGCCCTCTTCCGCGCCTTCGACGCGCTCGCGGGCGTCCATCAGCAGTTCCTCGGCGTCGGGATTCTGCAGGCCCTGCTCGTCGGGCACGACCAGCCAGCGGCGGAAGGTCTCGTAGTCGCCGGTGTCGCGGTCGATCGCCACGCGGATGTCGACCTCGCCCTGGTACAGCTTCTTGGTGGCCTGGGCAAGGGCGGCTTCGACGGCACCGAAGACCACGTCGCGCTCGACGTTCTTCTCGCGCGAAATGGCGTCCACCAGCATCAACAGTTCGCGATTCATTTCCCTTGCTCCTGAACCCCGGCGCGCTTGCGCCCCTTGAAATCCACAATCGGCGCCAAGCGAGCCTCCTTGAGCTCGTCCAGCGTGAAACCCAGCACCTGCACCGGCGCAGGCTCTTTCTTCTTCGCGACCCGGCGACCCGGCTGCGGCGGCGGCTCGTCGCTCCACGTGATCTGCCAGCCCGCGTCGCCGCGCTCCAGCGTGCCGCGGAACTTGCGGCGATTGGCGGCGACCTGGCCCGCGGCGGCCGCGCCCATGGGCGCCTTCAGCGTGAGGTCCACCACCTCGCCCACGTAGCGTTCGAAGTCCTTCTCGTTGCGCAACGGGCGATCGATGCCCGGCGACGACACCTCCAGGCGCTTGTAGTCGATTTCCTCGACTTCGAGCGTGTACTGCAGCTGGCGCGTCACGCGCTCGCAGTCCTCCACGTTCACGAACTTCTCCTCCCCGGGTTCCCAGGGGAAGTCGATCGTCACGCGCAGCGTTCCCCCGGCGGAACGTTCCAGTTCCACCAGTTCGTAGCCAAGGCCGGCCACGGTTTGAGAGACGATCTGCTGCAGAGCCAAGTGCGTGAATGGATCAGCCAAAAAAAACGGGCGGTTGGTACCCGCCCGTTTGGTCGTGAAGCCGGTATTGTAGCGGCCAAAGCCTTCATTCGCAAGGGTGGCAGGACTTCGCGCCCAGGAGCCGGCCGCGCGGGGGCACCTTCGCAGGTGCCTGCGGGGACCGGGATTTCAAGGCCTTCCGTGCGCCTGCCCCGGGGGCCGGCCCAGCCGGATGAGCGCCTGCTTGACTCCGCACGCGGAGCGTCCAGTATCGAGGCCCCACGTCCGAGGAGCCGCCATGACCGAACCCCTCCGCCCGGACCCGACCTTCCACCCCTCGCCCCGGCTGGCGATGGAGGCCGAGCCCGAACACCTGTGCTACACCGCCCTGCTTTCGCCGGACCACTCGCGGCCGGACGCGCTGGCCGTGGTGGACCTCGACCCGCAATCGGCGCGCCATGGCCAGGTGCTGCATCGCGTGGACCTGCCCAACAAGGGAGACGAACTGCACCATTTCGGCTGGAACGCCTGCAGTTCGGCGCTCTCGCCTCTGGCGGGCCACGCTTTCCTGGAGCGGCGCTACCTGATCGTGCCGGGCATGCGCTCCTCGCGCATCTACATCTTCGACACGCAGCCCGATCCGGCGCAGCCCAGGCTCATCAAGACCATCGAGCCGGAGGAGATCCAGCGCAAGACCGGCTACTCGCGCCCGCACACCGTGCACTGCGGGCCGGAAGGCATCTACGTCAGCACGCTCGGCGGCGCCGGCGCGGACGGCACGCAGGGCCCGCCCGGCATCTTCCTGATCGACTGCCAGACCTTCGACGTCCTGGGACGCTGGGAGATCGACCGCGGCCCGCAGAAGCTGCACTACGACTTCTGGTGGAACCTGCCGCGCGACTACATGGTGTCCAGCGAATGGGCGGTGCCGCCCCAGTTCGAGAACGGGATCGTTCCCGAGGACCTCCTTGGCAACAAGTATGGCCATGCCCTGCACTTCTGGGACCTGCGCGAGCGCCGCCACGTGCAGAGCGTCGACCTCGGCGCCAACCACCAGATGGCGCTAGAAGTGCGGCCGGCACACGACCCGACCCGCGAATACGGCTTCGTCGGCGTGGTCGTGGACACCACGAACCTCGAGGCCTCCATCTGGACCTGGTACCGCGAGAACGGGAAGTTCCAGGTCCGCAAGACGGCGACCATCCCGGCCGAACCAGCCGCCGCGGACCAGCTGCCGGCGCTGCTCAAGGGCTTCGGCGCGGTGCCCCCGCTGGTGAGCGACATCGACCTGTCGCTGGACGACAAGCACCTGTACGTCGCCTGCTGGGGCACCGGCGAGCTGCGCCAGTACGACGTGACCGATCCCCTGAAGCCGGAGCTGGCCGGCAGCGTGCGCATCGGCGGCATCGCGCAGCACGCGCCGCATGCCAACGGCAAGCCCTTCGGCGGCGGGCCGCAGATGATCGAGATCAGCCGCGACGCGAAGCGCGTCTACTTCACCAATTCCCTCTACAGCAGCTGGGACGCCCAGTTCTATCCCGACGGCATTGCCGGCGTGCAGGCGATGTGCAACGTCAACGGCGATTTCTCGCTCGATCGCGCGTTCTACGTCGATTTCGGCCGCGACTACGGCGCGCACCAGGTGCGGCTGCAGGGCGGCGACTGTTCCACCGATTCCTTCTGCTACCCGTCGGCTTGACGGGCGACGCGGCGCTCTGGTGGACGATCGCCGGGCTGGGCCTGTACCACGGGCTCAACCCGGCGATGGGCTGGCCGCTGGCGGTCGCCAACGGGCTGACGGAGCGCAGCACCGCCGCCGTCTGGCGCACGGTGCTCCCCCTGGGCGGAGGCCACTTCGCGGCCATGGCGCTGGTGCTGCTGCCGGTCGCCGCGCTGGGCTGGCTGCTGCAATGGAGCACGACGATCCGGCTCGCGGCGGGCGCGCTGGTGCTGGCGTTCGGGCTGGCGCGGCTCGTCTGGCGCCGGCACCCGCGGGCGCTCGCGCGCATTCCGCCGCGGCGCTTGGCGTGGTGGTCCTTCCTCATGGCGACCGCGCACGGCGCGGGACTGATGCTGGTGCCGTTCATGCTGGGACTGTGCGCGCCGGAGGCGGCCCACGCCCATCTCGATGCCGCCTTTGCCGGCGCCGACCTGCGGACCGCCTTGCTGGTCGCGGCGGTCCACACGGCGGCGATGGTGCTCGGGGGCCTGGCGATGGCGTGGGCGGTGTACCGCTGGCTGGGGCTGAAATTCCTGCGCCTGGCCTGGCTGAATCTCGACGTCGCGTGGGCGGCGAGCCTCGTGCTGGCCGGTGCGATGGGGGTCTGGATGGCGTTGTGAATGGTGGGGTTCGCCTGCGGCTCACCGCCACCCTACCAATCCCGGCGTTCTTCGTAGGGTGGCGGTGAGCCGCAGGCGAACCCCACCGAGCGGCATCACGCCGCCGCAGCGACCAAAGCCTGCGTGTAGGGATTGCGCGGGCGCCGCAGCACCTCTTCCACCGTGCCCGACTCCAGGACCTGGCCGTCCTTCATCACCAGCACCTCGTGCGCCATCGCCCAGATCACGTCGACGTCGTGCGTGATCAGGAGGTAGGACAGGCCGTGTTCGCGCTGCAGGCGCTGCAGGAGCTTCAGCACCTGCTTCTGGATGGTGACGTCCAGCGCGCTCGTCGGTTCGTCCAGCACCAGCACCTGCGGCTCCACGATGAGGGCACGCGCAATCGCGAGGCGCTGCCGCTGGCCGCCCGAGAACTCATGGGGGTAGCGCGCCAGGAGGCCGGGAAACTGCGCTTCGGTCAATCCGACCTCCTCCAGCACGCGGTAGACGCGTTCCCGCCGCGCCTCCTGCGACAGCGAGGGTTCGTGCACCAGCAGGCCTTCGCCGACGATTTCCTCCACCGTCATGCGCGGCGACAGCGAAGAGAAGGGGTCCTGGAACACGACCTGCACCAGCCGCCGGATGGCGCGGTTGCCGGCGCTGTCGGGACCCCAGCGCTTGCCCACCACCTCCAGCGCGCCCTCGTGCGGGATCAGGCCCAGCGTCGCCAGCGCCATCGTGGACTTGCCGGAGCCGGACTCGCCCACGATGCCCAGCGTGCCGCCCGGCGGCACCTCGAACTTCGCACCCTGCACCGCGACGAAGGCGCCCTTGCGGAACCAGCCCTTGAAGCCGGGGATGGGGACCGGGTAGCTGACCTTCAGCGCGTCCGCCTGCATCACCGGCGGCTCGCCGGTACGCGGGTCCTGCACGTCGCGCGCCGGCTTGCTCTCGATCAGCTTGCGGGTATACGGATGCTGCGGCCGCTCGAAGACCTTCGCCACCGCGCCCTCTTCCACCACGTGGCCCGCTTCCATGACGGCGACGCGGTCGGCGAAGCGGCGTACCAGGTTCAGGTCGTGCGTGATGAGGAGCACCGCCATGCCGGACTGACGCTGCAGGTCGGCGAGCAGTTCCAGGATCTGCAGGCGCAGCGTGACATCCAGGGCCGTGGTCGGTTCGTCCGCCAGCAGCAGGCGCGGCCGGCAGGCGAGCGCCATGGCGATCATGGCGCGCTGGCGCTGGCCGCCCGAGAGCTGGTGGGGATAGGCGTCCGCGCGCCGCGCCGGCTCGGGAATGCCGGTGGCCGCGAGCGCCTCGATGGAGGCGTCCCAGGCCTGCTTCGCCGTCAGGCCCTGCTTCAGTTCCAGCACTTCGGCGATCTGCTCGCCGATCGGATACAGGGGGTTCAGGGCCGTCATCGGCTCCTGGAAGATCATCGCGATGTCCTGCCCGCGGATGCCCAGGAGCTGCCGCTCGGACGCTTGCAGGAGTTCGATGGGCTGCTGCCCCGGCTGCGCCGGCGCCAGGCGGGCGGAGCCGGCGATCGTGGCGTTCTGCACCAGGCGCACCAGGCTCAGGGCCGTCACCGTCTTGCCGGAGCCGGATTCGCCGACCAGGGCCAGCTTCTCGCCGGGAGCGATGGAGAAATCGACGCCGTGGACGACTTCCTTGCCGCCGAAGGCGACGCGCAGGTCCTTGACTTCCAGCAGGGGCGGCAACGCTGACCTCTGTTCGTTCATGCATCCGCCTTCCGGGGATCCAGCGCATCGCGCAGGGCGTCGCCCATCAGCGTGAGCAGGAGCAGCAGGCTCACGAGCACGAGGAACGTGGAGATCGAGATCCACCACGCATCGATGTTGTTCTTGCCCTGCGACAGCAGTTCGCCCAGGGAAGGCGTGCCGGGAGGAACGCCAAGGCCCAGGAAGTCCAGCGAGGTGAGCGCCATGATGGCGGCGCTCATGCGGAACGGGAGGAAGGTCACCACGGGCGTCATGCTGTTCGGAAGGATGTGGCGCCACATGATCCGGCGGTTGCCCACCCCGAGCGCGCGGGCCGCACGGACGTAGTCCATCTGCCGGTTGCGCAGGAACTCGGCGCGCACGTAATCGGCGAGAGACATCCAGCCGAACAGGCTCAGCAGCCCCAGCAACAGTCCCAGGCTGGGAGAGAGGATCGCGCTGAAGATGATCAGCAGGTACAGCTCCGGCATCGAACCCCAGATCTCGATGAAGCGCTGCATCAGCAGGTCGGTCTTGCCAGCGAAATAGCCCTGGATGGCACCGGCAAGGATGCCCAGCACCGTGCCGATCGCGCTGAGCGCCAGCCCGAACAGCACGCTCACCCGGAACCCGTAGATCAACTGGGCAAGCAGGTCCCGGCCGCGGTCGTCCGTTCCCAGCCAGTTGTCGAACGATGGGGCGGCGGGACTGGGATTCTTCGCGAAGTAGTTGATCGTGTTCGCGCCGTAGCGATTGGGCGCGAAGATCGCCCAGTTCGCGCCGGCGGTGATGCGCTCGCGGATGTACGGGTCGAGGTAGTCGGCCGGGGTCGGGAAGTCGCCGCCGAAAGTCTTTTCCGAATACACGCGGAAGACGGGGAAATAGAACTGCCCTTCATAGCGCACGACGAGCGGGCGATCGTTCGAGATGAACTCGGCGAACACGCTCAGGAGCACCATCACGCAGAAGATCACCAGGCTGACGAAGCCCATGCGGTTGCGGCGGAAGCGGCCCCATGCGCGCGCAGCCGGGGACAGGTGCCCGGCGCCCGGGAGCCGGCCCGGCGGCGGCGCATCCGGCCGCAGGGGCGCGCCTTCCAGGGGCGCCGTCACTTCAATCGAATTTGACACGCGGGTCCACCCAGACGTAACTCAGGTCGCTTACCAGCTTGGTGAACAGGCCGATCAGCGTGAAGAGGTACAGCGTCCCCATGACGACCGGATAGTCCCGCCGGATCACGCTCTCGTAGCTCAGGAGGCCCAGGCCATCGAGCGAGAACAGGGTCTCGATCAGCAACGCGCCGGCGAAGAAGGCGCCGACCACCGCCGCCGGAAAGCCCGTGACGATCGGGATCAGCGCGTTGCGGAAGATGTGCTTCCAGAGCACCTGCCGCTCGCCCAGGCCCTTGGCCCGGGCGGTCACCACGTACTGCTTGCGGATCTCCTCCAGGAAGGAGTTCTTGGTGAGCATCGCGGTCACCGCGAAGCTGCCCAGGACCATGCAGGTGACCGGCAACGTGATGTGCCAGAAGTAGTCGACGATGCGCGCCGGCCAGCTCAGCTCCTCCCAATTGGACGACGTCAGGCCGCGCAAGGGGAACCACTGCAGCTGTCCACCGAAGATGACCAGGAGGGCGACTCCCAGCACGAAACTGGGGATCGCATAGCCCACCAGGACGATGAAGGTCGTCCCGAAGTCGAAGCGGGTGCCGGCCCGGACCGCTTTTGCGACGCCCAGGGGGATGGCCACGCCATAGCTGATCAGGAAGGTCCAGAACCCCAGGCTGATAGACACCGGCAGCTTCTCGATCACCAACTGTGCCACGCTCTTGTTCTGGAAGAAGCTGCGCCCCAGGTCGAAGCGCGCGAACTGCTTCAGCATGATCCACAGCCGCTCCGGCGCCGGCTTGTCGAAGCCGTAGAGCGCCTTGATCTCCGCCAGCCGCTTGGGATCGACGCCCTGGTTTCCGCGGTAGGCGGCCCCGCCGGACTCGAAGCCGCCGCGCCCCGCCGCGGCCCTCGCCTCGGACAGGTACTGCTCCACGGGCCCGCCCGGCACGAACTGGATGACGAGGAAGGTGATGACGAGGACGCCCAGCAACGTGGGCACCATCAGCAGGATCCGTTTGGCGACGTAGGCGAACATGGCTAGCGCGGGTCTCCCTGGGCGCCCCGGGCCCACCAGTAGAACATCACCCACTCTTCCGCCCCCGCATAGGGCGGCATCGGCTGCTGGTACGCGAGGCGCCAGGCGTTGTACACCATGCGGTGCTCCGACAGGCTCCATTGCGGAATCAGGTAGTGGCTCTGCATGATCACGCGGTCCAGCGCCCGGCAGGCCGGCAGCATGTCCGCCTTGGTCTTCGCGGCGGAGACGGTCGCGAGGAGCGCATCGACCGCGGGGTTGCGGACGCCCATGTAGTTCCCGGAGCCCTCGGTGTCGGCGGCCTTGCTGCCGAAGATGTCCGCCATGGACTGCCCCGGGTTGAAGGTGCCGGGGAAGTTGATCGTGGTGATGTCGAACTCGAACTTGTCCAGGCGCTGCTGGTACAGCGCGAAGTCCACCGACGCGAAGCGCAACTGGACCCCGAGCTTCTCCAGGTTGCGCATCCAGGGCGACACGGTGCGTACGCCGCCTTCCTTGGAGTCCAGGTATTCGACCACCATGGGCTCGCCCTGGGCGTTGCGCAGCGCGCCGTCGCGGTATTCCCAGCCTGCCTGCTTCAGCAGCGCCTGTGCGTGGCGCAGGTTGTCGCGCAGGGAATGGCCCTGCCCCTCGGTCGCGGGCGGTTCGTACATGGGGCCGAACACGGAAGCCGGGACCTTGCCGCGCCAGGGTTCGAGGAGCTTCAGTTCCTCCGGCGAAGGCGTGCCGGTGGCCTGGCAGTCGGTGTTGCCGAACAGGTCCCGCACGCGCGGGTACCCGTTGTAGAACATCTGCCGGTTCATCCAGTCGTAGTCCAGGGCCAGGCCCAACGCCTCGCGCACCTTCGGATCCTGCAGTTGGGGCCGCCGCGCGTTCAGCACGAAGCTCTGGAAGCCGGCCGGCTGGCGATGCTGGAAGGCGCGCTTGACCAGTTCGCCCGTCTTGAACTTGCGCCCGTCCACCCGCCGGGCCCAGTCGCCGGCGGAATAGAAGGTCATCATGTCGAACTCACCGGCCTTCAGGGCCTCCAGGCGCGCGGTGTTGTCCTTGTAGATCTTGATCGTGATGCGATCGAAGTTGGCGGCGCCGACCCGGACATTGACGTTGCGGGCCCAGTAGTCCGGGTCGCGCACGAAGGTGATGTCCTTGCCGAAGCGCACCGGCCCGATCTTGTACGGGCCGCTGCCGATCGGGATGTCCGTGACGATCTCGTCGAAGCGCTTGGCCTTGCCGTTCACCACGCCCCAGTCGCGGCTGAAGACCGGCAGGCCGCCCACGGTGAGGGGCAGTTCCCGGTTGGGCTTGTGGAAGCGGAAACGGACCGTGCGGTCGTCCAGCACGTCGCAGCCGGCCACCTCCACCAGCAGGGTCCGGTATCCGGGCGAAGCATAGGGGCCGATGAGCGTCTCGTAGCTGTGCTTGACGTCCTGGGCCAGCACGGGCTTGCCATTGTGGAAGCGGGCTTCCTTGCGCAGGCGGAAGGTGGCGCTCAGGTGGTCCGGCGGGACCTGGACGTCCTCGGCCAGCAGCCCGTAGCCGGAGGCCTGCTCGTCCATCGAGCCGGTCAGCAGGCTGTCGAACATCAGGGTCGCCAGGTAGGCCGGCGGCGAGCCCTTGATCGTGAACGGGTTGTACTTGTCGAAGGTGGAGTAGCGCTGGTTGCTGACCAGGCGCAACTCCCCGCCCCTGGGGGCGGCGGGGTTGGCGTACTCGAAATGGGGAAAGCCGGCCGGATATTTCAGGTCATCCCAGAGGGCGTATCCGTGGGCGGCCCAGGCCGGGGAACCCAGGAACGCGCAGGCCAGCAGGAGCAGCAAACCTCGCATGCGACAATTCTGCCGAGATTTTTCAAACGAGAGACCCATGGGATTCCTGGCTGGCAAGAAATTTCTGATCACCGGCGTGCTGTCGAACCGGTCCATCGCCTACGGCATCGCCCGGGCCTGCCACGCGCAGGGCGCGGAGCTCGCCTTCAGCTACGTCGGCGAGCGCTTCAAGGATCGGATCACGGAATTCGCGGCCGAGTTCAATTCGAAGCTCGTGTTCGACTGCGACGTCGGCGACGACGCCCAGATCGCCAAGCTGTTCCAGGACCTGTCGGCCACCTGGCCGAAGTTCGACGGCTTCGTCCACAGCATCGGCTTCGCCCCGCGCGAGGCGATCGCCGGCAACTTCCTGGACGGCCTGTCGCGCGAAGCCTTCAGGGTGGCGCACGACATCAGCGCCTACAGCTTCCCGGCCATGGCCAAGGCGGCCCTGCCCTACCTGGACGAAAAGGCGGCGCTGCTCACGCTGTCGTACCTCGGCTCGGTGCGCGTCGTGCCGAACTACAACACCATGGGCCTGGCCAAGGCGTCCCTGGAAGCCTCCGTCCGCTACTTGGCGGGCGCCCTGGGTCCCAAGGGCATCCGGGTCAACGGCATCAGCGCCGGCCCGATCAAGACCCTGGCCGCCAGCGGCATCAAGGACTTCGGCAAGCTCCTGAGCATCGTGGCCGAGACGGCGCCCCTGCGCCGCAACGTGACCATCGAGGACGTCGGCAACGTCGCCGCCTTCCTGCTCAGCGACCTGGCGGCCGGGATGACGGCGGAGATCACCTACGTCGACGGCGGCTTCAGCCATACGGCAATCGCGGCGGAATAAGCTCCGTGACCCCCGCGGAGGCGGGGGTCCAGGGCATTGAAAAAAAGCGGCCATTGGCCGCTTTTTCCTGGACGCCCTGGATTCCCGCCTCCGCGGGAATGACGGGGGGTCACTTTCCGTTGCCGCCGTTCTGCTTCACGCAGTCCGCGAAATAGCGCAGCGTGCCCTCCGGCCCCTCCTCGGCGACCAGGCCGTGGATGTCGGTCTCGAACCCGGGGCACTCCTGGTTGAACGCGCGGGCGAACTTCAGGTACTCCACGATCCGCTTGTTGAACACCTCGCCCGGGATCAGCAGCGGGATGCCCGGCGGGTAAGGCGTGATCAGCGCGGTGGTGATGCGGCCTTCCAGGTCGTCGATCGCCACCCGCTCCGTCTTGCGATGCGCGATGTGCGCGTAGGCGTCGCTCGGCTTCATGGCCGGCTGCAGGTCGCTCAGGTAGATGTCGGTCGACAGCTTGGCGATGTCGTACTTGGCATACAGCTCGTGGACGTACTGGCACAGGTCGCGCAGGCCCATGCGCTCGTAGCGCGGGTAGCGCTGGCAGAACTCCGGGAGGATCCGCCACATCGGCTGGTTCTTCTCGTAGTCGTCCTTGAACTGCTGCAGCGCCGTCAGCATGGTGTTCCAGCGGCCCTTGGTGATGCCGATGGTGAACATGATGAAGAAGCTGTAGAGGCCGGTCTTCTCCACGATCACGCCGTGCTCCGCCAGGAACTTCGTGACGATCGCCGCCGGGATGCCGGTCTTGGCGAACTTGCCGTTCAGGTCCAGGCCGGGCGTGACGATGGTGGACTTGATCGGGTCCAGCATGTTGAAGCCTTCGGCCAGGTTGCCGAAGCCATGCCACTTGGCGCTGCGCGCCTCGCCCTTGATGATCCAGTCGTCGGCGCGACCGATGCCCTCTTCGACCAGCCTGTCCGGCCCCCAGACCTTGAACCACCAATCCTTGCCGTACTCCTCGTCCACCTTGCGCATGGCACGGCGGAAGTCCAGGGCTTCGATGATGGATTCCTCCACCAGCGCGGTGCCGCCGGGCGGCTCCATCATGGCCGCGGCCACGTCGCAGCTCGCGATGATCGCGTACTGCGGGCTGGTGGACGTGTGCATCAGGAACGCCTCGTTGAACAGGTGGCGGTCCAGCTTGGTCTTCTCGGCATCCTGCACCAGGACGTGGCTCGCCTGGGAGATGCCGGCCAGCAGCTTGTGGATGGACTGCGTGGCATAGACCAGCGACTTCTGCGTCCGCGCCCGCTTCTTGCCCATGGCGTGGAAGCTGCCGTAGAAGGGATGGAAGGTCGCGTGCGGCAGCCAGGCCTCGTCGAAGTGCAGCGCGTCGACGTAGCCATCCAGCATGCCCTTGATGGTTTCCGTGTTGTACAGGACGCCGTCGTACGTGGACTGGGTCAGGGTCAGGATGCGCGGCTTGATCTTGTCCGCATTCACCCCCTGCAGCAGGGGATGGGCCTTGATCTTGGCCTTGATCGATTCCTGGGTGAACTCGCTCTGCGGGATCGGCCCGATGATGCCGAAGTGGTTGCGCGTCGGCTTCAGGAACACGGGGATGGCCCCGGTCATGATGATCGAGTGGAGGATCGACTTGTGGCAGTTGCGGTCCACCACCACCACGTCGCCGGGCGCCACCTGGTGGTGCCAGACCATCTTGTTGGAGGTGCTGGTGCCGTTGGTGACGAAGAAGCAATGGTCGGCGTTGAAGATCCGCGCCGCGTTGCGCTCCGAAGCGGCCACCGGGCCGGTGTGGTCCAGCAGCTGGCCCAGTTCGTCCACCGCGTTGCAGACGTCGGCGCGCAGCATGTTCTCGCCGAAGAACTGGTGGAACATCTGGCCCACGGGGCTCTTGAGGAAGGCGACGCCGCCGGAATGGCCCGGGCAATGCCAGGAGTACGAGCCGTCCTCGGCGTAATCGAGCAGCGCCTTGAAGAACGGCGGCTGGATGCCTTCCAGGTACGAGCGGGCCTCCCGGATGATGTGGCGCGCCATGAACTCCGGCGTGTCCTCGTACATGTGGATGAACCCGTGCAGCTCCCGCAGGATGTCGTTGGGCAGGTGCCGGGCGGTCTTGGTCTCGCCGTGCACGTAGATCGGCACGTCGGGGTTCTTGCGGCGCACCTCGGTGATGAAGCTGCGCAGGTTCAGCACCGCGGGGTCGATGTCCGGCCCCGCGGTGACTTCCTCGTCGTCGATGGACAGGATGAAGGCGCTGGCGCGGCTTTGCTGCTGCGCGAACTGCGACAGGTCGCCGTAGCTGGTGACGCCCAGGACCTCGAAGCCTTCGGCCTCGATCGCCTGCGCCAGGGCACGGATGCCCAGGCCGGAGGTGTTCTCCGAGCGGTAGTCTTCGTCGATGATGACGATGGGGAAGCGGAACTTCATGGGGGACGGTCCAGGCAAGCGCGGCAAAAGGGCAAACGAGGGGCGAAGTGTATGAAATCCGCGAGGCAGGAAAGTTGCACGGATGAGGAATTCCCCCACAATCCGGCCAAAGGGGACGTATGGCTGACTCGACGCTGTGGTGGCTGCTGGCCGGTGTGGCGGTGGCCGTGGAATTGCTGACGGGGACTTTCTACCTGCTGATGCTGGGCATGGGCATGGCCGCCGGGGCGCTGGCCGCGCATGCCGGGGGTTCTCCCGCCGTCGAACTGTTCGCGGCCGCGGTGGTGGGCGGCGGCGCCGTGACCGCCTGGCACGTTGTGCGAAAGCATCGCCTCGCGAGCGGCATGCCCGGCACCAACATGGATTTCGACGCCGGCGAACAGGTCCAGGTGGACGCCTGGACGACCCAGAACACCGCCAGCGTCCGCTACCGCGGCACCGTCTGGACGGCGGTGCCGGCCGGCGGCACGCCGGAAGGCACGGGACTGCACCGGGTGCGCCACGTGGATGGCAGCCGCCTGGTGCTCGAGAAGATCTGAGAAGGAGAACAAGAAATGACGGAAGTCTTCGGCATCCTGTTTGTCATCGTGGTCATCTTCATCTTCCAGGGCGTGAAGGTGGTCCCCCAGCAGAACGCCTGGGTCGTCGAGCGGCTCGGGCGCTACCACGCCACGCTGACGCCGGGCCTGAACGTCATCATCCCGTTCGTGGACCGGGTGGCCTACCGCCACAGCCTCAAGGAGATCCCGCTGGACGTGCCCAGCCAGATCTGCATCACGCGCGACAACACGCAGCTGCAGGTGGACGGCATCCTCTACTTCCAGGTGACCGACCCCACGCGGGCCAGCTACGGCTCCTCGAACTACATCGTGGCGATCACCCAGCTGGCCCAGACCACCTTGCGCAGCGTGGTCGGCAAGCTGGAACTGGACAAGACCTTCGAGGAGCGCGACATCATCAACGCCCAGGTGGTCCAGGCCATCGACGAGGCGGCCCTGAACTGGGGCGTGAAAGTCCTGCGCTACGAGATCAAGGACCTGACGCCGCCCAAGGAGATCCTGCACGCGATGCAGCAGCAGATCACGGCGGAGCGGGAAAAGCGCGCCCTGATCGCCGCTTCCGAGGGACGCAGGCAGGAGCAGATCAACATCGCCACGGGTGAACGGGAGGCCTTCATCGCGCGCTCGGAAGGGGCCAAGCAGGCCGAGATCAACAAGGCCCAGGGCGAGGCCGCGGCCATCGTCGCGGTGGCCGACGCCACGTCGGACGCCATCCGCAAGGTGGCCGACGCCATCCGCCAGCCGGGTGGCGAGCAGGCGGTGCAGCTGAAGGTCGCCGAGCGGGCGGTGGACGCCTTCGGCAAGGTGGCCCAGGACTCGAGCACCACCCTGGTGATCCCCGCCAACATGAGCGAGGTGTCCGGCCTGATCGCTTCCGCGATGAAGATGATTTCCGGCACGCGCGCGCCGGCCGGCAGCACGGGCGCGTCCTCCCCCGCGCCCGCGCCTCAGGTGTCGTCGGAGTGGGGGCGCGACGTCCGGTAGTCCTCCGGCGGGCGGGAGTTCCGGTAGCTCGTGTTCAGCGGGCTGGGCCGCGACCGCAGGCCGCTGGGCAGCACGTCCGCGAACAGCGCGCTCAGCTCGTCGACCTTCTCCCGCGCGGCCGCCTCACCGCGGTTGCGCGCCAGCAGCTGCATGATCTCCCCCCGCATGAACCAGAGCGCCTGCAGGTCGGTGGCGTAGCGGATGCGTCGCGCGAGTCCGGCGCTGCGGTCGCCGGGGTCGTCGCCGCACAGGGCCAGCATGGCCTCGCGGATCTGGTCCATGGTCGCGGCGTCGCCCGCCTGGGTCGCACGCGTGCTCACGCTGAACATCGCGTAGATGCTGCTCCTCAGGTCTTTCGTCTTGAACCAGCGCATGGGGATTCCTTTTCAGCCTTCTTGCGGGCCAGGTTTGCTGTTGGAGGTGTGCAAGTCGATGAGTTCGGCGGCGGCGAGGTCCGCCACCCGGGCCGGCACCGCCTGGGGGGCGGCGATGTCGGCGAGCCGTGCAAACGTGGAGAGCAGCGGTGCGTCGCTGCGCGCTCCGTCCAGGCGCGGCACGCCGAACTTCAGGCGCTGCCGTTGTTCGGCCGGCAGCTTGCCCAGCAGGCTGCGCGTCACCAGGATGGCGCCGAAGCGGCTCACGCGGGAAAGCTGCTCCGCGTGGTCGGCCGTGTCGCCGACCACGCGGAGTGCTCCCTCCCCTGTCGCCCCCACGACGCCCATCCATTCCTGTCCTTCGTCGATGCCGATGTTCATGGCCAGGTCGACGTCCCAGCCCTTGCGCACCTGCCAGCGGTGCGACACCTGGCGCATGGCTTCGCGCGTGCGGTGCGCGGCGGCCAGCGCATTCCACAGGTGGCTGCCGTGCGCCTGCGGAGTGAAGTAGCAGACCAGCACCTCGCCCCCTTGCGGGCCGGCGCGGCCCCTGTGCTCGCGGAAGACGCCATCGAGCTCGGCCCAGATCTCGTTGAGGAGCTCGAAGTACTCCTGCGCGCTGAGCCTGACCCACAGGCCGCTTGCATCCTCCAGCGTGCTCATGAGCACCGCCACGGGGGTGACCACGGGCGCGGGCATCGGCTTCTGGGCGGGCACGGGCACGGCCACGGAGCCGGCCTCGTCCTGCGCCGCATAGGCGAACAGCACGCCCTCCCGGAACAGGACCGCATACACGGTGCGCGCCGGCAGCCCGTTCGTGGCCGGGATGCTGGCCTGCATCAGGAGCCCGGCCTCGCCGCGCCGCGGTTCGTCGTACAGGCGCTGCAGGCGAGCGGCCTCGTCCGGCGGCAGGTCGCGGAACAAGGCCCCGGTGGTGGCGCCGCGCGCCTGCGCGACCTGGAGATGAAAACGCAGGATCGCGTCGCCCCCCTTGGCGGGGTCCACCGAGAGCAACTGGCTGAAGATGCTGCTGCCGCGCAGGCCGGCGCGGCCGGCCAGCGGGGACAGGCTGTCCGTCCGGGTTTCCTCGTTCGCCCAGGTGAGCCGGAAGGCGTCGTTCACGAGGTAGGCCGGGTGCCCCAGCGGCCCGGGCGGCAGGCTGAGGGACAGTGGCGCGGGCGTCGAGCCGTTGCCGGCGCTGGCCGCCGCCGCGGCGGCAACGGGCGTGACGGGCGCAGGCGGCGTACCCACGCGTGCCACCGGCGGCTGCGCGGGCGGATGGGCCGCCAGGTGTTCGGCGATGCGGGCGATGCTCCAGCCCTGGGTCTTCAGGCGCTGGATCTCTTCCAGGCGGGCAATGGTGTCGTCGGGGAAGTAGCCTATGCGAGGCGCAGCGCCATGCTCCGGTCCCGGCGGCAGGACCTGGGGCCGCGGCACGAGGCCGCTGGCGATGTAGTTGTTGAGAGTGGCCCGCGAGATGCCGGTCCGCTCCATGATCTCCTTGCTGGTGAGCAAGAGCGCCTCGTCTGTCTACTGTTCAGGCGGACTGTACAGACAGTAACTTGGACGGTCAACCGCTCAGCTTACGTTTGTCCAGGTTCCGATACACAGACAAACCCTAACTGACGCGCAACCCCTTGAATTTACGGCAAACAAACTGTCCACGCTAGTGCTTAGACAGTACGCCTCCAGCTTAGACAGTTCGGTCATCTGTCTGGACAATTACCTACTCTGTCTAGGTCATGTGTCCAAGTCACTTTCGGACAGTCTGGACAGTCGAAGGGCTGTGGTGCGCGGAACACGGGCTGGCGCCGGCGCTGGGAACGGCTTGCCTTCCCGTGGCATCCATTCGGGCGTCGAGAACACCAAGGATTGGAGACACCCTATGGATGCCCAGACCATGCTTCGTACCGCGATCGTGCTGCTCGCGATCACCGCGCTCGGCGGCCTGCTGATGGCCGGACTGCGCTTCAGCGGCCGCCCCACTCCGCCGAGTCCCGTGGCCATGCTGCACGGACTGCTGGCGGCTTCGGGACTGACGCTGATCCTCTATGCGGCGTTCACCGCCGGCCTGCCTGGCGGCGGCTGGGCCGGCCTCGTGCTGCTGCTGGTGGCAGTGCTGGGTGGACTGGTGCTGAACCTGCGGTACCACTGGGAGCGGCTGGAGCTGCCGATCTGGCTGGTGCTGGTGCATGCCGCGGGGGCGGTGGCGGGGTTCCTGGTGCTGGCGATTTCGGTGTGGAACGTGGGAGCCAGAAACGCGTAAGGCCCGCAAATGCGGGCCCTACTTGTTTCTGGCGGAGAGGGCGGGATTCGAACCCGCGGAGGGCTATTAACCCTCACACGCTTTCCAGGCGTGCGACTTAAACCGCTCATCCACCTCTCCAGCAAGCCTGCGATTGTAGCCTAGGCGGTGGCGACGGCTTTCCGGGCTTCCTGAGGATTTGCCAACATCGTGAGCAGCAGGTTCACGTCCGCCGGCTTGACCATGTGGAAATCGAAGCCGGCCTGGGTCGAGCGGATGCGGCTTTCGGCCTCGCCGTAGCCGGTCAGCGCGATCAGCAGGGCGTCGCGCGACTCGGGCTGGCTGCGCAGGCCGTGCGCAACTTCGAAGCCGTTCATGCCCGGCAGGCCGATGTCCAGCAACACCACGTTGGGCCGGAACTCGCGCGCGACGTTCAGCGCTTCCTGGCCGTCGTGCGCCATGCGGACCTGGAAGCCTTCCATCTCCAGCAGCGTCAGCAGCGTCTCGGCCGACGCCTGCAGGTCGTCGACCACCAGGACGCGCGAGGCGCCCTCGGGGACGGAGGCCGCCTTGTGCGTCACCGAAGGCAGCGGTTCGGCCGGCTGCGAGCCGACCTGCGCCGGCAACGCGATGACGACTTCGGCGCCCTTCCCCAGCCCTTCGCTGGCGGCCCAGGCCCGGCCGCCGTGCAGTTCCACGAGGTGCTTCACGAGGGTCAGGCCGATGCCCAGGCCGCCCTGCGACCGGTCCAGGGACTGGTCGGCCTGGGCGAACAGCTCGAACATGTGCGGCAGGAATTCGGGCGCGATGCCGGCGCCCTGGTCCTTGACCGAGATCTGCAGTTCGCCGTCGCGGAAGCTCGCCTCCAGCCGGATGCGGCTGCGCGGCGGGGAGAACTTGCAGGCGTTGTTGATCAGGTTCGACAGCACCTGCGACAGCCGGACGGAGTCCCCTTCCAGCTCGATCGCCTCCTTGGGCAGCACGACGTCGAGCACCTGCTCGCGGGCGCCGATGCGCGGCGAGCTGGCTTCCACGGAGCGTTCGATCAGGGTGGACAGGTGCAGCTTCTCCGGCTTCACGGCCACCTTGCCCTGGACGATACGCGAGACGTCCAGCAGGTCGTCGATCAGGCGGGCCATGTGGTCGGCCTGGCGGCCGATCACGTCGCGGGCCCAGGCCAGCTTGGGCGGCAGTTCCTCGGCGCTGGCCAGGATGTGGACCGCGTTGCGGATCGGCGCCAGCGGGTTGCGGAGTTCGTGCGCCAGCATGGCCAGGAACTCGTTCTTGCGCCGGTCCGCCTCCTGCACCGCCGAATAGAGCCGCGCGTTTTCCATGGCGATGGAGGCGCGGCTGGCGAATTCGCGCATCAGGGCGATGCGCGGCGAGTCGAACTGGCTGGCCGGCCCCAGCAGCGCCAGGGCGCCGCGCAGCTCGTCGCCCGCCATCAGGGGGCAGATCGCCGCCACCCGGCCGTCCTTCTGCCACAGGTTGAACTGCCGTGTGCGGATCACCTGGTCGGCCGCCGCGCGCAGTTCCGCCGTGAACACCTCGCCGTCGTCGGCCTTCGGCGCCGGATGCATCTCCAGCCGGCGCACCCCGCCCTCCTCGTCCGGGATGCCCAGGATGGCGCGGTCCGCCAGCATCGGCACGCACAGCGCCAGGATGGCGCCGATGGTGTCGTCCATGTGCAGGGAGCGGGAGAGCGTGTTGCTCGCGGCCGCCAGGAAGTCGGCCCGCTGGATCGCGTCCTCCGCCGCCGCGCGCGCCGCCTCGGAGCGCGCCAGCGCCTCGCGCTGCGCCGCCTGCTCCCGCAGCTGCCGGTTCATGCGGAACAGCTCGACGAACACGCGCACCTTCGAGCGCAGCACTTCCGGCACGACGGGCGACGGGATGTAGTCGACGGCGCCCAGCGCATACCCGCGCCGGGCCTGCAGTTCGTCGACGTAGGCGGTGATGAAGACGATGGGCGTCTGGGCCGACTTCTTGTACTGCCGGATCAGGCTGGCCGTCTCCAGGCCGTCGATGTCCGGCATGTTGACGTCCAGCAGGATGACCGCGAACTCCATCTCGAGGATGAACTTCAGGGCCTCCTGCCCGGACCGGGCGCTGACGATGTTCTGGTCAAGCTCGTCCAGGATGGTGCGGAAGACGACGTGCTTCTCCGGCAGGTCGTCGACCACCAGGATATTGACCTTCTCGGCACCGCCCTGCGGACTCGCCGCGCTTGTCGTCAATCGCCTCTCCTTACTGCTGCAACCACGCACGCAGCACAGCGAGCAGGTCCGGCGTGTTCACCGGCTTGGCCAGGTAGTCCCAGGCCCCTGCCTCGATGCACTTCTCGCGGTCTCCCTTCATTGCCTTGGCCGTGACGGCGATCATAGGCAGATTCCGGCCCTGCGGGAGCTTGCGGATCTCCTTCATCGTCGCCATGCCGTCCATCTCCGGCATCATGATGTCCATCAGCACGACCTGGATGCCCGGGTCGTTGGCCACGCGGTTGATCGCCTCCCGGCCGTTGTCGGCCCAGACGATGTCCATGCCGTGCTCTTCCAGCACGGTCGCCAGGGCGAAGATGTTGCGCATGTCGTCGTCCACGATCAGGACCCGCTTGCCGGCGAGCGGCTTGGCGGACTCGTAGACCATGTCGATGGCATTGCGCTTGGCTTCCGGCAGGCGGGCCAGGCTGCGGTGCAGCGCCATCAGGGCGGCGTCGAACAGGCGGGCGCCGCCATGCACTTCCTGCACGGTGATGCCCTCGTCCGAATGCCACGGGTGGCGGGCGCCGTGCTCGCCGCGGTACAGGATCAGCGGCACCGGTCCGATGGCGGCCTGGGCCGCGATGGCCCGGCGGTAGTCGCGCGGATCGATGCCGCCGAAGCCGTCCTCCAGCACCACCGCGTCGAAGCGGCCGTCGTCCAGGGCCTGCAGGAGCTGCGCGCCCGATGCGACCACGGTCACGTCGATCTGCTCGCCTTCCAGCTGCGCCAGCAGCTCGTTGCGGGCGACCTGGTCGTCCAGGGCGACCAGCAGGTTCTTGTCCGCCCGCGTCACGTAGTCGTGCAGCTTCTCCAGCATGCCGTCCAGCACCTCCTTGGAGCGGATCGGCTTTTCCAGGAAGGCCAGCGCCCCCGACTTGAAGGCCCGGTCCTTGCTGTCGTCGGTGGAGATCACGCACACCGGCACGTGCCGCAGGGTCAGGTCGTGCTTGATGCGGTCCAGCACGCGCCAGCCCGCCATGTCGGGCAGGTGCATGTCGAGGGTCACCGCCGAAGGCTTGTGCTGGCTGGCGAGCGTCAGCGCGCCAGCGCCCACCGTCGTGACCAGGCCCTTGAAGCCCTTGGCGCGGGCCGCATCCAGCAGGAAGCGGGCGAAGGCCACGTCGTTCTCCACGATCAGCAGCACCTGGTCACCCTGGTGGATGCTGTCGCGGTCGTCGTTGGCGACGTTGTCCGCCGCCAGGGCTTCATCCCCCGCCACGGGCGCCTCCACTTCGGTGTCCACGTCCACCGGTTCGTCGACGACCGCCGCGGCCGGCGCGGGCTGCTGCGGCGACGGCAGGCGCTTGGGAACGGACACCAGCGCCTGGTCGCCGCCCCGGAAGTCCGTGGAGATGCGGCGCGTCGTGCGGGTGGCCATGTAGACCAGCGGCAGGTACAGCGTGAAGTTGGAGCCCTGCCCCGGCGCCGAGACCAGCCGGATCTCGCCGCCCAGCAGCTTGGACAGTTCGCGGCTGATCGCCAGGCCCAGGCCCGTGCCGCCGTACTTGCGGCTGGTGGAGCCGTCGGCCTGCTGGAAGGCCTCGAAGATGATTTGCTGCTTGTCGGGCGAGATGCCGATGCCGGTGTCGGACACCGAGAAGGCGATCACCTGCTGGGCCCGGTTGAGGTCCTCGTTGTCCGAGCTCCAGCCGGCGAACACCTCCTCGATCGCCAGCGTCACGTGCCCCTGGTGGGTGAACTTGAAGGCGTTGGACAGCAGGTTCTTCAGGATCTGCTGCAGGCGCTTGGCGTCCGTGACCATCGACGCCGGCAGGTTGAGCCCGCTGCGCACCGTGAAGTCCACGTTCTTGGCCTCGGCCACGTGACGGAAGGTGCGCTCCACATACAGCTGCAGGTCCGACAGGCGAAGGTCGTTGACGTCGACGACCACCGTGCCGGACTCGATCTTGGACAGGTCCAGGATGTCGTTGATCAGCATCAGCAGGTCGTTGCCGGACGAGTGGATCGTCTTGGCGAACTCCACCTGCTTGGGCGAGAGGTTGCCTTCCGGGTTCTTGCACAGCTGGTCGGACAGGATCAGCAGCGAGTTCAGCGGCGTGCGCAGCTCGTGCGACATGTTGGCCAGGAACTCGGATTTGTACTTCGAGGTCAGGGCCAGCTGCTTGGCCTTTTCCTCCAGCGCCTGGCGGGCCTGTTCCACTTCCGCGTTCTTGCGCTCCACCTCCTGGTTCTGGTGGGCCAGCAGGCGGGCCTTCTCCTGCAGTTCCTCGTTGGTCTGCTGCAGTTCCTCCTGCCGGGACTGGAGCTCCTGCGCCAGCGACTGCGACTGCGACAGCAGGTCCTCGGTCCGCATGTTGGCCTCGATCGTGTTGATCACGATGCCGATCGATTCCGTCAGCTGGTCCAGGAAGGCCTGGTGGGTCGGGTTGAAGCGCTCGACGCTGGCCAGCTCGATCACGCCGCGCACCTGCCCTTCGAAGATGATGGGCAGCACCAGCACGTTCAGCGGCGTCGTCTCGGTCAGGCCGGAGACGATCTTGAGCGTGTCCGGGAAGTTCGACGTCAGCATGATCTTCTTCTTGTCGAACGCCGACTGGCCGACCAGGCCCTGCCCCAGGTCGACCTCCTTGCCGTAGGCGCCGTGGCCGTCCGAGGCATAGGAGGCCATCAGGCGCAGCTTGGGTTCTTCCTGCGTGTAACGCAGCACGTAGAACTCGGCCTGCTGGGCGCCCACCACGGGCGCCAGTTCGGACAGGATCAGGTGGCCCACCGCGACCAGGTCGCGCTGGCCCTGCAGCATCCGCGAGAACTTGGCCAGGTTGGTCTTCAGCCAGTCCTGCTCGGTGTTCACCTGCGTGGTATCGCGCAGGTTGCGGATCATCTCGTTGATCGTGTCCTTCAGCGCCGCCACCTCGCCCTGGGCTTCCACCGTGATGGAGCGGGTCAGGTCGCCCTGCGTCACGGCGGTCGCCACTTCCGCGATGGCGCGCACCTGCGTCGTCAGGTTGGCGGCCAGCTGGTTCACGTTCTCGGTCAGGCCCTTCCAGGTGCCCGCGGCCCCCGGCACCTTGGCCTGTCCACCCAGCTTGCCTTCCACGCCCACCTCGCGGGCGACGGTCGTCACCTGGTCGGCGAAGGTCGCGAGCGTGTCGGTCATGGAGTTGATCGTGTCGGCCAGGGAGGCGATCTCGCCCTTGGCCTCCACGGTCAGCTTCTGCTCCAGGTCGCCGTTGGCCACGGCGGTCACCACCTTGGCGATGCCGCGCACCTGCGACGTGAGGTTGCCGGCCATGAAGTTCACGTTGTCCGTGAGGTCCTTCCAGGTGCCGGCGACGCCCTGCACGTAGGCCTGGCCGCCCAGCTTGCCTTCGGTGCCCACCTCGCGGGCCACGCGGGTCACTTCGGACGCAAACGAGGAGAGCTGGTCCACCATCGTGTTGATGGTGTTCTTCAGCTCGAGAATCTCACCCTTCACGTCCACGGTGATCTTCTTGGAGAGGTCACCGGCCGCCACGGCCTTGGTCACGTCGGCGATGTTGCGCACCTGCGAGGTCAGGTTGCCCGCCATGAAGTTCACGGATTCGGTCAGGTCCTTCCAGGTGCCGGCGACGCCCTGCACGTAGGCCTGGCCACCGAGCTTGCCCTCGGTGCCCACTTCCCGCGCCACGCGGGTCACCTCCGAAGCGAAGGAGCGCAGCTGGTCCACCATCGTGTTGATGGTGTTCTTCAGCTCCAGGATTTCGCCCTTCACGTCCACGGTGATCTTCTTGGACAAGTCGCCCGCGGCCACGGCGGTCGTCACTTCGGCGATGTTTCGCACCTGTGCGGTCAGGTTGCCGGCCATCGAGTTCACCGAGTCGGTCAAGTCCTTCCACGTGCCGGCGACGCCCTGCACGTCGGCCTGGCCACCGAGCTTGCCTTCGGTGCCCACTTCCCGCGCCACGCGGGTCACCTCCGAAGCGAAGGAGCGCAGCTGGTCCACCATCGTGTTGATGGTGTTCTTCAGTTCGAGAATCTCACCCTTCACGTCCACCGTGATCTTCTTGGACAGGTCACCGGCCGCCACGGCCTTGGTCACGTCGGCGATGTTCCGCACCTGTGCCGTCAGGTTGCCGGCCATGAAGTTCACGTTGTCCGTGAGGTCCTTCCACGTGCCGGCGACGCCTTGCACGTCGGCCTGGCCACCGAGCTTGCCTTCGGTACCCACCTCGCGGGCCACGCGGGTCACCTCCGAGGCGAAGGAGCGCAGCTGGTCCACCATCGTGTTGATAGTGTTCTTCAGCTCCAGGATCTCCCCCTTCACGTCCACGGTGATCTTCTTGGTAAGGTCGCCCGCCGCCACCGCCTTGGTCACGTCGGCGATGTTCCGCACCTGCGCCGTCAGGTTGCCGGCCATCGAGTTCACCGAATCGGTCAGGTCCTTCCACGTGCCGGCGACGCCCTGCACGTCGGCCTGGCCGCCCAGCTTGCCCTCGTTGCCCACTTCCCGCGCCACGCGCGTCACTTCCGAGGCAAACGACGAGAGCTGGTCCACCATCGTGTTGATGGTGATCTTCAGCTCGGAGATCTCGCCTTTCACGTCCACCGTGATCTTCTTGGAGAGGTCACCGGCCGCCACGGCCTTGGTCACGTCGGCAATGTTGCGCACCTGCGAGGTCAGGTTGCCGGCCATGAAGTTCACGGACTCGGTCAGGTCCTTCCAGGTGCCGGCCACGCCCTGCACGTCGGCCTGGCCGCCCAGCTTGCCTTCGGTGCCCACTTCCCGCGCCACGCGCGTCACTTCGGACGCAAACGAAGAGAGCTGGTCCACCATGATGTTGATGGTGTTCTTCAGCTCCAGGATTTCCCCCTTCACCTCCACGGTGATCTTCTTGGAGAGGTCGCCCGCCGCCACGGCGGTCGTCACTTCGGCAATGTTCCGCACTTGTGCGGTCAGGTTGCCGGCCATGGAGTTCACCGAGTCGGTCAAGTCCTTCCACGTACCGGCGACGCCCTGCACGTCGGCCTGGCCACCGAGCTTGCCTTCGGTGCCCACTTCCCGCGCCACACGGGTCACTTCCGAAGCAAAGGAACGCAGCTGGTCCACCATCGTGTTGATGGTGTTCTTCAGCTCCAGGATTTCGCCCTTCACGTCCACGGTGATCTTCTTGGACAGGTCACCGGCCGCCACGGCCTTGGTCACGTCGGCGATGTTGCGCACCTGCGCGGTCAGGTTGCCGGCCATGGAGTTCACCGAATCGGTCAGGTCCTTCCAGGTGCCGGCGACGCCTTGCACGTCGGCCTGGCCGCCCAGCTTGCCTTCGGTACCGACCTCGCGCGCCACGCGGGTCACTTCCGAGGCGAAGGAGCGCAGCTGGTCCACCATCGTGTTGATGGTGTTCTTCAGCTCGAGAATCTCGCCCTTCACATCCACGGTGATCTTCTTGGAGAGGTCACCGGCCGCCACCGCCTTGGTCACGTCGGCGATGTTTCGCACCTGCGAGGTCAGGTTGCCGGCCATGAAGTTCACGGATTCGGTCAGGTCCTTCCAGGTGCCGGCCACGCCCTGCACGTCGGCCTGGCCACCGAGCTTGCCTTCGGTACCCACCTCGCGGGCCACGCGGGTCACTTCCGAGGCGAAGGAGCGCAGCTGGTCCACCATCGTGTTGATGGTGTTCTTCAGCTCCAGGATTTCGCCCTTCACGTCGACCGTGATCTTCTTGGAAAGGTCACCGGCCGCCACCGCCTTGGTCACTTCGGCGATGTTGCGCACCTGCGCGGTCAGGTTGCCGGCCATCGAGTTCACCGAGTCGGTCAGGTCCTTCCACGTGCCGGCCACGCCCTGCACTTCCGCCTGGCCCCCCAGCTTGCCCTCCGTACCCACCTCCCGCGCCACGCGGGTCACTTCCGCGGAGAAGGTACCGAGCTGCTGCACCATCTTGTTGATGGTCATGGCGGTGCGCAGGAACTCGCCTTCCAGCGCGCGGCCGTCGGCCTCCAGGGCCATCGACTTGGACAGGTCGCCCTGCGCCACCGCGCCGATGACCCGCGCCACTTCGGACGTCGGGTGCACCAGGTCGGAGATCAGGGAGTTGATCGATTCCGCGCTGTCGCGCCAGAAACCATCGGTGCTGGGCATGGAGGCGCGCTCCTTCAGCTTGCCTTCCTTGCCCACCACGCGCGACAGCCGCGCCAGCTCCTGCGAGATGCGCACGTTCTGCGACACGACGTCGTTGAAGGCATCGGCCACCTTGCCGAACAGGCCGGTCCAGTCGTGCGGCAGCTCCGATCGCGGGTTGCCCTTCTTCAGTTCGGTGAGGCTCGCGAGCAGGGTCTTGGTGCGTTCGCTGGCCAGTTCGACCTCGTCGAGCAGCACGTTGACGCCCGCGACGTTCTCCTGCCAGAAACCGGTGAGCTTGTCGTCGGCGACCCGGCGCGCCGCCTTGGCGCCGCCGTGCGGTCCCGCGGCGACGGCCTTGAGCCGGGTGCTGGTGCGCGCGGTCTGCGAGGACAGCTCGTTGAACTCCGCGGCGATCTTGCCGTACAGCCCATCCCACTCCGTGGGCAGCGTCACTCCCTGTTCGCCGCGACGGAAGGCCGACAGGGCCTTGAGCACCAGTTTCAGGTCCCCGTCCCGATGCTCGGCGGCCGGCAGCTTCGCCATGACTTCCATGTGATCCCCCAATTGGTAAGCATCTGTTGACACGTCAACAGAACTTGGGAGGGTACTGAGTTCCCATCAAGCTTTCAACGCGACAGGAAGTTGCAATGGGCCGCAAAGCCAGTGCCGGCGCGGGCTGTAGGAGCGCACCGACAGCAAAAGCGCCCCGGCACCTACAGCGGTGCAGCGGCGGCGCGACGCATTTGCATCAATGGACCGGAAACGAAAAAGCCGCCCGGAGGCGGCCTTCGCGACACACGGAGTTACCGTGGACCGGCTGCTTACAGCGGCGTCTTCTTGCCGTCGATGTAGTTGTACAGCGTGGTCGCCGCGTTCTTCAGTTCGCCGTTCTGCTCGAACTGGATGTTGGCGGTGACGCCCTTGAAGTTGGTCTTCTTCAGGAACGGGATGTACTTCTTCGGGTCGGTGGAGCCGGCGTGCTTCATGGCGTCGACCAGCACGAAGGTGGCATCGTAGGTATACGGGCTGTACACCTGGAACTGGCCGGGGTACTTCGCGTCGTACTTGGCCTTCCACGCCGTGCCGCCGGGCATCTTGGCGATGGAGGCGCCGCCCTCGGCGCAGATCACGTTGGACAGGGTCTTGGCGCCGCCGGACAGCTTGGCGATTTCCGCGGTGCAGATGCCGTCGCCGCCGAAGTACTTCACCTTGTCCATGCCCAGCTGCTCCATCTGGCGCAGCATCGGGCCGGCTTGCGGGTCCATGCCGCCGTAGAAGATGGCGTCGGGGTTCTTGGCCTTGATGGCGGTCAGGATCGCCATGAAGTCGGTGGCCTTGTCGTTGGTGAACTGCTCGTCGACGACCTGCATGCCCTTGGACAGCGCGGTCTTCTTGAACACTTCGGCGACGCCCTGGCCGTAAGCCGTGCGGTCGTCGATGATCGCGACCTTCTTCAGCTTCAGCTTGTCGGCGGCGTGCAGGGCCAGCGCAGCGCCCAGGGCGTTGTCGTTGGCGATGATCCGGTAGGTGGTGTCGTAGGCCGGCTTGGTCAGCGCGGGGTTGGTCGCGGCGCCGGTGACGTGCGGGATGCCGCAGTCGTGGTAGACCTTCGAGGCGGGGATCGTGGTGCCGGAGTTCAGGTGGCCCACCACGCCGGCGACCTTGGCGTCGCACAGCTTCTGGGCGGCGGCCGTGCCCTGCTTCGGGTCGGCGGCGTCGTCTTCGGCCTGGATCTCGAACTTGACCTTCTTGCCGCCGATCGTCACGCCCTGCGTGTTCAGATCCTCGATGGCCATGCGGACGCCGTTCTCGTTGTCCTTGCCATAGTGGGCCTGCGGGCCGGACAGGGGAGCGACGTGACCGATCTTGACGACCGTATCCTGGGCTGCGACGAGCCCGCTGACCGCGGCGATCGCCATGGCGGCCGTCAATTTCAGCTTGAATTGCATAGAGAAACCTCCGGAATGGGAATGGGTTGAGGTCCGTTTTATTAACTCAACGGCCGCGAAGGCTATCGCAATTTCCAGGCCCGGACCATCAGGGAAACGTCTAGGTCGCCGGAGAACAACGAAAGCCCTCGCGAGCAGCGCGCGCACGCGCGGCCGCTGCGTCTCAAACGCCGCTGCCGCCGGATCGTTGACGTGCCTGCATCTCCTCGGCGACAGCGTCGGCGACCACCTCGCGCACGACGGCCTCGAGGCGCTCGCGCAGCAGGGGCACGAGGGCGCTGGTCTGTTCCAGCACCAGGGTGGCGATCTCCTCGCGCAGGCGCCGGTCCAGGACCAAGTCGACCCGCTGCAGCACGCGCTGCGAGAGCTGGTCCTGCGACGGGACGCCGGGCGTGGGCGAGAGGGGCACCGGCCCCGACTGCACCACCTCGGTCAGCGTGGGCACGAAGCGCGGGGGTGGACGGTTCGTGGCCATCAGGCGGCCTCCCTGGCAGCGAGGTCGTGCTTCTTGATCGCGTAGCCGCGATCGGCGTAGTGCTTCCATCGCGTGCGTGCCTCGAGGCGGTCGCCGTCCTCGCGGCTCACCAGCTCGATCAGCCGCTCGAAGCGCTCGAAGCCCTCCGGCACGCGGCCGCCCAGGTTCACCAGCACGTCCTGGTGCGGCGTGCCGCGCGGCACGTCCGCCAGCACCACGGGCGAGGCCGCGAGCACCTGCGGTTCCGCCGCGGCCGCATGGCAGTGGGGGATGAACTCCAGCGGCGAGAAGGTCCACAGCTCGATATCCAGGCTGCGCAACTGCTCGGGATCGCCGGTGACCACCACGCGCGAACCGGCGCCGGTCGCCTTGCGCAACAACCGGCAGGCATAGGCCAGCTTGTCGGGGACGTTGAAGTGGAAGGCGACCTCGGTCATGGACGGATCGTACGCGGCCTCAGGCCGCGGCGCGGCCACGGGACTTGCCCTTGCCGCCGGATTTGGCGGCCGCCTTGCCCTTGCCGGCGGAGGACTGCGGCCCGCCCGCGCCCTCCTGCGCCAGGAGGTATTCCACCAGCAGGCCCACGGGCCGGCCGGTCGAACCCTTCTGCGGCCCGCCCTTCCAGGCGGTGCCGGCGATGTCCAGGTGGGCCCAGGGATAGTTCTGGGTGAAGCGGTGCAGGAACTTGGCCGCGACCACGGCGCCGCCCGCGCGGCCGGCCACGTTGGCGACGTCGGCGAAGTTGGTCTTGAGGCCCTCGGCGTACTCGTCGTCCAGCGGCAGGCGCCACGCCGGGTCGAGCGCCGCGTCGCCGGCGGCGAGCAGCTGGTCGGCCAGGTCGTCGTCGGTCGCGAACAGGCCGCTGCGCACGCCGCCGAGCGCCACCACGCACGCGCCGGTGAGCGTCGCGATGTCGATCACGGCGCGCGGCTTGAAGCGCTCCGCATAGGTCAAGGCGTCGCACAGGATCAGGCGGCCCTCCGCGTCGGTGTTGAGCACCTCGATGGTCTGGCCGGACAGGCTGGTGAGGATGTCGCCCGGCTTGTACGAGCTGCCATCGGGCATGTTCTCGCAGCTGGGGATCAGGCCGACGACATTGAGCTTCGGCTTCAGTTCGGCGAGCGCCCGGAAGGTGCCCAGCACGCTCGCCGCGCCGCCCATGTCGAACTTCATCTCGTCCATCTCGGCCGAGGGCTTGATGGAGATGCCGCCCGTGTCGAAGGTGATGCCCTTGCCCACCAGCACGATCGGCGCCTGGCCCTTGCCGGCGCCTTCGTAGCGCAGCTCAATGAAGCGCAGCGGCTCGGACGAGCCCTTGGCCACCCCCAGGAAGGACCCCATGCCGATGCGGGCGACTTCCTTGGGCCCCATCACGTCGACCTGCAGGCCATGGGACTTCGCCAGCTTCGTCGCCTCCTCGCCCAGGCGGGTCGGCGTGGCGTAGTTGGGCGGCAGGTTCCCGAGCTCGCGGGCGAATTCGATGCCCGCGGCGGCGGCTTTGGCTCGCGCGAAGGCCTGCTTCGCGGCCGCGGCGTCGGCCACGCCCACCACCACCTTCTTCAGTTCGCGCGCTTCCGGCTTGGACTTGGTCGCGACGTAGACGTAGCTCGTTTCGGCCGTGCCGACGACCGCGGCACGCACGGCGTCGCCGCCGCTGCCGGCCGGCAGCAGGATGGTGAGCTTCTTGGCGGCGGAGGAGCGCACGGCGGCCACGGCGGCCTGCACCGCCTGCTGCACCCGCTTGCCGGAGCCGTCCCCGGCGCCGGCGAGGATCACGCGCGCCGCGGCGATGCCCGCGGGACGATAGGCGTGCAGCAGCTTGCCGGCCTTGGGTTCGAGGTCCTTCGCGTGCAGGGCGGCGGCGGCCAGGGCGGACACCGCATCCTTGCCGGCGGGGAACTTTTCCGTCACCAGGACCACCAGCACGTCGGTCTTCTCGCCGGCGGCGCCCGCCGGATCGAGGGTCTTTAGTTCGAAGTCCATAATCTTGTTGTTGACGGGCGCGACTGGCGCCGCAAGCCGCAGATGTTATTCCATTCAACCGTACGCAAGGAGCTGGCCCGGAGTTTCGGGGCCTCGCTCGTGGTCCTGGTCACCATCGTGATGACCATGACCCTGATCCGCACGCTCAGCCTGGCCAACCGGGGCAGCGTGAACCCCGAGGAAGTCATGATGGTGATGGGCTACACCGTCCTCGGCTACCTGCCCACCATCCTGACGCTGTCGCTGTTCATCGCCATCGTCGGCACGTTGTCGCGGATGTACCGGGACAGCGAGATGGTGATCTGGTTCAGCGCCGGCCGCGGCCTGTCCTCGCTGGTGCGGCCCCTGTTCTCCTTCGCCTGGCCGGTGCTGTTCGTGACGGGCCTGATGGCGATGGCCGTGTGGCCCTGGGCCAACCAGCAGGCGCAGGACCTGAAGGACCGCTACGGCCGGCGCGGCGACCTCGAGCGCATCGCGCCGGGCCAGTTCCAGGAGTCGGCCAGCGGCCGGCGCGTGTTCTTCCTGGACAAGGACACGCCCGACAACAAGTCCGGCCGGAACATCTTCATTTCCTCGGTCGACAAGGAAAAGGAAACCGTGACCTCGGCGCGCAGCGGCCGGGTGGAATTCATCGGCGACGACCAGTTCCTGCTGCTGTCCAACGGCCAGCGGCTGGAGAACTCCCTCACCGGCCAGGGCCTGCGCATCAGCGAGTTCGAGGAACACGGCACGCGCGTGCGCGAGAACGCCCTGGGCGTCGGCGAGGACACCCCGGCCAAGACGCGCTCCAGCATCACGCTGCTGCGCAATCCCACGCCGGTGAACCTGGGCGAGCTTGCCTGGCGCCTCGGGCTCGCGCTCGCGGGCTTCAACTTCGTCCTGCTGGCGATCACGGTGTCCAGCGTGAACCCGCGCGTGGGCCGCAGCGGCAACCTGGTGTTCGCCCTGTTCGCCTTCATCGTCTACTACAACGTCATGAACATGGGCCAGAGCTGGATCGCCAGCAGGAAGGTCCCCTTCGGGACGTTCCTGCTGCTGGTGCACGGGGGCACGTTCTGCCTGGCCGCCCTGTGGCTGGCCAAGCAGCACAACAACTGGAACATCCTGCCGCTGCTGCGGCGGCTGTGGCCGCGGCGGGCGCCGGCATGAAGACGATCCGCCGCCTGATCTACGTCGAGGTCCTCTATGCCGTCACCTTCGTGAGCGTCGGCTTCCTCGCGCTGTTCTTCTTCTTCGACTTCGTGGACGAACTGGGAAGCGTCGGCCGCGGCATGCAGCCGTACCAGCTGACGCAGGCCCTGCTGGTCGTGGCGCTGCGCATGCCCAGCCACCTCTACGAGCTGCTGCCGATCGCGGTCCTGATCGGGACCATCTTCGTGATGGCGCGCTTCGCCCAGAGCTCGGAGTACACCATCCTGCGCACCAGCGGCCTCGGGCCGTGGCGGGCCCTGCGCACGCTGCTGCTCCTGGGACTGGGTTTCACCGTCCTCACCTTCGCCGTGGGAGACTACCTGGCACCGCTGTCCGACCGGACGGCGCAGCTGCTGAAGGCGCAGTTCAACGGCGGCGTGTCCATCGGTTCCACCGGCGCCTGGCTGAAGGAGCGGCAGCGCTACCTCTCGTACAACGTCAACGTGTACGGCCTCACGGCGGACGGCCAGATGGACCGCGTGCGCATCTTCGAGGCGGACTCCCGCGGCTTCCTGGTCTCCCTCACGCAGGCCCCGCGCGCCACCTTCACGGACGGCGGCTGGCTGCTCAAGGACGTGGACCGCACGGAGTTCCTGAGCGAGGGCGAGCGCACGAAGGTGGAACGGGTGAAGCTGCCCACGATGCGCTGGCCGACGGAGATCACGCAGGAAATGGTCTCGGTGGCGCTGCTCAAGCCCGAGCGCATGAGCACCATCGACCTGTTCCAGTACATCCGGCACCTGGCGGCCAACGCGCAGACCTCGCAGCGCTACGAGATCGAGTTCTGGCGCAAGGTGTTCTATCCGCTGTCCTGCCTGGTGATGGTGGTGCTGGCCCTGCCCTTCGCCTACCTGCACTTCCGCTCCGGGGGCATCACCAGCTACGTGTTCGGGGGCGTCCTGATCGGCATCAGCTTCTTCCTCCTGAACAACGTGTTCGGCTACATCGGGAACATGCAGAACTGGCAGCCCTGGCTGGCCGCGGGCATCCCGGGGGTGCTGTACTCGATCGTGGCGCTCGCGGCTTTCGGCTGGCTGGTCCTGAGAAGATGACCCACCCCCGAAGCGCCTTCGGCGCCTCCCCCTCAAGGGGGCGCCACCTGCGGCCCGGCAAAGCCGGTTTCGCGGTGGCACTGGAATGGGCCTCGCGCTCGTGTTCGCCGCGGGCATCTTCGGGCATGGAGATCTGACGTGGGACGCGCCATCGTCCTCTTCGGCCACGGCTCGCGCGACCCGCTGTGGCGCCTGCCCATGGAAACGGTGGCCGCGCGCCTGCGGGCCATGCGGCCCGAGGCCGCCGTGCGCTGCGCCTACCTCGAGCTCGATGCACCCAGCCTGCCGGACGCGGTGGCGGACCTGGTCGCCGCAGGGGCCGGCCAGGTCACCGTCGTTCCCATGTTCCTGGGGACGGGCCGCCATGCCCGCGAGGACCTGCCCCTCCTCGTCGAGGGATTGCGGCACGCCCACCCCGGGATCGATTTCGTGTTGCAGAAGCCCGTCGGCGAGGATGGCCGGGTGCTGGAGCTCATCGCACAGATTGCCCTGGAATAAAGAACGCATGCATAATGAATTTCTTCCTTAGAAGAATTTCAATATGAATCTGCATCAGTTTCGCTTCGTCCAGGAAGCGGTGCGGCGCAACCTGAACCTGACGGAAGCGGCGAAGGCCCTCCACACGTCCCAGCCGGGGGTCTCCAAGGCCATCATCGAACTCGAGGAAGAACTGGGGGTCGAGATCTTCGCCCGCCATGGCAAGCGGCTGAAGCGGGTCACCGAGCCGGGCCAGCACGTCCTCAAGAGCATCGAGCTGATCATGCGGGAGGTGGGCAATCTCAAGCGCATCGGCGAGCAGTTCAGCGCCCAGGACAGCGGCACCCTGTCCATCGCGACGACGCACACCCAGGCCCGCTACGTCCTGCCCATTCCGGTGGCGAAGCTGCGCGAGGCCTATCCCAAGGTCAGCGTGAGCCTGCACCAGGGTTCGCCCGACCAGGTCGCGCGCATGGTGCTGGACGAGATCGCCGAGATCGGCATCGCCACCGAGTCGCTGTCGGACTACCCGGACCTCGTCACCCTGCCCTGCTACGAATGGCAGCACGTCCTGGTCCTGCCGCAAGGCCACCCGCTCGCGAAGAAGGAGCGCATCACGCTGGAGGACATCGCGGCCGAACCGCTGGTGACCTATCACCCCTCGTTCACGGGGCGCACGCGCATCGACACGGCCTTCACGCAGAAGAAGCTGCAGCCGCGCATCGCGCTGGAGGCCATCGACTCCGACGTGATCAAGACCTACGTGCGCCTGGGCCTGGGCATCGGCATCGTCGCGGAGATGGCGGTGCGCGACGACGGGAACAACGGCAACTCGGACCTCGCCGTGCGCCCCCTGGGCCACCTGCTGGGAGCGAACCTCGCGCGCGTCGCCTTCAAGCGCGGGGCCTACCTGCGAAACTTCGTGTTCCGCTTCGCCGAGCTGCTGTCGGACCGCCTGGACCGCAACCTGATCGCCAAGGCCATGACGGGCCACGGCAACGACTACGAACTGTGACCCCCCGAAGCGGCCTGCGGCCGCCTCCCCCCAAGGGGGCGCCCCCAGCGGCCCGGCAAAGCCGGTTCCGCGGCGGCACTGGAACAGCTCTGCCAAAATGGAATTCGTATGAGCATCTCCGAACGCACCCCGCCGATCACGACCAAGTTCCCCGCCATGGGGACCACCATCTTCACGGTGATGTCCGCGCTGGCCGCCGAGAAGGGTGCGGTCAACCTGGGCCAGGGCTTCCCGGACTTCGACTGCGACCCGAAGCTGCTGGATGCGGTGGACGATGCGATGCGCAAGGGCCTGAACCAGTACCCCCCCATGACGGGCGTCGCGCCGCTGCGCGAGGCGATCGCCGCCAAGGTGGAGGCGCTCTACGGCCGTAGGTACGACCCGCTGTCCGAGATCACCGTCACCGCCGGCGCGACCCAGGCAATCATCACGGCGGTGCTGGCCATCGTGAAGCCCGGCGACGAAGTGATCGTCCTGGAACCCTGCTACGACAGCTATGTGCCCAACATCGAGCTGGCCGGCGGCAAGGTGGTGCGCGTCCCGCTGGTGCCCGGCACCTTCCGCCCCGACTTCGCGAAGATCGCCGCCGCGCTCTCGCCGCGCACCCGCGCGATCATGATCAACTCGCCGCACAACCCGAGCGGCACGGTGTGGACGCGCCAGGAGATGCTGCAGCTGCAGGACCTGCTCGCCCCGACCGACGTCTTCGTGATCAGCGACGAGGTCTACGAGCACATGGTGTTCGACGGCCAGCTGCACGAGAGCGCGGCCCGCTTCCCCGGCCTGGCGGCGCGTTCGTTGATCGTCTCCAGCTTCGGCAAGACCTACCACGTGACCGGCTGGAAGGTCGGCTACGTCGCGGCGCCGGCGGTGCTCACAGCCGAATTCCGCAAGGTCCACCAGTTCAACGTGTTCACCGTGAACACGCCGATGCAGTACGGCCTGACGGCCTACATGCAGTCGCCCGATCCCTACCTGCAACTGCCCGCGTTCTACCAGCGCAAGCGCGACCTGTTCCGCGACGGCCTGGCGCGCACGCGCCTGAAGCTGCTGCCCAGCGAAGGCACCTATTTCCAGTGCGTCGACATTTCGCGTGTCAGCGACCTGAAGGAAGCCGAATTCTGCAAGTGGCTCACCGCGGAGATCGGCGTCGCGGCCATCCCGCTGTCGGCCTTCTACGGCGATGGTTTCGATCAGCGCGTGGTGCGCTTCTGCTTCGCGAAGAAGGACGAGACGCTGAGGACGGCGCTGGAGCGGCTGGCGAAATTGTGAGGGAGAGAGCGGTGGGGTTCGCTGCGCTCACCGCCACCCTACGACACCGGCATTCCCCGTAGGGTGGTGGTGAGCGAAGCGAACCCCACCACGCTCAACACTGGACCGGATTCCTGCAGTACCGCTCCAGCTCCTTCACCACCGCCTGCCCCGCGACGGCATTCCTCGCCCTCGGCCCCACGTCCAGGCTCAGCTTCGCCTCGTACTTGCGGAAGAACTGGTCGAACAGCTCGCCGCCCAGCGTGGCATAGGCCGTCAGCGTGTCGGCCGCCGGGTCGTGCTGCAGCAGCACGGCGCATAGCGGCTGGCGCGCCGGGCCGGACAGGACCTGGGCGCCCCGGGCCGGGTCGTACTGGCTGTGTTCCGCGCAGCAATGGATCAGGCCGTCCTGCACGCCCCGCTGCGCCCGCGTCTTGCGGAAGCTGATGAAGCTGACGTCGCGCGTCGGATACACGAGCTGGTGGGCGCAGATCGCGGAGTACGCCACGATGCTGCGCCGCGGCCCGACCCCTCCCGGCCAGCTGTAGGCGCTGCGGTCCTCCGTGCTCAGCGTGTTGGGCGCCGCCGCCTTGCCCAGGTCCAGCAGGAACACCGGGGTGGCCTCGTAGGGATAGTTGAAGACGTAGTTGACCTGCGGCTTGAGGCTCGCGGCCTTCAGCGGGTCGCCGCGCTCGTTGACCAGCAGCGCGCGCGCATAGTCGCGGGGTCTGGCGTCGGCCGGCCAGGCGGGCAGGCTCGCGGCCACCACCGTCAGGCCGGTCGCCGCGGCGCTGCAGGTCCCCAGGAAACTGCGTCGGTCCATGATCCGCCCTTCAAGGTAGTCGGGTGGCGCGCCGCCGCCAATGCGGGGTTGTACCGCGAACGCAGGTTCTCAGCCAACAACTCCACCTTCAGGAGGAGGGCGGCGGGCTCAGCTATTCAGTTGGGACCAGACCTTTTCCAGCCGCTTCACGCTCACGGGCTGCGGCGTCCGCAGCTCCTGGGCGAAGAAGCTCACGCGCAGTTCCTCCAGCAGCCAGCGGAAGTCCTCCATGCGTTCGTCGACCTGGCCCTTGCGCTCGGCCACCAGCCGCCAGTAGCGCTGCTCCTGCGGCTTCACCTCGGCGAGCCGCGCGGCGTCGCGCGCCGGGTCGGCCCGCAGCTTGTCCAGGCGCAGCACGATGGCCTTCAGGTAGCGCGGCAGGTGCTGCAGCCGCGGCCACGGCGTCGCCGCCAGGAAGCGCTTCGGCACCAGCTTCTGCAGCTGCTGCGCGGCATCGCCCGTGGCCTCCGGCGCATTCTTCGTGTCCTTGATCTTGCGCGCGGCCGCGGCGTACTCGGCGAGCACCGTGGCGGCCAGCCGGGCCACCTCGCTGGCGATCAGCGTGAGCCGGCCGCGGCCCTCCTCCAGGCGCCGCTGGAAATCCGCCGCAGCGGCGGGCAAGGGATCCATCAGGAAGGCGCGGTCCAGCGCCACCTCGATCACCTGTTCGCGCAGCTCCTCCAGCGTGCCGAGCGGCATGTAGGCCACGGCCATCTTCTGGAGGTCGGGGATGTTCTTCTCCAGGTACCTGAGCGCATCGCGCAGCTGCAGCGCGAACAGGCGCCGCAGGCCGCCGCGATGCCGCGCCGCGGCGACCTCCGGCTCGTCGAACACCTCGATCGTCACCGCATCGCCCTTGTCGATCAGCGCCGGAAAGCCGACCAGGCTGGTGCCGCCCTTGCGGACCTCCATGAGTTCGGGCAGTTCGCCGAAGGACCAGGAGGTGTAGCGTTGCTCCGCCGGTCTTGCTCCTGCCCCCGCCGGGGGGAGGTCGGGAGGGAGGCTCATGGTCCTGGCCTGCGCCGTGCTGCCCCCGCCCTGCCCTCCCCCAGAGGGGGAGGGAGAAGCAGCCACCTTCAGGCCTGCGAGCGCCTGGAACGCGCCCCGTGCCTTCGCGCCCAGTTCCGCCTTCAGCGCCGCCAGGTTGCGTCCCATCCCGAGCTGCCGCCCGTGTTCGTCCGTGACGCGCAGGTTCATGAACAGGTGCGCCGGGACCATCTCCAGCTTGAAGTCGGTGCGCTTGACGTCCAGGCTCGTCTCGTCGCGCACCAGCTTCAGGAGGGTGTCCGTGAGGCTGCCGTGCGCGTAGCGCTCGGGAACGGTCAGGTCCGTCGCGATGCGTGCCGCCGATTCCGGCAGCGGCACGAAGCGCGAACGCGGCTTCTGCGGCAGGCTCTTCAACAGCGCCTGGATCTTGTCCTTCAGCATGCCGGGCACCAGCCATTCGGCGCGGTCCTCGCTGACCTGGTTCAGCACGAACAGCGGCACCGTCACCGTGAGGCCGTCGCGCGGATCCCCCGGCTCGTGCAGGTAGGCCGCGCCGCAGTCGACCCCACCCAGCTTCACCGTCTTCGGGAAGGCATTGCTGGTGATGCCCGCCGCCTCGTGCCGCATCAGCTCCTCGCGCGTGAGCTTCAGCAGGTCGGCATTCCCGCGGCTCGCCTCGCGGTACCAGCGCTCGAAGGTCGCGCCGCTGTACACGTCCTTCGGCACCTGCTGGTCGTAGAAGGCGTAGATCAGCTCCTCGTCGACCAGCACGTCCTGGCGGCGCGCCTTGTGTTCGAGTTCCTGGACCTGCCGCACCAGCTTCTGGTTGGCCGCCAGGAAGGGCAGCCGCGTTTCCCACTCGCCGGCGACCAGGCCTTCGCGCAGGAAGATCTCGCGCGCGCCCTGCATGTCCACGCGCGCGAACGGCACGCGGCGGCCGCTGTAGATCACCAGCCCGTAGAGCGTCGCGCGCTCCAGGCCCACGACCTCCGCCGCCTTCTTCTCCCAGTGCGGATCCAGCAGCTGCTTCTTCAGCAGGTGGCCGGCCACCTCCTCGACCCATTGCGGCTCGATGTTGGCGATGCCGCGCCCGAACAGGCGCGTGGTCTCCACCAGTTCGGCGCACACGACCCAGCGGCCCGGGCGCTTCTTCAGGTGGGCGCCGGGATGGCGGTAGAACTTGATGCCGCGGGCGCCGAGGTAGGCCTCGTCGTCCTCCAGCTTGAAACCGATGTTCCCCAGGAGGCCGGAGAGCATCGCCTTGTGCAGCTGCTCGTAGCCGGCCGGCTGCTCGTTCAGCCGCCACTTGTGCTCGGTCACCACCGTCAGCAGCTGGCTGTGGACGTCGCGCCATTCGCGCACCCGGCGCACATTGATGAAGTTCTGGCGCAGCAGTTGTTCGTACTGGCGATTCGAGAGGCGGTGGTGCGGGCCTTCGGCCCCCACCACAGGTGGCGAATCAGGAGCACTCCCGCGCAAAGCGCGGGAGTGGTGGCCGTGGCCGCCGCGCGCTTCATCCAGCCACTGCCACAGCCGCACGTAGCCGGAGAACTCGCTCTTTTCGTCGTCGAACTTGGCATGCTGCTGGTCGGCCTGCGCCTGCAGCTCCAGCGGCCGGTCGCGCACGTCCTGCAGCGACAACGCGGCGGCGATCACCAGCACCTCCTGCAGGGCACCGCGCTGGCGCGCCTCCAGGATCATGCGGCCCACCCGCGGGTCCAGCGGCAGGCGGGCCAGCTCCGCGCCCATGGGTGTGAGCTCGTTCGCGTCGTCCACGGCGCCCAGTTCGTTGAGCAGGTCGTAGCCGTCGGCGATCGCGCGCCGCGCCGGCGGATCGATGAACGGGAAGTCCTCCACCGTCCCCAGGTGCAGCGACTTCATGCGCAGGATCACGCCGGCGAGCGACGAACGCAGGATCTCGGGATCCGTGAACCGCGGGCGGCCGTTGAAGTCCGGCTCGTCGTAGAGGCGGATGCAGATGCCGTTCGCCACGCGGCCGCAGCGCCCGGCCCGCTGGTTCGCCGCGGCCTGGCTCACCGGCTCGACCAGCAGCTGTTCCACCTTGCTGCGGAAACTGTAGCGCTTGACCCGCGCCGTTCCCGTATCGATCACGTAGCGGATGCCGGGCACCGTGAGCGAGGTCTCGGCCACGTTGGTGGCCAGCACGACGCGGCGGCCGCCGTGGCTGTCGAACACCCGGTCCTGCTCCGCCTGCGACAGGCGCGAGAACAGCGGCAGCACTTCCGCGTTCCGCGTCAGCACGTCGTGCGACAGGTGCTTGCGCAGGTGGTCGGCCGCCTCGCGGATCTCGCGCTCGCCGGGCAGGAACACCAGGATGTCGCCGGGCGCGTTGCCGCGCCAGAGCTCGTCGACCGCGTCGGCGATCGCGTCGTTCAGGTCGAACTCGCGCGACTCCTCGAACGGCCGCCAGCGCTGCTCCACCGGGTACATGCGGCCCGACACGTAGATCACCGGCGCAGGGCCCCTGGCCGAGGCGAAGTGCTGGGCGAAGCGCTCCGCGTCGATGGTGGCGGAGGTCACCACCACCTTGAGGTCCGGCCGCCGCGGCAGCAGCTGCCGCAGGTACCCGAGCAGGAAGTCGATGTTGAGGCTGCGCTCGTGCGCCTCGTCGATGATGATGGTGTCGTAGGCGTGGAGCAGCGGATCCGACTGGGTCTCCGCCAGCAGGATGCCGTCGGTCATCAGCTTGACCGAGGCGTCGCGCGCCAGCCGGTCCTGGAAGCGCACCTTGTAGCCCACCACCTCGCCCAGCGGCGTGGCCAGCTCCTGCGCGATGCGCTTGGCGACGCTGGACGCGGCGATCCGGCGCGGCTGCGTGTGGCCGATCAGGCGGGCCTTGCCGTCCCGCGCATTGGCCCGGCCCCGGCCCATGGCCAGCGCGATCTTGGGCAGCTGGGTCGTCTTGCCGGAGCCGGTCTCGCCGCAGACGATGACGACCTGGTGCGCGGCGATCGCCGCCATGATCTCCTCGCGGCGGGCGGAGACCGGCAGGTTGTCGGGAAAGGTGATGTTCAGCGAGGCAGGCAAGACGGCACGGGGAAAAGCCCGTGATTATCCGACGCCGCGGTGCGCCGCGCCGGCGGCGGCCTCAGGCGGCCGCCGTGGCGCGCGCACTCCAGCCCGGCGCGCGCGTGTCGAGCTCGGCGATCTGGCCTGCCTGCGGGTCGAAGAAGGCCATCCGGCTGCCGTAGCTCCAGGCAGTGCGCGCCATGGCGCGAGCCGTGGCGACAGCCTGCGAGGGGCGCACCTGCGTGCTGGTGGCGAGCACGCCGATCCCCACGTCGGCGGCCCAGGCCGTCCCCGCCAGTTCCAGCGCCGCGGGCTCGCGGGTCGTGCTGAGCGCCAGGGGGCGCGCCAGCCGGTCGCGGATCTGCACCGCCAGCTGCGCCAGCCGGTCCAGGTCCTGGGCGTTGGGCACCAGCAGCAGGAAGCCGTCCTCGCCCAGGCGGCCCATCTCCACGTTCTGCGGCACCACGCGGCGCAGGCGCCCGGCGCACACGAACAGCGCATGGTTGAAGGCGGCCCGCCCGTGCAGGTTCTCCAGCGCGTACAGGTTGGCGACACAGACGGCCAGCACCCCGATGGGCCGCGCTTCCGCGTTGCGCTGGAAAAACACGTCGCCGACCATCTGCCCCGTCTCCGAGTGCGAGCGCATGCGGGTGACGGGGTCGTAGCTGGGCCCGTGCGCCAGCACTTCCGAGAGTTCCAGCAGGTAGGAGTAGCGGGCCCACAGGACGGCGGCGATCACGCACAGGTAGGCGATGCCGGCCACCGCGCTGAGGGCGTGCACGGGCCAGGCAGCGGTGCGCGTGAGCGCGATCCAGCTCAGTCCCGCGATGGCGACCAGCATGCAGGCGATGCCCACGACGGCGGTCCACCCGGCCCGGTCGCCGCGCAATGCGCCGCGGATGGTGATCACCAGCATGGCCGCGCCCACCGAGAAGGCCGCAACGGAACTCAGGGCCAGGGCCTGCGGCGCCTCCAGCAGCCAGCCGGCAGCCAGCACCGCGGCACCGGAGCCCGCGAGGATGGTGATGGCGCTGCGTCCCACGGCGGCGTGCCGCAGCATGCCCAGGGTGGCCATGAGCATCAGCGCCAGGACCACGGCCGTCAGCACCGCCACGTGCGCCAGCACCCGCGCCTCCACCTCGCCTTCGAACGGCAGCCAGCCCAGGTAGGCCATGGCGAAGGCGGCGGAGAACGCGGACGTCAGGCCCGCCATGAGCGCCACGCGCCGCTGCGAGCGCCGGAACGCCGCCAGCGAGACCGCCAGCATCAGCGTCGCCGTGCAGAAGAAGGCGCCCCAGAACGCCGCGGCGACTTTGTCCATGCATCCGACGATAGCAAAGGGCCCCCGCGGGCGCCACGGACCAAAGGTCAGGTGATGGGAAGCGACGACGGCCGGGTGGGCAATAGTTCCGCGATCTGGCCCGCTTGCGGATCGAAGCGGGCGATGCGGCTGCCGTAGGTCCACGCCGTGCGGGCCATGGCGCGCACCGTGGCGACGGCCTGGGCCGGCCGCACCTGGGTGCTGGTGGAGAGCACGCCGATGCCCACGTCCGCCGCCCAGGTGGTGCCGCGGCCGTCGATGCGGCCCGGTTCGCGGCTGATGCTCAGGGACACGGGACGGCTCAGGCGATCGCGCAGCTGGCGCGCGAGTTCGTCCAGCCCGCGCAGGTCGTCCATGCTGCGCGTGAGCAGCAGGAAGCCGTCCTCGCCGAGGCGCCCCATCTCCACGGTCTGGGGCACGCAGCGGCGCAGGCGCCCGGCGCAGATGAAGAGGGCGTGATTGAAGGCCGCGCGCCCGTGCAGGTTCTCCAGCGCATAGAGGTTGGCGATGCAGATCGCCAGCACGCCCACCGGCCGCGCCTCGGCCTCGCGGTGGAAGAACACGTCGCCCACCAGCTGCCCGGTCTCGCTATGCGAGCGCATCCGGGTCACCGGGTCGTAGCTCGGGCCGTGCGCCATCACCTCCGACAGCTCCAGCAGGTAGGAGTAGCGCATCCAGAGCGCCGCGCCCATGATGGCCAGGTAGGCCATGCCCGCCAGCGCGCTCGCGGCGTGCACGGGCCACGCCACCTCCCGGTCGAACGCGATCCACGCCAGGCCGGACAGCGAGATCAGCATGACCGAGACGCCGCCCACCGTGGCCCAGGCCAGGCGGTCCCCGCGGCGGGCGCTGCGCATCGCCACGCCCAGCATGGCGCAGCCCATGGCGAATGCATATGCGGAACTCAGGACCAGCGAACCGGTCGCGGACATCGTCCAGCCCCCGGCCAGCACCGCCACGTCCGCGCCCGCGAGCACCCAGCCCGCGCCGCGCGCCACCCGCGGCTCGCGCAGCAGGCCCAGGAGCGCCAGCAGCATGAGCGCGAGCACCGTCGCCACGCCCACGGCCAGGTGCGCAAGCACGCGCGCCTCGGCATCGCCCTCCAGCGGCAGCGCGCCCAGGTACGCCGCCACGAACAGGGCGGACACCGCGGCGGACAGGCCGGCGGTGAGCGCGACGCGGCGGTGCAGGCGCAGGAAGGCTGCGAGGGAGATGCCGAGCATCAGGGTCGCCGTGCCGAAGAAGGCGCCCCAGAAGCCGGCAGCGATGGGATCCATGTGGCGCACACGATAACGCAAGTGCGTCGGCGCCCCGATGGGGGTTCCCTTACACTGTCGCGCCGAACCCTCACTGTGCCGCTCACCGCCGCCGAATGTCCGCGATCTTCAATTTCACCTTCGTCCCCTGGTTCCGCTCGGTGGCGCCCTACATCCACATGCACCGGGGCAAGACCTTCGTGGTGGGCATGGCGGGCGAGGCGGTCGCGGCCGGCAAGCTGCAGCACATCGCGCAGGACCTGGCGCTGATCCAGAGCATGGGTGTCAAGGTGGTCCTGGTGCACGGCTTCCGCCCGCAGGTGAACGAGCAGCTCAAGGCCAAGGGCCATGCCGCGCGCTATTCGCATGGCATGCGCATCACCGACGAAGTCGCGCTGGACTCCGCGCAGGAGGCGGCGGGCCAGCTGCGCTACGAGATCGAAGCCGCGTTCAGCCAGGGCCTGCCCAACACGCCCATGGCCGGCTCCACGGTGCGCGTGATCTCGGGCAACTTCATCACGGCGCGGCCGGTGGGCATCCTGGACGGCGTGGACTTCCGGCACTCGGGCCTCGTGCGCAAGGTGGATGTGGCCGGCATCAAGCGCACGCTGGACTTCGGCGCGATGGTGCTCCTGTCGCCCTTCGGCTTCTCGCCGACGGGCGAGGCCTTCAACCTGACGATGGAGGAGGTCGCCACCAGCGTGGCGATCGCCCTGCAGGCGGACAAGCTGATCTTCCTGTCCGAGATTCCCGGCGTGCGCATGAAGCCGCAGGATGCCGAGAGCGAGGACAACCCGATCGACACCGAGCTGCCGCTTGCCGCCGCGGAACAGCTTCTGGCGCAATTGCCGCCGGCCAGCAACCCGACCGATACCGGCTTCTACCTGCAGCACTGCGTCAAGGCCTGCAAGGCCGGCGTGGAGCGCAGCCACATCATCCCGTTCGCGGTGGACGGCTCGCTGCTGCTCGAAATCTACGTGCACGACGGCATCGGCACGATGGTGGTGGACGAGAAGCTGGAGGAGCTGCGCGAGGCCACGGCGGACGACGTGGGCGGCATCCTGCAGCTGATCGAACCGTTCGAGAAGGACGGCACCCTGGTCAAGCGGGACCGCACCGAGATCGAGCGCGACATCGCCAACTACACCATCGTCGAACACGACGGCGTGATCTTCGCCTGCGCGGCGCTGTATCCCTATCCCGAGGCGCGCACCGGCGAGATGGCCGCACTGACCGTATCGCCGCAGAGCCAGGGCCAGGGCGACGGCGAGAAGATCCTGCGCCGGGTGGAGCAGCGCGCCCGGGCCATGGGCCTGGAAAGCATCTTCGTGCTCACCACCCGCACCATGCACTGGTTCCTCAAGCGCGGCTTCGTGCAGGTGGACCCGGACTGGCTGCCGGAGGCGCGCAAGCGCAAGTACAACTGGGACCGCAAGAGCATGGTGTTCGTCAAGACGCTCGTCTAGGAGCCTCGGCGGCAGTGACAAAGCGCCGCGGTGGGCCTATCGTTGGCGCTTTCCGCGGCTGAGGACGCCCCGTCCTACAGCGCCGGCGCCAGGCGCCGACACTCCGGGGCCCGCAGCTGCTCTACCTTCGGCAGGAGGCTGCGATGACGACGAACGCGTCCCCCACCCCGGGCCTGCAGCAAGTGCGCATTCCCGTGGGACCCACCTGGCTCAACGGCGACCTGGCCATGCTGCCGCAGGCCGCGGGCCTGGTGCTGTTTGCCCACGGCAGCGGCAGCGGCCGCCACAGCGCGCGCAACCGCCAGGTGGCGCGCCACCTGCAGCAGGCGGGCATCGCCACCCTGCTCTTCGACCTGCTCACGCCCGAAGAGGAACAGGTGGACCTGCGCACGCGCGAGCACCGCTTCGACATCGCCCTGCTCACGCGCCGCATGGAAGCGGCGGCCCAGTGGATCCGCACGCGCGCCGACCTGCGCGAACTGCCGCTCGGCTTCTTCGGCGCCAGCACGGGCAGTGCGGCGGCGCTGATCGCCGCGGCGCAGCTGGGGCGGCAGGTCGCCGCCGTCGTCTCGCGCGGCGGCCGTCCGGACCTGGCGGGCCCCGCGGCCCTGGAAGCCGTGACCGCCCCGACGCTGCTGATCGTGGGCGGGGCCGACCTCGCGGTCCTCGAACTGAATGAACAGGCGCAGCGCCAGCTGCGCTGCAAGAGCGACCTCGCCATCGTGCCGGGCGCGACCCACCTGTTCGAGGAGGCCGGCGCGCTCGAGCGCGTGTCCGACCTCGCGGCGGGCTGGTTCACCCGCTACCTGGTGCCCGCGGCGCACCCGGCCTGAGCAGCACCCAGGGAGAATCCATGGCCCATCCATCCACGACCCGAAAGGACACTGTTCCCGAATCCCTCAGGCCCCACCTCCGTGCCCTGCCCTCCACGGTGGCCGACGACGACCTGCTGCTCGCGCAACTCGCGCGCGGCAAGCTGGCGCTCCTGGGCGAGGCCTCGCACGGGACCCACGAGTTCTACGCGGAACGCGCGTGGCTCACGCAGCGGCTGATCCGCGACCACGGCTACAACGCGGTCGTGGTGGAAGCGGACTGGCCGGACGCGTGGCGCGTCAACCTGTACGTGCGAGGACGTTCCGACGACCGCAGCGCCGAGGAAGCCCTCTCCGGCTTCGAGCGCTTCCCGACCTGGATGTGGCGCAACACGGTCGTGCGCGATTTCGTCGAATGGCTGCGGGATCACAACCATGGTCTGCCGCCCTCGCGCCAGGCGGGCTTCTACGGCATGGACCTGTACAGCCTCTATGCCTCCATCCGCGCCGTGCTGGGATACCTGGACCGGGCCGATCCCGAGGCGGCGCACGGCGCCCGCGCCCGCTATGCGTGCTTCGACCACTACGGCGAGGACAGCCAGGCCTACGGCTATGCCGCCAGCTTCGGCATGAAGGCGAGCTGCGAGGACGAGGTCGTGCAGCAACTGCGCGAAATGAACCGGCGCGTGCTGGAACACATGGCCGGCACCGGCGAAGACCGCGCCGACCTGTTCTTCGCGCAGCAGAACGCGCGCCTCGTGCGCAATGCGGAGGAGTACTACCGCACCATGTTCCATGGCCGCGTGTCGTCCTGGAACCTGCGGGACAGCCACATGGTGGAGACGCTGCAGGCACTGGAGAAGCACCTCGCCGGCCTCACCGGCAACGTGCGCATGGCGGTCTGGGCCCACAACTCGCACCTCGGCGACGCCAGCGCGACGGAAATGGGCGACATCGGCGAATGGAACGTGGGCCAGCTGGTGCGCGACCGCTGGGGCGATGAAGCGATGCTGGTGGGCTTCAGCACGCACGACGGCACGGTGACCGCCGCGTCGGAATGGGATGCGGTGGCCGAGCGCAAGCGGGTGCGTCCCGGGCTGCCTGGCAGCTACGAGGCGCTGTTGCACGAGACCGGCGAGCCGCGCTTCTGGCTGCCCCTGCGTGGCAATGGCCCGCTCTCCGAACTGCTGCGCGAACGGCGGCTGCAGCGCGCGATCGGCGTCATCTACCTGCCGCACAGCGAGCGCATGAGCCACTACTTCCACACCAGGCTGCCGCAGCAGTTCGACGCGCTGATCCACGTCGACCACACGCGGGCGCTGGAACCGCTGGTGCCGGAACCGGTGTGGCAGGCCGGGGAGCCGGCGGAGACGTATCCGTCGGGGCTCTGAGGCGCGTCAAGCCGGCGCAGGCGGTGGGGTTCGGCTTCGCCTCACCGCCACCCTACGAAATAGCCTGGCGACGGTCTCGTCGTAGGGTGGGGTGAGCGGCGCAGCCCGAACCCCACCGGGCGGCGAAGCCGAAGCCCTGGGCCCCCGCCTCCGCGGGGGCGACGGAGGGGTCAGGCCGCGACCGGCGCGCTCACGCCACGCTGCCCCGTGCGGCGCAACTGCCGCACGAACAGCACGAGCCCGATCACGGCGAGGCCCACGAAGCACAGGAAGGACCAGTTCGCGATCGAGCCGCCGAGGAAGGTCCAGTCGATCTTGGTGCAGTCGCCGCTGCCGCGGAAGATCATGGGGATCGCGCGCTTGAGCGGGAAGGTTTCGATCATCCCGTAGAAGTCGCGGCCGCAGGAGGCCGTCTCGGGCGGAAACCATTGCAGGAAGCTCTGGCGGGCGGCGACGAAGGCGCCGAACCCGGACAGCAGCACCATGAGGCCGGAGCCCGCCAGGTGCGCGCCGCGCCCCTTGAAGGCTGCCGCGATGGCGGCCACGATGGCGACCAGCACGAGCGCATAGCGCTGCACGATGCACATGGGACAGGGCTCCAGGCCCACGACGTGCTGCAGGTACAGGCCGAAGGCCAGCATGGCCACGCACGCGGCCGCCACGAGCGCCAGCACGCGCCTCGGCGCCGCATCGAACCAGTTCAGGAAATCCATTCTTCTCCGTCCGTCCTTTCGCGGCGACCGCATGTCAGATGCCGGCGCCGCTCTCCAGAAACACCCGGGCCTGGCGCGGTGTCGCCACCAGCGTATCGCCCTCCCGCAACCCCATCTCCCTGAATTGCTGCGCGGGAATCTGCGCCTCGATCAGGGGGTCGGTCCCGGCATTGTCCGCCTGATTGGACCCGTCCACCGGCAGAAGTTCCAGCCGCGCCACCGGCCCGACGACGATGGCGCGGGACAGCTTCGCCACGATGCCGCTGGCCCCGGGCTTCCAGGGCTGCACGTCCAGGTCGTGCGGCCGCACGTAGGCCGAAGCCATGGCGTCGCGGGCGCCCGCCAGCTCGGGGGACTCGAACTGCGCGCCATGCACGTGCAGCTCGCCCTCGTGCGCCCGGCCGTGGAACAGGTTCACGTCACCGAGGAAGCCGTAGACGAAGGGACTGGCGGGATGATCCCAGACCTCCTGCGGGGAGCCCACCTGCTCGATGTGGCCCGCGTTCATCAGCACCACGCGGTCGGCGACTTCCAGTGCTTCCTCCTGGTCGTGCGTGACGAAGATGGACGTCACGTGCAGGTCGTCGTGCAGGCGGCGCAGCCAGCGGCGCAATTCCTTGCGCACCTTGGCGTCCAGGGCGCCGAACGGCTCGTCCAGCAGCAGCACCTTGGGCTCGACCGCCAGCGCGCGGGCCAGCGCGATGCGCTGCCGCTGGCCGCCGGACAACTGCGAGGGGAAGCGCTCGGCGAGCCAGTCCAGCTGCACCAGGTTGAGGAGCTCGTGCACCTTCTTCTGGATCTGCGCCTCGCTCGGACGCTGCCCGCGCGGCTTCACGCGCAGGCCGAAGGCGACGTTCTCGAACACCGTCATGTGGCGGAACAGCGCGTAGTGCTGGAAGACGAAGCCCACCTGCCGCTCGCGCACGTGCACTTCGGTGGTGTCCTCGCCGGAGAACAGGATGCTGCCGTGGTCGGCGGTCTCCAGGCCGGCGATGATGCGCAGCAGCGTGGTCTTGCCGCAGCCCGAGGGGCCCAGCAAGGCGACCAGTTCGCCCGAAGCGATCTCCAGGGACACATCCTTCAGCGCGCGGAAGTCGCCGAAGTTCTTGCTGACGTTGCGGATCTCGATGCTCATAGCGGCTTTCTCCCTCGCCCCTCTGGGGAGAGGGTTGGGGTGCGGGGCACTTCGAGCGCCAGCGGGCGCTCCTGCGGCAGTTCGGCGGCGGCCCTCCGGTCGCGGTCCTGTTTCCATTCGGCCAGCGACTTGATCACCAGGGTGACCAGGGCCAGCAGCGCCAGCAGCGAGGCGACCGCGAAAGCCGCCACCGACTGGTATTCGTTGTAGAGGATCTCCACGTGCAGCGGCATCGTGTTGGTCTGGCCGCGGATGTGGCCCGACACCACGGACACCGCGCCGAACTCGCCCATGGCCCGCGCGTTGCACAGGATGACGCCGTAGATCAGGCCCCACTTGATGTTGGGCAGCGTCACGTGCCGGAAGGTCTGCCAGCCGGTGGCGCCCAGCACGATCGCGGCCTGCTCCTCCTCGGTGCCCTGCGCCTGCATCAGCGGGATCAGCTCGCGGGCGATGAAGGGAAAGGTGACGAAGACGGTCGCCAGCACGATGCCCGGCACGGCGAAGATGATCTTGATGTCGTGCGCCGCGAGCCACGGGCCGAACCAGCCCTGCGCGCCGAACACCAGAACGTAGATCAGGCCCGCCACGACCGGCGACACCGAGAACGGCAGGTCCACGAGGGTGGTGAGGAAGGCCTTGCCGCGGAAGTCGTACTTGGCGATCGCCCAGGCCGCGCAGACGCCGAACACCAGGTTCAGCGGCACGGCGATCGCGGCCGTGAGCAGCGTGAGCCGGATGGCCGCCCAGGCGTCGGGCTCCTTCAGGGCTTCCCAGTAGGCGCCGAAGCCCTTGCGCAGCGCCTCGGTGAACACCGCGGCAAGCGGCAGCACGAGGAACAGCAGCAGGAAGGCCAGCGCGATGCCGATCAGGGTCCAGCGGACCCAGGGCGCCTCCGTGGTCGTGACGCGCTTGCGCGTGAGGTCGGTCGCTGCCATCAGTGACCTCCCTGCCGCCGGCGCTGCCAGACCTGCAACGCGTTGATCACCAACAGCAGGAGGAACGAGCAGACGAGCATGAAGACCGCGACCGCCGTCGCCCCGGCGTAGTCGTACTGCTCCAGCTTGCTGATGATGATCAGCGGCGTGATCTCGGAAACCATGGGCACGTTGCCGGCGATGAAGATCACCGAGCCGAACTCGCCGATGGCGCGGGCGAACGCCATCGCGAAGCCGGTGAGCAGCGCCGGCGCGATCGAGGGCAGGATCACCCTGATGAAGGTCTGCAGGCGGGTCGCGCCCAGGCACATCGCGGCCTCTTCCAGTTCCTTCTCGGACTCCTCCAGAACCGGCTGCACGGTCCGCACGACGAAGGGCAGGCCGATGAAGATCAGCGCGACCACCACGCCGGCGGGCGTGAAGGCGATCTTGATGCCGAGGGGTTCGAGGTACTGGCCGATCCAGCCGTTGCCGGCCAGCAGCGCGGTCAGCGCGATGCCGGCGACGGCGGTGGGCAGCGCGAACGGCAGGTCGACGAGCGCGTCGACGATGCGCTTGCCGGGAAACCGGTAACGCACCAGGACCCAGGCCACGAGCAGCCCGAAGACGGCGTTGACGCAGGCGGCGATGAACGAGGCCCCGAAGGTGAGGCGGTAGGAAGCCAGGACGCGCGGGGAGGACACGGCAGCCCAGAACTGGTCCCAGCTGAGGGTGAACGACCTCAGGACCAGCGCCGACAGCGGGATGAGCACGATCAGCCCGAGATACAGCAGCGTGTAGCCCAGGGTGAGGTTGAAGCCGGGCAGCACCTTCCGGCTGCCCCTGCGAGAAGAAGGCGCCGCCGCCGTTCCCGGCAGCGGCGCCGACAGTGCGCCACTCATGCGTGCGTCTTACTTGGCGACGTAGATCTTGTCGAACTGGCCGCCGTCGTTGAAGTGCACCTTCTGCGCTTCCGACAGCGAGCCGAACAGCTCCTGCACCGTGAACAGCTTGATCGGCTTGAACTTGTCCGCGTACTTCCTCAGCACCGCGGCATTGCGCGGGCGGATGTAGTGCTGGGCGGCGATCTCCTGGCCCTCTTCCGAGTACAGGAAGTTCAGGTAGGCCTTGGCCAGGTCGCCCGTCCCCTTCTTGGCCACGGTGCGCTCGACGACCGCCACCGGGTTCTCCGCCACGATGCTGATGGACGGGTACACCACGTCCACCTTGTTCGCGCCGAATTCCCGGTTGACCGACTCCACTTCGGATTCGAAGGTGATCAGGACGTCGCCGATGTTGCGCTGGAGGAAGGCCGTCGTGGCGTCGCGGCCGCCGCGGGCCAGCACCGGCACGTTCTTGTAAAGCTTGCCGACGAACTCGGCGGCCTGGGCGTCGGTGCCGCCCTTCTTCTTGACGTAGCCCCAGGCGGCCAGATAGGCGTAGCGGCCGTTGCCGCCGGTCTTGGGGTTCACCACCACGACCTGCACGCCGGGCTTGACGAGGTCGTCCCAGTCCTTGATGCCCTTCGGGTTGCCGTTGCGCGTGAGGAACAGCATGGTGGACGTGGTCGGGGCCGCGTTGTCCGGGAAGCGCTTGGCCCAGTCCCTGGCCACCACGCCCTTGTCGGCGAGGAATTCGATGTCCGTCGTGGTGTTCATGGTCACCACGTCGGCGTCGAGGCCGTCGGCCACGGCGCGCGCCTGCGCGCTGGAGCCGGCGTGGGACTGCTCGATCCTGACGTCCTTGCCCGTGGTCTTCTTGTACCAGGGCACGAAGGCCGCGTCGATGTCCTTGTAGAACTCGCGCGCCACGTCGTAGGAGACGTTCAGCAGGGACTGCGTCTGCGCGGAGGCGATGCCGCTGGCGGCAAGCGCGACGGATGCGAGGAGGAGCTTGATCTTGGAGGTCTTCATGAGATGCGAACGGGGCCGAGGGCCCCGTCTCTGCCTGGAGGCGCTGATGTTATTTGTTGGGCTGGGGGGTGAGGCGCAGGTAGGGGCGAACGGCCTTGAAGCCCTTGGGGAATCTCTCCGCCAGTTCCTTGGGGTCCGTGATGCTGGGCACGATCACCACGTCATCGCCCTGCTTCCAGTTGGCCGGCGTCGCGACCTTGTGGCTGTCGGTGAGCTGCAGGGAATCGATGACGCGCAGGATCTCGTCGAAGTTGCGGCCCGTCGAGGCGGGATACGTCAGCGTGGTGCGGATCACCTTCTTCGGATCGATGATGAATACGCTGCGGACCGTGGCGTTCGCCAGCGCGTTCGGGTGGATCATGTCGTAGAGGGTCGCCACCTTCCGGTCCGCATCGGCCAGGATGGGGAAGTTGACCGTCGTGTTCTGGGTCTCGTTGATGTCCTTGACCCAGTTGTGGTGCGACTCCACGGGATCGACGCTGACGGCGATCGGCTTCACGCCGCGCTTCTGGAATTCGCCGGCGAGCGCGGCGGTCTTGCCCAGCTCCGTCGTGCAGACGGGCGTGAAGTCGGCGGGATGGGAGAACAGCACCACCCAGGAATCGCCGGCCCATTCGTGGAAACGGATGGGGCCCGCGGTGGAGTCCTGGACGAAATCGGGGGCGACGTCGCCGAGTCGCAAGGTCATGACGAGGTGTCCTTCTGGTTGTCCCCGACATTCTCCGGACCCGCCCTTCTTCCAACAACGAACATGTTGTTGTTTGCTTATGGCCGATAGACTCTAAAGAAGAGCCCTCGCGTCCCGCGCCGCCTCCTGCAACAGGGGCAGGAGATCCTTCTGCAAGGCCTTGGGCTCCACGCGCTGCCGCGCCGTGACCACGTTCAGTGCCGCCACCGTGTGCCCTTCCATGTCGCGCAGCGGCACGGCCAAGGCATGCACGCCGAGCTCGTGCTCCTCGCTGGCCAGGCAGAAGTCCTGCTGGCGCACCTGCTCGATCAGGCCGCGGAAAGCCCGCGCATCCGCCACCGTGTGGCCGGTGAGGCGCGTCAGTTCGCGTGCCTTCAGCCAGGCGTTGAATTCCGCCTTGCCCTTGGCCGCCAGCAGCACGCGGCCGGTCGAGGTCGCATGGGCCGGCAGGCGCGCGCCGAGGTGCAGCCCATAGGCCTGCTGGGCCTGGCCGCTGCGTGCCACGATGACCACCTGGTCGCCGTCCAGCACCACGGCCGAAAACGACTCGCCGGTGAAGCCGGCCAGCCGGTTGAGCGTGGGCTGGATCGCCCGCGGCAGGTGCGCTGTCGCCAGGTAGCTGCCGGAGAAGCGCAGCACCTTGGGCGCCAGCCAGAACCAGCTGCCGTCGGTCTCGAGGTAGCCGAGATGCGCCAGCGTCAGGAGATGCCTGCGCGCAGCCGCGCGCGTGAGGCCTGCACGTTCCGCTGCCAGGGTGGCGTTCAGGCGCTGGCGCTGCGTGTCGAAGCTCTCCAGCACGGCCAGGCCCTTGGCCATCCCGGCGATGTAGTCGGCGTGGGCGATCGTCATGGGCTCGCTGCGCGATCATCGCGCAAGGTGCGCAATCATCGCACAGCGGATGCCGTCCGGGCCTGTCTTCCGCCGGGGCCGGCGCCTAAGCTCGCAGCAAAGGAGACAAGCCATGACCATCCGTACCCAGGTCGCCATCATCGGCGCCGGCCCCTCCGGCCTGCTGCTCGGCCAGCTGCTGCACAAGGCCGGCATTTCCAACGTCATCCTGGAGCGCCAGAGCCCCGACTACGTCCTGGGCCGCATCCGTGCGGGCGTGCTGGAACAGGTCAGCGTGGACCTGCTGGACGAATGCGGCGTCGGTGAACGCATGCACAGGGAAGGCCTCGTGCACGAAGGCATCGAACTGCTGTTCGAGGGCAAGCGCCACCGGATCGATTTCCCCGGCGCCACCGGCGGCAAGACCGTGATGGTGTACGGCCAGACCGAGGTCACGCGCGATCTCATGGCGGCGCGCTCCGCCGCGGGCCTGCCCACCTTCTACGAGACCGGCGACAGCGTGCGGCTGCACGGCTTCGACGGCGACACGCCCAAGGTCACCTTCCGCAAGGACGGCCAGGACCACGAGATCGCCTGTGACTTCATCGCCGGGTGCGACGGCTACCACGGCGTGAGCCGCGCCAGCGTGCCGAAGGACGCGGTCCGCGAATACGAGAAGGTCTATCCGTTCGGCTGGCTGGGCCTGCTGGCGGACGTGCCGCCCGTGTTCCACGAACTGATCTACGCCAACACGGACCGCGGCTTCGCGCTGTGCTCCATGCGCAGCCCGACGCGCAGCCGCTACTACGTGCAGGTGCCGCTGGCGGACAAGGTGGAGGACTGGTCGGACGACGCGTTCTGGAACGAACTGCGCCTGCGCCTGGACCCGGAAGCGCGCGAGCGCCTCGTGACCGGCGCCTCGCTGGAAAAGAGCATCGCGCCGCTGCGCAGCTTCGTGGCCGAACCCATGCGCTTCGGCCGGCTGTTCCTCGCGGGCGACGCCGCCCACATCGTTCCGCCCACCGGCGCCAAGGGCCTGAACCTGGCGGCCTCGGACGTGAAGTACCTGTCCGACGGGCTGATCGAGTTCTACCGCGAGCGCAGCAAGGCCGGCCTGGACCACTACTCCGACCGCGCGCTGCGCCGCGTGTGGAAGGCGGAGCGCTTCTCCTGGTGGTTCACCTCGCTGATGCACAAGTTCCCGGGCGAAGGCCCGATCGCGCAGAAGCTGCAGGAGGCGGAGCTGGATTACCTGGTGAACTCGAAGGCGGCGTCGACGGCGCTGGCCGAGAACTACGTCGGGCTGCCGCTCTGAACTAGCGCCGCGGTGACTCCGGCGGCCCGCATTCGCTCGCCGGATCGGGCAGCTCGGGGCCGCAGACCACGAACGCCTGCGGGTTCAGCCCGGTGACCGTGCGGAAGGGACCGAAGCACGCTTCGCTTTCGCGATAGCGTTCCCACAGCTGCCGGCACGACTCCGCGTTCTGGCGCGGCCTGGAGGGGGAACGGTTCGGCACCGGCCGCTGGTTCGCGGCACCGGCCCCGGCCCCATCCTGGTCGTCCGGCGCCGTGCCTCCGGTTCCCTGCGCCCCGACGGGACCGCCCAGCAGCGCCGTCGCCGCCAGGGCGGTCGCGATCAGTCGGCGAACTTCCCGCCTGCCTTGATCACCGGTCCCCATTTGTCGATCTCCGACTTCAGCCACGCGTGCAGTGCCTCGGGCGTGTTGGTGGCATCGGGCACGATCTCGGCGCCGAGTTCGTCCATGCGCCTGATCACGTCCGGGTCCTTGAGCGCCGCGCGCACCGCGGCGTTCATCTTGTCGATGATAGGCTTCGGCGTGCCCTTCGGGGCATAGATCCCGTGCCAGACGACGACCTCGAAGTCCTTGAGGCCCTGCTCGGCCAGCGTCGGGGTGTCGGGCAGCACCTTCACGCGCTTGCGCGTCGTGACGCCATAGAGCTTCACGTTGCCGGCCTTGATCTGCGGCACCGTCTGCGTGGTCTGGTCGCACATGATGTCGACCTGCCCGCCCAGCAGCGCGTTCATCGCCGGCGCCGTGCCCTGGAACGGCACCTCGGTGAACTGCACGCCGATGGCGCGCTGGAACATCATGCCGCACAGCTGCGACACCGCGCCCAGGCCCGCGTTGGCGAGGTTGATCTTGTCCTTGTTGGCCTTGACGTAGGCGACCATCTCCTGGAAGTTGTTTGCCGGGAAGTCCTTGCGCCCCAGCATGGTCATGGGCACTTCGACGGCCTGGCTGACGAATTCGAAGTCCTTCAGCGGGTCGAAGGACAGCTTGCGATACAGGGCCGGCGCGGTGGCCATGCCGTTGTGGTGGATGAAGAACGTGTAGCCGTCCGGCGCCGCCTTGGCCACGTACGCGGCCGCCACGGTGCCGCCGGCCCCCAGCTTGTTCTCCACGACGATCGTCTGGCCGAGGCTCTTGGTCATGGAGGCGCCGAGCGTGCGGGCGACGACGTCGGTGGGACCGCCGGCCGCGAACGGCACGACGAGGGTGACGGGCCGCGTCGGCCAGTTGGCCTGCGCGTGGGCCAGGGACGCTGCCGCGAAAGCCAGCAGCGCGATGAGGGGGCGCTTGGACTGCATCGTTCTCTCTCCTTGCTTGAGGGCGCCGTGGGGGCGGCTTCGGCAGGGTAGCCAGCCGGCGCAGGGGCAACATCGGGAAGTACCCGAGCGGAGCGAGCGCCCGTCTGCTAGCCTTTGCCGCATGTCGCGTCCCGCCTCTTCCCTGCACGGAATCCGCATCCTGAGCCTGGCGCTCAACCTGCCCGGACCCGCGGCGCTGATGCGCTGTCGTCGCATGGGCGCGACGTGCACCAAGCTGGAACCGCCCGCGGGGGATCCCATGGGGCACTACAACCCCGCCGCGTATGCGGAATTGCACGAAGGCGTGAAGGTCCTGCAGGCGGACCTCAAGACGCCGCAAGGCCAGGAACAACTGCAGCGCGAACTGGCCCGCACCGACGTCCTGCTCACGTCGTTCCGGCCGTCCGCACTGGAGAAACTGGGCCTCGCCTGGCGCGAGCTGCATTCCCGCCATCCTTCCCTCAGCCAGGTGGCGATCGTCGGCGCGCCCGGCGCGCGCGCCGAGGAGCCGGGCCACGACCTCACCTATTTGTCCGAGCACGGGCTGGTTGCGGGCCTGGAATTGCCCGCCACGTTGTACGCGGACATGGGCGGCTCGCTGATGGCGTCGGAAGCGGTGCTGCAGGCGGCGTTGCGCAAGCACGAACGCTATGGCGGCAGCGGCGATCCCCACCCCGAGGGCCTGTACCTGGAAGTGGCTCTTGCCGATGCGGCAGCCTACCTGGGCCTGCCGCGCCGCTGGGGCCTCACGCAAGCCACGGGCTCCGTCGGCGGCGCCCATGCCGGCTATCGCGTGTATCCCTGCCAGGACGGCCGCGTGGCGGTGGCCGCCCTGGAACCGCACTTCGCCGCGCGCCTTTGTGAAGCGGCGGGCGTGGCGCCGGGCGACATGCGGGTGATGTTCCGCCAGGACACGCGTGACGCGATCGCGGCATTCTTCGCGCGCCGGACGCGCGCGGAGCTCGATATCCTCGCGCTCGAGAAGGACCTGCCCATCCACACGATGGGCGCGTGAGCGGAGTCCGCTACGTGCGCTGCGCGCCCTGCAGCAGCGATTCGACCGCGCGGTCCTTCTCGTCCCACAGCGCGGTGAGCCAGCGCTGGAAGCTGCGGCGGAACGCCGGGTCGGCCGCGTAGTTGCCGGCCGCGAAGTCGGCGGGGATGGGCACCTGCCGGATCCGCACGACCACGCGCGGCACGCGTCCGCAGAGGAAATCCCAGAAGCTGGGAACGCCGCCGGGGTAGACGATGGTGGCGTCGACGAGCGACCGGAAGCGCCCGCCCATCGCATTGAGCGTGACCGCCATCGCGCCGGCCCGCGGCTTGAGCAGGTGCCGGTACGGCGCGCCCTGCGCTTCGTGCTTGGCCGCCGTGAAGCGGGTCCCCTCGGCGAAGTTCATCACGCTCGTGGGCACGAGCGAGAACTTGCTGCACGCCTTGCGCGTCGCCTCCTGGTCCTGGTGACGCAGCTCGGGCCGGCGGCGCAGCGCCTCCTTGCCGTGGCGGCGCATGAAGGGAAAGTCGAGCGCCCACCAGGCGAGCCCGATCACCGGCACGTAGATCAACTCCTGCTTCAGGAAGAACTTCAGCAGCGGGATGCGCCCCCGCAGCACGTGCTGCAGCACGAAGATGTCCACCCACGACTGGTGGTTGCAGTTGACGAAGTACCAGCCGTCACGCTGCAGGTCGCCCCCGCCCGCCACGTCCCACCGGGTCGGTTGCGTCAGGCCCATCCAGGCGCTGTTGCATGCGATCCATCCACGGGCCAGCGCGTTGAGCACCGGGTCGACGCGGCGGCGCACCGGCGCGAAGGGCAGCGCCAGCTTGGCGAGCGCGCAAGGGAACATCAGGGAGCACCAGAACAGCGTGTTCAGCGCCAGCACGAGCAGCGCGAATGCGCCTCGGAGAAAAGGGAGCATCCCGCGATCCTGCCCGCGAGCGGCGCGGGTGGCCTTGCGCGCGGTCAAGAGGGGCGCGATCCCGCCACGCTCAGCGCGGCTTGCGTGGCGGCTTGGCCGCGCCCGTCACGCGCGGCGGCAGGCCCGTGTGCTGCGTGAGCACCTGGCCCTTGCGCGCCTGTCCCGGCGTGGAGTTCTTGCGCCGCGGGCTCGCGTAGCTGCCGTCCGTGGCCGGCTGGTAGGTCGGGATCAGGTGGTGCTTGCCGTTGCCGATCAGGTCGGCGCGGCCCATGGCCTTGAGCGCGTCGCGCAGCAGCGGCCAGTTGTTCGGGTCGTGGTAGCGCAGGAAGGCCTTGTGCAGGCGCCGCCGGCGCTCGCCGCGCACGATGTCCACCGTCTCGCTGTCGCGCGTCACCTTGCGCAGCGTGTTCTTGCCCGAGTGGTACATCGCGGTGGCCGACGCCATCGGGCTCGGATAGAAGGCCTGCACCTGGTCGGCCCGGAAGCCATTGCGCTTGAGCCACAGCGCCAGGTTCATCATGTCCTCGTCGCTGGTGCCCGGGTGGGCCGCGATGAAGTACGGGATCAGGTACTGCTCCTTGCCCGCCTCCGCCGAGAACTTCTCGAACATCTGCTTGAAGCGGTCGTAGCTGCCCACGCCCGGCTTCATCATCTTGGTGAGCGGCCCCTGCTCCGTGTGCTCCGGCGCGATCTTCAGGTAGCCGCCCACGTGGTGCTGCACCAGCTCCTTCACGTACTCGGGCGACTGCACGGCCAGGTCGTAGCGCAGGCCGGAGCCGATCAGGATCTTCTTGATGCCCTTGAGCGCGCGGGCACGCCGATAGATCCTGATCAGCGGACCGTGGTCGGTCTTCAGGTTCTGGCAGATGCCGGGATAGACGCAGCTCGGCTTGCGGCACGCCGCCTCGATCTCGGGCGACTTGCAGCCGATGCGGTACATGTTGGCCGTGGGGCCGCCCAGGTCGCTGATCACGCCGGTGAAGCCCTTCACCTTGTCGCGGATCTCCTCCACCTCGTGGATGATCGAGTCCTCGCTGCGGCTCTGGATGATGCGGCCTTCGTGCTCGGTGATCGAGCAGAAGGTGCAGCCGCCGAAGCAGCCGCGCATGATGTTCACGCTGAAGCGGATCATCTCCCAGGCCGGGATCTTCGCGTCGCCATACGCCGGGTGCGGTGCGCGCGCGTAAGGCAGGCCGAACACGTGGTCCATCTCCGCCGTCGTGAGCGGGATGGGCGGCGGCGTGAGCCAGACGTCGCGCTCGGCGTGCGCCTGCACCAGGGCACGGGCGTTGCCCGGATTGGTCTCCAGGTGCAGCACGCGGTTGGCGTGCGCGTAGAGCACCGGGTCCGACTTCACCGCCTCGTACGAAGGCAGGCGGATCACGGTGCGGTCCCGCGGCGGCGGCTTGAGCTTCACCGCGGGATTGGGAAGGAACGCCATGGCCCGGACGCCGCCCTGCAGCGGCGCCGTCGCGTCGCCCTCTTCCTTCGCGCATGCCTGTCCCTGGGCCTTCGCCTGGTCGGCGATGGTCAGGTAGGGATTGATGTGGTCCTCGACGCGGCCAGGCGTGTCCACGCTCGTCGAATCGACCTGGAACCAGCCTTCCGGCGTGGAGCGGCGCACGAAGGCGGTGCCGCGCACGTCGGTGATGTCCTCCACCGGCTCGCGGGCCGCCAGCCGGTGCGCGATCTCGACCACCGCGCGCTCCGCGTTGCCGTACAGGAGCAGGTCGCACTTGGCGTCCAGCGCGATGCTGTGGCGCACCTTGTCCGACCAGTAGTCGTAGTGCGCGATCCGGCGCAGGCTGCCCTCGATGCCGCCGAGGACGATCGGCACGTCCTTGTACGCTTCGCGGCAACGCTGGCTGTACACGATCGCGGCGCGGTCGGGACGCTTGCCGCCGACGTCGCCGGGCGTGTACGCGTCGTCGCTGCGCAGCTTCCGGTCCGCCGTGTAGCGGTTGATCATGGAGTCCATGTTCCCCGCGGTCACGCCCCAGAAGAGGTTGGGCTTGCCGAGGGCCTTGAACGGCTCCGCGCTCTGCCAGTCCGGCTGGGAGATGATGCCGACGCGGAAGCCCTGCGCCTCCAGCACGCGGCCGATCACCGCCATGCCGAAGCTCGGGTGGTCGACGTAGGCGTCGCCAGTCACCAGGACGATGTCGCAGCTGTCCCAGCCGAGCGCGTCCATTTCCTTCCGGCTCATGGGCAGGAAGGGGGCGGGCCCGAAGCGATGTGCCCAGTACTTGCGATAGCTGGTGATCGGCTTGGCGGCGCGGGCGAAGAAGGAGACGTCGACGGGGGCGTTCATGAGAGGACCGGGCATTCTAGGGATTCCACGGAGCGAGGAAGTTCCCATGGGTATCGCGTCCGCCCGGGCCCGGCCCGATGCCGCGCTCGGGGAACGTTGCTTTCCGGCTGCAAACCAAGCCGATATCGCCCGCGCCGTGACATAGCTCACGCCCTGCAGGGGCTCCTCATGAAACAGGATGTTGCAGCCGGGGTCGGCAGGTGCCACCCTGCAAGCCTCAGCAGCCGAGGAGGCAGCCGGATGAACAGGTACGTTGGGATCCTGGCCCTGTGGGCCGTCGCGGCCGTGGGCGCGGCTTCCGCGGAAGTGCTGGAAGTCTCCGGCGCAACCACGGTGCAGCGCCGCGTGCTCGAACCAGGAGCCGAAGCCCTGAAGGCCGCCACCGGCATCGAGCTCAAGATCATGGGCCCGGGTACCGGCAAGGGCATGCTGGCCCTGTTCGACGGCAAGGTACCCGTCGCCGCGGCCGGCGAGGCGCTCGACGACGCGGTGGCCTCCGCCAAGGCCGTGGGCGCCGAGGCGGGCCGTCCGGTGAACGTACCGGCGAACCTCCTGTACCACCAGGTCGCGTCGGACAACATCGTCGTGGCGGTGCACGCGAACAACCCCGTCAAGTCCCTGAACAGGCAGCAGATCCGGGACATCCTGACCGGCAAGGTGCAGAACTGGAAGCAGGTCGGCGGCCCCGACCTGGCGATCAAGCTCTATGCCGCTGCTCCCGGCCAGGCCGTCCGCACCGCGGTGCAGAAGGGCTTCATGGACGGTGCCGAATACCCGCCGGGCACGACCGACATCCGCACGGCGGTGGAGCAGTTGAAGGTCATCGCAGGCGACCCCGCCGGCATCGGCGCCATGAGCGAACCGGTGATCAAGGCGGGACCCGAGAAGGTGCACGTCGTGACCGGTGGCGTGATCCCGCGGCCGCTCGGCTTCGTCACCATCGGCGCCCCCGGCCCCGCGGCGCAGAAGATGATCGAGTACTTCCGTTCGCCCGAAGGGCAGAAACAGATCCGCTGAGGACACATGCCGTGATGGCGCACCTGAAGGTCGGAGCCCGCCTCGCTTTCGGCTTCGGGCTGCTGCTCGTGCTGATGCTGGCCGCGGTCGCGGTGGGCCTGCTCGGCATCCGCGCGGCCGAGGAACAGGCGACCCGGATGGAGCGCGAGACCGTCGTGCTCCTGAAGGCCACTTCGGCCATGCAGGTCGCGCAACTGAGCGAGGCCGTGGCCCTGCGCGATTTCGTCGCGCTGGCCGACGTCGAGGGACAGAAGGCGGCGATCCGCTCGCTGCGCGAGGGGGAGAAAGCCTATGCCCAGGCCCTGCGGGAGCTGAACGCGGCCGGTGTCGGCGATGCGCAGGACACCTTGCTGCCCTACCTGCAGAAGCTGGAAACCTCGGGCCAGCAGGTCGCCGCCAGGGTGCAGAAGGCCATGGACCTCGTGGATGGCGCGGAATACCAGCAGGCGCAGAACCTGGTCCTCAAGGACATCCGGCCGCTGCAGGCCGCCATCGCGGACGACTTGCAGGAGGTGGCCAGCCTCGCCGAGGGCATGGCCCAGGGCCGGGCGCGCGCGGCGACGCAGGATGCGCAGGCCGCGGAATCGCGCCTCGTCATCGTGCTGGCCGTGGCGCTGCTGCTGGGCGCGCTTGCCACCCTGCTGATCACGCGCGGCATCGTGCGTCCCCTGCGCGCCGCCGTGCGCGCCGCGGAACGGGTCGCCGAGGGCGATCTCCGGCCGCTGCGGGTGCGCACGGAGCGCGACGAGACCGGCCGCGTGCTGGCCGCGCTGGGTGGCATGCAGGAGGGACTGAACACCCTCGTGCGCGCCGTGCGCCAGGGCGCCGACGGCGTCAGCCACGCTTCCGAGCAGATCGCCGCCGGCAACGGCGACCTCGCGTCGCGCACCGAGGAACAGGCGGCGGCACTGGAGGAGACGGCCGCCGGCGTGGAGGAGCTCACGGCGTCGGTCAAGCTGAACACGGAGAACGCCGTCAAGGGAAGCGAGCTGGCGCGCGAAGCCGCCGGATTGGCGGGCGACGGCGGCGCCACGGTGGGCGAGGTCATGGGCACCATGGAAGGCATCCAGAAGTCGGCGCGCCGCGTGTCCGACATCGTCGGCATGATGGACGGGATCGCGTTCCAGACCAACCTGCTGGCCCTCAACGCCGCCGTGGAGGCGGCCCGCGCCGGCGCGCAGGGCCGAGGCTTCGCGGTCGTCGCTGCTGAAGTGCGCGTGCTGGCGCAGCGCAGCGCCGAAGCGGCCAAGGACATCCGGCAGCTGGCGCAGGAAGCCGTGGGACAGGCCGCCATCGGCACGCTCGCCGCCACCCGTGCCGGCCAGACCATGGAGAAGGTCGTGCGGGTCGCCAGGGAGGTGGCGCACGTCGTGGCGGAAATCGCGCGCGCGAGCGAAGAGCAGCGCAGCGGCATCGAGCAGGTCAACACCACCATCGCCCAGCTCGATTCGGCCACCCAGAGCAACGCGGGGCTGGTGCAGGAGATCAGCGCGCTGACCGAGTCGCTGCTGGCCGGTGCGCGTGACCTGGTCGCTTCGGCGAACCGTTTCCGCCTGGACGACGGGCAACCCGCGACCGCTCCTTTGCCTGCCAATACGCCGGAGCCGGAACCGCGCGCGGCGGCGTGGCAGGAAACGACCCCTGCCCTGCAACAGCCGGCGCTGGGCTAGTCCTGCAGGCAGCGCTCGCGCGCCCGGGCGACGAGGCGCTGCACTTCTTCCTCGCTCGGTGCTTTCGTCATGAGGCCGAGGGCCACCATGGCCAGCAGCAATTCGCTGCGTTCCGGGCCCACGTCGCCCAGCGCGATGCTCAGCGCGGTGTAGCTGCGATCCAGTTCGGCTTCGTTCATGGCTGGACTCCTTTGCCGGCCAGGCAGGCCAGCACGGGGCGGGGGTCCAGCCCGCGCCAGCGGCCCATCACGTACGCATCGGGGCGCACCAGCACCAGGCCCGTGGCCTTGCCGCCCGGCAGGCCGTAGCGCGACCGGGCCTGGCCATGGCGATCGGCTTCCGGCGCGATGTCGATCACGGCCACCCCGTGCGCCGCGAGCTCCGCCACGGCGTGCGGCAGCGGTCCGTCGCCGAACACCAGGCAGGTGAAGTCGGTGCCATAGCACTGCGACAGGTGGAAGGGACCGCCGGGTCCCTGCAGCAGGGCCTCGGGCGCGGGCTGGCCGGGCGCGGCCTGCGCGGAGGTCCAGGCGCCCTCCTCCGGCGCATTCAGCGGCGAGTCCCCGTACGCGATCGACGCCGACTGGCGCGGGTTGATCAGGGAGCGCACCGCCGGCTCGTCCAGCGCCAGCCGCAGCGTCGCCTCGCGCAGCAGCCGGAAAGCGAAATCGGGCGGCGCCATGAACTCCGTGCTCTTCGCGCCGTAGGCAATGTTTTCGCGCGCGGCATGCACGCGTTCGGACGAATAGGTGGCCAGCAGAGCAGGTGCCGCACCGCCATCCAGCACCAAGGCCAGCTTCCACGCGAGGTTGGCCGCGTCCTCCAGGCCGGAATTGAGGCCGCGCACGCCGAAGATCGGCACCAGGTGCGCCGCATCGCCGGCGAACAGCACGCGCCCGTGGTGGTATGCGGGCAGCGTGAGGCACTTGGCGTTGTACATGGAGGACCACTGCAGCTGCCACGGTGCATCCTCGCCGATCATGGCAAGGTGGCTCTGCACGCGCGGCAGGATGTTGTCCGGCTTCAGGGCCTCGTCCGCATCCTCGCCGTCACGCAGCTGGTAGTCGATGCGCCATACGTCGTCCGGCTGCCGGTGCATCAGCAGCGTCGACCCCGGATTGGACGGCGGATCGAACCACGCGAGGCGCTCCACCGGCCGGTGCGTCTTCTGCACGATGTCGACGATGACGTAGCGGCCCTCGTATTGCGTGCCTTCCAGCTGCAGGCCCAGGCGCTCGCGCACGGTGCTGCGGCCGCCGTCGCAGGCCACGACGTAGCCGGCCTGCACGCGCTGCCGGCCCTGCGCGCCCTCGACTTCCACCACGACGCCGTCGTCCCCGGGATGCAGGTCCACCAGCCGCGTGCACCACGCCACCTGCGTCACCTCCGGAACACGTTGCAGCGCCTCGTGGACGAAGGTCTCCACGTGGTACTGCTGGAGGTTCACCATGGGCGCGAAGCGCTGCGTGGCCTCGCTGGGCATCTGGAAATGCAGCACTTCGCGGTCCCGCCAGAAGCTGCGGCCGCCGGTCCAGGGCAAGGCCTTGCGCACGAGCGCCTCGCCGGCACCGGCCGTCCACAGGATCTCCTGCGAACGCCGCGAAATACAGATGGCGCGGCTGCCGCTGCAGCAGCCTGGGTCGGCTTCCAGCACCAGGCTGCGCACGCCGTGCCGTGCAAGCAGCGCGGCCAGCGTCAGGCCGACCGGGCCGCCGCCCGCGATGAGCACCGGAATGCCGTCCGGCAGCGGCTGGGATGGCGCCACGCCTGCTCCTGGAATGCCTGCGCGCGCAACTGTAGTCCAGGCGCCGGGCAAGCGTACTGCCTGCCATCCGTGTCGCCACCGCATGAAGGACGCGGGTGGACTTCCTACACCCGCCGGGCCGCCGTCCGACATGCGCGGCGCACGACCGTTCTTACATTGGAGAAGGACCGGCCGGCACCGGTATCCACGCAACTTCCAAGGAGAGATTCGATGGCTCAAGGGCAAGAACAGAACCGCCAGCAGCAGGACCAGCAGTCGCAGCAGGACCGCGGCCAGGCCTCGCAGGACCAACAGCGCCAGCAATCAGGCAGCCAGCAATCGGGCGGCCAGCAATCCGGCGGCCAACAGGACCAGCAGCGCCAGGGTCAGCAGCAGCAGGATCGCGGGCAGGCCTCGCAGGACCAGCAGAAGCAGCAGTCCGGCGGCCAGCAATCCGGCAGCCAGGGGGACCAGCAACGGCAGGGCCAGCAGGACCCGCAGCGGCAGCGCTGAAGGCGACCGCGTGCGCACGAAGCGGGGCCCGGCCCCGCTTTTTTCATGTCCGCGTGGCCTAAGCTCGCGGACATGTCTGCCATTCACGACCCCGGCGACGTCGTCCGCTTCTGGCGCGAAGCCGGCCCGCGGCGCTGGTTCCGCCGCGACGATGCCTTCGACGCCCTGTTCCGCGATCGCTTCCTCGCCGCGCACGAAGCAGCTGCGAGCGGCAGGCTCGCGCGCTGGTCCGCGACACCGGACGGCTCGCTCGCGCTCGTCCTGCTGCTGGACCAGTTCCCGCGCAACGCCTTCCGCGGCACGCCCCGCGTGTACGCCACCGACGCCCGGGCCCGTGCAGCGGCGGACGCGGCCATCGCGGCGGGACACGATCTGGCGGTGGACCCGCAGCTGCGCCGGTTCTTCTACCTGCCCTTCATGCACTCGGAGGACGTGGCGGACCTGGACCGGTGCGTGCGCCTCAGCGAGCCACTGGGCGGCGACGAGCTGCGCTACGCACGGCACCATCGCGACATCGTGGCGCGCTTTGGCCGCTTCCCGCACCGCAACGCGGTGCTGGGGCGCACGAGTTCAGCGGACGAGGAGCGCTTCCTCGCGGAAGGCGGATTCGGCGGCTAACAGCGGATGTCGATGCCGTCGGCCTCGGTTTCCCAGGCCAGCGTCGAGAGGTCGAGTTCCGAATCGGCGAACTCGGGTGCATCGACGTCCGTGTGCAGGCGCGCGCGCCCGTCGCCCGGTCCGCAGGTCTCGGGCGAGATCACGATGCCCCCGGCCGCTGACGTCGCCGCGATAGCCGCAGCGCGCTCCGGCTGGCCGCCCAGCGGCGTGCACCACAGGCGTCCCTGCACGCGGAAGTAAGCCAGCGTGCAAACGCCGCTCACGACGCCGATACGCAGGGCGAGATCCGGGCAACCGCGCTGCAGTTCGATCGCCATGCGCACGGCCGCGCCGGGGTTCTCGAAGGCCGCCAGCGCCGCGCCGTCCTGGTAGGGATCGAGCCGGCCGTTGTGCCGGCTGTTGAGCCGCTGCAACTCGCCGTGGAAGCGCTCGATGCCCGCCTCCGAACCGGCGGGTGCTCCGCCCAGGTCGGCATGGACCAGCGTGAGGTCACGTTGTTCGAAGCGGATGCTGTCCCCCTCCGGGCCGAGGAAGAGTCCCCGCCAGACCGCTGGTGTCAGCTGGTGAAGGACCTTGTCCGAGAGCGCTTCGAGCAACAGCGCGCGTTCCTGGATTGATTGCATCATTCCCCCTTGCGACGTAACGGGATGAAACCATGGGCTCATCCGTCACGCGATAGGGAAAACGGCCGAGTTGCTAGGTGAATTTCCTAGCGCTTGCGTGTGCGTGGTGCCGTGCCTCGGGACAAGTCCAGGTCGACCCAGGCCGGCGCGTGGTCGCTGGCTTTTTCTTCCCCCCGCACCCAGGTGTCGACGCCGGCCCCGCGCAACGCGGGCGCCAGGTGGCGGTTCAACAGCAGGTGGTCGATGCGCAGTCCCGCATTGCGCTGCCAGTGCTGGCGGAAGTAGTCCCAGAAGGTGTAGACGGGCTCCCCGGGATGCAGGTGGCGGATGGCGTCGGTCCAGCCCTGCGCGAGGAGGCGTTCCCAGCAGGCGCGGCTTTCGGGCTGCAGCAGCGCGTCCTTGCGCCAGGAGCGCGGGTTGTAGATGTCGAAGTCGGTCGGCACGACGTTGTAGTCGCCGCAAAGGATCGCCGGCAGGTCTGCATCGACCAGCGACGCGGCATGCACGATGAGCCGCTCGAACCACGCGAGCTTGTAGTCGAACTTGGGCCCGGGCTGCGGGTTGCCGTTGGGCAGGTACAGGCAGCCGACGATCACGCCGTCGACCGCGGCCTCGAGATACCGGCTCTGGTCGTCGCCGTCGTTGCCCGGGAGATGCCGGCGCGTCTCGACGGGCATGCCGCTGCGCGCCAGGATCGCGACGCCATTCCAGGACCGCTGGCCCTTCCACAACGCGTGGTAGCCGGCGGCGCGGATCTCGGCGGCGGGAAAGCCCTCGTCCAGCGCCTTGAGTTCCTGCAGGCAGGCCACGTCGGGCTGCTCGCGCTCGAGCCAGCGCAGCAGGTGCGGCAGCCGTGTCTTGACGCCGTTGACGTTGAAGGTCGCGATCTTCATCGGCGACCGATGCTACCGAAGCGCGGTCATGCGCGGGTGGGGACCCCCGTCCCTTCAGGGCTTCGCGCGCCTGCGGCGGAAGGATTCCGCGCCGCCGCTGCCGCCGCCATCGGGGAAATCGTGCGGATCCAGCGGCGTCTTGCGGCGAGCGGGCCTCTGCGGCGCCTCCACGAGCGTGCTCGACGAGTTCTCCCCGTGGTCCGCCCCGGCGGGAACCGAAGAGGTAGGAAGTTCGCCCAGGTGCGCGCGGCTCGGACGTGTGTCTCGGGACTTCATGGAGCAAACTTACGGCCTGCCCGCCGGCCCGTGCTGTCGGACAAGCCCGCGATGCCATCCTTCCGGATCCCCTGCATGTTCGTGCTGCTGATGGCAGCCGCAGGCGCGTGCGCGCAGGAAGGCGATCCCCTGAAGTCCGCCGCCTGCGGTGCGGCGCTCGCGAGCCTGCAGGCCGCGCGCGCCGGCCAGGCGACGCCCGGACGCATCGAGCACTTGCGCAGCGAAGCGGCCGGTGCCTGCCTGGGCACCGCGCATCCCGCGCGCAACACCGCGCGCACGCTGCAGGCTCCCATCGCCGTGCCGCCGCCGCAGGTCGACGCACCCATTGCGCAACCCAGCCTGCCCGCGCCGGTCGCACCACCACCGCCCGTGGCGATCGATCGCCCGGCCACGCCCGCGAACTGCGACCCGGGAGGCTGCTGGAGCAACGACGGCACGCACCTGCAGCACCTGCCGCCCAATCTCGCGGGTCCGCGCGGACTGTGCACGCAGCAAGGCGGGCTGGTGTATTGTCCCTAGCCCTGCAACCTGCCAAGGGGAAGCGCGCCATGGGCAACAAGATCGTGACCGAGGCCGACCGCAAGCGCACGGCGCCGCCGAAGACGGCCGAAGGGTTCCGCACCGGCAAGGAGGGGACGGGGCAGAAGGTCAGCCGCGAGCGCGGCGTCGCCACCCGCAGCAAGAAGAATCCCGGCAAGCGCGCCCACAAGGGCGGCTGAGCCCGCCGGCGCCGGGCGCGTTGCGCCCTGCAAGCATCGCCATGGCCGTCCTACAGCCAGGGCTCGGTCCGCACCCTACGGTGGATGGGCTGCACCACAGGAACCCCGCATGCCCGCACCCACCAGTTCACGCACGCTCTGGAAAGGCGCCATCAGCTTCGGCCTGGTGCACATCCCGGTGACGCTGCATTCCGCCACGGCCGAGAACCGCATGAAATTCAACCTGCTGGACAAGGCCACCATGACGCGCGTCGGCAATCGCCAGGTCAGCAAGGCCACGGGCGAGGAAATGCAGCGCGAGGAGATCGTCAAGGGCTTCGAGGTGGAGAAGGACCAGTACGTGGTCCTCACGCCCGACGAGATCAAGGCGGCGATGCCGCACTCGACCCAGACCATCGACATCGAGGCCTTCGTGGACCGCGAGCAGATCCCCAGCGTCTTCTTCAACAAGCCCTATTACGTGAGCCCGGCCGGCAAGGGCGGGCAGAAGCCGTTCGCGTTGTTGCGCGAGACGCTGGAGCGCACCGGCAAGGTCGGAATCGCCAGGGTCGTGATCTCCACCAAGCAGCATCTCGCCATGCTGGTGCCGCACGGCGACGGCCTGGTGCTGGACCTCCTGCGCTGGTCCGACGAGGTGCGCGATACCGCGGGCCTGGCCTGGCCGGGCGAGGACGTCAAGGTGAGCGCGGCCGAACTGAAGATGGCCGAACAGCTGGTCGACGCGATGGCGGGCGACTGGCAGCCGGACCTGTTCCACGACGAGTTCCGCGAGAAGCTCATGGCCCTCGTCGAACGCAAGGCCAAGGAGGGCGGACTGCGCGCGGTGGCGCCGTTGCCGGGCGAGGAAGAACCCGCGACCGCCGAAGTGATCGACCTCACGGAGTTGCTGCGGCGCAGCCTCAAGGGCAATGCCGCGCCCGCCGCGAAGAAGGCGGCGCCGCGCCGCGAGGATGCGGCCAACGACGAGGCCGCCCCGGCGCGCAAGGCCGCTGCGCGCAAGAGCACCGCCACCGCGCGGGCCGCCACCCGGCCGGCCACGCGGCGAAAGAGTGGCTGAGACGACGGGTTCCGTGCGGTCCGCGGTCACGTTGGCGCTCCTGCTGGCGCTGGCGGCGGCCGTGCCGGGCTGCAAGCGCGCGGACCGCAACGATACGGCGGTCCTCGGCGGTTATGGCCAGGCGGCAGGGCCTGCGCCGGCGGCGTCCGCCCTCACGGATGCACAGGGCCGCACCCTTCCCGCGCCGCCCGCGCCGTCGCAGTCCCGCCCGCAGGTCGTGCGCCTGGGTGGCGAGCAGGCGCTGGCCGCGTGGGTGCAGGACGCGCACGTCGTGGCCTCCACGTGGACGCCTGCCGCCGGCTGGTCGCAGGCCCAGCCGCTGGAACGCATCTATGGCGAATCGAGCGACGTGCAGCTGGCTGCCAACGCCCAGGGCCAGGCCCTGGCGCTGTGGCACCACCGCGTGGGCAACATCCACAGCCTGCGCTTCAGCCAGCTGGGAGCCGAGGGCTGGAGCCCGCCCGACGTGGTGCGCGGCGCGCTCCCGCGACCTGCCGTCGCGGCCGCCGCGCCCGGGCAGAGCGCGCCGCAGCTGTGGATGGACGCCCAGGGACGCGTGGTGGCGCGCTGGCCAAGCGGCTTTCATGCGAACGAGGACCAGATGGCGCGCTACGCGCCGGGCGAAGGCTGGACCGGCGTCGTCAGCGTGCCGGTGGCGTCAGCGCCGAGCGCATCGCCTCCATCCCCAGCCCCATCATCTGCCCGATAGCGGGCGCCAGCGTGTCGGGCAGCAGGTCCACCGTCCACTCGAAGCGGCAGCGCCCCGCATCCAGCGCGACCACCTGCGCGGCGCCGTTGTAGTGCGTCGTCTGGCCGCCGAACGCCGTGTACACGATGCGGCGCGCCCCGTCGTCGAGGGTGACGAGCCGCTCGCGCAGCTGGATGCCGTTGCCGAAGGTGACGAGGCGCACCGCGCCGCCTTCCTCCAGCGTGCAGCCCGCGATGAAGCCCGGCGCGAGCCGCATGAGTCCGCCGAAGTCGCGCAGCACCTCCCACACTGCTTCCGCCGGCGTGGGCAGGTCCATGGTCTTTCGGATGGTCGCCATCAGGATCTCCTGGGAATGGGGAGCGCATGCGCCGCCTCGGCCTGAAGCCATTCGGCGAAGGCGCGCGCGCTCGGGTTGTGCGCCGCGTGCGGCGCGAGGATCAGGAAATAGCCGCGGCGCGAGGCGGCGGGGCTGCGGAACGGCGTGACCAGCTTCTTCTGCCGCACCAGGTCCGCCAGCAGGGGCAGGCGCCCGATCACCACGCCTTGCCCCGCGACCGCCGCGGCGACCGCTTCGCTGTACTGCGTGAAGCGCACCGTGTGCGCCATGTGCAGGCCGGGCAGTTGCATGAGGCGCATCCACGGCTCCCAGTCCACGGTGAGCGACTCGTCCTTCATTTCCACCGTGAGCAGCGTGTGGCGATCGAGATCGGCCGGGGACTTCAGCGGGCGTGCGGCATCGCGCACCAGCTGCGGTGCGCACATGGGCTGCACCTCCTCCTCGAACAGGAGCGTGCCCCGTCCCTGGCCCTGCACGCTCGGCACGAAGCGCACGGCGACGTCCACGTTGCTGCGCTCGAGGTCCACGATCTCCTGGGTCGCCGAGATCCGCACGTCCACCTCGGGGTGTGCCTCGGTGAACCGCGCGAGCCGCGGAATGAGCCAGAAGGACGCGAAGCCCGTCGTGCAGGTGAGCGTCACGTGCGGCCGCACGGTGGTGCTGCGCACCCGCGCCGCGGCGTCGCGCAGGCGCTCCAGGCTGTCCTCCACGGCGCGGCGCATGATGCGGCCCGGCTCCGTGAGGGCAAGCGCGCGGTGGCGGCGCTCGAACAGTGCCGCGCCAATGCTTTCCTCCAGCTGCTGCACCTGCCGGCTCACGGCGGACTGGGAGAGGTACAGCTCCTCGCCGGCCTTGGTGAAGCTCAGGTGGCGCGCCGCCGCCTCGAAGGTATGCAGCAGGTCCAGGCGCAGCTGGCGGGACCGGGGTTCGGCCGGCTTCGCATTCCGTTCTTGCATGCGACCCATGCGGATTCGTCGTTTCCGTTCTGTGGACGGCCCCACTATATTCATTCGCAACCCGCATGCAAAGGAGATCGCGATGAACGAGGGCCCGACCGTCTGCCTGCCCGCGCGCCAGCTGTTCGAGCTGCCGGACGCGTCCTCGGCGCGCATCCTGTGCACCAGCGGCTGCCTGTGGCTCACGCTGGACGATGATCCACGCGACGTGATCCTGGAGGCCGGCGACAGCTTCGAGGCGCGCGAACCGCGGCGGGCCCTGCTCTACGCGCTGCAGGGATCGGCCTTCGTGCTGGCGCCGCGGCCTCAGCCGACCGTGCGCCGCAGGCTCTCGAAGAACAGGTCGGACTGCATGCGTTCGCCGGCCGTCTGGGCGGCAACGCGCGCCGCGAGCCCGGGCTCGACGGGCTGAACCGGGCACCCCGTCGACCGCGCCAGCACCTCGTGCATGCAGGCGCGTTCCAGGTAGTAGAGGTCGTCGAAGGCCCAGCCGATCTTTTCGCCGCACACGATCACGCCGTGGTTGCCGAGGAAGGCAACGTCGGCGGCGCCCATCGCGCGCGCGATCCGTTCGCCTTCGCCCGCATCGAGCGCCAATCCGTTGTATTGCGCGTCCACCGCCACGCGCCCGTGGAAGCGCATGGCGTTCTGCGACAGCGTGGTGTCCAGCGCGCGCCGGTCCGTCAGCGTCAGCGCGGTCGCGTAGGGCATGTGCGTGTGGAGCACGCAGGCCTTGCCGGCGATGCGGTGCACCGCGGCATGGATGAACATGGCCGTGGGTTCGATCGCATGCGTGCCGGCCAGGCGCCGGCCGTCGGCGTCGACCAGCACGATGTCGTGCCCCCGCACCTCGCTCCAGTGCAGTCCCCGCGGGTTGAGGAGGAACCAGTCGGGCCGCTGCGGCAGCGCGATGCTGAAATGGTTGCAGACGCCTTCGCCCAGGCCGTGGTGGGCCGCCGCCCGCAGGCCGAGCGCGAGGTCTTCGCGCAGCGCCCGCACGCCGCGGGAGTGGAACAGGTCCTGGGCCTGGACGGGGATTTCGTTCTTCATGGCGGCGAGCTCCTGGCGGCATCCTAATCGCATGCGTTGCGATGTGGGGTTTGTCCTACCGGCGACTCGCGCGGCGGACTACAGGCCGGGACGGCCCGGCCGCCACACTCGCCGCACGACCGGAGAATGCATGTGGTCAAGAAGAGCCAGAAGCCGGGGCCCGTGAGGCCCTCGCGCAAGCAGGAAGCGAAGCCCGCGTGGCCGCAGGAGCGCCACAGCGGGGAAGGTTCCGCGAGCGCGCTGGAGACCCTGCAGAAGCTGGAGAAGAGACGCTCCGCATCGCGACCCGACGATCCGCGCAAGGACTAGGCGCCGCACCGTGTCATGCCGAGGCGCGCTCCGGCGCGCCTGCCTGCGTCGGCATGCCGACGCAGTGCACGTTTTCGTCGTGGTAGGACGACGCTGCGGGACGCCGTCCTACACCCCGTGGGCCGTCCTGATGACAGGATCGCGCGGTTTCGCCCCGATCTGAACAGTTGCAGCCGTTTCCACCCGCCGTGACCGTGACCCCTCCTTTTTCCCAGGAACACTCCGACCCGCTCGCCGCCCTGCGCAGTGCAACGCGCGAGCATCACCAGCGCGTCGACCGCCTCATGGACCTGCACCGCATGCAGGAACCGGGGCACTACGCGCGCGTGCTGCAGGCGCTCGACGCCTTCCTCGCGGGCTGGGAGCCCGTGGTCGCGGCTGCCTTGCCGCAACGCTGGCAGACCTGGCTCCGTCGCCGCTCGCGCCGACCCTTCCTGCAGCGGGACCTGCAGGTGCTGGGCATCGCGGCGCGGCCCGCGGCCCACCTGCCGGCCCTGGCGCACCCGGGCGCGGCCTGGGGCTCCATCTACGTGCTGGAAGGCTCCGCCCTCGGCGGCCAGTTCATCGCGCGCAGTCTCGCGCGCGCCGGGCTGGACGCACAGCGCGGTGCCGCGTACTTCCATGGCTGGGGCGAAGCAACGGCCGGCATGTGGCGCGAGGTGCGCGCGCTGCTCGCCTCCGAGCTCGCCACGCCCGCGGCCACCGCGCACGCCTGCGAGGCAGCGCGGCAGACCTTCGACGCCCTCGCCCACCTGCTGGAAGCCATCCCGCATGAGCGCACTGCCACTGCCTGACCTCTCGCAGTGCGCTGACGAACCGATCCGTACGCCGGGCGCGATCCAGCCGCACGGCCGCATCGTCGCGCTCGCCGCCGACACCGGGCGGCTCGCGGCCTGGAGCGCCAACTGGCCCACGGAGGAAGCGGCGCGGCAGGCGATCGCGACCCTGCCGCCCGACAGCGGCCGGTTGCAGCCGGGCACCGGCCCGGCCTGGCTCGGAAGCCTGCCGCTGGAGGGCCGCACGTGGGACGCCGCGGCGCACCGGCAGGGCAACCACGTCATCGTCGAATACGAACCCGCGGGTCCCGTTGCGGGCATGGCGGCCCCCATCTACGGCGTCGCGCGCGGGATGCTGCCGCTGCTGCAGCGCGCGGGCTCGGTGGCCGCCCTGTGCGAGACGGTCGTGCGCGAGATGAAGCGGCTCACCGGCTTCGGCCGCTGCCTGGCCTACCGCTTCGACGCCGACGGCCATGGCGAGGTGCTCGCCGAACGCCTGGACGAAGGCTACGACTCGTACGCCGGACACCGCTTCCCGGCGAGCGACATTCCCGCGCAGGCGCGCGAGCTCTATCGCGTCAACCACATCCGGCTCATCCCCGACGCGAGCTACGACCCGGTGCCCTTGCTGCGCGCAGCCGGTGGCGCCGACCCCGCCGGGCTGGACCTGAGCTTCGCCGCCCTGCGCAGCGTCTCGCCCGTGCACCTGGAATACATGCGCAACATGCGCACGGCCGCCTCCATGTCCGTGTCGATCGTGGTCGGCGGGCGCCTGTGGGGACTCGTGTCGTGCCACGACCGCTCTCCCCGGCACCTGTCGTTCCAGACCCGCGTGGCATGCGAGCTCCTGGGCCGGCTGCTGTCGCTGCAGGTGCAGGCGCAGGAGGACAACGCCGGGGCGGCGCAGCGCCTCGCGCTGCACCAGCGCGTGCTGACGCTGGTGGCGCTGATGGCGGAATCGGACGGTACCCTGCAGCGGCTGGTGGATCCCGAGCTCGCGCTCCCGGAGCTCGCCGGCGCCGCGGGCGCCGCCGTGGTGCTGAACGACATCTGCTGGACGATCGGCGAGACGCCGCCCCCCGACCAGGTGCGCAAGCTCGCGCAGTGGGTCGTCGCGCTCGGCGAAGACGTGTTCTCCACCGACCGCCTGCCCGAGGCTTGGCCGGAGGGAGGGACCCTGCTCCCCCGCTGCGCCGGCGTGCTGGCGGTTTCCATCTCGCAGGTGCATCGGCACTGCGTGCTGTGGTTCCGCCCCGAGCTGGTCCAGACCATCCGGTGGGCGGGCGACCCGCGCAAGACGCTGCCGGCCCAGGGCCGCATCGATCCGCGCCAGAGTTTCGACAGCTGGCAGGAGAACGTGCGCGGGCGCAGCGCGCCGTGGCTGCCGGCGCAGGAGGCCGCCGTGTCGGAACTGCGCCAGGCGCTGATCGCGCTGGTGCTGCGGCGGGCCGAGGAAATGGCCGGCCATGCCATCGAGCTCGGGCGCGTGAACCGCGAGCTCGAGGCCTTCAGCTACACCGTCTCGCACGACCTGCGCGCGCCCATGCGGCACATCGCCGGCTACGTGGACCTCGTGCTGGAGGACAACGCGCAGCGGCTGGACCCGCGCGCGCAGCGCTACCTGGGCCACGTGAAGGACGCCGCCTCCTATGCCGGCCAGCTCGTCGACGCGCTGCTCGATTTCTCCCGCCTGGGCCGCTCGGGCCTCAAGCCTTCGTGCGTGGACACGCAGGAAATGGTGGAGGACCTGGTGGAGGAACTGCGCCAGCACGAGCGGGGACGCGCCATCGAGTGGGACGTCGCGCCGGCGCTGCCGCGCCTGTGGGCCGACCCGCTGCTGCTGCAGGTGGCCGTGCGCAACCTGCTCGCCAACGCCGCCAAGTACACCCGCGGCCGCGCGCCCGCGCGCATCCGCATCGCCGCCATTTCGCAGCCGGAAGGCGCCGGGCTCGAAGTCAGCGACAACGGCGTGGGCTTCCCGATGAAGTACGTCGGCAAGCTGTTCGGCGTGTTCCAGCGCCTGCACCGCACCGAGGACTTCGACGGCACCGGCATCGGCCTCGCCAACGTCAAACGCATCGTCGAGCGGCACGGCGGCAAGGTGTGGGCGCGCGGCGAGGTCGATCGCGGCGCGACCTTCGGTTTCGTGCTCCCGCCCCGTCCCGCGTCCGGCGATGCCGCCGCCGGCGCCCGCCCCGAGGAGGCCCCCTGATGCTCAAGCCCATCCTGCTGGTCGAGGACGACCCCCGCGACCTCGAGCTCACCCTGGTGGCGCTCGAACGCAGCCAGCTCGCCAACGAGGTCGTCGTGGTGCGCGACGGCGAGGCGGCGCTGGACTACCTGCATCGCAGGGGCAACTTCGCCGGGCGCGCGGAGGGCAATCCGGCCGTCGTGCTGCTGGACCTGAAGCTGCCCAAGGTCAACGGCCTCGAAGTGCTGCAGACAGTGCGCTCCACGGAGTCGTTGCACAGCATCCCGGTGGTCATGCTCACCTCCTCCCACGAGGAATCGGACGTGCTGCGCAGCTACCAGCTGGGGGTCAACGCGTACGTGGTGAAGCCGGTGGAATTCAAGCAGTTCGTCGAGGCCATCGCCGACCTCGGGATCTTCTGGGCGGTGCTCAACGAGCCGCCGCCGGGGTCCCTCCGAACGAGGCGGCGGCATGACTGAAGCGCCCGCGGCCGGCGGGCGCGTCCTGCGCGCGCTGCTCGTCGAGGACTCGCGCCTCGACGCGGAGCTGCTGCGCATCCAGCTCGAACGGGCCTGGCCCGGCGCGCGCCTGGAAGTCGTGCGCGAGGAGTCCGCCTTCGTCGATGCCCTGCGCGCCGGCGGCTGGGACGTCGTCCTGTCGGACTACGAGCTGCCCGGCTTCACCGGGGCGGACCTGCTCGATCACCGCAACCGGATCTCGCCGCAGGTGCCCTTCATCTTCGTGTCGGGCGTGATCGGCGAGGACAACGCCGTGGAGCTCCTCAAGCGGGGCGCCACCGACTACGTGAGCAAGTCGCGCCTCGGCCGCCTCGTCCCGGTGCTGCAGCGGGCGCTGCGCGAACAGGACGACCGGCGCGGGCGCGAGACGGCGGAACGGCAGCTGCGCCACGCCGACATCATCTTCGCGCGGGTGGTCGACGGCTTGCGCGACTACGCGGTGATCCTGTTGGACGACGCCGGCCGCGTGCAGTTCTGGAACCAGGCCGCGCAGACCATCTTCGGCTGGACGGGCGACGACATCCTCGGTCGCTCCGCCGCTCTCCTCTTCCCGCCCGACGCGCAGCCGGAAGCCACGCTCGCCGCGGAACTGCAGCAGGCCCGCACCCGCGGCAAGGCAAGCGAAAACCGCTGGCTCGTCGCGCGCGACGGCCGCCGCCTGTGGGCCGAAGGGGTGGTCACCGCCCTGGAGCGCGAGGACGGGCGTCCGCTGGGCTTCTGCAAGCTGGTGCACGACGCCACCGATAGCCACCTGGCCGCCGAGGCGCTGCGCGCAGCGAAGGAGGAGGCCGACCGGGCGAACCAGGCCAAGGACCGCTTTCTCGCCGTGCTCTCGCACGAGCTGCGCACGCCCCTCGCGCCCATCGCGACCGCGGTGCACGTGCTGGAGCGCGTCGCGCAGGTGGATGCGCGCCACCGCGACCTGCTGCCCATGATCCGGCGCAACGTGGCCCTGGAGTCGCGCCTGATCGACGACCTGCTGGACCTCACCGCGATCACGGCGGGCAAGGTCCACCTGCAGCGCGAATGCGTCGACATGCACCAGCTCACGCGCGCCGTCGTCGCGATGGTGCAGGAGACGCTGCGCGAGAAGGAGATCGCGCTGGACCTGCAGCTGGGCGCCGAACGTCCCTGGGTGGACGTGGACCAGGCCCGCATGCAGCAGGTGCTGTGGAACATCCTGCGCAACGCCGCCAAGTTCACGCCCCGCGGCGGCCGCATCGCGGTGCGGACCGCTTGCGACGGTGGCGAGTTCACGCTCGCCTGCACGGATTCGGGGATCGGCATCTCGCACGAGGCACTGCCCCGGATCTTCCGTCCCTTCGAGCAGGCCGACGCCGACGTCGCGCGCAGCTTCGGCGGGCTGGGGCTGGGGCTGGCCATCGCGCAGGGCCTCATGCACCAGCACGGCGGCCAGATCCGCGCCAGCAGCGACGGCCGCGGCACCGGCTCCACCTTCATGATCGCCCTGCCCTCCAGCGAGGCGCCGCCGGTGACCGTGACGGCAGCAGCGGCCGCGCCTCCGGCCGTGGACGGCGCCCGCAAGCGCGTGCTGCTGGTGGAGGACAACGTGGACGCGGCGGTGGCGCTCGCGATGTGCCTCGAAGCCTACGGCTACGTCGTGCACCACGTCGCCACCTGCGCCGACGCGCTGCGCATCGCGCAGGCGCAGTCCTTCGACGCGGTGCTCACGGACCTGGGCCTCCCGGACGGCAGCGGCATCGACGTCGGCCGCACCCTGTCCAGGCAGGTGCCGGTCGTGGCCCTGAGCGGCTACGGCCGCGAGCAGGACCGGCGGCGCTCGGCCGAGGCCGGCTTCGCCGCGCACCTGGTGAAGCCCGCCGATCCGGCGGAGGTGCACGCCACGCTCACCGGGGTGCTGTCCAGCCAGGCCCTCGGCGCGTAGGTGCGGCCAAGCCCGGCGGCGGGCCCGCGTCGGACGGGTCATGCCGTCCGGTTCTTACAGCCGGGCTTGCAGTGCGGCCCCACCATCACGGCACCACAGCAATCGAAGGGAGTCTGTTGCCATGCGAAAAACCGCAATCGTGATCGCCGGCGTCGTGTCCGCCGCCTCCATGGTCCTCGCCGGCTGCGACGTGCAGAAGACGCAGGAAGGCCACGTGCAAGTGCCCAAGTACGAGGTCTCGAAGACCCAGGAGGGCGACGTGACGCTGCCGAAGTACGACGTCGAGGCGCCCAAGGTGGACGTGACCACGACGCAGAAGGACATCACCGTGCCGAAGGTGGAAGTCCAGAAGGAGGAAAAGACGGTGACCCTGCCCAAGGTGGAAATCACCCCGGCCAAGGACCGCGACGACAACAAGGTCGCCGAGAAGAAGTGACGGCGGCGGGCGGCGCCCGTGCGCTTCCGGGGCCGGCCTTGCCGGCCTTTTTGCTGCGGCGGGCGCAACGGCCGCCGCGCGGCGCGTAGGACCGCGCCGTGCGCCTGGAGCGGCGCCGTCCGTCAGGGGCGCAGGACAACGCCGCCAACGGATGAACTCCCGCCCGATGCGCGGCGAAGGCGCTTAGACTCTTGGGCCACCCGGCCTGCGAGCCGGGACGCCTCGCCGTGCCACACAACGCCATTCCTGCCCACGTCCTGCTCGTCGACGACCAGCCCGCCAACCTGCTGGCGCTGGAAGCCGCCCTCGACTCCCTGGGGGTCAACCTCGTGCGCGCCGTTTCCGGCGCGCAGGCGCTGGTCGCCCTGGAGAAGCAGGACTTCGCGGCGGTGCTCCTCGACGTGCGCATGCCCGGCATGGACGGCTTCGAGGTCGCGCGCCAGATCCGCGCGCGTCCCCGCTCGCGCTTCACGCCGATCCTGTTCGTCACGGCCGGCGACGACCCGGACGAGGCCATGCTCTCGGCCTATGCCCTGGGCGCGGTCGACTTCCTCGCCAAGCCGCTGCGCAGCGAGGTGCTGAAGGCCAAGGTGGGCGTGTTCGTGGAGCTCTGGCGCAGCAAGGAAGAACTGCGCCAGCGCGAGCGGCGCGACTTCGAGCAGCGCCTGGAGGCCAAGGAGGAGCGCTACCGGGCCCTGTTCGAATCCATCGACGAGGGCTTCTGCGTGGTCAAGCTCCTGCGCGGCCCCGCCGGCGAGGTGCGGGACTTCCGCTTCGAGGAGGCGAACGAAGCCTTCACCCTGCACACGGAACTGCAGAACCCGGTGGGCCGGACCATGCGCGACCTGGTGCCCGGCTACGAAGGCCAGCGCTTCCAGGTCTACGACCGCGTCGCGCGCACCGGCGAGGCGACGCGCTTCGTGCAGGAGGACAAGCGCACGAAGCGCTGGTTCGACGTCTATGCATCCCGGTTGGGCGGCGCGGGCGGCGACCTGGTCGCCGTGCTGTTCTCGGACATCACGCAGCGCCTGCTCGCCGAGCAGGACCTGCGCCGGCTCAACGAAGCGCTGGCCGAGGCGAACCGGCGCAAGACCGAATTCCTGGCGACGCTCGCCCACGAGCTGCGCAACCCGCTGGCGCCGCTGTCCAACGGCCTGCACCTGATGCGCATGGGCTCCAGCAAGCCGGAGCTGCTGGAAAAGACGCGGCAGATGATGGAGCGCCAGATCCAGCACATGGTGCACCTCGTCGACGACCTGCTGGACGTGGCGCGCATCAGCACCGGCAAGGTCGAACTGCGCCGCGCGCGCATGGACCTCAAGGACGTGGTCGCCACTGCCGTGGAGACCAGCGCCTCGCTGATCGATGCCGGCAACCACAAGCTGTCGGTCGCGCTGCCCGCCGAACCGTTGCCCATGGACGCGGATCCGACCCGCATCGCGCAGGTCGTGAGCAACCTCCTGAACAACGCGGCCAAGTACACGCCCCCCGGCGGGCGCATCGCCCTGAAGGTCGCCGTGGAGGACGGCGCGGCCGTGCTGTCCGTGAGTGACACCGGCATCGGCATCGGCGAAGATGCACTGGCCAAGGTGTTCGAGATGTTCGCCCAGGTCCCCAGCAGCGTCGCCAAGCCGCAGGGTGGCCTGGGCATCGGCCTGTCCCTGGTCCAGAGCCTGGTGGCGCTGCATGGCGGCAGCGTGTCCGTCGCCAGTCCCGGCCCCGGCCAGGGCAGCACGTTCACCGTGCGCCTGCCGCTCCTTTCACCCGAATCGGAGGTGACGTCCCGCATGGCCCAGACATCCGATCCCGCCAAGGCCGGCCAGCTCCAGGTGCTGGTCGTCGACGACAACACCGACGCCGCCGAGAGTCTCGGCGTGCTGCTCGAGATCGAGGGCCACGCGGCCCACATCGCCCACTCCGGCGCCGAGGCCCTGCAGGTGGCGCAGGCGCAGCCGCTGGACGTGGTGTTCCTGGACATCGGCCTGCCGGACATGACCGGCTACGACGTCGCCAAGCGCATGCGCCTGCTGCCGAACATGCAGAAGACCCAGCTCGTCGCCCTCACCGGCTGGGGCACGCAGGACGATCGCCAGCGCACCCGCGAGGCGGGCTTCGACCGGCACCTCACCAAGCCGGCGGAACTGCCGGCGGTGGAGGAGCTGTTGCGCGCCGTGGCCGAAGCCAAGCGCGCCGGCTAGGAACTCAGAGCCGCGCGAGCAGACCGCGCGCGATCTCCTCCAGCTCGCCCGCCAGCGGGCCGGCGGCGGCATCGCCCGCTTCGCCGGCCGCGCGTGCGCGCTGCCAGTGAACGGCCAGTTCGCCCCGGCGCGCTTCCACGGCCGCCACCACTTCGCTGCGCCAGGCGGGCGGGATGCCGGCACCGTTGCCCGAGGGCATGCGGTGGACCACGGCGAGGTAGGCCAGGAGCAGGCTTTCGGTCACGGTCTGCAGCAGCTCCTCGCCCAGCTGCACCTGCGGTTGCCCGCCCGCGGTCCCGCGGTTCTTCCACGCCGCGGCGGCGAACGCCGCGCCGCCGCCGATCATGGCGCCGAGCGCGGTCGCGGCGCCCAGGGTCAGGCCGCCCGTGATCAGGTCGATGCCCGCGCCCATCGCCGCCCCGGTCGCCGCGCCCGCCATGCCGGCCTGCGGGGTGTCCACGGTGTGCTGCTCGTTGAAGCCGCTGTCGGCGCGGGTAGCGGACAGCGGCGCGACCGGCGTCCCCGTGCGATGCAGCTGCACCAGCGCTGCGAAGGTGTCCGCTTCGGCGGCGCGCAGGCGCTGCAGCAGGGCCGCGCGCGCGCCTTCGCGTGCCCGCTGCGTCGCGTCGCGCTCGGCGCCGTTCACCAATTGCCGCAGTCCCACGGGCAGGCTGCCGGCGTCCTCGCTGTCGCGCGCGGCCCGCACGAGCGCCGCGGCGACGATGCGCATGGCCTCCGTGAAGCGCAGCGCGTTGCGGTCCTTCCAGGTGGCGGCGATGCGCTCGAAGCCGGCCCGCTTGCTCGCGGCCACGCGCGCGGACGCGGTTTCCAGCAGCGCCGGATCGCGCAGCCAGTGCCCGGTGCAGCGCTCCAGCGCCAGCACGTCGGCCGCGAGGCCGAGCCGCTGCACGGCGCTGCGGTACGGAACCTCGTCGCCCGGCACCAGCAGCAGCGCCGGCTGCGCCACCCAGTGCAGCAGGCGCGTCGCATCCTCCACGTCGACCGGGCTTGCCGGCAGCAGCACCAGCAGGTCCGCTTCCGCGAGCGCCGACGCCACCGGGTCGCGTTCCAGCCCGCCGCGCGCGGAGGCCTTGAACCGGCCAAGCAGGTCCTGCAGCCAGGCCTGCGTCGCGGAGGCGCCGCCGGCATGCGCGGCCACCGCCGGCTCGGGGGGCCGGTAGCCTTGCGGCACGTCGACCACGCGCAGCACGTCGCCGCGCGCGGTGCCCAGCACCGTCCACGCGCCTTCGCGCGGCGGCGGACGGTCCGCCACCTCGCGCAGCATGCGCTGCCAGGCGGCGTGGCCGCCGCCCTCGCTCGCGACCACGGCCAGCGTGATGCGCGCCGGGCTCACGCGGGCCAGCACCTGCACGTAGTACGGATCGCGCAGGTCGATGCCGACGGCCCGGCCCAGGCGACGGCGACGCCACCCGGACCAGCCCGCAAGCAGCATCCGCGGCACGACCACCACCAGGAACAGCAGCGCGACGTACATCCAGACCCAGCGGCGCGCCTCGCCCACGTCCACCGGAACGCCGGAGCGGAAGGCCATGCGCTGCAGGTCCTCCACGCTGAAGGCATCGAAGGGCAGCAGGGCCACCACCGGCGCGAACAGCGCGGCCAGCAGCGCGTGCACTTCCTGGACGCCCAGCAGCGTGCTCTCCCAGCCGACGCGGTACTCGCGCACGATGCCGCCCAGCACGATGGACACCGCCAGGCCCACCGCCCAGCCCGCGGCGCAGACGTGCAGAAGCTGCTTCCACCACAGCCACTGCTGCGCGCCGGCCGCACGCAGCCACTGCTGGTGGAAACGCGCGAGCACGTCGGCCCGCAGGCGCCCCGGGCGCCGGCCCGGCGTGCCGATGCCAGCCAGCCAGCGCTGCAGGCGGGCCAACGCCCCGTGCGGACCCGGTGGATGCGGCCAGAGCGCCGAGCCGGCGATGAGCAGGTAGACCGCCAGGTTCCAGGCCAGCACCCCCAGCATCGGCGGCGACAGCATGTTCACCTGGTGCGGGTTGTCGATGCGGTCCAGGGCGGCACCGAGCACGCAGGCCACGAGCGGCAGCAACACCAGCACCAGGCCACGCCAGGATTCCGCCTGCTGCAGGGCCGCGATGCGCGGGTTGCGGTTCTCCACCGCCGCGAGCATGCGGCGCGCGCGCTGCTGCAGGAAGTCGGCGAGGTCGATGCCGCCGCCGGCGGTCCGCCGGCTCGCCGCGAGCGCGTCGCGCTCGATCCGTTCGCGCTCGGGTTCGCTCAGCAGCTTGCCCTGCGTATCGACGTCCTCGATGGCGCGCGCCAGCACCAGCTGGCGCGCGCGGGCTTCATCGAGTTGGAGGATTCCGTCGTCCACGGCCCCATGAGTCTAGATGCGCAGAGGCATGCCGTGGCAGGTGACACACGCCGTAACCCTTCTTCATCCTTCTTCTTGCAGCGGGGCGCGCCGCGACATGGCCGCGGCGTTGAATGCCCATGCGGGGCCTTCCGTCCCCGCGAAGGCAGTACGCATGAAGTCGGTCGAGAACGGGATCCCGGCGGGCCGCCGGCCCGGCGAGCGCGACGCGCCCACCAAGCCGGGGCACAGCGGCGAAGGCGCCCGCAGCGCGATGGAACAACTCATCCAGCAGGAGCTGCGGCGCACCGCGCAGCGTGCGCGCGAGGACGGCAGCGAGGTCCGCCCCCGGCCCGCAGCGCGCCGGTAGGCCGTCCGCCTAGCGGGCTTGCCGCAGGAAGCGGCGGACGTTGTCCGGGTCGTGGCCCACGTAGGTCACGGCATGCTCCAGTTCGTCCTCGCTGCAAGCCAGCCACTTGCACCAGTTGCGCCGCTCCCATTCGGGCTCCAGGTGGATCAGGAGCGGCTCCACTGCGATCTTGTTGGCGTCTTCGGACATGGTGACGTTTCCTCCTTGCCGATGCCTGCAGATTAGGCGCGGCGCCGCGCTGCCGCGGCAGGACAGGGGTGCGGCATCGCGTGCGCTGCGGCTTGGCGCGGCTGTAGGACTTGGCACGGCCGTGCGCCTGCCGTCCTGCGCCCGCCATGGCCCCGCGACTACACGTCCCGCGCACCGCGCCGCCGACCATCGAGCGGCACCAGGAGAACGCCATGCTGCTGCGCAAGCTCATCGTCGCCGCCATCACCGGCGGACTCGCCAAGAAGGCCTGGGACCAGATCCGCAAGGAGCCGCCGCGCAATCCCGTCGACATCACCGAGGTGATCGCGCGCCCGGTCGCGACGGCGGACCCCGCGCAGCGCCGCGCGACCCGCCGGCTCGGCGCGCGCCGGCGGCGGGAAGGCCCCTCCGCGTGACGGCCGGGGCACGTCAGGCGCAGCGATTACACTGCGCCGCATGTTCCAGAAATCCCTCCTGATCCTCGCGATCGCCTCCGCCTGCACCCTGGTGCAGGCCCAGCCGGCGGCGGGCTCCGTCCCCGCCACCCCCTCCTCGCCCGCGAAGAAGGAGCTCATCGCGCGCATCCTGAAGATCCAGCAGCCCGCGATCGACAACATGGCCCAGGGCCTGGTGCAGGAGCCGCTCGGGCCGCTGCTCGAACGCGCGGACGCCGCCCTGCAGGCGCGGGTCGCGCCGGAGAAGCGCGAGGCCGTCGCCAAGGGCATCCAGGAAGACACCCGCAAGTTCGTCCAGGACACGGTGCCCATCGTCCGCGACCGCGCCACCAAGCTGGCGCCCGCGGCGATCTCGCCGATCCTCGAGGAGAAGTTCACCGAGGACGAACTGAAGCAGGTCCTGCAGCTGCTCGAATCGCCCGTCCTGGCCAAGTTCCAGGCCGCCGGCGGCGACATCCAGCGCGCCCTGGCCGAAAAGGTCGTGGCCGACACCCGCCCGCAGGTGGAACAGCGCTTCCGCACCCTCGAAGACAGCATCGCCCGGCGCCTGGGCGTGCCGGCGCCCAACTCCGGCGCGGCCGGCAATGCGCCCGCAGCCGGCACCGCGCCGGCCGCCGGCGCGCGCGCACCCGCCAAGAAATAAGACGGCGCGGGCCCCGCGTGGGCTTGCATTCCGTTACCAGGCCCAGCGGCAGCCGCGCGGCCGGGTTACAACCCGGCCCATGGCATCGTTCCCGCGCCTGCTGCCGTTGCTCGCCGCGGCCTGCTTGGCCGCGTGCGAGCCGGCGCCACCGCGCGAAACGCTGGATGCGCACGCGCTGCGCGTCCAGCTGCGGCAGCTGGCGAGCGTCGCCGCCGAAGCCGCGCTCCTCACCCACGAGCTCGAGGCCGGCCACCTGAATCCTGCCTTCGCCTGGGTCCACCAGCAGGGCCTGTCGGACGCGGCGCGGCAGGCGGCCACCGGTCTCGCCCAACCCGCGGACCCGCCGCTGCAGGCCACCCGCCACGACGCCTTGTTCCTGGCCGCCGACCTGCAGGCCGACGTCGGGCGCGTGGCGGATCACCGGCACGATGCGGCAGACCTGCAGGCCTTGCGCCGCCAGTTCGAGGCGGTCGGCGAACGCGCACGCGCGCTGGAGCCGCTCCCATGAGCCAGGTGCTGGAGATCACCCTCGGCATCATGACCGCGCTGGGGGGCTTCGTCGACATCGGCGAGCTGGTGTTCGCGGTCAACGCCGGGGCGCAGTTCGGCTACGCGCTCCTGTGGGTGGTGCTGGTGGGAACGGTGGGCATCGCGGTGTTCGGCGAGATGTCGGGCCGCATCGCCGCCGTGCTGCGGAAGCCCGTGATGAACGTCGTGCAGGAACGCCTGGGACGAAGGATGGCCGTCGTCGTCCTCGTCGCATCGGTCGCGATCAACGTGCTCACCTGCGCCGCCGAAGTCGGCGGCCTCGCGGTCATCCTGCAACTGCTCGGCGCCCAGCGCTTCCAGTGGATGGTGGTCGCGGCGTGCGCGGTCCTGCTCGTGTCCGTGTACGTGCTGCCCTTCCGCTGGATCGAGCGCGTGTTCGGCCTGCTGGGGCTGCCGCTGCTGGTCTTCGTGGTGGCGGCGGTGGCGCTCGGGCCGGACTGGCGGCAGGCCGGACGGGGCCTGCTGCCCTCGCTGCCGGCGCCGGATTCGCCCGGGCTCGCGATGTACCTGTACTTCGCCGTGGGCCTGCTCAGTTCCATCCTCATGCCGTACGAGGTGTATTTCTATTCCTCCGGCGGCATCGAGGAGGACTGGACGCCCAAGGACCTGCCGGTCAACAAGCTGACCGCGGGCGTCGGCTTCTTGCTGGGCGGCGTGCTGTGCATGGCCCTGATGCTGGTGGGCACGCTGGTGTTCGAGCCGGCCGGGATCGCCCCGCAGATGCTGCCGACCACGGTCCTGGGCGCATCGGTGCCGCTGGGCCGCATCGGCTTCGCGGTGGCGCTGGCGGGCATCTTCTTCGCCATCGCCGGCGCGGCGGTGGAGACGGCGCTCTCCGCCGCCTACAACGTGACGCAGTTCTTCAACGTGCCCTGGGGCAAGCGGCACAAGCCGCGCGAGGTCCCCTTCTTCACCGCCTGCTGGATCGCCGCCCTCCTCCTCGGGCTGGCGATCGCATGCAGCGGCGTGAATCCGGCGCAGGTGGTGGAATACGCCGTGCTGTTCGCGGTCGTGGTGCTGCCCTTCACCTATTACCCGGTGCTGCGCCTGGCGAACGACCGCGCCGCCATGGGGCAGCACGCCAACGCCGGCGTGATCCGCTGGCTGGGATGGATCTACCTGGTGCTGATCTGCGTCGTGGCGGCCGCAGCGCTGCCGCTGATGGCCCTCACGCACAACGGTCAGGGCTGAGCGGCAGCGGGCCTTGCCGCTGCTCGAAGGCTTACGCGGCGGCGTCCGGCGCCGGTTGCGCGTTGCTCGCGCCGTTCAGGCCGACGCGGCTGTCGAAGCTGTGGCAGGCCGCCTCGAAGGCGCGAATCTCGTGCAGGGCCTCGTGCAGGCTCATCTCGCTCTGCTCCATCAGCTTGCCGGCCAGGTGCTCGGTCAGCGGCTTCATGCGCGCGAGCGCGGCCTTGGTCTCGCCGTAGAGGCGCTCGCTCTGCATCTCCATGATGGAGCGCGTCTCCTCGTCCACCGTGCGGTTGCCCGAATCGTTCAGCGCGCCGAAGTTCAGGCGCGTCTTGCGGTACATGCCCATCTCGGCCACCGCGTGGTGCAGCAGCTTGGTGACGCGCGTGATGTCGTTGTGGGCGCCGTTGGTGGTGCCCTCCTCGCCGAAGAACAGTTCCTCGTTGGCCATGCCGCCCAGCAGCACGCGCACGTCGTGCTCGATGTCGGACTTGGTCTTGAGCAGGTTGGAGCCCTGCTTGTGGAACACGAAGCCCAGCGCGTTGTTGCGCGGGTTGGCCTTCAGCGAGATCTTGATGGTCTTCATCTCGGCCAGGATCTGCTCCCAGTCGCCGCCGGCACGCTTGCGTTCCAGCTCGAAGTCCACCAGGAAGTGGCCCCACTCGTGGATCGCGATGATGCGGCGGTCGCGCTCGCGTTCCTTGGTGGTGTTGGCATTGACGTTGCCCACCAGCACGCGCTCGGCGGCCTGCATGAGCGTGGGGACGTCGATCAGCTCGCCGGCCTGCACCGCGTTGATGCCCGCCTGGGTGACGATGGTCTCCAGGTCCGCCGGGCTGCGGCCCTCGGTCACTTCGACGATGTGACGCAGGTCCATGCCGTCGGCGACCTTGTCGGAACGCTGGGCGAGGTAGTGCTGGAAGATCGCGCGGCGTTCTTCCTTGTTCGGCAGCCGGAAGTCCACCTTCATCTGGAAGCGGCGCAGCATCGCCTCGTCCATGGACATGGACTCGCTGTTGAAGTTGGACGCGACGATCCAGATGATCTCGGCCTCGCTCTTGGTGCGCACGCCGTCCAGGATCGCCAGCAGCATGTTCTGCGTGTCGTCGTCGAACTTGCGGTGGCCCCCGCGCTTCATGAACAGGTCCTGCGCCTCGTCCAGGAAGACGATGCAGCGGCGGCGGCGCTTGGCCATGGAGGCGATCCGCGCCAGCGTGTTGGAACCGCCGGCGACGTAGCCGGTCTCCAGGTTGGCGGCCGAGTGGAACAGGATCGGCAGGTTCAGTTCCTTGGCCAGGTAGCTGGCCAGCTTGGTCTTGCCGGTGCCGGCCGGGCCGCTGAACATGACGTTGAACGGCTTGTTGATGCCGTACTCCGCGTATTCGGCGCGCCGCTCGTACTGGTCCTTGATCTGGCGCACCTCGGACTTGATGTCGTCCATGCCCACCAGGTCGTCGATGGACCCTTCCACCTGGTTCGGTTCGATGAAGCGCAGCGCCTTGAACTGCCCCTTGAGGTGGAAGGCGAGGAAGCCGAGCAGGCCGATGGTCAGCGCCGCCGACAGCACGCCGCTCACGCCGGCCTTCCAGCCGTCCTTCTCGGATTGCGGGCGGGCGCCGGAGAAGCGCTCGTCCAGCCTTTCCAGCATCTCCTGGCTGGCCGCGGGCAGTTCGCCGCGCGGCACGAACACCATCTTGCCGCCCCAGGTGGCCGTGACCGCCTTGTCGGAGAAGATCTTGGTCTCCATGTCGCTCGGGTAGTAGGCGTACAGCTTGCCTCCCGACTCGATCAGGACGATGCGCTCGGAGACGTTCCACATCAGCGGCTTGTAGACCACCGTGATGCGGTCCACGGGATGGCTTTCCAGGAAGCCCAGCACCGAACCGGTGCCGAACACCACCGGCAGCTTGTCATTGAGCGTCCACATGGCGTCGCTGCCGGTCTGGCCGGCCATGGCCTTGACCTGCTCGGCGACGGCAGCCTGGCGCTGCATGACCGTGAACGAATAGATCCCGGTCACCGGGATCAGGACCGCGACCGCAACCAGCATGGCCTTCATCGCGGCAGACTGGATCGTGAACCAGTCGGAAAGACGGGTGGCCAGCTTCTTCAAGCCGAGCCACGGGCTGGAGGGCGCCGCGCCGCTGGCGGCATCCACGGAGTCTTTCTTGGCGGCAAGATCGGACATGGGTTCCTGTTCGGAGTGGGCGGCACGCACGCGGGCGCGCCAGCACAAAAATCTTTACGGGAGAACCTCCCGCGGGAGCTGACTCTTGTCAGAGTCATCCTACATAAAGGGTTCCCGGGACGCGAGTCGCAAAGTGTTTCGCCGGCTGGGGTGCGCACCCCGACGTGACAAATTCACGAGAGACCCGGGCGTCCGCGGACGGCACCGTTGCGCGGAGGCCCTGCCTTCGGGAACCCAGGCACGGTCCATGCAATCAGAGTCAAGGAGCCGGGTTCTTTTTCAAGTTTCTTTCCCGGCTACTTATCCCCTCGGGGCAGCAGTGCCCCGGGGGATTTTTTATTCTGCCTCTGCCAGGCTGGCCGCGTGCCGGGCGCCCGCGACGCCCCTACGCCGCCGCCGGGCATCCGCGGCGCGGCTTGCTACAGTCGCCCGCATGGCACGCCTGCAGAAACTCCGCAGCCAGCGCTGGCTGGCCCGCGACGACTTCCGCTCGTTCAACCACCGCTCGCGGATCATGCAGATGGGGTACGACCCCCAGGACTGGGAAGGCAAGCCCGTCATCGCCATCCTGAACAACTGGAACGACTACAACCCCTGCCACCAGCATTTCAAGCAGCGGGCCGAGGAGGTGAAGCGGGGCGTGCTGCAGGCAGGAGGCTTTCCGCTCGAACTGCCCACCGTGTCGCTGGGCGAGGCCATCATCAAGCCTTCCGCCCTCCTCTATCGCAACTTCCTGGCGATGGAAGTGGAGGAGATGATCCGCGCCTACCCGGTGGACGGCGTGGTGCTCATGGGCGGCTGCGACAAGACCACGCCCGCCATGCTGCTGGGCGCCACCAGCGCCGGCGTGCCGGCGATCTTCCTGCCGGCCGGGCCCATGCTGCGCGGCATGTCGCGCGGGCAGACGCTGGGTTCGGGCTCCGACGCCTTCAAGTACTGGGACGAGCGCCGCGCCGGCACCATCAGCGAACCGCAATGGCAATCGATCATCGGCGGCATCGCGCGCAGCGCCGGGACCTGCATGACGATGGGCACGGCCAGCACCATGACGTCCATCGCCGAGGCGATCGGCATGACGCTGCCCGGCGCCGCATCCATTCCCGCGGTCGACGCCGGCCACCAGCGCATGGCAGCGCAGTGCGGGCGGCGCATCGTGGAGATGGTGCACGAGGACCTGGTGCCGGAGCGCATCCAGACGCGCGAGGCCTTCCTGAACGGCATCACGGTGGCCATGGCCCTGGGGTGCTCCACCAACGCCATCATCCACGTGATCGCGCAGGCGCGGCGCGCCGGCCAGGAGATCGGCCTGGCCGACTTCGACCGCGCCAGCCGCGAGGTGCCCGTGCTGGCGAACATCCGCCCCAACGGGACCAGCCAGTACCTGATGGAGGACTTCCATTACGCGGGCGGCCTGCCGGCGCTGATGGCGCGCCTGAAACCGCACCTGCACCTGGACCAGCTCACCGTCAACGGCCGCACCCTGGGCGAGAACCTCGAGGGCGCGGAGTGCTTCAACGACGACGTCATCCGGCCGCTTGCCGATCCCGTGTACCGGGAAGGCGCGCTGGCCGTGCTGCGCGGCAACCTCGCGCCGGACGGATGCGTGATCAAGCCTTCGGCCATGAGCGGGAAATACCTCGTGCACAGCGGCCCGGCGCTGGTCTTCGACGACTATCCCAGCCTCAAGAAGATGCTGGACGACCCGCGGGCCGACGTCACCGAAGACCACGTGATCGTGCTGCGCAACGCCGGCCCCAAGGGCGGCCCCGGCATGCCCGAGTGGGGCATGATTCCCATGCCGGTGAGGCTGCTGAAGGAAGGCAAGCGCGACATGCTGCGCATCAGCGACGCGCGCATGAGCGGCACCAGCTATGGCGCCTGCGTGCTGCACGTGGCGCCGGAGGCCTTCATCGGCGGCAACCTGGCGCTGGTGCGCACGGGCGACCGCATCAGCGTGGACATCCCCAACCGCAGCATCCGCGTGGAGATCCCCGACGAGGAGCTGGCACGCCGGCGCGCGCAGTGGCAGGCGCCGCCGCCCCGCTTCGCGCGCGGCTACGGGTGGATGTTCACGCAGCACATCCTGCAGGCGGACCAGGGATGCGACATGGACTTCCTGCGCACGGCGTTTGGGGAGGCGGCGGGGGAGCCGGACATCTTCTAGGACGGCGCCGCGCGGCGGTGGGGTTCGCTTCGCTCACCACCACCCTACGGACTCCGATCCCGCCTCGTAGGGTGGCGGTGAGCGCAGCGAACCCCACCGGATCACCCGGCCGCGGCGCCAGCCGCCCGCCAGAACGCCTCCGCGTACGCCGACAGTTCCTGCGGATCCCGGTACAGCCGGATCTCCACCGGCAGCCGCCAGTGCGCCGGCCCCGCCACCTGCAGGCGGCGCGCATCCAGGTCCTCGCGCACCAGCGACTCCGGCAGCCAGGCCAGGCCCCGCCCTTCCAGCGCCATCGTCTTCAGCACGGAAGCGAGATAGGCCGTGAACACGGTCCGCAGCCCGGATGCGGCGAGCTCGGGGCCCAGTGCCTGCCGCACGATCCGCCCCAGGCCCGACTCGTCGCTGAAATCCAGCAGGGCCTGCGCGGGCGCACCAGGCGCATGCACCGGCAGCAACACGTCGCGGCCCACCACCACCGAAGGCACGCCGGCGGCATCCAGTTCCCCGCGCGCACCCGCGGGCGCATGGGCGATGACGAACTGCACCTGGCGCTGCGCCAGCAGGGATTCGCACCGCTGGAGCACGTCCGACACCAGCCGGATCGGCCCGGCCGCGGTGTGCGCCTGCAGCGACTGCAGCCAGCGCGGCACGAAGGTGAAGGACAGCGCATGCGTCGCCGCAAGCCGCAGCGTCGTCGCGCTCGCTTCGGCCTGCGCCCGCGCCTGCGGCGGCAGCCCGGCGACGCGCGCGAGCAGGTCCTCGGCCTGGGGGCGGAACCATTCGCCGGCGGCGGTGGGCCGCGCCGGCTGCGCGCTGCGATCGAACAGCTCCACGCCCAGCCACTCCTCCAGGGCGCGGATGCGCCGGCTGAACGCGGGCTGCGTCATGTGCCGCTCCTCGGCCGCGCGCGAGAAATTGCCGCTGGCGGCCAGGGCGAGGAAATCCTCCAGCCAGGACAGGTTCATGGGCGGTGCCGTGGCGGCATGGAAGTCAAGAAATCGGGCATTGGCGCTTCCGGCGCGCTTGGACCATGATCCGCCGCTCCAGGAGAGCACCCCATGAAGATCGTCGAGATCCGCGAGAAGACCGTCCCCATCGCCAGTCCCATTCGCAACGCCTACATCGACTTTAGCAAGATGACGCTGAGCCTCGTCGCCGTGATCACGGACGTGGTGCGCGACGGCAAGCCGGTGGTGGGCTACGGCTTCAATTCCAACGGCCGCTACGGCCAGGGCCAGCTGATGCGCGAGCGTTTCCTGCCGCGCCTCGTGGAAGCGAAGCCCGAGTCGCTGCTGGACGCGCGCGGCATCCTCGATCCGCACAAGGTCTGGGACACGATGTTCAGGAACGAAAAGCCCGGCGGCCACGGCGAACGCTCGGTGGCCATCGGCACCATCGACATGGCCGTCTGGGATGCGGTGGCCAAGATCGAGGGCAAGCCGCTGTTCCAGCTGCTGGCCGACCGCCATGGCGACGGCCAGGTGAACCGCAAGGTGTTCGTCTATGCGGCCGGTGGCTACTACTACCCCGGCAAGGACGACGCGCAGCTCAAGGCGGAGATGCGCAGCTACCTGGACCGCGGCTATTCGGTGGTGAAGATGAAGATCGGCGGCGCGAGCCTCGCCGAGGACCGGCGCCGCATCGAGTCCGTGCTGTCGATCCTCGGCCCCGGCCAGCGCCTGTGCGTGGACGCCAACGGCCGCTTCGACATGGACACGGCCATCACCTATGCCAAGGCGCTGCAGCCGTACGACCTGTTCTGGTACGAGGAAGCCGGCGATCCGCTGGACTACGAGCTGCAGGCGATCCTGCGCAGCTACTACACGAACCCGATGGCCACCGGGGAAAACCTGTTCTCGATGCAGGATGCACGCAACCTCGTGCGCTATGGCGGCATGCGCCCGGACCGCGACTGGCTGCAGTTCGACTGCGCGTTGTCCTATGGCCTGGTCGAATACCTGCGCACGCTGGAGATGCTGAAGCAGCACGGGTGGTCGGCGAGCCGCTGCATCCCGCACGGCGGCCACCAGATGTCGCTGAACATCGCGGCGGGCCTGGGCCTCGGCGGCAACGAGTCCTATCCCGACCTGTTCCAGCCCTATGGTGGCTTCCCGGACGGCGTGCGGGTGGAGAACAGCTACGTCACGATGCCGGACCTTCCGGGCATCGGGTTCGAAGGCAAGAGCGACCTGATCAAGGAGATGCGCGCGCTCTCATCCTGATGGAGGAGGGCGAGAAAGCAACGTGTGCCGCGCGCGACAACGGCGGCAGATGTCAAGTGCACTTGGCATGAGCATCGGCTACCCTCCCTCGCCTCGAACTTGGGAGGAGTTGATGACGTTGAAGAAATGGGCGGCCGCCCTCGCGGCCTGCCTGGGCCTGTTCGCGCATGCGGGCGAAGTGCAGGTCAAGGAGGCGATCGCAACGGAAATGCGTACGGCGTACGCCAGGAGCGACTACCGCGCCATCGAGGATCGCTATGCCTCGGCCCTGGCCCGGTCCGAACGCCTGCCCAGCGGAATGTTCGTCGCATCGGAGATCCGGCGCAGCCTGATGCCCGAGCAGACCAGCATCCTCAACGTGACGGATCCGGACGGCCACTGGGGTCCCATCGAGAGGAAGCTTTCCGACTGGTCCGCGAAGTTCCCGCAATCCACTCTCGCCTCCGTCGTGCTGGCCCGGACCTACCTGGCGCACGGCTGGACTTGGCGAGGCGGCGGCTACGCGCGCACCGTGCCTGCCGACGCCGCCGCGAAAGTCGAGTTCTACGCCCAGCGCGCGTACGAGACCCTGATGGCACGGGAAAAGGCGGGCCGCAAGGACCCGTACTGGTACGTGGAGATGATCAACATCGCCCGCATCCAGGGCTGGAAGCCCGACCAGTTCTTCGGCCTCGTGCAGGAAGCGATCCAGGCCTTTCCGCAGAACTACGACATCTACATCATCACCGGGCTGCGGCTGCAGCCCCGCTGGGGCGGCAGCGTCGAAGCGTTCGCAGGCCTGGCGGACCATGCGGTGCAACAGACGCGCAAACAGGAGGGCGAGTCCCTGTACGCCCGCCTCTACGCGGAACTCGGCGACGGACTCGACGTCGAGTTGTCGGACCCGTCGATCGACTGGAAGCGGATCCGGGCCGGCTTCGAGGACATCCTCAAGCGCTACCCGGACAACTGGAACGTCAACCAGTACGCCCGCATGGCCTGCGCCGCACGCGACCAGGCCACTGCGCGGCGCCTCTTGCTGCGGATGAAGGGCGACGTCGAATCGGCCGTGTGGACGGATCGTGCGATGTACCTGCGTTGCCTGCAGGCAGCGGGCCTGAAGCGGGAAGACCTGCAATGAGCTCGTGGCGCGCCCTCCTCCCGGGCCCCGTCCGGGGGGCGGGTGCGCATGTCGCGGGCGCGAGCCGCTCGCCGGCATGGACCAGGTGTTCCCGGCGCTCGCGGCAAAGCGCTACGGCGAGGTCGATGCGTTCTACCAGGATCGACCTGGGGGCCCGCGAAGCGCACGCCGAGCCGCGTGAGCGGGCGCTCTGGACGAGCGGCCGCGGGAAACCGCACGCACGGTCCCCCCGCGTGCGCTAGTTCCCGCTCGCGACCGCCGATCCTCCACCGACGACCGGCCAGGACCGCGCATGCAGCCGCGAGCTGTCATTGCGCGTTATCCGGCGTGAGCAACTGTCACGGCAAGCCGGCCACCCGTGACAGTTGCGCGTCCGCCTGGCGCAACGCGTCTTGCGGGTTTCCACGGTCGCTCCGACCATTGGTTCCACGAAGGAGGAGCGACCATGAAACCCATCGCCTCGCAGTTCCGCGCCGGGGTGCTCGCCGCCTGCACCCTGCTCGCCGCACCGGCCGACGCGCAACAGCCCGTCCCGCCGGCCATCACCGGACTCGCCCGCACCATCGCGGCCGAACTCCTGATGCATTGCCCGCTCACGGATGCCCACGACGCCGCCGCATTCGAAAGCTGCCGCGCGGCCCTGGACGACGAGGGCGTCCTGCGCTCCGCCCTGCCCGAGGCCGTGCTGTGGGGCGTGGAGCGCCAGGCTGCGCCCGCGGGCCTGGATCACGCCGGCCTCACGCAGCTTTCCCCCGACGTCTGGACGCGCATGTATGCGCCGCTCTTCATGTTCAACGGCAACCACACGGTGGAGTGGGTGCCGTCCGAGAACCTGTTCGTGATCCGCCTGGAGGCGGCCTTCCGCAACCGGCTCGCGCCCGGGCAGTTTCCCGAGCCCTTCTGGCACGACGCCGCCCAGTGGACGGCGTACCAGAACACGAACGGCCTGCTGCTGTGGGTGCGGCCGCAGACGGCGCGCATCCACATCGCGCAGTTCACCGACCATGCCGCCACGCCGCTGCTGCAGCCGGTGGAGCCGGTGGCGCGCCGCTTCGACGGCCAGTGGCTGTGGACCGACGCGTCCGGCCGGACGCAGCCGGAGGTGACCGTGCTGGACGGCCAGTACCGCGCCGACAACCCGTACCGCGGCGCGCTGGACCGGCAGTACCGCGACCTCGCGTTGCAGATGCGTGAGTCCCAGTGCGCCAGCTGCCACGTGCCGAGCAACCCGGGCCACAGCGAACGGCTCGTGCTCCTGTCCACGCCCGCGCATGCCGCCGGCGAGATCGACCGGGTGATCCGCCTCGTGCGCGAGAACCGCGCCCCGGGCGGCGCCGCCGGCGGCGGCCACACGCTCCATGCGGACGATCGCCTGTGGCTGCTCGAAAGCGCGCAGGCATTCCGCGACACCGTGCGCGCCGCGCGCAACTGGGAGACCGATGCCGTGAAACGCGATCGCGACCTCGCCTGGCAGCCATTGCCGCGCGCGGCGTCGCTGCGGGCGGAAACGGAGTTGCAGTTGCGGCGCTAGGGGGCCGCCCCATCCTCTTCCCCACCGTGGGTGGCGCACGACAGCACTCCTCGCGGTGGAGTGCCCCAGCCGCGGGAATCAGCTACCCTGCCCGCGACCGACGAGGGAGGGTCGATGCAAGCAATGAAAGAATGGGTGGCCGGCCTTGCTGCCGGCCTGGCGCTCTGCGCGCATGCGGGCGAAGTGCAGGTGCGCGAAGCCATCGGGGCCGACATGCAGGCCGCCTTCCTGCGGGGCGACTACCAGGCCATCGAAGGGCGCTACGCCGCGGCTCTGGCAACTTCCGAGCGCACGCCGAGCGGGCTCTTCGTCGCCGACGTGATCCGCCGCAACATCGTTCCCGATCCGGCGACCGAATCGGACGTCCCCGGTCGTGACGACCATTGGGTGCCCATGGAGCGCAAGCTGGACGACTGGGCGGCGCACTTTCCCCAATCCTCTCTCGTTGCCGTGGTGCAAAGCTGGATCTACATCCGGCATGGCTGGGCCTATCGTGGCGGCGGCTACGCCCGGACGGTCCCGCCGGAAGCCTTCAGGAAGGTGGAGCAATACGGCCAACGCGCGTATGACGTCCTGAAGGAGCGCGAGAAGACCGGCAGCCAGGATCCGTACTGGTATGTCCAGATGATGAATGTGGCGCGGGTACAGGGCTGGGAGCCGGACCGCTTCCTGGCGCTGGTGCAGCAGGCAAGCCGCAAGTTCCCACTGAACTACGACATCTATTTCACGCCCGCCATCCAGCTGCTCCCCCGCTGGGGCGGCAGCACCGAAGCGATCGCCGGCCTGGCCGCATACGCGGTCGACCAGACCCGCAAGGTGGAAGGCGAATCGATGTACGCGCGCGTGTACTGGAGCGTGGCGGGGCAGCTGGACGCCGAGCTGTCGGGCCCGGAGGTGAACTGGCCGCGCATTCGCGCGGGTTTCGAGGACGTGATCAAGCGCTATCCGGAGAGCTGGAACCTGAATCACTATGCCAGCATGGCATGCGACGCCCGGGACGTGCCGACGACCCGGCGCGTCCTGCTGCGCATCAAGGGCGACATCGAACAGCAAGCCTGGAAAGGCCGCGCCCACTACCTGCGCTGCGTGGAGATGGCCGGCCTGAAGAAGGAGGCGCTGCGATGAAACGCTTGCGCGTGCTCCTGTTGTCCGCTGCGGTGATGCTGGCCGGCACGGCGGCCCACGCGGAACCATTGACCGATCTCTCGCAGGCGTACCAGGCCCTGGTGGCGGGCCGCTACGCGGACGTCGAAGACCTGTACGCCAGGCTGCACAGGGAACACGGGCGTACGCCCGAGGGGACCTACGCGTGGGAGGAGTTCAACTGGAAGGTCTACTGGGCGTCTTCCAGCAAGCCCGACGAGCCGGACTACTGGCCCAAGGTGGATGCCGCGACGAAGGCCTGGGTCGCGCATTCCCCGAAGTCGTACGTCGCCGCGATGACACGCGCGTTTGCCCTGGCTTATCGCAGCGGGTCCGTGCAGGCCCGAGAGGGTGCATGGGTCGAAGCGGACCGGCTCGCGCAGGAGGCGCGCAAGCTGATGGACAACTCGCGACGGGCCGGAGCTTCGGATCCCCTCTGGCATGCCGTGCGGCTGCGGGTCGCGTCCGTGGAAGGCCTGCCGCGCACGGACGTCGTGAATCTGATCCATGCCGCCCTGGCCGTGGACTCCACCGTCATGCGCGTGTACCAGGAGGCGGCAATCGCGCTGTCGCCGAACGGCCGCAACAACGACGACATGGTCTGGTTGATGCGGCTTGCGCTGCAACGCGCGGGCCAGCGCGAAGGTCCCGCCATCTATGCCCGCGTGCTGGAAGCGACCTATTGGCATTTCGAGCCCGACGGCCTCACCTTCGGCCGCAACGGGCTCGACTGGCCGCTCCTGGACAAGAGCTTCGCCGACTGGAAGAGGCGCTATCCGGCCAGCTATCCGCTCGACCTGCATGCCGGCCTCGCCTGCTCCGCGCGGGACCGCGAAACGGCATCGAGGCTGCTGGCCGAGCCGAGCGCGGGCAGCCGCAGCGACGTCTGGACGCTGCTGGGCGGGAAGAACTACCTGTCGGCGTGCCGGGAATGGCTGAAGCCTGCACTCGCCAAGCCCATCGTCTGACACTGCAGCCGGCTTTCCCGGGGCGTGGCATTCCAGGAATGTAGGACCACGCCGCGACCTTGTAGCCAAGCTGTAAATGGGCCCCACGGCCCAGCGGTCCCTGCCCCACACTGCCGAGCCGTGAGAAGCAGTGCAGGGAGTGCCGCATGGAAAGAATCTGGGGGCCGGTGAACGGGTTCTGGCTCGCCGCCTACGCCGCGCCGGCGGTCGAAGGCGATCGCTATTGCAGCTACGCGAAGGTGTGCTGGAGGCGTCCCTCGAGCTACTGGGATGCCGACTGCGCCTTCAAGATCTTCGGCGGCGAGCACCATCGCTCGCTCGAGAGCGCCCTCGGCTCCGTGGTGCTGGATGCCCGCAACGAGATCACCTGCCTGCCGCGGAACGCGCGCGCCCTCGTCGAGCGGCATCGCCGCGACCACGCGCCCATCCCGCGCATCGTGCTGGCGTCCTTCTTCCGGCACCGCTGGGCCTGAGCCGCCTAGCTGCTGTTTTTGTAGCAACGAACCCACATCACCCCGGACGATGCAAGCTTTTGCTGGACGGCCCCCGGACGAAGCTATGAAAATCGTAGCGATGGCCGAGACCATGCCCACCTACTACGACGTGTTGCAGGTCGAGCGCGACGCGCCGCCCGAGCGGGTGCGCGCCGCCTACCGCAAGCTGGCGCAGAAGTACCACCCGGACAAGATGCCCGGCAACGTCAATGCCGTACGGGCCATGGCCGCCATCAACGCCGCCTACGAGGTGCTCTCGGATGCCCACCGCCGCGCCGAACACGACGTGTGGATCCGCCGCGCCGAACGCGTGAGCCGGCCGACCCCACCGGCCCAGGCGTTGCCCAAGGACCTGTGGACCTACCTGCATCCGTCCGTCCACTGGCCGTGGTACCTGCTGTTCGGAACGCTTGCCGTCGCCCTCGGCACGGTGGCCACGGCGATGTATCTGACGGCGATGCCGGCCCGCGCGGCCATCTCGCATCCGGCCCGGGCCTGCACCCAGCTGGCGTCGACCGCGCCCACCTCTTCCTGCACCTTGTCCCGTACCTGATCCGCGCGCGCGTCGCGCGTCAGGCCAGACGCCGCTGACGGGCAGAACCGCAGCGGTCCGATGCCATCGTGCCTTGCCCGGCCGCACCCTGTCCTCATCGACAAGGAGTGACCGCATGAACACCAAACCCCTGCTCTCTGCCGCCCTCGCGGCCGGCGCCCTGATGGGCCTCGCCTCCGTGGCCCAGGCCGCACCGGCGGTCGTGGCCGGCACCACGCCGTACGCACCGGCGCCCACGCCCTACTACGGCAACACCCAGGTCTATACGTACTCGACGCCCGCGGTGGTGGTGCAAGGCCCGCCGCCCGCACCGATCTACGAAGCCGCACCGGCGCCGCGCACGGGCTACATCTGGGCCCCGGGCCACTACGTGTGGAACAACGGCCGCTACGAATGGCGTGGCGGCGAGTGGATGGCCTCGCGCCCCGGCTACGGCTGGCAGTCCGCGCACTGGGAACAGCGCGGCGACGGCTCCTGGTACCTCGTGGGCGGGACCTGGGTGCGCAGCGACAACTACGCGCGCTATGACGACGGCCGCCGCGGCCCGTACGGGGACCGCGACCGCGACGGCGTGATCAACCGCGACGACCGCTATCCGCGCGATCCGGACCGCTACTGAGCAGGCGGTCCAGCTTCGCGAAGGTCGCGCCCCAGCCACGCTCGTGGTTGTCGCGCGCGGCCCGGTCGACGAAGCGGTCGTGCAAGAAGTCCAGCTCGGTGCCCCCGGGCACCGGGCGCAGCGTCACGCTCACGCGCGAAACGCGCTCGGGCGTCGTGTGCCATGCCCAGCTGAAGGCGAGGTGGCGCACGGGCTCGACGGCTTCGTAGGTCCCGCCCACCTCGTGCTCTTCACCGCCGCGCGTGCGGAAGCGGATGCGATAGTGCCCTCCAGGCCGCACGTCGAGTTCCGCGAACAACACCGAATGGGGTTCGCCGGGGCCGAACCACGCGCTCAGCGCTTGCGGGTCGGTCCACGCCCGCCAGACCTTTTCGGGCGCGACGGGGTAGCGGCGCGTGAGCCGGAGCGCGAGCGTTTCGCCGGCGGGGCGGTCCATGGCTGCACTTCCTCCTGGTGGTACAGATAGCGTCCCAGCGCGTCCAGCTGCGCGCTCCAGAACTTCTCGTAATGGGCGAGCCACATGGCGGCGTCCTCCAGGGCTGCGGGCGCGAGTTCGCAGCGCACCGTGCGCCCTTCCTTCGCGCGCACCACCAGCCCTGCGTCCTCCAGCACCCGCAGGTGCTTCATGAACCCGGGCAGCGACATGCCGTGCGGCGCGGCCAGCTCGCTCACGCTGGCCGCGCTGCGCGTCAGGCGCTCGATGACGCTGCGCCGCGTCGCATCCGAAAGGGCCCAGAAGACCTGGTCCAGCACGGCGGCATCGGTCAATCGCGCGGCTCCGCTCAGCCCGGCATGGGGAGGGGCTGGAGCATGCTCAAGCGGTTGCGTTCGGTGTCGTAGAAGGCGACGTACTGGCCCACGCCGGGGATCTCCATGGGCGTGCCCAGCACCTCGCCGCCGGCCTGCTTCACCGCCTTCATCGCGGCCTGGATGTCCGGCACCGAGATCACCACGGAGGGATGCTGTCCCGGCATGTCGGCCTGCCGCGGGAAGAAGCCGCCGTTGATGGCGCCGCGGAAGCCCTTGCCCTCGGGCATGGCGTCCTGCTCCGCCGACGTGGCGAGCACGTAGTTGCCCATCTCCTTGCCCAGGGCCTGCAGCTTCCAGCCGAAGGCCGACTGGTAGAAGCGGGAGATGCGCTGGGCATCGTCGTAGGGCATCTCGAAATGCACGACCGGGTTCATGCGAGCCTCCTGGATGCGCGCCCTGCGGCGCGGCACTGTTTCAATGGGACCGGCCGTCGAAATGCTTCACCGGCACGGAATCGATGTCGAAGTTCTCCAGCACGCGCAGGTTGACGGCGGCCGTGGGCTTGCCGCCGGGCGCCAGCGCCTCGCCGAAGACGTGGATGCCGCACGCGGGGCAGAAGCGATGCCGGATCACGTGCTTGTTGAACAGGTACGTGCCGACGTCCGCCTCGTCCGTGAGCAGCTTCAGCCGGTCGCGCGGGACGAACCACAGCAGCGACGCGCGCCGTGCGCACATGGAGCAGTTGCAGGCCATTCCGCTGTCGACCTCGCCTTCCACTTCGAAGCGGACGCGGCCGCAGTGGCAGCTGCCGGTATGGACCATGGCTCTTCCTTTAGTTAACCAGTCGGTTTAGTTTATGCGCGCGCCACGGGCTGTCAACTGCCGTCCATCGGCGCCCTGGCTCAGCGGCCGCCCAGGCCCATCGCCCGCGTGATCACCTCTTTCATGATCTCGTTGGTGCCGCCGTAGATGCGCTGCACGCGGGCGTCGGCATAGGCGCGGGTGATGGGGTAGTCCCACATGAAGCCGTAGCCGCCGTGCAGCTGCACGCATTCGTCCATCACCTTGCACTGCAGGTCGCTGGTCCAGTACTTCGCCATGCTGGCGGTGGCCGTGTCGAGCGTCTCCTGCAGGATCAGCTCCAGGCATTTGTCGACGAACACGCGCGCGACCTGCACCTCGGTCTGCAGCTCCGCGAGCTTGTAGCGGGTGTTCTGGTACGCGGCGACGGCCTGCCCGAAGACGCGGCGGTCCTTGACGTACTGCACCGTCCAGTCGATCGCCGCCTGGGCTGCGGCGACGGCCGTGACGGCGATCTGCAGCCGCTCCCACGGCAACTGCTCCATCAGGCACACGAAGCCGCGGTTCTCCAGGGCCTCGCCCCCCAGCAGGTTCTCCGCCGGCACGCGCACGTTGTCGAAGAACAGCTCCGAGGTGTCCTGCGCCTTCAGGCCCAGCTTCTTCAGGCGCTGGCCCTTGTCGAAGCCCGGCATGCCGCGCTCCACCACCAGCAGGCTGGTGCCCTTGGCGCCCGCCTCCGGGTTCGTCTTGGCCACCACGATCACCAGGTCGGCGTGCCAGCCGTTGGTGATGAAGGTCTTGCTGCCATTCAACAGGTAGCTGCCGTCGCCCTGGCGCAGCGCCGTGCTCCTGATGCCCTGCAGGTCGCTGCCGGCGGCAGGCTCCGTCATGGCGATGGCGCCCACCATCTCTCCGCTCGCGAGCCGCGGCAGCCAGCGCTGCTTCTGCTCCCCGGTGCCGTAGTGCAGGATGTACGGCGCCACGATCTCGCTGTGCAGGCCGAAGCCGACGCCCGTGAAGCCGCCGAAGGCCAGTTCCTCCATCTGCACCACCGAATACAGCTTGTCGACGCCCGCGCCGCCATGCGCTTCGGGCATGGTGGGACACAGGTAGCCGTTCGCGCCGGCCTTGCGCCACAGCTCGCGGTCGACGAAACCCTGCTCCTCCCAGGCTGCATGGAATGGCGCGACCTCCTTGTCGACGAAGCGGCGGAAGGCGTCGCGGAACGCCTCGTGGTCGGCGCTGAACAGCGTGCGTTGAATCATCGGAAAGGTCCCCTGCAAAAGAAAGCCGCCGCCCGCAGGCGGCGGCTGCGCGAGCTTACGCGCTTACAGGCGCGACGATGTCGGGGCATCCCCCAGCGGCTGGCCGCCGGGGCCGGCCTTGAAGGTCAGCGGGCTCTGCGCCGCCTGCTGGCCGGTGCCGGTCTTCGTCCAGTCGCACACGCCCGTGGTGAACACGGCCTGCAGCCGCGAGAACTGGGCCGGCGTGAAGGTGGCCGCCGGGTAATCGGTCTGCACCAGCGGCTTCAGCTGGCACTTCAGGATGTCCTCGCTGCGCGGACCGCCGGCCACCTGGCGCGGCGAGGCGGCAGGCTTGAGGAACGGGTCCGCATCGCAGGTCGCCTGGTCGAAGACCTTGGTGGTCTGGCTCGTGTCGCTGGTCAGGTAGCAGAAGTCGGTGGAACTCGCGGGACGCGCGGCGCGCACCTTCTTCGCCAGGGAGCGGCCCGTGTCGTCATTCAACAGCGCGGTCAGCCACTGGTCCATCGTCGTGAAGGCTTCCGCGCTCATGTTGGCCGGCGGTGCGATCGCACCGCGCGCGAAGCGCCACAGGGCCTGGTTGCCGGCGTCGCCGGCGTCACGCACGAGGCGGTCGCGGATGGCCCAGCTGTACCACTGGTGATGGATGCCGAACAGCGTCACGCCGGGGATGGAGCCGGGCGGCGTCGTGATCAGCGAGTCGTCCCAGCCGCGCATGTCGATGATGGGCGTCTGCGCGAGATTGGCGCCCGAGGCCACGATCCCCGAGCGGTAGGCGATGGCCAATGCATCGGTGTCGGCGGTGGAGCGCTGCGCTCTCGGGGTGGTGTCGCGGTCGGAGCCGCCGACCACCTCGTTGAGCGTCACGAACTCCTCCGCCGTGATCTCCCCGGCCAGCAAGGCGCCCAATCCGTACTGGACGCCCGTGTTGTCGCGCGTGTCCTTCGCCGCGGGGCTGCCCGGGACCTGGCCCCAGATCGAGACGGCCCACGACCACGCGTTGCAGCGCGGCAGGGTGGCCGTGCCCGAGGGATTGGCCGGGTCGTACACCGCGCTGTTCGGCAGCTCGCAGTTGTTGGTCTGCGTGGCGGCCTGCGTGATCACCCCCGTGACCTGGTCGCTGACCTGCCGCAGGTTGTAGACCCCCGCCTTGCCATTGCTGCCGAACAGGTTGAACCAGGCCTGGCATCCGGTCTGGTCCTGGTGGCCGTTGATGGCAGCCTTGCGCGCGTTGATCGCGTCCTGGGTCAGGCCCATGGTGGTGGTCCACAGGGTCAGCATCTGCGGCTTCTGGTACGCCTCCACCAGCAAGGTGCAGTCGCCCACCTCCATCGAGGTCGTCTCCGAGTCCGGATACGTGCAGGAGGTGATCACGCCGTCCAGGTTGCCCGGGAAGATGGACAGGTTCATGTTCGAATTGATCGAGCCGCCCGAGCAGCCCGTGCCCAGGGTGAACTTCACCTGGCCGTACGTGTCGATGATGTGCTCCTTCATCATCAGCACCGTCTCGGTCATGAGCACGCGGTTGGAGTTGCGCAGCGAGTCCGACATGCTGTTGGCGGCGACCAGCCAGCCGCGCTTCAACTGCTCCTCGAGGGCGCTCCACGCCGTGGCCGTCGAACGGGCCTGGCGCCGGGGCTGCCCCGTGCTGGCGCCGAAGCTGTAGTACACCTTGCCGTTCCATTGCGCCTGCGGCGTCACCGCCGTCCAGTTGCTTCCGGGATTGAACAGCACGGCGATGTCGTAGATGCCGCGGTTGATGGTGCCGCGCTCGAGGCGCACGATGAAGGGCAGCGTCTGGCCGGTGTCGGTCGTCACCGTGGCGATGTCCGACGGCGTGCCGCCCGGGTAAGGCTTCCAGCATGGATTGGCCGGCGCCACGGGCTGCGCCGGAATGACGCCGGTCACGCCATTGCTGTTCCACACCGGGTCGGGCAGCGCCGTGGAACAGGCGCCGGCGCCCGTGCTCGCCGCCGTCGTGCGGTAGTACAGCTTCGTCTCGGTGGCGATGGTGCAGTTCGCGTCCGGCTGTCCCGACAGGCCGCTCCCGTTGGTGGCCGGCGTGTTGCCCGATTGCGGCTGCGGCGTCGGCGTCGCGCAATAGAACGGCGTGACCTGCGTGCCGGAAGTGACGGGCCCGCTGCGGGGCGCATTGGTGATCACGAGCTGCGCGCCGCGCGGGCCGAAGCCGTCGGCGGGAGCGGCCTGCAACTCGTTGCTGCCGGCCTTCATCCCGATGACGACGCCCACGAAGCGGCCCCTGCCCTGGTCCACGAAGGCGCTCGTGACGTCGGCGCCGTTCAGCTTCATTTTCAATCCGTGGCTGGCGATGCCGGGCGGCGCCGTGACCTCCACCAGCGCGTCGCCGTCGCTGACCAGGTCGGCACGGTTGGACAGGGTGCGGATCGCGATCGGGCCGTTGTCGCCACCGCCGCCGCCACCGCCCCCGCACGAAGCGAGGACGACGGACACGAGCGCGAGGCCCAGGATCTTCCAGGGCGCGGCCGGCCGCGCCTCGTTGCGAGCTTGGGGAACCACGTTGCCTCCTTGGACCCGCGTCGACCGCGCGGGCTGCGCGCCAATCTAGACCGGAGCAAGATGTACGTGGGGTTGCAAAGCCGCCGCGCGTCACGTGAGCGACAGGAGCAGCCCGGCCGTATCGCCGTGCACCGGCATTTGTGCTGAGCAGTTGCTTGGTCGGCCTGCCTATACTGCTGCGCATCGCCAGGAGACCCGACATGACCGAAGCATTCGTGTACGACGCCATCCGCACGCCGCGCGGCAAGGGCAAGAAGGATGGCAGCCTGCACGAGGTGAAGCCCGTGAACCTGCTGGCCGGCGTCCTGTCCGAGCTGCAGCGCCGCAACGACTTCGACACCGGCCAGGTGGACGACGTCGTGATGGGTGTCGTCTCGCCCATCGGCGAGCAGGGCTCCGTGATCGCCAAGGTCGCGGCGCTGAAGGCCGGGTGGGACTGGCGCTGCAGCGGCGTGCAGTTGAACCGCTTCTGCGCCTCCGGCCTGGAGGCGGTGAACATGGCGGCGCAGAAGGTACGCTCCGGCTGGGAAGACCTGGTCGTCGCGGGCGGCGTGGAAAGCATGAGCCGCGTGCCCATCGGCTCCGACGGCGGCGCGTGGGCGCAGGACCCCGAGACGAACGCCGCCACCGCGTTCGTGCCGCAAGGCATCGGCGCCGACCTGATCGCCACGCTCGAAGGCTTCTCGCGCGAGGACGTCGACGCGTTCGCGGTGGAGTCGCAGCAGCGCGCGGCGCGGGCGCGCGAAGGCGGCTTCTTCGCCGGCAGCGTCGTGCCGGTCAAGGACGTCCTGGACCAGGTGATCCTGGACCGCGACGAGTTCATCAAGCCGCAGACCACCCTGGAAGGCCTCGGTGCCCTGAAGGCCTCGTTCGAGCAGCTGGGCGCCATGGGCTTCGACCAGGTGGCGATCGGCCGCTACCCGCAGGTGGAGCGCATCGTCCACGTGCACCACGCGGGCAACTCCTCCGGCATCGTCGACGGCGCCGCGGCCGTCCTCATCGGCAGCGAGGCGGCAGGCAAGGCGCACGGCTTCACGCCGCGGGCGCGCATCGTCGCCGCGGCGCTGTCCGGGGCCGATCCCACCATCATGCTCACGGGCCCCATGCCTGCCGCGCGCAAGGCGCTGGCCAAGGCGGGCATGACCGTGGACCAGATCGACCTGTTCGAGGTGAACGAGGCCTTCGCCGCGGTGCCCATGAAGTTCATGAAGGAGATGGGCGTGCCGCACGACAAGGTGAACGTCAACGGCGGCGCCATCGCGATGGGCCATCCGCTGGGCGCGACCGGCGCGATGATCCTCAACACGCTCGTCGACGAACTGCACCGGCGCAAGCTGCGCTACGGCCTGGCCACGCTGTGCGTCGGCGGCGGCATGGGCATCGCCACCATCGTCGAACGGATCTGAAGCATGAAGACCCTCCGCTACGAACTCGCCGACGGCATCGCCACCCTCACCTTCGACGAGCCCGGCTCGCCGGTCAACACGATGTGCCTGCAGTGGCAGGACGACCTGGCCGAGGCCGTGCAGCAGGTGGTGCAGGACAAGGATGCGATCCGCGGCATCGTGCTGGCTTCGGCCAAGAGCACCTTCTTCGCGGGTGCCGACCTCAAGGGCACCATGCGGCTGCAGGCCTCCGAAGCGCCGCGCGTATTCCGCGAGATCGAGCGGGTCAAGAAGAACTTCCGCACGCTGGAGACGCTGGGCAAGCCGGTGGTGGCGTGCCTCAACGGCACGGCTCTCGGCGGCGGCTGGGAGGTGGCGCTCGTCGCGCACCACCGCGTGGCGGTCGACGATCCGAAGATCCAGTTCGGCTTGCCGGAGATCACGCTGGGCCTGATCCCCGGTGCCTCGGGCATCACCAAGATGACGCGGCTGCTGGGGTTGATGGGCGCGCAACCGTACATCCTGGAGAGCAAGCTGTTCTCCCCGCGCGAAGCGCTGTCGCTGGGCCTGGTGCACGAACTGGTGCCGGACGCGTCCGCCCTGCGTGCCGCGGCATTGGCCTGGATCGCCGCGAACCCGCAGGCGCAGCAGCCGTGGGACGCCAAGGACTACAAGATGCCGGGCGGCACGCCCGCCAACCCCAGGATCGCGGGCCTGCTCTCGGTGGCCCCGGCGGCGCTGCGGCAGAAAACGCGCGGGCTCTACCCCGCGCCGGAATACGCGCTGGCGGCGATGGTCGAGGGGGCGCAGGTCGACTTCGACACCGCGCTGCGCATCGAGAGCCGCTACCTCGCCCGCCTGATCGTGTCGCCGGTGGCGAAGAACATGATCAACACCTTCTTCTTCAACATGAACGCGATCAAGGCGGGACAGTCCCGTCCGCAGCGGGAAGGCCGGTGGAAGCCGCGGAAGGTGGGCATCCTCGGCGCCGGGATGATGGGCGGCGGCATCGCCTACGCGCAGGCCAGCCGCGGAGTCGCCACGGTGCTCGAGGACGTGACGCTCGAGAAGGCGCAGGCCGGCAAGGCGTACTCGCTCAAGCTCACGCAGTCGCGCGTGGAGAAGGGGCGCCTGAGTGCGCAGGAACAGGAGGCCCTGCTCGCGCGCATCACGCCCGCCGCGTCGGCGCGGGACCTGCAGGGCTGTGACCTGATCATCGAGGCCGTGTTCGAGAACCGCGACCTGAAGGCGAAGGTCACGAAGGAAGCCGAACCCCTGCTCGCACCGGACGGCTTCTTCGCCAGCAACACCTCCACCCTGCCGATCACCGGGCTCGCCCACGCCAGCGCGCGGCCGGAGAAATTCATCGGCATCCACTTCTTCAGCCCGGTGGACAAGATGAAGCTGGTGGAGATCATCCGCGGTCGCGCCACCGACGACGACACGGTGGCCCGCGCCTACGACTACGTGCAGTCCATCGGCAAGATCCCCATCGTCGTCAACGATGCGCGCGGCTTCTTCACCAGCCGCGTGTTCGGCACCTTCGTGATGGAAGGCGCGGCCATGGTGGGCGAAGGCCTTCCCGCGCCCGTGGTGGAACAGGCGGGACTGCAGGCCGGCATGCCGGTGGGACCGCTGGCGGTGCTGGACGAGACGGCGCTGTCGCTCTCGGTCCACGTGCTGGACCAGACCCGCGCCGATTTCCGCGCGCAGGGCGAAACCTACATCGCGACGCCGGGCGAACTGCTCGTCGAACGCATGGTCAAGGAATACGACCGCAACGGCCGCGCCGCTGGCGGCGGCTTCTACGACTACCCGTCGGGCGGCAAGAAGCAGTTGTGGCCGCAGTTGAAGACGCTGTTCGAGCAGCCCGGTGCCGCGTGGGACCTGCAGGACCTGAAGGACCGGCTGCTGTACCGCCAGGCCATCGAAACCGCCCGCTGCCTGGCCGAGGGCGTGCTCACGAGCGTGCACGACGCCAACATCGGCTCGATCTTCGGCATCGGGTTCCCCGGGTGGACCGGCGGTGCGATGCAGTTCATCTACGGCACGGGGATCGATGCGTTCCTGCACCGGGCGGAAGTGCTGGCGTCCCGGCATGGTCCGGGGTTCGTCGTGGCGCCGCAGGTGAAGGACGCGATCCGGCGGTTCGAGCCGAAGTACTAGAGCGGGTGGGTTGTTGAGCGGCGCTTTTTGCGCCTCTTTTTCCGCTACGAGCACCCGGCCGCACGCGCGTTGGCAGCCAAGGGGCGGTGGTGCCCTGGAACGCGGCTTCGCCGCCGGTGGGGTTCGGGCTGCGCCGCTCACCCCACCCTGCAGGGAGGCCGACGATCTTGTAGGGTGGCGGTGAGGCGAAGCCGAACCCCACCATGCGTCGTCCGGGCGCTGCCCCCCACGTCGCCCCAGGCGACGCGGCACGCGACAAAAAAGCGGAAGCGGCGCAACAGCGCCGCTTCTTGAACGCCCTGGGCCCCCGCCTGCGCGGGGTGACGGAGCGTCAGTCGATCGTCGCGCCCGATCGCTTGATCACCGGGCCCCACTTCGCCAGTTCTTCCTTCATGAATGCCGCGAACTGCGCGGGCGTGCCCGCTTCGGCTTCCATGTACTGGGACTTGAGCTTCTCGTTCGTCGCCGGATCGCGCATGGCCGCGACGAACTCGCGGTTCAGGCGATCGACGATGGGCGCAGGCGTGCCGGCGGGCGCGATCATTCCGATCCAGGCGCTGCCGTCCATGGGCAGGCCGGCTTCGCGGAAAGTCGGGATCTCGGGCATCTGCGGCACGCGCTTGGCGGTGGAAACGGCGAGCGCCTTGAGCTTGCCGGCCTTGACCTGCGGCATCACTGCCAGCGGCGCCAGGCTCACCATGTGCGTGTCGCCGGCGATCACGCTCGTGACGGCGGCCGGGGACGACGCATAAGGCACGTGCACCACGTAGCTGTGGGTCAGCGTCTTGAGCAGCTCCATCGACAGGTGCGACAGGCTGCCCACGCCGATGGAGGCGTAGTTGTACTTGCCCGGGTTCCTGCGCAGCAGGTCCATCAGCTCCTGCAGCGTGTTCACGCCCAGCGAAGGCGTCACCGCCAGCACGTTGGCCTGGTGCACGCCGAAGGTGATGGGCGCGAGGTCCTTGAACGGGTCGTACGGCATCTTCTTGTACAGCACGACGTTGTTCACCAGCGGGCCGGTGATGGAGGCGCCGATCGTGTAGCCGTCCGGCGCGGCCTTGGCCACCACGTCGGTGCCCAGGTTGCCGCCGGCGCCGGCGCGGTTCTCGATCACGACCGGTTGCTTCAGGCCCTGCGAAGCACGATCGCCGACGATGCGCGCGAACACGTCCGGCGTGGAACCGGCCGCGAAGGGCACGATCAGCTTGATCGGCCGGGCCGGGTATTCGGCCTGGGCGAAGGCGGTCCACGGCGTGGCCAGCGTGGCGGCCGGAGCAGCGGCGAGGGTCTTCAGGACTTGGCGGCGGGAGGTCACTTCTTGTCTTCCTTGGGAGAGGCAACGGGCTCGGTCTGCCCGAAATATGTTTGTTCGCATGCAATATACCCGGCCACCAATGCCCGGTAGGCCGACTCGACCACCTCCGGCAGGCCTTCGAAGCCGCCGTTGAAGCCCGGGTTGTGCTTCCCGGCCAGCGCCCGCACGCGGGCGAACACCTCGGCCTGGCGCGCCGGCGCGCTGACCTGGAAGGCGTCGCGCTTGAAGCGGGCGGCATCCTTCACGTACATCGCGCGCTCGGCGAGCAGCTTGACGATCGCGTCGTCGAGGCGGTCGATCTCGCGGCGTACGACGGCCAGGTCCTCCGCCAGCGGACGGTAGGTCGGATCGATGAAGCGGCGCACGGGGGCGCCCTGCGCGTCGGGTTCGCGCTGGTCGTGATGATCGGCCATGGAGTCAGCCCACCCAGCGGCGGGCGTTGTGCCAGATCTGCATCCAGGGACTGCGATCGGACGGATCGCCCGAGGTCCAGGACATCTGGATGTTGCGGAAGACGCGCTCCGGATGCGGCATCAGCGCCGTGAAGCGCCCGTCGGCCGTGGTCACGGCCGTGAGGCCGCCCGCGCCGCCGTTCGGGTTGAACGGATAACGCTCGGTCGCCTGGCCGTGGTTGTCCACGAAGCGCATCGCAGGGATCACCTTCGCGGCGTCGCCGCGGTGCGCGAAGTTCGGATACCCCTCGCCGTGCGCCACCGCGATCGGCAGGCGCGCGCCGGCCATGCCCTGGAAGAACAGGCTGGGCGAGTCCAGCACTTCGACCAGCGAAAGGCGTGCCTCGAAACGCTCGCTCCGGTTCGTCGTGAAGCGCGGCCAGGCCTCGGCGCCCGGGATGATGTCCGCCAGCTCGGCGAACATCTGGCAGCCGTTGCACACGCCCAGGCCGAAGGTGTCCTGGCGGGCGAAGAAGTCGCGGAACTGCGCCGACAGCACCGGATGGAAGGTGATGCTGCGGGCCCAGCCGATGCCGGCGCCCAGCGTGTCGCCGTAGCTGAAGCCGCCGCAGGCGACCACGCCGCGGAAGGTCTTCAGGTCGTGGCGGCCCGCCTGCAGGTCGGTCATGTGCACGTCCACCGCCTCGAAACCGGCTTCGGTAAAGGTGTAGGCCATCTCCACGTGCGAGTTCACGCCCTGCTCCCGCAGGATCGCGACGCGCGGCTTGGCCGTGTGGACGGCGGGCGCCGCGAGCTGGAAGCCCTGCGGCAGGTGCACGTGCAGGCCCGGATCCGCAGGATCGCCCGCAGCTGCGTGCTCGCTGTCGGCGCAGGCGGGGTTGTCGCGCTGCTGGCAGATCTTCCAGCTCACGCTGTCCCAGACCTGGTGCAGGTCGGCGAGCTTGGCGCCGAACACGGCCTTCGTGTCGCGCCACACCTGCACTTCGCCCTTGCCCGCTTCGATGGTGGACGCAGCCGGGCGCGTCGTGCCGACGAAGTGGCTGTGCTTGGACAGGCCGTGCGCGCGCAGCACCTGCATCACGTCGTTGCGCTCGCTGCTGCGCACCTGCAGCAGCACGCCCAGCTCCTCGCTGAACAGCGCCTTGAGCGTGAGCTCCTCGCGGCGCGCGCTCACCTGCCCTGCCCAGTTCTTGGCGTCGCCGTGCTCGGCGCGGCTGTCGCTGATGCCGTCGCCCTCGGTGACGAGCAGGTCCACGTTCAGCGCCACGCCGACCTGGCCGGCAAAGGCCATTTCGCAGGCGGCTGCGAGCAGGCCGCCGTCGCTGCGGTCGTGGTATGCCAGGATGCGCCCCTGCGCGCGCAATTCGTTCACGGCGTCGACCAGGCGCACCAGGTCCTGCGCGTCGTCCAGGTCCGGCACCTCGCCGCCCGGCTGCTGCAGCACCTGCGCCAGGATGCTGCCGCCCATGCGGTTGCGGCCGCGCCCCAGGTCGACGAGGACCAGGGTCGTGTCTTCGGCGGCATCCAGCTGCGGCGTGAGCGTGCCGCGCACGTCGGCGAGGCTCGCGAAGGCGCTGACGATCAGGCTCACCGGCGAGGTGACCTTCTTCGTCGCCCCGCCCTCGCTCCACTGCGTGCGCATGGACAGGCTGTCCTTGCCCACCGGGATGGACACGCCCAGCTGCGGGCACAGTTCCAGGCCGACGGCGCGCACCGTGTCGTACAGCGCGGCGTCCTCGCCCGGCTCGCCGCAGGCGGCCATCCAGTTGGCGGACAGCTTCACGCGCTTCAGCTCGATCGGCGCGGCCAGCAGGTTCGTGATGGCCTCCGCCACGGCCATGCGCCCCGAGGCAGGACCGTCGACGGCCGCGAGCGGCGTCCGCTCGCCCATGCTCATGGCCTCGCCCGCGAAACCCTGGTAGTCGGCCAGCGTCACGGCGCAGTCGGCCACCGGCACCTGCCAGGGCCCCACCATCTGGTCGCGGTGCGTGAGGCCGCCCACCGTGCGGTCGCCGATCGTGACCAGGAAGCGCTTGGAGGCGACGGTCGGATGGCTCAGGACGCGGATCACCGCATCCTGCAGCGCCACCCCCGTCAGGTCCAGCGGCTGCACCCCGCGTGCGACACGCTTGACGTCCCGGTGCATCTTCGGCGGCTTGCCCAGGAGCACGTCCAGGGGCATGTCCACTGCACGTTCGGCGTCAAGCGTAGAGCGTTCGGCGTCCCGCTCAACGCTCAACGCTGAACCCTCAACCACCAGATCGCGCTGTTCGGTCGCGACGCCGACCACCGCGAACGGGCAGCGCTCGCGTTCGCAGAAGCCGCGGAACTGCTCCAGCGATTCCGGTGCGATCGCCAGGACATAGCGTTCCTGGCTTTCGTTGCTCCAGATCTCCTTGGGCGCCAGGCCGGATTCCTCCAGCGGCACCTTGCGCAGGTCGAAGCGCGCGCCCCGGCCCGCATCGTTGGTGAGTTCGGGGAAGGCGTTCGACAGGCCACCGGCGCCCACGTCGTGGATCGCCAGGATCGGATTGCGCTCGCCCAGCGCCCAGCACTGGTTGATCACCTCCTGCGCTCGGCGCTCGATCTCGGGGTTGCCGCGCTGGACCGAGTCGAAGTCCAGGTCCGCCGTGTTGGTGCCGCTCGCCATCGACGAGGCCGCGCCGCCGCCCATGCCGATGCGCATGCCCGGCCCGCCCAGTTGCACCAGCAGGGTGCCCGCCGGGAACGGGATCTTGTGCGTCAGGCGGGCGTCGATGCCGCCGATGCCGCCCGCGATCATGATCGGCTTGTGGTAGCCGCGGTCCACCCCGGCCACCTGCTGCTCGTATTCGCGGAAGTACCCCAGCAGGTTGGGCCGGCCGAATTCGTTGTTGAAGGCGGCGCCGCCCAGGGGCCCCTCCGTCATGATCTGCAGCGGGCTGGCGATGTGCTCGGGCTTGCCGAACGCGCCGTCCCACAGCTTCGACACGGTGAAGCCGGTGAGGCCCGCCTTGGGCCGCGCGCCGCGGCCGGTGGCACCCTCGTCGCGGATCTCGCCGCCGGCGCCCGTGGACGCGCCCGGGAAGGGCGAGATCGCCGTCGGGTGGTTGTGCGTCTCCACCTTCATCAGCACGTGCTGGGTGGCCTCGCCCTTGCTGTAGGTACCGCCCTCGCCCGGCAGGAAGCGCTCCACCGCGTGGCCTTCCATGACCGACGCGTTGTCGGCATAGGCCACGATCGTGTGCTGGGGATTTGTCCGGTGCGTGTGCCGGATCATCCCGAACATGCTCTGGTCCTGACGTTGACCGTCGATGGTGAAGTCGGCGTTGAAGATCTTGTGCCGGCAATGCTCGCTGTTCGCCTGGGCGAACATCATCAGCTCGACGTCCGTCGGGTTGCGGCCCAGGCCCTTGAAGGCCTGCACCAGGTAGTCGATCTCGTCCTCCGCCAGCGCCAGGCCGAAGCGGCGGTTGGCCTCTTCCAGCGCGCCACGGCCGCCGGCGAGCACGTCGACGTGCTCCATGGGCTGGGGCTGCAGCTCGGTGAACAGGCGGTGCGCTTCGGCGAGGCTCGCGACCACGCTCTCGGTCATCCGGTCATGCAGGAGCGCCGCCGCGGCGGCGAGCTGCGCCGGCTCCAGTGTCTTCTTGCCCCCCAGCCAGCCGGAGGCCATCTGCAGGCGGTATTCCACCGCCCGCTCGATGCGGCGGACGGCCAGGCCGCAGTTGTGGGCGATGTCGGTGGCCTTGGAGGCCCAGGGCGAGACGGTGCCGAAGCGCGGCGTCACGACCAGGAGGGGGCCGTCGGCGGGACCGGTGTACGGCTCGCCATAAGTCAGCAGCGCCGCGAGCCGCTCGCGCTCGGCGGGGGTCGGGGCGTGGTCGCTGGCGACGAGGTGCACGTACCGGGCGGCGATGCCGGCGATCTTGGGGTGCACCGCTTGCAGGCGGGGCAGGAGTTGCTGGATCCGGAAGTCGCTGAGGGCCTGTCCGCCCTCGAACTCGGTGATGTGCAGGGACACTGTCTGGAGCCTGTCTGGGAGTGGAACCTGACCGCCGCTGACTGGGGCGGGAGGAGCCCGACATTCTACCTGCGGGGGATTCCCCCCTCTGGGATAATCGGCTCCATGGGCATCACCACCAAAGACGAACAAGGCATCCAGGGGATGCGCACGGCCTGCCGCCTGGCCGCCGAGGTCCTGGACCACCTCACGCCCTTCATCAAGCCCGGCATCACAACCCGCGAGATCGACCGCCTCGCGGCCGAGTACATGAAGAAGCAGGGCACCATCTCCGCCACGCTGGGCTACCAGCCCTCCGGCTACCCGCCCTACCCGGCCTCGCTGTGCACCTCGGTCAACAACGTGGTGTGCCACGGCATCCCGAACGACAAGCCGCTGAAGAAAGGCGACATCGTCAACGTGGACGTCACCGTGATCAAGGACGGCTGGTACGGCGACACCAGCCGCATGTTCGTCGTCGGCGAGGTCTCCATCGCCGCGAAGCGCCTCGTGCAGATCACCTACGAAGCCATGTGGCACGGCATCGAGCAGGTCAAGCCGGGCGTGCGCCTCGGCGACATCGGGTGGGCCATCCAGAAGTTCGCCGAAAGCAACGGCTTCTCGGTGGTGCGCGAGTTCTGCGGCCACGGCATCGGCCGCAACTTCCACGAGGAGCCGCAAGTCCTGCACTACGGCAAGCCCGGCACGCTGGAGGAACTGGTGCCCGGCATGACCTTCACGATCGAGCCCATGATCAACGCCGGCCGCCGCGACGTGAAGGAATTCGGCAACGACGGCTGGACCATCGTGACCAAGGACCATTCCCTGTCGGCGCAATGGGAGCACACGGTGCTGGTCACGCCGGACGGCTACGAGGTCCTGACGCTGTCCGACGGCAGCCCGCCTCCCCCGGCGTTCATCAAAGGATGAATTCGGCCGCCGTCCTGCAGGCGGAAGCGGGGACGGTGACGTCCCGCACGCGCGATGCCTACAAGGCGCGCAAGGCGGAGCTCCTGGCTTCGCTGCAGGCCCGCGACGATTCGCTGCGCAGCATCAAGGGCCTGCTGCAGTCCCTGGCCCAGGCGGCCGACGACGCCCTGCTGGCGCTGTGGCAGGCCTCGGGCCTGCCCGCCGGCGTGGCGCTCGTTGCGGTGGGCGGCTTCGGCCGCGGCGAACTCTTTCCCTGCTCCGACGTCGACGTCCTGCTGCTGATGCCGGACGGGATCTCGACCGACCACGATGCCTCGCTGCGCCGGCGCATCGAAAACTTCATCGGCAGCTGCTGGGACGCCGGCCTGGAGATCGGCTCCAGCGTCCGGACGGTGGAGGAATGCGTCGCCCAGGCGGCCGGGGACGTCACCGTGCAGACCTCGCTGCTGGAAGCGCGGCTGGTGACGGGCTCGCGCAAGCTGTTCTGCGCGTTCCAGGAACGCTTCCGCGCCCAGGTCGATCCGCGCGCCTTCTTCACCGCCAAGACGCTGGAGATGCGCCAGCGGCACACCAAGTTCGAGAACACGCCCTACGCGCTGGAGCCGAACTGCAAGGAATCGCCCGGCGGCCTGCGCGACCTGCAGGTCGTGCTGTGGGTGGCCAATGCCGCCGGCTTCGGCAAGAGCTGGGACGAGCTCGCCCGGCGCGGCTTCGCCACCCCGTTCGAGGCGCGGCAGATCAAGCGCAACGAGGCGCTGCTGTCGACGATCCGAGCCCGCCTGCACATGGTGGCCAACCGGCGGGAGGACCGCCTGGTGTTCGACCTGCAGAACGCGGTGGCCGAGTCCTTCGGCTACCAGCCCATCGTCCGGCCGGATGGCCGCATCGGCGTGCGCGCGAGCGAGCAGCTGATGAAGCGCTTCTACTGGGCGGCCAAGGCGGTCGCCCAGCTGAACCAGATCCTGCTGCTGAACATCGAGGAGCGGCTGTTCCCGGCGGCGGCGGAGCTGCGGACTATCAATCAGCGCTTCTCCGACAAGGCCGGGATGATCGAGGTCGCGAGCGACGACCTGTACGTGGCGAACCCGCACGCGATCCTCGAGACCTTCCTGCTGTACCAGACCACGCCGGGCATCAAGGGCCTGTCGGCGCGCACGCTGCGCGCCCTGTACCACGCCCGCAAGGTGATGAACACCGGGTTCCGCAACGACCCGGCCAACCACGCCACCTTCCGCGCCATCCTGATGCAGCCGCAGGGCATCACGCACGCCATGCGCCTGATGAACCAGACCTCGGTGCTGGGGCGCTACCTGTGGGTGTTCCGGCGCATCGTCGGCCAGATGCAGCACGACCTGTTCCACGTCTACACGGTGGACCAGCACATCCTGATGGTGCTGCGCAACGTGCGCCGCTTCTTCATGGCGGAGCACGCGCACGAATACCCGTTCTGCTCGCAGCTGGCCGCCGGCTGGGAAAAACCGTACATCCTCTACACCGCCGCCCTGTTCCACGACATCGCCAAGGGCCGGGGCGGCGACCACTCGGACCTCGGCGCGCGCGAAGTGAAACGCTTCTGCCGCGAACACGACATCGACGCCGACGATGCCGCGCTGATCGAGTTCCTGGTGAAGGAACACCTGGCCATGAGCCGCGTGGCGCAGAAGGAGGACCTTGGCGATCCCGGCGTGATCCACGCCTTCGCGCAGCGCGTGGGCAACGAGCGCTACCTCACTGCACTGTACCTGCTGACCGTCGCCGACATCCGCGGCACCAGTCCCAAGGTCTGGAACGCCTGGAAGGGCAAGCTGCTGGAGGACCTGTACCGCTACACGCTGCGTGCGCTTGGCGGCGGCGCGCCGGACCCCAACGCGGAAATCGAGGCGCGCAAGCGCGAGGCGCTGGTGCAGCTGCAGCTGCATGCCCTGCCCTTCGAGGCGCACAAGAAGCTGTGGGACACGCTGGACGTGGGCTACTTCATGCGCCACGACGCCGGCGACATCGCCTGGCACACGCGCCATGTCTCGCGCCACGTCGGCACCGCCAAGGTGATCGTGCGCGCGCGCATCTCGCCGGTGGGCGAAGGCCTGCAGGTGCTGGTGTACACGAAGGACCAGCCCGACCTGTTCGCGCGCATCTGCGGCTACTTCGACCAGGCCGGCTTCAGCATCCTGGACGCCAAGATCCACACGGCCACCAACGGCTACGCACTGGACACCTTCCAGGTTGTCACGGCCATGATGCCGGACCACTACCGCGAGCTGTGCAGCATGGTGGAGTCGGAGCTCGCAGGCACGATCGCCGCCGCGGGCCCACTGCCGCCGCCGAGCCGCGGCCGCGTCTCGCGCCGGGTCAGGAGCTTCCCGGTCCCGCCGCGCGTGGACCTGCGTCCCGACGAACGCGCGCAGCACTGGCTGCTCTCGGTGTCGGCGAGCGACCGCGTGGGCCTGCTGTATTCGATCGCGCGCGTGCTGGCCCGCCACAAGCTGAACCTGCAGCTCGCCAAGGTGAGCACGCTGGGCGAGCGGGTGGAGGACACCTTCCTGGTGGACGGCGCGGAGCTGCAGCAGAACAAGCGGCAGCTGGAGATCGAGACGGAGTTGCTGGAAGCCATTTCCGGCAATCCGTGAAATCGCTCTGGCGATTTACAAGAGTTGCAGGCCGGGTTACGCGAAATCCCTAGCGCCGTTAGAACTTTCCTGGATTGCGGTCCAGTAGCATGCGTGCGGCCCATGCATGGGCTTCGTTGGAGAGGAAGAGATCCGCATGCTGAAGATCGTGCGCCGCAGCTTCGTCCTGCTGGCGATCGCCGCCGCGTCCGCCGCGCTGGCCCAGAAAGCACCCGCCAAACCCGATCCGCTCGCGGCCAACTGGCCCACCAAGCCACTGCGCATCCTCGTGGGCTTCACGCCCGGGTCCACGCCCGACCAGGTCGCGCGCACGATCGCCGAACCGCTCGCCAAGGCGCTCGGCCAGCCGGTGGTCGTCGAGAACAAGCCCGGCGCAGGCGGCAACGTCGCGGCCGACGAGGTGGTGAAGGCGACGGACAACCACACCATCGGCTTCCTGATCAACGGGAACATGACGATCGCCAAGATGCTGGCGCCGTCCACGCCCTTCGATCCGGAGAAGGACCTGCAGCCGCTGACGCTGATCGGCACCGCGCCCCTGCTGCTCGTGGCGCCGGCCAACGCGCCCGGCAAGGACGCGCAGGAGTTCTTCCTGAACGCGCGCAACGGCGGCGACGGCTGGAAGTACGGCTCGCCCGGCGTCGGCACCGTGGGCCACATCGGCATGGAGCTGCTGCGCACCAAGACCAACATCAGCCCGGTGCACGTGCCCTACCCGGGCAACCCGCAGACGGTCGCGGCGTTGACCGGCAACAAGATCCAGCTGGCGCTGCTGCCCCCCGGCATCGCCATTCCGCAGGTGAAGGCCGGCAAGCTGCGTGCGATCGGCATGACCTCGCTGGAGCGCAGCCCGCTCGGTCCCGACTACCCGACGCTCAACGAGCAAGGCGTCCGCGGCTTCCAGCTGGAAGTATGGGTCGCCGCGGCGGCGCCGAACGCGATGCCGAAGCCGATCGCCGACAAGCTGGCCGCCGCCATCGCGGACGTCACGCGCACGCCCGAGATCCGCGGCAAGCTGCTGCTGCAAGGCTGGCAGGCCGCCGGCACCACGCCCGAAGGCCTGGCGCGCCGGGTGCGTTCCGACACCGCCGTCCTCGGTGGCGTGATCCTGATGCGGGGCATCCACGTGGAGTGATCCGCGGGCGGCGCCTGCGACTTCCTGGTTACGCGAAATTCCTAGGGGCACCCGAAGGGACCGCGCGGACCGTCCAGTAGCATCGCCACTCGGCCCCCCCCGTGGCCCAAGCTGTACCAAGGTAAAAGGAACCCCGCATGCTGAAGATCGCCATGCGCCGCGGCCTCGTGCTGCTGGCCATCGCCGCCGCCGCGAGCTCCGCGTTCGCCCAGAAGACCCCCCCCGCCGCCAGGCCCGCCGCGCAACCGGCCGCCAAGCCGCTGGACTGGCCCACCAAGCCGCTGCGCATCATCGTCGGCTTCCCGGCGGGCTCGACGCCCGACCTGGTGGCACGCACCATCGCCGAGCCGCTCGGCAAGTCGCTCGGCCAGACCGTCATCGTGGAGAACCGCGTCGGCGCGGGCGGCAACATCGCCGCGGACCTGGTGGTGCGCGCGACGGACAACCACACGATCGGTTTCATGATCAACGGCAACATGACGATTGCCAAGATGCTGAATCCGAAGGTGCCGTACAACCCCGAGAAGGACCTGCAGCCCCTGAGCCTGATCGGCACGGCGCCGCTGCTGCTGGCCGCGCCCGCCAACGCGCCGGGCAAGGACGCGCAGGAGTTCTTCCTCGCCGCGCGCAACGCCGGCACCAAGTGGAGCTTCGGCTCGCCCGGCGTGGGCACCGTGGGCCACATCGGCATGGAACTGCTGAAGACGAAGACCAACATGGACCCGGTGCACGTGCCGTACCCGGGCAACCCGCAGGTCATCAACGCACTCATCACCAACGAGATCCAGCTGGCCCTGCTGCCGCCGGGACTGGCCGCGCCGCACGTCAAGGCCGGCAAGCTGCGCGCCATCGGCGTGACATCGACGGGCCGCAGCCCGCTCGCGTCCGAATACCCGACGCTGAACGAGCAAGGCATCCGCGGCTTCCAGCTGGAGATCTGGGTCGCGGCCGCCGCGCCGAAATCCATGCCCAAGCCGATCGCCGAGAAGCTCTCGACCCAGATCGCCGAGATCACGCGCACGCCCGACGTGCGGGCGAAGCTGTTCCAGCAGGGCTGGCAGGCGGCGGGCACGACGGCGGAAGGCCTCGCCAACCGCATGAAGTCCGACACCGCCGTCCTCGGCGGCGTGATCATGATGCGGGGCATCAAGGCGGAGTGACGCCTCCCGGCAGGGTGGCGGTGAGCGCAGCGAACCCCACCGCCGCCCGCCCCTAGTGCAACGAAGAGAGAAACGTCCGCAGCTCCGGCGTCCCCGGCCGGCCGAACACTTCCTCGGCTGACCCGCTCTCGTGCACCTTGCCCAGGTGCATGAAGACCACCCGGTCGCTCACCTTGCGCGCGAAGCCCATTTCGTGCGTCACCATCAGCAGGGTCATGCCCTCGGCGGCCAGGCTTTCCACGACCTGCAGCACCTCGCCCACCAGCTCCGGATCCAGCGCGCTGGTGATCTCGTCGCACAGCAGCACCGCCGGCTCCATCGCCAGCGCGCGGGCAATCGCCACGCGCTGCTGCTGGCCACCGGAAAGCTGGTCGGGCATGGCGTCGAACTTCTCGGCCAGGCCGACACGGGCGAGAAGCCGGCGCGCCTGCTCCTCGGCGGCGGCCCGGTCCTTCTTCTTCACCAGCACGGGGGCCAGCATCACGTTGCGTCCCGCGCTCAGGTGCGGGAACAGGTTGAAGCCCTGGAAGATCATGCCGACCTGCTGGCGCAGCGTCCGCATCGCGGCGGCGTCGCCCGCCTGCAGCGGCTGGCCCGCGACCGCCACGCCGCCCTGCTGGAAGTCCTCCAGCCCGTTGATGCAGCGAAGCAGCGTGCTCTTGCCCGAGCCGCTCTTGCCGATGATCGCGATGACCTCGCCGCGCCGCACCTGCAGGTCGATGCCCTTGAGCACCTCGTGGGCGCCGTAGGACTTGCGCAGGGCGTGGATGTCAACGATGGGCTGCATGGAGGCGTCTTTCGAGTCCGCGGGCCCACAGGCTCACGGGATAGCACAGGGCGAAGTACAGGAGGGCCACGCAGCCATAGACCACGAAGGGCCGGAAGGTGGCGTTGGTGATCATGGTGCCGGCCTTGGTCAGCTCCACGAAGCCGATCACGCTGGCGAGCGCGGTGCCCTTGACCACCTGCACCAGGAAACCGACGGTGGGCGGCACGCCGATGCGCAGCGCCTGCGGCAGGATCACGTGCCGCAACTGCTCGCCGAAGGACAGCGCGAGGCTGCGCGCCGCCTCCCACTGGCCGCGGGGAACGGCCGCGACGCAGCCGCGCCAGATCTCCGCCAGGAAGGCGCTGGTGTACAGCGTGAGCGCCACGGCCGCCGCCGTCCAGGCCGAGGTGTTGAACCCGAGCAGCGCCATGCCGAAGTAGGCCAGGAACAGCTGCATCAGCAGCGGCGTGCCCTGGAACAGCTGGACGTAGACCGACACCGCTGCTTGCGCCGCGCGCGACGGCGACAACCGCAGCACCAGCAGCATCAGGCCCACGAGCCCGCCGCCGGCAAAGGCGATCAGCGACAGCACGAGCGTCCAGCGCGCGGCCAGCAGCAGGTTGCGCAGGATGTCCCACAGGGAGAAATCGACCATCTCAGCGCCCGAACAGGAAGCGCGGTCCCACCCAGTGCAGCACGTGGCGCACGAACGCGGCAAGCGCGAGGTAGATCAGCGTGGCGACGATGAAGGCCTCGAAGGCGCGGAAGTTGCGGCTCTGGATCAGGTTGGCCGCGTAGCTCAGTTCCTCGGTCGAGATCTGGCTGCACACGGCGGACCCGAGCATGACGATCACGACCTGGCTCACCAGCGCGGGCCACACCTTGCGCAGCGCCGGCGGCAGCACCACCCGCAGGAAGGTCTGCCCGGGCGTCAGGGCCAGGCTTGCCGCAGCCTCCAGCTGGCCACGCGGCGTAGCCTCGATTCCGGCGCGCACGATCTCCGTGGCGTAGGCCCCGAGGTTGACCACCATCGCGATCACGGACGCGAGCTCCGGCGACAGCCTGAGCCCCAGCGCGGGCAGTCCGAAGAACACGAAGAACAGCTGCACGATGAAGGGCGTGTTGCGCACCACCTCGACATACGCGCCCACCAGGGCGCGCAGCCAGGCCGCCGCGTGCCCCCGCACCCAGGCAGCCGCGATGCCGATCGCCACGCCCAGGACCGCGCTGACCGCCGTGAGGCCCAGCGTCCAGGCGATGCCCTTCACCAGCAGCGGCCACTCCGTGAGCACCGCCGCGAAATCCAGCGTGACGCGCATGCCTCAGTTGGGCAGTTCGCCGGCCGGGCGGCCCAGCCACTTCAGCGCCATCCGGTCGATGTCGCCGTTCCTGCGGGCTTCCAGCACGATCTGGTTGACCTTCTCGCGCAGCTTGTCCTCGCCCTTGGCCACGCCGATGTAGTTGGGCGAGTCCTTCAGCACGAACTTGAATTCGGTGCCCAGCTGCGGGTGCTTCGCCATCATGGCGCCGGCCACCTGGGCGCTGGTCGCGACCAGCTGCACCTGGCCCGCGACGTAGGCGGACACGGTGGCGTTGTTGTCCTCGAAGCGGCGCAGCTCCGTGCCGGACGGCGCCACCTTGGTGAGCTCCATGTCCTCGACGGAGCCGCGCGTGACGGAGATGGCCTTGCCCGCGAGGTCGGCCGGCGATTTCACGGCGGTGCCCTTGGGCGCGAACACCGCGAGGAAGAAGGGCGAATAGGCGACGGTGAAGTCGATCACCTTCTCGCGCTCCGGGTTCTTGCCCAGCGTGGAGATCACCAGGTCCGCCTTGCGCGTCTGCAGGTACGGGACGCGGTTGCTGCTGGTCACGGGCAGCAGCTCGATCCCCACGCCCAGCTTCGCCGCGATGTAGGTGGCCATGTCGATGTCCAGTCCTTGCGGCTTCAGGTCGGTGCCGACGAAGCCATAGGGCGGGAAGTCCGTCGGGATCGCGATCTTGATTTCCCTGGACTTCAGGATGTCGTCCAGGGCGGTCTGGGCCTGCGCACCGGCGGCGGCCACGAGGCCGCCCAGGAACAGGGCCAGGGTGAAGGTGCGCTTGTGCATGGAATCTCCAAAAACGACGGCGCCCCGGGGCGGGGCGCGCTGACGGTGCGGATCAGCAGCTTCCATGCCAAGCCGGCGCGCGCTCCGTGCACCAGGAGCGGGCGCGCAGACTCCTAGTCGTCCTGGCCGGCGTCCAGGCCGGGGAACAGCACCTCGGTGAACCCGAACTTGCTGAAGTCCCGCACGCGCATCGGGTAGAGCGTGCCCACGAGGTGGTCGCATTCGTGCTGCACCACCCGCGCGTGGAAGCCCTCGACCTCACGGTCGATGCGTTGCCCCTTCTCGTCGAAGCCGGTGTACCGGATGCGATGCCACCGCGGCACCATCGCGCGCAGGCCCGGCACGGAGAGGCAGCCTTCCCAATCCTCTTCCTCCTGCGCACCGAGCGGCGTGATCACCGGGTTAAGCAGCACGGTGCGCGGCACCAGCGGCGCGTCGGGGTAGCGCGGGTTCGGTGCGTCGGTGCCGAAGATCACGAGCTGCAGGTCCACGCCGATCTGCGGTGCCGCGAGTCCTGCCCCATTGGCGGCGCGCATGGTATCGCGCAGGTCGGCGACCAGCGCATGGAGCTCGGCTGTGTCGAATGCACGCACGGGCTGCGCCACGCGCAGCAGCCGCGGGTCGCCCATCTTCAATATTTCACGAACGGTCATCCAAAGAGCATAGCGTGCACGGCGAACCCGCTGCTATCTTTGCAGCGTGATCCCCTCCGGCCCCGCCCCCGATCTCCACGTGCCCTCCGCGCCGATGCGGTGGCTGCTGCAAGGCGTCGCGGGACTGTGCGTTCTGCTGGCCGTGGTGGGCGTGCTGCTGCCGATGGTGCCCACGGTGCCCTTCCTGGTCGCGGCCGCCTGGGCGGCGGGACGCAGTTCGCCGCGGCTGCATGGGTGGCTGCTCGCGCACCGGCGCTTCGGTCCCTACCTGCGCGACTGGAGCGATGCCGGCGTCGTGCCGCGCCACGCCAAGTGGTACAGCACGGCGATGATGGGCGGCAGCGCCGCGAGCCTGCCGGTGTTCGTTCCGGCGGAGTGGGGACTGGTGATGGTCTTGCCCATGGCAGGCATGGTGGCCGTGCTCGTGTGGCTTTGGAAACGGCCGGAGCGGCGGGGGGCTTGAGGGGGCGGTGGGGTTCGCCTGCGGCTCACCGCCCCCTACGGCCGAATGTAGGGTGGCGGTGAGCCGCAGGCGAACCCCACCGCGCCGCCTTCAACCCGCCAGCAATTGCCGCAGGCCGTCCTCGTCGAGCACCGCGACGCCCAGCTCCCGCGCCTTCTCCAGCTTGCTGCCGGCCTCGGCACCCGCCACGACGTAGTCGGTCTTCTTGCTGACGGAGCCCGCGACCTTCGCGCCCGCCGCTTCCAGCAGGTCCTTGGCTTCGTCGCGCGACAGCGTCGTCAGCGTGCCCGTGAGGACGACGGTCTTGCCCGCGAGCGGCTTGGGCGCCTGGGCGATCGGCTCGCCCTCTTCCCAGTGCACGCCGCAGGCGCGCAACTGCTCGATCACCTCGCGGTTGTGCGGCTGCGCGAAGAAGGCGTGGATGCTCTCCGCCACGATCGGGCCGACGTCCGGCACTTCCAGCAGCCGTTCCACGCTCGCATCCATGATCGCGTCGAGGTTGCCGAAGTGCCGCGCCAGGTCGCGCGCGGTGGACTCGCCGACGTGGCGGACGCCCAGGCCGAACAGGAAGCGCGGCAGCGTCGTCGCCTTGGATTTCTCCAGGGCCGCGAGCAGGTTCTGCGCCGACTTCTCGCCCATGCGCTCCAGCGCGACCAGCCCCTGCAGGCCGAGGCGGTACACGTCCGGCAGCACGCGGATGACACCCGCGTCCACCATCTGGTCGACCAGCTTCTCGCCGAGGCCTTCGATGTCCATCGCCCGGCGCTGCGCGAAATGCAGGATCGCGAACTTGCGCTGGGCGCCGCAGAACAGGCCGCCCGTGCAGCGGTAGTCGGCCTCGCCTTCCTCGCGCACGGCCGCCGAGCCGCACACCGGGCAGGTACGCGGCATCGTGAAGGGTTCCGCGCCGGGCTTGCGCCTGTCGGGCACGACCGCCACGACCTCGGGGATCACGTCGCCCGCGCGCCGCACGATCACGGTGTCGCCGATGCGCACGTCCTTGCGCTGGGTCTCGTCCTCGTTGTGCAGCGTCGCGTTGGTCACCGTCACGCCGCCCACGAACACCGGATGCAGCCGCGCCACCGGGGTGAGCTTGCCGGTGCGGCCGACGTACACGTCGATCGCTTCCACCGTGGTGAGCTGTTCCTGCGCCGGGAACTTGTGCGCCACCGCCCAGCGCGGTTCCCGGGTGACGAACCCCAGCTGCCGCTGCAGCGCCAGGCTGTTCACCTTGTAGACCACGCCATCGATGTCGAAGGGCAGGCTGTCGCGCGCGGCACCGACCGCCTGGTGGTACTTCACCAGGTCCTGCGCGCCGTGCGCGATCATCACGCGGTCCGACACGGGCACGCCCCAGTCCTTCAGCGCCTGCAAGACCTCGTAGTGCGTGGCGAACGCGGGACCGCCCTCGATCTCGCCCCAGCCGTAGGCATAGAAGCTCAGGGGCCGCTGCCGCGCGATGGCGGGATCCAGCTGGCGCACGGCGCCGGCCGCGGCATTGCGCGGATTGACGAAGGTCTTCTCGTTCTTCGCGCCCTTGGCGATCTTCTCGCGCTGCAGCTCGTTGAGCCGCTCGAAGTCGTCGCGGCGCATGTAGACCTCGCCCCGCACCTCCAGCACCGGCGGGACGTGGCGCCCGTGCAGCTTCAGCGGGATCTGGCCGATGGTCCGGATGTTCTGCGTGACGTCCTCGCCGATCTCGCCGTCGCCGCGCGTGGCGGCTTGCACCAGCACGCCGTGCTCGTAGCGCAGGTTGATCGCCAGGCCGTCGAACTTCAGTTCCGCCACGTATTCCACCGGGGGATCGCCCTCCTTGAGGGCCAGCTCGCGGCGCACGCGCGTGTCGAAGTTCTCCGCGCCGGTGGCCTCGATGTCGGTCTCGGTGCGGATGGACAGCATGGCCACCCTGTGGCGCACCTTGGCAAAGCCTTCCAGCACCTTGCCGCCGACGCGCTGCGTGGGCGAGTCGGGCGTGGCCAGCGCGGGGTGTTTCTCTTCCAGCGCCTGCAGCTCGCGGAACAGCTTGTCGTACTCCGCGTCCGGGATCTCCGGCGCGTCCAGCACGTAGTACTGGTGGTTGTGGTGGTGGAGCAGCTCGCGCAGGGCGTCGGCGCGCTCCTGGGCCTGGACGGGAACGGTCATGAGAAGAGGCGGCGGGCCTGGTCGCTGCCCGCCGACAGGTCGCGCGCGTCCAGGGTGTCGTACAGGTGTTCGAGGTCGGCACCGATGCGGTCGAGGGCCTCGACCGGGATCACGCGACCGTCGTCGTCGGTGATGAGGCCGTCCATCGAGGCGGCCAGCGCGATGGCGGCATCGCGCATGCGCACGAAGGGCTGCTCGCTGCGCGGCACCTGCGGCACGTCCAGGCTCAGGGTCACCTCGCGGATCGCCGAATGGGACGGGTCTTCGGCCAGCGCCGCCTGCGTGGAGAACGCGAGGCCCAGCACTGGCGACCGGCCCTGCTGCTGCGCCGGCAGCACGAGGCGGCCGGGCATCGCGCCGGGGACGAAGCCCACGCGCGCGGCGTTCTGGTGCACGTAGCCCGGGCTCCAGGCGGCATTGCGCGCGCGCAGCGTGAAGCCCAGCTGCGCATCGTGGCTGCCGGCGAACTGGTCCAGCTCGCGGGCCCGCGCGACCTCGTCGCGCATCTCGGGAAATTCCGCCGCGCCGTTGATGGCGTCGGCGAAGGCCTGCGCCTTCACCACGAACTCGGAGAATTCGATGTCGTTCAGGGCACCGCTGCGGTTGGCCAGCTGCACGCCGCACTGGAACGCGGCGTAGCGCTGGCCCGCGCGCGGCGTCTCCCATTCACCCGTGGCCTCGTTGCGGCCTTCGATGGCGAAGGGCTTGCTGCCGGCGCGGCGCGTGGGCGGCAGCGCCGCCATCGCCGCCTCGCCGGACACCGGCGTGTCGACGGCGACCTGCGCCAGCGCGTCGATCAGCGCATCCAGCCCCGGCCTGCGCTCCGGCAGCGGCAGCGGCGCGAGGTCCGCGTCGTCGACGTCGAACACGGGCTCGGTGCGCTCGTCCAGCGGCACGTCGACGTTCGCCGGCCCGGTGGCCACCGCCAGCTGCGGCTGGCGCGGTGCGTTGCGCCGGGTGGTCCACGCGTTCCATGCCACGATGGCGGCGAGCACGAGCCCGCCCAGGATCGCGACGCCGGCGGTGAATGCGGACATCAGGTGCCCTCACCCCAGCCCTCTCCCAGAGGGAGAGGGTGAGAAGTGCGCTGCGCGGGCATCAGGCTTCCGCCATCGAAACCGCGGATTCCATGTCCACCGCGACGATGCGCGACACGCCCTGCTCCTGCATGGTCACGCCGATCAGCTGCTCGGCCATCTCCATCGCGATCTTGTTGTGGCTGATGAAGAGGAACTGCGTGTCCTTGCTCATGGCGCTCACGAGCTTGGCGTAGCGTTCGGTGTTGGCGTCGTCCAGCGGCGCGTCCACCTCGTCCAGCAGGCAGAAGGGCGCGGGATTGAGCTGGAAGATGGCGAACACGAGCGCGATGGCCGTGAGGGCCTTCTCGCCGCCGGACAGCAGGTGGATGGTCTGGTTCTTCTTGCCGGGCGGCTGCGCCAACACCTGCACGCCGGAGTCGAGGATCTCCTCGCCCGTCATCACCAGCCTGGCGTTGCCGCCGCCGAACAGCTCGGGGAACATGCGCCCGAAGTGCTCGTTGACGGTGTTGAAGGTGCTGCCCAGGAGGTCGCGCGTCTCGGCGTCGATCTTGCGGATCGCGTCCTCGAGCGTCGTCATGGCCTCCGTGAGGTCCTTGGACTGCGCGTCGAGGAACTGCTTGCGCTCGCTCGCGGTGCTCAGTTCCTCCAGCGCGGCGAGGTTCACCGCGCCCAGCGCGGCGACTTCGCGATGCAGGCGGTCGATCTCGGACTGCAGGCCCGTCAGGCGCACGTTGCCCTCCGTGACCGACTTGCCCACGGCCTCGAGGTCCGCCTGCGCCTCGGCCAGCATCTGCGCGTACTGCTCCAGGCCCAGGCGCGCGGCCTGTTCCTTCAGCTGCAGGTCGGTGATGCGCTGGCGCAGCGGGTCGAGCTCGCGTTCGAGCTGCAGGCGGCGCTCGTCGCTCGCGCGCAGCTTGGCGGTCAGGTCGTCGTATTCGCTGCGCTTGGCGCCCAGCACCTGCTCGCGCTCGGACTTCAGCTGCAGCGCGGACTGCAGGCCGGCCTGCGCGGCGGCGTCGGTCAGGCGTGCCAGTTCCGCCTGCGCGCGCTCTTCTTCCGATGCGATGGACGTGGCCTGCTGCGTCGCGGTCTCGATCGCCCGCTGCAGCTCGCCCTTGCGCGCTTCCAGCGCGCGCTGCGCGAACTGCGCTTCCTGCGCCTGGCGCTCCAGGCTGCGGTGCTGCTCGCGCGACTCGGCCACCTTGCGCTCGGCCTCGATCACGCGTTCGTCGAGCTGGGCATGGCGCTCCTGGCTGTCGGCCAGCTGCATGTCCAGTTCCTCGAAGCGGCCTTCGGCGGCGACGCGCTTCTCCTGCAGTTCCTCCAGCAGCGCATCGACTTCGGCCATGTCGCCGGCGATCTGCTCGCTGCGGGCGCGGGTCTGTTCGGCCAGCTGCGTGAGCCTCAGCGTCTCGACCTGCAGCTCGTGGGCACGGCTCTGCGACTCGGCGGCCTCGCGACGGGCCACGGTGAGGCGTTGGGACGCGTCGCTGTAGGCCGCCTCGGCGCGGACCAGGGCCGTGCGCGCTTCCTCGGCGATCAGGGCCTGGGCGCGCAGCTGCTTCTCCAGGTTCTCGATCTCCTGCTGGCGCGCCAGCAGGCCGGCCTGCTCGGAGTCCTGCGCGTAGAAGCTGACGCTATGCGCGGTCACTGCGTGGCCGGACTTGACATAGATCGCTTCGCCCGGCTGCAGCTGCTCGCGCGCGGCCAGCGCTTCTTCCAGCGTCGGCGCGGTGTAGCAGCCGTGCAGCCAGTCGGCGAGCAGCGCCTTCTGGCCGGCGTCGTTCAGGCGCAGCAGGTCCGCCAGGCGCGGCAGGCTGCCGGCCGGCTCCGGCGTGGCCGCCGACGGCGCGTGATAGAAGGCCAGCTTCGCCGGCGGCGGGTCGCCCGCGAAGGCCCGCACCATGTCCAGGCGCGAGACCTCCAGCGAATTCATGCGTTCGCGCAGTGCCGCTTCGAGCGCGCTTTCCCAGCCCTGCTCGATGTGGATCTTCGTCCACAGGCCCTGCAGGCCGCCCAGCCCGTGCCTGGCGAGCCAGGGCTGCAGCTTGCCGTCGGTGCGCACCTTCTCCTGCAGCGCCTTGAGCGCTTCCATGCGCGCGGACAGGTCCGCCTGGCGCGCGCCCTGGGTGTTCACGTCCTGCTGCTTCGCGCGGCGGTCTTCGTCGAGCTGCGGCACCTGCTCCTGCAGTTCGTGCAGGCGGGCGTCGCTGGTCTCGGCGGTTTCCTGCGCGGCCTGCAGCTGCTGCTGCAGGTTGGCAATGCGCTGTTCGTCCGGGGCGGCGAGCGCATTGCGGTCGGCCACGAGGCGCTCGCGCCGCTGGCCCAGTTGCCGCGACTGGTCCTCGATGTTGCGCTGGTCGGCGGCAAGCACCTGGATCTGCTGCTGCACCTGCGCGACCGCGCCGCGCTGCTCGGAGGAGCGCTGCTGCGCCTGGCGCAGGGCTTCCTCCAGGTCCGGCAGTTGCACGCCCTGTTCCTCGACCTGCGCGGCCAGCAACGCCGCCTTTTCCTCGGCATCCATGGCCTGCGCGGCCAGGTTCTCGGTCTCGGCCTCGGCTTCTTCCTTGCGCGTGGCCCACTGGGCGGTCTGTTCCTTGAGCTGGACGAGCCGCTGCTCCACGCGCTGGCGACCTTCCACGACGAAGCGGATCTCGGCTTCCAGCCGGCCGACTTCGGCGCTGGCCTCGTACAACTGGCCCTGCGCCTGGTTCACCTGGTCGCCAGCGGCATAGTGCGCCTGGCGGATGGTCTCCAGTTCGCTCTCGATGCGGCGCAGGTCGGCCACGCGGCCTTCCAGGTCGTTCACCGCCTTGTCCGCATCGGCCTTGATGCGCCCCTGGTCGGCCTCGGCCTCCGTCCGCTTCAGGTACCAGAGCTGGTGCTGCTTGAGGGTGACGGAGGCCTGCAGCTCGTTGTACTTCGCGGCGACCTCGGCCTGCTTCTCCAGCTTTTCCAGGTTGGTGTTCAGCTCGCGCAGGATGTCTTCGACGCGGGTGAGGTTCTCGCGCGTGTCCTGCAGCCGGTTCTCGGTCTCGCGGCGGCGCTCCTTGTACTTGGAGACGCCCGCGGCCTCCTCGAGGAACAGGCGCAGCTCCTCCGGCTTGGATTCGATGATCCGGCTGATCGTGCCCTGGCCGATGATGGCGTAGGCGCGCGGGCCCAGGCCCGTGCCCAGGAACACGTCCTGCACGTCGCGCCGGCGCACCGGCTGGTTGTTGATGTAGTAGCTGGAGGTGCCGTCGCGCGTCAGCACGCGCTTGACGGCGATCTCGGCGAACTGGCTCCACTGGCCGCCGGCGCGGTGGTCCGCGTTGTCGAAGACCAGCTCGACGGACGAGCGCGACGCCGGCTTGCGGCTGGTCGTGCCGTTGAAGATCACGTCCTGCATGGACTCGCCACGCAGCTCGCTGGCCTTGGACTCGCCCAGCACCCAGCGCACTGCGTCCATGATGTTGGACTTGCCGCAGCCATTGGGCCCGACCACGCCGACGAGCTGGCCGGGGAGCATGAAGTTGGTGGGCTCGGCGAAGGACTTGAACCCGGAAAGCTTGATCGATGTGAGACGCACGGCCTCTGGTCCCCACTCACTGCAACTTTGGTCCGGGATGATACCTTGGGCCCCCTGGGCGGCCTCCGGCGGCGGCCCACCCCCATCCGGGGGCTTGCATCCTCGCGCGGCGAGTTGCCACGGCGCCCCCGGTGCGCACTACTTCACGGTGAGTACCAAACGTATTAGGGCATAGCCCTAGCCTGGTTTAGGTATGTTCACCACAATGGGTTCACCAGACCACCGCCGTTGGGAGCCCGATGAACACCAGTCCGGTCGCCACCTCCTACCAGATGGGCTACGTCGCCCTCTCGTACTGCATCGCCGTGCTCGGCGGCTTCGTCGCTCTCTGGGCGGCGCAGCGCATCCGCCGTGCCGACGGCGGGATCAGCGTCTCCAACAGCGTCGCCGCGGGACTGGCGCTGGGCGGCATCGGCGTCTGGTCCATGCACTTCATCGGCATGGTGGCCCTGAAACTCGAAGCCGCCAGCGCCTATTCGCTCTGGGAAACCGGAGTGTCCCTGGTGGCCGCCGTGGCCGGCAGTGCCCTCGCCCTCGCCTACGTGGCCCGGGCCCCGGAACGGATGGGGCGCATCGCCGGCGCCGGCTTCGTGCTGGGCATGGGCGTGGTGCTGATGCACTACCTGGGCATGTATGGCCTGAAGATCCCCGGCTACATCGCATGGAACTACGGCATCGTCGCCGGCTCCGCGGTGATCGCCGTGCTGGCCGCCACCGCCGCCCTGTGGCTGGCGTTCAACACCCGCGGCGGCCTGGCCCGGACGGCAGCGGCGCTGGTGATGGGCGTGGCGGTGTGCGCCATGCACTACACGGGCATGGCCGCCGCCTCCTTCATTTGCACGAGCAATCCGGCCATCGCGCCCGTGGGCACCGGTTACTTCAGCCCGGCGCAACTGCCGGCCATCGTCGCTTTCGTCGCCCTCACGACCGCCGCCCTGATCGTCGTGTACCAGGTCTACCAGGAGAGCACCGGGGAGATGGACCTGCCGGAGGCTGCCTCCGGCTTCCGCTGACACGCGGGCGCGGCAGTCTCGCCGCCCCGTCCCGCGCGCCGTGGGGCACAACAGCGCCATGGCGGGCAAGGTCTGCATCGGCGTGTCCGGCTGGCGCTACCCACCCTGGCGCGGCCACTTCTATCCCGCAGGCCTCGCGCAATGGCGCGAGCTGGAGCATGCCTCCCGCGTGTTCCCCTCGCTCGAGCTGAACGGCTCCTTCTACTCGCTGCAGCGGCCTTCGAGCTACGTGACGTGGGCCCGGCAGACGCCGCCCGGCTTCGTCTTCGCGATCAAGGGCAGCCGCTACATCACGCACATGCTGAAGCTGCGCAACATCGACGCGGCGCTGGCCAACTTCTTTGCCTCCGGGCTGCTCGCGCTGCGGGAGAAGCTGGGTCCCCTCCTGTGGCAGTTCCCGCCGGCGATGCGCTTCGATGCCGACCTGTTCGAAGCGTTCTTCGCCTTGCTTCCCGGCAGCACGCACGACGCGGCGAAGCTTGCCTCCGGCCACGATGCGCGCCTCGAAGGCCGCGCCTGGCTGGAACCGGGACGCAACCGGCGCCTGCGGCACGCGGTGGAGGTGCGGCACGAGAGCTTCGTCACCCCCGACTTCATCCGGCTGCTGCGCAAGCACGGCATCGCCTGGGTCGTGGCCGACACGCCCCGGCCCTGGCCGCTGTACGAGGACGTCACGGCGGACTTCGTCTACATGCGCCTGCACGGTTCGACCGAGCTCTACCACAGCAGCTACACCCACGAGGAGCTGCAACGCTGGGCGCGATTCATCTCGGCGTGGCGCGTCGGCGCGGAACCGGACGACGCGCGCCTGATCTGCCCCGAGCGCGCGCGACCCCGCGCCGCGCGCGACGTGTACTGCTACTTCGACAACACCGACAAGCGCCACGCGCCGGTGAATGCGCGCGAGCTGATGCGCTTGCTGGGCGAGCACTGGGACCCTGCGCCCGGCACGGCGCCGGCTTCCCGGCGCGAACTCGCGGAAACCTGACCGGGACGCGAACCTGTCGCGTCGCGTCCACGCCGGGCGCGGCCGGCCCGATGCCCTTCCCTAGAATGGCCGCCATGCCCCTCCGCCGCCGCGCCTTCGCCGCCGCCCCGCTCGCTCTCCTGGCCGGTTGCGCCACCCGCTTCTACCAGGACGACGCGCCGGATGCGACCCCGCGGCTGCAGGTGCAGAACCCCGGCCTGCAACCGCCCGAGGGCGCGCTGGCCATCTCCAGTACGGCGCTGGCGCCGGGCGACATCCTGCTGTCCTCCACCGAAGGCGTGACCTCCATGGGCATCCGGTTGATGACGCTGTCGCCGGTCAGCCACGCGTCCCTCTACGTCGGGAGCGACCAGGTCGCGGAGGCCGTGGGCGAAGGCATCCGCCAGGTGCCCATGCCGCGCTTCCTGGCCGGGGAAGGCACCGTCGTGGCCTTCCGCCATCCGGGCGTGCGCGCGGAGCACGTCGAGAAGATGCGGGCCTTCGTCGCCGAGACCGTGGGCCAGAAATACAACTACGTGGGCGTGCTGCTGCAGGCGCCCTTCTCCATCGAGCGGCGGATGTGCGAAGTGCCGCTCACGCCCTCGCTGGTGCGCGACATCTGCCTGCAAGGCGTGGGCGCCGCGCAGCTGGGGCTGGGCCGCAGCGACCGCTTCTTCTGCTCGCAGTTCGTGCTGGAGGCCTACCGGCGCGCGGGCCTGCCGCTCACGCAGGCCGACCCGCGCCTGCTCAGCCCGGCCGACCTGCTGCACATGCGCGAGGGCGACGTGCCCTCCGTGCGCAGCGAACAGGTGCTCCACTACGTGGGGCACCTGAAGATCGCGCCGGCGGCGGCCCCGGTGGAGCACGGAGCCGCCGCCTGAGCCGCATCAGCCGCCGATGTGCATCGTGAAGGCGGCGCCGTTGGACACCCGGCAGGTGCCGGTGCCCATCGCCGGCGAATTCATCGTGTAGCGGCAGTCGATGTAGCCGCCGCGGCTGCCGGCGCCGTTGGCGACGCCGTCGCGCTGCGAACCCGCCACGCGCGTGGCCTCGCCGTTGAAGCTCTCACCCCCGATCACCGTGGAGAAGCGGCCGCGGCCGTTCAGGTCGTTGGTCACCACCGCGGCAACGATGCCGTAGCCGGTGGCGACGTCATTGGCCGGATACAGCCGCGCGCTGAAGGTGAGCGGCTGGGGCGGCACGACCACCGTGGGTCCCGCGGGCGTCGTCGCGGGCACCGGTTGCAGCGGCACCACGTAGCAGCCGGACAGCATCGCCGCGGCGGCGAAGGCCGGAAGGAGTTTCGAACCGGAAGCGATCTTCATCGCAATCCTCTGGGGCCCAAGCACATGCTTGTGCGGCGGACTGTGCCGCCGGCGGCGTGGAGGCGTACCGCTTTCGTGTACCAGTTCCTTATGGATGAACCAACGGTAGCTTGAAGCGATACTTTCATCCGTTTGGGTCAACCGGGAAGCCACGAACCCTCCATCGCATATCCAGCGCGCGTCGCCGCACGTAGAATTTTTTTCCCCGAGCGATTCCGGAGGGTGCGATGGACATCTCCCGCCTGGTCGAACCCGACCGCGTGCACCGCAGCGTGTACACGGACCCGGCGATCTTCGACGCCGAAATGGAGAAGATCTTCGAGCGCGTCTGGGTCTACTGCGGCCATGAATCGCAGGTGAAGGCCCCCGGCGACTACTACGCCGTGACCATCGGCCGGCAGCCGATGATCATGGTCCGCCAGGGCGACGGCAGCATCCAGGTGCTGTACAACCGCTGTCCCCACCGCGGCGTGCAGGTGATCGGCAACCGCCACGGCAACACGGGCAGCGCGCTGGTCTGCTCCTACCATGCCTGGAGTTTCCACCTGGATGGCCGCGTGCGCGCCATCCCGCTGGCGCAGGGCTACGAGAACACGCGCATGACGCGCGACAACCCGGATTGCTCGATGAAGCGCGCCGCGCGGGTGGGCAGCTACCGCGGCTTCGTGTTCGCCAGCCTCGTGGACGAAGGCCCGTCGCTGCCGGACTTCCTGGGCGAGGCGAAGGTGGCGTTCGACGACATGTGCGACCGCTCGCCGGTGGGCGAGGTGGAGGTGGTCCCCATCTGCCATCGCGTGATCCAGCATTCGAACTGGAAGTTCTTCATGGAGAACCAGCTGGACGCGCTGCATCCCTCCGTCACGCACCAGTCCACCGGCATCGCGGCCGGCCGCGTCGAGAAAAAGCTGAAGGCCGAAGGCGGCACGGTCCCCCTGTACTACCACTACCTCTCCGCGTTCGCCTCCAGCTTCGACCAGTGGGACAAGGTGCAGACCATCAACTTCCCGCGCGGCCACGGCATCCTCAAGGCCTACATGGGCCTGCGGCCGGACGACCCCGACACGCGGGCGCACGAGGCGCTGCTGGAGCAGGCCTACGGCAAGGAGAAGATGGAGGAATACCTCTCGCGCAGCATCCACCACGTGCTGGTGTACCCCTACCTCTCCGTGCAGAGCCCGCTGCAGCAACTGCGCTGCATGCGGCCGATCGCGCCGGACAAGACACTGTCGGAGATCTGGCACTTCCGGCTGAAGGGCGCGCCGGAGGCGATCTACCGGCGCAGCCTCTGGTATTTCAACCTGGTGAACTCGCCCGCCACCATGATCAATGCGGACGACCTGGAGAACTGGACCAAGGCCCAGTGGGGACTGGAATCCAGGGGGCTGGACTGGGTGAGCTTCCACCGCTGGTACGGCGACGACCGCGAGGACGACGGCGTCATCTACTCCAACCACGGCACCTCCGAAGCCGTGATGCGCAACCAGTTCCGCGCCTGGGCGCAGTACATGGCCTGAGGAGGCTGCAATGCAAAAGCGTGCGATCCCCACTGCCGGCCCCGACTTCGAGCACCTGCTCGCGCAGGAGGTCGTGATCGATGCGAACGCCGCGCCGGGCGCGACCGGAGCGCAGGCCGTGGCGCCTGACCATTCACCGCGCGCGCCACAGCTGGGCGTGGGCGCGCCCCAGCGGGGGCCTGGGGTGCTGCCAGCGCCGGCGTTCTCCGCGGGTACGGACCTCCAGCGCGAGGTGGAGCAGTTCCTCTACCGGGAGGCCGAACTGCTGGACGGCAAGCACTGGCAGGCCTTCATCGAGCTGTTCGACGACCAGGGCGTCTACTGGATGCCCGTGACGCCGCAGCAGACCGAATGGGAAGGCTCGCCGTCCATCTTCGCCGAGGACCGGCGGATGATGGAAATCCGCAAGGGCCGCGTGGGCCATCCCAACGCCTGGTCGCAGGCGCCGGACTGGGAGACCAGCCACCTCGTGAGCCACGTGACACTGGAGTCGGTCGGCGACGACATCGTGGTGCGCTCGCGCTTCCACATGATGGAGCTGCGCCGCGACGAGATCCGGCACTTCGGCGGCCGCTACCGCCACGTGCTGGTGCGCGACGGCCAGGGGCAGCTGCGCATCCGGCTGCAGCGCGTGGACCTGTTCAACAGCCAGGCGCCGTTCGATTACGTGCTGCAGATCTGGGTCTAGGACGAGCCGCCCTGGCCCCGGGGATAATCCGGGCATGAATCCGTTGTTGTCCCGCCTGCAGCCCTACCCGTTCGAGCGGCTGCGGCAACTGTTCGCCGGCGTCACGCCCAACCCTGCCTACCGCCCCATCAGCCTGGGCATCGGCGAGCCGAAGCACCCCACGCCTGCGTTCATCAAGCAGGCCCTGGCCGCGGCGATGGACCGGCCCGGCCACGATCTCGCGCTGTATCCGCCGACCGCTGGCACCCCGGAGCTGCGCCAGGCCTGCGCCGCCTGGCTGCAGCGGCGCTATGGCCTGGCGGTCGACGCCGCCACGCAGGTACTGCCGATCAACGGTTCGCGCGAAGCCCTGTTCGCGTTCGCCCAGACGGTGGTCGACCCGACGCGCCCCGCCGTGGTGGTGTGCCCCAATCCCTTCTACCAGATCTACGAAGGCGCGGCCCTGCTGGCGGGCGCCGAACCCTTCTATGCCCCGAGCGATCCCGCGCGCAACTTCGCGGTCGACTGGGACAGCGTGCCCGACGCGACCTGGGCGAAGACGCAGCTGCTGTTCGTCTGTTCGCCGGGCAATCCCACCGGAGCGGTGATGCCGCTGGAGGAATGGCGCAAGCTGTTCGCGCTCCAGGACCGGTACGGCTTCGTCATCGCCTCCGACGAGTGCTACAGCGAGATCTACTTTCGCGACGAGCCGCCGCTGGGCGGGCTCGAAGCGGCCGCGAAACTCGGGCGCGCGGACTTCCGCAAGCTGATCGCGTTCACCAGCCTGTCCAAGCGCAGCAACGTGCCGGGCATGCGCAGCGGCTTCGTCGCCGGCGACGCGGCGCTGGTGAAGTCCTTCCTGCTCTATCGCACCTACCACGGCAGCGCGATGAGCCCGATTGTGCAGGAGGCGAGCGTCGCCGCCTGGAGCGACGAGCAGCACGTGGTTTCCAACCGCGAGCAGTACCGCCGCAAGTTCGCCGAGGTCACGCCGCTGCTCGAGAAGGTGCTGGACGTGCGCCTGCCCGACGCGAGCTTCTATCTCTGGGCCGGCGTGCGGGGAAGCGACACCGGTTTCGCCCGCGACCTGCTGGCTCAATACAATGTCACGGTGCTGCCGGGCAGCTACCTGGCCCGCGACGCGGGTGGCAGCAATCCCGGTGCCGGCCGCGTGCGGATGGCGCTCGTCGCCGACACCGCCGAGTGCCTCGAGGCCGCCCGGCGCATCGTGCAATTCGTCCAGAACAGAAAAGACTGATCCCCATGACCCAGCAGCTCCAGCAGACCATCGACACCGCGTGGGACAACCGCGCCAGCTTCACCGCCGCTTCCGCCCCCAAGGACGTGCGCGACGCCGTGGAGCACGTCATCGCGGAACTGAACACGGGCAAGCTGCGCGTGGCCACCCGAGAAGGCGTGGGCCAATGGACCGTGCACCAGTGGATCAAGAAGGCGGTGCTGCTGTCCTTCCGCCTGAACGACAACGTGGTCATGAAGGCCGGCGAGCTGGCCTTCTTCGACAAGGTGCCCACCAAGTTCTCGCACCTGTCGCCCGAGGAAATGGCCGCCACCGGCGTGCGCGTGGTGCCGCCCGCCGTGGCACGCCGCGGCAGCTTCGTCGCCCGCGGCGCGATCCTGATGCCCTCCTACGTGAACATCGGCGCCTACGTCGACGAAGGCACCATGGTGGACACGTGGGCCACCGTGGGCTCCTGCGCGCAGGTCGGCAAGAACGTGCACCTGTCCGGCGGCGTGGGCCTCGGCGGCGTGCTGGAGCCGCTGCAGGCCAATCCGACGATCATCGAGGACAACTGCTTCATCGGCGCCCGCTCCGAGATCGTGGAAGGCGTGATCGTCGAGGAGAACTCGGTGATTTCGATGGGCGTGTACATCGGCCAGAGCACCCCGATCTATGACCGCACCACGGGACAGACGCACTATGGCCGCGTGCCGGCCGGGTCGGTCGTGATCTCGGGCAGCCTGCCCAAGGATGGGGGCAAATACAACCTCTACGCCGCCATCATCGTGAAAAAAGTGGATGCGAAGACGCGTTCGACGACCAGCCTGAACGATTTGCTGCGAGACTAACTGCCGTCATCCCCGCGGAGGCGGGGATCCAGGGCGCCCTGGGTTCCCGCCGCAGCCTGCCCCCGCGCAGGCGGCGGCGGGAACGACGCAGAACAGAGGAGATTCGATGGGAACGATGGAGCGGATCCTGCGCCTGATGGCCGAGAAGAAGGCCTCGGACGTCTATCTGTCGGCGACGTCGCCGGCGATGATCAAGATCAACGGCCAGACGCTGCCGATCAACAACCAGCTGCTGCCGGCCGATGCGCCGCGCGCGCTGCTCGCGGAAGTGCTGCCGGCCCATCGCATGGAAGAACTCGACGCGACCGGCGAGCTGAACATGGCCCACCAGGTGCCGGGCGCCGGCAACTACCGCTTCTCCGCCATGCGCCAGCGCGGCTCCATCGCCGCGGTGATCCGCTACATCGCCACCGAGATCCCTCCCCTGGCGACGCTGCAGGTCCCCATGATCCTGGCCGACCTGATCATGGAAAAGCGCGGCCTGCTGCTGATGGTGGGCTCCACCGGCGCCGGCAAGTCCACCACGCTGGCGGCGATGATGGACCACCGCAACGAGAGCACCTCCGGCCACATCCTCACCATCGAGGACCCGGTCGAATTCATCTTCCGCAACAAGAAGTGCGTGGTGAACCAGCGCGAGGTGGGCAGCGACACGCAGTCGCTGCAGACCGCGCTGAAGAACGCGCTGCGCCAGGCGCCCGACGTCATCCTGATCGGCGAAATCCGCGACCGCGAGACCATGTCCGCGGCCATCGCCTATGCCCAGTCGGGCCACCTGTGCCTGGCGACCATGCACGCCAACAACAGCTACCAGGCACTGAACCGGATCCTGTCCTTCTACCCCGTGGAAGTGCGCCCGACCATGCTGGGCGACCTGGCCGCGGCGCTGAAGGCCGTCGTGTCGCAGCGCCTGCTGCGCACCAACACCGGCGGCCGCGCCCCGGCGGTGGAGGTCATGCTCAACACGAAGCTCGTGTCCGAGCTGATCGAGAAGGGCGACTTCTCGGGTGTCAAGGAAGCCATGGAGAAGTCCATGGCCGAAGGCTCGCAGACCTTCGAGCAGGACATCGCCCGCCTGATCATGGACGGGATCATCGACAAGAAGGAAGGCCTGGCCTACGCCGACTCGCCGACCAACCTGCAATGGCGCCTGCAGAACAGCGCGCAGGCGCAGGAGGCGCTGGGCAACGACGGCGATACCGACGCCGACCTGGACGACGAACCGTCGTTCACCGAAATCACGCTCGACGTCAAGCACTGATCCGGCGCTGCTGCGCCGCCGGTGGGGTTCGGCCTCCGGCGCTCACCCCACCCTACGCCATGGCATCGCTGTAGGGTGGCGGTGAGCGCCGAAGGCCGAACCCCACCGCCATACACTACGGCCAATGTCCAAAACGCTCCACCTGACCGAGCAGCTGATCGCTTCCCGTTCGGTCACCCCTGAAGACGGCGGCTGCCAGCCCATCATCGAGGCGCGGCTGGCCCCGCTCGGCTTTGCCTGCGAGACCATCGCCAGCGGCCCGGCGGATTTCCGGGTCACCAACCTGTGGGCCAAGCGGCCCGGGCGCGGCGGCCGGATGCTGGTGTTCGCCGGCCACACGGACGTCGTACCGACCGGCCCGCTGGAGCAGTGGACCAGCGATCCCTTCGTGCCCAGCCACCGCGGCGGCAAGCTCTATGGCCGCGGCGCCGCGGACATGAAGACGTCCATCGCGGCGTTCACGGTGGCGGTGGAGGAATTCCTCGCGAACCACCCGGACCCGAAGCTCGGGATCGCCCTCCTCCTCACCAGCGACGAGGAAGGCCCCAGCGTCGACGGCACGGTGGTGGTGTGCGAGCAGCTGCGCGAGCGCGGCGAGAAGCTCGATTTCTGCATCGTCGGCGAGCCGACCTCGGTGGAGAAGCTGGGCGACATGATCAAGAACGGCCGGCGCGGCAGCCTCACCGGCAAGCTCACGGTCAAGGGCATCCAGGCGCACATCGCCTATCCGCAGCTCGGGCTCAACCCGATCCACAAGGTCCTGCCCGCGCTGGACGACCTGGTGCGCACGGAATGGGACCGGGGCAACGACTTCTTCCCGCCCACGAGCTTCCAGGTCAGCAACATCCACGGCGGCACCGGCGCCGGCAACATCATCCCCAACCGGGTGGTGGTCGACTTCAACTTCCGCTTCGCCAGCGTCAGCACCGCGGAAGGCCTGCAGCAGCGCGTGCACGCCATCCTGGACAAGCACGAGCTGGACCACGAACTGCAGTGGACCGTCGGCGGCCAGCCGTTCCTCACGACCCCGGGGGAGCTGGTGGCGGCCGTGCAGCAGGCGATCCGCGGCGTCACCGGCCTGGACACCGAACTCTCCACCACCGGCGGCACCAGCGACGGCCGCTTCATCTCCCGCATCTGCCCGCAGGTGATCGAGTTCGGCCCCGTCAACGCCAGCATCCACAAGATCGACGAGCACGTGCAGGTCGCGGACCTCGAGCCGCTCAAGGCCATCTACCGCGGCGTGCTGGAGCGGCTGGACGCGCTGTGAAGCTGATCGCCCTGGTGGAAGAACTGGCCGCGCAGCTGGAAGCGGCCGGCGTGAGCTTCGGGCATGGCACGTCCAATGCCTTCGACGAGGCGGTGTGGCTGGTGCTGTGGCACCTGAAGCTGCCGCTGGACGAACTGGACCTGCACGCCGAGCGCGAGCTGCGCCACGAGGAACAACTCGCCGCGCGCGAGCTGCTGCACAAGCGCATCGCGACCCGCAAGCCCGCCGCCTACCTCACGCGCGAGGCCTGGCTGCAAGGCGTGCCCTTCTACGTCGACGAGCGCGCCATCGTGCCGCGCAGCTTCATCGCGGAGCTGCTGGCCGACGGCACCATCGACCCCTGGCTGTCCGACCGCACGCGCCGCGTGCTGGACCTGTGCACCGGCAACGGCAGCCTGGCCGTGCTGGCCGCCATGGCGTATCCCGAGATCGAGGTCGATGCGGCGGACATTTCCGCCGACGCGCTGGAAGTTGCACGCATCAACGTCGACAAGCACGGCCTGCAGCAGCGCGTCCGCCTGGTGCAGTCCGACGGACTCGCCGCGTTGCCCGGCCCGTACGACCTGATCCTCTGCAATCCGCCCTACGTCAACGCGCAGAGCATGGCGGCGCTGCCGGCCGAGTACCAGGCCGAACCCGCGCTGGCGCTGGCGGGCGGTGCCGACGGCATGGATTTCGTCCGCGCCCTGCTGCGCGAGGCCCCGTCGCGCCTGGCCGCCGACGGCGTGCTGGTCCTGGAGATCGGCAACGAGCGGGACAACTTCGAGTCCGCATTCCCGGGCCTGGAAGCCGTGTGGCTGGAGACCAGCGCCGGCAGCGAACAGGTCCTGCTGCTCACGCGGGACGCCCTCGCCCCATGATCACGCTGCGCAACGTCACCTTGCGCCGCGGGGCCAAGGTGCTGCTGGACGGCGTTTCCGTCACGATCAACCCCGGCGAGAAGGTGGGCCTGGTGGGCCGCAATGGCGCCGGCAAGTCGACCCTCTTCGCGCTGCTCACGCGCCAGTTGCACGAGGACGCGGGCGACTTCTTCCTGCCCGCGCAGTGGCGGCTCGCCCAGGTCGCGCAGAACATGCCGGAAAGCGACGAGCCCGCGACCGCGTTCGTGCTCGCGGGTGACACCCGCCTCACCGGGCTGGGCGAAGAACTCGCGCGGGCCGAGGCGGAGGGCGACGGCATCGCGATCGCGCACGCGCATTCGGACCTCGCCGACGCCGGCGGCCACGACGCCGCGCCGCGCGCGCAGTCCCTGCTCCTGGGCCTGGGCTTCCGGCCGGACGAACTCGAGCGCCCCGTCAACAGCTTCTCCGGCGGCTGGCGCATGCGCCTGCAGCTGGCCCGCGCGCTGATGGCGCCCTCCGACCTGCTGCTGCTGGACGAGCCCACCAACCACCTGGACCTGGACGCCCTGGTCTGGCTGGAAGGCTGGCTGCAGCGCTACGCCGGCACGCTGGTGGTGATCAGCCACGACCGCGAGTTCCTGGACGCGGTGACCACCGTGACGCTGCACATCGACCACCAGCAGCTCACGCGCTACGGCGGCAACTACAGCGCCTTCGAGGAGCTGCGCGCCCAGCAGCTCACCCTGCAGCAATCGGCCTTCGCCCGCCAGCAGGACAAGATCGCGCACCTGCAGAAGTTCATCGACCGCTTCAAGGCCAAGGCGACCAAGGCAAAGCAGGCGCAGAGCCGCGTGAAGGCCCTGGAGCGCATGGAGAAGATCGCGCCGGTGCTGGCCGACGCGGAGTTCAGCTTCGAATTCCGCGAGCCGCAGAACCTGCCGAACCCCATGCTGGCGATCCAGGACGGCGCGTTCGGCTACGGCGACAAGGTAATCCTCCAGGGCGTCAACCGCTCCGTGCTCGCCGGCCAGCGCATCGGCATCCTGGGCGCCAACGGCCAGGGCAAGTCGACGCTCGTGAAGACCATTGCCCGGACGATGCCGCCGCTCGCCGGCCGCATCACCGAGGGCAAGGGGCTCGCCATCGGCTACTTCGCGCAGCAGGAACTGGACGTCCTGCGTCCGCAGGACACGCCGCTGGAGCACATGGTGCGGCTCGCGCGCGAGCTCGCCGCGGCCACCGGCCAGTCCGACCGCGAGCAGGACCTGCGCAATTACCTGGGCCAGTTCCTGTTCACGGGCGACATGGTGCAGCAGGCCGTGGGCTCCATGAGCGGCGGCGAGAAGGCGCGGCTGGTGCTGGCCATGATCGTCTGGCAGCGCCCCAGCCTGCTGCTGCTGGACGAGCCGACCAACCACCTGGACCTCGCCACGCGCGAAGCGCTCTCGGTGGCGCTCAACGAGTTCGAAGGCACGGTCATGCTGGTGAGCCACGACCGCGCCCTGCTGCGCTCCGTGTGCGACGAGTTCTGGCTCGTGGGCCGCGGCACCGTGGCGCCGTTCGATGGCGACCTCGATGACTACCAGCGCTACCTGCTGGAGGAGGCGCGGCGCCTGCGCGAGCTGGCGTCCGCGTCCGCCGCGACCGCGTCCGCCGCCGCAACGGAACCGGCAGCCGGCGAGCCGCGCCTCACGCCGCAGGAGCAGCGCAAGCTGCAGGCCCAGCAGCGGCAGCAGCTCGCCGGCCGGCTCAAGCCGCTGAAGAAGGAGCGCGACCAGGCCGAACAGCGCATCGCGTCGCTGGAGGGCGAGAAGGCCCAACTGGAAGGCCGGCTCGCCGGCGCACTGCCACCGGCGGACATTGCCGAGGCCGGGCGTCGCCTGAAAGCGGTGACGGACGAGCTTGAAAGGCTGGAGGAGCGCTGGCTCGAACTGGCCGGCAAGATCGAAGCCGCCGAAACGGCCGGCGGCTGACTTGCAGCCGGCCGACGCGCTCCCATCTGCTCGATATGGCCTCCCCTGCCCCTGCCGTTGAAGATCCTGCGCTGGATGCAGCCGTCCTGCGCGCCCGCCGCCTGCTGAACCGCCGCGCCCTTGCCGGGGCGGCGGCCGGCGCCGTGCCTGTGCCGGGACTGGATTGGCTCGTCGACGCCGCCGTGCTCACGCGGCTCATTCCCGCCATCAGCGCGGAATTCGGGCTCACGGCGGAACAGGTCGCCCGCCTGCCGGAGCGCAAGCGGGAGGAGATCCAGAAGGCCGTCGGCGTGGTCGGCTCCATGGTGATCGGCAAGTTCATCACCCGCGACCTGGTGCTGCGCGCCTCGGCGGCCGTGGGCCGCAAGGTCACGGTGAAGCGCGCGGTGCGGTTCGTGCCGGTCGCCGGCCGGGTCCTCGCCGCCGTCATCGGCTACACCGCCGTGCGCTACCTGGGCGAGCAGCACATCCGCGACTGCATGGCGGTCTGCCGGCAGGCCCGCCTGCGCCTTCCGGCGCCCGCCAGCGCACGGTCGGCCGGCTGACGCCGCCGCCTGCCCGGCGCGGCGGTTATGCTGCGGGGCCAGCGCCAGGAGGGACCATGCAGGAGATCGACGCGCGCGACGCCAGTTCGCCGCTGCACGTGCTGCGCGCGCATCGCGCGCTGCGCGCCATGCAGCCCGGCGAATCGCTGAAGGTGCGCACGGCCTCCGCGCAGACCCTCGCGGAGTTCCAGGCGCTCGCCAAGTACGTGGTGGGCTACGAGCTGGTGTCGCAGGAACAGGTGGGTGACGAGGTCATCCATGTCCTGCGCCGCAGGCGCTGAACGTCGCGGCCTGCGCGCGCTCGCGGCTCGCCTCGACCTGCTCCTTGCCGGCGGCGAGCTCCTCGGCGGAAATCGCCCCGTCCGCATAAAGCTTCAGCTGCTCGGAGAACGCGCGCTCGGCCGCGAGCAGTTCGCGTTGCATGCGCAGCCAGTCTTCGACCCGGACTTCCATACTGCTTGGGCCTCCCTGCGCGGGATGCTAAGCGGGTGTGCGGCGGCGCGCTGTAGTCCGCCGCCGCATGGTGCGGCGCGGGCCCCAAAAGGAAAGGGCCCGCCGCTCGCGCGACGGGCCCTTCGTGTCGGGTGGTAGGACGTGCAGGATTCGAACCTGCGACCAACGGATTAAAAGTCCGCTGCTCTACCAACTGAGCTAACGTCCCGGCCGGTCGATGCTGTCCGCTTGCGGCAGCATCTCGCTTCTTGCTACTGTTGGTGCAGCAGCAAAGCCCGCGATTATAGCGTGGTTTGACCGGTCTTTCGGCGGCTTGCGATGCGATCGAGCAGCCAGCCCGCGGCGCACTGGCCGAACGTGGCCGTCACGCTCACCACCGAACCGTAGCCATGGCAGTTCAGCGAACCGTCGCCCTCGATCGCGCACGAGGGATCAGGCGGCGCCACGGCCTCGCGGCTGAACACGCACGCGACGCCGATGCGCTTGCCTTCGCGCGGCGCGCCGTGGTGCTTGCGCAGCCGGTAGCGCACCTGCGCGAGCAAGGGGTCGTGCGTGGTGCGCGCGAGGTCGTCCACGTCGACCTGGTGCGCCAGCCGCTTGCCGCCGGCGGCGCCGCAGGCGATGAAGAGGGCCTTGCGCTGCCGCGCCCACGCGGCCATCGCCGTCTTGGCCTTCACCTCGTCGCAGGCGTCGATGACGGCATCGACGCCCTCCGGCAGCAGCGCGGGCCAGTTGTCCGGATCGACGAACTCCTCCACCGCATGCACCGCGCAGCCGGGATGGATCTGCGCGATGCGGTCGCGCATCGCCAGCACCTTGGCCTGCCCCAGCGTGCCGGCAAGCGCGTGGACCTGGCGGTTGATGTTGGATTCGGCGACGTGGTCCAGGTCGACGAGCGTCAGCGCCCCGACGCCGCTGCGCGCGAGCGCCTCGGCGGCCCAGGAGCCGACGCCGCCGATGCCCACCACGGCAACATGCGCGCGGCGGATGGCGGCGGCTCCGTCGACGCCGTAGAGGCGCTCCAGGCCGCCGAAGCGGCGCTGCAGGTCCGCGGCCTCGTCCAGGTGCGTCATGCGCGCCGACCGCCCGGAAGCAAACGCGTCAGCGCAGGCGCGCGAGCCGCTCGCGGGCGGCGCTGGCCGCCTCGGACTGCGGATAGGCCTTCACCAGGTCGTCGAGCGTGCGCTTCGCGCTGGCGTTGTCCTTCAGCTCGATCTGGCAGTTGGCGATGGACAGCACGGCCTCGGGCGCGCGCGGATGGTCCGGGGCCTGCTGCAGCAGCGCGCGGAAGTTCGCGATGGCGCCGCGGTAGTCGCGGTTGGCGTACTGTGCATTGCCCAGCCAGAACAGGGCGGTCGGCTTGTAGCCGCTGGACGGGTACTTGCGCACGAAGTCGGCGAAGCCGCTCTGCGCCGCCACGAAGTCGCCGCGGCGGAAGGCGCCGAGCGCCGCTTCGAAGTCGCGCTGCTCCGCGGGATCCGCGCTGAATTCGCGACCGTCCACGTTCACCTGCACCGGCTCGAACTTGCGCAGGCGGTCGTCGACGCCCTGCGCGATGTCCTTCTGCCGCTTCTGCAATTCCGCGATGTCGCGCATCAGCTGCTCGCCGCTGCCGCGCTGCTGCGCGAGTTCGGAGCGCAGCGCCTCGATCTGGTTCTGCAGGTCCAGCAGGCTGCGCCGCAGCGACGCGTTCTCGTCGTTCGCGCGCTTCAGGTCCTCGCGCTGCTGCTGCACCTGCTGGCGCAGGTCGAGGATGGCACGCCGCGCCTCGTCGTCCTCGAACAGCGCGGCGTTCGCGGAGGCGGAGAACAGGGAGGCGGCGGCAAGCGCCGCGGCGAGCACGGAACGGTTCATGGCGGTCATCGGTAGGCGATCTCGGCGCGGCGGTTCTGCGCCCAGGCGGATTCGTCGTTGCCCTGCGCGGCCGGCTTTTCCTTGCCGAAGCTCACGGCCTCGATCTGGTTGTCGCGCACGCCCAGCAGCGTGAGGGCCTGGCGCACGGCCTCGGAGCGCTTCTGGCCGAGGGCCAGGTTGTACTCGCGGCCGCCGCGTTCGTCGGTGTGGCCCTCGATCACGACATGGCGCTTCGCATCCTGCTTCAGGTAGCGCGCGTGCGCTTCGATCACCGACTGGAATTCCGGCTTCACGACGTAGCTGTCGAAGTCGAAATAGACGACGCGCGCCACGTTGACCGGGCCGCCCTGATTGCCGGCGGTGTCTCCCGCCTGCACCTGCGGCACCTGGGTCTGGCCACCGGTGCCGGGACCCCCCGGCCGGGTGGCCTGCCCGGAGCGTTCTTCGACCGGCACTTGGTCATCGAGCTTCACGCCGCTGGCGCATCCGGCCAGTGCAGCCGCGAGCGCCACGGCCAGGAACAGGGACTGCTTCATTCCTCAGATCTCCACAAAGTCATCGCTGAAAGGGACCCCAGTCGGGTTCGCGGATGTCACCGCCCTTGCCGGGCAGGCGCGCCTTGATCTTGCCGTCCAGGGTGGTGGTCATCAGGGCCTCCGCGCCATTGGACTGGCGCGTGGCGTAAATGATCAGGCGGCCGTTGGGTGCGAAGCTCGGGCTTTCGTCGGACGTCGTCTCGGTGAGGGACTGGACGTTGCCGGTAGCGAGTTCCATCACTTGCAGCTTGAACGCGCCGCTGATGCGGGAAATGTAGGCGAGCCACTTTCCGTCCGGGCTCAGGGCCGGCGAAATGTTGTAATTCCCTGTAAAGGTGACGCGCTGCGCATCGCCGCCGCCGGCGGGCATGCGGTAGATCTGCGGCGCGCCGCCGCGGTCGCTCACGAAATAGATGCTGCGGCCGTCCGCCGTGTACAGCGGCTCGGTGTCGATGCCGCTCGATTGCGTCAGGCGCTTCGCCTCGCCGCCCGTCGCGGCGATCGTGTACAGCTGCGAACCGCCGTCGCGCGTGAGCGTGACCGCCAGCGTGCGGCCGTCGGGCGACCAGCCCGGGGCGCTGTTGGAGCCGCGGAAGTTGGCGATCAGCCGGCGCGTACCGGCGGCGACGTCGTGCACGTAGACCACGGGCTTGCGCGATTCGAACGACACGTAGGCGAGCTGCTTGCCGTTCGGCGACCAGGCGGGCGAGATGATCGGCTCCGAACTGGCCAGCGCCGACTGCGCGTTCTCGCCGTCGGCGTCGGCGACCCACAGGTTGTAGCGGGGGCCGGCCTTGGTCACGTAGGCGATGCGCGTGGAGAACACGCCTTTGTCGCCCGTGAGCTTCTCGTAGATCATGTCGGCGATGCGGTGGGCCGCCAGGCGCAGGTCGGCGGCCACCACGACGAAGCCGTCGGCCAGCAGGCTCTGGCCCTTCACCACGTCCCACAGGCGGAAGCGCACGTCGTGGCGCCCGTCGGCCAGGCGCGTGGCGCTCCCCACGGCCAGCGAGTCGGCCGTCTTCTGCCGCCACGGGCTCAAGTCGGGGCGGCTGGACTCGTCCAGGCCGGGAGCGCCGGACGGATCGATGGCGCGGAACTGGCCGCTGCGCTCCAGGTCCGCCTGGACGATCGCGGAAATCTTCTGCGGCAGGTCGCCCTCGCCCCGGAAGGGCACGATGGCGATCGGCAGCTGCGTGAGGCCCACGCCCGTCACTTCCACGCGGAACTGCGCCAGCGCCGGCGCGGCGGCGGCCGCACCGAGCAGGCCTACGAGTTCGCGCCGGCGCCACTGTCTCATGTCATGCATTCTTGCTGTCTTTCGTGGTTCTTGTGTCTGCGGTTCCGCCCGCGCCATTTGGTTCCCGGACTCAGGGTCAGCCCCGATCCGCCGGAACGCCTTCGCGCTGCAGCAACCATAGCTTCATGTAGCGGTAGTAGGTGCCTTCGGCGTTGGAGATCGCCAACGCCAGCCCCAGCCGCCCGTCCAGGAAGCCGAGTTTCAGCACGTAAGTCCGGATGAAGGCCCACCAGCCGTGCCCCACGGCCTTGGCCATGGAACCCTTGACGCCCTTGCGCATCAGCGCCAGCGCGCCGGCGGTGGAGTAGCGATCCAGCTTGGCCAGGACCGACTCGAAATGGGGCATGCTGTCGTGGCGCAGGTCGCCCCGCAGCCGCCCGGCGGGCCCTTGCGTCACCACGCGCTCGTGCACCAGGTCGTCCGAGAAGCGCGCCGTGCCGCGGCGGAACAGGCGCAGCACCCGGTCCGGGTACCAGCCCGAATGCGCCATGTACTGGCCGCAGTAGTTCGACCGCCGGTTGACCTCCCAGGCGTCATGTTTGCCGGAATGGATCGCGGCCTGCAGGCTGGCGGCCAGTTCGGGCGTGACCTGTTCGTCGGCGTCGATGGAAAAGACCCAGTCGCCCGTGGCGGCGGCCAGCGCGCGGTTCTTCTGCGGGCCGAAGCCGGGCCAGTCGGCGGTCACGATGACCTTGGCGCCCGCGGCGCGGGCGGCCTCCGCGGTGCCGTCGGTGCTGCCCGAATCGACCACCACGACTTCGTCGGCGAACGCCACCGAGCGCAGGCAGGCGCCGATGTTGCGGATTTCGTTGCGGGTGATCAGGACGACGGACAGGCGAGGCATGGGCGGTGGGGTCGGCCGGGCTGCCCAGCGGCGCACGGCATAATCGCGGCTTCATTATTGCACCCCCATCTGGACAGACTGTGATCCGCATCGACATGGGCGCGGTGCGCTGGCTGATGCCGTTCTTCGGCGGCTCGCGCAGGTTCTGGATAGTCGCGGCGATCTGCACTGCCATCTCTTCCGGCCTGGAACCGCTGGTGCCGGCCCTGCTCAAGCCGCTGATCGACCGCGGCTTCCGCACCGACGATCCCCTGCAGCTGTGGCTGGTTCCGACCGCCCTCATGCTGCTGTTCGCCGTGCGCGGCGTCGCCGGCTTCCTGGCCGACCTGGCCCTGGCCCGCATCTCGCAGGACGGCCTCATCGCCCTGCGCTCCGCCATGTTCACGCGCCTGCTGGACGCCCGCCTGTCGCTGTTCGCGCGGGAGAACGCCACGTCGCTGTCGAACACGGTGGTGTTCGAGGTCCAGGGCGGCATCGGCCTGCTGGTGAACTCGGTCATCGCGCTGCTGAAGGACAGCCTGTCCATGCTGGCGCTGCTGGTGTACCTGATCTACCTGAACTGGAAGCTCACCCTGATCGTGCTGGCGATCGTGCCGGCCGTCGCGTGGATCATCCGCACGGTGTCGCGCCGCCTGTACCGCATCGCCCGCAGCAGCCAGGCCGCCACCAACGAGCTCGCCTACGTGGTGGAAGAGAACGTGCTGGCCGTCCGCGTGGTGCGCCTGCACGGCGCGCAGCCGGCCCAGGCGCGCCGCTTCGATTCCCTCGGCAAGTCGCTGCGCCGGCTGGCCCTGAAGTCGGCCGCCGCCTCCGCGGCCATCACGCCCCTCACCCACCTGGTGGCGGCGGGATCGCTGTCCATCGTGATCGTGATCGCCCTGTGGCAGAGCCGCGGCGGCATCTCGCCCGGCGCCTTCGCCGCCTTCGTGACGGCCATGCTGATGCTGATCGCGCCGATCAAGCGCCTGTCCGAGGCGGCCAGCCCCATCTCGCGCGGCCTGGCCGCGGTGCAGCGCGCCCGCGACCTCCTGCGCGACGTGCCCCCCGAATCCGGCGGCACCCACGCCCCCGGCCGGGCGAAGGGCCACATCGAGTTGCGCGACGTCAGCGTGCGGTACCGCGATGACGGCCAGCCCGCGCTGGACCACCTGAGCCTGGAGATCGTCCCCGGCCAGATCGTCGCCCTGGTCGGGCCGTCCGGCTCCGGCAAGAGCACGCTCGCCAACCTGCTGCCGCGGTTCGTGAATCCCGATGCCGGCCAGGTGGTGCTCGATGGCGTGGACGTCGCCGAGTGGAAGCTCGATGCCCTGCGGCACCAGTTCGCGCTGGTGAGCCAGGACGTGGTCATGTTCAACGACACCCTGGCGGCCAACATCGCGCTGGAAGAGACGCCGGACCGCGCCCGCATCGAACGCTGCGTCGCCGCGGCCAACCTGTCCGAGCTGGTCGCGTCCCTGCCCGAGGGCCTGGACACCAACGTGGGCCACAACGCCGCCCAGCTCTCCGGCGGCCAGCGCCAGCGCCTGGCCATCGCCCGCGCCCTGTACAAGGACGCGCCGATCCTGATCCTGGACGAAGCGACTTCGGCCCTCGACACCGTGTCGGAGCGCCAGGTGCAGGAGGCCCTGCAGCGCCTGATGGCCGGCCGCACGACGCTGATCATCGCGCACCGCCTCTCCACGGTGGAACACGCCCACCGCATCGTGGTGCTGGAACAGGGTCGCATCGCCGAAGCCGGCTCGCACGGCGAACTGCTGGATCGCATGGGGCTGTACCAGCGCTTGTATTCGCTGCAGACAGGCCAGCCGGCATGAGCATCTTCGCGGGGCAGCCGCCGGACGCGATCGATTTCGCGCAGGTCCGGCGCGCGCTGGTGATCAAGCTGCGCCACCACGGCGACGTGCTGCTCGCCAGCCCCGTGCTCTCCGTCCTGAAACGCGCCGCGCCGCAGGCCGAGATCGACGCCATGGTGTACGCCGACACGGCCGCCATGCTCGAAGGCCATCCGGCCCTGTCGCAGCTGCACCTGCTGCCGCGCGGCCGCAAGGGCACGTGGCAACAACGGCTGGGGGACGAGCGTCGCCTGCTGGCCGACCTGAAGGCCCGCGGCTACGACCTGATCGTCCACCTCACCGACCATCCGCGCGGCGCCACCCTCGCCTGGCTGCTGAAGCCCCGGTGGGCGGTCGCGTTCGAACGCGAACCGGCCAGGTGGTGGTGGCGGCGCGCCTTCACCCACCTGGCGCGCCAGCCGCGCGGCACGCCGCGGGCAACGGTGGAGAGGCACCTGGACCTGCTGCGGCGCCTGGGCGTGCATCCCGCGCCCGAGGAGCGCGCGCCGACGCTGGCCGTGCGTGAAGCCGCGCGCGCAAGCGTGCGCGAGAAACTGCGCGCGGCCGGATGGCAGGGCGAGCGCTATGCGCTGGTGCATCCCGGCTCGCGCTGGATGTTCAAGGTGTGGACGCCCGAAGGCAATGCGCAGGTCGTGGACCACCTGGCGCGCACCGGCCTGGCGATCGTCCTGACCGCGGCGCCCGACGCCCGCGAAAGCGAGCTGGCCGACGCGATCCTGGCCCGGGCGTCGGCGCGCGTCGTCGACCTGCGGGGCCAGCTCACGCTGGGCGAGCTCGCCGCCGCCATCGAAGGCGCCGCGGTGTTCTTCGGCGTCGACTCGGTCCCCATGCACATGGCCGCGGCCCTGGGCACGCCGGGGGTGGCCCTGTTCGGGCCCAGCGGCGAACGCGAATGGGGTCCCTGGAGCGACCGCTTCCAGGTCGTCGTCTCGCAGGTGCATCCCTGCCGCCCCTGCGGCATCGACGGCTGCGGCGGCAGCAAGCGCTCCGACTGCCTGGCGCAGCTGCCCGCGGCCGAAGTCACCCTGGCGCTGGACCAGGTGCTGCAACGGCATGTCCGCCCCTGAGCGTCCGGCCCGCATCGCGCTGGTCCGCGGCAGCTGGAACGCCGCCGGCGGGGCCGAGCGCTTCGTGCAGCGCATCGCGCAGGCCCTGGCCGGGCGCGGCATCGAAGTCACCCTGATCGCGAGGCGTTGGCCCCGCGGCGGCGAGGCCGCCCTGCCCGCCGATGTGCGCCGGGTGGAGCTCGACGCCTTTCACGTCGGCCGGCGCTGGCGCGACCGCGCCTTCGCGCGCGCCGTGGTGGACACGGTGGCGCGCGAGCGCTTCGACCTGGTCCAGTCGCACGAGCGCATCCCGGGCCTGCCGCTGTACCGCGCCGGCGACGGCGTGCACCGGCAATGGCTGGCGATCAAGCGGCGCCACCATGGCTGGTGGCGCGCGCTCGGCGACGTCCTGAGCCTGCAGCACCGTTCCGTGCTCGGTGCGGAACGCGCGATGTTTGCCCATCCGGCGCTGCGCTGCGTCGTCTGCAATTCCGACATGGTCCGCGGCGAGATCGTGCGCCACTACGGCGTCGATCCCGCCAAGCTGGTGGTGATCCGCAACGGCATCGACCTGCAGCGCTTCCGTCCGCCCACGCCGGAGGAGCGCGCGGCAGCGCGGGTCCGCTTCGGCTGGCCCGCGGACCGCACGGTGTTCCTGTTCGTCGGCTCGGGCTTCGAGCGCAAGGGCGTGGCCGCGGCGCTGCATGCCTTCTCCCTCGGCGGACTGGCCAGCCACGCACTGCTGGTCGTGGTCGGCGAGGACAAGCACCGCGCCCGCTACGAGCGCATGGCGCGGCACCTGGGCATCGCCCACGCCGTGCGCTTCACCGGCGCGCAGGACGACGTCTTGCCCTATTACCAGGGTGCCGACGCCTTCGTGCTGCCCACGCTCTACGACCCGCAGTCCAACGCGGTGCTGGAGGCGATGGCCTGCGGCCTGCCCGCCATCACCACCACCGGGTGCGGCGTCGCCGAGCTGCTGTCGCCGCGCTCCGGCCTGGTCGTGGAGGCCTTCGACGACGCCGCCCTGGCGCACGCCATGGAGGACCTCACCCGCCCCGGACACGCCCGCGCGCTCGGTGCGGAGGCGCGGCGCGCCGTGGAGCCCTACAGCCTGCAACGCATGACCGACGACTACCTGGCCCTCTATGCCCGGCTGCTGGCCGCGCCAGCCACCCCATGAAGATCCTGCACACCGAAGCGTCGGCCGGCTGGGGCGGCCAGGAACTGCGCATCCTGGCGGAGATGCAGGGACTGCGCGAACGGGGCCACACATTGGAGCTGGCCGCGCCGCGCGCCGCGCGCATCCACGGCGAAGCGGCCGCACTGGGTTTCCGAGTGCACGACGTTCCCATAGCACGCAAGAACCTGAAGGGCGTGCTGGCGCTCAGGCGCCTGCTGCGCGACGGCGGCTACGACCTCGTCAACACGCACAGCTCCACCGACAGCTGGCTCGCGGCGCTCGCCAACCAGCTGTCGCCGCGTCCGGTGCCCCTGGTGCGCACGCGGCACATCTCCGCGCCCGTCCCGGGCAACGCCGCCACGCGCTGGCTGTACAACCGCGCCTCGGCCGCCATCGTCACCACCGGAGAGAAGCTGCGCGAGGAACTCGTGGAGGTGAACGGCTTCCGCGACGTGACTATCCGCTCGGTGCCCACGGGCATCGATCCGCAGCGCTTCCAGCCCGCGGACGCGGCCGCGGCGCGTGCGGAGCTGGGCTTGCCGCCCGTCTTCACGGTGGGCATCCTGGCGACCCTGCGCAGCTGGAAGGGCCACCGCTTCCTGGTGGATGCGATCGGCAAGCTGCGCGCCGAAGGTCGCTCCGTGCAGTTGCTGATCGTCGGTGACGGCCCGCAGCGCGAACCGCTGGAAGACCAGGTGGCCAACGCGGGCCTGCAGGATGCCGTGCGTTTCGCCGGCCACGACCCGCGCCCGGAGCGCTGGCTGCGGGCGATGGACCTGTTCGTGCTGCCGTCCTATGCCAACGAAGGCGTGCCGCAGGCGCTGATGCAGGCGATGATGTCCGGCCTGCCCGCCATCACCACCGCGGTGGGGGCCATCGGCGAGGTGGCGCGTGATGGCGAGACGGCAGTCGTCGTGGCGCCGCAGGACACGGTGGCCCTGGCGGCCGCCATTTCACGCCTGATGGACGATCCCGCCGAGCGGGCCCGCCTGGGACGCGCCGCGCGCGAATTCGCGTTGGCGCGCTGCACGCTGGCGGCGATGTGCGACGCGATGGAAGAGGTCTTCCGCTCGGTGCTGCCGCCGGGACGGCGTTAGGCGGCCGGCGCGCCCCGCGCCGCGCCCGGCCGGGCGCAGGCGGCAATCCAGAACCCGAAGAACGCCACGGCCAGCGCCCCGTGCTCCACGCGCAGCGTGGTGTTGAAGGTCCCCGCGACGGTCGCGATCAGGAAGCCGGACGCGCTCGCCGGCCAGATCCACGAGGTGGCGGCCGTCCGCCAGCTGGCGATCAGCGACCAGCCCCAGGCGGCAAGCAGCAGCGCCAGCGCCACGACCCCCACGATGCCCCGCTCGGCCAGCGCCGAGAAATAGAGGCTGTGGCCGTGGATCTGCTCCTGCAGCCGGTCCCGGGGACAGTCCTCGCCGTGTTCCTGGCGCCAGCGGCAGACGTCGTCGATCTTGATCATCTGGAACCGTTCCGGTCCCCAGCCCAGCCAGGGCCGCTGGCGCCAGCCTTCGTAGGCGAGGCGCCAGTGCTTGATGCGGGTCTCCGTGCTGTCGATGCGCATGAGGCCGGCCGCGGTGAGCTTGCGGTCCGACAGGTTCGGCGCCAGGGCGCCCAGTGCGGCCACAGCCACGCAGATGACGGCCACCGTCCCCACGGTCCAGGCGAGCATGCGCCGCCAGGCCATGCCCTTGTTCGCGGCCACGACGGCCGCCGCGATGACCACGGCCGCGACCGCGCCGGCACCGGCCGCCGCGCGGCTGGCGCCTGCAAGCAGCGCGGCGCAGCTGAGGACGGCGGTGAACGCCATGCCCGCCCGCACGCGCTTGTCCTGCCCGTTCTGCGCACCCTGCAGCCACCAGCCGAACGCCACCGCCGTCACGATGGCGATGTACATGGCCGACTGGTTCGCATGCCCCACCGAAGGCAGCTCCAGGAACTGCTTCGCGCCGCGCAGGAAGGGGACCGCCGCGATCGCGATGGCGATCACGGTGCCGACGCAGGTGGACACCATCAGCAGGCGCGGCTCCCGCGTGGCCGCCGGCGAACGTGAAATCGCCCACGCCACGAGCACCATGCGGAACACGCTGGGTACGTCCTTTGGATAGCCGGACAGCCCGGAGGCCAGGGCCGAAGCCAGGAAGACGGCGAACACGGTGTCGTACCGGTTCCAGGACCCGCCGAAATTGCGGGTGCGGACGCCGTGGACCAACCAGAGGACCAGGTAGAGCACCGCGGAGATGTTCTTCGGGGCTTCGACCAGCGGCAGCGTGAACAGGAAAAAGCCCAGCGTCCAGAGCATGGCCGCCTCGAGCCTGGCGGACGCCTGCTGCGGGGGCGGCTCGATCGCGATCGTTCCTTGGTTCATCGGTCGCGCGGCCTCAGGCCCCCACCCCGCTGCGGCCGATGCCTTCGTAGGCCAGGCCGGCGCGGCGCACGGCCAGGGGGTCGTACAGGTTGCGGCCGTCGAACAGCACGCGGGCCTTGAGGCGGCGCGCCAGGTCGTCGAAATCCGGGCTGCGGAATTCCAGCCACTCGGTGACCACGGCCAGGGCGTCGGCACCTTGCAGCGCCTCGTCGGCGGAGTGGGTGAACGTCACGCCCGTGCGGCCCTGCAAGGCGTGGGCCGCGGTGTCGCGGGCCGCCGGGTCGTAGGCGCGCACCTGCGCACCGGCCGCCAGCAGCGTGTCGATGATGGCGAGGCTGGAGGCCTCGCGCACGTCGTCGGTGTTGGCCTTGAAGGCCAGGCCCCACAGCGCGATCGTGCGGCCCTGCAGCTTGCCGCCGAAGTGGCGCACGATCTTGTCGGCCAGCAGGCGCCGCTGGCGCGTGTTGACGTTCTGCGCCGCGCGCATCAGTTCCGCCGGCTCGCCCGCCTCCACCGAGGTGTGGATCAGGGCCCGCAGGTCCTTGGGGAAGCAGGAGCCGCCGAAGCCGGCGCCGGCATAGAGGAAGTGCGGCCCGATGCGCGGGTCGGCGCCGACGCCGCGGCGCACGTGCTCGATGTCCACGTTCAGCCGGTCGGCCAGGTTGGCCAGTTCGTTCATGAACGAGATGCGCACGGCCAGCATGCAGTTGGACGCGTACTTGGTGAACTCCGCCGAGCGCACGTCCATGAAGAAGATGCGGTCGTGGTTGCGGTTGAAGGGCGCGTACATCTCGCGGAAGACGTCGCGCGCCTTCGTGTCGGCCGGGTCGATGCCCACGACGATGCGGTCCGGCCGCATGAAGTCCTCCACCGCCACGCCTTCCTTGAGGAACTCGGGGTTCGAGGCGACGCTCACGTGGTGCGGCACGCCGCGGGCCGTCAGTTCTTCCTGCACGGCGGCGCGGACGAGGTCGCTGGTGCCGACCGGCACGGTGGACTTCGTGACCACCAGCGTGTCGCGGTTCATCCGCCGGCCCAGCTCGCGGGCGGCGGCCAGCACGTGCGACAGGTCGGCCGAACCGTCCTCGTCGGAGGGCGTGCCCACGGCGATGAAGACGACTGCCGCGTGGGACACCGCATCGTCGTAGGAGGTGGAGAAGCGCAGGCGCCCCGCGGCGATGCCGCGCGCCACCACGGTGTCCAGGCCGGGTTCGTGGATGGGGATCTCGCCCTGGCGCAGGCGCTCGATCTTGCCCGCGTCGAGGTCGATGCACAGGACGTGGTTGCCGGTGTCGGCCAGGCAGGCGCCGGTGACGAGGCCCACGTAGCCGGAGCCGATGACGGAAATCTTCATGGGGAGGGCAGCAGAGTCAACCCGTGATTTTACGGGGAGCGCCCTGCCCGGCCGTTACAAAGTGACCAGGCGTGGCGTCAGAGCAGCACGATGTCGTATTGTTCCTGCCCCATCGCGGACTCGCTCTGGAGCGAGATCGGCTTGCCGATGAAGTCCGACAGCCCCGCCAGGTGCTGGCTTTCCTCGTCCAGGAACAGCTCGATCACCTTGGGCGCGGCGATCACGCGGTACTCGCGCGGGTTGAACTGGCGGGCTTCGCGCAGGATCTCGCGCAGGATGTCGTAGGCCACCGTGCGCGGCGTGCGCACCGTGCCCTTGCCCTGGCAGAGCGGGCACGGTTCGCACAGCATGTGGGCCAGCGACTCGCGCGTGCGCTTGCGGGTCATCTCCAGCAGCCCCAGCTGCGAGAAACCGCCGGCCATGGTCTTGACCCGGTCCCGCGCCAGTTGTTTGCGGAATTCGGCGAGCACCGCATCGCGGTGGTCCTCGCGCTGCATGTCGATGAAGTCGACGATGATGATGCCGCCCAGGTTGCGCAGGCGCAGCTGCCGCGCGATCGCGTGCGCGGCCTCCAGGTTGGTCTTGAAGATCGTGTCGTCGAAGTTGCGCGAGCCGACGTAGCCGCCCGTGTTGACGTCGATCGTCGTGAGCGCCTCGGTCTGGTCCACGATGAGGTAGCCGCCCGACTTGAGGTCGACGCGCCGGCTGAGCGCCCGCTCGATCTCCTCGTCCACCGAGTAGAGGTCGAAGATGGGCCGCTCGCCCTTGTAAAGCTGCAGCTTCGCCGCCGCGGCCGGCATGAACTCCTTGCCGAAGTCCGCGAGCAGCGTGAACTGCTCGCGCGAGTCGATGCGGATGGTCTGCGTCCCGTCGGTGACCAGGTCGCGCAGGACGCGCTGCAGCAGGTTCAGGTCCTGGTGCAGCAGCGCCGGCGGCGGCAGGCGCGTGGCGGCGTCGCGGATGCGCGCCCAGGTCTTGCGCAGGTAGGCGATGTCCTCCGCCAGTTCCCCGTCGCTCGCGTCCTCGCCGTTGGTCCGCAGGATGAAGCCGCCGCCATCCGGGCCGACCAGCTTGTTCAGGCGCTTGCGCAGCGCGTCGCGCTGCTCGGCCGGGATCTTCTGCGAGACGCCGACGTGGTCGTCCTGCGGCAGGAACACCAGCAGCCGCCCGGCGATGCTGATCTGGGTGGACAGCCGCGCGCCCTTGGTGCCGATGGGATCCTTGATCACCTGGACCATGAGCGACTGGCCCTCGAACACCTGCTTCTCGATGGGCACCTGCACCTGGCCGGAGCGCGCCACCGCCGCCGGCGGCTCGCCTTCCGGCTGCCGCTGCCAGACGTCCGCCACGTGCAGGAACGCCGCGCGCTCCAGGCCCATGTCGATGAACGCCGACTGCATGCCGGGCAGCACCCGGGCGACCTTGCCGAGGTAGACGTTGCCCACCAGCCCGCGTTCCAGCGTGCGTTCGACGTGCAGCTCCTGCACGGCACCGTTCTCGATGATCGCGACCCGCGTCTCCTGCGGCGACCAGTTCACCAGGATGTCCTGCTGCATCTCGTTGTGGGCGACTCCTCGGCCACAGGATAACGCAGGAGTCGATACACTGGGCTGCTACTCCGGAGGTCTCGTGTCCGCGAGCAACCTGCAGTTCCTCGAAGGCGGCGGCGCCATGGGCGAGCGGATCCGGGCGTTCGACTGGGCGTCGCACCCCCTCGGTCCGCCGGAGCGCTGGCCCGACGCCTTGCGCATGGCCATGAGCCTGTGCCTGAACTCCAGCTTCCCGACGGCCGTCTACTGGGGGCCGGAGTTCTACGTCCTTTACAACGACGCCTGGTCCGTCATCCCGGCGGACAAGCACCCCTGGATGCTGGGGCAGCCGGCCGCCGTGGGCTGGGCCGACATCTGGGACATCGTGGGTCCGCAGTTCCGGCGCGTGGTCCAGGGCGAATCCTTCGCCCTGTACGACCAGATGCTGCCCATGGTGCGCGGCGGCCGGGTGCACGAGACCTGGTGGAACTACAGCCTCACGCCCATCCGCGACGCCGTCCACGGCATCCGCGGCATCTTCAACCAGGGCAACGAGGTCACGGAGGTGGTGGTGGGGCGGCGCGAGCGCGAGGCCGAACTGGCCCGCTGGCGCGAGCTGTTCCAGCAGGCGCCGACGCCGGTGGCCGTGCTGCGCGGCCCCGACCACGTGTTCCAATTCGCCAACGACGCCTATCGGCGCCTGGTGGGCGGGCGCGACGTGGCCGGCAAGCCGCTGCGCGAGGCCCTGCCGGAGATCGTCGGCCAGGGCTTCCTCGAACTGCTCGATGGCGTGCTGCGCAGCGGCGAGCCCTACATCGGCGCCGGCGCCAAGGTGAAGCTGCAGCGGGTGGCCGAGGGACCCGTCGAGGAACGCGTGCAGGACTTCATGTACCAGCCGATGCGCGCCGCGGACGGCCAGGTCGACGGCGTGCTGGTGCTGGCCACCGACGTCACGGAGCGCGCGCGGGCCGAGGCGGCGCTGCGGCTGTCCAACTGGCAACTCGGCGAGGAGCGCGCCCGCCTGGCGTCGCTGATGGAGGCGGAGCAACGCGCCCGCCTGGCCCTGCGGCGCTTCAGCGACACGCTGGAAGCGCAGGTGAAGCTGCGCACGGCGGAATTGAGCCGCGCCCTGGAGGCCCAGCGGGCGGCCACCGAGCGCCTGCGTGCCGCCTTCGCGACCGACCTGATCTTCCAGGGGTTCATGGATCCCGACGGGATCCTGCGCGATGCGAATCCCGCGGCCCTGGCGGCGATCCGCTGCCGGCTCGAGGAAGTCGTCGGACTGCCCTTCTGGGAAACGCCCTGGTTCACGGCGACCGAAGGCGCACCGCAACGCATCCGGGCGGCCATCGAGGAGGCCCGCCAGGGCCGCACGGTGCGCGGCGACATGTCGGTGCGCCTGCCGGACGGGGAACGCGGCTTCCACTTCTCGATCCGGCCGGTCTCCAACGCCCGTGGCGAGGTGGTGGGACTGGTGCCGGAAGCGATCCCGGCCTGAGTCCGCGGGGCAGCGGGTCCTGCCTCCTACCCCATGCGACCAAGGTCCCATTGGCCGGGCTGGGGCGGCCTCCTAGCCTCCTCACCCATGCTTGCCAACCCCCTGCGGCGCTGCGGCGTGCCGGTTTCGTCCGCCTTGAGAGCCATCGCGGCCGCAGCCGCGCTTGCCGCCCTGGCGCCCTTGCCGGCGCTCGGCCAGGCGCCTGCCGCGGCCGTCTCCGCCCCGCCCCTGCAGAACGCGCAGCAGCTCGAGGAACTGGTGGGCCGCATCGCGCTGTACCCCGACGACCTCGTCGCGGTCATCCTGCCGGCCTCCACCAATCCGCTGCAGATCGTGCAGGCGGACCGCTTCCTGGAGCAGCGCAAGTCCAATTCCAAGCTGGAAGTGAACCCGCAGTGGGACGACGCGGTGAAGACGCTGGCCAACTACCCCGACATCGTCAAGATGATGAGCCAGGACCTCGACTGGACCTCGGCGCTGGGCGAGGCCGTGGTGGCCGACACCGGCGAGGTGCTGGAAGCGGTGCAGTCCTTCCGCCGGCGGGCGCAGACGGCGGGCAACCTGAAGTCGGACGACAAGACGACGGTGACCGCCAACCAGGAGACGATCACCATCGCGCCGGCCAATCCCGAGGTGGTCTACGTGCCGCAGTACAACCCGTCCACCGTGGTGGTGGCCGGCGGCTATCCCGCGTACACGTACTACCCGGCGCCCTACCCGGCCTACTGGTACCCGTACGCACCGGGGGCCGCGCTGGCCGCCGGCATCGTCTGGGGCGCCGCGATGGGCGCCATCTGGAACGGCGGCCACTACGCGAGCCACTACGGCGGCGGCAACAACAACATCAACATCAACCGCAACACCGAGATCAACCGCGGGGACCGCACGGTCAACCGCGGCGACCGCACGAACGTCAGCGGTGGCGACCGCACCAGCGTCGCCGGCGGCAACCGCGGCCAGGGCGGTGGCAGCACGCAGTGGAAATCGGACAAGAAGCCCGGCCAGGTGAGCAGCTCCACGGGGGCCGGCAACCGCGCCCGCGCCGGGGACAGCCGCCCGGGCGGCAGCGGCAGCGGACTGGGTGCCGGTGCCGGTGGCGGCGGCAACTTCGGTGGCGGCGCCGGCGGTGGCGCCGGCGGCAACCGGGCCGGCCAGCAACCGGCGGGCGGTGCCCGTCCCAGCCCCGGCGGCGGAGGCGGTGGCGGCTTCGACGGCATGGGCTCGGCACGCCAGACGCAGATGGACAGTTCCCGCGGCGCCGCGAGCCGTGGTTCGAGTTCGTTCAGCGGCGGCGCATCCCGTCCCAGCCCCTCGGCCGCGCCGCGCAGCGGCGGCGGTGGTGCCCGCGCCGGTGGCGGCGGGGGCGGCGCGCGCGGCGGCGGTGGTGGTCGCGGCGGTGGCGGCGGCCGGCGCTAGGAGCTCCTCCCATGACCCCTTCTTCCTCGAGCACCATGCACCCGACTTCGATCCCGCGCCTGCGCGCCACGGCCGGCCGGCTGCTGCTGGCCGCCACGCTGTTCCTGCCGCTCGCGGCGGCCGCGCAGCAAAGCACCTTCCCCAATCCCGACGCCGCGGTCGACGCGCTGCAGCGCGCGCTGCAGGCGAACGACCAGGACGCGCTGCAGCGCCTCTTCGGCGACAAGTACCGCGACGTGATCACCAGCGGCGACCCCGCCTACGATGCGGCGCGCCGCGCGGAGGCGTCCGCAGCCCTGGCGACGCGCAAGCGGCTGGAGGAGATCGGCACCGATCGCCGCGTCCTGCGCATGGGCGCACAGGACTGGCCCTTCGCCATCCCGCTCGTGCGCGAAGGCGTGGGCTGGCGCTTCGCGACCGAACAGGGCGCGGAGGAACTGCAGAACCGCCGCGTCGGCGCCAACGAACGCAACGCCATCTACGTGATGCGGGCCGTCGTCGACGCGCAGCGGCAGTACGCGGAAACGGACCGCATGGGCGACGGCGTGCTGCAGTACGCGCGCAAGCTGGGAAGCTCCCCCGGCAAGCACGACGGCCTGTACTGGGCGGCCGAGGGCGCCAAGGGCGACGAAGCCAGCCCGCTGGGCCCGCTCGTGGCCGCGGCATCGACCGAGCTGAAGGGCCACAAGGAAGGCGAACCGTATGGCGGCTACAACTTCCGCATCCTCACCCGCCAGGGCGCGGCCGCACCGGGCGGCGCGTACAGCTACGTGATCAACGGCCGCATGATCGCCGGCTTCGCCGCCGTGGCCACGCCGGCCCAGTGGGGACGCACGGGCGTGATGAGCTTCATCATCAGCCACAACGGCAAGCTGTACCAGAAGAACCTGGGACCCAGGCCCGCGGCGATCACCAGCTTCGACCCGGGCCCGGGATGGACCGAGGTGCTGCCGGAACAGTGACGCCAGCCGCGTCCCCATGGCAAATGGCCCCTCGCGGGGCCATTTGCATTGCGTGCAGGGCCGCCGGGCGGCCCGCGGCTCATTTCTTCTTGGGCGCCGGTTCCACCTTCACGGCCAGCGACTCGGTATAGAGCGCCTGCACCTGGTCGCCCTTCTTGATGTTCTTCAGCTGCTCGGGGTCCTCCACGACCATCTCGACGATGTTGCCGCCGGGGCCCTTGAGGGTCACGATCTTGTGCTTCGCGTCGACGCCCACGACGTCGGCCAGCACGGCCACCTGGCGCGTGGCCTGGCCGCCCGGCTTCTGCCCGGGTTCGGAGCGCTTCAGCGCCTCGCCGCCGGTGGCCGAGGGCGTGGCGCCGCCGCCCTTCTTCAGCTCCAGCGCCAGGGCCTGGGTGTATTCCACCTGCACCTTGTCGCCGATCTTGAGCTGGTCGAAGTTGCGCACTTCGTCGCCCAGCACGAGGCTCACGGTCTTGCCGTCCTGGCGCTTCAGCGTCACACCGCGCGTGGCCGCATCGATCCCCACGATCGTGGCGGTGGCCTTGACGCTGGCGCCGGCCACGCCCTTGCCCGGCGCGGTGGCGACGGCGGCATCGACGGTGGCGGCGGGCTTCTGGGCTGCCGCGGGGAAGGAAGCGGCGGCCAGCACCGACAGGGCCAGCAGCGCCGGGGCGGCGGAACGGATACGCATGGTTGTTCTCCTGAGTTGATCTACCTGCCGGAGCTTTCCCTGCGGCGACCGTCGTCGCAATGGGACCTAGGTCCCACCGGGGTCACGCGTGCGCGCGGACGCCCGCGGCGCGCAGCAGCTGCGCCGTCTCGTGCAGCGGCAGGCCCATGATGCCGGTGTAGGAACCGTTGATGCGCGCGATGTGGACCGCGGCGCGTCCCTGCACGGCGTACGCGCCGGCCTTGCCCATGGGCTCGCCGCTCGCGACGTAGGCGCGGATCTCCGCCGGCGTCATCGGCGCGAACGTGACGCGCGAGTCGCTCACCGCTTCGAAGCGGCGCTTGCCGGCCTGCACCGCGACCGCCGTCAGCACGCGGTGCGTGTGCGCCGCAAGTTCGCGCAGCATGCGCGCCGCGTCGCGCTCGTCCTCGGGCTTGCCGTAGATCGTGCGCCCCAGGGCCACCGTGGTGTCCGAGCAGAGCACCGGCGCGGCGGGCAGGCCCCGGCGCGCGAGGCGCGCGAGCGCCGCATCGAGCTTGAGGCCGGTCACGCGGCGCACGTAGGCCGCGGGCGCCTCGCCGGGATGCACCGCTTCCAGCGCCTCGCTGTCCTCGCCCGCGTCGGGCGGCAGCAGCTCGTAGCGCACGCCGATCTGTTCCAGCAGTTGCCGGCGGCGCGGGCTCTGCGACGCCAGGTAGACGAACTCACTCACGATGGTAGGGATGGCCGGTGTGGATGGACCAGGCGCGATAGAGCTGTTCGGCCAGCAGCACGCGCACCATGGCGTGCGGCAGGGTGAGGTCGGACAGGCGGATGCGCTCGTGCGCGGCCTGGCGGAAGGCGGGATCGAGGCCGTCGGGGCCGCCGATGACGAGCGCGACCACGTCGTTCTCCAGCTGCCAGTCCTTCAGGCGCGCCGCCAGCGCCATGGTGGTGACGGATGTGCCGCGCTCGTCGAGGGCGACGATGCGCGCCCCCTTGGGGATCGCGGCCTCGATGCGTTCGCGCTCCGCCGCGAGCAGCGCCGGCACGGTCTTGGAAGCACGCGGCTCGGTCTTCACCGCCTTGAGCTCCAGGCGCATCTCGGGCGGGAAGCGCTTGGCGTAGTCGTCCCAGGCGGACTGCGCCCAGTCGGGCACGCGCTGGCCGACCGCCACCACCAGCAGGCGCATGCTCAGGCCTTGCGGGCCGGGGACTTCGCCGCACCCTTCTTCGCGGGCGCCTTCTTCGCCGGGGCCTGCCTGGACGCAGCCTTCTTCGCCGGCGCCTTCAGGGCCGCCTTGCCGGCCGCGCTGCGGGCGGTGCTGGAAGGCGAACCCCTGGAGGGAGCGGACCTGGTGGCAGTCTTCTTCGCAGGCGCCTTCTTCTTCGCGGCGGCCTCGCGGTCGGCGTCGCGCGCCGCGGACCTGGCCGCGCTGCTGCGCCGCAGCGACGTCGGCGCCTTCTTCGCGGCCGGAGCCGGCGCGGCCTTGGCGGGCGCGGGCGGCTTGGGCGCGCCGACGCGCACGCGCACCGGCTTCTCGCCCCAGATCTCCTCCAGGTGGTAGTACTGGCGGATCGCCGGCTGCATGATGTGCGCGACCGCGGGACCGCAGTCGACGATGATCCACTCGCCGTTCTCCTCGCCTTCCACGCGCGGCTTGGGGAAGCCCGCTTCGCGCACGGCGTCGATGACGCTGGAGGCGAGCGCCCGGGTCTGGCGGTTCGACGTGCCCGAGGCCACGATCACGCGCTCGAACAAGGGAGACAGGTGCTCCGTGTTGAAGACCTGGATGTCGTTGCCTTTCACGTCCTCCAGGCCATCGACGATGGCCCTCTGGAGTTTCTGCGTGTCCTTCTTCGCGGCGGTTTCAGTCGTCATCAGGCGGGTCGGTAAAGGTGGTGGGAATCAATATAACGGGCAACCGCCGGCGCAACCAGAGCGGCTGCGTCCTGGCCCCGTGCCAGGCGGGTGCGGATGTCGGTGGCGCTCTCGGGCATCTGCGGCAGCCGCAGGACCTCGACGCGGGCGCCGGGAAGGGCCTGCAGGGCCTGCACGCCGGCGCCGGAGCCGCGCGTGGCCACGCACAGCACGGCCCGCTGCAGGATCTCCTGCCAGGCATGCCAGCGGGTGAAGTTCGCGGCCTGGTCCTCGCCCATGAGCAGGTGCAGCTGCGCGCCGGGATGCTGCGCCTGCAGCTCCCGCAGGGTGTCGACGCTGTAGGTGGGCCCGCTGCGTTTCAGCTCGCGGTCGTCCACCTGCACGCCGGGCAGGTCCGCGAAGGCGAGGCGCGCCATGGCGAGGCGATGCCCGGCCGGCGTGAGCGCACGGTCCTTGTGCCAGGCAGCGCCGGTGGGAAAGACGACCAGGCGGTCCAGCGCGAGCTGGCGGATGGCCTCCTGCGCCAGCGCCACGTGGGCCCGGTGCGGGGGATCGAAGGCGCCGCCGAACATGCCGACGCGCTGCTGCGCCCCGCTCAAACCCAGTCCTTCCGGGGCAGGAAGCGGCGCAGCAGTTCCTCCTCGCGCGAACCGGGCTCGGGCTGCTGCTGGTAGGCCCACGACGCGTGCGGCGGCATGGACATGAGGATCGACTCGGTACGCCCGCCCGACTGCAGGCCGAAGTGCGTGCCGCGGTCCCACACCAGGTTGAACTCCACGTAGCGGCCGCGGCGCAGCAGTTGCCAGTCGCGTTCGCGCTGCGTGTGCGCCGTGTCCTTGCGCCGCTCCAGGACGGGACGGTAGGCCTCGACGAACGCATCGCCCACGCAGCGCTGCAGCGCGAAGCTGCGCTCGAAGCCGTCCTCGAAGAAATCGTCGAAGAAGATGCCGCCGATGCCGCGGGCCTCGTTGCGGTGCTTCAGGAAGAAGTACTCGTCGCACCAGGCCTTGAAGCGGGGGTACTTGTCGGCGCCGAACGGCGCCAGCGCGTCGCGGCACACGGTGTGGAAGTGCACCGCGTCCTCGTCGAAGCCGTAGTACGGCGTGAGGTCCATGCCGCCGCCGAACCAGTACACGGGCTCCGCGTCCTTCGGCAGCGCCGCCAGCATGCGCACGTTCATGTGCACGGTAGGCACGTACGGGTTGCGCGGATGGAACACCAGCGACACGCCCATGGCCTCGAAGCCGGCCCCGACCAGTTCCGGCCGGTGCTGGGTGGCCGACGGTGGCAGTTTCGGCCCGGTGACCTGCGAGAAGGCGCAGCCGGCGCGCTCGAACACCCTGCCCCCCTCCAGGATCATCGTGCGGCCGCTGCCCTGCAGCGGCTCGCCCGGGTCCTTGCGCCATTCGTCCGTGCGGAACGGCTGGCCGTCGACGGCGCCGAAAGCGTCGGTGATGCGCTGCTGCAGGCCCAGCAGGTAGGCGCGGACCTGCATCCGGCGTTCTTCCACCGCTCAGCCCTTCACGGCGCGGTGGCCGATGTCGCGGCGGTATTGCGCGCCGTCGAAGGTGATGTGGCGCAGGACGTCGTACGCATGCGCCTGCGCCGCCTTCACCGTGTCCGCCAGCGCCGTCACGCACAGCACGCGCCCGCCGGAGGTGACGGTATGCCCCTCCTGCGGCGCGGTGCCCGCATGGAAGACCATCGCGTCCTCCGTCTCCTTGGGCAGCCCCTGGATCACGTCGCCCTTGCGCGGGTCCATCGGGTAGCCGTGCGCGGCCATCACCACGCCCAGCGCAGTGCGGCGGTCCCACTGCAGTTCCACCTGGTCCAGCGTGCCGGAAGTGGCGGCCATCATGACGTCGAACAGGTCCGACTTCAGCCGCATCATGATCGGCTGCGTCTCCGGGTCGCCCATGCGGCAGTTGAATTCCAGCGTCTTCGGGTGGCCTTCCTTGTCGATCATGAGGCCGGCGTACAGGAAGCCGGTGTACGGGATGCCGTCCTTCTCCATGCCGCGCACCGTCGGCAGGATGATTTCGCGCATGGCCCGTGCGTGCACCGCGGGCGTCACCACCGGCGCGGGGGAGTACGCGCCCATGCCGCCCGTGTTGGGGCCCTGGTCGCCGTCCTGCAGGCGCTTGTGGTCCTGGCTGGTGGCCAGCGCCACGACGTTCTTGCCGTCGCACAGGACGATGAAGCTGGCTTCCTCGCCCTGCAGGAATTCCTCGATCACCACGCGGGCGCCGCCGGCGTTGTGCGCGACGCCCAGCTTGTCATCGAGCAGCATGAAGTCGATCGCTTCGTGCGCCTCGGCAACGGTCATCGCGACCACCACGCCCTTGCCCGCGGCCAGGCCGTCGGCCTTGACCACGATGGGGGCGCCCTTGCGGTCCACGTACGCATGGGCCTGCGCCGCGTCGGTGAAGGTCTCGTATTCCGCCGTCGGGATCTTGTGGCGGACCATGAAGTCCTTGGAGAAGGCCTTGGAGCTTTCCAGCTGCGCGGCCGCCTGGGTGGGCCCGAAGACGCGCAGGCCGTGCGCCCGGAAATCGTCCACCACGCCCGCGGCGAGCGGCGCCTCGGGACCGACGACCGTCAGCGCGATCTTCTGCTTCAGCGCCCAGTCGCGCAGCTGGCGCAGGTCGGTGATGGGGACGTTCTCCAGCCGCCCGTCCAGCGCCGTCCCTCCGTTGCCGGGGGCGACGTAGACGGCCTGCACTTTGGGGGACTGCGCCAGCTTCCAGGCCAGCGCGTGTTCGCGGCCGCCGCCGCCGATCACGAGGACTTTCATCGCGGCCTCCGACGGGCCGCCCCTAGGAGGCTGCGGGCCCCCTCGGGGGGCAGCGACAGCACGTAGTGCGGAGCGTGGGGGCTCATTGTTCAATCTCGGCGTTGGTGTAGACGTTCTGCACGTCGTCGAGGTCTTCCAGGATGTCCAGCAGCTTCTGCATGCGCTGGCCCTCGTCGCCCCCCAGCTCGATCGTGTTCTCGGGGCGCATGGTGACTTCGGCCAGTTCCGCCTTCAGGCCGGCGGCTTCCAGCGCGTCCTTCACCTTCTCGAAGTCGCCGGGCGCCGTCAGCACCTCGATGGCGCCGTCGTCACCGGTCACCACGTCCTCGGCGCCGGCCTCCAGGGCGACTTCCATGACCTTGTCCTCGCTGGTACCCGGGGCCAGGATCAGCTGGCCGACGTGCTTGAACTGGAAGGCCACCGAGCCCTCGGTACCCATGCTGCCGCCGTACTTGCTGAAGGCGTGCCGGACTTCGGCGACCGTGCGGACCTTGTTGTCCGTCATCGTGTCCACGATGATGGCCGCGCCACCGATGCCGTATCCCTCGTAGCGGATTTCCTCGTAGCTCACGCCCTCGAGGTTGCCGGTGGCCTTGTCGATGTTGCGCTTGATCGTGTCGGCCGGCATGTTGGCCGCCTTGGCCTTTTCCACGGCGAGGCGCAGGCGCGGGTTGTCCTTGACGTCGCCGCCGCCCTGGCGGGCCGCGACCATGATTTCACGGATGACCCGGGTCCAGACCTTGCCCCGCTTTTCGTCCTGGCGACCCTTGCGGTGCTGGATGTTCGCCCATTTGCTGTGACCGGCCACGGATGCTTCCTCGCTCTTCTGCGTTAATCTTGCTGGACCCCCCATTCTACTTTTCGCACCCATGGCCGACCCGATCCTGATCGCCAAGAACGGCAACACCGAGGCCCATCTCCTGCCGGCGCTGGCCAACCGCCATGGGCTGGTGACCGGCGCGACCGGCACCGGCAAGACCGTCACGCTGCAGAAACTGGCCGAAAGCTTCAGCCGCATCGGCGTGCCGGTGTTCCTGGCCGACATCAAGGGCGACCTGACCGGCATCAGCCAGCCCGGCCAGCTGGAAGGCAAGCTGGCCGCTGCCGTGAAGGAACGCGGGCTGCCCGAGCCTCAACCGCTGGCCTGCCCGACCACGCTGTGGGACGTGTTCGGGGAACAGGGCCATCCGGTGCGCGCGACCGTCACGGACATGGGGCCGCTGCTGCTGGCCCGCATGCTGAACCTCAACGACACCCAGGCCGGCGTGCTGCAGATCGTCTTCCGGATCGCCGACGCCAACGGGCTGCTGCTGCTGGACCTGAAGGACCTGCGGGCCGTCCTGCAGCACGTGGGGGACAACGCCAGGCAGTTCACCACCGAGTACGGGAACATCAGCGCGGCCAGCGTCGGCGCCATCCAGCGCGGACTGCTGCAGATCGAGTCCCAGGGCGGCGACCGCTTCTTCGGCGAGCCGATGCTCAACATCTCGGACCTGCTGCAGACCGATGCCAACGGCCACGGTGTCGTCAACATCCTGGCGGCCGACAAGCTGCTGAACGCGCCCCGGCTCTACGCCACCTTCCTGCTGTGGATGCTTTCGGAGCTGTTCGAGACGCTGCCCGAGGTGGGCGACCCCGACAAGCCGAAGCTGGTGTTCTTCTTCGACGAGGCCCACCTGCTGTTCGACGAGGCGCCCAAGGTGCTGGTGGAGCGCATCGAGCTGGTCGTGCGGCTGGTGCGGTCCAAGGGCGTGGGCGTGTATTTCGTGACCCAGAACCCGCTGGACATCCCGGACTCCGTGCTGGCGCAGCTGGGCAACCGCGTGCAGCACGCGCTGCGGGCCTTCACGCCCCGCGACCAGAAAGCCGTGAAGGCCACCGCCGAGACCATGCGGCAGAAGCCTGGGCTGGACATCGCGGCCGCGATCACCGAGCTGGCGGTGGGCGAGGCGCTGGTGAGCTTCCTCGACGAGAAGGGCCGGCCCAGCGTGACCGAGCGCCTGTACGTCGTGCCGCCCGGCAGCCGCATCGGCCCGATCACGCCGGAACAGCGCAAGGTGCTGATGGCGAATTCGGTCGTGGCCGGCGTGTACGAGAAGGCGGAGGACCGCGAGTCGGCGTACGAGAAGTTGAAAGGCCGCGCCGTCGAGGCGACCCAGGCTGGTGCGGCGGGCAGCACCGGCGGCACGGCGGGGGCGGCGGCGCCCGGTGGCGGCATGTTCGGCGGGCTGTCGGATGTCCTGTTCGGGACCACGGGCCCGCGCGGTGGCCACCACGAAGGACTGGTGGAAGGGTTCGCGAAGTCGGCGATCCGCACGATCGGGAGTTCGGTGGGGCGGGAGATTGCGCGGGGGGTGCTGGGGAGCATCCTGGGCGGGAAACGCTGACGGGCGGGGACGGGGTGCGTTCGGTGGGGTTCGCTTGCGCTCACCGCCACCCTACGAACCCCTGGCGGTGGCTGTAGGGTGGCGGTGAGCGCAAGCGAACCCCACCGATCCCAACCCCATCACAACAACGGCACTGCAAACTGCCAAGGCCTGCAAACGATCTGACCCGTTGTGGGTCCATGCCCAACTTCATTCGCGCCGATGCTCCAGGCGCCACCTACTTCTTCACCCTCGCCCTCGAAGACCGCGGCGCCCGCTACCTCGTCGACCATGTCGCCGTCCTGCGTTCCTGCGTCGCGCAGGTGAAGGAGCGCCACCCCTTCGACATCGAAGCCATGGTGGTCCTCCCCGAACACCTCCATGCCCTGTGGCGTCTTCCGGTGGACGACAACGACTTCTCCACCCGCTGGATGCTGATCAAGCAGGCCTTCACCCGCAATCTCGTGGAGGCCGGCGTGCTGCCACCGGAGGCGGCCACGCCCCGCGGCCGCCGCGGCGAACGCAGCGTGTGGCAGAAGCGCTTCTGGGAACACCAGGTCCAGGACGACGCCGACTTCGCCCGCCACGTCGACTACATCCACTTCAACCCGGTGAAGCACGGCTGGGTGCTGCGGGCCCGCGACTGGCCCTACTCCAGCCTGCACCGCTTCGTGCGCGAGGGAAAGCTGCCCGAGGACTGGGGGATCAGCGAGGCGATCGAGGGGCAGTTCGGTGAATGAACCGCCCCTCCTCCGCGTCAGCGGCAGCCCGGCTCTGCCCTCTGCTGCTCCGACAGGCAACGCGGCACGCGCACCGCCAGCGAGCGCACCGGCGCCGGGCCGGAAGCCGCAGCGGGCGTCAGCCCGCCGACCAGCACCAGGCGTTCGGTGCGCAGCAGGCCGGCGCCGTTGCGCACTTCCGCGGCCACCAGGCGATCGATTTCGCGGTCCAGCGTGCCGGCCAGGTCCGCCGCCTGCAACAGCAGCGGGTCCGGTGCGCCGGCTGCGGGCTCCGCCGGCGCAGGCGCAGGCGCCGGCGTGGGGGCGGCCGCCACGTGGCCCATCCACAGGACGTTGGCCGGCGTGCCCGAAACGTTCAGCACCGGCGTGCTCGCGTTCACGATCAAGGGGTCCGCCGCGGTATTGATCGCGCCCCCGGCGACGCTCAGCGTCACCGATCCGGTAGCGAGCACGCCGGGCGTGCCGCCCTGCAGGGTGCCCGTGTTCTGGAACACCAGGTCGCCGTTCTGCGCCGTCGCGCTCAGCGTCGCCACGGGCGACAGCGCCGCCGCGTCGACCTGCAGTCCACCGGCGCTCACCAGCACCACGTTCGCCGCGGGCGCCGCGGCCAGGCCGCTCACCACCAGCGTCGTGCCCGCACTGCGGTCGTCCAGGTGCACGCTGGTGGCGTTGCCGCCCACCTGCACCGCGCCCGCGAAGTCGCCGGCCACATCGAGCGTGCCCATGCCGCCGGATTGCGTGACGTTGAACTGCGTGCCGCTGCCGATCGTGTTGCCGGCGTTGCTGGCCGTGAGGCTGCCCACGGCGGTCAACGTGCTGCCCGCGGCCGTCTGCACCGGCCCGGTGTAGGCCTGCGTCCCGGTCGTGGTCACGTCGCCGCCCAGCGTGGCCGCGCCCGTCACCGCGACGCTGTCCGTGCTGACGGCACCGGTCGTGGCCAGGGACTGGTTCGCGACCAGCGCGCCCACGCCGGTCACGCCGGTGGTGGAGGCGGCGCCCGTGAGCGTCAGGTCGTTGCCGTTGCCCGTGACGGCACCGAGCACGATGGGATTCGCCGCCCCGGCAGCCAGCGCGACGTCGGCATTCAGCGTGGTGGAGCCATAGTTCTGGCCTGCCGCGCCGGTTGTGGTCACGTTGCCGCCCAGGGCGGCCGTGTTCGCGCTCAGCGCCGTGCCGCTGAAGCTGGTGCCGCTGCCCAGCGTGAAGTTGCCGACTCCCGTGACCGCGCCACCAGCCGTGGCCCCGCCCGCGCCGGAGAGGGACAGGTCGTTGCCGCCGCCCGTGACCGAGCTGGAGAACGCGATGGCGCCGCTGCCAGCGTCCACGGAAACCGGGCCCGTCAGGGTGACCGACCCGCTGTACCCGACATTCGCGCTGGTGGTGACATCGCCCGCGGTGGTGATGCCGCCGGTGCCGGTGAGGCTCACGACGTCGCCCGCGGTGATATCGCCGGCCGCGGCGATGTCCAGGGCACCGGTGGTCGAGATGGCCACCCCGCCCGTGCCGCCGGTGACGGCTCCGGCCACCCCCAGCCCGCCCACATCCGTCATGGTGAAGCCGCTGCCGGTGATGAAGCCATTGAGCGTGGCGGCGTCACCGGTGATCGTCGCCGAAGTCCCGGCCGAGCCCGCGAGGGTCCCCGTGGCGACATCCGCCGTCACGCTGCCGGTGGTGGCGGTCAAGGTGGTCGCGTTGGCCGTGATCGTGCCGGTCGTGCGCGTGATGGAGCCGCCCGCCGTGAGCGTTGCGGCACCCGTGCGCGCATTCACGTCGGCCCCCACGGCGATGTCGCTGCTCGCGCCATTGGCCACGAGCGTCACGCCGGTGCCGGTGATCGCGTTGTTCACTGCCAGGTTGCCGCCGGCCGTCGTGATGGCAACCGGACCGCTCGCATCGGTGACGCCGCCGCTGATGGCCAGGCCGCCCGCCGTGTCGTTGAACGTGAAGCCGCCGTTGCTGATGGTCGGGCCCAGGTTGGTCACCGTGTTGGCGTTGCCCAGGTTCACCGTGGTGGCGGCCGCGACGGTCAGCGTGCCGGTGTTGATCACCGTGCCGGCATTCTGCGTCACCGCGCCGTTCAGGCTGTCGGGGCCGGCCGCGCCCAGCCACACCGTGCCGGTGGCGCCGGTGCTGATGTTGCCCAGGGCCGTGGTCGACGCATCCAGGATCTGGACCGCCGTCCCGCTGTTGCTGGTCGTGGTGATGGCGCCGGCCATGTTGATCGCGCCGTCGTTTGCATCGACCCGCACATCACCCGAGCCGCCGTCGATGGTGCTGCCCGCGGACTGCGTGACACCGGTGCCGGTGAGGCTGACCCCCGTGCCGGTGACGCTGGTCGTCCCCAGCGCCAGCGCTCCGGTGCTGGTGATGGATACCGCGCCGCTGCCTCCGTTGACCGGGCCGCTGACGCTCAGGGCCGACCCGTCGACGAGCGTGATGCCGCTGTTCGCGTTGAACGCGCCGAGGGTGCCGACCGTATTGCCGGCGTTGTTCAGCGTCGCCGAGCCGGTGCTCGCATTGCCGGCCAGCGTGCCGGCGCTCAAGGCGGCGGTCTGGCTGATCGATGTGCCGGCGTTCAGCGTCAGCGTGCCGATCGTGGTCACGGTGTTGTCGAGCGTGATCGCGCTGTCGGTCGATGCCAGCGTCACGTTGGCGCCCCTCACCGTGCCGTTCACGTCCAGCACGCCGCCGGTGGTGGTGATCGACGTGAGGCCGGTCCCGCCGTTGATGGTGCCGTTGACGGCCAGGCCACCCGAGCCGTCGACGAGCGTCAGGCCGGCGCTGTTGAAGGTACCGAGCGAGTTGATGGAATTGCCGGCGTTGTTCAACACGGCCGGTCCAGACGTGACGACGCCTGTCAGCGTATCGGCGCTCAGGGCCGCCGACTGGGTGATGCCGGTGCCCGCGGTCAGCACCAGCGTGCCGGTCGCGGTGACCGCGCCGTCCAGCGTGATCATGGCGTCCGAAGTCAGCGACACGTCGCTGCCGCTCACGGCCGCATTGACATCCAGCGTGCCGCCGGAGGTTTCGATCAGAGTCCAGCCGGCGCCACCGGTGACGGCACCGTTCACGTTGAGACCGCCACCGCTTTCCACCAGCCAGAAGCCGCTGCCGGTGGTGAAGGCGCCGAGGTTGCCGACCGCGTTGCCGGCGCTCGTGAGCGTCGCCGTCGTGCCGGCGCTGCCGGTCAGCGTGCCGGTGCTGAAACCTGCCGCCGCCTGGGTGATCGAGGTGCCGGCATTCAGGGTCAACATCCCCGGCGCGGTGACCGCGGCATTCAGCGCGATGGCGTTGTCCGAAGCGAGCGTCACGTTGGAGCCGCTGCCGACCGTGCCGTTCACGACCAGCGAGCCGCCGCTGGTCGTGATGGACGCTGCGCCCGGCCCCCCGGAGACGGGGCCGGTCACGGTCAGGCCGCCGGAGCCGTCGACCAGGGCGAAGCCGCTGCTCGCGGTGAACGCGCCCAGGGTGTCGATCGCATTTCCGGCCTTGGTGAGCACGGCGAACGAGCCGGAAGTGCCGGTCAGCGTGCCCGCGCTCAGCGCAGCGGTCTGGGTAATCGAACTGCCGGCACTCAGGGTCAGCGTGCCGGGCGTACTGACCGTCCCGTCGAGGTTGAGCTGGCCAGCCGACGCGAGCGTCACGTTGGCGCCGCTCAGCGGAGTGACCACGTAAAGCGTGCCACCGTTGGTCGTGGTGACGCTCAGGTTGCCGGGAGTCGACAAGCCCCCGACCGCGAGCCCGCCCGCCGTGTCGACGATGGTGAAGTTGTTGGTGGTCCCGGTGAAGGTCGGGCTCAGCGAGCCGCTGAAGTCCTGCGCCGTCACGCTGTAGTTGCCCGTGAGGGACAGCGCGCCGGTCGTGGCCATCCCACCCGATTGCAAGGTCAGGTTGCGCGCGCTGACGGCTCCCGCGGCGGTGAGGGCACCGGTGCTGGTGATGGCCAGGTCGCGGCCGGCCGCGGAGATGGCGCCACTGGAGAAGCTGTTCGCCGTCAGCGTCGCGTTGTTGGTGAGCGTGACGGTACCGCTGTAGTTCTGCGCGCCGGACGTGCTCACGTTGCCGCCGAGGCTGGCGGAACTCGCGGACACGCTGTTGGCGTCCAGGTTGGTGCCGACGGCCGTCGTCAGGACATTGATGCCACTGATCGTCCCGGCGCTCGCGGCTGCGCTGCCGGTGGTGAGCGACAGCGAATTCCCGTTGCCCGTCACGAAGCCGAGGTAGAGGCCGTTCGTTCCGGTCAACGTGACGTTGTTGCCAAGGCTCTGCGAGCCGTTGAGAACCAGGATGCCGCCGCTGATGTTCGCGGAGATGACGTCGGGCGCGGCACTGCTGGTATTGAGGAAGGTGACGATGCCCGTGCCGGCATTGATCGGCGCGTTGACGAAAATCGCGCCGCTGCCGCTGGCCGGGCCCGCGGCGGAATCGTTGGCGGAGAGCAGGATGGCGCCGTTGTTGGTGCTGACGCCGGCGTTGATCGTGATGTTGTTGCCCGCCTGCGCCTGCAGGCCCGCGCCCGCGGACGTCATCGCGATGGCGTTCGAGATCGTGATGTCGTTCGTTGCCTGCAGGGTGACCGTGGTGGCCGACGGATTGATCGTCCCGGGGGCGATGGTCTGGGTCGTTCCGGAGAAGTCTGCGAACTGGTCGACGTCGCCCAGCGCAGCGGTACCGCCGTTCTGAACGACGATGTTGAGAGGGTCGAGCAGCCAGTTGCCCATGCTCCCGTGCGCCGCGGAGGTATCCACCGTGGTGGACCCGGCCACCACCAGGTTCTCCTTGCCCGAGGTCTCGACCTTGCCGCCATTGCCGCCGGCCGCGCCGCCCCGGGCGCTGATCGCGCCGCCGACGGCAGTGGTGCCATCCGCCCATACGACCACCTTGCCGCCGTCGCCGTGCGTCACGGCATCGGCGCTGATGGTGGCTCCAGTCGCCATCGCCGTCTGCGATGCATTCTGTTCGGCGCCCTTGCCCTGCCAGTTGCCGCCCACCAGCACCGTGCCACCGCCGGCGTCCCCGCTCGCGGAGATCCGCGAGGTGGAGCCGAGGCCGACCTTGTCGCCCAGCACCTTCACCGTGCCGCCGGTCTCGCCGGAATTCGCGCCGCTGGCTTCCAGCGTGCCGGAGACGCTCACCACGCCAGTCGCGCCCCCACTCAGCACGATCGTCCCGTTCTCGTTCGCGATGCTGTTCGCGCGGATCACGCCGCTCTGGTTGATCACCGTCGGCAGCGTGTCGGACACGGCGCTCGCCAGCATCGCCACCTGGCCGCCGTCGGCCGTGATGGTGCCGCCGTTGCTCGCAGCCGCATTCACCGCGGCCGCATCCACCGAGAACTTCACCAGGCCGGCACCGGACGGGTCCACCGTCACGCGCGAGCCGGCCAGCAGGCCGACGGAACCGCGCTGGGCGTCGATCGTGCCGGCGTTGTTCACGTTGGCGCCCGCCAGGACGACATAGCGCCCGGCCAGGCTGCCCTGGTTCGTCACGCTGGCGGTGCTGCTCCCGCTGAACGTGTACTTGCCGGCGAGGAAATCGGTGTTGCTCAGCTCCAGCGTGGTGGCGACCAGGCCGCCCACGTTCACCTGCGCTCCCGGCGCGAACAAGACACCGGCCGGATTGACCAGGAACACCTGCCCGTTCGCGGACAGCGCGCCGTAGATGGAAGTGGCCCCGCCGCTGATGCGGTTCAGCGCCACCGAGTTCGCGTCCAGCTGGTTGAACCTCACCGATTCGCCGGCGCCGATGTTGAAGCCGCGCCAGTCGACGACCGCCTTGCTGGTGCCCTGGTTCAGCACGAGGCTGTTGCCGGTGGAGGACGGGTCGACGGTCATCTGGCCCGCGCTGACGTTCATCGTCGACGCGTCGGGCAGGGCCCGGGCCAAGGGCGAGAACGCGGCGAGCATCGCGACCAGCAGGTCCGCGAACAGGCGGCCGCGGCGGAGGCGGTAGGTCGCCTTCAGCTTGCGCGAAAGGCGGACGACGACGGTGCGGATCTGCAGGCGGTGGGTGGCTTGCGGCTTCATGGGTTGTTTCCTTCTTGTGGGGAGCGCGGCGTCACAGCCACTTCTGCACGGACAGCCACACGCGCGGAGTGCGGTCGGGGTCGCTCTGCGGCTTGTCGCTGGTGGTGCGCCAGGCCAGTTGCAGGGAGCCCAGGAAGTTGCCGGCCTGGCCGGCGGTGAATCCCACGCCGGCGGACCCCAGCGTCTGCGAATTGCCCGTGGCGAAGGCCGCCCCGTCCGCATGGAACTGCACGTGGCCCCAGTCGAAGAACACGCCGGCGCCGATCGGCACGCTGCCCACCGCCGCGAACTGGTGCCGGACCTCGAGGTTCAGGATGGCGCCGTTGTCGCCCACGCCCTCGCCGACGGGATAGCCGCGCACGCCCGTGGGGCCGCCCAGCGAGATCTGCTCGGCGGAGGTCAGGTTGCGCGAGGCCGCCTGCCCCTGCAGGTTCGCGACGAAACGGTCGGCGGCCGTCAGGAAGGTGCTGCGCTGGAACTCGAGGTTCAGCTTCTGGAAGGTGCCCGCGGTGTGCAGGCCGAACGCGCCCTCGTCCAGCGCGCGCGCGGCGCCATCCATCCCCAGGCGGCCGTGCGTCAGCGTGAATGCATAGGCGCTGAACGAATTTCCGGCCACGCCGTCGACGAAGTTGCCGAGCGCGCCGAGGCGGACGGACTCCACCTTGCGATCGACGCTGCTGGCCGGCGTGGTGGTCCGGTCGGTGAGGTCCTTGCGTTCCAGCGCCAGCGTGCCGAACAGGTTGGCGGGACGCGAGCGGATGAAGGCGTGCGTCGCGTTCACGGTCAGCACCTGCGCGTCGCCGAAGGCGCCCAGCGCGGCGAACTGCCGGCCCAGCGCGTATTCGGCATGGGCCAGTTGCACGCCGACCCGCGTGGCATGGCCGCCGACCGCGGTGCTGTAGCCGATGCGGTACAGGTTGTTGTCGGACCGGTCCGCCAGTTGCAGGCGCGCGCCCAGCACGTCGCCGCGACCCGCCAGGTTCACCGCCTCGGCGTCCACGTAGGCGCGGAACTCGCCGGCAGAGCGCACGCCGTAGTTGTCGACGCCCAGCACGGCGGAATACGTGGCGCCGGAGGGCTTCACCGTCACGACCACGTCCGCTTCGCCGGGCCTGGCGCCCGGCTGCACGTCGGCCACCGCGTCGTAGCCGGCCAGGTCGCGCAGCAGCAGGACCGGCTTTTCGAGCAGGTACTCCGTCACGAGGGCGCCGGAGGGCAGCTGTTCCTGCACGACGTCCCGCGCCAGGGTCGGCGAGAGGCCGGTGCCTTCGAGCCGCACTGTCGCCTTGCCGACACGCGCCTCGAGCACCTGGATCAGGACGGTGCCGCCGGTGGCCGCGAACTGCTGTTGCGGCAGGTAGGCCTCGGTCAGGATGTAGCCGCGGTCGCGGTAGTACTGGCGCACGGCCGCGGCCGCCTTCAGCAGCCCGGACATGTCGGTGCGCTGGTTCGTGAACGGCGCGAGGACGCGCTGCAGTTCCGCCTCGCCGATCGCCGTGTTGCCCTGCACGCGGAAGGCCGCCGGGGTGAGCGACACGGAGCGGTCGAAGCTGGCGGCCGCCGGCGCCTCGGGCACGACCACCGCGGGCGCGCCTCCCGGTTCCGGCAGCATGGGAAGCTGCCGCGGCGTTTCGAGTACGGTTCCCGCATCGGGTCGCACGGATTGCGCGAATGCCGGAGAGACACACCACCCCATGGCGGCCAAGGCCGCCACTCCCATCGTTGTCCTGTTCACTGCCACTCCTGGTTCTTGGTCAGCGCGACTGTTACCGGTAGATACAGATGTGTCAATACGCGCTGATCGCTCTCTGAACGAGTGTTACCGGCGCGAAGGGCCGCAAATGCAGGCGGGGCGCGGGCTGCGGCCGCATCCCCCCTGAACGGGGGATATGTCGCACGTCCACCACTGATTGCGGCCGGGACAAGCCGGGCGATGCCGGCCCGGGCGGCTTCGGCCGGTCTGGTCGCCGCATGGCCCGCCCTTTGCTAGAGTGGGCTTTTGGGAGATGCGAACACGATGCCCAGCGACACCTCCGCCCCGCGCCACATCCGGTTGACGTCCCACGCCGGCGGCCAGGGGGCCCTTGCCATCCAGTGGGGCGCGGCAACGCCCGCCGAACGCGGGCCCGTCGTGGGCACCACCACGAAGCGTGCCCACCGCAACGTGATCGGCACGCACAGCGGTTCCTACAGCGTCTATCGCGCGCTCGCCGTGGCCGCCGGTGCGCTCAACCGCGACCACAAGGCGGACCTCACGAATACCGCGCCGACCGACGTGATCGGCCCCTACCCCCAGTGGACCGACCCCGGCAAGATCGTGAGCCTCGATCCCTGGGGCGCCACGGTCTCCGAGGTGTTCGCGGCCGAACTGGCCGCCGGCTACGACATCCGTCCGACCATCGCCGTCACCAAGGCGCACGTGATCCTGCCGGAGGTGATCGAGGGGCTGCAGAAGGGCCGCCTCAAGGCCGACGGCCGCATCCTCTCGGAGGGCGGCGCCGCGCAAGTCACCAAGGCGGCGATCGAGCCCGTGTGGTGGTTGCCGGGCGTGGCCAGGCGCTTCGGCTGCTCCGAGTCCGACCTGCGCCGCGTGCTGTTCGAGGAAACGGGCGGCATGTACCCCGAACTGGTGACCCGCAGCGACCTCGAGGTCTTCCTGCCCCCCATCGGCGGCCAGACCGTCTACATCTTCGGCAATCCGCGCGACCTGGCCAACCCGGAGGTCGAACTCACCGCCCGCGTGCACGACGAGTGCAACGGCTCCGACGTCTTCGGCTCCGACATCTGCACCTGCCGCCCCTACCTCACGCACGCGATCGAGGAATGCATCCGGGGCGCGCAACGCGGCGGCGTGGGCCTCGTGTCCTATTCGCGCAAGGAAGGCCGGGCGCTCGGCGAGGTCACCAAGTTCCTCGTCTACAACGCGCGCAAGCGGCAGGTGGGCGGCGACACCGCCGACCAGTACTTCGCCCGCACGGAGTGCGTGGCCGGCGTGCAGGACATGCGCTTCCAGGAGCTGATGCCCGACGTGCTGCACTGGCTGGGCGTGAAGAAGATCCATCGCCTCGTCTCCATGAGCAACATGAAGTACGACGCGATCACCGGCAGCGGCATCGAAGTCGGCGAACGCGTGGACATCCCCGCGGACCTGATCCCCGCCGACGCGCAGGTGGAGATGGAGGCCAAGAAGGCCGCGGGCTACTTCACGCTCGACACCGTTCCCGATGCGAAGGCCCTGAAGAACACCAAGGGACGTGGCCTATGAGCGACCGCCATTTCGTGGGCACCGATCCGCAGGCGGAGGAAGCCGCCCGCGTCCTGCGCAGCACGTACACGGTGCGCGAGCGGTGCAAGCAGCTGCTGGAACGCGCCCGCGCCGGCGAGTCCCGCTGGTTCACCGTCGACGACGGCATGATGGCGCGCGCGGCCGGTGAGGTGGTCGACGTCACCCGCCGGCGCTACCCGAAGGGCCACATCCCGCTGCACAGCCGCTGGCGCCACCTGGAAGCCGGCGGCGTGGACCGCAAGGCGGAACTCGAACGGCTGCTGGGCGACGTCCCCAAGGCGGTGCGCGGCGAGGCGATGTTCGACCTGACTTTCGTGAGCGTGCTGCTCGATGCCGGCGCCGGCCCCGACTGGAGCTATGCCGACCCGGCGACCGAGGAAAGCTTCACGCGCTCCGAAGGCCTGGCCGTCGCCAGCTTCCATGCCTTCGTCAGCGGCATGTTCTCCAGCGACAAGAACCACCCGCTGCGCGTCGATGCGGAAGGCCTGCGCGCGCTGGTCACCGACCACCTGGCCAGCGCCTTCCAGGTGCGGGACAACAATCGGCTGGTGGGCCTGGACGGCCGCGCCGTGCTGCTGCGCCGCCTCGGGGAGGTGATGCAGGAGCAGCGTGAGGTCTTCGGGGACGAGGTGGCGCGTCCGTCAGGCATCTACATGCAGATCCTGTCGCCGGCCCCGGACGTGCCCTACACCGCCGACGTCAACGCCCACGACATCCTGTCGCAGATCCTGATGTCCTGCTCCGGCATCTGGCCGGCCGCCAACTACATCGGCGACATCCCCCTGGGCGACTGCTGGCGCCACGAGGCCGTGCGCGGCGAAGGCCTCACCGACGGGTGGGTGCCGTTCCACAAGCTGTCGCAGTGGCTCACCTACTCGCTGCTGGAGCCGGTGGCGTGGTCCGGCGTGCAGGTGCGGGGCATGGACGCGCTCACCGGCCTGCCCGAATACCGCAACGGCGGCCTGCTGCTCGACACGGGCGTGCTGAAACTGCGCGACGAGAGCCTGGCGCAGCAGACCTGGAAACCGGGCGACGAACTGGTCGTCGAATGGCGGGCACTGACCGTCTCGCTGCTGGACGAACTGGCGATGGAGGTGCGCAAGCAGATGCACCTGGACGCCGCGCGGCTGCCGCTCGCCTGCGTGCTGGAAGGCGGCACGTGGGCGGCCGGCCGCAAGCTGGCGCAGGAACGCCGCGACGGCCTGCCGCCGATCCGGGTCGCCAGCGACGGCACGCTCTTCTGAAACAATCGCAACCATGGCCACCACCAACAACGTCCACCTCCTCGACCACCCGCTGGTGCAGCACAAGCTGTCCCTGATGCGGAACAAGGAAGCCAGCACGAACAGCTTCCGCCGCCTCCTGAACGAGCTCGCGATGCTCATGACCTACGAGGTCACGCGCGACATGCCGATGCACGAGGTCGAGGTCCACACGCCGCTGGAAACGACGAAGACCAAGGTCATCGACGGCAAGAAGCTGGTGTTCGTGTCCATCCTGCGCGCCGGCACGGGCATCCTGGACGGGATGCTCAATGTGGTGCCCGGCGCCCGCGTCGGCCACATCGGCCTGTACCGCGACCCCAAGACGCTGATGGCGGTGGAGTACTACTTCAAGATGCCGCAGAACATGGAGGAGCGCGACGTGATCGTCGTCGACCCCATGCTCGCGACCGGCAATTCCGCGATTGCCGCCGTGGAGCGCCTGAAGGAACTCAATCCCAAGACGATCAAGTTCGTGTGCCTGCTCACCTGCCCCGAGGGCGTTGCGGCCATGCAGAAGGCGCACCCGGACGTGCCGATCTACACCGCCGCCATCGACCGGGAACTGAACGACCACGGCTACATCCTCCCCGGCCTGGGCGACGCCGGCGACCGGATGTTCGGCACCAAGTGACGCACCGACGCGGCCTGGGCCGCGTCCCGGTGCGTCATCCCCGCGCAGGCGGGGATCCATGGTGGCTTCCCCCTTGACGCCGGATGGCGCTGGCACGACGCTTGCACGTCCCCGGCCCATCCCTTCACGAGGAGAGAAGACATGACCCGCACGCGCCGCTGCCTGCTCGCCCTTGCCGCCACCCTCGCCATCGCCAGCCCGGGGCTTGCGTGGGCGCAGGCAAGGCTCAAGGTCGCCGCCATCTACACCGTGCCGTTCGAGCAGCAGTGGGTGAGCCGCATCCACAAGGCGCTCAAGGCGGCCGAAGCCCGCGGCGAGATCGAATACAAGGCCAGCGAGAACGTCGCCAACGCGGACTACGAGCGCGTCATGCGCGAGTACGCCACGGGCGGCAACCAGCTGATCCTGGGTGAATCGTTCGCCGTGGAGGCCGCCGCGCGCAAGGTCGCGAAGGACTTCCCGAAGACCGCCTTCCTCATGGGTTCCTCGGGCAAGCCGCAGGCCCCCAACTTCAGCGTCTTCGACAACTACATCCAGGAGCCGGCCTACCTCTCCGGCATGATCGCCGGCGGCATGACCCGGTCGAACAAGATCGGCATGGTCGGCGGCTTCCCGATCCCGGAGGTGAACCGCCTGATGCACGCCTTCATGGCGGGCGCGCAGGAGACCAATCCCAAGGTCGAATTCACGGTGACCTTCATCAACAGCTGGTTCGACCCGCCCAAGGCCAAGGAGGCGGCCTTCGCGATGATCGACCAGGGCGCCGACCTGCTGTACGCCGAGCGCTTCGGCGTCTCCGATGCCGCCAAGGAGCGCGGCAAGCTCGCCGTCGGCAACGTGATCAACACGCAGGACAAGTATCCGGACACCGTGGTGGCTTCGGCGCTGTGGAACATGGAGCCGACCGTCGACGCGGCCATCGCGAAGGTCAAGGCAGGCAAGTTCACCGCCGAGGACTACGGCCACTACTCCACGATGAAGTTCAAGGGCTCCGAACTGGCGCCCCTGGGCACGTTCGAGAAGAAGGTGCCGGCGGCCGTCGTCGCCAAGGTGCAGGCACGCCAGAAGGAGATCCTGGACGGCAAGTTCACCGTCAAGGTGGACGACTCGCAGCCGAAGTCCAGCGCGAAGTAGGCGGCGATGGCCCTGCGCCACTGCATTGCGGGACTCGCGTTCGCCGCGTCCGCGCTGCTGGCCGGCTGCGCCGGCATGCCCGCGGCCGGCGACGCTGCCGGCCGCATCGACCCGACGCCGCGCATCGCGGTCGTCTCCGCCTACGAGCCGGAGCACGTGCTGCTGCGCGCGCGCGTGGAGCAGCCGCGCCGCACCACGGTGAACGGCGTGGAATTCACCTCGGGCCTGCTCCAGGGCAAGCCCGTCGTGCTGTTCCTGAGCGGCATCAGCATGACCAATGCGGCCATGACCACGCAGCTCGCGCTGGACCGCTTCCGCGTCAGCCACGTCGTGGTGAGCGGCATCGCCGGCGGCGTGAATCCGGCGCTGCACGTGGGCGACGTGACCGTGGCGCAGCGCTGGGGCCAGTACATGGAGGTGCTGGCCGCACGGGAGGTCGCGCCGGGCCGCTTCCAGCCGCCGGCCTTCATGAACGACGCCGTCGCCGCGCCCTATGGCATCTTCCACCCGCGGCCGGTGGACGTGCGCTCCGCCGCGCATCCCGGGATCGAAAGCCGCTTCTGGTTCGAGGCGGATCCGGGCCTGCTGGCGATCGCGCGGCAGCTGCAGGGCGTGCAGCTCGAAAGCTGCGATCGCGAGCGGCGTTGCCTGGGCCACAGTCCCCGCATCGTGGTCGGCGGCAACGGGGTGTCGGGCCCTGCCTTCATCGACAACGCGGCCTACCGCGACTACACCTTCCGCACCTTCGAGGCCAACGTGCTGGACATGGAGACGGCCGCCGTGGCCCACGTCGCCTACGCCAATGGCGTGCCCTTCATCGCCTTCCGCTCGCTCAGCGACCTGGCCGGCGGCGGCGACGGCGAAAACGAACTGGGGACCTTCTTCCGCATCGCCGCCGACAACTCCGCCCGCGTGCTGCTGGCCTTCCTCGCCGCATGGAAGTAGCTGGCAGCGCCGCCCCCGTGCTGCGCATGGCGGGCATCGTCAAGCGCTTCGGCACGCTCGTCGCCAACGACGCCGTCTCGCTGGAACTGGGCTCGGGCGAGGTCCTGGGCCTGCTGGGCGAGAACGGCGCCGGCAAGTCCACGCTGGTGTCCATCCTGTTCGGCCACTACACGCCCGATGCCGGGCGCATCGAGGTCTTCGGCCGCGAGCTCCCGCTCGGCCAGCCACGGACGGCGCTGGCGGCGGGCATCGGCATGGTGCACCAGCACTTCACCCTGGCCGACAACCTGAGCGTCCTGGACAACGTGATGCTGGGAACCGAGCCGCTGTGGCGACCCTTCAGCCGGCGCCAGCAGGCCCGGGCGCGGCTGCTGGAGGTGGCACGGCGCTTCGGCCTCGCGGTGGCGCCCGAGGCCCTGGTCGCGACGCTCTCCGTGGGCGAGCGCCAGCGCGTGGAGATCGTGAAGGCGCTGTACCGCGGTGCCCGCATCCTGATCCTGGACGAACCCACGGCGGTGCTGACGCCGCAGGAGAGTGAAGCGCTGTTCGGCACGCTGGCCGGCATGGTGGCGCAGGGCCTGTCCATCGTCTTCATCAGCCACAAGCTCGCGGAGGTGCTGCGGGTGGCGCAACGGGTGGTCGTCCTGCGTGCGGGGCGCGTGGTCGCGCAGTCCGCGACGCGCGATACGGACGCCGCCGAACTCGCGCGCTGGATGGTCGGCCAGGACGTGGCGCTGCCGCAGGGGCGGCCCAGCACGGTGGCCGATCGGCCCGTGGTCTGCTCGCTGCAGGACGTGCATGCCGGCAGCGGCCGCGATCGCCTGGACGGCGTGAGCCTCGCATTGCGCGCGGGCGAGATCACCGCCATTGCAGGCGTCTCTGGCAACGGACAGCACGCGCTCGCCGAACTCCTGTGCGGCATGGAGACGGCGCGCGCGGGACACGTGGTCCTGCCCGCGGCCGGCATCGCCCGGGTGCCGGAGGACCGCCATGGCGAAGGCGTCATCGGCGACCTCCCCGTGTGGGAGAACGCGGTGTCGGAGCGCCTGCGCTCGCGCGCGTTCCGGCGGGGCCCCTTCGTGCGGCGGCAAGCGGCCCGGGCCCATGCGCGCGCGATCGTCGACACTTTCGACGTGCGCGGCGCCGGGCTCGACGCGCCGGCGCGTGCGCTCTCGGGCGGCAACATGCAGAAGCTGATCCTCGGCCGCGCCCTGATGGCGCCCGATGGCGCGGCGCCGCGCCTGATCGTGGCGCACCAGCCCACCTGGGGCCTGGACGTGGGCGCGGTGGCCTACGTGCAGCGGCAGCTGCTGGCGGCGCGCGATGCGGGTGCGGCTGTGCTGCTGGTCTCGGACGACCTCGATGAGGTGCTGGCGCTCGGAGACCGCATCGCCGTGATGCATGCGGGCCGGCTCACCGATGCGCGGCCGGCGCGCGACTGGACGCGCGAGGCGATCGGCCTCGCCATGGCGGGCCTGGAGGCGCAACCCGCATGAGGCTGGAGAGGCGCAGCACGGTTTCGCCGCTCGCGCTGGCCCTGGCGCCGGTCGGCGCCGTCCTCTTCACGCTGGCCATCAGCAGCCTGCTGGTGCTGTGGGCGGGGGCCGCCGTGGCGCCGACCTGGGCCGCCCTGCTGCGCGGCGGCTTCGGTTCGGTCTTCGCGTGGACCGAGACGCTCACGCGTGCCACCCCGTTGATCCTCACCGGCCTCGCCACGGCGGTCGCCTTCCGTGCGCGCCTGTACAACATCGGCGGCGAAGGGCAGCTCTATGCCGGCGCACTGGCGGCGGTTGCCGTCGGCGGCCTGCATGACGGCACCGGTTTCCAGCTGGCGCCCGCCCTGCTGCTGCCGCTGGCGCTCCTGGCCGCCGCCCTCGCGGGCGCGCTGCTGCTGCTCGGCCCGGCGCTGCTGAAGGCGCGTCTCGGGGTCGACGAAGTCGTCACGACGTTGCTCCTGAACTTCATCGTGCTGCTGGGCGTGTCCGCGCTGCTCGATGGCGCGATGAAGGACCCGACGGCGATGGGCTGGCCACAGAGCGTCGCGCTGCAGCCCGATCTGGAACTGGGCAAGCTGGTGCCGGGCACGCGCGTGCACACCGGCCTGCTGGGCGCGGTGGCGCTCGCCGTGCTGCTTTGGGGCGTGTTCAAGACCACCGTGTTCGGCTTCGACGTGAGCGCGCTGGGCGCCAATGCACGCGCCGCCGCCTTCGCCGGCGTGCCGCCGGTACGGACCATCGTCCTGGTGGCGCTGCTGTCCGGCGGCCTGGCCGGCCTGGCGGGAGCCATCGAGGTCGCCGGCCGCACGGGCTACGTCACGCTCGACATGTCCCCGGGCTACGGCTACGGCGGCATCGTCATCGCCATGCTGGCGGGCCTGCATCCGCTCGCGCTGCTCGCGGCGGCCGTGTTCGTGGCCGGAGTGCAGGTCGGCGCGGACAGCATGAGCCGGGTGATCGGCGTGCCGACCTACATCGCGGACGTGATCGTCGCGGCGTCGCTGGTGTCGGTGCTCGTGGCGACCCTGCTCGCGCAATACCGGGTGCGGCGACTGTGAGCACGCTGCCGGACCTCCTGGCCCATCCCGCCCTGTGGGTCGCGGTGCTGCGCATCGCGACGCCGCTGCTGTTCGGGACGCTGGGCGTCCTGCTGTGCGAACGTGCCGGGGTCCTGAACCTCGGCATCGAGGGCATCATGGTGGCGGGTGCCTTCACCGGCTGGCTGGCCGTGTACGCGGGCCTGCCGCTGTGGGCCGGCGTCGCGGTTGCGGCAGCGACAGGCGCCCTCTTCGGTGGGCTGCACGCGCTGCTCACGGTGGGGTTGGCGTTGTCGCAGCACGTGTCCGGCCTGGGCATCACGCTGCTCGCGACCTCGCTCAGCTCCTACGCCTATCGCGTGAGCTTCCCCAAGGTGAACACGCCGCCCACGATCCAGCCGTTCGCGCCCATGACGGGCCTGGGCATCCCCATCCTCTCCGCGCAGACGCCGCTCACCCTGCTCGCGCTGTTGCTGGTGCCGGCGATCGCGTGGTTCCTGTACCGCACGCCGGCGGGACTCGCCGTCCACATGGTGGGCGAAAACCCGCAGGCAGCCGAGAGCCAGGGCATCCCCGTGCTTGCCGCGCGGACGGGCGCAGTGGTGGCGGGCTCCGCCCTCATGGGCGTCGCCGGCGCCTTCCTGACGCTCTCGGCCTTCGACGCCTTCTTCTTCAACATGGTCAACGGGCGCGGCTGGATCTGCGTGGCACTGGTCGTGTTTGCCTCGTGGCGGCCCGGCAAGGCGCTGCTCGGCGCGCTGCTGTTCGCGTTCTTCGACGCCTTGCAGCTGCGCCTGCAGCAGTCGGGCGCCGCCGTGCTGCCCTACCAGGTCTACCTGATGCTGCCCTACGCGCTGTCGATCCTGGCGCTGGTGCTGGTGGCGCGGCGGGCCGCGTATCCGCAGGCGTTGATGAAGCCGTATCGCAAGGGCGAGCGCTAAGGCCACCGTCGTCCCCGCGGAGGCGGGGACCCAGGGCTCCCAAGGCTGCGCGCGCAGCGCGCAGTTCGAAAGCTCTGGATTCCCGCCTCCGCGGGAATGACGGGGGGTCAGCCGAAGAACCCCACGACGTTCACGAGCCGGCCGTCGGCGTCCAGCTCGCCGAAATCCTGGCCCTGCAGCACGACGGCCCCCTTCGCATCCAGCAGCTTCCAGCCATAGCGCACGAAGCCGTGATGCGCGTCGACGGCCGTGCTGCGCTCGAAACGATGGCCGGGGAATTGCGCCAGCAGCGTCGCGGCCTGGTCGGAAATGCCCTGGTGCCCTTGCGCTTCCAGCGGCGGGTCGACCAGCCGGCCGTCCGGATTCCAGACTTCGCGGATGGCCGCGGTGCGCCGTCCGGCGTCGCCGTCGCAGTAGGCGGCGAGGTGGCGGTCGACGAGGCGTTCGATGGCGGTGGTGTCCATGGCAGGCTCCTTGCGTGGGTGATGGGAGCCCTCATGGTGGGCGCTCGTGGACGCGGGGTCCATGACGTCCGGGGTCATGAACGCTATCCTGTTCCCATGCTCGACCTCCTCGTCACCAACGCCACCCTGCCCGATGGGCGCGGCGGCATGTCCGTCGCGGTGCGGGGCGGCCGCATCGCCGAAATCACGCCCGGCCTGCAGGCGCCGGCGCGCGAGACGGTCGATGCCGGCGGCCTGCTGCTCTCGCCGCCGTTCTGCGATCCGCACTTCCACATGGACGCGACGCTCAGCTACGGGCTGCCGCGCGTCAACGAGAGCGGCACCCTGCTGGAAGGCATCGCGCTGTGGGGCGAGCTGAAGCCCCTGCTCAAGGCGGAAGACCTCGTCTCGCGGGCGCTCGCCTATTGCGACTGGGCGGTCGCGCGCGGCCTGCTGGCGATCCGCAGCCACGTGGACACGAGCGATCCGTCCCTGCTGCCCGTGGAGGCGCTGCTGGAGGTGAAGAAGCGCGTCGCGCCGTACCTCGACCTGCAGCTCGTGGCCTTCCCGCAGGACGGCGTGCTGCGCACCAAGGGGGGCGTGGACAGCCTGAAGCGCGCCCTCGACCTGGGCGTGGACGTCGTCGGCGGCATCCCGCACTTCGAGCGCACCATGGCGGAAGGCGCCGCCAGCGTGAAGCTGCTGTGCGAGCTCGCCGCCGAGCGCGGCAAGCTGGTCGACATGCACTGCGACGAGTCCGACGACCCGCTGTCGCGGCACATCGAGACGCTCGCCTGCGAGGCGCAGCGCCTGGGCCTCCAAGGACGCGTCAACGGCTCTCATTGCACGTCCATGCACAGCATGGACAACTACTACGTCTCCAAGCTGCTGCCGCTGATCGCGGAAAGCGGCGTCAGTGTCGTCGCCAACCCCTTGATCAACATCACGCTGCAGGGCCGGCACGACACCTATCCCAAGCGGCGTGGCATGACACGCGTGCCGGAGCTGCTGGCCGCCGGCGTCAACGTCGCCTTCGGCCACGACTGCGTGATGGATCCCTGGTACGGCATGGGCTCGGGCGACATGCTGGAGGTCGCGCACATGGGCCTGCACGTGGCGCAGATGACCAGCCAGAAGGGCATCCGTGCCTGCTTCGAGGCGGTCACCAGCAACGCCGCGCAGGTGATGCACCTGTCCCGCTACGGCCTCGCGCCCGGCTGCGACGCCAGCTTCGTGCTGCTGCAGGCGCGCGACGTCGTGGAGGCGATCCGCCTGCGCGCGCCACGGCTGAAGGTGTGGCGGCAGGGCCGGCTGCTGGCCGAAACGGCGCCCGTGCTGCCGCGGCTGCAGGTGCAGGGGCGCCCGGCGCAGGTCGACTTCATGCCGCCGCGGGCCGGCTGAAGCCGGCGCCTGGAATCAGGCGGTGCGCCGTCGGCGCGCGTGCAGTGCCAGTTGCGCGCTCAACCCGCACACCGCCCACGCCAGCATCAGCACCGCGAGGTTCACCTGTCCCTCGTGCGGCACCAGCCCCACGACGAAGGCCCCGAAGGCCCCGCTCAGTTGCTGCACGAGCCCGCCGATGGCCGCGGCCGCGCCCGCCAGCGCGGGAATCAGCCCCACCGTTCCGGACAGCGTCGGCGGCGCCAGCAGGCCATGGCCGATCCCGAGCAGCAGCAGCGGCAAGGCCAGCGCGAGCGGATTGCGCGCGCCCCAGAGACCCAGCGCCAGCACGAGGGCGAGGCCGCTCAGGGTCCACACCTGGCCCAGGGCCATGATGCGGCGATCGGTGCTGCGGCGGACCATGCGGCTGGTCCAGAGGTTGCCGGCGATGTAGGCGAGCGGGATGCACATGATGTACCACCCGATCCGCTCCGGAGTGATCCCGTAGCCCTTGAGCACGATGGGCGCGCCCCCGAGGAAGGTATAGAAGGTCGCCGTCGTGGATGCGAGCACCGCCACGTACAGCAGGTAGGCCGGTTCGCGCAGCAGCCGCGCGCAGCCCGCGAGCAGCGTGCTTTCGCCGTTCGACCTTGCCTGCGTGGCGCACCCGGTCGGCAGTCCGCGCCACGCCGCCACCAGCAGCAGGGCCGCCAGCACCGCCATCAGCACGAAGTTCGCCTGCCAGCCCAGGCGCACGTGCACCTGGCCGCCGACCAGCGTGGCCACCGGCGGAACCACGCCCATGGTCATGCCGACGTAGGCCATCACGCGCGTGCGTTCGCTGCCGGTGAACAGGTCCTGCACCATGGCACGGGCGATCACCATGCCGGCGGCGCAGCCCGCGCCCTGCACCACGCGCGCCAGCGTCAGCAGCGCCAGGCTGGGAGCGAACGCCGCCGCGAGCGATCCCGCCAGGGACAGCGCCACGCCGGCGAGCAGCAGCGGCTTGCGCCCGATGCGGTCAGACCACGGCCCCCACACCAGCTGCATGCCGCCATAGGCCGCGATGAAGGCGCTCAACGTGAGCTGCACGGCCGCCTGGCTGGCGCCGAACACGTCGGGCCAGTCCTGCATCGACGGCAGGCACACCGTCATGGCCAGGAGGCCGAAGGCAAGTTGCGAAATGAGGTTGGCGGTCAGCCAGCGGGAGTGGCGCGCGGCCGGGGATACTTCGGGATTCATGGGAGCGAGGGGCGCAAGCTTACCCGCTCGCATCCGCCCGCTTCCCTTCCAGCAGCTTCACCAGCGCCCACAGCACGCGGTTGGCCGGCGTGGCGATGCCCAGCGCGTCGCCGCGGCGCACCACGTAGCCATTGAGGAAATCGATCTCCGTCGGCTTGCCGCGCGCGAGGTCCTGCGCGGTGGAGGAGTACTGCGTCGGCATGCTCTCCACGAGTTTGTACATCGTGGCGTGCGGGTCCACGGGCAGCACCACGCCTTCGGCACGCGCGACCGCGAGGCACTCGTCGACGACGTCGCGCATGACGTCCCGGATCCCCTCGCCCGGCACCGTCTCGCCATAGGGCGCGTTGGCGATCGCCGAGACCGCGTTGTAGGCGCAGTTGAGGACCAGCTTGGACCACAGCGCGCCGCGCACGTCGCGCGAAACCTCGGTCGGCACGCCCGCGGCGGCGAGGGCCTGGGCGATCCGCTCGCTGCCCGGCGCCGGCTCGATCACCAGCTCGCCGCGGCCGTGGTGCCGCAGGTGGCCGGGACCGGCCATTTCGGTCGCGACGTACACGACGGCCGCCGCCACGGCATGCCCCGGCAGCACGGAGCGCAGGCGGTCGGCGTTGTCCACGCCGTTCTGCAGGCACAGCACCAGGTTATCGGGGCGCAGCCACGGCGCGAGCTGCCGGCCGGCCGCCTCGGTGTCCATCGACTTCACGCAGAACAGCACCAGGTCCGCGCCCGCCGCTGCGCGCGCTTCGGTGTCGGCCTGGACGCGAACGCGTCCGTCGAAACTCTTCGTTTCCATGCGCAACCCCTCGCGCCGGAACGCCTCGACATGTTGCGGCCGCGCGATGAGCGTCACCGCATGGCCGGCGCGCGCCAGCATCCCTCCGTAGTAGCAGCCGACGGCGCCGGCGCCCATGACGGCGATCTTCAGGACGGTGGGTGCGGCGGTCACGGGAGGGCTCCTGCGGGGATTGGATGGCAAGCGCAGGATGCTACGCCACGCCCTCCGGCCGCGCAGGCAGGCCGGCCGCAAGCCCCTCGGCGCGCCAAGCCCCAGCGGCCTCACCCGAATGGACGAGAGGAGGCGGCTTAAGTGCATCGCTCACTGGTTTCGCCCGCAGCCGGGCCTTATGCTGCGCGGTCCAAGGGAGCCTCCATGCACGCCATTGCCGCATCCGCAACGCGGATCGCCGACCTGCCCGGTCCGCCGGGCCTGCCCCTCATCGGCAACGCGCACCAGATCCGCCTGCCGCATTTCCACGAGCAGCTGGAAGCCTGGCGGGAACAGTATGGCGATGCGTACCGCGTCCGCATCTGGAGCCGGCGCTTCGTCGTGATCGCCGACCCGCAGCTCGCCACCGAGGCCCTGCGGGACCGTCCGGGCACCTTCGGCCGCACGGCGCGCGTGTCCTCCGCGGCCACGGAGCTGGGCTTCGGCGGCCTGTTCGCCGCCAATGGCGAGAAGTGGCGGCGCCAGCGTCCCATGGTGATGGCCGCTTTCGACCCGGGACACATCCGCCGCTACTTCCCGGCCCTCGTGCAGGTGGCCGGGCGCCTCTCGCGGCGCTGGCAGCGCACGGGCGGGCAAGGCATCCCGCTGCAGAGCGACCTGATGCGCTACACCGTGGACGTGATCGCCGGCCTGGCCTTCGGCACCGACATCAACACGCTGGAGGGCGAAGGCGACGTGATCCAGCAGCACATGGACAAGATCCTGCCCATGCTGTTCTCGCGGACGCTGGCGCCCTTCCCCTACTGGCGCTGGGTCAAGCTGCCGCGCGACCGCGTGCTGGACAGCCACCTCGCCGCCTTCCGCACCGCGGTGCAGGAATTCATCGCCGCCGCGCGCGAACGCATCCGCGACAACCCGGGCCTGCGCGAAGCGCCGGCCAACCTGATCGAGGCCATGATCGTGGCGCGCGATCAACCGGGCAACGCGCTGCGCGACGAGGACGTCGCTGCCAACGTCGCGACGATGCTCCTGGCCGGCGAAGACACCACGGCCAATACGCTGGCGTGGATGCTGTACCTCCTGTCGCGCCATCGCTGGGCGCTCGAGCGCGCGAGCGCGGAGGTGCGCCGCGTGCTGGGCGACGCGCGCGTGCCGACGCGCTACGAACAGCTGGAACAGCTGGAATTCGTCGAAGCCTGCGTGCACGAGACCATGCGGCTGAAGCCCGTCGCGCCCCTCCTGCTGCAGCAGGCCGCGCGCGACACCACGCTGGGCGGCATCTCCATCCCCGCCGGTACCACCTGCGCCTTCCTGATGCGCGCGCCGGCCACCGACCCGCGGCACTTCCCGCAGCCCCTGGCCTTCGATCCCGACCGCTGGCTGCGCGAGGAGTCCGCCGGCGCCAAGCGCATCTCCATGCCCTTCGGCGCGGGGCCGCGCATGTGCCCGGGCCGCTACCTGGCGCTGCTGGAGATGAAGATGGCGATGGCGACGCTGCTGGGCGGCTTCGACCTGGCCTCGGTCGCCTCGGCGGACGGCAAGCCGGTGGCCGAGCGGCTGACCTTCACCATGACGCCGACGCCGCTCGTCATGCACCTGCGCGCGCGCTGAGCCCGGCCGCGTCTATGATGGGCGCGCCATGAACTACTGGCTGATGAAATCGGAGCCCGACGAGGTGTCGGTGGACGATGCGCTGGCGGCGCCGAAGTCCACCGTGCCCTGGACCGGGGTGCGCAACTACCAGGCCCGCAACTTCATGCGCGACCAGATGCGCGTGGGCGACGGCGTGCTGTTCTACCACTCCAGCTGCCCCGAGCCCGGCATCGTCGGCATCGCGCGCGTGGCCTCCACGCCCTACCCCGACCCGACGCAGTTCGACCCGAAGTCGCCGTACCACGACGCCGCATCGAAGCGCGAGGAGCCGCGCTGGATGCTGGTGGACGTGCAGGTGACGAAGAAGACGCGCAACCTGACGCTGCCCGAACTGCGCGCCGACCCTGCGTTGCAGGACCTGGTCGTGCTGCGCAAGGGCAACCGCCTCTCCATCACGCCCGTGGAGCCGCAGCACTGGCGGCACATCGTGAAGCTGCTCGGCGGCGACGCCTAGGGCTGCGAGGCGTAGTTCGCCGGCACGAAGCGGTAGCCGCTGCCCTCGGCAGCGAGATGGCCGATGCCGGGGAAAGGCAGGTGCGCCGCGCCCACCAGGTAGCCGTCCTTCGCGGCGTCGGCAAAGGCCTTGGCCCGCGCCGCCGCTGCCCGCTCGCTGTCCACGTCGAACTGGATCGTCACCGCAGGGTCGGGAAACTGCACCGCCGCCACGTGCATCAGGTCGCCCCACAGCACGAGCTTCTGGCCCTTGCTCTCGATCACGTACACCGTGTGCCCCGGCGTGTGGCCCCAGGCCGGCTGCGCGCGCACGCCGGGCACGAGCTCCGTCGCGCCGTCAAAGGGCCGCAGCTGGCCGGACTGCGCGTACGGCCCGACGTTGGCCATCGCCGCGCGGAAGAAGTCGCGCATGTTCTCCGGCGCCGCGTTCATGTTGGCCTCGCTGAGCCAGTAGTCGGTGTCGCGCTTGTCGATGCGCAGCACCGCGTTCGGGAACACGCGCTGGCCGCCCGCCACGAGCCCGCCCACGTGGTCGGCGTGCATGTGGGTGATGTAGATCTCGTCGACCTGTTCCGGACGGTACCCGGCGGCGCGCAGGTGGGCGGGCAGCTTTCCGAGCGTCGGGCCGAAGGCGTTGCCGGCGCCGGTGTCGACGAGGACCAGCTTGCTGCCGGTGTTCAGGAGGAACGCGTTCACCGAGGTTTCCAGCTCGTCGCCGAGGAAGGCGCGGCGCAGCGCCTGCTGGATGCGCGCGGGATCGCCCCGCAGCAGCTGCGTGACCGGCAGCTTCAGCGTACCGTCCGAAAGCACCGTGAGCTCGAAGTCCCCGACGTGGGTGCGATAGAAGCCGGGCGCCTGCCCGCCCGCCATGGGCGCCTCGGCGCTCGCCATGAAGGGAAGTGCCGCCGCCAGGGCGAGCAAGGCGGCAACGAGCAAGCCGGGCAGGCGCATGCGCATGGATTCCTCCGCGGTGGCGCCGACGGGCGCCGTGCAGCCACAAGCATAATCCCGGCCATGACAGCGTTGCAGGTCGCCGCGTTCCTTGTCTGCGTGGCGGTCGCGAGCTGCGCCCAGAGCATCACCGGCTTCGCGCTGGCGCTCCTCCTCCTGGGCCTCACCGGCCTGCTCCACCTCGCCCCCCTGCCCGACGTGGCCAACGTGGCCACCGTGCTGTCGCTGGCGAGCGCGTCGGTCGCCCTGCGCGGCGCGCGCCGCTCCGTGGACCGGCCGGCCATGCGCTCCAGCGTCGCTGGCAGCGTCGTCGGCGTGCCGCTGGGCGTCGCTCTGCTCGCCTGGCTGAACGCCAACGTCGTCCTGGTGCTGCGCCTGTTGCTCGGTGTCGTGGTGATCGCCTGCGCGCTCATCGTGCTGGTGCGCACGCGGCCGCTGGCCCGGCGCTCGTCGCCGGCCTCGTTCGGGGCGCTCGGCGTCCTCTCCGGCCTGCTGGGCGGACTCTTCTCCGCCTCGGGGCCGCCGCTCGTGTGGCAGTTCTACCGCCAGCCCATGGACATCGACGCGGTGCGCGACACGCTGGTGGCCACGCTGGCGGTGGGCGGCGCGCTGCGCCTCGTCATGGTGATCGCCAGCGGGCAGTTCACCGCGCTGTCCCTGCACCTGTGCGCCCTGGGCGTGCCGCCCTCGATCGCCATCACCTGGTGGATGCGGCGCCATCCTCCGGCCTGGCGGCGGGAGACGGTGCTCAAGATCGTCTGCGCGCTGCTGGTCGTGACGGGCGGCGGGCTGATCGCGCCGGCGGTGCAGGGGTTGATCGGGTGAGCGGTGGGGTTCGCTGCGCTCACCGCCACCCTACGGCCAACGCGCCGCCTCCCGTAGATACTGTGTTCCTCGTCAAGCCGCGTGAATGGCGGGATTGAAGGGGGTGGCGGATTTGAGAATGCCATAGGCGATTGCCACCATCTTGCGCATCAGGGCGCCCAGGATCAATTTCTTGGGTTTTCCTGCGGCAAGAAGCCGGGCGGCAAAGGCCTTGCCCCAGGGCGTGCGAGACATTGCCGTGACTGCGGGCATGTAAAGGGCCCGGCGGATCTCGCTGTGGCCCATCTTGGAAATGCGCGGCTTTCCATGAACGCTCGAGCCGGAGTCGTGTCTGCGGGTGTCCAGGCCGGCATAGGCAACGGCCTGGCGTGTCTTGGCAAAGCGTAGTGCTCCTCCGTAATGCGCCAGGAACATCGCTGCGGTGCGATCGCCAAACCCGGGGATAGAGGCAAGCAGCTCGCGTTGTTCGCGCAGCGTGGGGTCATCGTCGACGTCCCTGCTGACCTGTCGCGCGATTTCCTCGATCTGCTTGTCCAGGTGAGAGATCACGGCTTCGATGCTGCGTCGCACCTCCTCGGTGGCCGCTACCTCCAGTCGGTTCGTCTCCTGGGTGCGCAAGTCGACCAGCGCTTCGCGGCGGCCCACCAGCGCGCGCAGGCGGCGCACGCTCCTGGACGCCGGCACCCATAGCCGCGGGGCCGTGGTGGCGCAAAACTCCGCGATCACCTTGGCATCCACCGCGTCGGTCTTGGTGCGTACACCCAGCGCGCCGGCGAATTTCTTGATCTGCAACGCATTGACGACGCTTACGGCAAAGCCGTGGTCGGCCAGGTCCTCTGCCAAGCGCTCCCAGTACACCCCGGTAGCCTCCATGCACACGTGGGCGCATTGCACACAGTGCTTGGCCAGCCAGCTGCGTAGCTCGATGAAACCCGCCGGGCTATTAGCCACGACCTTGGTTTTCCACTTGCCCGCCGGCAGCTTCAAGGCCACGTCTACTTTGGCCTTGGCCACGTCTATTCCCACGATGGCCTGGCGGGCCTGCTCACTGGCCATCGGCGCGCTCATCTCCTGTTCCATACCTGGTCAACCTTGTCTATGCGGGCTCCGGCTGCGCCGGGCTTGAAGATACTGTCCGGCCTTTGCGGTTGGACAGGAGAAAAAGAGCGGGCGCCGCTGGATCTACGGGACAGGCTGCAAGCCAAAGGGTGGCGACGGCGTGCGCCCGCTCCGTCCGGGTTGCCCCGAACGTTTACAACAACGTATGGAACATACAAGGGTGGCGGTGAGCGCAGCGAACCCCACCGGCGCGCTCAGGCGCGCACGATGCGCGGCAGCGCGCTTGACGCCCCCATCCGCGGGAAGAGCACCCACCCGACCCGCTCCCGGTCGAGGCCGAAGCAATCCGCCGCGGTTGCCGCGATGAGCGCGTCGAGGTCGGTCGTGGGCCGCACGTCGCGTCCTTCGAGCAGGGCACCCGGGGCCAGGCCCGGCCAATCCGCGATCACCTTGCCGCCCTGGACCGCGCCGCCGGCCAGCAACGCCGCGGAGGCAGTGCCGTGGTCGGTCCCGCCGGTGCCGTTGGCCGCCGCGGTGCGGCCGAACTCGGTGGCCACCAGCACCACTGTTTGCCTCCAGTGCTCACCGAGCCCTTCGCGCAAGGCCACGACCATCGCGTCGAGGCCGCGCAGCTGCGCCGCCAGGCGCGGGTTCTGCGCGCTGTGCGTGTCCCAGCCGCCGGTCTCGATCATCGCGATCCGCGGGCCGTTGGCCTGCGCGAGGAAGTTTGCCGCCATGTGGCCCAGCGCCGCGGGGTCCTGGCGCTTCCCGGCCTCGCCCGGGGCGCCGGCCATGTCGCGCGCATCCATCGCGGACGACCACAGCGCGTGCAGCTGCGCATCCGCTTCATACAGTTGCTGCACGCGCAGCAGCAGGTCGTCGCTGGGCCCGCGCAGCGACGATGGCGCGTACGAAGTGACTTCGGCGGTGCCGCGCAGCGCGAGGGGCACCGTCGGCGCCAGCGCGATCGCCTCCTTGCCGCCACGGGGCAGCAGGCCCACGAGGCGGTTCATCCAGCCGTCCTTCCGCTGGTAAGGCGCCGTGCCGCCGCTTTCGAGGACGTTCTGGCCGTCGAAGTGCGAGCGGTCGCGATAGGGCGAGGCCACGGCGTGCACGAACAGCGCCTGTCCCTGCGTGTACAGCTGGCCGAAACCCTGCAACGCGGGATGCAGCGCGAAGGTGCCATCCAGGCGGATCGCGCCCGCGGCGTCGATCGCCAGCGGGCCGCGCAGCGCTGCATAGGCGGGATCGGCGTAGGGCACGACGGTGTTGAGCCCGTCGGCCGCTCCCCGCTGGAGGATGAACACGAACCGGCGGTCGGTGGCCGCCTGCGCGAACAGCACGCGCGGTGCCAGCAGCAGGGAGCCGGCACCGGCGAGGAAACCGCGACGCTGCAGCTGCATGCTCATCTCCTGAGGAACTCGGGCGACACGAGCAGCAGTGCCAGTGCGCCGGCCGGGCTTTCGGAACGGGACACGGCCGACGCGGTCGCGTCGCCGAGGCTGCCGGGCAGCACGCGCGGCCCGAGCGCGCGCGCGTCGACCCGGTCGCCCGCCTGCGCGGCCATGCGCTGCGCGACCTCCACGCGCCGTACCAGCGCGTCCGGCGCGGCCCAGGCGGCCGCGACGTCGTCCCAGCCCGCCGGCGAGCCCGGGCGCCACACCGGCTGGCCCAGCTGGTTCATCAGGCCGGCCGCCTGCAGGGGCGGCAGCTCGCGCGTGCCGAGCGCCCGCAGGGCGGACACGCCCCAATCCCAGGGCGACTTGAACTTCGCCGGCCCGTCGTTCCACGCTTCCGGCGCCCGCACCAGTTCCCGGTAGACGGCGGGCAGGTCGCCGCCGCTGCGTTCGAACGCGGACGCGAGGCGTTGCACCAGCGCCGGCGGCGGATCGTCGGCGACGAAGTGGCGGGCGAGCTTGGTGGCGAGGTGCCGGCCCGTCGCCGGCGCAACGGCGAGATCCTGCAGGATGGCACGCGCCTGCAGCTCGCCCGACGCGCCATAGGTGCGCCCGAGCAGCGTGCGCGCCCCCGGCTCGTGCCGCGCCGGGCGATAGGCGAAAGTGCCCTCTTCGCTGGCGGGCTCCAGGCCCTGCAGCCCGGAAACCGTCCATCCCGTCAGCGCGCGCGCGAATTCCGTGACGTCGGCCTGCGTGTAGCCGCTGCGCACGCCCAGCGTGTGCAGTTCCAGGATCTCGCGCGCCAGGTTCTCGTTGAGCCCGCGCCGGCGGTCCGGCGCGCGGGTGGCGATGCCCCGCGCCGCGGGGCTGTCCGGGCCGATGGAACCTGCCTGGTCGAGGAACAGCAGCATGGCCGGATGCCGGGTCGCCGCCAGCAGCATGTCCTCGAAGCGGCCCAGCACGTGCGGCCGGATGGCGTCGGCCTCGAGGGCACCCGCCACCCCCAGGATGCCCGTCTTGTCGACGGACACGGCGAAGTGGTTGGCCCAGAAGTGCACCAGGCGCTCCACGAACGGGGCCGGCGCGGACAGCGCCGCATTCACGCGTGCCCCGACCGCGCCGAGGTAGTCCTCGCGCGCCGCGCGCCGGTACGCCTGGCGCGCGGCCTGCTTGCCGGCGTCGGTCGCCTGCCGGATGGACTGTTGCTGGTCGCGCAGCTTCTGCACCGTCGCCGCGGTGCGCGGCTGCGCCCGCCAGGACGGCGGGAGCGGGTCGTAGAGCGCGAACTGCGACAGCAGCCAGGCCCTTGCATCGGCAGGCGGCGGCTCGTCGGGGCGCGCGCCGAGGCCGAAGCGGTTGAGGGCGATGGACGCGGGCGTCATACCCGCGGATTGAAATGCGCGGCAGCAGCGCACGCAATGTCCAGTGCGTATCGCGCAGGTAAAGGCCAAAAAAAAGCCGCCCGAAGGCGGCTTTCCTTGCGCGAACGGCTTACTGCCCGTCGGTGGAGATTTCCTCCGGCTCGGGCTTGGCCCGGCCTTCCTTCTTCGGCAGCGGCTGGATGTCCAGCTTCACATCCGGCGTCTCCGTGCCCTTGTCGTCCGTCTTGACCTCGATGTCCACCGTGAGGCGGCCACCTTCGGTCAGGCGTCCGAACAGCAGTTCGTCCGCCAGCGCACGACGGATCGTGTCCTGGATCAGGCGCTGCATCGGGCGGGCACCCATCAGCGGGTCGAAGCCCTTCTTCGCCAGGTACTTGCGCAGGGCGTCGGTGAACGTGACCTCCACGCGCTTCTCGGACAGCTGCTGCTCCAGCTGGAGCAGGAACTTGTCGACCACGCGCAGGATGATCTGCTCGTCCAGCGCCTTGAAGCTGACGATGGCGTCCAGGCGGTTGCGGAACTCGGGCGTGAACAGGCGCTTGATGTCGCCCATCTCGTCCCCGGCCTGCCGCTCGTTCGTGAAGCCGATGGTGGACTTGTTCAGCGACTCGGCGCCCGCGTTCGTGGTCATGATGATGATCACGTTGCGGAAGTCGGCCTTGCGCCCGTTGTTGTCGGTCAGCGTGCCGTGGTCCATCACCTGCAGCAGCACGTTGAAGATGTCCGGGTGCGCCTTCTCGATCTCGTCGAGCAGCAGCACCGCGTGCGGCTTCTTCGTGATGGCCTCGGTGAGCAGGCCGCCCTGGTCGAACCCGACGTAGCCCGGAGGCGCGCCGATCAGGCGCGACACCGCGTGCCGCTCCATGTACTCCGACATGTCGAAGCGGATCAGGTCGATGCCCATGATGTAGGCCAGCTGCTTCGCCGCTTCCGTCTTGCCGACGCCCGTGGGGCCGGAGAACAGGAACGAGCCGATCGGCTTGTCGCCCTTGCCCAGGCCGGAGCGCGCCATCTTCACCGAGGAAGCGAGCACCTCGAGCGCCTTGTCCTGGCCGAACACCACGGACTTGAGGTCGCGCTCCAGGTTCTGCAGCTTGCCGCGGTCGTCCGACGACACGGAGGCCGGGGGAATGCGGGCGATCTTCGCCACGATCTCCTCGACTTCCGCCTTGGAGATGGTCTTCTTGCGCTTGTTCACCGGCAGGATGCGCTGGGCGGCGCCGGCCTCGTCGATCACGTCGATGGCCTTGTCCGGCAGGTGGCGGTCGTTGATGTACTTCGCCGAGAGCTCCGCCGCCGCCTGCAGCGCGCCGGCGGCGTACTTGACGCTGTGGTGTTCCTCGAAGCGGCTCTTCAGGCCCTTCAGGATCTCGATCGTCTGCTCCACGCTCGGTTCGACCACGTCGACCTTCTGGAAGCGCCGCGACAGCGCCGCGTCCTTCTCGAAGATGCCGCGGTACTCGGTGAACGTGGTCGCGCCGATGCACTTCAGCGCGCCGCTCGAGAGCGCCGGCTTCAGCAGGTTGGACGCGTCCAGCGTGCCGCCCGACGCCGCGCCGGCGCCGATCAGGGTGTGGATCTCGTCGATGAACAGGATCGCGTTGGGCTTGTCCTTCAGCGACCGCAGCACGCCCTTCAGGCGCTGCTCGAAGTCGCCGCGGTACTTGGTGCCCGCCAGCAGCGCGCCCATGTCGAGGGAGTACACGTTGGATTCCGCGAGGATCTCCGGCACTTCCTTCTGCACGATGCGCCAGGCGAGGCCTTCGGCGATCGCCGTCTTGCCCACGCCGGCCTCACCCACCAGCAGCGGGTTGTTCTTGCGGCGGCGGCACAGGATCTGGATCACGCGCTCGACCTCGTACTCTCGGCCGATCAACGGGTCGATCTTGCCGTCGCGCGCCGACTGGTTCAGGTTCAGCGTGAACTGCTCGAGAGGCGAAGCCTTCTCGTTCTTCTCGCCGCCCTCGCCTTCCTCGGAGGATGCGTTCTCGCCGCTCTTGGCGGGCTCCGGCGGGTCGCTCTTCTTGATGCCGTGCGCGATGTAGTTCACGACGTCCAGGCGCGTGACGCCCTGCTGGTGCAGGTAGTACACGGCATGCGAGTCCTTCTCGCCGAAGATGGCGACCAGCACGTTGGCGCCGGTCACTTCCTTCTTGCCGTTGCCGGTGGACTGCACGTGCATGATCGCGCGCTGGATGACGCGCTGGAAACCCAGCGTGGGCTGGGTGTCGACGTCGTCCGTGCCCGCGACCTGCGGGGTGTTGTCCTTGATGAAGTTCGCCAGCGACTTGCGCAGGTCGTCGATGTTTGCACTGCATGCGCGCAGCACTTCGGCCGCGCTGGGATTGTCCAGCAGGGCCAGCAACAGGTGCTCCACGGTGATGAACTCGTGGCGCTGTTGCCGCGCTTCCACGAAGGCCATGTGGAGGCTGACTTCCAATTCCTGGGCAATCATTTCGGTTCCTTCTGCCTGTCGTTCAAACTCTACTTCCTCTGAGCCCGGTTTACTCCGCCGGTTCGCTCAAACACTGCAAGGGGTGGCCCGCCTGGCGGGCGGCCTCCTGCACCTGCTGGACTTTCGTGGCTGCCACGTCGCGTGAATACACGCCGCAGATGCCTTTTCCGTCCAGATGGATCTTCAGCATGATCTGGGTAGCCGTCTCACGGTCCTTGTTGAAAAACTCCTGGATCACCACCACCACGAATTCCATGGGTGTGTAGTCGTCGTTCAGCATGACGACCTGGTACATCTGCGGGGGTTTGGTCTTCTGGGTTTTCCGCTCCGCCACCACAGAGCCGCCGTCGTCATCCGACGGCCGGATGACGGGACCGGCCGGAGGAGGAAGCGGTGGTTGACTGGCCATGAAAATCATTCTATCGACGGCAAACTGCACTCGCCGACCCAAGGTGAATTGGTGACGGTCCCGTCACATTCAAGCGACAAGGCCCGACGCCTCCTTTTTGCCGCCTTTCCGCCCCACTTGGCCGAGCAGAAATCGAGCAGTGGCGCGCACTTGCGCGTCACTAAGTGAAAATATTGACAGTTGAGCGGTTCTCAAGGACACTCGCGCGCTCCGAGGGAACAAAAAATGGGGGCGCGCATCATGGCGACCGGCACAGTCAAGTGGTTCAACGACGCCAAGGGATTCGGGTTCATCGAACCCGACGGCGGAGGCTCCGACGTCTTCGCCCATTTCTCCGCGATCGCCATGGAAGGCTTCAAGACGCTGAAGCAGGGTTCGCGCGTGACCTTCGACATCCAGCAAGGCCCCAAGGGCCAGCTCGCCCAGAACATCCAGGCCCAGCCGGGACCGATCCAGACCCAACCCGAGGGGACCGGCGATCGCCCGCCCCGCCAGCCCAAGGTGCGCGCGCCGCAGTTCCACGCGACCGGCGGGCACGGCGGCGACCACGCCAACAAGTGACCGTGGGGAGCGCGCCAGCGCGCTGAGGGTCATCCCCGCGCAGGCGGGGATCCATCCCGACCGAAAAAAAGCCGCCCGAGGGCGGCTTTTGCCGTTTCAGGCCGGCACCCATACGCCGTCACCCCGCCGGCAGGCCGTCCCGTTGGTGCGTTGCGTCCCGTAAGGACCGCGCGTCTCCAGGGTGTACGGGCGGCAGTAGGTGCCGCTGCGCATGACCGCCTTGGCCGGCACGACCACGTAGGTCGACGGGCCTTCCACCCATTGCACGCGCTGGTTGACGGGGGCCACCTCGAGCACCTGGCCCACGCAAGCCTGGTTGGCGCTGTCCATCCGCCGGCCGATGTCGCCGCCGACGATGACACCGGCGATCGCGCCGCCGATGGTGGCCGCCGTGCGGCCGCTGCCCTGGCCGATCTGGTTGCCCAGCGCGCCGCCCACCACGCCGCCGAGGACCTGGCCGACGGTTTCGCTGTTGCAGCGGACCACGCCCGTGGCGACCGGCTGCGGCCGGTACTGCGGGGCGTATGCGTACTCGTTCTGCTGCTTCACGATCCAGGGCGGGTACACGTACACGACCTGCGGCGGCGGCGCGGGCCGCGCGGGCACCACGACGACGCGCTCGGGCGCGCGGCAGGTGCGCTTCTCCTCGTACCGGTTGTGCTTCCATTCGCGCACGACCTTGCAGTTGCCGTCCCAGAACTCTTCCCTGTGCTTCGGGCCGTGCCCGTAGGCATGGCCGTGGCCGCGGCCGTTTCCGTGCCCATGGTCGTCATCGTCGTGGTCATGCGCGCGCACGGCGGGTGCGATCGCAAGCACGGCGGCGGCGCTGGCAAGGAGAACGAAACTACGCATGGCTCTTGTCTTTCTCGAGTGAACTTCCACCCCGCAACGGTAGCGCTGCGAGCGGCCTGGACGCGCACCTGTAAGCAATCGCAGGAGCTTCCGGCGTGGAGGAACGCACAGGCGTCCATGCGCGCGTTGCGCGTACGCCGCGGCGTTCAGCAGCCCAGGTCTTCGCAGAGGCCCTGCACGCGCGCCGCGACGCGCGCATCCATCACCGCGGGCCGGCCCCATTCGCGCTGCGTCTCGCCGGGCCACTTGTTGGTCGCGTCCATGCCCATCTTGCTGCCGAGGCCGGCGACGGGGGAAGCGAAGTCGAGATAGTCGATCGGGGTGTGCTCGATCACCAGCGTGTCGCGCGCCGGGTCCATCCGCGTGGACAGCGCCCAGACCACCTCGCGCCAGTCGCGCACGTCGATGTCGTCGTCCACCACCACTACGAACTTCGTGTACATGAATTGGCGCAGGTGGCCCCACACGCCCATCATCACGCGCCGCGCGTGACCGGGATAGGCCTTGCGGATGCTCACCACCGCCATGCGGTAGCTGCAGGCCTCCGCCGGCAGGTGGAAGTCGGCGATCTCGGGAAACTGGCGCTGCAACAGCGGGACGAACAGCTCGTTGAGCGCGAGGCCAAGCATGGCCGGTTCGTCCGGCGGCTTGCCGGTGTAGGTCGAGTGGTAGATCGGATCGCGACGCATCGTGATGCGCTCCACCGTCAGTACGGGGAAGGAGGCTTGCTCGTTGTAGTAGCCGGTGTGGTCGGCGTAGGGTCCTTCCAGCGCGTGTTCGAAGCCGCTCGCGTGCGCCGGGTCGGGACGGATGTGGCCCTCCAGCACGATTTCCGCCGTCGCGGGCACGCGCAGCGGCACGCCGAGCGCGGGCGCCACCTCGGTGCGGCTGCCGCGCAGCAGGCCGGCGAACTGGTATTCCGAGAGCGAGTCCGGCACCGGCGTCACCGCGCCGAGCAAGGTCGCGGGATCGGCGCCCAGCGCGACGGCCACCGGGTACGGCTTGCCGGGATGCGCCAGGCCATGGTCGCGGAAGTCGAGCGCGCCGCCGCGGTGCGGCAGCCAGCGGACGATCAGGCGGTTGCGCCCCAGCACCTGCTGGCGGTAGATGCCCAGGTTCTGGCGCGGCTTGTGCGGGCCGCGCGTGATGGTCAGGCCCCAGGTGACCAGGGGCGCCACGTCTTCCGGCCAGCAGTGCTGCACCGGCAACATGCCGAGGTCGACGTCGTCACCTTCGACCACCACCTCCTGGCAGGCCGCGTCGGAACGCTCGCGCGGCGCCATGTGCCACAGGCGTTTCACCAGGTCGCCCATGCCCAGCATGTCCTTCAAGCCACGCGGCGGCTGCGGCTCCTTCAGGCTCGCCAGCAGCTCGCCGAAGGGTCGCAGGCCCTGCAGGTCGTCCACGCCCATCGCGCGCGCCACGCGCTGCTGCGTGCCGAACAGGTTTGCCAGCACCGGCATCGTGTGTCCGGTGGGCTGTTCGAACAGCAGGGCCGGGCCCCCGGCCCGCAGCACGCGGTCCGCGATCGCCGTCATCTCCAGGTGCGGCGACACGGGCTGCGCGATGCGGCGCAGGTCGCCGCCCTGCTCCAGCGAGGCGATGAATTCGCGCAGGTCGCGGTACATGTCAGGGGGCCCCACCGGCCCAACGCGACGCCAGGGCGTGCGGCACCTCCAGCAGGTCCAGCACGCGTGCCACGGCCTGGTCGACGATGTCCTGGAGGCAGCGCGGATGCAGGTAGAAGGCCGGCACCGGCGGGCAGACGATCGCGCCCATCTCGGTCACCGTCGCCATGTTGCGCAGGTGCACGAGGTGCAGCGGCGCCTCTCGCGCCAGCAGCACCAGGCGCCGCCGCTCCTTCAGCATGACGTCGGCGGCGCGCGTGGCGAGGTTGTCCCCCAGGCCGTGCGCGATCGCCGCCAGCGTGCGCATCGAACAAGGCGCCACCGCCATGCCGGCGGCGCGGAAGCTGCCGCTGGCGATCGTCGCCCCGACGTCCGCCCCGTCGTGCACGTGGTCAGCCAGCGGCCGCAGGTCGCCCGGCGTCATGGCGAGCTCGTGGCGCAGCGTGCGCTGGCCGGATTCCGTGATGACCAGGTGCGATTCGATGCCGCCGGCCTCGCGCAATGCCTGCAACATGCGCACGCCGTAGGTGGCGCCGCTGGCGCCCGTGATCGCGACCACGATGCGCCGCGCCTGCGGCGCGTTCACGGCAGCGGGCCCCGGCGCACCGGCACGCGCTTGCGCACCAGCCGGCCCAGGTGCTCCAGCACGGGCAGCTCCAGGGCGTCGAGCGTGTTCTTCACGACGAGGCCCAGCTCCGTGTCGCCTTCCATGGCAAGGCGGCGGCCGAAGAACAGCGTGTCGGGATCGACTTCGCGCCGCGCCATGCGCAGGAAGTCGGGGCCGCTCGCGCTGATGGCGAGGTCCGGCCGCGCCTGCCGCGGCAGTGGCGCGAAACGTGCGCCGCGCCAGGTGAAGTCGAAGGACACCCGTGCGTCGCGCACGTGGATGCGGAAGCTGCGGCCTTGCAGCCGCTGCCGCACGTCGTCGGGCAGCTGCGGCGCCAGGCCGGCGTTGAGCGCCGTGACGAGCAGCAGCGAGCCCGGATACGCCGGCAGCTTCTCCAGCACCGCAGCCAGCAAGGAGGGGCACCCGGGCAGGCCCGGGTCCAGCGTTGTCTTCATGCCGTGACCTCCCGCACCTGCTCCAGCCCGGGACGGCCATGCCAGTAGCCGTTGCACTCCTCGCCCGGCAGCAATGCCCGCAGGCCTTTCTGCCCGTCCTGCGGCGACAGCACCCCGCTGCGCACTGCATGGAACAGGGCGACGATGTCGCCCATGCGGCTGGACTGGGGGCTGAGCCGCAGGATGTCGACGCCGGCTGCGCGCAGGCCCTCGAAATCCTGCAGCAGGCTGTAGGCCTTCGCCGACTGCGTCTGCGTGCCATTGAGCACCAGGAAGGGCGCGTCCTCCCGCGTCTGCAGCACCAGGCCGTCGGGATGGTCCATGCAGCGGAAGCCGCAATCGTCCTTGGGCACGTTCGCGTGGCGGGCGGTGAAGCAGCGCGCCGAGAAGGCGAGCGGCAGGCGGCCCAGGGCAAACACCTCGGTCTGCAGGCCTTCGGGCCGTTCCCGCTGCAGCACCATGAGGTCCTCGCGCTTCATCTCGCTCGGGATCACCCAGCGCGCCGCGCCCAGGCCGGCCATCCAGCGCACGGCATCGGCGTTGTACAGGTTGAGGTGCGGCCCCGCGACGAAGGGTGCCTTGCCCGCCAGGCAGCGGACCGCGCCCATGTCGTTGGCTTCCACCAGGAAGTCGCCGTTGGCCGCGACCTTGTGCATGGCCGCGACGTCGGAGCCCGACTCCAGCAGCACCTGCGTGGACAGGACCACCTGCTTTCCCGCCGCGCGCAGCATGCGCGCGACCTCCAGCCAGTCCGCGAGGCGCATCTCGTGGCGGCGCGAGCAGACCGCTTCGCCGAGGTGGACGATGTCGACCGGCGTATCGGCGATGGCGGCATAGAACGCCAGCACCGCTTCGCGCGGCCAGTAGTACAGCAGGGGACCCAGCGACAGCTTCATGGCTTCACTTCCAGGAACGGTGGTAGGCGCCCAGCGTGTGCTGCTGGCCCTCGGCGAGCTGGTCCAGCCCGGCCAGCCAGCCGGTCTTCACGGCATAGCGGTGGCCGGCTGCCAGGCACTGGTCGATCGCCTCGCGCCAGATCCGCGTGACCTCGGCGACGTAGGCAGGGCTGCGCTGGCGGCCCTCGATCTTCACGGCCCGCACGCCCATGCGCACCAGTTCCGGCAGCAGGTCGAGCGCATTGAGGCTGGTCGGCTCCTCGATCGCATAGAAGGCGCGGTCGCCGCCGACGTCGAAGCGGCCCTTGCACAGCGTGGGATAGCCCGCCTTCTCGCCGGGCGCGTAGCGGTCGATCAGCACGCCGCCGAGGCGCGCTTCGAGGCCGGCAGGGGTCTCCTGCCAGCGCACGGCCTTCGGCGGCGAGCACACACCGTGCGTGTTGGGAGACTCGCCCGCCACGTAGGAGGACAGCGTGCAGCGGCCCTCCACCATCACGCAGAGGCTGCCGAAACCGAACACCTCGATCTCCACGGAGGTGCGCTGCACCAGTTGCCGCACCTGCTCCAGGGCCAGCACGCGGGGCAGCACGGCCCGCTGGATGCCGAACTGCTCCTGGTACAGGTTGATCGCCTCGTGGTTGGTTGCCGAGCCCTGCACCGACAGGTGCAGGCGCAGCGAGGGATGCACGCGGGCCGCGTATTGCATCAGGCCGGGGTCGGCCAGGATGACGGCGTCGACGCCGAGTTCGGCCGCCTGGTCCACGGCCGTGCGCCAGGGCTGCGGGTTGCCGGCGCGGGGATAGGTGTTGATCGCGACCAGCACCTTGGCGCCGCGCTCGTGGGCGTAGCGGACGCCCGCGGCGATCGCATCGCGGTCGAAGTTGAGGCCGGCAAAGTTGCGCGCGTTGGTGGCGTCGCGCAGCCCGAGGTAGACGCAGTCCGCTCCGGCGTCCACCGCCGCCTTCAGCGCCGGCAGGCTGCCGGCGGGGCACACGAGTTCGAAGGTGTTCACGGCGCCGGACGATACGCGGCGCGCGCTCGCGGCGCTCTGCGCCGCGTCAAGGAACGAAGCCGCCCGGCAGGGCGGCTTCCACTTACATGTGCTCGATCATCACCTGGCCGAAGCCGGAGCACGACACCTGTGTCGCGCCTTCCATCAGCCGAGCGAAGTCGTACGTGACCCGCTTGGACTGGATCGCCTTCTCCATGGAGCTGATGATCAGGTCCGCGGCCTTCGTCCAGCCCATGTGGCGCAGCATCATCTCGGCCGACAGGATCTCGGAGCCGGGGTTGACGTAGTCCTTGCCCGCGTACTTGGGGGCGGTGCCATGCGTCGCCTCGAACATCGCGACGGAATCGCTCATGTTCGCGCCCGGGGCAATGCCGATGCCGCCGACCTGCGCGGCGAGCGCGTCGGAAATGTAGTCGCCGTTCAGGTTCAGCGTGGCGATCACGCTGTACTCCGCCGGCCGCAGCAGGATCTGCTGCAGGAAGGCGTCGGCGATCACGTCCTTGATGACGATGTCCCGGCCGGTCTTCGGGTTCTTGAACTTGCACCACGGGCCGCCGTCGATCTCCGCGGCGCCGAATTCCTTCTTGGCGAGCGCATAGCCCCAGTCGCGGAAGCCGCCTTCCGTGAACTTCATGATGTTGCCCTTGTGGACCAGGGTCACGCTGGGCTTGTCGTTGGCGATGGCGTACTGGATCGCCTTGCGCACCAGGCGGTCCGTGCCCTCGACCGACACCGGCTTGATGCCGATGGCGGAGGTCTTGGGGAAGCGGATCTTGCTGACGCCCATGTCCTTGACCAGGAACTCGATCACCTTCTTCGCCTTGTCGCCGCCGGCCTCGTACTCGATGCCCGCGTAGATATCCTCCGAGTTCTCGCGGAAGATGACCATGTTGGTCTTCTCCGGCTCCTTCAGCGGCGAGGGCACCCCCTTGAAGTACTGGATGGGGCGCAGGCAGACATAGAGGTCCAGTTCCTGGCGCAGGGCGACGTTCAGCGAGCGGATGCCGCCGCCGACCGGCGTCGTCAGCGGGCCCTTGATGGACACCACGTAGTCGCGCGCGACCTGCAGGGTCTCGTCGGGCAACCAGACGTCGGGGCCGTAGACCTTGGTGGCCTTCTCGCCCGCGTACATCTCCATCCAATGGATCTTCTTCTGGCCGCCGTAGGCCTTCGCGACCGCGGCGTCCACCACCTTCAGCATCACCGGCGTGATGTCCAGGCCGGTGCCGTCCCCCTCGATGTACGGGATGATGGGCTGGTCGGGCACGTTCAGCGACATGTCGCCATTGACGGTGATCTTCTGGCCCTGGGAAGGAACCTGGATGTGCTGGTAAGCCATGGGGGGATGCGTCTCCGGCGAGGCAATGGGACAGGTGCAGCCGGCTTCAGCCGTCCGCAAGCCGGGAAATTCTAGCCGCCAAACTCTAGCGCCCTTTTTGACCCGGATCGAACGTCGCGCCGCAACGGCTGTGTCAACCGCCACCGCTACTGCCGCGTTGCCGGAGAGTCTGACATTTCCGTTAGGCAACTTTCAAACGATCGAACTGAAGGAATTCAAATGTCCAAGATCCTCGCTGCCCTCGTCGCCGGTCTGTTCTCCGCCACCGTGTTCGCCCAGGCTGCCGCTCCGGCCGCCGCCGCTGCCCCCGCCGCTCCCGCGAAGGCCGAAGTCAAGGCCGAAGCCAAGAAGGACGTGAAGGCCGAGCCGGCCGCCAAGACCGAGAAGAAGGCCGAAGCGAAGAAGGCCGAGAAGAAGGTTGCCAAGAAGGACAAGAAGGCCGACGCCAAGAAGGAAGAGAAGAAGGAAGAGAAGAAGTCGTAATCCGACTGGCTTCCGCCGCTCTTCGAAAGCCGTCCTTCGGGCGGCTTTTCTGTTTCTGGACCGGCCATTTCGCACACGGGCGATGTCAACCCGGCAGCTGCGCCCGCCGTTACGGAAGAGCCGGCCCGGACCGCGGGCGGCGACAACGAATCACCTCGAAAGGACTCTCCATGCGCAAGCTGCTGGCCGCCCTGGTCGCCACCGTGTTCGCGTTCTCCACCGCCGCCTTTGCCGCCGACGCCCCGGCAGCCGCCGCGTCCGCCCCCGCCGCGAAGGCGGAAAAGAAGGCCGAAAAGAAGACGGCCAAGAAGGCCGCTCCCAAGAAGACCGCCGCGAAGAAGGACGAGAAGAAGTCCGACAAGAACTGAGCCGCGGTTCACCCTGACGCCGAATGCCCGCCCGCGCGGGCATTTTCGTTGCCGCTCCCCTTACAGTACAGCCCATGAAGAAGTCCCTCGTCCTGGCCGCCGCCTTCGCCGCGGCCGCCGCCTTCGCCCAGGAGCCGCAGATGACGCTGCCGCGGGTGAAGATCACCGCCGGCATGCACGTGATCGACGCCCAGGTGGCGTCGACGACGGACCAGCGCATGACGGGCCTCATGTTCCGCCAGGACATGCCGCAGCACGAAGGCATGCTGTTCGTGTTCGAGTACCCGTCGCAGCAATGCTTCTGGATGAAGAACACGCTGCTGCCCCTGTCGGTGGCCTTCATCGCCGACGACGGCACGATCGTCAACATCGACGAGATGAAGGCGCAGACGCTGGACTCCCACTGTTCCACGAAGCCGGTGCGCTTCGTGCTGGAGATGAACAAGGGGTGGTTCGCGAAGAAGGGGATCAAGGCGGGCGCGAAGCTGGAAGGCCTGCCGTCCCGCTGAAATCGTCATCCCCGCGCAGGCGGGGATCCAGGGCATTGAAAAAGGGCCGCGACGCGGCCCTTTCCCTTGAAAGCCCCGGGTTCCCGCCTGCGCGGGAACGGCGGAGCCTTACGCGAAGTTCTTCGCGACGAAGTCCCAGTTCACCAGCTTGTCGAGATAGGTCTCGACGAACTTCGGGCGCAGGTTGCGGTAGTCGATGTAGTACGCGTGTTCCCACACGTCCACCGTCAGCAGCGCCTTGTCGGCGGTGGTGAGCGGCGTGCCGGCGGCGCCGGTGTTGACGATGTCGACGGAGCCGTCCGGCTTCTTCACCAGCCAGGTCCAGCCCGAACCGAAGTTGCCGACGGCGGACTTCACGAACGCCTCGCGGAAGGCCTGGTAGGTGCCCCACTTGGTGGTGATGGCCTTCGCCAGCGCGCCGGTGGGCTCGCCGCCGCCATTGGGCTTCATGCAGTTCCAGAAGAAGGTGTGGTTCCACACCTGGGCGGAGTTGTTGTAGATGGCGCCCGAGGACTTCTTGATGATGTCCTCCAGCGGCATGTTCTCGAACTCCGTCCCCTTCTGGAGGTTGTTCAGGTTGGTGACGTAGGCCTGGTGGTGCTTGCCATAGTGGTACTCGAGCGTCTCCTTCGAGTAGTTCGGCGCCAGCGCATCCATCGGGTACGGCAGGGGGGGCAGGACGTGTTCCATCTCTTCTTCCTCGCGGGTGTGGTTTGGACGCCCGATTCTAGGGACGATTCAGGATGCCCGGCGCGAGCACCTGCAGATCAACCTCGCCATCCGCAAGGGCGGCGCGGACCTGCTGGCCTGCCTGCGCCTGGGTTGCGCTCGTGATGGCGTGGCCCGACGTCGCGTCGGTGAGCAGCGCATAGCCCCTCTGCAGCACGAGCCGCGGGTCGAGCAGCTGCAGGCGGAGCGCGAACCGATCGTGGTGGCCGAGCGCGCGCTCCAGGCGTGCGGCGACGCCCTTGCGCAGGCGGTCGCGCGCGGAGACCAGCTCGTCCTGCGCGCGTTGCAGCCGCGCCGTGCGCGCGAAGCGCAGCCGCTGGGCCTGCCGCTCGATGCGCAGGTGCTGCTGGGCGGTGCGGGCCGACGGGCGCCCCAGGTGCGCCGCCGCCTGGTCGAGGCGCTGGCTGGCGCGGTCCACGCGCCGCATCGCCGCCTCCTGCAGGCGGTCCTGCATCAAGTCCAGCGCCGCGAGCCAGGTGTCGCGCGGTTGCGCGGCGAGCTCCGCGGCGGCCGTCGGTGTGGGCGCGCGCACGTCGGCGCAGAAGTCGGCGATGGTGAAGTCGGTCTCGTGGCCGACGCCGCTCGCGAGCGGCACCGGGCTCGCCACGATCGCCCGCGCGAGCTGTTCGTCGTTGAAGGCCCAGAGGTCCTCGATGGAGCCGCCACCGCGTACCAGCAGGATCACGTCGATCGTGCCCTGCTCCGCGAGCCGGTACAGCGACTGCAGGCCGGCCACCAGCTCGCCCGGCGCCTGCGCACCCTGCACCGCGGCGGGTGCGAGTACCACCGGCACGTGCGGCGCGCGCCGGCGCAGGCAGGTGACGACGTCGTGAAGGGCCGCGGCCCCCAGCGAGGTGACGATGCCGATGCCTTTGGGCAGCAGCGGCAGCTCGCGCTTGCGCTGCGGATCGAAGAGGCCCTCCGCCTCCAGCTTCGCCTTCAGGCGCAGGAACTGCTCGAACAACGCACCCTGCCCCGCGCGGCGCATGCTCTCCACCACCAGCTGCAGGTCGCCACGCTGCTCGTACACGCCGAGGCGGCCGGTGACCTCCACGAGTTCGCCGTCACGCGGCGCGAAATCCAGCAGGCTGGCCGAACGCCGGAACATCGCGCAGCGGATCTGCCCCTGCGTGTCCTTCAGGGAAAAGTAGCAATGGCCGCTCGCGGCGCGCGAGAAGCCCGTGATCTCCCCGCGCACGGCAACCGGGTTGAAGCGGGCTTCGAGGGTGTCGGCGACGGCGCGGCACAGCGCGCCGACCGCCCAGACGCGGCGCAATCCCGCCGCGGGAGGTCCGTCCGTCAGCAAATCACGCGCCCCTCAGGGTAAACCCGATGGAAATCCATCCACAGCGCGCGGGAGGCGGGGGAAGCGACCGGCACAGCCGCGCGGACGCTGATTTCACGGAGCAAGTCCTTGATTCCAAACAAGATTTTCCTGCTCATTTCGTCATCGTTCTGTCACCCTGCAGCACTGGCGCGGGCTGCCGGGGTGGGTAGGGGGATTTCTCAACAAAGTTATCCACAACATTTGTGAGTGTCGTCCTACGGCCACGTCGGTGCGTCCTACGCGTACGACGCTGCTTCCTGCAGAGGCGCCGTCCCTCATAATCCGCCGCACGCAAGGCGCAAAAAGAGCGCCGATTCCCTGCAGTTGTGACCCCGGCGGAGAACCCCGTTTGCTTTCGATCATACAAGCCGCAGGCTGGCCCATCTGGCCCCTGCTCGCCTGCTCCATCCTTGCCCTCGCCCTCATCATCGAACGCTTCATCAGCCTGAAATCCGGCAAGGTCGCCCCGCCGCGCCTGCTGGACGAAGCGCTTGCGGTGTCGCGCGTGTCCGTGCCCGCGCCTGACGTCGTCCGCCAGCTCGAGCAGAACTCCGCCCTGGGCGAAGTGCTGGCCAGCGGCTTCCGCGCGCTGAACTCCGACCCGCGCTGCAGCGAGGCCGACATGCGGGCCAACATGGAGAACACCGGCCGCGCGGTCGCGCATCGCCTGGAACGCTACCTCAACGCGCTGGCCACGATCGCCTCCGCCGCCCCGCTGCTCGGCCTGCTGGGCACGGTGATCGGCATGATCGAGATCTTCGGGTCGCAAGGCGGCTCGGGCGCGGCCACCGGCGGCAACCCGGCGATGCTCGCCCACGGCATCTCGGTCGCCCTCTACAACACGGCCTTCGGCCTGATCATCGCCATCCCGACGCTGATCTTCTGGCGCTACTTCCGCGGCCGCGTCGACGAATACCTGCTCACGCTCGAACTCGCGGCCGAGCGCTTCGCCCGCCACCTGAACCACCTGCGTCGGGCATGAACTTCCGTCCCCGTGCCAAGGAAGAACCGGAGATCAACCTGATCCCGTTCATCGACGTGCTGCTGGTCGTGCTGATCTTCCTGATGCTGACCACCACGTACAGCAAGTTCACGGAAATGCAGCTGAAGCTGCCGGTGGCCGACACCGAGGCGCAGCGGGACTACCCGAAGGAAGTCGTCGTCGCGGTTTCCGCGGACGGCCGCTACATGGTCAACAAGCAGCCGGTGGAAGGCCGCAGCGCCGAAGCGCTCGGTCCCGCGCTGGCCGAAGCGGCCAAGGCCGGCAAGGACTCCGTCGTGATCATCACGGCCGATGCCACGGCGACCCACCAGTCCGTCATCACGGTGATGGAGGCCGCGCGGCGCGTGGGCCTCACGCAGATCACCTTCGCCACGCAGTCCACGGCGCAGGCCGCGGCCAAGTGAGCGCGCTGCAGCGCGCCTGGCGGAGCCGCGGCCCGCTGGCGCGACTGCTGTACCCCCTCTCCCTCCTCTACGGCGCCCTGGTTGCGCTCGACCGGCGGCTGCGCCGGCCGGAACGGCTGCCCGTGCCCGTCGTCGTCGTCGGCAACGTGGTTGCCGGCGGCGCCGGCAAGACACCCGTCGTCCTGGCCGTCCTGGAGCATCTCCAGCGGCGCGGGCTGCCCGCGGGCGTCGTCTCGCGCGGTTACGGCCGCCAGGGGGACGACTGCCTCGAAGTGCGGCCCGAAGACGATGCGGCACGCACCGGCGACGAGCCGCTGCTGCTGCGGCGGCGCTCCGGCCAGCCCGTGTTCGTCGCGCGGCACCGCGTCGACGCGGGGCACGGGCTGCTGCATTCGTATCCCGCGACGCGGGTCCTCGTGAGCGACGATGGCCTGCAGCACCATGCGCTCGCACGCGACATCGAGATCTGCGTCTTCGACGGCCGCGGCACCGGCAACGGCTGGCTCCTGCCGGCCGGGCCCTTGCGTGAACCCTGGCCGCGCAAGGTGGACCTGGTGCTCCTGCACGGCGACCCGCCCGGCCTCACCGGCCACCGCATGCAGCGCCGGCTGGCGTCGTATGCCGAGCGCGCCGACGGCACGCACCGCCCGCTGGCCGACCTGCGTGCCGCCCCCGTGCACGCGATCGCCGGCATCGCGAATCCCGACGTGTTCTTCGCCATGCTGCGCGAGGCCGGACTTTCGCTCGCGGCGACGCATCCCTTGCCGGACCACCACGACTTCGCCGGCACGCCGTTCCCGGCGGACGCGATCCTGGTGTGCACCGAGAAGGACGCCGTGAAGCTGTGGCGCACGCGCCCGGACGCATGGGCGATCCCGCTGCAGGTGGAGATCCCGGCCGCCTTCTGGCGCGAATTCGATTCGCTCCTCGCTGCGCGGCTATCATCGGCGCATGGATCCCCGCCTCCTTGAGCTGCTGGTGTGCCCCGTGACGAAGGGCCCGCTGGACTACGACCGCGAACGACAGGAGCTGGTCTCCCGCAGCGCACGCCTCGCGTACCCCATCCGCGACGGCATCCCGGTGCTGCTCGAGGAAGAGGCCCGCACGCTGGGCGACGACGAACTGGAGCGCCTCCCCGCGCGCACGCCGCTGGTATAGCGCCGTGGGGTTCACCGTCCTCATTCCGGCGCGACTGGCTTCCACCCGCCTGCCCGACAAGCCGCTCGCGGACATCGCGGGCCTGCCCATGGTGGTGCGCGTCGCCCGGCGCGCCGAAGAATCCGGCGCAACGCAGGTGGTCGTCGCGGCCGACAGCGAGCGCATCGCCGATGCCTGCAGCCGCCACGGCGTGCGTGCGGTGCTGACCCGCACCGACCATCCCTCCGGCAGCGACCGCCTCGCGGAAGCGTGCGAGCTGCTGGGACTGGAGCGCGACGACCTGGTGGTCAACGTCCAGGGCGACGAGCCGCTGATCGACCCCGCGCTGATCGACGCCGTCGCGGACCTGCTCGCGAAGCACCCGCAGGCGAGCATGAGCACCGCCGCCCACCCGATCGCGAGCGTCGAGGAGTTCCGCAATCCCAACGTCGTGAAGGTCGTGCTGCAGGCCGACGGCCTGGCGATGTACTTCAGCCGGGCGCCCATCCCCTGGTGGCGCGACGGCTTCGCCGCCGGCATCACCGCCCTGCCCGACCCCGCGCCCCTGCGCCACATCGGCATCTACGGCTACCGTGCCGGCTTCCTGCGCGCGTTCCCGCGCATGGCGCAGGCGCCGGTGGAAGCCTGCGAGGCGCTGGAGCAGATGCGCGCGCTGTGGCACGGCCACCGGATCGCGGTGCACGTGAGCGACGTGGCACCCGGCGCCGGGGTGGACACGCCAGAGGATCTCGAGCGCGTTCGCCGCGCGTTTTCCCCAGCAGGCTGAGCCGCGCCGCGTCAGTTCCACGCAGGGGGGTGCATGCTATCCTCTGCGGCAACAGGCAGCGAGGCGGCCCGGGAGAGGCCTGCCCGCGAAGCCGCGAAGATTCCAAGAAACCATCCAAGGACCCTTGATGAGACTGATCCTGTTGGGCGCTCCCGGCGCCGGCAAAGGAACACAGGCCACCTTTCTCTGCCAGAAGTACGGCATCCCGCAGATCTCCACCGGCGACATGCTGCGCGCGGCGGTGAAGGCCGGCACGCCGCTCGGTCTCGCGGCGAAGAAGGTGATGGATTCCGGCGCGCTGGTCAGCGACGACATCATCATCGGCCTGGTCAAGGAACGCATCGCGCAACCGGACTGCGCCAAGGGCTTCCTCTTCGACGGCTTCCCCCGCACGATCCCGCAGGCCGACGCGATGAAGAACGCCGGCGTGAAGATCGACTGCGTGCTCGAGATCGACGTGCCCTTCCAGGCCATCGTGGAGCGCATGAGCGGCCGCCGCTCGCACCCGGCCTCGGGCCGCACCTACCACGTCAAGTTCAATCCGCCCAAGGTGGACGGCCAGGACGACGTCACCGGCGAGCCGCTGATCCAGCGCGAGGACGATCGCGAGGAGACGGTACAGAAGCGCCTGGAGGTCTACGCCGCCCAGACGCGCCCGCTGGTGGACTACTACACCAACTGGGCCAAGGCCGACCCGCAGAACGCGCCCAAGGTCCGCAAGATCGACGGCCTGGGCACGGTCGAGGAAATCACCGCGCGCGCGCTCGCCGCCCTGGGCGGGTGATCGCCGCCTGAAGGGTCCCGCCCTTCAGGGCAGCAACTGCAGCAGCAGCGCGATCCGCGCTTTCACCGGCGACAGGCCCTCGGCCGCGGGCAGCTTGTCCGCGGCATGAGGCAGCACGCGCCCCTGCGCGCAGCGTGAGGTGCGCAGCACGCGGACGCCCTGCTGCTGCGCGCGCACCAGTGCTGCCTCCAACAGATGGTGCACGGTGCCGTTGCCGGTGCCGGCCACCACCAGCCCTGCCACTCCTTCGCGCACCAGTGCATCGACGACCGCGCCGCTCGCGCCCGCGTGGCTCAGGACGATCTCCACGCGCGGCCACTGCGCGGCGTCGGGCAGCGACTGCACGCTGCGCGCGGGCATACCCTCCGGCCACGGGCGCAACATGCGCAAGGCGCCTTCCTCCACGTATCCGACCGCACCGGCATCCCCGGACGCGAACGCATCGAGCCGGTAGCCGTGGATCTTCTGCACGTCCCGCGGTCCGTGCACGGTGCCGGCGAACACGACGCAGACGCCTCGTGCCTGTGCCGATGCGGCCACCGCAAGGGCGTCGGCGAGGTTCTGGGGCCCGTCGGGCGCCGCCGACGTCGCCGGCCGCATGGCGCCCGTGAGCACCACGGGCTTCGCCGGCGCCAGCACCGATTGCAGGAAGAAGGCGGTCTCCTCCATGGTGTCGGTGCCGTGCGTGACGACGAGGCCGGCCACGTCCGCCTGCGCCAGCCAGTGCGCGCAGCGCTGCGCGAGCGCGCGCCACACCGCGAAGTCCATGTCCTTGCTGTCGATCTGCGCCACCTGTTCGGCGTCCACGTCGACACCTTCCGGCACGGGCACGCCTGCCAGCAGTTCGGAAACGGCGACCTCACCCGCGCGGTAGCCGAGGTTGTCCTGCGCCGACGCGCCGCGGCCGGCGATGGTGCCGCCGGTGCCCAGGACCACGATTCTTTTGCGACTCACTTGCATTCCCGCCAAAACTGTTCAAAAATACAGATACTGGATATCAACACAGTAACCCGCAGCGCACCGCGCCCAGGAGCCCGCGATGATGGACACACCGAAGCTGACGCCCCGCCAGCAACAGATTCTGGACCTGATCCAGAGCGCCATTGCGCGCACGGGTGCGCCACCGACGCGGGCGGAAATCGCCGCCGAACTCGGCTTCAAGTCGGCCAACGCGGCGGAGGAACACCTGCAGGCCCTGGCGCGCAAGGGCGTGATCGAGCTGGTGAGCGGCACGTCGCGCGGCATCCGGCTGCGGGGCGAGACGCTGCGCTCCATCAACGAGTCGCGCTACAAGCAGTTCGACCTGGCCCTTCCGGGCATGGCGCAGCTCGCATTGCCCCTCGTCGGCCGCGTGGCGGCCGGCTCGCCGATCCTGGCGCAGGAACACGTCGACCAGACCTACTACGTCGAGAGCGGCCTGTTCCAGCGCCGGCCCGACTACCTGCTGAAGGTGCGCGGCATGTCGATGCGCGACGCCGGCATCATGGACGGCGACCTGCTCGCGGTGCAGGCGACCAAGGACGCGAAGAACGGCCAGATCATCGTCGCGCGCCTGGGTGACGACGTCACCGTCAAGCGCTTCCGCCGCAACAAGCACCTGATCGAACTGCATGCGGAGAACCCGGACTACCCCACGATCGTGGTGGAACCGGGCGAGCCCTTCGAGGTGGAAGGCGTGGCCGTCGGCCTGATCCGCAACACGATGCTGATGTAACCCCCCGCGGCTCCCGCAGGTGGCAGGCGTATGGCGAGGCATCGCCATCACCCTGCGGCTGCCGCATGTCCGGATGAATCCTGCCTGTGCCAACGTTCAAAGGAGCTGTCACATGGCAAACGCATTCCTCTTGTCCCTTTCGCACGTGTTCGCGCGGCTGCAGGATCTCGCTTCGCTGTTCCTGCTGCGCCCCACGCCGGTGGCCTATGTCCCCGTGCGCGAACCGGTGCGGCGCCCCGCATGGCATGGGCCGGTGCGCCAGCCGCCCGCGCGGCCGCAGCGCCCGCAGGCCCTGCGGGTCGTGCGCGTGATCGAGCCCAGCGCGCCCCGCGCGGTAGCGGGCCGCATGGTGATCTCGGGCCGCCTGGCCGACGTCTGCGCGGAGCTCGATCGGCTGGCGGCGCTGGAGGCGGGCAACGAGCCCGCGCCGCTGGCGCAAGCCGTAGGGTGGCGATGAGGTGTAGGGTGGCGGTGAGGCCGCAGGCCGAACCCCACCGCCGCCGGAGCCACGCTCAGCGCTGCGCGCCGGCCAGGTAGTCCGTCTTGCCCAGGTCCACCCCGTTGTGCCGCAGGATCGCGTAAGCCGTGGTCACGTGGAAGAAGAAATTGGGCAGCGCCCAGGTCGTCAGGTAGGCCTCGCCGGTCATGGTGCGGGTCTTTTCACGGCCGACGGGGAAGGTGATCTCCCGGCCTTCCTTGCCTTCCAGCACGGACGCCGGGACGCTCGCCAGGAAGTCCAGGGTCTTCTGGATGCGGGCCTTCAGCTCCGGGAAGGTCGTCTCGTTGTCCTCGAACTTGGGGGCGTCGACGCCCCCGATGCGCGCCACGGCCAGCTTGGCGGCGTCGCAGGCGATCTGGATCTGCTTGGTGAACGGCAGCATGTCCGGCGCCAGCCTGGCGGTCGCGAGCACGGACGGGTCGAACTTGCGGGTCTCGGCATTGGCCACGCCCTTGTCGAGGATGTGGATCAGGTTGCGCAGCGTGTTCTGGAACACGGGGATGCTCGCCGAGTACAGGGAAAAAGCCATCGTGGGGACTCCTTGTGTCGAAAAGGCGGCATGGTAGCGCCGCTCCTCCGTCTCTGCAGGCGGGCACCGCGAGAGCCAAGGCACAATCGGGGGGCGATGAACATTGTCATTCTCGATGACTACCAGGACGCAGTCCGCAAGCTGCAATGCGCGTCCAAGCTGGAAGCCTACCCGGCCAAGGTCTTCACCAACACGGTCAAGGGCATCGGCCAGCTGTCGGTGCGCCTGCGCGATGCCGACGTGATCGTCCTGATCCGGGAACGCACGGCCATCACGCGTCAGCTGGTGGAAAAGCTGCCGCGCCTGAAGCTGATTTCGCAGACCGGCCGCGTCGGCGCCCACATCGACATCGAAGCGTGCACCGAACGCGGGATCGCCGTCGCCGAGGGCGTGGGCTCGCCGATCGCACCGGCCGAACTCACCTGGGCCCTGATCATGACGGCCACGCGCCGCCTGCCGCAGTACATCAGCAGCCTGAAGCACGGGGCCTGGCAGCAGTCCGGCATGAAGTCGGCGTCCATGCCCCCCAACTTCGGCGTCGGCACGGTGCTGCGGGGCAAGACGCTGGGCATCTGGGGCTACGGCAAGATCGGCCAGCTGGTGGCGGGCTACGGCAAGGCCTTCGGCATGCGCGTGCAGGTGTGGGGCAGCCCGGACTCGCGCGCCAAGGCGGTCGCCGACGGCCTGCTGGCCGCGCCCAGCCGCGAAGCCCTGTTCGCCGACAGCGACGTGCTCAGCCTGCACCTGCGCCTGAACGAGGAAACCTTCGGCATCGTCAAGCTCGAGGACCTCAATCGCATGAAGCCCACCTCGCTGATCGTCAACACCTCGCGCGCCGAGCTGATCGAGCCCGAGGCGCTGATCGCCGCCCTGAACCGCGGGCGTCCGGGCATGGCGGCCATCGACGTCTTCGAGAGCGAACCCATCCTGCAGGGCCACGCCCTGCTGCGCCTGGAAAACTGCATCTGCACGCCGCACATCGGCTACGTGGAGCAGGAAAGCTACGAGCTGTACTTCGGCGCCGCGTTCGACAACGTCGTCAACTACATCAAGGGCACGCCCACCAACATCGTCAACCCCGGCGCCTTGCAGGTACGCCGCTAGGGTTATTGGAAATGCGGATGATGCGCTCCCGCCATCCGTGAGCCTTCCCAGGGAGCCCATGTCCACCACCACCACCGCGGGCACCGCGCCGGCGGGCAGCACGCTGCCCTCCGTGCTGTGGTCCATGCTGTTCGGCAATTTCGTGATCGGCACCGGCGTGATGGCCGTGCCGGGCACCCTCAACGAGATCAGCAGCGACCTCTCGGTGCCCGTGGGCACCGCCGGCCAGCTGATTTCGGCCGGCGCCGTCCTCATGTGCGTCGGGGCGCCGCTCGGCGCCGCGTTCGTGGCGGGCTGGGACCGCCGCCGGCTGCTGGCCCTGTCCATGGCCTGGTACGCGCTGCTGCACCTGGCCTGCGCGCTCGCATCGGGCTTCGCCGCCCTGCTCCCGCTGCGCGTGCTGGCGCTGGTGTCCCCCGCCATCTTCACGCCGCAGGCCGCCGCCTGCGTCGGGCTGCTGGTGCCGCCGGAACAAAGGGGCCGCGCGATCACCTTCATCTTCCTGGGCTGGTCCGTCGCCTCGGTGCTGGGCATGCCCATCGCCGCCTACGTGGGCGGCACGCTCGGCTGGCGGGCCGCCTTCGCCGCGGTCGCGGTCCTGAGCGTGGTGAGCGCCGTGTGGGTGTGGCGCGCCATGCCTGACGGCGTGAAGCCGCCCGCGCTGTCGCGCGCCGCGTGGTCCGAGACCTTCCATTCGAAGGCGCTCATGACGTGCGTCCTGGTGACCGTGCTCTATGCGGCAGGCCAGTTCGTCCTGTTCTCGTATTTCGCGCCCTACTTCAAGCTGAAGATGGCGCTCTCGCCCGGCGCGCTGAGCCTGTACTTCATGTGGTTCGGCGCCTTCGGCCTGGTGGGCAACATGCTCATGTCCCGCTACATCGACCGCATCGGCGCGCCGCGTGCCGTGATGATCGGCATCGCGCTCATGGCCGCCACGATGCTGCTGTTCCCGCTCGGCACCAGCCTGTGGCTGGCCGCCCTGGTGAGCATCCCCTGGGCGCTGGGCTGCTTCTCCTCGAACTCGGCGCAGCAGGCGCGGCTGGTCGGGATGGCGCCGGCCCTGGCCGCGGCCTCGGTCGCCCTCAATTCCTCTGCCATGTACGCCGGCCAGGCGCTGGGCGCGGCCACGGGCGGCTGGATGATCGCGCAGGACGGCATGGACTGGCTGCACTGGGCCGGCTTCGCCGGGCTGCTCGCCGCGATGGCCGCCAGCGCGCTCGCCACGCGGTTCGCGCGCCTGGGACGCTAGTCCGCGCGCCTACGGGCGCGTGTCCCCGCCGTCCGCGCTGGCGGGGTCGAAGCTGCTCATGTCGAAATCGAGCGGCTGCAGCCCGCTCGGCCCCGCCTGCGGGTCGCCGAGGTCGATGTCCACGCCGAGCCGCGCCGATGCCGGCGGGATCATCAGCCGCTCCCGCTCCGTGAGCGGCGCCTCCGTGGGCCGGCCAGTCGCATTCAGTGCTTCCACCGCCGTGTCCGCGAAGGTGCTGTTCGCCCCCCTTGTTTCGGCCTGCAGGTCCGGGTTCATGTCCCGGGCGATGTGCCGCAGCAGCACGAGCTCGCGGTAGGCCGCCAGGCTGAACGGCTCGCCGCCCGCCTTGCCTTCCTTGCGAAAGATCGATTCGTCGATGACCTCCAGCACCTTGGGCGAGGGCCAGAGGGCGACGATGCGGTCCAGGGCGCGGTCGTACGCGTCCAGCGTGCCCGTGGCCTGGCCGAATTGATCGAAGTCGGGCACCTGCGCCGCGAAGCGCTGGCGGAAGGTCGCGCGCAGGCGGTCGAACTGCGGGCGCCGGCCCAGCGCGTGGTACAGCTCCAGCAGGTCCAGCCACGCGAGCGCCCCGGTTTCGACCTGGTCGTGCACGTGCGTCTCCAGCACGCGCACCGCCTGCTCGGTTTCGCCGATGGACAGGAAGAAATCCGCCTTGTCGTGCACGTCGACCAGTTCCTGCACGCCCACCGTGCGCAACGCGCCGCTGCGGCTCGTGCGGAACAGGCCGCCCCAGCCCGAGGCGAAACCGCGGGATGGCGACGGTGCGGCAGCGGACTTGCGCGAGGCAACCGGCGAGACCACGTTCGTCACGGTCGGCGGGACGGCATCCGGTGGCACGGCACGCGCCGGTGCCTTGGCAGCCACAGGCTTCGGCGCCGCGGGCAGGGTGGGCACCCTGGGCTGCACCGTGTCGCCATGCAGTTCGAACCAGCGGCCGACCTTCTGCAGCTGGCGCTCCCGGTACCAGCGCCAGCCCAGGACCGCCAGCAGGACAAACAGCACCACGGCGAGGCCGGCCACCAGCGCCGAGGCCACGTTGCGCTCCTTCCGGTCACGCTCGGCCTGCGCGCGCAACTCGGCGATCGCGACCGCGTTGTCGCGGATGGCGCCGCGCACGGAGTCCAGGTCGCGTTGCATCGCCTGCAGGCGCGCTGCGTCTTCCACCGCCTGCTCCGGACTTCTCTGGAGCGCCTGCCACAAGGCGGCGAAGGCCTGCCGCTGCTGCGCGCCGGCGGCTGCCGGCGGCGCGAGCTGCGACGTGATGCGCAGGATCGGATCGCGATCCAGATCGAGGTCCAGTGGTTCGAGCTTCAGGCGCGCGCGGGGGGTGGCCGCGCGACGCCCGGTGTGCCGCGCGGGCGCGCGGGCCTGGGGGCGCGTCACGGCGGCGAGCGGCGAAGAAGCGGCTGCGGTCACCGGCGGGACCGCAGCGACGGCGCGCTCCACCGGTTCGTCCCGGGGCGGCAGCTCGGACAGCAGCACGTAGCGCCGGGCGCTCGCCTGGTTGCACCCGACTTTCAGGTACACCGTCACCATCGGCTCGTCGACGGGCTCGGACGACTGCACGCGCACCGTGCCCAGCCCGGGCCCGGCGGGCTCCAGCCGCACCGAAGGCGCCACCTGGCGCTCGCCGTAGAAGACGTCGGCACTCGCGCACGGCGGCTCGCCCGTGGGCGTGTCCACCGTCACCGGAACCGTGACCTCCAGCGGACGCCCGAGGAGCGCCGCGCCATGGGCGCGTCCCAGCGTCAGGGCGGCGGCGGGCGCCGCCGGCAGCCATCCGCACGCCGCGAGCAGCAGGAAACGGACGGTAACTGGGTGCAACATCGGCCGCCATTCTAGGCACGGCCGGGCTGGCGGCCCAAGGACTTCTTTCCGGGAGGCGACAGCCGTCAGCCCCCGATAATCGGCCGATGGAGACCCGTTACAAGACGATAGGCGTCGCCGGTGCCGGCGCCATGGGGCGCGGCATCGCGCAGATCGCCGCACAGGCCGGCAGCACGGTGCGGCTGTACGACACCCAGCCCGAGGCGGTGCAGCGCGCCATCCGCGAGCTGGGACAGCAGTGGGACCGGCTGCTGGAGAAGGGCCGCATGGACGCGGCCGCCGTAGCCGCCGCGAAGGAGCGAGTGCAGCCCGCGCCGCGGCTGGACGACCTGGCCGGCTGCGAGCTGGTGGTCGAGGCCATCATCGAACGCCTGGACGTCAAGAAGGCGCTGTTCGCGCAGCTGGAAGGGATCGTCGGTCCTGATGCCGTGCTGGCGACCAACACTTCGTCCCTCCCGGTGACCGCCATCGCCGCCGGCCTGCAGCGCCCGCAGCGCGTGGCGGGCTACCACTTCTTCAACCCGGTTCCGCTGATGAAGGTGGTGGAGGTCATCGCCGGCCTGAAGACCGACCCCGCGGTGTGCGAAGGCCTCACGGCCTACGCGAAGCAGATGGGCCACACCCCGGTGCAGGCGCAGGACACGCCCGGCTTCATCGTCAACCACGCCGGCCGCGGCTACAACACGGAGGCCCTGCGCATCGCGAGCGAAGGTGTCGCCGATTTCGCCACGATCGACCGCATCCTGCGCGACCAGGTCGGATTCAAGCTCGGTCCCTTCGAGCTGATGGACCTCACCGGCCTGGACGTGTCGCACCCGGTGATGGAATCGGTGTACCGGCAGTACTACGACGAGCCGCGCTACCGCCCCAACGTGATCACGGCGCAGCGCCTCGCCGGCAATGTCCTGGGTCGCAAGACCGGCGAAGGCTTCTATCGCTACGTGGACGGCAAGGCACAGGTGCCGGACGAGCCGCCCGCGCCCAAGGTCGACGAGATTCCGCCCGTGTGGGTGTCGACCCGTGCCGCCCGGCGCGCCGAGCTGTACCAGCTGCTGAAGGACCTCGGTGCGAAGGTGGAGACGGGCCAGTCGCCCTCCCCGCAGGCGCTGACGCTGGTGGCGCCGCTGGGCTTCGACGTGACGACGGTCGCCGTCGTGGAGCGCCTCGACCCGGCGCGCACCGTCGGCATCGACATGCTGATCGAAGACGCCGCGACGAAGCGGCGCGTGCTGGCCACCAATCCCGCCACGCGCGCCGACATGCGCGATGCGGCCCACGCCCTGTTCGCGCGCGACGGCAAGCCCGTGACCGTGATCCGCGACTCGGGCGGCTTCGTCACCCAGCGCGTGATCGCCACCATCGTCAACATCGCCTCCGACATCTGCCAGCAGCGCATCTGCACGCCGCGCGACCTGGAGACGGCCGTCACGCTGGGCCTGGGCTACCCGCTCGGGCCGCTGGCGATGGGCAACCGCTGGGGCCCCACCAACGTGCTGGAGGTGCTGTTCAACCTGCAGACGGTCTACGGCGATCCGCGCTATCGCCCCAGTCCCTGGCTGCGGCGCCGCGGCGCGATCGGCCTGTCGCTGCTGCAGGAGGAAAGCTGAGATGGCCGCCGAACTCAAGAGCGCGAGCGAGGGCCGCACCATGGTCCTCACCATCAGCAACCCCGAGCACCGCAACGCGCTGGGGCCGGAGATCTATGCGGCGGGCGTGGAAGCGCTCAATGCGGCCGACAGCAACCCGGAGGTGCGCAGCGTCGTCATCACCGGCGCCGGCGGCACCTTCTGCGCCGGCGGCAACCTGCAGCGGCTGCTCGACAACCGGGCGAAGCCGCCGGAGGTGCAGGCGCGCTCCATCGAAGGCCTGCATGGCTGGATCGAGGCGGTGCGCACCTTCCCCAAGCCGGTGATCGCCGCGGTGGAAGGCGCCGCGGCCGGCGCCGGTTTCTCGCTGGCGCTGGCCTGCGACTTCATCGTCGCGGCGGACAACGCCGTCTTCGTCATGGCCTACAGCAACATCGCCCTGTCGCCCGACGGCGGCGGCAGCTGGAGCCTGGCACGCGCCCTGCCCCGCCAGCTGGCGAGCGAGCTGCTGATGTGCGGCGAGCGCCTGGGCAGCGCCCGCCTGCAGCAACTGGGCGTGGTGAACCGCGTGACGCCCCCCGGCGGCGCGCTCGAGGACGCGCTGGCGCTGGCGTCGAAGCTGAACGAGCGTGCCCCCAACGCGCTCGCCAGCATCAAGGAACTGCTGAACGACGCGCCCGCCGTGCCGCTGACGCAGCAGCTCGCGAGCGAACGCGATCACTTCGTCCGCAACCTGCACCACGCCAATGCCGGCATCGGCATCCAGGCGTTCCTGGCCAAGCAGCCGCCGCGCTATTCCTGAGCCTTTGCGCCGGCATCGGTGGGGTTCGCTGCGCTCACCGCCACCCTGCACGGGGACGGTCTCCGTAGGGTGGTGGTGAGCGCAGCGAACCCCACCGCGGGACGCTCAGGTGACAACCCTGAGCATCCACCGGCGTCCCGGGCGTGACAATGGCCACCGGCGCAGTCGCTCACAAGACAGACCATGGACGACCCCATTCTTACGATTGAAGAACGCGCGGCAATCAACAGCGGCCGCTGGTTTGCTTCGCTCTCACCATCGCTCCGACACGACATCCTCCGATGCGCCTTCGTCAAACGCTTCAAGGACGGCGACCTGATCTGCGCCCGGGGGGACCCGGCGGAGTTCTGGAGCGCCGTGGCGCGCGGCTCGGTCCGGGTGAGCTCGACGTCGATCACGGGCAAGCAGGTGACGCTGCAGTACGTGGAGCCGGGCATCTGGTTCGGCGACGTGGCGATCTTCGACGGGGAGCGGCGGACGCACGACGCCTATGCGCATGGCGACACGACGATGCTGATGGTGTCGCGGGCGGACCTGCAGAAGATCCTGGCGCAGCACGTGGAACTGTACGAGGCGCTGCTGCGGCTGCAGGCGCGGCGCGTCCGCCAGCTGTTCGGGCTGGTGGAGGACCTGAACACCCTGCCCCTGCGCGCGCGCCTGGCCAAGCAGCTGTCGCACCTGGTGCGCAGCTACGGCGTGCCATCGCTCGCCAACGGCGGCGAGGTGCGCATCGGGCTGCAGCTGGCGCAGGAGGAACTGGCGCACCTGCTGGGCGCGTCGCGCCAGCGCGTGAACCAGGAACTGAAGCAGATGGAACGCGAGGAGGTCATCCGCATCGAGCCGGGCGGGCTGGTGGTGCGGGACCGCGAGGCCTTGCTGCGCATCGTCGAGGCCGACAACTGACGCGCAGCGTCATCCCCGCGCAGGCGGGGATCCAGGAACATGACCCCATGAGCGACAACTTCGAGCATTTCGTCGGCACGCGCCCGGTGACCGACAAGCACGCCTTCGACACCGGCGCGCTGACGGCCTGGCTGGAGAAGAACCTGGACGGCTTCCGCGGCCCCCTCTCCGTGGAGATGTTCAAGGGCGGCCAGTCCAACCCCACCTACAAGCTGCTCACGCCGCAGCGCACCTACGTGATGCGCGCCAAGCCCGGGCCGGTGGCGAAGCTGCTGCCGTCCGCGCACGCGATCGAGCGCGAGTACGCCGTCATGAGCGGCCTGCACGGCACGGACGTCCCGGTGCCGCGCATGTACGCGCTGTGCGAGGACGAAGCGATCATCGGCCGCGCCTTCTACGTCATGGAGTTCATGGCAGGCCGCGTGCTGTGGGACCAGGCGCTGCCCGGCATGACGCAGGCGCAGCGCGGCGAGATCTACGACGAGATGAACCGCGTGATCGCGGCCCTGCACACGGTGAAGTTCGCCGAGCGCGGCCTGGCGGGCTACGGCAAGCCCGGCAACTATTTCGAGCGCCAGATCGGGCGCTGGAGCAAGCAGTACAAGGCCTCGGCCGACGGCGCCGGCCCCATGAGCCAGCCCATCCCGGAGATGGAAAAGCTGGTCGACTGGCTGCCTGCGCACATCCCCGCCGCGGCGCGCGACGAGAGCAAGGTCTCCGTCGTGCACGGCGACTACCGCCTGGACAACCTGATGTTCCACCCGAGCGAGCCGCGCGTGATCGCGGTGCTGGACTGGGAACTGTCCACGCTGGGCCATCCGCTGGCGGACTTCAGCTACCACTGCATGGCCTTCCACATCCCCCACGGCTCCTTCCGCGGCATCGGCGGCCTGGACCTGGCGGGGCTGGGCATTCCCGACGAGGACGCGTACATGCGCCGCTACTGCGACCGCACCGGCCTCGCCACCGTCGCCGACCTGAAGGCCGACTGGAACTTCTACATGGCCTACAACATGTTCCGCATCGCCGCGATCCTGCAGGGCATCGCCAAGCGCGTGGAGGCCGGCACGGCCTCCAGCGCCCAGGCCGTCGCCTCGGGCAAGACCGCGCGGCCGATGGCGGAACTCGCCTGGTCCTTCGCGCAGAAGGCCTGACCCATTCATCCCGGGAGCACCGCATGGATTTCGACTATTCCACCAAGACCAAGGAACTCCAGGCGCGCCTGCAGAAGTTCATGGACGACCACGTCTATCCGAACGAGGGCACCTACAAGAAGCAGCTGCAGGCGAACACCGAGGCGGGCAAGCGCTGGTCGCCGCTGCCGGTGATCGAGGAGCTGAAGGGCACCGCCAGGAAGGCCGGGCTGTGGAACCTGTTCCTGCCGGTGGACACCGCGGAAGCCTCGGGCTACCAGGGTGCGGGCCTCACCAACCAGGAATATGCGCCGCTCGCCGAGATCATGGGCCGCGTGCCGTGGTCCAGCGAGGTCTTCAACTGCTCCGCGCCGGACACCGGCAACATGGAGACGATCGCCCGCTACGGCTCCGACGAGATCAAGGCGAAGTGGCTGAAGCCGCTGCTCCATGGCGAGATCCGCTCGGCGTTCGCGATGACGGAGCCGGAGGTCGCATCGTCCGACGCCACGAACATTGCCACGCGCATCGAGCGCCAGGGCGACCACTATGTCATCAACGGCCACAAGTGGTGGATCTCCGGCGCGGCGGACCCGCGCTGCAAGGTCTTCATCACCATGGGCAAGACCGATCCGGATGCGCCCAAGCATTCGCAGCAGAGCATGATCGTGGTGCCTGCGGACACGCCCGGCATCCGCATCGTGCGGCCGCTGAGCGTGTTCGGCTACGACGACGCGCCGCACGGCCACGTCGAGATGTACTTCGAGAACGTGAAGGTGCCGGCCGGCAACATGCTGCTCGGCGAAGGCCGCGGTTTCGAGATCGCGCAGGGCCGCCTCGGCCCCGGCCGCATCCATCACTGCATGCGCCTGATCGGCCTGGCCGAGCGCGCGCTGGAGCTGATGTGCCGCCGCTCGCTGGCGCGCACCGCGTTCGGCAAGACGATCGCGCAGCAGACGGTGACGCAGGAGCGCATCGCCGAAGCGCGCTGCAAGATCGACATGGCGCGCCTGCTGACGCTGAAGGCGGCCTGGATGATGGACGTGGCGGGCAACAAGGTCGCCAGGACCGAGATCGCGATGATCAAGGTGGTGGCGCCCACCATGGCCTGCCAGGTGATCGACTGGGCGATGCAGGCGCACGGCGGCGGCGGCGTGTCCGACGACTTCCCGCTCGCCAGCGCCTATGCCGGCGCGCGCACGCTGCGCTTCGCCGACGGTCCGGACGAGGTGCACCGCAATGCGATCGCGAAGTGGGAGCTGGGGAAGTACGGCGCGTATGGGAAGGATGCGAACGTGCCGGTGACGCGCGGGGGGTGATGTGCCGTCGTCCCGCGGAGGCGGGGACCCAGGGCTTTCGAGGAAAGCGGCCGCACGGCCGCTTTTTCTTTTGGGCGCCCTGGATTCCCGCCTCCGCGGGAATGACGGGGCGGGGGCTACTTCCTGAACGCCCCCAGCGCGCTCTCGCACGCGTTCACGAAGATGTCCGTCGCATGGTCCAGCGTGGCCATGTCCGGCGGCATGTACTGCATGCGCAGGTAGCACTTGCCGCGCAGCAGGACGATCATGAAGGGAACCTGCGCCGTCGGCGAAGGATCCGGCCAGGACACCAGCTGCTGGATGAGGTGGTCGTCCACCCAGGCCAGCGCGTGCTCGCGCTGGTCCGACAGCACGGCGTAGCGCGCCCAGAAGGTGTCCACGGGGCCTTCCCAGCCGATCTCGTCGTACATGGCAAGCCAGCGCATCTCCTCGGGCAGGCGCGGGTCCGCGGTGGTCTGCAGGGTGTCGGTGATCATGCTGTAGGCGCGGCGCTCGAGTGCCTCCTTCAGCGGGCGGTTGATGATCATCGCCCCGATGTCGTCGTCGACCCCCAGCTCGGCCCGGGCGCGCAGCTCCTCGCCGACGATGTAGTCCCGCGTGGGGCGTCCCAGTTCCATGCGCCAGGGACGGCCGCCGACCTTGCCCTGCATGGTCATCGAGTTGCCCAGGGTGCCACCTGAGAAACTCATGCCGCGCGACGCGGCCCACTCCGAAACCGGCCCGTGCGCCTGCGCCAAGGTGCTGTCTCCGCGCTCCTTGGGATCACGCTGGAAGGCCTTCTTGATCCGGTCGAACATCGGGCAGGGCTTTCGCCTAAAGTCGGAACATTATGGATTGAAACAGGAGGTTACGCGCGTGTCCACCATCGAGGTCCATTCCTGGCCCACCCCCAACGGCCACAAGGTGCACATCATGCTCGAAGAGTGCGGTCTGCCCTATCGCGCCATCCCGGTGAACATCGGGGCCGGCGAGCAGTTCCGCCCCGATTTCCTGGCGATCAGCCCGAACAACAAGATCCCCGCGATCGTGGACCCGGACGGGCCGGACGGGAAGCCCATCTCCCTCTTCGAGTCCGGCGCCATTCTCGTCTACCTCGCCTCCAAGACCGGCCGCTTCCTGCCGGCCGCGGACCGGGCGAAGTTCGAGGTGCTGCAGTGGCTGATGTTCCAGATGGGCGGGGTCGGTCCCATGCTCGGGCAGACGCACCACTTCCGCGTCTACGCGCCGGAGAAGATCACGTACGCCATCGACCGCTACACCAACGAGGCGCGGCGGCTCTATGGCGTGATCGACAAGCGCCTGTCGCAAAGTGCCTGGCTGGGCGGCGACGAATACTCGATCGCCGACATCGCCACCTTCCCCTGGCTGCGCAGCTGGCAGAACCAGGGCATCGTGCTGGAGGAGTACCCGCACCTGAAGCGCTGGTTCGACACCATCGCGGCGCGTCCCGCGGTGCAGCGCGGCGTGCAGGTGCTTGCCGACCTGCGCAAGCCGATCACCGACGACAAGGCGCGCGAAGTGCTGTTCGGCGCGACGCAATACCAGCGCCGGTGACGGCGCTCAGGCGACTCCGCGGATCCGCAGGCCGCTGAACAGGGCGGAGGCCGCGGCCATGGCTGCGGCCAGTCCCAGCGCCAGCCCGAGCCCGCCGGAGCGCACGCCGGCCACGCTGAAGATCACGCCCAGCATCACCGCGCCGAGCGACTGGCCGGTGAGGCGCGCGGTGCCGAGCATGCCGCTCGCCGCGCCCGCGCGCTTCAGCGGCGCGCTCGTGACGATCGTGTGGTTGTTCGGAGACTGGAACAGCCCGAAGCCGGCGCCGCACAGGGCGAGCGGCAGCGCGATGCGCCAGGTGGCCGGCACGTCGGGCAGCGCGGCCAGCAGGCCCAGGCCGAGGGCGAGCAGCGACAGGCCGATGGCGCCCAGCAGCCCGCCGCCGAAGCGGTGGATCAGGCGCCCCGCGACGGGTGCGACCAGCACGATCGCCGCCGGCCACGCCGTGATCAGGAGGCCCGCCTCGAAGTGGCTGCGGCCCTGGCCTTCCAGCAGCAGGAAGGGCAGCGCGACGAAGGCCAGCGTCTGCGCGGCGAACGCGCTGACGGAGGTGCACATGGACAGGGCGAAGACGCGGATGCGCAGCAGGTCCACGGGGAACAGCGGCGCCGGCTGCCGCCACATCCGCCGGATGTAGATCGCCCCCACGAGGCCCGCGGCGCCCAGCAGCCCGAACGCGAGCCCCAGCGTGCGCGGCGCGACGCTGCCGCCCTCGCGCACGCCGAAGGCGTCCGCGCCGAGGAAGACCAGCGAGAACATCGCCACGTTCAGGAGGACGTCCAGCAGCCGCACCGGCTCGCCCGAGGGCGGCGCGTCGTTGGCGGGCAGCGATCGGCGCGCGAGCACGAAGACGGCCAGCCCGATCGGCAGCTGGATCGTGAACAGCCAGGGCCAGGACGCGAAGGACAGGATCAGGGCGGAGATGCTGGGGCCGGCAACCGACGACGAAGCCACCACGACCGAATTGAGCGCGATCCCGCGCCCCAGCACGCTGGTGGGATAGGTCAGGCGCACCAGGGCGGCGTTGACGGCCATCATCCCGGCGGCGCCCAGGCCCTGCAGCGCGCGGGCGCCCGCCAGCAGCAGCAGCGAAGGCGCGATCGCGCAGGCCAGCGAAGCGACCGTGAACACCATCAGTCCCACGAGGTACACGCACCGGTAGCCCACGCGTTCGCCCAGCTGCGCGCAGGGCAGCAGCAGCACCAGCGTCGCCAGCTGGTAGGCGTTGACGACCCAGACGGCCGCCGAGGCAGACGCGCCGAAGTGATGCGTGATGTCGGGCAGCGCGAGATTGACGATGCTGCTGTCCAGGACCGACAGCGAAATCCCCAGCAGGATCGCCGCCATCGCCCAGTAACGCTGCGGCACCGGCAGTCCGTCGGCGACGCCTGCGTGCCCCTCTTCCACCTTCTTTTGCACGGGCGCGAGTCTACCCGCGCGCAGGTGGCCTTGCGGCGCCCACTAGAATCGCAGCCTTTCGTTCGCCGCCCGTGCGCGGCACAAGGCTGTACCGGTCCCATGTTCAAGAGCGCGTGTTTCTTTCGCATCGCAGACGATTTCCAACTCCCCGAGCTCGACGCGCTGGAGCGCGTGCTGCAGAAGGCGCGCTTCGTGCCCTGCGGCCCGACGCAGGCCGAGTCCACCGGCTGGGTCGCTCCGCGCGGCAACAAGAGCAAGGTGCTCGCCGAACTCGTGGGCGGCCACCTCGTGCTGAAGCTGCAGACCGAGAAGCGGGCGGTGCCCTCTTCCGCGGTCAAGGCCGCCGTGGAGGAACGCGTGGAGCGCTACAAGGCCGAGACCGGCAACGAGCGCGTGCCGGCGAAGGTGAAGAAGGAATTCAAGGAGGAGGTCCTGCTGGACCTGCTGCCGCGCGCGTTCAGCAAGCGGTCAGCGACGCTGTTGTGGCTGGACCCGAAGGCGAAGATGCTGGTGGTCGATGCCGGCAGCCTGGCCGCCGCGGACCGCATCGTGTCCTCGCTGCTTGCCGCGCTGCTGGAGGTGCCGGGCGCCGGCCCCGCGCTGGACCTGCAGCTGGTGCACACGCAGACCTCGCCTTCCGCGTCGATGGCGCACTGGCTGTCCACGCGCGAGGCGCCGTGGCACTTCACGGTCGACCGCGACTGCGAGCTGAAGGCCGCCGACGAACAGAAGTCCTCGGTGCGCTATTCGCGCCACACGCTGGAGATCGACGAGGTCGCCGAACACATCGCCGCCGGCAAGGTGCCCACGCAGCTCGCCATGACCTGGAACGAGCGCGTGTCCTTCGTGCTCACCGAGGCGGGCCAGCTGCGCAAGCTGAAGATGCTGGACGTGGTGCTGAAGGAAGCGGAAGACGCCAAGGGCAAGGACGACGACAACTTCGACGCCAATGCGGTGATCCTCACCGGGGAGCTGTCGCAGCTGATCCCGGACTTGCTGGAGGCGCTGGGGGGCGAGGCGGAAGCGCCGGCGGTGGAAGGGGAGCCGGAGCGGCTCGCGGCCTGAGGCTGGCCTGCCCGGAGGGAATCGAACCCCCGACAACCTGCTTAGAAGGCAGGTGCTCTATCCAACTGAGCTACGGGCAGCCGGGGAAAGATGGTCGGAGCGATAGGATTCGAACCTACGACCCTCTGGTCCCAAACCAGATGCGCTACCAGACTGCGCTACGCTCCGACTGGGCAGCATTCTAAGCGGCCGACCCGGGGGGCCACGGAGACGGCCCGCCCGTGAAGTACGTTGTGGTGCACCCGCATCAGGCAGGAGATCCCCGTTGTGGGCGGGCACGGGGGCATGCAAACTAAACGGCAACATTTAGATACATAGCGGTTCGCCCGTCCTGCCCACCCGATGAAGTTCCAGTTGACCATCGCCCGCAAGCTGTTCGGGCTCAGCCTCCTTGCCGTCGCCTTCATGGTCGGCATCGGCGTCGTCGGCCTCGCCGCCCGCCACTACCTGACCGCCGGCTCGGAGCGCGTGCTGGCCGCCCAGGAAGCCCTGCGCCAGCAAATGCAGGCCGACCAGGCCCATGACGCGTTGCGCGCCGACGTACTGGCCGCGCTGCTGGCGGCCCGCCTGGCCGACCAGGCCGAGGCCCAGGCGATCCGCAAGGACCTCGACGAGCACCGCGGCGAGCTGGCCCAGTCGCTGCAGAAACTCGACCAGCTGGACCTGGACGCCACCACGCGGGCTGCGCTGACGAAGGCCAGGCCCGGGCTGGAAGCCTACGCGACGCGCGCCAGCGACCTCGTGAAGCTTGCCTACGAGGACCGCATCTCCGCGCAGGGCCAGCTGGCGGCCTTCATGGCGGCCTTCAAGAAGGTCGAACAGGAGATGTCCGCGGTGAGCGACCTGATCCAGGACCGGGCCCACGTGGCGGAAGCCGAAAGCCGCGCGACGTCGACACGCGCCGCCTACGCCATGACGATCGGCACCGCGCTGGCCACCCTGGTGCTCCTGGTCATCTCCTATGCGATCAGCCGCAACGTCGTGCGCCGCCTCGACAGCGCCGTGCAGGTCGCGCGCACCGTCGCCCGGGGCGACCTGAGCTCGCACGTGCAGGTGCAGGGCAGCGACGAAGTGGCGCAGCTGCTGGAGGCGCTGGGAACGATGAACGACAACCTGGTGCAGCTGGTGGGCACCGTGCGCCAGAGCAGCGACGGCATCGCCGCCGGCAGCATGCAGATCGCCACCGGCAACCAGGACCTGAGCCAGCGCACGGAGGAACAGGCAAGCAACCTGCAGCAGACCGCCGCCTCGATGGAGCAGATCACCACCACCGTCCGCGCCAACACGGACACCACGCGCCAGGCGAGCACGATGGCGGCGACCGCCAGCGCGTCCGCCGTGGAAAGCGGTCGCGCCGTGCAGAAGCTGGTCACGGCCATGGAGGGCATCACCGACGCCAGCCGCCGCATGACGGAGATCATCGGCGTGATCGACGGCATCGCGTTCCAGACCAACATCCTCGCCCTCAATGCGGCGGTGGAAGCGGCCCGCGCCGGCGAGCAGGGACGCGGGTTCGCGGTGGTCGCCTCGGAAGTGCGCGCCCTGGCGCAGCGCAGCGCGTCGGCCGCCAAGGAGATCAAGACCCTCATCGGAGCGAGCGTGGAGCAGGTCCGTACGGGCGAGCAGGACGCCCGGAACGCCGGCACGGGCATGGAGCAGGTCGTGCAGCAGGTGCGGCAGGTCACCGAGCTGCTGGCGGCGATCAGCAGCTCCACGCAGGAACAGGACAAGGGCATCGCGGAGGTGAGCCGCGCGGTGACGCACATCGACCAGGTCACGCAGAGCAACGCCTCGCTGGTGGAGGAAGCCGCGGCTGCCGCCGAAAGCCTCAACCGGCAGGCCGAGCGGCTCGTGCAGGCCGTGTCCCTGTTCCGCACGGACCGGGGCAGCGCGCTGGTACCCGCCTGACGGGCGTCCTGGCCTGAGGTCAGGTCCGCTCCCTACACTCGCGGCATGGTCCGAAGGCTCCTCTTTGCCGCCGCGCTCCTGGTGCTGCCGCTCGCGGCGCTGCTGTGCGCGCAATGGCCGCTGCGCGAATGGGTTCAGGCCTGGTCGCGCCAGGCGAACGACGCGGCGCAGGTCCTGTTCGCGATCGTGATGGCCGCCGGCGTGGTCCATGCCACGCGCACGGGAAGCCACCTTGTCGCGGGTCCCGCCATCCGGTCGCCCCGGGTGCGCGCGGTGCTGGTGGCGGCGTGCGTGCTGCCCTGGTGCCTGTTCCTGCTCTGGCAGTTGACGGCGCCCGTCTGGGAATCCGTGCGCACGCTGGAGAAGTTTCCGGAGACGCTCGACCCGGGCTACTTCCTGATCCGGCTCGCGGCCTGGTGCATGGTGCTCGGCATCCTCGTGCAATCGGTGGCGGACGCCTGGCGGCCGAGGCAGCCGGATGCCTAGCGCCGGACTGGCCATGCTGGCGGTGCTTGCGGCCCTGGTCGCCGGCACCGGCCTGCCGGTCTGGGCGCTGCTCGTCGCGGTGGCCAGCCTGGCCGCCGCGCTCGGCGTCGTGGCTGGCGTGCTGGATGCCGGCGTGCTCGGAGTGGTCTATCCGCGCATCGTCAACCTGCTGGAACACGACCTGCTGCAGGCGATGCCCCTGTACATCTTCATCGGCTTCCTGCTGCAGCGCCTGCCCGTGGCCGACGCGCTCTATCGCTGCCTGGCACGGCTGCTGCGCGGCACGGGCGCCGGCGCGGCGCTCGCGGCCCTGGGCAGCGGCGCGCTGCTCGCGCCCATGAACGGATCGGTCGCCTCGAGCTCCGCCCTGCTCTCGCGCCTGATCGCGCCGCGGCTGGCGGGACTCGCGCCCGCCCGCGCGCTGGCCTTGACCGCCGCGGCCGCGACGATCGGCGTCGTGGTCCCGCCATCGCTGGTGCTGCTGCTCCTGGGCGACGCGATGATGCGCGCCCACACCGAGGCCTCCAACCTCGCGCCTGCCGTGTTCGCGGAGCAGCGCATCATCAACACGCAGGACGTGTTGCACGCGGCCCTGCTGCCGGCGCTGGCGGTCGTCGCGCTCTGGGCCCTCGTCGCCTGGCGCAAGGGACGCAAGGCGCTTACGACCGACGGCACGGCCATGCGGCCGCTGGTCGCGCGCGACATCGCCCTGGGCGGCGGCGCGATCGCGGGCGTGCTGGTCCTGCTGGGCGCGGTGTTCACCGGCCGCATGCTTGCCGTCGAGGCCGCGGCCACGGGCGGCTGCCTGCTTGCCGTGCTGGCTGCCGCAACGCGGGCGCTGCCGGCACGCGCGTGGAGCGAAGTGCTCCTGGACACCCTGGCCCTGAGCGGCGCGCTGTTCGCCCTGCTGGTGGGCGCGACGACGTTCAGCCTCGTGCTGGGCCTGTTCGGCACCGGCTCCTGGCTGGCGCAGGTCACGGCGGGCGCGCCCGGGTCGGCGCTGTGGCTGCTGGCCGCGGTGGCGGCCTGCGCCTGGGTTCTCGATGCGTTCGAACTGATCTTCGTGGTCGTGCCGGTGGTCGCGCCGCTGCTCGCCCTGCAGTTGCACGACGCCCAGCAGGCCGCGGTGCTGCTGCTGCTGGTGCTGCAAGCCGGCTTCCTGCTGCCGCCCCTGGGCTACGCCATCCTCATGACGCGGGTCCATGCACGCCTGCCGGCGGTGTCGACCCGCATGCTGCTGCGCGCCGTGGCGCCGTACGTGGGCGTGCAACTGCTCGTGGGCGCCGCGGTCTACCTGGCGCCCGCGGTGGTCCACCAGCTGGATGTACCCGGTGCACAGTCGCGCGCGCCGGCGGCGCCGGAACTGGACGAAGACCTGATGCGCCGCATGCGTGAAATGGCCCCGGCTCCCTCGCCGGAAGACGCGCCCGCATCGCAGGCAGCGCAGCCGCGCTGATCAGAGCTTCACGTATTCGTAGTCGACCGGCTGGGCGTTGATGCCGCGGTCCGGCGGCGCGATCCACGCGGCCATCTTGCCCGGCTCGATGACGCGCTGCTGCAGGCCCTTGACGAAGGCGACGTCCTCCGCCGTCGGCAGCCACTCGGTCCGGTGCGCCTCGAACTCGGCGGCCGTGATCGGGGTGCCCTGCAGGTCCGTGTGCAGGCCCGCCCAGGCGCCGACGTTGCGGCGGAAGCGCGTCGACGGCAGCTTGAACTCGAAGGGCACGCCCGACTTCTTCACCAGCATGTTCCAGCGCGTCACGCCGATGTTGCAATCCTTGGCATACTCCAGGCGCGTGATCTCGTTGATGCCGTTGCGCACCGCGATGGACTCGTCCTTCACGCCGCCCTGGCCATCCGGGACCTGGATCGTCATGGCGGTGTCCGACTCCACGTGGTCCGCGAACTTCGCTTCGTCGGGTCGTGCCTTGAGGCCGTTGCTGAAATAGTTGGCGGCGTTGGAGGAGGACTCGGAGCCGAACAGGTCCAGCGAGCTGGTGAACCAGAAGTTCATGAACTTCTGGATCGTGGGCAGGTCGATCGCGCCGGCGTTGCGCACCCTGCGCCAGTCGTCCGTGTCCAGCTCCTTCATCACCTCCAGCGTGCGCTTGATGACGCGGCCGACGCCGGTCTCGCCCACGAACATGTGGTGCGCTTCCTCGGTCAGCATGAACTGGCAGGTGCGCGCGAGCGGGTCGAAGGCGCTCTCGGCGAAGGACTTCAGCTGGAACTTGCCGTCCCGGTCCGTGAAGTACGTGAACATGAAGAAGGACAGCCAGTTGTCCATGGGCTCGTTGAAGGTGCCCAGGATGCGCGGCTTGTCCGGGTCGCCGGAATGGCGCTCCAGCAGCTCCTCGGCTTCCTCGCGGCCGTCGCGCCCGAAGTAGGCGTGCAGCAGGTAGACCATGGCCCACAGGTGGCGGCCCTCTTCCACGTTCACCTGGAACAGGTTGCGCAGGTCGTACAGCGACGGCGCGGTGTGGCCCAGCATGCGCTGCTGTTCCACCGACGCGGGCTCGGTGTCCCCCTGCGTCACGATCAGGCGGCGGAAGGTGGAGCGGAACTCGCCGGGGACTTCCTGCCAGGCGTCCTGGCCCATGAAATCGCCGAAGCCGATCTTGCGGTCCTTCTGCTGGTCGGCCAGGAAGATGCCCCAGCGGTAGTCGGGCATGGGCGTGTAGCCGTACTGGGCCCAGCCCGAAGCGTCGACGCCGACGGCGGTGCGCAGGTACACGTCCTTGGCCTTGAAGTCGCTCGGGCCCATCTCGTCCCACCAGCGCAGGAAGGCGGGCTGCCAGTGCTCGAGGGCGCGCTGCAGCTGGCGGTTGTCGGCCAGGTGGACGTTATTGGGGATCTTGGCTTGCAGGTCGATCGTGCTCATGATGTTCGTTAAGCGTTAAGCGTTGAGGGTTGAGCGAGAAGAAGGGACGCTGAACGCCGAACGCTCAACGCCCAACCTCTCAGACCCGCTTCCAGTCGAACTTCGCTTTCTTGCCGCTGCCGAACAGCTTCAGCGCGCCCTCGTCGCCGACGGCGTTCGGGCGGATGAAGATCCAGTTCTGCCAGGCGGAGAGGCGGCCGAAGACGCGCGTCTCCATCGTTTCCCTGCCGGGGAAGCGCAGCGACGCCTCCATGCCGGTCAGCGCGTCGGGCGACAGCGAAGCGCGCTCTTCCAGCATCAGGCGGATCTCGTCGTCCCAGTCGATGTCGTCGGGGGTCAGCGTGACGAGGCCCAGCCCCAGCGCCTGGTCGGCGCGCAGCGGGCTGTCCTGCAGGCCCTGCAGCTGCGCGATGGTCGCAGCGTCCTCGCAGAAGCGGGTCTGCAGGCGCGTGAGCCCGTTCACTTCCGGATAGCGGCCGAAGTTGGCGACGTTCAGGCGCAGGGCCGGCGCGGCGTCGGGGGCGTCGGGCAGGTCCAGCATGTAGATGCGGTCGCAGGCCAGCGCCAGTTCGTAGAAGGTGCCGGCGAAGCAGGAGCCTTCATCCACCAGCGCGATCAGCGAACGGCTCGTGACGTCCAGGCGCGCCAGCGCGCGGCGCAGCAGGCCGAGGGTCTCGCGCACGAGCCAGTGATCCTTGTGCTTCTCCAGGGTGGCATCGGCGAGCATCACCAGGTTCGCGTCGCCACGGGTCTTCAGCACCCAGGTGCCGATCTCCAGCTCGTTGGTGCGCAGGTTCAGGATGGCGTCGTCCAGCTCGCGGGCGAACTGCAGCGGCCACCAGTTCACGCCGGCGGCGACGATGGCGTCGGGCGTCGCTGCGATCGCGGCGGCCGGCGCCTTGACGGTGACGGTCGCGACGCGCGCAGCCCGGTCCACCTGCACGTCCACCAGGCCGTAGTGATAGCCCTGGTCGTCGATCTTCGCCTGCAGCGGCGTGAGTTCGACGCCCTGCGCCGGTCCCTTGCGCGTCGACTGCGCGCGCAGCGCCGCGACTTCCCTGTCCACCAGCGCGCCGAAGGCCTGCGGCTTGGCGTGGTCGTCGATCAGCTTCCAGTCCCTGGCGCGGTCGGCGCGCACGCCTTCGCTGGTGGTGCAGAAGATGTCCGCCAGGTCGCGGCGCACCTTGCGCTTGTCGGTCACGCGCGTCAGGCCGCCGGTGCCGGGCAGCACGCCCAGCAGCGGCACTTCCGGCAGGCTGACGGTGGAGGAGCGGTCGTCGACCATCACGATGCGGTCGCAGGCCAGGGCCAGCTCGTAGCCGCCGCCGGCGCAGGCGCCGGTCACCGCGGCAACCGACTTCAGGCCCTCGTTGCGCGAGGAATCCTCCAGGCCGTTGCGGGTCTCGTTGGTGAACTTGCAGAAGTTCACCTTCCAGGCATGCGTCGACAGGCCCAGCATGTAGATGTTGGCGCCCGAGCACCAGATGCGCTCCTTGGCGCTTTCGAACACGACGACCTTCACCGCCGGATGCTCGAAGCGGATGCGGTTCAGCGCATCGTGCAGCTCGATGTCGACGCCCAGGTCGTACGAATTGAGCTTCAGCTTGTAGCCGGGCTTCAGGCCGCCGTCCTCGTCGATGTCGAGCTTCAGGCGCGCGACGTCGCCCTCGACGTTCAGGGTCCAGTGGCGATAGCGCGAGGGATGCGTCGCGAAGCTCACCAGCTCGCGTTCCTCCCCGCCCAGCACCTGCTTGAACAGCAGGGGTTCGGTCATGGCGTTCATCGGGTCGTCTCCAGGGTCTTGGCTTGCGGCGCGGGCACCGCCCGCTCCAGGTCTTTGAGGGATTGCTTGACGGTGCGCGCCGCGGTGTCGACCACCGCGTCGGCGCGCGCATAGAGGGCTTCGCGGCTGGCGAGGATGCGGCGGATGTCCTCCAGCGCCTCGGACATGGCGCCGCGCGCGGTCTCGGCGCCGTCACCGGCATTGAAGGGGCGCATGTCGCCTTGGGCGACCACGCGGCTCACGTGTTCCTCGGGACTGGCCTTCACCCAGACGCAATAGAAGCGGCTCTGCAGCAGGTCGAAGGTCTCGCGCTCGCTGACGATGCTGCCGCCGGTGGTCATCACCACGCCGTCCGCCTGCTCCTCGGCGATGCGCAGCAGCGCGCGGCGCTCGTAGCGGCGGTAGCCGGCCTGGCCGTGCAGCAGCAGGATCTCGTTCATGCTGGTGCCGGCCTCGCGCTCGATCTCGCGATCCAGCTCGATGAAGGGCACGCCGCGCTGCGCGGCAAGCTGCGCGCCCAGGGTGGACTTGCCGGCGCCGCGCAGGCCCACCAGCGCGATGCGCTGCTCGCGGCCTTGCGCATCGGCCAGCCCGAAGGTGGCGCCCAGGAGGGAATAAACCTGGTCCAGCTGGCTATCCTCGAGCCGCGAGAGCAGCCCGTGCACGCGCGCCAGTGCCGGGCGCGGCGCGTCCTGCAGCAGGTCCAGGAGGGTGATGTTCAGCGCCCGGGCGGCGGCCTCGAGCGAATTGATGGAGACGTTGCCCTTGCCGCTTTCCACGTCCGCGAGGAAGCGCTCGGACAGGCCGGAATCGGTGGCCAGCTGCTTGCGCGTCATCCCCCGCCGCGCCCGCCAGGCGCGCACCCGCGCGCCCAGCTCCGCGAGCGTCGCCCGGTTCTCGGTGTCGGTCAGGAGCTGCATGGGAGGCGCCCTTCTTGCAGAAAGCTTGCGCTGGATCAAGATTGCAGTATACTTCCTTCGAATCACCTGTCAAGCAGTTTACTGCATGCGATTGGACCCAGCATGAAGCTCAAGATCCTCGTCGGCACGATGACCTCCACGGCCGACTACGTGGCGCAGGCGATCCAGATGGACTGCGACGATCTCGCGGACGAGATCGAGATCGTCATGATGGACGGCCGGGACATCTCCGTGTTCGACGAAGATGCGCTATATCTCATCTGCTCTTCGACCTACGGCTCCGGCGACGTGCCGGACAACGCCCGCGCCCTCTACGACTCGCTGGACCTCCAGCCGAAGTTCCTGGGCCACGTTCGCTACGGCGTGATCGCCCTCGGCGACCGCACCTACACCCAGACCTTCTGCTTCGGCGGCAAGAAGTTCGACGAGCGCCTCCAGGGCCTGGGCGCGCAGCGCATCGGCGAGGTCTGGTGCCACGACGCGAGCGCGGGCACGATGCCGGAAGAACTGGGCACGGCCTGGTGCCGCGAATGGCTGGAAAAGGAAGCCATCCCGGCGCTGCAGCAGAAGGCGACCGCTTAACGCATCTTCCCGCGCCGCGCGCGCACCATCCGGAATCAAGGGGCACGAGGAGACAACAGAGATGCACCTGAGCCACGCCGACCACAGCACCAGCCCGCCGCGGGTCGAGATCCCGCGCGACTACAACGCGGCGCACGACCTCCTGCGGCGCAACGCCGCCCGGCCCGACAAGGTGGCCTACGTCGACGCGGTGGGCGGCGGCACGCTCACCTATGCCCAACTCGAGGAGCAGGCGCACCGCTTCGCGGATGCCCTGCGCCAGCGCGGCTTCGCGCCGGAGACACGCGTCATGGTCGCCATGCTGGACACGCTGGAGTGGCCGGTCGTGTTCCTCGGCTGCATCCTGGCCGGCGTGGTGCCCATCGCCGCCAACACGCTGCTCACCACCAGGGACTTCGACTTCATGCTGCGCGACTCGCGCGCGCGGGCGTTGTTCGTGTCCAGGCCGCTGCTGCCGACCTTCGAGTCGCTGGTGGGGCAGATCTCGACGCTGGAGCACCTCTTCGTGGCCGGCGACGACGGCGAGCATTCGGTCGCGCGCCTGGTCGCCTCCGGCAAGCCCACCGAGGAGGTCGCCGGCACCTGCAGCGACGACACCTGCTTCTGGCTGTATTCGAGCGGCTCCACCGGCACGCCCAAGGGAACCGTGCACCTGCACAGCCACCTGGTCCAGACCGCCGAACTCTATGGCCGCGCGATCCTCGGGATCCGCGAGAACGACGTCGTCTTCTCCGCCGCCAAGCTGTTCTTCGCCTACGGCCTGGGCAACGCCCTCACCTTCCCGATGGCCGTCGGCGCCACCACCGTACTCCTGCCCGCGCGGCCCTCGCCGGCGGAGGTGTTCCGCATCCTGAAGGAGCGCCGCCCCACGATCTTCTACGGCGTGCCGACGCTCTACGCGGCGCTGCTCGCCGACGCGCAACGGCCGAAGAAGAACGAGATCGCGCTGCGGGTCTGCACCAGCGCCGGCGAGGCGTTGCCGGCCGACATCGGCGAGCGCTGGACCCGGGAGTACGGCTGCGAGATCCTGGACGGCATCGGCTCGACGGAGATGCTGCACATCTTCCTGTCCAACCGCCCCGGAAAGGTGCGCTACGGCACGACGGGCCAGCCGGTGCCCGGCTACCAGCTGCGCATCGTTGGCGACGACGGGCGCGAATGCGGGCCCGGCGAGATCGGCGAGCTGCAGATCGGCGGGCCCAGCGCCGCGATCATGTACTGGAACAACCGCGCCAAGACCAAGGCCACCTTCGCCGGCGAGTGGACGCGCAGCGGCGACAAGTACACGCGCGACGCCGACGGCTACTACACCTACGGCGGCCGCAGCGACGACATGCTGAAGGTGGGCGGCATCTACGTCTCGCCCTTCGAGGTGGAGGCCTGCCTCATGACGCACGCGGCGGTGCTGGAAGCCGCGGTGATCGGCGTCGCCGACCAGGACGGACTCGTCAAGCCGAAGGCCTACGTGGTCCTCAAGCCCGGGCAGCAGGCAAGCGCGGAGGACCTGCAAGGCCACGTGAAGACGAAGCTCGCGCCGTACAAGTACCCCCGCTGGATCGCCTTCGTGCCCGAACTGCCGAAGACGGCCACTGGCAAAATCCAGCGCTTCAAGCTGCGCGCCGCCGCGGGCTGAGGGAAAGCCATGTGGCGACGGCCCGCCACGAACAACGACAATGCGGCCGCTACGAATCACAACGAAGGAAGATCATGACCACTCGCCGTCTCGTCCTGTCCCGCGGTGCCGCCCTCGTGGGAGCGGCTTCCACCGGCCTGCTGCTGCCCGAGATCGTGCGTGCGCAGTCCAACAAGATCCGCGTGGGCTTCATGCTCCCCTACACCGGCACCTTCGCGCAGCTGGGCGTCGCCATCGAGAACGGCGTGCGCATGGCGATCAACGAGAAGGGCGGCAAGCTGGGCGGCCGCGAGATCGAGTGGTTCAAGGTGGACGACGAGTCCGAGCCGTCCAAGGGCGTGGAGAACGCCAACCGCCTGGTGCAGCGTGACAAGGTCGACGTCCTGATCGGCACCGTGCACTCGGGCGTGCAGATGGGCATCCAGCGTGTCGCCCGCGAGTCCGGCGTGCTGAGCCTGATCCCCAACGCCGGCGTGCATGCCGCCACCCGCGCGCTGTGCGCGCCCAACGTGTTCCGCACCTCCTTCACCAACAGCCAGCCCACGCTGGCGCTGGGCAAGCCCATGATGGACAAGGGCCTGAAGAAGACGGTGTGGATCACCTGGAAGTACGCCGCCGGCGACGAGGCCTTCGAGGGCTTCAGGGACAGCTACACCAAGGCGGGCGGCACCATCGTCAAGGAACTGGGCCTGCCCTTCCCCAACGTCGAATTCCAGGCGCTGCTCACCGAAATCGCCTCGCTGCGCCCCGACGCCGTGGCCTGCTTCTTCGCGGGCGGCGGCGCGGCCAAGTTCATCAAGGACTACGCCGCCGCCGGCCTCAAGGACAAGATCCCGCTGTGGGGTTCGGGCTTCCTGACCGAGGGCGTGCTCGATGCCGCCGGCCCGGCCGCCGAAGGCATCATGACCACGATGCACTACGCGGACTCGCTGGACACGCCGCGCAACCACCAGTTCCGCCTGGACTACGCCAAGACTTTCAAGATGCAGCCGGACGTGTACGGCGTGCAGGGCTACGACACCGGCCTGCTGCTGGCGCAAGGCGTGGCGGCGGTGAAGGGCGACATCGGCAACAAGCCGGCCCTGTACAAGGCGCTGGAGACGCAGACCATCGACAGCCCGCGCGGCAAGTGGACCATGAGCAAGGCCCACAACCCGATCCAGGACATCTACCTGCGCCGGGTGGAAAAGGGCGACAACAAGGTGATCGGCATCGCCGCCAAGGCGCTGGCCGATTCGGGCGCGGGCTGCAAGCTCGCCTGAAGCCTTCCTGCTTCCGGGGACAGGTCATGCCGCGGCAAGCCCGGCATGACCCCTGCTTGCGCGCCTGAACGGCCATGGACTTCGCCAACCTCCTGATCCAGCTCCTCAACAGCGTCCAGTACGGGCTGCTGCTGTTCATGCTGGCCGCGGGCCTCACGCTGATCTTCGGGATCATGGGCGTGGTCAACCTCGCCCACGGCAGCTTCTACATGCTGGGCGCCTACCTCGCCTGGTCGCTTGCCGCGAAGACCGGCAGCCTGGCGCTGGCCATCGTGCTGGGCACCGTGCTCTCGGTGGCGTTCGGGCTGGTGCTGGAACGCATCCTGTTCCGCCACTTCTACCACCGCGACCACCTGGACCAGGTGCTCCTCACCTTCGGCCTGATCTACATCTTCGAGGAGCTGCGCTCCATCCTCTGGGGCGACGACGTGCACGGCGTGCCGGTCCCGGAATTGCTGTCCGCCTCGATCCCGCTCACCGACACCCTGTCCTATCCCGTGTACCGCCTGTTCATGTCGGGGCTGTGCGTGCTGATCGCGCTGGGCCTGTACCTGCTGATCTCGAAGACGCGCCTGGGCATGAAGATCCGCGCCGGCGCCTTCAACCACCAGATGACCGAGGCGCTGGGCGTCAACGTGAAGCTGATCCACGCCTTCGTCTTCGCGCTGGGCGTGGGCCTGGCCAGCATCGCCGGCATGATCGCCGCGCCGGTCTCCAGCGTGTACCCCAACATGGGCTCGCAGGTGCTGATCATGTGCTTCGTGGTGGTCGTGATCGGCGGCATCGGCTCGGTGCGCGGCGCGCTGGTCGCGGCGCTGCTGGTCGGCCTGGTCGACACCTTCGGCAAGGTGCTGCTGCCGCAGGTGGCGGGCATGCTGGTCTACATGCTGATGGCGGCGGTGCTCCTGTGGCGGCCGGAAGGGCTGTTCAAGCAATGAGCACGGCCAAGGCCAACCTGGAAACGCTGCCCCTCGGGCTGCGCATCGCGCTGGCGATCGGGCTGCTGGCGCTGGCCGCCTTCCCCTTCGTCGGCACCGACTTCTACACGCAGATGGTGGCGCGGATGATGATCCTCGCCATCTTTGCCATGAGCCTGGACCTGATCCAGGGCGTCACGGGGCTGGTGTCGCTGGGCCACGCGGCCTTCTTCGGCCTGGCCGGGTATGCCCTCGCCTTCGCCAGCCCGCAGGACACGCCGGTCAGCCTGTGGTGGAGCCTTCCCCTCGCGGCCGCGGCTTCCGGCCTCGCGGCCCTGGTGATCGGCTTCTTCGTGGTCCGCACCCACGGCATCTACTTCATCATGGTCACCATGGCGTTCGCGCAGATGGTGTTCTTCCTGTTCTTCGACAACAAGGTCCTGGGCGGCTCCGACGGCATCTACATCAACTTCAAGCCGCAGGCGGGACTGTTCGACCTGGAGGACAAGCGCGTCTTCTACTGGTTCACGCTGGCCGTCCTGGTGCTCGTGTACCTGTTCCTGCGGCGGCTGCTGTTCTCGCCCTTCGGCCGCGCGCTGGCCGGCATCCGCGTCAACGAGCACCGCATGCGCGCGATGGGCTTCGGCACCTTCGGCTACAAGCTGGCGGCCTTCACGCTGGCCGGCGCGCTCGCGGGCCTCGCGGGTTACCTGTGGGGCGCGCAGACCGGCTTCGTGAACCCCGAGCTCATGGGCTTCCAGATGAGCGCGCACGCGATCATGATGGTCATCCTGGGCGGCATGGGCAACTTCGCGGGCGCCATCGTCGGGGCCTTCGCTTTCGAGTACCTGCTGCACGTGTTCAAGGACGTGCCCACCATCGGCACCTTCGACGGCGGCAAGCACTGGCAGCTCTGGATGGGCCTGTTCATCGTGCTGGTGGTCACGTTCGCCCCGCGGGGTCTGCTCGGAGTGCTGGAACGTCTCCTGCGCCGGAAGGACAAGGCATGAGCGAAGCGCTTCTTTCCGCGCGCGGCCTCACCAAGCGCTTCGGCGGGCTGGCCGCCGTCAACGACGTCACGCTGGACCTCTGGCGCGAGCGCATCCACGCCGTGATCGGCCCCAACGGCGCCGGCAAATCGACGCTCACCAACCTGCTTTCGGGCGATCTCCCGCCGACCTCGGGCACGGTGACGCTTTCCGGCCGCGACGTGACCAGCCGCAGCCCCGAGCGCATCTCCCGCGCCGGCCTGGGCCGCAGCTACCAGAAGACCAACATCTTCCTGCCCTTCACGGTGTGGGAGAACATCCGGCTGGCCGCGCAGTCCCGCACGCCGCATGCACTGCGTGTCCTCGTGGGAGCCGCGGGCCTGCGCGAGGCGAACGCCCGCGCCGAGCGCGCCCTGGAACTCGCGGGCCTGCAGGCGCGCCGCGACCACGTCGCCGGCGCCGCCAGCCACGGCGAGCAGCGCCAGCTCGAAGTGGCCATGGCCCTGGCGACCGACCCGCAGGTGCTGCTGCTCGACGAACCGCTCGCGGGGATGGGCACGGCGGAAGCCGAACGCATGGTGGACCTGCTGCTGCGCCTGAAGAAGGCGCACGCCATGATGCTGGTCGAACATGACATGGACGCCGTCTTCGCGCTGGCCGACCACCTCACCGTGATGGTGAACGGCCAGGTGATCGCGAGCGGCATGCCGGCGCAGGTGCGCGCCGATGCCGCCGTGCAGTCCGCGTACCTCGGGGAGGACGCCCATGGCTGAACGCCTGCTGGAAGCGCGCGGGCTCCACGCCTACTACGGCGCGAGCCATATCCTGCGCGGCATCGACTTCCACGTGGACCGCGGCGAGACCATCGGCCTCATGGGCCGCAACGGCATGGGCAAGAGCACGCTGCTGAAGACGCTCATGGGCATCGTGCAGCCGCGCGATGGCACCGTCGAGGTCAAGGGCCGCGGCATGACCGGACGGCCGTCCTACGAGGTGGCGCAGCTCGGCATCGCCTACGTGCCGGAGGGCCGCGGCATCTTCGGCAACCTCAGCGTCAAGGAAAACCTCGTGATGGCCGCGCGGCCCGGCACGCAGGGCCAGCGCGACTGGACCTACGACCGCGTGCTGGAAACCTTCCCGCGCCTGCGGGAGCGCCTCGGCCATGGCGGCCAGCAACTGTCCGGCGGCGAACAGCAGATGCTCACCATCGGCCGCGCCCTGATGACCAATCCCGACGTCCTCATCCTCGACGAAGCGACTGAAGGGCTGGCCCCGCTGATCGCGCGCGAGATCTGGCGCATCTGCGGCCTCATCCGCGCGAGCGGCATCTCCAGCATCATCGTCGACAAGGCCTGGCGCCACGTCACCCAGGTCACCGACCGCAACATCATCCTCGTCAAGGGCGAAGTGGTGTACGCCGGAAGTTCCGCCGACCTGCAGGCGAAGCCCGCGCTGCTCGAGCAGCACCTCGGCGTCTGACGACTTCCATCTCGGCGTAGTCGCCGCACGGACTCCGGACTGACCGTCCGAGTCCAGTGCGGATGTAGGTTCGCACCTACGCCGCTTGCTACGCGCTTCCTTCAAGACGCAGCCGCGTGCGCCAACAGAATGGCCCGTCACAACGACGAAGGCCATGAAGCCCCATTTGCCAGAAGAGGAGAAAAGCACTCCGGCCGCGCGCACGGACGCGCGCCCGGAGCGACGGGCGAGCCACCACCACCGCCAGTTCGAGGTGATGGGCGCGCATCCCACGGAGCGCGGCACCTGGTTCACCGTGTGGGCGCCCAATGCGCACGCGGTGGGCGTGATCGGCGCCTTCAACAACTGGCATTGCGAACCCCTCTTCCGGCTCGACGACGGCAGCGGCCGCTGGGCCGGCTTCGTCGAAGGCGCGCGTCCGGGCCAGTGCTACAAGTACCGCATCCAGAACCCCTGGGGCCACTGGATGGACAAGGCGGACCCGTATGCCTTCCGCATGGAACATCCGCCCGGCACGGCCTCGCAGATCTGGGACCTGGCGCACGAATGGGGCGACGGGGAATGGATGCGTTCGCGCTGGCAGCGCCAGTCGCACCGGTCGCCGATCTCCATCTACGAAGTGCACCTCGGCTCCTGGCAGCGCGAGGAGGACGGCCGCTTCCTCAACTACCGCGACCTCGCGCTGCGCCTGGCCACGCACTGCCACAACATGGGCTTCACGCACGTGGAGCTGATGCCGATCGCGGAGCACCCGTTCTACGGCTCGTGGGGCTACCAGACCACGGGCTACTACGCGCCCACCTCGCGCTACGGCACGCCGCAGGATCTGATGGTGTTCGTCGACACGCTGCACCAGCAGGGCATCGGCGTCTTCCTCGACTGGGTGCCTTCGCATTTCCCGGCCGACCCGCACGCCCTCGCCCGCTTCGACGGCACCGCGCTGTACGAGCACGACGACCCGCGCCGCGGCTTCCACCCGGAGTGGAACAGCCTGATCTTCAACTACGGCCGCTACGAGGTCCGCGACTTCCTGATCAGCAACGCGATCTTCTGGCTCGAGAAGTACCACTTCGACGGCCTGCGCGTCGACGCGGTCGCGTCCATGCTGTACCTCGACTACGCGCGCCGGCACGGCGAATGGATCCCCAACGCCCAGGGCGGCCGCGAGAACCATGAGGCCGTCGGCTTCCTGCGGGACCTCAACACGTCCGTGTACGCCGCCTTCCCCGACGTGCACATGATCGCGGAGGAATCGACCGCATGGCCGGCCGTGTCGCGCCCGGTGGAATCGGGCGGGCTCGGCTTCGGCATGAAGTGGAACATGGGCTGGATGAACGACACGCTGCGCTACTTCTCGCGGCCGCACTTCTACCGGCGCTGGCACGGCGACGACATCCGCTTCTCGATGGTGTATGCCTTCCACGAGAACTTCATCCTGCCGCTGTCGCACGACGAAGTCGTCTACGGCAAGGGCAGCCTGCTCGGTCGCCAGCCGGGCGACGACTGGCAGCGCTTCGCCGGGCTGCGCAACCTCTATGGCTACATGTGGACCCACCCGGGGAAGAAGCTGCTGTTCATGGGCGGCGAGTTCGGGCAGATCGAGGAATGGCACCACGAGCGCACGCTGGACTGGCACCTCTGGGCGCGTCCGTACCACGCGGGCCTGGCGCGCTGGCTGGCGGACCTGAACGCGCTGTACCGCCGCCTGCCGGCCCTGCACGCCACCGATTTCCAGAGCGAGGGGTTCGCCTGGCTGCCCTGCGAGCGCCACGATGCCACGCTCCTCGCCTGGCTGCGCCGCGGCGGACCGGGCGAAGCCGACGTCGCCGCGATCGTCAACATGACCCCCGAGCCCCGGGCCCGCCTGCGCGTGGCGCTGCCCGAGGCCGGGACCTGGCATGAGCTCCTGAATTCCGACGCCGCCTACTACGGAGGCAGCGGCGTCGGCAACCTCGGGCACGTGCAGGCGTCCTCCCACGGCGTGGGAGGCTGGCCCGCCAGTGCTCTGGTCACCGTGCCACCCCTGGGCACGGTCATCCTCGCCAACCGACCGATTCCAACGACTGCTCTGACTCAGGGAGAACCTCATGCCCGCCAATAGGAATGTGCTGGCCTTCGTCATGGCCGGCGGCGAAGGCTCGCGCCTGCATCCGCTGACGGCGAACCGCTGCAAGCCCGCCGTGCCGTTCAACGGCAAGCACCGCATCGTCGACTTCGTCCTGTCCAACCTCGTCAACTCGGAGATCTATTCGATCTACCTGCTGGTCCAGTACAAATCGCAATCGCTCATCGAGCACGTGCGCCAGTCCTGGACCATGGCGCGCTTCATCCCGCAGCACTTCATCACGGTGGTGCCGCCGCAGATGCGCCACGGGCCGGCGTGGTTCCAGGGCACGGCCGACGCCGTGTACCAGAACATCCACCTGATCGAGAGCATGCAGCCGGACATCGTGGCGGTGTTCGGCGCCGACCACGTCTACCGCATGGACGTGCGGCAGATGATCGATTTCCACGTCAAGAGCAACGCGCACGCGAGCGTGGCCACCATCCCGGTGGACCTGCGCGACTGCGACCAGTTCGGCATCGTGGAGGTCGACCCCGGCCACCGCATCGTGGACTTCAAGGAAAAGCCCCGGTCCGCGCGCCCCATGCCCGGCAGCCACACCCACGCGCTGGCCTCGATGGGCAACTACATCTTCAACGCCGACGTGCTGCTGCAGCAGCTGAAGCGCATGCACGAGAGCGGCGAGACGGACTTCGGCAAGCACATCCTGCCCTCCATGGTGAAGAGCCACAAGCTGGTGGCCTACGACTTCGCGACCAACACCATCCAGGGCACGGAGCCTTTCGAGGAACACGCGTACTGGCGCGACGTCGGCAGCATCGACGCCTACTTCCAGGCGCACTTCGACACGCTGGGCGCCCAGCCCAAGTTCCGCATGACCAACCGGCACTGGCCCATCTACGCCAGCCCGGACCAGGCGGAGTCGGCGCAGATCGAGAACGGCGTGATCAACCGCTCGGTGGTGGGCTCGGGCAGCATCGTCGACGGCGCGGAGCTGGACCACGCCATGCTGCGCCGCTCCGTCCTGGTGGAGCGCGGCGCCCGCCTGGAGCATTGCATCGTCATGGAGCGCTCGCGCATCGGCCGCGGCGCGCAGGTGCGGCGCGCCATCATCGACCAGGACAACGACATCCCGCCCGACGAGCGCATCGGCTTCGACCTGGAGCAGGACCGCAAGCGCTTCCACGTCACGCCTTCGGGCATCGTCGTGGTGCCGGCGGGCGCCTTCCGCGCGCGCAAGGCATCCACCTCGCCGTACCTGGCGTCCATCGCCGAAGACGACTTCCTGGGCGAGGTCGCGCCGAGGATGGAGGTGCTTGCATGACGGCGCAAGCCGTCGGCAACCCACCCGCGCAAAGCGTCAGCAGTCCCCCGGCGCCCGCCGGGGTCCCCGCCGCGGCCTGCCCTCCCGGCAGTCCGTGGCCCCTCGGCGCCACCCTGCAGCCCGGCGGCGTCAACTTCGCCGTCCACGCCAGCCAGGCCGACAAGGTGGAAGTCTGCATCTACGACGCCGGCGGCACGCAGGAAGAGCGGCGCATCGCCCTGCCCGCGCGCACCGACGACACCTGGCACGGCTTCGTCCCGGGACTCGCGGCCGGCACGCGCTACGGACTGCGGGTGCACGGGCCCTACGACCCGTTGCGCGGCTGGCGCTGCAACCCGAGCAAGCTGCTGCTGGATCCCTATGCGAAGGCGCTCGACCGGCCCCTGCGCGGCGCCGCCTGGCAGTACGCCTATCCTCTCGGCCACGAGCGGCGCGACCTCTACATGGACGTCACGGACAACGGCGCGCACGCGGCGAAGTGCCTCGTCGTGGACCCGCGGTTCGACTGGGGCGACGACGCGCATCCCGGCACGCCGCTGGAGGACAGCGTCATCTACGAGATCCACGTGCGCGGCTTCACGCGGCGCATGCCCGACGTGCCGGAGGAACTGCGGGGCACCTTCCTGGGCCTGGCCAGCGAACCGGCCATCGCGCACCTGAAGGCGCTGGGCGTGACGGCCGTGGAACTGCTGCCCGTGCACGCCTTCAACGACGAGCGCCGCCTCATCGACCTGGGCCTCGCCAACTACTGGGGCTACAACAGCATCGCGTTCTTCGCCCCCGATCCGCGCTACCTGGCCCACGGCGACATCAACGAGTTCCGGCAGATGGTGAAGGCGCTGCACGCGAACGGCATCGAGGTGCTGATCGACGTGGTCTACAACCACAGCTGCGAGGGCAACCATCTCGGCCCCACGCTGTGCTTCAAGGGCATCGACAACCGCAGCTACTACCGCCTCACCGAGGATTGCCGCCATTACCTGGACTTCACCGGCACCGGCAACACGCTCGACGCCAGCCGCCCCGCCATGCTGCGCCTGGTCATGGACAGCCTGCGCTACTGGGTGGAGGAGATGCACGTCGACGGCTTCCGGTTCGACCTGGCGCCGGCCCTTGCGCGCAACAGCCACGGAGGCTTCGATCATCGCGGGCCCTTCCTGTCCGCCATCGCACAGGACCCCGTGCTGAGGCGCGCGAAGCTGATCGCCGAACCCTGGGACCTCGGCGACCACGGCTACCAGGTGGGTGGCTTCCCCCAGGGCTGGAGCGAGTGGAACGGCCAGTACCGCGACCGCGTGCGCGATTACTGGCGCGGCGTCGAAGGCAGCCTCGGCGACTTCGCCGCCGCGCTGTGCGGCTCCGCGGACATCTACGGCCCCTCGCGCCGCGGCCCGCGCGCCAGCGTGAACCTGGTGACGGCGCACGACGGCTTCACGCTGCAGGACCTCGTCAGCTACAACGACAAGCACAACGAGGCGAACGCCGAGGACAACCGCGACGGCGAGAGCCACAACCGCAGCTGGAACTGCGGCGTCGAGGGTCCGACGGACGATCCCGAGATCCTCGCCTTCCGCGAACGGCAGAAGCGCAACTTCCTCACCACCCTCTTCTGCTCGCGCGGCGTGCCGCTGCTGCTGGGCGGCGACGAGATGGGCCGCACCCAGGGCGGCAACAACAACGCCTACTGCCAGGACAACGAGGTGAGCTGGTTCGACTGGTCGCCGCAGCGCCGCGACGGTCCGCTGCTCGCCTTCACGCGTGCGCTCACCCGCCTGCGGCGCGAGCTGCCCGTCCTGCGCCACAACGCCTGGCTCACCGGCAAGCCGGACGAGGACAGCCGGCGCGACGTCGTCTGGTACAGCGTCTGGGGCCTGGAAATGACCGCGGCGGAATGGACCAACCCCGCGGTGCGCTGCGTCGCGGCCGTGCTGGACGCGCGCTTCGCGCCGGTGCCATCCAGGGACGGCGCGAACCGCTCCGTGCTGCTGGTCTTCAACGCCACCAGCGAAGAGGCGACCTTCTCCCTGCCCGTCGTGGCCGGGCACACCGGCGAATGGGCGTTGCGCGTGTCCACCAGCGAAGGCTACTTCGAGGCAACGGACGCGCGGACCTACGCTCCACCGGCGCGGCTGCAGCTGCTTCCCCATTCGATGGCCCTCCTGACGCAGGAACCGGAGGAGTGACCCGTGCGCTGCCAGCATGACATGCCCTTTGGCGCCCGCCTCGGCGATGGGGGAGGCGCGACGTTCCGCCTGTGGGCGCCGGCGGCGCGGCAGGCCGAGGTCGCGATCGAGACCTCGGGCGTCGCCCCGGAACTGCATCCCGCGTCCGCCGATGCCGAAGGCTGGTGGGAGTGCGAAGTGCCCCTTGCCGCCGCGGGAACGCTCTACCGCTGGCGCATCGACGGCCAGCTGCTCGTCCCGGACCCGGCCTCGCGCCACAACCCCGGGGGCCCGCACGGACCGAGCGCCGTCACGGATCCGCGCCAGTTCGCCTGGGACCCGGACTGGTCCGGGCGCCCCTGGCACGAGACGGTGCTCTACGAGCTGCACGTGGGCACGTTCACGCGGGAAGGCACCTTCGCCGCGGCGGCCGACCGCCTGCAGGACCTCGCCGTTACCGGCATCACCGCCGTGGAGCTGATGCCCGTCGCCGATTTCGGCGGCCGCTTCGGCTGGGGCTACGACGGGGTGCTGCCCTATGCGCCCCACCATGGCTACGGCACGCCTGACGACCTCAAGCACTTCGTGCAGCAGGCCCACCGCCTGGGGCTGATGGTGTTCCTCGACGTGGTCTACAACCATTTCGGGCCGGACGGCAACTACCTCGGCGCCTACGCACCCGGCTTCTTCTCGCAGACCAAGAGCAGTCCCTGGGGCGCCGCGATCAACTTCGACGGGCCGGACAGCCGGCCCGTGCGCGAGTTCTTCATCCACAACGCCCTCTACTGGGTCGAGGAGTACCGCATCGACGGCCTGCGCCTCGACGCCGTGCATGCGATCCGCGACGACAGCGAGGTGCACATCCTGCGCGAGCTCTCCGAACGGGTGCGCGCCGCCACCGCCGGGCGCCATGTGCACCTGGTGCTGGAGAACGAGGACAACGGCTACGAGGTGCTCGCTCCCGCGCCCTCGAGCGGCTGCTACGACGGCCAGTGGAACGACGATTTCCACCACGCGGTGCACGTCGCGCTGACCGGCGAGACGCAGCGCTACTACCACGACTACGGCGCGTCGACCCTCGACCTGCTGGCGCGCAGCTTCACGCACGGCATGGTGTTCGAGGGTTCGAAGCGCAGGGAAGGCGGTGCCCGCCTGCACGTGAAGCCGGCGCCGCCCCAGCCGCTCGCCACCCTCGTCAACTTCGCGCACAACCACGACCAGGTCGGCAACCGCGCCCGCGGCGAGCGGCTGGGCGAACTCGTCGCGCCGGAAGCCGCGCTGCTGCCCACGCTGCTGGCGCTGCTCACCCCCGCCATCCCCATGCTGTTCTTCGGCGAGGAATGGGGCGCGACGGAGCCCTTCCTCTATTTCGCCGGCTGGGAGGGCGAGCTGCGCGACGCGGTGCGCGCCGGCCGCAAGAGGGAGTTCGGCCACGGCGATGCGCACGACCTGCCCGATCCCTGCAGCGAAGAGACCTTCGCGGCGAGCCGCCCCGATCCCGCCCGCGCGCAGTCTGGTCCCGGCTTGGCATGGCTGCAGGAGGTAAAGGCCGCCCTGGCGGCGCGGCGGCGGTGGATCACCCCGCGCCAGGGGCAACTGCTCACGGGCCGGCACACCGCGCAACGCGTCGGCGACCACGCCCTCGCGGTGCAGTGGCGCTACGAGGACGGCCACATGCTCAGCCTGGACCTGAACCTGGGGGACCGCCCGCTGCAGGTCGAGCCACAGCACCTGGGCCCCACGGAAGCGCAACTCGTGTTCAGCCACCGCCGCCCGGCGGACACGCCGGCCGGCATCTGGCCGGCCTACAGTGCGCGGTGGACTCTCGTCGAGGAGATCACGCAGTGAACGCGCCCGGCGACCACGCATCGGTCTCGCTCGCCGAACAGGCACGCCGCCTGGGCGTGGCCGACCGCTACCACGGCTTCTGGGGCAAGGAGGAGGTCGTGCCGGAGGCGGTGCTGGAACGCGCGGTGCAGGCCATGGCCGGCCAGGCGCCCGAACCGCAGCCGCAGTTCCTCGGCCTGCCGACGGTGCACGTCGCGCGCGAAGGCCGGCCCATCGCGCTGAGCTGGACCAGCCGCGACACGGTCGCGGCGAACTGGCGGCTGGCCGCGGAAGACGCGGACACCGAGATTGCCACCGGCCGGCTGGATCGCACCGATGAACAAGCCTCCATCGTGCTGCCGGCAGCACTGGCGCCCGGCTACTACCGCCTCGCACTGGAGGACGCTCCCCCCGGCGAATATTGCCGCCTCGTGGTCGCCCCGCACCACTGCCACGTGCCGCAGGCCCTGCAGCAGGGCGAGCGCTGGTGGGGATGCACGATCCAGCTCTATGCCCTGCGCTCCTCGCGCAACTGGGGCATCGGCGACTTCGGCGACCTGCGCCGGCTGTGCGACGCCGCCGCCCACCAGGGCGCCTCCTTTGTCGGCCTGAGTCCGCTGCACGCGCTGTTCCCGCACGACCCCGGGACCGCCAGCCCCTACAGCCCGTCCAGCCGCAAGGCGCTGAATCCGATCTACCTGGACGTGCAGTCGCTCGTGGACCTGAGCGGCTGCGAGGAGGCGCAGCAGACGGTGCAGTCCGAAGCGTTCCAGGACCGGCTGCATGCGCTGCGCGAGGCGGAGATGGTGGACTACCCCGGCGTGGCCGCGGCGAAGGAGGAGGCGCTGCGCGTGCTGTGGCGCCACTTCGAACGGCACGAGCTGGACAAGGACCGCTCGCGCGGCGCGCATTTCCTGGCCTACATGCGCGAGCGCGAGCACACGGTCGGCCGCCATGCGCTGTTCGAGGCGCTGCAGGAGTTCCTGCACGCTCGCGACCCCGAGGTGTGGGGCTGGCCCGCGTGGCCCGAGGCGTACCGCGACCCGGAAGGCCCCGCGGTGCAGGCGTTCCGCGAGGAACACGCATCCGACGTGCGTTACCGCTTCTGGCTGCAGTGGCTGGCCGAGGTGCAGCTGGAGTCCTGCCAGCGCTACGCGCGCACGCGCGGCATGGGCATGGGCCTCTATTGCGACCTCGCGGTGGGCGTCAACGGCGGTGGCGCCGAGACCTGGGTGGAACACGGGCTGTTCGCCCTGGGCATGCATGCGGGCGCGCCGCCCGACCCGCTCGCGCCCAAGGGGCAGGACTGGGGCCTGCCGCCCTGGAGTCCGCAGCGCCTGAAGCAGGCGCGCTACCAACCCTTCATCGACACGCTGCGCGCCAACATGCGGCACAGCGGCGCGCTGCGCCTGGACCACGTCATGGCGCTGATGCGCCTGTTCTGGACCGGTCCCGACGGCGGCACCTACGTCGAATACCCGCTGGAAGACCTGATGGCGGTGCTGGCCCTGGAAAGCCACCGCCACCAGTGCATGGTGATCGGCGAGGACCTGGGCAACGTCGCGCCGCGGATGCGCGAGGCCATGCGCGAAGGCGACCTGCTGTCGTACCGGCCGCTGCTGTTCGAACGCGAAGAGGACGGCGGCTTCAAGCGCCCCGCGCACTGGCAGCCCAAGGCGCTGGCGGTGGTCAGCACGCACGACCTGCCGACGCTGCGCGGCTTCTGGCTGGGCGAGGACATCGAGCTCTCGGCGCGCCTCGGGCTGTACCCGGACGCGTCCTCGCACGAGCACCAGGTGCTGGGCCGCGCGCAGGACCGCGCGCACCTGCTGCTGGCCTTGCAGCGCGAGGACCTTCTGCCCGAAGGCACCAACGTGCAGCCGACGTCCCTGCCCGATGCGACCCCGGCCTTCGTCGACGCGGTCTACGCCTTCCTCGCGCGCACGCCGTGCTGGCTCGTGGGCGTGCAGCTGGAGGACGTCACCGGCCAGCTGCTGCAGGTCAACGTGCCGGGCACCACCGAGGATCGCTTCCCCAACTGGCGGCGCAAGCTCTCGGTGACCGTCGAAGGACTGGGGAGCGATGCGCGCTGGGCCGCGCTGGCCGCCGTGCTGCGCCAGGAGCGCAGCGGCCCGCAGCCCCTCGAGGCGCTGCCGCCGGAACTGCCCGGACTCGACACGGCCAGCGTGCCGTGCGGCACCTACCGCGTGCAGTTCCACAAGGGCTGCACCTTCGAGGACATCACCCGGGCCATTCCTTACCTGCGGTCGCTGGGAGTGAGCCACCTGTACAGCTCGCCCTACCTGCGCGCCCGCCCGGGCAGCACGCACGGCTACGACATCGTCGACCACGGCGCGCTCAATCCCGAGGTGGGCGACGCGCAGGCGCATGCGCGCATGTGCCAGGCGCTGCGGCGCAACGGGATGGGCCAGATCCTGGACATCGTCCCCAACCACATGGGCGTGCTGGAGGCCGACAACGCCTGGTGGCTGGACGTGCTGGAGCATGGCCGCGCCTCCAGCCACGCGGAGACGTTCGACATCGAGTGGAATCCGGCGCAGCCCGAGATGGCGGGACGCGTGCTGCTGCCCGTGCTCGGTGACCACTTCGGCAAGATCCTGGAGGCGGGGCAGATCCGGCTGCACTTCGATCCCGGCGCCGGCGAGTTCGGCCTGCGCTACTGGGACCACCGCTTCCCCATCGACCCGGCCTGCTATCCGGAGATCCTGGCCGCCCTGCCCGCCCCGCCGGCGCGGGACGACAGCGAAGGCGACAGCCATGCCGTCGTCGGCTCGCTGCTGGACGCCTTCGGCCGCCTGCCCTCGCGCGACGATCCGGACGAGAACGCCCGCCGCTCGCGCGTGCGTGACGCCACCGTCTACAAGCGCCAGCTGGCCCGGCTCGCGGCCCGCCACGAATGGCTGGCGCGCTGGATCGAGGCCTGCGTGCAGCACCTGAACGGCCAGCCCGGCGCAGCGGACAGCTTCGACGCGCTGCAGCGGCTGATCGCCGCCCAGGCCTACCGCCTGGCCGACTGGCACGTGGCGAGCGACGACGTCAACTACCGCCGCTTCTTCGACGTGAACACGCTCGCCGGCCTGCGCATGGAGCGGCCGGAGGTGTTCGAGGCCACGCACCGCAAGGTGCTGCACTGGCTGCAGGACGGCCAGCTGTCCGGGCTGCGCATCGACCACCCCGACGGGCTGAGCGATCCGCGCGCCTACTTCGAGCAGCTGCAGTCCCGCTACGCCGCGCAGGCCGAGGTGGGCGGGCACGCACCGCGCGCGCTGTACCTCGTGGTGGAGAAGATCCTCGCCGAGCACGAATCGCTGCCCGAGGACTGGCCGGTGCACGGCGACACCGGGTATCGCTTCGGCACCTGGGTCAACGGCCTGTTCGTCGATCCGGCGCAGGAGAACGCGATGCTCGCGGCCTACCAGGCCTTCACGGGCGAGACGACGGACTTCGACGAGGTCCTGTACCAGTGCAAGAAGCTGATCATCGAGACCTCGCTGTACTCGGAGCTGAACTGGCTGGCGCATACGCTGCACCGCCTCACGCGCGGCAACCGCCGCCGCTGCGACTTCACGCGCAACCGCCTGCGCTGGGCCATGGCGGAAGTGGCGGCGGCCTTCCCCGTCTACCGCACCTACTTGCGCGTCGGCGAGCCCCCGAGCGCGATGGACCGGCGCCACGTCGAGTGGGCGATCGCCGCGGCCGAACGGCGCCTGGGCAAGGCCGAGGCCACAGTGCTGCAGCACCTGCAGGAAGTCCTGCTCGGCGAGGGCGAAGCCGCCAACCTGCCGCAGGACATGCGCGCGCGCTTCCTGGCGCGCTGGCAGCAGTTCACCGCGCCGGTCACGGCCAAGGCCATGGAGGACACCGCCTTCTACCGCTACGTGCCGCTGCTGTCGCTCAACGAGGTGGGCGGCGACCCGCGCAGCTTCGGCGTCTCGGTCGCGGCCTTCCACTTCGCCAACCAGACGCGGCAGCGGCACCGGCCGCACTGCATGCTCGGAACGTCCACGCACGACAGCAAGCGCGGCGAGGACTTGCGCGCGCGCATCGACGTGCTCTCCGAACTGCCCGCCCGGTGGGAGGACTGCCTGCTGCGGCTGTCCGGCTGGGCGCAGTTCTACCTGACGCGCACGCCGGACCATACCTGGCCCAGCAACAATGACATCTGGCTGCTGTTCCAGACGCTGGTGGGCCTGTGGCCGGCGCAGGCGCCCGACGAGGCCGCACGCGAGGACCTGCGCCAGCGCGTGCAGGCGTACATGCGCAAGGCCGTGCGCGAAGCCAAGCTCGAGACCACGTGGGTCTGCCCCGAGAACGACTACGAGGAAGCGCTCGAGCGCTACGTGGACGGGGTGCTGCGCGCCGGGCCCAACCCGTTCGCCGAGGAATTGCAGAAGTTCACCGCGCGCCTCGCGCCCTTCGGCTTCCGCAACAGTCTCGCGCAGCTGGCGCTGAAGTTCACCGCGCCCGGCGTCCCGGACCTGTACCAGGGCTGCGAGCAATGGAACTTCAGCCTGGTCGATCCGGACAACCGGCGGCCGGTGGACTACCCAGGACTCGCGCGCCGACTGGAAGCGCTGGAGGCGCTGTACCGCGATGGCTGGCCCGACGCGACGCATTGGGACGCCCTGCACCGCAACGCGGCCGACGGCCGCATCAAGCAGCTGGCGACCTGGCGCCTGCTGCGCCTGCGGCGCGAACGCAGCACGCTGTTCCGCAACGCCAGCTACGTGCCGCTGCCCGTGGACGGGCCGGCGGCGGAGCACCTCGTCGCCTTCGCACGCGTGCACGACGACGAAGCGGTGCTGGTGGTCGTGGCGCGCCTCGCCTGGACCCTGTGCGGCGGCGACGACGGCGCGTGGGCGCCCGCGCTCTGGCAGGGGACGACCGTGGGCTGCGGCGCCGAAGGCGGGGGCGTGCGCCGCTTCCGCCGCTGGCGCAACTGGCTCACGGGCGCCGTGACCGTCCTGCCCGACGAAGAAGAACCCTCCATCGATGCCGAAAGGCTTGTGGCCGGCGCGGGCGGCCTGCCCTTTGCCGTGCTCGTGGCGGAAGCGGAGACCGCAGCATGAAGATCCTGTTCGCCACGCCCGAGTGCGCGCCCTACGTGAAGACCGGCGGGCTCGGCGACGTCAGCGCCGCCCTGCCGGCGAGCCTCGCGGCGCTGGGCCACGACGTGCACATCCTGCTGCCAGCCTACAAGGGCATGAAGGTCAGCGGCGAGATCGGCGACGGCGTGGAGCTGCCCCCCTGGGGCCCCTGGCCGGCGGCGCAACTGGTGCCGGTGAAGATCGCGGGCGGCGTCACGCTGTTGCTGCTGGCCTGTCCCGGCCTGTACCAGCGGCCGGGCGGCCCGTACGTGGATGCGAGCGGCCGCGACTACCACGACAACGCGCTGCGCTTCGGCCTGCTCTCGCGCATCGCGGCGCAGCTGGGGACCGTGCACACGCCCATGCGCGGCTGGACCGCGGACGTGGTGCACGCGAACGACTGGCCCTGCGGCATGGCACCGCTGTACCTGGCGCAATCGCGCATGATCGCGCCGCAGGAGCCCACCGCTGCTTCGGTGCTCACCATCCACAACCTCGCCTTCCAGGGCGTGTTCCCCATGGGCAGCGCCGACCTGCTGGGGGTGCCGCATCCCTGGCGCGGCATCGACGGCGTGGAGTTCTGGGGCCAGCTGTCCATGCTGAAGGCGGGCATCCAGTTTGCCGACGCGATCACCACGGTGAGCCCGAGCTACGCGCGCGAGATCCAGACGCCCGCGCACGGCGTGGGCTTCGACGGCATCCTGCGTGCGCGCGCGTCGCGGCTGCGCGGGATCCTGAACGGGATCGACACCCGGATCTGGAACCCCGCGAGCGACCCGTTGCTGCCCTTCCCTTTCGGGCCCGAGCAACTGCAGGGCAAGGCGCAGTGCAAGGCGGCCCTGCAGGCACGCTCCGGCCTGCCGCAGGACGCCAAGGCCATGCTGTTCGCCGTGGTGAGCCGCCTCACGGCGCAGAAGGGCGTGGACCTGGTGCTCGGCGCGCTGCCGCGGCTGGTGGCGGGCGGCGCCCAGCTGGTCGTTCTGGGCCAGGGGGATCCCGCGCTGCAGAAGGCGCTGCAGGACGCCTGCCGCAAGCATCCCAGGCAGGTGGCGGTGCACCTGGCGTTCGACGAAGGACTGGCCCACCTGATCGAGGCGGGAGCGGACGTGTTCCTGATGCCTTCGCGCTTCGAACCCTGCGGACTGAACCAGATGTACAGCCAGGCCTACGGCACGCCGCCCGTGGTCGCGCCCGTCGGCGGGCTGCTGGATTCCGTCACCGACGCCAGCGCCGACCCGCAGCACGGCACCGGCTTCGTCATGACCGGCGCCGACCCGGCGGGCCTGGAGGACGCGATCGCGCGTGCCGCACGCCTGTGGCGGGAGCCCAAGCTGTGGCGCCGCGTCCAGGCCAACGGCATGGCGCGCCATTTCGGCTGGGAGGACAGCGCGCTGCAATACCTGGAGGTGTACGAGCGCGCGTTGCTGCAGGCGCGCGGCGCGGCCGCTCCCACGGCAGCGCCCGCGACCCGCAGCCCCTCACGCTGAAACCATTGCGGGGACGGGCATGATCCGTTCGCCGCACATGTTCTCGCCGAGGAAGTCCAGGAATCGCCGCACGGCGGGCACCATGCCGCGCCGCGACGGGAACACCGCCAGGACCTTCGCCACCGGCGGCTCCCATCCGGGCAGCACGGGCACCAGCTCGCCGCTGCGCAGTTCGTCGGTGCACATGTAGTCGGGCAGCACGCACATGCCCGTGCCTTGCAGCACGGCGAACTTCAGCGTCAGCAGGTCGTCGGCGGTGTAGACCGGCCGGTGCTCCAGCGCATAGCGCGCGTCCTTGGGACCTTCGAGGTGCCAGGTCGCGCGGCCGTCGGCGGCCGACATGGCGAGCGTGGGCAGGTCGTGCAGGCCCTCCGGCGTGCGCGGCTGGCCGAAGCGCTGCAGCAGCTGCGGGCTCGCGACCAGCACGCCGTGCGTCGGGCCCAGGTTCTTGATCACCAGGGTGCCGCTGTCGTCCAGGTTGGCGCGCACGCGCAGGGCCACGTCCACCCCCTCCTGCACCAGGTCCACCACCCGGTTGCTCACCTGCATGTCGATGCGGACCTGGGGATGCGCCGCCAGGAAGCGGGGCAGCAGGTGGCCGATGGTGGTCTGCGCCAGCGTCACCGGGCAGGTCACGCGCACGGTACCGCGTGGCTCGTCGTGCACCTGCGCCACGGCCTCGTCGGCGGCCTCGGCCTGCTCGCGCATGGCGACGCAGTGGCGGTGGTAGATCTCGCCCGCTTCGGTGAGCGACAGCCGGCGGGTGGTCCGCTGCAGCAGCCGCACGCCCAGGCGCGCCTCCAAGTCCGCGACCCGCCGCGAAAGCTTGGACTTGGGAACGTTCAGCGCCCGCCCGGCGGCGGCGAAACCGCCGCGGTCGACGACCTCGGCGAAGAACAGCATGTCGTTGAGGTCCTGCATGGATCGTCCTATGGGCAGGACAATCTATCCCGGAATTGGTGACTTATCAAGCGATCGATGCATTCCGACAATACAACCCTCGCCCCAAGAGGGCCTGAATCCTGGAGAAGAGAGTCATGAAACTGCTGCACATCGATTCCAGCCCGCTGGGCGGCCAATCCGTCTCCCGCGAACTCACCCGCCGCACCGTCGCCCAGTGGGTGGAGACCCATCCTGGCACGACCGTGGATTACCTGGACCTCGCGACCGAGGCGCCAACCCACCTGAACGTCGATTCCCTGGGCTTTCGCCTGGGTCTCGACGCCGACAGCCTGACCGACGCGCAGAAGCGCGAGAACGCCGTGTCCGAGAAGCTGGTGAGCCAGTTCCTCGCGGCCGATGTGGTGGTGGTGGGCGCGCCCATGTACAACTTCTCGGTCCCGAGCCAGCTGAAGGCCTGGATCGACCGCGTCGCGCAGGTCGGCCGCACCTTCAAGTACACCGACAAGGGTCCCGTGGGCCTCGCCGGCGGCAAGACCGTGATCGTCGCCTCCACCCGCGGCGGCGCCTACAGCACCAACCCCGCGCTCGCCTTCCTGGACCACCAGGAGAGCTACCTGAAGGCGGTGTTCGGCTTCTTCGGGGTGACCGACGTGCGCTTCGTGCGTGCGGAGGGCGTGGCCATGGGCGACGCAGCCAAGGCGAAGGCACTGGCCGAGGCCGACGCGCACATCCAGGCGCATGCGGGTGAAGCGGCGAACGAGGGCAAGGCGGCAATTCGCGCGTGACGACCCGTCATTCCCGTCACCCCTGTCATTCCCGCGAAGGCGGGAATCCAGAGCTTCCAGGAAAGCGGCCCACGGGCCGCTTTTTTTTGCCTGAAAGCCCTGGGTCCCCGCCTCCGCGGGGACGACGGTGGCTAGCGATTCGCCACCTTGTCCGCATGCTCCTTCACGAACGCCGCGAACGTCTCGACGAACTTCTGCAGGAACTGCCGCGTGTCCTCGTTCTCGAAGAAGCCCTTCTTGTACTGCAGGAACATCTCCGGCTGTCCCAGCGTCGGCATGTCGAGGTACGCGAGGATCGTGCGCAGGTGCTGCTGCGCCACGGCGGTGCCGATCGCGCCGACCGAGATGCCGATGACGCCGGCCGGCTTCCCCGCCCAGGCGCTCTGGCCGTAGGGGCGCGATGCGTTGTCGATGGCGTTCTTCAGCACGCCCGGCACGGAGCGGTTGTATTCAGGCGTGACGAACAGGACGCCTTGCGCAGCGGCGATCTCCGACTTCAGCCGCCGCACCGGTTCCGGCTGGCTGGCATCGCTGTCCTGGTTGTACAGCGGCAGGTCGTCGATGCGGACCGGCACGAACGTGAAGTTCCCGGGCGCGAACTTCGCCAGCAGGTCGGCGAGCTGGTGGTTATAGGACTCCTGGCGCAGGCTGCCGACGACGACGGCGACGCGGTAGGTCATCTTGAATCTCCTGTGGGATGCGGAAGATCCATCGTGCCCCGCCCGCGGCGCCCACGCTGTCCTTGCGGTCTTATTTGCGCGAATAGATCTGGTCGAAGCTGCCGCCGTCGGCGAAGTGCTCCTTGTCCGCCCGGGCCCAGCCGCCGAAGGCCTGGTCGACGGTGAACAGGTTCAGCTTCGGGAACTGGCCCGCGTACTTCGCCTGGGCCTTCTGCGAGGCGGCGGGGCGGTAGAAGTTCTTGCCGATGATGTCCTGGCCTTCCTCGCTGTACAGGTACTTGAGGTATTCCTCGGCGACGGCGCGCGTGCCCTTGCGGTCCACGTTCTTGTCGACGACGGTGACGGCCGGCTCGGCCAGGATGCTCAGCGAAGGCGCGACCACGTCGAACTTGGCGCCGAATTCCTTCTCCAGCAGGAACGCCTCGTTCTCCCACGCGATCAGCACGTCGCCCTGCGCGCGCTGGGCGAAAGTGATCGTCGAGCCGCGGGCGCCGGTGTCGAGCACGGGCACGTTGCCATACAGCTTCGCCACGAACTCCTTCGCCTTGGCGTCGCCGCCGTACTTGCGCTTGGCGAATTCCCAGGCGGCGAGGTAGTTCCAGCGTGCCCCGCCGGAGGTCTTCGGGTTGGGCGTGATCACGGACACGCCGGGCTTCACCAGGTCGTCCCAGTCCTTGATGCCCTTGGGATTGCCCTTGCGCACCACCAGCACGATGGTCGACGTGTACGGCGAGGCGTTGAGCGGCAGGCGCTTCTGCCAGTCCGGCTTCACCCAGCCGCCATGCTTCACCAGGGCGTCGGTGTCGCCGGCGAGGGCCAGCGTGGCCACGTCGGCGTCGAGGCCGTCGATGATCGAGCGGGCCTGCTTGCCCGAGCCGCCGTGCGACTGCTTGACCTGGATGTCCTGTCCCGTCTTCGCCTTCCAGTACTTCGCGAACGCCTGGTTGAACTCGACGTACAGCTCGCGCGTCGGGTCGTAGGAGACGTTCAGGAGCTGCACCGGCTGCGCGATCGACGACAGGCCGGTCAGGGACAAGGTCGCGGCGGCGGCGATGGCCAGGGGAATCTTGATAAAGTCGCGGCGTAGGCTCATGGGGCGTCCTGTTGTTGATGGGGCGGATTCTGGGAGCCGGCGGACCGAAAACGAACGACAGAGTTTTCAGTTCCATATCCGCATAAGCAAATCCCACAGGAGAGCGTGAATGCCACGCACCGTCCACTGCATCAAGCTCGGCCGCGAAGCCGAGGGTCTCGATTTCCCGCCCTATCCGGGCGAACTGGGCAAGCGCCTCTACGAAAGCGTCAGCAAGGAAGCCTGGCAGCAGTGGCTCAAGCAGCAGACCATGCTGGTCAACGAGAACCGCCTGAACCTGGCCGACCAGCGCGCCCGCGAGTACCTGAAGCGGCAGATGGAAAACCATTTCTTCGGCAGCGGCGCAGACACTGCCGCGGGCTACGTCCCGCCCACCGCCTGACACGATGGCCGAGGCCGTCGACTGGCGCGACGACGGCACGCCGCGCAGCCCGCGCTTCGACGACATCTACCGTTCCGCCGCCGGCGGGCTCGCGCAGGCACGGCACGTCTTCCTGCAAGGCTGCGGTCTGCCCGGCGCCTGGGCGGGCCGGGCGCAGTGGCGCGTGCTGGAGACGGGTTTCGGCCTCGGGCTGAATTTCCTCGCGACCTGGCACGCCTGGCGCAGCGACCCCGATCGCCCGCGGCTGCTGCACTACGCATCCATCGAGGCGTGGCCCGTGGACCGCGACGACCTGCTGCGCAGCGTCGCGGCGTGGCCCGCACTGCAGCCGCTGGCCGACGAACTCGCCGCGCAATGGCGGGGCCTGACGCCGGGCTTCCATCGCCTCGTCTTCGAGGGAGGACGGGTGCTGCTCACGCTGTGCGTGGGCGACGTCGCCGCCATGCTGCGCGAGCAGGACTTCCGCGCCGACGCCGTCTTCCTGGACGGATTCGATCCCGCCTGCAACGCGGAAATGTGGGCCCCGGGCACGCTCAAGGCCGTGACGCGCCTGTGCCGCCGCGGCGCGCGCCTGGCCACGTGGACGGTCGCCGGGCACGTCCGGCGCGACCTGCAGTCCTGCGGCTGGCGCGTGGACAAGGTGCCCGGCCTGCCGCCCAAGCGCGAGTGCCTCGCAGCGCAGTACGACCCTTCTTGGGAGGTGAGAGGGCTCGTCGCGGACGATGCGCGCCGGGCCGCCGACTGCATCGTGATCGGCGCCGGCCTTGCGGGAGCCGCGGTGGCGTCCAGCCTCGCGCGGCGCGGCTGGACGGTGCGCGTGCTCGATGCGGCCGCCACGCCCGCGAGCGGAGCTTCGGCGCTGCCGGCGGGACTGCTCGCGCCGCACCAGTCGCCGGATGACAACCCCTTGTCGCGCCTTTCGCGTGCTGGCGTGCGGATCACCTTGCAGCAGTCGAAGCGTCGGCTCGCTGCGGGCCTGGAATGGGAAGCCCTCGGGGTCCTGGAGTGGCGCGGCGACGACCACCGCGGGCTGCCGCCGCTCGGCGAGCCGCTTGCTCCCTGGACCCGCGAAGCCACGCCCGCACAGAAGCGCGCGGCCGGCCTGGCCGAGGACGCGGGCGCCTGGTGGCACGAGAACGCCGCGTGGATCGAACCCGCAGCGCTGGTGCGCAGCTGGCTGCGCACACCGGGCGTGCGCTTCGAAGGCAGCCGGCGCGTCGCCCGGATCGTCGCCGATGGCTCGCGCTGGAGGGTGGAAGACCCGCAAGGCACGCACATCGCCGATGCGGCGCTGGTCGTCGTGGCTGCGGCCCTGGACAGCGCTGGCCTGTTGCCGATGCCGGTCCCCCTCAACGGCGTGCGCGGCCAGGTCTCCTGGGCGCCTCACGAAGAAGATGCCGCTGCACTGCCGCCCTTCCCGGTCAACGGCCACGGCCACTTCCTGCCCCGCGTGCCGCTCGTGGAACGCGGGGCTTGGATCACCGGTTCGACCTATGGGCGAGGAGACGCCGACGCGTCCTTGCGCGCGGAAGACCAAGCCGCCAACCTGCAGCGCGTGCGCGAAGTGATGCCCGCAGCTGCAAGCGTGATGGAAGCCGCCGCCGCGCGTGGCCAGGTCCGCAACTGGGCCGGCGTGCGCTGTGCTTCCAGCGACCGCAGGCCACTGGTGGGCGAAGCCGCCCCCGGCCTCTGGGCCAGCACCGCGATGGGATCACGGGGCCTGACCTTCGCTGCACTGTGTGCTGAACTGGTGGCGGCGCGGCTGCATGGCGAACCGCTGCCGGTGGAGGCGAAGCTGGCGCAGGCGCTCGACGTCAGCCGGGTGCGCCCATCTCGATCTGGCTGAGCCAGGCATCGAGCCGTTCCGGATCGGGCGGATCCTCCAGCAGTGCGGTGCTGCCGCGCCAGGCCTTCAGGCGCTCCGACATGGAACGCGCGGCCTGCGTCAGGGCGAGATGGGGAATGGGACGGCGGCCGCTGCGCAGCTTGGACAGCAGCGCCCACGCGTCCATGTCGCCAAGTCCCGCGTTGACCAGTGCGACGTCGTACTGCTTGCCGCGCGCGAGCTGCATGGCTTCCTGTGCGCTCTCGGCTTCGTCGGCTTGCGTGAGCCGCGCGAGCGCCAGCCGCGCGCGCAGGTAGAGCCGCTCGCCGCGGTCGGCGCTGACGATGAGGGCACGCTTTTCCGACATCGCGGAGTCGAGCTCCTGATCGGCGCCCGGATGGGCCGGCGGTTCGCCCGCGAACACGGAATCCAGCCCCGCAACGACTTCCGGCCACCCGATCGGCCGCTGGAACGTCCGCCAGACGGTCGACGGAGCGTTGCTGCCGACCCACAACAGGCGCACGTCGCGGTTCAACGGCGACTCCGCCTCGACCCGCGCCTCCCAGCTCTGCCCGTCCAGCAGCATGGCGCGGGCAGGCTCGGCGGCCTGCAGCGTCCAGAGCTGGTACATGGTCCGGCATTGTTCGGAGAGCCGGAACACCGTGTTCAGCGCGTGGCGCTCCTCATCGGAGAAGCCGATCACCCTGACGTAGATGCGTTGCGCCATGTCTCGTGATTGTCCCAACGACGCGGGGGCGCTTTGTTGCTCTGGCAGTGCTTATCCGGCTGGTCGCCGAAAAGGCCCGCCAAGGCGCCTCCCTTCTTGCGCATAAGCTTATCCGCATAAGCGCCGAATTAAAAAATAGTTTGGATTCATAAGGGACGTCCCTACAGTCCTGGCTCCGCCTCCTTGCGAGGGGCCGATTAGAACGTTCCATGTACCAGTACACCGAATTCGACCGCCAGTTCGTCCGCGCCCGGGCAGCCCAGTTTCGCGACCAGCTCGAACGCTGGCAAGCCGGCACGCTCAGCGACGAGGAGCTGCGGCCCCTGCGGCTGCAAAACGGGTGGTACATCCAGCGCTATGCGCCCATGGCCCGCATCTCGGTGCCGTACGGCGAGCTCTCGAGCAAGCAGCTGCGCGCCCTGGCGAAGGTCGCGCGTGACTACGATCGCCCCGCCCCCGAGCTGCTGCAGGAAGCCCAGGACAAGCAGCTGGCGCTCGGCCCCGTGCCGATCCCCGGCACCGACCGCCAGGTGGTCACCAAGCTGAAGTACGGCTACGGCCACTTCACGACGCGCACCAACGTGCAGTTCAACTGGATCCCCATCACGAAGGCCGCCGAAGTGATGGAGCTGCTGGCCGACGTGAACATGCACGGCATCCAGACCAGCGGCAACGCCATCCGCAACATCACGACCGAAGCGCTCGCAGGCATCGCCGCCGACGAGATCGCGGACCCGCGCCCCTTCGCGGAAATCATCCGCCAGTGGGCGGCGCTCCATCCGGAATTCGTCTTCCTGCCGCGCAAGTTCAAGATCGCGCTCAACGGCGCGAAGGAAGACCGCGCGGCGCTCGGCTGGTACGACATCAGCGTGCAGGTAGTGCGCAACGACGCCGGCGAACTGGGCTTCAAGGTCCTGGTGGGCGGCGGCATGGGCCGCACGCCCATCATCGGTACCGTGGTGCGCGAGTTCCTGCCCTGGCAGCACCTCCTGAGCTACCTGGAGGCCTGCATCCGCGTCTACAACCAGTACGGCCGCCGCGACAACATCTGGAAGGCCCGCATCAAGATCCTCGTGAAGTCCGAGGGCCAGGCCTACATCGACAAGGTGGAAGAAGAATTCCGCCAGATCGTCGAGATCGACGGCGCGCCGCACACCATCACGCAGGCCGAATACGACCGCGTCGCCGCGCAGTTCGTCGACCCTGAGATCCGGCGCGCGCAGCGCGACTCGTCCGCCGAGCGCGTGCACGAGATCATCCGCGCCGACGCCGAGGCCGACCCGCTGTACGACCGCTGGCTGCAGCGCAACGTGCTGCCGCACCGCAACCCGGAGCTGCGCGCCGTGGTGCTGTCGTTCAAGCGCCTGGGCCAGAACCCCGGCGACTGCACCGCGGACCAGTTCGACGCCTGCGCCGAACTCGCCGAGCGCTTCTCGTCCGGCGAAGCGCGCGTGACGCACGAACAGAACCTGCTGCTGCCCTGGGTCCACCAGGACGACCTGCCGGAGCTGTGGGGCGCGGCCCGCAAGCTGGGCCTCGCCCGCGCCAACATCGGCCTGCTGACGGACATGATCGCCTGCCCCGGCGGCGACTTCTGCTCGCTCGCCAACGCGCGTTCGCTGCCCATCGCCGAAGCCATCACCGAGCGCTTCCAGGACCTCGACGAGGAATGGGACATCGGCGAGATCGACCTCAACTTCTCGGGTTGCATCAACTCCTGCGGCCACCACCACGCCGGCCACATCGGCATCCTCGGCGTCGACAAGGACGGCAAGGAGTGGTACCAGATCACGCTGGGCGGCTCCAACGGTTCCGACCTCTCCGGTCCGGCCACCCCGGGCAAGATCGTCGGCCCCTCCTTCGCCAAGGAGGAAGTGCCGGGCGTGATCGAAGCCCTGATCGACACCTACCGCAAGCTGCGCCAACCCGCCGCCAACGGCAAGTCTGAAACCTTCATCGCCACCCTGCGCCGCACCGGGCACGAGCCCTTCAAGGCTGCCGCCAACGCCGCCCGCTTCGTGGAAAAGGAAATCGCGTGACCGAACGCCTCATCAAGATCCTGCAAGCCGGCGACGCGCAGCCGGAGGCGAACGTCAACGTCCTGACCGTGGCCAACGATGCCGACGTGACGGAACTCTCCCTCGAGGGCGTGGACCGCATCGAGCTGAACTTCCCGAAGTTCACGGACGGCCGCGCCTACAGCCAGGCCTACCTGCTGCGGCGCCGCCGCAAGTTCGCGGGCGACATCCGCGCCACCGGCGACGTGCTGATCGACCAGCTGGTGCAGATGCAGCGCACGGGCTTCTCCAGCGCGGTGCTGAAGGAAGGCAAGGACGTCGCCGAGGCCCAGCGCCAGTTCGACCGCTTCGCCGCCTTCTACCAGGCCGACGTCGTGGTGGGCAAGCCGCTGTTCGCGCGGAGCTGACATGGGCGCCATCGACCTGCACGCGCGGCCTTCGAAGGACTACGAGGCCAAGCTCGCCGCCACGCAGAAGCTGCTGATCCAGGCCGCGTCCGAGTTCGCACCGCTGAAGCAGGCCTCGAGCCTGGGCGCCGAGGACGTGGTGATCACGCACCTGATCAACAGCCTGGAGCTGGACATCCCGGTGTTCGTGCTGGAAACGGGCGCGCTGCACCAGGAGACGCTGGACCTGCTGGAACGCACGAAGGCCTCTTCGCGCGCGACGGTGGAGGTCTATCGCCCGGTGCAGGAGTCGGTGGTGCACTTCGTCGGCCGCGAGGGCCGCGACGCCATGTACCGCAGCATCGCGCTGCGGAAGGAGTGCTGCGCGATCCGCAAGCTGGAGCCGCTCTCCCGCGCGCTGGAAGGCCAGAAGGCCTGGATCACCGGCCTGCGCAAGGAGCAGTCCGCCGCCCGCGCCGAAGTGCCGGCGATCGACACGGCGGAAGCTCGCGCCAAGGTGAATCCCCTCGCCGACTGGACCTGGGGCGACGTCTGGCACTACATCAACGTCAACAAGGTCGACTACAACCCGCTGCACGACCAGTTCTTCCCCAGCATCGGCTGCGCGCCCTGCACGCGCGCGATCAGCCTTGGCGAGGACTTCCGCGCCGGCCGCTGGTGGTGGGAAGATGAGGCAGCGAAGGAATGCGGCCTGCACGTGAAGAAGGAAGAGAAGGTCGCCGCATGAACGCCCGCACGGAACCGCAATTGCTGTCACGCATCTCCAACCGCCACCTCGACGCGCTGGAAGAGGAAGCCATCTTCGTCCTGCGCGAAGTGGCCGGCGCCTTCGAGCGGCCGACGCTGCTGTTCTCCGGCGGCAAGGACTCGCTGGTGCTGCTGAAATGCGCCGAGAAGGCCTTCGGCACGGGCCGCCTCCCCTACCCGCTGCTGATGATCGACACCGGCCACAACTTCCAGGAGGTCACGGACTTTCGCGACTTCCGGGCGAAGCAGCTGGGCGCCGAGCTGATCGTGCGCAGCGTCGAGGACTCGATGAAGCGCGGCACGGTGCGCCTGGCGCGCCCGGACGAGAGCCGCAACGCGCACCAGTCGGTGACGCTGCTGGAAGCCATCGAGGAATTCCGCTTCGACGCGCTGATCGGCGGCGCCCGGCGCGACGAGGAGAAGGCCCGCGCCAAGGAGCGCATCTTTTCCCACCGCGACAGCTTCGGCCAGTGGCAGCCCAAGGCGCAGCGCCCGGAACTGTGGACGCTGTTCAACACGCGCCTCGCCCCCGGCGAGCACTTCCGCGTCTTCCCCATCTCCAACTGGACCGAGCTGGACGTGTGGCAGTACATCGAGCGCGAGGAGATCGAGCTGCCCTCGCTCTACTACGCGCACCAGCGCCAGGTGGTGGAGCGCCGCGGCCTGCTCGTGCCGGTGACCGAGCTCACGCCGCCCAAGGCGGGGGAAGAGGTCGTGACCCGCACCGTGCGCTTCCGCACCGTGGGCGACATCACCTGCACCTGCCCGGTGGCCAGCCCCGCGGCAAACGCGGCTGAGGTGGTGGCCGAGACGCTGACCGCCGAGGTCAGCGAGCGCGGCGCCACCCGCATGGACGACAAGACCTCCGACGCTTCCATGGAGAAGCGCAAGAAGGACGGGTATTTCTGATGACGACGCACACCGAACACGACGCCGCGCTGCGGTTCATCACCTGCGGCTCCGTCGATGACGGCAAGAGCACCCTGATCGGCCGCCTCCTGGTGGACAGCCGCGCGGTGCTGCAGGACCAGCTGGCGTCCGTGTCCCGCTCGGGCGAGACCGACCTCGCGCTGCTCACCGACGGCCTGTCCGCCGAGCGCGAGCAGGGCATCACGATCGACGTCGCCTACCGCTACTTCGCCACGCCGGGGCGCAAGTTCATCATCGGCGACGCGCCCGGCCACGAGCAGTACACGCGCAACATGGTGACCGCTGCTTCCAGCGCCGACGCCGCCGTGGTGCTGGTGGACGCTACCAAGCTGAAGTGGCCCAACCCCGGCCTGGAGCTGCTGCCCCAGACCCGCCGCCACACCCTGCTCGCCAATCTGCTGCGCGTGCCCGCGATCGTGTTCGCGATCAACAAGCTGGATGCGGTGGAGGATGCGACCGTCGCCTTCCACAACATCCGCGGCGCCCTGGAGGACTTCACGGAGGCCGCCGGCATCCCGGCCCACGCGGTCGTGCCGATCTCCGCGCTCAAGGGATTCAACGTCGTCGAGCCCAAGCCGGGCTGGGCCGGCTACCACGGCCCCACGCTGCTGGCCCTGCTGGAGCAACTGGATGTCACGCCCGCGGATGCCGCCGAGGCCTTCGCCTTCCCCGTCCAATGGGTCGAAAAGTTCTCATCCTCCGCCGACACCTCGCAGGGGCGCCGCGTCTTCTGGGGCCGCGTGGCCACCGGGACGGTGCAGCCGGGCCGGGACGTCACGATCCTGCCGTCGGGGCAGGTCGCCAAGGTCGCCCAGGTCCTGGACCACGCCCGCCAGCCCGCCGAGGTCGGCGCCCGCCACAGCGCCGGCATCGTCCTGGACCGCGAGGTGGACGTGTCCCGGGGCGACTGGCTGCTGGCACCGGGGGCCTTCACGCCCTCGCGCGAGCTGTCCGCCACTGTCGCCTGGCTCGACGACGAGCCGCTGGTCGCCGGCCGGACGTACTGGGCCCTCCATGGGCACCGCTGGGTCAAGGCCAAGGTGAAGCGCATCGTCCACAAGCTGGACGTGAACACCCTGCAGGAGCAGGATGCTGACCACCTGGAAGCCAACGGCATCGGCCACGTCGAACTGGCGCTGCAGGAACCGCTGGCCACCCTGCCCTACGCGCGCTCCCGGGCGCTGGGCGCCCTGGTCCTGGTGGACACCGCGACGCACAAGACGTCCGGCGCGGTGCTCGTTCGTTGATCGGGAACAAACCCCGGCCGGGTGAAGGCCGCCCGGGATGGGCACAATCAAAACCAAATAAAATCGAGGGTTTCCCCCCTGCCCTCGTATCGCAATGACCCACGTCGTCACCGAACAATGTATCCGCTGCAAGTACACCGACTGCGTTGACGTCTGTCCGGTGGACTGCTTCCGCGAAGGTCCGAACATGCTCGTGATCGACCCGGACGAGTGCATCGACTGCGCAGTCTGCATCCCGGAATGCCCGGTGAATGCGATCTACGCCGAAGAGGACGTGCCGGCCAACCAGGTGGCCTTCACCAAGCTGAACGCGGAGCTCTCGCACGCCCCGGGCTGGAAGAGCATCACCAAGCGCAAGCCGGCGCTGCCGGATGCCGAGGAATGGAAGGACAAGCCGGACAAGCTGTCCGAGCTGGTCAAGTAGGACTATGAAATCTGAACTGAACGACGAAGTGATCAAGACCGCAGCCGCCCACGACGGCCCGATCGAGACCGATGCCGTGATCATCGGGGCGGGGCCCGTGGGCCTGTTCCAGGTGTTCGAGCTGGGCCTGCTGGAGATCAAGGCCCACGTCATCGACTCGCTTGCCTATCCCGGCGGCCAGCCGATCGAGCTGTACCCGGACAAGCCGATCTACGACATCCCGGCCATCCCCGTGTGCACTGGCAAGGAGCTGACGGACGCCCTGCTGAAGCAGATCGAGCCCTTCGGCGCCACCTTCCACCTGGGCCAGGCGGTCACCGTGGTGCAGAAGCAGGACGACGGCCGCTTCTTCGTCGAGACCTCCAAGGGCACGCGCTTCCTCACCAAGACCATCTTCATCGCCGGCGGCGTGGGCGCCTTCGAGCCGCGCACGCTGAAGGTCGAGGGCCTCGACCAGTTCGACGGCTCGCAGCTGTTCTACCGGGTCAGGAACCCGGCCGACTTCGCGGGCAAGAACCTCGTGATCGTCGGCGGCGGCGACTCCGCGCTGGACTGGGCGCTCAATTTCTGCGGCGGCAACCAGGACGGCAACGCCCACAAGGCCGAGAGCGTCATCCTGATCCACCGCCGCGACGGCTTCCGCGCCGCGCCCGCCTCCGTCGCCCGCATGCACGAGCTGTGCGAACAGATGGAGATGCAGTTCATCGTCGGCCAGATCACCGGCTACGAGGAAAAGGACGGCCAGCTGACCGGCGCCAAGGTGACCGGCTCCGACGGCGTCACCCGCGTGGTGCCGCTGGACGTGCTGCTGGTGTTCTTCGGCCTGTCGCCCAAGCTGGGCCCGATCGCCGACTGGGGCCTGGACATCGAGCGCAAGCAGCTGAAGGTGGACACCGAGAAGTTCTCGACCAACGTGCCGGGCATCTTCGCTGTGGGCGACATCAACACCTACCCGGGCAAGAAGAAGCTGATCCTCTCCGGCTTCCACGAATGCGCGCTGGCCGCCTTCGGCGCCGCGCCCATCATCTTTCCCGAGAAGGGCAAGATCCACCTGCAGTACACGACCACCAGCCCGAAGCTGCACAAGGTGCTGGGCGTCGAGACGCCGGTCTTCGACTGACGATTTGCTGAGCCGCGCGCGCGTCCGCCGGATGCGCTGCCGGTTCAGCATATAATCTAGGGCTTGTTCCCCGATAGCTCAGTCGGTAGAGCGCCGGACTGTTAATCCGTAGGTCCCTGGTTCGAGCCCAGGTCGGGGAGCCAAGAACAAGCCCGAGGCCCTGCTTGCGACTGCGGGGCAGGACACGAAGAAGGCCTCGCCAATGCGAGGCCTTCGCATCGATACCGATCATTCCCCGATAGCTCAGTCGGTAGAGCGCCGGACTGTTAATCCGTAGGTCCCTGGTTCGAGCCCAGGTCGGGGAGCCAAGACAAGGCCCGCATCCACGGGCCTTTTCCTTTTCCGGCAAGACAGTACGACGCACGTAGTCTTCGCCGGACGCGCGACGTGCCGTGCTACCGTCCGGCCACCATGGGGACCCGTCCGCGCGCGTGGATCCGGCGCTGCCTGCGCGCAGCCGGTGCCGCGCTGGTCGCACTGGGCACGTTCGCCACGGCTGCCGACCTGTCCCGTGAGCAGGTGATGGGCGCCCTGGTTTCCTCCCCCGGCGGCCGCGCCGTGTTCGACGGCAAGGACCTCTCCGACCTGGACCTGAGCGGCCTCGACCTGCGCGGCGCCAGCCTGCGAGGGACCAACCTGTTCGCCAGCAAGCTGGTGTCCGCCGACCTGCGCGGCGCCGACCTCTCCGGCGCCAACCTCAATGGCGCGTGGTTGATGGGCGCCGATTTCACCGGTGCCAGGCTGCGCGATGCCAGCCTGCTGTCCGTCGTGATCCTCGGCGGCACGGTCCGCAAGATGCCCACGTTCAAGGGCGCCGACCTGCGCGGCGCGCGCATCATCGCGGACCTGCCGGGCGCGGACCTGAGCGGAGCCGACCTCGGCCAGGCGCGCATCGGCGTCGACATCAAGAACCAGGGCATGGGCCAGATGCGCACCGACCTCACGGGCGCCAATCTCTCCGGCGTGAACCTCGAGGGCGCGGACCTGAACCGCACCCTGCTCTCCTTCGCCAACCTGCGGGGCAGCAACCTGCGCGGCGCCAACCTGTTCCGCGCCCGGCTGCCGGGCGCGGACCTCGCGGGCGCCGAGGTGACGGGCGCGGACTTCACCGAGGCCGACGTGTCGGGCGCCAACCTGCAGGAAGCGAAGGGCCTGGCGCAGGCGCGCGGCCTCGAGCGCGCGGAAGGCACCAGCCAACGGTGAACGGATTCCGCGCTCGGGCGACGGACGGTTGAGGCGTTGGCGCCTTGTCCGTCGCGGAAGTCACCGGTCTGCTGACAGGGCGCAACAGCGGGTCGCGATCCCCGTGGATAGAGTGAACGAATGACCGATCTCCATGCCGTCCTGCTCTCATGGGCCGTCACGCTGTCCGGATACCCGGCCCCCGCGGAGCCGCCCGTCGTCGTGCCCAAGCCGCACGCGTTCTTCGTGGAGAAGGCCTGCCACGGCCAGGAGTGCAAGGTCCTCGGCTGGTACGCGGGCGGCAAGGAGCTCTACGTCGACGAAACGCTGGATCCCGAGAACAACCTGTTCGCCAGTTCGATCGTCGTGCACGAGATGGTCCACTACCTGCAAGGTGTCGCGCGCGGCGACGATGCGCTGCGCAGCGGTGCCGCCTTCACCGTCGCGCCGTCCTGCAAGCAGGTGGTCCGCTGGGAGCGCGAGGCCTATTCGGTCCAGCGCGAATACATCATGCGCTACGGCGCCTACCTGCCCATCGGGGTCTCGATGTCGCACGTGCAGTGCGAAGACGGCGCGATGCCGAACTAGGCCTGGATCAGGCCCCAGCGCAGGGCGACCAGCGTGAGTTCCGACTGGTTCGTCGCGCCCAGCTTCTGCTTCACGTGATAGAGGTGCGTGCCGACGGTGCTCGGTGACACCTTGAGGTTCTCGGCCACCTGCGCCACCGTCGCCCCGCGCGCGAGCTGGACGAAGACCGAGAACTCGCGTTCGCTCAGCACGTCCGCCGGGCTGCCGCCGCCTTCGATGTCGGCCAGCGCCAGCGCCTGGGCCGTGTGCGGGTCGACATAGCGCTCGCCGCGCGCCACCGTGCGCACCGCCGCGGCCAGTGCGTCCGGTGCGCTGCGCTTGGCCAGGTAACCGAGGGCGCCGGCGCGCAGCACGCGCCGCGGATGCGCCGTGTCCTCGTGGGCCGACAGCGCGAGCACGCGCGCCTTGGGGTCCTGCGCGAGGATGCGCCGCACGGCTTCGAGTCCGCCCATGCCTGGCATGGACAGGTCCATCACCACCACGTCGGGCTGCACGCGCGCATAGTCCCGGCACGCCTGCTCGCCGTCGCCCGCTTCGGCGGCGACCTCCACCTGCGCATCGGCCAGCAGCATGCGGAATCCCATGCGCACGAGCGCATGGTCGTCCACCAGCATCACCCGGATCAAGCCAGCGCCTCCGCCGGTTCGGAGAGCGGCACGCGGACCTTCAGGCACACGCCGCCCTCACCGCCGGGCGCGACCTCGCACTGGCCGCCCACCGACTCCACGCGTTCCGCCAGCCAGCGCAGGCCGCGCCGCGCACCGTTCGCGGCCCAGTCGGGCGGCAGGCCGCTGCCGTCGTCCTGCATTTCCAGCGCGATGCCGTCGCCCTCGGCGCGCAGCTGCAGGCGCAGCGAGCGCGCATGTCCGTGGCGCAGCGCGTTGGTGATGCCTTCCTGCGCGGCGCGGTAGAGGGTGAGGGCCACTTCCGCCGAAGGTTGTGCCTCTCCCAGCTCCGCGTCGAGCGCGACGTGCACGCCGGGGTGGCTGCGCCGGGTGCGTTCGACGAGATCCGACAGCGCCTCGCGCAGCCCGAAGTTGTCCAGCACCAGCGGCGTGAGGCGCGGGATCAGCCCGTGCATCGCTTCGTACAGGCGGGAGGACTCGTCGGCGATGATGCGCGCCGCCCGCTCCGACTCCGCATCGATGCCGCGCGCGCGCTGCGCGATCGACAAGGCCATGCTGCGGATCGCCGTCACCGACTGGCCCAGCTCGTCGTGCAGCTCGCGCGCGATGCTGCGGCGCTCCTGCTCGATGCGGCCCGTCACCCAGTGCGCGAGCTCGCGGCTGTCCGACAGCCGCCGCTCCGCGACGGCGGCCCGCCGCTCGATCTCGATGTTCCGCCGCAGCATGCTGACCATGCGGTTGAAGGCCTCGCCGATCGCCGCTGCCTCGCGTCCGTGCAGGCGCGGGAGCTCGACGTCGAAGCGGCCCGTCTCCAGTGCGTTGAGCGCGCGCACGATGCTGCCGAAGGGGCGGACCGCCCGCCCCACCAGCCAGAACACGGCGGCGTTGGAAGCCACGAGCAGCAGCAGCGACAGTCCCATCAGCGGGACCAGCTCGTCCCAGGCATCCAGGGCGGCGCGCGAAGCATTGGCGCTCAGGGTCAGCTTGCCGTCCGGGAAATGGATGGCCTGCTCCGAAGGCGGCGGGGTGACGAGGTCCTCGAACCACGCCGGCGCGTTGCGTCCGGCCTTGTAGGGCGAGGGCGGCGAGCGGTACAGGACGGTCCCCTGGGTGTCGAGCAGCGTGATGTCGGTGGAGCGCACGCGCCCCAGTCCTTCCAGGTACGCCCGCAAGGCCTCCGGTCCCTGGGCGGCGTATCCCCACACGGCCCGCCGCATCATCTGCGTCGCCACCCGGTTGGCGGCCACGACCTCCTCGTTGACGGACTTGCGCATGCCGTCGAACTCCTGCGCGAGCAAGGCCAGCAGGAACAGCAGCGTCAGCACGCCGACGATGAGGTTGATCTTCAAGCGCAGGGTCATGGCCGCGTCGCCCCCTTGCGCGGATGGTAGCGGCCGGCGGCCCGCCCTGCCGCGCGCGATTCATGAAAATCATGAGGCGCGATTCCAAGGCGGGGGGCTACCCCGGCCCGGGCGGCGGCGCGAGCATCTTCCCCGGGACGCATTGGTCCCGTTCCCAGGAGATGCACATGACGTGGCAAACCCCTCAAGCGCAGGACTTCCGGTTCGGCTTCGAGATCACGATGTACGTCGCGGCCCGCTGACGCGGGTCCCGCGCCCGGGACTGCCCGGCGGCGCGAGCCGCCGGGCAGCCCGCCTGCTCCATGCGCATCACGATCCTCGGCAGCGCCGCGGGCGGCGGCTTCCCGCAGTGGAACTGCAATTGCCGCAACTGTGCCGGCGTGCGCGCCGGCAGCGTCCGCGCCAGGCCGCGCACGCAGTCTTCCCTCTTCGTGCGCACCGACCACGGCGTGGACGGCATCCTGCTCAATGCCTCGCCGGACGTGCTGGAGCAGATCCGCTCGCGGCGGGCCCTGCAGCCCGCGCGGCAGCCGCGTGACACGGCGATCGCCGGCGTGGTGCTGGTCGACGGCCAGCTCGATCACGCGACCGGCCTGCTGATGCTGCGCGAGCGCGGTTCGCCGCTGCCGGTGTGGTGCACGGAACCCGTCGCGGAAGACCTGCGCAGCGGCCACCCGGTGCTCGAGATCCTGCGGCATTACTGCGGCGTCCGGCAGGAAACCATCCCGCTGGATGGCGCCAGCTTTGCGGTGCCAGGCGCGGACGGCCTTTCGCTGCGTGCCCTGCCCCTGGCCGGCAAGGCCGCGCCCTATTCCCCGCATCGCCAGCAGGGCGTGCCCGGCGACAACATCGCCCTGGTCCTCGCGGACCGCGAGCGGCGCGTGTCGGTGTTCTACGCGCCGGGCCTGATGGACATCACCCCGCAGGTCTTCGACGCCATGGCCGGCGCCGACGCCGTGCTGGTGGACGGCACCTTCTGGACCGACGACGAGATGATCGCGCTGGGCTTGTCCACCCACCGGGCACGCGACATCGGCCACCTCGCGCTCTCCGGCCCCGGCGGCATGATCGAGTGGCTGTCGCGCCTGCCGACGGCCACGCGGCGCTATCTCCTCCACATCAACAACACCAATCCCATCCTCGATGAAGACTCGCCGCAACGCGCCGCGCTCACGCAGGCCGGCATCACGGTGTGCGAGGACGGCATGGAGATCCGGCTGTGAGCGGCATGCCTGCCCCCTGGCCGCGGGCCGACTTCGAACAGCGGCTGCGCGCGCTGGGCGCGGGCTACCACATCCACCATCCCTTCAACCACATGCTCAACACGGGGCGGGCGACGCCGGAGCAGATCCGGGGCTGGGTGGCCAACCGCTTCTGCTACCAGGTGGCCATCCCGGTCAAGGACGCGGCCATCCTGTCGAACTGCCCCGACCGCGAGGTGCGGCGCGCATGGATCCAGCGCATCCTGGACCACGACGGCTTCGAGATCGGCGGCGTGAAGGACGAAGGCGGCATCGAGGCCTGGCTGCGCCTCGCGCAGGCGACGGGGCTGCAGCGCGAGGAAGTCCTGGACCAGCGCCACGTGCTGCCCGCCGTGCGCTTTGCCGTCGAGGCCTATGTCAATTTCGCGCGCCGCGCGCCCTGGCAGGAGGCCGTGTGCTCGTCGCTGTCGGAGCTGTTCGCGCCCGAGATCCACAAGGAGCGGCTGGCGAACTGGCCCGAGCACTATCCCTGGATCGAGCCTGGCGGCCTCGCCTACTTCCGCCAGCGCGTGAGCCAGGCGCGGCGCGACGTCGAACAGGGCCTGGAGATCACGCTGGGCCACTTCAACACCCCCGCGCTGCAGGAACGCGCTCTTGCGGTGCTGCAGTTCAAGCTCGACGTGCTGTGGGCCATGAACGACGCCATGGCGCAAAGGTACGGCGTGTCATGAGCCTGGAAGCCGCCACCATCCCCCGCATCGGCAACGGCTTCCGGCTGCAATGGGAAGCGGCACAGGAGTGCCACGTGCTGCTCTATCCGGAGGGCATGGTGAAGCTGAACCAGAGCGCGGGCGAGATCCTCAAGCGCTGCGACGGCGAGCGCACCGCGGCGGAGATCGTCGCCGACCTGGAGACGGCCTTCTCCACCACCGGCCTGGCCGGCGACGTCTTTGCCTTCATGGAAATCGCTGCGCAACAGCGCTGGCTGACGTGGGAGGAGCGGTGATGGACGCGCCCCGTCCCGGCCCGCCGCTGTGGCTGCTCGCGGAGCTGACCTACCGCTGTCCGCTGCATTGCGTCTTCTGCTTCAACCCGCTGGACTTCGCGCGGCACGAGGACGAACTGGGCACGGACGACTGGCTGCGCGTGCTGCGCGAAGCGCGCGAACTCGGCGCGGTGCAGCTGGGCCTGTCCGGCGGAGAGCCGCTGCTGCGCGACGACCTGGAAGCGATCGTCGCGGAGGCCCATCGCCTGGGCTTCTACACCAACCTGCTCACGTCGGGCGTCGGCCTCACGGCGGCGCGCGCGCAGGCACTGAAGGAAGCGGGGCTGGACCACGTGCAGCTCTCGTTCCAGGACTCCACCCGCGAGATGAACGACTTCCTTTCGCACACGAAGACCTTCGCGCTGAAAAGCAACGTGGCGGCGCTGATCAAGCAGCAGGGCTGGCCCATGGTGATGAACGTGGTGATCCACCGCCTGAACATCGACCACGTCGACCGCATCATCGCGATGGCCCACGAACTGGGCGCCGAATACCTGGAACTCGCCAACACGCAGTACTACTCGTGGGCCTTCCTGAACCGCTCGCTGCTCCTGCCCTCGCACGAGCAGCTGCAGCGCGCGGAAGCCTGCGCGGATGCGTGGCGCGCCCGCCTCGGCAACGCCATGCGCATCCTGTTCGTCGCGCCCGACTACCACGACGGCACCGTCAAGCGCTGCGTCAACGGCTGGGGTAGCACGCTGCTCACCGTGGCGCCCGACGGCGTGGCCTTGCCCTGCCATACGGCGCGCATGCTGCCCGGCCTGCGGTTTCCCGACGTGCGCGAGCAGAGCCTGCGCGAGATCTGGTACGCCTCGGAGGGTTTCGCGCGCTATCGCGGCACGGGGTGGATGAAGGAGCCCTGCGCGAGCTGCGAGCACCGCGAGCGCGACCTGGGCGGCTGCCGGTGCCAGGCATGGCTGGTGGCGCAGGACGCGGAGGCGGCCGATCCGGTGTGCGTCAAGAGCCCGCACCATGAGCGGATCGTGCAGGCGATGGCGGAGGCGGGCAAGGCGGTGGAGCACCCGCTCGTGTTCCGCGACCGGCGCGCGTCATTGGCACGCAGCCCGTAGGGTGGCGGTGAGCGGAGCGAACCCCACCGCGGATCGCACGGTGGGGTTCGCTCCGCTCACCGCCACCCTACGAATCACGACACGACCAACCACTCTCCTTTGCCTTCGACGGCGAGATCGCCGGCCCAGCGCCGCACGGGCCGGCGATCCAGCGCGGCCAGGCGGCCCCCGAAGCGCGCGAGGTCGCGCGCAAGCAGCTGCCACGCCACGGCGAAGTCGGAGTCCACGGCCACGAACGTCGTCGGCGGCTGCGGCGCTTCGCCGGCGAAGACGATGCTGCCGCGGCGCATCCCCCAGGCGGCATGCGCGCCGCAGCGCCCGCCCAGGGCCACGGTGCCGGCCACCATGCGCGAGGCGAGGAAATCGCCCGCATCGCCATGGACCACCACCGTCCCGCGCCGCATGCGGTCCGCCAGGCGCGCCCCGGCGCGTCCGTGCACGACCAGCATGCCGCCGCTCATGCCGTCCATGGCCCCCGGGAGCGCGCCGGCCGCGAAGTCGCGGACATCGCCCTGCACTTCCAGGGTCCCGCCACCCATGGCGCAGCCGGCGAGGTCACGCGCACTGCCTTCGATGCGGAGGGCGCCGCCGGACAGGCCCACGCCGGCGCAGTCCCCCGCATCGCCCTGCACGACCAGCTCTCCGGCCGCCATGCCCGCGCCCAGGCAGTCGAAGCGCGACAGGTCGCCCGCAAGGCGCAGCGACGGGGAAGCGTCGTCGCGCGCTTCCGCCGTGACGTCGAACCATTCGCCCACCGGAACGCTGTCGCGTCCCTGGGGCAGCGGCAGGCGCAGGACGGCCTCGCGGTCCATCGTGCAGAGCAGCGCGGGCAGCAAGGCGCGGGCATCCACGCGCAGGGGCGGTGGAGAACGCAGCACCAGGGTGTGCCTCATGGCCCTTCGCCCCGCGGCGCCAGCGCATGAAGATGGAAGTGGAACGGCCCCAGCTTGCCGCCGTAGTTGCCCGCAGTGAGGCGGGTCACGCCCGCCTGCGCCCCTCGCGCCAGCACGGCCGCCATGCCCGCGCGCATCGCCGCGCCCACACCCTCCTCGGTGAGGCCGTCGATCACGATCTCCAGCACGCTGCGCTCGCCTTCGCGCAGCGCGCTGCGCGGGCTCAGGTGCAGGAGCGCGGGACAGAACGCATCGTTGGTGGAGGCGATGAGGGCGGGATACCTGCTGCCCACCTTGGACCCGGAGCGCACCACGCCGCCGGGGAACGGCAGGATCACGCCCGGCACCGCGCGCATGGCCTGCGCGGCGGCGGCCGCTCCTGCCAGCGCGGCCTCCGTGTCGCGCGCGAGCAGCAACAGGTTTCCCCCGCCCACGGCCTTGACCACGGGCGTGGTCTCCTGCGCCACGAACTCGCCGTCCATGACCGGCACGCGCCAGTAGCGCACGCCCGCGATCACCTTGGACCCCTGCCAGCCGTCGCCGAAGAAGCGCAGGTTGCGCCCAAGCGGCACGGGCTCGCCTTGGCTCAGGCCCGCGAACACGGCCGTCGTGGGACAGGTCATGACGCACTGGCCGACGCGCCGGTCGACCTGCTTCGCCAGCTCCTTGCCCGAGACCGCGAACAGCAGGATGGCCACGCCCGGCCGCCCATCCGGCGTTTCCTGCGGCGGCAGCACGCGCTCGATCCCGGCCTCGCAGCCGCAGCCGATGACGGAGGTCGCCAACCCGGTGGCGCTCACGGCGGCATGCATCGCCCACACGGCGTCGTGCGCCGTGATCACCAGCCGCGTCGCCTTCATGGGAAACGCTTCCGCGAAGGTGTCGTCGATGGCGATCCCGTTCGCTTGCATCACACGCTCCGAGCCTCGCAGGCCCAGGGGAACAGCCGCCCGCCGTTGCAGCAGGCGCAGAGTTCGTCGTCGCCGATCGCGGCATGGCGCCAGTGCACGCCGAGGGGCCGTTCGTTGCGCGCCGCCAGGACGCGCTCCACGCCCGTGTCGAACACCGGTTCGGCGAAATGCACCGCCCCTGCAGGCGTGGCGACGACGCGGCCTTCGCGCACCACCGGCGCCCCGTCCTTGAACACCCACGTGGCGCGGGAGAACATCGTCTCCGCATCGCCCTGCTCGCGGTACACCGCGACATCGGCCGCCGCGCCCTCTCCGAGGTGCCCGCGGTCCCGCAGGCCGAGCAGCCGCGCGGGCGCGGCGCGGGTCATGATCGCGATCTCGTGGAGCGTCAGTTCGCGCGTGATGTGCCGCAGCGCCGACTGCGCGGCCACGTCGGGATGCAAGCGCGCCAGCTGCTCGTCGCGGAAGGGCTTGTCCATCAGCAGGCGCATGAGGTGCGGATAGCTGGTGAACGGCGCGCCATTGGGATGGTCGGTGGTCAGCACCACGCGCCAGGGATCGCGCACCTGCAGGAACAGCTCCAGGCCGATGCTCCACTGCAACGCGTTGACGTAGCTCTGCTCGCGGTAGCGGAAAGGCAGCACGCCGCAGCCCGCATCGCATTCGATGTCGGCGAGCACCCTCTTGCGCGGGCTGGCGAAGTCCGTGTTGGCGTGCTGGCGCATGGTGTCCGCCGAGGCCGTGACGGTCTGCCCGAACAGCACCTGGCCGATGTCGATGGAGCAGTTCGGGTGCGTGTCCAGCGCCTCGGCCAAGGCGAGGGCTGCGGAGGAGAACTTCTTCGGTCCCTCCGTCCCGTACGCGTGGAACTGGACGTGCGTCAGGTGCCCGGGCAGGCCTTCCAGCGCGTCCATCGTCGCCAGCGTGGACGCGATGTTGCCGGCGACGCCGAGGTTGCTGGCGTGGATGTGCAGCGGATGCGCGAGCCCGAGTTCGTGCACCGCGCGCGCCAGCGCAGCGATCACGCGGCGTGGCGTCACCTGCCAGTGCACGTGCGGTTCGTCCACGTCCAGCTTGCGCTGGTTGAACTTGAAGGCGGAGATCCCCGCCGGATTGACCACCTTGACGCCCAGGGCCCGCGTCGCGCGCACCACCCAGCCCACGTAGTCGCGCAGGCGCTGCGGGTCTTCGCCCCGCGACAGCAGTTCGAGGAAAGTCTCGTCGTTGCCCAGCATGACGTAGGCCCCATGGTCCACGATGGGAACGTCGCCCATCTGCATGTGCGCCTGGCGCGCGTCGCTCGCGGCCATCGCGGGCTCGAACACCGAGGTGTAGCCCATCTCCACATAGCGATAGCCGGTGGCGAGCGTGCCCGGCGTGCAGTGGCCGCAGGACGCGAGTTCCAGCGGATTGGCGGACGCGGCCAGCGGCGCGATGCCGGCGGCATGGTCCTGCGGCATCAGCAGGCGGGCAAGGTTCACCTTGCCGCCGCCGATGTGGCTGTGCAGGTCGACGCCGCCTGCCAGCACGATGCCGCCGTGCGCCGAGACTTCTTCGTCCACGGCCTCGCGCGGATCGAGCGCGACGATGCGGCCGTCACGCATCACGACGTCACGCACTTCCCCAGCGACGCCGTTGGCCGGATCGAAGACCCGCCCTCCCCGCAAGCGCCGCGTGGTCATGCCAGCGCCTCCAGTCTCTCCAGCAGGTCGGTGACGACGCGGGCCATGGCCGCCGGTCCCTCGCTGCGCACTCCCGCCAGGGGCACCACGACGCCGTCCGCGCGGAACAGGTGTCCCGGGGCATCCAGTCCCGGCGTCGCGACGGGCAGGAACACGCAGTCCCGCTCCGACCCGGCGTGGCGCAGTCGCCGCCCCATGCCCGCCGGGCCCAGCACGATGCGCGGAATGCGTGTGGGCGGTGGCAGCCGCTCGGGCGAGAAGCTCCACGCCCACAGCATTCCGTCGACCGCGCCGTCCGCCAGCAGGCGGTCGGCCGCCAGCCGCAGCGGCTCGTGCACGAGTCCTTCCCGGCCGAAGCGCGTGCGCAGCGGCAGCCCGCACAGCCACGTGAACACCTGCTGCACGGTCGCCGCGCCGTCGCTGCCGCCCAGCGCGAACGTCGCCGCGCGCGTGGCGCGGTTCAGGATCATGACGATGCGATGCAGCATTTCGACGGCCAGGGCGCCGTGCATCGGCAGCAGTCCGGCTTCCCACACCACGACGGCGTAGCGCGCTTCACGCAGGGACGATGCGAGCGCCGCGAGCCCGGCGTCCGCCACGCGCGGTGGCGGCGTGCCCAGCAGCGCCGCCAGCTGCTGCAAGTCGGCAAACAAGTCGCCGGAGCCGGCGACGTGCTGCGCGGCCACCGGTCCCGGCAACGCCGGCGGTGGAGCGGCGCCCAGGAACACCAGTCCGCGGCACGGCGTGTCCGGACGGTCCAGGCCGCAGCGCCGGAAGAACTCGGGATAGCTCGCAACGGCGTCCGTTCCCACGCAGACCAGGAGGTCCGCGCGCGCACGGATCTCGGCCAGCGTGGTGTGGAACTGCCCGCGGTCCTGCAACGCCCGCAGGCCATGCATCATCGCTTCGCCGTCGGCGTGGTCGCAGATGGCGCCGGTGCGCGCCGCCAGCCGGAACAGCGCGCGGGCCCCCGCGAGGTCCGTGCCCATGCCGCCGAACAATGGCTGGCGCCATTGCGCGAGGCGGCGCGCTGCCTCGGCGAGGGCGTCCCCTTCCGACGCGGCGATGCCGTCGATGAAGGGCACCGGTGCTTCCCGCGGCCATTGCGCGGCAAGCCCGGCGCGCGCGCGGGGACAGTCGGTCCCGTCCAGCACGAACCCGTCGGGACCGCCCGCAAGCGCCAGCCCGTCGCACGACAGCGAGCAGAAGGGGCAGGTCCAGGAGGCGTCCACGGCGCACCCCGACCGCAAACGGTGTGCCAGCCCGCGCACCCGCGCGCCACGCGGGCAGGCACACAGTCTGGTTGGTCCTCGTGCAACACTGTGTCGCGCCCGCCGGGCAGTGGCGGCCGCATCCGGCATGGCACGGTTCCTGAATCGCCCGCCGCCATGGGCGGACTCACGATGTCAATGCGCGCTCAAGGTGCCGTCGTGCAGCGCGCTGGCCACCAGCCAGCCGCTGGCCCCGGCTTCGGCGGCGGCCTGCAGGTCGCCCGCGTGGCGCACGCCGCCGGCGCCGATCCAGGCGCGGCCGGGCGCCATGGCGCGCAGGCGGGCGAAGGTCGCGAGGTCCGGGCCGCTGCCCGCGCCGACGCGGTCCAGCGTCATCACGATCACCGTGCGCGGCCAGGCCTCGGGACGGCGCCAGCTGCCGGAAGGATCCAGCGGCCGCTCGAGCCGGGAATCGAGCGACAGGATCGCCTGCGGATCCGCGCCCAGCTCGTCCAGCGCCCCGGCGCTGCCCAGCGATTCGCTGCCGTACACGGGGCGGACGCGGGCGGCGGCCGCGCCGAGCAGGCCGCGCAACGTGCGCACCGCGCCGGGGCCCGCGAAGCCCGCGTCGAGCCAGAGGCACAGGTCCGGCTGGTCGCGCAGCAGTGCGAGCAGCACGGGCACCTGCATCGGGCCGCCTTGGATCGCGTCGAGGTCGGCCAGGTACAGCACGGGCTCGCGGCCCTCCGGCGGCGGCGCGGCGGCGCGCAGGGCACGCGCAATGTCGCATGGCACGCTGCCCGCGGCGAGGCGCGAGACGATGGGCCGGTAGAGGTGCCGCTCCCCGCGCACGCCGCGGACCACCTGGCCGCGCTGGAGATCGATCACCGGAAGGACCTGGACCGTGGACATGACGCGCATCCTTGTCTATGAGCCCCTGAGTGCCGGAGACCCCGGCACGATCGCCAGCCTGGGCCGCGACAGCCGCGCGCGCCAGGAGATGGTGGAGGCCGGCCAGTCCATGCGCGACGCCATCGCCGGCGACCTCGCGGCACTGGAGGGGGTGGAGCTGACTGTAGCCATCGCCCGGCAGGAGGCAAGCCCTGCCGGCCGCGCACCCCATGTCCGCGCGATCGCGCCACGGCCCGCTGAAGAGGCCATCGCATTCGTGGAACGGCAGGCGCCACTGCACGACCTGTGCTGGATCGTCGCGCCGGAAGCCGGCGGGCTGCTGCTGCGGCTGCACGACGCCGTGGGCGATGCGCGGTGGATCGGCTGCGACGCCACGGCGATCCGCCTTGCCTCCAGCAAGCGCGCGACCTGCGAGGCCCTGCATGCCGCCGGCATCGCGACACCGCTCGCGTTCGCGCAGGCCGGGGACGGCGCCTGGATCGTGAAGCCCGACGACGGTGCCGGCACCCAGGAAACGCGCCTGCACGCCACGCGCGCTGCCGCGGACGCCGACATGCTGCGCCGGCAGGGCGCAGGCGCTGCCGCCGTCGCGCAACCCTTCGTGACCGGCGAAGCGCTGTCCATTTCACTGGTCGTCGGTCCGGATCTTGCACGGCCCGTGGCGTTCAACCGGCAGCAGGTGCAGATCGACGCCGCCGGCTGGCTGCACGACCTGGGCGTGCAGGCCGGGGCGTTGCAGGTCCCCGACCCGCGCATCCCGGCGTTGCGCGCGCTGGCCCACGCGGTCGCAAGGGCGATCCCCGGGCTGCGGGGCTACGTCGGCATCGACGTCGTGTGGAACGAAAGGAAGGGAGCGGTGGTCATCGAAGTCAACCCGCGCGTGACCTGCGCCTACGTGGGGCTCTCCGCGGCCCTGCAGCGCAATCTCGCGGCCGACATCCTCGCCGCGCATCCGCGCGACCCGGTACGGGAGGCGGCGGGCCATGGCGGCGCGTGACGGCACGCACCGGCAGCTGGGCTGGGACGTCGGCGGCGCCCACGTGAAAGCCTGCCTGCTCGAGGACGGCGCGCTGCGCGACGTCGCGCAGTGGCCCTGTCCCCTCTGGCAGGGAATGGAGCACCTCGACGCGGCGCTGGGCCTTGCGCGGTCCCGCTGGTCCCGGGCCTGGGATGCGGGCGTGGAGCACGCCGCGACGATGACCGGCGAGCTCGTCGACCTGTTCCCCGATCGCGAACAGGGCGTGGCGCGGATCGCCGACCGGCTGGCGCAAAGCCTCGGGCCTTCGCTGCGCCTGTTCGAAGCCGGCGGCGACTGGCGCCTGCCGGGCGAAGCCGCGCTGCGCTGGCGCGGGATCGCCTCGGCGAACTGGTGCGCGACGGCGCGGGTGCTCGCGCCACGCATCCAGGACGCGGTGCTGGTGGACATCGGCAGCACCACCACCGACCTGGTGCCGCTGCGGTCCGGCCGCGTCGCCGCGCTCGGCACGTCGGACGCCGAGCGGCTCGCCACGGGCGAGCTGGTCTACCACGGCGTCGTTCGCACGCCCCTGTGCGCGCTCGGCCCGCGCGTGCGCTGGCGCGGGCGCCGGGTCAACGTCATGAACGAGTTCTTCGCCACCAGCGCGGACGTCTACCGCCTGACGGGCGAGCTGGATCCCGCCCACGACCAGGCAACCACCGCCGACGGCCGCGGCAGGGACGGCGAGGCCACGCGCCGGCGGCTGGCCCGCATGATCGGTTGCGACGAGAGCGATGCGGATGCCACCGAGTGGCTCGCGCTGGCGCGGGAGTGGCGGGACGCGCAGCTGCGCGCGATCCGCGCCCCGCTCGCGCGCGTGTGTGCCGGTGCCGGGTTGCCGGCGGACGCGCCCGTGATCGGCGCGGGCTGCGGCGCCTTCCTCGCGCGGGAACTGGCGCGCCGGGCAGGACGGCCGTTCCTGCGCTATGCCGCCGTCGCGCTGCCCGCGTCGGCCGCACCGGCTGCCCTGGCCTCCTGGGCGGACGTGTGCGCGCCGGCGGTGTCGGTGGCGCTGCTGGCCTGCAGCCGGGGATGAACGCATGTGGATCGTCAAGCTCGGTGGCAGCCTCGCACAGGACGAGCGCCTCGTGTCCTGGCTGGGCATGCTGGCGGAAATCGGCGGCGGCCGCGTGACGGTCGTGCCGGGCGGTGGCCTGTTCGCCGACGCGGTCCGCGCCTCGCAGGCGCACTGGCACTTCCCCGACCTGGCCGGGCACAACATGGCCGTGCTCGCGATGGCCCAGACCGCGCACCTGTTCCACGCACTGGAGCCGCGCCTCGCGCTGGCCACCAGCGAGGACGGCATCCGGCGCGTGCTGCATGCCGGCCAGCCGGCCCTGTGGCTGCCCACGATGCTGCTGCGCGACGCGCCCGACCAGATCACCAGCTGGGACGTCAGCAGCGACAGCCTGGCGCTGTGGCTCGCGCGGCTGCTCAACGCCGAACACCTGGTGGTGGTGAAGGCGCGCGCGATCCCGCCGGTCGTCACGCTCGCCCGGCTCGCGGCGGACGGCGTGCTCGACGCGCGCTTCGAACCGTGGTCGCGCGATGCGCCTTTCCCGATCGAGGTGATCGGCGCGGAGGGGCTGGAGCGGGTGCGCGATGCGCTGCTGGGCGGGACCCCGGTGGCCCTGCCGCCGCCGCTGCAGGCGGCGCTCGCCTCACGCGGTGGCCGGCAGCGGAGCCCCCGTCCCCGCCGCAAGCCCGCGCCTTAGCTCGCGCACCCGGCGGGGATCGAGCGTCGCCGTGCGCGCGCCGCGCGTGACGGCACCCCGGAAGCCCGCGAAGTCGGGCGCCAGAGCGCGCAGCAGCGGCGCGTCCTCCCGGCGCAGCGAGCCGGCCAGTCCGGCGAGGACTCCGTGCCCGTGGACGGTCTCCACGAACGCTGCAAGGTCCGCCGTCGCGACGCGCCGCACGAGGCTGCCCGCGCCCTTGCGCGCCGTGTCGAGCATCACCGCCGGAAAGGCCCGCAGCGCCAGGGCCTGCCGCACGAGCGCCATGTCGACGCCGGCGTCGGAGACCAGCACCGGCACGACGCTCGCGGCGCAGGCTGCCAGCGCCTCCAGCACGTCGCCTCCCTGCGGCCAGACGCCGACCTTCACGTAGTCGACGCCGCACGAGCCCACGCGGCCCACCCGCTGAAGGATCTCCTTGCAATCCCTGGCGGTGAGGTCGCCGATGGTCGCGCTGATGCGCAGGTGGGGATGCCGCCGCCGCAGCACCGCCACGATGTGCGCGATGTGCTCGGGCGCCAGCGCGCCCAGGGCCCCGTCGGACGGCTCCTTGCAGTCGATGAAATCGGCGCCCGCCCCGGCGGCGCACAAGGCCTCGTCCGCGTCGCGCACGCTCACCAGCAGCCGCACCATCACGCCTCCCCCAGCGCCGGCGCGTGGTGCCGCGCCACCGCTTCGCGCAACCAGGCCCAGGCTTCCAGCTCCTCGGGGCCAGCCGTCTTGTCGATCGCGATCTGCAGGTACGCCATCTCGGTGTCGATCTTCTCCCGCGGCAGCAGGTGCAGGCGGCTCGCCAGCACGGCGCCTTCGATCACGGCGGCCTGCGCCCGGTTGAAGCCCGGGAAGGCCGCGTGCTGCACCTCGTGCACGCGGGCGAGCCGCAGCACGGGACGCTGCGCATCGTCCTGCACGCCGGCCAGCCGCAGCAGGACGTGCGCGTGCGCGCAAGCGAGGCGCACGGCGCCTTCGCCGCCCTCGACCGCCAGCGTCGGCCAGGCCTTGCGACCGGTGACGCAGCCGGCGAACACACGCACGTCGGTGACCACATTGAGGACCGCGGTGCGTGTCGCGAGGACGTTGTCCAGCGTGCGCGAAGGACGGAAGGGCTTGAGCACCACCTCGTTGCCCACGTAGCGCACGCCCATCGGTGCGACGTGCACCGGCCCCGGAGGCGCGCAGGTCGTCACCACGACTTCGAAGATGCGATCGTTCATGTCTCCCTCCCTTCCCACGCGCAGCCCCAGTCCAGCGGCTGGTCCTGCACGTAGCGCTTGCCCAGCTGCCAGGCGATCTGCGCGCGGGCGGTTTCCACGCCCATGTAGAAGGCGTGGCTCGCGTCGTTCTCCAGCCGCAGCTGCGGCCACAGCGCGAACGGGTCGCGGGCCACGCGCAGCCCTTCGCGGTTGTAGACGTGCACGCCCTGCGGCGACACCTGCACCCGGAAGTTGGGATCGCGCACCTCGCGGGCCACGGCGGCGATTTCCTCCGGGCCATCCGGGAAGGGACTCTTCGCGTGCACCGTCATCAGCTGCTCGCTGAGGCCCTTGGGCAGCATGTGGTGGGACACCGCCGCGTGCATGATGCGCCGGGCCCAGTCCGCCTCGCGCACCGCGCGCCGCGTGTGCGGGCTGACCTGGGTCGTCAGCACGGCGCTGGCGTCCAGTTCCGCGGCGATGCCCAGGAGCATCGCGTTGATGCCCGTGGTGTCCGCTTCCACCAGTTCCGTGAGGTTGCCCACGCCCATCAGGATGGGCACCCGCGGGAAGCGTTCGCGCAGGCGGTGGTAGCGCACCAGCGATGCCAGCAGGCCGTAGGGGATCGGGTCGAGGATCGCGTCGGCAAAGAAGGGTCGGCCGCTCGCCTCCAACCGCTCCACCGCTTCCCACAAGGATTCTTCATCCTGTGGCGTGCGGCCGATCAGCACCGGCGTGGAGGCCACCTCCTCCAGCATCCACAAGGTGTCCAGCGTCAGGCTCAGCAGGAAGTCCGCCCCGGCCCGCCCGCCGCGCAGCAGTTCGCCGGTATCGAGGGAATCGACGCTGACGCGCAGGCCGCATTCCTTCAGCGCCCGCACGCTGTCCTCCAGGTGCGGGAACGGCGTGTCCGGCAGTCCGCCCAGGTCGATCACGTCGGCGCCGTCCGCCGCATAGCCCTGCGCGCGCGCCACGATCGCGTCCACGTCCAGGCGCGGCGCGTCCACGATCTCCGCGAAGATCGAGATCGCATAGGCGTCGAGCGCGATCGGCTGCGCCTGGCGGCGGAAGAACTGCGGCAGGTCCTTCAGTTCCTCGGGCCCGCGCCGCACCGGCAGGCCGAAGTGCGCGGACAGCGCATCGACGTCGCCGCGGCAGCGCCCCGGCAGCAGGATGCGGTCCGCCGCGACCGGCGCCGCCACGCGGCGCTGCACCATGTCCGCGGTCATGAGCCCGGCCACCTGCAGCCCGATCTCGCGGACTTCCCAGGTGAACGGCGCATCGGCTGCGGGCGGCGCGACCTGCGACAGCACGCGGCGCAGGGCCGGTTCCGCCAGCCGGCCGGTCAGGAAGAGGATGTGTTCCATGCGAGGGACAGCGCCCGCAGGCGGGCGTCGAGCGCGGCTTCCAGCTCCTGGGGCGAGCAGACCACGGCACAGTGCGCGAAGGCACGCAGCTGCGCGACGTTGTCGAACTCGATTGCGCGCGGCCGCAAGGTCACCTCCTCGCGCGGAGCCTGGGTGATGACCACCGGCTCGGTGTCGCAGGCGAACACGATGCTCTGAAGCCCCAGCTTGCCGGCTTGCGCGAACATGTTGGTCGGCAGGGTGTCGCTGATCCCCAGCGCGCACTTCGCCACCGTGTTGCTGGTGGCCGGCGCCACGACGAGCGTGTGGTAGCGCTCGTGGTACAGGAATCCCACGGGCACGGCGCTCGCGCTGCGGTCCGGGAACAGCCGGAAGTCTTCGCGCAGCGCCTCGAGCCGGATGCCGTACATGGGCAGGATCTCCTCCGCCGCGGCGGACAGGAACAGGTCGACCCGCGGCAGCCGCCGCGCGATGTCCAGCGATTCGGGCAGGAAATGCCCGGAGCCGGTCAGCGCCCAGGCGAACCGGCCTACCGCTTCGTTGCTCAGCCGCTGTGCGTCACCGGGATGCGCAGCTTGTGCATGCGGCGGTACAGAGTGTTGCGGCTCACCCCCAGCGCCTTGGCGACGTGGCTCACGTTCCAGCGCTGCGCCTCCAGGGCGTTGAGCAGGACCTGGCGATCCTGGGCGTCCTGCGGCGACTGCGGCGTCGCGTCCGGCGGAGCCGAGGCCGCGCTGGCGGCCACCGGCGCGGACGGCGCGGTCAGCGACGGGAAGTGCTCCACGTCCAGGGGGCCCGTCGCGGCCAGCGCCAGCGCGCTGCGCAGCACGTGGTGCAGTTGTCGCAGGTTGCCGGGCCATGGATGACGCAACAGCAAATCCCAGGCCGCCGGGGTGATCGCGGCATCGGCGCGCCCCTCGTCCGCCATGAGGTTGCGGATGATTTCCGCGCGGTCGGTGCGTTCGCGCAAGGGCGGGATCTGCAGCTCGATGCCCGCGAGCCGGTAATAGAGATCCTCGCGGAAGGTCCCTTCGCCCACCATCTCGGCCAGGTTGCAGTGGCTCGCGCTGATCAGCTGGAAGTCCACGGGCCGGGCGTCGTCGGTGCCCAGCGGCGTCACCATGCGCTCGTCGAGCACGCGCAACAGGCGGGCCTGCAGGGCCAGTGGCATGTCGCCGATTTCATCCAGGAACAGGGTGCCCCCGTCGGACTGCACGATCTTGCCGCGACGCCCGCCCTTCTCCGCGCCCGTGAAGGCGCCGGCCCGATAGCCGAACAGCTCCGCCTCGATCAGGGTCTCGGGCAGGCTGGCGCAGTTGATCGCCACGAACGGGCCGGTCGCGCGGCTGCCGGAGGCGTGCACGGCACGGGCGAACACCTCCTTGCCCGCGCCGGTTTCGGCGTGCAGCAACAGGGGCGTGCCGCCGGCGACGACGCGCCTGGCCGTGGCCAGGTGCGCCACCAGCCGCGGATCGCCGAAGGTCGCCGCCGGAATGGGCGGCGCGGGCCGCGCGCCGGACGGCGGGACGGGCGCCGTGACCGGACCGGCGATGCGCACGCGACCCGACGAGGCGTTGCGCGTGGGGTTCTCCTCCGTGGCGGGCTGCCGCGCGACGGCGAAGAAGCGGTTGGCGGCGTTGGTGCGGTAGGTGACGATGGGGTGGAAGGCCGCGCGGTGGCTGCGCTCCAGCATGTCGTCCAGCGTGGTCTGGAAGACCTGCTCCAGCCGCGTGCCGCGCAGCTCCGTGTGCGTCGTGCCCAGCTGCAGCAGCGCACTGTGGTTGGCCGCCAGGATGCGGCCGCTGTCGTCCACGACCAGCTTGCCTTCGTGCAGCGTGTAGACGAACTCCGGACGCGAATGGAAGTGGATCGGGTGCGCCTCGCGGAACAGCGCGTCGATCAGGCGGTTCTCGATCATGCGCGCCGTCATGTTGAGAAGCACCAGCAGGTGGTTCTGCGGCTGGACCGAGCGGCTGCTGACGTCGAGCACGGCCGTCATCTTGCCCGCCGGGTCGTGGATGGGCACGGCCGAACAGGTGAGGCCGGTGTACTGGCTCAGGAAGTGATCCGCCTGCTGCACGACCACCGGCCCGGCCTCGACCACACAGGTGCCCATGCCGTTCGTGCCGACCTCCGCTTCGCTCCACACCGCGCCAACCTCCAGGCCCAGCGGCTGGGCCAGCCGCTCGAACTCCTGCGACGTCACCATGTGCAGGATCACGCCGTCGGTATCGGTGAGGACCACCGCCAGCGCCGGGTCGCCCAGCTGCTGGTACAGGGTGGTCATCTCGTAGCGCGCGCAGTCGATGACCGAGGCCATGCGGCGCTGGCGGGTCGGCAGGTCGCCGCGACCGAGCACGGGCGGCCGCCGGGCCTGGCTCGGATCGAGCCCGTGCTCCTTGACGCAGCGGGCCCACGACAACGCGACCGCCTCGCTGCTGGTGGCATGGAGCACCTTTCCGCGCACGACATCAAGGACACGATGCGCGTGCTCAAGCGGGTCGGAGATCGGCATGGCGGGCCCCCCTGTCGTTCTGGCCGCGTCCGGATGCATCCGGGCAATGGGCCGCCATTCTGGAGCAGAGTGTCGCGGAGCGCATCAGGGATTTGCTCAATGGCGGGCCCGCAAGTTGCTAACCGTCCGGCAGCAAGACCTTGCCGGAGGAGACCATGTTCCAAGCCCTGGCCCAGCAACACAGCGACACGTTCCCCGCGGCTGAGCCAACGGATCCGCTGGACCTGGTCTTCATCGAAGGCTTCTGCGCGCCCACGGTCATCGGCATCCATGCCAGCGAGCTGGACACGCCGCAGACGGTCGTCATCGACGTCTGCGCCGGCATGCCCCGCGTGCGCGCGTGCGAGACCGACCGCATCGGCGACACCATCGACTACGGCGTGCTGCGCGAACGGCTGCTGCGCCTGCTGCAGGAGCACCGCGTGCAACTGCTGGAGGCCCTGGCGGAACAGGTGGCGCGCATCGCCATCGATGAATTCCATGCGCACTGGGTGCGCGTGCGCATCGCCAAGCCGCGCAAGTTCGAGGACACGCAGGCCGTGGGCGTGGTGATCGAGCGCAGGCGCGAACCGCCCTCGCCGGCGGCGGCGCGGGCGGCGACGCTGCGGCTGATCGGCCATGGCCTCGTGCCGGGCAGCCGCTGAGGCCGTCGATCCCATGGACTTCACGCTCGCCCCGGGCATCGCCGCGGCATCGCGCGCTTCCGCGTCCGGGCACGTGTGCGTGCATGCGCCGGCGCGCTTGCACCTGGGCTTCCTCGATCCGGCGGGAACGCTCGGCCGGCCCTTCGGCAGCGTCGGGGTCGCCATCACGGGACTGGAAACCGTCGTCGAACTTGGCAAGCATCCCGTCGACGCATTCGAAGCTTCCTGCGGCGACGTCAGCGCACTGGAACGCGCCCGTGCTCACCTCGAAGTCCTGCGCCGCGCCACCGGACGCCGCGAGCCCGTCGCCCTGCGCCTGCGCAGCGCGCTGCCGGCCCATGCGGGCCTGGGCTCGGGAACGCAACTCGCGCTGGCGGTCGGCCGGGCATTTTGTGCCACGCATGACCTGTCGCTGGACACTCTGGAACTGGCCGCGCTCCTCGGCCGCGGCAAGCGCTCGGGCGTCGGCGTGGCCGCGTTCGAGCGCGGCGGCCTGCTGCTCGACGGAGGACCGCGGGCCGACGGCTCGCCCGCGCCCGTGCTCGCGCACCTCTGCCTGCCGGCGGCGTGGCGCGTGCTCCTCGTGATCGATCCGCGCGTGCAAGGCCTCAGCGGTGCCGCGGAGAAGGCGGCGCTGGCGCAGCTTCCGCCGCTGTCGCGCGCGGCTGCCGCCGAGATCTGCCACCAGGTGCTGATGCGCGTCCTGCCGGGCGCCGCGGGTGCCGAGTTCACGCCCTTCGCGGCCGGGGTGAGCCGCATGCAGGAAGTGCTCGGAGAACATTTCGCGCCGGCACAGGGCGGACATGCCTTCGCGAGCGAGGCGGTGGGCCGGCTGCTGCGGTGGATCGCACGCCGTGGGGTGGCGGGCATCGGACAGAGCTCCTGGGGATCGGCCGGCTTCGCCTTCCTGCCGTCGGAGGCGCAGGCACGCGCCCTGCTGGCGGAAGCCGGGGTCGCCGGCATCTTGGATCCCGCGCTCGCAGTCCAGGTGGTCCGTCCGCGCAACCACGGCGCGCTGGTGTCCGGCACGCGCGCCCAGGAGTGACGCCATGGAACGTCCCTATATCCTGCACATGTTCACGCCCGGGGCACAGGTGAGTCCCTTCGACGTGAACATGGCCGCCGACGCCGGCTACCAGGTGCTGGTGCCCTATTGCAACGTGAGCCTCGAGGGCGTGGCCGGCCTCGTGCAGGACGCGATCTTCTCCCGCGGCCCCAAGGGCGCGGCGCGCACGGGCCTGTTCATCGGCGGCCGCGATGCGATGCTCGCGCAGGACATGCTGGACCGCACCGGCAAGGCCATGTTCCCGCCCTTCGTCGTGTCCGTCTGCGCCGACCCGAGCGGCGCCTATACGACGGCCGCGGCGCTCGTCGCCTGCACGGAGGCGGCGCTCGAACGCGCCGGCGCCGGCGGCCTGGCCGGCAAGCAGGTCCTGTTGCTCGGAGGCACCGGCCCCGTCGGACGCATCGCCGCCGTGCTGTGCGCGCGCCGCGAAGCGCGCGCGGTGCTGGGGAGCCATCGGGGCAGTTCCGCCGCCCAGGAAGCCGCCACGCAGACCGGCACGCGCTTCGCCGTGCCGCTGCAGGGCGCATCCACCGCAGGCACGGATGCACTGCGCGCCGCACTGGCGGATGCCGACGTCGTGCTGGGCGTGGCGGGCGCCGGCGTGCAGGTCGCGGGCGAAGCGGACCTGGCGGCCGCGAAGCGCTTGCGGGTGGCCGCCGACATCAATGCGGTCCCGCCGGCCGGCATCGCCGGCGTGGGCGCCATGGACGATGCCAAGCCCATCGCCGGCACGTCCGCGGTGGGCATCGGCGCGCTCGCAGTGGGCAACGTCAAGTACCAGGTGCAGCACCGGCTGCTCACCCGCATGCGCGAAGCGGAGCAGCCGGTGGCGTTCGGCTTCGCGGAGGCCTTGGACGTGGCGCGCGAGGTGGTGGCCGAGAAGGGCCGCTGACCGCGCCATGGCCGCCACGCTCGTCGTCGCCGGCTTGTGGGCCCGGCCGCTGGCCGAGTCGGCACACCAGGCCGGCTGGCGGGTGGTCGCGCTGGACCTGTTCGGGGACGCCGACACGCGGCAAGCCAGCGCATGGTGGACGCGCATCGGCGATCCGGCATCGTTCGCGATCGATCCGTCCCTCTTGCGCGACGCGCTGCAGCGCGCGTCGCGCGAGCGCGATGTCGTCGGCTGGGTCGCGGGCAGCGGCTTCGAAGCGCAGCCCGATGCGCTGGACCAGCAACTGCCGGGACTGCCGCTGCTGGGCATGGAAGCGGACGCCGTGCGGGCGGTGCGCGATCCAGCGAGGTTCTTCGCCACGCTGGATGCGGCGGGCCTGGCCCACCCCGAGGTGACGCTGCGGCCCCCCGCGGACCCACGCGGTTGGCTCATGAAAAACGCTGCCGGCTCCGGCGGATGGCACATTCGCCGCGCAGACCATGACAGCGAAGGCGCCGCCGGGACCGGCTACTGGCAACGCGTCCAGGACGGCACGCCCATGTCGGCGCTGTTCCTCGCCGACGGCGAGCGTGCGCGCCTCGTCGCGCTCAACCAGCTGCTCGTGCGGCCCCTGGGCCCCCTGCCCCATGTCTACCACGGGGCCGTCGGTCCGGTGCGCGACGATGCGCTCGCGCACGAGGTGCAGCGGATGCTGTCCCGGCTGGTACCTGCCTTCGGCCTGCGCGGACTGGCCAGCATCGACTTTCTCGCGCACGACGGCGAAGCCTGGGTGCTGGAAGTGAATCCGCGTCCCTCGGCTACCATGGTGCTGCACGCCGCCGCATGGCCTGGCGGGCTCGTGCGGGCGCACGTGGACGCCGTGCAAGGCCGCTTGCCTGCCGCTCCGCCCTCGCATCCACCGGGCGTGCGAGGTTGCCTCACGCTGTTCGCGACGGAGCCTTGCCGCGTGGGACTCGGCCTGGCCGCGGAACTGGCGCGGTCGGCGGATTGCCACGACCTGCCACGGCCCGGTGCGCGCTTCGCCAGCGGCGAGCCGGTGTGCAGCGTGAGCGCCGAGGCGTCGGGCGTGGACGCGGCGGTCGCCGCGCTGGATGCACGGGCGCACCAGCTGCGGGCGCAGCTGAGGCCTTGCGAGGAGCTCGCCGCATGATGGCGACCGAACCCAGCGTCAACGCGCTCGCGACGCCCTTGTTGCAGCAACTCCTGCAGGATGCCGACCGCCTGCGCATCACCGTCACGCGCGACCCGGCGGGCGTCACGCTCGTCGACGCCGGGATTGCGGCGCGCGGCAGCGTACGGGCGGGCGTGGCGATCGCGCAGGTCTGCATGGGCGGGCTGGGCGTCGTGCGCCTGGCGCCGGCCGCCGAGGGCTGGCCGGACTGGCTGCACGTGCGCAGCTCGCAGCCCGTCCTCGCCTGCCTCGGCAGCCAGTACGCGGGCTGGAGCCTCGCGGCCGGCAAGGAGGAGTCGGGGGGCCGCAAGTTCTTCGCGCTGGGGTCGGGACCGGCGCGCGCCCTCGCCTGCAAGGAGCCGCTGTTCTCGGAGCTCGGCTATCGCGATCGCAGCGACAGCGGCATCCTCGTGCTGGAGGTCGACCGCCCGCCCCCCGCCGTGGTCGTCGCCAAGGTGCTGCGCGACTGCGCGCTGGACGCCGCCGGCCTCTCGCTCGTGCTGACGCCGACCGCCAGCCTCGCCGGCACGACGCAGATCGTCGCGCGCGTGCTCGAGGTGGCGCTGCACCGCGCCCACGCGCTCGGCTTTCCGCTGCACGACGTGCTCGAGGGAACCGGCAGCGCTCCCCTGCCCGCGCCGGGCGCGGACATGCTCGAGGCCATGGCGCGCACCAACGACGCGATCCTGTACGGCGGCCGCGTCCACCTCACGGTCGCGGGGGATCCGGATGCGGCCCGCGCTCTCGCGCGCAAGCTGCCCTCGGGCAATTCCCCGGACCACGGGCGCTCCTTCGGCGAGCTGTTCGCCGCGGCGGGCCACGACTTCTACAAGCTCGATCCCGGCCTGTTCGCGCCGGCCGAGGTGTGGGTCAGCCATGCCGGCTCCGGCCAGACCTGGCATGCGGGGGCGCTGCGCATGGACCTGCTGCACGGCCTGTGGCTGCACGCATGAACACCGTCGTGCCGCTGCGCGCCGGCCTGCGCGTGGCCATCATGGCCGACGAGACCGGCTGGCACACCCGGCAGCTCCTGCGCGCGCTGCGCGAGCGCGGCTGCACCGGCCGCTGCATCGACCTCGCGCAGTGCCGCATAGCGACGACCCACGCCTGGCACGGCCTCGTGCTGCCCGGCTTCGGCACGACGCTGCCCGATGCCGTCCTCGTGCGCGGCATCGCGGCCGGCACCTTCGAGCAGGTGACGAAGCGGCTGGGGATCCTGCACGCCCTGCGCGAATGCGGCGTCCCCGTCTACAACGACGCGCGGGCGATCGAGCGCAGCGTCGACAAGTCGATGACCAGCGTCCTGCTGCACGCTGCCGGCGTGCCGACGCCGCCCACGTGGGCGATGGAGTCCGCCGCCGCGGCGCAGAGGCTCGTCACGCGCGAGAGCGCCGCCGGCCGCTGCCTCGTGCTGAAGCCGCTGTTCGGTTCGCAGGGCGAGGGACTGCAGCGCGTGGGCTGGGTGGACGAAGCGCACGTGCCGCTGCCGGACCTCGAGGGGACCTACGGCAGCTTCGCCTACCTGCAGCGCTACCTGCCCGCGCGCCACGACTGGCGGGTGCTGGTCGTGGGCGGCATCGCGCGGGCGGCGATGCGGCGCGTCGGCCAGTCGTGGGTGCACAACGTCGCGCAGGGCGCGCGCTGCGAGCCGCAATCGCTCACCACCGGCATGGGCCCCGAGCTCGCGCGGCTGGCGGAAGCGGCCTCCCGCGCCCTGGACATGGACTACGCGGGCGTCGACCTGCTTCCCTCGGGCGACGGCGCCCAGGTGATCGAGGTGAACGGCGTCGCCGCCTGGCAAGGCCTGCAGCGGGTCACGCCGTTCAACGTCGCGCGGGCGCTCGTGCACGACCTGCTCGATCGCAAGTGCGCCGGCGCCGTCCGCATGCAACACGCGTGACGCCATGGACAGCGTCCAGCGCGCGGAGGTCGGACGACGGGCCTTCCTGCACGCCTGCGCGCTCGACGTCGAGGTGCGCAAGCCCGGCAACGTGAGCCTGGCGTCGCCGGGGCACGGCATGCACGCCGGCCTGTTCCTCGCGAGCGCCGCGGCGGCGGCCGGCCCGATCAGCTCGGCCGGCCGGCCGGTCGGCGAGCGCATCGAGGCGGCCGTGCGCGCCGCCTGGCGGGCGAGTGGCTGCAATACGAACCTCGGCATCGTGCTGCTGTGCGCGCCGCTGCTCGCCGCCTTCGAGCGCGGCGGGCCGGACGTGCTGCGCAGCACGCTCGACACCGTGCTGCAGTCGCTGGACGTGGAGGACGCGCGCGCGACCTACCGCGCCATCGCGCTGGCCCATCCCGGCGGGCTGGGGCGGGCGCCGGAGCAGGACGTGCGGGGCGTGCCGACGCTCGGCCTGCGCGAGGCGATGGGACTGGCGGCCGAGCGCGACCGCATCGCGTGGCAATACGTCCACGGCCACGCCGACGTCTTCGAACTCGCGTTACCCGTGTACCTGGCGGCGCCGGATCCGGCGGCCGGCATGCAGGCCGCCTTCCTGGAACTGCTCGCGACGCTGCCGGACTCACACATTGTGAGAAAGCACGGGGACGCCATGGCGCAGTCTGTCATGGCGCAGGCGCGGCCCTGGCACGCGCGGGTGCGGCGCGGCGAGAAGGTCGCGGACGATCCCGCCTTCGCGCGCTGGGACCAGGACCTCAAGGAGGGAGGGCTCAATCCGGGGACCACGGCCGACCTCGGCGTGGCCACCGCGCTGGCCGCCGGCCTGCTCGCCGCGGCCTAGGAGGCTCCTAGCGTTTCCCCTGAGAAAACCCGGCATGGAATATGTGTGGCTCCCGCGATGCGCGCGGTCCGTGCGCGCGCGGATCCACCGCTACACCCGCACCGGAGGAGCACACATGGCAAAGATCGATCGCATGCTGGTTGGAGAGTCCCTCGTCGGCGAGGGCAACGAGGTCGCCCACATCGACCTCATCATCGGCCCGCGCGGTTCGCCCGCCGAGACCGCCTTCGCCAACGCGCTCACCAACAACAAGGACGGCTTCACGTCGCTCCTGGCCGTGGTGGCGCCCAACCTGCTCGCGAAGCCGGCCACCGTGATGTTCAACAAGGTGACGATCAAGGGCGCGAAGCAGGCCGTCCAGATGTTCGGCCCGGCCCAGCACGCCGTCGCGCTGGCCGTCGCGGATTGCGTCGAGGACGGCACGATCCCGAAGGACGAGGCGGACAACCTGTTCATCTGCGTGGGCGTGTTCATCCACTGGCAGGCCGAGGACGACAAGAAGATCCAGGACTTCAACTACCGCGCCGTCAAGGAATCCATCCAGCGCGCCGTCAAGGGCGAGCCGACCGCGGCCGACGTCGTGGCCCGGAAGAACTCCGTCGCCCACCCGTTCCAGGCCGCCTGAATCCCGCAGTTCCCCACTACACAAGGAGGCAACATGAAGGACCAGAGACGCAGTGTCCCGTGGCGGCAGTGCATTGCCGCTGCATTGTTCGCCCTGCCGGTCGTGGCCGGCGCGAACGCGGACGTGGAGAAGAACATCGCCGACCCGAAGAACTGGGCCATGCAGGCCGGCGACATGTACAACCAGCGCTACAGCAAGCTCAACCAGATCAACACCGGCAACGTCGGCAAGATGCAGGTCGCGTGGACGTTCTCCACCGGCGTGCTGCGCGGCCACGAAGGCTCGCCCCTGGTGATCGGCGACATGATGTACCTGCATTCGCCGTTCCCGAACAAGGTGTTCGCGATCAATCTCAACGACCAGAAGATCGTCTGGAAGTACGAGCCCAAGCAGGACCCGGCGGTGATCCCGCAGATGTGCTGCGACACGGTGAACCGCGGCGTGGCCTATGCCGAGGGCAAGGTGTTCCTGCAGCAGGCCGACAGCGTGCTGGTGGCGCTGGACGGCAAAACCGGCAAGGTCATCTGGTCGGTGAAGAACGGCGACCCGAAGCTCGGCGCGGTGAACACCAACGCCCCGCACGTCTTCAAGGACAAGGTGATCACCGGCATCAGCGGCGGCGAATGGGGCGTGCGCGGCTACATCACGGCCTACGACATCAACACCGGCAAGCAGGTCTGGCGGGCCTACAGCACCGGGCCGGACAACGAGATGCTGCTCGATCCCCAGAAGACCATGACCTGGACGGACGGCCGCATGCAGCCGGTCGGCGCGAACTCCTCGCTCAAGACCTGGCAGGGCGACCAGTGGAAGATCGGCGGCGGCACCACCTGGGGCTGGTACAGCTACGACAAGGCCAACAACCTCATGTACTACGGGTCCGGCAACCCGTCGACGTGGAACCCGGCGCAGCGCCCCGGCGACAACAAGTGGTCGATGACCATCTTCGCGCGCGACGTCGACACCGGCGTGGCCAGGTGGGTCTACCAGATGACGCCCTATGACGAATGGGACTTCGACGGGATCAACGAGATGATCCTGGCCGACATCAACGTCAAGGGGCAGCCGCGCAAGGCACTGGTGCACTTCGACCGCAACGGCTTCGGCTACACGCTGGACCGCGTCACGGGCGAACTGCTGGTCGCCGAGAAGTACGACCCGCAGGTGAACTGGGCCACCGGCGTCGACATGAAGACGGGCCGCCCGATCGGCGTGAAGAAGTATTCGACGGCCGCCAACGGTCCCGACGTCAACACCAAGGGCATCTGCCCGGCGGCGCTCGGAAGCAAGGACCAGCAGCCGGCCTCGTTCGACCCGAACACCAAGCTCTTCTACGTGCCCACCAACCACGTGTGCATGGACTATGAGCCGTTCAAGGTCGAATACACGGCTGGCCAGCCCTACGTCGGCGCCACCCTGTCGATGTTCCCGGCGCCCAACAGCCACGGCGGCATGGGCAACTTCATCGCCTGGGACGCGGGCACGGGCAAGATCGTGCAGAGCCATCCCGAGAAGTTCTCGGTCTGGAGCGGCTCGCTCAACACCGCGGGCGGACTCTCCTGCTACGGCACGCTGGAAGGCTACCTGAAGTGCGTCGACGCGAAGAACATCAACAAGGAACTCTTCAAGTTCAAGACGCCCTCGGGGATCATCGGCAACGTCTTCACGTACGAGCACAAGGGCAAGCAGTACATGGGCGTGTTCTCCGGCATCGGCGGCTGGGCCGGCATCGGCATGGCGGCAGGCCTGGAGAAGGACACCGACGGCCTCGGCGCCGTGGGCGGCTACCGCGAACTGAACCAGTACACCGAGCTGGGCGGATCGCTGACCGTGTTCACGCTGCCGTCGAACTGACGGGTCGGGCGGGGGGCGACGGCATGACCTGGGCGTGCCGTCGCCGCCTCCATGTTCTTTGAATCGCATTTCTTCGAAGGCAGACCCGACATGACATTGCACCTCGCGCGCGCGCTCGGGCTCGCGCTTCTCCTGGCAACCGGCGGCGTGACGGCCCAGGCCCCCTCTCCCGGCCAGGACACTCCCTACAAGGTGGTCGACGGCTACAAGGTCGACCAGTTCACGATGACCGGCTTCCGCACCTGGCGCGCCGCGGCCTGCGACCGCTGCCATGGCGCCAACCAGGAAGGCATGGTCGGCCCGTCCCTGATCAACAGCCTGAAGACGCTGACGAAGGAGGACTTCGTCAAGACCGTCCGCGACGGGCGCCTGGACAAGGGCATGGTCAGCTTCTCCACCAACCAGACGGTGATGAACAACATCGACGCGCTCTACGCCTACCTCAAGGGGCGTTCGGACGGCGCCATCACCCGCGCGAAGGTGGAACTGATGGAAGGGGCGGGCAGCGGATCATGACCACGCGCGCCTGGGCGGCCCTCGTGTGCGCGGCGCTCGCCTGGGCCGCCGGCGCGGCGCAGGCGCAGCCGGACGACAGCCCGCGGACGGCCTTCAAGGTCTGCCAGGACCCCAACAACCTGCCGTTCTCCAACCTGAAGGGCGAAGGCTTCGAGAACCGGATCGCCGAACTGTTCGCGCGCGACCTCGGCCTGCCGCTCGTGTACTACTCGTTCCCGAACCGGCTCGCGTTCATCCGCAACACGCTGCGCTACAAGCTGCCCGACGAGCCGTACCGCTGCGACATCGTGCTCGGCGTGCCGGCCAACTTCGACCAGGTCTCGGCCACGAAGCCGTACTACAGCTCCACGTACGTGCTGGTGTTCCCGCGCGGCAAGGGACTGGACGGCGTGAAGACCTCCGACGACCTGCTCGCGCTGCCCCCGGAAAAGTTGCGCGCGCTGCGCATCGGCGTGTACGACCGCTCGCCCGGTTCACAGTGGCTCGCGGCGCACAACCTGGTGGACCGCGGCGTCCCCTACCTGATCATGAGCCCGGACCCCGAGCAGTACCCGGGACAGATCGTCGAACGCGACCTCGCGCAGGGCCGCATCGACGCCGCCATCGTGTGGGGCCCGATCGGCGGCTACTACGCGAAGCGTGCGCGTTCGCCCGAGCTGCAGCTCGCACCCATGCAGTCCGAGCCCGGCATTCCCTTCCAGTACCCGATGGCCATGGGCGTGCGCTATGGCGAACCGGCCTGGAAGCAGCAGGTCGAGGGGCTGATCGCGAAGCACCGGGAGGAGATCCTCGCCATCCTGCGCGAGTACGGCGTGCCGCTGGTGCCGGAGGCAGCCGCCTCCGCCGGCAAGTGAGCTTGCGGCGATGCGGCGCTGGCGCCTGATCCTGCTGGCGACGGGCCTGATCGCGGCCCAGGCACTGGCCCAGGCTCCGTCCTCCGCGCAGCCATCGGAAGCGGAGCGCCTCGTCTTCCTGCACGACCACCTTGCCGCGAGCCGCCAGCCGCAGGTGCTGCGCTACCGGTACGTCGAGGAGCAGCAAGGCCAGGCGGGCGCGCGCGACCGGGCCCTCACGCTGGCGGCCGGTGCGGGCAACCGCTGCTGCGATGTGCACGGCGAATACCTTTCCGGCGCATCGGCGATCAACCTGCCCGACATCCCGGACGCGCATGCGAACCCGGTGCTGCTTTATTTCCTGGAGGGAGAAGTCCGGCGCCTGCAGCGGACGACCCAGGGCCAGGCCGCGCACTTCCGCCGCCAGATCCGCCAGGCGCTCGCCGACACCGCGACCGTCACCGAAGGCGGCATCCGGTGGGCCGGCGCCACGGTGGCGGCACGGACGGTGCGCGTGGCGCCCTTCCTGGACGACCCGTACCGCGCCCGCTTCAGCGCGCAGGCGACGACCGAGTACGCCTTCGTGCTGTCCGACGCGGTCCCGGGCGGCGTCTACCAGGTGAGCGCGACGCTGCCCGCCACGACGGCCGGCGGCGCGCCGCTGGCGCGGCGCACGCTCACGATCGAGGAGACGAAGCCATGAAGAGCCTGCGCTGGATCGCCGCGGCGGTGCTGGCCGTGCCCGCCGCCGTCCAGGCCCACGACTACCCCACGTCCGACCGCGTCACCTTCGTCGAGGCCTGCATGCGCGAACGTCCCGGCAGCCACTACGAGATGCTGAACAAGTGCTCCTGCGTGATCGACGCGATCGCGCGCGAGGTTCCGTACGACGACTACGTCACCATGAGCACGGCCACCAGCGCCAACAGCATCGGCGGCGAGCGCGGCAACACCATCCGCGACACGGAATCGCTGCAGGTGCAGATCCGCAAGTTCCGCCAGCTGCAGGCGAGGGCGCGCCAGAACTGCATGATCGATGTCCATGCGCCGCGCTGACGAACTGCTGCACGACTGGCGCGAGCGGGCGCTGCGCGTCGAGGAGTGCGTCGCCCGCGCCGTGGTCGGCCAGGCCGGCACGCTGCGCATGATCAACGTCGCGCTGTTCGCGCGCGGCCACGTGCTGCTCGAAGGCGACGTCGGCGTCGGCAAGACCACGGTGCTGCGCGCCTTCGCGCGCGCCATCGGCGGCGCCTTCGAGCGCGTCGAGGGCACGGTCGACCTCATGCCGGGCGACCTGGTCTATCACACCTACGTCGACGACCAGGGCCAGCCGCGCATCGAGCCCGGCCCGCTGCTGCGCCACGGCGACGCGCTCGCCACCTTCTTCTTCAACGAGATCAATCGCGCGCGGCCGCAGGTGCAGGCGCTGCTGCTGCGCGCGATGGCGGAGCGCAGCGTGTCGGCGTTCAACCGGGAATTCCACTTCCCGCACCTCACGGTCTTTGCCGACCGCAACCGGCTGGAACGCGAGGAGACCTTCGAGCTGCCGGCCGCCGCGCGCGACCGCTTCATGTTCGAGCTGCGCATGGCCGCACCCACCGACGAGGCCGCGCGCCAGGCCGTCGTGTTCGATCCCGCGTTCCACGACCCGGACGCCCTGATCGAGCGCGTGGAGCCGGCGGTGGTTGCCGCCAGCGAGCTGAACGACATCGCCGCGCTGATCCAGGCCAGCGTGACGGCCAGCGAGATGCTCCAGCGCTACGTGATGGACCTGTGGGACGCCACGCACGCGCCGCACCGCTTCGGCGTGACCATCGAAGGCGTCGAGATGGACCGGCTGATGCTGGCCGCCGCCAGCCCGCGCGGAACCATGGCGCTCGTGCGCGCGGCGCGCGTCGTCGCCTGGCTCGCGGGCCGGTCCCACGTGGTGCCGGACGACATCTCCGCCGTCTTCCCCGCCGTGATGGGACACCGCCTGTTCTTCTCGCCCTTGTACGAGATGCGCCGGGCGCAGATCTCCGAGGCGCTCACCGCGCAGCTGCTGCTGCACGTGCCGACGCCGCGCTGAGGGCGCCATGGAGGACGTGCAGGAGTTCCGCTACCGCGCCCCGCAGCGCGTCCCGGGCTGGCGCACCGGCTCCCATGCCGGCACGGCGCCGGGCTCCGGCCTGGCGTTCGCCACCCACCTGCGCCTGCAGGACCACCCGGACCCGCGCCGGCTGGACCTGCGCGCCAGCTTCGCCAGCCTGCGGTCCGAGTGGCTCGTGCGCGTGAACCGCCAGCAGGCGGCGATGACCGTGCGGCTGCTGGTCGACGTCTCCGCTTCGATGCGCTTCGGCACGCCGTCCAAGCTGGAGGTTGCGGCCGGCTTCGTGCGGGCCCTGGGCCAGAGCGCCTTCCGCGTCGGCGACGCGGTCGGGATGGCGGCGTTCGACCGGGCCGAGCGGCCGGACCTGCGCGTCTCGGCGTGGCGGCATCGCGGGATGGGCGAGATGCTGGCCTCGCTGCTGCTGCAAAGCGAAAGCGGAGCCGGCGGCAGCGAGGGCCTGCGCGAAGCCGCCGCGCTGCTCGCCGGCCGCAGCGGCATCGTGTTCCTGGTGTCCGATTTCCAGTGGCCGCTGGCCGGACTGGGCGACGTGCTGGACATGCTGGCGCCGGCGCACGTCGTGCCCCTCGTCGTGTGGAACGACGCCGAAGTGGAGCCGCCCGAAGGCGATGGCCTGGCGGTGCTGCGCGACGCGGAAAGCGGTCGCAGCCGCACGCTGTGGCTGCGACCGGCGCTGCGCGCGCGCTGGCGGGAAGCCGTGAGGGAGCAGCGCCGCGCGCTCGATCGCCTGTTCGGCGCGCGCGGACTGCGTCCGTTCTACCTGCAGAGCGCTTTCGATGCGCAGGCCTTGACCAACCATCTCTGCGAGGCGGAAGCATGAGGGTTGTCGCGGTTGCGCTGCTGCTGGCGGGACTGCTCGCGTGCGAAGGCGGGCACGCGCAGCAGCGCGACGCCGTGGTGGAGCAGCCGCGTCCCTTCGGCTACACGGTGGGCGACATCGCCACCCAGCGCGTGCTGCTGCCCGACGGCTTCGCCCCGGCGGCGCTGCCCGAAGCGATGCGCGCCACCGCCTGGCTGGAACGCCGCCCCGCGCGCTTCGAGCGGCGCCCGGACGGCAGGCGCTGGCTGGCCGTGGACTACCAGGTGGTGAACGCGCCGCGGGCGCTGGCCACCATCACGGTGCCGGCCTGGCAGCTCGCCGGATCGGCCGGCACGCCGCCACTGAACATCGCAGCCGCGACGCTCAGCGTCGCGCCGCTGACGGCGCCGGCCGGGGCCGGCCAGTCGCCGCCGCTGCGCCCCGACCGGCCGGCGCCCGCCATCGCCACCGGGGAGATCCAGCGCCTGCTGTGGCTGTGGGGAAGCACCCTCGCAGCCACCCTGGCCGCCTGGCTGGCCTATGCAGGCTGGAACGCCTGGCGCGCGAACACGACCCTGCCCTTCGCTCGCGCCTGGCGCGCGTTGCGCGGTGCGGCCGACACACCGCTTGCCGCGCACGTCGCGCTGCACCAGGCCTTCGACCGCACGGCCGGCCACGTCGTCCAGGCAAGTACGCTGCCCTCCCTGTTCGAGCGGGCACCTTACCTGCAGGCATCGCGGCCGCAGATCGAGCGCTTCTACGCTCAGTCGGCGGCCCTGTTCTTCGGCGAGGGCCTGCCGGCCGACGCCGTGTCGCCGCGGGCGCTGTGCCGGCAACTGCGCCGGCTGGAACGGCGGCACGCGCCATGACTGCACCGTTCGCGTTCGCGCAGCCCTGGGCCCTGTTGCTGCTGCCGCTGGCCCTGCTGCCGGTGCTCGCGGCGCGACGCGACGCGCTGGTCTTCTCGCACCTGCCGTGGCTGCCGGCCGACCGTGCCGGCGCTGCCCTCGGCTGGGCCACCAGGCTGCTGGCTGCCCTGGCCCTCCTCGCGACCGTCGTCGCGCTCGCAGGGCCGCAACGCCCCGAGACCTTCGTCCAGCGGACCGGGCGCGGCGCCGAGATCGTGCTGCTGATCGACCGCAGCCGCAGCATGGACGAACGCATGCTGCCGGCGGATTGGCGCACCATCGACCCGCTGAACCTGCGCTACCAGGCGGCGTCCCGCGGCGAGCCCAAGGGCAAGGCCGCACGCGAGCTGCTGGCGAAATTCGTCGCCGAGCGGCGCGACGACCGCTTCGCCCTGATGTTCTTCAGCAGCAACCCGATCCGCATCGTGCGCTTCACCCAGCATGACGCGGTGGTGCAGGCAGGCATCACCGCGGGCGGCGTCGGCCGCGGGCTGTCCGACACCGACGTCGGGCGGGCCCTGGCCGCCGCCATCGCCGAATTCGACCGGCGCGCCTACACCGGCAGCCGGATCGTGCTGCTGGTATCCGATGGAGGCGCCCGCCTCGACGACGCGACGAAGCAGCGCCTGCGCGCGGCCGCCCTGCGCAACCGCGTCGGGCTCTCGTGGATCTACCTGCGCTCCGTCAACGGCCCGAAGCTGGACACGCCCGGGGCCGCCGCGGAGTCGGTGCCCGAGGTCGCCCTGCATCGCTTCTTCCAGACCCTGCCCGGCGGCTACCGCTCCTACGAAGCGGAGAACCCCGAAGACCTGGCGCGCGCGGTGGCGGACGTCGGCCGGCAGCAGAACTTTCCCCTCGACTACAGCGAACGCGTGCCGCGCCGCGACTTCAGCCGCATCGCGCTGGCCGGGGCGCTCGCGTGCTGTGCGCTGCTGCTCGCGTTGCGCTCGGTCACGCTCGGGGCCTGGCGATGAAGCGGCGCGTCGTGCACCTGGTGTTCGCGGTGGCCAGCGTCACCCTGGCGGTGCCCGTCGTGCTGCAGGCGCTGCGGCTGCAGGAGGCGCGGCACATCAACAGCGCGATCGCGCAGGCGGCCGACCCGGCCGGCCGGCCCGGCGACTTCGCCGAAGCCCGCTTCGCGCACGCATTGGCACTGGCGCGCACCGGCGGCTACGAAGCGGCGTTGCCCGCCTACAAGTCGCTGGCGCAGGAGGAGCGCGGGCCGTTGCGCACGGCCGCCCTCTACAACCTGGGCAACCTGCACCTGCGGCAGGCGCTGCGCAACGGGCCCGCGGGGGCCGCCGACGCGCTGCCGCTGGTGGAACTGGCCAAGCAGGGCTATCGCGATGCGCTGCGGGCCGACCCCGGCGACTGGGACGCGCGTTACAACCTCGAACGTGCCCTGGTGCTCGCGCCCGAGATCGACGCCCAGGCCGGCGAGGAGAAGGAGCCGCCGGTGGGCAAGGAGCTCACCATCAGCACGGCACCGCCCATGCACAGCGACCTGCCATGAAAAGGCCGACCCTTCCCGGGCCGCTGCAAGGTTCCGGCCTCCTCGTGGCCGCGGCGCTGCTGCTCCTGCTGGCGCTGGTGCTGCCGTCCGTGACGCTGCCCCTGGAACGCAGCGACACCATCGTTGCCTTCGACATCACCCAGAGCATGGACGTGGAGGACATGCAGCTGGCAGGCGAGCCGGCCAGCCGCCTGGCCTTCGCGCGCGAGGCGGCGCGGCGGGCGCTGCGCGAATTGCCCTGCGGCTCGCGCGTGGGCTGGGCGGCGTTCACCGAGTACCGCACGCTGCTGCTGCTGGCGCCGATCGAAGTCTGCGACAACTACAACGACCTGCTGGCGACGCTGGCGGAAATCGATGGCCGCATGCGCTGGGGCAATGCGAGCGAGGTGGCCAAGGGCGTCTTCTGGGCGCTGCGCGCGGCCCGCGAGCTCGGCAAGGACACGACGGTGGTGTTCCTGACCGACGGCCAGGAGGCGCCGCCGCTGGGCGCCCTGCCGCGGTTCGACGACGTGCAGGCCGGGCAGGTGCGCGGATGGCTGGTGGGCGTCGGCGGCAGCGTGCCGCAGCCGATCCCGCGCACCGACGCCCAGGGCGCGCGCATCGGCTACTGGCGCGCGAGCGACGTGCAGCAGCGCGCCGCGGACGGCGGCCCGTCCGGCTCGCACGAACACCTGTCGGAGCTGCGCGAGCCGCACCTGCGCATGCTTGCCGGCCGCACCGGCCTGGCCTATGCCACGCTGCGCGATCCGCAGGCACTCGCCGCGCTGATGCGCGATGCCCGCCTGGCCCACCGGGCCGCGGTGCCCGTCGACCTGTACGCCATCCCGGCCACCCTGGCGCTGCTGGTCCTGGTGCTGCAGTTCCGCCCTGCCGCACCGCGGCAGCGGCGCAGGCTCAGTCGTACTTGACGTAGGTGAAGCGCGGGTCGTCGGGCGTGCCCTCCAGGGGCGAGCCTTCCTCCTGCCCCGGGCGCCAGCCCACCACGTCCTCGATCTTGCGCGCGAGCGCGAAATCCTTGTCGGTGACGCCCTTGGCCGCGTGGTTCACCAGCTTGACGATGACGAAGGCGTACGAGACCGTGAGGTCCGGATGGTGCCACGCGGCCTCCGCGAGGTGGCCCACGGTGTTGACCACCATCAGCGTGGACTTCCAGCCGCTGGTCCTGTACTTGCGGCGGATCCAGCCGTCCTCGTAGTACCAGGCGGGAAGCTCCGCCTGCAGCCGCTGCTCGATCTCCTCGGGCGAGTAGACCTCGCCGGGCGAACCCTTGCGCCACTGGGCCATGGGGACCTCCTTGCGATGCCCGATCTTAGGCCGGGACAGCGCCACTGGGGGCATCAGGGCCGCACCAGCGACGCGAGCACGCGGTACGGCTTGGGAAACCAGGCCCAGTGGTCGTCCAGCCAGACGAGGCCGTCGTACGCCATGCCGGCATCGTGGCCGGGTTCGATCATCTTCCACGCGACCCACACGCGGTGCGGATCCAGCAGCGGCGCGATGGCACGGTAGCCGCCGGGAAAGAAGCGCGACAGCGCGTTGTCGTCGGCCAGCATCCCTGCCGGCGCGAAATGGCTCGTCAGGCGCGCCTGCGCGCTGGCGCGCTGGATGCGCGGGGGCTGCCGCCATACGTCCGCATAGGCCTGCCGCGCCGCGGCCGCGGCGCTTGCAGTGAAGGCACGGTCCGCATCCGAATCGCGCGGCCGCACGCTTTCCAGCGCGGGGCCGGCGGGGTCCTGCGCCAGGGCCAGCAGGAGCGGACGGACCTGCTGCTCCAGCAAGGCGATGGACGCCGCGGCGAGCGCGGGTGCAGCCGGCGCGGCGGCCTGCCCGAGTTCCGCCGCCGCGGCAGCCGCGGCCTTGGACACGACCCCGGAAGGGTGCGAGGACAGCGCTTTCAGGCGGGCCAGCGACTGGACCTGCTTCAGCACGCGGGCGGCCAGCACGCCGCGCAGCAGCGTGCGCTCGTCGCCCGACGCGAGCCATGCGACGACCGACTCGTCGCTGGCGAGCGGCAACTGCGAGAGCGTCTCGGGATCGGGCAGGCGCGACGCCTCCAGCACGCGCAGCAGGCACACCGGGTTGAAGGTGTACTGCAGGCGGTCGCCGCCGTCCCGTTCGAACACGGCCTGCTCCGGCTCACCGGGCAGCAGGGGCTCGCCCGACGCGTCCACCACGCGCCAGCCGCACGGCGCGAGCCGCTGCACGAGCGCGGGAAACGCGCAGCCGGGATCGAGAATGCGGGTCAGGCTCAAGGCATGCTCCTTTGTGCGGCCTGCGCGCGGATCCTCTCCTCGATCAGCCGCAGCAGCACTTGCCGGGTATTGTGGTCCAGCGGCAGGCCGCTGAGCGGATCGGGCTCGCCGGGCCGGATGGTGCGCAGGATGCCGCCGTTGCGGTCGAACACGGTGATGGGCGCGCTCGGCGAGCGGTCCATCACGATGCGCATGTCGTCGCCCAGCACCAGTTCCACCGGGAATTCGTGCGTGCGCAGGCCGGCCAGCGACGGGTCGGCGCCCTGGAGCTGCGGCATCACCACGCCGGGGCCTTCCAGCACCGGTTGCCCGTTGCGGCGCGCGAGGCTGAACAGCACGCCGCGCTCCAGTTCCTCGCGCGTGGGAATCAGCGGGTTGCGCCGCGGCCGGCCCGGCCGGTTCTCCAGCTCGGGATGGAACACGAGGCGCTCGAAGCCATGGGTCTCGCGCATCCACATCACGTCGATGCTCACGTCCGGATGCGCCGTGAGCACGCGGCGCAGCATGGGCAGCAGTTCCTCCGCGAACACGCCACCCATGTAGAAGTCGACGATCGCGAAGCGCCGCTGGCCCGCGGCAATGCGCTGCAGCATTTCCACTTCCAGGTGCGGCGTGCGCAGTTCCGCATCCCGCTGGCCCGGCCGGCTCAAGGTGTACTTGGGCGCCTGGACCACCTCGGGGAACGCGGGCACGCCCTGGGCCAGCATCTCGGCCAGGAAGGCGCCGCCGCGCTGCACGCCGAGCACCGCGTCGGGCGGGTTGCGCAGCAGGTGTTCGCGCATCTGCGCCACGGCTTCGGCGTTCTGCTCCAGCGCCAGGTCCGCCACCAGGCCCTCGAGGTCGCCGAAGCGCGGCGGGCGGCCCTCGCGGATGCGGTTGCGCAGGCTGTCGATCACGTCCTGCGCGTTCAGGCGCCGCCCGCTGCCACCGAGATCCTCGAGGAAGCCATGCACGGCCCGCGCCAGCGCATGGGCGGGCATGTCGATCTGGGCCGCAACTTCGGCAACGCGCTGGTGGAAATCGTCCGCTGCCGACACGCGGCCTTCCTCCACGGCCCGGCGACGTTGCGCCACTTCCTCCTGCACCGACGCGTCGCGTGCCTGCCTGGCCTGCGCCTGCTGCGCTTCGCGCTCCTGGGCCTGCTCGCGCGCCGCGACGCGTGCACGCTGCGCCTCGCGTTCCTGGTGCTTGCGCATGCTGCGGCCTTCCCGCGCTTCCCGCACCTCGTCATCGGTCATGGACGGCCTGCGGCCGCCACCACCACCACCACCGCTTCCAGGTTCCGTGCCCGGGACGGCCACCTTGCGCAGGCGGGCGACATGGACGTCGTCGTGCGGCCCCAGGTGTTCCAGCCCGTGTTCGCCCGAATACGGAGCGACTTCCGACTTGGGCCGCAGCACGGTGGGCCCCACGGGCTCCAGCCGGTATTCCGTGCCCGTCTGTGGGTCCCGCCAGGTGTGCCCGGCGAGAGCCGTGACCTCGTGCCCGATCTGCGACTCGTCGTAGACGATCTCAATCTCGCCGCCCGGGGAAAGGGTACGCAGGGCGTGCGGACCCAGGTTGGTGACGCTCTCGATCGCCCCCTCGTGGGCTGCCTGGATGCGCAGGATCTCCTGCGTCATCTGCGCGGGCGGCAGCGCAAGCAGCGCCGGCGTCAGCTCCATGGTGACGTCGGACGCGGTCTTCTCGTGCGGCAGGGGGAAGCGCACGTGCATCCGGTCCACCGAGTTGTCCGGCAGCGACTCGCCGAAGCGCTCCTGCAGCACGCGTCCTCCCACGGCGTGGAAAGCCGCGGCATCGAGCGGCGACGGCGGCGCGGTCGCCTCGGCGGCCGTGACCTGCGCATTGGGGTAGCGCGCCTGCAGGTCGTGCGCGCTGGTCAGGGACGGGCCGCTGAACGGCTCGAACACCGAGCGCACGCCGCCCTCCTTGGAGAACAGGCGCGCCGGCTGGTCCAGGTACTGCGGCCGCTCCTCGACACCGCCCTCGATGGCCGCGCGCCGCTGCGGCGTGAGGCCTTCCACCTCCGCCTGGCGCGCGCGCAGCGCCGCCAGCGTGGCCTCGTTGCGCTCCACGTCGTGCAGGTGCCGCGCGGCGGCGGCGCGTCCCTGCGGGCTTTCGGCCTCGAGAGAGCGGGCGATGCGCTCGTGCGCATCGATCTCCAGCGCCACCTTGTTGCGATAGAGCTCCACCTGCCGCTCCAGCGGCAGCGTGTGCCAGTCCCGCATCACGCTCTCGTCGTGCTGCGCGACCCGCTGCCGCGTCGCGGCCTCGTGCGCCTGCACCAGGTGCGGCCCTTCGTCGGACAGGCGCGCGACGGGCGTGCCCTCGCGCACGACCACCATCGGCCCACGCTCGGTGATCAGCACCACGGCACGGCCGCGCTCGCTGCCGGTGAGCTGGACGAAATCGCGATCCCGCAGCACCGTGATCGGTGTGTCGCCCACGACGTCGTGCAGTTCGGGCGGCACGTGGCGCAGCAGCGCCTCGCGCATCGCCTCGGCATGCAGGTCCGGGTCGCGCGCCGACGCGCGCGGGCCGCCGCGGCCGCCGCCGTCCGGACGCTCCGGCGTGTAGAGGCGCCCTTCGGGATCGCGGATGATGACGCCGGCGCGCTGCGCGTGTTCCAGCACGGCCATCGGAATCGGCGCGTGCTGCTCGGGGACGGTCAGCACCATGCGCTGCGCCCGCAGCACCGTCTCGCCCGCGTCGCGCAGGGCCTGGTTGCTCGGCACGTCGGACAGCGTCGCGCCCGGCGGATATTTCTCGAGCAGCTCGTTGATGTAGGCAATGGCGCCTTCCTCGCCCAGTTCGGCCAGCTGGCTGTATTTGCGCGAGACGATCTCCTCGCCCGGGATGTAGGAGTCCGCGCGCACGCGGCCGCCGCCTGGCGTGTCGATGTACACCTCGTGGCGGGCGCCGACGGCGTCGTCCCCGGCGGGGTGCCGGTTGCTCAGGCGCAGCTCCTCCTCGTTGTTGAAGGTATTGCCGCGGTCCAGGCGTCCCGCCGCTTCGGCGTCCTGGTCCGGCGTGCGGTCGAAATGCGGCCGGCCCTCGGCGCCCGGCGGCGGCTCTTGCGGCGCCGTCGGATGCGGCTCCTCCTCCGCGCCGGCGCGCGGCGCGATGCGCGTCTCGTGCTCCGCTATCGTCTGCCGCATGACCTCGGCGATCTCCTCCGAGGTCGAGCGGCGCATGCTTTCCTTGGAGAACAGGCGCGCGGGTTGCTCCAGGTACTGCGGACGCGGCTCGCCCCCCTCCTCCATCGCCGCGCGCCGCGCCGGCGTGATGTCCCCCACCTCCTGCAGCCGCTGGCGCAAATTGCGCAGCGTCCCTTCGTTGCGTTCCATGTCGGCGGCGAGGCGCGCCGGGTCCGCGCCTTCGCGCGTGGCTTCCTGCTCCAGCGAGCGCGCGACGCGCTCGTGCGCGTCGATCTCGAGCTCCACCTTGTTGCGGTACAGGTCGATCTGCGCTTCCACCGGCAGCGCATCCCAGTGCGCGAGCACCGCCTCGTCCAGCCGCGCCACGCGCGCCCGCGTGGACGCTTCGCGCGCCTGCAGCAGGTGCGGGCCTTCGTCGGCCAGCCGCGCGAGTGGCGTGCCTTCGCGGATCATCACCACCGGGTGGCCGTCCTGGACCAGCGTGACCACCGGCCCGGATTCGCTGCGCGTGAGGGCGTGGTACTCGGCTTCCGGCAGCACGCGCACGGGAACGTCCGCCAGCGCCGCGCGGGCTTCCTCGGGCACGTGCCGCAGCAGCTGCGCGCGCATGTGCTCCTCCACGGCGGGCACCGGGTGCGTGGTGGCGATCGCCTCCAGCCCGCCGTGCGTGACGATGTGGTCCACGTTGATGAACCGTCCCAGCGCGTCGCCGCCGTGGCGCCCGTGCTGGTTGAGGAACATGAGGTCGTCCGCCATGCCATTCAGCTCGTTGCCGGGTGGCAGCGGCCGCAGGCCCCGCTCGGCGCGCTCGCGGTTGATCGCGGCCACCGCTTCGGCATGGTGCTGGGCATGAATGGACTGCCCCACGGCCTCTCCCGCCCCCTCGCCGATGCCCTGGACGAAGGAGTGCAGGCCGGCATGGCCGATGTCCAGCAGCGCGTCGCCGGCATCGCCGCGCGCATGGCCGTGCACGATCACCTCGCCGAGTGCCTGCGTCCCGAGTTCGGTCGCACGCCCCGCCATGCCGCCCAGCCCGGAGATCGTGCCGCGGGCGAGCCCGCGCGCGGCCATCGCGCCGGCGGCACTGAATCCGCCGCGCTCCGTCGAGGCGTTGAGCGCTCCCCCGATGCCGCGGCCCACGGCGCCGAGGCCCCGGCCGGCCAGGCCGACGGCGCCGCGCGCGAGCCCGCCTTGCGCGGCAAAGGCGCGGGCCCGGTCGGCGATCGCCGCGCCGTTGCGGCCCAGGGCTTCGATGGACTGGGTCAGCGTGGCCGTCGCAGCTCCGGACAGCCCGCCCTTGATCAGGCCGCCGAACAGGGCCATGGCGGCATCGCCACCGCCGTGTTCCCAGGTGCGTTCGTCGAACGCCGCGCCCGCCACGCCGCCGATGGACCCGGTGACCGCGCCGATGATGATCTGATCCACCACCGGGTTGCCGGTGAACAGGCGCGACAGGCTCGCGAGCGTGCGCGACGCCGTGCTCGCGGCCGCCGCGCCCTTGGACGCCACCTGCGCCGCGGCGCCCAGTTGCGCGCCGACACCGGCCGTGATCGCCTGCACCGCCGTCATGCCCAGGTCGACCGCGGCCTGTTCCCAGCCATAGCGACCGCCCTTGATGGCGTAGTTGGCGCCCATGGAGGCCAGGCCCGTGATGAGGGCCGCCGCGATCAGCGGCGCCGCCGCGCCGCCCGTGGCCACCGTGATCACGGCGGCGGCAATCGCCCCCAGGATGGCGATGCCCGTGGTGGCGATGTCCGCGAACGCGTCGATCCGGTGCGAATAGGTTTCCGCGATCGCCTGCGCCGTCGCCGTCGTCGCCGCGAAGGTGTCGTGGTCGCGGCCGATGTAGCGGCCCTGGGCATCGAAGTTGGGACTCGACGCGACGCCGATCACGCGGCCGCGCTCGCCGAAGCCGATCGGCCCGCCGGCCAGCACGCGCAGCTCGCCCTCGGTGGCGGTCATCGCCTCCTCCGCCAGCGTGCCGTCGGCAAGCCACGCACCGAAGCCGCTGGACTCCCGCCGCTGCTGCTCGATGGCGAACGCGGCCACCTCCAGCCGTTCGGCATCGTTGCGCGGCTGGCCCAGCAGCGCCCGCTCCATGCGCAGGCGGTCGTCGCCCGAGACCTCGCCGAGGAAGCCCTCGCCGAAGGTGCCCAGGTCGGCATCCAGCGAATTGCCGGTCTGGCGCCGGTAGGCGCCCCGCATGGCCGCGATCTCGTCGCGGTTCATGCGCTCGGTGAAGCGGAACAGCAGGTCCTCGTTGGTGCCCGCCCCCTCCATCGCGTGCCGCATCGCGAGCGCTGCGGTGTCCGCCGTCGGGCGCGCGTCGGTCAGCAGGCCCGCGGCCAGTTGCGCGCCGGTCGAATTGGCGCCGAAGCGCTCGCCTAGCCCCGCGATCAGGCGGTCGCGCGCCGCCGTCACGCGGGTGTCGCTCATCGCCGCGCCTGGATCGTTCGGGTCGTTGGCCGGTGCGTAGTCGTTCGGCGTCGGCGTGCCACCCGCGTAGCGTTCGGCCGCGAGCATGACGACGCGCGCGCGGTCCTCGGCGGCGCGGCGGTGCGCCTCGCGCTCCGCCGGCGTGGCATGGGTCAGGTCGGCGGAGAAGCGCGGATCGAAGGTGGCGCGGTCGATGTTGATCGCGTTGGGCGGATCGCCCCGGCGCTGCATCTCCACGCCCAGCCGCGCGGCGCGGGCCTCGATGCTGGTTTCGCCGTGGCGCAGCAGCGCGCCGGCGAGGTCGCGGTTGGCGCCTTCCAGGCGCATCGTGACCGTCTGGCCTTCGCCTTCGGGACCGCCGCCGACGTAGACGTCGATGTCGCGGCTGACGTAGGCCACGGCGCGGTCCTCGGCGCTCATGTGGGCCACGTCCGCGCCGGGCTCGGCGCCGCGCGCGACATCGGCGTCGGTGACCATGTTGCCGAGGGCCTGGACGACCGCCGCGCGGCGCGCGTCGGCATCCATCTCCTGCGTCGCGCGCCAGTCGCCTTCGGCCGGTGCGCCGGTGTAGCGCTCGATGGCGCTGTGCACCGCGTCGGCGTTGCCGTCGCGCCGGGCCTCGTCGACGGCGTCGCGCATGCGGTATGCGTCGGCCGCGGCCGCATCGCCGGTGCGCAGCGCATCGAACACCTGCTGGTCGGTGCCGTCGAGCGCGGCATGCACGTCGTTCAGAGTGTCGCCATGCGCCTGGCCCAGCGCCGCCAGGTCGTCCGGCGACAGGGAGCGCATCACGGCCTCGATGCGAGCCTCGTCGTCGTTGAAGACGCCCATGGAATCGCGCAGTTCCAGGTTGGCGCCCGTGACGTTGTCGCCCCACAGGTAGGCGCTCGCCGCCTCGTAGTCCGTGCTGTCGGCGCCCAGCTTGCGCTGCAGGTCGGTATCGAGCTGGCGGCCGCCGTGGCGCCGCGGATAGATCTGCGTGTCGAGCGCGCGGCCCTGGTTGAGGGTCATCCCGCGCAGCGCGGCCAGGACGCCAGCCTCATCCACCGTGCCGGCAAAGCCGCCGCCCAGGGCGGCCACGACGTTGTTGGCGCGCGTCTCGAGCGCGGTCTGGGCGTCGGCGCCAGCCGTCTCGAGTTGCGCCGAGTAGTGCTGCTCGGGGTTCGCGCGCTGGTTGTTGAACGTTTCCTCGTCGAGGACCTGCTGGTCCAGTCCGGGCGCGTTGGCGCCGTCGCCGGTCCCGGTCGCCGTGCCGGTGCCGGCATTGCCGGTCGACTGCGCGCAGCTGCTGCAACTGGACGCGGCAGCGGCGGGCGTGGGGCAGCTGGTGTCCGCGGGCGGTGGCGGCGCGGGAGCGGCCGCCGGGGGCGGCTGGCCGGAGCGCAGGCTGGCGAGCGCGGTGTCCGCCTCCGTCCGCTTCCCTGCGATGAATGCAGCCATGCGCGCCTGCAGCGGCTGGGCCCAGCTCGAGGCCGCCGCCGAGACGGTGCCGGCCAGGCCATCGAACGCCTCCAGGAAGCCGGCCGCGCTCTGGTCCAGTTGTTCGGTGGTCTGGGTCCGCAACGTCTCCAGCGCGCCTTGCAGCGATGCGGCCTCCTGCTGCGAGCGCTCCAGTTGCGCCTCGCGCTGGCCGGCGAGGCTCGTGTCCAGCTTCTGCTGGTTGCCACGCAGGCGTTCGTCGAGCTGCTCCGTGCTGCGCTCCACGCCTTGCAGCGTGCCCTCGGGCCCGCGTTCGGCGGCGAGCTTCAGGGCGCGCGCGCCGCGCGGCGCGGTCGTGCGCAGGTTCTGCGCGAAGCCCTGCGCCGCGCGCAGGTAGGTCGGCAAGGCGCCGCGTGCGGCCGCCTGCAGGCCGCCTACGGCCTGCTGCGCCTCCTGGCGCACGCCGGCGAGCGCGCTGCGCGCCTGGCTGTTGAGGCGGCTCTTGGCGGTGCGCTGCTGCACGCGCACCTGCTGCACCTGCGCCTTCGTGATCTGCGCAATCGCCTGCTGCGCCTGCCGGGCCTGTTGCGCCAGCGTGCGCCGCGCTTCGCGCAAGGCGGATGCGACCGCGCAGCGGCCCTGCACCGCCATGCGGGCGTTCTCCGCCGCCAGCGCTTCGCGGTAGCTGCAGCTCAGGCTGCAGGAAGTGTTGTCGCGCGAACCTTCCCAGGCGGTCTTCTTGCGTTCGAAGCGCTCCTGCAGGCCCTTGGCTTCCGGCTCGACCCAGTGGGGAATGCGGATCTGCCGCTTCTCGTTCTTCGCGCGCTCCAGCCACGCGCCGCGCAGCGACGAATAGCGGGTCGCCCGCTCGTCGCTGAACTGCGTGAGTTTCGTGCGCGCATCCTCGTGCGTGCGGTCGGCCCGGGTGATGGCGTCGTTGTAGGCGCCGACGTGCCCCGCGACGAGCCCGCTCACGACGGCGGCGATCTGCGACACGCCGCCGCGTTCGCCCGCGTTGATCATGCCGTAGGCGCTGCGCCCCGCCCGCTCGATGGCGCGTCCCGTCGCGCGTGCCGAGGCCTCCACCGACATCTGCATCAGCGCGCCCGCGTTCTCGATCTCCGCGGCGGCGGCATCGGCGACCTGGTCGATCGCGCTGCGGTCGGTGTCGTGGCGCTGGACGATCTGGCCGGCCTCCAGGCCATACGCCTGCGCCATGTAGTGCGTGACCTGGTTGGCGCGGCCCACGAAGCCGTCCTGCTCGCGCCGCACGCTGCGCGCGAGGTCGCCGTAGGCCCGCTGCGCCAGCGCCGCCGCTTCCCGCTCGGAGCGGCGCTTGTCTTCGGCATCCGCGCCGGGGTCCGTCGGCGCGGGCGCGCCGCCTTTGTCGCCCTTGCCGCCGCCGGGCGCCGGTGGCCGCGCGGCCGGGCCGGCATGCGGCGGCGGCGGCAGGAGCTGGTCGACCGCGATCTCGCCGGGCGCGTTCCAGCTCGAGTCGACGTCCTGCCAGGCGAGCGGAGGCGCCTCGACCGGCGCGTCGGCCTCTTCCGTCACGGCGTCCGGCAGCGCACCTTGGCCCTCTTCTCCTTCTTCCTCGCCGAGATCGGGGCCGCCGGCGCCACCGCCCCCTCCTCCGCCACCGCCGCCGCGCGCCGCGGGACCTTGCGCGCCTGGTGCTACGGTTCCCCGGCCCTGCTGCGGACCGCCTTGCGGTCCACCGGCCGCTGCCGCCGGATCGGGTGCCCCGCGGGCTTCCGGTGCAGCGGGCGCCGGAGGGGGCGGCGCCGGAGCCTGCGTCGCGAGCGCCGCGGTCACCGTCGCCGCGTCGCGGGGAATGTGTTCCGGCGGCGGCGGCGGCACGACGGGCGCCGGCGGCTGGTGCGCCGCCTGGGTCGTCGCGAAGCGGGCCAATGCCGCCGGCGTTTCGGCTTCGACGGGAGCGGCGTTCGGCGCGGGCGGCAGCGGACGCGCCGGGTCGCGCGCAGGCGCTGGCGGCGGCGGTTCCGCACCGGCGCGCGGCACGACGGGCATGCGCCGCAGCCGTTCGAACCGCTGCAAGCCGTCTCCCCGTGGCATGGGCTCCAGCAGCGACTCCGGCGATGGCGGCGTTTCCGCCCGCAGGGGCCGCAAGGGCCCGAGCGGTTCCAGTCCGTCGCCACGCAATGATCGCCGTCCCAGGTAGCGTGGCAGGACCGATGCGTCCGCGTCTTCCGTGTCGCGTGCGTCGGGCGCACGCGGTGCTTCCTCCCGCTGCGGAAGGCGCGCCGGCACGCGTTCCGCCGGGCGCGGGCGCGCTGCTGCGGCGGTGCGGCCCATGGGCTTACCCGCTCCGTGGCAGCAGGTCCGCGGGCGCGGTGCGTCCCAGCTTGCGGTATTCGGCGGCGAGCGCCGCGGCCAGCGACGCCAGCGTGACGGGCCCGCCTCCGGCTGCGGCACGCGCCGCGAGCACGACGTTGCGGACGTGCCCGCCGGCGAGGTCGCAGGCCGCGGCCAGCCGGTTCAGGTCCGACGGCGACATGGCATGCGCGTCGCCCAGGTGGGCCAGCCACAGGTTGCGCCGCTCCGCCGGACCGGGTTGCGCGAAATCGACGATCGCGTCGAGCCGCCGCGTGAACGCGCTGTCGAAGCGGCTGCGGCTGTTGCTCGTGAGCAGGACGATGCCCTCGTAGGCCTCGATGCGCTGCAGGAGGTAGTTGGTCTGCTGGTTGGCGAAGCGGTCGTTGGCGTCGCGCACCTCGGTGCGCTTGCCGAACAGCGCGTCGGCCTCGTCGAACAGCAGCACCACGTCGTCGTGCTCGGCGCGTGCGAACAGCTCCGCCAGGTTCTTCTCGGTCTCGCCGATGTACTTGCTGCTCACCGCCGCCAGGTCCACCCGGTACAGCGGCAGCGACAGGCGCGTGGCCATCCAGGCCGCGCTCAGCGTCTTGCCGGTCCCCGACGGCCCCACCAGCAGCACGCGCACGCCGGGGCGGTAGCGCGCGCGGCTGGACGGGCCCAGGCCCTCGGCGAGCACCTCGCGCAGGCGGCAGCGCTGCAACACGCATTCGAGCTCTTCGCGCAAGGGCGCCGGCAGCACCAGGGCTTCGTCCGGCACGTCCTCCGGCAGCAGTTCGGCGAGCGTGCCCAGTTCGGTGCGCTGCTGCCGCGCGGTGCGATGCAGGTGTTCCCGCTGCAGCGGCACGCCCGGCGCCGCGGCGGCGCGACACAGTTCGGCGATGCGCGCGGCGGCCTGGCGATGGTGCGCTCCCAGTTCCGCGGCCAGCGCCTGCGGTACGCCGCCCCTGGCCCATTCCGCGGCACGTTCATCGACCGTGGGCAGCGGCACGCGCCAGCACGCGGGCACGTCGCCATCGAGCGACCAGTTGCCGTCCTGGCCGGTCGCCAGCAGGCGCGGGCCGGCATGTCCCGGGAGCACGGGCACGCGCTGGCGCTCTCCCGGTGCCAGCGACGCGCAGAAGACCGGCAGCGCGTCGTGCAGCAGCAGCCACGCCGCCAGCCCCGGCGGCGCGGTGCTGCCCTCGATGAACGCGGCACGCCGGGCCAGAGACGCGGCCACCGCCGCGGCGGCCTGCCGCGCCTCGCCGGGATGGGCGCTGCGCACCACCAGCACGCCGTCCTGCAGGCGTGCCGCATGCGCATCGGCCGCGGCTTGCAGGCTGGGCGGAAGCACCGGTGCCTCCGGCGCCAGCGTGATCCCGGGCCAGTGCCCACGCGCACCTCCCAGGGCCAGCAGCACGGGCAGCGCAATGGCCAGCGGCGTGTCGGGCAAGGTGCGTTCCGGCGCTTCCAGCAGGCGAAGCAAGCCGCTGCGCAGCGCAACGCCATCGAGCAGCGCGCCGGCACTCTCCGGCTGGAGCGCCGCCACCAGGCCCACGGTGGGCCGCATCTCGCGCAAGGGCGCCTGCAGCCAGCCGACGGCACGCGCGGCCAGCGGATCGGAATCGACGGCGACCGCAAGTGCGACGGCCAATTGCTCCGCCACGCCGAGGTGCATCGCATGCACGAGGCGATGGAGCGACCGGTCCTCCGCGGGCGGCGCCTCGTTCCAGCGCCGCCAGGCGGCGGCGAGGTCGAACACGCCCGGCCAGCTTTCCCGCAGGCCGGAAAGCCACTGGGCCTCGGCACATGCATCCGGCTGTGCGGTCGCGGGCGCGAGCTGCAGCAGCGCGATCGTGGCCAGTGCGGGCGACGCGGCCTCCAGCACGCGCAAGCGGGGCTCCGGCGCATTCATGGCAGCGCCCCGAAATGAAAACCCACGACGCGGCCGAACCATGGCAGCCAGCCGGGGTCCCCGTCGAGGCCAAGCCGGCGCAGGCGCAGGTCGGCCTGGTCCAGGGCGAAATGCAGGTCCACGTGCGTGGGCGTCCAGGCGACGCGCGCCGGGCGCCGCACGAGGCGGACCAGGCCCAGGCGCGCGGCGCGGTGCAGCCAGCGGCGCGCGGCGTGCAGCCACAGTGCTGCCTGCGCGTCCGTGTCGACGTGGTGCGCGGGTGCCAGCGCCCAGAGAGGATCCTCCTCCGGCGCGTGTACGCGAACCAGCGCGCGGCGCAGGACGCCAGCAGCGATGCGAACCGCCTCTTCTTCTGCGCACGAGGCCGGCAGGCCGATGCGTTCCAGGACGGGCAACAGGAACAGGAGGCCGCCGCAGGCAGTCGGCTCCAGCCAGGCAGGTCCGGGCGTGGCAGGGGAAATCGGCGTGTCGGAGGGGTCGGGAGCGCGCGCGACGCGAGCGGATGCCGGACGCGGAATGGGCGGAGCTGCTCCGGGACCTTCGTCCGGCACAACGTTCCCGTCCGCATCAATGCGTGCGCGCAGCGTCTGATTCTTCGCGATGTGTTTCCTTGGTGCCGGCACGGTGCGATCGGATGCATCGCTTGCATCCACTTTCGCGCGCCTCGCCGCTTCGATTGCCGTCGCGGAAGTCGCAGAGCCGGGCTGCCGCGCCATCGGACGTGACGCCGGCCATCCCTCGAGCGCGCGCCGCATCCAGCGCGCAACCGGTGACGGTTCGACCCGCGGCCGGCGCGCTCGGTGCGGCGATGCCGCGGGCATGTCCTCCGCCGGCGCATCCCCTTCCTGCCGCGCGGGTGCAGGCGTGGGCAACACCCCCAGTCCGGCGCGTGCAAGCAACGCATCGCCCTCGCGCTCGCCGATGGCCACTGCAAGCCGCGCGCCCATCCCGCGCTGCACCAGCTCCGCAACCCACGCCGGCAAGGCGATGCGCGCCTCCGGCCATCGCGCAATGGTCCACGCGATACGGCGCAGGTTGGCTGCTTCGTCACCTCCGGCCACGAACTCCCCCACCGCGCGCGGCCAGTACCAGGCGGCCACCACCTGCCCGCGCAGCAGCCGCAGCGCGAGCGCCGTGCGCGCGTGCAGCCGCCCCGTGAAGGCCACGCAGTCGGACGACGGCGCCTCGTCGGCCTCGCCGTCCACCCAGTGCAAGGCGGCCTGCGCGAGGCGCTCCTCGATCAGGCGCGACAGCGCCTGGGACGTGATGCCGTCCGCGACGCGCCCCAGCGCGAGCCGCCGCACGACCACCAGCCGCCCGCCGTCGTCGCCCAGGCTCGCGCAGCGCAGAGCATCCTCCAGGGTCGTGACCAGGCGGCGCGCCGTCGCTTCGCCGGGCGTGCGCAGGCGCAGGTGCCGCACGGTGCGCTCCGTCGCCGCCATGGCCGCCCTGCCCTCAGCGCCCGAACAGCGTGCGCTGCGCGCTGCCCACGGCCAGGCTCACCATGGCCGCCGTGTCGAAGTGCACCCGCACGTCGTCGCCCAGGTCCACCTTGGCCTGGGCCGTGTGGATGACGCGCGCCGCCACGCCCTGCGGACCCAGGTCCTCCACGGTGGCGCGCGCGACCAGCGTGTCGTTGCGGTAGAGGAGCGCCTGCATCCCGACGCGCAGCCGCGTCGGGTCCAGCACCGTCAGCGGGATGCGCACGCCGGGACTCACGCCGGGCGTGGGCTGCGCCATGCGGCCTTGCACGATGCGGTCCACCGGCGCATGGCTCGCGAGCAGCAGGCTCATGCGCACCACGTCGTTGACGAGGCCCACCGCCTGCGCTTGCGCCGCATTCACCTGCGCGAACAGCCAGTCCACGTACGACTGCATGCGCCGCCGGTCCAGGTAGGCGATCTCGGCCCAGCGCGGCAGGCTCGCGAGGTTGCGCAGGTTGGGCGCCGCGTCGAACTCCGACAGCATCTCCGCCCATTGCAGCCGGACCACCGGCAGCACGCCGCTGAACTCGGCATGCAGGCACGCGGTGACGCTGCGCACCTGGTCCAGCACCGCAGCGGCATCCCGCGCGATGTCCGCGCGGCCGTGGCCGCCTTCGGCCAGGTCGCCCAGGCTCACCACCTCCTCCGCCTGCGCGCGCACGCCCTGCCAGGTCAAGGCCTGCAACGCCTGCAGGTTGACGGCCTGCAGGGCCGCGATGCGCGGCGCCAGCGCCTGCGCCTGCCGCGTGGCCACCTGCGCGATGCCGGCGGCAACCTTGCTCCCCAGGCTCAGGGACTGCACGGCAAGCCGGGGCGCCGCCAGCCCGCTGGCCGCGCGCACCTGCGCCGCACCCAGGAGCCGCACCAGGTGGTCCACGCGGTCCAGCCGCTGCAGGATCGCCGGCACGCGCACGAACCAGTTGGCGGGCGCCTCGCGCACCACGCGCAACATGTCCAGCAGTTCCTCGGGCGCATCCGGGTGGTCGCGCAGGCAGGCGGGCACCGCGGGATCGACGAGGCCGGGGTCCACGGCCCGCGTCGGCGTCGCGAGCAGGTTGTCGGCCTCGCGCGGCCGCGCGTAGGCGATGAACTTCACCTCCTCGGCCAGCACCTTGGCGCGGCGGGTGTTGATGCCGTCGACGCGTTCGGTCTCCTCGGCCAGCAGGGCCCGCGCCACGCTGACGTCGTGCCGCGCCTCGGCCAGCGCGTCGCCCACCTGCGCCAGGCGCGCGTTCATCCCGGTGATGTCGCCCCGCAGTTCGGCGAGCGCCGTGTCGCAGCGCGCGACCGCATCGCGGTAACCGAGCAGCCGGGCCTCCAGCTGGCGCAGGATCGCGATGGTGATGTCCGACAGGCTCACGGCCTGCGAGAACAGCGTCGCCTCGTCGACCGCGGTGTCGGTCGTGGCCGGCGGCTTGGCAAGCGCGTCCTGCAGGGTGGTGTTGCCGCGGAAGTCGGCGAGCGGCCGCTGCAGGCCGGTGACGCCCTGCAGGAAGGGATCGCCGGGCAGTCCCGGGATCTGGAAGTCCGCGAACAAGGCAGGCACCTCCCCGCTGTCTTCCGTCGCGAACTTCTCCAGCAGCTGCAGCAGCGACAGGACCGTGCGCTGCCGGTTGGCGAGCGCATAGTTGCGCGCTTCCGGCGACGGCGGGTTCTTCAGGCGCTCGGCGATCGCCGTCGTGCGGATCTCCGACAGGCCCACCACCGGATTGGCGTAGACGATCGGCGCCGGCGCCGTCGCCGGCCGGATCAGGACGGCCTCGGTCGCCAGCGCCTTGTTGACGCTCAGCTGCATCGCCACCGTCCCGACCGTCGAACTCGCCGCGCTGCTGATCGCCGACTGGACCCCCACGGTGCTCATCACCGCCGGGCTCGCCATCATCCCGATGCCGCCGGCCCGCGGCGCGGGCGTGGCCACTGGCGTCGCGGCGGTCAGCTTCACCTTGTTGACGTAGTCCTGGATGCGCTGCTGCACGACGATCGCGCTGCTTTCCGTGGCCAGCGCCGCCAGGGTCGGCGACACCGCGAGCCGGCCGGCGTCGCTCGCGCTCATGGTCAGCTGGCGGATGCGGTGCATGTCGACCTGCATGTGCGCGAAGCCGAAGTCGGTGATGTCGTCGGCGCGGTCGATGCGCGAGCGCAGGTAGTCGGCGAAGTTGGACAACCCGCGCAGCAGGAGCTGCGACTGCTCGTGGGTCGACAGGCGCTGGATCAGCGGGTCGGCCACGAGGTCGGTGTACACGCGCACGGTGCCGATGCGCGAGGACGGCGTCGGCGTGAGCGCGTCGAGGTCGCGCTGCGGCACCAGCTGCGCGTTGAACAAGGGCGAGTACGGCGGAGTGGTGGTGTCGCCCTGCACGGGATCCAGCGGCCAGATCCGCTTGCCGTCGGCGATGGCCTGGTCCGCCTTCACCTGCACCAGGTCGCTGAACGCGACGTTGCCGTCGAAGGCCATGAAGACGATCGCGGTGCTCGTGATCGCCACGTCCGCCTGACGCAGGCTCAGGGCGGGCACCGGCAATTCCAGCGGCACCCAGACACCGGAACGCGGCAGCGCGCCGGCGCGCTGTGTCCGCGGCGCGAAGCGGTCGAAGCCGACGGACATCTTCGCCAGCTCCTGCAGCCGGTTCTCGCCCCAGAAGGCGACCTGCCAGGGGGCAAAGGGATCCGGCGGGTCCAGCGGCTTGAGTCCGGTCCAGATGCTGGCCACCCACAGCGAACGCGGCGGCGCCAGCTCGTCGAGGTAGACCCAGGCCACGAGCCGGTCCGCCTGGCCCTTGTCGATCGTGACCAGCGGCGCGGCGGAGGTGATGGCGCGCACCATGTGGCCGCGCCAGCCCTTCGCCACCGGGTAGGAGAGGTTGAAGCCGCTCACGGGCACGGCCGGTGCGGGCACCGTACCCTGCACTCCGCCGCCGAGCGGATTGGCGCCGTCGACCTGCAGGTCCGGCAGGCTGGGCACCACGCTGTCCTGCGGTTCGAACGGCGCCCACAGGTCGTTGGCCGAGAGCAGGTCCCATTCCTCGTCGCCCTGCACGCGCGCGCCGGCGGGCAGGAAGTTGGAGAACCAGCGATGCTCCGCATCTCCGGCGCCCGCGCCCGTGAGCCCGTAGGCCGCGGTGCCGTCGTAGAGCGTGAAGGACATGCCGTCGATGGGTTGCCCCGAGAGCCCCACGGCGGCGGCAGGCACGGTCAGCCTCACCCATTCACCCGGCACGGGCAGGCCGCCGGCCTGGAAGTGCGCGGCCGATCCTGCCGGGGCACCGAAGGCCAGGAGGTCCTCGCCCCAGAAGGCGCGGTGCTCCCAGCTGCCGCCGCTGTGCCACTGCAGCATCAGCGTGCGCGGGGGATGGTCCGGGTCGAGGCAGACCCACGCGAACAGCTCTTCCCCTTCCTGCACGGTGAACGCCGTGGTGGCCCCGTCGAAGAAATGCTGGTGCACGCCGCGGCGCACGTGGCTGCGGTGGCCGCCTCCCGGCGGCGGCGGACCCCACGGTCCCAGCGACTCGGTTTCGACGGCTTCGGGGTCATCGTCGAAGTCCGGCACCGTGGCCTGGAGCCCATCGAGCGCGTGCGAGAGCATGGAGGCGCGGTTGCGCAGGCCCTGGCGCAGGCCCAGGGTCCGGGCGCGCCGCAGCAGGTTCTCGTCCAGGGTCTGCTGGAAGCCCGGGTCCACCACCTCGCTGCGCAGCAGCCGCGGCTCCCACGAGGACAGCGGCACCGGCACGAGCAGCCGCACGCTTTCCGCGGCGGCGGCCGCGAGCGGCGCCAATGGCGCGCTCGCGCGCAGGGCAAGATCCAGTTGCTCGGTGGGAACCGGGACGGCGTCCACGTCGAAGTGCGACGGGAAGAAGGCGCTGGACATCGCCGTGGAATCGAACACGTTGCGGGGCAGCACCCCGAACGGCGGCAGGAAGCGCCCGAATTGCAGGCCCAGCGTGCCCGGTGCGGGAGGCGGATCGCCGGCGGCCGCGACCTGTTCCGCGAGCTGCTCGATGCGGGCCTGCCACAGCGTCGGCTTGCGCGTGTTCGCAAGCAGCGCACCGCCGGCGTTCACGAGGCGCGCGTCGCGTGGCCGTCCGCCCGCGCGCACGACGCTGGCGCGGTCCAGCCAGAGCGGTTGGCGGGTGACTAGGTCCAGGCTGGCCAGCGCGAGCGGCAGCCCCCATTCCTCCCAGGGCAGCAGTTCGCCTTCGGCCAGCCCGTCCTCGGCGGAAAAGACGGTCCAGGCCAGCGCGTTGCGCAGCTGCGCGCCCGGCACCGCGGGCAGGCCGCGCCATTCGCCGGGCCACACGTACCAGAGCAGGCGCGCCGCATCCACGGTGCGCCAGTCCTCGAAGGCCGCGGCATCGCCGGGCGTGCCCTCGTCGCAGGCGCTGCGCTCGCAGGGATCCATGGGATCCAGGTTGGCGCGGTCGGCGGTGACGGGCTGCAGCAGGAGGACGCCCACAGACAGCAGGCTCGCCAGGGCGGCGGTCGGCAATTCGCCCAGCGTGACGCCGATGCGGCGCGCGCGCAGCGTGGCAGGGCCTGCCTCCGTGCCCGGCTCCACGCCGCTGCCGTCGACGAAGAAGCCCGGCGGCGCCACGACGGGCACGTCCGCCAGCAGGCAGCGCAGCGGCTTCTGCAGGACGATGTCCTCGCCGCTCGCGGCCAGGCCCAGTCCGCGCGTGACGTGCAGTTCCACGGCGGCGAAGTCCGTGCCGGCGACATTCGCGGCCTGCAGTTCCAGTCCGTCGACGATGCCGGCCGTCCAGTCGCGGCCGCGCGTGGCCAGGTGGCCGGCCTGCCACGCCTGCCATTGCGTCAGCGCGCCCGCCGTCAGCGCGCGGCCGGGGAACACGTTGGGGCGACGACGCCAGTCGGTCGCGGCCTCCGTGGCAGTGGTGGGCGACAGGGCGACGAGGCGTTCGCCGGCCAGCGGATCGCGAATCGGGGTGATGCTCACGACCGGCCTCCTGGCGAGCGGCCGCCCTTCTTCGCGGGCGCGCCCTTCTTCGCCGGCGCCGCGCGCGGCGCGGGCGCCACCACGGGCGCGGCGGTGACGCGGTTGACCACGGGGCGGTTCACCGGGGCGACCGTGAGCGTCGGGGCGACCGTGACGGCAGGTGCTGCCGTGACCCGGTTGGGCGTGAGTACCGAGGGTGCGGCCGTCACGGCGGGAGCCATGGTTACGGCCGGCGCAGCCGTCGCGACCGGAGCGGCGGTGATCCTGGGTGGGACCGTGGCGGTCGGCGCGGGTGCGGCCGTCACCGCGGGAGCAGCTGTTGCCGCCGGTGCGGTCGTCGCCGTCGGCGCAGGTGCCGTCGTCGGCGCGGGCGCCGCGGTCGGCGCAGGCGTGGGGATCGGTGCGGGAGCCGCCGAGGGCGCCGACGTGACGGCCGGCGAGACGAGCCCCGTCGGCGCAACGACCGGCCGCGGCGTCACGGCGGGAATCGGCGGCCGGATCGGCAGGGAGAGCCGGTCGACGGTCACGTTGGTCAGCGTGACGGCGACCGGCGCGCCCACGAGGTCGTCGCGGTAGGCCAGGTTGCGCCGGCGCACGAACCAGAGGTTGGACAGCTGCGCAAGCCGCGTCCATTCGGCGTCGGAAGGATTGGACGCATCCACCACCGGCATCGGCAGCGGCAGCCGCAGGCGCTGCAGGATCTCCAGCGGCTTGCGCTGCGCCAGCAGGTTGGGCGCCGCCGGCTTGAGCGGGCGCGACACGGTCGTGAGCCGCGCGCGCACCGCGCCGAAATCGCTGCGCGGCACGGGCGCCAGGACCAGCACCGCGGTGAGGTCCAGCGCCGCCTGCTGCGCGAGGAAGTCGATCGGGGGCAGCGCAAGCGCCTCCTCCACCAGCGCCGGCAGCTCGTCGTCCGGGATGATGGAGAAATCGACGTCGACCTCCGAGGGGAAGTAGCGCTGCGTGAAGTCGCGCGTGTCGATGATCCCGGGCGGCAGGGGACCGGCCGGCGGCAGCGTGGGGAACTGCGTCGCGGCGGGGAAGCTGCGGCCATGCAGTTGCGCCACCAGGTCCGCGAGGTGCGACTGGTACTGCATCAGGTGCGCGAGGCGCAGCCCGCGCGGCGCCAGGCCGAGGCCCGGCAGGTCGCCGCGATCGGCGCCCAGCTCGCGCCGCACCATGGGCTCGTCGATCCACACCAGCATGTTGGCCTGCAGCGCCAGCATCGCGATCGGCAGGATGTTGGCCGACCAGCCGGGTGCCGTGGGCTGGGTGAAGATGGCGCGCGCCGCGGAGCCGCGCCGCGCGTCCAGCGCATCGGCGGCGCCGTCGTCCTGCCAGGGCACCAGCACCACCGTCGTCGCTTCGATGACGTCACCGTCCTCCACCGTGCGGGTGCCGGTGAGCGTGGTCGGATACGCGCCGATCGGGTTGGCCGTGAACTCCACCGGCCGCAACCCGAGCACGAACAGGCCCGTGCGGCTGCGCAGCGGCGCCGCCGGCAGCCGCGACAGCCCGAAGCGTGCCGAGAGCTGCTCGGCCTGCGGGATGTCGGCGAGGTCCACGGTGAGGTCGCGCGGCAGCAGCACGAGCTCGCCGGCGCCGGTGATGCCCTCGCCCGCGCCGATGTGCAGGCTCTGCGGCGTCGCGCCCGGCGCCACGTCCAGGCCCTCGGCCACGCCGCTGCCGGCTGCGCGCCCGAGGTCGGCCTCGCGCGTGAGGAAGTACTGCTGGTCGCGGATCAGGTCGCGCGCGGCGAGGAAGCGGCCGTCGAAGTAGCGGGGCCGCTGGCGCCGCGGGTCCTCCACCAGCACCCCCGTGTTGCGCAGGCGGGGAGCCTCGCTGGGATCGATGCGTTCGCGGGCGGCGCCCTGGGTGAGATTGATCGCCATGGCTTTGCTCCGGCTACAGGCCGGCCCACTGCGCGAACAGCGCCGCGGGCGGAAGGAAGTGGCGCGCCCAGTTGTCCACCAGGGGCGCGTCGGCGGTGCGCGCGGGCGGCGTGGCGCCGTCCACGGGAAGGAACACGCGCGCCAGGAACACGGCGCTGGGATCGAGGTCCCGCGGCTGCTCCGGCGCGGGCGCGATGCCGCCGTCGCCGGCGTGGCCGCTGCCCTCCCAGCCGTGCAGCACGGCGTCCTGCAGTGCGTCGCGGCGGTCGGCAACAGGCGCATCGGCATCCCCAGCGGCTGCGGCGGCAGGCGGCAGCGGCAACCCGGTGTAGCCGTCGTCCAGCCCCGTGCGCGCAATGAGCAGCAGCTCGTAGGCATCGCGCAGGCGCGAGGTCGATACCGCATTGAGCGCGTCGAACGGTCCCTGCGCGAAGCTGGGACTCAGCCCGCGCGGGCAGGCGGCGAACCGCACGAACACGTCCGCCACCACGGCGCGCGCCGGCAGCACCACGCCGCCGGCGCCCATGCGCGCGGAGACGAAGCGGTCCAGGTCGGCATAGGCCGAAAGCCGCAGCGTGTCGCCACCGTCCACCGCGCGGGTCGCGTCGTACCAGTGGGGCAGGCGCAGGCAGGCGGCGCGCGGCAGTTCGACCAGGCGTCCCAGCCGGTCCACCACCACGCCGGGCTGCACGCGGATCTCCTCGACCTGCGTGGCGGTGCCGGGGACGTGCTGCACCTCCATGCCCGCGAGCGTGCCGGCGCCGGCGACGAACGCCAGCGCCCGCGCGAGCCGGCCGCGGTGGTAGGTCTGCTCGTCGCTGAAGTCCTGCGCGTCGAGCAGCATGCCCGTGGCGAAGGAGAGCCGGTCGGCGCGCGGCTGCGCCATCAGCGGATCGGCATCGGTGGCCTGGATGCTCATTTCGGTCTCCGGGGAGCGGGCGGCCGCGTCACGGCGATCGGCCGCAAGGTGGGCGTCGGGGCGGCGACCACCGGCCGCAGGGTGGCCGTCGGCGTCGCGATGTGGACCGCCGGCGTGACGACGGTGTTCAGGGGCGCGAGGGTCGCGGGCGGCGCGGTCACGACCTGCTCCGCCACCTGCACGACGGCCTCGCTGGGCGCGGAGACCAGGCCGGAATCGTCGACGACCTCCAGCCGGAACCGGTGCGCCCCCGCCTTGAGGCCGGGGTCGACCGCGATCGTGGGCTCCGCCGTGGTAAGCGGCCGGCCGATGACGAAGCTGGCCATGTCCCGGCCCTCACGTCGCCGGCCCGAGGTAGGTCCAGACGTACTTCACCACCTTGCCGCCGCCGGTGTCGAACGAGGCCGACCCGTCCAGGTTGAAGCTGGCGCCGAAGGTGACGACCTTGGGCGCCTTCAGCAGCGCCGTGGGCGCGGACTGGTCGGCGACCACGACTTCCACCTGGTCCGGCTTGGAGGGATTGCCCGCGTCGTCGATGACCACCAGCCGGAACAGCTGGCGCCCGAGGGGCAGCGGCTTGTCGGTGCTGACCGTGACCTCGATGGTCGGGACGTCGGTCGTGATGTCGGTGCCGGGAACGAAAGCGGCCATGGGGTTCTCCTGGTTCAGGTTTCCGCCGGCGACAGCCAGTGCCAACGGTATTCGGTGATGCGGCGGCCCGGCGCCGCGCGCGAGCCGCTGGCGTCGAGGATGAAGCCGGTGTCGGAGCGCACGATCGCCGCGGCAGTCGCCACGGCTTCCGGCGGTGCGGCGGCGGCGGGCACGCCGGCCAGGCGCGGATCGAGCGCCGCGGCGCCGATCAGGAAGTCGCCGCCGCCCAGCGCGCTGCGCTCCACCCGCACGGTCCGCGGCAGCCGCGGCGGACCGAGGTAGGTGTCGACGCCGACGAGGCTGGCGATGCCCACCAGCAGCGGCCAGGTCGCGGACACGACGCGCACGTCCACGTGCGCGGGCGCTTCCAGCTGCGTGACGCGGCGCAGGAGCGCGAGGTCCTGCGGCTCGAACTGCTGGTGCACGAGCACCGTCGCGCGATGGGCTAGGCGCGCGTCGAATTCCCGTGCCGCCGCCTCGCCCGCGGCGCCCAGCTGACCGGCGTCGAACAGGGCGGCGAGTTCGCTGCGCTCGCGGTCGCCGACGAACAGCGTGTCGCCCACCACGGAATTGCCGCTCACCTGCAGCCCGGGCAACAGTGGATCGTCCTCGTCGGCGAGGTCCACGCCCAGCAGGGTGGCGAGGATGCGGCGCAGCCGGAAGTCCTCCACCACGATCACTTCGCCACCGCGCACCGCGCCGCCCGACGCGATGTCCAGGGCCAGGCGCAGGCCGGTGCGCGTGCCGTGCCAGCGCGCGAGGTCGGGGGCGGCACGCAGCCAGTCGCGCCGGCGTGCCGCCGGCAAGGCGGGGTCGAACGCGACGCCGATCCATGCGCCCAGCCACTCCAGGCGATCCTCGGCAAGCACGGCGGGATCCGTCAGCAGGTGCGCCGCCGCCACCTGGTCCTCCAGGCGCGTGAGCACGCCCTCGAAATTGGCGAGCAGGCGCGACTGGAAGTCCGCCGGGGTCGCCCTCGGGCGGTACACCGTGATGCCGTCCTCTTCGCGCCGCAGCCGCCACGCGCGCGACGCGTCACGCAGCAGCCAGGCAGAGCCCGCCTGTTCGACGTCGACCACGGCGGTGGGACCGAGCTTCACCTGCTCCAGCGCCAGCCGCGCGCGCAGTTCCGCGCCGGGCGCGGCGTCCGCATCGAGCGCGCTGCCGAAGCTGGTGTCGATGCGGGCCAGCGCATCGCCGGGCGACTGCGCCGCCGCACCGAAGACGGACTCGCGGTACAGGCGCGGCAGGTAGCGGTCCACGTAGGAGAAGCGGCTGCCCCAGGCGCGCAGGGCCGCGATCTCGGGCGTGCTGCGGCCGTCGCCATGCAGCACCAGCCGCAGCCACAGGTAGCGGCCGGTGATCGTGCGCACGCGGCGCGAGGCGTCCTGCAGCAGCACCGAGAACAGCCCTTGCACGCCCGGCTCGCGCTCGCAGCCCAGCAGGCCCGGATGGTGCGCGAGTTCGCTCGCGACCGGCTCCCACGCCGCGACCGGCAACTGCGGAGCGGACATGGCATCGTCGAGCGTCGCGATGTCCGCGCCGAAGCCGTGCGGATGCCATGCCAGGCGATCGTCCGCCTCGGGCGGCACCGGCTCGTTGGTCGCTGCCAGCCAGGCCACGAAGCCGGTATGCGCCGGCAAGGCCGCCTCCGCGAACAGGCGGTGCCACACAGTGGTGGTGTCGCCGCTGTCGATCACGCGCACCACCAGGCCCGGCACGCCGTCGGCGTAGTTGCGTGCTTCCCCGCGCCGCGCGAGCTGCTGCAGCGACAGCGGATACAAGGGCTCGGCGCCGCCGGTGCCCACCGGATAGCGTGGCGGCAGCACGGCGCCGTTCGCAAAGGGCGCCTCGATCGCATCGGGGGCCAGCGGGTACACGTCGCCGAGCGCCGGAACGCTGCCCGCCTCCGCGATGGCAAGATCGAACGCGGGCGCGTCGCGGCGGCCGGGCACGCGCAGCACCAGGGACGTCGGCGCCACCCAGGCCGCGGCATAGGCATAGCTCGCGCCCTGCAGCGTGAGCGGTGCCGCGAAGCGCTGTTCCGCCGCCTGCCAGCAGCGCGCGCGGGCAATGCCTTCGCCGCTGCCCCAGGTCAGCACCATCAGCGCGCCGTCGGGCCCGGAGGCGATCGCGACCGGAACCTCTGCCGGCTCGAGCGCAGGCGATGCCACCAGCGCGAGCTGCGGCGCGCACGGGTTTTCGGGATCGGGACGGAACACGCGCGGGTCGTAGTCGTCCGGCTGCGGCGTCTCGGTGCGCCGCGGGCGGCCGGTGAGGCGCGCGACGCGGCCGCTGCTGCGCTCGAGGACCCACACACCGCCCTCCGCGGCCGGCGCGAGTCGCCAGGGCGCAAAGCCCGCGAGCGACACGGTCACGTCGTCCCAGCGTCCGCGCAGGTCGTGCATGCGCACGGCACCCGCCACGGCGAGGTACAGCACGCCGTCCGGCGCGGCGCACAGGTCGCTGGGCGCATCGGACAGCGCCAGCAGGTCCACGGCGTCGGGCAGTGCGCTTTTCACCCTCACGGTGTTCGAGGCGCCGTCCCAATGCGCGACGCAGTCCAGCGCGTCGATGGCGCGCGGCACCCGCTCCAGCGCGGACTGCGCGGCGACGAAGGCCTCCGCCGGCGCGAGCGCCGCCTGCAGCGTGCGCTCCGAAGCGAGCCGCAGCCGCCGGCAACCGCCGTCCCACACCGCATGCTGCAGGTCCGGGAAGTGTGCGCCGTCCGCGAGCAGCCAGAAGCGCAGTCCGTTCGCGTCCATCAGCACAGCTCCGGCACGACGGGAACGGCCACGTCATTGGCGGCGGCGAAGGGGTTGGGCAAGGCGCGCAGGTCCGTGGGCGCGGCATTGCCTTCGATGGCGACGACCGCCAGCAACTCGGGCAGCTGCCACCGCTGCAGCACCAGCTGCTGGGCGCCGTCGGCCGCGATCGCTGGCAGGGCCTGCCAGTCATCGCCGTGCCGCTGGAACAGCCGCAGCCCGCGGATCTCGTCCACGCCCGGCACGCGCGACACCTCCACTTCCAGCTCGCGGCTGCGCACGGCACGTCCCAGGGGCCAGCCCTGCGCGTCCAGGCCGCCGGGCGCGAGGGGCCACAGCAGGCGCCGCAGGGCCTCGCGCACGTCCAGCAGCACCTGGTCGCGCGCGAATCCATCACGGATCGCGATCGCCACCGAGACGCCCAGCGCGACGTAGTCGCAGCCGATGACGTACAGCTCGGTCGCGAGCGGCGTGCGGGCCGACAGGAAGGCATGCAGGCGCTCGATGAAGGGGCGGTCCGGCCGTGGATTGGGCGCGGGTGCCAGGGGCGCGGCCGGCAGCGCCAGCACGCTCACCACGCCCGGCACGTCGAAGCGCCGATCGCGCGGCTTGAACTTCGGCAGCACCTCCACGCGGCCGACATCCACGGCGGGAGCTTCCAGGGCCAGGCGCCGGTAGTCCTCCTCGGTGACCGCGCGGTCGCCGTGGCGCAGGCGGGCCGGGATGCGGCGCTCCGCGACGGGCAGCGTCTCCGCATCGTCGCCGCCGGCCAGCGCCAGCGGTTGCCACACCTTCAGCGGCGGCGCCGGCAGGCCGTCGATACGGCGCGCATGGAGTTCGGCCAGCGACTCGGGTGCGAGGTTGCCGGCGCGGCCGCCGCCGAAACGGCCCAGGGCCATCCGCACGCGCATGCCCGGCTCCGGTACCTTGCCCCGCACGTTGTCGCCGAGGCGAACCGTTCCCGCTTCGGCATCGAGCTCGTACGCCGGGGCGTCGCGGGCCACGTTGGGATCGGCGCTCACCGCGGCGAGGTCGTCGACACGCGTCCACGGTTCGTAGCCGCGGCCGGACGCCTCCACCTCGATCCGCAGCGACTCCGCATCGACGGATCCCAGCGGCAAGGCGAACTGCTGGTCGGCGGCGCCGTTCGAGGTGCCCAGCACGCGGCCTTCGAGCGTCGCGCGCTGCTCGATCTCGACGGCATTCAGGCCCAGCCAGGTCAGCGCCAGGTGGTTTACCAGCTGCCCCGGATGCGGCCGCAGGCGCAGCCAGCCGACCAGGCGGGCCGCACGCTCGGGGTCGTCGAGGCGCGGTGGCGCGTCGCCGACGCCGGCGTGCGGGTTGTCGCCGACGTCGTTGGACGGGGCCCAGAGGGCGCCGCCGCCGGGCAGCTGCAGCTGCAGCGTGCCGGCGCGCGCCAGGCCGTTGCTGGTGTCGGTGCCGGCCTGCACCGGCAGCGTGAGGTAGTCCGTGTCGAAATCCGTGCGGCCGCGGGTGGTGACCTCCCACAGGACCGGCACCGGCGTCGGCGTGGTGACGTCCTCGAACGGCGTCGGCGGCTTCACCGCCGGCACCAGGCCCACCGACAGCAGCGGCGGCAGCCCCGTGTGCCCGCCCGCCAGCGCCGCGCGCACGGCGTCGTTCACGCCCGCCTGCAGCGTGGCCTGGGGCGCCTTGGGCGCGAGCAGCGCCACCCACAGCGCGCGGTCGGCACTCCGCGCAAACACGTCCACGCCTTCCGGCGCCGCCCTGCCCTGCGCGAACACGGGCGTGGTCTCGTACCCGCGCGGCGCGCCGTTGATGCGATGGATGCGTGCCAGGCCCTGCAGCAGGTCGCTGCGGCGCGCCGCCTCCGCGCTCGGGAGGGCGCGCTTGATGTAGCACTCGCCCGTCACCGGGAGCACGGTGACGCCCGAGCGGGTCTCGAAAGGCATGGCCGCCTTGAGCGTGCCGCGCGGCGCCAGCGTGTGGACGCCCACCTCGGTGTCCTGCGCGAACGAGAGCGACACCGTGCCGCGCGCCGGCTGCGCGGGCCGCAGGCCCATGCCCAGGAGCTTGAGGAAGACGAGGCGCTGGCGTTCGGGAACGAGGTTGGCCCGGTACAGGAGCGCGTCGCCCATCCAGGCGAACAGCTCGATCAGCGTGCGCCCGGGATCGCCCAGGCGCGGATTGGTCCACTCGGGCGTGTGCGCCGGGATGCGGGCGACGAGCTCCTGCACCAGGTCGTCGAAGCGGCGGTCGTCGAGGGAAGGAGGCAGCAGCGGCACGGCCTAGCCCTCCAGATCCACGGAGACGTTCATCGCGCCGGCTTCGCCGGTGCGCGCGAGGCGGTACGCGATCTCGACGCGCACCTGGCCGGGCGCGCCGTCGACCTCCCACACCTCCACGCCATCGAGCAGGATGCGGCGCTCCCAGCGCGTGAGCGCGTCCTGCACCAGGTCGCGCATCTCGCGCCGGGTGGCCAGGGTGTTGGGCTCCTGCAGCAGGCGGTCCAGGCCGCCGCCGAACTCGGGGCGCATCAGCTGTTCGCTCGGGCGCGTGCTGAGCACGATGCGGATGGCATCGCGCACGCTCTTCGCGAGGTCGGGCCAGGCGAGGGCCCCGTGCTCGTCGGGCAGGGGCAGCAGGGGCCAGCCGATCAGGGGACGGGTCATGGCATCACCCCTTGGGCGGGATCTTGGGGAACGGCAGGCAGATCTTCATGAAGAACATCCACCCGAAGACGATGTTGAACAGCGAGAGGAAGATGTTCAGCACCAGGAAGGCACAGATCGTGATGATGGGAATGTTGAATCCGCAGATCCAGGTGAGTCCCAGTCCGTTGCTGCTGCCCTTGCCATCGAGCAGGTCCTTCGCCGCGCCCGAGAGCATGCTTTGCAGCGACGGCGGCACCACGAAGGCGACGTTGGGCTTCAGCGCCTGCAGCATCCCCTTGTCGCCGGGGTCCGGCAGCGGGATCTGCACCGGCGGCGCACCCGCGCCCTCGTACCACGGCGCGATGACGAAGGGGTCGCTGGGCGCGCTCCAGATGATGCGTGCAGGGCACGCGCCCTCGGGCTTGAGCCGCACGAAGGCGCGCAACTGGTAGCGCGCGAGCGGATCGTCGAAGCGGCCGGACTTGCCCTTCATCGCGGCGAAGCGCGCCACCATGGCGGCATGCAACGCGTCCGCCAGGCGCCCGGCCTGGTCCGCGCCCAGGGCGGGCCAGCGCTCCGGCATCTCGGGCGCATCGGAAATGCTTTCCTTGCCCAGCACGATGCGGTTGGCCCGCAGCAGGAAGCTGTCGGCGGCGACCGTGCGCTGCACCGTCTCCCCGGCGCCCAGCTTCAGCGGCAGCTGCACGCCCTGCAGCACCTTCAGCACCGGGGTGTCCGGCGCGGCGAAGGCGTCGAACTCGCTGGCGAGCTGGCGCAGCAGCAGCACGAAACGCGCGAGCGTCGTGTCGGCATCCGGTTCCTCGCTTTCGGCAAGCCAGCCGGCCGCCACCGTTTCCCCGACCTTGGGCAGGTCCATGGCCTCGCCGCGCAGCGCCTGGACGAGATGGTCGCGGAAGGCCTGCGAGCGCGGGCCGAAGTCCACGCCGTCCGCGACGCTGAAGACCGCATCGGCCTCGCTGATCTCGCCGCTCGTCGTGCGCACGTTGCCGTAGTACAGCGTCCGGCCGGCGTCGGCGCAGACGTCGGGCGGGGCGACGAAGAGGGGCAGCACGTCCTCCTCCAGCAGGCTGTCCGCGTTTTCGCGCAGGAAGCCCGCGAGCTGCCGGTCGATGTCGGGGACGCCGCTGAAGCTGCGATCGGTCCGGCGCGCGGCGGCCGGGTCCGCGTCCGTGCCGCCGACCCGCGCGAGCGGGATCCAGCCGCGGATGCGTCCCTTGGAACGCATCCATCCTTCGGGCCGGCCGCCATCGCCGATCCGGCGCAGCACCATGCCCGCGGCCTGGACCTTGGCCGGCGCCAGGCGCGGCTCGCCCGGCGTGTCGCACCAGGCCTCCACCACGGCGAGATGGAACTGCCGCTGGATCGGCTGGAACAGCTTGAGCGTGCCGCGGGCGTCGGTGGCGCTCGCGCGCAGGGTGCGCAGCCGCCCTTCGCCGTCGCTGCTGCGCAGGTCCTCCAGCGTCGCGGGGATGAAGTCGTCGTCGCTGCGCTGGAGCAGCCAGGGCTGGCCGTTGCGGCTCAGGCTGCGCGGCGCGCCGACGATCACGGGATGGTGGACCATGGCGCGCCCCTCACCAGATGTTGCCCGCCCCGGGCGTGTAGCTGCTGCTCACGACCGAGTTGGAGATCAGCGTGTCGCACTGGACGACGCCGGAGAATTTGGACATGCCGGCGTCCACCGTGACCATGCCCGCGCTCACGGCCACGCTGGAAGCCTGGACCGTCACCTTGGCAGAGGCCTGCACGGTGATGCCGGCGCTTTCCAGCTTCACGCTGTTGCCGTTGCTGTCCTCCAGCGTGCACGTGCCCGGGCCGTCCTTCAGCGTGAGCTTGCAGCCGCCCGGCGTTTCCAGCTGCAGGGTCTCCTGGCCGTCCTGGTCGTCGAGCGTGATGACGATGCCGTTCTTCGACTTGATGCGCTTGTAGCGGTTCTTGCCACCCGAGATGTCGGCCGGTGCCGTGGCATTTCCGTTCCACAGGCCGCCGATCACCAGGGGATGGCGCGGGTCGCCCTGCACGAACACCACCAGCACCTCGTCGTCGACGTCGGGCAGGAAGAAGGTGCCGCGGTCCTTGCCCGCGAAGGGCGTCACCACGCGGGCCCACATCGGCGCGTCCTGCTGCGCGACGTCGTCGAAGGCGAGCAGGCGGACCTGCACGCGGTTGAGGCCGTCGGGATCGTCCAGCGACGTCACGCGGGCCAGCAGGCCGGCCTGGGCGCCCGGCGGGGAGAAGGGAAAGACGTGCTCGCGCTTCATGGCTTCACTGCCCCAGGTAGGCGCATTCGGCACCGAACTCGGTCCGGTAGCCCTGCGCCATGTCGAACAGGTGGCAGGCCCGCACCACGTAGTAGGTGTTGTCGAACTGGGGCGACACGCCGGTGATGTGCACGCTGGCGCCCACACGCAGCTGCGCATTGCCCTCGGCCACGCCTTCGGCGCGCACGAAGCGGCGCGCGCGCTGGTCCAGCGCGGCCTCGGCCACGGCCTTCGCCTCGTCGGTCGTGAAGACGGCGGGCCCGGGCAGGTGTTCGCTGCGCGTGCCGAAGACTTCCTGTGCCCAGTCCACGCCGCTCTTGCCCTCGCCCGGCCCCGCGTTGGCGATCGCGCTGGCCTCGCCCTTCACCGCAGTGCCGTCCTTGGCGTTCCAGCCGGCGACGGTCACGGCCGTCGCCTGGTCGGCGAGATCCGCCGTCAGGCGCACGCGGGCGAGCTGGCTGTACAGCGTGAGGTCGATCGTGCCGCGCTGGACATCCTTGCGCGGCGACGCCTGCAGCGTCGTGCCGACGACCTGCAGGTCTGCATCGAAGCGTGCGAGCAGGCGGCGCAGGAAGGCGAGCGCGGTTTCATCCAGCTGGGCCCAGGTTCCCTGCGGCGACGTGAGGCCGCTGACGCTGGGCGTGAGCCCCAGGTCGCCGGCAATCGCGCTCACCACGTCGGCGGGCGACATGTCCGCGTAGACCTTGGTGCGGCGCGAGCGACGGGCGGCCGTGAGCGCGTCTTCCGCCAGCACCACCAGCTCGGGCGGCTTGCCGTAGTTGCAGGCCATTTCCAGGGCGCTGACCTTGCCCTTGAAGATCTCGCGCGGGCTTGCTTCATCGCCGGCATAGACGGCGAGGTCCGCGCCGAGCTTCAGCTGGGAGTTCGCATCGAAGGCCATCTCGGCGCCGTCGTCGGTGGCGACCCAGTTGGTGACCTTCAGCTTCAGGCGGCTCATGCCGCCCTCGCCTTCCTCCATGCGCATGGAGGTCAGTTGCGTGGACAGGCGCGCGTCTTCCTGGCCCGCGATGCGGAACGTGGGGCGGGCGCTGAAGATCGCGGAGCGGCTGACGCTGGTTTCGGGCATGGCGGCCTCAGCAATCGCAGACGCGCGCGTCGCGCTCGGCCTGCAGGCGCAGCGCCTGCTCGATCTTCGCCTCGAGCTCCTGCGGCGGCGGCGCGGGCGCGGTGGCGGTGTCGCCGCGCTGCGGTTCGCGCTCGATCTCGGCGGACACTTCCTCGAAGGTGATGGGCATGGTCAGCTCCCGAAGGTGATGCGGCCGTGCAGGTCGGCGCCGGCGCCGACGTCGGCGCTCAAGCTGCCGCCGCCGCTGACGACGGCACGGCCGCCGGCACCGAAGGACGCGGCGCCCGACACGGGCGAAGGCGGCAGCAGCGCGGCGCGCGCTTCCGTCACGGAGATGCCCACCGTCGGCGGGCTCGCTTGCAGGCCGGCGAATGCGGGGCCGGCGGTGGCGGTCAGCGAGGCGCTGACGCTGGCGCCGGCGGAAAGGCCGATGCCGCCGCCCATGGACACGCCGGCGCCGGCGCCGACGGAGAGTCCGGCGCCACCACCGACCGAGAGTCCGGCACCAGCGCCGAGCGAGAGGCCTGCCCCACCGCCCAGCGAGAGCCCCGCACTGGCGCCCACGGAGAAATCGGCCGCCGCCGCGAGCGTGATGCCGCCCCCCACCGACAGGCCGGCGCTCGCGCCGAAGCGCAGGCTGCCGGCGCCGTTGGCGGCGGCAATCGCGCGCGCCGCACGCGGATCGCCCAGCGTGTTGGCGACGTCCGCCGCGCCGGCGCCGGGTGCGGCCTGCACGGGCTCGGGCTGCGCGCTGCGGTCCACCGGTGGCGCGGGACTGCGATTGCTCTGGAACTCGACCTCCTGGCTGGCCAGCGTCAGGTTGATGCTGGAGCGCAGCGGCACGCCGCTGGCAGAGAAGAAGTCCACCGTTTCCTTGAACTGCTCCACCACGCCCTTGAAGGTGTAGGTGCCCCAGCCGAACTGCACCTTGGGGGCGAATTTCTTGGTGCCGTCGGGCGCGGGCTCCAGCAGGGCCGCGATGTTGGCCGTGACGTCGCGCACCGAGTTGCCGGTCTCGGTGGTGTCGAAGACCAGCGTCATGGTCAGCTTGGCGCTGCTCTTCTTCACGAACTGGCGCGCGCCGTTGTTGCCGTTGCGGTCGTCGAATTCGTTGGCGATGGTGTATTCGAGCGAGGCCGGGTTGAACTGCGCCTCGAACTCCGTCGCGCCGGCCCCCGGACCCTCCAGGATCTTGAACTTGGCGGGGGTCAGCGTCGGTGCGTCCGGCAGCCAGCCCATCACGCACCTCCCGCCAGGAACACGCGCAGGCCTTCGTGGGCCAGGTGCAGCTCCTCGATGCCGATCTCGTTGCCCTTGGCGTTGAGGTCGGCGGCCTTGAACTTGACGGGCAGGCAACGGTCCAGGCCCCACGTGAGCACCGTCTCGCCGAGGCCGTTCTGCATCGCGATCTCGGCCGAGAGCCGGTACGCATACGCGCCGCCGCCGACCAGCTGGAACCAGGTGAACAGGTCCCGCGTGCGCGTCATGCCGCGCTTGAGGACGACGGTCGCGAAGGTCACCGCGCCCGCGCGCTGCGTGGCGCCGTAGTTGGCGCCGCCGGACTTGATCACCTTGGGCTCCATGCTCGCTTCCAGGCCCGTGCACTCGGAGAACGCGCCGCTGCACACGTCCACGGCGCCCCCCGAGCTGCCGGCGCGCTTGAAGTTCACCTCGAAGCGGTAGACGTGCAGGGGCGGCAGTGCGGTCTCGGCGCTCATGCAGTCTCCGCGACGGGTGCCTCGACGCTGGCCGCGTGGGCCAGCTTGAGGACGACGGTGATGCGCTCGATCGCCATCGCCGGCAGCACGGCGACGCGTACCACCAGGCGGCCGGCATCGATGTCGGCCTGGGTCATGGTGCTGCGGTCGCAGCGCACCTCGAAGGCCTCGGCCATCGTGGTGCCGCCGAACGCGCCTTCCTGCCAGAAGCCGGTGAGCAGGTCCTCGATGGTCCCGCGCAGCTGCGCCCACAGCGGCGGGCCGTTGGGTTCGAAAACGGCCGCATCGCCGGCCGTGCGCGCGGCACGCAGGATCGCGCCGATCAGCCGGCTCGCGCCGCCGAAGCGCCACGGGTCCTGCGCGGACGCGGTGACGTCGCTCTGCAGCATCCAGCCCCCGGCGCTCGGCGTGAACAGGCACACACGCTGCGCCAGCAGGCCGGCCGGGCTGTCGTCGCCGAGGCCCCAGGAGGGTTGCGGCTCGCCGCCGCCGACGTCGCGCAGCAACGGCAGCGACCGGTCGCCCGCCACCGAGCGGAACGTGCCGCGCGCAAGCGCACCGTTCGCGACCAGGCCCGCGAGCACGCCGTCGGCCGGCTCCAGCCCCTCGGGCAGGTCGCCCTGCGCGGCGCGCGTGCGCAGCCAGGGCCAGGCGAACTGCGACAGGGCTTCGGCCGGCCGGCCGGCGCGGTTGTCTTCCGCCACCGCGGACAGGATCACGCCGGCCTGCTGGAGATACCCGAGGAGGTCGGCCTGCGCATGCGCGCCGCCCGCGGATTGCGTCGTCGGCAAGGGCATGGGCAAGGCGGCGACCAGCATGCTCGCGCGTTGCTGCGTCGCCAGGAAGTCGCGCGCGGCGCGGCACGCCGCCCACCAGTCCCCGTAGCCGGCGGCGTCCAGGCGCGGTGCCGGAATGCGGTGCAAGGGGATCTCGTCGACGTTGACCGGCGCCTCCACGTCGCAGGGCCCGAAGCCCTCCGCCGTCGGCGCGAGCGGCTGCAGCGGTTCCGGTGGCGGTGGCAGCGGCGCGCAGGCGTCCACGAGATCCGGCAGCAGCACCAGACTGTCGTCCTGCAGCCCGTACAGGTGGTGCAGGCCCTGCCAGGCGGCGGGATTGCGCGGCTCGAACGGGCGGGTGCGCGGCAGCAGCAGGTCCAGCCGCTGCGCCAGGTGGCTCGCCCGGTCGGTCGTCGCTTCGAGATAAGGCCAGGGATCGCCGACGCGGACGATGACGGCGCGCTTGCCGCCGCGGGCGAAGAAGCTGCGCACGGCGGCGCCGAGGTAGCTGGCGCAGGACCGCTTCGCCTGCGCGTCCAGCGACCGCTGGTCCCACGCATAGAAACGATCGAACAGGTGCCAGCTGTCCAGCGCGAGCGGGACGTTCAGCAGGCTTTCGACCTGCTCCGGCGTGCGCCGCCAGGGGCCGTGCACCCAGCCGCCCGCATCCAGCTGCGCCCGCAGCGCGGGCGGCAGCGGCCGCTGCATGCGGCGACCGACGAAGCCGACGAAGACGGCGACGTCGGTGCGCAGCCGGTCCGGCGGCGCGGCGGGCACGGCGGGCTCGAACACGAGGCTCATGGCGGCTGCGGTCCCGTTCAGGCGGACAGTTCCATCGCCTCGGCGGAGAGCACGACTTCCTCCATCGCGACGTCGCCACCGCCCTTGCCCGCGAGCGTCGGGCCGGTGTACTTCATGGGGATCGCACCGCGCAGCACCCAGGACTGCACGGGTTTCTGCGCCTCGTCCAGCAGGGTGATCGTCACGCTCTTCTGCGCGTCGGGGCCCTTGGTGCGCACCGCCGCGATCCAGTCGAACAGGGTCTTCGAATTGAGGATGCCGCGCTTCAGCGTGATGTCGGAGACCTTGTGCACGCCGGCGACCTTGCGCACGTGGTTCTCCTTGTCGTTGCCGAAGCGGAACTCGGCGACGGTGACTTCGGTGCCGATCCCGGAGACATCCGAGAAGCCGCCGAACAGCTCGCCGCCGTCGAAGTTGACGATGAAGTTGAAGGCACCGTAGGGGGTGGTCCGGTTGGCCATGGCTGCTCCTTGGTCCTGCCTGGGTTCAGGTGGCGTCGGCCGTCTTCTGGCCGATGCGGAAGATCACGAACTCGGCCGGCTTGATGATCGCCACGCCGATCAGGCAGACCAGGCGCCCGTTGTCCAGGTCGTTCTGGGTCATGGTGCTGCGGTCGCAGCGCACGAAGAAGGCCTGTTCGACCGTGGTGCCCAGGAGCGCGCCGTTGCGCCACTCGTTGTAGAGGAAGTCGGCGATGGTCTGCCGGATGTTGGCCCACAGGCGGTCGCCATTGAGCTCGAACACCGCCCACTGGGTGCCCCGGTCGATCGAGGCTTCCAGGTAGTTGAAGTAGCGCCGGTCGGAGACGTACTTCCATTCCGGGTCGCTCGACACCAGCCGCGCGCCCCACAGCCGGTAGCCGCGGCCGGTGAGGAAGCGCAGGCAGTTCACGCCCAGCGGGTTGAGCAGCTCCTGCTGCGCGAAGTTGACGTCGAGCTCGAAGCGCAGCGCGCCCGTGACGATCTCGTTGGCGGGTGCCTTGTACACGCCGCGCTGGGTGTCGTTGCGCGCGTAGATGCCCGTCACGAAGCCCGAGGGCGGCAACGAGATCTCCTTGGGGATGTCGTCGCGGCCGGGCCGCGCCAGCGGGTTGGAGACGACGACCCAGGGGTAGTACAGCGCAGCGTACTTCGAGTCGATGCGGCCGCGCGCGATGCGCATGTCGCCGGGCGTCTGCGCCGGCGCGCAGTCCAGGACGGCGATGCGGTAGGCCCGCCGGCGCTCGGCATGGGCGATCAGGGCAAGCTGCACCGCGGGTCCGTCGGCATAGGCGCTGCTGCCCGGGGCGGCGACGATGGAAACGTCCTCCACGCCGGAGAGGATGGCGAGCGCGGCGGCATAGCTTCCGGCAGTGGTCTCCGCGCCCAGGGTGGGTGCATTGCCGTCCGCGCCGGCCACGCTGCCTTCGCCCGTTCCCAGCAGCAATTCGCGGCGGCCATCGGCGTCGCCCTGGACAGCGGGCAAGGCGCGCACCGCGGCCAGCAGCTCGAAGGCGTCGACGCTGGCGCCGACGTCGGCCCACACGAGGTTGGTGAGCGCATCGGCGCGGCTGGGCGGCGTCTGCGGCAGGACGTTGCCGATCCAGCGCGGGTGCGTGCGCGTGAGGCCGATGTCCTCGAAGGTCTGCGCGCCGCCGTCGGCGTCGATCACGTCGAGGGCGAGTGTCAGCAGGTTGGCGGTGTCGGCCCCCGCGGGAAGGTCGTTGGGGCCCAGGCCGGTGAACGACAGCGCGGCGCCGCCGGAGTCGGCGAAGGTGGTACCGCTGCCCACGTACAAGGTCTCGGTCGCACCCGTCGTGAGCGCGAGCACGCTGCCGGCCGGCGCGGTGGCCAGCGTGCGGACCGTCGCCGCGCGGCGGGCTTCGCGGAAGCGCACCCGCCCGTTGTAGGCGGCGCCGGGGAAGCGCGCCCGGATGAAGGCGTTCTCCGCGTCGGAGGCGCCGTTGCGCAGCCGTCCCGCCGCCGTGGCGGCGCCGTTGACCGTGCGCATGACGTACAGGCGCGAACCGCCGTTGTCGAAATAGGCGCGCACCGCGTGCGCAACGAAGTTGAGGCGCCGCGACGGGTCCGTGACGTCGCCCAGCACCAGGTTCTCCAGCGAGCCGTAGACGTGCTCGAAGTCGGTGAGGCTGGTCACCATCTCCGGCACGCCGCCCACCGGTCCGCGGCGCGTGGGTCCCACGAACGCCGTGGTGCTGGTGCCGACGCCCTCGATGGATTTGGCGCGGAAGCTGGTCTCTTCCACATAGACACCTGGGGCCAGGTACTCAGGCATGGCCTATCTCCTTTGCATGAAGGCGGAATCGCCGTGACGAGGCACTCGCGGGGCCTTCATGGCAGTGCGAGCGGAAGGGAAAGCGCTTGCGAACGCCCGGCCGCCAGCGTGACGGCCTGGGCACCATGGGGCAGCGTCGCGCGCTGCGCCTCCAATGCGTCGGGATCGACCAGGGGCAGCACCGCCGGGGCGCGGCCGGCACGCACGTCGGCGATGGCCGTGCGCGTGCCCGTTGCGGGGTCGAACACCCATTCGAGCTGCGCCGTCAGCTCGGTGACGACCACCGCATGGGGATCGTCGGACCAGGTGGTGACCGGCACGCCGAGGACGGGCAGCAGCGCCTCGCCGCGCCAGTCGGTCAGCGCGCGTCCGAGCACCTGGCCGTTGGCGCGCGCAAGCAGCAAGGCACCGCCCAGGGCATCGCCGCTCGCGTCCTCGTGCAGCGCAACGCGCAGCACCGCCCAGTTCAGGCCGGTGGCGGCGGCCGACGAGGCATACAGCGGCAACTCGATGGCGCGGAACAGCGAGCCGGCCTGGTCGGCATGCGCGGGCGAGGGGTCGCGCGGCAGCGCAAGGGAGACGCGGCGCGGGAGGTAGTGCCCGCCGGGATCGCTCACCGTCGCCTGCAGGTGCACGTTGCCGATCACGGGCTGGTCCGGCGGAGCGTCGAATGCATCCTCGTGGGCCGCGATTGCATCGGCATGCACGATCACGTACAAGCCGCCGCGATTCCGCTGCACGCGGGCGCCGGGCACCTCGACCTGCAGCACCTGCTCGATCGGGGCGAGCGTGCCGGCGTCGATGCAGCGCAAGGCGCCCAGCACGCGCCGCTCCAGGCGTTCGAGCTCGCGGATCTCGAGGCTCATGGCTCGGCTCCCGCGGGCACCGCCGTGCCGTAGCCGAAGCGCGTCGCCACCACCGGGCGGCCCTCGATGATCGCGTCCGGATCGAGCCGCACGCGCCGCGCGATGTACGACACGGACAGCCGGTACGAAGGATCGAGCGCGTCCCAGATGCGCATCATGTCCTCGGTGGACAGCTCGGACGGGATGACCTGCACGACTTCGTCCGGGGCCCACGCGGCCTCGCGCGACAGCGCCGACGCGTCGAGGATCGGATGCTCGTACAGCTGCCGCATCGCCCAGGTGAGCGGCAGCAGTTCGTCCTGCGCGTTCCCGGCCCACGCGGTGAGCAGGAAGTGCAGGTCCACGCCCAGGGGTGCCAGCTGTTCCGTCGACATGCGGCCGGGCCGCTGCTGGCGCAGGTATTCGTTGACGGTGACCCGGTACAGGTACAGCGTCAGGCGCGTCGTGTCGTCGGGCGGGCTCGCCATCTCGCCGGAGGACACCAGCGCGAACGAGCACTCGGGCATGGCCTGCCCGCCCACCTGCGCCGGATAGGTGTTGCGCAGGTAGGTCACGAGGGACCAGCCCACCGAGTGCACGGCCTGCAGGTTCGCCATGCCCTCAGCCCTCCCCGCCCGCGCCGCCGCCGCGGCTGGCCGCGGCGGCGCCGTAGATCACCCTTGAACCGATGCTGCGACGTGTCACCACGCCTCTCCTTTCAAGTTCCGCCAGGGCCTGATCGACGATCTCTTCGGCGACCTCGCCGTGGCGCGGTGCCAGCCACCAGCGCCGGATGCCTTCGGCGGTGTCGGTGGCCCGCGGGTGCGCGGCGAGGTGCCCTGCGATCCATTGCGCTGCCTCCGCTGGGGTGGGGCTCGCTGGGTTCATCGCCTAGGCCTCTGTGCCTCCTTGCGCAAGAGGCAGGCCAGCCCGCGGCGCTGCATGCGCCTCGCAGAATCAAGGACTTGCGCGCGCACTGCGGCGGATCCGCCCTAGGCGCGCGTGCCCCGCCTGCGTCCGCCGCGCCACGGCGCGCGCGGGCATGCGCGTGCACGCGCACGCGCACGCGAGCACGCGCGCGGGCGCCGCCAGGCCGGCGCACGCGTCGATCGGGAGTGGGAGGAGAGAGCGCGCGCGACTACGCGTCGCGCTGCAGGCCGTACTTCTTCACCAGCTTGCCGAAGCGGCTGCGTTCCTTGCCGGCGAGCCGCGCCGCCTGGCTCAGGTTGCCCTTGGCGTGCTGCAGGAGCTGGTGCACGTAGCTGCGTTCGAATTCCGCGATCGCCTGGGCCTTCGCCTGCGCGAAGGCCGTGACGCCCGCGAGGGCCGTGCAAGCGAGGGGGATGGCGGGTGTGTCGCCGCCCGGCTCCAGCGCCAGGTCGATGCGGTTGCCACGCGCAGCAAGGAAGGCGCGGTGCACGCGATGTTCCAGTTCACGCACGTTGCCCCGCCAGGGATGCGGCCGCTGCAGTGCCGCCTGGCTCGCCGGGTCGAGATGCCGCTGCACGCCGTATTGGCGGCACAGGCGCTGCACGAAGGCCTGGGCCAGCAGGAGCGGGTCGCCTGCGCGCTCGCGCAGCGGCGGCAGCACCACGTTCAGCAGGTTCAGGCGATACAGCAGGTCCTCGCGGAAGTCGCCGCTGCGGGCGAGCGCCTCGAGGTCCGCATTGCAGGCCGCGACAAGGCGCACGTCCCCGCGCTGGAACCGCGTGCCGCCCACCTGTCGGTAGCTGCGGTCCTGCACGAACCGCAGCAGCGCAGACTGCGCCCGGGGCGACAGCGCATCGACCTCGTCCAGGAACAGCGTGCCGCCTTCGGCCAGCGCGATCATGCCGCGCCCGTCCTGCTTCGCGTCGGTGAACGCGCCCTTCACGTGGCCGAAGAGTTCCGCTTCCAGCAGGCTGTCGGTGATGGCGCCGCAGTTCACCGGCACGAAGGGGCCGCCGGAACGCGCCCCGAGGTAATGCAGGGCGCGCGCCGCCAGTTCCTTGCCCGTGCCGGTCTCGCCGGTGATCAGGACCGTGGCGTCGACGCGGGACCACTGCAGCAGGCTGGCGAGCGCCGCCTCGAAGCGCGGGGAACGGCCGATCAGGTTGAGCGCGGTCCAGTCCGGGGCTTCGTCGCCGTCGTCATCGATGAGGAGGGGGGACTCCTCGGCGATCACTCGCCCCACCGCTGGCTGCATGACATCCTCCGTCCCGCGCTGCTTGCAAAATCACTCTAGCAAGGCTCCGTGTCAGGCCCAACCGACCGAATGGGAGAGCGGGTCCGTTGCACGGCGTGCCTGCTCTTTTCAGCGGAATCCGTTGGTAACGGCGCGCGCGCGGTTCCCTTCGGAAGCCCGTTGCCCGCAGGCGCGCAAGTGCGGCAATACCGGTCCGCTTAAGGATTTTTCCCTAAGGGCGGCAGGAAGACGCTATTGCGGGGAGCCGTTCAATGGCCCGAGGGCATGGCCGGCAGGATGCCCTGCATCCCGGGGAACACCGGGTTGCGGATCGCGTCGGCCGGGTCGGGTCCGCCCGGGCGCGCCTGCTGGTTCATCGTGAGATACGGCATCACGCTGTGCGCGCCGAAGCCCCAGCGCCGTCCTTCGGGCAGGAGGCGCGGTGCGGATTCGGGAGGACGGGTGGCGCGCATCATGGTGGAGGTGCGATGAAGTGTCGCACAGAGGCACGCGCGTTGCACCACCGCCGCCGCGTCGCAGCCGCCTGCTGCGTGAATCCTGCGCAAACGAAAGTTCAGCCCGCCGTCAACAGGAAGGCGAACACCGTCCACAGCAGCAGGGAGATCCCGCCCGTGAGCCACAGGGCCGGCCCGTCGAACACGGCGTCGGGCGCTTCGGCCGACATGCCCCAGGCCAGGAAGACCGGCGGGGGTTCGTTGCGCGCTTCGTGGATGTCGTCCATGGCTTCCCTTCCCTGCACGAACGGCCATGCTCGATGCGGCCACGCGGGCGCCTTGTGGGAATGCTGCTCCCGCCCACGTAGTCGGGCCTCCGCCGGGCGCGCCCGCTGCCCTCCGACGCCGCCGGACGAAAGCGGCCTACACGAGGCCAGCGCCTCAGCGATAAGGTCCGAGGGACTGCACGAGGAGCCGCCCCATGCCCGCGCCGGACCCCACCATTTCCGTTCCCCTGGGCGACGAGCGCCGGCGTGCCGAGCGCTTCGGCGCCGAGATGCCGCTGCGCGTCGACGGCACCCCCGCGACGACGCAGGACTTGAGCACCAGCGGCCTGTCCTTCCACGCCGAGCACGCCTACCCGCCGGGCGCGCAGGTCGAGGTCGTGATCGAGTACCTGCTGGACGGCCACCACTATCCGCTGCGCTGCCGGGCCGAAGTCGTGCGCAGCGTGCCTGACGGCACCGGCTTCACCATCGGCGCGCGGCTGGTGCCGCAGTCGCGGGTGCCGCAGGTGTCGCTGGGAGAAGAAGCCGCCGGCAGCGCGCGCAACCACCTGCGCAGCGTCGACTAGCGCGGAAGCGGCGGCTGCGCGATCTCCTCGCCCTCGAAGAACGGCGCGACCAGCCGCGCCGCAACGCCGACGCGGCTGCCCCGGCGTTCGACGCGCACGACCTTGCCCTCGCACAGCAGGCGATGCCGGCGGCCATGCAGCCGGTACTCGAGCGTGAAGTTCACCAGCGCGCCGGCGCGGGGCTCCACGTCGGTCTCGAAGTACACGCCCTGCGCGCTCACGTTGGTTGCCGTGCCCGCGCCATGCTCGGTGCGCACGGGCATCTGCGTGTCGAACCGGACGGCGCCGCGCTGGTCGCGCGTGCGCCGGCCCATCTTGTTGCCCGCCATGGCACATCCTTCCCTCGCGTTGGGAGCCCCACGCTAGGAGGATGCCGGCCCGCGCCCTGTAGTCCGCCGGCGACGACGGGCCGTCGCCGCCGGCGGACACGATCCCGCTTCCCGCGGGCCGCGGCGGCACAATGCATTCGATGCACCTGCCCTGGCTCCAACCCGGCGACCCGTTCCCCGACCCCGCGCGGGCGTGGGACCAGCGGCAGCCGGCGCCCGGGCTGCTCGCCGCGGGCGGCGCGCTGGACGTCGACAGCCTGCAGCGTGCCTACGCAGGCGGAATCTTCCCGTGGTTCAGCGAAGGCCAGCCCATCCTGTGGTGGAGCACCGATCCTCGGATGGTGCTGTTCACGGATGAATTCCGCCTGCACCGGTCGCTGCGCAAGACCCTCGCGCGGTTCGCCGCCGACCCGCGCTGCGAGATCCGCTTCGACGCCGACTTCGACGCCGTGATCCATGCCTGCGCCACCAGCCAGCGGCCCGGGCAGTCCGGCACCTGGATCGTGCCGGCCATGGTGGCCGCCTACCAGGCCTTCCACCGCGCCGGCTTTGCACACAGCGTGGAGACCTGGATCGACGGGCAACTGGCCGGCGGACTCTATTGCGTGGTGATCGGGCGCGCCGTGTTCGGCGAGTCGATGTTCACGCGCGTGCCGGACGCCTCCAAGATCGCGCTGGCCGCGCTGGTGGCGTGGTGCCGCCAGGCGCAGGTGCGCATGATCGATTGCCAGCAGAACACGCGCCACCTCGCCTCGCTGGGTGCGCGCGAGATCGCCCGCGCGGAATTTGTGCAACAAGTGGCCGCGCAGGCCCGCGCGGGCGCTGCGCGCTGGCAGTTCGAGCCCGTATACTGGAACGCACTCCTGCCGCTCCCCCCGCAAGCGTGACGCACCTCAAGGACCTCCCGCTCCAGACGCTGCAGTTCTACGCGACGGCGCCTTATCCGTGCAGCTACCTGCCTGGCAAGCAGGCGCGCTCGCAGGTGGCCACGCCGAGCCACCTGATCCACAACGACGCCTACTCGGACCTCGTGACCAGCGGCTTCCGCCGCAGCGGCATGTTCACCTACCGGCCCTACTGCGACGGCTGCCGCGCCTGCGTTCCCCTGCGCGTGCTGGTCGACGGGTTCGAACCCACGCGCAGCCAGCGGCGCGCCTGGAAGCAGCACGCCAACCTGCAGGCGCGCGTGCTGAAGCTGTGTTTCGTGCCGGAGCACTACCACCTGTACCTGCGCTACCAGACCGGGCGCCACGCGGGCGGTGGCATGGACCACGACAGCATCGACCAGTACACGCAGTTCCTGCTGCAGAGCCGCGTCAACTCGCGCCTCGTGGAATTCCGCGAGAAGCTGCCTGACGGTTCGGCCGGGCCACTGCACATGGTGTCGATCCTCGACGTGCTGAACGACGGCATTTCCGCGGTCTACACGTTCTATGAACCGGATCGCGCCGCGAGCTACGGCACCTACAGCGTGATGTGGCAGATCGACCAGGCGCGGCGCCTCAAGCTGCCGCACGTCTATCTGGGCTACTGGATCGCCGAGAGCCCCAAGATGAACTACAAGGCGCGCTTCACCCCGCACGAGGTTCTGGTCGACGGGGAATGGCGGCGCGGCTGAACTGAATTCCCTGGTTTTAATTTCATCTCGTAAAATGCTGGGCGAGGAAATCCGCCCATGCGACACAAAGACTCCCAGGCTCCCGCCACCCCGACCATCCAGGTGATCGAGCGCATGTTCGCGCTGATCGACGTCCTGGCTTCGCGCGAGGAGGCGATCTCGCTGAAGGAAATCAGCGAGAAGACGGGCCTGCACCCCTCCACCACCCACCGCATCCTCAACGACCTGGCCACCGGCCGCTTCGTCGACCGGCCCGAGGCGGGGAGCTACCGGCTGGGCATGCGCCTGCTGGAACTGGGCAACCTCGTGAAGGCGCGCCTGAACGTGCGCGACGCGGCGCTGGCGCCCATGCGCGAGCTGCACAAGCAGATCCAGCAGCCGGTGAACCTGAGCGTGCGCCAGGGCGACGAGATCGTCTACGTGGAGCGCGCCTACAGCGAGCGCTCGGGCATGCAGGTGGTGCGCGCCATCGGTGGGCGGGCGCCGCTGCACCTGACCTCCACCGGCAAGCTGTTCCTCGCGGCCGACGATCCCCAGCGCGTGCGGGCGTACGCGACGCGCACCGGCCTGGCGGGCCACACCAAGAACAGCATCACGCAGCTGCCGGTGCTGGAGCGCGAGCTCGCCAAGGCGCGCCAGTACGGCATTGCCCGGGACAACGAGGAGCTGGAGCTGGGCGTGCGCTGCATGGCGGCAGGCATCTACGACGACCAGGCCAAGCTGATCGCGGGCCTGTCCATCTCCGCCCCGGCGGACCGGCTGGACGAGAACTGGCTGCAGAAGCTGCAGGCGACGGCGCACGAGATCTCGACGGCGCTGGGGCACAAGGCCGCGGCGAACGGGCAGCGGCTGGCGGCGTAACCCGTCGTCCCCGCGGAGGCGGGGACCCAGGGCGTTGAAAACAAGAAAGCGGCCCGCGGGCCGCTTTTTGCTTTGGGAACTCTGGGTCCCCGCCTCCGCGGGGACGACGGGGATCAACCGTTCACTTGCCGGATCACCGTATTGCCGCTCGTGGTCGGCACCGGCACGCCCGAAGGCGAATGGGTTTCCACCCAGCGGCGCACGCGCTCGGCGTCGCCGATGCGACTCAGCTTGCCGGCGGAATCCAGGAACACCATGATGAGCTTGCGGCCCGCGACCTTGGCCTGCATCACCAGGCACTGGCCGGCCTCGGAGATGTAGCCGGTCTTCTGCAGGCCGATGTCCCAGGACGGATTCTTCACCAGGCGGTTGGTCGTGTGGAACTCCATCATGCGGCGGCCCACGGCAACGGCGGCGCTGGGCGACGTGGTCAGCTCGCTGACCGTCTTGTCCTGCGAAGCGGTGGCCACGAGGCGCGCCAGGTCCTGGGCGCTCGACTGGTTCTTGCTCGAGAGGCCCGTCGGTTCCACGTACTTGGTGTCGGCCATGCCCAGCAGCTGGGCGCGCTGGTTCATCGCGTCCACGAACGCGCTCAGGCCGCCCGGATAGGTGCGGCCCAGGGCGTGGGCAGCGCGGTTCTCGCTGGACATCAGCGCCAGGTGCATCAGTTCGCCGCGCGACAGCGTCGTGCCCACGCGCAGGCGCGAGCTGCTGCCCTTCTCGGTGTCCACGTCGTCCTGCGTGATGGTGATCTGCTCGTCCATCGGCAGCTTGGATTCGCTGATGATCAGGCCCGTCATCAGCTTGGTGATGGAAGCGATGGGCAGGACGGCGTTGTCGTTCTTGCTCAGGAGAATTTCGTTCTTGTCCTGGTCGATCACCAGGGCCACGCTCGACTTCAGGTCCAGCTCATCCGACGTCGAATGCAGGCCGGCCAGCTGGCCATAGGACGGCTTGGCGGGGGCGAGGCGCACCACGGAGCGGCGCGCAACGTACTGGGGACGACCCGCGACGTACGTGCGGGTCACGCGCGCGCGCTTCACGACAGGGGTGGCTTCCTTCTTCGCCACGCGCTGCGTGGCGGCCGCCTCGGCGCCTGCGGGAACCATCGCCAGCGCCAGCGCGCCCAGGGCGATGAGGTGAACGAGTCGGTTCAAAATCGGTACTCCTGGCAACGACGTCGGGGATGTAGGAGACAGCTGACATCCCTAACGCAGAGTGTACTTCGGCCGTGTACTGGGCGAGTGAAAATTTACAAAAATCAATCACTTAGGAGCGTAAGCTCACGGCTGAGGTGCAGAATAGGGGAAAACCCTAGACGTTGCCGCCACCCTGCGCCGCGACCCGTTCCACCTTGCTACGCAGCTTGTTGAGCGCGCTCAGGTAGGCCTTGGCCGAGGCCACCACGATGTCGGGGTCGGCGCCCACGCCGTTGACCACGCGGCCGGAGTTCTGCAACCGCACCGTCACCTCGCCCTGGCTCTCGGTGGAGCCGCTGATGGCGTTGACCGAATACAGGACCATTTCCGCCCCGCTCTGCACCTGGCTTTCGATCGCCTTGAGCGACGCGTCGACCGGGCCGTTGCCGTCGGACGTGCCCCGCACCTCCTTGCCCTCGGCCGTGAACACGACCTCGGCCTGGGGCCGCTCGCCCGTCTCGCTGTGTTGCCGCAAGGAGACAAGCCGGTAGGCCTCCTGCTCATGCGTGACGGCTTCGTCGCTCACGAGGGCCAGGATGTCCTCGTCGAAGATCTCGCTCTTGCGGTCGGCGAGCTCCTTGAACTTGGCGAAGGCGGCGTTGATCTCGGCCTCGCTGTCCAGTTGCACGCCGAGCTCCTGCAGGCGCTGCTTGAACGCGTTGCGGCCCGACAGCTTGCCCAGCACGATCTTGTTGGCCGACCAGCCCACGTCCTCGGCGCGCATGATCTCGTAGGTGTCGCGCGCCTTGAGCACGCCGTCCTGGTGGATGCCGCTCGCATGCGCGAAGGCGTTGGCGCCCACCACCGCCTTGTTCGGCTGGACGACGAAGCCGGTGGTCTGGCTCACCATGCGGCTGGCGGCGACGATGTGCGTCGTGTCGATGTTCACGGCCAGGCCGAAGTAGTCCTTGCGGGTCTTCACCGCCATGACCACTTCTTCCAGCGAGCAGTTGCCGGCCCGCTCGCCCAGCCCGTTGATCGTGCACTCGACCTGGCGCGCGCCGCCGATCTTCACGCCGGCCAGCGAGTTCGCCACCGCCATGCCGAGGTCGTTGTGGCAGTGCACCGACCAGACGGCCTTGTCCGAGTTGGGGATGCGTTCGCGCAGCTGCCTGAGGAAGTTGCCGTACAGCTCGGGAATGGCGTAGCCGACGGTGTCGGGCACGTTGATCGTGGTCGCGCCTTCCTTGATGACGGTTTCCAGCACGCGGCACAGGAAGTCCATCTCGCTGCGGTAGCCGTCCTCGGGCGAGAACTCGATGTCGCCGCACAGGTTGCGGGCGAAGCGCACCGACAGCTTCGCCTGCTCCAGCACCTGTTCGGGCGTCATCCGCAGCTTCTTCTCCATGTGCAGCGGCGACGTGGCGATGAAGGTGTGGATGCGGGCCCGGCTTGCGCCCTTCAGCGCCTCCGCTGCGCGGGAGATGTCGCGGTCGTTGGCGCGCGAGAGCGAGCAGATCGTCGAGTCCTTGATCGCGCCCGCGATCGCCTGCACGGCTTCGAAATCGCCGTTGGAGCTGGCGGCGAAGCCGGCCTCGATCACGTCGACCTTCAGGCGCTCCAGCTGGCGTGCGATGCGCAGTTTCTCGTCCTTGGTCATGGACGCGCCGGGCGACTGCTCGCCGTCGCGCAGCGTCGTGTCGAAGATGATCAGTTGGTCTGCCATGTCGGTTCCTTCTTCTGCTGCGTGGCGCGCTGGACGCCCGAGGCGATGGCCTTGAGCGAAGCGGCGACGATGTTCGAATCCACGCCCACGCCGAACAGCGTGCGGTCGCCCACGCGCAGCTCGAGATAGGCCACGGCACGGGCATCCGCGCCCGAGCCGATCGCGTGCTCATGGTAGTCCAGCACGCGGATGCTTTCGCCCATGGAGCGGCCCAGTCCTTCCACGAAGGCGTCGATCGGGCCGTTGCCGGTGCCGCGGATGCCGAAGGCACGGCCGCCCATCTGCACCTGCGCGGCGAGCGCCACGATGCTGGCGCCGTCGGCCGTGCGCTGCTCCTCGATGATCTGGTGCTGCGGCACCGCGGTCGACTTGAGGCCGTACTCGCGCTCGAACAGCGACCAGAGGTCCTGCGCCGAGAGCTCCTTGCCGCTCGCGTCCATCACGGCCTGCACGACCTGGCTGAACTCGATCTGCAGGCGACGCGGCAGCTCCAGGCCGTACTCGGTCTCGAGCAGGTAGGAGATGCCGCCCTTGCCGGACTGGCTGTTGACGCGGATGACGGCCTCGTAGCTGCGGCCCAGGTCCTTGGGATCGATCGGCAGGTAAGGCATGTCCCAGAGGTCGCCTTCCTTGCGGGCGGAGAAGGCCTTCTTGATCGCGTCCTGGTGCGAGCCCGAGAACGAGGTGTAGACCAGGTCGCCGACGTAGGGATGGCGCGGATGCACCGGCAGCTGGTTGCAGTGCTCCACCGTGCGGCGGATCTCGTCGATGTCGGAGAAGTCCAGGCCCGGGTCGACCCCCTGGCTGTAAAGGTTCAGCGCCACGTTCACGATGTCCAGGTTGCCGGTGCGCTCGCCGTTGCCGAACAGGCAGCCTTCCAGGCGGTCGGCGCCGGCCATGACGGAGAACTCCGCGGTGGCGGTGCCGGTGCCGCGGTCGTTGTGCGGATGCACGGACAGGACGACGGAATCGCGCCGCGCCATGTTGCGATGCATCCACTCGATCATGTCGGCGAAGATGTTGGGCGTGGAGAGCTCCACCGTGGTGGGCAGGTTGATGATGCACTTGCGCTGGGGCGTCGGCTGCCACACCTCGGTGACCGCGTCGACCACGCGCTTGGCAAACGCGAGCTCCGTGCCGGAGAACATCTCGGGCGAGTACTGGAACACCCACTCGGTCTCCGGCTGCTGCGCCGCCAGTTCCTGGAACAGGCGCGCCTGCGAGGTGGCGAGTTCCACGATCCCGTCCTCGTCCAGGCCCAGCACCACCTTGCGCATCACCGGCGCGGTGGCGTTGTACAGGTGCACGATGGCGCGGCGGGCGCCCTTCAGCGACTCGAACGTGCGGCGGATCAGCGGCTCGCGGGCTTGCGTGAGGACCTGGATCGTCACGTCCGCGGGGATGAGCTCTTCCTCGATCAGCTTGCGGACGAAGTCCCATTCCACCTGCGACGCGGAGGGAAAGCCGACCTCGATCTCCTTGAAGCCGATCGCGACCAGCGTCTCGAACATGCGCATCTTCCGCGGGATGTCCATGGGCTCGATCAGCGCCTGGTTGCCGTCCCGCAGGTCCACGCTGCACCAGATAGGTGGCTGCGCCAGCACCGCGTCCGGCCAGGTGCGGTCCGCCAGTCGCACGGGCGGGAAGGAGCGGTACTTGGCGGCGGGGTTCTTCAACATCGGCATGGTCTTCGTCTCGCTGGGTGGGATGAACCAGCAGCCCCAAAAGGAAACGGCCCGCTGCTGGTGGCAAACGGGCCGTGATCCGGGAATGTGATGCGCGCGCGCGCCCTACCGTCTCCGCCCGTGGGGGGATAGCAGCAGTAGGGCCAGCGCAATGCGGTTCATGGGTTCAATGTAGCACAGATCAGCGGTGCAGGCCGCTTTCCTCCGGTTCATCGGTGGAAGTACTGATCACGCTGGCGCGCTCGCCGCGGGCCTTGCGCCAGCCGTAGACGACGTAGCCGGAGAGGCCGTAGGCGCAGAACACGGCGAACAGCACCACCGGCGGGTAGATGTTGATGATGGCGATGCCCAGGGCGATCAGCACGATCACCGCGAAGGGCACGCTCTTCTTCATCTGGATGTCCTTGAAGCTGTAGAAGGGCACGTTGGTGACCATCGTGAGGCCCGCATACAGCTGCACGGCGAACATGATCCAGGCGATCTCGTAGGGCTTGATGCTGTACTCCGTCATCAGCCAGATGAAGCCGACGACGAGCGCCGCGGCCGCCGGCGACGGCAGGCCCTGGAAGTAGCGCTTGTCCACCACGCCGGTGTTCACGTTGAAGCGCGCCAGGCGCAGCGCGGCGCAGGAGCAGTAGACGAAGGCGGCGATCCAGCCCCAGCGGCCCAGGCCCTTCAGGGCCCATTCGTAGGCGATCAGCGCCGGTGCCGCGCCGAAGGAGACCATGTCCGAGAGCGAATCCATCTGCTCGCCGAAGGCGCTCTGGGTGTTGGTCATGCGGGCCACGCGCCCGTCCAGGCTGTCCAGGACCATCGCGCTGAACACGCCCACGGCGGCCAGGTCGAAGCGGCCGTTCATGGCCATGACGACCGCGTAGAAGCCGCCGAACAGGGCGGCCAGGGTGAACAGGTTCGGCAGGATGTAGATGCCCTTGCGGCGCTTGCGCACCACCACCCCCTCGGCAGGCATCTCGTCTTCGTGTCCGTCGTGCATCCGGCAAGTGTAGTCGGCCACGCCCTCCTCCCGTCATTCCCGCGCAGGCGGGAAACCAGGGCGTCCCCAAAAAGAAACGCCCGCGGCTGCGGGCGTTTCTGGAAGCTCTGGGTCCCCGCCTCCGCGGGGACGACGGGCTGCTTAGTTGCGCGTCTGGTCCACCAGCTTGTTCTTCTTGATCCAGGGCATCATGGCGCGCAGCTGCTCGCCCACGACCTCGATCGAGTGCTCCGCGGTGATGCGGCGGCGCGACTGCAGGGTCGGGGCGCCGGCGCGGTTTTCCAGGATGAAGGACTTGGCGTACTCGCCGGTCTGGATGTCCTTCAGGGCCTGCTTCATGGCCTTCTTGGTCTCGTCGGTCACGATCTTCGGGCCCGTGACGTACTCGCCATATTCGGCGTTGTTGGAGATCGAGTAGTTCATGTTCGCGATGCCGCCTTCGTAGATCAGGTCCACGATCAGCTTCAGCTCGTGCAGGCACTCGAAGTAGGCCATCTCGGGTGCGTAGCCGGCTTCCACCAGCGTCTCGTAGCCGGCCTTGATCAGTTCCACGGTGCCGCCGCACAGCACGGCCTGCTCGCCGAACAGGTCGGTCTCGGTCTCCTCGCGGAAGTTGGTCTCGATGATGCCGGCCTTGCCGCCGCCGTTGGCCATCGCATAGGACAGGGCCAGGTCGCGGGCGCGGCCGGTCTTGTCCTGGTGCACGGCCACCAGGTGGGGCACGCCGCCGCCCTGGGTGTAGGTGCTGCGCACGGTGTGGCCGGGAGCCTTGGGCGCGACCATCCACACGTCGAGGTCGGCACGGGGCACGACCTGGCCGTAGTGCACGTTGAAGCCGTGCGCGAAGGCGAGCGAGGCGCCCTGCTTGATGTTCGGCTCGACGTCGTTCTTGTAGACGGCGGCGATCTGCTCGTCGGGCAACAGGATCATCACGACGTCGGCGGCCTTCACGGCCTCGCCGACTTCCGCGACCTTCAGGCCGGCCTTCTCGACCTTCGGCCAGCTCGCGCCGCCCTTGCGCAGGCCGACGATGACCTTGACGCCGCTGTCGTTCAGGTTCTGCGCGTGCGCGTGGCCTTGCGAGCCGTAGCCGATGATCGCGACGGTCTTGCCCTTGATCAGGCTGAGGTCACAGTCCTTGTCGTAATAAACCTTCATGAGTCTCTCCAGGATGAAATCGGTTCAGGGAAAAAAGGGTCAGACACGCAAGATGCGCTCGCCGCGGCCGATGCCGCTGGCGCCTGTCCGTACGGTTTCGAGGATGGCGCTGCGGTCGATCGCCTGCAGGAAGGCGTCGTTCTTGGCCTGGTCGCCGGTGAGCTCGATGGTGTAGCTCTTGTCGGTGACGTCGATGACGCGGCCGCGGAAGATGTCCGCCATGCGCTTCATCTCCTCGCGCTCCTTGCCCACCGCGCGCACCTTCACCATCATGAGCTCGCGCTCGGTGTAGGCGCCCTCGGTGAGGTCCACCACCTTCACGACTTCGATCAGGCGGTTGAGGTGCTTGGTGATCTGCTCGATGACGTCGTCCGAGCCGGCGGTCGTGATCGTCATGCGCGACAGCGACGGGTCTTCCGTCGGGGCCACGGTGAGCGACTCGATGTTGTAGCCGCGGGCGGAGAACAGGCCCACCACGCGGGACAGGGCGCCGGGCTCGTTCTCGAGCAGGACGGCAATGATGTGCTTCATGTGTGATTCCTCTTTTCGCCGCCCTCCTCCGCTGCCGGTAAGCAGGGGACTCGGCGGGCAATAGATTCGTCTGGGTTGGGCGTCGAGCGTTCAGCGTTGAGCGAGAGACCCGCCGAACGCTCAACGCTCAACGCGGAACGTTCAGAGGTCCTCGCTTCCCAGCAGCATCTGCGTGATGCCCTGCCCCGCCTTCACCATCGGCCAGACGTTTTCCGTCGGGTCGGTGCGGAAGTCCATGAACACGGTGCGGTCCTTCAGCTTGCGGGCTTCCCGCAGCGCCGGCTCCACGTCCTGCGGCCGCTCGATCAGCATGCCCACGTGGCCATAGGCCTCGGCCAGCTTCACGAAGTTGGGCAGCGCGTCCATGTAGCTGTGGCTGTAGCGGCCTTCGTAGTCCAGCTGCTGCCACTGGCGCACCATGCCCAGGTAGCGGTTGTTCAGGGACACGATCTTGATCGGCGTGTTGTACTGCAGGCAGGTCGAGAGCTCCTGGATGCACATCTGCACCGAGCCTTCGCCGGTCACGCAGAACACCTCGGCGTCCGGCTTGGCCAGCTTGATGCCCATGGCGTACGGGATGCCGACGCCCATCGTGCCCAGGCCGCCGGAGTTGATCCAGCGGCGCGGCTGCTGGAACTTGTAGAACTGCGCGGCCCACATCTGGTGCTGGCCCACGTCGGACGTGATGTACGTTTCCACGTCCTTCGTCATGTTCCACAGCGTCTCCAGCACGTGCTGGGGCTTGATGACGTCCTTGTTGCCGCGGTCGTAGCGCAGGCAGTCCTTCTTGCGCCAGCCCTCGATCGTCTCCCACCAGGCGCCCAGCGCGCTGGCGTCGGGCTTCAGGCCCGATTCCTTCACCTGCGCGATCAGCTCCGCCAGCACTTCCTTCACGTCGCCGACGATCGGGATGTCGACCTTCACGCGCTTGGAGATGCTGGAGGGATCCACGTCGATGTGGATGATCTTGCGCTCGGCCTGCGCGAAGTGCTTCGGGTTGCCGATCACGCGGTCGTCGAAGCGCGCGCCCACGGCCAGCAGCACGTCGCAGTTCTGCATCGTGTTGTTGGCCTCGATCGTGCCGTGCATGCCCAGCATGCCCAGGAACTTCGGGTCGGTGCCGGAGATGGCGCCCAGGCCCATGAGCGTGTTGGTGCAGGGAAAGCCCAGCAGGTCGGCCAGGGTGCGCAGCTCCTCGCTGGCGTTGCCCAGGACGACGCCGCCGCCGGTGTAGATGTAGGGGCGCTTGGCCGCCAGCAGCAGCTGCAGGGCCTTGCGGATCTGCCCGCTGTGGCCCTTGTGCACCGGCTTGTACGAGCGCATCTCCACCTTGTCCGGATAGCCGTTCCAGGCGGTCTTGTTGAAGGAGACGTCCTTGGGGATGTCCACCACCACCGGGCCGGGACGGCCGCTGCGGGCGATGTGGAAGGCCTTCTTCATCACCACCTCGAGGTCGCGCACGTCCTTCACCAGGAAGTTGTGCTTGACGATCGGGCGCGTGATGCCCACGGTGTCGCATTCCTGGAAGGCGTCCAGGCCGATGGCGGCCGTGGGCACCTGCCCGGTGACGATCACCATCGGGATGGAGTCCATGTACGCGGTCGCGATGCCCGTCACGGCGTTGGTCACGCCGGGGCCGGAGGTCACCAGGGCCACGCCGACGTCGCCGGTGGCGCGCGCGTAGCCGTCGGCCGCGTGCACGGCCGCCTGCTCGTGGCGCACCAGCACGTGCTGGATGGTGTCCTGCTTGTAGAACGCGTCGTAGATGTGCAGCACCGCGCCGCCCGGGTAGCCCCAGACGTACTTGACGCCCTCGGCCTGCAAGGCCTTGACGAGGATTTCGGCGCCGCGGAATTCGGAGGGTTGGCCGGCGGTGGCCGCGGCCGCGGAGCTCAGCTCCGTGCGGGAGATTTCCATGATCAACCTTTCGGGATTCGACTTCGAACCTTGGGGTGCCCCTTCGCACAGCCCTTGTGGGGCCGCGTCGGGACTTAGAGCACCGGGCCATGGGCGGGCCGATCGCACCGCCGGACCAGGACTCGTTTGCCTGTGACTTGCAGCGCGCATTATCGCACTGCAACAGACCCGCCGCCTAGCCGACTGCGCCGGTGCCATAATTTCCGGCTGCCCGTCACCCCGGCCCTCCATGAAGGCAGGGGCGACGCGCGAAGACCAGAAGCATCACCAGACCCGCCCGACGGACTCCTTGGCCACCGAACGCGAACTCTCGGAATTCCTGCAGAGCGTGGAGAAACGTGCGTTCAAGCGCACCGTCTACCACGTGCGCGACGAGGAAGCCGCCCTCGACATCGTGCAGGACAGCATGATGAAGCTGGCGGAGCACTACGGCGAGAAGCCCCCGGGCGAGCTCCCCATGCTGTTCCAGCGCATCCTGTCCAACTGCACCCTGGACTGGTTCCGCCGGCAAAAGACGCGAAACGCCCTCTTCTCCAACCTGAGCGACTTCGAGTCCGCCTCCGAGGAGGGGGATTTCGACCTGCTGGAAACTTATTCCTCGCCCGAACACTCTCAGCAGGTCGAGAGCGCGGAGGATGCCACCCGCCGGGCCCAGGTCTTGCGGGAGATCGAAGTGGAGATCAAGGAGCTGCCCGCCCGTCAACGCGAAGCGTTTCTGATGCGTTACTGGGAGGACATGGACGTGGCCGAAACGGCGGCAGCCATGGGCTGCTCGGAAGGCAGTGTCAAGACGCACTGCTCACGGGCGGTAGCGGCCCTCAGCAAAGCACTGAAGGCAAAGGGAATACAACTATGACCACCAACACGGACGCACTGCGTGCCCAGGCCCTGGCCGACCAGTTCGGCCGCGCGGTGGCCCACCGCCTGTCGGCCGGCACCGACGAGATGCCTTATGAAGTGCGGGAGCGGTTGCGCGCCGCTCGGACGCGCGCCCTGGCCGCGCGCAAGCAGGAACAAGTCGCCCCGGTCGTCGTCGGCCGTGGCGGCGCCGCCACGCTCGCTTTCGGCGAACGCACCTGGTTCAACCGCATCGCCTCGGTGCTGCCGCTCGTCATCCTCGCGGCCGGCCTGGTGCTGATTCACACGGTCAACAGCGACCGCCGCGCCAGCGAGCTGGCCGAGGTCGACGCCGCCCTGCTCACCGACGACCTGCCGCCGGCCGCCTACGCCGACCCCGGCTTCGTGCAGTACCTCAAGTCCGGCGGCGGCGACTGAGCCCGCAGCCGCCGCTGATGACGCCGCCCCCCCGCACCCGTATCGTCCAGGTCCTGCTCGCCGCCGGAGTGGTCGCCGGCGCCTGGGCGGCGGAGGTGACCGCACCCCAGCCGCCGGTCGCCGCGACGCCCCCGGCAGTCGCCCAGGCCACGCCCGCCTCGCCCGCCGCCAAGCCCTCGGTATCCACCAAGGAAGCCATCCGCCCGGCCGCGGTGCGCAATGCCCCACCCCCGCGCGCCGAGTCCAGGCCGGCCTGGGTGGAGCTCACCGTGCAGCAGCAGCAGGCGCTGGCGCCGCTCACGGCCAGCTGGCGCTCGCTGGGCGAGGCGCACAAGCGCAAGTGGCTGGCCCTGTCCGAGAACTTCCACGCCATGCCGCCGCCGGAGCAGGCACGCCTGCACAGCCGCATGACGGAGTGGGCGGCGCTCTCGCCGCAGCAGCGCAATGCCGCCCGCCTGAACTTCGCCGAGGCGCAGAAGGTCGCGCCGGATGACAAGCGCGCCAAGTGGGAGGCCTACCAGGCCCTGCCGCCCGAGGAGAAGAAGCGCCTCGCCGCCGGCCACCAGGCGGCCAAGCCGGTGCCGCCGCCGACGGCCATCGCCGTGCAGCCGGTGCCGCAGCAGAAGCTGGCGCGGATCACCAAGCCCAAGAAGGCGGAAAACCCGGCCAAGCTGACCGTGGTCCCCGGGCCGCCCGTGAACAACGCGCTGCTGCCCACGCCGCCCGCGCCCACCCAGCCTTGACCGCGACGGATCCCCTGCGCGCGCCCGGCGTGGTGCGCCGGCTGGCCAGCCTTTTCTACGAATGCTTCCTCGCCTTCGCGATCGCGCTGGCGACGGCCTTCGTGTTCTCCGTCGTGACGCAGATGCGCCACGCCCTGCACGGCCGCGATGCGCTCGCGGTCGTGATCGTCCTCGTGCTGGGCGTGTACTTCACCTGGTTCTGGTCCAAGGGCCGCACCCTCCCCATGCAGACGTGGCGCATGCGCATCGTCGACCGCCACGGCCGCCCGCCGCGCCTGGGCCGCGCCTGGTTGCGGTACGCGCTGTGCTCGATCTGGGTCGCGCCGCCGATCGCGGTGTTCGCGCACCAGCGCATCACGGACTGGAAGCCCCTCGTCGCCGTCCTGGCGGGCTGGGTCGTGCTCTGGGCCTTGCTGAGCCTGCTGCATCCGCAGCGCCAGTTCTGGCACGACGCCTGGGCCGGCACGCGGCTGGTGGACGCCGCGGCGCCGTCATCCGCGTCGTAGACAATCCGGACATGTCCACGTCCCCCGAGTCGCTCCCCCGGCCCGTCAACCCCCAGAAGCTGCGCACCGGCTTCAGCCGCCTGTGGCACGCCACCGGCTATTCCCTCGCCGGACTGCGCGCCGGCTGGCACGAGCCGGCGTTCCGGCTGGAAGCCTGCTTCGCGATCGTGCTGGTGCCGCTGTCCTTCTGGGTCGGCCGCAGCTGGGTGGAGGTGGCCCTGCTGGCCGGCTCCGTGCTGCTGCTGATGATCGTGGAGCTCCTGAACACCGCGGTGGAATCGGCGATCGACCGCATCGGCCCCGAGTGGCACGACCTGTCCAAGCGCTCCAAGGACATGGGCAGTGCCGCGGTGCTGCTCACCACCCTTCTTGCCGGCGGCATCTGGGCCGCCGCGCTCTGGAACCTGTTCCTCGCATGACCCCGCGCTTTTCCCTTTGCGTCTATTGCGGCTCCCGGATGGGTGCCGACCCGCGTTTCGCCCAGGTGGCCGCCGAGGTCGGCCACTGGATCGGCGCCCACGGCGGCCAGCTGGTCTACGGCGGCGGCAACAACGGCCTCATGGGCGTGCTCGCCACCGCGGCCCTGGAGGCGGGCGCCCGCGTCGTGGGCGTGATCCCGCATTCGATGGTGGAGCGCGAGTGGGCCAAGCGCGATTGCACCGAGCTGCACATCGTCGACAACATGCACCAGCGCAAGTCGCTGATGGCGGAACGGGCGGAGGCCTTCCTCGCGCTGCCGGGCGGCATCGGCACCTTCGAGGAGCTGTTCGAGGTTTGGAGCTGGCGGATGCTGGACTTCCACCGCAAGCCGGTGGGGCTGCTGGACACCGGCGGCTACTACCAGTCGCTGCTACGGTTTCTGCAGCAAAGCGTGGGCCACGGCTTCATGAACGACCGCCAGATGGAACTGCTCACCGTGGACAGCGAGCCGGCGCGGCTGCTGGGGCGGCTGGTGCAGGGCGCGGGGATCGATCCGCGGCCGGTGGACGTGTCGCAGATCTGACCGTCATTCCCGCGGAGGCGGGAATCCAGGGCTCCCAAAGAAGAAGCGGCCCGCGGGCCGCTTCCTTGAACGCTCCGGATCCCCGCCTGCGCGGGGATGACGACCGGTGCGCGGGGGCGACGAATCAGATGGCGGTTTCGTCTTCCTCGCCCGTGCGGATGCGCACCACGCGCTCCACGCTCGTCACGAAGATCTTGCCGTCGCCGATCTTGCCCGTGCGGGCGGCCTTGATGATGGCGTCGACGCAGCGCTCCACGTCGTCGTCCTTCACCACCACCTCCACCTTCACCTTGGGCAGGAAGTCCACGACGTACTCCGCGCCGCGATAGAGCTCGGTGTGGCCCTTCTGGCGGCCGAAGCCCTTGACCTCGGTGACGGTCAGGCCGGTGACGCCGCACTCCGCCAGCCCTTCCCGGACCTCCTCCAGCTTGAAGGGTTTGACGATGGCGGTGATCTGCTTCATGGATGCTCCAGGGATGGTGTTGCCGGTTCGCGTCTAGGCGCGGAATTTTTCCGTAATAGGATAGCGCCAATCCTTGCCGAACCCGCGGTGGGTCACCCGGATCCCCACCGGCGCCTGCCGGCGCTTGTATTCGTTGATGCGCACCAGGCGGGCCACGCGTTCCACCGTGGCCCGGTCGAAGCCAGCGGCCACGACGGTGTCGATCCCTTCGTCGTTCTCCATGTAGCGCGCCAGGATCGCGTCCAGCACCTCGTACGGCGGCAGGCTGTCCTGGTCCGTCTGGTCCGGCCGCAGTTCGGCGCTGGGCGGGCGGGTGATGATGCGCTCGGGGATCGGGTCCGCGCCCGTGCCGTACGGGTCGTTGGCGTTGCGCCAGCGCGCCAGCCGGAACACCACGGTCTTGAGCACGTCCTTGATCACCGCGAAGCCGCCGGCCATGTCGCCGTACAGCGTGCAGTAGCCCGTGGCCATCTCGCTCTTGTTGCCGGTGGTCAGCACGATGCTGCCGAACTTGTTGGACAGCGCCATCAGCAGCACGCCCCGGATGCGCGCCTGGATGTTCTCCTCGGTCGTGTCTTCCGGCAGGCCGGCGAACTCCCCGGCCAGCGCCTGCTTGAAGGACTCGAACATCGGCTTGATCGAGATCTCGTCGTAACGAACGCCCAGGCGCTTGGCCATCTCCGCCGCGTCGATCCAGGACATGCTGGCGGTGTAGGGCGAAGGCATCATCACCGCCCGCACCTTGTCCTTGCCCAGCGCATCGACCGCGATGGCCAGCACCAGCGCGGAGTCGATACCGCCCGAGAGCCCCAGCAGCACGCCGGGAAAGCCGTTCTTGCCGATGTAGTCGCGCACGCCCAGGACCAGCGCGTGCCAAAGCTCCGCGTCGCCATCGGGCTGCGCAGCCTTGGGGCCGGACAGCTTGACCGCGTCGCCCTCCAGGCCCGCCTGCACATAGAACAGGTTCTCCTCGAACGCCGGGGCGATGGCCGCCAGGCTGCCGTCCGCGTTCACCGCGAAGGAGCCGCCGTCGAAGATCACTTCGTCCTGCCCGCCCACGAGATGGGCGTACACCAGCGGCAGGCCCACGTCCTGGGCGCGGTCGGCCATGCGGGCCACCCGCTCGCCGCTCTTGCCGGCGTGGAAGGGCGATGCGTTGGGCACCACCAGCAGCTGCGCACCGGAAGCGCGGGCGAGCTGGGCCGGCTCGGCGAACCAGGCGTCCTCGCAGATCAGGAGGCCGACGCTGATGCCTTCGACCTGGAACACGCAGGTGCCCTGGCCGCGCGTGAAGTAGCGGTACTCGTCGAACACCTGGTAGTTGGGCAGCTCGCGCTTGGCATAGGTCTCCAGGACCTTGCCTTCGCACAGCACGCTGGCCGCGTTGTAGCGCTGCTGCACCTGCACGGACTTGCCGCGGATCGCGGAGCCGTGCGGGTGGCCGACCACCACGTGCAGGCCCTTCAACCCCGCGAGTTCGCGGGCCACCTGTTTCACGGCATCATCGCAGGCAGCCATGAAGGCCGGCCGCAGCAGCAGGTCCTCGGCGGGATAGCCGCAGATGGAAAGCTCCGGGGTGAGCACCAGGCGGGCGCCCTGCTCGTAAGCCTTGCGCGCCGCAGCGACGATTTTTTGCGCGTTGCCCTGCATGTCGCCGACGACGACGTTGAGCTGCGCGGTACAGATTGTGAGTGCCATTTCAGACGTGCCAGACCTCTCGAACGATTATGTCACCCGGGTCCTCGCCACGCCGTCGGACGTGGACGCACGCGCGTGGGACGCCCTGCTGGCCCGCGCGGGCGGCTCGCCGTTCATGCGCCATGCCTTCCTCGTCGCGCAGCACGAAAGCGGCAGCGCCGTGCGCGACACGGGCTGGTCACCGCAGTTCGTCACGCTGTGGCGCGACGGCGAGCTCGAGGCCGCCTGCCCGCTGTACCTGAAGAGCCACTCCTATGGCGAGTACGTGTTCGACTGGGCGTGGGCCAATGCCTACGAACAGCACGGGCTGCGCTACTACCCGAAAGCCCTGACCGCGGTGCCGTTCACGCCGGTGCCCGGGCCGCGGCTGCTCGCGCGCGACGCGCAGGCGCGCGCCGCGCTGGTGCGTTCCGTGCTGACCTGGTGCAGGCAGAAGAAGGCGTCGTCGTGGCACCTGCTGTTCGGGACCGACGAGGACGTGGCCGCCTGCAGCGAGGCGGGGATGATGTTGCGCCACACCGTGCAGTTCCACTGGATCAACGCGCGCTATGCCGACTTCGACGCCTTCCTCGCCAGCCTCACGCAGGAAAAACGCAAGAAGATCCGGCAGGAGCGCCGCAAGGTGGCCGCAGCCGGCGTGACCTTCCGCCACGCGCAGGGCGCGGCGATCACGCGCGAGGACTGGGACTTCTTCTACCGCTGCTACGAGCGCACGTACCTGGAACACGGCAACCCGCCCTACCTCACCCGCGACTTCTTCCACCGCATGGCGACGGCGATGCCGGAAAACTGGCTGCTGTTCATCGCGGAGCGGGACGGCAAGCGCATCGCGAGCAGCCTGATCGCCATCGCCGACGGCGTGGCCTACGGCCGCTACTGGGGCGCGCTGCAGCGGGTGGACTGCCTGCACTTCGAGGCCTGCTACTACCAGCCGCTCGCGTGGTGCATCGCCAACGGCTTCAGCCGCTTCGAGGGCGGCGCCCAAGGCGAGCACAAGATGGCGCGGGCGCTGATGCCGGTGAAGACGACCAGCGCGCACTGGCTGGCGCATCCGGCGTTCGCGGACGCGGTGGAGCAGTTCCTGCAGCGGGAAGGGCGCGGGATCGAGAACTATCTCGAGCACCTGGAGGCAAGGTCTCCGTTCCGGCACGAAGACCCGTAAGACGTCATTCCCGCGCGCAGGCGGGAATCCAGGGCGTCCGGAATGAAAAGAGCGGCCAACGGCCGCTCTCCTGGAAGCCCTGGGTCCCCGCCTGCGCGGGGACGACAACGCTTACCCGTTCGGGTGCGCCTTCTTGTACGCCTCGATCCCCTCCAGCACTTCCTTCTTGGCCGATTCCGGGCCTTCCCAGCCCAGCACCTTGACCCACTTGCCCGGCTCCAGGTCCTTGTAGTGCTCGAAGAAGTGGGCGATGGTCTTCAGGCGCAGCGGGTTCAGGTCTTCGGGCTTCTGCCACTGCGTGTAGATCGAAAGGATCTTGTCGGTGGGGACGGCCAGCACCTTGGCGTCGTCGCCGGCCTCGTCCTGCATCTTCAGGATGCCGATCGGGCGGCAGGTCACCACCACGCCGGGGATCAGCGGCACGGGCGTGATCACGAGCACGTCCACCGGGTCGCCGTCGCCGCTGATGGTCTTGGGCACGTACCCGTAGTTGGTCGGGTAGTGCATGGAGGTGCTCATGAAGCGGTCGACGAAGATCGCGCCGGTCTCCTTGTCCACCTCGTACTTCACGGGATCCGCGTTCATCGGGATCTCGATGATCACGTTGAAGGCATCGGGAACGTTCTTGCCGGGGGAGACGAGGTCCAGGGACATGGTTCGTTGTACAGGTAGGGAATGAAGAATCAGGAGAAACCCTGATTTTAGTTGGAAGCAGGCGCCAATCCCGGCGCGGTCACTTGTCTGTCAAGGCCCGGGTGCTAGAGTCCGCCCGTTGGCCAATCGGTCTCCCGTCGCGGGAGGTACGAGGAAGCAACGCAGCGGTGGCGCCGCTCGCGTTGCGCCCTCGCAAAGACTACCCAAGCGAAACGACTGGAGAAACTGAGATGACTGGCAACTCGGCGCTGATCCTGGCGCTCGTCTGCGGCCTCGCGGCCGTGGTCTATGGTTTCTGGGCCCGCAGCTGGATCCTGAGCAAGGACCCGGGCAATCCCCGGATGCAGGAAATCGCGGCTGCCGTGCAGGCAGGTGCCGCGGCGTACCTCGCGCGGCAGTACAAGACCATCGCCATCGTGGGCGTGGTCCTGGCCATCCTGATCGGCATCTTCCTCAACACGACCACCGCGGTGGGCTTCGTCGTGGGCGCGGTGCTCTCGGGGGCCTGCGGCTTCATCGGCATGAACGTCTCGGTGCGCGCCAACGTGCGCACGGCGCAGGCGGCCACGCACGGCATCGGCCCGGCGCTGGACGTCGCCTTCCGCGGCGGCGCGATCACCGGCATGCTGGTGGTGGGCCTGGGCCTGCTGGGCGTGACGGGCTTCTACTGGTTCCTGGTGGGCAACGGCGCCCTCACACCGGACAAGAAGCTGGCCGACCTGCTGAACCCGCTGATCGGCTTCGCCTTCGGCTCCTCGCTGATCTCGATCTTCGCGCGTCTCGGCGGCGGCATCTTCACCAAGGGCGCCGACGTGGGCGCGGACCTGGTGGGCAAGGTGGAAGCCGGCATCCCGGAAGACGATCCGCGCAACCCCGCGGTGATCGCCGACAACGTGGGCGACAACGTCGGCGACTGCGCCGGCATGGCCGCCGACCTGTTCGAGACCTACGCCGTGACGCTGATCGCCACCATGGTGCTGGGCGCGCTGATGATTTCGGCGGCCCCGGTGAACGCGGTGCTGTATCCGCTGGCGCTCGGCGCGGTGTCGATCATCGCGTCCATCATCGGCTGCTTCTTCGTGAAGGCCTCGCCCGGCATGAAGAACGTGATGCCGGCCCTGTACAAGGGCCTGGCCGTCGCGGGTGTCCTGTCGCTGATCGCCTTCTTCTTCGTGACGCAGTGGCTGATCCCGGACAACGCCCTGGGCGGCACGGGTGCGCAGATGCGGCTGTTCGGCGCCTGCGTCGTGGGCCTGGTGCTGACCGGCGTCCTCGTGTGGGTCACCGAGTACTACACCGGCACGCAGTACGGCCCCGTGCGCCACATCGCCGAGGCGTCCACCACCGGCCACGGCACCAACATCATCGCCGGCCTCGGCGTGTCGATGAAGTCGACCGCCTGGCCCGTGCTGTTCGTCTGCCTCGCGATCGCCTCGTCCTACTGGCTGGGCGGCCTGTACGGCATCGCCGTGGCCGCGACCGCCATGCTGTCGATGGCCGGAATCGTGGTGGCCCTGGACGCCTACGGCCCGATCACCGACAACGCCGGCGGCATCGCCGAGATGTCCGACCTGCCGTCCTCCGTGCGCGACATCACCGACCCGCTGGACGCCGTGGGCAACACCACCAAGGCGGTGACCAAGGGCTACGCGATCGGTTCGGCCGGCCTGGCCGCGCTGGTGCTGTTCGCCGACTACACGCACAAGCTGTCGTCCTATGGCAGCCAGGTCAGCTTCGACCTGAGCGAGCCGAAGGTGATCATCGGCCTGTTCATCGGCGGCCTGATCCCCTACCTGTTCGGCGCCATGGCGATGGAAGCGGTCGGCCGCGCCGCCGGCTCGGTCGTGGTCGAAGTGCGCCGCCAGTTCCGCGAGATCCGCGGGATCATGGAGGGCACGGCGAAGCCCGAGTACGGCGTCGCGGTGGACATGCTGACCCGCGCCGCGATCAAGGAAATGATGATCCCGTCGCTGCTCCCGGTGGTGGTGCCGATCCTGGTCGGCCTGATCCTCGGGCCGAAGGCGCTGGGCGGCCTGCTGATGGGAACCATCGTCACGGGTCTCTTCGTCGCGATCTCCATGTGCACCGGCGGCGGTGCCTGGGACAACGCCAAGAAGTACATCGAAGACGGCCATCACGGCGGCAAGGGCTCCGAAGCCCACAAGGCTGCAGTGACCGGCGACACCGTCGGCGACCCCTACAAGGACACCGCCGGCCCCGCGGTGAACCCGCTGATCAAGATCATCAACATCGTGGCGCTGCTGATCGTGCCGCTGGTGCTGAAGTTCCATTCGTGACCCGTCACCCCCGCGAAGGCGGGGGTCCAGGGCTTTCGAGAAAGCGGCCCGCGGGCCGCTTTTCTTTTTCTGGAAGCCCTGGGTCCCCGCCTCCGCGCGGACGACAGCTGCGGGTCAGCGGTGCACCACCGCCTTCACCAGCGCCGACGCCGTCGGCGTCAGTTCCCCCAGCCGCTCCACCCGGCCGTCCTCGATGGCCTGCAGCACCAGCTCGTTGATGCCGCCCACCACCGCCATGGCGAGCTCCGGCGTGACGCGGTCGCGGCCCACCACGCCGAGCATGTAGTCGGCGATCTCCTGGTTGACGCGGCGCCGCGCCGCGAGGCCCGCGTCGCCGAGATGGAGGATCTCGATGAAGAGCGTGCGCATCAGGACGGGATTGCTGGCCATGCCGTCCAGGTAGGCGCGCAGCGCGTGCTCCACCTGCAGTTCCCAGTCCTTGCCCGGGTCGACGGCTTCGCGCAGCACCTTCAGCGCGTTGCGGCTCGCCGCCGCATACAACGCGATGAGGCAGTCCGCCTTGGTCGCGAAGTGCTCGTAGAACGTCCGCCGCGAGACGCTCGCCTCGCGCACGATGTCCGCGATGGTGGTATCGGCGTAGCCCTTGTCCGCCACGGCCTGGGCCATTCCCTCCAGCAAACGGCTGCGGTGCTGGTGGATTCCTTCTGTCGGTTCGAGTGTCACGAAATCGCTGGGCTTGTTGCGCCGGTACTTGACGGTACCCGCCTGGCATGACAGGATGGTACGAACAGGTACCAACCCTGGCACAACCGTATTCTCCGCCATGACCGGTCTCGTCGTCCGCCGCCTGCTCGTCGACATGGAAAAACCGATCGCGCGCCACTGGTGCGCGAACGATCCGTTCCGCACCGCGCTGTTCAACGCGCTGTCCATGAGCTTCCCGTTCGGCGAGCAGTTCTTCATCGACTCGGTACGGCAGGGCTTCCAGATGCTCGCACCAGAGCAACAGGACAAGTTCCGCGCCGAGATGCAGGGCTTCATCGGCCAGGAGGCGACGCACCGCCGGCTGCATGCGCTGTACAACGGGCACCTCGAGAAGCTGGGCCTGGTGAACGAGTGGGCCCCGCGCGCACAGGAGCGCTTGAAGCTGATGCAAGGACAGGATCCGCGCCATTGGCTCGGGATCACCGCCGCCAACGAACACTTCACGGCGATCCTCGCCGACTACCTGCTGCACAACGGCGACCTGCTTGGCGACCAGGACCCGCGCCTCGCGACGCTGTGGCTGTGGCACAGCGCGGAGGAATCCGAGCACAAGGCGACTGCCTTCGACCTGTACCAGGCGCTGGGCGGCAGCCACGACTGGCGCATCAAGTGGATGCGCCGCGTCACCGTGTTCTTCCTGCTGGATGCGATGCGCCAGACCGTCCTCAACCTCCGGCGGGACGGCACGCTCTGGAAGTGGGGCACCTGGACGAGCGCCGTGCACACCCTCTTCGGCCGGCGCGGGCTCGTGCGCCTGACGTTCAAGCCCTGGCGGGAATACTTCCAGCGCGACTTCCATCCGCGCCAGCAGGACTCCGGCGCTTCGCTGCGCTGGCTGCGCGAACACAGCGACCAGTACGTTCCCGTGGGGGGTTGAAGGGAGCTGGGGACTTTCGCGGAAGCGCCGTCGCCGCGTTTGCCGCAGAATCTCTTCCCATGCAGCTCCACTTCATCGGCAACAGCCCCGTGCGCTCCACCTCCGAGCGCACCCTGCCCGTCATCGACCCTTCGGACGGCCAGGCCTACGACACGATCCAGCGCGGCACGCCCGAAGACATCGACGCCGCGGTGCAGGCCGCACGCCAGTGCTTCGAGGGCCCCTGGAGCCACCTGAGCGCCGCGGAGCGCGGCCGGCTGCTGATGCGCCTGTCGCTGAAGATCTCGGACTGCATCGACGAACTCGCGGCGATCGAGCAGCGCGATTGCGGCAAGCCGACGAAGCAGGCACGCGCCGATGCCGTGGCGCTGGCCCGCTACTTCGAGTTCTATGCCGGCGCGTGCGACAAGCTGCACGGCGACACCCTGCCCTACCAGGACGGCTACACGGTGCTTACGTGGCGCGAGCCGCACGGCGTCACCGGCCACGTCATTCCGTGGAACTATCCGATGCAGATCTTCGGCCGCAGCGTGGGCGGCGCGCTTGCCGCGGGCAACACCTGCGTGGTCAAGCCGTCCGAGGATGCCTGCCTGTCGCTGCTGCGCGTGGCGCAGCTCGCGGCCGAAGTGGGCTTCCCTGCCGGGGCGATCAACATCGTCACCGGACTCGGGCATGAGGTGGGCGACGCGCTGGCGCGCCATCCCGGCATCGACCACATCAGCTTCACCGGCAGCCCGGTCGTGGGCACGCTGATCCAGCAGGCGGCGGCCGAGAGGCACTGCCCCGTGACGCTGGAACTCGGGGGCAAGAGCCCGCAGATCGTGTTCGCCGATGCGGACGTCGACCAGGTGCTGCCCGTCGTGATCAACGCGATCGTGCAGAACGCCGGCCAGACCTGCTCCGCCGGCTCACGCCTGCTGGTCGCGGACAGCCTCTACGAGCCGCTGCTGGAACGCCTGGGCGAGGCCTTCTCGCGCCTGCGCGTCGGCCCCGCGGCCATGGACCTCGACGTCGGTCCGCTGATCCGCGCCACCCAGCAGCAACGCGTATGGGACTTCCTGTCCGACGCGCAGGTCGCCGGGATTCCCGTCATGGCCCAGGGCAGCATCGTCGACGAAGCGCCCGAGTCCGGCTTCTACCAGGCGCCGACGCTGCTGCGCGACGTGCCCATCACGCACCGCCTGGCACAGGAGGAAGTGTTCGGCCCGGTGCTCGCCGCCATGAGCTTCCGCGACGAAGACCACGCCGTGGAGCTCGCCAACGGCACGCACTTCGGCCTGGTCGCCGGCATCTGGACGCGCGACGGCAGCCGCATGCTGCGCATGGCGAAGCGCGTGAGGAGCGGCCAGGTGTTCATCAACAACTACGGCGCCGGCGGCGGCGTGGAACTGCCCTTCGGCGGCGTGAAGTCGTCGGGGTACGGCCGCGAGAAGGGGTTCGAGGCGCTGTACGGGTTCACGACGCTGAAGACGGTGGCGATCAAGCACGGGTGACGTTCAGCCGTCATCCCGCGCCGCCGTCATCCCCGCGCAGGCGGCGATCCAGGGCTTTCGAGGAAAGGGCCGCGTTGCGGCCCTTTTCCATGCCCTGGCCCCCGCCTGCGCGGGGGCGACGTAGTCACGACTTCGCCGGTGGCGCGGTCTTGATGTGCGCCGTCTTCACCACCGCCTCCGCCATCGGCAGCAGCCGCTGGAAGAACGACAGCTTCGGCGCGACGAAGGTCGCCGCGTAGAGCTCCTCGCCCCAGGTCGGGTCGGGCTTCACGGCGACCCAGCCCACGCCCTGCATGCTGAGGTCGTCGCGCCGGCGCTCCAGCGTGAACTCGAAGCGCACGCCCTTCTGGCCCGCGAACAGGGTGGGCTCCACCCTGGTGATGGTGACCGCGCCGGCATTGGCGTACAGCTCCTCGAACAGGCTCACCAACCGCTCCGGCGACAGGCCCGGGCGGAAGGTCGGCACGCGCGGCTGCTTCGCGTCGGCCGCGCGCGAGAAGACCATGACCTTCGTCATGAGCGGCTGCCCGGGGTGCACCCCGCCCCAGAGCCGCAGGTGGTCCAGCGGCACGCCTTCCTGCGTCCAGGTGTCATAGGGGTCCGCATCCCACGGGTCGCTGACCTTGTTCCAGGCGTCGGAGACGTGCACCACCAGCCGATCGTTGACGACCTGGTCGCCGTCCATGCGGCTGATGTTGGCGCAGGCCGCGAGCAGCAGCACGGCGAACAGGATGACGATGCGCTTCATCGCTGCAGCTCCGCGAGGTAGCCGCGCACCATGGCCGCGTCGGCGGCCTTGGGCGCCTTGTCCAGGTAGGCCTGGAAGGACCGGGCGGCGCCCGGCTTGTCCTGCCGCTGCTGCTGCACCAGCCCCAGCGAGCGGAAGGCCTCGGCCGGCACCTGGTCGAGCCCGCTCGCGCGGGCCAGGTCCGCGAGCGCGCGGTCGCTGTCGCCCGGGTCGTCGCGCAGGCGGTAGACCTCGCCGCGCGCGAACAGCACTTCGGCGTCCCTCGGGTCCTTCTTCAGCATGCGGTCGAACAGCACCAGGCTTTCCTCGTACTGGCCGCGCTTCACCTCGTCCTGCAGCCAGCCGAGGCGCAGCGGTGCGATCACCTTGCGATAGCGCTCGGCGCCCAGCTCGCCGCCGGCCGCGCCGGCCAGCTGCCGCAGCTCGTCGCGGCGGCCCGCGGTGACCGGGTGCGTGTCGAAGATGTCGCCGGTCTTGCCGGCATCCTTGCCGCCGACGACCTTGAGTTCGTCCAGGAGGTTGTCCCACACGACGGCCGCCTCGCGCCCGTCGTAGCCCGCCATGCGCATCAGGCGCATCCCCATGCGGTCCGCGCGCGACTCGTGCTCGCGCGAATAGGCGTACATGTTGGCGGCGAGGCCGATCTGGCCCAGGAAGGTGCCGACGCCGCCGACCATGCCCACCATCGTCGACAGGATGGCGGTTTCCTCCGCGGCCCGCTGCTGTTCCACCGTGTGGCGTTCCAGGTAGTGGCCCATCTCGTGGCCCAGGATGGCCGCGAGCTGCGCCTCGTTGTCCACGCGCAGCAGCAGCCCGCTCCACACGAGCATCATGCCGTTGGGGGCCATCATGGCGTTGAAGTGCGGCGTGCGCACCGGCAGCACGCGCAGGTCGGGGCAGTGGTTCTCGTTCAGGCGGCAGACCAGCGCCTGCAGGTAGCCTTGCAGCTCCTTGTCCTTGATGGTGAGCGGGCTGCGCTTCATGCGCGCCTCCTCGCGGTCCATCAGGGCCCACAGGCCCCCTTCGTCGGTATTGGCGGCCGGGCGGGTGAAGCGCGGCGGCACCTTGATGGCCGACAGGTCCTGCGCGAGGGCGGGCAGTCCGGCCAGCGCGCCCAGGCCGATGCAATGGCCGCAGACCGAACGCAGGAAGCCGCGGCGGGCCAGGTTGGCATGTTCCATGGGGGACCTCACTGCTGCCTGGGGAAGCCCTTCAGCAGGGCCTCCACCGTCTCGACGGCCGGCTCGGGGTCGCGCAGGTCGCCCGACATCCGGTCCAGCTGGTTGAACCAGACGACGCGGCCCGTGCGCAGGTCCACCAGCGAGGCGTAGCCGACCTGCTCGCCGCCGAAGCTGATGGCGCCCAGCAGCGCAAGGGCCACCATCGCGGCCTTGCGCTCGGTGCTGGCATAGCTGTCGCGGACCCAGGTGAAGAGCGCGTAGTCGGCGCCGGTGCGCTCGCGCAAAGGCTGCACGGCGTCTCCCAGGGTCCAGTCCAGCCGGGTGCCCTTCGTGGCGAGCTCCATGAACCCGCCGTTGTGGTGCAGGGAGATGGCGTCGGCCACCGCACGGTGCAGCGTGACGATGTCGGAGTACTCGTCGGCGTCCGCGGGGGACATCTGCGTCACGTGCGCCCCGAGGATCCTGCGCTGCGCGGACAGCGCCGAGACGAAGTTCTTCTGCGCCGCCTCGGTCCAGTCGGCGCGCGGCTCCACGATGCCCCCGGCGCTCATGGAATACAGCTCCATGTCCGCGGGCAGCACCAGCAGGCGCGATTCGGCCGGGCGGACCGTGAACCCGGGTGCCAGGTGCTTGTCCCCGGACTCCTGTGCCTGCACCGCGGCGGCGGCCAGCACGAGCGAGAGCAGCAACGGTCGGGTGATGCGCGCAAGCGCGAACGTGGGCATGTGGTACTCCTGCCTCTGGCAACGACGTGGCGGGAACCCGAGAAAACCCGCAGCGGAAATCAGCAACAATCGAACTCTATGCAGAGGCAGCGCGGGGTCCAGTGCCCCAAGGGCCTGGGTTGCAAATCTTTGCGGACGAAGAGAATTTTCACGGCGCGGCAGGTTCACCCACCGGCCTCACAAGGAGTCGACATGCGGGTTGCAGGCAAGTCCATCATCGTCACCGGCGCAGGCGGCGGCATCGGGGAGGGCATCGCCCACCGGCTGGCCGCGGAAGGCGCGCGGGTCCTGGTCAACGACATCGACGCCGGGCGCGGCGAGGCGGTCGTGGCGGCGATCCGGGCCCAGGGCGGCCAGGCGAGCTTCTTCCGCGCCGACGTCACCCGGTCGGCGGACGTCCAGGCGCTGGTGGCGGCGGCCGTGCAGCGCCACGGCAAGCTGGACGTGATGGTGAACAACGCCGGCTGGACCCACCGCAACCGCCCGGCCCTGGAGGTGAGCGAGGAGGAGTTCGACCGGGTCTACGCCATCAACGTCAAGAGCATCTACCTCTCGACGATCCACGCCGTGCCGGCCTTCCGCGCCAACAAGGGCGGCGTGTTCATCAACATCGCCTCCACCGCCGGCGTGCGGCCGCGGCCCGGGCTCACCTGGTACAACGGCTCCAAGGGCGCGGTGATCACCACCAGCAAGTCGCTGGCGGCGGAATTCGGCCCCGACAACATCCGGGTCAATTGCATCAACCCCGTCTTCAACCCGGACACGGGCCTGTCAGCGGAGTTCGCGGGCGGCCCCGTCGACGACGCCCGGCGTGCGAAATTCCTCGCCACGATTCCCCTGGGCCGCTTTTCCACCTCCCTGGACGTGGCCAATGCCGCCCTGTACCTGGCCAGCGACGAGGCAGCCTTCATCTCGGGGGTCTGCATCGAGGTGGACGGCGCGCGCTGCGTTTGACGGGGAGCAGCCCGACGGGTTGGCAGGGAATGGACCCGCCCCCACAATGCGGACATGGCTGAACGCGTGATTCCCGTGGTCGACCAGCGCCTGGCGGCGCTGCGCCCCGCCCTGCCCGACCAGGCCGTGGCGGCGACGGGCCGGGTGGCGGACCGCCTGGGCCGGCCCCTGCGCGACCTGCGCATCAGCGTCACCGACCGCTGCAACTTCCGCTGCAGCTACTGCATGCCCAAGGAGGTGTTCGACAAGGACTACCGCTACCTGCCGCATGCGTCCCTGCTGAGCTTCGAGGAAATCACGCGGCTCGCGCGTCAGTTCCTGGCCCACGGCGTCCACAAGATCCGCCTCACCGGCGGCGAGCCGCTGCTGCGCAAGAACCTCGAGATCCTGGTGGAGCAGCTGGCCGCCCTGCGCACGGTGGACGGCACGCCGCCGGAGCTGACCCTCACCACCAACGGCTCGCTGCTGGCGCGCAAGGCGCGCGCCCTGAAGGACGCCGGGCTGCAGCGCGTGACCGTCAGCCTCGACGGGCTGGACGACGCCGTGTTCCGGCGCATGAACGACGTGGACTTCCCGGTGGCCGAGGTGCTGGAAGGCATCACCGCCGCGCGCGAGGCGGGGCTGGGGCCGGTGAAGGTGAACATGGTGGTCAAGCGCGGGACCAACGACCACGAGATCCTGCGCATGGCGCGGCATTTCCGCGGCACCGGCATCGTGCTGCGCTTCATCGAATACATGGACGTGGGCGCCACCAACGGCTGGCGCATGGACGAAGTGATGCCCTCCGACGAAGTCCGTGCGCGGATCGCCGCGGACTTCCCGCTGGTCCCGCTGGACCCCACCACCCCCGGCGAGACCGCCGAGCGCTGGGGCTATGCCGACGGCGCCGGCGAAGTGGGCTTCATCAGCAGCGTGACGCATGCCTTCTGCGGCGACTGCAACCGCGCGCGCCTGTCCACCGAGGGCAAGCTGTACCTGTGCCTGTTCGCCAGCAACGGCTACGACCTGCGCGAGCTGCTGCGCGGCGGCGCGAGCGACGCGGACATCGCATCGGCCCTCGGCCACATCTGGCAGGGTCGCGCCGACCGCTACTCCGAGCTGCGCGGCACCCTCGCGGCCGACACCGGCAGCGGCGCCCGCCGGGTCGAGATGAGCTACATCGGCGGATAATCCCGCCCCATGATCCACAAGGACGACGTCACCGGCGTGATCCTCGCCGGCGGCCGCGGCTCGCGCATGGGCGGGGCGGACAAGGGACTGCAGAACTTCCGGGGCATGCCCATGGCGATGTTCACGCTGCTGCGCCTCGCCCCGCAGGTCGGCGAAGCGATGATCAACGCCAACCGCAACGTGGCTGCCTACGAATCCTTCGGCGTGCCGGTGTGGCCCGACACCATCGCGGACTATGCGGGGCCGCTCGCGGGCTTCCTCACCGGGCTGGAGCGTTGCGAGACCGCGTACCTGCTCACCGTGCCGTGCGACACGCCGCTGTTCCCGCAGGACCTGGCGGCGCGCCTTGCCGAGGCGCTGGAGCGCGAGGGCGCCGACATCGCCATGGCGGCCGCGCGCGAGGAGGACGGCCAGCTGCGCGCGCAGCCGGTGTTTTCGCTCCTGAAGCACGAACTGATGGACAGCCTGGTGGCCTTCACGCACGGCGGCGGCCGCAAGATCGATGCCTGGACGGCGCAGCACCGCACGGTGCTCGTCCCGTTCGACCGTGAAGGCGACGATCCCCTGGCTTTCTCCAACGCGAACACCCTCGCGGAGCTGCACCAGCTGGAGCAGCGGGGATGAACCCGACCATCGCCGAGATCGCCGCGCGCCTGCAGGGCTACGACCCGCAGGCGCTCAGCGCCGACGGCGTGGGCGCCTTCCTGGCGGAGCTGGTCCGGCCGGTGCGCGAGACCGAAGAAGTGGACGTGTTCGCGGCGCTGGGTCGCGTGCTCGCGCGCGACCTCGTGTCGCCGATCAGCGTGCCGCCGCACGACAACTCCGCGATGGACGGCTTCGCCTTCGATGGCGCGCAGCTCGCCGCCGGTGCGTTGCAGCTGGAAGTGGTGGGCACGGCGCTCGCGGGCAAGGCGTGGCAGGGCGAGGTGCGCCCCGGCCAGTGCGTGAAGATCATGACCGGCGCGGTCATGCCGGCCGGGCTCGACACGGTGGCGCCGCAGGAGTTCACGAAGGCGCTGGCCGACGGCCGCGTCGAGATCCCCGCCGGCCTGCTGGAACGCGGAGACAACCGCCGGTGCAAGGGCGAGGACCTCATGGAAGGCCGCCCCGCCCTGCGCGCCGGCGAGCGCTTCGGCCCGGCGGCTTGCGGCCTGGTCGCGTCGCTCGGCACCGCACGGGTGCCGGTGGTCCGGCGCCTGAAGGTCGCCTGTTTCTCCACCGGCGACGAGATCCTGAGCCTGGGCGAGGCGCCGCGCGAAGGCGCGGTGTACGACAGCAACCGCTACACCGTGCACGGCCTGCTCACGCGCCTGGGCTGCGAGGTGATCGACCTCGGCGTCGTGCGCGACGAGCCGGCGCTGCTGGAACAGGCCTTCCGCGACGCCGCCGCGCGCGCGGACGCGATCATCACCAGCGGCGGCGTGAGCGTCGGCGAGGCCGACTTCACCAAGGCCATGATGAAGAAGCTGGGCGACGTCGCGTTCTGGCGCATCGCCATGCGGCCCGGCCGGCCGATGGCCGTGGGGCGGATTGGTGATGCAGTGCTGTTCGGCCTGCCGGGCAATCCGGTGGCCGTGATGGTGACCTTCCTCGCCTTCGTGCGCCCGGCCCTGCTGCGCATGATGGGCACGCGGCCCGAGCCGGCGCTGTACCTGAAGGCGCGCAGCGCGGAAGCGATGCGCAAGAAGCCCGGGCGCACGGAGTACCAGCGCGGGATCGTCGTGCGCACGCCCGACGGCGGGCTGGAAGTGCGTACGACGGGCAACCAGGGGTCGGGGGTGTTGCGTTCGATGGTGCAGGCGAATGGGCTGATCGTGCTGCACCATGCGCAGGGCAATGTCGATGCCGGCGACTTCGTCGACGTGATGATGTTCGAGGGCGTGATCTGAATGGTGGGGTTCGCTTCGCTCACCGCCACCCTACGAAAACGGCCCCATGTGTAGGGTGGTGGTGAGCGAAGCGAACCCCACCGCGCCCCGTTACCCAAACCGCACCGCCGCAATCGGCGGCAGGTCCCGCGACAGGCAATGCCACAACTGCCCCTCGTCGTCGCTGAACCAGAGCCCGCCCGTCGTCGACCCCATCGCCAACGTGCGCCCGTCGGACGCACACGCCAGCCCATGGCGGTACACGAGGTGGTACGCGTCCTTCGGCGGCAGTCCATAGGCCAGGCTGCGGAAGCTGCGGCCGCCGTCGCGCGTCTCGTTCACCACCATCTGGCCGTCCACCGGCACGCGCTGCTGGTCGGAATGCGCCGGCACGAACCAGGCGCGCTGCGGGTCGGCCGGGTGCGCGGCCACCGCGAAGCCGAAACCGCTGGGCGCCGGCGCGGCGATCGACTGCCAGTGCCGGCCGGCATCCGTGCTGCGGTAGATGCCGCCGTGGTGCTGCAGCCAGACCACGTCGGGATCGGCGGCACACGCCGAGATGCGGTGCACGTCCTGGATGTTGGGGTCGAAGCGGCGCTCGGGCGGCATGTAGGCGCCGGCGTCCAGCCCCTGGGACGTGTTCTCCCAGGTGCGGCCGGCATCCCGCGTCTGCCAGACACCGCCGGACGAGATCGCGAGCGTGAGGTGCCCGGGGTCGCGCGGGTCCACGATGGAATGGAGGCCCGGATGGTCGTAGCCGCCGCCGAACCATTGGCGCCGGTCCGCGCGCAGCCAGAGGCTCTCCACGAGCTGCCAGCTCGCGCCGCGGTCGTCGGAAACGAACAGGCCCGCGGGCAAGGTCCCGGCCCACAGCCGGCCGCCTCCGGCCTCGAGGCTCCAGACCATGTCCACGGACCAGGGGGTGGGGTCGTCCTGCCACGGTCCCTCGGTCGGCTTGGGCGGAAAGGCCGGTGCGGCCACGTCCTCCCAGCGAGCGCCGCCGTCGCCGCTGCGCTTCATCTTCACGCCGAAGTGGCCCAGCCGCAGGGCCGCATAGAGCGTGCCGTCGTCCGGATCGCGCACGACCTGCGTCACCGGCTCGCCGGGAAAGTGCGGGCGGGCCAGCTGCCAGCCATGGCGCGCCGGCGGCAGCACGAACAGGCCCTTGCGGGTGGCGACCAGCAACTGCTGCATTTCATCCTCCCGTGAGGGCCTGGATCACGTGGACGCGGTCCGCGCGCGCGAGCGGGCGCGCGAGGTTGCCGCGGTCGGGAATCTGCTCGCCGTTCACGAACACGGCGACGTGCTTGCGCACGGCACCCTGCTCGTCGACGACGTAGCTGCGCAAGGCCGGGGCGGCGCGGAAGGCCGAATCGAGGACCTGGCCCAGGCTGCCCTCGCCCACCTCCTGGCGGGGACAGGCCACGTGGCGCGTCAGCGCCGGCGCGAATTCGACCGTGGGCATGGGTGCATTGCAACACCCCTGCCCCGCGCCGGTCAACGTCAATGGATCCCCGCCTGCGCGGGGATGACGTTCACCGGCCGCGGTGCGGCCTTGCGAACGTCACTTGGCGATCAGGTCGCCGCCCTGCGCGGGCTGGAACACCCGCCGGCCGAACGCTTCGAGATCCTGCACCGGGCCGCGGCCGCTGTAGCGGTCCAGGGCCAGGTAGATCGCCGGCGTGATGTAAAGCGTGACCACCTGCGAGAAGATCAGGCCGCCCGACACCGCCAGACCCAGCGGCTGGCGCAGCTCCGCGCCGGCACCCAGGCCGAACGCGATCGGCAAGGCGCCCATGAGCGCCGCCAGCGTCGTCATGAGGATGGGGCGGAAGCGCAGCCGGCAGGCTTCGCGGATCGCCTCCTGCGGCGTCATGCCCAGCTCGCGCTGCGCGTGCAGCGCGAAGTCGATCATCATGATCGCGTTCTTCTTGACGATGCCGATCAGCATCAGGATGCCGATGGTGGCGATCAGCGTCAGGTCGAAGCCGAAGATCTTCAGCGCCAGCAGCGCGCCCACCGCCGCCGACGGCAGGCCCGCCAGGATGGTGAGCGGGTGGATGTAGCTCTCGTACAGGACGCCCAGCAGGACGTAGATCACCAGCAGCGCCGACACCAGCAGGATGGCCTGGCTGCCCTGCGAGTCCTTGAACACCGCGGCGTCGCCGCCGTAGCTGGTGATGATGGTGGGCGGCAGCTTGAGCTCGCGCGCGAACTGGTCCAGCTTGCCCGTGGCCACCCCCAGCGGCGTGTCCGCCGCCAGGTTGAAGGAGATGGTGATCGCCTGCAGCTGGCCCTGGTGGTTCACGGCCGTCGGTCCCACGGTGCGCTCGACCCGCGCCAGCGCCGACAGCGGCACCAGCGAACCGCCGCGCCCGCGCAGGTTGATCTTCGACAGGCCTTCCTCGAAGCGGCGGTCCTCGTTGGACGCCTCCAGGATGACGAGGTAGCTGTTCGCGGAGCTGTAGATGGTGGACACCTGGCGCTCGCCGAAGGCGTCGTACAGCGCGTTGCGCACGTCGCCGATCTGCACGCCCAGCAGGTTGGCCTTGTCGCGGTCGATGCGCAGCGACGCCTGCAGGCCGCGGTTCTGCGAGTCGCTGGTGACGTCGCGGAACATGGGGTCGCTCCGCATCCTGTCCATCATGCGGTTGGACCAGTCGGACAGCGCATCGGCGCTGACGCTCTGCATCGCGTACTGGTAGCGGCTCTTGCTCTGGCGGCCGCCCAGCTGCAGGTTCTGGATGGGACGCAGGTACACCTGGATGCCCGGCACCTGGCGCGTGGCGCGGCGCAGGGACTCCATCACCTGGGGCATCTTCGCGCGCTCGGCGCGCGGCTTCAGCGACACGAACACGCGGCCGGTGTTCAGCGTGCCGTTCGGGCCGCCGGCACCGATGAAGGAGCTGACGTCCTGCACGTTCGGGTCCTTGCGGATCACCTCGGCCACCCGGTCCTGCAGGTCCTGCATGGCGGTGAAGGAAATGTCCTCCGACGCTTCGGTGGTCACCTGGATCTGGCCGATGTCCTCTTCGGGGAAGAACCCCTTGGGCATCGAATACGCGAGCCAGCCGGTCAGCACGAAGGTGCCCAGCGCGACCAGCAGCATGAGGGGCCGGCGCTTCAGGGTCCAGTCCAGCGTCTGCATGTAGAAGCCGTGGACGGTGCGGAACAGGCGTTCGAAGCTGCGGTTGACCCAGCCGCCGGGGATGTGCTCGAGCGCCGCTTCGGAGCCGTGGCCGCCGCCATCGCTTTCCTCGTGCTTGAGGAAGCGGCTGGCCATCATGGGCACGAGCGTCAGCGACACCGCCGCGGACACGAGCACCGCCAGCGACACCACCACCGCGAACTCGTGGAACAGCAGGCCGATCACGCCGGGCATGAAGAAGATCGGGATGAACACCGCGACCAGCGAGATCGAGATCGAGACGATGGTGAAGCCCATCTCCCGCGAGCCCTGGAGCGCCGCCTGCATGGGCGGCTTGCCGTCCTCCATGTGGCGCACGATGTTCTCCAGCACCACGATGGCGTCGTCCACCACCAGGCCCACGGCCAGCGTGATGCCCAGGAGCGAGATGTTGTCCAGGCTGTAGCCGAAGGCGTAGAGCAGCGCCACGGCGCCGATCAGCGAGATCGGCATGGTCACCGCCGGGATCAGCGTGGCCATCACGCGGTGCAGGAACAGGTAGATCACCAGCACCACCAGCAGCACCGTGAGGCCCAGCGTGAGGTTCACGTCGTGGATCGCCTCGCGGATCGACATCGAGCGGTCGTTGACCATCGAGATCTTGATCGACTGCGGCAGCTGGGCCTGGAACAGCGGCAGCAGCTTGCGCACGGAGTCCACGACCTGCACGGTGTTGGCGTTGGGCTGGCGCTGCACCGACAGCAGGATGGAGCGCTCGCCGTTGTAGCTGGCCGAGGTCTTGACCGACTCGTAGCTGTCCTCGACGGTCGCGATCTCCGACAGGCGCACCGGCGCGCCGTTGCGCGACGCCACGATGATGTCGGCGAACTCGCGCGCGCTCTTCATCTGCTCGTTGGCCTGGATGGTGAGCGTCTGGCGCGGGCCATCGAGCACGCCGACGGGCGTGTTGGAGTTGGCCGACTTGATCGCTGCCGCCAGTTCCTCCAGCGTGATGCCGCGGGCGTTGAGCAGGTCGGCGTTGGCGCGCACGCGCACGGCGAAGCGCTTCTGGCCGTTCACGTTGACCTGCGCCACGCCGTCGATGGTGGACAGCGTCGGGGCGATCAGGTTCTCCGCGTAGTCGTTCAGCTCCGACAGGCCCATGGAGGGCGAGTTCAGGGCGATGAACAGCACCGGCGCGTCCGCGGGGTTGACCTTGCGGTACGACGGCAGCGTGGTCATCTCCGCCGGCAGCGCGCGCTGCGCGCGCAGCAGGGCGGCCTGCACGTCGACCGCCGCGGCGTCGATGTCGCGGTCCGGGTCGAATTCCAGCGTGACCTGCGAGTTGCCCAGCGTGTTGACGGAGCTGATCAGCTTCAGGCCGGCGATGGTGGAGAACTGCTTCTCCAGCGGCAGCGCCACCGACGCGGCCATCGTGTCGGGCGAAGCGCCGGCAAGCTGCGCGCTCACCGAGATCACGGGCGTGTTGTACCGGGGGAGCGCCGCGATCGGGATCTTGAGGTAGGCCATGATGCCGGCCACGACGACCGCTGCACTCAGCAGCACGGTCATCACCGGCCGCCGGATGCACAGCTCGGAGATGTTCACGTCGGGTCCCTCCGCGCCGGCACGGGGCCGCTCGCGGCAGCGCCGGGCGCGCCCGCCGGCCGCTCGACGCGGATGCGGGACCCCGGACGCAGGTTCTGCTTGCCTTCCACCACCACGCGCTCGCCGGCCTGCACGCCGCGCAGCACGGCCTGGTCGCCGAACGCGTGCTCGATCTCCACCTTGCGCGGCTGCACGGTGTCGTCCTTCGCCACGTACACGACGCGGCCATCGGGGCGGGTGATCACGGCGGCGATCGGCACGACCACGGCGTCCTTGAGGCTGCGCACCGTGACGGAGGTGTTGACGTACTGGCCGGGCCACAGCAGGTGGTCGCGGTTGTCGAAGGTGGCCTTGGCGCGCACGGTGCCCACCGTCGGGTCCACCGTGTTGTCGACGAAGGTCAGGACGCCCTTGAGCGGCTCGGCCCGGCCGGGAATGGTGGCGAGCACCTGGGATTTCACGCGGGCTGCATCCAGCAGGTCCTGCAGGCGCCCTTCAGGCACCGGGAACTGCACCGTGATGGGGTCCAGCTGCGTGATGGTCACGAGCGGCGTGGCGGTCTGCGCCAGCGTGCCGGTGACCGCGGAGATGACGCCGGTGCGGCCGGAGATGGGCGCGCGGATCTGGTCATAGCTCAATTGCACGCTGGCGGCCTGCACGGCGGCCTTGTCGGCCTCCACGGCGGCCTTCTGCGCCTCCAGCTGCGACAGCACCGTGTCGGTGGCGCTCTTGGCGATGAAGTTCTGCGCCAGCAGCTCCTGGCTGCGGCGGTACTGGCGTTCCAGGTCGGAGAGCGTGGCCTGGTCCTTCAGCTGCTGCGCCCTCGCCTTCTCCAGGTTGGCGAGGTCGGCCCGGGCGTCCAGCGAGAACAGCGGCTGCCCCGCCTTCACGAAGTCGCCTTCCTTCACGTGCACCTTCTGCACGATGTTGCTCACCTGCGGCCGCACGTCGACGCTGCTCTGGGCCACGACGCTGCCGTTGACGTTGACGTTCACCGGCACGTCCTGCTTGCGCGCAACGGTCAGGGTGACGAGGGTGGCGGGGCCTGGTGCGCCGCTGGCGGCATCGCGGGCGGCGGGGGCGTCGGCGGCATGGGCCGTTTCAGGCGCCCTGGGGCTGAGGGCCCACCACGCGACGGCGGCAACGACCAGGGCTGCGGCGCCGAGCGCACTGTAGATCTTCGATGAGGCCATGGAAAACGGTTCGTCTTTCGGGTCGGGCCGCACGCTCGCACGCCGGCCCTGGAGGGCCAATCGCCCAATGTAACAGGTCGTTGCGCGCATCGCATCCGCGGTGTCTCCACGACGCCGCGATGCAAGCCCGCAATCGCCTGCCTTTACGCTCCCTTTACGTTTGCCCCGGCGACCGGCCGGTGCTGCACCTGCGCGCTGGACACGCCCAGGTTGGCCAGCGCGTCCGCCCGCTCGTTGCCGGGGTCCCCGGTGTGGCCGCGCACCCAGCGCCAGTCCACGACGTGACCACCCTGGGTCAGCAGATCATCCAGCTGGCGCCAGAGTTCCGCATTCTTCACCGGTTGCTTGGCGGCGGTCTTCCAGCCCTTGGCCTTCCATCCCGGCAACCACTCGGTGATGCCCTTGAGGACGTACTGGCTATCGAGGTACAGCGTCACGGCGCAGGGCCTCTTCAAGGCCTGCAGCGCCTGGATCACGGCCATCAGCTCCATGCGGTTGTTGGTGGTGCTCGGCTCCCCGCCGTACAGCTCCTTGCGGGTGCCGCCCGAGCGCAGGAGCACGCCCCAGCCGCCGGGACCGGGATTGCCCTTGCAGGCCCCGTCCGTGTAGATCTCTACTTGGTTCATTCAATGGTTGCGTGTTCGCGCGCCTCGCGCTGCGTCGTGCGGTTCGCGATCGGCATCGGCGCCGTCGCGATCCTCTTGGCCTTCTTCCAGGCCGGGCCGATCAACCGGGCGCCGCGCACGCGCTTGACGGCGACGATGAAGTAGGCGGCGCCGAAGATCGGCCAGGAGCGCTCGCCGACGGCGTCCATCCAGGCAAAGCGTTCCAGCCATTTCTCGCTGGCGAACGCCGGCCGGTAGCAGCCGAAGCTGCTGGTCTCGACCTCGAAACTGAGCAGCCTGAGCCAGTCGCGCAGCCGCCGGTGGCCGATGAAGTCGCCGGCATCGGGCAGGTAAAGTTCGCCGAAGCCCAGACGCCGGTAAACGTGGGCGCGCCGCTGGCGCAGCCCCCACAGGCTGGCGGGATTGAGGCAGCAGATCACCACCTTGCCCTCCGGCACGAGGACCCGCTCGACCTCCCGCAGCGTGGCGTGCGGGTCGACGTTCAGCTCCAGCGAATGCGGCAGGACCACCAGGTCCAGGCTGTTCTCCTCGAAGGGCAGCGCGCTGAAGTCGGTGATCAGGTCGGGCTTCGCCGGCCCGCGGGCGGCTTCGGCTTCGCTCAAGGCCAGCCACTTGTTCGGCATGCGGTTGGCATGCAGGGCATCGAGCTCCGGCAAGCCCAGCTGCAGCGCGTGGTAACCGAAGATGTCACCCACGGCCCGGTCGAACTCGGCCCTTTCCCAGGCGAGCAGAACCCTGCCGGGCGGCGTCTCGAACCACTGCTGCATTCCTATAATCCGCTCGCTCATGAGGTTGATTCCGCTGCCCGCTTTCCAGGACAACTACCTGTGGCTGCTGCATGACGGGCAGCGGGCGCTGGTCGTCGACCCCGGCGATGCCGCCCCGGTGCAGGCCGCCCTCGCGCGAGAGGGCCTGCGGCTGCACGCGATTCTAGTCACCCACCACCACCCGGATCATGTCGGTGGCGTGGCAGCCCTGCGCGACGCGACCGGCGCGCACGTCTGGGGGCCGGCGCGCGAGCAGATCCCCGAGCCGCTGACGCGCCTGGCAGGCGGCGACCCCGTGGACGTCCTGGGGCTGCGCTTCGAGGTCCTGGACGTCCCGGGCCACACCGCCGGCCACATCGCCTATTACTGCAAGGACATCGACGGAACTCCCCTCGTCTTCTGCGGCGACACGCTCTTTTCGGGCGGCTGCGGGCGCCTGTTCGAAGGCACCCCGGCGCAGATGTTCGATTCGCTGTCCCGGCTGGCGGCCTTGCCCGGGAACACCCGGGTGTGCTGCACCCACGAATACACCCTCTCAAACCTGAAATTTGCCACAGCTGTCGAGCCTGGCAATTCCCAGCTGAGCCTTTACCGGCAACAATGCGAGCTGAAGCGCTCGCACGGCGAGCCCACGCTGCCCTCGACGATCGCCCTGGAGAACAGCGTCAACCCCTTCTTGCGCACGCGCCAGCCGGCGGTGGCGCAGGCCGCCCACGGGCACGACCCGGCGGCCGATCCGGCAGACCCGGTCGCGGTGTTCGCGGCCCTGCGCCAATGGAAGAACGAGTTCAGATGAAGAAGTACAAGCTGCTCGCCCTCACCGCTGCCCTGGCGCTCGCCGGCTGCGCCACCATGGACGGCCCGGCCTCCGTGGAGAACCGCGACGGCGCGCTGCCGCAGCAGCAGGTGCAGGCCAGGCCGGCCGGCCCCGCCGTCATCCCCCAGGGTGAGCTGTCGGCCATCAAGCCCTCGGAGCTCAGCTCGCAATCGGTCGCTTCCCTGGAGCCGCCGCCGGACCTGTGGGCCCGCATCCGCCGCGGCTTCGCGATGCCGGAACTGGACAACAACCTGGTCCACGCGCAAGAGCAGTGGTACGCCACCCGTCCCGACTACATGCAGCGGATGACGGACCGCTCGCGCAAGTACCTGTTCCACATCGTCGAGGAACTGGAGCGCCGCAACATGCCGACGGAGCTGGCGCTGCTGCCCTTCGTCGAGAGCGCCTTCAACCCGCAGGCCGTGTCCAGCGCGCGCGCCGCCGGCATGTGGCAGTTCATGCCCGCCACCGGCACGCACTTCTCGCTGAAGCAGAACGTCTTCCGCGATGACCGCCGCGACGTGCTGGCCTCCACCCGCGCGGCCCTCGATTACCTGCAGCGCCTCTACGGCATGTTCGGCGACTGGCACCTGGCGCTGGCCGCGTACAACTGGGGCGAAGGCAACGTGGCCCGCGCCATCGCGCGCAACCAGAAGATGGGCAAGGGCACGGGCTACGCCGACCTGAAGATGCCCGACGAGACGCGCAACTACGTGCCGAAGCTGCAGGCCGTCAAGAACATCATTTCCAATCCGGAGCAGTTCCATGCCGAACTGCCCCTGATCCACAACCACCCCTACTTCCAGACCGTCTCCGTCGACCGCGACATGGACGTCGAACTGGCGGCGCGGCTGGCCGACGTGGAACTCGACGACTTCAGGGCGCTCAACCCGCAGCTGAAGCAGCCGGTGATCCTGGCCGCCGGCACGCCGCAGATCCTGCTGCCCTGGGACAACGCCACGGTCTTCAAGCGCAACTTCGAGGCGTACAACGACGGCAAGTACGCAACCTGGACGGCCTGGAGCGCGCCCGCCACCATGTCGGTCGCCGAGGCCGCGCGCCGCGTCGGCATGAACGAAGGCGAGCTGCGCACCGTCAACAGCATCCCGCCGCGCATGTTGATCAAGGCCGGCTCCGTGCTGATCGTGCCCCGCCGCGGCGGCACCCAGGCCGACGTGAACAGCCACCTGGCCGAGAACGCGCAGCTGAACCTGGCGCCGGAGGTGATCACCCGCCGCACCGTGATCCGCGCCGGCAAGCACGACACCGTGACCTCGGTGGCCACGCGCTACAAGCTCAGCGCGGCCCAGGTCGCCGACTGGAACCACCTTTCGGCGTCGGCCACCTTCCATCCGGGCCAGCAGGTGGTGCTGCACCTGCCGATCCGCACCGTCGCCCGCGCGCCGGTGCGCGTGAACGGCAGGAACGTCAAGCAGGTGGCGAACAAGCCGGCGGCGCGCTCCACCGCGAAGCCGGCACCGCGCAAGACCGTCCAGGCGCAGAAGCGCCACTGAGTTCGTCAAGCCTTGCGGGAGCACGTCCTCGTGCAGGACGGCTCCGACGAGCGCTGCCGCCGCGGGCTGATGCTGGCGGGCTTGCGCAGGCCCGACAGTCTGCTCATTCCCACTTAAGGAGAATGAGTATGCGAAACAAGACCCTGATGGGTGCCGCGTTCGCCGCCGCCCTGCTGGGCTTCGGCGCTGCCGCCCAGGCGCAAGTCACCACGATCACCATCGCCCCCCCGGCGCCGCGCCACGAGGTCGTGCCCGCCCCGCGTGAAGGGTGGGTATGGGCCCCCGGCCACTACCAGTGGCGGCACGGCGAGTACCTGTGGACCGAAGGCCACTGGATGCGCGAGCGCAGCGGCTACGAGTTCCGTGAACCCCGCTGGGTCCAGCGTGGCAACGGCGAATGGGTGCTGGTGGGCAACAACTGGGAACGTCGCTACGACGAACACCACCACGCGCGCGGCCACGACTTCGACCGCGACGGCGTGCCGGATCGCTTCGACCGGTACCCGCGCAACCCGAATCGCTCGTAAGCCGCGACCGGATGCGTACGAAAGGGCCTACGGGCCCTTTCTTCTTGCGCCGTCGTCGCGTCAAACTTTCTGATGAGGACGCGTCCCACCGGCTTGACGGCATCCCGCCGATGGAGGGTTCACGGTCCAGGTGCCAGGATGGAGCCATCTTCGAAACGGAGGTATTCGACATGCAACGGAAAAAGACCATCCTCGGGGCCGCGCTGGCCGCATCGCTCATGGTGTTCGGCTCCGCGGCGCACGCGCAGGGGCACGCCAACGGCCGCTACGGGGCCTGGGGCGACCTGGACCGCGACGGCATCCAGAACCGCTACGACCGGGACCGCGACGGCGACGGCATCGCCAATGCGCAGGACCCCAACCCGGATGTGCGCACCGTACGCATCGCGCGGGTGGACCCGATGAGCCCGCGCGGCGACCTGGACCGCGACGGGATCCAGAACCGCTACGACCGCGACATCGACGGGGACCGCGTGCCCAACTTCAGGGACCGCGCGCCGTACAACCGGCATCGGGCGTAAGCCACCCCTTCGTCATTCCCGCGCAGGCGGGAATCCAGGACTCCCGCGTTGAAGCTCGCCGCTGCGCGGCGGGTTGGAGGAAGCCCTGGGTCCCCGCCTCCGCGGGGACGACGCATTTCAAAGCTTCTCCGTCTCCCCCATCCACGGCTGCCACTTCATCAGCCCGCGCTCGATGCGTCCCACGAGGCCGTCGAGCACCAGCGCGCATGCGGTGAGGACGACGATTCCCGCGAACACCGTGTTCACGTCGAACACGCCTTCGGCCTGCAGGATCAGGTAGCCGACGCCGCGTGCCGAGCCGAGGTACTCGCCCACCACCGCGCCGACGAAGGCCAGGCCCACCGAGGTGTGCAGGCTGGAGAACACCCAGCTCGTGGCGCTGGGCAGGTACACCGTGCGCAGCAGCTGCTTCCGGCTGGCGCCCAGCATCCGCGCGTTGGCCAGGACCACCGGGCTCACCTCGCGCACGCCCTGGAAGACGTTGAAGAACACGATGAAGAACACCAGCGTGACGGCCAGCGCCACCTTGCTCCAGATGCCCAGCCCGAACCACAGCGCGAAGATCGGCGCCAGGATCACGCGCGGCATCGCGTTGGCGGCCTTGATGTAGGGATCGAACACGGCGCTCCACATCGGCGCAAGCGCCAGCCACAGGCCGAAGCCCAGGCCCAGCACGGTGCCGATGCCGAAGGCCAGCATGGTCTCCGACAGGGTCACGCCCAGGTGCAGGTAGATGTCCGCGTTCCCGGGCAGGCCCTCGGGAAAGAGCTGGTTGGGCGGCATGGCGAACGGCAGGAACCAGCTCCAGACGCGGCCCGCGACCACCAGCGGGTCGCCGAAGAAGAAGGCGAACTGGTCGTTGCGCGAGAGCAGGCGCCACGCCACCAGCGTGACGACCAGCACCGAGACCTGCCACACGCGCAGCTGCTGCCGTGCCCGCCTGTCCTTCATCGTCATGCAGCCACCTTCAGCTGCTGCGCGTAGCCCTTGAGGACCTCCTCGCGCAGCACCGCCCAGATCTCGCTGTGCAGCGCGACGAACCGCGGGTCGGCGCGGACCTCCGCGACGTCGCGCGGACGCGGCAGGTCGATCGCGAATTCGCCGATGGGATGCGTCGCCGGACCGGCGGAGAGCACGATGACGCGGTCGCTCATCGCGATCGCTTCGTCCAGGTCATGGGTGATGAACAGGACGGCTTTTCGCCGACCATGTTGGCCCCCGGGCGCTTCGCGCCCACCCCCCGAGGGGGTTTGCGGCTTCGGGCTTGGGCCGGCCCGGCGCCCTTCGCCGCCCGCCCACAGCTCCAGCACCTCGTTCTCCATCAGCTGCCGCGTCTGGATGTCCAGGGCGCTGAAGGGTTCGTCCATGAGGATGATGTCCGGGTCCAGCGCCAGCGTCTGGGCCAGCGCGGTGCGCTTGCGCATGCCGCCGGAGAGCTGGTGCGGATAGCGGTCGCCGAAGCCCGCGAGGCCGACGCGCGCGAGCCAGGCATCGGCCTGCTCGCGGGCCTGTGCAGGCGGCACGCCGCGGTACTGCAGGCCCACCATGACGTTGTCGCGCGCGCTGCGCCAGGGCATCAGCGCTTCGGCCTGGAACATGTAGCCCGCGCGGCGGTTGATGCCGGCCAGCGGCTGGCCGAACACGCGCACCTCGCCCGAGGAAGGTTCCAGCAGTCCGGCGGCCACGTTCAACAGCGTGGACTTGCCGCAGCCCGTGGGCCCCACGACCGACACGAACTCGCCCGCGCCGACCTCCAGCGTGGTGGAGGCCACGGCGGTGTAGCGGGCGTCGCGCTCCTCGCGGGAGCGGAAGGTGACGGAGATGTCCCGCAGTTCCAGCGCGCGGGCGGCGGTGGCGCTCACGCCTTGAACTTGTCCTTGGCCCGGCGGGCGAACTCGTTCGTGTAGGTCTTCGCCAGGTCGATCTTCTCCGGCTTCACGGACGGCTCGAAGCTGGCGAGCGCCTTGAGCGCGGTGCGCGGGCCTTCGTCCGGCAGCACGCCGTCGAGGGCGATGGCCTCGCGCACCTTGGCGAAGGAGGCCAGGTACAGCGCGCGGTCGCCGAGCAGGTAGCTTTCCGGCACCGCCTTGATGATGTCGCTCGGGCCCGCAGTCTGCAGCCACTTGAGGCCATGCACGATCGCATTGGCCAGGGCCTGGCAGGTGTTCGGGTTGTTCTTGACGAACTCCGCGTGCGTGTAGAGGCAGGCCGCCGGCATGGGGCCGCCGAAGACCTCCTGCGTGCCCTTGAGCGTGCGCGTGTCGCTGACGATGCGCACGTCGCCCTTCTGCTCCAGCATGGTCATCACGGGGTCGATGTTGCTCATCGCATCGATCTGGCCGGAGCGCAGCGCCGTGATCGCGCCCGCGGACGTGCCCACGCCGATGTAGCTCACCTCGCTGGCCTTGATGCCGGCGCGCGAGAGCAGCAGGTTGGCCATCATGTTGGTCGACGAGCCCGGCGCGGTGACGCCGATCTTCCTGCCTCGCAGGTCGGCGAGCCCCTTGTAGTCGGGAATGGCCTTGACCGACACGCCCATCGCGATCTGCGGCGCGCGGCCCATGAGCACGAAGGACCGGATGAACTGGTTGCGGGCCTGCATGTTGATCGTGTGCTCGTAGGCACCGCTCACCACGTCCGCCGAATTGCCCATGAGCGCCTGCAGCGCCTTGGCGCCGCCGGCGAAGTCGGAGATCTCGACGTCCAGGCCTTCGGCCTTGAAGTAGCCCAGTTGCTCGGAGATGGTCAGTGGAAGGTAGTAGAAGCCGGCCTTGCCGCCCACGGCGATGGAGACCTTCGTCTTTTCCAGCTTGCCCTGCGCGCGCAGCGCCGGCGCGGCCACCGCCGCGGCGGCCAGCAGCGTGAAGCGCCGCCGGTTCAGGGTTGTACTCGTCATGTCGGACCTCTCTCTTGCATCTTCTTGTAGGGATGCAATGGAGCTTAGGTGCGATGCTGCATCGCCGCATCGGGACGATCCCGTGCGGGTTTTCACGTAACGTGAATCACCTGCGCGCCACGAGGGCGAGGCCGGACCCGCCTTGCGCCGGCCCCCTATGCAGCGCGCTTCCTAGAAGTGCAGGCCGCTCAGGAAGATGCCGATGTTCGCGAGGAACGCAAGCGCCCAGATCGCCGAGCGCGTGGTGGGAAGGCCCGCGACGTACATCGCGATGTAGATGATCCGCAGCGTGACGAACAGCACGGCGAGGATGTCGATGCGCGTCTGCGGCGCGGCCAGCTGGTGGGCGATGATGACGGCGCCGATGAAGAACGGCAGCGCCTCGAAGCTGTTGGCCTGCGCCGCGTTGGCGCGCGCGATCCAGCCGTCCTGGCGCGCGAGCCATCCGCGCGGGTCGTTGTTGTCGTAGCCGCCGCTCTTGCGCGACTTGCCGAAGCCGCGGGACTTCGCGAGGTAAGCGCAGGCATAGGGCAGCAGCACCGCCAGCAGCACGCACCAGTAAGCCACCGTGAAACGGGCATAGATCATCGTCATTTACTTCGTCCTCCTGTCCACCAGCGCGTGCGCGATGGTCCCCAAATCGACATATTCGAGTTCACTGCCCGCCGGCACGCCGCGCGCGAGGCGCGTGACCTTCAGGCCCTTTGCTTTCAGCGCTTCCGCGATCACGTGCGCCGTCGCTTCACCCTCCGCGGTGAAGTTGGTGGCGAGGATCACCTCCTGCACCTCGCCACCGGTGGCCCGCGCGAACAGCTTGCCCAGGCCGATGTCATGCGGCCCGATGCCGTCCAGCGGGCTCAGTTTTCCCATCAGAACGAAGTACAGGCCGTTGTAGGCCTGCGTGCGTTCCAGCGCCGCCTGGTCGGCGGGCGTCTCCACGACGCACAGCTTGGTCCGGTCCCGCTGCGGGCTGCGACAGGTGGCGCACACCTCGTCTTCCGTGAAGGTGTGGCACTCGCTGCAATGGCGCACGCGCGTGGCCGCCTGCTCCAGCGCGCGCGCGAGCACGTGCGCGCCCTCGCGGTCGTGCTGCAGCATGTGGAAGGCCATGCGCGACGCGGACTTCACGCCCACGCCGGGAAGGCGCCGCAGCGCCTCGACCAGTGCCTGAAGGGAAGGCTCTGCCAACGCGTCAGAACGGGAGCTTCATCCCGGGCGGCAGGCCCGCGGTCAGCTTGCCCATCTTCTCCTGCGTGGTCTCTTCGGCCTTGCGCACGGCCGCATTGAAGGCCGCGGCCACGAGGTCCTCCAGCATGTCCTTGTCGTCCGCGAGCAGGCTCGGGTCGATCGTGACGCGCTTGACGTCGTGCTTGCAGGTCATGACCACCTTCACGAGGCCGGCGCCCGACTCGCCGCTCACCTCGATGTTGGCGAGTTCGTCCTGCGCCTTCTTCAGGTTTTCCTGCATCTGCTGCGCCTGCTTCATCAGGCCGGCCAGCTGTCCCTTGTTGAACATGGTGGTCTCTCTAGTGTTTGGTGATCGGTTTGATGCTGCCAGGCACGATTTTCGCGCCAAAGTCCCTCTGCATCTGCTGCACGAACGGGTCGGCCAGGATGATCTGTTCGGCTTCGCGCTGGCGGGCGGCCGCGGCGGCGGCGTTGCGCCGCGCCGGGCTGTCGGTGATGGGGCCGACCTCGACCGAGAGGTCCACGGCGTGGCCCGCGGCCTGCAGCGCATTGCGCAGGCGTTCGCGGCTGGCGGGCTGGTTGAGCGATTCGCGCTCGACGCGCAGCATCCAGTGGCCCTCGTCGCGCGCGACCAGCTGGGCCTGCAGGGCCAGCTCGCGCACGAGCGCGGTGACGGCTTCGCGCTCCACCAGCTGCTGCACGGTGGCCTGCCAGAAGTCGCCGTCGGGGGTGGTGACCACCGTGGGGACGGCGGTGGGCGCTTCGCGCAGGGGTTCGGGCTGCATCCGCACGGGGACGCCCATGACGTCGCCCGCGGGTTGGGTCGGCGCGGCCGCGCGGGGCGGGGCCCGGCGCGGTTCGACAACGGGGAGGACGTGGCCGGGAGGGGCGGCGGGGCGCTGGGGTGTTTGGGGTGCGACGGTGGGGTTCGCGTTGCTCACCGCCACCCTACCCTCCGGCGGTTTCGTAGGGTGGGGTGACGCAGGAACCCCACCGGCGCCGGCGGTCGCCGGCGCTTTCATCCCCGCCCTGGGCTCATTCAGAGTTTTTTTTTCCACCGCCCCCGGCTTGAACGCCAGCAGGCGCAGCAGCACCATCGTCAGGGCCGCGTATTCGTCGGGCGCCAGCCCGAGTTCCTGCCGTCCATGCAGGCAGATGCTGTACAGCAGCTGGGTCTCGTCGGCGGGAAGCAGCTGCGCCAGCCGCGCGATGGTCGCGCCTTCGTCGTCGCTCGCATCCGCCGCCTGCGGCACGGCCTGCAGCACCGCCATGCGCTGCAGCACCATGCTCATCTCCTCCAGCGCGGCGCCGGCGGACAGGCCGTGCACGCGCAGCGCGTCCGAGGTGTCCACGACCGCCTTGCCATCGCCCTGCGCCAGCGCCTCGATGAGCCGGAACACGTGGCTGCGGTCCACGCTCCCCAGCATCTGGCGCACGGCCGGCTCCTGCAGCTTGCCGCCGCCAAACGCGATGGCCTGGTCCGTGAGCGACAGCGCATCGCGCATGGAACCGCGGGCGGCGCGCGACAACAGCCGCAACGCCTGCGCGTCGGCGGGCACGGCCTCGGCCTCGAGCACGCGCGCGAGGTGCTCCTGCACCGTCTCCGGCGCCATGGGCCGCAGGTTGAACTGCAGGCAACGTGACAGCACCGTCACCGGCACCTTCTGCGGATCGGTGGTCGCCAGCACGAACTTGAGGTACTCCGGCGGCTCCTCCAGCGTCTTGAGCATGGCGTTGAAGGCATGGCCGGTGAGCATGTGCACTTCGTCGATCATGAAGACCTTGAAGCGCCCCTGCACCGGCTTGTAGACCGCCTGCTCCAGCAGCGACTGGACCTCGTCGACGCCCCGGTTGGAGGCGGCGTCGAGCTCGGTGTAGTCGACGAAGCGGCCGGTATCGATGTCCGTGCAGGCCTGGCACACGCCGCAGGGCGTGGCGGTGATGCCGCCCTGCCCGTCCGGGCCCTGGCAGTTGAGGGACTTGGCGAGGATCCGCGACACGGTCGTCTTGCCCACGCCGCGCGTGCCCGTGAAGAGATAGGCGTGGTGCAGCCGCTGCTGCTCCAGCGCGTTGGACAGGGCCTGGACCACGTGCTCCTGGCCGACCATCTGGCTGAAGGTCTTGGGCCGGTACTTCCGCGCGAGCACGAGATAGGACATCCCGGCGATTCTAAGGTGGCCTCTCGCGGGACTCGGCCATGAACCTCGCCTACAATCGCACCTGACGGGCCTCCCCGCATGGTGAAGCGGCCAACCGGGTCAGGTGGGGAACCAAGCAGCCCTAACTGTGGAGCCAGTGCCGGGGGTAAGGCTCGTCAACTTCCCTTCTCTCTTCCTTTCGGACTGTGCCGGAATTGGCACACGCGCCGCCCATTGCCTTTCCCAGCCGCCCTCCCACCGCTTACATTTGTCACGAACCGGAGGAATGGGGCATTCGTGAGCAACGCGAAGGGAAGCGGCATGCCTGGGGCCAACCCGGGCGCGCGCGATGAAGTCGAGGTCACCGAGACGAGCAGCGACACGTCCTGGGCCATGTTCCAGGCCCTGCAGGGCCAGCAGGAGCGCGGCTTCGAGAAGACGCGTCCGACGAACCTCGTCCTGGCGCCCGGCCAGCAGGCGCCCGCCGAGGACGTGACCCTCGATGACGTGATGGTCGAAGTGCGGCGCAACAACCGCGTGTGCCCGCTGCCGGCGATCTGGCAGCGCCTGTACGCCTACATCCCCAACACCGGTCCGCACCTGAACAAGGTGCCCGCCACGCATGCCGAATGGTCGCAGGTGCCTTCCCTGCAGAAGCGCTCGATCCTGCGCGAGCACATCGAGTGGGCGCACAAGCAGGGCGTGCTGCGCCAGGTGTATGAGGCACTGCGCAAGCTGCCGGAGAACCGCTGGCACCACATCGGCGAGTAGCGCTTCGACCGATCGTCGGGCACGGCCGCGCGGGCGACCGCCTGCCCCCGGACAGCAACCCTTCGTCCTGCGGAGCTGCCTTTTCTTACAGCTTGTACGGCCGGCGTCCCACAAACTTCTTCCCATGGCGGAGCCCAAGCTGCATCGCATCACTGGGAGGTGAGCCATGGAGAAGGCCGCTTGCACCGGCAGGGGAGCCGGTACCCGAAGCGGGGTGGCGCCCGGCTGCCTGGCAGCCGTCGCGTCCCTGTTGTGCATCGCCGCGCAGGCGCAGGAGCCCGGCAGGGGCAGCGCCGACGTGGTCGTGGCCCAGGGCCGGGCCGAACCGGCCATGCGCATGCAGGTGCAGGCCGCGACGCTGCCGCGGCTGGACGCGCAGGACGGCCCGGCACCGCAGCGCGTGGACCTCGCCCTCGTCCCCTTCACCCGTTCCGGGACCAGCCTCGCTCCGGTGCTGGGCGTGGCGAACCCCGCCGCGGGCGCGCAGGCGCCGGGCCTGCAGCCCCGCCCGACCTTCGACTTCGGCCTGCGCTGGAGCCAGCGCATGGAAAACCTGCACCAGATCGACGTCACCGCGTGGCGCCGCATGAACACGCCCGACGACGCGTACAGCCAGGTGCAGATGCGCAACCCGGTCTACGGCGCGCGCGTGGAGATGAACCTGGGCGCCCGCCCGAAGAGCGGCCTGCTGGCCGACAAGGGCTTCCTCGGGTTCCAGATGGAGAGCGGCGCGCGCATCACCATGAAGCGCAAGGACGGCATCTCCATGCTGTACTACCGCACGGGCTTCTGACGCTCAGGCGGGCGCCGGCGGCAGCTCGAAGAAGAATTCCGTCCGCACGCCGGGTTCGCTGGTGAAGCCCATGCGGCCGCCGTGCGCGTCCACGATGCTGCGGCAGATCGCCAGTCCCAGGCCGGTGCCGCCCTTGGCGCGCCGGTCCGACGCGTCCGCCTGCGCGAAGCGCTCGAACACGCGATCGCGGAATTCCGGCGGCACGCCCGGCCCGTGGTCCACGACGCCGATGCGCGCCCAGCCATCGACCTCCGACACCACCACCTCCACCTGGCCGCCCGGCGGCGAGAACTTCGCCGCGTTCGACAGCAGGTTGACGCAGACCTGCACGATGCGGTCCGCATCGGCGCTCACCACCGGCTGCGCCCGCGCCTGAAGCGCGAAGCGCACGTGCAGGCCGTCGGCGTAGGGCTGCGTGTCGCGCAGCGCGTGCTCCAGCAACGGCAGCAGCGGCTGCTTCTGCACCCGGTACTCGATCCTGCCCGAGGAGATCTTCTCCAGGTCCAGCAGGTCGTTGATCAGGCGGATCAACCGCTCCGTGCTCTCGTGCGAGATGCCCAGCAGCTGCTTTGCCTCGGGCGCCAGCTCGCCCGCCATGCCGGAGGTGAGCAGGTTGAGCGAGCCGTAGATCGCCGTGAGCGGCGTGCGCAGCTCGTGCGACACGGTGGAGATGAATTCGTCCTTCATCCGCTCGATCTCCTTGCGCTGGGAGATGTCGTGGAGGAAGGCGCTGAAGAAGCGTTCGCCGCCCGTGGAGACCAGGCCGATCTTCAGCTCCACCGGGATCTCGCGGCCCTCGCGCGTCACCAGCATGCGCTCGATCGGGCGGTTTAGGAAGCCGGCGCGGCCGGTGCGCGCATAGGTGGCGAGCGCCAAGTCCAGGTCGCCCGCCGCGCCCTGCGGCAGCAGCAGTTCGCCGGCGCGGCGCCCCAGGACTTCCTCGCGCGCATAGCCGAACACCGCCTCCGCCCGGGTGCTCCAGTCGGTGATGTGCCCGCCCACGTCGAAGGCGATGAAGGGGTCCTGCGCCGATTCGATGATGGTCTGCGTGCGCTGCTCGTTGGTGCGCACCCGGTCGAACGCCTCGCGCAGTGCGTGCGTCCGGTCCTCCACCCGCTGTTCCAGGTCGGCGTTCAGCGCGTGCAGCTCGCCGGTCTTCTGCTGCAGGTTGCCCACCAGCGAATTGAGCGCCGCGCCCAGCACCTCCACCTCGCCGTAGGCATGCGAGGTCTTCACCTGCACGTCCTCGCCCTGCTCCAGCCGGCGCGCCGAGGCCGCGAGGTCCAGCAGCGGCCGCGTGATCGCACGCGCGGCCAGCCAGCCCAGGAACGAGAACAGCAGCGCGAGCACCACGCCGCCGATCGCCACGCGGCGCTGCAGGGCCCGCACGGGCCGGTAGGCGGCATCCATGTCCTGGCGCACCAGCACGCTCCAGCCGAGGCCGGGGGACGTCAGGAAGCCGCGCGCGGGCGCATAGCCCACCACGTAGCTGCGGCCGTCTGGCCAGCGTTCGGTGAGGTGGCCGTAGCCGCCCCGGCGCGCCGCGCGCAGGCTGGCCAGGTCCAGGGCGCGGCCCTCGAGCTCGTCCGGCCCCAGCAGCACGATGCCGTCGCGCGAGACGATCAGCGGCTCCGTGCCGCCGGTGATGATGCCGAACACCGCGTGGCGCACGTCCTTCGCCCAGTCCCAGGACACGTGCGCGCCCAGCACCCGGTCCTCGCCCCCGGCGCGGAAGGGAAAGGCCACGTCGTAGACGCGCGGCGGCCGCCCCTCGGGGGCCAGCGTGCGCGGCAGCATCACCTCCTCGTGCACCGGGCCCAGGTTCACGCCGGCCTGCGCCTGCCGGAACCACGGGTGGGAGGCAACGTTTTCGCCCACGAGCGCGTCGTCGCTGGCCGCGAGCACCACGCCGTCGGCGCGCGCCACGCCGATCCACAGGTAGTAGCGGTAGCTGCTCTTGGCCGCATCCAGCTCCACCTGCACGAGGTCTTCGTCGTCGGGCAGGCGCGCCAGGCGCGCCGCCATGAGCTGCACCTCGCGATGGCGCTCGAACATGCCCCGGTCCAGCCGGTTGGCCATCTGGTGCGACAGCACCGCAAGGTTGCTGCCGATGCTGGTGGCCAGGTCCTGGCCGGCCTTGCGCTCGATCACCAGCGCGATGACGATCGTGAGCAGCACGGTGAGCAGCGAAAACGCCGCCGCGAGCCAGGCCCCCAGCGTGAGGCGCGTCCCGTTCCACTTCATGCCGGCACCAGCCTTCCCTGCGCCGTGAGGAAGGCGCATCGCACCGGCCCGCCGCCCTGCGCGGCCGCCACCGCTTCGCCATAGCGGCGCATCTGCGCGCGCAGCTGCGGCTGCCGCTCCGGCTCCGCCGCCGACTTGTAGTCCAGCACCCACCACTCGCCCGTGTCGCGGCGGCGCACGAGCCGATCGAGCCGCAGCAGCTCGCCGCCCGCGTGCAGCTCCACTTCGTTGCCCTGCCAGTCCACCTGCGCCGGGTCCCAGGCCCACGCGCCCTCTCCCTGCAGGATGCGACCGGCCATCGCCGCGGCCTGGTCGGCGCCGCCGGGCGGCAGCGCGAACAGGCGTTCCACCTCGCGCAGCTGCGCGGGGCCGATCCCGCCCTGCCAAGTCTCCAGCAGGCGGTGCATGGCTTCGCCCAGGCGCGATTCCGCACTGCCTTCGGGCGGCGCCGGCCGCAGCCATTCCATCGTGACCGGGGCGCTGCCGCCCGGCACCACGCGCAGGGTGACCGCATCGCCTTGCGGCGCGGCCAGCGGTTCGGCGGCTCGCGGTGCCGGCAGCGGCGTCGCGCAGGGCTGCAGGCGCTGCCACCAGGTGGGATGTGCCGGCGCGTGCGCGGGGACGACCGAGGACAGCACCAGCTGGTGCTCCGCACGCGTCATCGCGACGTACAGGGCATTGAGTTCCTCGCGCGCACGCGCCGCCTGTTCGACCGCGAGCGCGTCGGCGCTGCATGCCGGCGGCCGCGTCTCGCTCGCGAGGAACGCGAAGCGCCAGGGCGCGGGCGCCTCGCCCGGCCACTCGCACAGGGCCCCCATCGTCTCGGGACGGGACGGGGCGCTGTCGGTATCCAGCAGCAGCACCACCGGCGCCTCCAGGCCCTTGGCACCGTGCACCGTGAGCAGGCGCACGACGTTGGCGGCGGCGACCGCGGGGCCGCGGATGCCGCCTGCCTTGAGCGCCCGCACGAAGGCGTAGGGCGTGAGGTAGCGGCCGCCCCCCACCTGCAGCGCCGCGCCCAGCAGCGCCTGCAGGTTGGCCAGCACGGTGGCCCGCAGCGGCGCCGGGGCGCTGCGGGCGAAGCGCGCCAGCACGTCGCCGTCGTCGTACACCGCCTGCAGCGCGTCGTGCGGCGGCGAGGTGTTCACCCAGCGCTGCCACTGGCGCAGGCGAACGGCGATGGCCTTCAGTTCTTCGGGCAGGTCCTCGGCCTTCCGCAGCAGCTCGAACCAGGCGCGCGGCGGCCCGTCCTGCGCCGCGGCGCGGGCCCGTTCGGCCAGCAGGACCAGCAGTTCGTCGCCACAGGAGAACAGCGGCGACTTCAGGGCGCGCGCGAGCGACAGGTCGTGGCCGGGCGACACCAGCACGTCCAGCAGCGCGGCGAGGTCCTGCACCTCCGGCGCTTCGCACAGGTCGGTCTTCTCCGGCTGCTGCGCCGCAATGTGCAGCGCACGCAGTTCGTCCTCCATCGCCGACAGGCGCTCGCGCCGGCGCGCCATCACCATGATGTCGCCGGGCCGCCGGCCCGCCCGCAACTGGCCGGCGATCCAGGCGGCCGCCTGGCGGCACTCCAGCGCCACGAGGCGCTCCTCGGGCAGCTCGCGCGGTACCGTGAGGCTGTCGCGCCAGGTGAGCGCCGCCTCGGCCTGCGCTTCCCGGGTGGGCCGGGGCACGGGCGGCAGCGCCAGCACCGCGCCGGCCTCCCGCGACTCCGTGGTGTGGGGACGGAAGCCGCCGTACTGGCCATCGCGCTCGGCCTGCTCCATCACCGCGTTCACGGCGGCCAGCACGGCGGGCGCGTTGCGGTGCGTGTGGTCGCAGCTGAGGCGGTCGCCCTGCAGGTCGCGGGCGATGAAGTCCTGCGCCGCCTTGAACACCTGCGGCTCGGCGCGGCGGAAGCGGTAGATGCTCTGCTTCGGGTCGCCCACGATGAACACGCTGGGCCCCTCGCCGCCCGCGCCCGCATAGCTCGCGAGCCAGGCGTGCAGGGCCTGCCACTGCATCGCATTGGTGTCCTGGAACTCGTCGATCAGCAGGTGGCGGACGCGCTGGTCCAGGCGCTCCTGCACCCAGCCGGAAAGCACCGGGTCCGACAACAGCACGTGCGCGGTGCGCTCCACGTCGCTCATGTCCACCCAGCCCTGCTCGCGCTTGAGCGCCGCATAGCTTTGCAGCAGCAGCCGGGCGAGCCGCGCGATCCGCTGGTGGTGCTGCCGCGCCTCGTGCTGCTGGAGGGCGGCACACAGCCGCTGCGCGAGGGACTGCGCCGTGCGCACGTCGTCGATGCCCGCCAGCGTGTCGTTGAACTTGCGCGGCTCCTGCCCCTTGGTGAGCAAGGCCGCGGCAACGCCCGGCCAGTGGCCCGCAGTCACCGCCTCTTCGAGCTCGCGGCCCTTGGCGGCAAACGAAGCCTGGGGCGCGCGGCCCAGCACGGCCGACGCCGCATGGAGGGCCTCGCGCACCCACGCCTGCCCGAGCATCTGCTCCGGATGCTCGACGCCGTCGAATTCCTCGAAGACTTCGCCGAAGGACTGCACGGAGTCGTCCACCACCCCCATCGCATCGGCCATGGCGAATTCGACGCGCTTGGACAGGGCCGAATCCAGCGCCTTCAGCGTGTTGAAGCGGCCATACGTGGCGACGGAAGCTTCATAGTCCGCGCGTGCCGCCGGCTCGCGCTCCACCGCCGCATGGAAGCGCCGCCAGACCCGCGCCACGGCCTCCTGGTCGTCTTCCAGCAGTTCGAAGCGCGTGGGCAGGCCCAGCGCCTGCAGCACGGACACCGGGGCGCCCCGCAGCAGCGCGGCGAACCAGCTGTGGAAGGTGCGGATCTGTACCGGCCGGCCGGCCTGGAGCAGGTGCGCGTAGAGGCCACGCAGCGCCTCGCACTGCGCCGCGTCGGCCTGCGGCAGGCCGCGCGCGGCCAGTTCCATGGCCAGCTTCTCGTCGGGCGCGACCCTCCATTGCGCCAGCCAGCCGTCCAGGCGCTGGCGCATCTCGCCCGCGGCCTTGCGCGTGAAGGTGATCGCCAGGATCTCGTGCGGCTGCGCGCCCGCGAGCAGCGCCCGCAGGATGCGCGAAACCAGCATCCAGGTCTTGCCCGCGCCGGCGCAGGCCTCCACGGCGACGTGGCGCCGCGGGTCGCAGGCGATCGCGTAGAACTGCTCCCGCGTGACGGGGCGGTCGTTGTGTTCGTAGGCCGGTTCCACCTTACTCACTCCAGGCGTCCCTCCGGCACAGGCCGCGCGCGGCGCAGAACTCGCAGGCGCGGCCCTCGCCCAGCGCCGGCAGCGGCGCGCCCGCCACGATGCGCTGCATCTCCGCCGGGATCGCTTCGGCCAGCGCCCGGCTCGCCTCGGCCAGCGCCGGGTGCGGCACCGCGACGACCTCGCCGCGCTCGCCGACGTTCAGGTAGGCCGCCTGCAGGTCGCCCTCCGGCAGCAGCAGTGCGTAGAACGCGAGCTGCGTGTCCTCCATCGGCGACTTCATGCGGTCGCGGGTGGCCTGCAGGCCTTCGGTCTTGTAGTCCATCACCAGCCGGCCGCCCGCCTCCAGGCGGTCGATGCGGTCGATGCGGCCGGCGAGCGTCAGGCCCTCCAGCGGCACGCTGTGTTCGCCCTCGGCCTCGGCGAAGGTCGCGCCGGCGGCCTCGTGCGCCTGCAGCCATTGCAGGTAGCCCTCGCGCACCGCCGGCCACGCGGCGGCGAAGGGCAGGAACTCGCCCTCGCCCATGCGCTGTCCGGCCATGCTCTCCCGCGCGACCGCTTCGAGCAGCGCGGCCCGTTCCCGCGGCGGCAGGGGGCCGCGCGCGCGCAAGGCCTCGTGGAACACCTTCAGCACGCCGTGCAGCCAGGTGCCGAAGTCGCGCTTGTCGACGTCGGCTTCGAGTTCGTCGGCCTCCTTCAGGCCCAGCATCCGCAGGGCGAAGAAGCGGTAGGGACAGCGGCGCAGGTCCTCGTAGCTGCTTGCCGAGAGCTGCGTGGACACGAGCTGCGGCGCGTGCGGCGCCGGGCGTCGCACCGGCTGCGCCGCTTCCTCGCGCAGTGCGCGCGGATCGTCCGCAAGGCCGCCGGCGCCGGCCAGGCGCAGCGCCTGCACCAGGGGACTCGCGAGGCTGCGTTCGCCGGTGTCGTCGCTTTCGCGCCAGAGCACGTCGCTGCGCGGCGTCTGCACGGCGGACTGCCAGGCCTCGCGTTGCACCGCTTCGAGGTCCTCGCGCAGCGGCAGCGCGAGCAGCTTGCGCTGCGCCTGCGACCAGCCCGCGGGCGGCTCGGGCGAGGCCGGCAGGCTGCGCTCGTCGCAGCCGGGAAGCACGAGCGAGGCGAACGGATGTCCCAGCAGCTGGCTCATGGGGAGCACGACGACCTGTTCGTCGCCGCGATGCGGCGGCACGAAGCTCACGCTTTCCAGGACCTCGTTGGCCCAGGCATTGAACTCGCCGGCGCCCAGGCGCCGCTGCGCATGGAGCCAGCCGGCCCAGTCGGACGCGTCGCCGGGGTCGAGGCGCAGCGCTTCGATGGCCTTCAGGCCCGCGGCATCCATCCGCAGGGCCTCCCACTGGCCGGCATCGCGCAGCAGCGCGCGCACGGCATCCAGCCACTCCAGCAGCGGGCGCGGCGCCTGCAGGTCGTCGCGCCAGGTCGCGATGCGGCGGGCCGCGGCCTGCAGTGCCTCGGAGTCGCCCCAGTCGGAAGCGCGCAGCGCGCGCCATTCGCGCTGGCCGGCGCGGCGCACGCGCCGCTCGAGCGCCTGCACGGTCCCGGGCGGCAGCGCCGGCACGTTCTTCAACCAGTCCAGCACGGCGTCCGCGGGCGCATCCCAGGCGCAGGCGCGCAACGCCGTCATCAGGTTCGCAGCGGCGCGCGTCGTGGAAAGCTTCCAGCCGGTCTCGTCCCGCACCCGCACGCCGCGCGTGAACAACAGCGCGCCGATGCGGCGCGTGAGCACGCGGTCGGTCGCACCGAGCGCCACGGGCACCTGCCCCTCGGCCAGTCTCTGCAGCACGCACGCAGCCGCACGTTCGGCTTCTTCGGTGGCGTCCGCCGCTGCGTGCAGCGCGATCGCGCCGGGTCGTGCTTCCGCAGGCAACGGCCAGGTCAGCGCGCGTTCCCCCAGCTGGCGCGCGAGCGCCTGGGGCACGGCCTCCGCCTGGAAGCCCTGCAGCACCACGAGCAGGTCCACCTCTCCCGCCAGGCTGCCATCCAGCAGGGCATCGGTGGCATAGCCGGAGACCGCGACCCATTCGAAGGCGATGCGCGCGATCGCCGCTTCCGTGGCGAGCGCGGGCGCTTCCATTCCCTGCAGCAGCGCCGGGCGCAGGCGCGCGGCCCAGCCGGCGCGCTCGCGCGGCGGGATCGCACGCGCCGCCTCGGCCGCCTGCCAGGCAGCATCGACAAGCGTGCCCGCGAGCGCGTCGGCCTGCGCGCGCAGCCCGCCCTGCTCCAGCCACCCACGCGCGGTGAGCAGGTCGCGCGCGATGTCGAACGACAGGTCGAGTTCGCCCGGCACCCAGGGGCGCTGGCGCGCCCAGTTCATCGTGGTCTCGAAGCGTGGCGCGAAGCCGTCCGGCGCAAGCGTTGCCCAGAACCGACGCGCCAGGGGCATCAACTGGGCGTAGGGCAGGAGCACGACGGTGCGTGCGGCATGGGCGCCACGGGCTTCCATCTCCTGCCGCAACCGGGTCACGAGGTCTCGCCAGTGCTGCGCCGCTGGATGGTCTTTTGCTATCCCATCCATAGCATTCACCCGCCGTCCCGCCCCCGGCGAGGGGTCTTGGTTTCTGTCACAATGCCCTGACTGTAGCTGTAGCGGGGATGGTCCCCGCCCCCGAGAGGAATCCATGGCCAGCGACCTGATCAAGCACATCTCCGACGCCTCTTTCGAATCCGACGTCCTGCAAGCGGGCAAGCCCGTCCTGGTGGACTACTGGGCCGAGTGGTGCGGTCCCTGCAAGATGATCGCGCCCATCCTCGACGAAGTCTCCGAGAGCTACAAGGAGAAGCTGCAGGTCGCCAAGATGAACGTCGACGAGAACCGCGACATCCCGGCGAAGTTCGGCATCCGCGGCATCCCCACCCTGATGCTGTTCAAGGACGGCCAGCTGGCCGCCACCAAGGTGGGCGCCATGAGCAAGGCGCAACTGACCGCCTTCCTCGACCAGCAGCTGGCGTGAGCCGGCAACACGTGAACGGGGCCCCTGGGCCCCGTTTTTCTTTTTTTGCTGCATAATCCGCCTCATCGCTGATCCGCCAAAGCAGGCGGGCAGTCCGATCCGGTTCGCAGGGCACCTCTCGCCCCGCAGAGAACCTCCCCCCCACACCTTCAAGAACATCCCCCAGGGGTCCCTCCATGCACCTGAACGAACTCAAGGCGCTGCACGTCTCCGAAGTCCTCAAGCAGGCCGAAGAGCTCGAGATCGAGAACACCGGCCGCATGCGCAAGCAGGAGCTGATGTTCGCCATCATCAAGAAGCGCGCCCGCGCCGGCGAGCAGGTCTTCGCCGACGGGGTGCTGGAAATCCTGCCGGACGGCTTCGGCTTCCTGCGCAGCCCGGACACCAGCTACACCGCTTCCACCGACGACATCTACATCTCGCCCTCGCAGGTCCGCCGCTTCAACCTGCACACCGGCGACATGATCGAGGGCGAGGTCCGCACGCCCAAGGACGGCGAACGCTACTTCGCGCTGACCAAGCTGGACAAGGTCAACGGCGGCGTGCCCGAGGACAACAAGCACAAGATCATGTTCGAGAACCTGACGCCGCTGTTCCCGCGGGAACAGATGCGCCTCGAACGCGACAACCTCAAGGGCGAGGAAAACATCACCGGCCGCATCATCGACATCATCGCGCCCATCGGCAAGGGCCAGCGCGCGCTGATCGTCGCCCCGCCCAAGAGCGGCAAGACGGTGATGATGCAGCACATCGCGCACGCGATCGCCGCCAACTTCCCGGACAGCTACATGATGGTGCTGCTGGTGGACGAGCGTCCCGAGGAAGTGACCGACATGCAGCGCTCGGTGAAGGCCGAAGTGATCGCCTCCACCTTCGACGAGCCGGCCGCCCGCCACGTGCACGTCGCGGAAATGGTGATCGAGCGCGCCAAGCGCCTGGTCGAACTGAAGAAGGACGTGGTGATCCTGCTGGACTCGATCACCCGCCTCGCCCGCGCCTACAACAACGTCGTGCCGTCCTCCGGCAAGGTGCTGACCGGCGGCGTCGACGCCAACGCGCTGCAGCGCCCGAAGCGCTTCCTGGGCGCGGCGCGCAACGTCGAAGAAGGCGGCTCGCTGACCATCATCGCGACCGCGCTGATCGACACCGGCTCGCGCATGGACGAAGTGATCTTCGAAGAGTTCAAGGGCACGGGCAACTGCGAACTGCACCTCGACCGCCGCCTCTACGAGAAGCGCGTGTTCCCCTCCATCCAGCTCAATCGCTCCGGCACCCGCCGCGAGGAACTGCTGCTGGCCCCCGAGATCCTGCAGAAGACCCGCATCCTGCGCCAGTTCATGTACAACATGGACGAGATCGAGGCGATGGAAATGGTGCTGAAGTCGATGAAGGCCACCAAGACCAACGTCGAGTTCTTCGACATGATGCGGCGCGGCGGCTGAGGCAGCCTTCCCCCTGATGGCAAGAAGCCCGGCTCTGTCGGGCTTTCTTTTTGCCTTCACGGAAAGGGGGGAGCCCAGGAATTCCTGAACGCAGAAGTCGCAAAAGGAACGACAAGAGCCGCGAAAACTCTGCCGCAAGAATGTTTTGCGACTTCTGCGTTCAGAAAGACTGGTTCTTCCCGGCATCCCGCAAAGAGCCTCTCTTCTAGCGCGACCTGCTGCATCATGGGCCCATGAAGCTCGTGACCTGGAATACGCAGGAGTGCAAGGGCATCGACGGCAAGGTCAGCTGCGCGCGCATCGTCGAGGGTGCCCGCAAGCTCGCGGACTTCGACGTGCTGTGCCTGCAGGAGATCTCGGACAACGATCCGGATGCGTACCAGGCCGGCGAGATCGCGAAACTCCTTCCCGGTTTCCGCATCTTCTTCGGCGCGGCGGAAGACAAATTCGAGGACGGCAAGCGCAAGCGCTTCGGCAACCTGGTGGCGACCCGGCTCCCCGTCGCCCAGGTGCAGCACCACGTCCTGCCCTTCCCCGCCGACCGCGGAACCGAGTCCACGCCGCGCATGTGCACGGTGGTGACCGTGCTGGACCCGCAGTTCGGGCCCGTGCGCATCATGACCACGCACCTGGAGTTCTATTCGCAGCGGCAGCGTGTCGCCCAGGCCCAGGCGCTGCGGGCCTTGCACCTGGAGTACTTCGACCAGGCGCAGGCGCCGCCGAAGGATGCCCGGCAACTGACCGCCGAGGCCATCCTCTGCGGCGACTTCAACTCCGATCCGCGAAGCGAGGTGCATGCGACGCTGGCCGAGACTTCCGAGCGCAGCACCCTCTGGGACGCCTGGACGCTGGTCCACGGCGACCGGCCGCACGTCCCGACCTTCTGCGTCCACGAGCAGAAATACCTGCCCGCGCCGGTCTGCTTCGACTTCGTGTTCGTGACCGACGGCCTCAAGGCGCACGTCCGCCGGCTGGACGTGGACGGCGCCACCCAGGCCTCGGACCACCAGCCCGTGGCCCTGGAGCTGGGGACGGGCTGAGGCAGGCCGGCCGCCGGGCGGCTATAATGGTGGGCTTCATTGCGGAAAGTACGCTGGATGTCCCGGCGCGGCTCCCGACTCCAGACGAGGATCCCATGAAAGAAGGCATTCACCCCAACTACCGCGAAGTCTGCTTCGTGGACCTGTCCAACGGCTTCAAGTTCGTGACCCGTTCCTGCGTGGCCACCCGCGAAACCACCAAGATGGACGACGGCCGCGAGCTGCCGCTGTTCAAGCTGGACACCTCCAGCGAGTCGCACCCCTTCTATACCGGCACCCAGAAGTCCGTGACGGACATGGGCGGCCGCGTCGACAAGTTCCTGAAGAAATTCGGCAACAAGGCCGCCGCCAAGTAATTGGCCTGCGGTCTCCCCGGGAAAGGCAGCTTCGGGCTGCCTTTTTTGTTGCCGATACACTCCCGCGCGTGAACCAGCCCACCCCCGCGATCGTCGCCCAGAGCGCCGTGCGCCGCCTGCCCCGGGCGGCGCTGCTGCTGCTGTGCACCGCATACGCGCTGGCCGGCTTCATCGGCCGCGAGCCGTGGAAGAACGCGGACATCATGGCGTTCGGCTACATGTACGAGCTGGCGCGGGGCCACACCTCCTGGCTGCAGCCGGACCTGCTGGGGCAGGCGCCGGAATTCCAGGCCCTGCTGCCGTACTGGCTGGGCGCCTGGGCCATCAAGCTGGCGCCCGCCTGGCTGGCGCCCGACTTCGCGGCCCGCATTCCCTTCGTCGCCCTGCTGGTGCTGACGCTGGTGGCGTCCTGGTACAGCGTGTACTACCTGGCGCGCACGCCGGCGGCCCAGCCGGTGCCGTTCGCGTTCGGCGGCGAAGCCCGGCCCACCGACTACGCCCGCGCGATGGCCGACGGCGGCCTGCTGGCGCTGCTCGCCTGCCTGGGGCTCATGCAGCTCTCGCACGAGACGACGCCGGCGCTGGCGCAGCTGGGGTTCACCGCGCTCGCCTTCTACGGCATGGCGGCATTGCCCTACCGCCTTGTGGCGCCGACGATCGCCCTGCTCACCGGGCTGGTCGGCCTGGGCCTGAGCGGGGCGCCGGCCATGGCGGCGCTGTTCGCCGCGGGTGGCGCGCTGCTGCTGTACACCGACGCACCCGAGGACGCCGGCCAGGGTGCGTCGCGCCTGCAGGGTGTCGCGATCATCGTCGCCGCGGCGCTCGCCGCCGCCGTGGTGGCCGCGGCGTTGAACATGTGGGAATGGCGCCTGGAACAGGCCTCGGGCATGGACTGGCGCCACTGGCGCGGCTTCGGCCGGCTGCTGGCCTGGTTCACCTGGCCGGCGTGGCCGCTGGCCCTGTGGACGGTCTGGCGCTGGCGGCGGCAGCTGGGGCACCGCCACGTGGCGCTGCCCCTGTGGTTTGCACTGGTGGGGGTCGTTTCCGCGCTGCTCTCGCCCAATCCCGACCGCGCCTTGCTGCTGGCGCTGCCGGCCCTCGCGACCCTGGCCGCCTTCGCGCTGCCGACCTTCGACCGCAGCGCCGCCGCCCTGATCGACTGGTTCACGCTGCTGTTCTTCACCGGCTGCGCGCTGGTGATCTGGGTGATCTGGATCTCCCTGCAGACCGGCGTGCCGGCCAAGCCGGCGGCCAACGTCGCCCGGCTCGCGCCCGGTTTCGTGCCGAGCTTCGGCCTGCTGTCGTTCGTGGTGGCCGTCGTCGCCACGATCGCCTGGCTGGCCCTCGTGCGCTGGCGCACCGCTCGCAACCGGCAGGCGATCTGGAAAAGCCTGGTGCTGCCCGCCGGCGGCACCGCGCTCGCCTGGCTGCTGGTGATGACCCTGTGGCTGCCCGTCCTCGACTACGCGCGCAGCTACGCCGCCGGCGTGCACCTGCTGAAGGCGCGCATCGACGCCCCCGGCTGCGTGCAGGTCTTCGGCCTCTCGCGCACGCAGGTCGCGGGACTGCTCTATCACGGCGACCTGGACCTGCGACCCGCCACGACGAACAGCCCCTGCCCGTGGCTGGTCGCGACGGAGGATCTCGAACCGTCGGTGTCGGCCGCCTTCGACCGCCGGCACTGGGTCCAGGTGGCCCGCATCCCCCGACCGGCCGACCGCCACGAAAACCTCGTCCTGTACAAGAAGCGCCAGTGAGCGAACGGGGGATCATCGCCCGCCACGCCGGCACGGTGCTGGCGGGCCAGCTGGCCACCATGGCCTTCGGCGTGACCGACACCATCGTGGCCGGCCGCTATTCGCAGCCGGCGCTGGCGGCGCTGTCGGTGGGCTCCGCCGTCTTCATCTCGGTGTTCGTCGCGATGATGGGCATCTTCCAGGCCCTGCTGCCCACCTGGGCGGAACTGCACGGTGCCCGGCGCCACGCCGACGTGGGACGTTCGGTGCGGCAGGCCCTGTACCTGTTTGCCTTCGCGTCCGTGGTGGGCGTCGCGGGGCTGCTGTATCCCAATGCGCTGCTGCACGGCACGCAGGTGCCGCCGGCGCTGCAGGACAGCGTACGCCAGTACCTCGCCGTGCTGGCGCTGGCGCTGCCGCCCGCCCTGCTGTTCCGGATGTTCAGCACCCTGAACCAGAGCCTCGGCAAGCCGAAGCTGGTGACCTGGCTGCAGCTCGGCTCGCTGCTGGTGAAGATCCCCCTGTCCGTCTGGTTCGTGTTCGGCGGCCTGGGCTTGCCCGCCGGCGGCGTGGTGGGCTGCGCCTGGGCCTCCGTGGTGGTGAACTGGATGATGCTCGCCGTCGCCGCCTGGCTGGTGCGCCACGACCCCCTGTACCGCCCCTATGCGATCTGGGGCGCGATCGAGCGGCCGCACTGGCCCACGATCGGCGAGTTCGCCCGCCTGGGCATCCCGGCCGGCCTCTCGATCATGGTGGAGGTCACCTCCTTCACCTTCATGGCGCTGCTGATCGCGCGCCAGGGGACGCTGCCGGCGGCGGCGCACCAGGTCGCGTCCAACATGGCGGCGCTGCTGTACATGGTGCCGCTGTCGATCGCCATCGCCACCAGCGCCCGCGTGAGCTACTGGATCGGCGCGGGCGACGTCCGCAAGGCCCGCGCCAGCCTCCGCACGGGCTTCCGCATCGGCTTCTCGCTGTGCTTCACGCTGATCGCGACCGTGTTCGTCGCGCGCTCCGGCATCGCCTCGGTCTATTCCAGCGACCCGGAGGTGGTCGCCGTCGCGGCGGGCCTGCTGGCCTGGGTCGCGGTCTTCCATTTCGGCGACACGATGCAGGCGCTGTGCGTGTTCATGCTGCGCTGCTTCCGCGTGACGGTGGCGCCGCTGGTGGCGTATTGCGTGCTGCTGTGGGGCGTGGGCGTCGTGGGCGGGTACCAGCTCGCCTATCGCGGCATCGGCCCCTGGCCGGCGCAGAACACGCCGTCGGCGTTCTGGATGGCGGCCACCACGGCGCTCACCCTGCTTGCCTTCATCCTGCCGCTGATTCTGTGGCGGGCAGTGCGCCGCTTGCCACCGGCGTGACGTCCTGCGGCCGCACGCGGTTCGCCGGCAGCAGGATGCTGAAGGTGGAACCCGTGCCGGGCGAGCTCTCGATCTTCAGCTCGCCGCCGTGGCGCTGCACCACGTGCTTGACGATCGCCAGCCCCAGGCCGGTGCCGCCGCTTTCGCGCGAGCGGCTGCGGTCCACCCGGTAGAAGCGCTCGGTCAGGCGCGGCAGGTGCTCCTGCGCGATGCCCGGGCCGTTGTCGTGCACGGTCCATTCGGCCCGGCCGCCGTCGATGCGCATCTGGGCATCCACCACGCCGCCCGAGGGCGTGTAGCGCACCGCGTTGCTCACGAGGTTGGAGAAGGCGCTCTGCAGCTCGCCGGACGCACCGGACAGCGCGATGGCCGGCGCGGGCGCGAAGCGCAGCTCCAACTTCTTGCCCAGGGCCGACGCCAGCGCGCTGGCTTCGTGCTCGCATTGCGCGACGAACGTGGAAGCAGGCGTCCAGTCGCCGGTGCCGGGCAGCGGGCTGCCTTCCAGGCGCGACAGCATCAGCAGGTCGTTCACCAGGGTCTGCATGCGCTGGGCCTGTTGCGACATCATCTGCAGGTAGCGCGCGCGCTCCTCGCGCGGCAGGTCCAGGCTCTGCAGCGTCTCGACGAATCCGGCCAGCACGGTGAGCGGCGTGCGGATCTCGTGCGAGACGTTGGCGACGAAATCGCGCCGCATGAATTCGGCCTGCTCCACCGACGTCACGTCGCGCGACAGCAGCAGCAGCCGGCCTTCGCCATAGGGGTGCAGGTACAGCGCCAGCTTCACCGGCCGTCCGGGCGAGCTGGCGGGCGCCGGCACGACGACGTCGCCCGCGCGGTTGCGCGAATGGAAGAAGGCGGTGAAGTCGGGGTCGCGCAGCAGGTTGACGATGTGCTGCTGGAGGTCCCGTGACGGATCCAGCCCGAGGTGGGCGGAGGCAGTGTCGTTGAGCCACTGGATGCGGCCGTCGGCATCGAGCAGCACCACGCCGTTGGGCGAGGCGCGGATCGCGTCGAGGAAGGCCTCCAGCCGATGCTCCGCGTCCTCGATCTGCTTCTCGCGTTGCGTCACCGCGCGGCGGGTGCGGTCGATCGCCTCGCCCCAGAGCCCGCCCAGCCGGGGCAGGGCGCGGGCGTCCGTGTTGCGCAGCCAGCGCAGCGCCCGCAAGGCGTTGGTCGCGTCCAACAGGAACCAGGCGATCGCGCCCAGCGCCATGCCGGCCAGGGCCCCGGGATCGTGCCCCAGCAGCCAGCCGGCAACCGCGCCGCCCGCGAGGAACAGCAGGAACAGGACGAGGCGCGCGGCCATGCGACGCCTCAGGCCGCGACTTCGCGCGAGCCGGCCGTGGGTTGCGCCGTGATGCGGTAGCCGGCGCCGCGCACGGTCTCCACCAGCACGCCGCCGGGGCCCAGCGCTTCGCGCAGGCGCTTCACGTGCACGTCCACCGTCCGCTCCTCGATGAAGACGTGGTCGCCCCAGACCCGGTCCAGCAGCTGCTGCCGGCTGTGCACGCGCTCGGGATGCTTCATCAGGAAATGGAGCAGCTTGAACTCCGTCGGCCCGATCTTCAGGGGCCGGCCGTTCCAGAGCACCCGGTGCGCGGCGGCATCGAGCGTGATGCCCCCGAGGGCCACCGTGTCCTCCGCCTTGTCAGGACTCCGGCGGCGCAACACCGCGCGGATGCGCGCCAGCAGTTCCTGGGTGGAGAACGGCTTGGTGACGTAGTCGTCGGCGCCGGCATCGAGGCCGGCCACCTTGTCCGGTTCGTCACCGCGCGCGGTGAGCATCAGGATCGGCACGCCCTTCGTGCGGGCGTCCGCGCGCCAGCGGCGCGCCAGCTGCAGCCCGCTCGCACCCGGGAGCATCCAGTCCAGCAGGATCGCGTCGGGCAGCACGGCGTCGATCTCGCGCTGGGCGGATTCGCCATCCTCCGCCCAGACGGGAGCCATGCCGTTGTGGCGCAGGTTCACCGCGATCAGTTCGGCGATGGCGGGTTCGTCCTCGACGATCAGGATGCGTGGCTGGTTTCTCATCCGGTTCCTGCGGCTACTGCACGGCCGATTCGATGTGCTCCATGGAGCTGTGGCGGACGTCGGCGCCCTTCACCACGTAGATGATGAACTCGGCGATGTTCTTCGCGTGGTCGCCGATGCGCTCGATCGCCTTGGCCACGAACAGGAGGTCGAGGCTGCTGGAGATCGTGCGCGGATCTTCCATCATGTACGTGATCAGCTTGCGCACGAAGCCGTCGAATTCCTGGTCCAGCATGTCGTCTTCCTTCAGGATGGCGACGGCGGCGGCGGTGTCGAGCCGGGCAAAGGCGTCCAGCGCCTTGCGCAGCTGGCCCGAGGCCAGGTCGGCGGCCACCCGCAGCTCGCCCGCGGGCAGCGCGCGCACGGAGCCGCTCTTGTGGATGATGGAGCGCACCATGCGCGCGATGCGCTCGGCCTCGTCGCCCACGCGCTCCAGGTTGGCCGTGGTCTTGGAGATGGCCATCAGCAGGCGCAGGTCGCGCGCCGTGGGCTGGCGGCGGGCAATCACCGAGGACAGGTCCCGGTCGATCTCCACTTCCATCTGGTTGACGCGCGTCTCGGCCTCCTCGACCTGGCGCGCGGCGTCCTCGTTGAACTGGCCGAGGGCGTAGATCGCCTGCCGGATCTGCGATTCGACCAGTCCGCCCAGCTCCATGACCCGCGAGGACAGCGCGTTGAGCTCGCTGTCGAACTGGGTGGAAAGATGCTTGTCCGCCATGCTGCGATCCTTCAGCCGAACCGGCCCGTGATGTAGTCTTCCGTTTCCTGCCGCTTGGGCTTGAAGAAGATCTGTTCGGTCTCGCCCACTTCCACCAGGTCGCCCAGGTACATGTAGGCCGTGTAGTCGGACACGCGCGCCGCCTGCTGCATGTTGTGCGTGACGATGACCACCGTGTAGTCCTTCTTCAGCTCCACGATCAGTTCCTCGATCTTGCCCGTGGAGATGGGGTCGAGCGCGGAACAGGGTTCGTCCAGCAGCAGCACCTCCGGCCGGATGGCGATGCCGCGGGCGATGCACAGGCGCTGCTGCTGGCCGCCGGACAGGCCGGCGCCGCTCTGGTGCAGCTTGCCCTTCACCTCTTCCCACAGCGCCGCCTTGCGCAGGGCCCATTCGACCCGGTCGTCCATGTCGGCGTCGCCGAGCGTCTCGAACAGGCGCACGCCGAAGGCGATGTTGTCATAGATCGACATCGGGAAGGGCGTGGGCTTCTGGAAGACCATGCCGACCTTGGCGCGCAGCAGCGCGACGTCCTTCTTCGAGGTGAGCAGGTTCTCGCCGTCCAGGGCGATCTCGCCCTCGGCCCGCTGCTCGGGGTAGAGCTCGTACATGCGGTTGAAGGTCCGCAGCAGGGTGGACTTGCCGCAGCCGGACGGGCCGATGAAGGCGGTGACCTTCTTCTCGGGGATGTCCAGGTTGATGTTCTTCAGCGCGTGGAAGCGGCCGTAGTAGAAGTTCAGGTTGCGCACGGCCAGCTTGGCCTGCACGCGTTCGGGAGCGAGAGCAGCGTCCATGGGTTGTCTTCAGATCTTGTTGCGGGTCAGGACCCGGGCCAGGATGTTCAGCCCCAGCACGGCCAGCGTGATGATGAAAACGCCTGCCCAGGCGAGCTGCTGCCAGTTCTCGTACGGGCTCATGGCGAACTTGAAGATGGTGACCGGCAGGCTCGCCATCGGCTGCCCGAGGTCGGTGGTGAAGAACTGGTTGTTCAGCGCGGTGAACAGCAGCGGCGCGGTCTCGCCCGAGATGCGGGCGACGGCCAGCAGCACGCCGGTGACCACGCCGGCGCGGGCCGCCCGCAGCGTGATCTTGATGATCACCTTCCACTTGGGGGCGCCGAGCGCGTAGGCCGCCTCGCGCAGGGCCGAGGGCACCAGCATCAGCATGTTCTCCGTGGTACGGATCACCACCGGGATCACGATCAGGGCCAGCGCCAGGACGCCGGCCCAGCCGGAGAACTGCTTGAAGCGCGCCACGATCACGGCGTAGACGAACAGGCCGATCACGATGGAGGGCGCCGACAGCAGGATGTCGTTGACGAAGCGGGTGATGCTGCCCAGCCAGCCCTTGACGTCGTATTCGGCCAGGTAGATGCCCGCCATGATGCCGATGGGCGTGCCCACGAAGGTCGCCAGCGCCACCATCAGGGCGGAGCCCCAGATCGCGTTGAGCAGGCCGCCCGCGTCGTTGGGCGCCGGCGTCATCTGGGTCAGGACGGCCAGGTTGAGGCCGCCCACGCCCAGGGCCACCGTGGACCACAGGATCCAGATCAGCCAGAACACGCCGAAGGCCATGGCCGCCAGCGACAGCGTCAGCGCAACCTTGTTCACCCGCTTGCGGGCCAGATATTTGCGCTCGCGCGCCTCGGCGAGGTCGGCGGCGCGCAGCAGCTTGTCTCCGGTGCCCGCGCTCATGAGCGGGCTCCCTCGTTGCGCCGCAGGCGCATCAGCAGCAGCTTGGACAAGGCCAGCACCACGAAGGTGATGAAGAACAGCATCAGGCCCAGGTAGATCAGCGCCGCCTGGTGCATGCCGCTGGCGGCCTCGGCGAATTCGTTCGCGAGGGCCGAGGTGATGCTGTTGGCCGGGGCGAACAGGCTGATGGAATCGAGCTGGTTGAAGTTGCCGATCACGAAGGTCACGGCCATGGTCTCGCCCAGCGCGCGGCCCAGGCCCAGCATGATGCCGCCGATCACGCCGCTCTTCGTATAGGGCAGGACGACCTTGAACACCACTTCCCAGGTGGTGGAACCCAGCGCGTAGGCGGATTCCTTGAGCATCGGCGGCGTGACGTCGAACACGTCGCGCATCACGGCCGCGATGAACGGGATGATCATGATGGCGAGGATGATCCCCGCCGACAGGATGCCGATGCCCACCGGCGGGCCGGAGAACAGCGCGCCGAGGATCGGCACGTTGCCGAACAGCGCCTGCAGCGGCTGCTGCACGAAGGTGGCGAGCAGCGGGCCGAACACCAGCAGGCCCCACATGCCGTAGACGATGGACGGCACGGCCGCGAGCAGCTCGATGGCGGTGCCCAGCGGGCGCTTCAGCCAGGCCGGCGACAGCTCGGTGAGGAACAGCGCGATGCCGAAGCTCACGGGCACGGCGATGATGAGGGCGATCAGCGAGGTGGCCAGCGTGCCGTAGATCATCACCAGGCCGCCGAACTCCAGGGTGACCGGGTCCCAGACGCTGGAGGTGAAGAAGCCCAGGCCGTATTTCTGGATGGCCGGCCAGGCGCCGATCACGAGGGAGACGAGGATCCCCAGCAACAGTGCCAGCGTCAGCAGCGCGGCGCCGCGGGCGGTCCAGCCGAACACCCGGTCGACGATCGCCCCGGTGCGGGCACGCCCGGCCGGCGGCGGCGAACTCATTTCCTGCCGTCGCTCGGCGAGCGTGCGGTAGTCCAGGGAAGCCTCATGGGCCGGGAGTGTAGAGGACAAGGGATCCCTCGCTGTCGTGGAAAGGGCCGGGGCGCGGCATGCGCCCCGGCCGCAAGCGTTCCGTCCCGCCTGCTTTTACTTGTAGGCGACGTTCTTGCCCGAGCCGTCCTTGATCTCGGTGGCCCAGAGCTTCTCGATCTGCGCCTTCACCGAAGCGGGCATCGGCACGTAGTCGAGGTCCTCGGCGGTCTTGTCGCCGTTCTTGTAGGCCCACTCGAAGAACTTCAGCGTGGTCGCGCCCTCCGCCGGCTTCTCCTGCACCTTGTGCATCAGGATGAAGGTCGCGCCGGTGATCGGCCAGGACTCGGCGCCCGGCTGGTTCGTGAGGATCTGGTAGAAGCTCTTGTTCCAGTCGGCGTTGGCAGCCGCGGCCTTGAAGGCCTTGTCGTCGGGAGCCACGACCTTGCCGTCGGCGTTCTGCATCAGGGCGTACGTCATCTTGTTCTGCTTGACGTAGGCGTATTCGACGTAGCCGATGGAGTTGGGCAGGCGGCCCACGAAGGCGGCGACGCCCTCGTTGCCCTTGCCGCCCGCGCCCGTGGGCCAGTTCACCGCGGTGCCTTCACCGACCTTGGACTTCCACTCGGGGCTGACCTTGGACAGGTAGTTGGTGAAGATGAAGCTGGTGCCGGAGCCGTCGGCGCGGCGCACCGGGGAGATGGCAGCGTCGGGCAGGGCCAGGCTGGGGTTCAGCGCCTTGATCGCGGCGTCGTTCCACTTGGTGATCTTGCCCAGGTAGATGTCCGCCAGGACCGGGCCGTTCAGGCGCAGCTGGCCGGCGGCGATGCCCTTGATGTTGACGACGGGGATGACGCCGCCGATCACGGTCGGGAACTGCACCTGGCCCTTCTTGGCCAGGTCCTCGTCCTTCTGCGGCATGTCGGAGGCGCCGAAAGCCACCGTCTTGGCATCGATCTGCTTGATGCCCGCGCCGGAGCCGACGGACTGGTAGTTGATCTTGACGCCGGTCGCCTTGTTGTAGTCGGCGGCCCAGCGGGCATACAGCGGGGCCGGGAAGCTGGCGCCGGCGCCGGTCACGTCCTGCGCGGCCGCCACGCCGGCGAAGGCGAGGCCCGCCAGGGCGATGGAAGCAGCGGGGATGCGGATGTTCATGCGGTTCACCTGTTCGTGGTTGGTCAATCGACTTGGCGGACTCTAGGGGGCTTGTGTGACATCTCCATGACACACGGCCGCGCAGCGCTTCCAGAGCGGAGAGAGGGCCGGACGTCATCGATCTGTCATGAAACGGTCACGCCACCGTCATCAGCGCTTCCTAATCTCGACCGCGACTTTTTCAACACCCGGAGCCTCTCCATGAACCGCCGCCTTCTGGCCCTCGCCCCTGCCCTCATGCTGCTCGCCGCCTGCGCCACGCAACCCGCCCAGGCGCCCGCGTCCGTGGCCGACACGATCGCCCGCGATCCGCAGCTGAGCACGCTCAACACCCTGGTCATGAAGACCGGCCTGGACTCCACCCTGAAGGCCGGCGGCCCCTACACCGTGTTCGCGCCGACCAACGAAGCCTTTGCCGCCGTGCCGGCCAAGACCCTGGACGAACTCGGCAAGGACCCGGCCAGGCTGAAGGCCGTCCTGGCCTACCACGTGGTGCCCGGCAAGGTGACCGCCGATGCGGTGAAGAACGGCAACGCCAAGACCGTGGAAGGCGCCGACCTCGCCCTGTCGCGCGCCGGCCAGTTCGTGACCGTGGAAGACGCGATGGTCCAGACCCCGGACATCGATGCCACGAACGGCGTGGTCCACAAGGTGGACCGCGTGCTGATGCCGCCCCGCCGCTGACCGCACCGCGCGCGGCGCGCTGCCGCGCGACGCTCCCCATCACCCTGGACGGCCGCGGACCCGGCGGCCCGGGAGGCCCATGCCCTTTTCCCTTCCCCGCCGCCGCTTCCTCGCCGGCAGCGCCGCGGCCCTCGCCCTGCCCGCCTTCCCGCAGCCGGGGCGCGCGGGCACGCGGCCCCTCGTCGTCGCGCAGCTCCAGGACACGTCGCCCGCGCAGCAGGACGTCTCCAAGGACTTCCTGATCGGCGCCCGCGCCGCCTGGCAGGACATCAACGCCCGCGGCGGCGTGCGCGGCCGCCCGGTGCAGCACCTCTCGCCGGAAGTCGACGGCAGCCGCGCCAGCGTGCAGCAGGCCTGGGCATCGCTGCGCGACAACCCGGCCTGCGTGGTCCTCTCCGGCACGGTGAGCGATCCCGCCGCGACCGAACTCGCCGCCCTCCTGCGGGAGGAGAGCGCCGGCATCGCCCACGCCGCGCCCTGGCTGCAGAACAGCAGCGTCGACGTGGACAATCGCACCTTTCCCATCTTCTCCGGCCGCCAGGAACAGATCGCGCACGCGTTCAAGTCGCTCACGGTCTCCGGTGTGCAGGAGATCGGCGCCGTGTTCGCCTCGCCGCGCGAGTCGGGCCTGTACCGCGATGAGGTGCAGCGTGCCGCCACCGCACTGGGCATGAAGCTGTCGTCCTGGGTCGCCGACGGCGAGCTGTCGCGGCTGGGCCAGCGCCTGGGCCCGAGCTCCCCCGCCCTGCTGCTGTTCGTGGGCGGCACGCCGGAGCTGGTGCAGTTCACGCAGGGCCTGGAGCGCCAGTCCCGCCAGCGCTACGTCATCGCGCTGGCCGACGTGAACCTGCAGACCGTGCAGCAGCTGGGCGGCGCCCGCACCACGCCCGTCATCGCGACGCAGGCGGTGCCGCTGGTGACGTCCGCCCTGCCCGTGGTGCGCCGCTACCGCGAGGTGCTGGCGCGCCTGTTCGACGAGCCGCCGGCGGCGCTGAGCCTCGCCGGCTTCATCGCCGCGCAGTACACGTACGAAGTGCTGGAAGACGTCGACGGCCCGCTCACCCGCGCCAGCGCGCTGGCGGCATTCCAGAAGCGCCGCGACATGGACGTCGGCGGCTACCGGATCACATTTCAAGGACAGCGCCGCGGTGCCTCGTTCGTCACGCAATCGATGCTCACGCCCGACGGCCGCGTCATCGGCTGAAGGGTCGCGGGCGCCATCCACGCGCGCCGCCGCGGGTGCTATGCTGGCTCCAGCCCCGCCGCGCCGCCGAATGTCTTCCGGAACCCTGCTTGCCGCCGTCGATCTAGGATCCAACAGCTACCGCCTGGAGATCGGCCGTCTCGACCACGGCCAGATCCAGCGGGTCGAATACCTCAAGGAAACCGTCCGCCAGGGCAATGGCCTGGACGAGGCGCGCAACCTCACGCCGGAGGCGATGCAGCGCGGCTGGGCCTGCCTGGCCCGGTTCGCCGAGCGGCTGGCCGGCTTCCAGGCGCGCCAGGTGCGCGCCGTGGCCACGCAGACGCTGCGCGAGGCGCGCAACCGCGACGCGTTCCTCGGCCAGGCGAGCGAGATCCTCGGTTTCCCCATCGACGTCATCTCCGGCCGCGAGGAAGCCCGCCTGATCTACCAGGGCGTCGCCCACCTGCTGCCCGACTCCGACGAGCGCCGCCTGGTCGTGGACATCGGCGGCCGTTCCACCGAGCTGATCCTCGGCCGCCACACCCAGGCGGAGGTGATGGAAAGCTATCGCGTGGGCAGCGTCGCCTGGTCCATGCGCTACTTCCCCGAAGGCCAGTTCAGCCACGCCGCCTTCGAGCGGGCCGAGATCGCCGCCCAGGCGGTGCTGGACGAGGCGCTGGCTGCCTACGCCCCGGGCAGCTGGGAGGTGGCCTACGGATCGTCCGGCACCATCGGCGCGGTGGCCGACGTGCTGGGCGCGTCCGGCTTCGCGCCGGGCGAGATCACGCGCGAGGGCCTGGACTGGCTGGTGCAGCAGCTGGTGCAGGCGCGCAACGCGGACCGCGTGCGCCTGCCCCTGCTGAAGGACGACCGCCGGCCGGTGATCGGCGGCGGCGTCAGCGTGCTGCGCGCCGTGTTCTCCCTGCTGCAGATCGACCGCATGGAGGCCGCGCAGGGGGCGCTGCGCCATGGCGTGCTGTTCGACATGCTGGAGCGGGCCGACGCCGCCACCGACATGCGCAGCCGCACGGTGCGGCGCCTCGGCGCGCAGTTCGGCGTGGACTCCGCCCAGGCGGAGCGCGTGCGGCGCGTCGCCTGCCATTTCATGAAGCAGCTGCGCGCCGCCGCGCCGGACCTCGAACGCCTCGAGCGCGAACTGGAATGGGCGGCGCGGCTGCACGAGATCGGCACCCTGGTGTCGCACAGCGACTACCACAAGCACGGCGCGTACATCCTGGAAAACTGCGACGCGCCCGGCTTCACGCAGCACGAGCTGCACCGCCTGAGCCTGCTGGTCCTCGGCCACCGCGGCAAGCTGCGCAAGATCGAGGGCGTGGACCTCGCGGACCCCGAGTTCGTGCAGCAGCTGCTGTGCCTGCGCCTGGCGGTGATCTTCTGCCATGCCCGGCGCGACCCGGACCTGCGCGGCGCGCTGCTGTCCTCGGTGGGGCGCGCGTTCCGCATCGAGGAGCCGGAGTCGTGGCGGCGGGCCTTCCCGCAGTCCACGCACCTGTTGCGCGAGGAGATGGCGGCCTGGCAGAAGACCCCCTGGGCCTTCGTCCTGGCCTGAGCGGCGCGGGGCGCCGGTCGATGGAAACGGTATTACTGTATATACTGTTTGCACTGTTTCATTGAAGAAGGATGACCATGGCGACAGCGAAGAAGCCGGCGGCGAAGGCCGCATCCACCCGCGCCAGGAAGCCGGCGGCCCGGGCCGGCGCCTCCGGCGCGGCCAAGCCGAAGGCGGCGCAGGCTCCCAAGGCCGCGAAGGCGGCCAAGCCGAACGCGGTGAAGGCGCCGAGGGCGGACAAGGCCCCCAAGGCCGACAAGCCGGCGGACAAGGCGAAGAAGCCCAAGCTCGTACGCGACAGCTTCACCATCCCGAAGAACGAGTTCTCCGTGCTGGAGGACCTGAAGCTGCGCGCGGCCAAGCTGGGCCGCCCGGTGAAGAAGTCCGAAGTGCTGCGCGCCGGCGTCATGGCGCTGGCCTCGATGGGCGACGCCGCCTTCCTGGCGAGCGTCAGCGGCGTGCCAGCGGTGAAGACGGGGCGTCCGGCAAAAGAGGCGGCCTGATCGCACCCGGTGGGGTTCGCGCTACGCGCTCACCCCACCCCTACGCCGTCTCGGGCGACTGGACGGCCCACACGAGCGTCTGCTCGTGGCCGTCCCGCTCGCGCGTGCGCACCCACCACACGGCACCCTTGCGCACCGCGCAGCCGCCGCTGGGCACGTGCAGGAGCTGGCCGAGCACTTCGCCCAGCACGGGCTGGTGACCCACGATCATCACGGGGTGACGGGCATGCGGCCACTGCGCGGCGTGCAGCAGGGCCGCCGGCGCGGCGCCGGGCGCGAGTTCCTCGCGCAGCGCGAACTTGCGCCCCAGCGCCAGGGCGGTCTGCTGGCAGCGCAGCGCCGGGCTGCACAGGATGCGCGTGCCGTCCGGCAGGTTGCGGTCCAGCCAGGCGCCCACGCGCTTCGCCTGCTTCTCCCCCTTGGCGGTGAGGGGCCGGTCGATGTCGGGCTGGGCCTCGTCTTCGTCCTCGGCCTCGGCATGGCGCCAGAAGATCAGGTCCATGTGCGCACCTCCTCGTCCCCGGGCGGGGCCGCATAGCGTTGCATGAGCGCGTTCTGCGCGCTGTGGCCCTTGGCGTCCTCGGCGCCCTTGGCGCGCCGGTAGGTGCCATCGGGCTGCAGGTCCCAGCTGTCGCGGCTGTCGTGCAGGTAGGCCAGCAGGCATTCGTCGATGACGCGCTGGCGCAGGTGCGGGTCGAGCACCGGCCAGGCCAGCTCCACGCGCCGCAGCATGTTGCGGTTCATCCAGTCGGCGCTGGAGAGGATGACGTGCTCCTCGTGCCCGGCGCGGAAGTAGAAGACGCGCGAGTGCTCCAGGAAGCGGCCGATGATGGAGCGCACGCGGATGTTCTCGGTGAGGCCCGGCACGCCGGCGGGCAGCATGCAGGCGCCGCGCACGATCAGGTCGATGCGCGCGCCGCGCCGGCCCGCGCGGATCAGCGCGTCCATCAGCGGTTCGTCGGTCAGCGCGTTCATCTTCAGCACGATGCGCGCGTCCAGGCCCTTCGTCGCCGCCATGCCCACCAGGTCGATCTGCTCCACCAGCTTGCGCTGCAGCTGGAAGGGCGCGAGCCAGACGTGGTTCAGGCGCGGCAGCTTGCTCTGGCTGGCCAGGTGGACGAAGACCTGCTCGACGTCCGCGGTGAGGGCGGGATCGGCCGTGAGGTGGCTCAGGTCGGTGTACAGGCGCGCCGTCCGCGGGTTGTAGTTGCCGGTGGACAGGTGGGCATAGCGCACCAGCGACTGCCCTTCCCGGCGCGTGACCAGCAGCATCTTGGCGTGCGTCTTCAGGCCCACGACGCCGTACACGACCTGCGCGCCGACCTCCTCGAGCGACTCGGACCAGTTGATGTTGGCCTCTTCGTCGAAGCGCGCCTTCAGCTCCACCACCACCGTCACTTCCTTGCCACGGCCCACGGCCTCGCGCAGGAGTTCGACGATCTGCGCGTCGTTGCCGGTGCGGTAGATGGTCTGCTTGATGGCCAGCACCTGCGGATCCTGCACCGCCTCGCGCAGGAAGGCCATCACGCCGTCGAAGCTCTCGTACGGCTGGTGGATCAGGACGTCGCCCTTCTTCAGCTGGGAGAAGATGGAACGGCCCGCTTCCAGCCCCCGGGGCCAGCCCGGCACGTACACGGGAAACAGCAGCTTCGGCGCGTGGACCAGGTCGATCGTCTGCACCAGCCGCACCAGGTTGACCGGCCCGCGCACGTGGTACAGCGCATCCGCCGGCAGCGCGAACTGCTGCAGCAGGAAGCCGGACAGGTACTCGGAACAGCCGGCGGATACCTCCAGCCGCACGGCCTGGCCGTAGTGCCGCTGGCGCAGGCCCAGGCGCAGCGCCGTGCGCAGGTTGCGGACCTCCTCCTCGCCCACCGCGAGGTCGGAATGCCGCGTCAGGCGGAACTGGGAGAACTGGCCCACCTCGCGTCCCGGGAACAGCAGGTCCAGGTGGGCGCGGATCACGCTGGACAGCGACACCAGCAGCTGCTTCTTGCCCGACACCTTGGCCGGCATGCGGATCAGCCGCGGCAGGACGCGCGGCACCTTGACGATCGCGATCTCGTTCTCGCGCCCGAAGGCGTCCTTGCCGGAGAGCCGCACGATGAAGTTGAGCGACTTGTTGGCGACCTGCGGAAAGGGATGCGCCGGATCCAGGCCGACCGGGATCAGCAGCGGCCGCACCTCCCGTTCGAAGTATTCGTGCACCCAGGCCCGCTGGGCCGCCGTGCGCTCGCCGTGCGAGACGATCGCGATGCCCTGCTTGGCGAAGGCCGGCATCAGCTCGTCGTTGTAGAGCGCGTACTGGCGTTCGACCAGCTTGTGCGCGGCGGCGGACAGCTTCTCGTAGCTGCGGACCGAGTACGGCCCCTTCTGCTCGCCGGCCAGGGCGGCGGAGAGGTGGTCCGCCGCCCGCACCTCGAACCACTCGTCCAGGTTGGACGAGACGATGCTCAGGAAGCGCAGGCGCTCCAGCAGGGGAACGGTGGTCCGCGCCGCCCAGTCCAGCACCCTCTCGTTGAAGGCAAGGATGCTGTGGTCACGATCGAGGAACGGAACCACCGTCGCGCCGGCGTCGCACATGGAAGATGAAGGCTGAATGACGGAAGTGTGACAGCTTGGAGCCCGTTCATGACGGCTGTGTGACAACGGCCGGGCTGCGATCCAGCGCCGTGCCGCTGCGCGCCGGCACCAGGAAGCCGGCGAACAGCGCCGTCGCCTGCGCCCAGCTGAAGTCCAGCGCCCGTTCCCGCGCCTCGTGGCGGGGCACGGCCAGGGCGGAAAAGCAGGCCTGCTGCAGGTCTTCGTGCATGGCGCCCCCGAGGCGGCCGCCCTCCTCCTTCTGGCGGGCCAGGACGGTCAGGGGACCGTCGGCCGGATAGGCGGCCACCGGCGTGCCGCAGGCCATGGCCTCGGCCATCACCAGGCCGAAGGTATCGGCATGGCTGGGGAACACGAACAGGTCCGCCGCCTGATAGAGCTTGGCCAGCTCCGTGCGCGGAAGCAGGCCCACCCAGTGAACGTGCGGATGGCGCTGCTTGAGCTGCGCCTCCAGCGGTCCCACGCCGCACACAACCTTGGTCCCGGGCAATTCCAGCCGCAGGAAGGCCTCGATGTTCTTTTCGTAGGACACCCGTCCCACGAACAGCGAGATCGGCCGGCGCACTTCTTCCAGGCCCGGGTAGTTGCCGGGCATGGCACGGTAGGTGAACAGCTCGGTGTCGACGCCGTGCGTCCACTCCCGCAGGTTGCGGAAGCCGCGCGCCTTGAGCATCTCCAGGACGCTGGGGGTGGGCACCATCACGCCGGACGAAGGCCGGTGGAAGTGGCGCATCACCGCGTAGCCCAGGCCTACCGGCACCACCTTGGTGGCGGCGTGGACGATCTCCGGGAACTTCGTGTGGAAGGCGGTGGTGAAGGCGAGGCCGCGCTTCAGGCAGTAGCTGCGGCCGGCCCACCCGAGCGGTCCCTCGGTCGCGAGGTGGATCGCTTCGGGCTGGAAGGCATCGAGCTTCTCGGCCAGCGCCTTCGCCGGCGCGACGGCGAGGTCGATGCCGGCATATCCCGGGCACGGACGCGTGCGGAACTGCCCCGGCTCGATGACCTGCACCTGGTGGCCGGCGGCGCGCAGCTCGCGCACCAGCTCCACCAGCGTCGTCACCACGCCATTGACCTGGGGCATCCAGGCATCCGTCACCAGGGAAATCTTCATGCTTGCACCTCCGCGAGGGTTTCGTGTCCGATGGGGTTGGCAGCCGCGGGCTGCCACTGCACCAGCTCCAGCCGGCCGTCGAAATGCTCGACGAGCGCCGTGCGGCTTTCCACCCAGTCGCCATCGTTGCAGTACAGGACGCCGTCGATGTCGCGCATCTCCGCGCGGTGGATGTGGCCGCAGACCACGCCCTGGTGGCCGCGCCGCCGCGCCTCGTGCGCCACGGCGCGTTCGAAGTCGGTGACGTAGTTCAGGGCCTTCTTGACCTTTTGCTTCAGGTAGGCGGAGAGCGACCAGTAAGGCAGCCCCAGCCGCGCGCGCAGCACGTTGAGGTGGCGGTTCAGGCGCAGCGTGAACTCGTAGGCCGTGTCGCCCAGGTGCGCGAGCCACTTGGCGCACTGGATCACGCCGTCGAAATAGTCGCCGTGCATCACCCACAGCGCCTGGCCGGCCGCGGTGACATGGACCGTCTCCTCGACGACCTCGATGTCGCCGAAGCGATGGCCCACGAACTGGCGCGCGAACTCGTCGTGGTTGCCGGGCACGAACACCACGCGGCAGCCCTTGCGGGCACGCCGCAGCAGCTTCTGCACCACGTCGTTGTGCGCCTGCGGCCAGTACCAGCGCTTGCGCAGCTGCCAGCCGTCGATGATGTCGCCGACCAGGTACAGGTATTCGCTCGGGTGGTTCTTCAGGAAGTCCAGCAGCGGGCCGGCCTGGCAGCCCGGGGTGCCCAGGTGCAGGTCGGAGACGAACACGCTGCGGTAGCGGCGCCGCGGCGGCTCGTCGTCCGCCTCTTCGCGTTCGTCCGCCGGTGGAAAAGCGATTCCTGTCGCCAGGGGGCCGAGGGCGTCGAACGCGGTGCGCATCACAACGTCCCGAGGAAATGTTTGCGGTAACGCGCGGGCAGCTCGTGGATCCGCATCATCATCGGCAGGTCCGCCGTGTTGAAGTCGGGATCCCAGGCCGGCGGGCCGAGGACCTTGGCGCCGCAGCGCAGGTAGCCCTTGATCAGCGCCGGCGCCTCCACCGGCAGCGAGTCGTCCAGCTGCTCCACCGGCAGCGGCAGGCGCGGCACCACCTGGTGCTCGATCGGCGCCAGGTGCGTGGCCTTCAGCTGCCGCCACACGCTCGCGGCGACGTCGCCGCTCACCACGCCGTTGTACTGCATGGGGATGCTGGCGCAACCGATCATGGTGTCCAGCTTGTTGCGCGTCATGAATTCGCCGAGCGCGCCCCACAGCGTGAGGATCACGCCGCCCTGGCGGTAGTCCGGGTGCACGCAGCTGCGCCCCAGTTCCACCATCTGTTCGCGCAGCCTGCGCAGGCGCCACAGGTCGAACTCGGTGTCGCTGTAGAAGCTGCCCACGCGGCGCGCCTGCGCCGGCGTCAGCACGCGGTAGGTGCCGATCACGTCGGAGGTCACCGCATCGCGCACCAGCAGGTGTTCGCAGTAGTCGTCGAACAGGTCGACGTCGTGGCCGGGGACCCGGGTCTCCAGGCGCGCGCCCATTTCCTCGGCGAAGATCTGGTAGCGCAGCCGCTGTGCGGCGCGTACTTCATCGTGGTGGCGCGCCCAGGCGACCGTGATGGGCGCTTCGGCGGCGGGCCGCTTGGCCTCGCGGGGAGGCAGGGCTTGCGGCGCGACGGAAATGGAAGCCAGGGTCTGCGCGGCGTTCGTGCGCTCGATCATGCTCGTCTCCAGCGACATGCACGCATGTTCGAGCCCGACCATGACGCCCGTGTGGCGCTTGCGTGGCAGTTGCATGACGGCCGCGGCGTCGTATGACAGGGTCACGGGCGCACGAAATGTTCCGGCCACCAGCGCGCGACCTGCTCCACGATCCACACCGGGTCGTCCAGCGGCAGGTCATGGCCGGCCGTGGGATGTTCGCGCAGCGGCAGCTTCCAGGCCCGCGCGAGCGCGCGCGAGCATTCCGGCGACACCAGCCGGTCGCCGCGCGATGCCAGCACGAGCGCAGGGACCGGCAGCTGCGCGGGCGCGCGGAAGCGCGCGGCCGCGACCAGCTGGCGCACCGCGTTCGCGGCCGAAACAGGCTGGCTCCGCGCATAGGCCACCCATCGGCGGAGGACGGCGTCGTCCGGTGGCCGGGCGCTGGTCAGCGCATGCACGGCACGCTCCCGCGCCGTCACCGGCCCGGGCAGCAGCGAGCGCAGCAGCACCGGGTAACAGCGCGGCTGCATGCGGCGCCAGAACGGCGAGAAGCGGCCCACGCTGGTGTTGAGGAGGATGCAGGCGTCGATCTCTTCGCGTGCCTGCACGGCCCACTCGATCGCCACCATGCCGCCCAGGGACAGGGCCACCAGCACATAAGGAGGCCGGTGCCCTTGCGCCAGCAGTTGCGTGCGCAGCGCGTCCACCAGGCGTTCGACGGACCAGGGACTCGCCTCGCGCCAGAGGCGGCCGTTGCCCGGCAGGTCCAGCGCCACGACCCGGTCGCCGACGGGCAGGCGCTGCTCCAGCAGCGCCGGAAAGCCGTCCCAGTGGCGCGATTCGCGCGCCAGCCCCCGCAGCAGCACCCAGGTCTTCATGGGGCGCCTGCGGCGTACCAGCGCGCCAGGGCCCGCCTGCGGTGCAGCTCGCGCTCCGCGGGCACGGGCAGCCAGCGCGCATGCGACGCCGCCGCGCGCAACACGAAGTCCAGCAGGGGGAGGTGGCGCCGCAGCACGCGTTGCTCGCGATGCGCGAGGATGGGGTTGAACATGCCCAGGCGCGAGAACAGCTGGCGCGGATTCTTCTTGATCCACAACCACGACCCCATCTCCAGGGTGAGCGGCAGGAACACGCCGGGCCGCTGCTCGCTGCGCAGCACCAGGTGGTCCCACAGGTCGCCGTGCGCGAGGTATTGCGCGCTCTGCGGCTCGAACACGTAGGGATGCTGCGCGTGGCTCGCCGCGAAGATCGCATGCAGCGCGTGCAGCTCCGGCAGCCGGGCGATCGGCGCGCGGCGATGCGCGAACGGGAACCAGATCCGGTCGCGCATGCCGAAGCCCGAGTGGCAGTCCAGCGCCAGCGCCAAGGGCCGCGCCAGCAGTTCGCGTTCGACCCAGTCGCACAGCGCGGCGCTCTCCGGCTGCATGGGCGCGCCCGATGCACCGCGGTACCAGGGCAGGCCCGCGCTCAGGCGCTGCCCCGACACGAGGAACGGCGCCGGATCGAGGGCGTCCACAGGCGCGTTGCGCATCAGGTCCACGCCCGCGGGATTGGCCCGCGTGCCGCGGGCCATGCCGCCGGGATTGACGATGGGCATGAACAGCAGCCGCACCTGGTCCAGTTGCTGGTGCAACGTCGCGTCCCAGGAGAGCCTGGCGACGAGGTGCTCGAGGAAGGCGATCACGACCCGGGCGCCGATGCGCTCCAGGCCGTGCACGCCGCCGAAGAATGCCGCGGCGGGCACGGCCGGATCGGGATTGCCCAGCGTGATCGCCAGCACCGGCAGCGACTGGCCCAGGTGCGCCACGGTGCAGGCGACTTCGCAGCCCAGGTGCGCGCCGCCGCGCTCGACCACGGCTTCGAGCGCCTGCAGTTCCGGCAATGCCGCCGCGGCGGCGGGAAGCGTCCGGGGCTGCGTCACGGAACTGCCATCAGCCGGCGCTACCGTGGACGCCATGATCGCAAGCAATCCCCTTCGCCGGGCGCTTCGCCATGTCCGGGTCGTCGGCGCGCTCGCCGCCGGCCTCGGCGAACTGGCCAAGCTGCAGGGCTGGCGCCTGCGCGCACGCTTCCTGCCCAAGGCGCGCTGAGCGCCCGCATGGTTCCTGCATTCCGTCGGGTTCTCCCAAGGTCCATTCCGGCCCGGCGGAGGGCCCGGGCGACGGCGGCAGCTTAGGCCGCCATCGTGACGGCGCCATGACGCCGCCGGGGGCGGCGATCCCGGCCGGCCCGGCGGCCGGCTTCTTGCCCTTGCGCGACGTGCATGTCCGCAGGGCTGACGCGACAATGGAGTTCGCGCGGCGCGCCGGCGCCGGCTGGAGAGGGTGCATGGACAACGAGGAATTCATCCGCCGGCTGCAGGCCGAGGCGGTCGACAGCTACGACGAGGAGCTGGAGCTCGAACTGGAGGACCGTCCCTTCGACGCCGAGGGCACCGTCGTGCCGCTCACGGCGGCCGAGAAGCAGGCGCGCCACCGCTATTTCCGCGAGCTGCTGCGGCTGCAGGGCGAGCTGGTCAAGCTGCAGGACTGGGTGGTCGCCTCCGGGCACAAGGTGGTGATCCTGTTCGAGGGCCGCGACGCCGCCGGCAAGGGCGGCGTCATCAAGCGCATCGCGCAGCGCCTCAATCCGCGCGTGGCCCGCGTGGCCGCCCTGCCCGCGCCCAACGACCGCGAACGCACGCAGTGGTACTTCCAGCGCTACGTCGCGCACCTGCCGGCGGCCGGGGAAATCGTCCTGTTCGACCGCAGCTGGTACAACCGCGCCGGGGTCGAGCGCGTGATGGGCTTCTGCACCGACGACCAGTACGAGGAGTTCTTCCGCAGCGTGCCCGAGTTCGAGAAGATGCTGGGCCGCTCGGGCATCCAGCTGCTGAAGTACTGGTTCTCGATCTCCGACGAGGAACAGCACCTGCGCTTCCTCAGCCGCATCCACGACCCGCTGAAACAGTGGAAACTCAGTCCCATGGACCTGGAATCGCGCCGCCGCTGGGAGGACTACACCAAGGCCAAGGAGGCGATGATCGAACGCACGCACATCCCGGAGGCGCCCTGGTGGATGGTGGCGGCCGATGACAAGAAGAAGGCGCGGCTGAACTGCATCGCCCACCTGCTGTCGCAGGTCCCGTACCGGGAGGTCGACCATCCCACCGTGGTGCTGCCGCCGCGCGTGCGGCACGAGGACTACGTCCGCCGTCCGGTGCCGGAAACCATGTACGTCCCGGAGGTCTACTGAAGCCGTGACCGAGTTCGAACTGAAGTTCCAGGTGCCGCCCGAGCGCGCCGCCGGCGTGGAGGCCGCGTTGCGGCGGGGCACGGTGCATCGCGAGCGCCTGCGCGCGAGCTACTTCGACACCCCGGACCACGCGCTTGCCCGCAACGGCCTGGTGCTGCGCGTGCGGCAGGAAGGCCGCGCGCGCGTGCAGACGGCCAAGGGCCCGGGCCGCGGCGGCTTCGAGCGCCTGGAGCACAACGTGCCGCTGGCGAAGGGCGAAGAGCGTCCCGACCCGGCCCGCCACTCCGTGCATCCCGTGGGCAAGGCACTGCGCGATGCGCTCGATGGCCACGAAGGCGAGCTGCAGCCGATGTTCGACACGGACGTCGTGCGGCGATCGCGCGTGCTGCGCACGGCGGGCACCGCCGTGGAGATCGCGCTGGACCAGGGGCACATCCGCGCCAACGGCAGCTCCGTGCCGGTGCTGGAACTGGAACTGGAACTGAAGGAGGGCAGCGCCGGCGCGCTCGTGGAACTGGCGCAGCGCTGGTGCGAGGAGCACGGGCTGTGGCTGGACCCGCTCACCAAGTCGGGCGCCGGCTGGCGGCTAGCCGACGGGGTCACGCAACCGCGCCCCGTCTCCGCCGGCGAAGTGCATGAGGCCGACGGGCGCAGCCACCTGCTCGCGCAGATCCTCGACGTCGGATTGCAGCAGGCCCTCGGCAACGCGCGCGAGCTGGCGGCAGGCACGGGCGGCGACGACCACATCCACCAGCTGCGCGTGGGGCTCCGTCGCGTGCGCAGCGCGGTGCGCGAACTCGCCCACTGGAGTCCCCTGCTGGCGGCTGCGGCCCCCGCGATCGAGGTGCCGCTCAAGGCGACGTTCCGGCTGCTGGGCGAGCATCGCGACCGCTCGACGCTGCTGCCCGGGCTGCGCGAGGAACTGGGCGCGCATGGCGCTCCGCTCGCGGACTGGGACGCGCCCTTGCCGGACGTCGGCGCGGCGGTGCGCGAGCCGGCCTTCCAGCAGGCGCTGCTGCAGCTCGTCGCGCTGGTGCACGAGCTCTCGGACATCGACGACGGCGGCCTGAAGTCCGCGCGCCAGGACGCCTGCGACCGGCTGCAGAAGCTGCACCGCAAGGCCCTGCGCAAGGGCCACGGCTTCGTGCAGCTGGCGCAGCCCGAACGGCACCAGGTGCGCAAGCGGCTGAAGCGCCTGCGCTACCTGAGCGAGCTGGTGCGGCCGCTCTTCGACGGCGATGCCGTGGACCGCTACGTCAAGTCGCTCAAGGACCTGCAGGACGCCCTGGGGCACTACCAGGATGCCGCCGCCGGCCGGCAGCTGTTCGAGGAGCACGCGCGGGAGGATGCGCGCGCCTGGTTCGGTGCGGGCTGGCTCGCATCGCGCGAGGAGCAGCTTGCGCATGCATGCGAGGACGCCTGCCGCCGCACCGAGCGCAAGGTGCGCCGCTTCTGGAAGTGATCAGAAGCGCATGCCGGCGGAGAAGCGCAGGTCCGCGCTGCCCGGTGCCGTGCGCGTGGGCTGCTCGTACGACAGGCGCAGGTAGGATCGCTGCCAGTCGTAGCGCACCGCGAGCCCCAGCCGCTCCTGTCCCAGCTGGCGCATGACCTGCATGGACAGCGCGTCGCCGCCGGCGAAGCGGTAGCCCGCGCCCACGCTCATCATCCCGCTTTCCAGGCTGCGGCCCAGGCCCGCGCGCGCGAACCACTTCTGGCCCGCTTCCAGCGACAGGCCGTTGCCGCTGGAGGAACCGGTCGCGGCCATGCGCACCGCACCCCAGGACGCCACCGGCAAACGCGGGGATTGCTCGGGATCGTTCGGGGACGGCGGCAGCAGCCAGGTGGGCGCCGTGAGGCCGTAGTCCGGCGCCACCAGCTGCGCGCCCGCGGGCGCCGCGAGCGCACCCAGCAGCACGCCCGCCGCGAGGGTGCGGAAGACGGTGGCGGAGGCGCGGTCGAGGCATCGCATGGACTCAATGTAGACGCCTCCCGCGCGGGGTGGACACTCACAAAATTCCTATGTGGCGCTCCCGCGACGAGCATCCGACGAACGCCGTCAGACCGGTTCCAGCAGGCGATGCGGGTGTTGCGGGAGTCTCACAACGATGTTGTCGCCGCGCTGCACGCGGCCGCCGCGCCGGACCACTGCCATCACGCCGGCCTTGCGCACGAGCGCGCCGTTCGCGTCGCGATCGAGTACTTTCGCGGTCAATCCCGGCTGGAAGCGGTCGATCTGGCTGCACGGGTTGCGCAGGCCCGTGATCTCCACTTCCGCCACGTCGCCCAGCTGCAGGATCGTGCCCGCCGGCAGCGCCAGGAGGTCGATGCCGCGCGTCGTGACGTTCTCGCCCAGGTCGCCCGGGAACACCGCGTGGCCCTGCTCCACGAGCGCGTCGAACAGCTCCGACTGCAGCAGGTGCACCTGCCGCAGGTTGGGCGCGGCGGGATCGCGCTTCACGCGCGAACGGTGCTGCACGGTGGCGCCCGCGTGCGCGTCGCCTTCGACGCCCAGGCCTTCGACGAGGGCGATGCCCTCTTCGGAATATTTGCTGAAGCTGTGGGTCGTGCTGCGGTGGACCGCGAGCACCGTCGCGGTCATCCGGCGCGCACCGCCTCGGCGAGCCGCTCGGCGCCGCGCTGCGCGACCTGCGCATCGGCGGCTTCCACCATCACGCGCAGCACGGGCTCGGTGCCGCTCGCGCGAATGAGCACGCGGCCGGAGCCATCCAGCTCCTTCTGCAGGCCGTCGCATTCGGAAGACAACCGGGCGTTGTTCTTCCAGTCCTGGCCAGGTGCGAGGCGCACGTTGATCAGCGTCTGCGGGAACAGGCGCACGCCCTGGAGCTGCTGCGCGAGCGACTGGCCGCTGCGCGCGCAGGCCTTGAGCACCTGCAGCGCGCTGATCAGGCCGTCGCCGGTGGTGTGCTTGTCCAGGCACAGGAGGTGGCCCGAGCCCTCGCCGCCCAGCATCCAGCCGCGCTTCTCCAGTTCCTCCAGCACGTAGCGGTCGCCGACCTTGGCGCGCACGAACTCCACGTCCTGTTCCCTCAGCGCGAGCTCCACCGCCATGTTGGTCATGAGCGTGCCCACGGCACCGGGCACGCGCTGGCCCTGGGCGATGCGATCCATCACCATCACGTACAGCAGCTCGTCGCCGTTGAAGAGGCGGCCGCCCGCATCGACCATCTGCAGGCGGTCGGCGTCGCCGTCGAGCGCGATGCCGAAGTCGGCGCGGTTCGCGCGCACCGCGGCCACCAGCGCCTCGGGATGCGTGGCGCCGACCTTGTCGTTGATGTTCAGGCCGTCGGGCGAGCAGCCCAGGCAGAACACCTCGGCGCCCAGCTCGTGGAACACCTTCGGCGCGATGTGGTACGCCGCACCGTGCGCCGCGTCCACCGCGATCTTCATGCCCTTCAGCGTGAGGTCGTGCGCGAAGGTGCTCTTGGCGAATTCGATGTAGCGGCCGGCGGCGTCGTCGAGGCGCCGCGCCTTGCCGAGGGTCGCCGAGTCCGCCCATTGCGGCGGCTCCTTCAGCGCCTCCTCGACGGCGCGCTCCCACTCGTCGGGCAGCTTGGTGCCCTGCGCGCTGAAGAACTTGATGCCGTTGTCCGGGTACGGGTTGTGGCTGGCGCTGATCACCACGCCCAGGCTCGCGCGCTGCGCCTTGGTGAGGTAGGCCACGCCGGGCGTCGGCAGGGGCCCGAGCAGCACGACGTCGACGCCGGCGGAGTTGAAGCCGGATTCCAGCGCGCTTTCCAGCATGTAGCCGGAGATGCGCGTGTCCTTGCCGATCAGCACCGTGGGGCGCTCCTCCTCGCGCTTGAGCACCCGGCCCACCGCGTGGGCCAGGCGCAGCACGAAGTCCGGCGTGATGGGCGGCTGGCCCACCGTTCCCCGGATGCCGTCGGTGCCGAAATACTGCCTGCTCATGTCCTGCCTTCTCCCTGTTCCTGCATGGCGCTCCAGACCTTGAGCGCCGCCACCGTTTCCCGCACGTCGTGCACGCGCACGATGCTTGCGCCCTTCTCCACCGCCAGCACCGCCGTCACCACGCTGGGCAGCATGCGTTCGTGCGGGCCGGCGCCCGTCACCTTGCCCAGTGAAGACTTGCGCGACCAGCCCGCCAGCAGCGGGTAGCCGTCGTGCAGCAGGTCGCGCTGGCGCGCGAGCAACGCGAAATTCTGTTCGACCGTCTTGCCGAAGCCGATCCCCGGGTCCCAGGTGATGCGGCTCACGGACACACCGCGCCGGCGCAGCGCCTCGCTGCGTTCGCGCAGGAAGTCCCGCACCTGCGGCACGGCGTCGCCCTGCATGGGCGCGCGCTGCATGGTCCGCGGCTCGCCGTGCATGTGCATCAGGCACACGCCGCACGTTGCATGGCCGGCCACCACGTCCAGCGCGCCCGGCCGCTGCAGCGCCCAGACGTCGTTGATGATGTCCGCGCCGAGGTCCAGCGCCTCCTGCATCACCTCGGGCTTGTAGGTGTCGACCGAGATGGGCAGCCCGAACTTCACCGCCTCGCGCAGCACCGGCATCACCCGGGCGCGTTCCTCGTCCAGCGTCACCGGCGCGATGCCGGGGCGGGTGGACTCGCCGCCGATGTCCAGGAGGTCGGCGCCGTCGCGGATCAGCTGCTCGCAGTGATCCAGCGCCGTGCGCGTGCTCGCGAACTGCCCGCCGTCCGAAAAGGAGTCGGGCGTGACGTTGACGATGCCCATCACCAGCGGACGGGCAAGGTCCAGCGCGAAGCGGGCGGTCTGCCAGTGCATGGGCGGGATTGTCCCTCACGGCGGGCACGAAAAAGGGGCCCCTGGGGCCCCTTGATCGCGTTTCACCGCACTTTTACGCGGCGTTCGGCGCCGGATCCGTCCCCACCGTGGGGCCGCCCGTGCCGCCCGAATTGGACGAGCGCGGCGCGAAGTCCTTGGGCGGACGCGGTTCCTTGCCGGCCATGATGTCGTCGATCTGCTCGGCGTCGATGGTTTCCCACTCGAGCAGCGCCTTGGCCATGGCGTGCATCTTGTCGCTGTTGTCCTCGATGAGCTTGCGCGCCAGGGTGTACTGCTCGTCGATGATGCGGCGCACCTCCAGGTCGACCTTCTGCATGGTCTGCTCGGAGATGTTGGTGGTCTTGGTGACCGAGCGGCCCAGGAAGACTTCGCCCTCGTTCTCCGCGTAGACCATCGGGCCCAGCGCGTCGGACATGCCGTAGCGCATCACCATGTCGCGCGCCAGGTGGGTGGCCCGCTCGAAGTCGTTGCTCGCGCCGGTGGTCATCTGGTTCATGAACACCTCTTCCGCGATCCGGCCGCCGAACAGCATGCTGATCTGGTTCAGCATGAATTCGCGGTCGTAGCTGTAGCGGTCCTTCTCGGGGAGGCTCATGGTCACGCCCAGCGCGCGGCCACGCGGGATGATCGTCACCTTGTGCACGGGGTCGCACTTGGGCAGCAGCTTGCCGATGATCGCGTGGCCGGACTCGTGGTAGGCCGTGTTGCGGCGCTCCTCTTCCGGCATGACCACGGACTTGCGCTCCGGGCCCATGATGATCTTGTCCTTGGCCTTCTCGAAGTCCTGCATCTCGACCACGCGCGCGTTGCGGCGGGCGGCCATCAGGGCAGCCTCGTTGCAGAGGTTGGCGAGGTCGGCGCCGGACATGCCGGGCGTGCCGCGGGCGATGATCCCGGCGTTGACATCCTGGCCGATCGGGATCTTGCGCATGTGGACGTTCAGGATCTGCTCGCGCCCGCGGATGTCCGGCAGGGTCACGTAGACCTGGCGGTCGAAGCGGCCCGGGCGCAGCAGGGCGGCGTCCAGGATGTCCGGGCGGTTGGTCGCGGCGATCACGATCACGCCCAGGTTGGTCTCGAAGCCGTCCATCTCGACCAGCATCTGGTTGAGGGTCTGCTCGCGTTCGTCGTTGCCGCCGCCCAGGCCGGCGCCACGCTGGCGGCCCACGGCGTCGATTTCGTCGATGAAGATGATGCAGGGGGCGTTCTTCTTCGCGTTCTCGAACATGTCGCGCACGCGGGCCGCGCCCACGCCGACGAACATCTCCACGAAGTCGGAGCCGGAGATCGAGAAGAACGGGACCTTCGCCTCGCCGGCGATGGCCTTGGCCAGCAGCGTCTTGCCGGTGCCCGGGGGGCCGACCAGCAGCAGGCCACGCGGGATGCGGCCACCGAGCTTCTGGAACTTCTGCGGGTCCTTCAGGAAGTCGACGACTTCCTTCGTTTCTTCCTTGGCCTCGTCGCAGCCGGCGACGTCGCTGAAGGTGAGCTGGTTGCTGCTCTCATCGAGCATGCGCGCCTTGGACTTGCCGAAGCTGAAGGCGCCGCCCTTGCCGCCGCCCTGCATCTGGCGCATGAAGTAGATCCAGACGCCGATCAGCAGGAGCATGGGCCCCCAGCTGACCAGGAGGGTCATGAGGAGGGAGCCCTCCTCGCGCGGCTTGACGTCGAACTTGACGTTGTTGTTGATCAGGTCGCCGACGAGGCCGCGGTCGAGGTAGGTGGCGGTGGTGCGGACCTTGCGGTCGTCGGTGGTGATCGCGACGATCTCGGTGCCGCCCTGGCCTTCCTGGATCACCGCGTTCTTGATCTGCTTGTTGCGGACCTGCTCCAGGAAGTCCGAGTAGCCGACGACGGAGGCACCCGCTGCACCGCGGGTGTCGAACTGCTTGAAAACGGTGAAGAGGACCAGTGCGATCACCAGCCAGACGGCGATCTTGCTAAACCACTGATTGTTCAAAGGGAGTCTCCGGAGGCGGCTGGGCCCAATACTGGTCCACTTGCCGCCCATTCTAGGGGTTTCAAGCTATGGAACAGTCTATTTTTACTATGCGTTCCATAGGATGCCCGGTCCCGCTGGTGCAGGACAAGGCGCCACTCATCGCGCCGGCTTCGGGCCGATGCCGACCAGGAAAGTTTCCGCGGACTTGTCGCGCGAGGCCTTCGGCTTGACCGGCTTCACGATGCGGAATTGTTCCTTGAACAACTTCACCAGCTGGCTGTAGCCGCTGCCATGGAACACCTTGCACACGAGGGCCCCGTCCGGCTTCAGGTGGGCCTGGGCGAATTCCACGGCCAATTCAACCAGATGTGCGATGCGCGCGGAGTCGGACGCCGGAATACCCGACAGATTGGGGGCCATGTCCGAGACCACCAGGTCCGCCTTGCGGCCGGCCAGGGCCTGCGCCAGCTTCTGCGCCGGCTCCGGCTCGCGGAAATCGCCCTGGATGAAGGTCACGCCCTCGATCGGGTCCATGGGCAGGATGTCCAGGGCCAGGATCTGGCCGTCCAGCACGCCCGCCGCGGCGCCCTCGGGCGCCAGCTTGCGGCGCACGTACTGGCTCCAGGCGCCGGGCGTGGAGCCGAGGTCCACCACCACGTCCCCGGGCTTGAGCAGGTGCAGCGCCTCGTCGATCTCCTTCAGCTTGTAGGCGGCGCGGGCGCGGTAGCCGTCCTTCTGGGCGAGCTTCACGTACGGGTCATTGACGTGGTCGGTCAACCACGCCTTGTTGACCTTCTTGCTTTTCGTCTTGATCTTCATGTGCAACCGATAATACGCAGATGCCTGCAATTCAACTGAGCGTGGCCGAGCGCAAGACGCATCGCGCCGAAGCCCACCACCTGGACCCCGTGGTGATGGTCGGCAACGACGGACTCACGCCGGCCGTCAAGAAAGAAACCGACGCCGCCCTCAACGCCCACGGCCTGATCAAGGTCCGCGTGCTCGGCGACGACCGCGAGGAGCGGGAGACCATCTTCCAGCAGCTGGCGGAGGAACTCAACGCCGCCCCGATCCAGCACATCGGCAAGCTCCTGGTCCTGTGGCGGCCCAAGCCGAAGAAGGCGAAGGCCGAGGACGAGGACCGCAAGCCCGGCCCGCGCGAATACAAGGTCATCAAGAACTCCAGCCGCGGCGGCCAGCGCCCGCAGGTGAAGCAGGTGCGGGTGCTGGGCAACCAGCGCCTGACGACCGGCGGCATCGTCAAGAAGTCGAAGCCGAAGCAGAAGTCGGTGAAGAAGTCCCGGGCGGACTAGCTTGCCGTCCCCGCGCAGGCGGGGACCCAGGGCGTTCAAGGTGCGCTGTGCGCACCCTCTGGATCCCCGCCTGCGCGGGGATGACGACCCGAAACCTTCCACAACACCACCAGCGCACAAACCCACTGCAGCGCGTACGCCGCGGAACCAGCGGTATGCCAGAAGGCCAGGTCCTCCCGCGCCAGGATGCGCGGCGCGATGGCGAATTCCTGCAGCAGCGCCGCCAGCAGCCCCAGCAGCACATAGGCCACGGCGCCCCCCGCCCAGCCCATCGTCGGGCTGCCATCCCGGTCGCGGGCGCACATCAGGAGCACGAGCGCGCAACCCACGCCGACCCAGGATTGCCCGCCGAACAGCTTGCCGGCCAGGCCGCCGGCGACGGCCGGCGAGGCGGCGTTGGCGAACAGCAGCGGCACGGCCAGGAAGCCGATCGCGGAGAGGCTGCCCCACCAGAGGGCCGCCGACAGCACCGCGAGCCGCCGCTTCCAGTCCATCACACGTAGTTGACGGCGACGATCTCGTAGCGCTTGGTGCCGCCGGGCGCCTGTACTTCGGCCGTGTCGCCCTCTTCCTTGCCGATCAGCGCACGGGCGATCGGGCTGGACACGTTGATCAGGCCCTGCTTCAGGTCCGCCTCGTCCTCGCCGACGATCTGGTACTTGACGGTCTCGCCGGAGGTCTCTTCCTCCAGCTCCACGGTGGCGCCGAACACGACGCGGCCGCCGGCATCCAGCGACGACGGGTCGATGACCTGGGCGGCGGCCAGCTTGCCTTCCAGTTCGCGGATGCGGCCTTCGATGAAGCCCTGGCGGTCCTTGGCGGCGTCGTACTCCGCGTTCTCCGACAGGTCGCCCTGGGCGCGCGCCTCCGCGATCGCCTGGATCACGTTCGGGCGGTCCTGGGTCTTCAGGCGGTGCAGTTCGGCTTTCAGCTTCTCCGCGCCGCGGGTGGTGATGGGGATGGTGTTGGCCATCGGTTGGTCTCCAAAAGCAAACCGCCGGGCGTTGCCGCTCGGCGGTGGGTTGGCGACGATTATGCCTTGGATGCGGGCAGCGGGGCACCCGCCAGCGGACGGCCGGCCAGGCGGGTCAGGATCGCGAGCGGGCTCGCCTGGACGTCGTACTGGTGGGCCACCGGCAGGTGAAACGTCTGTTCCAGCATGTACTGGCCGGACATGGCCGCGTGCACCGCCTGGTCCGAGAAGCACACCCAGGTGCTGCCGGACGGGAACGGCATGGTGACCTGCGGGCAGTCCCTCTGGTAGGCCTCGTCGGCCTTCATGCGGTCGTGCAGCTGCAGCATCATGTGGTCGTACTCGCTGCGCAGGCTCTTCGTGACCTTCAGCGACTGCAGCAGCTTTGCCTGCCATCCGACGTAGGGCTTCGCCTGGGGCAGGTAGCGGCGCGCCACCGCCTCGAACGGCTCGCCGACCCGCCACACCCGCGGCTCGCCCTCCGGGTTCACGTTGGTGAACACGCGCAGGATGCGCTCGCCGTAGTTGGGGCGGCTGGGGAAGGCGTCGACGTGCAGCCGCTTGTCGTCGGCGCGCACGGACTGCTTGCGGGTGGACACCTGGGTGGGCCGCAGGCTGGTCGGCGCCGCGCGCAGGTGGGCGTCGTAGGCCGGGAACAGGCCGCGGCACAGGTCGCGCGCCTGCCGCGCGAAGCGGCCGACCAGGGCCGAGACCCGGGCCTCGGCTTCCGGCCCGCCGGCGGCGCCTTTGAGGCGTCCCTGGGCGTCAAGGCTGATGTTGCGCACGCCCTCGGCGAGGAGGCTCGGCTTCAGCAACGCGCGTTCCGCGTCGGACAGGGTGAACGCCAGGCGCGGGAAGTACAGCACCTCCCCGGCCTCCAGCGCGGCGATCCATTCCGGCCGACCGGTGGCGGCCGACCAGTCGGCGACCTCCAGGCTGCGGATCGGGTTGTCCATGCGTGGGTCGCGCCTCAGGCGGCCAGCTGCGCGTGCATCTCCTGGACGGAGATGACGTCGAGGTTGTCCATCGACTTCATGCCCTCGACGGCCGCTTCCGCGCCGGCGATGGTCGTGAAGGTGGTCACCCGCGCCAGCAGCGAGGAGGTGCGGATCGCCCGGGAGTCGGCGATGGCGTTGCGGCGTTCCTCCACCGTGTTCACCACCATCACGATCTCGTTGTTCTTCAGCATGTCGACCACGTGCGGCCGGCCCTCGGTGACCTTGTTGACGGTCTCGCAGGGGATGCCGGCGGCCGTGATGGCGGCCGACGTGCCCTTGGTGGCGATCAGCGGGAAGCCCATGGCCTGCAGCTGGCGCGCGACTTCCACCGCGCGCGGCTTGTCGCTGTTCTTCACGGTGAGGAACACCTTGCCGGTGGACTTGCCGTTGCCGTCCGTGGGCTTGGGCAGCTTGGTGCCGGCGCCCAGCTGGCTCTTCACGAACGCCTCGCCGAAGGTCTTGCCCACGCCCATCACCTCGCCGGTGGACTTCATCTCGGGGCCGAGGATCGTGTCGACGCCGGGGAACTTCACGAACGGGAACACGGCCTCCTTCACGCTGAAGTACGGCGGCGTCACTTCCTTCGTGATGCCCTGCTGCTCGAGCGACATGCCCACCATGCAGCGCGCCGCGACCTTGGCCAGCTGGATGCCGGTGGCCTTGGACACGTAGGGCACGGTGCGGGATGCCCGCGGGTTCACTTCCAGCACGAAGATGACGTCCTGGCCGTCCTTCTCCTGGATCGCGAACTGCACGTTCATCAGGCCCACGACCTGCAGCGCCTTGGCCATGGCGGCGGTCTGGCGCTTCAGTTCGTCGACGGTCGCCTGCGACAGCGAGTACGGCGGCAGCGAGCAGGCGGAGTCGCCCGAGTGCACGCCGGCCTGTTCGATGTGCTCCATCACGCCGCCGATGAAGACCCGGCCCGTGGAATCCGCGATGCAGTCCACGTCGCACTCGATGGCGTCGTTGAGGAAGCGGTCCAGCAGCACGGGCGAGTCGTTGGAGACCTTCACGGCCTCGCGCATGTAGCGCTCGAGGTCGCGCTGCTCGTGCACGATCTCCATCGCGCGGCCGCCCAGCACGTAGGAGGGGCGCACCACCAGCGGGTAGCCGAGGGCCTGCGCCTTCTCCAGCGCTTCGGGTTCGGTGCGCGCGGTCGCGTTGGGCGGCTGGCGCAGGCCGAGCTCGTTGAGCAGCTTCTGGAAGCGCTCGCGGTCCTCGGCGGCGTCGATCATGTCGGGCGAGGTGCCGATGATCGGCACGCCCTCGGCCTCGAGGTCCAGGGCCAGTTTCAGCGGCGTCTGGCCGCCGTACTGCACGATCACGCCGGTGGGCTTTTCCTTGTCGACGATCTCCAGCACGTCTTCCAGCGTCAGCGGCTCGAAGTACAGGCGGTCGGAGGTGTCGTAGTCGGTGGAAACCGTCTCCGGGTTGCAGTTGACCATGATGGTCTCGTAGCCGTCCTCGCGCAGGGCGAGGGCCGCGTGCACGCAGCAGTAGTCGAATTCGATGCCCTGGCCGATGCGGTTGGGACCGCCGCCCAGCACGATGATCTTCTTCTTGCTGGTGGGCTCGGCTTCGCACTCTTCCTCGTAGGTCGAGTACATGTAGGCCGTGTTGGTCGCGAATTCCGCGGCGCAGGTGTCGACGCGCTTGTAGACCGGGCGCACGTTGAACTTCTTGCGCGCCTCGCGGACCGCCTTGTCGTTGGTCTTCAGCAGCTTGGCCAGGCGGCGGTCGCTGAAACCCTTGCGCTTGAGCGCGCGCAGCGTCGCGGCGTCCAGCGCGGCGAGCGCCCGGTCACCCTTCTCTTCGGCCAGCTTGTCCAGGTCGAGTTCGATCTTCACGATCTCCTCGATCTGCACCAGGAACCACTTGTCGATCTTGGTGAGGTCGTACACCTCGTCGACGCTGAGGCCCATGCCGAAGGCGTCGCCGACGTACCAGATGCGCTCGGGACCGGGCTCGCCCAGTTCCTTTTCCAGCACCTCGCGGTCGGTGGTCTTCTGGTTCAGGCCGTCCACGCCCACTTCCAGGCCGCGCAGGGCCTTCTGGAAGGATTCCTGGAAGGTGCGGCCCATGGCCATCACCTCGCCCACGGACTTCATCTGCGTGGTCAGGCGGTCGTTGGCGTCCTTGAACTTCTCGAAGGCGAAGCGCGGGATCTTGGTGACGACGTAGTCGATCGAGGGCTCGAACGACGCCGGCGTCGCGCCGCCGGTGATGTCGTTGCGCAGTTCGTCCAGCGTGTAGCCCACGGCCAGCTTGGCCGCGACCTTGGCGATCGGAAAGCCGGTGGCCTTGGAGGCGAGCGCCGAGGAGCGCGACACGCGCGGGTTCATCTCGATGACGATCATGCGACCGTCCTTCGGGTTGATCGAGAACTGCACGTTCGACCCGCCGGTGTCCACGCCGATCTCGCGCAGCACCGCCAGCGAGGCGTCGCGCATGATCTGGTATTCCTTGTCGGTCAGCGTCTGCGCGGGGGCGACGGTGATCGAGTCGCCGGTGTGCACCCCCATCGGGTCGAGGTTCTCGATCGAGCACACGATGATGCAGTTGTCCTTCTTGTCGCGGACCACTTCCATCTCGTACTCTTTCCACCCGAGCAGCGATTCCTCGATCAGCAGCTCGCTGGTGGGCGAGGCTTCCAGGCCGCGCTTGCAGATGGTCTCGAACTCTTCCGGGTTGTAGGCGATGCCGCCGCCGGTGCCGCCCAGCGTGAAGCTGGGACGGATCACGGTGGGAAAGCCGACCTGCTTCTGCACGCCCCAGGCCTCTTCCATCGTGTGCGCGATGCCGGAGCGCGCGGAGCCCAGGCCGATGCGCGTCATCGCATCCTTGAACTTCAGGCGGTCTTCCGCCTTGTCGATCGCTTCCGGCGTGGCGCCGATCAGCTCGCACTTGTACTTGTGCAACACGCCGTTGCGCCACAGGTCCAGCGCGCAGTTCAGCGCCGTCTGGCCACCCATGGTCGGCAGGATCGCGTCCGGCCGTTCCTTGGCGATGATCTTCTCCACCGTCTGCCAGGTGATCGGCTCGATGTAGGTGACGTCGGCGGTGGCCGGGTCCGTCATGATCGTCGCCGGGTTGGAGTTGATCAGGATGACCTTGTAGCCCTCCTCGCGCAGCGCCTTGCAGGCCTGCACGCCGGAGTAATCGAACTCGCAGGCCTGGCCGATGATGATCGGGCCCGCGCCGATGATGAGGATCGATTTGATGTCGGTACGCTTCGCCATGCTTTACTTCTTCGCTTCGTCCATCAGACCCGTGAACCGGTCGAACAGATAACCAATGTCGTGAGGGCCCGGAGACGCTTCGGGGTGGCCCTGGAAGCAGAAGGCGGGCTTGTCGGTGCGCGCCAGGCCTTGCAGCGTGCCGTCGAACAGCGACACATGGGTCGGGCGCAGGTTCGCGGGCAGCGTCTTTTCGTCCACCGCGAAGCCGTGGTTCTGGCTGGTGATGCTGACGCGGCCGGTGTCGAGGTCCTTCACCGGATGGTTGGCGCCGTGGTGGCCGAACTTCATCTTGAAGGTCTTCGCGCCGGAGGCGAGCGCCATGATCTGGTGGCCCAGGCAGATGCCGAAGGTGGGGTAGCCGGCCTCGACCAGCTCGCGCGTCGCGTCGATCGCGTAGTCGCACGGCTCCGGGTCGCCGGGGCCGTTGGAGAGGAACACGCCGTCGGGCTTCAGCTTCTTCACCTCCGCAGCGGGCGTCTTCGCCGGCACCACGGTCACCTTGCAGCCGCGTTCGGCCAGCATGCGCAGGATGTTCTTCTTCACGCCGTAATCGAAGGCGACAACGTGGTACTTCGGATTCTCGAGCTGGCCGTAGCCGGTGCCCAGTTCCCATTCGGTCTGGTCCCAGTCGTAGGACTTCGTGACCGTCACTTCCTTGGCGAGGTCCAGGCCCGCCATGGACCTCTCGCCGCGCGCCTTGGCGACGGCTTCCTCGATGAGGGCGGGCGTGACTTCCTGGCCCTGCTTCAGCCCCATGACGCAGCCGTTCTGCGCGCCCTTGGTGCGCAGGATGCGCGTCAGCTTGCGCGTGTCGATGTTCGAGATGGCGACGGTCTTCTCGCGCTGCAGGTACTGCTGCAGGGTCATGTCGGCGCGGAAGCTGGAAGCGATCAGCGGCAGGTCGCGGATGATCAGGCCGGCGGCGTGGACCTTGCTCGCCTCGACGTCTTCGGCGTTGACGCCGTAGTTGCCGATGTGCGGATAGGTGAGCGTGACGATCTGTTGGGCGTAGCTCGGATCGGTCAGGATTTCCTGGTAGCCGGTGAGGGCCGTGTTGAAGACGACCTCGCCGGTGGTGGCGCCGGGAGCGCCGATCGAGTTGCCGACAAAGACCGTGCCGTCAGCGAGCGCCAGGATGGCGGGCGGGAAGGATCCCTGAAGCGACGAAAGCACTGGGTTCTCCGTGGGTGCGGGTACGCCCTAGACGCGATCGAAAGCCGGGCTCTCGATGTTGCTTTTGTCGGGGGAGTGGCAGGGATGCGCTAGGCGTACGCGGGGTTTGCGGGAAAGCCGTTGATTATAGCCCGATGAGGGATTTCCCCCTCGACGGGGAGGCCACCTACACGCGCGCGGCCGCGCTCGCGTGCAGGCAGATGGCCGCCGCCGCGCCGACGTTGAGCGATTCCTCGCCGCCCGGCTGCACGATGCGCAGGAACGCCGACGCCTGCCCGGCCAGGGTCGCGCTGACGCCCTGTCCTTCGTGACCGAGGACCCAGGCGCAGGGCCAGGGAAGCGTTGCCTTGTGGAGGTACTCGCCCTGGTGCGAGCTGGTGGCGAGCAGCGGCACCCGCAGCGCAGCAAGTTGCTCCGGCGTCACGCCTTCCAGCAGGCGCAGCCCGAAATGCGCGCCCATGCCGGCGCGCAGCACCTTGGGACTCCACAGCGCCGCGGTGCCCTTCATCGCGATCACCTGGCCGAAGCCGAAGGCACCGGCACTGCGCAGGATCGTGCCGACGTTGCCCGCGTCCTGCAGGCCGTCGAGCACCACGCTGGGCGCCGCGGGGTCCAGCGCCGGCGCCGCCGGCAACGGCAGCACGAAGCCCATGCGGCCGGGCGATTCCAGACCGCTGATGCCGGCGAACAGGGAGTCCTCCACGGTCACCACCTTGCCACCGGCGTCGTGCCATTCATGGCCGACGGCATCCCAGTAGGACGCCTGGAAGACGGCATGGCTCGGGTGAATCCCGCGCTGCAGCGCCGCGCGGCAGAGATGGTCGCCTTCGAGCCAGATGCGGCCCTGCTTGCGGTACGCCGTGCTGTCCTGCGCCAGCCGGCGCAGGTCCTTCAGCAACGCGTTGTCCCGCGAATGAATGTGCTGGCCGGAGGAATCGGTCACTGCACCTGGACCGAAGCCGTCACGCCCTCTTCCAGCGCGAACTGCGCCGCCACCGGCCCGAAATTGCGGCGGTGGTGGACGCAGGGACCGTGCACGCGCAGCGCCTCCAGGTGCTCCGGCGTGCCGTAGCCCTTGTGCGCGGCGAAGCCGTACTGCGGGAACTGCTGGTGCAGGTCCGCCAACATGCGGTCGCGGGTGACCTTGGCGATGATGGACGCGGCCGAAATGGATTTCACCTTGGCGTCGCCGCCCACGATCGCCTCGGACAGGATGTCGATCTGCGGCAGGCGGTTGCCGTCCACCAGCACCTTCACGGGCTTCAGGCGCAGGCCTTCGACGGCGCGCTTCATCGCCAGCATGGTGGCGTGGAAGATGTTCAGCGTGTCGATCTCCTCCACGCTGGCGGAGCCGACGGCGCAGCACAGGGCCTTCTCTCGGATCTTGTCGTACAGCCGGTCGCGCGTCTGGGGCGTGAGCACCTTGGAGTCGGCCAGGCCCAGGATGCGCTTGCCGTCGTCCAGGATCACCGCGGCCGCGACCACCGGACCGGCGAGGGGCCCGCGCCCGGCTTCGTCCACGCCCGCCATCAGCCCGACCGGATCCCAGTCCAGGCGCTTCTGGCGGGATCTACCTGGCGAGGACTTTGGCGATGGCATCGGTGGCGAGGGTGGCGGTGTCGCGCCGGAGCTGGACGTGCAAGTCCCGGAACTTCTCCTGCACGGCGCGCATTTTCTCAGGCGCTTCCAGCCAGCCGGCCAGCGCCCCGGCAAGCAACTCGGGTTTTGCGTTGGACTGCAGCAACTCCGGCACGACGAAGTCGCCGCACAGGATGTTGGGCAGGCCGATCCAGGGCTGCAGGTGGCGCGGCTTCATCAGCCAGTACGTGAGCCAGTGGGTGGCGTAGGAGATCACCATGGGCCGCTTGAACAGCGCCGCCTCCAGCGTCGCCGTGCCGCTGGCCACCAGCGTCACGTCGCAGGCGGCGAGCACGGCGTGCGACTGGCCGGCGACGATCTTCAGCTGCCGCGGCGCGGGGCCCCGGGCGGCGATCTCCTGGATGCGGGCCTGCAGCGCGGGCACCGCAGGCACCACGAACGCGGTGCCGGGCCGGCGCCGTTCCAGCAGCGCCGCCGCCGCCAGGAAGCGGGGCAGCAGGGTCTCGACCTCGGACGCGCGGCTGCCCGGCAGCACGGCGACCACCTCGCCTTCGGCGGGCAGGCCCAGGGCAGCCCGGGCGCCGGCCCGGTCGGGCTCCATGGGAATGACGTTCGCCAGCGGGTGGCCGACGTAGGTCGAATCCACGCCGTGCTTCGCCAGCAGCTCCGGCTCGAAGGGGAAGATGCACAGCACGTGGTCGCAGCCGCGCTGCAGCTTCTCCACGCGCTTCATGCGCCAGGCCCAGATCGACGGGCAGACGAAGTGGACGGTCCGGATCCCGCCGGCGCGCAGCTGCGCCTCCAGCCCGAGGTTGAAGTCCGGTGCGTCGACGCCGATGAAGACGTCCGGACGCTCCCGCAACAGCCGCGCGCGCAAGGCGTCGCGGATGCCGAGGATCTCCCGCAGGTGGCGCAGGACTTCGACATAGCCGCTCACCGAGAGCTTCTGGGACGGCCACCAGGCGTCGAAGCCCTCGGCGGCCATCTGCGGTCCACCGATGCCCTGGGCTTGCAGTTGCGGCCAGCGGGCATGCATGGCCTTCAGAACGAGGCTGGCGAGCAGGTCGCCGGAAGCCTCGCCCGCGACCAGCGCGAAGCGCGGCGACCCGGGCGCGGACACTAGCGGGCGATGCCGCGCGTGGCGGCAGCGAGGAAAGCGCCCATCAGCGCGACATCCGCGGCGGCCTCGGGCGCGGATGTCGCCAGTGCCGCGATGGCCGTGCGGGCGTCCTCGAGGGTGCGCCCCTCGCGGTACAGCAGCTTGTGCATCTGCCGGATGGCGGCGATGCGCTCGGCGCTGAAATCGCGCCGGCGCAGGCCGACGACGTTGACCCCGCGCACCGCGAGGGGGTTGCCGTCGACCAGCATGAAAGGCGGCACGTCCTGCGACACGGCGCTCTGGAAGCCGAGCATGGCGTGGGCGCCGACCTTCACGAACTGGTGGATGCCTGTGAGCCCGCCGATGGTCACCCAGTCGCCCAGCTCCACGTGGCCAGCCAGCGTGGCGTTGTTGGACATGGTCACGTTGTTGCCGACGATGCAGTCGTGGGCCACGTGCACGTAGGCCATGATCCAGTTGTCGTTGCCGATCGTGGTGCGGCCCTTGTCCTGGACCGTGCCCACCTGCAGGGTCGTGAACTCGCGGATCGTGTTGCGGTCGCCGATCACCAGTTCGGTCGGCTCGCCCTGGTACTTCTTGTCCTGGTTGGCCGCCCCGATGGAGGCGAACTGCCAGATGCGGTTGTCGCGCCCGAGGGTCGTGTGGCCCTCCAGGACGACGTGGCCGGCGATCGTGGTGCCGGCGCCCACCTTCACGTTCGGGCCAACCAGCGTGTACGGGCCGACCGTGACGGTGGCGTCCAGCTCCGCCTTCGGATCGACGATCGCCGTCGGATGGATCGTGGCCATGCGCTTCGCAAGCCCTTCAGGGCACGGACCGCTGGGTGCACATGAGTTCGGCCTCGCAAGCGACCTCCTCGCCCACGCGCGCGACGGCCTTGAACTTGAAGATGCCCGCCTTCTGCCGCAGGAGCTCCACGTCGATGAGGAGCTGGTCGCCCGGTTCGACCGGCCGCTTGAAGCGGGCGCCGTCGATGCCGGCAAAGTAGATCACCGAGTTCGACGCGCGCTTGTTGGTTTCGTCGGAAAAGGCCAGCAGGCCGGCCGTCTGCGCCATCGCTTCCAGGATCAGCACCCCCGGCATCACCGGGCGATGCGGGAAGTGTCCGGTGAAGAACGGCTCGTTGATCGTGACGTTCTTCAGGGCCTTGATCGTCTTGCCCGGGTCGAGCGCGACCACCCGGTCCACCAGCAGGAAGGGATAGCGGTGGGGCAGGTTCTTGAGGATCTCGTGGATGTCCATGGGGATCGGGTTCACAGTTTCTTTTCCAGGGCCTTGAGCCGCTCGCGCAGCGCGTGCAGCTGCTTCAGCGTGGCGGCGTTCTTCTCCCAGGACGCATTGTCGTCGATGGGGAAGATGCCCGTGTACAGGCCCGGCTTGGCGATGGAACGCGCCACGAAGGATCCGGCGGAGATGCTCACCCTGTCCGCGATCGTGAGGTGCCCCAGGATCATGGCCGCGCCACCGATCATGCAGTGCGCGCCGATGGTGGCGCTGCCGGCGATGCCGGTGCAGCCGGAGACCACGGTGTGGCGGCCGATGCGGCAGTTGTGCCCGATCTGGACCAGGTTGTCGATCTTGACCCCCTCCTCCACCACGGTGTCGGCCAGCGCCCCGCGGTCGATGCAGGTGTTGGCGCCGATCTCGACGTCGTCACCGATGCGCACGGCGCCCAGCTGCTCGATCTTGACGAAGCCCTGCGGCGAGGGCGCGAAGCCGAAACCGTCGGCGCCGATCACCACGCCGGGATGCAGGACGCAACGCGCGCCGATCGTGCAGTCCTCCGCCACGTGCACGCGGGCCTTGAGCACGGTGCCCGCGCCGATGCGCGCGCCGCGTTCCACCACGCAGTGCGGCCCGATGCGCACGCCCTCGCCCAGCACCGCCTCGGGATCGATCACGGCACTCGGGTGGATCGCCGGGCCTTCGGGGCGGGCGTGCGCGCGCTTCCACAACTGGGTGGCGCGGGCGAAATAGAGGTACGGGTCGTCGGCGACGATGCAGGCGCCGCGCGCGAGCGCGGCATCCCGCAGGGCGGGCGCCACGATCACGCAGCCGGCCTGGGAGGCCTGCAGCTGCGGCTGGTAGCGGGGGTTGCTCAGGAACGAGAGGTGGTGGGGACCCGCCGATTCCAGCGGCGCGAGGCCCTCGATCGCGAGGCCCGGGTCGCCCTGCAGCTCGCCGCCCAGGGCCGCGACGATGTCTCCGAGTCGCAGCGCCACGGGGGCCTGCCTACTTGCTGGCCGACGCGTTGAGCGCCTTGATCACCTTGTCGGTGATGTCGTACTTCGGGTTGATGTAGACGGCCTCCTGCAGGATCAGGTCGAACTTCTCCTGTTCGGCGACCTGGCGCACCACCCGGTTGGCGCGGTCCAGCACCTGCTGCAGTTCCTCGTTCTTGCGGGAGTTCAGGTCTTCCTGGAACTCGCGGCGCTTGCGCTGGAACTCGCGGTCCTGGTCGATCAGCTGCTTCTGGCGCTGCGCGCGCTGCGTTTCCGACAGGGTGGGCGCCTCGCGCTCGAAGCGCTCGGAGGCGGCCTTGAGCGCCGCGCCCATGTCGTTGAGGTCCTTCTCGCGCCTGGAGAATTCCTGTTCCAGCTTCGACTGGGCGGCCTTGGCGGTGTTCGCCTCGCGGAAGATCCGGTCGGTGTTGACGAATCCGACGCGGAAATCGTCCGCCCGGGCGGCCTGGGCGCCGAACGCCAGGGCGCCCAGCAGGACCGCAAGCCATGGACGGGTCAGATACTTCATCAGAACGAGGTCCCGATCTGGAATTGGAATTTCTGGATTCTATCCCCCGGCTGCTTGCGCACCGGCTGCGCGAAGGCGATGCGCAGCGGGCCGACCGGCGACAGCCAGGACAGGCCCACGCCGGCGGAAGCGCGCATCTCGGACCAGGTGATCCTCTCGTTCTCGCCGAACACGTTGCCGACGTCGAAGAAGCCGAAGGCACGCAGCGTGCGGTCGTTGCCGGCGCCCGGGAAGGGCGTGAGCGCCTCGAAGTTGAGGGTGACCTTCTTGGGGCCGCCGATGGAGGCTCCGGTCACGTCGCGCGGGCCCAGGGTGCCCTGCTCGAAGCCCCGCACCGAGCCCAGGCCGCCCGAATAGAAGTTCTTGAACACCGGGTAGGGCTGGCCCTGCAGGCCCTCGCCCCAGCCCAGCTCGCCGTTGAACGCGAACGTGTAGAGCTTGCTCAGCGTGAAGTACTGCTGGTACTGGTAGTTGGTGCGCAGGTAGCGCACCTCGCCCGCGACGCCCCATTCGCCGCCGAAGCGCTGGAAGCGGCCGCTGGTGGGCACCAGGGTGCTGTCGCGGTCGTCGCGCGACCACCCGAGCGTCAGGGGCAGCGTGTTGCTGGTCTTGCCGAACTGCTCCGCGTACGCCAGGTAGGCCGCGGGAATGTTGGTGCCCGGGATGATCTCCGTGCGCTCGAAGCCGGCGCCGAAGAACACGGTGTCCAGCTCGCTGAAGGGGATGCCGAAGCGCAGGCCCGCGCCGGAGGTCACCAGCCGGTAGTCGCCGCCCTGGTTCTCGTACGGCCGGGACGAACGGTGGTACAGGTCGATCGTGCGCGAGATGCCGTCCTGCGTGAAGTACGGGTCGGTCGTGTTGAGCACGATCGTCTTGTTGTACTTGCTGGTGTTGACTTCCACCGCGAGGTAGTTGCCGGTGCCGAAGGCGTTTTCCTGCTTGATCGCGAACGACAGGCCCAGCTTTTCCGCACTGGAGAAGCCGGCGCCGAGCTGGAGGCTGCCGGTGGGGCGCTCGGTGACCACGATGTTCAGGTCGACCTGGTCGGGCGCGCCCGGCACGTCGGTGGTCTCGATGTTGACTTCCTTGAAGAAGCCCAGGCGGTCCACGCGGTCGCGCGACAGCTTGATCTTCTCGGCGTCGTACCAGCTCGACTCGAACTGCCGGAACTCGCGGCGGATCACTTCGTCGCGGGTGCGGTTGTTGCCGGAGATGTTGACCCGGCGCACGTAGGCGCGGCGCTGCGGCTCCGCCACCAGCACGAAGGACACGCGGTTGTTGGCGCGGTCGATCTCCGGGCGCGCCTCCACCTGGGCGAACGCGTAGCCGAAGTTGCCGAAGTAGTCGGTGAAGGCCTTGGTCGTCTCGGCCACCTGGTCGGCGTTGTACGGCTCGCCCACCTGGATCTTCACCAGCGTCTTGAATTCCTCTTCCTTGCCCAGGAAGTCGCCTTCCAGCCGCACGCCGGACACGACGAAGCGCTCACCCTCGGTGATGTTGACGGTGATGCTGATGTCCTGCTTGTTGGGCGAGATCGCGACCTGGGTGGAGTCGATGCGGAACTCCAGGAAGCCGCGCTGCAGGTAGTAGGACCGCAGCGCCTCCAGGTCGGCATTGAGCTTGGTGCGCGAGTAGCGGTCGGACTTGGTGTACCAGGACAGCCAGCTGCCGGTGTTGAGGTCCATCAGGCCCTTCAGCGTGGATTCGCTGAAGGCCTTGTTGCCGACGATGTGGATTTCCTTGATCCGCGTCGGGTCGCCCTCGGTCACCGTGAACGTCAGGTTGACGCGGTTGCGCTCGATCGGCGTGACGGTGGTCACGACCTCCGCGCCGTAGAGGCTGCGGTTGATGTACTGGCGCCGCAGCTCCTGCTCGGCGCGGTCCGCCAGCGCCTGGTCGAAGGGCCGGCCCTCGGTCAGGCCGATGTCGCGCAGCGCCTTCTTCAGCGTGTCCTTGTCGAATTCCTTGGTGCCCACGAAGTCGACGTCGGCCACCGTGGGACGTTCCTCGACGATCACGATCAGCACGTCGCCCTGCGTCTCCAGGCGGACGTCCTTGAACAGGCCCAATGCGAAGAGGGCCCGGATCGCCGCCGAGCCCTTGTCGTCCGTGTACTGGTCCCCGACACGGAAGGGGAGCGATCCGAAGATCGTGCCGGGTTCGACCCGCTGCAGGCCCTCGACGCGGATGTCGCGGACCGTGAAGGGCTCGACGGCCCAGGTGTTCGCGGCGAATGCAAGGGCCGCGACAGCCGAGACGGTACGCACGCGGAAGCGCTTGAAATGTTTCTTCATTGATTCTGGAAAGGCGCCGGGGGGACTGCGAGGACCGCGGCGTCTGCAACTGCAACGTTGTTCTATCCGAAGAGCCGGGCGACGTCGTTGAACAGGGCGATCGACATCATCACCAGCAGCACCGCCACGCCACCGCGCTGCAGGCGCTCCATCCAGGCGTCGGAGATGCTCCTGCCCGTGACGGCCTCCCAAAGATAATACATCAGGTGACCCCCATCCAAGACGGGGAGCGGCAGCAGATTGAGCACGCCGAGGCTCACGGAAATGAGGGCGAGGAACAGCAGGTACTGCGTGAGCCCCAGGCTCGCGGACTTGCCGGCGTAGTCGGCGATGGTGAGAGGTCCGGAGAGGTTCTTTACCGAAGCTTGACCGATCACCATGCGGCCCATCATGCGCAGCGTCAACGCCGAGACGTCCCAGGTCTTCACCGCGCCGTTCCACAGGCCCTCCAGCGGCCCGTAGCGCACGGTGGCCATGGCGGCCGGGGCACCCACGTAGGCGGAGATGCGGCCCACGGCCGGCGCGCCGCCGGCGTCCTTCACCACGTCGGGCGTCACCTCCAGCTGCAGGCGCTGCCCGGCGCGCTCGACTTCCCAGGTGGACGGCTTGCCCTGCACCTGGCCGCGGATCAGGTCGCGCAGGTGCTGCGCGTCGCCGGCGTCCTGCGTGCCGACGCGCAGCACGCGGTCGCCCTTGTGCAGGCCGGCGCGCTCGGCGGCGCCCCCGGCCATGATGTCCCCGAGCACCGGCGCGCTCCACGGCGAGACGATGCCCACCTTGCGCAGCATCTGCGCGTCGGCGTCGCGGGCGTCCAGCTGCGACAGCGGCAGCAGGACCTCGCCGCCGCGCGCCAGCACGAGGCGCAGGTCGCGGCCGTCCAGGGCACCGCGCGTGAGCAGCCAGCGCAGGTCCTCGAAGGACCGCATGGGCCGCGCGGTCTCGCCTTCGAAGCCCGCGGCTTCCACGCGCTCGCCGCCCTGCAGGCCGGCCTGCGCGGCGATCGAGCCCGCGACCGGGCTGCCGAGCACCGGCTGCGGCTCTTCCACGCCCATCCAGTTGACGGTGGCGTAGAGGAGGACGGCAAGCAGGAGGTTGGCGATGGGGCCGGCAGCGACGATGGCGGCGCGGGCCTTCAGCGGCCGGGTGTTGAAGGCGAGGTGGCGCTCCGCCGGGTCGACCGGGGCCTCGCGCTCGTCCAGCATCTTGACGTAGCCGCCGAGCGGCAGGATGCCGATGACGAACTCCGTGTCCTGGCCGGGGCGCGGCCGTCGCGGCTTCCAGCGGTAGATGGTCTTGCCGAAGCCGATGGAGAAGCGCAGCACCTTCACGCCGCACGCGACGGCCACGCGGTAGTGGCCGTACTCGTGGATGGCGATCAGGACGCCGAGCGCGACGATGAATGGGATGGGGTTCATGAAAGCCTCCCCCCTTATGCCGCCAGCCTCCGGATCGCGGCGTCCGCCTCGCGGCGCGCCTCGGCGTCCAGCGCCAGCAGGTCCTGCAGGGATTGCGGCTTGGACGGTGCCAGCCCGTCCAGAGTTGCCAGGTTGACCGAGTGGATCTGGTCGAAGCGGATGCGGCGGTCCAGGAAGGCGGCCACCGCCATCTCGTTGGCGGCATTGAGCACCGCCGTCGTCCCGGGGGCACTTTCCAGCGCGTCCCAGGCCAGTTGCAGTCCCGGGAAGCGCTCGCGGTGGCCGCCGGTGTCCAGGGATTCGAAACTCATGTCGGCGAGCGTGGCGAAATCGAGGGGCTGGGCGCCGGAGGCCACCCGCTCCGGCCAGGCCAGGCCGTAGGCGATCGGCACGCGCATGTCCGGCGTCCCCAGCTGCGCCACGACGGAGGTGTCGCGGTACTGCACCATCGAGTGGATCACGCTCTGCGGATGGATCACGACCTGCAGGCGCGCGGGCGGCAGCCCGAACAGGTAGCGGGCCTCGATCACCTCCAGCGCCTTGTTCATCATGGTCGCGGAATCGACCGAGATCTTGCGCCCCATCACCCAGTTGGGATGGGCGCAGGCCTGCTCCGGCGTCACCTCGCGCAGGCTCGCGGGCTCGCGCGTGCGGAAGGGACCGCCCGAGGCGGTGAGGATGATCTTCTCGACGCGCGCGTCCCAGGTGGACGGGTCCTCCGGCAGCGACTGGAAGATGGCGGAGTGCTCGCTGTCGATCGGCAGCAGCGTCGCGCCGCCCTGCTTCACGGCGGCCAGGAACAGGTCGCCGCCGACCACCAGGGCTTCCTTGTTCGCCAGCAGCAGCTTCTTGCCGGCGCGGGCCGCGGCGATGCACGAGGACAGGCCCGCAGCACCGACGATGGAAGCCATGACCGCATCGACCCGCTCGTGCGCGGCAACGGTGTCCAGGGCGGCCGCGCCCCACAGCACGCGCGTCTGCAGGCCGCTGGATTCGATGCGCGCGGCCAGCGCGCGGCCCGCCTCTTCCTGCGCCATCACGGCCAGGGCGGGGCGGAACTGCAGGCACTGCTGCAGCATGAGGTCCACCCGCGTGGACGCGCTGAGCGCGAACACCTCGAAGCGATCCGGATGGCGGGCGACCACGTCCAGCGTGTTGGCCCCGATCGATCCGGTGGAGCCGAGGACGGCAATGCGTTGTTTCATCGTTGGGCCAGCATCGCCAGCGTGGCCAGCATCATCGCGAGGGGCAGCGTCGGCAGCAAGGCATCGACGCGGTCCAGCACGCCGCCGTGGCCCGGCAGCAGCTGGCTGGAGTCCTTGATGCCGGCGCTGCGCTTCACCAGCGACTCGGTGAGGTCGCCGACGACGCTCATCGCGCCGAGGAACAGCGCCGCCAGCACCAGCACCAGCCAGTTGAGGGACGCCAGCAGGGAATACAAGCTCGGCACGTCGGCCTGCGCCGCCCGGTCGGCCAGGGTCCAGGCGACCGCCAGCACCACCACGCCGGCCAGCCCGCCCCAGACGCCTTCCCAGCTCTTCTTCGGGCTGATCACGGGCGCCAGCTTGCGCTGCGTGAACTTGCCGCCGAACGCGCGGCCGGCGAAGTAGGCGAAGACGTCCGCAACCCACACCAGCACCAGGATGGAGAGCAGGAAGTTCACGCCGATCACGCGCGCCTGCGCCATCGCCAGCCAGGCGAGCACCAGGGCGAGGATGCCGCCCACGAGCCGGACGCCGCGGGGAATCTTCGGCCAGCCGTCCACGCCGCCCACGACCAGTGCCGCCCCGGCGAGCACCCAGGCCGCACCGACCACCAGCCACACGACGACCTGCGGATGCTGCGGCGCTCCGAGCGCCCAGAGGGCCGCGCACAGCGCCGCCGTCACCACGCCAAGAGCGACGTTGGGGCCCTGCGCCAAGCCGACGAGCCGGCCCCACTCCCAGCCGCCGGCGGCAACCAGGACCAGGGTGATGGCCAGGAAGGGTTCCGGCGTGCGCCAGAACAGCGCCGGCAGCAGGATGGCCAGCAGGACGATGGCCGTGATGACGCGCTGCTTCAGCATCGCGGTGCCCGCCTCAGGCGGCCTTGCGGTTGGCGGGCTTGGCGGGCGCGGCCACCTGCGCGGACGTCTTGCCGAAGCGGCGCTCGCGCTTGCCGTAGTCGGCGACCGCGGCGTCCAGTGCCGCGGCGTCGAATTCCGGCCAGAGCTTGTCGGTGAAGTACAGCTCGCTGTAGGCCGCCTGCCAGAGCAGGAAGTTGCTGATGCGCAGCTCGCCGCCGGTGCGGATCACCAGGTCCGGGTCCGGCACGTGCGCCAGCGCCATGGCTTCGTGCAGGCTCTGTTCGGTGATGGGCTCGCCGCGGGCGGCCACGCGGGCGGCGGCCTGGGCGACATCCCAGCGGCCGCCGTAGTTGAAGCAGATGTTCAGGACCAGGCGCTTGTTGGCGGCGGTGAGCGCCTCGGCCTGCGCCAGGCCGTTGCGCACCTTTTCCGACAGCGCCGCGCGGTCGCCCACGAAGTGGATCCGCACCCCCTCGGCCTGCAGCTGCGGCACCTCGCGCGCCAGCGCCGCCGCCAGCAGCTCCATCAGGCCGGAGACCTCCTCCGCGGGACGGCTCCAGTTCTCCGAGGAGAAGGCGAACACGGTGAGCACGCCGACGCCGATGTCGCCGCAGTGGCGCACGCAGGCGCGCAGGGCGTCCACGCCCTTCTTGTGGCCCGCCACGCGGGGCAGGAAGCGCTTCGTGGCCCAGCGGCCGTTGCCATCCATCACGATGGCGATGTGGTGCGGGACGGGAGGTTTGATGCGCTTCACCATGGGAGTTGGACGTTGAGCGTTGAGCGTTGAGCGGACCTTCGACGCTGAACGCCGAACGCTCAACGCCGAACCCTCAGACCTCCATGATCTCCTTTTCCTTGGCGGCCACCAGCGCGTCGATCTCGGCGATGTGCTTGTCGGTCACCTTCTGGACGTCGCCCTCGGCGCGCTTGAGGTCGTCCTCCGTGGCGGTCTTGTCCTTCACGAGCTTCTTCACGTGCTCGTTGGCGTCGCGGCGCAGGTTGCGGATGGCGATCTTGGCGTTCTCGCCTTCGTGGCGGACCAGCTTCGTCATGTCCTTGCGGCGCTCCTCGGACATCGGGGGCATCGGCACGCGGATCAGGTCGCCCATCGAGGCGGGGTTCAGGCCCAGGTCGCTGTCGCGGATGGCCTTCTCGATCTTGGCGCCCATGCCCTTTTCCCAGGGCTGGACGGAGATCGTGCGGGCGTCCAGCAGCGACACGTTGGCCACCTGCGAGATCGGCACGGAGGAGCCGTAGTAGTCGACGTGGACCGTGTCCAGCAGGCCGGGGTTGGCGCGGCCGGTGCGGATCTTGCCCAGGGTGTTCTTGAAGGCGGCGATGGTCTGGTCCATCTTGCCTTGCGCGTTCTGCTTGATTTCGGCGATCGTTGCCATGCTCTGCTCCTCGTTCTCAGGCGTTCAGGCGTACACCAGCGTGCCCTCGTCCTCGCCCAGCACCACGCGCTTGAGCGCCCCGTGCTTGAAGATCGAGAACACCTTGATCGGCAGCTTCTGGTCGCGGCACAGCGCGAAGGCCGTGGCGTCCATGATGCCCAGGTTCTTCGCCATCGCCTCGTCGAAGCTGATGCGCGCGTAGCGCTCCGCATCCGGGACCTTCTGCGGGTCGGCGGAATAGACGCCGTCCACCTTGGTGGCCTTGAGCACCACCTCGGCGCCGATCTCCGCGCCGCGCAGGGCCGCCGCGGTGTCGGTGGTGAAGAAGGGGTTGCCCGTGCCGGCCGCGAAGATCACGACCTTGCCCTCTTCCAGGTACTGCAGCGCCTTGGGGCGCACGTAGGGCTCGACCACCTGCTCGATCGCGATCGCGGACATCACGCGGGAGATCAGGCCCTGCTTGTTCATCGTGTCGGACAGCGCCAGCGCGTTCATCACGGTGGCCAGCATGCCCATGTAGTCGGCGGTCGCGCGGTCCATGCCGACCGAGCCGCCGGCCACGCCGCGGAAGATGTTGCCGCCGCCGATCACGACCGCGACTTCCACGCCCATGCGCACCACCTCGGCGATCTCTTCGACCATGCGCACGATCGTGCCGCGGTTGATGCCGAAGGCGTCCTCGCCCATGAGGGCCTCGCCGGACAGCTTGAGCAGGATGCGCTTGTGGGCTGGCTGGGGCATGGGGGCGGGTCTCCTGGGGCGTTGGGGGGTGAGTTTAACGGGCTGGTTGCAGAAACGGCCGCCCGGGGAGCTCCCCCGGACGGCCGTTGCTGGCAGGCGGATCAGTCGGCCTTCTTGGCGGCGGCGACCTGGGCGGCCACTTCGGCGGCGAAGTCGTCGGCCTTCTTCTCGATGCCCTCGCCGACCACGTACAGGGTGAAGCCCTTGATCGTGGTGTTGGCGGCCTTCAGCATCTGTTCGACGGTCTGCTTGTCGTTCTTCACGAACGCCTGGTTCAGCAGGGAGACCTCCTTCAGGTACTTCTGCACGGAGCCTTCGATCATCTTGGCGGCGATGTCGGCCGGCTTGCCCGATTCGGCGGCCTTGGCGGTGGCGACGCTGCGCTCCTTCTCGATCAGCTCGGCGGGCACTTCGGCGGACGACAGCGACACGGGCTTCATGGCGGCCACGTGCATGGCGACGTCCTTGGCGGCCACGTCGTCACCCGTGTACTCCACGACCACGCCGATGCGGGTGCCGTGCAGGTAGCTCACGAGCTTGTTGCTGCCTTCGAAGCGCTTGAAGCGGCGGAAGCTCATGTTCTCGCCGATCTTGCCGACCAGGCCCTTGCGCACGTCTTCCAGGGCGGGGCCGAAGCCGTCCTGGCTGTAGGGCAGCGCGCCCAGGGCGGCGATGTCCGCGGGCTTGTTCTTGACGATCAGGTCGGCGGCGGCACGGGCCAGCGCCAGGAAGCTGTCGTTCTTGGTGACGAAGTCGGTTTCGCAATTGACTTCCAGCAGGGCGCCCTTCGTGCCTTCGATGGAAGCGGCGACCACGCCTTCGGCGGTGATGCGGGAACCGGCCTTGGCGGCCTTGTTGCCCAGCTTGACGCGCAGCAGTTCCTCGGCCTTGTCCATGTTGCCTTCGGCCTCGGTGAGCGCCTTCTTGCACTCCATCATGGGAGCGTCGGTCTTGGCGCGCAGTTCGGCGACCATGCTTGCGGTGATTGCAGCCATCTCTTGCTTCCTCTATCTCGGTGTCTGTTCAGTTGGATCTGCTTGTGCAAAGGGGGCCCGAAAGCCCCCCTTGTCACGGCGCGCGTCCCGGGGGGATCAGGAGGAGGCGCCTTCCTTCACTTCGACGAATTCGTCGCTGCCCTCGGCCACGGCGCGCTGCACGTCGGCGACGGCGTTCTGCTTGCCGTCCAGGATGGCATCGGCCATGCCGCGGACGTACAGCGTCACGGCCTTGGCGGAGTCATCGTTGCCGGGGATCACGTAGTCGATGCCCTCGGGCGAGTGGTTGGAGTCGACCACCGCGATGATCGGGATGCCCAGCTTCTGCGCTTCGGCGACGGCGATCTTGTGGTAGCCCACGTCGACGATGAACAGTGCGTCCGGCAGGGTGTTCATGTCCTGGATGCCGCCGATGTCCTTCTCCAGCTTGTCCAGCTCGCGCTGGAACATCAGCTGTTCCTTCTTGGACATGGACTCGAGGCCGCCTTCCTGCTGGGCCTTCATGTCCTTCAGGCGCTTGATGGACGTCTTGACCGTCTTGAAGTTGGTCAGCATGCCGCCCAGCCAGCGCTGGTTGACGAAGGGCATGCCGGCGCGCTGTGCCTCGGACGCCATGAGTTCGCGCGCCTGGCGCTTGGTGCCCACCATCAGGATGGTGCCGCGGTTGGCGGCCAGCTGCTTGGCGAACTTGGTGGCCTCTTCGAAGAGCGGCAGCGTCTTCTCGAGGTTGATGATGTGGATCTTGTTGCGATGCCCGAAGATGTACGGGGCCATCTTGGGGTTCCAGAAGCGCGTCTGGTGTCCGAAATGGACACCGGCTTCCAGCATTTCACGCATGGATACGGTCATGGGAGCTCCGAAGGTTGGGTCTAGAATCCCGGCCTGAATCGCAACTGGATGTTGCGACACCTCGAGGGGCGGGATCCGCGATTTGTCTTGCTGACGACGCGCACTGCACCTTGCGTGTGGCACCCAGCAAAACCGTGAGATTGTAGCACAGGCTCTCCCCATCGCCCCCGCCTCATCCATGCCCGGCCCCGACCTCCACAGCACCCGCGAGCGCCTGCGCGAGGGGCGCAGCAGCACGAGCGAGGCCCTGGCGGCCGCGCGGGCTGCCGCGTCCGCGCATCCCCACGTGTTCCTGAAGACCCGCTTCGACGCCGCGGAAGCGGAAGCGAAGGCCAGCGCGCCCGGCTCGCCCCTCGCGGGCCTGCCCGTGTCGGTCAAGGACCTCTTCGACTGCGCCGGCGAAGTCACCACCGCCGGCTCCGTGGCGCTGGAGGACGCGCCCGCGGCGACGGCCGATGCCGCGGCCGTGGCACGCCTGCGCGCCGCCGGCGGCGTGGTCGTCGGCCGCACCAACATGACCGAGTTCGCGTTCTCTGGCGTGGGCGTCAACCCGCACCACGGCACGCCCGCCAATGCCTGCGACGCCCGCACGCCGCGCATCCCCGGTGGTTCCACTTCCGGCGGCGCGGTGTCGGTGGCCACGGGCAGCTCCTTCATCGGCCTGGGCTCGGACACCGGCGGCTCCATCCGCATCCCGGCGGCGCTCAATGGCATCGTGGGCTTCAAGAACACCGCGCGCCTGACGCCCCTGCAGGGCGCGTACCCGCTCTCCAGCACGCTCGACACGGTCTGCGCGATGACGCGCAGCGTGCGCGACGCCGTCCTGGCGCACGAGATCCTGGCGGCGCGCCAGGTCGCGCGCGACGACAAGCCGCTGTCCGCGTACCGCCTGGCCGTCGCGACGACGCAGATGCAGGACGGCCTCGACGCCACCGTCGCCCGTGCCTTCGAGCGCGCCATCCGCATCCTGCGCGCGGCCGGCGCGCGCATCGAGGAAATCCCGCTGGCCGCGATCCGCGACCTGGGCACCATCCAGTCCACCGGCGGCTTCTCCGCGGCCGAGAGCTACGCCTGGCACCGCCAGCTGCTCGCGCAGCGCGGCGACCGCTACGACCCGCGCGTGCGCGTGCGCATCGAGCGCGGCGCGCAGATGAAGGCCTGGGAATACATCGACCTGCACCAGGCGCGCAACGCCTGGGTCGCCGACGTCGGGCAGTCGCTGGCCGGCTACGACGCCGTGCTGTCGCCGACGGTGCCCATGGTCGCCCCCGCGATCGCCGACGTCGCGCCGGGCGCCGGGCGCGACGAGACTTTTTTCCGCATCAACGGCCTCCTGCTGCGCAACACCAGCGTCGTCAACATGCTGGACGGCTGCGCGCTGTCCCTTCCCTGCCACGCGCCGGACGAATTTCCGGTGGGCCTCATGCTCTGGCGCGGCGCTTTCGGCGACGATACGATCCTGAACCTCTCGCTGCAGGTCGAACACCTGCTGTCTTCCGCCTTTCCCGACGAATGAAAATCGCCATCGTGGGCGCCGGCATCATCGGCGTGACCACAGCGTACGAGCTGACCGCCGACGGCCATGACGTGACCGTGTTCGAGCGCCACGGCGCCGCGGCGCTGGAAACGAGCTTCGCCAACGCGGGCGTCGTCGCGCCCGGCTACGTGACGCCGTGGGCCGCGCCCGGCATGACCTCCAAGGTCGCCCGCTACCTTTTCAGCCGCCACGCGCCGGTGCGCGTGTGCTGGCCGCTCGCGGCCCACGAGCTGCGCTGGATGATGCGCTGGCGCCGCGCCTGCGACCCCGACACCTACGTCGCCAACCGCGCCCGCCTGCACCGCCTGGCCTTCTACAGCCGCGGCCGGCTGGACCACCTCACCGAGGACCTGCAGCTGGAATACGACCATTCCACCGGCTACCTGGTGCTGCTGCGCTCCGAGAAGGACCGCAAGCTGGTGCAGCCCGGGCTGCAGGTGCTGCGCGACGCGGGCGTGAAGTTCCAGGAGGTGGACGCGGAGCGGGCCCGCCAGTTCGAGCCCGCGCTCAACCCCGACACCGAGTTCCTGGGCGCCGTGCACCTGCCGGACGACGAGGTCGGCAACTGCCGCCAGTTCGCGTTGCTGCTGAAGAACCAGACGCAGGCGCTGGGCGCGCGCTTCGAGTTCAACTGCGCGGTGGCGCCGCTGGACCCGGCGCAGCCCACGCAGCTGCGCATCACGCGCGGCAACGACGCCGTGCCCGCGACGCAGCGCTTCGATGCCGTGGTCATCTGCGGCGGCATGGCCTCGGCCCACCTCCTGCGCCCCGTGGGCCTGAAGGTGCCGCTGGCCGCCGTGCACGGGTATTCCGTCAGCGCGCCGATCCGCGAGCCGCTCAATGCGCCGCGCAGCGGCGTGATGGACGACCGCTACAAGGTCGCGATCTCGCGCCTGGGCAACCGCGTGCGCGTGGCCGGCAGCGCGGAGATCGGCGGCCAGCCGAACCTCAAGCGTCCCGCGGCCATCCAGACCCTCTACAAGGTCCTGCACGACTGGTTCCCCGGCGCCGCGCAGCTCGCCAACACCGGCGCCGCGGTGCAGGAGTGGAAGGGCGCGCGCCCCATGCTCCCCGACGGCCCGCCGGTGCTGGGCGCCACGGGCGTGCCCGGCGTCTGGATCAACGTCGGCCACGGCTCCAGCGGCTGGGCGCTCGCCTGCGGCAGCGCGCGCGTGGTCGCGGACCTGATGTCGGCACGGGTGCCGGAGGTGGACATCGAGGGCCTCGGCGTGGAGCGGCTCGCCTCCTGACGTCATCCCCGCGCAGGCGGGGACCCAGGGCTTTGAAGACCGCCGCGCAGCGGCGATTTCCAATGGGACGCCCTGGATTCCCGCCTCCGCGGGAAGGACCAGGACGGCGCAGGCACAATGAAGGCCATGCAGCGCGTCCTGCCCGATCGCCCCTGGCCCTTGCACGAGGTCGCGGCGATCCGCCGCCTCGAGCAGCGCGCCGCTGCCGCCCTGCCCCCGCATGCGCTGATGCAGCGCGCGGGCCTCGCGGTGGCCCGGCTCGCGCTGGCCCTGGCGCCGCACGCGCGCACCCTCTGGATCGCCTGCGGCCCCGGCAACAACGGCGGCGACGGCTTCGAGGCCGCCATGCACCTGAAGCAGTGGGGCAAGGAGCCCGTGGTCACCTGGCTGGGCGAGGAAACGCGCGCGCCCGAGGACGCCCGCGCGTCGCTGCATCGGGCCCGGGCTGCCGGCGTGGTGTTCGCCGCGCAGCCGCCGGAGGCGTACGACTTCGCGCTCGATGCCTTGCTGGGGATCGGCGCCACGCGCAAGCCCGAAGGCCCATTGCTGCACCAGATCGACCGCCTGAACGCGGGCGCGCCGGTGCTGGCCGTCGACATCCCCACGGCGCTCAATGCCGACACCGGCCAGGCGACGCACGCCGTGCGGGCGCGGCACACCCTGAGCCTGCTCGCGCTGAAGCCGGGGCTCTTCACCGCCGCCGGGCGCGATGCGGCGGGCGCCGTGTGGTTCGACGATCTGGGGGTCGAGGACGGCGGATCCCCCACGGCCATCCTGGCCGGCCCGCCGCCCGCGGTCCCGCGGGCGCATGCGACGCACAAGGGCAGCTACGGCGACGTCGCGGTGATCGGCGGCGCCCCCGGCATGGCCGGCGCGGCGCTGCTGTGCGGCCGCGCGGCCCTGTCCCACGGCGCCGGCCGGGTCTACGTCGGCTTCCTCGATCCCGCCGCGCCGGCGCTGGATGCGCTGCAGCCCGACCTGATGGTGCGTCCATGGGACGGCCTGGAGCTCGCCTCGATGGCCGTCGCCTGCGGCTGCGGCGGCGGCGACGCCGTGCGCGCCGCCCTGCCCGCGGCGCTGCATGCACAGGCGCTGGTGCTGGATGCCGACGCCCTCAACACGGTCGCCGCGGATGCGTCGCTGCAAGCCCTCCTGGCCGCGCGCGGCCGTGGCGGCGCGCCCACCGTGCTGACGCCCCATCCGCTGGAAGCGGCGCGGCTGCTGGAGCTCTCGACGGGCGACGTGCAGGACAACCGCCTCGGAGCGGCGCGCGACCTGGCGCGGCGCTTCGGCAGCGTCGTGGTGCTCAAGGGATCGGGCACGGTGCTCGCCGCGCCGGACGGCCGCGTGCGGATCAATCCGACCGGCAACGCGCGGCTGGCGATCGCGGGCACGGGGGACGTGCTCGCGGGGATGGTGGCCGCGCGGCTGGCGAACGGGGAGGATGCGTTCGATGCGGCGGCGCACGCCGTGTACCTGCATGGGCTGGCCGCGGACCGGTGGCCCGCCGGCGAGCCGCTCACAGCGGCGGCATTGGCGTCACGCGCCGCGTGACACGGTGGGGTTCGCCTTCGGGCTCACCACCACCCTACGGCGCGGCCTTGATTCGTAGGGTGGGGTGAGCCGAAGGCGAACCCCACCGCAACAACCTACCCCCGCCCCACGAACGGCATCTTCGTGGCCATGACGGTGTGGAACAGCACGTTCGCCTCCAGCGGCAGGCTCGCCATGTACAGCACCGACTTGCCGACGATCTCCACGTCCATCAGCGGCTCCACCGCGATCTCGCCGTTCGCCTGGGGCACGCCCTTGGCCATCCGCGCCGCGAGGTCGGTCATGGCGTTGCCGATGTCGATCTGGCCCACCGCGATGTCGTAGCGGCGGCCGTCCAGCGAGGCCGCCTTGGTCAGGCCGCTCACCGCATGCTTGGTCGCGGTGTAGGCGATCGAATGCGGCCGCGGCGCATGGGCCGAGATCGAGCCGTTGTTGATGATGCGGCCGCCCATGGGGCTCTGCGACTTCATCACGCGGAAGGCGTTCTGGATGCCGTAGAACATGCCGTTGAGGTTGGTGTCGACCACCGCCTTCCAGTCCGCGACGGACATGTCCTCCAGCGGGTTGGCGGGCAGCCCCCGGCCGGCGTTGTTGAACAGCAGGTCCACGCGGCCGAAGGCCTTCACCGTGGCGTCGAACAGGGCGCGCACCGCATCAGGGTCGGTCATGTCGGTCGGCACGGGCAGCGCGCGGTCCGGATGCTGCTTCGCCACGTCCTGCAGCGGCTCGGGCCGGCGCCCGGCCAGCGCGACGCGCCAGCCCGCGCCCAGCAACGCGAGCGCCGCGGCCTTGCCGATGCCGGTGCCGCCGCCGGTGACGATCGCGACCTGGCCGGTCGCGCCCTGGGGATTTGCCATGGGGTCTCCTCTTGTCCTCGATGGGTTCAGCGGCGCGGCTTGCGCGCCGGCTTGGCCTTGGCGGCCGCCTTCTTCGCGGCGCGCACCGCCTGCTTCGGGGCCTTCGCGGGATTGTCGGCGACCTTCTTCGTCGTGCGCTTCGCCGCCGCCTTCTTGGTCTCGGTTTCGCGCGCGCCGCCGGCCACGCCCTTGTCCTTCATGGCGCGCGCCAGGAACTCCTCGTCCTCGCGCACCAGGCGGAAGTCGATCTTGCGGCCGTCCAGGTCCACGCGGCTCACCTGCACGCGCAGCCGCGTGCCGATGGCGTAGCGGATGCCGGTGCGCTCGCCGCGCAGCTCCTGCCGCGCCTCGTCGAACTTGAAGTACTCGCCCCCCAGCTCGGTGATGTGCACGAGGCCCTCGACGTACATCGCGTCCAGCGTCACGAAGATGCCGAAGCTGGTGGCAGCCGTGACCACGCCGGAGTACTCCTCGCCCAGGTGGTCGCGCATGTACTTGCACTTGAGCCAGGCCTCCACGTCGCGGCTCGCCTCGTCGGCGCGGCGCTCGTTGGCGCTGCAGTGCAGGCCCGCGGCTTCCCACGCCTGCATCTCGCGCGGCGAGGCCTTGACCTTGGCCGTCGGCTTCTGCCTCGGCGGCGCCACGCGGCTCGCGAGCCGGCGCGACAGCTTCTCGTGCGCCTCGCCCGGGGTGGGCAGGGTCGGCAGCTGGTAGCGCTCGTTCGCCAGGATCGCCTTGATCACGCGGTGCACCAGCAGGTCCGGATAGCGCCGGATCGGGCTGGTGAAGTGCGTGTAGGCCTCGTAGGCGAGGCCGAAGTGGCCGCTGTTGATCGGCGTGTAGATCGCCTGCTGCATGGAGCGCAGCAGCATCGTGCTGATCTGCTGCGCGTCGGGACGGTCCTTGGTCGCCAGCGCGATCTTCTGGAATTCGCCCGGCGTCGGGTCGTCCGAGATCGTCATGCCCACGCCCATGGTCTTGAGGTAGGTGCGCAGGATCTCCTTCTTCTCCGGCGTCGGGCCTTCGTGCACGCGGTACAGGCCGGGGGTCTGCGCCTGCTGGATGTAGTCGGCGGAGCAGACGTTGGCCGCCAGCATCGCTTCCTCGATCAGCTTGTGCGCGTCGTTGCGCACGCGGGGCACGATCTGCTCGATGCGGCCGTTCTCGTCGCACACGATCTGCGTCTCGACGGTGTCGAAGTCGACGGCGCCGCGCGCATTGCGCGCCTTCAGCAGCGCGCGGTACACGTCGTGCAGGTTCAGGAAGTGCGGCACGAGGTCCTTGCGGCGCGCCGCCTCGGGACCGCGCGTGTTGGCCAGGATCGCCGCCACCTCGTTGTAGGTCATGCGCGCGTGGCTGTACATGACCGCGGGGTAGAACTGGTAGGCGTGGATCTCGCCGGCCGCCGTGATCAGCATGTCGCACACCATGCACAGGCGCTCGACCTGCGGGTTGAGCGAGCACAGGCCGTTGGACAGCTTCTCCGGCAGCATGGGGATCACGCGCCGCGGGAAGTACACGCTGGTGGCGCGGTCGTAGGCGTCCACGTCGAGCGCGCTGCCGGTCTCGACGTAGTGGCTGACGTCCGCGATCGCGACGAGCAGGCGCCAGCCCTTGGCGCGGCCGACCTTCGCCGGCTCGCAGTACACGGCGTCGTCGAAGTCACGCGCATCCTCGCCGTCGATGGTCACGAGCGGCACGTCGGTGAGGTCGACGCGGTGCCTCTTGTCCTGGGCCCGCACCTTGTCCGGCAGCGAGCGCGCCTGCGCGATGCAGGCCTCGGAGAACTCGTGCGGCACGCTGTACTTGCGCACCGCAATCTCGATCTCCATGCCGGGATCGTCGACCTCGCCCAGCACTTCCTTCACGCGGCCCACCGGCTGGCCGTAGAGGCTCGGCGGCTCCGTCAATTCGACCACCACCACCTGGCCCGCCTTCGCGAGGCCCGTGGCGCCCTTGGGGATCAGCACGTCCTGGCCGTAGCGCTTGTCTTCCGGCGCGACGAGCCAGACGCCGCTTTCATGCAGCAGGCGGCCGATGATGGGATGCGGCGGCCGCTCGATGATCTCCACGACGCGGCCTTCGGGGCGGCCCTTGCGGTCGTGGCGCACGATGCGCGCGCGCACGCGGTCCCGGTGCAGCACCGCGCGCATCTCGTTGGGGGGAAGGTAGATGTCCGCTTCGCCGTCGTCGCGAACCACGTAGCCGTGGCCGTCGCGGTGTCCCTGGATCACGCCCTCGATCTCATCGAGCAGGCCGGTACCGTTGTTTCTCTCTGCGTTTTTGATATACAATCTTGTTTTTCCTGAAATGCCCAGGTGGCGGAATTGGTAGACGCACTAGTTTCAGGTACTAGCGGGTAACTCCGTGGAGGTTCGAGTCCTCTCCTGGGCACCAAATAGGGTTCCAACCCTCTCGAAGAGCCGGCAAAACGCCGGCCTTTGTTTTTGGGGACTCGAAGTGTCCGTGGAGGTTCGAGTCCTCTCCTGGGCACCAGATGGATCGAGAACTGCCGGCACATCGCCGGCTTCTTCTTTTCTTCTTCGGGGCACCCAATGCAGCCACGAGGCGCATGATAAGCCCGGCATCGCCACCTTTGGCGACACCGGCTCCATGACGATCGAAGAAAGCCGCCTGCGGGCGGCTTTGTCGTTTCGAAGTGAATGTGGGGTCAGACGGGCTCGGCCACAAGGTCATGGCCGTCGGTGGCCACGATCCTCGCCTGCGTGAACTCGCCCACGGCCAGCCGCTTGCTCAGCTTCTGCGGCGGCAGCAGGCGGACGGTGCCGTCGATTTCCGGCGCGTCCGCGTAGCTGCGCCCCACCCCGCCCTTGCGTCCCAGCGCGGGCGCGGAGTCCACGAGCACCTGCATCGTCGCACCGACGCGCCGCTTCAGCCGTTCGGCCGACACCTGCTCCGCCACTTCCATGAAGCGCGCGCGGCGCTCCTCGCGCACCTCCTGCGGCAGCATGCCGGGAAGCTCGTTGGCGGCCGCGCCTTCCACCGGGCTGTAGGCGAAGCAGCCGGCCCGGTCGATCTGCGCTTCGCGCACGAAGTCCAGCAGGTGCCGGAATTCCTCCTCCGTCTCGCCGGGGAAGCCGGCGATGAAGGTGCTGCGGACCACGAGTTCCGGGCACAGCTCGCGCCAGCGGGCGATGCGCTCCAGGTTCCGCTCGCCGCTGGCGGGGCGCTTCATCCGGCGCAGCACGTCCGGGTGGCTGTGCTGGAAGGGAACGTCCAGGTAGGGCAGCACGCGGCCTTGCGCCATCAGCGGCACGACCTCGTCCACGTGCGGATACGGGTACACGTAGTGCAGCCGCACCCAGGCGCCATGCGGCTCGGCCAGCTCGCCGAGCGCCTGCACCAGATCCAGCATGCGCGTGCGCACGGGACGGCCGTCGTGGAAGCCGGTCCGGTACTTCACGTCCACGCCATAGGCCGACGTGTCCTGGCTCACGACCAGCAGTTCCTTCACGCCGCCTTCGAACAGCGCCCTCGCCTCCTTCAGCACGTCGCCGATCGGGCGGCTCACCAGGTCGCCGCGCATGGAGGGGATGATGCAGAAGGTGCAGCGGTGGTTGCAGCCCTCGCTGATCTTCAGGTACGCATAGTGCTTCGGCGTGAGCTTGATGCCGGCAGGCGGCACCAGGTCGATGAAGGGATCGTGCGGCTTGGGCAGGTGCGCGTGGACGGCGTCCATCACCTCCTGCGTCGCGTGCGGCCCGGTGACCGCCAGCACGGAAGGATGGATTTCCTTGACCATGTTGTCGGTCTTGTCGCCCGCGCGCGCGCCCAGGCAGCCCGTGACGATGACCTTGCCGTTGGCGGACAGCGCCTCGCCGATGGTGTCCAGGCTTTCCTTGACCGCGTCGTCGATGAAGCCGCAGGTGTTGACGATCACCAGGTCGGCGCCCTCGAAGGTCTTGGACGTGGCGTAGCCTTCCGCGCTGAGCTGGGTGAGGATCAGCTCGGAGTCGGTCAGGGCCTTCGGGCAGCCGAGGCTGACGAAGCCCACCTTGGGCACGGCGGAGGTTTCGGGGACGACGGGGACGCTCATCCCCACATTGTCCCCTTATTCGAAAGACCTATTTCTTGATGCCGAATGCGCCGAGCATCTGCTCCTGCATCTTCTCGAACATGGCCCGGGACTGCTCGGCGTAGTTGCCCATCATCGGGTTCTGCATGGCCATGAACTGCGTCCACATCTCGGGCGTGAAGGTCTTGGACTGCTCCGCCAGCTGCTTCTGCAGGTCGGTGAAGGCCTGCACGTTCTTCTCGAGGTAGCTGCCCATGAAACCCTGCATGGCGTGGCCGTAGAAGCGGATGATGTTGGCGAGCGCCGCTTCGCTGAACATCGGCGCGCCGCCCGCTTCCTCCTCCAGGATGATCTGCAGCAGGATGCTGCGCGTGAGGTCCTCGTTGGTCTTCGCGTCGCGCACGACGAACGACTCCGCGTCCATCACCAGCTGCTTCACTTCCGCCAGCGTGATGTAGGTGGAGGTGTCGGTGTCGTAGAGCCTGCGGTTCGGGTACTTCTTGATGACGCGCTGCGCCGGTTTCGCCTGGCCGTTGGCTTTCTTGCTGGTCACGAACGGGGCTCCTGGGGCGGGACGGGCCCGCGCTATTGCAATGCAGCAGATTCTAGGGAGGGGCAGTGGGCGCGGTCCGGGGAAGAACCCTTAGCGGTCGAGCTGTGTGCGCGATGATGTAGCCGCGGCCCTCGATGGCACGCGAGTAGTTGCAGATCACGCTGCCCATGACGAGCGCGTTGGGCAGCGTCAGCTCCTCGCCGAGGCCCATGCGGATGCGCGTGGTGAACGTGCCCATGGCCATGACCGTGCCTTCGCTGCCGCCGACGCGCACGTGTTTGCCGCGACGCACGGTGCGTGAGTACGTGAGGATCAGACCGCTGGCGGCCTGGCTCGAGGCAGTACCGGTCGCGCGACGCGCGCGTCTCGGCGAGCACGCGCGAGGGCGCGGCCACCGTGGTGCGCGTAGCGGCGTCCAGGGACCCGACCGCGCAGGCTTCCGCGCCCTGCGCGAATGGGGGCGAAGGGAAGCTTCCCTCAGGCGTACTGCGCGAGGCCGTTGCCGAACGACCAGTTCTCCTTCGCGACCTCGACGAGATTGACGAACACGTCTTCCGGCCGGACGCCGGGGCTTTCGCCCAGCAGCTCCGCGATGCGCCGGTACAGCGCCTTCTTCTGTTCCAGGTTGCGCGTGTTGTTCGCGGTGATCTGGATGAACACGACGTCGTCGCTGCGCGCGATGTCGCCGTACCACGTGCCGAAGCGGAAGTTGGCGGCGTCGTGTTCCGTCAGGGCCATGAACTGGTCGTCCTCGGGGACGTTGAACGTCTCGCGCAGCGCCCGGTACAGGCCGTCGAAGATCGCCTGCCGGTACGCGTCCGGCTTGCCGGAGCGCAGGCTGATGTGGGCAAGAGGCATCGCCGATCCTTTCTTTCGTTGGGCACTCCACGCTAAGGCGGGTCTCTCATTTTGGTAAGCCATGGATCGGGATATCAGCGATAAACTTTCAAAATGACAAACCGGCCTCTCGACCTGGACGCGGTCCAGGCCTTCGTGCGGATCGCCGAACTGGGGAGCTTCACGCGCGCGGCCGAAGGCCTGCTGACGACGCAGGCCGCGGTGAGCCTGAAGCTGAAGCGGCTGGAAGAGCGGCTCGGCTGCCGGCTCCTCGCGCGCACGCCGCGCTCCGTGGAGCTGTCGGCGCAGGGCGCGGCCTTCCTGGACCGCGCGCGCGAGCTCCTGGAGGTGCATGACCGCGCCCTGTCGGCCGCTGCCGAGACGCGGCAGCGCCTCACCATCGGCATCAGCGACCACGTGGCGGGGCCGGAGCTCCCCGCGCTGATCGCGCGCATGAACGCGCAGGATCCGCAGCTGGTGATCGAGATCCGGATCGGCTCGTCCGGCGAGCTCCTGCAACGCTACGACCGGCGAGAACTCGATACAGTGATCGTCCGCCTGCATGCCGGGCGCAGCGACGGTGACGTGCTGGCCGAAGAATCCCTGGGATGGTTCGCCGCCCCCGGCTGGCAGCATCGCGAAGGCGAACCGTTGCCGGTCGCCACGCTGGCGGAGCCTTGCGGCGTGCGCGTGCTCTCGACGCGCCTGCTCGATGCGGCCGGCGTGCCCTGGACGGAGATCTTCGTCGGGGGCGGCGTGGCGGCGGTTGCCGCCGCGGTCATGGCCGGACTGGGCGTCGCAGCGCTGGCACCGCGCATGCTGCCCTTCGGCGCCGTGGACGTGGGGACGAAGCTGGGCCTGCCCGCGCTGCCGCGCGTGCCCGTCCTGCTGCACACGAGGATCCGCGACGGACGGCCGCGCGAAGCGCTGGCCGCGCTGTGCGCCGCGTTCAGGAGCGCGGTGCGCTAGCCAGGCCCTAGTTCAGGTCCTTGTCCTTCCAGGCCTTCATGCCCGAGACGGAGGCCCCCGCCTGCAGGCCCGCCTTGGTCAGCGCGTACATCCTGCCGCCCTGGATGTTGCCGGCACCGGCCTTGACGTTGGCGGCCTTGTCACCGCCCGCGCCCACGCCGGCGGCGGCGCTCGCCGAAGCATCCCAGCCCTTGTCGACGAAGTCGGCGAAAGCCTGCGGCGTGTCGAAGATGAAGAGGTAGCGCGTGTCGGACGCGCCGGCCTGCAGGCCCGCGCTGGCCTGCGCGATGCTCATGAACGTGTCGGTGCCTGCCTTCGCGTCGTGCGCGATGCCCCGGCCGCCTGCGCCGCCGAAGCCGAAGCTGAGGCCATAGGTCGTGAACACGGCGTAGCCTGGCGACCTGGCCACGGCGTCCTTGAGCTTCGGATCCGCCTTGAAGAAGTCCTGCAGCGCCTGCATGGACTTCTGCTTGATCTCGGACTGCTTGGCGGACTTGTCGGCCTCTGCATGGGCGCCGGCGCCCAGCGTGGCGAGGGCCGAACCGATGACGAGGAAGGTACGTCGCTGCATGGAATCTCTCCTGGCAATGGCGGTGCGGCGATGATGCGCGCGCGGAACGCTATTGTGGAGACGTTCCCCATTGGACCTAGGTCCCATGCGGGCGCGGAGCTTCCGGGCCCCGAGACTCAGAGGCTGCGCGCCCAGTTCTTCCCTTCGTCCGTGGAGCGCAGGACCTCCCCGTTCTGCATGAACGCGAGCAGCGCGCCGTCGGCACGGTCGTAGAACAGGCTGCGGGCGGCGCCCACCCGCCCGCCGGGGAGCTCTCCCGACTTCGTCCACGTCCTGGCGCCGTCGCGGCTGACCATCAGCGCGAACGCGCCGGGGAAGACACCGGGGCTCACCGGCGCGATGGCGTAGACCGTGCGCGCGTCGGCAAAGGTGATGGCCTGCACGAAGCGGCTGGTCTGCAGGTCGGTCCAGGTCTTGCCGCCATCCTTCGAGACGACGGTCGTGCGGGTCATGATCGCTCCCTCCACCACCAGCATGCCGTCGGGCATCGCCTGGGCGGTGAACGTCGAGAGGCCGGTCGAACTGCGCTGGATGGTTTCGGTGCTGCCGTCGACGACCTGGTATTCCCCGTTGGGCATCATGATGCCGGCGCGGTTGCCGCTGGACAGTGCGATGGCGTTCTGCCAGGGCACGTTCAGCGAGCGTTCCTGCGCGAAGGAGCCGATCTTCCGCCACTGGCCCGCCATCAGGTCGTCGCTGGCGTAGGCGGTCCACTGCGTGTCACGGCGCACCAGCGCGATCACCTTGCCATTGGGCAGCGGTTCGGCCGCGGCGATCAGGCCCTGGTCCGGCGGCGTCAGGGATTGCCAGGTCCGGCCCTCGTCCTTCGAATAGCGCAGCAGGCCTTCCTCGCCCGCCGCCAGCAGGCCACCGCGGTAGGTGCGCACGCTCAGGACCTCCTTCCAGGTCTCGAGCTGCAGGCTGCGCCAGCGGCTTTCGCCCGGCTTGCGCCAGAGGACGCGGCCCAGCTTTCCGCCGGCCAGCACGGTGCCGTCCGCGTCGGCTTTCAGGCCGTTGTGGGCGGAAGACATCTGCCGGATCTGGGGCACGAGCTCCTTGCGCTTCTCCAGCTCCGGCGACAGCTCGAGCGTGTGGACGGCATGCCCGCGCGTCTGCTGGGCGAGCGCGGGGAAGAGCGCCTCGAACGTCTCGGTCAGTTCCTTGTCCGGCGGCACGTAGCCGACGACGAAGCGGGTGCCTTCGAGCGGCTGGACCAGCAGCGTGCCCAGCAGCGAGACCTCGCCCGTCTTCACGTCGAAGTGGCTGGCCATGCTGCCCATCGGGAACGTGTAGGTCGTGTTGCCCCGGAAGCCCGTGGCGTGCATCACGCGATAGCGGCCGGGCGCCACCCTGCCGCTGAAGACCGCCGTGGTGCTCGTCACCGCGCGGGTGCGCGAGAGGACGGCGGTGTCCTGCGCCGTTTCCTTGACGCCCGGAGGCAGCTCGCGCTTCAGGGTGATGGACGACAGCGTCTCGGATGGGTCCTGGGCCGTGCTGCCGTTGGTGATGAACTTGAAGACGACGGCGCCTTCCTGTCCCGTGAGCTTGCGCTCGCCGGAAATCGGTGCAGGGGCCGAGACGCAGCCGGCCAGGACGGCGAGGACGCCGAGCCAGGCCAGGCGGAGCTTGCGGATGTTCATGAGATGTCCCCGTGCTTGTCGTATTGCTTGTTGCGCGCGGCACGGCAGCTGTGCTGCGGCGGGAAATCTTACTGGGCAGTACCGTTCCAGGACCACGGGAATCGCGCGCACGCGGGCGCCGCGTGGGAAAAGCGCAACCGGCGAGGCGTTACGGCTCGCCCGACCGTTCCGACCCGCGTCCTCGTCCCTGGACTATGGCCTGTTGCCCTGCTCGACCGCATCCTGTGGACATGTCCTTTTCAGGAGATCGAGATGAAGCACAACAAGCTGATTGCAGGCCTCGCCGTTGCCGGCGGCCTCTTTGCGATGAATGCCGCACACGCCATCGCCCCGGCGATCGCGCTCGGTATCGCCGGCCTGACCGGTGCCGCCGTGGGGAGCACGGCAACGCAGGCCGCCAACCCGCCTGCGGTCGCCGTCGTCCCGGCCAGCCCCACGGTGGTGATGGGCGGCCCGCCCGCCACGGTGCAGGAAGTGATCCCGGCGCCGCGGGAAGGCTACCGCTGGGAGCGGGGCCACTACGAGATCCAGAACGGTGTCTCCGTCCTGGTCCCGGGCCACTGGGTCGCCAATGACGTCGTGATCTACCAGAACTGACGCCGGCGGATCCGTCATGCACAGGGGGCACGCGAGTGCCCCTTGATGCTTCAGCCCTGTGCAAGGAAGGCCGACGGGCATGGAAAAAGCCCGCCCTCTTGCGGGAGCGGGCTTTTGCCGGACGATTTGGTGGGCCGTGGAGAGATCGAATCTCCGACATCCTCCACGTCAAAGAGGCGCTCTACCGCTGAGCTAACGGCCCGAAGTCTTTGTGATGCCCGCTGCGGCTGCAGTACGCATCACAGCTCGGGAGTATAGCAAAACCTGGAGCCCGCTCGCGGGCCGGTCCATCTCCCGCCCATTCAGAGGGGGCCCCAGGGCTTCTTCTTTCGCTGGTCGTGCGGCAGGCTGTCGCGGAGCGCCCTGGCCGCCTTGCGGGCCAGCCACACGTCTGACAGTTGCTCCGCCGACTCGCGGACCCACACCTGGTAGTTGGTCTTGCGGGCAGCTCCCGCTTGCATGGAGACAAACCAGCAGAAAGGGGCGGGACCAGCTGCGTCCATCGCCGTCTCATTGCAGGAAACCGAGAACGTGGCGCCGGCCCGGATCCGCCGTGCCAGCGTCGAGCCCGAACTGGCATAGACGGCGGCGTCCGTGCCGTCGCGCCTCTCTGGCCTGCTCTCCACCTTGACGGCAAGCTCGCAGGCGATCAAGAGGAGTTCGGTGGAGGAGGGAGCGTGCACCACTACCGCCGTCGCGCCGAGCGCACGCCGTTCACTTCCTTGACGATGGAAAGCACCTTGCCGAGGCGCTGCGAATCGGAAATCTCCACCGTGAACGTCATCCAGGCCGTGCCCTTCACGGTCTGCGACTGCACGCCGATCACGTTCATCTTCTCCTTGGCGAACACTTCGGAGATGTCGCGCAGCAGCCCGTGGCGGTCCAGCGCCTCGATCGCCACGTCCACCGGGTAGGCCGCGGCTTCGCCCGCCTTCGGCCGGCCCCATTCGACCGCGATCACGCGCTCGGGGGCACGGCTGGCGATCTCGCGGAAGGCGGAGCACTCCTTGCGGTGGATGCTCACGCCCTTGCCGCGCGTGACGAAGCCGCTGATCGCGTCCGGCGGCGCCGGCTTGCAGCACTTGGCCAGTTGCGTCATCAGCGAGTCCACGCCCACCACCAGCACGCCGCCCTTCGGCGATTTCGCCGGCACCGCGCGCGACTTCTTCGCCAGCAGCACCTCGTCCTCGCTCGGCGGCGGCGCGTGCGGATGCAGCAGCTGCTCGATGTTGCGCAGGGAGAATTCGTCCTTGCCGACGACGAAGAACAGGTCCTCGGCCGAGCGGAACCCGAGCTGCGACGCGAGCTCCTCCAGCTTGATGGCGGTCTTGCCTTCGCGCTGCAGCAGGCGCTCCACCAGCTCGCGGCCGCGTCCCTCCGTCTCGTGGCGCAGCTGCTCGTTGAACCAGGCGCGCACCTTGGCGCGGGCGCGGTTGCTGGCGATGAAGCCCAGGTCCGGGTTCAGCCAGTCGCGCGACGGCCCGCCCTCCTTCGCCGCGACGATCTCCACGGTCTGGCCGTTCTTCAACGGCGTGTTCAGCGGCACCATCGCGCCGTCGACGCGCGCGCCGCGGCAGCGGTGGCCGAGGCTCGTGTGCAGCGTGTAGGCGAAATCGATCGGAGTCGCACCCTGCGGCAGCTCGATGATCGCCGCCTGCGGCGTCAGCACGTAGATGCGGTCCTCGAACAGGCCTTCCGCCGAGCCGGCCAGGTCACGCTCCCAGGCAAGCAGCTGGCGCAGCACGGCGATCTTGGTGTCGTACACCGTGGAGGCGCTGACGCCGGCGTAGCCCTTGTGCCCCGCCTCCTTGTACGCCCAGTGCGCGGCCACGCCGTGTTCGGCGTGCTCGTGCATCGCCTGCGTGCGGATCTGGATCTCGATCGGCCGCCCGGCCGCGTCACGCACCACCGTGTGCAGCGACTGGTAGCCATTGGGCTTGGGCCGGGCGATGTAGTCGTCGAACTCGTCGAGGATGGGCGAGAAGCGCTCGTGCACCCAGGCGAGCGCGGCGTAGCAGTCCTTCACGTCCGGGACGATCACGCGCAGCGCCCGCACGTCCAGCACCTGCTCGAAGTCCAGCGACTTGCCGCGCATCTTCTTGACGATGCTGTAGATGTGCTTGGGCCGGCCGTACACCTGGGCCTGGATGCCCTGCCCGCGCAGGTCGGCCTCCAGCTGGCTGCGCAGCTGCTCCACGTACTGCTCGCGCTCGATGCGCTTCTCGTCCAGCCAGCGCGCGACGCTCTTGTACGTCTCCGGCTCGAGGAAGCGGAAGGCCAGGTCCTCCATCTCCCACTTCACCTGCCAGATGCCCAGCCGGTTCGCCAGCGGCGCGAACACCTGCAGCGTCTCGCGTGCCACCGACGGCGCCACGGGTTGCTTGGTCGCCGCGTACCAGCGCAGGGTCTGCAGGCGCGACGCCAGCCGCAGCATCACCACGCGCAGGTCGCGCGAGAAGGCGAGCAGCATCTTGCGCACGTTCTCGGTCTGCGCGCGCCGGTCGTCGTGCAGGGGCAGCGTGTCGTCGGCGGCGCGCGCCTGGCGCTGCACCGAGACGAGCTTGGTGGTCTCGCGGGCGAGCGCGGCATAGCTCTCGCCGAAGCCCTTGGTGACGACCTCTTCGGGCTTGTTCAGGTGCGACCAGGCGTAGACGAGGTAGCTCGCGGCCTGCATCGCTTCCGAGCCGCCCATGGACTTGAGGATGGCGGCGACGGCATCCGCGTGGACGAGCGTGTTCTCGCCGGTGTCCAGCGTTTCGCCGGCAATCAGCGGCTCCGCGAACGCACGGGCGCGCGCAAGCGCGTGGGCCTGCTGCGGCAGGGCCTGTTCGGCCGCCGCCACGAGGTCGGGCAGCACCGTGGTGGTGTCAGCCTGTTCCGCTGTCTGGCTTTTCATCGGTCGCGGAGTCCGTTGCAAGCAGGAAGGACGCGACGGCATCCACCTGCTCCTGTGCGATCAGGGTCGGCGCATGGCCCACCCCTTCGAATTCGACCAGCCGCGGCTTCGGGCCGCGGCGCATCATCTCTTCCGCCGTCGCGCGCGAAAGCAGGTCCGACTGGGCGCCCCGCAGCAGCAGCGTGCGCGCGCGGATCGCGTCGTACAGCTGCCAGAGCGCGGCCTGGCCCGCCGCGGCGGACTTCTCGTCCAGCGTGCGGAAGGGCACGGCGATCGCCGGGTCGTAGTGCAGCGTGAAGCCGCCGGCCGGCAGCGGCTTGACCATGGCCTGCGACAGCGCGAGCCACTGCTGCGGGGTGTGCGGGCCGAAACTCTGCGAGATCGCCCACATCGCGTCCGCGGCTTGCTGCACCGTCTCGAAGCGCCCCGTGTTGCCCAGATAAGTGCCGATGCGCTGCAGTGCCGCCCACTGGATCACCGGGCCCACGTCGTTGAGCACCAGCCGCCGCACCGGCGCCGGCAGCGGCAGCTTGGGCGTGCCCGCGAGCGCCATGCCGATCAGCCCGCCCATGCTCGTTCCCAGCCAGTCCAAGGTGGTGACGGGAGACTGCGAATGCAACTGCAGCAGCATCTGCACCATGTCGGCCGCATAGGTTGGCACGCCGTAGCCCATGGGGTCGGCCAGCCAGTCGCTGCGCCCGCGCCCCACGACGTCCGGGCAGGCCACGCGCAGCGGGACGGGACTGCGCTCGACGAGCGTGCGTGCCAGCACGTCGAAGTCGCGTCCCTGGCGCGAGAGGCCGTGGACGCACACGACGAGGTGCGGCGCGTCGGGGGCCCCCCACAGCCAGTACGCCATGCGGTGGCTGCCGGCGGGGTCCGGGCAGGATACGTAGTTCAGCGTAGGGACGGTCATGGATGCACGCCTGGGCCGGAGCGATTACGCTAGCGGCGCGTTTCACGTCATCCTAAATCATCCCCAGAGAGAGTTCCCCATGCTGAAAGGCAAGACCGCCCTCGTCACCGGCTCCACCAGCGGCATCGGCCTGGGCATCGCCAGGGCCCTGGCACGCCAGGGCGCCAACATCGTCCTCAATGGCTTCGGCGACGCCGAGGGCCCCAAGGCGGAGGTCGCCGCCCTCGGCGTGAAAGTCGGCTACCACGCCGCCGACATGAGCAAGGCCGCCGACATCGAGGCCATGATGCGCTACGCCGCCGAGACCTTCGGCCGCGTCGACGTCCTGGTCAACAACGCCGGCATCCAGCACGTCGCGAAGATCGAGGACTTCCCGCCCGAGCGCTGGGACGCGATCATCGCCATCAACCTCACGAGCGCCTTCCACACGACGCGCCTGGCCCTGCCCGCGATGAAGAAGGCCAATTGGGGCCGCATCATCAACCTCGCCTCGGTGCACGGGCTGGTGGCGTCGGCCGAGAAGGCCGCCTACGTCGCGGCCAAGCACGGCATCGTGGGCCTGACCAAGGTCACCGCGCTGGAGACGGCCACCACCGGCGTGACCTGCAACGCGATCTGCCCCGGCTGGGTGCTGACGCCGCTGGTGCAGAAGCAGGTGGATGCGAAGGCCGCGGCGCTGGGCCTGTCCAACGAGGAAGCCAAGAAGCAGCTGCTGGCGGAGAAGGAGCCGTCGCTGCAGTTCACCACGCCGGAGGAATTGGGCGAGCTGGCTGTGTTCTTCTGCTCCGATGCCGCGAAGAACGTGCGGGGGGTGGCGTGGAACATGGATGGGGGCTGGGCGGCGCAGTAACCCCCGTCGTCCCCGCGGAGGCGGGGACCCAGGGCTCCCAGGAAGCGGCCCGCGGGCCGCTTTTCCTTGAACGCCCTGGATTCCCGCCTCCGCGGGAATGACGGCGTTCATTCCCCCAGCTTCAGCTCGTACGGGTGCGTGAGCTCGAAGCGTGCATCTGCGACGTCGTAGTCCCACCGCTCGACGCACACCTTGCGCTCGGCACCCTCCCCCGGCGGCTGCCACCGGATCACGTTGATCGAATTCGGCGAGCCGTGCCGCACGCGCCGCGACAGCGCCGTGCCGGCCTGGATGCAGTACATGGGCCGCGGCGTGCTGGCGTGCGCGCGGGCGCAGGTGTCGCTCACGAACGGCAGGTGGATGTGGCCGCCGAGCACGAGGTCCGCGCCCGCCCGCGACCAGGCCTGGATCGCCGCTTCGCCGCCGTGCAGGCGGTCCTTGTCGTCCTCGTCGCGCAGCACGCACGCGGGCTGGTGCGTGACCACCACGCGCAGCTGCTCGCGCCGCGCGCCGTGCAGCCGTTTCGTCACCCGGTTGATCTGCCGCGCGGACACCTCGCCATCGACGTGGCGCGTGGGCCGCGTCGTGTTGACGCCGATCACCAGCACGTCGGTGAACTCCAGCTCCGGCTCCAGCACGTCGCCGAAGCAGGCCTTGTAGCCGCCGTAGGGCGCGAAGAGCCGCGCGGCGACGTTGTACAGCGGGATGTCGTGGTTGCCGGGCAGCGTCAGCCAGCGGGCGATGCCCAGCGAATCGCAGAACGCGCGCGCCGCGGCGAACTGGGCGCTGCGGGCCCGCTGCGTGATGTCGCCGCTCAGGACCGCCGCGTCCGGCCGGTGCTCGCGCACGAACGCCTGCAGCGCCGCGACCACCGGCGGTTCCTCGGTCCCGAAGTGCGTGTCGGAGATGTGCAGGAGGACGGTCATCGCGCGGGCAGCTTAGCCGCTGCCTGCGCGATGCCGTGTCGGACGGCGTCCAGTGCGGCTAGCGCAGCTGCACCGAGCCGGACACCGTCACCGTGACGGTGCTGCGACCCGGCTCCACGGGCACGGGCGCGGACGGCGAGGACATCGGCGCGGCCTCCGCCGCCATGCGCATGCGGGGCATGAAGCCCGGCTCGTTGGCGTTCACCGACACCTCGCGCAGGGTGTAGCCGGTGAAGCCGAAGGCCTTGGCCAGCTCGGCGGACTTGGCCTTGAAGCGCTCGATCGCCTGCGACTGCGCCTCGCCCTCGACCTTCGCGCGCTGTTCGCGGCTGAGGCCGAAGCTCACGGCGCCCAGCGTCATCGTCTGGATGCGCGCGGCGGTCTGCGTGATGCGGGCGAAGTCGCGCCCTTCCAGCACCAGTTCCGTCGTGCCGGCCCAGCCCGTGATGCGGCCCTCGCGGTTGTTGCGCGGGAAGATGGAGAAATTGCCGGTGCGCACGTCCATCTGTTCGGGCTGGGCGCCCTTGCGCGCCTCCGTGAGCGCCGCGTCGAGCGCCGCCTTCAGCTGGTTCTGCACCGCCGTCGGGTCGCTGCCTTCCTTCGTGGTGGTCAGGCGCATCTGCAGCAGGTCCTGCTGGACCTCCACGTTGCCGGTGGTCTGCAACTGCAGCACGTTCTGCGGCGGCGGCATGACCTGTGCCGAAGCCGCAAAGGCGGCGGCCAGGGCGCAGCCGGCCAGGATCGTTCTCGTTGTTCGCATGGTTCCTTTCTTCTTTCTTCTTCAGCGCCGCGGTTGCGGCGGGGGACGGGGGATGGGCGCGGGTCGCGCGTATTCGTTCAGCTGCCGCCGCAGTTCGGCCCGCTCGAGCGCGGTGAGCTGCCGGGGCGCGATGGCGTTGCCCGGATGGTATTGCTCCACGGCCTGGCGCAAGTCCGGCGGCGGGGGCGCCGGCGGCCAGGCGGGGGACGGGGAGGCAGCCTGGACGGCCATCCAGGCCAGCGCCGGAACTGCAGCGAGGTACTTCATGCATGGATTGAACGCCAGCGCGACCGGGACGTTCACGTACCTCTTGTCAAGGCGGCGTGGGCGGGGCAACATCTGTAACACGCTGAAAAACCCCCGGGGGAAACCCGAAAACGGGGAAAACCGCCTTCAGAATCGACGCTGTTACAAATTGGCTACTGGAGACCCATGACCCAAGCTGCAGCACGGACCGACAAGATCCTCGTGGTGGACGACGATGCGCGCATCCGCGACCTGCTTCGCCGCTATCTCACCCAGGAAGGCTTCGAGGTGATCCTGGCCGAAGACGGCAAGGCACTGAACCGGCTGATGCTTCGCGAGACCGCCGACCTGATCGTCCTGGACCTGATGATGCCGGGCGAGGACGGCCTGTCGATCTGCCGCCGCCTGCGGGCGGCGAACGACCGCACCCCGATCATCATGCTGACCGCCAAGGGCGAGGACGTCGACCGCATCGTCGGCCTGGAGGTCGGCGCCGACGACTACCTGGGCAAGCCCTTCAACCCGCGCGAGCTGCTGGCCCGCGTGCACGCGGTGCTGCGCCGCCGCCCCGCGCAGGAGGCGCCCGGCGCCCCCTCCTCGGAGAACGAGGTCGTGAGCTTCGGCCCCTTCGCCTTCGACCTGGGCGCCCGCACGCTGCGCAAGAACGGCGAGGAACTGCCCCTCACGACCGGCGAATTCGCCATGCTGAAGGCCCTGGTGCGGCACCCGCGCCAGCCGCTGTCGCGCGAAAAGCTGGCGCAGCTGGCCCGCGGCCGCGAGTTCGAGCCGTTCGACCGCAGCCTGGACGTGCAGGTGTCGCGCCTGCGCAAGCTGATCGAGGCCGACCCGGCCTCGCCCCGCTACATCCAGACCGTGTGGGGCGTGGGCTACGTGTTCGTGCCGGACGGCGCGGGTTGATGCAGCGCCGCAGCCGCGGCGCATGACAAATGACACGGCTGCGCCTGATGACGAATGACAAGGGGTATGCGCGCGTCAACAATAGTGACATGACGCGTCGTTTGTCATTTGTCATCTGTCTTTCGTCATGATTCGATCCGTCATGGCCAACCTCGAAGCGACCAGCCCCGCCCCGCTGGAAACCGCGCCGGCTCCGCTGGAAATGCGGCCCCGGCTGGGCCTGTCGCTGTTCTGGCGCACCTTCTTCCTGCTGTCGCTGCTGCTGATCGGCTCCATCGTCGCGTGGCTGCAGACCTTCCGCGCGCTGGAGTTCGAGCCCCGCGCCGTCCAGACGGCGCAGCAGATCGCCTCGCTGGTGAACCTGAGCCGCGCCGCCCTGGTCCACGCGGACCCGATCGCGCGCGTCTCCCTGATCAAGACGCTGGCCGACCAGGAAGGCGTCCGCATCCTGCCGCGCGAGCCCAAGGACCGCTACGCGCCGCTGGCCGGCAGCGCCATGGACCGGCGCATCGTCGACGAACTCGTGAGCCGCCTGGGCTCCGGCACGCTGATGGCCAGCGCGGTCAACAACGAGGAAGGCCTCTGGATCGGCTTCAAGATCGACCGCGACGACTACTGGATGCTGCTGGATCGCAACAAGTTCTCGCAGGTCGGGGGGCGGACCTGGCTGGTCTGGCTGATCACGGCGGCGGCCCTGTCATTGGCCGGCGCCGCGGTGATCGCGCGCCTGATCAACCGGCCGCTCAAGCAGCTGTCGTTCGCGGCCAGCCGCGTGCGTGACGGCGATTTCGACGCCAGCCGCCTGGACGAAAAGGCGGTGACCAGCGAGATCCGCGAGGTCAACATCGGCTTCAACCGCATGGCGCAGCAGCTCGCCAAGATCGAGCAGGACCGCGCGGTCATGCTGGCCGGCATCTCGCACGACCTGCGCACGCCGCTCGCCCGCCTGCGGCTGGAAACCGAGATGAGCGTCGTCGACGCGGATGCGCGCGAGCACATGGCCGCGGACATCGACCAGCTCGATGCGATCATCGACAAGTTCCTGGACTACGCGCGCCCCGACCACGCCGAGCTCAAGCCGGTGGTGCTGAACGACGTCATCGAGGCCTGCATGTACGCCATCCAGGACCACGGCGACATCAAGGTCAACGTGGACATGTCCAAGAACCTGCAGGTGCTGGCCGACGAGGTGGAACTCGCCCGCGTGGTGAGCAACCTGCTGGAAAACGCGCGCCGCTACGGCAAGACGCCCGAGACCGGCGTGGCGGTGGTGGACATCGCCGCCCGCGCCCGCAACGAATGGGTGCTGCTGAAGGTGCGCGACCACGGCATGGGCGTCTCGCCCGAGGCCCTGCCGAACCTGGTGAAGCCGTTCTTCCGCGGCGACGCGGCCCGCACGGCGGCCACGGGCGCCGGCCTGGGCCTCGCCATCGTGGACAAGACCGTTCAGCGCATGGGCGGGATCTTCGCGCTGGCGAACACGACGTCCGGCGGACTGGCCGCGCACATCAAGCTGCAGCGGCCACGGCTGATGCCGCCGGTGCCGGGCGGCGGGGACCGCGAGCCACGGGTGATGAAGGCGCCGGAGCCGCAGGAGACGCCGGCGGCGTGATGCGCCTCAGGGGCGCGTGAGCAGCACGACCGCCCTGGCTTCGATGCTCTGCCCCATCCCCACCGGGCCCAGCTTCTCCGCCGTCTTCGCCTTGACGTTCACCTGCCCCGGCTGAAGCGCCAGCGCTTCGGCGATGCGCGCGCGCATCGCCTCGATGTGCGGCGCCATCTTCGGCGCCTGCGCCACGATGGTGCTGTCCACGTTGGCGATGTCCCAGCCTTCGTTCCGCACGCGTACGGCAGCTTCCCGCAGCAGCACCACGGAATCCGCGCCGCGAAAGCGTTCGTCGGTGTCCGGGAAGTGGCGGCCGATATCGCCGAGACCCGCCGCGCCGAACAGGGCGTCGGTGATCGCATGCAGCAGCGCGTCGGCATCCGAGTGCCCGAGCAGCCCGCGGTCGAAGGGCATCTCGATGCCGCCGAGGACCAGCTTGCGTCCCGGCACCAGGGCATGCGTGTCCCAGCCCTCGCCGATGCGGAACCGCATCAGCGGCGGCCGCGGAGCACGGCCTCCGCCATCGCGAAGTCCTCGGGGTAGGTCACCTTGAAGTTCTGCGCGCCGGCTTCCACCAGCAGCGGCTTCAGGCCCATGCCCTCGATGGCGCCGGCCTCGTCGGTGATCGCGTCGCCCGCCCCTTCCAGCGCCTGGCGCAGCATGCCGACCCGGAACATCTGCGGGGTCTGCGCCTGCCACTTGTCGCCGCGGTCCAGCGTGGAGGCCACGCGCCCGTTCTCGGCGATCTTGAGCGTATCGGCCAGCGGATGCGCGAGCAGGCCGCCCACCTCGTCGCCGCTGCAGGCGTCGATCAGGCGGTCGATCAGGTCCGGCGTGATGAGGCAGCGCGCCGCGTCGTGCACCAGCACCCAGTCGTTGTCGGTGGCGCCGGTGCGGCGCAGCTCGCGCAGGCCGTTGGCCACGCTCTGTGCCCGCGTGGCGCCGCCGCACTGGACGACCAGCGCCGACGTCGTCGGGTTGCGCTCGAAGAAGCCGTCGGTGGGGGCCACCACCACCAGCGTGCGCGAGATGCGCCTGACGCCGGCGAAGGCCGAGAGCGTGTGCCACACCATCGGCTGGCCGGCGACACGTTCGTACTGCTTGGGCCCCGCCGTGCCGGCGCGGCTGCCGTTGCCGGCACAGGGAATCAGGGCGAAATACCGGGGAGGAGTTGCGTTCGCGTTCATGTCCGTCGAATCCATTCTATGCCTGCACCTGCGCGCGCCGCCATGCGGAATTTTGTCCGTGCCTGACGGGAACGCGCACCGCCACGGGGACGCGCATGGATCAGGAGGCCCCGGCGCGTCCCGGTACGTTGTTCCGGGGTAATATCCTCACACACCCCCTCGTTCGCGGCGCGGGGGTGTTTTGCATTTCCAGTTCAACGGCGATGGAATTACCCAAGCTTCAACCTGGCCGGCGCATGACGCTGCCGCGCCCCGCCGGCTCGGCCGACGCACTGCTGCTGGCCCGCCTGGCCCAGCGCGAGCTGCAGGCCGGGCGGCTCACGGCGATCGTCACGGCCGACGCCAACGATGCCCAGCGCCTGCTGGAGGAGGTCGCGTTCTTCGCGCCCCAGCTGCGCTGCGCCCTGTTCCCGGACTGGGAGACGCTGCCCTACGACACGTTCTCCCCGCACCAGGACCTGATCAGCGAGCGGCTCGCGACGCTGTGGCGCATCCTGCAGCGCGAGGCCGACGTCGTGCTGGTGCCGGCCAGCACCGCCCTGTACCGGCTGGCCCCGCCCGCCTTCCTGGCCGGCTACACCTTCCACTTCCGCGTGCAGCAGAAGCTGGACGAGGCAAAGCTGAAGGCGCAGCTCACCCTGGCCGGCTACAACCACGTGACCCAGGTGGTGAGCCCCGGCGAATACGCCGTGCGCGGCGGCCTCATCGACCTGTTCCCCATGGGCTCCGCGGTCCCGTTCCGCGTGGACCTGTTCGACAACGAAGTCGATTCGATCCGCACCTTCGACCCGGACTCGCAGCGCAGCCTCTATCCCGTGCCCGAGGTGCGCTTGCTGCCGGGCCGCGAGTTCCCCATGGACGACGAGGCACGGGCGCGCTTCCGCAGCCGCTGGCGCGAACTGCTGGAGGGCGACCCGACCCGCAGCCGCATCTACAAGGACATGGGCAACGGCGTCGCGACCGCCGGCATCGAGTACTACCTGCCCCTGTTCTTCGAGGACACCGCGACGGTGTTCGACTACCTCGGCGAGCAGTCCACCGTGGTGCTGCACGGCGACCTGGAACCTTCGTTCCAGCGCTTCTGGCAGGACACGCGCGACCGCCACCGCCTGGTGCAGGGCGACCCGGAGCGGCCGGTGCTGCCGCCCGAGTCGCTGTTCCTGTCCGCCGAGCAGTTCTACACGCGGGCCAACAGCCACGCCCAGCTGGCCGTGCGCGGCCAGGACGTGGAGGACAGCGCCTGGGTGCAGAAGCTGCCGGACCTGTCCGTCGTGCGCGGGGCCGAGGAGCCGCTGGCGCGCTTCAAGCAGCACGCGGAACGCACGCCCAACCAGGTGCTCGTGCTGGCCGAGAGCGCGGGCCGGCGCGAGAGCCTGCTGGACTTCCTGCGCGCGAGCCACCTCACCCTGCCCGCCTTCGATTCGCTGGCCGAGTTCATGGCCAGCGACGAGAAGCTGGGCATCGCCACCGCGGCGCTCGCCGCGGGCTTCTCGTGGGTCGAGGAGGCGATCGACCTCGTCACCGAGACCGAGCTGTTCGCCGCCACGCCGACGACGCGCCGGCGCAAGAAACAGGAGCAGGTCAGCGACGTCGAGGCGCTGATCAAGGACCTGTCGGAGCTGAACGTGGGCGACCCGGTCGTGCACGCGCAGCACGGCATCGGCCGCTACAAGGGGCTGGTGAACCTGGACCTGGGCCAGGGAAACACCGAGTTCCTCCACCTGGAGTACGCGGACAAGGCCACGCTGTACGTGCCGGTGTCGCAGCTGCACCAGATCAGCCGCTACACCGGCGTTGGCGCGGACGAGGCGCCGCTGCACAAGCTGGGCTCCGGCCAGTGGGAGAAGGCGAAGCGCAAGGCCGCCGAACAGGTGCGCGACAGCGCGGCGGAACTGCTGAACATCTATGCCCGCCGCGCCGCGCGGCAGGGCCACGCGTTCCGCTTCTCGCCGCAGGACTACGAGGCGTTCGCCAACGACTTCGGCTTCGACGAGACGGCGGACCAGAACGCGGCGATCCATGCCGTGATCCAGGACATGGTCTCGCCCCGCCCCATGGACCGCCTGGTGTGCGGCGACGTGGGCTTCGGCAAGACCGAGGTGGCGCTGCGCGCCTGCTTCATCGCGGTCACGGGCGGCCGGCAGGTCGCCTTCCTGGCGCCGACGACGCTGCTGGCCGAACAGCACTACCAGACGCTGGTCGACCGCTTCGGCAAGTGGCCGGTGAAGGTGGCGGAGATGAGCCGATTCCGCTCCACCAAGGAGATCAACGCCGCGGTGAAGGGCCTGGAAGACGGCACCATCGACATCGTGGTGGGCACGCACAAGCTGCTGTCGCAGTCGACGAAGTTCAAGAACCTCGGCCTGCTGATCATCGACGAGGAGCACCGCTTCGGCGTGCGCCACAAGGAGGCCATCAAGGCCCTGCGCGCGGAGGTGGACGTGCTCACGCTCACCGCCACGCCGATCCCGCGCACGCTGGGCATGGCGCTGGAGGGGCTGCGCGACCTGTCGGTGATCGCCACCGCGCCGCAGCGGCGCCTGGCCATCAAGACGTTCGTGCGCAACGAGGGCAACGGCGTGATCCGCGAGGCCGTGCTGCGCGAGCTCAAGCGCGGCGGCCAGGTCTACTTCCTGCACAACGAAGTGGAGACCATCCAGAACCGCCGCGAGGCGCTGGAGCGCCTGCTGCCGGAAGCCCGCATCGCCGTGGCGCACGGCCAGATGCCCGAGCGCGAACTGGAGCGCGTGATGCGCGACTTCGTGCAGCAGCGCTTCAACGTGCTGCTGTGCTCCACCATCATCGAGACCGGCATCGACGTGCCGAGCGCCAACACCATCGTGATCGCCCGCGCCGACAAGTTCGGCCTCGCGCAGCTGCACCAGTTGCGCGGCCGCGTCGGCCGCAGCCACCACCAGGCCTATGCCTACCTCATGGTGCCCGACGTGGAAGGGCTGACCAAGCACGCGGCGCAGCGGCTGGAGGCGATCCAGCAGATGGAGGAACTGGGCTCCGGTTTCTACCTCGCGATGCACGACCTGGAAATCCGCGGCGCCGGCGAGGTGCTCGGCGAGAGCCAGAGCGGCAACATGCTGGAGGTCGGTTTCCAGCTTTACAACGAGATGCTCTCGGAGGCGGTGAAGTCGCTCAAGGCGGGCAAGGAGCCCGACCTGCTGGCGCCGCTGTCGGTGACGACCGAGATCAACCTGCATGCGCCCGCCCTGCTGCCGGACGACTACTGTGGCGACGTGCACCTGCGCCTGTCGTTCTACAAGAAGCTGGCGACGGCGAAGAACGTGGACCAGATCGACCGCCTGCTGGAGGAGATCGTCGACCGCTTCGGCAAGCTGCCGCCGCAGGGCCAGACGCTGATCGACGTGCACCGCCTGCGCGTGCTCGCCCGCCCCTATGGCGTGGTGAAGGTCGACGCGGCGCCCACGATGATCAACATCACCTTCAAGGCGAACCCGCCGATCGAGCCGCTGGCGATCATCCAGCTGGTGCAGAAGAACAAGCACATCAAGCTGGCCGGCAACGACAAGCTGCGCATCGAGAAGTCGCTGGTGGACGTGAAGGAACGGGCGCAGATGGTGCGCGACGTGCTGCGGGCGCTGGGACAGCCGAAGGTGGCGGAGCCGGCCTGATGGCGCTTGCCGGCACGCTCGCCCTGGTGGCGCTGGCCATCGCGCTGTGGCTGCGGCCGTGGCGGCTGCTGGCCGCGCAGCACGCCCTGCTCTCGCCGCTGCTCGCCACGCTGGTGATCCTGCCCTGGCTGTGGGCACTGCCCGCCCTGCACCATGCGCCGCTGCAACTGCAGTGGTCCGGCGCGGTGCTGGTGCTGCTGATGCTCGGGTGGCCGCTGGCGATTCCGGTGCTGCTGGCGGTCGGCGTGCTCGCCTGGGCGATCTCGCCCCTGACGGCCGAAGCGGCGCTCGCGCAAGCGGTGTGGCAAGGCGTGGTGCCGGCCACGTTCGCCCTGCTGCTCGGCGCCGCCTTGCGCCGTTGGCTGCCGCCGCATCCCTTCATCTATGTGCTCGGGCGCGGCTTCCTCGGCGCGGTCGTCTGCCTGTTCGCCGCCAGCCTGCTCGCGCAGGCCATGGAGGCGCCGCTGCCCGGCGTGCCGGACGAACTCGGAAGCATCGCCCGCTGGCTCATGGCCTGGGGCGATGCCTTCGTCACGGGCATGCTCACCGCGATCTTCGTCGCGTTCAGGCCGCAGTGGCTGCTGACATGGTCGGACCGGCGCTACCTGGAGAAGCACTGACATGGCCGCCAAGGACGCTTTTGCCAACCACTGCGCCGAACTGTTCGCGGGCCTGGGCCCGGTGCGCGTGAAGCGCATGTTCGGCGGCCACGGCATCTACGTCGACGACCTGTTCATCGCGATCGTCACGGGCGAGACGCTGTACCTGAAGGCCGACGACCAGACGGCGCCGCGCTTCGAGCAGGCCGGCTGCACGGCCTTCAGCTACGAGGCGAAGGGGAGGAAGCGCGTGTCGCTGAACTACTGGTCGGCGCCGCCCGACGCGCTGGAATCGCCGGCGCTGATGCGGCCGTGGGCGGCGCTGGCGATGCAGGCGGCGCTGCGGGCAAGGTGATCGGTGGGGTTCGCTTCGCTCACCGCCACCCTACGAATGCCACCCATATCCCCGTAGGGTGGCGCGGCGCCAGCCGCGGAAGGTGAGCGCAGCGAACCCCACCACCGCCTCTGCGAAAATCACCCCCATGCCCGCCCAAGAATTCGCCCCCGGCCTCGCAATCCAGCGCATCACCCCGCCCCTGCGCCTGTCGGACTTCAAGCTCATTGCCTTCGACATGGACTCCACCCTCATCAACATCGAGTGCGTGGACGAGATCGCCGATGCGGTCGGCAAGAAGGAGGAAGTGGCGGCGATCACCGAGGCGGCCATGCGCGGCGAGATCGCCGACTACAAGGAGAGCCTGCGACGGCGCGTCGCGCTGCTGCAGGGCGTGACCGTCGCCGACATGGAGATGATCTACACGCAGCGGCTGCAGCTGAACCCCGGCGCCGAACGCCTGGTGCAGGCGTGCAAGGCGGCGGGCATGAAGGTTCTGCTGGTCTCCGGCGGCTTCACCTTCTTCACCGACCGCATCCGCGATCGCCTGGGCATCGACTTCACGCGTTCCAACGTGCTCGAGATCCGCTCGGGCCCCAACTGCGGTGAATTGACGGGCCGGATGGTGGACCAGCCCTGGGGCGACATCTGCGACGGCGCCGAGAAGCGCAAGATGTTCCTGGAGACCTGCGCCAACCTCGGCATCTCCCCGAAGCAGGCCATCGCCATGGGCGACGGCGCCAACGACCTGCCCATGATGGGCGAGGCCGGCCTCTCCGTCGCCTATCACGCCAAGCCGAAGGTGCGCGAGCAGGCGATGGTGGCGATCAATTCGGGGGGATTGGATCGGCTTCTGGAACTGATGGCGTAACCGCGCCCTGCGCCTGCAAGTCCCCGGGCAATCGCACGATGAACGTCGTGCCCTCGCCCAGCGTGCTCTCCATCGCGATCGTCCCGCCGTGCATTTCCACGGCGTTCTTGACGATCGCGAGCCCCAGGCCCGTGCCCGGGATCGTGCCGACGTTGCTTGCCCGGTGGAAGGACGCGAACAGGTGCCCGTGCTCCTCCGCCGGGATGCCGATGCCCCGGTCGCGCACGCGGAAGACCGTGTCGTCGCCGTCGCCGCACACCTCGAAGCGCACCTCGCCGCCGCCGGGCGAGTACTTGATCGCGTTGGACAGCAGGTTGACGAAGACGTGGCGCAGCAGCTTCTCGTCGTACGGGCCCGGCGCCAGGTCCGGCGCCACGTCGCAGACGATCCGGCCCACGCTGCCCGGATGCTGCAGCTCCGCCTCGTCCACCAGCTGCGGGCACAGCTCGCGCAGGTCCACGCGCGCCGGCTTGAACTCCAGCATCTGCGCGTCGGCGCGCCCGAGCAGCAGCACGCGGTCCAGCATGCGCGCCATGCGCTGCACGCCCTGCGAGATGCCGTCCAGGGTCTCGTTGCGCTCCTCCGGCGGCAGCCGGTCGCCGTAGTGCCGCAGCAGTTCCCCGGCCGACAGGATGGCGGCCAGCGGCGTGCGGAACTCGTGGCTGGTCATGGCGACGAAGCGTGAGCGCATCTCGTTCAGCGACTTCTGCTGTTCCAGCGCCTCGCGCATGCGCGCATCCGACTGCTTGCGCCGGGTGATGTCCAGGAAGGTCCAGATCACGCCCGCGTCCGGGTCGTGCGGACGCACGCAGCTGCCGCCCATCTCCACCCAGAACAGCTCGCCGCCGCGGCGCTTCAGCTGCATCTCGCAGGTGTAGGAGCTGTCGGCGAGCAGCGCCGCGCGCGCCACCACGCCGAAGTGCTCCCAGCTCTGGGTGTCCGGATGCAGGTAGTCCGAGCCCTGGCCCACCAGCACCTGGCGCGGGTAGCCCATCATGTCCGCGAACTTCTGGTTGACCCACTCGTGCCGCCGCTTCACCGACAGCACGATGCCCACCAGCGCGTTGTTCAGGATGGCCTCGCGCTCGCGCATCGTGCGCTGCAGCTGGGCCTCCAGGTTCTTGCTGCGCGAGATGTCGCGGACGATCCAGACGGTGCCGTGCCTGCGGGCGTCGTGCCCCACCGCCTTGCCCGAGAGCAGGATCCACAGGTGGGTGCCGTCGGCGCGCTGGACCTCCATCTCCCGCTCGTAGACTTCGCCCCGGGCCGCGGCGGCGATGACTTCGCCCCCGACCTCCAGGTAGTCCCGGCGCGAGAGGTAGAACGGCTCCATCGACGTCACCTCCCCGTCGCCCATGCCGAGCATGTCGCGCAGCGACTCGTTGGCCCAGCGCAGCCGTCCTTCCCCGGTGAGGAAGCAGATGCCGACGATGGAGTTCTCCAGGATCAGTTCGCGCTCCTGCAGTGCCGTGCTGAGCCGCTCCTGCGAATCGGACAACGCCTCCACCAGCGCCTGCTCCGCGGCCAATCGCTCCTGCGCCTGCGTGCGCTGGCGCTGCGCTTCCGTGATGCGGTTGCCCAGCGCGAACGACAGCAGCACCATCTCGATGCCCGAGCCGATCAGCAGGGCGTTGGACGTGAAGGCGTTGGACGGCAGCAGCCCCGCGTTGTGCAGCTGCAGCGTGATCACCCCGAGCAGCAGCACCGCCCAGGCCGCGAGATAGTGGCGCGCGCCGCCGTGGCCGCGGCGCATGGACAGCACGCCGGTCGCCACGAGCGCCACGGTGGCCAGGGGCGCGAGCACCATCAGCATCCAGGCGGACACGATGTAGGGCAGGAGTGCCGCGGCGAGCGCGGCCAGCCCCCAGAGCCAGGCCAATGCCGACAGTACGCGGTCCATGCGCGGCAGGGCCTTGCGGCTTTCCAGGAAGCGGCGGGCGAACAGCAGCCCGAACACGCCCGCCAGCGCCGTGCCCACGTGGGGCGCCACGCCGTTCCACCACAGCTGCTCCGGCCACAGGAACTGCGAACCGAGCCCGGTGAGCGCGCCCTGCGCCAGCCCCATCGAGCCGACGAACAGCACGTAGGCCAGGAACGCGGGATCGCGCACCGACAGGAACAGCAGCAGGTTGTACAGCAGCAGGCCGACCAGCAGGCCAAAGTACAGCGCCAGCGCCGCATAGGCGGCCTGGTCGAAATGCCACAAGCCCTGCAGGCGCCAGAGCCGCAGCGGCGCGGCCACGACGCCCTCGCTCGCCAGCCGCAGGTACACGGACGAAGCCTGGCCCGGCGGGAGCCACACGGGCAGCACGTGGTTGCGATGGACGACGGCCTTGGCCGTGAACGGCTCGCGGTCGCCGCCGACCTGGCGCTTCCAGCCGCCCCCGGGGTCCGGCGAGAACAGCTGGAGGTGGTCCAGCGGCGGATAGGCCAGTTCCAGCAGCCATTGCGGGTCGGCTTCCGCGGGCGCGCGCAGGTCGATGCGCAGCCAGATGGCGCCGCGCGTCATGCCGAAGTTGGCCGACGGCCCGCTGCCCTGCACGGCCTGGAAGCGCGCCTGCTGCGCGGGCTGCAGGACGTCGTCCAGCGTGAGCCGGCCTCCGCGGTCGTCCAGCACGTTCACGTAGGGCCCGAGGTCGTAACGCTCCCCGTCGCCCAATGCGAGGGTCGCGGCGCGCGCCCAGCCGCAGGCGAGCAGCAGCAACAGGACCGCAAGTCGGACGCGCCAGGCCCTCATGCCCGCTGCACGAGCGGGCGTCCCGCTTCCACGATGAAGCGCGCATCGGTGGACACCTGCGCGTCCCTGCGCGTGACGTCGTCCAGCACGCGCAACTGCACGTCCAGCCGTCCCGGGATGAACTCCGCCAATCCGTAGCCGCGGTGCAGGGCGTCCGCGTAGACGAAGTGCGGGTTGTCCGCCCACCGGTTCTGCACGTGCTCGGGATCGCTGGTGCGCGACGTGATGCTGGTGCCGCAGAACTCGACGCCCACGCTGGCGGAATCGGGCCGCGCGTAGTCTGCCTTGACGTGGCCCACCCAGTTCTCGTGCACGTCGCCCCCGAGCAGCACCGGGTTGGCCGCCTTGGCCTGGCGCAGGGCATCGACCAGCCGCCGGCGTGCCGCGGGATAGCCGTCCCAGCCGTCGTTCCACAGCAGCGTGCCCGGACCGGGCACGAAGTCGCGCGGGCCGAAGAGCGTCCCCTGCCCGATCACGCTCCACGTCGCGCCGCCCGCGCCCAGCCGGCCCGCGAGCCACTGCTCCTGCTCCGCCCCCAGCATCGTGCGCGCCGGATCGGCCAGTGCGGCGCAGTCCAGCGGGTTCACCGTGCCGGAGCCGAACCGGCCGCCGGGCGTGCAGGCCTGCGGGCTGCGGTACTGGCGGCCATCGAGCAGCAGCAGCTGCGCCAGGCGGCCGTAGCGCCGCTCGCCGTAGATGCGCAGGCCATGGCCGCTCGCCAGCCCTTCGAGCGCGCGCGTGAGCACGCTCGCGGGCACGGGCGTGTGCTCGTACCAGGCCTGGTAGGCCGCGGCGCGCCGGCGCGGGAAGTCGGGCACGGCGGGACCGGCGTTGCCTTCCTGCTCGCCGGCATAGTCGTTCTGCACCTCGTGGTCGTCCCAGGTGAAGAGCCACGGGCAGGCCTGGTGCATCGCCTGCAGGTCGGGGTCGGACCGGTAGAGGGCGTAGCGGGCGCGGTAGCCCTCCAGGTCGTTCACCCAGCCGCCGCTCACGCTGCGCACGGCACGGGCGGCGCCCGGGTATTCGTAGATGTAGTCGCCAAGGAACACGACGACGTCGGGGTCGTCGGCGCGCAGGTGGCGCCAGGCGGAGAACCAGCCGTGCTCCCAGCGCTGGCACGAGGCGTAGGCCAGGCGCAGGCGCTGCGCCATCGCATCGGGCGCAGGGAAGGTGCGCGTGCGGCCGACCGGGCTCGTGGCGTCGCCGGCATGGAAGCGATAGAAGTACCAGCGGTCGGGCGCGAGTCCCTGCAGCTCCACATGCACCGAATGCGCGAGCTGGGGCAGCGCCTGCGCCTGCCCGGACTGCAGGATGCGCGCGAAGCGTTCGTCGTCGGCGAGCTCCCAGCGGACGGTGACCGCTTCGGCGGGCAGGCGCGCACCGAGCAGGCGGGTCCACAGGACGACGGTGCTGTCCGTGGGCGAGCCGCTCGCCACGCCGGCGGCAAAGGGATCCGCGGTGAAGCGGGGCTGGCTCCAGGCGCCGCGCGGCAGGCCGCCCGCGACCGCGCCGGCGGCCGCGAGCCGCAGCAACTGGCGTCGGTCGATCCCGTCGGGCTGTCGCATGGCAGCGCGACTATAGATCAGGGATCAGGCCGCGGCCCGGCCTCCCGTCCGCGGCCAGCCGGCGATCAGCCCCAGGGTGGTGGCGCGCCACAGCAGGAAGGAGACGATGGACAGGTTCAGCAGGTTCCAGGCGATCCCGTTGACGAAGGCCGCGCGATAGGAGCCGGTGAGGTCGAACACCGCGCCGGACATCCAGCCGCCCAGCGCCATGCCGACCAGTGTCGCCATCAGCACGGTGCCCACGCGGGCGCCGGCTTCCCGCGCCGGGAAGTACTCGCGCACGATCAGCGCGTAGGCCGGCACGATGCCGCCCTGGAACAGCCCGAACAGGCCCGAAACCACGTACAGCGACACGAGGCCGTCCGACGGCAGGAACATCAGCAGCGCGACGCCCTGCAGCAGCGAGCCGAGCAGCAGCGTGCGCAACCCGCCGATGCGGTCGGAAATCCAGCCGGAGACGAGCCGGCTCACCACGCCCATCCCCAGCATCAGCGACAGCATCTCGGCGCCGCGCGCGGCGCCGAAGCCCAGGTCGCCGCAGTACGCCACGATGTGCACCTGGGGCATCGACATCGCCACGCAGCAGGCCACCCCCGCCACGCACAGCAGCGCGAGCAGCACGTTGGGCGCGAGCCCCAGCGGCCGCGACGAGGTGGTGTCGACGGCGACGCCCCCGGCAGCGGCGGGCGCGGTGAAGTCCATCGCCGGCGGCGGCCGCCGCAGCACCAGCGCCAGGGGCACCATGCTCGCGATGCAGAACATGCCCAGCCCCACGTAGGTCTGGCGCCAGCCCACCGCGTCGATGAAGTGCTGCATCACCGGCGGCCAGAAGGCGCCGGCGGTGTAGTTGCCGCTCATGCAGATCGCCAGCGCGATGCCGCGGCGGCGGTCGAACCAGCGCGAGGTATCGGCCACCAGCGGCGCGAAGGTCGCCGACGTGCCCAGCATGCCGACCAGGATGCCCTGCGCCGCGTAGAACGGCAGCAGCCCGGGCGAGACGCCGGCCGCGATGAAGCCCAGGCCCAGTCCCACCGCGCCCAGCATCACGACGCGCATGACGCCGTAGCGGTCGGCCCAGCGCCCCATCAGGATGCCGCCCACGCCGAAGCCGATCATGGTGAAGGTGTAGGCCAGCGAGACGTCGCCGCGCGTGACGGCGAAGTCCTGCTGCACGCGCGGCAGCACCACGGTCATGGAATACATGCCCGCGCCGCCGATCGTCATCAGCAGCAGCGACATGGCCAGGCGCGCCCAGGCGTAGGGCGATTCGATGAGGCTGCGGTCGTCTTTCATGCTGTGCACCATGCTAACGGCTGGGCCTTCCGGGATCGCCAGCCCGCGGAAAGCCCCAATGTCGCCGTGGGACGGGCATCATGTCATCCCGGCCTTGCCCCGGGATCCGTGAGGACAGCCCATGCAGCAACGCACCGCGCCCCGCCACTTCTCCATGGTCCGGGAATTCCACCTGGCCGACTTCTTCACCCTCGGCAACGCCGCCTGCGGCGCCGGCGCCATCCTGCTGGCGATGCTGTTCATGGCCACGGGCGAGCGGGCGCATTTCCTTGCCGCCGCGGCACTGGCCCCCGCGGCGTTCATCCTCGACGTCCTCGACGGCCGCATCGCCCGCGCGCGCCACCAGCACTCGCCGCTGGGGCGCGAGCTCGACTCGCTCTCGGACGTGATCTCGTTCGGCATGGCGCCCGCGGCGCTCGCCTTCGCCGCCGGCCTGCAGGGCGGCTGGGACGCCGCGGCGCTGATCTACTTCGTCTGCTGCGGCGTCAGCCGGCTCGCGCGCTACAACGTGACGGCCGACGACCTGGCGGCGGATGCTTCCGGCAAGGTGAAGTATTTCGAGGGCACGCCCATACCCACCAGCGTCGTGCTCACCGGCCTGCTCGCGTGGGCTGCGTGGGAAGGACGGCTCGGGGACCGGATCTGGGGCGGGGCCGTGCAGCTCGGGCCGTGGGACCTGCATCCCTTCGCGCTGCTGTTCGTCCTGTCCGGCAGCCTCATGATCAGCAAGACGCTGCGCATCCCGAAGCCGTGAGCGGCGAACCCGCGCAACTGCGCCTGTTCCTCGCCCTGTGGCCGCCGCGCGAGGTGCACGCGCAGTTGCTGGCGCATGCGCAGCAGTGGTCCTGGCCTCCACAGGCGCGGCGCACGCCACCCGAGCGGATGCACATCACGGTCCATTTCCTCGGCAACGTGCCGTCGGCGCGCCTGCCGGAGCTGCGGACCGGGCTGCGGATGGACTGGCCCGGCGAGGACCTGCTGCTGGACGCCGCCCGCGTGTGGCCCGGCGGCATCGCCGTGCTGGAGGCGAGCCGCGTGCCGCCGGGACTGGCCGCGTTGCATGCCGCGCTCGCCGATCGCCTGCGGGCGCTGGACCTTCCCGTGGAGGCCCGCCCTTGGCGGCCCCACGTCACGCTGGCGCGCAAGGCGGCCGGCGCACAGCCGCCGGCGTTCGAGCCGCTGCTTTGGCCGGCCACGCGCGGGTTCGCGCTGGTGCGCTCGGTGGGCGGAGGCGGCGGCTACGCCACCCTCGCCACCTTCGCCTCTCAATAGGCGAAGTTCACCACCAGGTCGCCGGCGCCCAGGTCGGCGCTCGTCTCCTTGGTCGCCAGTCCCGGGCCCCAGGCGCGAACCACGTACCTGGCCGCGTGGGCGCCATCCGCCGTCGGCGCAGGCAGGCCGGAGGCGGAGAACAGCTGCAGTTCCGGGGCCGCCAGGGGCAGGTGCAGCCGGTAGGCCTGGTTGTCGTCCGGCCGCGTGCCGTTCACTTCGACGAGCCGCGAACCCACCGTCTGCATCGCCGACACGTTGGCGTTGTCGCCGATCGCCGCGGTGCCGGCCGCGGTGCTGACGGTGACGGTGCCGGTCACGCTGGCCATGGACGACGGGGTGAGCACGAGGGTGCTGGTGGTCGTGTTCAGGTTCACCGTGGACGTCGCGACCGGGATGCCGTCCACCACGCGCGTGGCGGCGCCCTTGCTGGTGTCGAGCGTGCCCGAGGACGTGACCCCGTCTCCCGTGACCACCAGGGTATACGTGCCGGAAGGCAGGAAGGACAGGACGAACTTGCCGTCGCCGTCGGGGATCGTGGAGCGCACGACCGTTCCATCCTGTTGCGCCGACACGTTGATGCTGTGCAGGACACCCGTGGCCGTCCCCGTCGCGGTGCCGAGGACCACGGTGCCGCTCACGTAACCCTGGATCGCGCCGCTCGGCCGGGTCGAGAGGCGCACGACGGGCTTGAGGATGTACTTGCCGCTCCCGGTCAGCACGACCGACTTGCAGGCGTCGAAGTCCATCAGGAAATCGTTGACCTCGTTGGCCAGGACGGTGAAGTCCGCCTTGATCTTCAGGCCGCTCTGCTGGCCGCTGGGCGTCTTCAGCTCCTGCGCGGTGCCGCCGACGGGCGTGACCGAGTTGCCGCTGTCCGCGAGCACCAGGCGCAGCTGGTGGTAGGTGCCGGCGGGCACGGAGGCGCTGCCCAGCTCCTTCAGCTGGCCGTTGGTGAGGTTCACCAGGTCGATGAGCACCGGCGCGCCGGGCGGAACGATCTCGCGCCACCCGCCGTCCGCATCGCTGGCGTTGGTGTCGTCGCTCATGTGCACGCGCACCTTCGCGACGTTGACGATCACGTGCTCGTAGCAGGCCGGGGCGTCCGTGACGGACAGCTGCAGGGTGCCCGTCGGCGGGGGCGTGCTGCCGCCATCGCCACCGCCCCCGCCGCACGCGGCCAGGCCCAGGACCGCCGCGCCGGCGAGCGCCAGCAGGGGCCGCCGCCCGGATCCAGACTTCGTCTTCTCCATTCGACTTCCTTCCTTGGTCAAAAGCAGGTGCGATGGTGAACAGGCGCGCCGCCCGCGACGTGTCCACCTGTTACCGCGTCGCGGAAGTCCAAAAAAAAGGCCCGCCGGGTGGCGGGCCGAGATTCATCCCTGGACTTGCGGACTCCAGCATGCAGCCACGCGGCCGCGGCCCGGTCTCCAAGGGTAACGGGCAGGCAGCGATAGCACCCGAGCGGTCGGATGCCGGGGTCGGCCGGTCGAAGCTGTGTATTCGTGTTGCGTGTCGACACATGCGCCGCTGCGGCGGCGCGACACGCGCGCCCTACTTCTTGCCCGGTTCGCCGGTATCCGAGAAGGGCTGCGTCGGCTGGAATTCCGCCAGCGTGTCCGGGCCTTCGGCCCGGCGGCGCGCGGTCTGGGCCATCGCTGCATCGCGGATGGCGAACAGCGCTTCCAGGTCGCGCTGCACGTCGTCGTCGGTCTTCGGCGGCTCGGAGTCGAGGTTCTTGGGATCCTCGGTGGCCGGGAAGTCGGAGTCGTGGTGCAGCGCCGGCATGGGCGCAAGCGGTGCCGGCGCGCTCTGGGCCCAGGTCTTCGGGTCGGGCATCTCCGCCGCGTTGAAGCCGCGGAATTCCCAGCCCAGGGACATCAGCCAGTCGCTCGCCCGCGGCTCGAAGCGGGCCAGCTCGCGCTCGAAGCTGTCCTGGAACGCGAACACGTATGCCAGCAGCCGGTCATGCGCCTGCTTGACGACGAAGTTCACGTGCAGGCCGTGGCGGCCGGTGCGGTTGACGGTGGAGAGGATGCGGCACTCGATCCAGTCGGAGGGGATGCCGTGCTTGCGCATGGCGTCGCGCAGGATGACCTGCACCAGTTCCCGGCGCGGGGCGTTGCGGGACCCTTCGTCGCCGGACGAATCCGGCTCGCTTTCATGGAACTGGGTCGTGTGCGACCCAGGCGCGTGCTCGCGCTCCTTGCTCCCGAAAAACCGTCCGATCAGCCCCATGCGGGCATTGTGCCCTCATTCCCGGAGCTGGAACCGCATCCGCGTTCCCGCAAGCTCCAGTACGTCCTGATCTGACAACATTGCCGGATCGCTGCCCATCGCCTGGCCATTGAGCAGGGGCGCCGTGGTGCCGCCCAGGTGGGTGACGAAGAAGCCGCCGCGCCGGTGCGCCACCGACACGACCGACACGCCCGGCTTGCCGAAGGTGGTGACGGCCTTGACCACCGGCACCTCCAGGCCCGCGGAGGAGCCGGACTCCACGGTGAAGCTGGCATGCAGCAGCGGCCCGTCCGGCATGAACGCCTGGGTGCCGCCGAAGGTGCTGGGCTCCTCGCTCGCCTGCAGGTACTTGATGCGGTAGGGCCCGATCGCGATCACGTCGCCGTCGTTCAGGCGCGTTCGTTCCTTGACCATGCGGTCGTTGACGTAGGTGCCGTTGGTGCTGCCGAGGTCCTGCAGGAAGACGTCCGCGACGCCGACCAGGTCGAACGCGCAGTGCTGGCCGCTCACGACCATCGTGTCGAGCACGATGTCGTTGTTCGGCTTGCGGCCCAGCGTCGTGCGGTCCTTGTGGAGGAACACGTGCTTGACCTCGACTCCCTTGACCGTGGCGATCAGCTGCGGCATGGCACCTCCCGCGCGCGAAGCGGCTGGACCATGCTAACCGCGCCCGCTGGGCGCTTCAAGCGGAGCGACCCGGCAGCCCGGCCATGCGCCGGCGCTTGACGCGCGTCAAGCGCGTCGGCACGCTCCCGGGGCAGCATGCTGCCATCCAGACCGGAGTTCCACACCATGTTCCAGCGCATCCTGTTCGCCACCGACGGCTCCGCCGCGTCCGAGAATGCCGCCCGGCTTGCCATCGACCTCGCCAAGGTCCATGGCGCGAGCGTCACGGCGCTGTACGTGGTGGATCCCTATCCCTACCTGGGCATCGGCGAGTCCAACCCGCTCGGCTTCCAGGCCTACATGTCGGCCGCCATGGAACATGCGGCGGTCGCGCACGACAAGGTCATGACGCTGGCCGAGCAGGCGGGCGTGACGTGCGAGCCGCGCGTGGCCGAGGACATCACGGCCGCCAGCGGCATCCTGCAGACGGCCAGCCAGGTCGGGGCCGACCTGATCGTGGTCGGCTCGCACGGCCGCACCGGCGTGGCCCGCCTCATGCTGGGCAGCGTGGCGAACAAGGTGATCACCGAGTCGCCGGTGCCGGTGCTCGTCGCGCGGCAGGCGCCCGACGCCGCCTAGGCCATCACGCTGGCGTCGGCCGCTTGCAGCCGGCCGAGGATGTCCTGCCAGCGCTGCGTGTGCTCCGCGTGCAGGCGGCTGCCCGCGGCCAGCACGGGCTGGAACTTCCAGCCCTTCACCTGCCGCTGCTCGAACCAAGCGCGCGCCTGCTGGCGCACGATCCACGCCGGCGTGCGCCACGCACCCCAGGGCTCCGCGGTGCGCGCCAGGTCGGGGCTGCCCTCCAGGGCACCGTCGGCGTAGCTGAGGAGGCCATAGCGCCGCGGCGTCGAAGGCTGGCGCGGGCCATCGTCGAAGGTCTCGAAGGTGGTGGCGTCTTCCAGCGCGGCGGGCAGCAGCGCGCGCGCGACCAGGTGCTGGCCGCCGTCCGGTGATTCGCCCGCCTTGACGTGGAGCACCGGGCGCAGCTCGAAGCCGGTGAGCCCGCTGGCCTGCAGGGCTTGCGCCAGCTGCGCACCCACCACGACCTCGCCGGTCCATTCGTCCACGTGGCTGAGCGCGCCTTCCGCGACCGGCTTGCTCAGGTAGATGCGCTGCGGCAGCCGCACCGCCCAGCGGCTCGCCGTGGGGTGCAGCGTGTCCTGGTGGTAGGCCGTCATCGTGGCCTTGGAGTCGGCGCGGGTCTGGGCGATCGTGCTGCGGCACAGGGCCTCGACGTGCGAGCACGACGCGAGCTCGGTCGCGCTGCATTGCACGTCGCGCAGGAAGCTCACAGGCTCGCCCTCGGCGAGCGCGAGCAGCCGGGGCAGCACGGGTCCCGAAGCATCGAAGAAACGCGGGAACAGGAATCCGACGGCGGGATGGGCCTTGGCCCCCAGCGCCCGGGCCAGGGCCTCTTCCGCGCCGAGCCGGCGCGCGAGCCCCGGGCTGCACGGACGCAGCGCGAGCATGATTTTCATGGACGGGATGGTAGCCGCTGGCTCTTCCGCGTGGGGTCCGCGGCCGTGCGACACTCCGCGGCCCATGACCGGATCCGCTCCCGCTCGCCCCCTCGCCATCGCCCTCGCCGGGCTCGTCTCCCTCGCCGTCGCCATGGGCATCGGCCGCTTCGCCTTCACGCCGTTGCTGCCGATGATGCTGGCCGAACAGTCGGTGACGCTGGCCGGCGCGAGCCTGCTGGCCAGCGCCAACTACTTCGGCTACCTCCTCGGCGCGCTGGTGTGCACTTTCCAGCCCTGGATCTGGCGCCATCTCGGCTGGCGGTCGGCGGTGAATGGTCCGCGCCTCGTGCGCGGCGGGCTGGTGGCGACCGTCCTGCTCACGCTGGGCATGGCGGCGCACGCACCGGGCCTCTGGACGCTGCTGCGCTTCGCGGCCGGCGTGGCGAGCGCCGTGGTCTTCCTCTACATCTCGGGCTGGTGCCTGGAACAGCTGGCGCGCCGCGGCGTGCCGGCCATGGGCGCGCTGATCTACGTGGGACCCGGCGCCGGCATCGTCGCCAGCGGCGTGGCGGCGAGCGGGCTCGTCGCGGAAGGCGCGTCGGCCGCCACCGGCTGGCTCGTCTTCGGCGTGCTCGCCCTGGTGCTCACGAGCGGCATCTGGCCCGTGGTCCATGCACGCAACAACGTGGCAGCCGCGTCGGTCCCCGCTTCCGGCGCATCGGCTGTCGCCGCGCCCGCCGCACGGGGCGCCACCGGCATCGGCCTGCTCGCGTTTGCGTACGGGCTGGCCGGCATCGGCTACATCATCACCGCGACCTTCCTGCCGGTCATCGCGCGCCAGGCGCTGCCCACGTCCCGCTGGCTGGACCTCTTCTGGCCCCTCTTCGGCGTGGGCGTGATGCTCGGCGCGCTGGGCGCGTCGCGGCTGCCCCCGGCCGACCTGCGCCTGCGGCTCGCGGCCTGCTACCTGATCCAGGCGGCGGGCGTCGCCGCGAGCCTGGTGAGTCCGACGCTGGCCGGCTTCGCGCTGGGCAGCCTGCTGCTGGGACTGCCCTTCACCGCCATCACCTTCTTCGGCATGCAGGAAGTGCGGCGCCTGAAGCCGCAGAACGCGACCAGTTACATGGGACTGCTCACCGCCATGTACGGCCTGGGCCAGATCGCCGGGCCGCCGCTCGCGGCGTGGCTGGTGGCGCACAGCGCGAATGCGGCGCAGGGTTTCGCGCTGTCGCTGTGGATCGCGTGCGGGCTGCTGGTGCTGGGGGCGCTCCTGTACCTGGTGCTGGCACGGCGACCGTAGCGCCTGCACAACCCGCCCCACGGGAGCGGGAATGCGAAAGTATTCCCGCTGCCATGTTGGCATGCAAACGCATCGGCGATCGCGTGACGCATTCATCGCCGCCGCCGACTTTCTGCGCCGGCGGTACTCAGGGTTTCGGGCACTGCGGTCCTATCATCGCAACAGGATGTTTCAAGCGGTCGGGCCCTGCCACGATCGTGGCAGTGGACGAAGTTCGTTGGGAGTGCGCCAGGACCGCCGGCGGCAGGAGTCGCCTGCACAGCGCCGCGCGCCGGCGCCAGCCGCCAATCTCGCATCGCCTCCACCCCTCCGGCACCGTTCCCGCAACGGTGCCGGGCGCCACGGCGTATGCGGTCCGCGCCGCGTCCACGAACCACAACCGAAGAGAAACGACGGATGACGACGACGCAAACAAAAGGTGGAGGGCTGAGCCGGCGGCTCGGCATCGGCGCGCGGCTGACGGCCGCGTTCGGGGCGCTCATCGTCCTGCTGGTGGCCATGGCCGGCGTGGGCGCCTGGCGCCTGGCACAGTTGCACCAGCACACCGAGGACCTCACCGCGGTCAACCTGCGCATGGAGCGGCTCGCGGGCGAATGGCTGCAGCTGACGCGGACCAACCTGCTGCGCCGGATGGTCGTCACGCACACGGAAGACGCCGACCTGGTCAAGCTGCTGAGCCCCGAGATGAACGGGACGTCGACCAAGATCAACAAGCTGCAGGAAGAGATCGAGAAGCTCGTCGACGACCCCGAGGCCATCACCGTGCTGCAGGGCGTCGCGGACAAGCGCAAGGCCTACCTGGCCGTGCGCGACGAGGTCGACCAGAAGAAGAAGTCCGGTGACCTCCCGGGCGCCATCGCCCTGCTGAATGCCCGCATGGTCCCGGCGCAGGACCAGTACGTCGACGCGATCCAGGCGTTGCGCGACTTCTACCTGGCGGACTCGGAGCGCGACGCCAAGGCCGCCACCGAGAGCGCACGCAACGGCAACCAGGTGCTGTGGATGTTCTGCGCCCTCGGCGTGCTGATGGCGGTGCTGTCCGCCTGGCTGATCACGAGCTCCATCACGCGGCCGGTCCGCGAGGCCGTGCACATGGCGCGCCGCGTCGCCGACGGCGACCTCACCGTGGAAGTGGCGCCCGAGGGCCGCGACGAGATGACGCAGCTGCTGCAGGCGCAGGGCGAGATGGCGCGCAGCCTGCGCGGGCTGGTCACCGAAGTCGCGCAAGGCGCGCGCACGGTCGCCGACACGAGCTCGCAGATCGCCCAGGGCAACGCCGACCTGTCGCAGCGGACCGAGGAACAGGCGAGCACGCTGGAAGAGACCGCGGGCGCCATGGAGGAACTCACCGCCACCGTGAGCCAGAACGCCGAGAGCGCCCGCGTGGCGCGGGAGCTGGCCGCGGGCGCGGCCGCGGTGGCGCGGGAGGGCGGAGAGGCCGTGGGCGAGGTGGTCGCGACCATGGACGGCATCTCGTCCTCCTCCAAGAAGATCGCCGAGATCATCGGCGTGATCGACGGCATCGCCTTCCAGACCAACATCCTCGCGCTGAACGCCGCCGTCGAGGCGGCCCGCGCGGGCGAGCAGGGACGCGGCTTCGCGGTGGTGGCCTCCGAGGTGCGCAACCTGGCCCAGCGCAGCGCGCAGGCGGCCAAGGAGATCAAGTCCCTGATCGTGGATTCGGTGGCGCAGGTCGACGCCGGCTCGGCGCAGGTCGACCAGGCGCGCGGCAAGATGCAGGACATCGTGCGCTCGGTGGCGAAGGTGAGCGAGCTGATCACGGAGATCGCCTCGGCCAGCCAGGAGCAGAGCAGCGGCATCGAGCAGGTCAACACCGCCGTGACGCAGATGGACCAGGTGGTGCAGCAGAACGCATCGCTCGTCGAGGAAGCCGCCGCGGCCACCGAGTCCATGAAGGGCGAGGCGGAAACGCTGCTGCGCCTCGTCAGCCGCTTCCGCGTGGGTGGCGACTTCGCCGCGCCGGCGATGCTGCAGCCGGTCGCGCCGATCGTGTACCGCCAGGCGGCGCCGGCCACCGAAGCCGCCCGGGCGCCGCGGCTTGCGGCAGCACCGGCACCGCAAGGGGACTGGCGGCAGTTCTAGCCCGCCGGCCCGCTAGCGCGAAGCAACGGACGGCGCGGGCTGCGCGTTGCGCAGGGCCGGATACGGATTCACCGCGTCGCCCTGCCACCACTTCGGCGGGGTGCCCAGGCGGAACACCGCGAAGTGCAGGTGCGGTGCCTTCGCGTCGGCATTGCCGGTGCTCCCCACGTAGCCGATCACGTCGCCGCGCCGCACGTCCATGCCTTCGCGCAGTCCCGCTGCATAGCCCTGCAAGTGCGCGTAGTAGTAGGCCAGCCGCGAGTCGGGATCGAACTGGTACACCGTCAGGCCACCCGGCTTGCTGGTGAACAGCTTGGCGATGCGGCCGTCGTCCGCCGCCACCACCGGCGTGCCGGCCGGCGCGAGGATGTCGATCGCCTCGTGCTGGCGCGCGCCGCGGCTTTGCTCGTAGTTGTCGGAGAGCGCCGAGCGCGGCACGCCGGCCACCGGCAGGTACAGCAGCCGCTGCATCAGCAGGTGCGCACCCAGCGCATCGCCCTGGTCGCGGACCGGGGGCAGGTCCGTTGCGACGATCGGCTGGGCGTCGGCCGATGCGGCGGGCGCGGGCGTTGCCGCAGCCGGTGCGACGGACGCGGCGGGTTGCGCGCCCATCGCCGCGGCCGGCGGCGCTGCGACAGCATCGGGCGCTTCGCGCCGCGTGTCGTCGGGCAGCGAGGGCCCCGCCGATTTCACGGTGGTGATGGGAGCCTCGCGGTCGCAGGCCTGCAGCGCCAGCAGCGGCAGCAGCAACAGCAGGAACAGTCCCGCGCGCGTCATGACTGCACCTCCACCGGCGTGCCGACGTCCACCACCGTCGCCAGGCGCTGGACGTCCCAGTTGGTCAGGCGCACGCAGCCGTTGGTCTCGACGCGCGCCATCTGCGAGGGCTCGGGGGTGCCGTGGATGCCCCAGTGCTCCTTGGTGAGCCCCAGCCACGCCACGCCTACCGGGTTGTTGGGGCCGGGCGGCAGCCGCACCTTCCTGTCGGCCTTCGGATTGCGCAGCAGCGACGGGTCGTAGCTGTAGTTCGGGTTCTTCACCTCGCTGGAGATCGCCAGCATGCCGTCGGGCAACGGGTCCAGCGAACTGCCGATGCTCACGGGAAACGCACCGAGCACCTTGTTGCCCTCGCCCAGGATGGTGAGCTGCTTGCCGGCCTTGTCGATGCGCAGGCCCGTGGCCTTCGCCGGCAGCGCGAGCGCGCGGCCGACGTCGGGGACCACGATCGCCTGGCCGGCATTCAGCGGCCGGCCTTCGTTGAGTGCCGCCAGCAGCTTCGGGCTGAGATGGAAGCGTTCGCCCAGGGCCTCCTGCACGTTCCGGTAGCCCAGGGTCGGCAGCTGCGCTTCGGCGACCGGGTCGTCCGGGATCTGCAGATAGGGGCCATCCGCGTCCTGCGGCGTGAGCACGTAGGTCGCGAACGGCGCCGCCTGCTGCTGCGACAGCGCGGACCACGTGGCGGCATCGAGGCTGCCGGTGGACGGCAGGTTGCGCGCGGCCTGGAAGGCGGCGACCGCCTTCTTCATGTTGCTGCCGAAGTCGCCGTCGATCTCGCCGACCGAAAACCAGGCGCGGTCCAGCATGACCTGCGCGCGGATCACGGCGGGACCCTTCGCGCCCTGCGCGAGATCGGGCGTGCCGGTGTCGGCATTGAGCCGCTGCGCGTGCTGCGCGGCGTCGGCCGGGAAAGGCTTCGCGACGAGCGCCTTCGCGGCGGGCCTGGGCGCCGCATGGGCAGGCAGCATCGCGGCCGGCAGGACCAGCGTCAGCGCCAGGGCGAAGCTGCGGGCAAGGGTTGTCGTGGGCATGGCGGGAACTCCTGAGCCCCACCCTATCGCCTGCCCGGCGCTGCCCGTGTAGTCGCGTTGCGCAGCGCGCGGTCGGCCGTGGCTGGCCGCGCGCGCCAAGCTCAGGCGGCGCGCACCTCGATGTGGTACAGCCCCCAAGGACACTGCACGAAGCGCTGGTCCACCGGCTTGGCCGCCATGTCCGGGAAGCGGTCGGCGTCGTACAGCGCCCACAGCGGACCGAGGCCGCCGAGCGGCATGGGTTCGCCATCGAGATGCGTGGCGACGATGAAGCGGTACTTCGCAGCGTCGGCGAGCGGCAGGACGGGCGCGTAGCCGTCCACGGCCCGCATGGCGATCTGGCCGCCCTGCCCCGCGACGCCGGCGGCGCGCAGCACGTCGGTGAGCAGCGGGCCGCCCAGCGTGTGCGGCTTGCTGTCGTATTCGAGGGTCGGCGAGATGCGCACGGCAGGCAACGCGGTGAGCGCCGCGAAGTCGAACGCGTGCGCGTCGGTGAAGCTCAGCTTCTGCTTGCCCATCATCTGGTCCCGCACCGGGTCGAAGGGACCGCGGTTGGCGCGCACGCCCACGCCGGTGACGGTGAGGAGTGCCGGGCCCTTCAGGCCCCTGGCTGCATTGCCTTGCGCGATCGCGGGAACCGCCGCGCCGGCAAGCGCCGCGGCCAGGAACTGTCTCTTCTGCATGAAAGGGACCCCTCCTCCGGGCCGGCGCGGATCATAGACCGGCGCCGGGCTCCCGGGCAACGTCCTGCAGGAAGTCGCTGCCGTGCAGCTCGCTGCGCACCCCGGCGCCCGCCAGCCAGCGCGGGTACACCTTGCGGAAGTCCGCCACGATGGCGTCCAGCGGCATCTCGGCAAACGCGCCGCGATCGCGCAGGTACTCCATGTGCCGCTGCCCGGACTTGTCGAAGGGGTGGTAGATCGAGTCCGCCACGCCGTCGAACTCCAGCGGGTGCAGGCCGAAGCGGTCGCACAGCTCCACGTTGAACGCCGGCGTCGCCTTGCGCCAGGCGCCGTCCAGCCACAGCTCGGTGTAGCCGTGCCAGATGAATTCGTCGGTCTGCATGGTGTCGCGCATGCGCTGGGTGGAGAGGTGGTTGCGCACGTCGGCAAAGCCCAGGCGCGCCGGGATGCCGGCCGCGCGGGCCGACGCCGCGAGCAGCGCCGCCTTCGTGAGGCACCAGCCATACCCGAGGGACAGCACGCTGCTCGCGCGCATGCCCGCGGGGCTCAGGTCCAGGCGATAGGGGTCGTAGCGGAAGCCGTCGCGCACGGCGTAGTACAGGGACACGGCCTGCGCGCGCGGCGTGTCGCCGCGTGCATGGCTTTGCGCGAAGGCACGGATGCCGGGGTGGTCGCTGTCCACGAGCGACGTCGCCGCCAGGCATTGTTCGGGAGCAGGAGCTTGCATGATCGTTCGTTCAGGCGAAGCGCACGGTGAGCGGGGCAAGCGGGTCCGTGAAGTCGGCGCGCCAGCGCTGGCCGGGCTGCACGGGCCAGGCGTCGGTCCACGTGCCGGTGGTCACGACGTCGCCCGGCTGCAGGTCCGGCGCGCCGGGCTCGTCCCGCAGCGCCGCGAGGAAGTGCGCCAGGGCATGCAGGGGACCGTCGAGCACGTTCGCGCCGACGCCCTCGTGCACCGGCTGGCCGTCGCGCGACAGCTTGATGCGTGCAGCGGCGAGCTTCGCATCGAACGCCGCGCCGTCCGGCCCGAACGCATCGACCGCGATGCGCCGCCCCACCAGCAGGCGCGCATGCAGGCCGCTGTCGGCCACCGTGTCGGCGGCGGTGAACTTCCAGTCCTTCATGTGCGATTGCACGATCTCGAAACCGGGGGCCATCCATTCGATGCAGGCGAGCAACTGGTCCAGCGAGGCGCGCGCGGGCGGCGTCGCCTTCAGGCCGAACACGCACTCCGGCTCGATGCGCGGCTGGCAGGTGGCCGCGAGCGACAGCTCGCCTTCGCCCTCGCAGAAGGACAGGGTGGTGTTCCACACGGTCCCCCAGATCGGCGCGTAGACGCCGTAGCGTTCCCAGATCGTGCGGTTGGTGAAGCCCACCTTGTAGCCGCGCGGCTGCTCGCCGCGGCGGATGCGCAGCTGGCGCACGCTCAGCGCGCGTTCGTAGGCGTCGCCCACTTCCAGGCCGCTGCCCTGAGGCCAGGGCGTGCCTTCGTCGATGTGGCGCAGCAGGAGTTCAGGGGTCATCGGGAAATCCTAACGCAGAGTTCGCGCTCAGCCCCTGGCCGCCATCGCGGCCTTCCGGTCCGCCTGCACCTTCTGCGCCGTGGCCCGTTCGCCGATGAACTTCACGTAGGGCTTGTAGTCGACGCCGTGGGCGAGCAGCAGGTCTTCTCCGTACACCGTCTTCGTCGCGAGTCCCACCAGCGGCAGGTCGGTGAAGGCGCAGCAGTCGGCCATCGTGAAGGTGTCGCCCGCGGCATAGGGCGCCATCTTCAGCAGGCGCTGCACGCCCGCGATCTTCTGTTCGATCTCGCGGCGGATGCGCGTCAAGTTGCCTTCCGACAGCGGCGGCGCGCCGAAGAAGGCCATGCCATAGAGCTGGCGCGCGGCCATCTCCAGGTGCCAGTCCAGGAAGGTCACCAGTTCCCGCACCTTGGCGGCCGCGAACGGATCCGCCGGCAGCAGCGCCGGGCGCGGATGCGCCGCCTCGAGCCACTCCAGGATCACCTGGCTCTCGCACACGCAGCCCCGCTCCGTCGTGAGGAAGGGGATCTTCCCCAGGGGCGAGGACGCGAAGAGGGCCTCGTCCTTGTGCAGGAAGTCGACGAGTTTCTCCTCGAAGGGCAAGCCCTTTTCCAGCAGCGCGAGCTTGGCCTTGTTGTAGTAGTTGCTGATGGGCGATCCGTGCAGGGTCAGCATGAGGTCCTCATTCGATCTTGGCGCCCGATTCTTTCACGACCTTCGCCCACTTCACTGTCTCCGACTGGATCAGGCCGGCCAGCGCCTCCGGGGTGCCGGGATCGGGCTCCAGCCCCAGCTTCGCGAGCTTCTCCTTCACGTCCGGCAGCGCCATCGCCTTGAGCGTCTCCGCGTTGATGCGCATCTGCACCTCGCGCGGGATGCCGGCCGACCCCAGCAGGGCGAACCACGAGGTCGCCTCGAAGCCGGGCAGCCCCGACTCCGCGATGGTGGGGATGTTCGGCGCCGCCGGCGAGCGCTGCGCGCTGGTTACGGCGATCGCGCGGATCTTGCCCTCCTGCACCAGCGGCAGGGCCGAGGGCATGTTGTCGAAGATCATCTGGATGCGGCCGCCGATCAGGTCCGGGATCGCTTCGGCCCGCCCCTTGTAAGGCACGTGCTTCATCTTCACGCCAGCCAGCGTGTTGAACAGCTCGCCCGAGAGGTGGATCGAGGTGCCGCTGCCCGAGGACCCGAAGAACAGCTGCTCCTTCTTCGCGAGCGCGACCAGCTCCTTCACGTTCGTCGCCGGCACGCTGTTGTTCACGACCAGCAGGTTCGGCGTGGCGGCCAGGAAGCTGATCGGCGTGAAGTCCTTGATGTTGTTGTACGGGATCTTCTCGTACAGCGACGGGTTGATCGCATGCGTGCCCACCGTGCCGACCACCAGCGTGTGGCCGTCGCCGGGCGCCTTGGCCACCATGTCGGCGCCGATGTTGCCGCCCGCGCCGGGCTTGTTCTCCACCGTGATCGGCTGGCCCAGGTGCGCCCACTTTTCGGCGAGGATGCGCGCCAGCGTGTCCGGCGCGCCGCCCGGCGGGAAGGTGACGATGATGCGCACCGGCTTCGTCGGCCAGGCGGCCTGCGCATGCGCGCCGGCGAAGGGCAGCGCCGCGGCCAGCAGCAGGCCGGCGGCGGCCGCGATGAGTCTCGGGCGGGAACGGGACATGCAGGTTCTCCTCGCAACCGCGGTTGCATGCAAACATTCTGCGGTGGCCCTCCGCGGGCGGCGCTAGGGGTTTGCGCGCCCGCCTGTCGCCAGCTCGACAGGCTTCCCGGCTATGCTTGGTTCATGCACGCCCCGCCCCTGCCCGCCCCCGAGGAGATCGCGCTGCTCGAGCCCTTCGAGCGCATCGGGGTGGACCACATCGCCGTGGTGGCCACCGAACAGGACGCGGAGCGCGCGGCCTCGGCCCTGGTGCTGGCGCCCGTGTGGGGCTTCGACACCGAGTCGCGTCCCACCTTCGTGGCGGGCGAAGCGTCGGATGGCCCCCACGTCATCCAGTTCGCCACGCACGAGTCCGTGTTCCTGTTCCAGCTGCACGACCCGGATTGCCGCGCGATCGCCGGCGACCTGCTGGCGCGCCCCGACATCGTGAAGGCGGGCTTCGGCCTGCACGACGACAAGCGCCGCATCACGCGCAAGCTGGGGGTCGAACCCCAGTCCGTCCTGGACCTGGACACGGTGTTCCGCCAGCGCGGCTACCGCCGGCAGATGGGGATCAAGACGGCGGTCGCCGTGCTGTTCGAGAAGCGCTACCTGAAGTCCAAGCGCGCGGCGACGTCGAACTGGGCGCAGAAGCAGCTCACGCCGGCGCAGATCCTGTACGCGGCCAACGATGCGTGGGCGGCGCTGCGGGTGTACGAAGCGCTGGGACTGACGGCGTGATCGTCCGCGACCGCCCGCACGGCCTCAAGCTGCTGTTCGTGCTGCGCGGTTCGGTGCTGCCGCGCATCGCGTGGCAGCTGGCCGCCAGCACCGCGCTGGCGATCGCCGTCACGCTGGCCCACGGCGTCGTCTTCGAACGGAAGATCACGCTGACGACGGTGCCGTTCGCGCTGATCGGCCTGGCGCTGGCGATCTTCCTCGGCTTCCGCAACAACGCCGCCTACGACCGCTACTGGGAGGCACGCAAGCTCTGGGGCGACCTGGGCCTGCGCGCGCGCAGCTTCGCCCGGCAGGTGCAGACGCTGCTGCACTTCGACGCACCGGTCGGCCCGCAGGACGCGGACGATCCGCGGCACAGACTCATCCTGCGCACGATCGCGTTCGCGTCGGCGCTGCGCCACCAGCTGCGGGGCACCGACCCGCTGCCCGACATGCGCCGGCTGCTGTCGGCCGGCGACCAGGAAGGCTTCGCCGCGGCGGCCTGCGGCACGGACTACCTGCTGCGCCGCAACGGCGATGCGCTGGGCCTGCTGCTGCGGACGAAGCGCCTCGATCCGCCGGTCGCCGCCGACCTGGACCAGTCGCTCACGGGCCTCGCCGCGGCGGCCGTGGGCTGCGAACGCATCCGCAACACGCCGATGCCCTTCGCGTACACGCTGCTGCTGCACCGGACGGCGTGGCTCTACTGCTTCCTGCTGCCCTTCGGGCTGGTGGACACGGTGGGCTTCATGACGCCCTTCGTGGTGGTGATCGTGGCCTACACCTTCTTCGGCCTCGCCGCGCTGGGCGACGAGATCGAGGATCCGTTCGGGCTGTCCGACCACCACCTGCCGCTGGACGCCTTGTGCCGCGACATCGAGCGGCACTTGCTGGAGGCGCTGGGGAGCGCAAGCCTGCCGGAGGCGCTGGCGCCGGTGGATTCGAAGCTGACGTGAACGCTCCCCTTCGTCATTCCCGCGGAGGCGGGAATCCAGGGCTTTAAGAGTGCCCGCGTCGCGGGCACTTCCCCTGGAAGCCCTGGATCCCCGCCTGCGCGGGGATGACGGCATCTCCGCGGGGATGACGGCATCTATTTCCGCAGCGGCAGCTCGATGAACGACGCGTTCTCCCCGCCCAGCGTGAACTCCAGCCGCGGCGGCCGGCCGTGCGGCACCTGCGCGAAGTGGTCGGCGTCCGCGCCCGCGATCGCCAGGCGCAGGCGGCTGCCTGCCTGCAGCGTCCACGACACCGGCAGCAATGCGAAGCGCACGGTCTCGGCGACGCCGGGCTGCATCAGCTTCGCATCCTCGCGCCGGAAGGTGCGCCAGGGCCAGGTCGCGCCGTAGCTCGCGGGCGGGTGCGCTTCCGCCCGGTGCAGCAGGCGCAGCAGGCCTTCGGTGATGTACCAGGAGCGGCCGTCGGCATCCACTTCCGACAGGTACACGAACACGCTGGCATCGCGCTCCGAGGTGGACACGTGCAATTGCACGGTCGCATGGCCCGACAGCTCCGTGGGCTGGTCGAACGGCGCCGTCGCGAAGGTGAGCATGCGGTCCTCGCGGCCGGCCCAGTCCTTGTAGTAGTCGATCACCGGCAGCGCGCCGAGGCGCTCGAAGCGGCTGTTGCGGCCGGTGCCCGTGGTGAACCGCACCCGGTACGGCGCCACCGAAGCCGCGCGCGGCGCCGCCTTCGCCAGCTGTCCGCCGTCGGCAAGGAACAGGCGCGTGGTGCCCCCATGCGGCGGCCAGGTCTGCGCGGGCTTCCACTTCTCCTCGCGCACGGTGTGGAAGTGCACGGGCGCTTCCTTGCGGATGCCCGTGTCCATGCCCTGCAGGTGCTCGTCGAAGAAGCGCAGCACTTCCCCCAGCACCGGGAACTGCGGCTGCGGCGGCCCGTCGCGCCACGGCGAGCCGTTGGTGCGCGCACCGTGGTCCCAGGGGCCGAGCAGCAGCCGGTTGTCCGCGCCGGGGTTGCCCAGGAAGCGCGCGATGGAGCCGTTCGCGAACGCGCTGCCGTCGTACCAGCCCGAGACCGAGTAGATGTTCACCTGGCCCGGGATCTGCTCCAGGTACCAGTAGGGACTGAACGCACCGCTGTGCAGCCCCGGGTCGTGCGAGGCCGCTTCCTCGCGGAAGGCGAACTCGGGCGCGAGGTCGCGCATCCGGAAGCTGTCGTGGTGCTCGTCGATCGCGGCGGCAAGGAGCGAACCGTCCTCGTCTTCATCCACGGGGGCCGGGCCCGCATAGCGTTTGTCGTTGAAGTACGGATAGGGCGCGAGCTTCTCGCGCAGGTCCAGGTCCAGCGCCTGCACCAGCGCGTCGTAGTTCTCCGTGACCGTCGTGCACTTGATGCCGCCGGGGAACACGTGGTCGGCATAGGTGTCGTGCACGGCGAACAGCGGCGCCACCGCCTTCACCGCGGGATGGCCGGTGCTCGCGAGGAAGCACGCGGCCGCGCCGAGGTAGGAGATGCCCGTGGAGCCGATCACGCCGCTGGACCAGGGTTGCGCCACGATCCAGTCGGCGATGCGGCGGTGGTCGTCGCGCTCGCGCGGCGAGCGGAAGCAGTCGCGCGTGCCGGAGCTCGCGCCGCAGCCGCGCACGTCGACGGTCACCAGCGCATAGCCGCGCGGCACGAAGAAGTCGCGGTAGATCGCGATGTTCGGCGATGGCTCGGCGCCGGGCGCCGTCACCTTGAAGCGGCGGTAGTACGGCGTGAGCACGACGATCGCCGGAACGCGCTGCGGGTGATCCGCGCCTCCGGGGAGGTACACGTCGACGGCGAGACGCACGCCGTCGGGCATTTCGACGTAGCAGGAGGCGGGCGCGCCGATCGCGTGCTGCGCGGGGCGCTTCTTCAGGTATTCGCTGGGGGAGGTGTGCCAGGCTTGGCCGAGATCGTCTCTGTCGGACATGGTGCGTGCGCGTGGGCCGCGCGTAAACTGTGGCGGCGGAGGCATTGTGCCAGCCGCATCGTTCGAGACATACGAGGACTTTCGTACAAATGCGATCCACGCGCCGCCGCCTGCTCGGCTCCCTGGCTTCCCTGGCACTGGCTTCCACCTGCGGCCTCGCCGCCGCGCAGGACTTCCCCACGCGCCCCATCCGCCTCGTGATCCCGCAGGCGCCGGGCTCCGGCGCCGACGTGGTCGGCCGCATGATGGCGGACTTCATGTCCAGGGACCTGAAGCAGTCCGTGGTGGTGGACAACAAGCCGGGCGCGAACGGCATCATCGCGTCGCAGCTGGTGCAGCGCGAACCGGCCGACGGCTACACCGTCCTCCTCACCAGCGTGTCGCTGGTGAGCTTCAACCAGTTCCTCTACAAGAACGTTCCGTACGACCCGCTGAAGGACTTCACCTTCGTCGCGCCGGTGGCGGACGCCGGCTTCGTCGTCGTGGCGAGCACGGCGAGCGGCATCAAGTCCTGGGACGACCTGGTGAAGAAGGCCAAGGCCAACCCGGACCAGATCACCTTCGCGAGCGCCGGCCTGGGCAACTCCACGCACCTCTACACCGAGATGATCGGCCTGCGCTCCGGTTTCAAGCTGCGCCACATCCCGTACAAGAGTTCGGGGCCGGCGCTGATGGCGGTCGTGGCCGGCGAGGCCGACGTGATGACCGCCACCACCGCCACCGCGCTGCCGCAGATCAAGGCCGGCAAGGTGGTCGGCCTGGCGCAGTCGGGCGAAGCACGCTCGCCGCAGCTGCCCGACCTGCCGCTGCTGAAGGAACTCACGCCCGACGTGCCGGCCCTGCCCGGCTGGTACGCGCTGGTGGGCCCCGCGAAGATGGATCCCAGGGCGACGCAGCGCCTGTCCGCCTCGGTGAACCACTTCCTCGCCGATCCCGCGACGAAGCAGAAGCTGATCGACCAGTTCCTGTTCCCCATTCCCGGCACGCCGGCGGACATCCAGAAGCGCGCGGAGAGCGAGGCGAAGACCTGGGGCACGCTGATCCGCGAGCTGAAGATCCAGCTGGATTGACGGGCCGCCACGGCGCGCCCATGACCGAGCCGCTGGACCTGCAGACGCTGCGCGTGGTGATCGCCGTGGCGGAGTCCGGCTCGATCAGCGCCGGCGCCGACCGCCTGCATCTCGCCGTGGCCGCGGCCAGCGCGCGCATCTCCGCGCTGGAGGCGGCGCTGGGCCTGCGCATCTTCGAGCGCTCGCCGCGCGGCGTGGCGCTCACCTCCATCGGGCGGCTGCTGGTCCAGCGCGGCGTCGGCCTGGTGGCCGATGCCGACCAGCTGGTGGCGGACGTGCGCGCCTGGAGCCAGGGCCTGGCCGGCCACGTGCGCATGCTGGCCAACGCATCGGCGCTGCTCGAGGAACTGCCGGCGCGGCTGGAAGCGTTCCTGCGCAGCCACCCCGACATTCGCGTCGACGTCGAGGAGCGCATGAGCCCGGAGACGACCAGCGCGCTGCTGGAAGGCCGTGCCGACGTGGGCGTCGTCGACGTGGTCACGCCGGCGCCGGGCCTGGAGTTCCATCCCTTCTTCCGCGACGAGCTGCAGCTGGTGGTGCCGTCCTCGCATCCCCTCGCCGCCGCGGCGGGCGTGCGCCTGGCGGACCTGCTGCAGGAGCCCTTCATCCTGATCGCCGGCGCCAACGCGGTGTCCACGCGCTTGCTGAACGCGGCCAGCGTCATCGGCGAGACCCTGCGCGTGCGCATGCAGATGCGCAGCTTCGACGCCGCCAGCCGCATGGTGGCGGCAGGCATCGGCGTCGCGGTGTTGCCGCGCGAGGCCATCGCGCCGCAGCTGGCCCACCTGCCGCTGCGCGCCGTGCCGCTGCTGGACGACTGGGCCCGGCGCACGCATTTCCTCGCGCTGCGCACCGGCAGCGATGCACCGGCCGCCGCCCGCACGCTGGTGGAGGCACTGCGCGAACGTCCGGCCTGAGGGTCAACCCGGATATCGCGGACGGCGAAAGCCGCCTTCGCGCGCCGGCCTTGCCGCGCACTGCACACGGGGCGGACACTGGGGCGATGAAGATCGCCGCCGTCCGCGCCACGCCCCTGCACCTCCCCGTCACCGTCGGCAGCGCCGGCAAGAGCAAGACCACCTCCCTGTCGCTGTGCCTCGTCGACGTCGCGCTCGACGACGGCCGCACCGGCACCGGCATGACCGCGATCACCGAGGAAGAGGTCGTCGCCTCCATCGTCAACGACGTCGCGGGCCACGCGCTGGTCGGCATGGATCCCATGCGCCACGAGCAGGTGTGGGACCGACTCTCCTGGTTGCTGGCGCCGCGCGGCCAGTCGGGCTACGCGAGCCACGCGATCGCCGCCATCGACCTCGCCCTGTGGGACCTCAAGGGCCAGATCCTCGGCCAGCCCTGCTGGCGCCTCCTGGGCGGCGCGCGCGAACAGGTGCCGGTGTACGCCACCTTCGGCTTCGCCTTCTTCGACCGCGACGAGCTGGCGGCCGCCGCCCGCAGCTGGGTCGACCGCGGCTTCCGCCGCCTGAAGATGACGGTGGGCCATCACGCGCTGCAGCGGCGCGACGAGCCGCGCCCGCTGGCGGAAGTGGTCGCCGAGGACGTGCGCCGCGTGCGCGCGGTCCGTGAAGCCGTGGGTCCCGACGTGCAGATCTACATCGACGCCAACTGCAGCCTGGACTACTACCACGCGCTGTGGGTGGCGCAGCGCATCGAGGACTTCGACATCGCGTTCTTCGAGGAGCCGGTGGCGCAGAACGACATCCCCAACCTCGCCAAGCTGCGCGCCAAGACCCGCATCCCGCTCGCGGCCGGCCAGAACGAGGGACTCGCGAGCCGCTTCCGCGACATGCTGGTGGCGCAGGCCGTGGACGTGGTGCAGCCCAACGCCTGCATCACGGGCGGCTTCACGCAATGCATGCGCATCGCCGGCCTGGCGGCGGCGTTCAACGCGGGCTACGCCAACGGCGGCGCCTGGCCGCACCACAACATGCACCTGCATGCCGGTCTCGCCAACGGCTCGCTGGTGGAGTACCACTCGGTCGCCGTCGAATGCTGCAGGCAGGTGTTCGACGGCCTGCCCGTGCCCGCGAACGGCGTGCTCGCCCTGCCGGAAGCGCCGGGCCTGGGCTTCACGCCGAACCGCGAGCGCATCGCGGAACTGGCGAAGCGGCCGGGTTCGCGCGGCGCCGGCAAGGCCTGAACAGGCAAGAAGACAACAAGCATTCCAAGGAGACAAGCGTGACCCTTTCCCTCTTCTCCCGGCGCCGATGGCTGGGCGCCCTGCTCGCGGCGGCGCTGCCGCTGGCGCACGCCGACAGCTTCCCGCAGCGCCCGATCCGCCTGCTCGTGGGCTATGCGCCGGGCGGCGGCGTCGACGCGATGGCCCGCCTGCTCGCGCAGCGCCTGCCCGCGCTGCTGGGGCAGCAGGTGGTGGTCGACAACCGCTCCGGCGCGAGCGGCATGATCGCGGCGGAACTGGTGGCCCGTTCGCCCGCCGACGGCTATACGCTCCTCATGGGCGAGTCCGGCATGCTCATCACGTCGCAGCTGCAGCCGCGCCCGGGCGTGGATCCGCTCAAGTCCTTCACGCCGGTGGCGGGCGCGTTCGTGGCGCCGCTCATGATCGTCGCCAACAACAACTTCCCCGCGAGCGGCCCGAAGCAGCTGATCGCGGAACTGAAGGCGCATCCCGGCAAGTACTCGTACGCCACCTCGGGCGTCGGCACAGTGCACCAGCTCGGGTTCGAGCTGATGAAGGCACGCGCCGGCCTGTACACGCTGCACATCCCCTATCGCGGCGCCTCCCAGATCGTGCCGGACGTGATCAGCGGCCAGGTGCCGCTCGGCGTGGTGAGCGCCGCCGCCGGCCTGGCGCAGTCCAGGGCCGGCAAGGTGAAAGCCATTGCCCTGATGAACGCCGGCAAGCTGGCCGGCGCCGAGCAGATCCCCGCGATGGCCGAAGCCATCCCCGGTTTCGACGTGGCGCCGCGCCTCATGCTGATGGCCCCCGCCGGCACTCCGGCCGCCGTGGTGGAGAAACTCGACGAAGCCATGCGCGCCGTGTTCGCCGACAAGGAGCTCGACACGCAGGCAGCGCAGCTCGGGGCGATTCCCGCGTACCTGCCGCCCGCGCAACTGTCGTCGGCGCTGGCCGCGGAGTACGCCGACTGGCGCCGCATCATCAAGCAGCAGAGGATCAGCCTGGAATGACGCAGGAGAAGATCCCCACGATCGGGCTGGTCGTCCCGCCGGGGCACGGCCGCGTCCCGCAGGACGGCCCCATGCTCCATGGCGAACGCGTGCGCTTCCTGGCGCGCGGCCTGGGCATAGGCGGCGTCTCGCCCGAAGGCTTCGCTCCGGTGGTGGACACCATCGTGCAGCGGGCGCGCGAACTGCGCGAGGCCGGCGCCGAGGCCATCTCGATGATGGGCACGTCCATCAGCTTCTACCGCGGTCCCGCCTTCACCGAGTCGCTGCGGCGCGCGATGGAGGAAGCGACCGGCGTGCCTTGCACGACGATGAGCCATGCCATCGTGCGGGCGCTGCGGCAGCTCGGGATCCGGCGCGTCGCCGTCGCCACGTCGTACATCGACGAACTCAACGACAAGCTGGTGGCCTACCTCACCCACGCGGGCTTCACGGTCACCGCGATCGAAGGCATGTCCATCACCGGGGTCGAGGAGGTGGGCCAGGTCTCCACGCAGGCACTGGTCGACCTCTCGCGCAAGGTCCATGCGCAGGACCGCAGCGCCGACGGCATCTTCATCTCCTGCGGCGGCCTGCTGACGCTGGACGCGATCCGCGCGCTGGAGGCCGGCCTGGGCGTGCCCGTCACAGCCAGTTCGCCGGCGGGCTTCTGGGACGTGGTCCGGCTCGCGGGCGCGGACGCGTCCTCGCCCGGTTTCGGCCGCCTCTTCGCCGCCTGAGCGTGCCCCACGCGGTGCGACAATCGCCGCGGCTTTTCCTCCAGGACTCCCCAAGATGCAGTACGCCCCGACCCGGCGGGCCCTCGCCCGCCTCGCCCTTGCCTGCGGCCTCGCCGCGTCCCTCTGCGCGCCGGCCCACGCCGCGTGGCCCGACCGCCCCATCCGCTTCGTCGTGCCCTTCCCCGCCGGCCAGGCGACGGACATCTTCGCGCGCGCGCTCGCCGAGCAGCTGTCCAGGCGCCTGGGCCAGCCCGTGGTGGTGGAGAACAAGGCCGGCGCCGGCAGCAACATCGGCACCGACTACGTGGTGCGCGCGGCGCCGGACGGCTACACGCTGCTCGTGGCGGGCAGCGCCATGGCGGTCAACCAGACGCTGTACCCCAAGGTGGGCTTCGACCCGACGAAGGACCTGGTCGGCATCTCCCTCATCGCCAAGGTGCCGCTCGTGTTCCTGGCCACGCCGGCCTCGGGCATCACCTCCATGAAAGACCTCGCCGCGCAGGCGAAGGCGCACCCCGGCCGCCTCAGCTACGCGAGTGCCGGCATCGGCGGCACGCAGCACCTCTCGGGCGAGCTGTTCAAGTCCATGGCGGGCCTGTACATCACGCACATCCCCTACCGCGGCAGCGGTCCGGCGCAGGCCGACTTCCTGGGCAACCAGGTGCCGCTGATGGTGGACTCCGTGACGGCGGCCCTGCCCCACATCCAGTCCGGCCGCGCGGTGCCGCTGGCCGTGACGTCCGCGCAGCGCTCGGCGCAGCTGCCCAACGTCCCCACGGTCGCCGAATCGGGCGTGGCGGGCGTGAAGGGCTTCGAGGCCGTGGGCTGGCTGGGCCTCATGGCGCCGCGCGGCACCTCGCCCGAAATCGTCGGGCGCCTGCAGCACGAGGTGAACGACATCCTGCGCGGCGACGCCATGGCGCGCTTCATCCGCGAGCGCGGCTCCGAGCCGGCGCCCACGACCGGGCCGGAGTTCGACGCCTTCGTCGCGTCGGAGATCCGCAAGTGGGGCAAGGTGGTGAAGATCTCGGGAGCAAAACCCGAATGAGGTCCATGCGGTCCAGGCGTTGCGGCGCCGCGCCGGATGGGACCAAGGTCCAATGAGGCGCGGCGCGGCCCATCCGTAGAGTGGGCCGCGCGATGAGAACGCGCCTCGCTGCCCTTCTTGCACTCCCCCTGGCCGGCACGGCCTTCGCCCAGTCCTCGCTCACGATCTACGGAGGCGTGGACCTGGCCCTCTCCCACTACCGCGCCGACGGCGGCGGCTCGCGCACCCAGCTCACCCCCGGCGGCAACCAGAACAACCGCCTCGGTTTCCGCGGCCGCGAGGACCTGGGTGGCGGCCTCTACGCCGCCTTCGAGCTCGAGATGGGCCTCGCGCCCGACACCGGCCTGGGGCTCACCGCCAACCCGAACAACCAGCCGAGCGGCGCCACCGTCGTTCCCGCGGGCATGACCTTCAACCGCCGCTCGATCCTTCAGGTCGGCGGCAACTGGGGCGAACTGCGGGTGGGCCGCGACTACGTCCCCTCGTTCTGGCCGCTGTACCTGTACGACCCGTTCCGCACCGGCGTGGGCTTCGGCGGCATCACGATCCTCGGCTCCACGGTCACCAACCTGCGCGCCTCCAACACGGTGGCGTACATCACGCCCGGCTGCGATGGCATCGTGTGCAAGGGCTGGTTCGCGCATGCCATGTACGGCTTCGGCGAGAACGCGAGCGGGCAGCCCGGTTCCCAGGACGGCAACGTCACGGGCGCGCGCGTCGGCTACGGCGGCGAGCGCTGGGACGTCTCCGTGGCGCGCAGCCGCACCACCAACAACGTCGTCGGCTGGTTCACCCAGACCTCGGGCGGCGGCACCTACGACTTCGGCTTCGCGCGCCTGATGCTGCTGGCCGGCGAGAACAAGACCTCCCAGCCGGTCGCGGCGCTCGCCAACGGCACGCGGGCGCCGTTCTGGCAGGTCGGCGCGTTCGTCCCCCTGGGCCCGGGCTACATTCCGGTCGCCTATACGCGCGTCAGCCGCAACGACCCGGCCGACAGCAGCGCATTCAAGGTCGCCATCGGCTACGTTTACTTCCTGTCCAAGCGCACGGCCCTGTACACCACGTACGCGCACGTCGAGAACAGGAACGCGCTGGCCATCCCCGTCAACGTGGGCGCGGACGCGGGTCCGTCGCCCCTGCCCGGCCGCAGCGCCTCGGGCCTCGACCTCGGCATCCGCCTCACCTTCTGAAGCCATCCGTGCGCCCGTGACCGCCGTGTGATGCACGTGTGATCGCGCGGTGACCGGCATTGCGCAGACTGCCTCGCACGAGCAGGTGATCGCCGCTGTGCCGACCCGGAACTTCCATGCCCTTGTTCGAAGACCGCAGTGCCGCCTTCATCGTCCGGGTGTGGTGCGAGAGCGGCGAGAACCCGGGCGTGGTCCGGGCCTGGCGCGGCTCCGTCGAGCATGTCGGCAGCGGCGAGCGCAGTTTCTTCATGGAGCTGGATGACGTGATCGCGTTCATGAAACCCCACCTGGTCCGGCTGGGCATCGCCGAACCCACGCGCTTCTGGGAGCGCGTGGGCGACCTCGGCGCCGCGCCGGTCCCGCCCGCCCGGCCGCTGCCCGCCGCCAAGGCGCAGCGCCGCGGCCGCTGAGTCCATCCCCGCGCCACCACAGGAGAGCGCCATGCCACGGATCCAGGCCAACCGCGATTCCATCGACGATCGCTTCAGCGTGCTCGGCTTCACCGTGCGCACCGAGAGTCCCCTCTTCGAAGTGGCCGTGGCGACCGACCCCGGCCTCTTCCGCTCGGAGAACCGGACCCGGCGCGGCAACGCCAACTTCTATTCCAGCCGCGCCAACGGCGCCATCACCGCCCGCCGCGGCGAAGCGGTGTACCTGGTCCCGCCGGACGTGCTGGCGCATTTCGCCGGCCAGCCGCGCCTGTACTTCGGCCTCGCCACCTACCGCGAGGCGAGCGGCGGCGTCCCCGACTTCGTGCAGGCGCCGAGCGAAGGCCACATGTACGTCAACCTGTCCGGCCTGACCGAGCGCGGCCTGCGCCGCCTCGCGGTGCGCGGCACGAGCGGCAGCTACGGCGCGCGCAACGGCCACGATCCCAGCCTGGACTGGGGCGGTGACGCGCAACCGGAAGCGCCGGTCGCTTCGCAGCCTGCGCAGGCCAGCGCACCCGTGCAAGCCCGTGCGCCGGCCGCCGCGCCGGCGCCATATGACGACGGTTTCGGCGAGTTCCCGGCGCCGCCTGCAACGGCACCGACGACATCCGCTGCGGCCGCAGCGCCCGCCGCGACCACGCCAGCCGCAGGCGCGACCGCACCGGCGACGACGGCGTCCGCGCCCGCCCGCGCCGCGGCGCTCGCGATGGCCGGGCGCAACCTGCGGGCGCTGGAGGAAGAATCGGAGGACGGCGGCGGCATCGACGGCCCCATCCCCGACGACGACGGTGGCTATGCGGGCGCCTCCGCGCAGGCGCTGCGCGCCCAGGGCCTGGACACCCCGGCGCCCGAGTACCCCGGCGCCAGCCGCTTCGCGCCCGCGCACAGCTCGAACTACCGCGCCGTCAGCCGTCCGCGCGAGATCCGCCAGGTCGTCATCCACATCACCGACGGCGGCAGCCGCATCACCGGCACCATCGGCTGGTTCCAGAACCCCGACCAGCGCAACGCGCGCGGCGAGCCCATCCACGTCAGCGCCCATTACGTCGTCGGCCGCGACGGCGAGGTGGTGCAGATGGTGCGCAACAACGACATCGCCTGGCACGCCAGTTCCGCCAACGGTCACAGCATCGGCATCGAGCACGTCGCCAACAGCGACCGCAACCCGCGCAAGCGCCTGGAGGTGACCGAGGACGAATACCGCGGCTCCGCGCGCCTGGTCGCCTGGCTGTGCACCCGATACAACCTGCCGATCGACCGGGACCACGTCCTCGGCCACTCGGAAGCCGACCCGCACACCACGCACACCGACTGCCCGAACTCGCTGTGGGACTGGGACCACTTCATGCCCATGGTGCAGCAGGAAGCCGCCGCGCTCGCCGCGCCGGCGGCGGCACCGGCTCCCGCCACCGCACAGGCCCTCGGCCGCGTCGTCTATGCGAAGGCGCAGGAAATCATCACGCCCTTCTACGACCAGTCCGACCCGAACAGCGCGCTGGCCTGCCAGAACAACGCGTTCAGCCTGGCGCGCGAGGAATGGTTCATGGGCGTGGGCGACACCACGCAGTTCCCGCACTCGGCCATCGTGCAGCTGAACATGACGGCGCCCAACGGCGACGGCTACATGGGCACCGGCTTCTACATCGGCGCCAACCGCATCCTCACCTGCGCCCACAACCTGGACGGCATGGCCAGCGTCACCATCATCCCGGGACGCAACGGCAGCGGCGGCAAGCCTTTCGGCGAGACCACGGTCCAGAGTTCCTCCTGGCGCATCGCGCGCCCGCCCTACACCACCGACGGCGACTGGGCCCATGACCTCGCGGTGATCGACAACGTGCCGCTCGCCGCGCCCAACGGCCAGTACTTCCGCTTCCTCAACGCGACGCCCTCGGACCGCATGCCCCTCGTCGTGTGCGGCTACTCGGCGGCCTCCAACGCGGTGCCGGCGCTCACGCAGGCGATCGACCGCAACAAGCAGCACCTGCACGGCGGCTACGCCACGAGCCAGAGCGACCTGGAGGTCATCGAATATCCGCTGCTCACGCTCAAGGGCAACAGCGGCTCGCCGGTCTACCACCTCGACGACAGCAGCGGCACGCTGCAGGCGCTGGTCTGCGCCGTGCACGTGACGGGCGAGCCGGCGGCGCAGGGCTTGAACCGCGGCTGCTTCATCACGCCCGACAAGATCGACTGGATCGAGGGCCGCGCGACGGCCTTCTCGGCGCCCGCGCCGCGACCCCACGCCCGCAGGCCCCAGCCGCGGCCCGAGGCCGTCCCGGGCCGCGTTGCCGTCGCCCGGCGCCCGCCGGTGGCGCGCGCCCGCGCGCTGATCATCGGCCCGGAAGACGTGGAGCAGGCGCAGCGCTACGCCCCGCAATGGGCCGACCTGTTCAACTGGAGCGTCCCCGTCTGGATCCCCGGCTATCTTGCCGGCCGCAACATGAGCGTGCAGCGCATCGCCGATGCCGCCGGCGCGCTGAACCTCGATCGCTACGAAGTCCGCGTCACGTCGCTTCCATCGGGCTTCACCGACGAATCGCTGCTGGAACAGGTGCGCCTGCACCTCAACGACTTCCTCGACACCGACAACAGCGAGTTCATCCCCTACGCGACCGGCGACGACGACCTCAAGTGGGCCTCGTCCGCACCCGTGGGAACGGTGTTCAAGATCGACATCATCGGCCCCGACAACGCGGCCGTCGTGAGCAGCCTCAACGAAGCGAAGCGCTGGCGCTTCACGACGATCCACACCGAGTGGTCCGGCGACCATCCGGTGAGCGGGCACCGGGAATTCGGCGTGCGCAGCGACGCCGACGGGGCCGTGGTGGTCTACACGCGCGGCGCCGACCGCGCCACCGACGGCCTGGGCGAGAGCATCGCCTTCTTCGGCGCCGACCACCTGTGGCGCAGCTTCCAGGCCAAGCTGGTCGCGTTCGTCAATGCGCACGGCGGCGCGGCGACCGCGCCCGAGCCCTTCAGCCAGCGCTTCCATCCGCGCGTGGTCGACATCCTCTACGGCCACGACACGGTGGCGCAGGCGCTGGAGAACCAGTGCTACTCCATCCACTGGGATACCGTGCCCTACTACTCGCAGCAGACCGACGCTTCCTGCTGGGCGGCCGCGGCCGCGATGGTGGTCGCCTGGCGCGACGGCATCACCCTGACCGATGCGGACATCGCGGCCAAGGTCCCGGCGCTGGACGCCTACCGCAACGGCCTGTGGCCGTCGGACCGCCACCTGCTGGCCGACGTGTGGAACCTGATGCCGGAACCACCCGCCTGCTACACGGTCGACGCCTGGCGCAACATGCTGGAGACCTACGGGCCGCTGTTCCTCGACATGACCAACAGCGCCGGCAGCGGCGGCCACGCCTGGGTGCTGGTCGGCATGACCAGCGACGGCGCCTACGACGGTTCGGATACGGTCATGTACCTGCACAACCCGACGGCCAGCCGGGGCAAGGTGAAGTGGAACTTCCAGGACTTCCAGGGCCTGTACGAAGGCCGCGTCGCCACCGAAGGCAGCACGCTCGAATACCAGATCCTGCACGCGGCGGCGGTTCCCGCCGGCCGGCGCCCGGTCACGGCCGCGCCGTTTTCGCTCGGACTGGTGAGCGACGTGAAGCCCGTGCAGCGCGCCCGCGCCAAGGCCCTCGGCACCGAAGCCATCGAATATCCCGTGCAGCTCGTGCCGCAACCGGACAAGCTGGCGTGCTGGGCCGCGTCGATGGCGATGCTGCTGTCCTTCCGCCGCCATGCGTCCTTCACGCCCGAGACGCTGGCCAGCCAGGTCGGCGGCTCGCTCATGAGCAGCTACGGCTGGGACCTGCTGCAGGCCGTGCGCGACCGCTACGGCTTCACCGCGATCGAGGTGCCGTCCAACACGAGCCTCTACTTCTCGCCGGGCCAGTGGGCGCAGTGGCTGCGCGACTTCGGCCCGCTGTGGGTGGTGATCGTCGGCATGCCGCACGCGGTGGTCGTGAGCGGACTGCGCGGCAACACCGACGAACCGAACAGCTGCGAAGTGAAGCTGCTCAATCCCTGGGACACGCGCGTCACCTTCGACGACGACCCCACGGCCTTCCACCCGGCCAACCAGGGCTACGCCGACTGGCTGCCGTTCCAGCAGTTCGCCTCCGACTTCGGCAACATGGCCGAACCCGACTACGGCAACTGGCGCGTGCTGCACCTGCCCGAACAGCAGGCCGGCGCGCCGGCCCCGGCGCCGGCCCCCGCGGCGTCCGCGCAGGCACTCGCGACCGCCGCGGTGCGTCGCGCCACCGCCAGTTCGCGTACCGCCCTGGCGGCGCCGCCCAGGCCCGTGCGTGCCTTCGCGTTGCAGGACGCGTCGCCGGTCGATGAACCGATCGAACCATCGCGGGTGCCCGGCACGACGATGCGCCGCACGCGCGGCAGCAGCGGCCGCGTGACCTGGGCGCTGGACCAGCTCGATGGGGTCAAGCTGGCCGATCCGTCCGCCGCGATGGTGCCGGCGCTGGTGCCGACGACGATCGCCCTGGACCAGTGGCCCTGCGTGGGTCGCGACGCGGTGCCGCTGCCGCTCACCGTGCGCTTCGACGCCGGCGGCGGCGCGGTGGGCAACGTGCGCATCAGCGCCGGCACGGTGGCGGACTTGCCGTACGACGTCACGGTCACCGCGACCATCGCCGACGAGCCGCAGGCCCTGCCGGGCCTCTCCGGTCCGCAGGCCGCGGTGAAGGTGACGATCGACGTCGACTTCAGCGGCACCCCGGGCGGCAATGTCACCGCGCGCACGCGCCTGCGCCTGGTGGGCAACGGCCGCTACGACCTGGACAGCGCCTGGCAGTGAAGCCTTGACTGGGTCCCACCATGCAGCCGCGCACGCGCACGATCTTCCCGCCGGCCCTCAACGGCGCCGCGCGGGCGCGCGCCCTCGCTGACCCCGCACCCACGGCGGCGGCCCCGGCACCGGCCGCGGCGCCCAAGCCGCCGGCCACCGAGTCGCTGGCGCAGCGCACCGGCGCCCTCGTCAACGAGATCGACTTCCCCGGCTTCGTCGCCGGACTGGTGCACGGCACCTTCGACGCGATCGTCGACGCTTCCATCCGGCAGATGGAGAGCTATTCGAGCCTCGTGAGCGCCGTCGCCAAGACGGTCGACCAGTTCACCGAGGAGAACGTCACGCCCAACCAGGCGCGCGACTGGCTCGCGCAGCGCTACCCGGGTGAGGTGCGCGTGGTGCCGCCCACGGCGGACCAGGCGCAGCCGATGCTGGCGCCGGTGGCGGAGGGCCTCACGCCGGCCTGGCTCGCTGACTACGGCGCCGAAGGCGAAGAGCTGACGGCGGAAGTGCTGGAAGAACGCGTGCTGCCGCAAGTGCGCACCAAGGTCGGCGCGGACCGCCAGCAACTGCTCGCCACCATGGTGATGCTGGGCATGAACCGCGTCGCGGTGAAGGACGGCTCGATCAGCGCCAAGGTCATGTTCCGCGCCCAGGCCAACGACGCTGCCAAGGTGGCCTATGCCACCGGCAGCGATCCCAAGAGCGTCTCCGACTGGGGCGAGCGCGGCAGCCTGAGCTACAGCGGCGCCAGTTCCACGATGGTCTCCACGCTGGGCCTCAATGCGCAGAGCGATACCAGCCTGCGCGCCGACCTGTTCGGCGAGGTGCGGCTCAACTTCGTGAGCGAGACGCTGCCGCTGGACAAGCTGGCCGACGCCGCGAAGGTCGCCCTGGTCCAGCGCAATTCCGCGGTGAATCGCCCCGCCGCAGCCCCCGCGGCCGCGGCCGCGCCGGCCGCCGCCGCGCCCGCACAACCCGCCCTGCCGCACGGAGGCACGTGATGCTGCGCGACCTGGCCACCATGCTCGCGGACCTGCAGGAAGGCCTGCAGTCGGCGGCGCGCCGCGCCGGCGTGCAGCTCACGCATGCCGAGATGACGCTGCCCGTCGACACGGCGCTCTCGCTGCAGGACGGCGGCTGCGTGCTGCGCGCGGACGTGGTGCGCTCCTACGCGGACGCCGACTGGCGCGAGCAGCCGGCGCGCCTGCACCTGACCTGGGCGCCCCTGGCGCCCGAGGACATCCTTCCCGGGGAGGCGCGCCATGCCTGAATCGGTGCAAGGCTTCGTGCAGGAAGCGGGCGTGCCCTTCGACGTCTTCATCCAGTCGCTGACCGAGCAACTGGACAAGGCGCAGGCGGCGATGGCGCTCAAGGCCCGCGTCGCGAAGCTGCCCCTCACCTTCGCGGTGAAGGACGTGTCGCTGGACCTGCGCGCCTTCGTGCAGATGGTGGACGACGACGTCTTCCTGCGCCCCTCCAATCCCGGCGATACCGAGGCCAGCACCATCAAGCTGACGCTCACCACCATCACGCGCACCATGGTCGAAGAGAACGCGATCGACTTCAAGGCCGAGGCCCCGCAGTTCACGCTGCGCGAGGCGCTGCACGGGCAATTGAGCGACGAGGACCAGCGCCGGCTGGAACGCATCGGCGTGCGCACCGTGGAACAACTCTCCGAATTGCGCCAGACCGCCGGCACCGACGTCGTCGCGCGCCTCGCGCGCATGCCCGTGAACCGGCTGCAGCAGGCGCTGCTCGCCGCCGCCGCGCCGCGCGTGACGCAGGTGGAGCAGGCCGAGGCCGGCCGCCCGGGCACGCGCGTGCACCTGCAGGCGCCGGGCCTGCGCGCCGGCCGCATTCCCTTCGTGCGTGCCGCCGGCGCCGACGTGCCCGTGATCGAAGCGCACGACGGCCGCCTCGTCCTGGCACCGCATGCCATGCAACTGGGCCTGGAGGCGGAGATCGATTTCGGCGACGGCGAAGTGGCCCACGTCCCACTGGAAGCGGGCCGCCTCGGGCGCTGGGCGGCATCGGCAGGGAGGGCGGCATGAGCGCCCTGCACGCCCCCCGCCGCCTGCTGCTCACGCTGCGGCTCGGCGAATTGCCGGACCACCTGCCCAGCCTGCGCGAGGTGCGCCAGGAAGGCCGGCCGCTGGCCGAACGCATCGACGGCGGTCCCATCGATCGCCTGCTGGCGTACCACGGCGGCGCCGCGCGCACGGTGCGGCTGCACAGCGCCCGCGTGAGCCGGCTGCAGCGTCCCGGCGTGCCGGGCGCGCGCCGCTTCGACGACGCGGAACAGCTCACGGGCGTCGCCCGCGTGCTGCGCATCGAGCTGGCGCACGACGCCGGCCTGTCGTCCGTGGTCCAGGCGCTGCAGCAACTGCCGATGGTGGAACACGCGCAGGTCGACCGCCTCTGCGCGACGCCCTTCGATGCGCACCGTACCCATGCCGCCGTCAGCATCGATCCGGCCGCGGCCCGGCGCCCGCGCGCCATGGTGCGCCTGCCACAGGCACTCGCGCTGCAGCGCGGCGACCCCTCGGTGGTGGTCGGCCTGGCGGATACGGGGGTCGTCGCCGCCCATGCGGAACTGAGCCGACGCCTGCGCCGCGGCTTCGACACCGTGGACCTCGACGCTTCGACGGTGGGCGACCTCACGCTGGTCGGCGACAACGCGCACGGCGACGAGGATCCCGGCGACGAGGTGGGTCACGGCTCCGCCTGCGCCGGCATCCTGCGCGCCAACGGCGACGGTCTGCCCGCCGGCGGCGCGGGCCTCTGCGGCCTCACCCCGGCCCGCGTGCTCGGCGCCGCATTGCAGGGCGGACGGCGCGTCGGCGTCGGCGCGCTCGCCAACATCGACGCCGGCATGAAGCGCCTGATCGACCTGGGCGTGCAGGTGATCAACATGAGTTTCGGCACGCCGGAATCGTCGCTGCTGCCGGACGACCCGCGGCCGCACGAGGAAGTGGTGCGCTATGCGCTCGCGCGCGGCGTGCTGCTGGTGGCGGCCAGCGGCAACTCCGGCCTCGTGGAGCGCTACTACCCCGCGGCCCATGACGGCGTGATCGCCGTGGGCGCCGTCGAGGATGACGGCAGCCCCGCCTCCTTCAGCACGCGCGGCGACCACGTGGCGCTGAGCGCGCCGGGGCGCGACATCTGGACCTGCGGGCTGGACGGCTACGCCTGCGTCAGCGGCACCAGTTTCGCGGCGCCTTTCGTGTCCGCGGCCTGCGCGCTGCTGGTCGCCCAATCCGAAGCGCGTGCGTGGCCGCTCGACCCGGACACCGCGCGGGAGATCCTCGTCACGAGCGCCCGGCCGCTCGCAGGCACCGAGCGCGGCTGCGGCGCCGGCGTGCTCGACGCCGCGGCAGCCCTTGCCCTGCTGGACCAACGCATCGCCGCGGCGCTGGGCGCCGCCCATTGAGAAAGGAAGACACCATGGCCACCCGTCCCTCGAAGAAGGCGGCAAGCGGCAGCCGCAAGGCCAGCCGCCCCGCGGCGGCGGCCCATGCGGCGCCCGTGAAGCCCGTGCGGACCGCCATGGCCACCGCCACGGGCGCATCGCCCACGCGCAGCGCTTCCGCGGCCGCGGCGGCCGCCGCCGCCCTGGCCAGCCAACCCCCTCCCGTCGGGCCCGCCACGCCCTTGCCCTTAGCCAAATCCTCCGGAGGCCCCACCATGTCCCCACGCATCCTCTTGATCGACCTGAGCCAGCGCGAACTGCAGGAGCGGCAGAAGCTGCGGTCCCGGCTGGACCGCCTCGACGCCCTCGACCGCACCAAGGCCAACAGCGGCGGCCTCAGCACCGAACAGGAGCAGGAGCGCAAGGACATCCAGAAGCTGCTGGCGAGCGACCATCCGGTGGACGTGTTCTACCAGCAGGTCGCGGCGACGGTGGCGCGGCATCCCTGGCCCGTGCTGGAGAAGCGGGGTGAGTTCGTCCTGAAGTTCGGCCTCTTCGAGTCGCAATACAGCGCCTCGGGCAGCGAGCACCTCGGCTCCCACGAGCAGGAGATCGCCTTCACCTGCGGCCTGCTGGAACTGGACAACCTCACGCTGGCCACCGCGGCCGACTTCGTGAAGAAGGTGACCGAAGCCCAGGGCGAGTACCGGCAGAACATCGCCCTGTTCAACGCGGCCAACCACGCCTTCGAGCACCAGTTCGAAGTGACCTTGCAGAGCCAGATCGACAAGGGACTGGTCGACCCCGACATCCTGAAGGTCCTGGGCCAGAATTCCGCGGGCGTGCAGCCGATCGCCACGACGGCCTCGTCGCGCGGGTCGGGCGGAGGGGACTCCGGCGGCTACAGCAAGCCGCTCATGGTCTCCGCCGCGTCGGCGCGCAACATCGCCGCCGTCGTGCGCAAGCTGGTGAACGACAACGTCAGCGCCAACGACCCGTGGATCAGCAGCCGCCTGCAGAGCGCCTACGACATGCAGACCGGCGTGGTCGCCGGCGCCCCGCCCTCGGCGCTGGAGATCATGCTGCCCGACCTCGAGGAATCGGTCGACATCGAGATCGTCACCGAGAACCTGCAGGCGGTGCAGGCGATCTACTTCTCCTACCAGCTCGAGGAGATGCGCCTGTTCCAGGTGATCGAGCGCATCGTGGACCTGTTCCGGCAGGGCCTGCTGCCGCTCGGGCGCGGGTCGGTCGGCGACTACCTGTTCAACTACTACAAGAAGGCCGCCGAACGCATCACGGAGGCGGAGCGGCGCGACCTCTACATGCGCGTGTTCGGCGCGCCCGGCGGCAACCCGGCCAACGAGCCGAACCGCGATTTCAACGAGCTGTGGCTGCGCTTCATCTCCGCGGTGTCCAGCTTCTCGCGCCAGCTCACCGTGGAACGCCTGCTGCGCAATGCGATCCCGATGGCCGTGTCGCAGGAGCAGGTGCGCAAGGCCGGCCGCGACCTCGGCGCCAACCTCTCGCGCAACGGCTACGGCATCGCCTACTTCGCCGCGACCGAACTGCAGCAGAGCATCCTGGAGTTCCGCGACGTGCTGCAGAACCCGGAGCTGCGCAATGCCTTCGGCGCGCGCGACATGTGGCAGGTGATCGACCAGGTGAACGTCAACTACCTGGGCGGCGCCCGCAACACGCACCGCTACCGCACGCAGAGCCGCGCCGGCGCGATCATCATCCGCTGGATCGCCAACAACGTGCAGCGGCTTGCCAACGTGGTCGGCCCGGTCATCCAGGTGGAGTCCATCGTCAACGCGCAGCTGCAGGCGGCAAGCACGGGCAACAACCCCACGGTCGACCCGAGCGACTGGGACCTCGTGAACGCCTGCGAGCAGTGGCTGGCCGTCGGCGGCGTGCAGGACCAGAGCATCGAGCAGTACTCGCAGCCGATCGAGGCGCCCACCATGACCAGCCGGCCGATCGAGATGCCGCAGATCGCCAAGGACATGCTGAGCGGCATGGGCGTGGGCCTCAATGGCTCCGGCCTCGCCGGCGGACTGCCGGCGGGCCTGCAATAAGGAGCCGGACATGCCCCGCGCCGACCACCACGCACAGCCGATGGCCGTGCACGTCAACCACATGCTCGCCCATGCGTCGCACGCGCTGGGCGTGCCGGATCCGCGGCCGCTGCTGGGGCCCATCCTCGATCGCACCTTCTCCCGGCCGGACAACGACATCGGCTACGCCGACAACCGCCTGACGCCCGGCGCGGTGCCGTTCGAACCCTCGTTCTCGGAGGCCGAGCCCGACACGCTGCGCTTCACCATCGAGCCACTGGGCCCCGGCGCATCGCCCGTGGCGCGGCGCGACGAGGCCACGCGCGAGATGCGGCGCCTGGTCTCGCCCTTCTTCGGGCGCGACGCGCTGCACTGGTTCGACGAGCGCAGCGAGGAGTGGCGCGGCTTCGGCGGCCTGGGGTGGATGAACTACGGCGCCTGGTTCGGCAGTGCGTTCGACGAAGACGGCCTGTACGCCGCCAAGATCTACTACGAGCTGGCGCCGGCGCAGATCGATTCGCTCGCGCCCGGGCTCGCGCGCCTCACGCGCATGGCGATGACGGAGATGCCGTCGCTGTCGCCGATCTTCACCTCCATCGGCTGCAAGAAGGACGCGGGCAGCCAGCGCGTGACCTTCATGCACCGCGGCCCGCTGCCCCTCACGGCGCTGGGCCCGCTGATGAACCGCCTGGGCATCGGCCACCAGCTGCCCAGCCTCATGCGCGTGGTCGGCGTGGCCCTGGGCGGCCGCTTCGAGCTGCCCAATGGCGGCGTGCTGGTGGGCCTGCGCGATACGCGCGAGGGCGTGGAAATGAAGCTGGAGATCCTGCTCGCGGCCATCCCCGACCTGCCGGCCCGCTTCCTGGACCTGCTGCGCCTGGGACTCGCCGAGCGGCCGCGCCAGGTCGCCGCCCTGGAGCGCTGGCTCACCGCCTTCGGCGTCGACGACGCCAGCGAGCAGGGCCACTTCTCGGTGCTGTCCGTGCGCGTGACGCCCACGGCGCAGGCGCGCATCAGCCTGTACGTGCGGCCGATCGAGTTCGAGATGGCCGACTCGCTGGAGGATTCGCGCTACGCCGCCGCCTGATCCGGCGCCCTGAACCGAACGGAGCCTTGCCATGCCCGCTTCCGTCTTCCCCGTCACCGCGCATCGCCCGAACGCGCAGCGCGCGCCGGCCGCCAGCCGCGAGACCGTCGATGCCGCGCGCCAGACCGTGCGCACGCTGCTGCAACGCAGCCGGGCCTTCAACGCGCTGCCGGAGGAAACGCGCCGGCAGGTCGCCCATGACCTGGTGCAGATCGGCAGCTACCTCGCCGAACCGGACGGCGTGCGCCTGAAGCGCCAGAGTCCGCAGGTGCGCGCGCTGGCCGACGATGCGCCCAAGCCGCAGGAGTTCGGCCAGGCCACCAAGGCCGGCGTCGAGAACATGATCGGGCTGGTGCAGGGCCTGGACTTCCCGAACTTCGTGTCGGGCCTGATCCAGGGGGTGTTCCACTCCATCGTGGACAGCTCCATCCAGCAGATGGAGGCGTACGCGAAGCTGGTGGCGGACGTGAGCAAGAGCCTCAACCAGTTCCGCGACGACAACACCACGGACAACCAGGGCCGCGACCAGCTGGTCGACCAGTTCCCGGACCTGTTCCAGCTGAGCATGGGTGACGACAGCTTCGGCGATTTCGGCAGCTTCGGCGGCGACGGCAGCAGCAACGCCACGCCGCAGCCGCGCGTCGTGCTGCGCGACGACATCGACGAGAAATCGGCCATCGAGCGCCTCAACCGCTCGCTGCCGCTGGAGAAGCCGATCACCTCGCTGGACGACGACCTGGTGGAGTCCACGCTGGTGCCCGCGGCGCGCACGTCGATCGCCACCGGCCGGCAGCAGCTGCTCGCGACGATGGTGATGATGGGCATCAACCGCATCGTGGTCACCGACGGCAAGATCGCGGCCAAGGTGGTGTTCGACTTCAAGGCGAGCGACAACCGCAAGTACGCCTTCAGCGCCACCAAGTTCGACCACGAGAAGGACCGCTACGGCAACCTGCAGATGACCAGCGCCTACACCGGCAGCTACGAAGGCAAGAGCGAGGGCGGCAGCTACAGCAAGACCGCCGACAGCGAGGACCGGCGCGACGGCAGCTACTACGCCAAGGGCAGCTACCAGTATTCGAACCAGCCGGTGGTGAAGCTGATGTCCACGCAGAAGCTGATGGACGACTCGAACCTGCAGACCAAGGCGACGCTCACCGGATCGGTCGAAGTGAACTTCAAGAGCGACTACCTGCCGCTGGAGAAGATGGCCAACCCGGAGAACATCGCCGCGATCCAGATGAACGCGCAGCCGGGCATGGTGAAGACGCTGGCCGGAAGGCCGGGTGCACCTGCCGCCGCGCCCGGGGCAGCGCCCGCTCCTGCGGCGGCACCCGCTCCCGCCGCCGCCCACTGACCGAACCGCCCGAGGCGTGCCATGACCCAAGCCTGGCTCGACGACGACACGCTGTCCGCCGTGCGCCCGCACGTGAAGCAGCTGCTCGAGCGCTCGCCGGGGTTCCGCGCCATGCCGCTGGAACAGCAACGCGACCTGGCCCGCACGATGGTGCGCGTCGCCTCGTACATGGCCAACCCGGACGGCCTCGCGAAACAGGAACTGACGCCGGGCAAGGCGCTGCTTGCTCGGGAGCAAGGCCTGGCCCGCGCCCAGGACGCCGTCGAGGATGCCAAGAAGAAGGCTTCCGACAAGGTGGGCACCTTCGCCGGCGCCGACTTCAAGGCGGGGGCGGTGCAGCAAGGCGTGGAGCAGTTCAGGAACCTGGTGGGTTCGGTGGACTTCCCGAGCTTCGTGGGCGGCCTCATCCAGAACGTGTTCCAGGCGATCGTCACGGCCAGCATCCAGCAGATGGACGCCTACGGCAAGCTGCTGAAGTCGGTGGCGCAGACGGTGGACCAGTTCGCCCAGGACAACATCAGCCTCAACAACGCGCGCGACTGGCTGGTCGACAAGTACCCGGGGCAGATCGGCCTCGACGAGGAAGCGGCCCAGGACGAAGGCGGCCAGCCGCGGCTGAACGTCCAGGGCGAGGACGGCGACGCGGCCCTGCAGCAGATCAACGCCGACATGGGCCTCGCCCAGCCGATCACCGACCTGTCGGACCCCGAGCAGGAGACCCGCCTCGTGATGGCCGCGCGCCTGCAGATGGCGCGCAGCCGCCAGCAGCTGTTGTCTTCCATGGTGCTGCTCGGGATCAACCGCATCGTCGTGACCGACGGCCTGATCAACGCCAAGGTGGTGTTCGACCTGAAGGCGAGCGACCAGGCGCAGCGCAACGCGCGGGCCTCCCTGTACGACACGCAGTCCAGCATGAACCGCAACACCAGCGCTGCCGGCGGCAACTGGGGCTGGGGCGGCGCCGCGTCCATGAACGAGAACGTGCAGCGGCACGTGACCACGGTCGGTTCGGCGGTGGACGAGACTTCGGAGTCCAAGGCGGAGGTCAAGGCCAAGCTCAGTGGCGAGGTGCGGGTCAACTTCAAGAGCGACTACTTCCCCATGGAGAAGCTCGCCACGCCCGGGATGATCGCCGCCATCCAGGGCAACTCGCTGCCGGTGGATCCCAACGTCACGCCGTCGGCGGCGCGCGCGGGTGCGCCCGCGGCAGCGGCCCCGGCGCCCGCTCCCGCGCAGCCCGCACTGGCGGCACGGTGAAGGAGCGGCCGTGGGCGCAGCGGCGATCTTCCCTCCCAGGGCACGGCGACGCGCCGATCCGCGCCTGCTGCAGGCGATCGCCAAGGCGCTCGCCGACCTGGGCGACATCGATCTTCCCGACACGGCACCGACCGCCGAGGACGCGCGCAACCTGGCGGCGATCCCGCCCCTGTACCTCGCGAGCGAGCTGGAACAGGCGGGGCTGCTGCGCACGGCGGAACTCGTCGCGGGCCTGTTCGCCAGCGGCGCGATCACGCAGCCCCTGGGACCCACCGCGCAACTGATCGCCACCTTCTGGCAGCAGCGGCGCGATCGCCTCTCCCAGCAGGAACGCGAGCAGTTGTTCGCGCAGGTGTTCGAGCCCTCCGGTTTCTGTCCCCTCATGCTCGCGGTGTGCCAGGCGCTGGCCGATCAGCTGGACAACCCGCCCCGCGCCAGCGACATCCACGCGCGGATCGTCCTGCAGGAGGCCGCCGATGCCCTGGGGGGCTGGCTGGCGCCGCACGCCTCCGGCATGGCGCAGTTCGCGGCCGCCGACATCGTCAATGCGCTGGCGCAGGCCACGCGCTTCCTGCGCGACCGGCTGCTGCAGGTGGCCTTCGGCGTGCACGACCTCTGGGGCCTGGTGGGCGCCGTGGGCAGCGTGCAGGGCCAGGCGCCCGACCAGGCGCGGCAACGCGTCGACCTGGGACGGCACGGCGCCGAGGTGCTGGCGTGGCTCGCGGCCGGCGTGACGCAGTCCTATGCCTTCGATCCTGCCTCCGCCGAGGGCCAGCGCCTCATGACCTCCGCCGAGGGCTGGCTGATGGCGTGGTCCTCGCTCCCCGCCCATGACCAGCGTCGCGTCCCCGTCGCGGCCTGAGGCGCAGGCCCGCCCGCAGGTCGCGCCGCCCGCGTGGCTGCGCGGCGCGGTGCGCGACGTGCTGCTCGATACGCCCAGCTACCAGGAGCTCGCGCCCGAGAAGCGCCGCGCGCTGGCGCAGGCCATGGTGCAGGTGGGCCAGCTCGCGGCCGACTGCATCGCGGAGGAGCACGCGGCGCAGGCGCAGATCGACGCCCGCAGGCCGGTGGCGCGGGCGCTGGACGAACAGCCCGGGTTCGGCGAATCCGCGCGCCGCATCGGCGACGTCACGCGCGATACGCTGCAGGCCATCTCCTTCCCGCGCTTCGTGACCGACCTGCTCAATGGCGTGTTCCGCGCCATGAACGATTCCAGCCAGCAGCAGCTGAACCAGTTCCTGCAGTTGCTGAACGCGGTTTCCGGCACCGCGGCCGGCTTCGAGCAGACGCAGACCAACGAGGTGCAGGTGCGCGCCTGGCTGGTGGACCACTTCCCGGACAGCTTCGAGATGGACCTGCCGGAGCCGCCCGAGCCCGGCGAGCCGCCGCCGGACCCGCAGGACGTGGAGCCGCCGCGCTTGCGACTGAAGGCGGGCGGCCACATGCCGTCCGACGAAGCGCTGCGCGCAGCCCTCGGCGTGCAGCCCGAAGAGGACTTCAGCGCCGGCAGCAGCCCGGAGGCGCTGGTGCCGCTGGCGCGCCGGCAGCTCGCGCGCCAGCGCCAGGGCATGCTGGCGACGATGGTGCAGATGGGGATGCAGCGCATCATCATCGACGCGGGCCGCATCACGGCTGCCATGCGCTTCCACATCGACACGCGCAGCGCGGCCAGCCAGGACCGCGGCAGCCAGTTCGGCATGCAGAACCGCGTGAAGGCCTCGGGCAGCTACGGCGTGGGGCCCTGGGGCGTGAGCGCCGAAGTGGAGAACACGATCTCCTACGTCAGCACCGAGCGCTCGCAGCGCACCGAGGAGATCAACACCAGCGCGGATCTCACGTCCTCGGTGGAACTGAACTTCCACACCGACGCCGTGCCGCTGAACCGGCTGGCCGCGCAGGCGCAGGCGGACCGCGTGCGCAACGCGAGCCTCAACCCCAGCCACGAAATGGAGATCGCCGCCACCCAGGCCGATACGCAGCGGCTGGCGGGCGCCCGCACGGCGGACGAGGCGCGGCGCGCGGGCGTGGGCACCGCCGTTGGATCGGCCACGCCGCCGCCGCTGTCGACGGCACCGGCGCCGACGCCGCGGCCGTCGCCGTCGCCGTCGCCGTCGCCGTCTCCCTCACCTTCCCCATCGCCGTCGCCTTCGCCTTCGCCTTCCCCCTCGCCCTCGCCCTCGCCATCGCCGTCACCTACGCCCAGGCCAACGCCTGCGCCGACGGCCGCACGAGCACACTGAGGGGACGCCGCGCGCATTTGCCGGACCGGGACGGGGGACATTCCCCGAGGCGGATGGACCCGCCCTGGCCCGGACCACGAGACCTCTTCGATCAGGACGGAGGCCGGGCATGGGGCTCTTCGGACCCCGCCTGCAGCCGCGCATCCGCCTGCGCCACATACCAGTGCGCGCGGCCCACCAGCTCGCGCAACGTCAGCTGGCCCTCGGGACTGGCGAACACATGGTCCCGCGGCAGCGCGAGCCACGCCGGCTGGGCCGGCCACTCAGCGGGGGCTGCAAGGGGTTCGGAGGTGCGCCCCACGGCGCTGTTCGCGATCCGCTGGTACACCGCCAGCGTCTCGCGCATCGGCTCGATCGCCAGTTCCTTGCGCAGCGCCGCGCGGCAGGTCTCGAACTGCTGCAGCGCCATCGCGCGCTGGCCATGGAGCAGGAACAGGCGCATCAGCTCGCGGTGCACGTCCTCGCGCAGGGCGTCGCGGTCCAGGATGCTCTGCGCATGCCCGATCGCGCCCGCGTAGTCCTGCGCCAGGGTGCACAGCTGCATCAGGCGCCCCAGAGCATTGAGCAGCGTGCGGCGGTGCAGTTCGCGCGCGCGCAGCGCCCAGTCGTCGGTGAAGCCGGCCAGGATGTCGTCGCGATACAGCGCCACGCCCCGCCGCAGCTGCTCGACGTGCTCGGGCTTCAGCTGCTCCAGCGGCAGGGCGAGCGCGGGCGCCACCAGGCGCGAGAACTCGTCGACGTCCAGGTGCAGCTGCGCGTCCACCGGCACGCCGATCGCCCCGCGGCGGTCGCACACCACCAGGTCCCGCTGCACCAGCGGCGGCCGCGCCAGCGCCTTGCGCAGCCGCCAGAGCACCGTGTTCAGCGACCGCACGCTGCCTTCGCTCTGTTCGGGCCACAGCGCCGACAGCAGCTCGCTGCGCGCGAAGAAGCGGCCGCGCTCCAGCGCCAGGAAGGCCAGCAGGCTGCCGGGACGGCCGGCAAGTTCCGTCGCAGCCGCGCCGGCGACGCTCGCCACCGACAGCTGTCCGAACAGGTACAGATACAGCATGGGCCCTCCCCCTTCGCACGCCTGCTCCCGTCCAGGCTGAGGCACGTCTTGTACACGGGCCTCCATGACTTCACACTTGTCTCCAGTCACCTGCCCGTTAACAAACGTTGCGCCTACCGGCAACGACGCGCATCGCACCTACGCGCCATCACACGGAGGAAAGCGCTTTGCCGGCGCACCCTTGTGCGCCGCCGCGGCGCGCCGCCTGCACATGCGTTTGATGCAGGCGGCCAACGCCTCTTGCGATTTGGAACGGCGCGGTCCAGTGCGTGCTCAGGCCTCGCCGACATGCAGCCAGTCCGCTTCCTGGAGCTGGTCCATGAAGCGCGCGACCTGCGCCAGCCGGCCCTGCCGCTGCGCCCATTCGAGGTACTCGCGAAAGAACAGGCGTTTCTGCAGCGCCGAAAGCTTGGTCCAGATCCAGTCCACCGGCGGCGGCGGCAGGTCCGTGGCATCCGGCCCGCCGAGGTCGCGGTACAGCCGCACCCAGTGCGCCGGCCGCGGACAGGCCCGGTTGTTGCGGCGGGCCTGCACCATCAGTTCGTCCGCGGTGGCATTCCCGCGCGCCGGGCGCGGCGACTCGGGCTCGTCCCGGGCCTGCACCGACAAGGGCGCGGCATCACTGGGCAGGGTGGGCCCGAAGGCCGCGTCGAGCTCCCGCGCGGCCTCGTGCCACTGCGCCCACATGGAGTCCCCGCCCTCCTTCACCTCGGGCGCGGGCAGCGACTGCAGCCAGGTGCCGATGTATTCGTCGTTCCGCGTCGGCCTGCCGCCGGGATCTCGACCTCGTGCCATGGGACCAGACTAGGAAGGCCGGGCGAAGGCGTGCGTAGGACACCGTCGGCTGGCGGGCACGGCATGGGCCGGTGGCGGCCGCGGTGGCACGGCCGGGTAGTCCGCTGCCTACCCGGGCCGGCGATGAGCTCTCACCTGCCGGGCCGCGGGTGGCCGAACAATGGCGTGTCCCATCCACGAGAGGAGCGTCCATGCCCACCGAACCGAACCGCAAGCCCGATCCGGACACCTCGGGAACGCAGCACGAGGACGAGCCCATCCCGGCCGCGTCCGACGATCACGTGCTGGACGAGACCGCACGCCTGGCACGCGAGGGCCGCAAGGAACTGGAGTCGGACCCGAAGGAGCCGAAGCCGGCGAAGGAGTGAGGCCCGGGGGCCGCGGCCGCCCAGGCTCCTAGGGGTCCAGCGCCTTCAGGATCGCCCAGGCGAGTTCCACGCGGTCCTTGTTCGGGTAGTTGCGGTTCGCCAGGATCACGATGCCGATGCGCCGGGCGGGAAGGAAGGCCGCGTAGGCCCCGAAGCCGTTGGTGGACCCGGTCTTGTTGATCCACGCGTCCTCCCGCGGCGCGCGGGCCACGGCGAAGCGCCGCACCGGGTGCGGCTGCAGCGCCATCTCGCTGCCGTTGCCCGCCACCAGCTGCTCGCGCGTGGCAGGCCACGCATAGATCTCCCAGCCCAGGCCCTGGACCATGTCGCCGACCTGGTAGTAACCGGCATGCGTGGCGGCGATCGCGTTGCGCCACGCCGGTGGCAGCGAAACGCTGCCCAGGTTGGCTTCCACGAAGCGCAGCAGGTCGCTCGCGCTGGTCTTGACGCCGTAGGCTTCGGCGTCGAGCGGGCCGGGATTCACCCGCAGCGGACGGTCGTCGCGGGAATAGCCGAACGCGTAGTCGTCCATCCGCTGCGGCGGCACCCGCAGGAAGGTCCGCTGCAGTCCCATTGCAGCAAAGAGCCGTTGCTCCATCGCCTGTTCGAAGGGTTGGTCCAGGCTCCTCGCCGCGAGATACCCGAACAGGCCGATGCTGGGATTGGAATACAGCCTCTGCGTACCGGGAACGAAGGCCGGCCGCCAATCGCGATAGAACGCCACCATCGTCGCATCGTCCGTGACTGCGTCGGGAAACTGCAGCGGCAGGCCGCCGGCCGTGTAGGTGCCCAGGTCCAGCAGGCTGATCCGGTCGAACGCGGTGCCCGCGAGCGCCGGCAGGTGCTTGCTCGCCGGGTCCGCGAGGGACAGCGCGCCGCTCTCGCGCGCATAGGCGGCCAGCGTCGCCGTGAACGTCTTGCTCAGGGAACCGATCTCGAACAGCGTGTCGCCATCCACCTTGCGCCCGCTCTCGCGGGACGCGACGCCTTCATAGAAGAAATGCCGCTTCCCGCCGACGGTGACGGCCACCGCCATGCCGGGGATCCGGTCACGCTGCATCACGGGCTGCATGGCCGCGCGCACGGAACGTGCAAGGTCGTCCTCGCCGGCGCGCGCACCGCCGGCAAGGCACAGGAGGGATAGGGACAGGAGGGCGCAACGTGCGAGCCGGTTCTTGTTCTCGTTCATCCGGGCAAGCTTAGCGCAGTGCTCGGCCGTGCATGCGCTCTCCCGCCTGGATGGTTGTTGGCGCGCGGTGGTGTTGCTAGAGTGTCCGCACGCGGGGCGCTCGCGCGCGGCCCGCGCCCCACCATGCCCCCAGCCCCGCAACCCTCCAGCCTCGGACTGCGCCGGATCGACCTGCTGCAGGGGCTCTCGCCCGAGCGGCTCGACGCCATGGTCCGGCAATGCGCGTGGCGCTCCTACGAGGGCGGGCAGCGGCTCGTCGCGCGCGAGGATGCCGATCGCGACCTGCACTTCATCGTCGCCGGTTCGGTGCGCGTCACGACCTATTCGCCCGGCGGCCGCGAGACCAGCTTCCGCGACCTCGCGGAAGGCACGTCGTTCGGCGAGCTGGCCGCGCTCGATGGGCGCCCGCGCTCCGCCGATGTCGTGGCGCTCACGCCGGGCCTGCTCGCGTCGATGCCGCCCGCGGCCTTCCGCGAGCTGCTGCGCGCCGAATGGATCGTCAACGAGCGCGTGCTGGTGCGCCTGGCGGACCTCGCCCGCGGCCTCGTGGACCGCGTCGTCGAACTGAGCACCCTCAACGTGCAGCAGCGCGTGTGCCTGGAGCTGCTGCGGCTCGCGCGCGCCGGCGGCGGCGGCACGCTGCGCATCGAACCGGCGCCCAGGCACACCGAACTCGCGAACCGCGTCAGCACCTATCGCGAGCAGGTCACGCGCGAGCTCACCGCGCTGGTCAAGGCCGGCGTGCTGGCGCGCGACGGCGGTGCGCTCGTGGTGCGCGATGCCGAAGGCCTGCAGCGGATCGCCGACGGCGCCCCGCGCGGGCCGATTGCCAAATCCGGTGCGTAAGCGCACCGCGCGCCGCTCCCCTCCTCTCCATCATCCGTTCCGTCGGCGCGATGCACCGACGCAACCAACCTGATGGAGAAAGTCATGAACAGCCACTACGCTCTTGCCCTGCTCCTCGCCGCCGCCGCTGCCGGCAACGTCCGCGCCGACGACATCACCATCGACCCGCAGCCCTTCGTCTCCACCGCCAGCCGCGCGGACGTGATGACCGAGATGCAGCAGTTCCGGCACGCGGGCGTGAACCCCTGGGCCGACGACTACAACCAGCTGGCGCAGGCGCGCGGCACGAAGACCCGCGCGGAGGTCAAGGCGGAATTCATCGCCGAGCGCGACCAGGTGAACGCCATGTACGCGGAAGACAGCGGCTCCAGCTACCTGTCGCGCGTCGCCGCCGCCAAGGCGCACCCACGCACGACCGAGCTGGCCCGGAAGGAGTGAGCCCATGGCCACGACCGTCGCGCTTCCGCGCCTCGCCAGGGTCGCGTGCCTTTGGGGCATCTTCGTGCTCGTCCAGTCCGGCACGGACGCGCACCCGTTCGCGTGGACCAGCGTGACGGTCGTGGCCGGCATCGGGATCTCGATCCTGATGCTGTCCGCCGAAGACACGCCGTGGGGCAGCGTGCTCACCGCCGCCGTCCTGCTGGCCACCAGCCCGATGCTGCAGACGTACTGGATGATGCCGCGCAACCAGCCCGCCGCGGAATCGTTCACGTTCCTCAAGACGATGCTGATCCTGGGCGGCCTGCTGCTGCTGGCGCGCCTGGAGGCGGATGTCTCGGAACCCCGGCCGCCCGGAGCGCCGGACGCGCATCCATGACGAGGCCCGGCCATGGCCGCAGTCGGTCCCCCGGCTGCCGGCCGTGGCCGGTGCTCACTGGATCATGCGCATCAACCGGCCCAGGATGCCGTTGACGAAGCCCTGCACGGCCTCGCCGGGCGAGGGCTCCTCGGGTGCCTTGGGCTTCGGCCGCGGGATGTCGAACTCCACGTTCGGATCCGCGGCGTGCTGGCGCAAGGCCTGCACGAAGAAGTCGCCCACGATGGGCAGCGCGCTGCGGGCGCCCGGCCCCCAGCTGTCGCCCATGCTCACGCGGTTGTCGTCGTAGCCCACCCACGCGCCCGCCACGAGCTGCGGGTGCATCAGGATGAACCAGCCGTCGCTGTTGTCCTGGGTGGTGCCGGTCTTGCCGGCCACGTCGGCCTGGATGCCGTAGCGCGCGCGGATGGCGTTGCCGGTGCCCTCGTCGATGACGCCGCGCATCACGTCGACCAGCTGCAGCGCCTGCGGCCGGGGCATGACTTCCATCGCATCGGGACGCGTGACGATGGCCAGCGTGTGCCCCTGGCGGTTCTCGACCTGCGTGATCATCTGCGGTTCGCCGAGGTAGCGGCCCTCGTTGGCGAGCGTGCCGTAGGCGGCCACCATCTCGCGCAGCGTCACGGGACTGGTGCCCAGGGCCAGCGAGGGCACCAGTTCCAGCTTGCTGTCACGCACGCCCAGGTTGAAGGCGAGCTCGCCCACCTTCTGCGGGCCGATGCGCTGCATCACCTGCGCCGTGATCCGGTTGTTCGACTGGGCCAGGCCCTGTCGCAGGGTCATGGGCGCGTTGGTGGGCGGCGAGCCGTCACGCGGCGTCCAGACCTTGCCGCCACGCTCGCGGAAGGTCACTTCCTCGTCGAGGAAGGTGTCGTCGGGCGACAGGCCGTTGGCGAAGGCCGCGCCGTAGACGAAGGGCTTGAAGGTGGAGCCCGGCTGGCGCCGTGCCTGGTTGACGTGGTCGAAGGGTTCCGTCGCGAAGTCGGGGCTGCCCACCCAGGCGCGGATCGTGTTGGAGCGCGGGTCGAGCGCCACGAAGCCCGCCTGCAGCGGCGCATTGTCCTCGCCCGCGGCGCGCCGGGCGCGTTCCGCCAGGCCCTGCAGCTGGTGCATCTGGTGCGCCACGGCGGCGTTCGCGGCCTTCTGCAGGCGCGAGTCGATCGTGGTGCGCACGACAAGGCCGTCGGCATAGATGTCGTAGTCTTCCTTGTCGGCCCAGGCGATCAGCCACTTCTTGACCTGCTGCGTCGCGTGCGGCGCGAGGCCCACCTCGGGGTCCTGGCGTTCGAAGTCGATGCGCAGCGGCCGCGCGGCCAGCGCCTGCGCCCGCTTGGGGTCGAGCTTGCCGTACTTCACCATCTGCGCCAGCACGATGTTGCGGCGGTCGCGCGCCCGCTCCGGGTTGAGCACGGGGTTGTAGTAGGCCGTGCCCTTGAGCATGCCGATCAGCGTGGCGCTCTCCAGCACGTCGAGCTGGTCGGCGGACTTGTCGAAGTAGGTGCGCGCGGCCATCTCGATGCCGAACGCGTTGTAGAGGAAGGGGACCGTGTTGAGGTAGGTCTCGAGGATCTCGTCCTTCGAGTAGACCGCCTCGATCTTGAGCGCGGTGATCGCCTCCTTCACCTTGCGCGTGAGCGAGGGCGCGCGGCCGATCTCCTGCGGGTAGAGGTTGCGCGCCAGCTGCTGCGTGAGGGTGGAGCCGCCCTCGCGCCGGCCGCGCAGTGTATTGAACGCCGCGCCGAGCGTGCGCCACGGGTCGACGCCGTGGTGTTCGTAGAAGCGGCGGTCCTCGGTGGCGATGAGGGCCTGGATCACCGGCTTCGAGATCTTGTCCAGCGGCACCCATTCGCGGTTGACCCGCTTGAATTCCGCCAGCACCACGCCGTCGGCCGAGAGCACCACGGACGGCACCTCGGACTTGGCCTTGCGCAGGTCCGAGATGCTGGGGGTGAACGGGATCAGCGCCAGCACCCACGCGAGCACCAGAGCGGGCACCAGCAGTGCCGTACGGAAGGGATGGCGGCGCGCCAGGTCGCGCGCTCGGCGCAGTTGGTCGACGGCCCAGGCCAGGGCCCGGGAAAGGGCCGGGGTCATGCGCACGAATCTAGGAGTACTTTTGGCTCAGCGGTGTAGGACCCAGCCGCAACAGGATAGTTCAGCAGAATCCGTAAATCGTTGTGACTATCCGCCGGCACGTTTGACCGCGAACCCGCGCTGCTGCAGGAGGGACATCACTTTTTCGACGTGGTCGCCCTGTACTTCGATGGCGCCATCCTTGATGGTGCCGCCAGTGCCGCAGGCGGCCTTGAGGTCCTGGCCCAGTTTCACCAGTGCCGCGGCGTCGACCGGGACACTCCGTACCACGGTGACCGCCTTGCCGCCGCGGCCCTTGGTCTCGCGCAGGACGCGCACGATGCCGTCCGACACCGGGGCCGCCTGGGCCTGGCGGCAGGTGCACCGGGCCACCGGGTTCCGGCAGGCCGGACACATCCGGCCACCCTCGGTGGAATAGACCAGGCCTCCCGTGCTGCGCATGCCGCCATTTTATGGCCGGCCCCCAATCGTCAGCCCGCGACGGCCTCCAGCGGCAGCACGGTGGCGACGAAGCGGTAGCCCTTGCTCGCCTGGTAGCGCGGGTCGCTCTTGGCGAGCGCCATGAACTCGCGGTGGCCCGACTTGCTGCGGCCGGCCAGGCCGCCCGCGCTGGCCCGGCCCAGGGCTTTGCGCCCGGGTTCCTCGCCGCAGTGCTGGTCCAGCCCGAACAGCCCGCCCAGCACGGCGCCGCCGGTGGACTGTGCCTGCACCGGCGCGGTCTGCACCAGCGCCTCGTACGAAGTGTCGCCCTGGTGCCGGCCCACGCTCCAGGCCTTGTACTGGCCGCAGGCGATGCGCAGCGTGGCCGTGGACGGGCTCAGGCTGCCTTCCCACGCCCCGGCGAGCTGCGGCTGGCCGCGCTCGTCCACGCGCAGCAGCAGGCGCGCGTCCGCGAAGGTCGCGTCGCGGCTCGGCGCGCCATCCAGGCCCAGCCCCTCGACGTAGACGATGTTGCACGCGCACGGATGGCGGCAGACCCAGTGGCCCGCGGCCTGCAGCGCGCGCACGAGATCGCCGGCGAGGTCTTCGCCGGGCACCAGCGGGAAGGAGGCATCCGCGCGCAGGAGCGCGTTGGCCACCTGCATGTCGATCGCGGTCGCGCCCGCGAGGCCCCAGTGCACGAGGAATTCGGCCAGGGCCCAATGCGACACCGGGCCGAACAGCCGGTCCACGGGCGGATCGAGCAGCCCCGCGGCGGTCAGCTGCACCTGCACGTCCGCGGCAAGCTCCGCGTCCGCACCCACGCGCGCCAGCGGCACGGCCGGCAGGCCGGCGGCAATGTGCTTCAGTTTCATCGCATCCTCCAGCGCCGCGGACACGCGTGTCCGCGGTGATTCGATGCTAGGGATCGGGAGGACGCCTGCCCTCTGCCGGATGGCGCAGCAGCGGCCGGCCTGCGTCAATTCAGTGGTGCGCGATGCGGCGGCCGAGGGCCCATTCCAGCAGCACGATGCCGGCGGCGATGCCCACCACCCACAGCGCGACCGAGGGCGCCATCAGGTTCTGGTAGGCATCGGAGGCGCGCGTATAGGCCTTGAGGGCAACCTTGATGCCCTGCGCCCATTCCTCGTGAAGGATGTCCATCGCTTCCTCCCGGCCGGCACGATGCCGTCCTCGCCGATGCAAGCAAAGTTAGCACCAGGCCCTGCAAGCCGCCTCGCCCGATCGGGGTGGCCCTGCTGCGCGCAGGCTCATGAACGCATCGGTACTCGTCCGTGCAAAGCGCGACGACGTGCAAGCGCAGAGCACGCGCGTGTGCCTCGTATGCAATCCGGCCGATGGCATGCGCGCATCCGCTGCCTATTCTGGATCGCAGCTTTCCCGGGAGACGCCCATGCGCGATGTACTGAGCACCATGATCCCTTGCACCGACTGCAGCGAACGCAGGAGCGACCTGGAGGGCACCGGCCACCACGTGGTCGACTGCCGCGAAGATCCCACCCTCCCCGGCTACTGCATCCTGCACTACACCCTGCCGCCGGCGCCGCGCGATGCCGCGCCACCGGCGATTGCCGCGACGCAGGCCCAGGCGGCGAAGGCCATCGTCAACATCTTCGAGACCGCCGCGGTGCGCGGCGACTACGGCCAGGTCACGCTGATGCCCGGCGACACCGGACGGCTGACCTACGGCCGCGCGCAGGTGTCGCTCGGCTCGGGCAACCTGGGCCGCATGATCGATCGCTACTGCGCCACGGTCGGTGCGCGCTTCGCGGCGCGGCTGCGCGCGTGGCTGCCGGCGCTCACCGCGCGCAGCGCTGCCGCGGACACCGACCTCAAGCTGCACAACCTGCTGCGCGCCTGCGCCGACGATCCCGTGATGCGCGACGTGCAGGACGCCTTCTTCGACGAGGCGTACTGGGAGCCGGCCGTGCGCGCCGCGGCCCGCCTGGGCATCCGCTCGCCGCTCGGCACCGCCGTGGTGTACGACAGCTGGGTGCACGGCTCGTGGGCGCTGCTGCGCGACCGGACGACGGGCACCGGCACGCTGCAGGCCTTGGGCGAGCACGAATGGATCCAGCGCTACCTGCTCATGCGCCGCGACTGGCTGGCCACGCATCCCAACCCGCTGCTGCGCACGTGCGTCTACCGCATGGACGCGTTCCAGCGCCTGGTCGCGCAGGACGCCTGGGGCCTGCCGCTGCCGCTGGTGGTGCGCGGCCTCGAGATCTCGCAGGCCACGCTCACCGCCCTGCCGCCGGGCTGCTACGACGGTCCGCAGCCGGGTGCGCGCAACCTCACGGTGCAGTCACCGCTGCAGCGCGGGCTGGACGCGCGGCTGGTGCAACTGGCGCTGTCGGACCAGGGCTGCGACGTGCGCGCGGACGGCGTGTTCGGCAACGGGACCGCGAAGTTCATCCGCGCGTTCCAGCGCACGAGCGACCTGCCGGAGACGGGGGTTGCGGATGCGGTGGTGATCCACAAGTTGATGGCGATGGAGGGGTAGAGGGGGTCAAGGCAGGTTCTCCCGAAAGATCACCTGGCTGCGCACCTGCTCCACGCCAAGATTCGCCTCCCGCCCATCCCGCAGGTTCGCGAACACGCGCACGCAATGCATCACCGCGCCCTGCGGGTTCTGCGTGATCACCGCGTCCATGGAGCCGTCGATCAGCAGCGCGCGCGTGTCGGGCGTGAGGCCGTGGCCGATGAAGACCGGCGGCCGCGCCAGCTTCGCCTCGTGGATGGCGCGCGCGACGCCCTCCGGCCCGCCGCCGATGTTGTAGATGCCGGCCAGGTCGCCGTGCTGCTCGAACAGTGCACGTGCCTGCCGGTAGTTCTTCTCCGCGTCGTCCTGGCCTTCGCGCAAACCCACCACCTGCACGCCGGGGTACTGCTCCTCGAACAGGTGCAGGAACCCGGCCTCGCGCTCCTCGTGGGCGCGGTAGCTGAGCGACCCGGCGATCATCGCGACCTTTGCGCCCTTGCTGCGCGCGACCGGCCCCATGAAGCGCGCGATCAGGTAGGCGGCCGTGCGGCCCGCGGCGCGGTTGTCGAGGCCGACGTAGGCGGCGCGCTGCGAGTTCGACAGGTCCGAGATCAGCGTCACTGTCGGCACGCCTTGCGCGGCCAGTTCCGCGACCGCCTCGCGCACCAGCGGATGCTCCAGAGCCATGAAGGCGATGCCGTCGCACTTCTTCCCGTGCCGCAGGAGTTCGCGCGCCAGCGCCTGCGGGTTGAAGCTTTCGATGTATTCGGCCTGGCAGCGCACGTTGAAGGGCGCCCAGTGGTCCTGCGAATACCCGATCACGTCGCCCAGCATGTGCAGGAAACGGTTGCTGCCCTCGGGGATCAGGAACGCGAGCCGCAAGGGCTTGGGCGCGAGGGTCGTGCGTGCCTTCGCATCCGACACGTAGCCCAGGTCGGCCGCCGCGCGCATCACGCGCTGCACCGTCGCCGGACGCACGCCGCTGCGCCCGTGGAGCACGCGGTCCACGGTGGCGAGCGACACTTCGGCGCGCAGCGCCACTTCCTCCATGCGCGGCAGGGACACCTCAAAACCCCTCAGTGAACCGGTTTGACGCACCGGTTTCGGCCGCCTACTCTAGCGCCGCTCGGGGCTGCAGGGCAACAAGGCAGCCTCAGAAGACCTCAAAACCCGTCATAGGAGACAAGCCATGACCCGTCACCTCGCGCCGTCCACGCGTCGCACCGTGCTGCGCCAGCTGGGCGCGCTGCCCGCGGCCGCCGTCGCCGCCGCCGTCCCCGGTGTCGCCCGCGCCGCGGAGTACTCGCTGAAGTACGGCAACAACCTGCCGCTCACGCACCCGCTGAACATCCGCGCGCAGGAAGCCGCCGACCGCATCGCCAGGGAAAGCAAGGGCCGCGTCGAGGTCAAGATCTTCCCGAACAACCAGCTCGGGGGCGACACCGACATGCTGGCGCAGGTGCGCTCCGGCGGCATCGACTTCTTCACGCCCTCGGCGCTGGTGATCGCGACGCTGGTGCCCGTGGCCGCGATCAACGCGGTCGGCTTCGCGTTCGGAGACTACAGCCAGGTCTGGGGCGCCATGGACGGCAAGGTCGGCGCCCACGTGCGCGCCGCCATCGCCAGGATGCGCCTGCATGCCTTCGAGAAGATGTGGGACAACGGCTTCCGCCAGATGACCAGCAGCAAGGGCCCCATCGCCGCGGCCCGGGACATGGACGGCCTGAAGATCCGCGTGCCGGTGAGCCCGCTGTCGGTGAGCATGTTCAAGGGCCTGGGCGCGTCGCCCGCCAGCCTGCAGTTCAGCGAGGTCTATTCGGCGCTGCAGACGAAGATCGTCGACGCGCAGGAGAACCCGCTGCCCATCATCCAGGTGGCCAAGCTGTTCGAGGTGCAGAAGAACTGCTCCCTGTCCAACCACATCTGGGACGGCTTCTGGTTCATCGCCAACGGCCGCATGTGGGAAGGCCTGCCCGCCGACCTGAAGGCCATCGTGTCCGGCGCGATCAACGACGCCGGCGTCGCGCAGCGCGAGGACATCCGCAAGTTCAACGAGACGGTCCAGGCCGACCTCGCCGCCAAGGGCCTGCAGTTCAACAAGGCCAGCCCGGACACCTTCCGCGCCAAGCTGCGCCAGGCCGGCTTCTACGGCGAGTGGAAGGGCCGCTTCGGCGACGAGGCCTGGGGCCTGCTGGAACAGTCCGTCGGCAAGCTGGCCTGAGCGCGGAGCGGTGGTGACTCCCTCGCTCGCGCACGAGATGCCCCCGCCCGCGCACGCGACCGGCCTGGCCGGCGCGCTGGCGCGGCGCATGGACGCGGCGCTGGGCACCGCCGTCGAGACGGTCGCGGGCACGCTGGTCCTGGTGGAGATCTTCGTGCTCCTGGCCGGCGTCATCGCCCGCTACGTGTTCCAGCAGCCGCTGGTGTGGTCGGACGAACTCGCATCGCTGCTGTTCCTGTGGCTGTCGATGCTGGGCGCGGTGGTGGCGCTGCGGCGCGGCGAACACATGCGCATGACCGGGCTCGTGAGCCGCGTCGGTGCGCGCACGCAGGCGATGCTGGAGACGCTGGCGCTGACCATCCCGCTGGCCTTCATCGCGCTGGTGCTGTGGCCGGCCTTCGAGTACGCGAGCGAGGAGATGCCGGTCGTGAGCCCGGCGCTGGAGATCAGCAACGCCTGGCGCGCGAGCGCGATCCCGGTGGGGCTGTCGCTGATGGCGATCGTCGCGCTGCTGCGGCTGTTCCGCCAGCATGCGGCGCGGCACATCGTGGCGGCGCTGGCCCTCACGGTGGCGCTCGTCGCCGTGTTCTGGGTCGCCGGCCCGACGCTGATGCCGCTCGGCAAGCTGAACCTGGTGCTGTTCTTCGTCGCGGTCGTGGCCGCCTGCGTGTTCGGCGGCGTGCCGATCGCCTTCTCCTTCGCGCTCGCCACCTTCGCCTACCTGGCGCTCACCACGCGCACGCCGCTGCTCGTGATGGTGGGACGGCTGGACGAAGGCATGTCGCACCTGATCCTGCTGGCGGTGCCGCTGTTCATCTTCCTCGGCGCGCTGATCGAGATGACGGGCATGGCCAAGGCCATGATCCGGTTCCTCGCCAGCCTGCTGGGTCATGTGCGCGGCGGGCTGTCGTACGTGCTGATCGGCGCGATGTACCTGGTGTCCGGCATTTCCGGCTCCAAGATCGCCGACATGGCGGCCATCGCGCCGGTGCTGTTCCCGGAGATGCGCAAGCGCGGCGCGAAGCCGGGCGACCTGGTGGCACTGCTGTCCGCGACGGGCGCGCAGACGGAAACGATCCCGCCTTCCATCGTGCTGATCACGATCGGCTCGGTGACCGGCGTCTCGATCGCGGCGTTGTTCACCGGCGGCCTGTTGCCGGCCGTGGTGGTCGGCGCCTGCCTGGGCGCCGTCGTGTGGTGGCGCTACCGGCACGAGGACCTGTCGCAGGTGCGGCGCCATGAAAAGCGCGAGATCGGCCGCTACCTCCTCGTCGCGCTGCCGGCCATCGCCCTGCCCTTCGTGATCCGCGCCGCGGTGGTCGAAGGCGTGGCGACCGCCACGGAGGTGTCCACCATCGGCATCGCGTACTCCGTGATCGTCGGCGTCTTCATCCACCGCCAGTTCGACCTGAAGCGCATTCCCGGCATGCTGGTGGAGACCGCGTCGCTCACCGGCGCGATCATCTTCATCGTCGGCTGCGCCACCGCCATGGCCTGGGGCCTCACGCAATCGGGCTTCTCGCAGGACCTGGCCGCGTGGATGAAGGCCATGCCCGGCGGCGCGCTGGGCTTCCTCGCGATCTCCATCGCCGCCTTCGTGGTGCTGGGCAGCGTGCTGGAAGGCATCCCGGCCATCGTGCTGTTCGGGCCGCTGCTGTTCCCCATCGCCAAGGCCGTGGGCATCCACGAGGTGCACTACGCGATGGTCGTGATCTTCGCCATGGGCATCGGCCTGTTCTCGCCGCCCTTCGGCGTCGGCTACTACGGCGCCTGCGCGATCAGCAAGATCCATCCCGACGAGGGCCTCAGGCACATCGCCGGCTACATCGGCGCGCTGCTGCTCGGACTGGCCATCGTCGCCCTCGTTCCCTGGTTCTCCATCGGCTTCCTGAAGTAAAGAGGTTTCCTTCCCATGAGCAGATTCTTCGGCGAGATCCGCCAGGTGGCCTATCTCGTGCCCGACATCGAGGCCGCGATGGACTACTGGGCCAACGTGCTGGGCGTGGGCCCCTGGTTCTACAACCCGCGCGTGCCGATCAAGAACTACACCTATCGCGGCGAACACTACGAGCCTCACAACTCCGTCGCGCTGGCGAATGCCGGCGGCCTGCAGGTGGAGCTGCTGCAGACGCGCAACGACGTGCCCTCCATGTACCGCGACTTCCTCCGCGCGGGCCACCAGGGCGCGCAGCATTTCGCGTACTGGACGGAGAACTTCGACGCCGACCTGGCGCGCGCCGAGGCGGCCGGCTTCCAGGTCTGCATGGGCGGCGAGGTGGGCGAGAACGGCCGCTTCGTCTACTTCGAGGACAGGAAGCATCCCGGCCAGCATCCCGGCACGGTGGTGGAACTGTCGGAAGTCGCCGGCCCCAAGGGCAAGCTGTTCCGGATGATCCGCGAGGCGGCGCAGGGCTGGGACGGCAAGGACCCGGTGCGGCCCTTCCCCGACCTGGGCAAGCTGTAGACCATGGCCGCCGAACGCTTCAGCGCCACCTACCTGATCGAAACACCCCTGGACGTGGCGCAGGTCGCCGAGGTGTTGGCGGGCGAACAGTCCTCCGGCACCTTCACGCGCGTCGCAGGGGAGACCGACGCCTTGCGCGAACGCGCGCGGGCGACGGTGGAATCCATCGAATTGCTGGACGTCGCACAGGTCCCCAGCCTGCCGAACGGCTGGATGCGCCGGCGCGGGATGTTCACCCAGCCGCAGACGTGGCAGCGCGCGCGGTTGAAGGTGAGCTTCCCGGTGGCCAACGTCGGCGCCAACCTGCCAACCCTGGCCGCGACCGTGTCGGGCAACCTGTTCGACCTGGGCGAGGTGACGGGACTGCGGCTCGAGCGGCTGGACCTGCCCGCGTCCTATCGCCGCCAGTTCGAGCTGCCCAAGCAGGGCATCGCGGGCACGCGCCGGCTCACGGGCGTCGAGGGCCGTCCCCTCATCGGCACGATCATCAAGCCCAACGTCGGCCTGTCCGCGGAGGAGACCGGCGAACTGGTCGGCAAGCTGTGCGCCGCCGGCGTCGACTTCATCAAGGACGACGAGTGCTGCGCCAACCCCGCGCATGCGCCGCTGGACCAGCGCGTGCGCGCGGTGATGCGCCGCGTGCGCGACCACCAGGAGAAGACCGGCAAGCACGTGATGGTCGCCTTCAACATCAGCGACGACGCCGACGCGATGCGCCGGCACGCGCACCTGGTGCAGAGCGAAGGCGGCAGCAGCGTGATGGTGAGCCTCAACTGGGTGGGTTTCTCCGCGGTGCGCACGCTGCGGCGGCACTGCGACCTCGCGATCCACGGCCACCGCAACGGCTTCGGCGCGCTCTCCCGCCATCCCATGCTCGGCTTCGACTTCCAGTCGTGGCAGGCGCTGTGGCGACTGGCCGGCGTGGACCACATGCACGTGCATGGACTGCAGGGCAAGTTCGCGCAGACGGACGAGGAAGTGGTCGAGGCCGCGCGCGATTCGCTGTCGCCGTTGACCGAAGGCCTCGACGACCGCGTGCTGCCTGCCTTCTCCAACGGGCAGTGGGCCGGCACCGTTCCCATCACCTGGGACCAGGTGCGCAGCAACGACGTGCTGTTCATGTCGGGCGGCGGCATCCTCGCGCACCCCGATGGCGCCGCGGCCGGCGTGGCCAGCCTGCAGCAGGCGTGGGACGCGGTGCAGAAGGGCGAGACGCTCGCCGACCGCGCACAGCGTGCACCGGAGCTGCGCCGGGCGATCGAGTTCTTCGGCAAGAAGGCATGAGCGGCGCACGCGTCGGCTGGTACGGCGACGACTTCACCGGCGCCACCGACACGCTGGCCGTGCTGACGCAGGGCGGCCTGCGCGCGCTGCTGTTCCTGGGCGTGCCGCGGGCGGAGCGCCTCGCGCGGGCGGCGCGCGTCCTCGGGGGTCCGCTGGACGCCATCGGCATCGCCGGCGCGGCGCGCGCGATGGCGCCTGCCGCCCTCCGCGCCGAACTGGCGCCCGTCGCGGAATTCTTCGCGCGCCAGCGCGTGCCGCTGCTGCACTACAAGGTGTGCTCCACTTTCGATAGCGCTCCGGACACCGGCAGCATCGGCGAAGCGGTGCGCGCGCTGCGCGGCGCGATGCCGAACCCGCTGGTCGCGATCGTGGCGGGCCAGCCCAGCCTGGGCCGCTACTGCGCCTTCAGCAACCTGTTCGCGGCCGCCGGCCGCGACGGCGTGGTCGAACGCATCGACCGCCACCCGACCATGCGTGCGCATCCCGTGACGCCGATGGCGGAAGCGGACCTGCGCCGGCATCTGGCGCTGCAAGGCCTGGAGCCGGTGGCCGCCCTGCACTACCCGCTGTACCGCCGCAGCGAGCAAGAACAGGAACGCGCGCTCGACGATGCGCTCGCCGCGCGGCCGCGGGCCGTGCTGATGGACGTCGCCGATGAAGCGCACCTCGCCCCGGTGGGACGGCTGCTGTGGAACGCTGCGCAGCGGCAGCCGCTGCTGGCGGTGGGCTCCAGCGCGGTCGCGCAGGCCCTGATCGCGCACTGGCGCCGCGCCGAGGTCGCGCCATCGCCCCTGCCGCGCGCGAACGGTCCGGTCTTCGTCTGGGCCGGCAGCCTCTCGCCCGTCACGGCGCGCCAGGTCCGCGCCGCGCGGTCCTACGAAATCCTGCGCGTGGCGCCGGGGGGATTGTTCGACGAAGCCGCGGCGCAGGCCGCCGCCGCGCGCATCCGCGCCGCCCTGGCGGCCGGCCACAACGTGCTGGCCTGCACCGCGCCGGAGGGCGAGACGCGGGCCGACACTTCGCGCGCCGGCGAGCTCGCGGCGCGCGGCGCCCGCTTCGTGCGCGAACTGCTGCGCGAGCACGCCCGCACGGGCCGGCCCCTGCGCCGGGTCGGCATCGTCGGCGGCGACACCTCGAGCCTCGCGGTGCAGGCGATGGATCTGTGGGGACTGTCCTTCCGCGGCACGCTGGGTGCCGGCGTCGCGGTCAGCCGCACGCACGGCGACGACCCCGTCTTCGACGGCATGGACCTCATGCTCAAGGGCGGCCAGATGGGCGCCGAGGACGTCTTCGAGCAGCTGCTCTGATCAGGCGACGGGCCGCGCCGCATCCGGCAGCGCCATGTAGCCGATCGACCCGTCCGCCTCGCAGCCGACCGGGTACACCTTGCGATCGGGCTCGCCCTGCTGCAGGTCCGCTTCCGACCGGAACAGGCGGCTGAACAGGCGGCGCGATTCGTTCGTGAGCCCCTCCAGGAAGTAGCGGTGGCCGCCGGGTCCCGTCTGCGCGTTGGAGAAGCTGACGTAGCGGAAGCCGGGGCCGTGCAGGATGGTCGTGCCCGGATCGGCGCCCAGCTTCAGCTGCTTGCCGCCGTCCGCGACGAAGGCGCCGAACAGCACGCTGTCGCCCTTGTTGAAGGTGACGTAGGTGCGCCCCTTGGGCCGCAGCTGGTGCAGCCAGCCGGTGTGGCCGTCCGCGCGCACGCAGGGCGCGAGCAGCACCACGTTCTGCGCCGTCCCCACCGATTCGCTCGCGCCCGGCACCTCCAGCGTGTACTGCAGCAGGTGCCCGCCCAGGCTGTGCGCCGCCAGCGTGTAGGGCTGCGCGTTGGAGATCAGCCGCGCGGTCGCGACGAGGCGCAGGAACAGCGCCAGCGCGTCGACCGAATCCTGCGCGTTGGTCTTGGCCTGGCGGTAGCGGCGCGCGATCTGCTGCGCGTCCGCGTTGCCGCGGGTCTGCGGCTTGACGCCCGAGAGGTCCAGCTCCTCCACCGGCGCATCGCCGCCCTGCAGGCGCGGCAGCGCATTGCCGTCGGCGAGGAAGCCTTCGGACGGCCACGAGAAGCCGAGCACCTCCACGTTGTATTCCGCCTCCAGCTGCAGGCAGCGGGTGAAGTCCTGCTGCGGCGTGTTGCCGTTGCCGTGCACGAACGCGAGCAGCGGCCGCGCGCCGCGGAACAGCGGCACCAGCAGGTCCAGCGCATCGCGCTCGGTGACGTCGTCGTCGATGGCGGAGAGCTGCCACTTCAGCGCCGCGTCGCGCGTGACCGAGGCGACGCCGACACGGTGGCCCCCCGGCACGAAGCTGCGCTGGAAGGCGGCGGCGCCTGCGTTGGCGTCCACGTCGCGGTTGGTGAAGACGAGCATGGGGGTCTCCTCTCGCAAGGCGGGAGGGAAGTCTGCGCCTCGCGGGGGCGCGTGTCAGCCACCCGAGTGGGAGAGGTTTGTTGCGCGGCGGTGGGGTTCGCTGGCGCTCACCGCCACCCTACGAGCCCGGCGTAGGGTGGCGGTGAGCGAAGCGAACCCCACCGTCGCGGCCTACATCGCCGCGGGCGCCCCCACCTTCAACTTTTCCCCCCACGGCACCAGCGCTTCCATGATCCCCGGATGCAGCGCGACGCCCTGCTCCTCCTGCTCGCGCCGCAATGCGAACCCCTTTTCGCCCGGCATGCGCACCGGCCGGCCGGGCTGCGCGGGCTTGGATGCGTGGCACTTCTCGACGATGGCGTCCATCTGCCGCACGAAGTCCTTTGTCCCCGCGAACGCGGCCGGGTCCAGCACCTGCAGGAACACCGTCGCGCCCCAGCCCTGCTTGGGATCGGCGCGGCCGAAGCCGGCGAGGCCGCCCGTGAGCGCCTCCACGGTCAGCGACAGGCCGTAGCCCTTGTGGCCCGAGTCGAGGCCGCCCAACGGCAGGATGGTTCCCTTCGGTTCCTTGAACAGCACCGCGGGATCGTCCGTGGGCTGGCCGTGCCCGTCGATCACCCACCGCGCGGGCAGCTTGCCGCCCTGCTGGTGCAGCCGGTTGGTGAGCCCGTTGGTGGTGGCCGAGGTGGAAATGTCCGTCACGATCGGCTCGCCTGACGTGGGAATGCCGAACGAGATCGGGTTGGGCGTGAAGACCGGTTCCAGCCCGCCATAGGGCGCGACGCTGGCGGAGTTCGGGTCCGAGCAGGCCAGCATCATCATCAGGCCCTGCTCGGTCGCCCGCTTGTGGAACGCGGCCAGGCAGGCGATGTGGTGGCTCTGGCGGATGACCACCGTGCCGGTGCCGCAGCGCCTGGCCATGGAGGAGGCCTTCTTCATCGCCTCCAGCACCAGCCACGGCCCGGGCAGGCGCCGGCCGTCCCAGGTGAGCGTGGCGGGCGTCTCGTGGATCACGTGCGGTTGCCCCTCCACCTTCATCGCGCCGGACTCCACTTCGCGCAGGTACGACGGCAGCAGTTGCAGGCCGTGCGTGGTGTGGCCGAGCAGGTCGCCGTCGACCAGGATGTCGGCCACGCCCTGCGCCTTGTCGTCGGGCATGCCCGCCGCGGTCAGCAGGGCACAGGCGTAGTCATGCAAGCGCGAGGCGTCGTAGCGGGGGGTGGGCGGGGTCATGGTGGCCGCAGTCTACGCTGGCCCCCCGGCTTCTTGCCGGACAAGGACTGCGCCGGGCCGGGCAATCGTCGTACCTCAGCCGTGCATCGCCTGCGCCACCATGGCGACTGGCTTGGCAAGGAGAACAACAAGATGGATTCGCCCTTCTGGCTCTGGCTGTCGCTCGCGCTGATCGCCGCGCTCCTGCTGGTGATCTATTCGATCCGCTGGCACCGCAGCCCCATCCTCGCGGTGAGCCACGCGTGGGGCATCGAGAAGCTGATGCCGTCGATCTCGGGCCTGACCCTCAGCACCTCCGTCGAGGGCAACGCGGTGGAGGTGCTCGAGAACGGCGCCTTCTTCGACGTGCTGGTCGAGAGCGTCCTGGGCGCGCAGCACTCGGTGCACTTCGAGACCTTCCTGTGGAAGCCCGGCCGGCTCGCGGACCGGCTGGCCGACGCCTTCATGGTGCGCGCCCGCGCGGGCGTGCCCGTGCGCATCATGCTCGATGCGCAGGGCAGCAAGAAGATCGAGAGGGACAAGGTGGAGCGGCTGCGCGAGGCCGGCTGCAAGGTGAAGTTCTTCCACAAGCGCTCGCTGTACACGATCGGCGTCCTCAACGACCGCGACCACCGCAAGCTGTGCGTCATCGACGGCCGGGAGGCCTTCGTGGGCGGCCACTGCATCACCGACGACTGGCTGGGCGACGCCGAGGACGGCCAGCACAACTCGGACGTGAGCGTGCGGCTGCGCGGCCCCATCGTGCACAGCCTGCAGGGCGCGTTCAGCGAAAACTGGGCCGGCGAAACCGGCGAGCTGTTCGTGGGCGAGGAGTTCTTCCCGGTGCTGCACAAGGCGGGCGACATCCCCATCCATGCGGCGTTCGTCAAGCCGGAGAACTCGGCACCGGCCGTCAAGATCCTGCACCACACCGCCGTGTGCCTGGCGCGCAAGAGGATCTGGATCCAGAACCCCTACTTCATTCCCAAGAAGGAAGCGATCCAGGCCCTGGGCGCGGCCGTGCGGCGGGGCGTGGACGTGCGCGTGCTGATGCCGTCCACCAGCGGCTCCGACTCTCCCACCGTGCAGCACGCGGGCCACCGGCACTTCGAGCAGTTGCTGAAGCTGGGGGTGCGGCTGTTCGAGTATCCGCACACCCTGCTGCACCAGAAGCTCATGACCATCGACGGCTGCTGGAGCGCGGTGGGCTCCACCAACTTCGACGACCGCTCCTTCGACACCAACGACGAGATCACGCTCGGCATCCTGGACGAAGGCATCACGGCGAAGTTCGACGCGATCTTCGAGCGTTACGTGCAGCGGGCGCGGGAGGTGGACCTGGACGCGTGGAGCCGCCGCGGCTGGCTGCACAAGGCGCAGGACAACGCGGCGTACCTGCTGAAGAACCTGTTGTGAGCGCCGCGTTCCAACGACCTAGTGGGTCGCGAACGGCCGCATCTTCTCGAACGCCTTGTCGACCGTCCCTGCCAGGAAGTACTGCGGGTGCTGCTGGCCGCCCATCGCCGTGCTCACCTGGTCCTGGAACTGGCGGTACGTGCCCTTGAAGCCGCCGTTGGCCCAGGCCTTCAGCACCTGCGTCGTGAAGGCGCCGTTGACCGCGCCGTCGTAGGAGACCTCGTCGTCGCGGCAGCCGGAGATGAGGATGATGCTCGCGCGCACCTTGGCCTTCTCCGCGGGGCCGGCCAGTTGCTGGATCGAGTCGAACAACGACTTGCGGTTCTTGTAGATCGCCTCGGACTTCGCCAGCGGCAGCCACTTGGGCCGCATCTCGCCGCGCATGCCGGTCGGGCGCGGGCGGAAGGCGTCGCGCGCCACCGATCCGCTATGGCAGCTGTCCGAGAACATGGAGATGCGCACGCCGGGCGCGAAGCGGCCGAACATCGCATACAGCTCGTCGTCGAGCAACATGCGGTCGTACAGGCACCAGGTCTCGTCGTAGTGGTCGGGTTCGTCGCCGTTGGTGTCGGGCACCTGGCCGCCGTGGCCCGAATACGAAAGCAGGAAGTGATCGCCGGACTGCATGGTTGCCGCCGCGGCGGCCAGGTGCGCCAGCACCGCGGCCGACGTCGCCTGCTCCCGCTTCAGGATGTGGGCGTCGTATCCCTGCGCCTGGCCGATGGCGAACATGTCGTCCGCATCCTGCTCGCAGGCGGCGAGCTTGCCGTCCCAGCCGTCGTAGCCGGCGGGGTCGACCTGGTTGAGTCCGATAGCCAATGAGCGATGCGCCATGTGCGCCTCCTGGAGTGGATGGGTGTCCCGCACGGGTGCGGGCTGCCAATCTAGGAGACGCCCCGCCCTCCTTCATCCGTCGGAAGGAAGAGAGCGGAGCGCGCATTGCAAGAAGCTGCTACACGCGGCGGCGGCGCGGAACGACCTGTAACTGCATCGTCGCGCTGGCGGGCGCCGCCGTGAGCGTCAGCTGCTGCGGCGGCAGGTCGACCAGCTGGTCGGCCTGCCACACGCGGATGCGCACGGGGCCGTCCGGCACGGCGTCGAAGGCGGCGACGCCGTCGTCGCCGCTCAGCGCGGCCCAGGGCGTATCGCTCACGAACACGTGCGCCTTCATCGACGCATGCAGGTGGCACCCGAGCAGCACGGGACCGGCCTTGTCGAAGCGCGCTTCGACAGCCTGCGCCGGCCTGCCGGCCAGCTTGCCGTCCAGGCGCAGCTCGAAGCCGCCGGCATCGGCGTGCTCGAAGTTCTGGAAGCCCGCGGCGCTCGCGCGCACGTGGTGCTCCCAGGGATCGTTGTTGACGAAGGTCGCCTGCGCGCCCACGCCCACCAGCGTGACGGCGGGCACGAAGCGCATCTTCTCCTGGGAGATGGTCACCTTTGCCGGCAGCGCCTTGGGCGTGCCGGGCGCGGCGGGCGCCAGCACCACGACGGCGTCGGGCACGGGCTTGCCTTCCTTGTCCAGGACCGTCACCTTCAGCGCACCGGCCTGGGCGCCGAACGCCAGTGCGCCCAGGGCGAGCGCGAGCAGCGGGCGGATCATCGCTGGCTCCTTCAGCGGATGATGTGCCACACCTTGTTGTAGTTGTCGCCGTACTTGTCGCCCGGCTCCTGGTCCTCGGGCCACGTGTACAGCGGATGGCCCTTGTACGCCCACTGGCGCGAGCCGTCGTTGCGCACGACGATGGTGTAGTCGCCGCGAGCCTGCGCGGAGGCCGAGGCCATGTGGGGCGGCCATTTCACGGCGCAGTCACCGTTGCAGTTGGACTTGCCGCTGTTGGCGACGTCGCGGTCGAAGGTGTACAGCGTCATGCCCTTGGCGTTGACCAGCATGCCGTCCTTCATCGTGGCGGGATTGCCGCCGGCGGACAGGGATGCGCAGCCTGCAAGAAGCGCGATGGGAAGCAAGGCGGCCAGGATCTGTTTCTTCATGGAGTTCTCCGGGACAGGTCCGCACCATGCGGCCTGCATTGCACTAACGCTTGTTGCAGCGAGCTATTCCTTGGCGGCACGGGCCAGGCGAGAACTAGTTGGCACAAAGTGGTGGTGCAACGCCTGCGGCGACAATGCACGCATGTCCGAAACGCCTCCGTTGCCCCCGACCCTGATGTCCGACTTGCCGCCCGAAGCGCTGCGCGTGCTGGCGCTCGCGCGCCGCCATGCGACACCTTGCGGCGACGGCGAAATGGTGTGGCACGTCTGGGGCGAGGACCGCGGCGAACCCCTGGTGCTGCTGCATGGCGGCAGCGGGAGCTGGACGCACTGGATCCGGAACGTCGAAGCGCTGGCCGCGGCCGGCCGTCGCGTGGTGGTGCCGGACCTGCCGGGATTCGGCGATTCGGCACGTCCTCCCGGTGGGCAGGATGCCGATGCGGTGGCACCCGCCGTGGCGGACGCCCTGCCCGCGCTGGTGGGCGAAGGGCCGGTGGACGTCGTCGGCTTCTCCTTCGGCGGCCTGTGCGGCGCGCTGATGGCGGCGTCTGTGCCGGAACGCGTGAAACGGCTGGTGCTGGTGGGCGCGCCGGGCCTGGGGCTGCGCGACCGGCGGCTGCCGCTCACGTCCTGGCGCGACCAACCGACCGAGGAAGGCAAGCGGGCCGCGCATCGCAGCAACCTCGGCGTGCTGATGCTGCACCCGGACCACGTCGATGAACTCGCCGTGGACCTGCAGGGGGCGAACGTTCCGCGCGACCGGATGCATCGGCGGCGGTTGGCTCTCACGGACATCCTCGCGCGCACGCTGCCGGCGATCCGCTGCCGGATCGATGCGATCTATGGGGAGCAGGACGCGTTGTACCGGGACGTGCTGCCCGGATTGCGGGAGAAGCTGGCCCTGGCGCCTACGCTGGGGGACCTGGTGCTGATGCCGGGGGCGGCGCATTGGCTGCAGTACGAGCGGCCGGCGGAGTTCCACCGCGAGCTGCTGCCGCTGGTGGCCTGACCTTGTCTTGCTCCCTCTCCCCCTGGGAGAGGGCTGGGGTGAGGGCATCCCCTGCCGGGGGCTCGCCGTTCCGAACCGAGATCCGATGTCGCGCCGCGGCACGCCGTCAACTGGCGCTGTCGCGAACGCGCAGCTGCTGGTCGTTGGGACCGACCCTCGTCTCCACCACGCTGTCCAGGGACTTCACCATGGCTGAGAGGCTGGTGAAGTGGTGTTCCTTCAGGTTGAACGTGGGATCCAGCCGCTTGATCATGGGAAGGACCTCGGCCTTGTTCACCCAGGCGTCTCCCTTCTTCTCGGAGAGCAACCGGACCGCACGCCTCAGCAATTCGGCTGGCACGTTCGCTGGTGCTGGCATTGCCTCTGGCGTCGCCGACACATCGCCCGCACCAGGAGCCGCACTCGCCACCTCACTTGCCAGAGGCTCGACCAGGCTTTCGTAGTACCTGAATTCGTCGCAGCTCTTGGCCCAGTGCTTGTTGGTGGATCTGCGCGTCCCCACGCCGATCAGCACGCGACCGGCAGCCTTGATCTTGTGCGAGACAGGCATGAAATCGCTGTCTCCGCCGACGATCACGACCGTGCCAATGTGCGGGAACCGTGAAACGTCTTCCATCGCATCAAGGCACAAACGGATATCCGCGCCATTCTTTGCCGCGCCACCGGGCGGGAACAGTTGCACCAGTTCCACGGCGTTCTGCAGCAGCGGCTCGCGATAGCGCCCGAAAAACTGCCAGTTGCAGTAGGCACGATTGATCGCAACCGGACCGAAGGATGCAGCGGTCTCGACGACCGCCTGCACGTCGATGACGGGGTCCTGCAGCTTGAAGCGGCTCTCCCGTCCGTAGCTCCCGGCCTCCCGCTCCTCGTAAAGGCTGGCGTGGAGGTTCTCGAAATCCCAGTAGAGGGCGACGGAGCGGGACTCATCGCTGGATTGGCTGGACATGCTTCTCCCCGTCCCCTACGGTCTTACAGCGCCTTGGCGAGCCGCGCGATGCCTTCCTGGATCTTGTCCACGCCCGCGGTCGCGAACGACAACCGCAGCGTCGCCTGATCCGCATCCTTCGCAAAGAACGGCGCCCCCGGCACGAACGCCACGTTCTGCTCGATCGCGCGCTTCGCGAACTCGCCGGCGTTCGCCCCCGGCGCCGTCAACCGCGCCCAGAAGAACAACCCGCCCTGCGGCGCGGTGAACGCGATCGCGTCGCCCAGTTCCTTGCGCAGCGACTCCGCCATCACGCTCGCCCGCTCGCCGTACTTCTGGCGCACGTTGCGCAGCGTGTCCGGCATGCGGCCCGACTTGAGGTACTGCGCCGCCGTCGCCTGCGCGAACGTGCTCGTGTGCGCGTCGCTGAACTGCTTGCACATCGTCGCCTTGGCGAGCAGCTCGGGCTGCGCGATCAGCCAGCCCACGCGCAGGCCCGGGCTCAGCACCTTGGACATGCTGCCGCAGTGGGCCACCCACTCGCGGCTGCCGGGGACTTCCTTCGTCAGCGCCAGGATGCTCGGAGGCGGCGCCTCGCCGAAGTACAGGTCGCCGTAGGGATCGTCCTCGATCACGAGCACCTGGTACTTCACCGCCAGTTCCAGCACCTTGCGGCGGCGCTCCAGCGTGAGCAGCGCGCCGCTCGGGTTGCCGAAGGTGGGAATCAGGTAGACGAACTTGGGCTTGTGCTCCCGGATCATCTGCTCGAGGCGGTCGACCTGCACGCCGTGCGCGTCGATCGGCGCGCTCAGCACCTCGGCGCCATAGAGGCGGAAGCACTGGATCGTGGCCAGGAAGGTCGGACCCTCGACGATCACCTTGTCGCCGGGGTCGATCATCGTCTTGCCCAGGAGGTCCAGCGCCTGCTGGCTGCCGGTGGTGACGATCAGCTGGTGCGGCTCCAGGTCCGTCACGCCCTTGGCGCGCTCGAAGGCGGCCAGTTGCGCGCGCAGCGGCTCGTAGCCCTCGGTGGCGCCGTACTGCAGCGCGCCGCCCGGTTCTTCCTGCAGCGCGCGCTGCGAGGCCTCGCGCAGGCCGTCCACGTCGAACATGGCGCTGTCGGGAAAGCCGCCCGCGAAGCTGATGATGCCGGGCTTGCCCAGGAGCTTGAACAGCTCGCGGATGGCGGAGGTTTCAACGTTGTTCAGGCGGTCGGCGAAGGGCAGCGGCATGGTCGGGGTCTCGTAGGAAGCCCCTATTGTGGCGCGGATGAGAAAACGCCCGCGCAGGGCGGGCGTTGGGGCTGACATGGCATCAGCGCGGCTTGTCCTCCTTGTCCTCGTTCTGCGCCGGGATGCTCGGCGACGCGATCGGCCGGTCTTCGTCCATCACCTCCAGCTTGTCCTGCTCGCCCCACCCGCCCTTGGACGCGACGGGCTTCTCCAGCACGCGGTCGGAAACCACCTCCCGCAGCGACAGCTGGCCGGCGCGATGCAGCAGGCTGACGTCGCCCGCTTCCATCCCATGCAGCACGTCCTGCGCGCGCTCCGCCTCGCCTTCGTCCTGGTGCTCCACCAGCACGACAAACAGGCCCTGTTCGACGGCGCGCGTGTAGCGGTCGGCATCCGGCGCCAGCCGCCCGGCGCCGAAGAGACGCTCGAAGAAGGAGAACTTGCCGGCCACGTCTCGGTCGCGGTGCTCCTCCTCCATGGGCGTGCCATCGGGATGGCGGTGCTCCATGTGGATGTCGTGGCGGGCGAAGCCCGCGCGCACGAGGCGGTCGACGGCCTGCTCGGCGAGCGCGCGGTCCTCGAAGGTGCAGATGGCGGTGTGCATGGCGGTCCTCAGAGTGGCTTGTCCTTGTCCAGGTAGCGCAGGCCCGGCGCGCGTTCCGTCTCCGGCTCGCGCAGGTCGGGGCCCGTCGTGGGGCTGAAGCGATGCGCGGCGCTGGCGTGTTCTCCGACCAGTGAGCCGACGCTGCCGGCCGCCTCGTACGAGTCGTTGCTCGCGCTTTCCGTGCCGCCCTGCGCCTGGCGCATGCCGACGATGTCGCGCAGCGGCCGCTGGCCGGTCCGCGGCACCACGTTGAGGTCGCGCGCCCTCCGTTCGCGCAGCAGCACGCCGGCCCGCTGGGCCTGCGCCTCGTCGGGCGCATCGAGGACCACGACATAGCCGCCGCGCTCGACGTGCCCCGCATAGGTGTCCGCATGCCCGCTGGCGTCGGGGTGGGTGCGGCCCAGCAGGTCGGCGAAGAACCGTCCGTACGAGGACAGCACCTTGCGGCCAACGGCCACCTCGCGCTCCAGCCCGTCCCAGCGATCGTTGGCCGCGGGGCGTTCGTCCGCGGCCTGCCTGTGCTCGATGTGCAGGTCGTGGCGCGGGAAGCCCTCCCGCTCCAGGGCGGCCACGGCGTCGCTGGCCTGCTCGTGGGTATCGAAGGCGCAGAGGGTGCTGTGCATGGCGTTCTCCCGGTCGTGGCTCTCCAAGCGGTTTAGGTCGGCCGGCGCGGGAGAAGTGTCGTCCTGCCGGGATGCGGGAGGTAGGCGCGGGACTACCGAACTCGACGGCGAGGGTGTCACGCCATTACACTATTCCGCACATGGCCACCGGCACCACCATCCTCGTCGCGGACCACGCGGAAGGCTTCGGCGTCTTCCGTGACGCGCTCGTCAGCGCCCACGACCTGGTGCACGCGGACACCTTCGAGCAGGCCCAGGACGCGCTCGTGCACCGGCCCGCGCTGGTCATCTGCGGCTGCCATTTCGACGAGGGCCGCATGTACGACCTGCTGCGCCACCTCAAGAGCCTGCCCGGCCAGGCCAACACGCCCTTCCTGGCCGTGCGCTGCCAGCGCGGCGAGCTCCTCCTCGACGAAAGCCTGTACGAGAGCGTGAAGATCGCCGTCCGCGCCCTCGGCGGCAACGGCTTCGTGGACCTGCTGCGCTGGCAGCAGCGCTGGGGCGTGGCCGAAGCCTCGCACCGGCTCACGCAGCTCGTGGAAAAGCTGCTGACCGCCAGCCCGGACGAAACCAGCTTTTCCTGACGTTGTCGGACAAGTCCTACCCGAGAAGCAGGGCTTTCCGACTTAACTGATCCGTTCGATTCACATCGAATGTGCGTCGCACCTTTTGCAGATTCATACGCGACGCAGGAACCTTGCATGGGCCCCGTGCCTGTATTCATCGTTGAAGACTCCCAGCACATGCAGAGCGCGCTGCGGGACCTCGTGGAGGTTTCGGGTCCGTTCCACGTCGTCGGGACCGCCGAAGGCGAGACCGAAGCCACCGAGTGGCTGATCCAGCACAAGAGGGGCTGGCGGCTCGCCATCCTGGACCTGCTGCTGACGGAAGGCACCGGCTTCGGGCTCGTGCAGCGTTGCCGCAGCGAAGGACCCAAGGGCAAGATCGTCATCTTCAGCGAGTTCGCGAGCCCCGCGGTCAAGGAGCGCTGCCTGGCGCTCGGCGCGGACGCCGCCTTCCTGAAGTCGGAAATGAAATCTTTCGTCCACTACCTGGAGCAGGCCGTCGCCTAGGCACCCGGGTCAGAAGGCCTGCGGGCTTCCGGACAGGTTCTCCACGTAGTGCGCCAGCCCGCTGCTCTCCGTCTTGTGGAAGACGGCGTCGGCGCCCAGCGAGCGGCAGTGCCGGCGGATCACGTCGGTGACGAAGGCGCTGAACACCACCACGGTCCCGCACCCGGGTTGCTGCTTCAGCCGGCGGATGATGTTGAAGCCGTCGCCCTGTTCCAGCGTGAGGTCCACGATCGCCAGGTCCCAGCGGCCGGCATGCGCCGTGGCCCAGTCCAGCGCCATGGCCTCGGTGGCGACCACCGAGACGATCTCCGCGTCGGTGACGGCGCAGACCAGGTCTTTCAGCGCGATCTGCATGGGGACGGCGTCTTCGACGATGAAGACCTTCAATGCGTTGGGGAGTTCACTGTGCACGCGCGACATTGGCGCATGGCGGAAGAGCCAGGCGCGTAGGATCTGTCCTGCAAGCGTGTCAGCGCGCGGCCGGTGCGAGCAGCAGTTCACGGCACCACGCGGCCTGCATCCCTGGAAGGAGCGATGGAATCCCGATGGTGCTCGTCTTTGGCGAATCCCTGATCGACGTCTTTGCGGCAGGCGAGACCGCCGCCGGCCTTGCGCTCGACGGGCGCGTCGGCGGCTCGCCCTTCAACGTGGCCGTGGGGCTCGCGCGGCTCGCGCAGCCCGCGTCGTTCGTGACCTGCATCTCCACCGATCCCTTCGGCGAGCGCCTCGCGCAGGCGCTGCGCACCGAAGGCGTGGACCTGTCGCTGCTGCAGCGGCACCTCTCGCCCACGACGCTCAGCGTGGTCAGCACCGACGCGCACGGCGCCCCCAGCTATGCCTTCCACGGCGACCACGGGGCCGACCGCCTGCTCGATCCGCGCCCGCTGCAGGCCCTGCCCGAGGCCGCGAAGGTGCTGCAGCTCGGGTCCTACCCCCTGGTCGTCGAGCCCGTTGCCAGCACGCTGAAACTGGTGGTGGAGCGCGAGCACGCCCGGCGCCTGGTCGCCTACGACCCCAACGTGCGCCTGAACGTGGAGCCCTCCGTGCTGCGCTGGCGCGCGGCCGTGGAGTGGATGGCGCAGCGGGCCCACCTGCTGAAGCTCAGTGCCGAGGACGCCGCGCTGCTCCATCCCGACGAACCCCTGGCGGCGCTCGCCCGCCGCTGGCTGGCACAGGGCGTGTCGCTGGTGGTCGTGACCTGCGGTGGCGACGGCGCGGCCGCGTGGACGGCGCGCGCGCAGGCCAGCGTGCCGGCGGAGGCCGTGGAGGTGGTGGATACCGTGGGGGCCGGGGACAGCTTCCAGGCTGCGATGCTCGCCTGGCTGGCGGAGAAGGAGCTTCTGGATCCGCGGGCCCTGGCGAGGACCGAGGCGGACGAATTGCGCGCGATGCTGCGGTTCGCGGCGCGGGCGGCGGCGATCACGTGTTCGCGCCGCGGCGCGGACCTGCCGCGGCGCAACGAGCTCTGAGGGCACGGTGGGGTTCGGCCTGCGGCCTCACCGCCACCCTACGGCGATTGCGTGCGCCGATTGCGTCCGGCGATCGCGTTCGGCGATTGCGTTCGGCGATTGCGTTCGGCGATTTGCGTTCGGCGATTTGCGTTCGGCGATTGCGTTCGGCGATTGCGTGCGGCGATTGCGTGCGCCGATTGCGTGCGGCGGTTTTGTAGGGTGGCGGTGAGGCCGCAGGCCGAACCCCACCGCAACGCGCTACCGCCTCTCGATCACCACCCTCTCCGCCCGCTGCCCGTTCGCATCAGGTGGCCGTGAGCCAGGCGACCGCCTCCGCCTCGTTCGCGAACGCGCGCACCCGGCCGGCGTCGTGCGTGGCACCAGGCAAGGTGAGGATCGCGATGCGCCGCAGCGGCGCGAAGGCGAAGGCCGCCGCGGCCGCGATCTGCGCCTCCTCCTCGGCCGGCAGCGCGGGCTCCAGCTCCCGCAGGTCCAGCAGCACGCCGGACTGCGGCCAGGTGCGGCAGTCCACTTCCATCACCTGCAGCAACGACAGCAGCCGCGGCGCGCCGCCCGCGCCCACGACGCGCACCCGCACGAAGCGGGACTCGCGGGTGACGGTCACGTCGAAGTTCATGCCCCTGACTCTGCCCGCACCCGCCGAGGGTGTGCGTGCGGAATTCCCCCACCCCGCGCACGAAACAGGTGTTGCGCCGAGCGCGGGCGAGACACGGTTCGTTGCCTGCGCTTACCGCAAAAGTTCGCAGGAGGAAGTCCGTGCTGAGTCGCCTCAGGGCTCCAGCAGTTGCGCCAGGTCCGCGTGCTTCAGGTCGCGCGCGATGTCGGCAGCGGTCTTGCCGCGGTCGTCGCGCAGCGCGCGGTCCGCGCCGCGCTGCAGCAACAGGCGCGCGGTGGGCTCGTGGCCATACCCCGCGGCCCACATCAGGAGCGTGAGATCGTGCGCCAGGCGCGCATCCACGGGCAGGCCCGCCTGCAGCATCTGGTCGAGGCACGGCGTGCAGCCCTGGCCCGCGGCGTAGACGGCGGCCGTCTTCCTGACGCGATCGATCGGGTCCACGCGCGCGCCGGCCGCCAGCAGCTTGCCGACGATCTCCGCGTTGCCCGCGTAGGCCGCGGACATGAGCGGCGTCACGCCCGAGAGGTTGGCCAGGTCCACGTCCGGTTTCGCCTGCAGCAGCACGTCGACCAACTCGACATTGCCCTTGGCCGCGGCCATGTTCAAGGGCGAATCGCCGTTGCGGTCCCGCGAGTCGACGTGCGCGCCTTCGGCCAGCAGCTGCTTGACGCGCTGCACCATTCCCGCCCGCGCCGCGAGCACCAGCTGGCCGTTGGCGTTGATGTTGCCCGCGCCCTGCTGGCCGTGGGCCGCAAAGGCAGTGGTCAGGATCAGGACAGCCAGTGCGAGGCGCATGAAGTCTCCTTGTGCGGGGGACGCGAAATCATGATACTGGCGGCGCGCTGTTTCCATCAGCCCGACGCAGCAGGCCGCGCCGGACTTCACTCGATGTCCAACCCGAGGAGAAGCCGTATGCAAACCTTCCGCCATCCACTCTGGGTCGCGGCACTCGCCTGTGCCCTCGCCCTCCCGGCCGCGGCGCAGGAAACCCAGGGACAGCGCGGGAGCGGGCCGCCGGTGATCGTGAAGGCGCCCAACGTCACGCAGGACATGCTCAATGCCGCGGCGGGCCAGGGCGCCAACTGGCTGCACACGCACGGGGGCTACGACCAGCACCGCTACTACCCCGGCAGCCAGATCAACGCGGGCAACGTCAAGCGGTTGCGGCCCGCCTTCATGTTCCAGACCGAGGTCACGGAATCGATGGAGACCGCGCCCATCGTGGTGGACGGCGTCATGTACATGACCACGTCCTTCAACCACGTGTACGCGCTCGACGCGGCGACGGGCCGGCAGTTCTGGCACTACAAGCACAAGATGGGACCGATCACCACCTTCTGCTGCGGCCCCAACAACCGCGGCGTGGCGATCGAGGGCGGCAAGCTGTTCATGGGCACGCTGGACGCGAAGCTGGTCGCGCTCGACGCGCGCACCGGCCAGCTGCTGTGGGAAACGCAGATCGCCGACCCCGAGAAGGGCTACAGCGAGACGATGGCGCCCACGGTCGTCGACGGCAAGGTCCTGATCGGCACCAACGGGGGCGAGTACGGCATCCGCGGCTTCGTGAAGGCCTTCAGCGCCAGCGACGGCAAGCTGCTGTGGACCTTCTACACGATCCCCGAGAAGGGCCACGAAGGCGTCTGGGCCGAGAACGACGCCACCGGCCGCAACATGAAGCGCGACATCGCCGCCGAGAAGGCGGCGCTCGCGCGGGACAGCTCGTTCTACCAGACGCTGGGCGGAGGGGTGTGGATGAACCCCGCGGTGGACCTGAAGACGCGCACGATCTTCTTCGTGGTCGGCAACCCCTCGCCCGACCTGTACGGCGCCATCCGGCCCGGCGACAACCTCTACACGGACTCGATGGTCGCGCTGGACCTCGATTCGGGCCAGTACAAGTGGCACTCGCAGTACGTCGCGCACGACGTGTGGGACCTGGACGCGGTGAGCCCGCCCATCCTGGTCGACGCGAAGGACGCGAGCGGCCGCACCGTCCCGGCGGTGATCCACGGCGGCAAGACCGGCCACGTGTACGTGCACGACCGCGCCACCGGCAGGTTGATCCGCTTCTCGGAAGCGATGATCCCGCAGGAGAACATGTGGGTGCTGCCCACGCCGACCGGCGCGCGCATGCTGCCCGGCGCGAACGGCGGCGTCGAGTGGTCGCCCATGGCCTACCACCCGAAGTACCACCTGGCCTATGCGCTGAACCTGCACCAGCCCATGACCTACCACGTCGAGGAAGCGCCCTATCCCGGCGGCAAGCTGTGGCTGGGCGGCGCCTTCAAGGTGATCCCGAGCGAGCAGCAGTGGGGCCGGCTGGCAGCCGTGAACGTCGACACGGGCAAGGTGGCGTGGAAGTTCGACACCGAGCAGCCCCTGATCGGCGGCGCGCTCGCCACCGGCGGCGACCTGGTGTTCTACGGCGAAGGCAACGGCTTCTTCCGCGCGCTGCACGCGCGCACCGGCCAGAAGCTGTGGGAATTCAACTGCGGCGCCGGCGCCAACGCGATGCCCGTGAGCTACATGGTGAACGGCAGGCAGTACATCGCCATGGGCTGCGGCGGCAACACGCAGCTGGACTTCAAGCGCGGCAACACCCTGGTGGTGTTCTCGCTGGGGTGATGCGTCCCGCGCGGCTCACCGTCGCCCTCCTCGCGCTGGCCGCCGTCGCGGCGGCGGCGCAGGACAGCGCGGCGGGCCGCACGAAGGCCGAGGCGTGCGCGGCCTGCCACGGCGCCGACGGCAACGGCAACCCGGCGATGCCGGACGTGCCCAGCCTCGCCGGCCAGACCTGGCGCTACCTGTACGTCCAGCTGCGCGACTTCAAGGAAGGCCGGCGCACGAACGCGATCATGTCGCCGATGGCGCAGCCGCTGTCGCGCGACGACATGATCGACATTGCCAACTACTTCGCGTCGCTGCCCTTGAAGCCCACGGACTTCAAGGTGGACGAGAACAAGGCGAAGCTGGGGAAGGCGAAGGCGGACGAAACGCTGTGCACCATGTGCCACCTCGGCGGCTTCCTGGGCCAGAACGAGATCCCGCGGGTGGCGGGACAGCACTACCAGTACATCGTCAACCAGCTGAAGGCGTTCAAGGACCGGACGCGGACGAACGATGCGGGGAACATGACGAGCGTGGCGAAGACGCTGAGCGACCAGGATATCGAGAACCTGGGGCACTACCTCGCGGCGTTGCACTAGTCCGTCGTCCCCGCGGAGGCGGGGACCCAGGGCTTCCAAAGCAAAAGGGCGCAACGCGCCCTTTTGTCTTCAATGCCCTGGATTCCCGCCTTCGCGGGAATGACGGGGAAAGGTTCAGAACCCCGCCGCCAACCCATCCCGGCGCGAGTCGGAAGCGACCACATACCCTTCCTTCTTCGGATCCCCCATCCTCCAGATGAACTGCCCCGCCCCGAAGTCCTGGTAGTTATCGTTGATCACGTCGACCCGATGCCCGCGCGCGGTCAGTTCCTGCACGGTGGACTTGTCCATCTGCTGTTCGACGTTGATCTCCAGGCCCGCGTTGAAGCGCCAGCGCGGCGCGTCGCATGCGGCCTGCGGCTGCTGGCCGTAGTCGATCATGCGCACCAGCGTCTGCAGGTGGCCCTGCGGCTGCATGTTGCCGCCCATCACGCCGAAGCTCATGACCGGCTGGCCGTCCTGCGTGAGGAACGCCGGGATGATCGTGTGGAAGGGGCGCTTGCCCGGCGCGACCTGGTTGGCGCCCGGCTGCAGGCTGAAGCCGTGGCCGCGGTTCTGCAGGCTGACGCCGAAGGTCGGCTCCACGCAACCGGAGCCGAAGCCCATGTAGTTGCTCTGGATGAAGCTGATCATCATGCCGTTCTCGTCGGCCGCCGTCAGGTAGATGGTGCCGCCCTTGACCGGGTTGCCCGCCTGGAAGTCCTGCGCACGCTTCATGTCGATCAGCTTCGCGCGGCCGGCGAGGTACGCATCGTCCAGCATCTGCTCGGTCGTGACCTCCATCGCGGAGCGCTCGGCGACGTAGCGATAGGTGTCCGCGAAGGCGAGCTTCATCGCCTCGATCTGCAGGTGCTGCGCATCGGCGCCGTCCACCTTGTGCGAAGCGAGGTCGAAGTGCGACAGGATGCCCAGCGCGATCAGCGCCGCGATGCCCTGCCCGTTGGGCGGGATCTCGTGCAGCGTGTAGCCGCGGTAGTTCTTGGCGACGGGCGTGACCCACTCCGGCTGGAAGGACGCGAAGTCCTGCACCTGGTGCACGCCCCCGTTCTCCTTGCTGAAGCGCGCCAGCGCCTCGGCGATCTCGCCCTGGTAGAACGCCTTGCCCTTGGTTTCGGCGATCAGGCGCAACGCGCGCGCGGCGGCCGGGAACTGGAACAGCTCGCCGACGCGCGGCGCGCGGCCCCAGGGCAGGAAGCTCTGCGCGAACCCGGGCAGCGCGCCCAGCTCCGGCGTGGCCGCGTCCCACTTCTGCTGCACGACGACGGGCAGCAGGTAGCCACGCTCGGCAATCTCGATGGCGGGGGCCAGCAGGTCGCCGAAGGGCAGCTTGCCGTAGCGCTCCGACAGCGCGACCCAGGTCGCGACGGCGCCGGGCACGGTGGCGGAATCCATGCCGCGCTTGGGCGGCGTCTTCGCGTCGGCGCCGTACTTCTTGCGGAAGTACTCCGGCGTCCAGCCGGCGGGCGCGCGGCCGGAGCCGTTGATGCCCTGCAGCTGCTTGCCGTCCCACAGGATGGCGAACGCGTCGCTGCCCAGGCCGTTGCTTACCGGCTCGCAGATGGTCATGGCGGCCGCGGCGGCGATGGCGGCGTCGACCGCATTGCCGCCTTTCCACAGCATGCGCAGGCCGGCTTGCGCCGCGAGCGGATGCGAGGTGGAGACTGCGTTGCGCGCGAAGACGGGAATGCGCGTCGTGGGGTACGGGTTGTGGAAGTCGAAATTCCGCATGGCTTTCTTACTCCGGCGAGATGTGGCGCTCGGTGATGATCTTCTTCCACTTCGCGCGGTCCTTGTCCAGCATGGCCGCGAACTGCTGCGGCGTGCCACCCACGGGCTCGATGCCCAGCTTGGCCAGGCGATCCTTCACGCCCGGGTCCTGCAGCGCTTCGTTGAGCGCCTTGTTCACGCGCTGCACCAGCTCGGGCGACATCCCCTTGGGGCCGTAGACGCCGAACCAGGTGACCGACTCGAAGCCGGGCACGGTCTCGGAGATCGCGGGCAGTTCAGGCAACAGCGGCGAGCGCTTGAGGCTCGTCACGCCGAGGGCGCGCAGCCGCCCTTCCTTCACGTGCGGCAGGCCGCTGGGCAGCGAGTCGAACAGCACGTCGACCTTGCCGGTCACGAGGTCGGGGATGGCGAGCGCCGTGCCCTTGTAAGGGATGTGCACGAGGAACAGGCCCGCCTGCGCCTTGAAGTATTCCGCCGTGAGGTGCACCACCGTGCCGGGGCCGCTGCTGGCGTAGTTCAGCTTGCCGGGGTTCTTGCGCGCGTACTCGATCCACTCCTTCACCGTCTTCGCGGGCGCGGTGTTGGGCACCAGCATGATGCTGGCCGCGTCGCCGACGTGGGCGATGGGCGTGAAGTCGGCCACCGGGTCGTACGGCAGCTTCACGTTGCCGAAACTCGGGCCGATGCTGTGCGTGCTGCTGGTCGCGAGCAGCAGCGTGTAGCCGTCGGCGGGGGCCTTGGCGACGATGTCGGAGCCGATCGCGCCGCCGGCGCCGGGCTTGTTGTCCACGATGACGGCCTGGCCCAGGCGCTCGGCGAGCTTCTGCGACACGGCACGGGCAAAGATGTCGGTGGCGCCGCTGGCGGGGAACGGCACGACCAGGCGGATGGGGTGGGCGGGATAGCCCTGGGCGTGCACGGCGGGCGCCAGCAGCGCCGCGGCAGCGAGCAGGAGGGAAGCGAACGGCTTGAACATGATGCGGAGCATCATAGGAACGGGCATGCCAAAGGAAAAGCGAAACTTGCTTTACTCATGCTAAAGCAATCGTTTAGGATGCGGCATGGGCAGCATCCGCGTCCTGCGCACCTTTTCCGCCGTGGCGAGCGAAGGCTCGTTCGCCGCCGCCGCCACGCGCGTGGCGCTCACGCAGGCCGCGGTGGGCCAGCAGATGCGCGCGCTGGAAGGCGAGCTGCGCCGGCCGCTGTTCGAGCGCCAGGGCAAGGCGGTGGTCCTCAACGAAGCCGGGCGCGCCCTGGTGCCGCAGGTGCGCCGCCTGCTGGCGCTGTACGAGCAGATCCTGGCGCCGGGTGCTGCCGGCGCCATGGCAGGCACCGTGAACCTGGGCGCGGTCGTGTCCGCCGTGCGGCCGCTGATCCAGGCAACGCTGGCGCTCAAGGCCCGCCATCCGGCGCTGGACCTGCACGTGTCGGCGGCCAAGTCCATCGACCTGGTGGAGCGGGTGCAGACCGGCGGACTGGACGCCGCCATCGTGGTGCGCGAACCCGGCGTGGCGCACGACCTCGCCTGGACTGCGCTCTACGCCGAGGCCATGGTGCTGCTGGTCCCGCGCAAGCTGGAGGAGGCGAACCCGCGCACCATCCTGCAGCGCCAGAACTTCATCCGCTTCGACCCGACGCAGCACACGGGCGCCCTCGTGGAGCGCACGCTGAAGCGCCTGCGGGTGAAGCCGCAGGAGTTCCTGGAGCTCAACGCGCTGGAAAGCATCGTGGACCTGGTGCGCTCGGGGCTGGGCGTGGCGGTGGTGCCGCTGCTGCGCGCAACGCGCTGGGCGCAGGACGCGAAGCTGCGCGTGATCGAGCTGCCGCAGGCGGAGGAGCGCAGGATCGCGCTGGTGCAGCGCAGGGATTCGGGGACGGCGGAGGTGGTGGCGGCGCTGGTGAAGGAGTTGTGAGCGGTGGGGTTCGCTGCGCTCACCGCCACCCTACGAAATCCAGCCGATCGGGGGTTCGTAGGGTGGCGGTGAGCGCAGCGAACCCCACCGATACACTCCCCCCATGAAGCCCGCCGACATCGAGCCCTTCTTCGCCACCCTCAAGGCCGCCAACCCGATGCCCGTGAGCGAGCTCGAATACAGCACCGTGTTCGAGCTGCTGGTGGCCGTGCTGCTGTCCGCGCAGGCGACGGATGCCGGGGTGAACAAGGCGACGCGCCGGCTCTTCCACGTCGCCAACACGCCGCAGGCGATCCTGGCGCTGGGGCAGGACGGGCTGGAGCAGTACATCAAGACCATCGGCCTGTACCGCACCAAGGCGAAGAACCTGCTCGCGACCTGCCGCATCCTGCTGGAGAAGCACGGCGGCAAGGTGCCGCGCGAGCGAGAGGCGCTGGAGGCCCTGCCCGGCGTCGGCCGCAAGACGGCCAACGTCGTGCTCAACGTCGCTTTCGGCGAGGAGGCGATGGCGGTGGACACGCACATCTTCCGCGTCAGCAACCGCACGGGCCTGGCCCCTGGCAAGGACGTGGTGGAGGTGGAACGCAAGCTGATGCAGCGGGTGCCCAAGGAATACCTGCAGGACGCCCACCACTGGCTGATCCTGCACGGGCGGTACGTCTGCGTGGCGCGGATGCCCAAATGTTGGCAATGTGCCGTGGCCCGCTGGTGCGACTACCGGCCCAAGACGCCTCCCCCGGCCCTGCGCACCTAGAATGCCCTGCATGGACGCTGACCAGGAAATGAAGGAAACGCTCGAAGTCCACCGCCAGAGCATCCAGGGCCTGGTGGACAACCAGCTGATGCTCGCCGCGCAGGTGCACGTGCTGCAGGCGGCGCTCGCCACCGTGCTGCTGCACCATCCCGACCGCGCGACCCTGCTGCGCACCTTCAAGGGCTACATGAAGATCTCCAAGGAATCCACGCCGCAGCTGGCGCGGAACATGGAGGCGCTGGAGGCGGGGATGATGGCGCTGCTGGGGCAGGATACGGAGCCTGATCGGGGTTGAGCGTTCGGCGTTGAGCGAGTCCGCTGAACGCTCAACGCTCAACGCTTCACGCCGACCAATCCCCGAACACGAACCGGAACACCCGCGGCTGCCTTTCCGCCGGCCGCTGCAGCCGCAGCTCCAGTTCCTTCGGGCGCGGCTTGATCGCGATGAACTTCAGCACGCCGGCGCGGTGCCGGGCGCCGTCGCGGTCGCCTTCCCAGGCGAGCGGCTTCATGCGCCGGCCATCGCCCATGAGCACGAAGTTGTCCAGGGGTTCGTCGCCTTTCAGCTGGCGCATGCCGGCGTCGTAGGCCACGGCGAAATCCCAGACGCTGCTGTCCTCGTCCAGGGTGCCGGGCGTCACGGCGACGGTGACGCCCTGCACGACGCTCTTCTGCGTCACGCTCGGCCAGGCGGCCACGCCCACCGAGATCAGGAGCGCGAGGATGAAGGCGAACTTTCCATTGCCCATGCCGCAACGGTACGCCGCGCGCATGACGGCGGCTTGACGTTCGTCAAATGCCCCTGATCAGCGCGCAGCCTCCGCCACGTCCAGCCCGCGCCAGCCGCCGCCCAGCGACTGGATCAGCGCCACGATGGTGACCTGCCGGTTCACCTGCGCCTGCACCAGGTTGCGGCGCGCGTTGGCGGCGGACTGCTGCGCGGTGATCACGTCGGTGAACTGCACCTGCCCTGCCTCGTAGCGGTTCAGGATCTGCCGCTCCACCAGGTCGGCCGCGCGGCTGGCCTCGGCGTACAGCGCCTCCTGCTGCTCCAGCACCCGCAGCGCGACCAGCTGGTCCTCCACGTCCTGGAACGCCGAGAGCGCCGTCTGCCGGTACTGCGCCGCCGCCTGGGCCAGGCTGGCGCGCGACTGTTCCACACGGGCGCTGGTCGCGCCGGCGTCGAAGACCATCTGCGTGGCCGTCAGGCCCAGCGCCCAGGCCAGGCTGGACGCCTTGAACAGGTCGCCGATCGCGCTGGCCGTGGAGCTGACCGAGCCGGTCAGGCCGAAACTGGGGAAGTAGCCCGCCCGCGCGATGCCGATCCCGGCATTGGCCTGCGCCACGGCGCGCTCGGCCGCCGCGACGTCGGGGCGCCGCTGCAGCAGCGTGCTGGGCATCTCCGCCGGCAGCGCCGGGATGCGCACGCTCCACTTCAGGTCCACGGGGATGCTGAAGTCCGACGGCGCGCGGCCGACCAGCACCGCGACCGCATGCTCGCTGGTCTGGCGCGTGCGTTCGAGCGTGAGCAGGTCCGCCTGCGCGTTGGCGAGCTGCGACTGCGCCTGCAGCACGTCGGTACGCGCGACCACGCCGGCCTCGTAGCGGTTGGTCGTGATCTGCAGTGCGCGGCCGTAGCCTTCCACCACCTGCTTCTGCAGGGCGTAGAACAGGTCGGCCTGCCGCAGGGTGAAGTAATTGCTGGCCAGTTCGCCCCGCGCGGCCAGCCGGGCGGCCTCGAGGTCGGCCTCGGCCACCTGCTCGCCGTAGCGCGAGCGGTCCACCGTCAGGCGCAGCCGCCCGAAGACGTCCGGCTCCCAGGTGGCGCCGATGTTGACCTTGTAGGTGCGCGTGGTCGGCCGGTCGGGGCCGCCCGTGCGGTTGGCGCTGCCATCGAGGTTGACCTGCGGGAACAGCGCCGCGCGCTGCTCGCGCGTGAGGCCGCGCGCCAGGTCGTAGGCCGCGATCGCGGCGGCCACGTTCTGGTTCGACACGTCCACCTGCGCAGCCAGCGCATTGAGCTGCGGATCGTCGAACAGCTCCCACCAGGGACCGCGCTGCAGCGTGTCGGCCGGCGCGGCCGGCACCCACACCCCCGTGCCTTCCTTGAAGGCGGCGGGCGTCTCGACGGCCGGCACTTCGTAGGTCGGCGCGAGGTTGGCGCAGCCGGCCAGCAGCAGCACGGTGACCAGCAGCAGGGGGACGGGAGGAGCGAGGCGGGGCAGCTTCATCGTGTTCAGGAAACGGTTTGCGGATCGCCGTGGCGCGACAGGATGCCTTCGTCGGCGGTGCGCCGGCGCAGCTTGTCCAGCAGCAGGTAGACCACGGGCGTGGTCAGCAGCGTGATCACCTGGCTCGCGATCAGGCCGCCGATGATGGCGATGCCCAGCGGCCGGCGCAGCTCGGCGCCCTCGCCGAAGCCGATGGCCAGCGGCAGGGCGCCCAGGATGGCGGCCAGCGTCGTCATCAGGATGGGGCGGAAGCGCAGCAGGCTCGCCTCGCGCACCGCCTCCTCCGGCGACAGGCCGCGCGAGCGCTCGGCGTCCAGCGCGAAGTCGATGATCAGGATCGCGTTCTTCTTGACGATGCCGATCAGCAGGAACAGCCCGATCAGCGCCATGATGGAGAACTCCATCTGGAACAGCAGCAGGGCCAGCACGGCGCCGATGCCGGCTGACGGCAGCGTGGAGAGCACCGTGATCGGGTGCACCAGGCTTTCGTACAGGACGCCCAGCACGATGTAGATGACGATGACGGCCGCCAGGATCAGCATGGGCTGCTGCTGGTTGGACTCCTGCGCCTGCCGCGCCGTGCCCTGGAAGCTGCCGCGCACGTTGATCGGCAGCGCGATCTGGTCCTGCGCCGCGCGCACGGCCGCCTCGGCCTGCGCCATCGTGTAGCCGTCGGCGATGTTGTACGAGAGCGTGGCGGCCAGCTCCGAGTCCTGGTGGTTGACCGAGGTGGCGGCCGGGCGCTGCGAGAACTGCGAGAACGCCGTGAGCGGCACCATGGGGGTGACCGCGGAGCTCACGGCGTTGCCGGTGGAGGCATCGCGCAGCGACAGGTTGGCGGGGGTGCCGGTGCTGGCCGTCCCCGTCGTGCCGCTGGTCGTCGAAGCGGCGGTGCTGGACGACGACGTGGTGGACGTGCCGGAGGTGCTGGCAGCCGTGGCGGTGCCCGGGAAGGTGCTCGCAAGGAGCGTCGGCGCCCCGGTATTGCGCGCCGGGACGTGCACGTCCTTCAGCGAGTTCGGCGTCACGATGAAGCGCGGCGCCAGCTGCATGATCACCTTGTACTGGTTCAGTTCCTCGTAGATCGTCGCCACCTGGCGCTGGCCGTAGGCGTCGTAGAGCGCGTTGTCCACGGTGCGCGAGGTGATGCCCAGGCGCGACGCGGTCTGGCGGTCCACGTCGACGAAGGCCTCGATGCCGTTCTCCTGCAGGTCACTGTCCAGGTCGGTCAGCGCCGGCTGCTGCTTCATCGCCTCCAGCAGCTTGTTGCCCCACAGCTTGAGGTCGGCGACGTTGTCGCTCTTCAGCGTGTACTGGTAGGTGCTGTTGCTGGACCGCCCGCCCATGCGCACGTCCTGCACCGGGTTGAGGAACAGGCTCACGCCGGTCACGCGTGCCAGCTGCGGCCTGAGGCGCGCGATCACCTCCTGCCCGCGCGGCTGGCCGGAGCCGCGGTGCAGCGTCATGAACAGGAAGCCGCCGCCGGCGCGCGAGCCGCCGGTGAAGGCCACCACCGTGTCCACCGCCGGGTCGGCGCGGATGATGTCCACCAGCTGGCGCAGCTTGTCCTGCATCTGCTGGAAGGAAATGCTCTGGTCGGCGCGGATGCCGCCGTTGATCTGCCCCGTGTCCTGCTGCGGGAAGAAGCCCTTGGGCACGCGCACGAACAGGAAGATGTTCAGGACGATCACGAGCACCAGGACCAGCAGCACCAGCCAGCGGGCCGACAGCGCCCAGTCGAGGCTGAGCGCGTACGCGTGCTGCACCTTGTCGAACATGCGCTCGAACCAGCGCGAGAGGCGCGACGGCTGCTTCTCGTGCGCCGACGGGCTCAGCAGCCAGGCGCACATCATGGGCGTGGTGGTGAGCGACAGCAGCAGCGAGATCATCACCGCGGCCGACAGCGACACGGCGAACTCGCGGAACAGCCGCCCGACCTGCCCGCCCATGAACAGCAGCGGGATGAACACCGCGATCAGCGAGATGCTGATGGACAGCACCGTGAAGCCGACCTCGCGGGCGCCGCGCAGCGCGGCCTGGAAGCGGTCCATGCCGGACTCGATGTGGCGCGCGGTGTTCTCCAGCACCACGATGGCGTCGTCCACCACGAAGCCGGTGGCCACGGTCAGCGCCATCAACGACAGGTTGTTCAGCGAGAAGCCGAGGAGGTACATGATCCCCAGCGTCCCCAGCAGCGAGACGACGGTCGCCACCGCGGGGATGAAGGTCGCGCGGGCGCTGCGCAGGAACACGCTCACCACCAGCACGACCAGGATGATGGCGATGAACAGCGTCAGCTCCACTTCGTGCAGGGAGGAACGGATCGAGAAGGTGCGGTCCGACGCGACCTCGATGCCGATGTCCTTGGGAATGGAAGCCTGCAGTTCCGGCAGCAGGGCGCGCACGCCGTCGACGGTCTCGATCACGTTGGCACCCGGCTGCAGCGTGACGAGCACGATCACCGCGGGCCGGCCGTTGAACAGGCCCATGGTGTTGATGTTCTCCACGCCGTCGCTCACCTCGGCGATGTCGGAGAGACGCACGGCCGACCCGTTGCGCCAGGCAACCACCAGGTCGCGGTAATCGGACGCCGTGCGCCCGTTGTTGGGCATGTCCGACGAACCGGTGTAGATCTGCAGGCGGTTGCCTGCCACCGTGATGTCGCCCTTGGGCCGGTTGGCCGTGCTGGCCTGCAGCGCCGCCCGCACGTCTTCCATCGCGATGCCGAAGCGGTTCAGGACGAAGGGAATCAGGTCCACCCGCACGGCCGGCTGCGAGCCGCCGCCCAGTTCCACGTCACCCACGCCGGGCACCTGCGCGATCTTCTGCTGCACGACGTTGTTGACGACGTCGTAGATCTGCCCCGGCGAGCGGGAGTTCGACGTCATTGCAAGGATGATCACCGGCGCCGCGGACGGGTTCGCCTTGCGGTAGGTCGGATTGCTGCGCAGCGTGGCGGGCAGGTCGCTGCGCGCAGCGTTGATGGCCGCCTGCACCTCGCGCGCGGCGGCATCGATGTTGCGGTTGATGTCGAACTGCAAGGTCACGCGCGTGCTGCCGGTGCCGCTGCTGGAGGTGACTTCGTTGACGCCGGCGATCACGCCCAGGCGCCGCTCCAGCGGCGTGGCCACGCTGCTGCCCATGGTTTGCGGGCTGGCGCCCGGCAGCGAGGCCGACACCGAGATCACCGGATAGTCCACCTGCGGCAGCGACGCCACCGGCAGCCGGAAGAACGCGGCGATGCCGGCCAGCGCGATCCAGACCGTGAGCAGCACCGTGCCCACGGGGCGGCGGACGAAGGGGGACGAGAGGTTCATGCCGGTCCGTGGCTCACTCGCCCCCACCCCCGCCCTCCCCCAGAGGGGGAGGGAGTCCTCTTGCTCCCTCCCCCGCTGGGGGAGGGTTGGGGTGGGGGCGCCGCGCACGCCAGCGCGCTCCCAGCCGATCGAACCCGAGATAGATCACCGGCGTCGTGAACAGCGTGAGCAACTGGCTCACGATCAGCCCGCCGAAGATCGCCAGGCCCAGGGGCCGGCGCAGCTCGGCGCCCTGCCCGAAACTGAGCATCAGCGGAATCGCCGCGAACAGCGCCGCCAGCGTCGTCATCAGGATGGGGCGGAAGCGCAGCAGCGCCGCCTGGTGGATCGCCTCGCGCGGCGACTTGCCCTGCTCCCGTTCGGCGTCCAGGGCGAAGTCGATCATCATGATCGCGTTCTTCTTGACGATGCCGATCAGCAGGATGATGCCGATGATGCCGATCACGCCCAGCCCGCTGCCGGTGATCCACAGCGCGAGCAGCGCGCCTACGCCGGCAGAGGGCAGCGTCGAGAGGATCGTGAGCGGGTGCACGTAGCTCTCGTACAGTACGCCCAGCACGATGTAGACGCACACCACCGCCGCCAGGATCAGCCACAGCTGGTTGGCGAGCGAGGTTTCATAGGCGCCCGCCGCGCCCAGCATGGTCACTGAGACGGTCGCCGGCAGCTTCATGTCCTTCAGCGCCGCATGGATGGTGTCCACCGCCGTGCCCAGCGCCACGCCGGGCGCGGCGTTGAAGCCGATGGTGGCGGCGGGGTACTGGGCGACGTGCGTGAGCTGCAGCGGCGCGCGGCGTTCGCTGATGCGGGCCACCGCGGTGAGCGGGGTCGCGTCGCCGCTGCTGCTGATCAACTGGATCGCGCTCAGGTCGCCGATGTCCGGCAGTTCGTCGGTGCGCGACTCCAGGATCACGCGGTACTGGTTGGTTTCCGTGAAGATGGTGGAGACGATGCGCTGGCCGAAGGCGCTGTACAGCGCTTCGTCGATGGTGGAGGAGGCGATGCCCAGGCGCGCGGCGGTGTTGCGGTCCACGTCGACGAACAGCGCGGCGCCGGTCGCGCCGGCATCGGTCGTCACGTCCGCCAGCCGGCTCTCGTGCGACAGGCGCTCGACGATGCGCTGCGCCCAGTCGTTCACGGTGGCAGGATCGGAGCCTTCCACCGACATGCGGTACAGCGTCGGCCCGCTCTCGGATTCGATGGTCAGGTCCTGCACGGGCTGCAGGTACAGCTTGATGCCCGCCACCTGCTCGCCGGCCTTGCGCAGGCGGTCCATCACCGCCTGCAGGCTGCCGTGCGAGTCCTTCAGGTTCACCAGCAGGCTGCCGTTGTTCAGCATGGTGTTGTTGGCCGCGTCCACGCCCACGAAGCTGGCGATCGACTGCACGGCCGGGTCCTCCAGCATGTGGCGCACCACTTCCTGCTGCATCGTCGCCATGCGGCTGAACGAGGTCGACTGCGGCGCCGCCACCCGCACCTGCAGCTGCCCGGTGTCCTGCACGGGGAACAGGGACTTCGGGATGACGATGTACAGCAGCACCGTGATCACCAGCGTGGCGAGCGCCACGAGCAGCGTGAGGCGCTCGCGCTCCAGCACCCAGGTGAGCGCGCCGTCGTAGCGTTCGATCACGCGGTCGAAATAGTGCTGCACGCGCGCGCCGATGCCGCGCTCCGGCGGATGGAGGCTGCCGACCATGCGCGCCGACATCATGGGCACGAGCGTCAGCGACACCACCGCGGAGATCAGGATGGTGATGGCCAGCGTCACCGCGAACTCGCGGAACAGGCGCCCGATCACCTCGCTCATGAACAGCAGCGGGATCAGCACGGCGATCAGCGACACCGTCAGCGAAATGATCGTGAAGCCGATCTCCGCCGCGCCCCTGAGCGCCGCGGCCATGGGCTTCTCGCCGTTCTCGATGTGCCGCGAGATGTTCTCGATCATCACGATGGCGTCGTCCACCACGAAGCCGGTGGCGATGGTCAGCGCCATCAGCGACAGGTTGTTCAGGCTGTACCCGAGGAGGTACATGGCGGCACAGGTGCCGATCAGCGAGATCGGCACCGACAGGCTGGCCACCAGCGTCGCCCGCGGGCTGTGCAGGAAGAAGAAGATCACCAGCACCACCAGCACCACGGCCAGGATCAGCTCCATTTCCACGTGCTCCACCGAGGCGCGGATGCCGGTCGTGCGGTCGGCGAGCACGTCGACCTGGATGGAAGGCGGCAGGCCCGCGGTGAGCTGCGGCAGGCGCTTCTTGATCGCGTCGACGGTGGCGATCACGTTGGCGCCCGGCTGGCGCTGCACGTTCACGATGATGGCCGGCTTGAGGCCGGCCCAGGCGCCCAGCTTCACGTTCTCGGCGCTCTCGACCACCGTGGCCACGTCGGCGACGCGCACGGGTGCGCCGTTGCGGAAGGCGACCGCCAGGTTCTTGTAGTCGTCGGCCGTGACGAGCTGGTCGTTGGAGTTGATCGTGTACGACCGTGTCGGGCCGTCGATGCTGCCCTTGGCCGCGTTGGCGTTGGCCGCGGCGATGGACGTGCGCAGGGTGTCGATGGCGATGCCCAGCGACGCGAGCGCCCGGGTGTCGGCCTGGATGCGCACGGCCGGGCGCTGGCCGCCCGCCAGCGTGACGAGGCCGACACCGTCCACCTGGCTCACCTTCAGCGCCAGCTGCGTGTCGATGAGGTTGCGCACCTCCGTGAGCGGCAAGGTCGGCGAGGTGATCGCCAGCGTCAGCACCGGCGCGTCGGCCGGGTTCACCTTGGCGTAGGTCGGCGGCGCCGGCAGGTCGGCCGGCAGCAGCGAGGCGCCGGCGTTGATCGCCGCCTGCACCTGCTGCTCGGCGACGTCGAGCGCCAGGCCCAGCGTGAACTGCAGCGTGACGATGGATACGCCCGCGGCACTGGTGGAACTCATGCGCGCCAGCCCGGGCATCTGCCCGAACTGCCGCTCCATCGGCGCGGTGACCGTCTGCGCCATCACCTCGGGACTGGCGCCCGGGTACAGCGTCTGCACCTGGATGGTCGGGTAGTCGACCTGGGGCAGCGCTGACAGCGGCAGGAACTTCAGGCCGAGCAGGCCCGCCAGCACGATCGCCACCATCAGCAGCGAGGTGGCGACCGGCCGCAGGATGAAGGGACGGGAGGGACTCATTGCGTCTGCGCCGCGCCCGCCGCTTCCCTTCGCTTGCGGTATTCCTCGCGCCGCTTCGCCTGTTCCTCGGGCGACAGCTTCATGAACTCCTCGCGGCGCTTCGCGCGCTCCTCCTCGCTGAGGCCGGCCCAGGGCCCGCGGTCGCCGTCGGCTTGCGGGGCGGCGCCCATGGTCGACGGGGCCGCGCCCGGCGCCGGTGCCTGCCGCGCCGTGGCGGGAGCACCGGGCCCGAAGGGATTGGTGGCCGGGCCCTTGGCCGCCGACGCACCCGTGAACGGCGCGGAGGCGGCCGGCTGCGCACCGGAGGCCGCCCCGCCGGGCTCGCTGGCGTGGCGCCGGCGTCCGCCGCCGGCGCCGTTCGGGCCGCCCGCGGCCGCGGACTCGCCGGGCAGGATCACGCGCGAGCCGTCGCGCAGGCGGTCGGCGCCTTCGGTGATCACGCGCTCGCCGACCTGCAGGCCGCTCACGATCTGCACGCGGTCGTTCAGCTGCTGCCCGCGCACGACGGTGCGCTGCTTCACGGTGTGGTCCTGCTGCAGCACGAAGGTGAACTCGCCGCTGCCGCTCTGGCGCACGGCCGTCACGGGCACCATCACCGCGTTCTGGATGGTGCGCACCTGCAGCTGCACGTTGACGAACTGGCTGGGGAACAGCTGCAGCCGCGCGTTGTTGAAGCGGGCCTTGGCGCGCACCGTGCCGGTGGTGGTGTCGATCTGGTTGTCCAGCGAGGCGAACACGCCGGTGTCCAGCAGCGTGGTGCGGGTGCGGTCGAAGGCGCGCACTTCCATGAAGCCGCCGCCGTTGTGCTGCAGCCAGGCGGCGTTGTCCTGCGGGACGGCGAACTGCACGTCGATCGGCGTCATCTTGGTGATCACCGCGATGCCGTTCGTATCCGAGTTGCTCACCTGGTTGCCGATGTCCACGTTGCGCAGGCCCACCCGGCCGTCGATCGGCGAGGCGATGCGCGTGTACGAGAGGTTCAGCCGCGCCGTGCCCTCGGCCGCCTTGTCGCTGACGACCGCGGCTTCCAGCTGCTTGACGGTCGCGCGCTGCGTGTCCACGTCCTGGCGGGCGATCGAGTCCTGCTTCAGCAGGGTCTCGTAGCGCGCCAGCGTCACGCGCGCCGCTTCGAGCTGCGCTTCATCCTTCATGCGCTGTCCCACCGCCTGCTGCAGCGCCATTTCATAGGGCCGCGGGTCGATGATGGCCAGCAGCTGGCCCGACTTGACGATCTGGCCTTCCTTGAACAGCACCTGCGTCATCACGCCGCTCACCTGCGGGCGCACGCGCACGGTCGCCTGCGGCGTCACGGTGCCCAGCGCTTCCAGGTTGACGGGGATGTCGGCCGCTTCGGCCGTGGCCACTCCGACGGTGACCGCGTTGCGCCCACCCGGGCCGCCGAAGCCGCCAGGGCCGCCGGGGGCACCCCCGGCCCGGCCGCCGCCGGGTCCGCGCTGCGCGGAGGCGGTCTGTTCGGGGCGCGTCAGGTCCCAGGCCAGCCAGGCCAGTCCGGCCGCCACCACCAGGGCGATCACGGTGCCGATCACCGACGCGCGGCGACTGAGCTTGCGCCGCGGCGGCATGCCGGCTGCACGTTCGGGGGAGGCGGGGGATGGGGCCGGTGTGGACGGCGGAGGTGTCATCGATGTCCTTCTTGTTCCGTCAGGCGACGGGCAAGTTCAGCAGGCGCCGAGGGTGCCTGCGGCAGGCTCAACCGGCCGCAGGCACGCGGCGCGATTGCTTGTAGGTTCTTTCCTGCCGTGCGCCCGTCGAGGTGCCGAGCGTGCACGCCCAGCGTAACCGCGGCGTAAGTCCCATGTTGCTCGTTTGTGAAGTTGCGGGAACGAACGATGGGCGGTCATGGGTGGCGGGGGGAACGGTGCGAAGCCTAACGCATGCGCGGCCCCACCCGCCGCGCGCTCATCGACGCGCGCCGGGTGGGCGTCCCCTGGCGCCGGCGGCAGCCGCCCGCACCCGCCCGCTCGCGATATAGATCCCGCCGAAGCCGCGCGTGTCCAGCCGCACGTCGTGCAGGCGCTTGGCCAGCAGGGTCCAGGGCTGCGACAACCCTTCCATGCAGGTCACCGAATACAGGGCGGCGCCCAGGACGAACAGGTTGGTCGGCACCATCCAGGGCGGCGCCCACTGCAGGCCGGCCGCGACCACGCTGGCCCCGGGCTTCAGGTGCGCCAGGACGTGGTCCAGGGCGTCGGGGTCGCGCAGGACGTCATGGGTGAAGTGGAACAGCGCCGCGTCGGCGCCGTCCGGCAGCGGGGCCTCGCCCGCGGCGGCCTCGACCAGGGCTATGCCCGTCCACCCGTGCTGCCCCACCCGCTGGCGCGCCAGCGCCAGCATCTCGGGCGAGGGTTCGATGCCGACGATGCGTCCGCGCCCCCCCACCCGCCGCAGCAGCGGGGCGAAGCTCAGGCCGGTGCCGCAGCCCACGTCCAGCACGGTGTCGCCGGCGCGCAGGTCCATGCGCGCGATCGCCTCGCCGCGCACGGGCTCGAACGGCAGCAGCTCCAGGTCGTAGTGCGCGGCCCGGTGCCGGTACTTGGCGATGGAGAGGGAAGGATCGGGCCTCCGGCCCGGCCCGGAGGCGGAGGCCATCGCGGGCGCCGTCAGTGGGTGATGACGACCAGCACGCTGCACGGGGCATGCTCGATCAGCGCACCCGAGATCGAGCCGCGCCACCAGCGCGCCGCCCAGCTGTCCAGGTGCTTGTGGCCGACGACGATCAGGTCGGCCTCGATCTTCTTGGCGTACTTGACGATCTCGTCGATCGCCTCGCCGGTGACCACCTCGCCGCGGGAGGTGTGGCCGGCCTCGCTCAGGCGGCGCAGGCCGTCGTCGAGCACGCCGCGGTACTTCTTCTTCTCGCGTTCTTCCAGTTCGACGTCGTAGACGCCGCCCTCGAGGCCGACGAAGCTCATGGCCGAGGGCATCACGGCCACCAGGTGCAGTTCGGAGTGGCCCCATTGCGCGACCTCGCGGCAGTCGAGCAATGCCTTCTGGCCGGCATCCGAGCCGTCATAGGCGAGGAGGATCTTCTTGTACATGTCGTGGGCCCCCAAGGACGCGCCGCGGCCCCGTGCCCCGGCTGGCCTAGTATGGCGGGCAAACGCCGGGCACGGCAACCGCGCGGCATGAGGGATATCTCGCGTTGCGACAGATGGCGGCCGCCGTCCTCCGCCGCCGGTCAGGTCGCTGGAATTGGCGGCGAATCGTGACTAAGCTCCCGCTGCCTCGAGGTCGCGGACGGGACGGCCGCTTGCGCCCTCCAGGCCGGAGGATCGCCATGTCCAGTGCAGAGAAGAAGGACGGGTCGCAGCCCGCCGCGAGCAGCCGGCCGGCCGCGGCGCAGCCCCACCCGCGCGCGGCGACAGTGCAAGCCGAATTCAAGGTCCACGACACCCTGGCGGACAGCGGGAAGCTGCGGAAGAAGGAACTCGGCCTGGTGGAGGACTACCTGGGTCACGCGGGTTTCGGACCGGACCTGTTCCGCGCCTTCCACACCACCTCCAACGCGGCGTTGCCCACGATCGCCAAGCACGGATTGCACCCCAACCTGGGCGGCAGCGGACGCATCCCGGACACGTTCGAGGACCTCCGGACGGGGCTGACGAACCTCTCGGAAGCCCCGCCCAACCGCACCGTGCGCTACACGCGCGAAGCGCCTGAACTCAGTCGGCCCGCGGGCGTGCAACTGCCGCCGCCCCCGTCGGACGCCAAGGGCAGCGAGATGGGGGGCGCGATGGCCAACCTCTTCGTCAGTTCGGTGGGGAAAGTGCACTTCGCGAAGAACCTCGCGCTCGCGCAGGGCTACGACAACATGCCGGGTCGCACGGTGCTCGCCACCAACATTCCGCGCCGCTGGGAAAAGGAAACGGATCCGGACGAGAACAAGGCCTATACCGTGCGCCGCGTCGTGCCGCCGGCGCAGCTTTTCGCGAAGCAGGGCGTCGACTGGGTCCCGCTGTCGCAGCTGGCCCCGCAGGAGCGGCAGCGGGCCGCGTCCACCAGCAAGTCCGGCGGCGTCCAGCCGCCCGCGAAGAGGGGCCGCTCCGCGTCGTTTTGAGGGCGTCAGGGACGCGGCGGCACGTCAAGGGCGACGCAGGCACCGAACGCCAGGCTCTCCACCGGCCAGTCGGCGGCCGTGGGGGGAACGCCCGCGCCGCGCGCCAGCAGCCGCACGGCCCGCACCACGCCGGCATGCGTGATCCAGAGCGCGTCGTCCCCCCGCGCTCGCATGGCATGCAGGGCGGCATCCACGCGCTCCAGCAGCAGCGTGACGCTCTCGCCGCCGCCGCAGCGGTGCGCCGCGAAGTCCGCCATCCAGCGGTCCATGGCGCCGCGGCCGATCGCGTCCCAGCGCTGCCCCTCCCAGGTGCCGAAGTCCATTTCGGCAATGCGCGCATCGGGCTCGTGCGCGAGGTCGGCCCGCAGGCCCTGCAGGGCCTCGGCCAGCTGCCGGCACCGCCGCAGCGGCGAGCTGCGGACCACCAGGCCCGCCGGCAGCGACGCGGCCAGGGCCTGCGCCGCCTCCAGCGTGGCGGCCGCGTCGGCTTCGACATCGCTCGCGCCATAGCACGTGCCCTCGGGCGCGAGCGTGCACGCATGGCGCGCGAGCCAGAGCTTCATGGCCGCAGCGCGACCCCGAGATAGCAGGCGATCTCGCAGACCTGCTGCGTCGCCCCCAGGCAGTCGCCGGTGAAGCCCCCCAGCCGGCGCGCGAAGAGGCGCAGCACGACGGCCAGGGCCAGCGCCGACAACACGAACGGCACCACCAGGAAGGCGGCGCCCTGCAGCCCTGCGATGCCGGCCAGCACGGCCACCGTCCACAGCGCACCGGCCAGCAAGGTGCCGCCGCCGATCGCGTCGGCCATGGGCTTGGCCTTGCTGCCGTCCGCCTCGCCGGCGTAGGGCAGCCAGCGGATCACGAGCAGCGGCCACGCACGCGACAGCACGTGCGCCAGCACCAGGCCGGCCACGAGCGCCGGCGCGTCCGTCGCACCGATCTCCGCCAGCAACGCGATCTTGCCGGCAAAGGCCAGCACCAGCGCGATGGCGCCGAACGCGCCGATGCGCGAGTCCTTCATGATCTCCAGCGACCGCCGGCGGTCGTGGCTGCCGCCCAGGCCGTCGGCGACGTCGGCCAGGCCGTCCTCGTGCAGGGCGCCCGTGAACAGCACCGTGGCGATCGTGCTGAACACCGCGGCGACCAGGGGCGCGAAGGGGCCGGGCAGCCGATGCAGCAGCAGCCAGGCCACGCCCGCCGCGAGCCCGCCCACCAGCAGGCCGATGGCCGGGAAGTGCGCGGCGCTGGCGCGCAGCATCGCGGGGCTGTAGCCGACCCAGGCGGCCAGCCGTCCCGTCACGGGCACCCGCGTGAAGAACTGCAGCGCGAGCAGCCAGTGGCGCAGCCAGGTCACTGGGTAACCTCCCCCAGGATTGCCCGCTGCGCGGGCTGCTCCTCCCCCCTCCGCAAGCGGAGGGGGCGAGCGCCTTCGGGCAGCCGGGCGGCGCTCATCGCGCGTCCCGGTCGGACACGCCGGCGGATTCGAAGCTCGCCATCTCCGCGAGGATGGCGCAGGCCGATTGCAGGAGGGGCCAGGCCAGCACCGCGCCCGAGCCCTCGCCCAGGCGCAGGCCGAGGTCCAGCAGCGCACGCGCGGGCGTCGCCGCGTCGGGCCCCAGGTGGTGCAGCATGAGGCCGTGGCCGCATTCGTCCGAGCGGTGCGAGAACACGCAGCGCTGCGTGACGTGCGGCTGCAGGGCCCGCGCCACCAGCACCGCGGCGCTCGAGATGAAACCGTCCACGACGATGACGCGCCGCTCCTGCGCTGCCTGCAGCACCGCACCCACGAGGGTTGCGATCTCGAAGCCGCCGAACGCCGCCAGCGCCTGCAGCGGCGTGGCCGCGTCCGCATGCCGGTGCAGCACCTGCGCCAGCACCTCGCGCTTGCGGGCCAGGCCGGCCGCGTCGAGGCCGGTGCCCGCGCCCACGCAGTCGGCGAGCGGCAGGCCCGCCAGGCGCGCGAGCAGCAGGGAGGCGGCGGAGGTATTGCCGATGCCCATCTCACCGAGCAGCACCACGTTGCCCGGCAGGCCGGCCACCACGGCGCGCCCGTTGGCGACGGCCTGCCCGCATTGCGCCGCCGTCATGGCCGGTCCCTGCGAACTGTCCGCCGTGCCCGGCGCGACCTTGCGCACGAGAAGGCCGGGACGCGGCGCGAAATCGTGGCGCACGCCGCAGTCGACCACGGTGAGCGCGAGCCCGTGCTGGCGCGCCAGCACGCTCACGGCGGCGCCGCCGGCGAGGAAGTTCTCCACCATCTGCCAGGTGACGTCGCTCGGATACGCCGAGACGCCGCGCGCGGCCAGCCCGTGGTCGCCGGCACAGACGATCACCTGCGGCGCGTGCAGCTTCGGGGTTTCGCCGCCGAGGACGAGGCCGATCTGCAGGGCGAGTGCCTCGATGCGGCCCAGCGAGCCGACCGGCTTGGTCTTGCGATCGAGCTTGTGTTGCAGGCGCGCGGCCAGCGCGGGGTCGTGGAGGTCTTGGATCTGCATTTCAGGGACAGGCAACGAAGCCGGGCAACACGCCGGCGGGGAAATGGGCCTCGATGAAGTCGGCGAGGCCGTCGAACACGGTGTCCAGCGTGGGCACCTCGGCACCGAACAAGGCATGCAGCACCACGGGATCTTCGAACAGCCCGTGCAGGTAGACGCCCAGGACGTTGCCGTCGGGACTCTGCCAGCCGAGCGCATCGGGCAGCACGGCGCGCGCGGGCGCCATGGCCGGATGCTGCGCCGTCTGGCCGTGGTGGATCTCGTAGCCGGAGACGGCCAGGCCGGCCAGCGCGGACCAGGGACCGGTCACCGCGCCGAAGCGAGCGGTCGTGCGCTGCACCGTCTTCGCGGGCTCGAACTGCGTCACCAGGGGCAGCAGGCCGAGTCCGGGACCGTTGCCGTCGATGGCGTGCACGTCGACCAGCGCCTCGCCCAGCATCTGCAGGCCGCCGCAGACGCCCAGCACCGCCCTGCCCTCGGCGGCGTGCTGCGCGATCGCGCGGTCCAGGCCCTGCGCGCGCAGCCACGCGAGGTCACCGCTGGTGTGCTTGGAGCCGGGCAGGACGATCCGGTCGGCCCCCGCGAGATCCGCGGGCGTGCGCGCCCAGGCGAGGCGCACGCCGGGCAGGTTGGCAAGCGGCTGGAACTCGTCGAGGTTGCTGATGCGCGGGTACGCGACCACCGCGATCGTCTTCGCGTCGCCTCGCGTGCCGCCGCGGGCGGCGCCATACCAGCCGTCCTCCTCGGGCAGGCCGTGACCCCACCACAGGGGCAGCGTCGCCACGGTGGGAACGCCCGTGAGCGCCTCCAGCCGCTGGGGGCCCGGCGCGAGCAGGGCGGCGTCGCCCCGGAACTTGTTCAGCACGAAGCCGCGGATGCGGCGCCGGTCCGCTTCGTCCAGCAGCGCCCAGGTGCCGTACAGGTGCGCGAAGGCGCCGCCGCGGTCGATGTCGGCCACCAGCAGGCACCGGGCATCGGCATGGTGGGCGACGCGCAGGTTGACGATGTCGCTCTCGCGCAGGTTGATCTCCGCCGGCGAACCGGCGCCCTCGATCACGACGACGTCGTTCTCCGCCCGCAGCGCGTCGAGCGCCTGCGCGACGTGCGGCCACACGTGTTCGCTGCGGCCCCGCCAGGGCATCCGCGTGAGCGCGTCGTCCACCTGCCCGAGCAGCACCACCTGGCTGTGCGTGTCGCGCTCGGGCTTGAGCAGCAGCGGGTTCATGCGGACATCGGGCACGGCGCGCGCCGCGAGCGCCTGGAAGTACTGCGCGCTGCCGATCTCGCCGCCTTCGACCACGCGTGCGTTGTTGCTCATGTTCTGCGCCTTGAACGGCGCGACCTTCAGGCCCTGGCGGGCGTACCAGCGGCACAGCGCGGTGGCGAGCCAGCTCTTGCCGGCGCCGCTGGTGCACCCGAGGACCATGACGCAGCGGGCGGTCATGCCGTGGCCTCCCACGCCCGGGCGAGCGCGTCCTGCGACGCCGGCGGCAGCACGCCCAGGCGCGCATGGCCGGGCAGGCCGAAGGAGGCGCAGTCCCGCAGCTGCACGCCCTGGCTCCGCAGGCGCGGCAAGGCCCCGGCCAGCCCCGGCACGGACGCGACGAAGAAGTTCGCGTCGCCGGGCAGCGTGCGCCAGCCCAGGTCGCGGCAGAGGACTTGCTGCCTGGACTTCCATTCGCGCAGGACGTCGCGGCATTCCGCCAGCCACCGCTGCACCGCCGGCCCGCACCAGGCGGAGAGCAGCGCCACGCCGTCCGCGCCCAGCGGCCACGAGGGCGCCAGCGCCTCCAGCGCAGCGGCCTGTTCCCGTGCACCGGTCGGCGCAATGGCATAGGCACCGCGCACGCCGGTGAGGCCCAGGGCCTTGTTGGGGGACCAGAGCTGCCACACGCGATCGCAGGACTGCGCGTCCAGCGAGGACGCACCCGTGAGCCGCAAGGGCTCGTAGGCGCGATCGAACACGACCACCGCGCGCGCCGCGATCGCATCGCGCAGGTCCCGCTCGCCCTGCCCCAGCGGATTCGACGGCTCGCAGGCCCACACGAGGCCGGCCGTCGCGGCGCGCTGCAAGCCCCAGGCCTGCGCCGCCTGGGCATAGTCGCCATACGCGTGCTCCGGCAGTGCAACGTCGCGGACCCCGCAGCGCGCCGCCCAGGCCGTGATGCGGAAGATGAACTCGCTGGCGCTGGCCGCGGGGACGATGCGCTCCACGGCCACGCCATGGAACGCCGCGAGCGCCTCGCGCAGGCGCGTCGAGGACGGATCGGGATAGCGGCTGCGTTCGGCCGCCCTCACCGCTTCCAGCGCCTGCGGGCACGGGCCGCACGCGTTGGCATTGGTCGAGAAATCGTGGAGCGCCCCGCCGCCCGCGCCGGGGCCGCCGTGCACGCGTGCGCTCATCGCAGCCCTCCCAGGAAGATGGCGCCCGAAGCGAGCACCAACAGGATCCACACCGCGCGTGCCGCGACGGCCTGCGCACGGTGGCCATCTTCGCTACCCGGCGACCGCGCCGCGGGATGCAGGACGTACCCGCCCGGCTTGCCCAGGCGCACGTCCAGGGCGAGCGCCATCGCCGCCATCGGCCAGCCGCTGTTGGGAGACGACGTGCCCGCCGCCTCCGCGCGCAGAGCGCGCCAACGCAGGCCGCCCTGCGCGATCACGATCAAGAGCGCCGTGATGCGCGCGGGCACCCAGGACAGCACGTCGTCGGCCCGTGCCGCGAACTTGCCGGCCCATTCCCAGACGCGGCCGCCACGCTCGCCGCGGTAGCCCCACATCGCATCCGCCGTATTGGCGAAGCGGTAGACGGCCGCACCCGGCAGCCCGAGGAGCACGAACCAGAACACCGGCGCCACCACGGAGTCGTCGAGGTTCTCGGCCAGCGATTCGATGGCGCTCTCCCGCACCGCCGCCGCATCGAGTTGCGCGACGTCGCGGCTGACGAGCCTGCCCAGCCGGGCACGCCCGGCTTCCAGCGAATCCGCCAACGCCTGTTCCACGCCGGCCGTCTCCTCGCGCAGCATGCGCCAGGCGAACAAGGGCTTCAGGGCGAGCCCCGCGAGCAGGCCCGCCACCCAGGCCGGCAGCTGCTGCAACGCTGCCTGCAGCGCGAATGCGATCGCCACGACGACCACGGCCCCTGCGATCCAGGCCGCGGCCCCGCGCGCGAACACGCGCGCGTCGGGCAGTCCAACCGACCCGGCCAACGGCGCGATGCGCTGCCCCGCCGCCTGCAGGTACCGCCCCATCCACACGACGGGATGCCAGCGCGCCGCCGGCTCGCCGAACGCGTGGTCCAGCCCGAAGGCGACCCACAGTGCAACGAGCAGGACGGATGCGTCCATTCAGTCCTCGATGCCGCGCTGCGCCGGCACGCCGGCATTGAACGCGTGCTTGACCTTGTGCATCTCGGTCACCGTGTCCGCCAGTTCGACGATCTCCGGCGGGCAGCGGCGTCCGGTGATCGCCACGTGCACGTCGCGCGGCCGTTCGCGCAGCGTGGCCAGCACGTCGTCCAGCGGCAGCCAGCCATAGATCAGCGGGTAGGTCAGCTCGTCCAGCACCACGAGGAAGAATTCTCCCCCCAGGATGGCCGCCTTCGCCCGCTGCCAGCCGTCGCGGGCGAGCTGCGCGGAGTGCTCCAGGTCCTGGCTCTTCCAGGAGAAGCCGTCGCCCAGGCCCTCGATGGGGATGCCGACCTGCTCGAACATGCGGTGCTCGCCGAAGCGCGCCGTCGGCACCTTCATGAACTGGAAGATCTTCACGGCCTTGCCGCGCCCATGCGCGCGCAGCGCCAGGCCGAAGGCGGCCGTGCTCTTGCCCTTGCCGTCGCCGGTGTTGACGATCACCAGGCCGCGGCGTTCGCCTTCAGGCTTCTCGTAGGGTTTGGCCGCGGGCGGCGTCTCGATCTGCATGGAATGCCTTTCAGGCGTGCGGCAGGGCGACCCACTGGCCGTCCAGCGAACGCACGCGGATGCGCTGGTCGAACACGCGGGCGAGTTCCGCGTGGGTGGCGGCGTCGCCGCAGGACCCGTGGTGCACGATGCGGCCCTCGGCGAGCACCACCATGTCGTCGGCATGCAAGGCCATCGACAGCTCGTGCAGGACGCTCACGACCGTGGTGCCCCGCGCGACGAGGCCGCGCACCAGTGCCAGCCAGTCGGCCTGGTGCGGCGGGTCGAGGTTGGCGAGCGGTTCGTCCATCAGCAGCACGCCCGCGCGTACCGCGAGCGCGCGGGCCAGCAGCACGCGCTGGCGTTCGCCGCCCGACAGGCGTCCCAGCAGGCGCTCGCGCCAGTCCCAGGCCTGGGTGGACCGCAACGCCTCCTCCACGGCCGCATGGTCGGCGGCGGTCGGGGGCGCAAGCCAGGCGCGATGCGGCAGGCGGCCCAGCATGGCGACGTCGTACACCGTCAGGTCGTCGGCCGCGCTTTCGTTCTGTCCCAGCCAGCCAAGCTGGCGCGCGCGTTCGCGCAGGCCCAGCGTCGCCAGCGCCCGGTCGTGCAGCAGCACGGCGCCGTCATGCGGCAGCAGGCCCGCCAGCGCGCGCAGCAAAGTGGACTTGCCGGCACCGTTCGGCCCGACGATGCTGGTCCAGCGGCCGGCGGCCACGCGCAGGTCGATGCCGCGCAGCACCTCGCGCCGCTCGCCGCGCGGCCCCAGGCTGGCCCGCAGGCCGCGTGCTTCGAGAGCGGCGCTCACGCGAACACCCCTCGCCGGCTGCGGCGATGCATCAGCCACAACAGGTAGGTGCCGCCCAGCACCGCGGTCAGCACGCCGACCGGCAGTTCCTGCGGCGCGACCAGCCAGCGCGCGAGCACGTCGGCCCCCATCAGCAGCAGTCCCCCCATCGCCGCGGCCAGCAGGACCAGGCGGCCGTGCGGCACCGGCGCGAAGGAGCGCACGAGGTGCGGCGCCGCCAGGCCCACGAAGCCGATCAGGCCGGTCTGCGCGACGGCGGCGCCGGTGGCCAGCGCCAGCACGGCGACCAGTGCCGCACGCATCGCGCCCAGGGGCAGGCCGAGGCTGGCCGCCGTGGCCTCGCCCAGCGCCAGTGCATCCAGCATGCGGCCCAGCGCCCAGGCAACGGCGAGCAAGGGAACCAGCAACGCCAGCATCACGCCGCAGGCGGGCCAGCCGACGAAGCCGGTGGAACCCAGCATGAAGCCCTGCATCGCCTGCAGCGTGTCGGGCACGGCCAGCGTCAGCAGGTCGCGCGCGGCGCCCAGCACCACGCCGACGATCACGCCGGCCAGCAGCAGGCGCAGCGTGTGCAGCACGCCGCGCGCCAGCACCAGCGTCAGCAGCACGCCCGCGACCGCGCCGCAGAACGCCGCACCGGTCAGTCCCAGGCGCGGCAGCCATTGCGCCGCCAGCGGCGAGACGCCGAACAGGACCAGCGACAGCGCGACCCCCAGCGCCGCGCCCGACGCGCTCCCGAGCAGGTAGGGATCGGCCAGCGGATTGCGGAACAGCCCCTGCGCCACCGCGCCCGCGAGTCCGAGCAGCGCGCCCGCGGCCCAGGCGCCCAGCGTGCGCGGCAGGCGGATGTCCAGCAGGATCTGCCAGGCGACGGGATCGTGCCGCGCGCGCAGCACGCTCTCGAAGCCGGTGCTGCCCACGCCCGTGCCGACGGCGGCCACCAGTCCCGCGACCACCAGCAGGACGACGCCGAACGTCAGTCCGCGCCGGTCCACGCCCATCACGACGCTCACGCGCCCGCCTTGGCCGCCAGGCAGCCGGCCAGCAGGCGCGCCGCTTCGGCCATGCGCGGGCCGGGGCGCACCAGCACGTCCGACTGCGCGGGGTCGAAGACACAGATACGGTGCTCGCGCACGGCGCGCAGCTTCGCCCAGCCGGGACGCTGCTCCAGGCCGTCCGCGTTGCGTTCGCCGATCAGGATCAGGTCCGGGTCCGCCCGCACCACGAATTCCGGGTTGATGCGCGGGAACGGTCCCATGTCGCGCGTGACGATGTTGCGCGCGCCCAGGCGCTGCAGCACGTCGCCGATGAAGGAGCCCGGGCCGGCGGCATACGGCCCTCGGCTCACCTCGAAGTAGACGCGCGCCCCGCGCGCCGCCGGCGGCAGCGATTGCGCGGCGGCCGTCACGCCGGCGTCGATGGTGCGCCAGAGGCGCTGCGTGTCGCGCACTTCCAGCAGCCGGCCGAGCGTGTCCATCACCCGCGGCACGTCGGCGGCGGTCCGCGGCTCCAGCGCCAGCACCTTCACGCCCAGCGCTTCCAGCCGCTGCGCGCCCCGCGAGGACGTGGCCATCAGCACCACGTCGGGCTTGAGCGCGACGACAGCCTCGATGTTCGGGTCGATGCCGCCGCCCACCTGCGGCAGCGCCTGCACGGAAGCGGGATAGTTGGAATAGCGGTCCACGCCCACCAGGCGGGCGCATTCGCCCAGTTCGCACACCGTTTCGGTCAGCGACGGCAGCAGGCTCACGATGCGCCGCGGCGACTGCGGCAAGGTCACCGCGACGCCGCGATCGTCGGTCAGCTTCAGTTCGGCCGCGGCGGCCGGCCCGCCCTGGCCCAGCGCGAGCAGCAGCGCCAGGGCGCCGAGAATCCTCTTCACGAAAGTCCTTTCAGCGGCAGCGGCAGGCCCGCGGCCATCAGCGTCACGCGCTCGCAGGCCCGTGCGGCCTGCTGGTTCAGGCGGCCCAGCGCGTCGACGAAGGCCCGCGACTCGCGCCCCATCGGCACGACGCCCAGTCCGATTTCATTGCTCACCAGCACGAGGGGTCCGGCGGCCGCGGCGACCGCGCGCGCGATCAGTTCATCGTCGGGGACCGGCTGCGCCACGCCGCCCGCCGCGGGCAGCAGGCGCGCCGTCAGCCACAGCGTGAGGCAGTCCACCACCACCAGCGTGTCGGCGCGGCTGTGCGCACCGATGGCGCGCACCAGTTCCAGCGGTTCTTCCACCGTCTCCATGGCGGGCACGCGTTGGGCGCGATCCTGCCGGTGGCGCGCGATGCGTTCGCGCATCTCCTCGTCCCAGGCCTGCGCCGTCGCGATGTAGACGGCGCGATGCGCGGCCGAGCGCGCAAGCCAGGCCGCGGCCAGGGCTTCCGCGCGCGCGGTCTTGCCGCTCTTCTGGCCACCGAGGATCAGCTCGCTGCGGGCGACGGTCAGTTCAGCCATGCGTGCGGCTCCACGCGAGGACGATGCGGTGCAGTTGCTCCACTCCGTCGGTCAGCGCCGCCGGCCCGGGCTGCAGGATGTCGGCGGACTTGATCTCGAACAGCTGGTGCTCGTGCACCGCGTTCACGGTCTCCCAACCTACCCGCGCGGCCACCTTCCCGGGCCGGAACTTCTTGCCGCACCAGGAACCGACGATGAGGTCGGGGTTGCGGCGGACGATCTCCGCGCCGTCGGCAATGATGCGGTCCTTGCCCAGCGGCTCGCGCGCCAGCTCCGGGAAGATGTCGTCCGCCCCGGCGATGCCGGCCAGCTCCGACACCCAGCGGATGGCGCTGATGTGCGGCTCGTCCCATTCCTCGAAGTAGATGCGCGGCCGGCGCGGCAGCGCGCGGCCCGCGGCCTCGATCTGCAGCAGCCGCGCGCGCATGCCTTCCAGCACGCGCAGGCCTTCGTCGGCCCGCCCCACCATCGCCGCCACCTGGTACAGCATGGCGAAGATCTCCTCCACGCTGCGCTGGTTGAAGATGGTGACCTGCACGCCCTTGCGCACCAGCTCCGCGGCGATGTCGGCCTGCAGGTCGGAGAAGCCGAAGACGCAGTCCGGCCGCAGCTCCAGGATCCTGTCCATCTTCGCGCTCAGGAAGGCGCTGACCCTGGGCTTCTCCTCGCGCGCGCGGCGCGGCCGCACCGTGTAGCCCGAGATGCCCACGATGCGCGCGTCCTCGCCCAGGAGGTAAAGCCACTCGGTGGCTTCCTCCGTCAGGCAGACGATGCGGCGCGGCCCGCGGGCGATCTGGAGCATGATGCTTCGAGCTTACTTCGGCTGCCAGCGCAGGGTGACGTAGAACGCGCGCCCCGACTGGTTATAGCCCCGGGCCGTCTCGTATTCGCGGTCCGCCAGGTTGTTCACCTTGGCCTGCACGCTCCAGTCCCGCGCGGCCTGCCAGGTGGTGTACAGGTCGATCGTGGCGTAGCCGGCCAGCCGGTTGGCGTTGGCCGCGTCGTCGAAGCGCCGGCCCGCCGCCAGCAGGTTGCCCCCGAAGGTCCAGTCGCCCGCGCCCCAGTCCGCGCCCAGGGTCAGCTGCTCCTTCGCGCGGCGCGGCAGCTGCTTGCCGGTCATCTCGTTGCGCGGATCGAGCCGGTCCAGCGAGCCGCGCAGGGCGAGCGCGCCGAAGCCGCCGCCGTAGCCCAGCGTCCAGCCGTCGATGCGGGCATGCGGGACGTTCTGCGGCAGCGTGGTGTTGGTCATGAAGCCGCGGATGCGGTTGTCGAAGCGCACCAGCTTGACCTCCTGCCCGGCCTGCGTCCAGGTGAGCGCCAGGTCGTAGTTCTTCCCCTCTTCCGGTTGCAGGTCGGGATTGCCGAAGCCGGGGAAGTACAGCTGGTTGAACGAGGGCGCGACGAAGCTGGTGCCGTAGGAAGCGCTGGCGCGCCATGCCGGCGTGATGCGGTAGCCGTAGCCGGCAAAGCCCGTGGTCGCGCTGCCGAACTGCGAGTTCCCGTCGTGGCGCAGGTTGGCCTGCCAGCTGTGCGGGCCGGTGTCGCCGTTGAGGCCGGTGAAGGCGGAATGGATCGTGCGCTGGTCGACGGAGTACGCGGTGGAACCAGCCACCCGCTGCACCCGCTGCTCGAGGCCGGCCAGGACCACGCCGGCGCCCGTCGTGATGTCGTTCTGCCAGCTCCACTCGGTCTGCCGGGTCTGGAAGGCGCCGGGCGAGGCGGCGACGATGGCGTTCGAGGTGTCGTCGCCCTCGTTGAGGCGCAGCGAGGTCTGCCAGTCCGCCGTCGGCCTGCCCTTGATGCCGGCATGGGCCGCCAGGTTGCGCACGGTGGTGCGTGCATTGCGGCCCGGGCCATCGTCGATCCAGGTGACGCCGTCGGCGTACAGCGCACCGGCCTCCGCGCGCCAGCCGCGGCCCAGGTCGACCTGCAGCGAGCCGTTGGCGGCGTCCTGCTCGAAGGGGTCGTCGTCGGGATGGAAGTTGCCCGACGACACGCGGGGATTGGTGGCGGAGAAGCCGTGCTCGCGCGTGCGCTGCACGCCGAAGGCATAGGTCAGTGCGCCCTGCCCTCCGGCGATGCCGGCGCCGGCGTTGACGTGCTCGTAGGTGCCGGCGGTAAGCGAGGCGAAGGGATGGAAGCCGTCCGTGCCCTTGCGCGTGAAGACCTGCACCACGCCACCGACGGCCTCGCTGCCATAGAGCGCCGAGGCCGGGCCCTTGAGGATCTCGATGCGGTCGATCATCTCCACCGGGATGTTGTCCAGGCTGGGCGTGCCGGAAGTGGCCGACCCGAGCCGGACGCCGTCCACCATCAGGATCGTGTGGCGGCCCTCGGTGCCGCGGATGAACAGGCTGGACTGCTTGCCCAGCCCGCCGTTGGACGACATCTGGAGGCCGGCCTGGCGCGCCAGCAGTTCCGTGAGCGTGCGCGCCGTGGAGGCTTCGATCTGCCTGCGGTTGATCACGGTGACGTCGCTCACCAGCACGTCGGCGCGGGTGGCCACGCGCGTGGCGGTGACGACGGTTTCGTCGAGGGAAGGTTGGGCCCCTGCGGGCGCGGCGCAGGCAAGCGCGAGTGGCAGCCAGGCCGGCAGCGCGCGGGACGCGGATTTCGTTTTCATTGCGGAAACGGTCAATCACCCCGCGCCGGGTACCCCGCCGGCGCATTGGGCGTCACGGCCGCGCGTTCGCACGCGCGGCCACCTCGTTGGCCGGTATCCGGGCTGGCGGACGAACCTTCCATCGCCTTCCCGGCGGCGCTGTTTCAGGCGGCCAGTGGCTTGGGATGATGGAGGTGGCAAGGCGGCCTTGGGGCCGCCTCGCCTCCGCTTACCGTTGCGGGGGCAGCGCAGGTTGGCTGGGCGCTGGTGCGCCGTCGCTTCCTGCTTCCCGTTGAACCGCGGCATGTGAACCATGCCGCGAGCACCAACGCGTCAAATTGTAGGGCAGTGCGAAGCGCGTCCTAGAACTGCACGCGCACCGAAGCGGTGAACTGGCGTCCCGGCTCCGGATAGATCGACGTCGTCGTGCCCGCCGAGCAGCCGAAGGCCTGCGTGTAGTATTTCCGGTCGAACAGGTTGGTCACGCCCAGCGCCACTTCCGCGTTGCGGTGGAACTGCCACGCATAGCGCGCATCCGCCGTCACGTACGACGGGATCGTGCAGGTGTTCCGGTAGTCCGGATGCTGTTCCCCCACCCAGTTCACGCCCGCGTTCACGCGGTGGCCGGCGACCGGCACCCAGTCCGCGCGCACGGCCAGCGTCTCGCGCGGCACCAGCGGCACGTCCCTGCCTTCGTAGGGTCCCGAGCGGAACGTCGCGCGGCGCAAGGCACCGTTCACCTGCAGGCCCAGCGCCTTGGTGAGCGCGTGGTTCCAGTCCACCTCCAGGCCCTCGCGCCGCGTCGGGTCGAAGTTGACGTTGGCGCCGAAGAAGGTGTTGGCAGCATTGGGATCGAAACCGATCTCGTTCTTCAGGGCGCTGTGGTACAGCCGCGCCTCCACCTTGCCGGCGCCATGGCTCCAGCGCGTGCCGACCTCCACATCCTTCGATGTCTGCGGCTGCAGGATCACGTCGGGCTGGGTGAAGGTGAATTCGTCGGCCGTGGCCAGGCGGAAGCTGCGGCCCAGGCGGAAGTACGCGAGCCAGTCCGCGGACAGCTGCTGGCTCAGGCCCAGCTCCCAGGCGTTCTGGCGGTCGTCCACGACGGTGCCGGCGCTGTCCTTGCGAATCTTCTCGCTGCGCGCGCCCAGCGACAGCCGGGTGCCGGTGGCGAACAGGATGTCGTCCTTCGCGTAGAGGGCGTTGCTGTCCTGCGCCGCGTCGGAGCTGAAGTTCACGTTGGTGCGCTTCCACTCGTTGCGGTCCGCCCCGAGCACCAGCACGTTGGTGGCCGGGCCGAGCTTGAGCTCCTGCCGGCCGCGCAAGGCGTAGTTGTGCGCGTCCACGTCGTAGTCGGAACGGAAGCCGCTGAAGACGCTGCGCACCTCCTTGGAGCGTTCGCCGGCGTCGAAGGCCAGCTGCCAGCTGCCCACGTCGGCCTGCGCGAAGGCGGACGTGCGCCGGCCGCGGATGCTGCCGTTGTCGTCGGGAAAGAAGGAGGCGCGGCGGTCGTCCGCGTACTGCTGCGCGGTCAGCGCTCCGGGCAGCCGCGCCGCCAGGTCGTCCTGGGCGTAGCGCGCGCCGACCCGCAGCCAGCTGTTGGACCACTGGCCCGTGACCGAGGCGGCGTCGGCATCCGAAGCGGAGTTCGCTCGGTAGCCGTCGGTCTTGCGCTTCTGCGCATCCGCGTCGAGCGCGAAGCCGGCGGGGGTGGACACGGTGGCGTTCGCGCGCAGGTCGCGCAGGCCATAGCTGCCTGCCGCCGCGTAGGCGCCGCCGCCGCTTTCGCGCTGGCGGCCGGCGTAGGCCTTGGTCGTGATGACGATGACGCCGCCCGTGGCGCCTTCGCCGTACAGCACGGCGCCGCTGCCGCGCAGCACCTCGATGCGCTCGACGGAATCGATGGGGATGCCGGCCAGGCGCGGCGACGCGAGGTCGCCTTCGCTGAGCCGGATGCCGTCGAGGATCACCACCTGGTTCTGGTCCGAGGTGGTGCCGAAGCCGCGCAGGTCGAAGACGGTGTCGCCACCGTTGGCCAGGTCCTGCCGCCCGGGCACGCCCAGCAGGCGCACGATGGCGTCGTTGACGGTCGTGGCGCCCGCGGCGCGGATCTGGTCGGCGCTGATGACGCTGACCCCCAGGGGCAGCGTCGCGGCAGGCTCGGCGAAGCGCGTGGCGCTGACGCGGGTCTCCGGCAGGGTCTGCGCGAGCAGCGGGGTGGCGGCAAGGGATGCGGCGGCGGCCAGGAGGCTGGCGCGCGTGCGCAGGGACGGCACGTTGTTCTTCATCGGTGCGTTTCTTTGCGAAGCGTTGCCCGGGCCGGCTTCCCCGCCGGCAGATGGGCGATCACGGTCCGCGCGCTCCTCGCGCGCGGGCCACCGTGTTGGCCGGTATCCGGGCTGGCGGAAGAACGTCCGTCGCCTTCCCAGGACCGCCGTGTCGAGCGGGCCCCAGTGGCTGGTCGAGGATGGACGTGGCGAACGCGGCTGGCACCGCTTTCACCTCCGCTTACCGTTGCGGGGGCAGCGCAGGTTGGCCCGTACTCGTGTGCACGGCAGGGCGCCCTGCTTCCCGTTGAACTGCGGCATGCGAACCACACCGCGAGCACCAACCCAAGGATTCTAAAGCCCGCCAGGTGACAAATCCCTACAATTCACCCATGGCCAATGGCTCCCACCTCGACTCCCTCGTCGAACGCGTCGAGCGGCTGCTCGTTCGCTACGAGGAGCTGCAGCGCACCAACGCGCTGCTCGCGGAGCAGGTGGAGCTGCTCACGCAGGAGCGCGACTCGCTGAAGTCGCGCCTGTCCGCCGCGCGCGCGCGCGTCGACGCCCTGCTGGAACGCCTGCCGGACCTGAACACGCCCGCATGAAGCAGCTGGAAGTCCAGATCATGGGCCAGAGCTACCTGCTCGGATGCCCGGAGGGCGGCGAGCAGCGCCTGCTCGAAGCCGTGGAGAAGGTCGACACCGCCATGTGCCGCATCCGCGACGCGGGCAAGGTGAAGGCACGCGACCGCATCGCGGTGCTGGCGGCACTGAACCTCGCCTTCGACACCGACCGCGTCCCGCAGGTGCAGCAGGTGCATGCCGCGGGCAACGGCAACGGCGATGCGACCGTGAACAACCCCGGCAAGAGCTTCGCCGACGACGTGCGCATGGCGCAGCTGCTCGTGCGCCTGGACAAGGCGCTGGGCGATGACGGGCGATTGATCTGACACCCCTCGGCGGGGTTCGCTTCGCTCACCGCCGCCCTACATTCGTTGCGATCCCCGGGCCCCTCGCAGGGTGGCGCGGCGCAGCCGCGGCAGGTGAGCGAAGCGAACCCCACCGTCCCCGGCGCGCAATGAAAAACGGGTTGCCGAAGCAACCCGTTGGAAAAGGTGTCTGCGAGCGGTACCGGACCGCATCCTGAACCGGAGTTCAGGTGGGCGAGGTCAGCAAACTGGCGTTGGGATCATCTGACGCGAGACGTTCACGCTCACCAGGCGATGTTCCAAGCCCGCGCTCAAAGAGCATTGGTTCAAGGAAATATAAAGCCCGACACACACTGCAGACGGAACGGATTCTAGGTCGCAAAAGCGCGCGCGTGGGCAAATCGTTGGTGAAGCCATGAAAGGATTCCGGGCTTGACAAGAAAGCACGTACCTGAACTGTGTCCGACGTGCGGCGACAATAGGGCCTTGCATTCCACGCGCGGACCCAGAACTACAACATGTCCTTCCTCGAGCCCCGGCTCGTCGCCGAACTCGCCCTGATCGGAACCTGCACCGGCTTCCTCGCCGGACTCCTGGGCATCGGCGGCGGGATGATCATGGTGCCTTTCCTCACGATCATCCTCACGCACAAGGGCTATCCCCCCGAGTACACGGTGAAGATGGCCGTCGCCACGTCGCTCGCCACGATCGCGTTCACGTCGCTGTCATCGGTGCGTGCGCATCATCGCCGCGGCGCCGTTCTGTGGCCGGTCGTGAAGGTGCTCGCGCCGGGCATCCTGGTGGGGTCGCTGCTCGGCGCGCAGGTGGCGCACGCGCTTCCCGCCAAGTGGCTCGGCATGTTCTTCGCGCTCTTCGTGGCGTTCTCCGCCACCCAGATGCTGCTCAATCGCAAGCCCAAGCCGAGCCGCACCCTGCCCGGCCCCGCGGCGACCTTCGGTGTCGGCACCGTGATCGGCGGGCTGTCCTCGCTGGTGGGCGCGGGCGGGGCCTTCGTGTCCGTGCCCTTCATGACCTGGTGCAACGTGAAGATCCACGAGGCGGTGGGCACCTCGGCGGCCCTCGGCTTCCCGATCGCGCTGGCGGGCACCATCGGCTACATCTACGCCGGGCTCGGACTGCCGCAGATGCCGGCCGGCTCCATCGGCTACCTGTACCTGCCCGGCCTCGTCGTCATTTCCGCGGCCAGCATGCTCATGGCTCCCGTGGGTGCGCGCACCGCCCATCGCATGGACATCGCGCCCCTTCGAAAACTCTTCGCGGTTGTGCTCTACTGCCTCGCCGCGTACTTTCTTCTCCGCTGAAAGGAGACCGACATCGCACGCATCGCCTTCATCGGCCAACAGGAATTCGGCAAGGCCGTCCTGGATGCCTTCCTTGCCCGCGGCGACACCGTCGCCGGCGTGTTCTGCGCCCCCGACAAGCCCGGCGCCAAGCCGGACGCCCTGCGCGCCGACGCGCTGGCGCGCGGCCTGCCGGTGTTCACCTTCGCGAGCCTGCGCAGCCCCGAGGCGGAAGCGGCCATGCGCTCGCTGAACGCCGACATCGGCATCATGGCCTACGTGCTGCAGTTCGCGCCGCAGTCCTTCGTGAACATCCCGAAGCACGGCACGATCCAGTTCCATCCTTCGCTGCTGCCGAAGCACCGCGGCCCGTCCTCCATCAGCTGGCCCATCGCGCTGGGCGCGGCCGAGACCGGCATCACCATCTTCCGCCCCACCGACGGCCTGGACGAAGGGCCGGTCGTGCTGCAGAAGTCCTGCCCGATCGCGCCCGACGAGACGCTCGGCGAGGTGTACTTCAACAAGCTGTTTCCCCTGGGCGTGGCCGCGCTGCTGGAAGCCACCGACCTCGTGCTGGCCGGGCAACACACGCAGACCGTGCAGGACGAATCCCAGGCCACCTACGAAGGCTGGATGCACGACGAGGAGGCCGAGATCCACTGGCCCGGCCACGTCGACACGATCTTCAACCTGATCCGCGCCTGCAACCCGGCGCCGGGCGCGTGGATGATGCTGGCCGGCGAGAAGGTGCGCGTGTACGACTGCCGCAAGCACGTGGTCGGGCGCTACGTCTCGCGCGGCCACCGCCCGGGCGACGTCGCGGGCGTCAGCGAGGATTCCATCGTGGTCTGGGCCCAGGGCGGCCTGATCGAGATCCTGCGCCTGCGGCCCGAGAAGGGCGGCAAGGTCAGCGCCGGCGAGTTCGCCCGCGCCAAGGGCCTGCCTATCTCGGACGCCTGGCGGTCCTGGGTGCGGCCGGCGTAGTCACGGCCCTGTCCCTTTCCTTCTTCTTCGGCACGCCCAGCGCCGCGTCGATCAGGCCGGCGCCGTCCGCGAGCAGGAAGTTCTTGAACGCGTGCGCCACCGGCGGCAGCCGCTTGGTGCGCCGGTGCACGACGTACCAGTTCAGCATCAGCGGGAAGCCCTGCACGTCCAGCACGACGAGGCTGCCGGATTGCAGCTCGCGGCTGACGGTGTGCGCCGACAGGAAGGTCACGCCCATGCCGGCGATCACGGCCTGCTTGATCGTTTCCGTGCTGCGGATCTCCATCGCGATGTTGAGGCCCGGCAGGTGCTCGCCGAAGCCTTCCACCATCGAGTTCCAGGTGTCCGAACCGCGCTCGCGCACCACGAAGGGCTCGCGGATGATGCGCGCCATGGGGATGCGCGCCGCGCGCGCGAGCGGATGCGTGGGCGGGGCGACGATCACGTAGGGGTGCGGCGCGAACGGCAGCGCCATCGTGTCCGGGTCCTCGGGCGGCCGCACCATCACGGCGAGGTCGGTGCGGTTCTCCTTCATCTGCGACAGCAGCTCCTCGCGGTTGCAGACGCCGAAGTTGAAGGTCACGCCCGCGTGCCGCTGCGCGAACTCCACCAGCAGGCGCGGGAAGAAGTAGTCGCCGGCGCTGATCACGGACACGTTCAGGCGGCCGCCCGACACGCCCTTGAACTGGGCCATGACCTCCTCGGCCTCCTGGAACTTCTGGATGATGTCACGGCTGCACACCAGCATCTGCTCGCCCGCGGCGGTGAGGTGGATCTTCTTGCCCAGCTGTTCGAAGAGAGGCAGCCCCGCGTGTTCCTCCAGCTTGCCCACCTGCGTGGACACCGCGGGCTGCGTGAGGTGCAGCTCTTCGGCCGCGCGCGAGAAGCTGCGGTGGCGCGCGACGGCCTCGAACACCTTCAGCTGGCGCAGGGTGGCGTGTTTCATGGCGGGCCATCATAACGGCTTGTTAATGCAAACGATCACATACTTTCACTATCAATGATCGTTGGCGGCGCCTAGAGTCACTTCATCGCAGGACACGAAGGAGACGACGATGGCCCAGGACACCACCCCCCGCTACACCGCGGACGACCAGCTGGACTTCTGCAACGAGTTCGCGGCAGCCTGCCCCAGCGGCGAAGGCGTGCGGGCCTGGCTCGAGCGCGAGCGGCCGCACCTGCTGCGCGCCTACGACGCCGATTTCCTCGTGAACGCGATCGAACGTTCGCGCGCCGGCATGCCGGTGGCGCCCGCCTCCCGCTAAGCCTGCCTCCTCGCGTCGCGCGCACGTTGCGCGACGCTCCAAGTTCTCTCACACTGGCGCACGGTGCTTCATGCACCGGTGCGCTTTTTTCGTGTTTTCGCGCGCACCCGCGGCCCCCGGACTTTCCCTAGACGGGCCATTGGCGTTTCCAAAAATTGACCGCAGTCAAGAGAGTTCGACTGACCCCGGCCTGACCATCCGCATCGGTCTCGCGTTGGAAGCCTGATCAGAAGAGGCGCGGCCGGGACACTCACAAGGAGACAAGCGTGCAACGTTCCAACCTCAAGTCCCGACTGACGATGGCCGCTTCGGCCCTCGCCGCTGGCGCCGCGCTGTTCGCGGCCGCCCCCGCGCAGGCCGCGTGGGAGCCGACGAAGCCAGTGGAGTTCATCGTGCCCGCGGGCACCGGCGGCGGCGCCGACCAGATGGCCCGCCTGATCCAGGGCATCGTCGTCAAGCACAACCTCATGAAGCAGCCGCTCGTGGTGGTGAACAAGTCGGGCGGCGCCGGCGCCGAGGGCTTCCTCGACGTGAAGAACGCCAAGGGCGATCCGCACAAGATCGTGGTGACGCTCTCGAACCTGTTCACGACGCCGCTCGCCACCGGCGTGCCGTTCAACTGGCGCGACATGACGCCGGTGTCGATGATGGCGCTGGACAACTTCGTGCTGTGGGTCAATGCCGAGACGCCCTACCAGAACGCGAAGCAATACCTCGACGCCGCGAAGGCCGCGTCGGGCGGCAACAAGTTCAAGATGGGCGGCACCGGCTCCAAGCAGGAGGACCAGATCCTCACGGTGGGCCTGGAGAAGGCCTCCGGCGCCAAGTTCATCTACGTGCCCTTCAAGGGCGGCGGCGAGGTCGCCGTGCAGCTGGTGGGCAAGCACGTGGACTCCACGGTGAACAACCCGATCGAGGCCGTGGCGCAGTGGCGCGCCGGCCAGCTGCGGCCCCTGTGCGTGTTCGACGAGAAGCGCATGCCCTACCCGGCCAAGATCACCGACAAGCAGTCGTGGCAGGACATCCCGACCTGCAAGGAAGCGGGCGTGCCCACCGAGTACACGATGCTGCGCGGCATCTTCATGCCCCCGGGCGTGTCCAAGGAGCAGCTGGACTTCTACGTCGCCATGCTGAAGAAGGTGCGCGAGACGCCCGAGTGGAAGGACTACATGGAGAAGGGCGCGTTCAACCAGACGTACATGGACGGCGACAAGTACTTCCAGTGGCTCGGCGCCGCCGAGCAGAACCATCGCGAGCTGATGAAGGAAGCGGGCTTCCTCGCGAAGTAAGCCGCACGCCCCCGCCGCCGCGCGGGGGCTTTTTCATGTCGACGCCGGCGCGCCCGGCAGGAGAGCAAAGCTTCCATGGACACCTCCCACGAGCCCGAAGCCGCCGACGAGCGCACGGGCGTCCCCACTTTTGCCGTCGAGGCGGGCGTCGCCGCCCTGGTGCTGCTGTTCGGCCTGTTGGTCGCGACCGGCAGCTTCAAGCTGGGCGCCGGCTGGACCAGCGACGGTCCCGGGGCCGGCTACTTCCCCTTCTACATCGGCCTGATCCTGTGCGTCTCCGGCGCGGCCATCCTGGTGCAGTCGCTGTTCGGCAAGAAGCGCAACACGGAGATCTTCGTCGACGCCGAACAGGTCAAGCGCGTGCTGGTGGTGCTGATCCCGGCCGCCGTGTACGTGCTGGCGATCCAGTTCGTGGGCATCTACCTGGCCTCGGCGGTGTACATCGCCGGCTTCATGATCGTGCTCGGCAAGTTCGGCAAGGTGAAGAGCGTCACGGTGGCGGTGGTGATCGCGGTCGTGTTCTTCCTGATGTTCGAGGTCTGGTTCAAGGTGCCGCTGTTCAAGGGCTCGCTCGACCCGCTCGCCTTCCTCGGCTACTAAGGAGTCCCCATGACTGAGCTCGGTGCACTCCTCCACGGCTTCAGCGTCGTCCTGACGCCCATGAACATGGTGCTCATGCTCGTGGGCATCTCGCTGGGCGTCCTCATCGGCGTGCTGCCCGGCTTGGGCGGCGCCAATGGCGTCGCGATCCTGCTGCCGCTGACCTTCTCGATGTCGCCCACCTCGGCGATCATCATGCTGTCCTGCATCTACTGGGGCGCCCTGTTCGGCGGCGCCATCACCTCGGTGCTGTTCAACATCCCCGGCGAGCCCTGGTCGGTGGCCACCACCTTCGACGGCTACCCGATGGCGCAGAAGGGACAGGCCGGCCAGGCATTGACGGCGGCGTTCACGTCCTCCTTCGTCGGCGCCTTCGTCGCGGTGCTGATGATCACCTTCCTCGCGCCGCTGGTGGCGAAGTTCGCGCTGAAGTTCGGCCCGCCCGAATTCTTCGCCGTGTACCTGCTTACCTTCTGCAGCTTCGTCGGCATGGGCAAGGGATCGCCGTTCAAGATCCTCGCGTCCATGGCGATCGGCTTCGCGCTCGCCGCCGTGGGCATGGACACCGTCACCGGCCAGCTGCGCCTGACCTTCGGCTCCGAGGAGCTGATGCGCGGCTTCGACTTCCTGATCGCGGTGATCGGCCTGTTCGGCATCGGCGAGATCCTGCTGTCCATGGAAGAGGGCCTGGCCTTCAGCGGCAAGACCGCGAAGATCAACCCGAAGGTGGTCTTCGAGACCTGGAAGCAGCTGCCCAAGTACTGGGTCACCTCGGTCCGCAGCTCCCTCGTCGGGATGTGGATGGGCATCACCCCCGGCGGCGCGACGCCCGCGTCCTTCATGTCCTACGGCCTCGCCAAGAAGATGTCCAAGGACGGCGCCAAGTTCGGCACCGGCCAGATCGAAGGCGTGGTGGCGCCGGAAACCGCGGCGCACGCTGCCGGTACCAGCGCCCTGCTCCCGATGCTGGCGCTCGGCATCCCCGGCTCGCCGACCGCGGCAGTGCTGCTGGGTGGCCTGCTCATTTGGGGCCTGCAGCCCGGGCCGCTGCTGTTCGTGGAGCAGAAGGACTTCGTGTGGGGCCTGATCGCCTCCATGTACCTCGGCAACCTCGCCGGCCTGCTGGTGGTGCTGACGACCGTGCCGCTGTTCGCGTCCATCCTGCGCATCCCCTTCTCGATCATCGCGCCGGTGATCATCGTGATCTGCGCCATCGGCGCGTACACGGTGCACAACGCGATGATGGACGTGTGGCTGATGCTGCTGTTCGGCGTGATCGGCTACGTGTTCAAGAAGCTGGACTACCCGCTGGCGCCGCTGGTGCTGGCCCTGGTGCTGGGCGACAAGGCGGAGGACTCGTTCCGCCAGTCCATGCTGCTGTCGCAGGGCGACCTGTCGATCATGGTGTCCAACCCGCTGGTGGGCACGATCACCGGCCTGGCGCTGCTGCTGCTGTTCTGGCCGCTGCTCTCGCGCCTCGTCAACAAGGTGCGCAAGCCCAAGCCGTCCAGCTTCGCCGCCGAACAGCCCGTCGACTGAAGGGAGTCCGCCATGCCCGTCATCGCCCTCACCCAGGAGATGGGTTCGCTCGCCAAGGACGTGGCCCTGCGCCTCGCCGACGTGGGCAAGCTCACCGTGATGCGCAACGAGGTGGTGGACAACGTCGCCGGCCGCATGCAGGTGCCGGCCAGCCTCATCCGGCGCGTGCGCGAAGGCAAGGCCGGACTGGTGGAGCGCCTGTCCACGGACAAGGAGCAACTGGCGCTGTATTCCGCCGAGGAAGTGTTCGCGCAGGCGCTGCGCGGCGACGTGGTGCTGCGCGGGTGGGGCGCGACCTGCCTGCTGCGTCCCGTGCGCCACGTGGTGCGCGTGCGTGTCACGCGCCCGTTCGCGCAGCGTGTCGCGTGGCTGATGGATCACCTGGGCACCGACGACCGCGATGCGGCGGAAGCCGAGGTGCGCCGCAGCGACCACGCGCACGCCGCGCGCATGAACGCGCAGTTCGGCGTGACGTGGGGCGACCCGCTGCTGTACGACATGGTGCTCAACACCGATCGCATCTCGGTCGACGGCTGCGCCGCGCAGGTCCTGCAGCTCGCGCGGCAGGCGGAATTCCAGGAGACCGCGGAATCGCGCGCCGTGCTCGAAGGCCTCGCGCTCAGTGCGCACGTGCGCGCCGCACTCAAGGCCAACGCGTCCACCAGCAACGTCGACGTGCAGATCGAATCGCGCGGGGGCCGCGTCGCGCTCTCGGGCATCGTGGTGAACGAACACGAGAAGGACGAGGCGCAGCGCATCGCGAGCACGGTCGCGGGCGTCGGCAAGGTGGACAACAACCTGCATCTCATGGCGATCACGCGCAAGTTCACTTACGCGAAGACCTGATCGCAAGCTGACTCTCTTTTGCGAAGGGCGGCCATGTGCCGCCCTTCTTCATTCGCGCCGTGTTTATCGCGCGATTAGGGGCTTACCCGAGTTCATGACCGCGGTCAATTTTCATCGGGGCACCGCCTCCCAGAATCACCCTCGATCCACGCGTTCCCCAGAAGTCTTTTTGCTCCCCGCTTCGATTCCCGTCCACACACATCACAGGAGATATCGGATGGACAAGACTGTTGGCTCGTTGCCCATAGGGGCACCAGCCGGTGCGGCGAACGCCGCGACCCGCAGCGCCGGCTACCGCTGGGCGCAGCTGGTCATCGGCATCATCTGCATGGCGATGATCGCGAACCTGCAATACGGCTGGACGCTGTTCGTCAATCCGATCTCGGAAGCGCACGGCTGGACGAAGGCGTCCATCCAGGTCGCCTTCACCATCTTCGTGCTGACCGAAACGTGGCTCGTGCCGATCGAGGGCTACCTCGTCGACAAGTACGGCCCGCGCATCGTCGTCATGGGCGGCGGCATCCTGGCCGGCCTGGGCTGGATCCTGAACGCCCACGCCAACACGCTCACGATGCTCTATGTCGCCGCGGCCGTCGGCGGCATCGGCGCGGGCGCGGTGTACGGCACCTGCGTCGGCAACGCGCTCAAGTGGTTCCCGGACCGCCGCGGCCTCGCCGCCGGCCTCACGGCCGCCGGCTTCGGCGCGGGCTCGGCCCTGACGGTGATCCCGATCTCCGCCTACATCCAGTCGCACGGCTACCAGGCCGCCTTCCTGTACTTCGGTATCGGCCAGGGCCTGGTGATCTTCGTGCTGTCGTGGTTCCTCACCCGCGCCCCGGAATCGACCAAGGTCGCCGCCCGCGTGCAGCAGACGCGCAGGGACTACTCGCCCGGCGAGATGCTGCGCAAGCCCGTGTTCTGGGTGATGTACCTGATGTTCGTGCTGGTGGCCGCCGGCGGCCTGATGGCCACCGCGCAGCTCGCGCCCATCGCCAAGGACTTCAGGATCGCCGACGTTCCCGTGAGCCTGGTGGGCCTGACGCTGCCGGCGCTGACCTTCGCGCTCGCCATCGACCGCGTGCTCAATGGCGTCACCCGCCCGTTCTTCGGCTGGGTGTCCGACCAGATCGGCCGCGAGCTCACGATGTTCATCGCCTTCGCGCTCGAAGCGGTCGGCATCCTGGCGCTGTTCAAGTTCGGCACCAACCCGGTGATGTTCGTGATCCTGACCGGCCTGGTGTTCTTCGCCTGGGGCGAGATCTACAGCCTGTTCCCGTCCACCTGCGCCGACACCTTCGGTTCCAAGTACGCCGCCGCCAACGCCGGCCTGCTGTACACCGCCAAGGGCACGGCCTCGCTGGTGGTGCCGCTGTCCAGCGTGCTGGTGGCGTCGACCGGCAGCTGGCACGCCGTGTTCATCGTGGCGAGCATCATGAACGCGCTCGCCGCCTTGATGGCGTGGACCATGCTGCGGCCGATGCGCAAGAAGCAGATCCTGGCTTCGGTGGAAGAGTCGAGGTAACGTACCGCCCGCCAGGGCAACAAGAACGGGCGCCGCGGCGCCCGTTTTTCATTGCTTTTCCGTCATTCCCGCGAAGGCGGGGATCCAGGGCTTCCAGGGAGCCCTGGTTCCCCGCCTCCGCGGGGATGACGGCAGCGCGTTAAATCTTCCCCCGCGATTTCAAGCGCGAAAGCGTCTCCGCCGAAAGATTGAGATAAGACGCCAGCTCCTTCTTCGGCAGCCGCTCCTCCAGCTCGGGGTGCTTGCGCAGGAAGCGCTTCACGCGCCCCGGGGCGTCCAGCAGGTGCAGCGTGATCGTGTGCGCCAGGATTTCGCTCATGTGGTGCATCACCTCGTACTCGAAGGCCTGCTTCACGCCCGGATGCCGGTCGAGGAAGGTCACCCAGTCGCGCAGGGGCAGCTTGGCGACCCGCGCGCGGGTGACGCACACGATGCTGTAGGGGGCGGGCGTCCCCAGCCGCCAGGCGGCGTAGCTGGTCTCCATCTGCCCTTCCTCGGAGAAGCGCAGGATCATCTCCTTCGCCTCCTGGTTGCTCACCACCCGCTTCAGGATGCCTTCGAGGATGAAGTACTGCTCCATCTCGTGCACTCCCTGGTTCAGCAGCGCCTCCCCCTTCTGGCAATCCACCACCACGAGCATGGGCTCCAGCTCCGCCATCTGGGCGGCGGACATCGTCTTCAGCGCCACGTTATGGGCAAGCTGGACGCGGATGACGTTTCGTTCGGGGTGCTTTTCGATGGAGGACATGGGTTCCGAAGCGGGGGATTCCCCTAGGACCAACGGCAATTCTTCGAAAATTGACTGCGGTCAAGCGGGTTTCCGAAACTCGACTTCTACCATTCTCGCACTCCATCAGAGGACCCTCCGACCATGAGCACCGAACCGCAAGATCGCGACACCACCGACGGTTTCCACCTCGTCATCGATGCGCTGAAGCTGAACGACATCGACACGATCTTCGCCCTGCCCGGGATCCCGATCACCGATTTCCTGCGCATCTCCCAGGCCGAAGGCATGAAGGTCATCTCCTTCCGCCACGAGCAGCACGCCGGCAACGCCGCGGCCGCCGCCGGCTTCATCACCCAGAAGCCCGGCATCTGCTTCACCGTGTCGGCCCCCGGCTTCCTGAACGGCCTCACCGCGCTGGCCAACGCCACCACCAACTGCTTCCCGATGATCCTGGTCTCCGGCTCCAGCGAGCGCGAGATCGTGGACCTGCAGCAGGGCGACTACGAGGAGATGGACCAGCTGGCCATCGCCAAGCCGCTGTGCAAGGCCGCCTTCCGCGTGCTGCACGCCGAGGACATCGGCGTGGGCATCGCCCGTGCGATCCGCGCCGCCGTCTCCGGCCGCCCGGGCGGCGTCTACCTCGACCTGCCGGCCAAGCTGTTCGCCCAGGTCATCGACAAGGAAGCCGGCCAGCGCTCCCTGATCAAGGTCGTGGACGCCGCGCCAAAGCAGATCCCCGCGCCGGACGCGATCAAGCGCGCCGTCGACCTGCTCAAGGGCGCCAGGAAGCCGCTCGTCATCCTGGGCAAGGGCGCCGCCTACGCGCAGGCCGACGCCGAGATCAAGGCCTTCGTCGAGAAGTCGGGCATCCCCTACCTGCCGATGTCGATGGCCAAGGGCCTGCTGCCGGACAACCACGCGCAGTCCGCTTCGGCCGCCCGCTCCTACGTGCTGGCCGAAGCCGACGTCGTGATGCTGGTGGGCGCGCGCCTGAACTGGCTGTTGTCGCACGGCAAGGGCAAGACCTGGGGCGCCGGCGACGCCAAGGGCTGGGGCAAGCAGCAGTTCATCCAGGTCGACATCTCCCCGACCGAGGCCGACAGCAACGTCGCCATCGCCGCCCCGGTGGTGGGTGACATCGGCTCCGCGATCACCGCCCTCACCCAGGCCATGGGCTCCGGCTGGGCCAAGCCGCCCGCGGACTGGACCGGAGCGATCGCCGAGCGCAAGGACAAGAACCTCACCAAGATGGCCGAGACGCTGGCGAAGAACCCGCCGGTGATGAACTTCCACAGCGCGCTGAACGTCATCAGGAACACGGTCAAGGCCAACCCGAAGGCCTACCTGGTGAACGAGGGCGCCAACGCCCTGGACTTCACCCGCTCGATCGTCGACATGTACGAGCCGCGCCGCCGCCTGGACGTGGGCACCTGGGGCATCATGGGCATCGGCATGGGCTTCGCCGTCGCGGCCGCCGCCGTCACCGGCGAGCAGGTGATCGCGGTGGAAGGCGACAGCGCCTTCGGCTTCAGCGGCATGGAGGTGGAGACGATCTGCCGCTACAACCTGCCGATCTGCATCGTCATCATGAACAACAACGGCATCTACAAGGGCACGGACGTCAATCCGCGCGGCGATGCCATGGCGCCCACGCAGTTCGTCAAGAACGCGCGCTACGACCTCATGATGGAAGCCTTCGGCGGCGTCGGCGTCACGGCGAAGAACCCCGAAGAACTGAAGAAGGCTCTGGACGCGGCGGTCGCGAGCCGCAAGCCCACGCTGATCAACGCGCTGATCGACGAGTCGGCCGGCACCGAGTCTGGCCGCATCACGAGCCTGAATCCGGCGGCGGCGAAGAAGAAGTAAGCCGTCGTCCCCGCGGAGGCGGGGACCCAGGGCTCCCGGAAGCCCTGGATTCCCGCCTCCGCGGGAATGACGAAGTTCCCGCCTCCGCGGGGACGGCGAAAAGCGGAACGAATTGCAATCTCGAGAGGTAGAAAATGGGTAAAGCACTCGACGGCGTCAAGATCCTCGATTTCACGCACGTGCAATCGGGTCCCACCTGCACCCAGCTGCTGGCCTGGTTCGGCGCGGACGTGATCAAGGTGGAGAAGGCGGGCGAAGGCGATGCGACGCGCGGCCAGCTGCGCGACATCCCCGACGTGGACAGCCTGTACTTCACCATGCTGAACCACAACAAGCGCTCCATCACCCTGGACACCAAGAACCCCAAGGGCAAGGAAGTGCTGATCGAGCTGATCAAGCAGTGCGACGTGCTGGTGGAGAACTTCGCCCCCGGCGCGCTGGACCGCATGGGCTTCAGCTGGGAACGCATCCAGCAGATCAACCCGCGCATGATCATGGCCTCGGTCAAGGGCTTCGGCCCCGGCCCGTACGAGGACTGCAAGGTCTACGAGAACGTCGCCCAGTGCGCGGGTGGCGCGGCCTCCACCACCGGCTTCGACGACGGCCCGCCGCTGGTGACCGGCGCGCAGATCGGCGACTCCGGCACCGGCCTGCACCTCGCCCTGGGCATCGTCACCGCCCTGTTCCAGCGCGAGAAGACCGGCCGCGGCCAGAAGGTGCTGGCGGCCATGCAGGACGCCGTGCTGAACCTGTGCCGCGTGAAGCTGCGCGACCAGCAGCGCCTGGACCGCACCAGGGTGCTGCAGGAGTACCCGCAGTACCCCGAGACCGAATTCGGCGAAGCGGTGCCGCGCGCGGGCAATGCCTCCGGCGGCGGCCAGCCGGGCTGGATCCTGAAGTGCAAGGGCTGGCAACACGACCCCAACGCCTACATCTACTTCATCACGCAGGCGCCGGTGTGGGAGTCGATCTGCAAGGTGATCGGCGAGGAAACCTGGATCACCGATCCCAGCTACTCCACCCCCAAGGCCCGCCTGCCGCACCTGAAGACGATCTTCAGCCGCATCGAGGAGTGGACCAAGACCAAGACGAAGTTCGAGGCGATGGAGATCCTCAACAAGTACGACATCCCCTGCGGCCCCATCCTGTCGATGAAGGAAATCGCCGAGGAACCCACGCTGCGCGCCACCGGCACCGTGGTGGAAGTCGACCATCCCAAGCGCGGCAAGTACCTGTCCGTGGGCAATCCCATCAAGCTGTCCGACAGCGTGACCGAGGTGACGCGTTCGCCGCTGCTCGGCGAGCACACCGAGGAAGTGCTGAAGCAGCTCGGCTACGGCAAGGACCAGATCGAAGAACTGCGCGCGGCCAAGGTCATCTGACCGCGCACCCGGCGACACCATCCACCGACATCAAATCAAGGGGCACCACATGGCCAACTTCCAAGCCGACAAGGCGAAGGTCCGCGCGATCCTGGACGCAGTGAAGAAGGAAGGACGCGACGCGCTGACCGCGCCCGAAGGCAAGCTGATCTGCGACGCATACGGCATCAACGTGCCGAAGGAAGGCGTCGTTGCCAGCGCCAAGGAGGCCTCCAGCCTCGCCTCCTCCATGGGCTTCCCCGTGGTGATGAAGATCGTGTCGCCCGACATCCTGCACAAGACGGAAGCCGGCGGCGTGATCGTGGGCGTGAAGAGCGCCGATGAAGCCGCCAGCGCCTACGAGCAGATCATCTCGAACGCCAGGAAGTACAAGGCGGACGCGAAGATCGTCGGCGTGCAGGTGCAGCAGATGATCAAGGGCGGCCAGGAAGTGATCGTCGGCGCGATGACCGACGACAGCTTCGGCAAGCTGGTCGCCTTCGGCATGGGCGGCGTGCTGGTGGAAGTGCTGAAGGACGTCACCTTCCGCCTGGCCCCGGCCACCAGGGAAGACGCGGCCTCGATGCTCGATGGCATCCAGGCGGCCGAGATGCTGAGGGGCGTGCGCGGCGGCAAGCCGGTCAACCGCGAGGCCGTGCAGGACATCATCGTCCGCGTCTCGCAGCTGGTCTCCGACTTCCCCGAGATCGCCGAGATGGACCTGAACCCGGTGTTCGCCTCGGAGAACGGCGCCATCGCCGCCGACGTGCGCATCGTGGTGAACTTCGCGCCCAAGGCCCCGCGCTTCCGCCCGGACGAGAAGGATGTGGTCGCCTCGATGAACCGCATCATGAAGCCGAAGGCGATCGCGGTGATCGGCGCTTCCAACGAGGCCGGCAAGATCGGCAACTCGGTGATGAAGAACCTGATCAACGGCGGCTACAAGGGCAAGATCTACCCGATCACGCCCAAGGGCGGCGAGATCATGGGCCTCGCGGCCTACAAGAGCGTGAAGGACGTGCCGGGCGAGATCGACACCGCCGTGTTCGCGATCCCCGCCGCGCTGGTCGCCGGCGCGCTGAAGGAATGCGGCGAGAAGAAGATCGCCGGCGCGGTGCTGATCCCGTCGGGCTTCGGCGAGACCGGCAACATCGAAGGCCAGGAAGAACTGCAGCGCATCGGCCGCGAGTACAACATCCGCCTGATGGGGCCGAACATCTACGGCTTCTACTACACGCCGGCCAACCTGTGCGCCACCTTCTGCACGGCCTACGACGTGAAGGGCGCCACCGCCCTGTCCTCGCAGTCCGGCGGCATCGGCATGGCCATCATCGGCTTCTCGCGCAGCACCAAGATGGGCGTGTCGGCCATCGTCGGCCTGGGCAACAAGTCGGACATCGACGAGGACGACCTGCTCCTGTTCTTCGAGCAGGACGACAACACCAAGGTGATCGCCCAGCACGCCGAAGACCTGAAGGACGGCCGCGCGTTCGCCGAAGTGGCCAAGCGCGTGTCGAAGAAGAAGCCGATCATCATGCTGAAGGCCGGCCGCACCGAGATGGGCGCCGCCGCCGCCGCGTCGCACACCGGCGCCGTCGCCGGCACCGACAAGATCTACGAGGACGTGCTGAAGCAGTCCGGCGTGATCCGCGCCCGGAGCCTCCGCCAGATGCTGGAGCTGTCGCGCGGCGTGCCGATCCTGCCAACGCCCAAGGGCGAGAACGTGGTGATCATCACCGGCGCCGGCGGCTCGGGCGTGCTGCTGTCCGACGCCTGCGTGGACAACGGCCTGAAGCTGCTGAAGCCGATGCCCGACGACCTGGACGCCGCGTTCCGCAAGTTCATCCCGCCGTTCGGCGCGGCCGGCAACCCGGTGGACATCACCGGCGGCGAGCCGCCCATCACCTACGTGAACACGGTGAAGCTGGGCCTGGAGGACGACCGCGTGCACGCGCTGATCCTGGGCTACTGGCACACCATCGTCACGCCGCCCATGGTCTTCGCGAAGAACATGGTGCAGGTGGTCAACGAGATGAAGGCCAAGGGCAAGGTCAAGCCGGTCGTGGCTTCGCTCGCGGGCGACGTCGAGGTCGAGGAAGCCGCGCAGTACCTGTACGAGAACGGCATCCCTGCCTATGCTTACTCCACCGAACTGCCGGTGGAAGTGCTGGGCGCGAAGTACCAGTGGGCCCGCGCCGCCGGCCTGCTCAAGTAAGCAAGCAAGCTCGACAGGATGTCCCAGCACCGAGTCATTCCCATCTCCGCGGTCGCGCTTCCCGTGCGGGAGCGCAAGCGCCAGGGTCCGAAGGGCCGCAAGCCCTCGGACCAGGCGCTGGCCGACGTCCGGCAACTGCTCGGTGACGCTTCGCGCCAGCGGGACCTGCTGATCGAGCACCTGCACAAGCTCCAGGACCACTACGGCCACCTCTCGGCGGCGCATCTCTCCGCCCTCGCGCAGGAGATGCGCCTCGCCCAGTCCGAGGTGTACGAGGTGGCGTCCTTCTACCACCACTTCGACATCGTCAAGGAAGGCGAGGACGCCCCGCAGGCCCTCACCGTGCGCGTCTGCGACGGCCTTTCCTGCGAGATGGCCGGCGCGCAGCAGCTGCTGCAGAAGCTCCCCGGCCTGCTCGGGCGCGACGTGCGCGTGATCGCGGCCCCGTGCATCGGGCGCTGCGAGCAGGCGCCCGCCGCCGTCGTCGGCCAGAACCCCGTGCCGTGCGCCACGACCCAGAAGGTCGTGGAGTGCGTCAAGGAGGGCGCGACGAAGCACGAGCCCGAGGGCTACATGGGCCTGTCGCAATACCGGGCCGCCGGCGGCTACAAGCTGCTGGAGCAGTGCCTGTCGGGCGCGCGCGACGTCGACTCGGTCATCTCCACGCTGGAAGCGTCGGGCCTGCGCGGCCTGGGCGGCGCCGGCTTCCCGACCGGGCGCAAGTGGCGCATCGTGCGCAACGAGCCCGCGCCGCGCCTGATGGCGGTGAACATCGACGAAGGCGAGCCCGGCACCTTCAAGGACCGGGTGTACCTGGAACGGGACCCGCACCGCTTCCTGGAAGGCATGCTGATCGCGGCCTGGGCCGTGGGCATCGATGCCATCTATGTCTACCTGCGCGACGAATACCACGGTTGCCGCACCCTGCTGGAACAGGAGATCGCGCGCCTGAAGGCGGAGCCGCCGACCAAGGGCCTGCCGCACATCGAGCTGCGCCGCGGCGCCGGCGCCTACATCTGCGGCGAAGAGTCCGCGATGATCGAATCCATCGAAGGCAAGCGCGGCATGCCGCGCCTGCGCCCGCCCTACGTGGCGCAGGTGGGCCTGTTCGGCCGGCCGACGCTGGAGCACAACTTCGAGACGCTGTACTGGGTGCGCGAGCTGCTGGAGCGCGGCCCCGAGTGGTTCACGTCCCAGGGCGCCAATGGCCGCAAGGGCCTGCGCTCCTTCTCCGTGTCCGGCCGCGTGAAGAACCCGGGCGTGAAGCTGGCCCCCGCCGGCATCACGATCCAGGAACTGATCGACGAGTACTGCGGCGGCATGGCCACGGGCCACAAGTTCTACGGCTACCTGCCCGGAGGCGCCTCGGGCGGCATCCTGCCCGCGAGCATGAACAACATCCCGCTGGACTTCGACACGCTGCAGCCCCACGGCTGCTTCATCGGCTCGGCGGCGGTCGTGATCCTGTCGGACAAGGACACGGCCACGGCCGCGGCGCGCAACACGCTGAAATTCTTCCGCGACGAGTCGTGCGGGCAGTGCACTCCCTGCCGCTCGGGCACGGCCAAGGCCTACGCGCTGATGCAGGCAGACAAATGGGACTTGCCCGCGCTCGCGGACCTGTCGCAAGTGATGCGCGACGCGTCGATCTGCGGCCTGGGCCAGGCGGCGCCGAACCCGTTCGACTGCGTGGTCAAGTATTTCCCGCACGAGCTGAAATGAGAGGACCACGGTGGGGTTCGCTATCGCTCACCACCACCCTACGAGCAGCCGTGCGGGCTGTCGTAGGGTGGTGGTGAGCGAAGCGAACCCCACCGCCGCCCGCAAGGTCACCGGAAGCAAACAATGAACGCCGTCACCCGCGCCGAACTCGCCTCGATCGAAACCCCCGTCGTCAGGTTCACCTTGAACGGCAAGGAAGTCGAAGCCCGCGCCAACGAGACCGTCATCCAGGTCGCCGACCGCGAAGGCGTCGAGATCCCGCGCCTGTGCTACAAGCCCGGCCTCGACACCGCCGGCAACTGCCGCGCCTGCATGGTGGAGATCAAGGGCGAGCGCGTGCTCGCTCCCAGCTGCTGCCGCGCGCCGACGCCGGGCATGCAGGTCACCAGCGACAGCGAGCGCGCCGTCAAGGCGCAGAAGATGGTGCTGGAGCTGCTGCAGTCCGACATGCCGGAGACGCAGTACACCCGCAAGAACGAGGTGGACCTCTGGGCCGACAAGCTCAACGTCGGCAAGCCCCGCTTCGCCTCGCGCGGCCAGGTCGCCGCCGACCTCTCGCATCCCGCCATCGCCGTCAACCTGGACGCGTGCATCCAGTGCACGCGCTGCCTGCGCGCCTGCCGCGACGAACAGGTCAACGACGTGATCGGCCTCGCCTTCCGCGGCGAACACGCCAAGATCGTGTTCGACATGGACGACCCGATGGGCGTTTCCACGTGCGTGGCCTGCGGTGAGTGCGTGCAAGCCTGCCCCACGGGCGCGCTGATGCCGGCGCGCGATGCCGCCCTGCCCGTCCCCGACAAGCAGGTGGACTCCGTCTGCCCGTACTGCGGCGTGGGCTGCCAGCTCACGTACAACGTCAAGGACAACAAGATCCTGTTCGTCGAGGGCCGCGATGGCCCCGCGAACCACGGCCGCCTGTGCGTGAAGGGCCGCTACGGCTTCGACTACGCGCACCACCCGCAGCGCCTGACCCAGCCGCTGATCCGCCGCGCCGACGCGCCCAAGGACCCGAACGCCACGCTGGACCCGGACCGCATCCTCGACGTGTTCCGCGAAGCGACCTGGGAAGAGGCACTGGCGCTGACCGGCGCCAGGCTCAGCGCGATCCGCGACACCCAGGGTCCCAAGGCCCTGGTCGGCTTCGGCTCCGCCAAGGGCAGCAACGAAGAGGCCTACCTGTTCCAGAAGCTGGTGCGCACCGGCTTCGGCAGCAACAACGTCGACCACTGCACGCGCCTGTGCCACGCGTCGTCGGTGGCCGCGCTGCTGGAAGGCATCGGTTCCGGCGCCGTGTCCAACCCCGTCATGGACGTGACCAAGGCGGAAGTGATCGTCGTGATCGGCGCCAATCCGACCGTGAACCACCCGGTGGCCGCCACCTGGATGAAGAACGCGGTGAAGAACGGCACCAAGCTGATCGTGATGGACCCGCGCAAGTCGGACCTCACGCGCCTGGCCTACCGCCACGTGCAGTTCAAGCCCGACACCGACGTCGCGATGCTCAATGCCATCATGCACGTGATCGTGCACGAGGGCCTGGTGGCGCAGAGCTTCATCGAGGCCCGCACCATCGGCTACGACGAGCTGAAGAAGAACCTGGTCGGCTACAGCCCGGAGGAGATGGAAGGCGTGTGCGGCGTCCCTGCCGAAACGCTGCGCGACGTGGCGCGCATGTTCGCCACCTCCAGTGCGTCGATGATCCTGTGGGGCATGGGCGTGTCGCAGCACGTGCACGGCACCGACAACGCGCGCTGCCTGATCGCCCTGTCGCTGATGACGGGCCAGATCGGCCGCCCCGGCACCGGCCTGCACCCCCTGCGCGGCCAGAACAACGTGCAGGGCGCGTCCGACGCCGGCCTGATCCCGATGATGTTCCCGGACTACCAGAAGGTGGTCGATCCCGAGGTGCGCGCGCGCTTCGAGAAGCACTGGAAGCTCAAGCCGGGCACGCTGGACGACCAGCCCGGCCTCACCGTGGTGGAGGTGATGCACGCCATCGCCGACGGCAAGGTGCACGGCATGTACGTCATGGGCGAGAACCCCGCGATGTCCGACCCGGACGCCAACCACGCCCGCGAATCGCTGGCGAAGCTGGAACACCTGGTGGTGCAGGACATCTTCCTGACGGAAACGGCCGCCCTCGCGGACGTCGTGCTGCCCGCCAGCGCCTTCCCCGAGAAGACCGGCACCTTCACCAACACCGACCGCCTGGTGCAGTTGGGCCGGCAGGCCGTGACGCCTCCGGGCGACGCGAAGCAGGACCTCTGGATCATCCAGGAGATCGCGAAGCGCATCGGCCTGCAGTGGAACTACGGCGACGTGTCCGAGGTGTTCGACGAGATGCGGCATTCCATGCCCAGCATCGGCGGCATCACCTGGGACCGCCTGGAGCGCGAGCACGCGGTCACCTACCCTTGCACGCAGGAAGGCGACCCGGGCGAACCGGTGGTGTTCGTGGAGGACTTCCCGCGCGAAGGCGGCAGGGCCCGCTTCGTGCCGGCGGACATCGTCCCGGCCAACGAGCGGCCGGACGCCGAGTTCCCGATGGTGCTGATCACCGGCCGCCAGCTCGAACACTGGCACACCGGCTCCATGACCCGCCGGGCCACCGTGCTCGACGCGATCGAGCCGGATCCGGTGGCGCTGGTGCACCCTCTGGACCTGGCGGAGCTGGGCGTGAAGCCGGGCGAGCTGCTCACCATCGAGTCGCGCCGCGGCAAGGTGTCGCTGTACGGCCGCGCCGACGAGACCTCGCCGCGCGGAGCGGTCTTCGTGCCCTTCTGCTACTACGAGGCGGCGATCAACCGGGTGACGAACGACGCGTTCGACCCGGTGGCGAAGATCCCGGAACTCAAGTACTGCGCGATCCGCGTCACCAGGGGCGGCACGCCGCCCGAGCAGGTGAGCTTCGGCGGCGGCCAGATCCTGCGCAAGATCCAGGAAGGCATCGTCTAACCCGCGTCGTCCCCGCCCCTTTCGTCGTCCCCGCCCAGGCGGGGACCCAGGGCTCCCAAGGAAAAGCGGCCACCGGCCGCTTTTCTCATTGTTGCGCCTGGGTCACGAAGCCACGCGGGGCCGTGTACCTCCCTCGCGCCACTCATTACGATTCGCCCAGGGAGGACCACCAATGAAAAAGATTTACCTCGGCGCCCTGTTCGCCACCCTGCTTGCCTTCGCCCCGGTCGCGAACGCCGGCCGGTTGCTGTTCGGCACCGACGAATCCATCCAGTTCATCGCCAACACGACGGTCCAGACGCCCAGCGGCCGCCTCTACCTGGGCCACAGGGTGCAGATGCATGCCTTCCTGCTGCCTTACCGCGTGGAGAGCAAGGGGCTGGTGTTCGGGATTTCGGGCGACCCGAAGAAGTACATCCCGCTGCCCCCGGCGGAGGAACTTGCCACCCTGCAGGCGGCGGGCTTCCTGCCCAAGGAGCTGCCGCGGCCCCGGCTCACCGCGCTCGACTACCTGTTCGGCTATTCGCTCGAGCTGTTCATCCTGGGATCGTTCCTGTACTGGCTCGTGCGGCGAAAACCGGCGCGCCGGTGAGCCGGATGCGCTCCAGCAGCGCTTTCCCTTTTGCGCTACCGTGCGCCCATGCTCGCGGAAATCTCCGTCCGCCTCGCCACGCTCGACGACGCCGCCGCCATCGCGGCCCTGTCGCGTGACGAGATCGAGCACGGCCTGCCCTGGGGCTGGCGCCCGGAGCGCGTGGCGCAGGCGATCCGGGCCCCGGACACGAACGTCGCCGTCGTGGGCCCGCCGGGCCGCATCGAAGCCTTCGGCATCATGGAGTACCTCGAGAATGACGCGTACCTGGCCCTCTTCGCCGTCGCCCCGCTGAAGCGGCGCCGCGGGATCGGCAGCGCCGTCCTGGCGTGGCTCGAAGAGGTGGCCCGGGCCGCCGGGGCGAAGCGCATCCGCGTGGAGGCGCGCCGGGACAACGTCGCGGCGCGGAACTTCTACAGCGAGCACGGGTACCACGAGCGCACGATCACCCCGTCCCGCTACGCCGAGCGCGTCGACGGCCTGCGCCTGGAGAAGTGGTTGCGCGCCGAGGGCTGAAGCCCCTATGCTCCGCGCACATTCCCCGCGGAGGCCCGCATGGCGCACTACCGGCTCGTGGTCAACGGCACACCGCAGGACGTGGAGGCCTGGGACGGCGACATGCCCCTGCTCTACGCCTTGCGCAACACGCTGGGCCTGCACGCGCCGAAGTTCGGCTGCGGCCTCGGGCAGTGCGGCGCCTGCACGGTGCACCTCGAGGGGCAACCCGCGCGCTCCTGCTCCGTGAGGCTGTCGGACGCCGTCGGCAAGCGCATCACCACCAACGAGGGCCTGGGCACGCCGGAGCGGCCCCACCCGGTGCAGGCCGCGTTCATCGCCGAACAGGCCGCGCAATGCGGCTACTGCACCAACGGGATGGTGATGAGCGCCGCCGCCCTGCTCGCGCGCAACCCGAAGCCCACGCGCGAGGAGGCGCAGGCCGCGCTGGCGGGCAACCTGTGCCGCTGCGGATCGCACGACCGCGTGCTGCGCGCCATCGCCCGCGCCTCGGGCCAGGGAGAGGCGTGATGGACCTCCAGCGCCGCGACCTCCTCAAGGGCACCGTCTGCTTCGTCGGCTTTTCGCTGCTGGGACCGCTGGCGCCCGCCGCCGCACAAACCGCCACCTCCCGGCTGCCGCTCCCGCTGGACCAGGTCGATTCCTTCCTGGCGCTGCGCCCGGACGGCTCCGTCGTCGTGTACTCCGGCAAGGTGGACCTCGGCACCGGCCACCGCATCGCGATGCGGCAGATGGTGGGCGAGGAGCTCTCGCTGGCACCGGCGCGCATCGAACTGGTGGAAGGCGACAGCGCGCTCACGCCCAACCAGGGCCCGACGGCGGGCAGCAGCGGCGTGATGCGCGGCGGCGTCGAACTGCGGCGCGCCGCGGCCAGCCTGCGCGAAGGCCTGCTGGCGCTGGCGGCCGCGAAGCTGGGCGCGGACGCGGCCACGCTGAAGCTGCAGGACGGCCGCGTGGTGACACCCGATGGACGTTCCGTCGCGGTCGCGGACCTCGCCGGCGGCGCGCCGCTGAAGATCGCGATGGACGCCAAAGTGCCGCTGAAGAAGCCCTCGGAGTTCCAGTTCATCGGCAAGCCCATGCCGCGGCCGGACATCCCGGACAAGATCACGGGCCGCCACGTCTACATGCACGACTTCTCCCTGCCCGGCATGCTGCATGCGCGGGTGGTGCGGCCGCCGGCCGTGGGTGCGCACGTGCTCGCGATCGACGAGTCGTCCGTCGCGAAGCTGCCGGGCGTGCGCGTGGTGCGCATCCAGGACTTCGTTGCCGTGGCCAGCCCGGACGAATGGGCCGCGATCCGCGCGGCCCGCGAGCTGAAGGTGCAGTGGAGCGACAGCGCCACCCTCACCACCAGCGACGGCGTGCTGGGCTGGGCCAAGGCCGGTCCCTTCAGCGCCGAGGAGACTCTCGTCGACAAAGGCGACGCGAGCCGCATCGCCGCCATGGCGGGTGCGCCGCAGCGCGTGCGCGCGGCCTACTACTGGCCGGTGCAGTCGCATGCCTCCATGGGACCGTCCTGCGCCGTCGCGGACGTGCGGCCGGAAGGCGCGACGGTCTGGACCGCCTCGCAGGCCAGCCACCGCCTGGCCGTCTCCTGCGCCGCCGCCCTGGGCCTGGAGCAAGCGAAAGTGCGCACGATCTACCTCGATGGCGCCGGCTGCTACGGCATGAACGGCCACGACGACGCGAGTGTCGAGGCCGCCATGCTGTCCAAGGCGCTGGGCAAGCCGGTGCGCGTGCAGTGGAGCCGCGAGGACGAACTGGCCTGGGACCCCAAGGGGCCGCCGCAGGCGCTGGAACTCAGCGCCACCCTCACGCCCGAAGGCCGCATCGACGCCTGGACCACCGAAATGTGGCTGCCGCGCGCGACGGCCAACCTGGCATGGATCCCGCTGCTGTCGCCGCTGGCCGCGGGGCTGCCGCAGCCGAAGGGCCAGGCGACGGGCCTCGTCTCGCAGAACGGCGACCCGCCCTATGCGACCAGGGCCGTACGCGTGCACGTGCACTGGCTGGAAGGCGCGCCGCTGCGGCCGTCCAACATCCGCGCGCCGGGCAAGGTGGCCAATTGCTTCGCGGTGGAGGCCTTCGTCGACGAGCTGGCGGCGCAGGCGCACGTCGACGCCCTGGAGTTCCGCCTGCGCGACCTCTCGCAGCCGCGCGGCCGCGAGGTCGTGGAGCGCCTGGCGAAGCTGATGCAATGGCAGCCGCGCCCCTCCCCCGGACCGGACGCACGCGCGCCGCTCGCACGCGGCCGCGGCATGGCCTACGTCCACTACAAGCACAACGAGACCTTCGTGGCCATGGCGATGGAGGTCGAAGTGGACCGCCGCAGCGGCGCCGTCCGCGTGCTGCGCGTCGGCTGCGTGCACGACTGCGGACTGATGATCAACCCCGGCACCGTCCGCGCGCAGGTCGAAGGCAACATCCTCCAGACCCTCTCGCGCACGCTGTACGAGGAAACCACCTTCGACCGCAGCCGCGTCACCAGCGTGGACTGGGCCGGCTACCCGCTCCTGCGCTTTCCCGAGGTGCCCCGGCTGGACATCGATCTGGTGCAGCGCCTGGACCAGCCCCCGCTGGGCGCGGGCGAGGCGGCCTCGGCGCCCGTGCCCGCCGCGCTGGCCAACGCGGTGTTCGATGCGACAGGCGTGCGTCTGCGGACCGTGC